>Ga0160471_100001_pt1 | contig 914646 bp, 763 predicted proteins | sample HID1973K_E11MG_FD_108268 | JGI IMG/M metagenome (GOLD analysis project Ga0160471, IMG submission 108268) | Enriched mosquito-associated microbial communities from UW Madison campus, WI, USA - HID1973K_E11 MG | ecosystem: Host-associated > Arthropoda: Insects > Digestive system > Unclassified ... | reverse complement strand
GCAATCATTTGATTTGCAAGCTTTTACGTAGTTTTGATACTATTTTCTGTGATCCCGCTGGGATTCGAACCCAGGACCACTACATTAAAAGTGTAATGCTCTACCAGCTGAGCTACGGAATCAACTTAATCGAAACGTTTAACCGTTTCCTTTAAAGTGGTGCAAATATAGGGTTCTGATGCATTTCGTGCAAATAAAAAATCATCAATTATGCTACTTTATTGATTTATAGGCTGATTAATTATCTGAAGATTGATTTATAGGCTAAATGTATGATTGTATAAACCAAATTAGTCGCCTGTACGTAGCCTGATTTGATACCGCTCATAATTTCCGTAATTTTTTGAAAGCGCTAAACGAGGTGGCGAACGAGAAGCAGGATTTCCCCGTAAAAATTTTATTGATGAATTGGCCGTTTTCATATTGTTTATAAATAGTATGATTGAGTTAGTGGTGAAACCGGATATCGAAGTCTATCAAATTCCTTAATTAATAATTACAGTCAACTAAAAGCTTATATTATCGGAAATAAATGCAGTAGTTTAGTAATTATAGTATAAAACTGTGGCTAATTAAGGTATTTCTTTAAAAGGAAATTTACTAAATTCAAATTACGCAAACGTTTGATTCTAAAAAACCTAAAATATTTGTTTAGTTTGGCTCCTTAAATCAACCAAACATTTCATGTCGACCATTAAAAAAGAACAAAATTACGGTTTTGCCTTGTTCGTTATAGGCGTTTTATTTTTCATATTCGGATTCATCACCTGGGCTAACAGTCAACTTATCCCTTATCTTAAAATTGCTTGTCAATTATCCAGTACCGAATCATACTATGTTGCCTCTGCATTTTTTGCCGCCTACTTTGTAATGTCAATTCCATCATCATTTGTGCTAAAATTTACAGGCTTCAAAAACGGAATGTCAGTTGGGCTATTTGCAATGGCCATTGGTGCAGCAATTTTTATTCCTGCAGCGTATGCAAGAAGCTTTCCTACTTTTCTAATTGGCTTGTTCGTAATCGGAAGTGGATTAGCGTTGCTTCAAACAGCTTCAAATCCTTATGCGGCAGCGATTGGGCCTAAAGAAAGTGCGGCTAAGCGCATAAGTATTTTAGGGATTTGCAATAAGATAGCCGGGATTATGGCCGTATATGCTTTAGGCAGTATAATCCTAAAAGATAGTGATGCTTTTGAAGCGAGCTTGAAAACGATGAATGAAACGGCGAAGAACCTGGCTTTAGATGGACTTGCACAGAAAGTAGTAATGCCTTATATACTCATTGCCTCATCATTTGCGCTGGTTGGTATTTTATTATTTTTTATCAAACTTCCTGAAGTGGAAGAAACTGAAGATGCTTTGGACCTGGATGTGCTTCCCGATGGAAAATCTAGTGATAAAACTGTATTTAGTTTTCCGCACCTGGTTATAGGTGTTCTCGCGTTGTTTTTTTATGTAGGAATGGAAGTGATTAGTTACGATACATTTGCAGGTTTTGGTACACATTTGGGCTACACATTAGATGTTTCTAAAAACTTTGCAACCTACACAGGTTACGGCTTACTTTTAGGTTATACGGTAGGTATAATTTCCATTCCAAGATTTATATCTCAAAGAGATGCGTTAGTAGTTTCATGTATATTGAGTATCATTTTGGTCGTTTTAGTTATCATTATAAAAGCAAATCCTGATTTTACGACGTTTAGCTTACTTGGTTATGAATTGCAACTTCCGGCGCATCCGGCAGTTTGGATATTTGCTTTACTAGGATTTTCGAACTCGGTGATGTGGCCTGCAATTTTCCCTATGGCAATTGATGGTTTAGGTAAATATACCAAAATGGGTTCTGCCTTGTTGATTATGGCTATTGTTGGGGGAGCAATCCTTCCTCCGATATATGGTTTGGTTTCTGAGAAAATTGGCGATTCGCAGAATGCCTATTGCATTATGATACCGGCGTACTTATTTATTCTATATTTTGCATTAAGGGGATATCGACTTGGCAAGAAATAAATTCAGTATAGGATGATTTTATTTTACAACTAATTTTAAGCTATTTTTGGCTTTTATTTTTTAACAAGGTCTTATTTAAGTCCTCTTCTTTTCTCAAATGAATAAAGCAATTTTTCTCGATCGTGATGGTGTGCTTAATCACGAAATATATGATTACATCTGTCGCGTAGAAGACTTCAAAATCCTGGATTACCAGATTCCTGTTTTAAAAAGATTTTTTGATGAAGGCTACCTGCTAATCGTTATTACAAACCAAGGTGGCATAGCGCTTAAAAGATATACTGAACAGGAATTGGCAATTATGCATCAAATGTTAAGAAATGCATTTGTAGCGAAGGGTGCTGATATAGCAGGCTTTTATTATTGCCCGCACCATCCAACAGTGGGTGGTGAATGTAAATGTCGCAAGCCAAAATCGGGAATGATATTAGACGCAATTGATATGTATGATATAGATCCCGCCTTATCGGTAATGATTGGTGATAAACCAAGAGATGTCGAAGCCGCAAATGGAGCGGGAGTGAAGGGTATTTTAATTGAGCCTGATGAACAAATTAATTACGACAAAGTAAAGGAAATGCTAAATTCCTGAAAAAATGTACTTTCAAGTCCGTATTTATTAAATACACTTGCTTAATTTTAATAAAAAAAGCCCGAATCTAAAGATTCGGGCTTTTTTTAATTATTTGCCGGCTGCCTTTGCGTGGTCAGCTAAGAAAGTTGCTAAACCGCTATCCGTTAATGGGTGTTTCAACAAGCCAACAATCGCAGCTAAAGGAGCTGTAATAACATCAGCACCCAATTTCGCACAGTTTACAATGTGCAAAGGCCCGCGGATTGAAGCAGCTAAAATTTGTGTTTCATAGCCGTAATTATCAAAAATCGTTCTGATATCTTCAATTAAAACCAAGCCATCACTAGAAATATCATCTAAACGACCTAAAAATGGAGAAACATAAGTTGCACCAGCTTTTGCAGCTAATAAAGCCTGGCCAGCAGAAAAAATTAAGGTACAATTAGTTTTGATTCCTTTAGATGAGAAGTATTTAATTGCTTTAACACCATCTTTGATCATCGGAACTTTAACAACAATTTTGGGATTAAGAGCTGCCAGAGCTTCACCTTCCTTAATAATCTCGTCGAACGTTGTAGCAATTACTTCGGCGCTAACATTGTCGTCAACGATATCGCAAATCGCTTTATAGTGGTTAATTACATTTTCCTCACCGGTAATACCTTCTTTAGCCATTAGGCTCGGGTTAGTAGTTACGCCATCTAAAATGCCTAAATCTTGTGCTTCCTTAATTTGATCAAGGTTTGCTGTGTCGATAAAAAATTTCATGGTTATAAATTCTTAAATATTTGAGTTTATGATTCAACCCTGAAGAATTTAATTCCCCCTTCAGGGGATTAAGGGAAAAGAAAAAAAGGGCAAGCACCTTCTATCGCACCGCTACAACCTTCTACCCTTGCTATGTTCCCATCCTGGGGGAGTTCAAAGGGAGCTGGTCGTAAAAGACTTGCCCGCCACAAAGGTAGAAAAAGATGTTGTTCTACAAAATGCATTTTTCTAATTTTTTAGTCATTAAAGCTATATGGTTGATTAGTAATTTGATAAAATTTGCTTTGTGTAAAATTTGGCTTAGTTAGATTTCGTAGCAAACAATAACTAATTTGTTAAAACATTTATATATCAACTAAGATTTCATATCTGGAAGTTTTGCTAAAACGGTTTAGTTTAGAAATTAGTAAAAAAGATGGATTTTTTAGTCAAAATAGAGATTACCAATTTGTTAAATTTAGGAATTAATCATTACTATTATTTTAATTATGCAGGCTTAAATTACTTAATAACTAAAATTATCCTAAAAATTATGACAACTCTGTAAATTAAACTCTCTTTTTTGTATCTTAGTGTTTCCTATACACTAACAACTAACGAGCAAAGAATGGAACCAAACAGTGGATTGTACAATGCGCAATTTGAACACGACGCCTGCGGCATCGGGTTTGTTGCGCATGTGAAAGGGCGAAAATCGCATCAAATTATCTCCGATGCACTTACTATTTTAGAAAATCTAGATCATAGAGGGGCATGTGGAGCGGAACCAAATACGGGCGATGGCGCCGGTATAATGATTCAGATTCCTCACGAATTTTTTTACGATGAGTGTTTAAAGGCTGGCTTTAGTTTACCGGCAACCGATAATTATGGTGTTGGTATACTTTTCATGCCTAAAGACATCAGATCCAGAGAGGAGTGTAGAGAACTCATTTACCGTGCTGCAGAAAAACTTGGCTTGGAAATTTTAGGTTTTAGAAAAGTAGAAACTGATACGACCGACATCGGTAATATGGCGCTTTCTGTTGAACCCGAAATTGAACAAGTTTTTATCGGACGTCCTTATGCAGTATCACCTGGTGCAGATTTCGAACGTAAACTTTATATTTTTAAGAATTATTTAATTAAATTAATCGTTAACACTGTTCATGGTGGTAAAGATTTTTACATCGTATCGCTTTCAGCGCAAACGATTATTTATAAAGGCCAGCTAACATCATTGCAAGTGCGCACTTATTTCACTGATTTGAGTGATAAAAGAGTGGTGTCAGCATTAGGTTTAGTTCATTCTCGTTTTGCCACAAACACATTTCCTTCATGGAGATTAGCACAACCTTTTCGTTTTATAGCGCATAATGGTGAAATTAATACTTTGCAAGGTAATCTAAACTGGTTTAGAGCGGGGGTAAAATCTTTTGCTTCGGCCTACTTTACGCCGGAAGAATTAGATATGTTACTGCCTGTTATTGACGAAACCAATTCAGATTCAGGTTGCCTGGATAATGTTATCGAATTATTACTTCATGCTGGAAGAACACTTCCTCATGTACTTATGATGCTTGTTCCTGAAGCCTGGGATGGTAATGAAGACATGGACCCAATTAAAAAGGCTTTCTATGAATTTCATGCAACTTTAATGGAGCCTTGGGATGGACCAGCAGCTATTGCGTTTACTGATGGCAAATTAATTGGTGCGACGCTCGATCGCAATGGTCTCCGTCCATCACGATATGCAATAACTTCCGACGATCGCGTAATCATGGCATCTGAAGCTGGTGCCTTAGCAATTGATCAAAGTACAATAATAGAAAAAGGCAGATTAACGCCAGGCAAAATGTTTGTTGTAGACATGGAGCAGGGTAGAATTATCAGTGATGAGGAAATCAAAACGCAGGTTTGCGGCAGAAGTCCTTATGCAGACTGGATAAATCAATATCAAATCCGTCTGGAGGATTTACCTGACCCACGCGTAATGTTTACCGGCCTTTCTGAAGAGTCGATTTTCAAATATCAGCAGGTTTTTGGATACAGTAGGGAAGATATCGATTTACTCCTTAAGCCAATGGCTATTGAAGCTAAAGAGCCGATTGGCTCGATGGGTACCGATACGCCACTTGCAATATTATCTAAGCGGCCACAACATTTATCTAATTATTTTAAGCAGCTTTTTGCTCAAGTTACGAACCCGCCAATCGACCCGATTCGTGAGAAAGTAGTAATGAGTCTAGCTAGTTTTATGGGTAGTAATGGAAATTTGTTAGAAGAAAATCCCTTGCAATCGCACTGCGTAGCTATTAAACATCCTATTTTAACCAATCAAGAACTAGAAAAATTAAGAAGTATTGATACTGGAGTTTTCCAGGCAAAGACTTTACAAACGTATTTCAGAGCTGATGGAAAGCCGGGCGCTATGGCTAAAGCTTTAGATAGGCTTTGTCGTTATGCTGTTGATGCCGTTGAAGATGGGTTTCAGGTTATTGTTTTAACAGATAGGGCAATTGATTCTGAACATGCTGCAATGCCTTCATTATTAGCTGTTTCCGCAGTACATCATCATTTAATCCGCAAAGGTTATCGTGGGGCGGTTGGCATTGTTATAGAAGGTGGCGACATTTGGGAAGTACATCATTTTGCCACATTATTAGGTTTCGGTGTAACAGCGATTAATCCATATTTAGCTTTAGAAACAATTAATGGTTTTCAAAGTGAATCTGGTTTATCTGCCGAACAATTAACTAAAAACTATATTTACGCTGTAAACAGTGGTTTGTTAAAAATATTTTCCAAAATGGGCATCTCGACCTTGCAATCTTATCAAGGTGCACAGATTTTCGAAATATTAGGTTTAAATAAACACGTTGTTAACACCTATTTTACCGGTGCTGTTTCTCGCATCGGCGGCTTAGGATTAGATGAAATTGCGAAAGAAACCTTAATAAAACATCACCGAAGTTTCGGTCCGGCTACGCAAACCGAAAACCTTTTACCGGCGGGTGGTACTTATAAATTCCGTCGCCGGGGCGAAGCACACTTGTTTAATCCGCAAACAATTCATTTGCTACAAAATGCAACGCGTAAAAACGATTACAACATTTTCAAACAGTACTCAAAACTCGTAAATGAGCAAACACAGCAAGCTTATACCATTCGCGGTTTGTTTGAATTTAACTATAGCCGTCCTTCGGTTCCCTTAAATGAAGTGGAGTCGACTGAATCAATATTAAAAAGATTTGCCACGGGGGCGATGTCTTTTGGTTCAATTTCTCACGAAGCACATTCTACATTAGCTATTGCCATGAATCGTATTGGTGGAAAAAGCAATACAGGTGAAGGTGGTGAAGATGAAATGCGATACACTAAATTGCCAAATGGCGATAGTATGCGTTCGGCTATTAAGCAGGTCGCTTCTGCCCGTTTTGGTGTAACAAGTTATTATCTAACTAATGCTGATGAGTTACAGATTAAGATGGCGCAAGGGGCTAAACCGGGTGAAGGAGGACAACTGCCTGGCCATAAAGTAGATGATTGGATTGCAAAAGTTCGTCATTCAACGCCTGGAGTAGGTTTAATTTCACCACCTCCTCATCATGATATTTACTCAATCGAGGATTTAGCACAGCTGATATTCGATTTGAAAAACGCTAACCGTGCGGCGAGAATCAACGTTAAGTTAGTTTCAAAAGCCGGAGTAGGCACGATTGCTGCCGGCGTTGCCAAAGCCCATGCCGACGTGATTTTAGTTTCAGGATTCGATGGCGGAACCGGTGCATCCCCACTTACATCTATCCAGCATGCGGGCCTACCGTGGGAGCTAGGATTAGCAGAAGCACACCAAACGCTTGTAAAAAATAAACTTCGCAACCGAATTGTTTTGCAAACGGATGGTCAACTCAAAACTGGTAGAGATATTGCTATCGCTGCACTGCTTGGCGCCGAAGAATTTGGTGTTGCAACGGCTGCTCTAGTAACTGCAGGTTGTATAATGATGCGTAAATGCCACCTCAATACCTGCCCGGTTGGTGTTGCAACTCAAGACCCTGAGTTAAGAAAACTTTTTACCGGTGATGCCGACCATGTCGTAAACTTATTTTATTTCCTGGCGGAAGAACTGCGTGAAATTATGGCTGAACTTGGATTCAAAACCATTCATGAAATGGTTGGGCAGGCAGATATTTTAAAAGTTCGTGATTTAGCATCTGATGATTGGAAACTAAAGCATTTAGACTTATCTCCAATCTTGTTCAAAGCTGAAGAAAACGGCTTGCCATTATTTAATACCGAAGGTCAGGACCATGGTTTAGAATACGTTCTTGATCATCAGCTTATTGCTGCTGCACAACCAGCAATTGCACATAATGAACCCGTTTTTGCAAGTTTTACGGTGAAAAACACAGACAGGGCGCTGGGTACAATGTTATCTAACGAAATCTCTAAAGTTCATTTAGGTGCAGGCTTAGCTCCAGATACCATCAACTTTAAATTTGTTGGTTCTGCGGGACAAAGCTTTGGCGCTTTTAATACTCGTGGAGTCACTTTATCACTTGAAGGTGAAGCCAACGACTACGTTGGAAAAGGCCTATCAGGAGCTAGGTTAGCAATTTATCCCTTCTCTAATTCGACTTTTGTACCAGAACAAAACATTATAATAGGTAATGTAGCACTTTACGGTGCCACCTCAGGAGAGCTGTTTGCCCGAGGAAAAGCAGGCGAACGTTTTGCCGTTCGTAACTCCGGAGCTACAGCGGTGGTAGAAGGTGTTGGCGACCATGGTTGTGAATATATGACTGGGGGAGAAGTTCTTATTTTAGGCGATACAGGCAGTAATTTCGCCGCCGGAATGAGCGGCGGTATTGCATGGGTTTACGATCCTAAAAGAATTTTTGAAAGAAAATGCAATAAAGAAATGGTAGACTTAGATCCTCTCCAAGCCGAAGATGAAGAACGAATTTTAGCTTTACTTAAAACTCATATTAGATTGACTGATAGCAAAGTTGCAGAGTTTATCTTAAGTGATTGGAAAACACAGTCAAATCATTTTGTAAAGGTATTTCCTAAAGAATACAAAGCAGTTTTAAGTAGAAGAACATCACAAGTAAAAACACACTAGGCCATGGGAAAAGTAACAGGATTTCAAGAATACGATAGAGTTGCGCCAACCAGAGAAGCGGCCGCAACAAGAGTAAAACATTACGGGGAATTTTTAAATGAGTTGCCCGCACAAGAACTAAACAGGCAAGCCGCCCGATGTATGGATTGCGGTGTACCATTTTGTCAGTCTGGTTGCCCTTTAGGTAACGTAATTCCCGAATTTAATGAGGCGGTTTATCAGGCTAAATGGGAACTTGCTGCAAATATTTTATTAAGTACTAACAATTTCCCGGAGTTTACCGGAAGGATTTGTCCGGCACCCTGCGAATCTGCATGTGTGCTAGGGATTAACCGCCCTCCGGTGTCGATTGAAGAAATTGAGAAACATATTATTGAGATCGCTTTCGAAAAAGGTTATATAAAAGCTAAAGCACCATTAATCCGAACAGGAAAAAAAGTAGCTATTATTGGTTCAGGTCCGGCGGGTTTAGCGGCTGCAGCTCAGCTTAATAAGGTTGGGCATGAAGTTACGGTTTTCGAACGTGACGATGCTCCGGGAGGCTTATTGAGGTATGGTATTCCTGATTTTAAACTTCAAAAAAATATTGTCGACAGACGAATTGACTTGATGAAGGAGGAGGGAATAATTTTTAGATGCAATGCTAACGTTGGCGATAATGTAGAAATAAGCACTTTGCTAAGAGATTTCAATGCCATTGTTTTAGCCGGAGGTTCTACAATTCCGAGGGATTTGCCTATTCCAGGCAGAAACGCCAAAGGTGTTCATTTTGCGATGGATTTCTTAAAGCAGCAAAATAAAAGAGTTGCAGATAGAAAATTTGATGTTGAGGACATTTTAGCAAGTGGTAAAAATGTGATTGTTATTGGTGGTGGTGACACTGGTTCTGATTGTATTGGAACTTCTAACCGCCATGGCGCAAAGTCAGTAACTCAATTCGAGATTATGCCTATGCCGCCTCAAATCCGTACTGAACACATGCCGTGGCCTAATTATCCAATGTTACTGAAAAATACTTCTTCTCACGAAGAGGGCGCAAAAAGGGCATGGTCTGTAAATACGAAAAATTTCATTTCAGATGAAAATGGAAACCTGAAAGCTTTAAAGGTTGTTGATGTAGAATGGGAAATTGATGCAAATGGAAGACCCGCAAGTTTCAAGGAAGTTGCAGGATCTGAAAGAGATTTGCCGTGTGAACTGGTTCTTTTAGCTATGGGTTTTCTTCACCCCCAAAAGGAAGGCTTAATTGAGAAATTAGGTGTCGAGCTTGATAACCGTGGCAATGTAAAGGCATCTGAGCACACGTATCAAACAAATATTGCAAAAATTTTCGCAGCCGGAGATGTCCGTCGCGGTCAATCGCTAGTTGTATGGGCTATATCAGAAGGTCGGGAAGCTGCCCGGAAAGTTGACGAATATTTAATGGGAACTACTAAACTAGCATCAAGAGATGCAGTAGCCTATGCATAATATTGTTTAGCATTAATAACTTAGAATTCGGTCGTAACCTAAAGTTGCGACCTTTCTTAGTTTAAAATAAAGTTAATTGATTACTTTCGGGAGGCAATTCATCTCCAAAAACCGTTTTTCCCCCATATTTCCAGCTTTCTTTTCTTTCTATTTCTATAACGCTATCGAAATCCATATTAGGAGTAAAATTTTGTTCGGCAGTCTGTGCAATTAAATGCAAAGATTTTATTGCCTTTTGCTTTTCGCTATTTCCAATCTTCGCCATCTCTACTGCCTTTTGCAAAACTTTAATTGTTTCATCATATACATTAACCGGAACAGGAAATGGATGACCATCCTTACCACCATTCGCAAAAGAATATCTTGCCGGGTCGCTGAATCTGGAAGGCGTTCCATAAATTACTTCACTAACCAATGCCATAGATTGTAAGGTTCTTGGTCCCATGCCTTCAAGCATTAAAAGTTCTTCGAAATCTGCTGGTTTCTTCTCTTGTGCCAACCATAAAATGCTTCCAAGCCGCTTTAAATCTATATCTTTAGATTTTACATCGTGATGAACCGGCATAATTAATTTCTGTACTTCTGCAATCATTGTATTTGGTCGCTCATTGGTCATTGCGAGTACACCCAATCTGGTTTCTGATGCCTCATGAGCGGTTAGATTTAGAATCGTACCTTGATTGAAACCGCAAATGCCTGTATGTGGTTCTTCAACAAAAGATTTGAGATTTTCTGAGTGCCAATGGTAGCGCCTTGCGGTGGAACTAAAATCGTTCATGCCTTGCTGAATAACCGCCCAGTCGCCCTCACTACTCAAAATAAAATTGTGAAGATAAAGCTGAAATCCATCCTGAACTGCTGTGTTATCAACTTTGGCACTCAATTTACTCGCCCGTACTAGTTCCGTTCCATTAAGCCCTGTTTTATCGGCGACTCTTAATAGTTCATTGGGTGTTTCGCGGCTGAATTTTCCTTTACCACCACAGATATAAATTCCAAGTTCTTTCGAAAGTGGATTAATGGACTTTTTCAATGCGCCCATAACCGAGGTCGTAATACCCGAAGAATGCCAATCCATTCCCATAACAGCCCCTAAACTCTGGAACCAAAATGGATTACTTAGCCTTCTAATAACTTCGGCTTTACCATATTCAGCCAAAATAGATTCGGTAATTGCCAAGCCGAGTTTGGCCATGCGTTCTGCAAGCCAGGGCGGAACGTGACCATAATGTAGTGGTAAATCCGCACTTCCTGACCGTTTCAATGCTAACAAAATTAGTAAAAAATGTTAATACTTCGCAATTTAAACTAAAGCCTTCTATTTTTGTTAAGTTTGATATATGTTCAGGATTTAGATTTACATGCGAAAGTTTTTACAGAAGTTTTTAAGTTCCTGGATCATCAGAATGTCGAATAAGTTTGGTTCGCGACCAAACAAACAACGCATACACGAAGCTTTAACCAAACTTTATAATAATATTACGACTGCGCCTGGTAAACGAGGAGAAATATTTGAGGTTAAAGCCAATGACAGGTTTATTATTCTTTCCGATCAACATAAAGGCGCAAGAGATTTTGCCGATGATTTTGCTCTTGCTGAAAAGAATTACTTAAAGGCATTAGATTATTACGGAACTGAGGACTTTTCGTACATAAATTTAGGCGATAGTGAGGAGCTTTGGGAAAATTTACTCGAATCGGTTATAAAGCACAATCGGGCCACATTCGAAGCTGAAAAATTATTTATCAAAAGGAAAGCCTTTACAAAGATATTTGGCAACCATGATTTGTACTGGGATAACGATCCATTATCGCAATTTAATTTAAAAAGAATTTATGGTGAAGTAATACGGATTTACGAGGGGGCAATTCTTCGTTTTTCATTTCATGGAAAACAACTTGATGTTTTTTTAACTCATGGTCACCAGGGGGATTTACAAAGTGACGGAAATTGGTTTAGTAAATGGTTTATAAGCACAATATGGGCACCTTTGCAGTCGTATTTGAAAATTAACCCTAATACACCGGCATACGATAATCAACTTAAAACTGTGCATAATACGTTAATGTACGAGTGGGTTGAGCAACAGAGGAATATTGCTTTAATCACGGGTCATACGCATCAGCCTGTTTTTGCATCACTTACACATTTGGAGAAATTGTATATAAAGTTGCGCAACGCTGCATCACAGAAAAATACGGCTGAAGTTGACCTGATAAATTCAGAATTAAGTAAACTTGTTGCGCAAGGGGAGCTTCCGCCAGTGATAAATAAGTATAAATCTGCGTATTTTAATTCCGGCTGCTGTTGTTTTAACGATGGAGATATTACAGGAATTGAAATTCAAGATGGCGAAATCCGTTTAATAAAATGGTCTTACCAAAAAAGTGATATACCACAGCGAATTGTTCTCGAAAAAATGAATCTGATGGAGCTGCTAGACTAATGTTTATTTAACCGGAAGTTCCACAAAAAACGTTGTCCCTTTATTTTTTCCTTTGCTTTCTGCCCAAACTTTACCTTTATGTAAATCAACAAGCATTTTAACAATCGATAAACCTAAACCATTTGAACGTTCCCTCCCGGTTGGAACGGTACTCAATCTTGCAAACTTTATAAACAATTTATCAATATCTTCTTTTAATAAACCCAAACCATCATCTTTAACGGCAACAACTACAGTATCGTTTTTCTCAGAAATTGAAATTTCTATGTTTTTTCCCGGCTCGGAATACTTAACCGCATTGCTTATAAGGTTTTCAAAAATATCATGAAGCTTTTCAGGATCGCCAAATATTTCAACAGGTAAATTTGTATTAGCTGTAATAGATTGTTGCTTATTCTCCAGTACCAGCCCGAAATTTTGCTGAATTATATTAAGGATATCGGCTAGATTGACTTTAGATTTTTGCAGTTTAATTGAACCATGTTCGCCCCTGGCTGCACTTAAAATGTTGTTTAGTGAACTAACGATGTTTTTGGACTGTTGGGTAATTTTTCCGGCAAGCAAGGCAATTCGCTCATTTGTACCCGAAATCTTAGAAATAAGTTCCGATTGGAGGGAAATACTTGTCATTGGGTTTTTCAAATCATGTACAAGCATGTGTAAACGATCGTCATGAGCCCTTAATGTTTTACGTGCGGCACCGCGTAATTCTAGTTTTTCAATCACAATTGTCGAAAGCATTTCTAGCATATCAAGCTGTTTTTTAGTTGGGCTTTTCGGAAAAGAATCCGCAACGCAAACCGTGCCTACCTGGTAACCTTCCAACGTTTTTAAGGGTGCAGCAGCATAAAATCTAATTTCATCATCATATGTTTTTATCAACTTGTTTAGCTCGGGAAGATTTAACACATCTTCAAGAACGGTAACATCATTATTCAGAATTGCTAGCGAACAATAACTTTCATCGCGTTTAACTTCTGTAAATTTTAACTCACCAAAATTTGCTTTGAAATATACCCGGTCGTTATCCACAAAGCTTACATAGGCATGTGAGCAATCGAAAATTTCTGCAGCAAGCATGGCAATTGTATCAAAAGCATTTTCTGGAGGCGTATCCAATATCTCGTAATCCTTTAATTTTTTTAATCGGGCCTGTTCGTTTTCGGATAAAAGATTTTCTGGTAGGTTGTAATCAGGCATTTTTTTGGATGGATTAATACGGAATTTAAATAAAGGTAGTTATTTAAACACTTATTTTAACCATTAACACAACACACAAATATTTCCACCGTAAAGAATAAATAATGAAACAAATCCGTTGTAATTTTAGTTAGGTATATTACGAATGATTTGCGTGGAGACAACTTAGAAAAACACCAAAAATACTTTAAAGATGAGATTATACATAGAACGAAAGCCTGTAAAAGTTAACCCCGATACTAAAAGAGTTATTGCCAGATTTTTCTTTAACGGAGATGAAAGAGCATTAGAAGTTATAAGGAAAGTGCTTCAGTTTTCTGATGAAAAGGTTTTTTCTTTAATTTCTCCGATACTACAAGAATATTCAAAGAGACACAGAAATATTACCAAAATTTTAAACAGACACTGCAAAAAGTTAAAAAAGCAGTACGCTGAGCTAGGTGTTGATTTGGATGATATCCATCCTTATACCAAACTTTTAATTGGAGCCTATTTTACACATGAATATTCAATAGAATCGGCAGCTTTTTTTAATCCTAGCATAATTGAAGACCCGGATCAAACTGACCTGGTTGAAGGAGAAAAACGTGTTATTATAAGTTTCAGAGCTGTTGGTGAAGGACATATTTCTTCAATTGTTTTTAGAAGGGCTTTAATTGATGCGAAAAACAATATTCAGGTTTTACCGGTAGGAAATTATGTAGATGAAGCAGAGGTAGTTAAAAATGCTATTTATGTCAAAAAGATGTTTCTGAAAAAGGCTGCCTATGCCCAAATCGACGCTTCAGTTTTGGAGGAGATGGAAGCAAAGCTTGATGATAAGTTCGAGTATACGAGTTTAAGCAATATTATTAAGGATTCAAAAACACTTCATAAAGAAAATCCTCAAAGATTAATTGAGTATGATAAAGTCTTATGGCTATCAGATACTTACCACACCATTAGCTTTTCAAAAGATACAGATATATCCGATAGGGTAATTTTTCCAATATCTGAATTTGAGCGCAAAGGCATTGAAGATGCCCGTTTTGTAAAATTTGTTAAAGAGGATGGTAGGATTGTATACTACGCAACATATACCGCTTTTGATGGTTCACTAATCATTCCAAAATTGGTTCAGACTGAAGATTTTTACGAATTCAAGGTCATTCCACTTTATGGCGATGGTGCCCAGAATAAAAATCTTGCTTTGTTTCCTCGGAAGATAAACGGAAAATATGTAATGATGAGCCGGATTGATGGCTGGAACAACTATTTAATGTTTTCTGATAAGGTTAATGTGTGGGAAAATCCTATTCTGCTGAAACAACCACGATTTGATTGGGATTTGGTGCAGATAGGCAATTGCGGTTCTCCGATTGAAACGGATAAAGGATGGATTGTAATCACCCACGGTGTTGGGCCGATGCGCAGATATTGTATTGGTGTGAGTTTACTGGATTTGGAAGATCCAAGTAAAGAAATTGGGCATTTGAAAGAACCGTTAATTATACCTAATAATGATGAGCGTGAAGGCTATGTACCTAATGTTGTGTATTCCTGCGGGTCAATAATCAGTAACGGAGAATTGATTATTCCTTATGGATTATCTGATTACAGCTCATCATTTGCAACAGTAAATCTCGAATTGCTTTTAAATAAGCTACTAGAAAATAACGAGGCTTAGCCAAAAAAATTTGACCATAAAAAAGCGGCATAATTCTTATGAATCATGCCGCTTTTGCTTTTTACAAACTACACACATTTATCTTCTTCAACCAATGGCGAAGCAAGGGTTTGAAATTCAATTTCGGCAGTCTTTAGTACTGTTAAGTGTGAAATAAAATAAGCTAAAGTGCTTTCGGCTCCCTGATTTCTATTTACACTATTGAACTGAAGCCCATCTGCACAACCATGGGTTTCGAAATCATACAAAGGAATATGTAGACTGTTTTTGCCCAAAAACCATTCATAACTTATTTGCATCAGGCTTAGGTATTTATCATCTTTGGTTAACTCAAAGGTTTTGGAATACAATAAAACCATAGCCATAGTTTCTAATGCCTGCTGGTCGTATATCGGATTTTTTCCGTGCTTTTTCATCCAACCATCATTTCCTACCGGATTCAGGTATCCGTTTTCGAAAGAAAAGCTGTTTAAAAAGGCAATGCTTTCCATTGCAATGCGATAAGATTCTTGATTCCCGGTAACCTCATAATGGCTTAAAAGTGCCAAGGGAAGAATTGCGTTATCGTAGGTCAATATATCTTCGAACCAGTGCCAATCGCCGTCTTTACTTTGATTGTAAGAATTGGTTAATGATTTGGCCAGGTTATTAATTTCTTTAACTAGAAGTTCATCACCAGGATGGGCACACAAATAATATGAAATGCCAATAACTGTATTTGCAATGGCACGTAAATATTTCAAATCTTTAAAGTGAGGAACTGAATTGGAGAAAAGTTCTTTGCCAAATTCACGGTAGGAATTGTTTGGTCCTATGCAAATTAAATAGCCTAAAGACCATATGGTTCTTCCGAAAGAATCTTCCGAGCCAACCTCATCCAAGTAATTTCTATTGAAACTTAAAAAATTACGGAAATTGCCGTCTTCTCTTTGCATATATTGAATAAAACTCAAATAAACCGGCATTAACTTTAATGCTTTTTGATTTTTATTCTGATCAAAAGCAAGTAAAGATAAAATCAAGGCCCTTGCGTTATCATCAATACAATAGCCTTCTTTTAAGTTGGGAATCCCAAATTTGGCGTGCTGAATAATGCCTGTATCATCTGTTAATAATTCTACATGGTTTAAGTTCAAAACCGGCATACTATCAACATCAATAATCGGGGGGATTTTTCTGGCCGGTTTACTTCCTTTACTTAATGCTTCTTTTAAAACGTTAAGATAAATATCGCCGATTGCTGGCCAACGCAAGTTCAAACCGTAATTGTAAGCATTGCTTTTCAATAGCTGATGTTTGCTTTCATCATCGAGTAAAGAATTGACAATTACAGACAACTGCTCATGATTTTTAAAGTCAAAAAGTTTTCCCCTGTTATCTGCTAAGAGTTCTTGCGCATGCCAATAAGGAGTAGAAACAACAGCGGCACCAGCGCCAATAGCGTAAGAAAGTGTTCCACTGGTGATTTGTGCTTCGTTTAAATACGGGGTGATATATAAATAACAGGCAGTTAAATATTGGTGAAGCTCGTTTTCAGACACAAATTTGTTTACGAAGGCAATATTTTGCTCAACGCCTAAATCTTTAGCTAAAGCTTTTAGGCTGTCGCGATATTCTTCGCCATTATGCTTAACAACACCAGGATGCGTATTTCCCAGAATAACATAAAGCACTTCAGGATGTTTTGAAACAATAGAAGGCAGCGCTTTAATCACGGTTTCTAAACCCTTGTTTCTGCTAATCAAGCCAAACGTAAATAATACTTTTCTATTTTTAAATAAATCACTTTTGGCAACATCATTATTTATAATCGGCTCTAAATCAGGTACTCCGTGTTCAATTAATTTTATTGATGATTTTGGTATCTGGTAAATACTGGTTAAAAAAAGAACAGCTTTATTGCTCATTACCACTACTTTAGAAGATTTTACTGCAATCTCTTTAATAATGGTTTGCTGCATAAAATTCGGTTCTTTCAAAACGGTGTGAAGAATGGTTATGAAAGGTTTCTTAAGCCTATTTAATAGCGATAGAAGAAATACACCGCTATTGCCACCATAAATTCCAAATTCATGTTCTATAATGCACGTATCTATTTCACTGTTATTAATGAAATCAGCAGCATCAATATAATCTTGTTGATTTTGCTGGCGAATTATAAATTTAACTTCTTCAGGATAGGCATGTTCATGAAGGTCATCTGATTCATTCATCGCTACAATGAAACTATTTTTCGAATCGTAAGATGTATTTAAGCCTAAAGCGTTAACTAGATTTTGGTTAAATGTAGCCAAGCCACACTCACGTGGCGGATAGGTGGAAATATAGGCGATTTTCATATGTATTTCAAAGGATTAGATACTTAAATAACATACAATTACCTAAATAGTTTCAGATTGCTTCAATTTACGCTTTTTATAACTAAAACAATCTTATTTAATGACTTGTTAGTAAGTAAGTTTTAAAAAAAACAAATATGAGATCGATTTGGAAAGGTTCTATAGGTTTTGGATTGGTAAATATTCCTGTCAAATTGTTTTCGGGTGTGCAGAACAGTAATTTGGATTTGGATATGCTTGATGAACGCGATCATGCAAAAATCAAGTTTCTCAGAGTAAATGAAAACAGTCATAAGGAAGTGCCTTTTGAAAAAATTGTAAAAGGCTATTTTTTGAAAGATAGATACATTATTCTTGATAAACATGATTTTGAAGAGGCAGCGCCAGAGAAAACCAAAATTATTGAACTCGAAAACTTTGTCGATATTAAAGATATTAACCCAGTTTATTACGAAACATCTTATTATACAGAGCCAGAAAAACAAGGAAAGAAAGCCTATGCTTTACTTTTAAAGGCTTTAGAAAAATCAGGTAAAGCTGGCGTTGCCCGATTTGTACTCAGGAATACAGAAAATCTTTGCGTTATACATCCTATGGATGGCGTTATGGTGGTAACCAAAATAAGGTTTCAGCAGGAGATTAGAGACTTCTCGGAAATAAGTAAGGTTGATGATATCACCATTACAAAAAAGGAAATGGATGTTGGGTTAGCGCTAATAAAGCAATATAGTTCGAAATTCGATTTAAGCTCGTTCAAAGATGACTATAGTGAAGAACTTCTCAAAATAATAAAAGCAAAAGCAAAAGGCAAACGTGCTGCTGTTAAGAAAATGAAGCCACATAAAGCTACAAGTGATGATTTATATGACCAATTGATGCAAAGCCTTGGTACAAAAAAAGGAGCTTAGGTTTTAGTACAAAACAAAAAAGGGAAAGCAATTGCTTTCCCTTTTTTGTTGATTTAAATATTTTACTTAAAAGCCGCTTTCAGTTGCTCTGCAGCATATGCTTGGGCTGCTTTAGCTTCAGGAACAACGATTGCCATTCCAAAAAACTCATGCGTTACCCCTTCGTAATTTCTGCTGCTAACTTTTACACCTGCATCAGCTAATTTATTGGCCAGCATTACACCATCATCGTGTAAAGGATCTATTTCTGCTGTAATTATTGTTGTAGGCGGTAAGCCTTTTAAATTAGCATTAACCAAAGAAATTTTTGGATTTTGGGCTTCAATCATCGTTGTAAGATATTTTTCGGTAAACCAACTCATCATAGCTTTATTCAATGGTTTGGCATCGGCATACATTTTATAAGAATCTGTATTCATATTTGCTTGTGCAATCGGGTAAACTAATACCTGATGTAGCGGAACCATAATGTTTTTAGCTTTTGCCGCAATTGATACATTAGCTGCCAGGTTACCGCCTGCACTTTCACCAACTACAGCAATTTTAGCTGGATCGGCTTTTAAGCTAACCGCATTTTTTACAGCCCATTCATAAGCCGCAAATGCATCATTGTGTGCGGTAGGGAACTTGTTTTCTGGTGCCAAACGATAAGCAACCGACACAACCACTGCTCCAACCTGCTCTGCCAATCCTTGTGCCGATGCGTTATAAACATCTAAATCCGCGATAACAAAGCCACCACCATGGTAATAAACAATTAGCGGAAATGGACCTTTAGCTTCTTTTGGAGTGTAAATCCTAACATGAATTTTTCCGCCTGTAACAGCAATGTCCTGACCAGATGTATCAACCTTCGCTGCCGGAATTGTTATGTTATTTTCTTTAACCAAATCCATAACTGCATCTGTAGGCGTGTGGTTCTTGCGGGCATCTACAGCACTTAACGATTCTAAAGGTTTATCTCCATAACTCACTAATTTCTCAATAACTGCCTGCATTTCTGGTTTAATGGTTTTACCCCACTCTGGCGGTGGACCTGCAGGCTTTAAAGATGATGTGCTGGCTGTAGAATCACTCACCGTGGAATCGGTCGTAACGGTTTTTTTTGTCTCGCTGTTACATGCCGATAGGCTTAAAGTAATCGCAAACATTGCAGCCGATACGTTTAATAAATTGTTTTTCATAGGGTTAATTATTTGTTTTGATAAATGATGATTCTATAACACTATCAACCAGATAACTGTTTTTTTTGACTTACAACTTTTCAGAATTTCTATAATTGAAAAACTTCTTCAGCCATTAATTTGTTCTAAAATGAAAAACCTTTAGATATGTTAACAGAAATAACCGGATTACCAGATAACATTTTTGGCGTTAGGGCCACTGGAGAAGTGGATAGCGACGACCTTAAGATTGTTTTATTGCCAGGACTTAAGCGCACGGCCGAAAAATTCGGTGAAATAAGGTACCTGCTAGTGTTGGATACCGATGTTAAAAATTTTACGGCTGGTGCGTGGATACAAGATGCAAAGGCTGGGCTGCAAAATTTTACAAAATGGAAGAAAATTGCAATTGTAACTTCAGAAAAAGGCGTTGAGTGGTTTACAGATATTTTCACTGTTGCTACGCCCGGTAGTTCGAAAGGTTTTAAACCTGAAGAACTTGAAAAAGCCAAAGAATGGTTAACTCAAGAATAATAAACTCATCATGAAAAATTCGAAAACACCGGCAGAAAGTAGCAAGGCTACTGCTCCAAAAACTTCAAAAGCAAAAGGTGCCAATGAGAAAACTACATCTGCTAAAGATGCTAAAGAAGTTAACGTAAAGAAAGATACTTCCGTAAAACATAAGAAACCCTAAGAATCGCTGTCAACATTTGTATGAAACTTGATGCTAACACAATTAACCGCTTTTACGATAAAATTTACGATTGGATTATTACAAAAGGCCCTTCAATAATATTTGGGGTTTTACTACTATTTATTGGCTTATGGTTAATTAAACTGCTCGGAAAATGGCTCGCAAATGGTATGCACAGAAAAGATGTCAATCCTTCGCTGAGGCCATTTTTAACCAGTCTCATCATTATTACCTTAAGAATACTGCTGATTCTAACAGTAATGCAAATTGTTGGTATTGAGCTAACATTTTTAACTGTTCTAATTGGTGGTATCGGTGTTGCGGCAGGCTTGGCTCTATCGGGCACCTTACAGAATTTTGCAAGTGGTGTGCTTATTTTGTTGCTTAAACCATTCGTTGTTGGCGATAACATAATTGCTCAAGGACAGGAGGGAACAGTTAGTTCCATTCAGATATTTTACACCATCGTTACCACTTTTGATAATAGAACCGTGGTAGTTCCTAACGGAAAATTATCAAACGAAGTGATTATAAATATAAGTAAACAAGGCAGCAGAAGATTGGATATCGAAATGAAGTTTAGCTACGGCATTGATTACGAAACAGTTGAAGCAATTTTCGATAAAACGGTAGATGAATTTAAAAATAAACTTAAAACACCAGAAAGAAGAATCGGGGTTTCTGTTTTAGATGACAGTGGTTTTAAAGTTAGCCTTAACGTGTGGGTAAAGGCACACGGATTTATGGATACAAAATTAGCTTTCCAAAAGGAATTGATGAAAAATTTAAAGTCGGGAGGAATTACTTTGCCTGGCATGGCCAGTTAACGGGCCGATTTTAAAAGTGCGTAGATTTTGTCCATCAATTCATCAATATTAAAAGGTTTCGCCATGAAATCATCTGCAGCAACATCATCCAGCATATAATTTGTTGCATTATAACGGGCAGAGATCATCAACACCGGAATATGATTCGTTTTATCGTTCGCCTTTAATTCTTTCAACAATACCCTTCCATCAATATCCGGAAGCATAATATCCATTATAATAACATCGGGCTGGAAATCCTGAACATGATTAATAAAGTCGGCACCTTTATTTAATCCATCAACGTTGAAAGCTTCGCTTTCTAAAATAAGTGTTATAACATCTAAAATTGCATGGTTATCTTCTATAACCAAAATGTTTTTTTTTGCCAACGGGTTGATTTTAAAATTTTAACAAATATATAATAAAAAATACACAGCAAAACCAAATTCAATAATATAGAATTTGTCTAAAATAACTTACATGTTTGAAAATTCGAAATTTCTAATATTTTTGTAACAATAATCTTCTATGAATAAATTTTCTGTTGACCTGACGAATTGTGATAAGGAACCAATACACATCCCCGGTAAAATACAATCGCATGGATTTTTAATTGCTGTTGATAAGGACAAGCTAAATATTTCTTATATAAGTGAAAATGGTGAAATTTTTCTGAAAGAATCGGCCAAAAACTTACTAGAAAAACCTCTGTCAGTTATAAATAGTTTTATAAAACAACAGGAACCTGAGTTTAATATAGAGCATTTGCTGCAACTTGGTATCATTAGAAAAAGCTTTGATGCAATCTCGCCGCATCCATTAGAAATTGATAATAATCCATACTATTTGATAATTTCATCATCTCCCAGCAATTGGCTTTTAGAGTTTGAACCGGTAACATTACAGTACGATATTCAAAGTTCGATTGGTCGTTCTGCATCTTCAATGTTGCAGGGTAAAAGTGTTTCAGCTTTGCTTAAAGGTGCTGCCAATGAAATTAAAAAGCTTATAAATTATGATAGAATAATGATTTATAAGTTTTTAGAAGATGGACACGGAGAAGTTGTAGCCGAAGAAAAGGAGGAGCACTTAGAACCATTTTTTGGCTTGCATTACCCGGCATCTGATATTCCAAAACAAGCAAGAGAACTTTATAAACTGAATTTAACGAGATTAATTGCTGATGTAAATACAGATGATGCGCCAATAATTACTTTCAATGATGATAAACCATTAGATTTAACCAATAGTAGTTTAAGAGCAGTTTCGCCCATTCATATTCAATACCTGAAAAACATGGGGGTTCAATCAAGCTTTAGTATTTCTTTAATTTCTCATGGCGAGCTGTGGGGATTGATAGCATGTCATAATTATAGCCCGAAATTTATTGATTACAGGGCTCGTGAGGGCTCAAAACTTATCGGACAAATACTTTCGTCCGCTTTAGAATATCGGCAGGGGGAAGAAGATTCAGAAATTGTAGAACAATTTAAAGATACTGCCGGTGTACTTGCCGAACATTTAAATCGGGATAAATATTTAGTTGATGCTTTGACAAGTCATAAACGAAATATCCTTGATGTAACAAAAGCCAGTGGAGTAGCCTTAATTTTTGAAAATCAGCTAAAAACCTTAGGAATTGTGCCATCTGATGATGAAATTTTTGAATTAGCGGAATGGTTAAAAGAATCAAACGACGAATCCGTTTATTACACGCATCGATTATCAGAAATTTTCCACCCTGCAAAAAACTATAAAAATATTGCTTCAGGTATTCTATCATGCTCTTTAAGTAAGGAATTGAATGAAATGATTATTTGGTTTAAGCCCGAACAGATATCAACTGTTAACTGGGCAGGTAATCCCGAAAAACCAGTAACCACGTCAGACAATGGATTATTAAGTTTGTCGCCTCGTAAATCATTCGAAACATGGTCTCAGGTGGTAAATAATACCTCAGAAAAATGGTTGCCAGAAGAAATTGCATCAGTATTGCGTATCCGCGAAATCATCATCGCAGATGTAAATAAGAAGGCCAATGAAATAAGGTTGTTAAACGAGAAGTTACAGGCTGCATATGAAGAGCTTGATACTTTTAGTTACACGATATCGCACGATTTAAGAACGCCATTAACATCGATTAAAACTTATGCTGAATTATTGCTTAAGAATAAATCAATCGATGAAAATGGGCGAAAAATGCTAGATAGGATTCTATCTGGTGCTAATAAGATGAATTTCCTGATAAAGGAAATTCTGAACCTTGCCCGAGTAGGCCGATTAGAAATAAATTTCGAAACGGTTGACATGTCAATCCTTTTGGGCGAAATCAGCACCGAAGTTTGGACGGCTTTTAAAGCAGACAAGGCCGAACTTCTTTTAGGGCAATTGCCAGATTTAAAGGGTGATAGAACAATGATTGCGCAGGTTTTTACAAACCTGATTAGTAATGCTGTTAAATACTCTTTAATGGTTGATAAACCCAAAATTGAGGTATCTTCGTATATAGATGGTGATGAAACAATATACTATATTAAAGATAATGGTATGGGAATTGATAATCGTTATTACGACAGGGTTTTTGAGCTTTTTAAGCGAATGGACAATGTTAAAGACATAGATGGAACAGGAGTGGGTTTAGCTATTGTAAAGCGAGTTGTTGAAAGACATAACGGTAGAGTCTGGTTTGAGAGTAAATTAAATGCAGGATCGACTTTTTACGTAGCTTTTAAGAATAAATAAAAATGAAAACGCCGGATATATTTTACGTTGAGGATGATATGGACTATGCATTTTTCATGCAGAGTGCCGTTCAAGAGGTTAAGGATACACTAAACTTGACAATTGTAGAGGATGGAACAGAGGCATTATTAAGATTGCAAAGCTTTGCTGAGCGTAAAACTAAGCCTAAATTAATTTTATTGGATTTAAACCTGCCGGGCTTGTCAGGTTTAGATTTACTAAAATTTATCAGAGATATTCCTTATTTAAAAACGATTCCAGTTATTTTATTCTCAACTTCAGATAATCCTGATGATGTGAAAGCATCGATTGAATTTGGAGCAAACGCATATTTAACTAAACCAAATGGTTATGATAATTTAGTCAAATGCGTACACTCTGTACACGATTTCTGGTTTAACCAACACCTTCGATTAAATTAATTTTTCCAAAATATTTAAAAAGATTCGAAACTCAATTTCGAATCTTTTGTTTTTTATAACATTTCAACTTTTATAATTACCGTAATGATTGCCAATATATTGAGAACTGAAACTGCAGATAAACACAAAGAATTAGAATCTTTAATGTTCGTAAATGAGATTATGAACAATTCTTTAAGCATTGATGATTACAAGAAATTGCTTACAATAAATTACATCATCCACCAGAAACTGGAAAATAAACTTGCGAATATGCTCGATGCTGAAATTGCAGATAAACTTAATATGAATACGCGATTTAAACTCTCGGCACTTGAAAAGGATTTAGAATATTGGAACATAGACTCATTAACTTTACCGGGATTGGATTTTGATTTATTTATTCCTGCTAAAAATAATGCTGAAGTTTTAGGTGCTTTGTATGTATTGGAGGGAGCAACATTGGGCGGAAACGTAATTAAAAAACATATTCTGGCGAATTCTAATTTCAAAAATGATGAGGCTGGTTTGAATTATTATGGTGTATATGGAGCAGAACTTGCAACCAAATGGAAATCTTTTGTTTCTGTTTTAAACGAAAGCGTTACAGAAGCCGATTACCAAAGTTGTGTAGACAGCGCAAACCGAACCTTTAATAACTTAATTAACCTTTCAAAACAGCTTAATAAATAGTAGATTTTTTAAAGTAAAAAATAAAAAAAATAGTTTTAAATACTTGTAAGGGCATGTTAACTGTTTAAAAATGTGCAAAACTTCTTTCAAATTAATGTTTGCTTTCTCTTGTTAATTCAAGGTAAATATGTATTATTGAAAAAATAAATTTTTTAAACCTTAAAAACATCAATTAGCGATGGAAAAATTCTCAAAAGTTAAAGCTGCTGTTGCTGCTATTGAAGCAGATGTAGAAAAATTTTATAATGCTGGCAATGCAGCTGCTGGTACTCGTGTGCGTAAAGCAATGCAAGATCTTAAAGTTTTAGCACAAGAAATCCGTGCAGAAGTAACTGAAAAGAAAAACTCTGGAAAATAATATTTCGCGAGTATGAACGAAAAGGTCCTGATTTATTTTCAGGACCTTTTTGCGTTTTAAGTATTTTATATAAGAATCTACTAACTGTAGACGATTGAATTCGCTGTAAAAAGATAAGGCCCACCCTCGCGGTGAGCCATCATCCAACTAACAAAACATAACTTTAAAGGAAGCTATTATCCTTTTTTAACTAATTTATATTCGATAACGGGTTTGCCACGAGTACCACCATCGTTAGAAATAAAGCTGTTGAATTTTAATTTGTAAACATTTCCCAATCCATCTTTTACAAGGTAGAAAACATCCGTTTTAACACCAATTGCAGTTCCAGTTGTATTTCTCCAGTTAGAACCAATTATATCTCTTGCCGTTGAAAACGTAACACCTGTTAAATCAGATTCAGCAAAAGATGTATAGGCTTTTGTTGTAGTAGAGATTTGTGCTGCTGAAGCACCACCTAAGTTGTTGATAAAAACTAAATCAGAGAATGCATACGGGAAAGTTGCAGTGTAATACATGCTGTAACCCCAAACAATATCCCAGCTTGCCTTTGCTGGCTCAACTGTTACTGTTGTACCCTTAACTAATGATACATACTGGAAATTAGCATCAGCATTTTTAATGATATCCAAAGTTTTAAAAGTTGTTTCAGTAATTTTGGCATATTGCAAAGTATAGCCTGTTCCTTTTCTTATAATTCTAATCTTAACTAATTCATCATTAGCCAATACAGTATTCGCACCACCTTTTCTGTTAATGATATATACTTTGTTATCAGCATCTGTTACAGAAATTGAAGCTATAGCTGTTTTATTTATAATGCTGGCTTCTCTCGGGTCATCAATTAACGCGAATGTTCCACCTCCCTGGCCAACTTTTAACGTATTTGGATCAAAATCAGCAATAGTAACCGTGTTTAAATCTGTTTTGTTAACAGCAATTACAGAAGAACCATTTGTGGCATTTAAAGTCACTTTAAAATCAGAACCGGAATAAAACCCTAAATCCCAGCTATCTCTGTCAACTGATGTTTGTTTATCTGCACTAAAATCTACATAAACACTATTTCCTGCTGCACTTCCTGCTTCGGTAGAAATTAAACCATTTAATGTTAATGTACTACCATCAGATGGCGGAGCAACAACAATTGGTTCTTCATTGTCTTTTTTACAAGCTGTAAAAGTAGCCGCGAATAATGCGATTGCGATAATTGAGTTAAATTTATTCATGTTTCTATTTTTATATAATTTTTAATTAATTTTTGCTCCAGTTAAATGTCAATCCAAGTACATAAGAGCGCCCGTAGCTATTTGGTACAGGTGCACCACCCGCACTATGCGCTCCGCCACTTGCAGTAGATGTATTTGTTAATTGCGTTACATTAAACAAGTTTTTTACACCTGCATTAATAGTTAAATATTTATAGATGTTTTTGCTAAGCATCAAATCAGCAAGGTTAAAACTTCCTATTTTAACTAATGTGGCTGTTTGAACATTACTTAACTGATAGCTAGGAATGCTGCCAGTATATTTGTAGAATAAACTAATGCTCCCATTAATTTTAGGAAACGTATAGGTTAGATTTGAAGTAACTTCTGTAGACCATACGAATTCGGGAACTTCTAAATTGGAAGCTGATTCTAATAAATCATTGTATCTGCCAATATACGAAACACCGACATTTGCTTGGAAATCTTCATAAATAAAAGTATTTTCTAATGTTCCGCCAGTAGTTTTATATTTAGAAATGTTTATCAAGGTTGTAACTGATGGATTCATTGCATCAATACCATAATCTATCCTGCTTTTGAACAAATTATAAAATCCAGCCAGAGTGCTTCTGAATTGAAGATCATCTGTACTAACGCCAGACCATGCCAATGACCCATTAAAACTATTCGATTCTTCTGCTTTTAAATTGGGGTTACCCATAATGGAATGACTTGCATCAAAAAAGTCGTAATATAACTCACGCAAGGCAGGTGCCCTAAAACCTCTTGCATAGGCCAGTCTTAAATCAAGGCTTTTACTCAGGATGAATTTTGTATTTAGTGAAGGAATTACTGGGGGAGCATCGTAAATAGAGTTTTTTATAAACCTTAAACCTGGACGAATATTTATGCCGCTTGCTGGTTTAAATTCTCCAGAGATGAAGAATGCGTAATCGCTAATAACAGGTGCTCCATTTATTCTGGCACCACTAGCAGCATCGCGATTAAATTCTATACCAGGTTGTAATGAAAGCATATCACTCGCTTTGTATTGTGCGGTTGCTCTGAAAATAGTAGCGTTAAACTTTGCAACATCTTGTTCACCATCAGCAGTTGTCAGTTCTTCTGCGCCTGTTGTAAAATCGTGAATTACACTTCTTGTAGCTCTTTGTAAGTTTGTGTATCCTGCAATTGCAGAGAACTGTAAGTTTTGTGTTATGCGCCATTCTGATTGTAACTGTTGAGTATAACGATGAGTTGTATAGGTTTGAAATTTTGCTTTATAATTGTTAGGGTTCATTCCCCCGCGACTATCAATCGTTTCATTTAAACCATCCAGGCGGTACCAGATATTAAAATTTTCATTGCGATAACCTATTTTCGTGTTACCAAGCCATTGTTTTTTTGGTTTCCATCTGTTTGCATCAGCTTCAACTTCTGCAAGTGTTGCAGTTTTGGCTGCCAAGTTCCAACCTCCAAAATCATTATGACTAAAACCAGCCAAAGCACTCCAGCCATTTTTTTGAAAACTTGCACTAATATTCTGGTTATGATTTCCGTTTCCAGAAAATGCGCTATATTCATTACCGGCTGTTTCTTCCTGAACCCTTGCTGATAGGTTTGCCAATGATTTACCACTATTTTTTGTGATAATATTGATAACACCCGCCAACGCATCAGTTCCATAAACTACAGACATTGGGCCTTCTACAATCTCAATTCTCTCTACAGTATTAATATCTATCTGATTTAAGCTTTCACGAGTATCAGACCTATCAACCATTGGTATTCCATCTAACAGAATCTTAACATTTCGACCTGTCATGCCCATTAATTGCACATCTGTTGTACCTAATGTTAAATCATTACTAAATCTGAAACCAAGTTCTGTATTTAGAACTTGTTGAACTGAAGTTGCTGCTCTTAACCGAATTCGTTCAGCGCTTATTGTCCTAATATTGTATACAGAATTTTTTAAAGTTTGCGGTCCGAATTGCCCCGTTATCACAACTTCTTTTAAATCTTTTGCTTTAGATGTATCGGGCTTAACTTCTTGACTAATAGCATTGAAACCACACATCAATAAAACAAGTGATAAATATATTTTCATTTATTTAGACTAATTATAAATTATTTTGCAAATTTGTGCATAATCAACAGAGAGAGATAACGCCAAACGGATAATTAATAACGCGAAACGGATTATTAAGAAAGGTTCTAAATAATATTTTTAGTGATGAAAACCAAACCATTAAAGTTTTTTAATGCTAAATGAAAGTTAAATTATCAGATACCTTAACAGGGAGATTGCTTCTGGAGTGCATATATCCAAAAGACTTTGATAATGGATTAAATATAGAAGAGAGAGAATACGATATTGCCAGTACTGATTATAGTATTAATATAAAGGAACAGTGGTTTTATGGAGCTTGTATAAGTTTTTCTAAAGTAAACACTAGTAATGAAGGTCTTATATTTCTAGAAAGCACGACATCAAATGTATCTTTTTTATTTTGCCTGGATGGTAATATAAAATGTAAGGATAGTTTTCAAAGCGAAATAATAACGCTAAAAAAAAATCAGCAGTGGATAACTATTGGTGGTTTTAATAATTTATCTATAAAATTAGATAGCAATACTGAATATATTTATATCCAGATAACTGAGCAACATTATAAAAATCTTACAGGTAATGATTTTGCTAGTGATAAATCTATATACGAATCATTAAAAATTGAGCCTGAAGTTAATTTAATTTTAAACTCAATTATTCATCAAAAAAATCACAAGCGAATAAGAAAGATTTCTGTCGAGTCTAAAATTTACCAATTGTTGGCCTTCTACATAAATAAAGCAAATAGTAGATCGCGTTCTTCATTAAAAAAACACGATTTTGATAAAATTTTATACGCTAAAGAACTTGTAGAGAGGAATTTGCAATCACCAAAATCGTTAATAGAACTTTCAAGGGAAGCTGGTATTAATGACAACAAACTGAAAATTGGTTTTAAGGAGTTAACAGGTTGTACTGTATTTGGCTATTTAAATAAACTAAGAATGGAGAAAGCTTACCATTACCTTTCAAATGAAAAGAAAAATGTTAATGAAGTGGCCTTTTTAGTTGGTTATAAAAATGCACAACATTTTACTGCTGCTTTTAAAAAAATCTACAATATTTTACCAGGAACCCTAAATAAGGATAAGTTTCTTCACGCAAAGGTTTGAATTTGAACGGATTTATTAACGATTAATAACCAAATCTGACTCTACAATTGTATTGTAAAATGCATGGCTTTCAGTATTTGGACTGTTAATCAAATCAAGTAAAATATTCGCTGCTTTTTGTCCTTGCAGATATGGATTTTGCTCTACAGAAGCAATAGGCGAGTACTCAAGAAAATCCATTATTGGCAAATTAGCATAACTAACAATATCAATAGAATCTGCTAAATTTTGTTTTCTTAAATACCTTATTAAAAATAATGCGACATAATCATTAAAAGCTACAATTGCTGTTGGCTTGCTCTTATGGTTTATTAATTGAATGGCGGCATCAATTGTTCCTTCTTCTGTCAAATCACAATTAATCACTAATGATGGATCAAATTTTAAACTATTGAAATTAATGGCTTGCATATAACCATCTTTTCTTTCTACACTTGCAAATAAGGTATTTGGCCCGTTTATTAATCCGATGGTTCGGTGTCCTTTTTTTAAAAGAAAATTAACGGCTTTAATAGTCGCACTTTCCAGCGAGCATGCAACATAATGAACATTTTTGAACGGCGGAATTCTATCAAAAAACACAACGGGAATGTTAAAAGCCTTTAATTTCTCGAAATGATCAAACTTTGAGGTATCTTTTGTAATAGATACTAATAATCCATCTACTCTTTGGTTTTTCATTTTATCAACCAAACGTACTTCTTTATCAAAATCGTCATGAGACTGAGCGAAAATTACAGTATAGTTTTTTTTCAAAGCCTCATCTTCAATTGCTGAAATTGCAGTCGAAAAAAAATGCTCCGATAGTTCAGGTAAAATTACCCCGATGGTATAAGTTTTACCTTTCTGAAAAAGAATTGCCGCATTATTAGGTTCGTAATTCAAAGATTTCGCTAGTTCCTTTATTCTTTCGCGTGTTACGGCACCAATGCTTGGATGATCATGCAAGCCCCTTGAAACGCTGGATGGCGAAAGGTTTAAAATTTTGGCTATTTCCTTAATTGTAGTTGGCTTTGATTGCATATAAGATGCTGACTATACAAAATCGTTTCTTCGGTAATAATACGAAATTTCAGGAATTCATTACAAGGTATATAAAAATATGGCATTACCCTTTACACAAATTGTGTAGCTTTTCCTATCGGATGCTTCCCTAAAAATGACAATTAAATTAGCGCTTCACAGAAATCAGGGCTTTTTTTATAAAAAAATCGCGGTACTTTAGTCCAAAAATACCAATGCTTACTATTTCCATCTTTTCAGCAATCATTTTGGCAACGATTATCGTTTTAAATTTACCGGTATTCGGGAAGTTGCCATCAGGAAGCAGATTAAATTCCATTCACCAATTATTAAATTATAAAGATGGTGCGCTGCAAAATTTATCGCCAACGCCAATGCAGCCTGAAGGGGTTACTTTCTTCGAAATATTTAGGAAATATCTTTTCGGTAAACATCCTAACAAAGTTCCAACGAGAGCGATAGTTACTGTTAAGCCGGCATTAAACAGCATGCCAGGGATTGTTTCTACAGAAATTATCTGGTTTGGTCACTCTTCATATCTCATCAAAGCCGGCGACAAACGGATTCTTGTCGACCCGGTTTTTAGCAGCACTCCATCGCCGTTTTCTTTTGTGGGTAGTAAGGCTTTTCCGGGAACGGAATTTGTTAATGCTGAAGATTTTTTAAATATTGACATTTTAGTCATTACACATGATCATTACGACCATCTCGATTACCACAGCATTTTAAAAATTGCACCTAATGTAAAAGCAATTGTGACTTCAATGGGCGTTGGTTCACACTTGGAGCGCTGGGGCATTTCTTCGGGGAAAATAACTGAGTTGGGCTGGGAACAATCAGTAACACTTTTTAATTCAATTAAGCTAACTGCGGTGTCTGCCCGACATTTTACAGGCCGGAAATTTAAACGTAATCAAACGCTATGGTCCGCTTTTGTATTAGAATTGCCAGGTTCAAGACTCTTTTTAGGGGGCGATTCCGGTTACGATAAACATTTCGAAAAAATTGGCAACAGCTACGGGCCTTTTGATATCGCCATATTGGAATGTGGCCAATACAACGAAATGTGGCCGTATATTCATATGTTTCCCGAACAAACTGTTCAGGCTGCTCTAGATTTAAAAGCAAAGATTTTAATGCCTGTACACTGGGGAAAATTCAGTCTGTCTATGCATCCATGGAATGAGCCAATTGAAAGGGTTACCAAAGCGGCCGAACATAAACAATTGCAAATAATTACCCCCAAATTAGGCGAAACCGTATTGCTTGAGGATATTCATCAATTTGAAAAATGGTGGTTAGCTTAACAAATTTAAACAATATTATGCCTGTCTTGTTATAAGTTTATAATTATAGCATCATGAAAACCGATTTAGTAGAAATTTTCCAAACCATCAGAGCTAGTTTACAACCCTATGCCACACGCGGCTATACTGTTCACGAAAATTCGGAGACGGGATATGATTTATACAGCGAAAAGAACATTGAAGTTGATGGCGAAAAGATAACTGAAAGGTTTTTTGCCGGAATTTATATTAATGCTGATGCAGTAGAAGTTAAGCTCAACACAACTGATTTTGATTTGACTAAACATAATTTAACGGCTTTTGGTAATGATAAAGCTGGCTTGAAAATCACTGAATTAAGCGACAATAAGTTAAAGGAAGCCGAAACAATAATAGAAATCGTTCATTCAAACTTTAAAGAAAAGGAGTGGATTTAAATTCATTCTCAATTAGAAAGAACTAAATTTGCATTGTATAATTCATAATTAAAATTTAGTTGACGTTTAAGGCTGCAAATTCTACGATAAAAAACTTATGGAAAGACCATTTTCTAGCTGCTTTGACAGAAGAGAAGATGGTTTTTAAGTTTAATCAAAATTATTTCAGTATAATATTTTTCGCCGAATATAAGGTTGCTGTTAATTTAGTCGATATTGAAAATAGTTTTTTACCTCAAGAACTGATTGCGTTACAAGCCTCTGAAAAAAATAATGGTGTAGAGGTTATAAATCTGTGGGAAGATGTATGGTTAACAAAGCCTAAACAAGTTATTTTTAGGTTAAAATCGCTTTTAGGCTTAAACAAAACGATTCATGGGAGAAAAACTACACTTCAAAAAATTGATAAACCAGCTGCAGATAAGTTTCTTAATAAAAATCATCTTCAAGGAACAGTTACAAGTCGATTTAAATTTGGTTTATTTTATTTAGATGAACTTGTTGCCGTGGCGACATTTTCTGCACTCCGTAAAATGAACCATTCAGATAATTATAAATCCATTGAATTAATAAGATTTGCTGTTTCAGGTGGATTCTCGATTACCGGTGGATTGAGTAAAGTTATTAGTCACTTGAAAATTCTCCTTAATCCGTCTGATATAATGACGTATGCAGATTGCGACTGGTCTTCTGGCAAGGCATATATAAAATTAGGTTTTGAACAGGTTGCAAATTTAAAACCCCAGTATTTTTATTTAGATGAGGATTTAAACCGAAAGTTGGTTAAGGAAGATTTAGCAGAAAATGAAGATGCTGTTTTTAATACAGGAAGTTTAAAATTTATCTTAAAATTCTAAGTATGTCAGAAAATCAGCTGATAATTATCTTAGGCGCAACAGCTTCAGGTAAAACAAAACTTGCCGTTCAGGTTGCGATTGAACTCGAAGGTGAAATTATCAGTGCAGATAGTCGCCAGATTTTTAAGCGGATGGATATTGGGACGGGCAAAGACATTGGCGAATATCAAATTGGAAAAAACCAGGTTCCCTATCATTTAATTGACATTCTAGAACCTGGTGAACGTTATAATGTAGATGCTTTTAAAAACGATTTTTACCAATCATTTCAGTCAATAACCGACAGAAAAAAAACGCCGATTCTTTGCGGCGGTACCGGAATGTACATTCATAGTATATTGCAAAATCAACCATATACTGCAATTCCGGTTAACAATGAACTCCGTTTTAAGCTTGAAGCGTCAACCCGAGAGGATTTAATCAGTAAGCTAAAAGTTTATCCAAAAAAGTATACTAATTATGTCGATCTATCATCAAAGAAAAGGTTAATCAGGGCTTTAGAAATCGTTGAATACCTCAAGCACAACAAATTGAATGAAGTTAAAAGACCCGAATTTAAACCTATTGTATTTGGTTTAAAAAATGAAGTTGAACGCACCAGAGCAAACATTTTGAGAAGGCTAGAATGGCGGTTACAAAATGGGATGATTGATGAAGTTGCGGATTTGCTAAAAAATGGGGTAAGCAAAGAAATGCTGATTTTTTATGGATTGGAATATAAATTTATCGTTTCTTACTTAAACGGTGATTTAGCCTTTGATGAGCTTAAGCTAAAACTTGGTATTGCAATTTGCCAGTATGCAAAGCGGCAAAATACTTTTTTTAGAAAGATGGAAAAAGATGGTGTTTTGATAAATTGGCTGGATGCAGCTGCTCCGGTTAACCTTTTAAAACAACAAGTTATACGGAATGTTTTAATGATTTAAAATATAGTTTTTGTGAGTTAAATATGACTTAAATGTACTCCAAAATTGCTTCAAATGGGGTATTTGGCATAGGGTTTGTAAATGACAAGCTATATTCGTTTAACTCAAAAAAATAAATTTAAAATGAAAACAATTACTAAAATTATTGCTACTTCAGCAGCTGCAGTGGCTTTATTTTTCTCTACAAGTGCAAGTGCTCAAAATCAAAAATTAGGAATAGGAATTACAGCTGGTATTCCAACAAGTGATGCTTATAGTGTTGCATTAGGTGCAGATTTACGCTACCAGTTTGATATTGATAAACAATTATCAATTCCTGTTACTGCAGGTTATACACATTTAAGCGGTAAAGAAATAGGCAATACGGGAGTTGATTTTCCTAGTTATGGCTATATCCCTGTAAAAGCTGGTGTTAAGTATTTCTTTAACGATTCTGGTTCAGGTGTTTATGGTTTAGCAGAATTAGGTGCTGGCTTTGGAACAAAAGAAGGCAGTGGTACATCATTCGTATATTCTCCAGCTATTGGTTATGCATGGAGTAACGGGTTAGACCTTGGTGTTAAGTACGAAGGTTTAGCAAAAAATAGTACAAGTACAGGTTTCTTTGGATTGCGTTTAGCTTATGGTTTCTCTTTGTAGTAGATAAGCAATTCTTTTATACAAAAGCCTTCGAAAATTTTCGAAGGCTTTTTTTTTGCGAAATTTTGAGAATATAAATTTTATAAAATCTGTTTCTGTCTATGTTTCGTATGTATAGTTAAACCTTAATTTTTAACTTAATACATCCAAAAATGAAAACAATTACTAAATTTTTTACAGTTGCTTCAGCATTAGCAATCTTTACAACATCAAATTTACAGGCACAAACAACTACAACATCGATGTCTTCAAATAGCGGCATGGCTTTTAAAGTTGGAATAGGTGCACAGGCTGGTATTTTTCCGGATAAATCCGAAATGGATTATGGATATGGCGCAGATTTACGCCTACAATATGATTTGAGTCCGGCCGTTGCTATTACCGCTTCGGGAGGTTACACAAAACTAAAATGGAAGGGAAGTCCGTTAAATTTTGAATTTATTCCATTGATGGGCGGCGTTAAAGCGTTTGTTGTAGATAGAATGTTTTTAACGGGCGGTGCCGGAACCGGATTAGCATTGAAAGATGGCGCTAACATGAACTTTATTTACACAGGTGGCCTAGGTTACGAATGGAATAATGGATTAGAAGTTGGCGTTAAATATGAAGGTTATGTAAATAACAGCTCTTCTGATTTATATTTCATGAAAACTGGCCAATATGCATTAAGACTTGGTTATAATTTTAAATTATAATTAAAACATCATTAAATTAGAGCCTCCGGAATTTTCGGGGGCTTTTTTTATTTATTTAATATTATAATTGCTAATTTGAGCACAAAACCAAATACAATGAAAAGAATACTCGGAATCGCAATATTAACAGCATTAATGGGATGTAATCAATCTGAGAACAAGACTGTTGAAGGCAAAGATTCCAGCCAAGTTGATTCTTCGATAAAAGCCCAGGTTGTTATAAAAGATGAAAAGAAGACTGAAATTTTCAATCAATACGAAGTTTTGAAGAATGCCCTGGTTAATTCTGATTCCTCAGAGGCTCAAAAATCAGCATTAATACTCGAAAAAAGTTTAGCTACCTACGAAGGTTGCGAAAGTACTGCCAGTATTGCCAAAAAAATTTCAGAGACTAATAATATCGTTTTTCAACGAAAAGATTTTACTGCTTTAAGTATGGATTTAATTGCTTTTATTAAATCCGGCGAAGTTGAAAAGGGCACCATATATGTTCAGCATTGTCCAATGGCAAACAAGGGCGATGGGGGTGATTGGTTATCAACAGAAAAAGACATCAAAAATCCATATTACGGTAAGGAGATGCTTACCTGTGGTAGGGTGGTAGAAGAGATTAAGGGAAAATAAGCCTGCTTCCAAAATTGTTATTAATCATGATTGTTACGTCGTACTGACTAATATTTCATATTAAATTAACAGATTTGCTATGCACGTATATTAATTTTATATAAATTAGAAAGCTATAAACACAACACAATAATATGTCAGATATTGCAGAGATTAAAGTTGATGGTAAGACTATTGAATTACCGGTAATTACAGGAACAGAAGACGAGAAAGCTATTGATATTTCTAAATTAAGAGACTTAACCGGTTTTGTAACTTTAGATACAGGGTTTAAAAATACAGGCTCAACTAAAAGTAAAATCACATTTTTAGATGGCGAAAAAGGTATTTTAAAATATAGAGGTTATTCTATTGAAGAACTTGCAGAAAAATCAAGTTTTTTAGAAGTTTCTTATCTTATCGTTTATGGTGAATTACCAACGCAGGAGCAACTTGATGGTTTTCAAGCTGAAATAAGCAAACACACACTGATTCATGAAGATATGAAAAAGTTCTTTGATGGTTATCCGTCAAGGTCTCATCCAATGGGTCAGTTGGGTTCTCTAATTTTCTCTTTATCAACATTTTATCCCGAGTGTTTAAAGCCAAATCAAACCGCAGAAGAACAGAACTTAACCATTATTAAGTTACTTGCCAAGCTTCCAACCATCGTTTCATTTATTTACAAAAAGTCGCTAGGTAACCCACTTATTTATCCAAAAAATAAATATGACTATGTTACAAACTTCCTTTGGATGACTTTTGGCCAGCGTACTGAAGATTACGATGTAAACCCAATTGTGGTTAATGCAATGAATAAATTGTTGATTCTTCACGCAGATCATGAGCAAAATTGTTCCGCATCAACAGTTCGTATCGTTGGTTCTTCCGATTGTAATCTATATGCTTCAATTTCGGCAGGTATTGCAGCACTATGGGGCCCACTCCATGGAGGCGCCAACCAGGCCGTTATAGATATGCTTGAATTAATTAAAGCTGATGGTGGTGATACTGAAAAATGGATTAACAAAGCAAAAGATAAAAACGACCCTTTCCGTATGATGGGTTTTGGGCACCGAGTTTACAAGAACTTTGATCCACGAGCTAAAATTATTAAAAAGGCTTGCGATGATATTTTGGAGAATCTCGGAATAGATGATCCAATCCTGGAGATTGCGAAGAAATTAGAGGAAGCAGCGTTAACAGATCAATATTTTATAGATAGAAAGTTATATCCTAATGTGGATTTTTACTCGGGTATTATTTACAGGGCTTTAGGATTTCCATCAGAAATGTTTACTGTGCTGTTTGCCTTAGGTAGATTACCAGGATGGATTGCGCAATGGAAAGAAATGCATGAGAATAAAGAACCTATCGGCCGTCCTCGTCAAATATATGTTGGAGAAACGGATAGAGAATTCGTTGAAATCAAAAACAGAAAGTAGTTCCACCTTAATAATGCATAAAAAAAGCTTCAGAATTTTCTGAAGCTTTTTTTATGCATTTCTGTATTTATTTATGTGGCAACATAGTAAATCAGATTTAACATTACCATTTCCGTTAAACTTAATGCAACGTAATAAAGTATAAAAATCATCACCATTTTACCTATAACCTTTTTTCTTTGATAAAACACCTTGAGGGCATTAAACATGTACCAGCAAATCCATACAATTACAGCAGTTTCAATAATTATTTTTAAGAAACTTACCCCGCCAAAAACGTATTTAACCAAAGGTTGCGTAAAAATTTCTACTACGAAATAAGCGGTCATACCATGAATGGTAAAAATCAGGTGGTCGAGGTAGTAAATATGGTTTTTTCTAAAGTTCCACATGATAAACAAAGCTAGCAAAGGCATTAGTAAAAAATATTGTTTTGGCCTGTTATGCTCTAAAGTTTCCTGTATTACTTCAGATTTTTCGCCGATGGTAATTGCACGTTTTTTAATTAGGCGGTCGAACCAGTTATCTTGCTCCATTGCCGGCAAGCTTTTCTGTCTGATTAAATAGGATGCGTAAGTGCTGTCGTTTCTATCATCATGTATTTTACTAAACCTGGAAATAACTTTCGATAGCGAATCGGAACCTTTGGCTTTATTAATCTTTTTTAAATCAGCTAAAACCATCTTTTGTTCCTGAAAACCCAATGCTTTGAAATCTTCTCTATCCAGATCTTCTGCAATACGTTTACTCGTTTCTTTAACAATTCCTGGTGCTTTGGCTGCTAAGCCTACAGATGAAAGAACTTTGCCTACACTATCTATGGTTGCTTTTCTTTTTTCCGTTTCCTCAATTGTAATGTGTTTATTTTCCTTTTTTCTATCGTGCTCGGGAGAGTATGCAACCAAAAAGTAAACAATTGACACAAAAATATACATACTCACCGGGTTAATATATCTTGCTCTTTTACCAGCTAAATAATCAAGCGTAACTTGTCCGGGTTTAGTTAGGAGTGGGGTTAAAGTTTGAAAAAACTTGTTATCGAAATGGAAATAATGGGCGATGCTATGACTTATAAAGCCCCAAAAACTTTCTTTCAACTCTAAATTTGGCTGGCCACAGCTGCTGCAGTAATGGGTTTCAACATGAGAACCACAGTTTAAGCAATTATGTTCTTTTCTGTACTTACCTGCTGACATAAGGGGTTTCGATCGTTATATTTAATGGTTTATTGCTTCAATTGCTTCAACTTCAGCTCTTGTATGTTTGTGTTTAAATAGCAGTGCGAAAAGTATCGTTATCGCCAAGGCGTAAATAGTAAAGGAAAGCCAGATGCTATGCCAGTCTTTCATGTGTATCGCTTTGTCAAAAGTGCCGTTATTTAAAATACTTACACCCTGGCTTTTCACAAAATCCAATAAATGGTTATCTGTTGGCTCCGAGCCTACAAATTGGGAAGTTGCCTGAATAGTTGAAAATGATTTAGTAAAATACCTATCTATCATCCAGCCAGAAACCAAACTGCCGAATACGGCACCGAAGCCATTGGTCATCATCATAAACATGCCTTGTGCCGAAGAACGCGTTTTGGCTGTAGTTGAGGTTTCTACAAATAATGAACCCGAGATATTGAAAAAGTCAAAGGCCATTCCGTATACTACACAAGATAGAATAATCATCCATAAATTGCCTGCGGGATTGCCATAAGCAAAAAGACCGAAACGGAAAACCCATGCTAGCATCGCGATGATCATCACTTTTTTAATCCCAAAACGCTTTAGAAAGAAAGGAATAGCCAGAATGAAAAGCGTTTCTGAAACCTGTGAGATTGACATTATTATAGTAGAGTACTTTACTACAAAAGAATCTGCATATTTTGGAAAGTGCTTAAATTCATCTAAAAATACATCACCGTAAGCATTAGTAAGCTGCAGTGCACCACCTAAAAACATAGAAAAAATGAAGAATAATGCCATCTTATAGTTTGTAAAAAGCTTAAAAGCTTCTAAACCCAATGTTTGCATTACTGTGGCTTTTTCTGAAATTAACTTGCTTGGTGTACACTTTGGCAGCGTAAAAGCATATATCCCTAATAATAATGCTCCGGTACCTGCAATATAAAACTGATAAGCACTTGCCTTGTTACCAGTTAAATTGGTTATCCACATTGCTGCTATAAAACCTACAGTTCCCCAAACCCTAATTGGAGGGAAATCTTTAACTACATCTAAATTACCAGATTTTAAAGTGGTGTAAGAAATGGAATTACTTAAAGAAATTGTTGGCATGTAAAAGCACATTGCGACTAAAATGGTCCAAAAGAATGCATTAGGACTTTCTACTTGCGGTAGGTAAAATAAAACACAAGCATAAAGAATATGAAGAATACCATATAGTACCTCAGCATTAACCCATTTATCGGCAATAATTCCAGTTAATGTAGGCATAAATAAGGATGCAAAACCCATTGTTGCGAAAATTGCACCAAACTGAGTTCCGTCCCACTGTTTTGTTCCGAACCAATAATTCGCGATTGTGATAAGCCATGCACCCCATACAAAAAATTGCATAAAGCTCATTATGGTTAAGCGAAACTTAACGTTCATCATATAGTTTTGTTTGATTTTTGAAAGTAAAAGCTGAATATAGAACTATTTTGAAACATAAATCAAAAATGAACCCAAATTATTTTAAACAATTTGGGTTAAGATAGCTTTTAGTTTTCTGGAGTGGTTTTTTTGGGTTAAATTCCTAGCCGAGTTAAATAATCTTATAAAATAATGAAACTTCGCACTAAGATTTACCTCTTTTATTTAATTCATCTCTCAATCTCGCAGCTTTTTCATAAGCTTCATCCGCAATGGCTTCCTGCAGTTTCTGCTGAAGTTCCTCTACAGTTAAATCAGTAAATCCTTGCTGACTTGAGGCAATCGGAATGGTATCTGCATCGGGTTCTTTTGCAATACTATCCATATTTTCCAGAAATAAAAAGTCATTTCCTTCGATTACAATTCCTGCTGAAGCTAAAATAAATTCATAAGTATAAATTAATGCATTAAAACGAACAGCAAGGGCGATAGCGTCCGACGTTCTAGCATCAATTTCGTGGGTATGTTTTCCATCACTGCAAATCAATTTTGCATAAAAAACGCCATCCACCAGGTTATAAATTATAATTTCCTGAACATTGATATGGAAGGTTTCGGCCATCGATTTGAACAAATCATGAGTTAAAGGCCTGCTTGGAGTCATTTTTTCAATCTCAATAGCAATTGCCTGGGCTTCAAAGGCACCAATAATAATTGGCAGGCGCCTGCGACCATTTACCTCACCCAATACTAACGCATAAGCGCCGGATTGCGTTTGACTATAAGATAAACCTACGATATCTAATTTTACTTTCTTCATACTTGCAGATGTCACGCTGAGCCTGTCAGTTAAATCTAACAGGCTCATTATGCCATTATTATCCTTTGTGAGCTTTTAAGGCTTCTATTAATTTTGGTACAACTTCAAACGCATCGCCAACAATACCATAATCTGCCACTTTAAAAAACGGAGCCTCTGGATCTTTATTAATTACCACAATAACTTTTGAAGAACTGACGCCGGCCAAATGCTGTATAGCCCCCGAAATGCCGATGGCGATGTAAAGATTCGGGCTTATTGCAATACCTGTTTGTCCGACATGTTCCGAGTGAGGTCTCCAGTCTGCATCGCTTACTGGTTTCGAACAAGCCGTTGCGGCACCTAATAAACCCGCTAATTCCTCAATCATTCCCCAGTTTTCCGGGCCTTTTAAACCTCTTCCTGCCGAAACGACTAACTCAGCATCCGGTAAGGAGATTTTATCCGTAGCACGAACAATATCTTTAATTACTGTACCAAGGTCTGACTGTTTAATATCTGCTGAAAAGGTTTCAATAGCAGCTTCAGTTGCATTTTCCTTAACACCAAAAGCGTTTGGATTTAAAGCAATAATTTTATTAGTTGAGGTTAATTCGGTAATTGCAAATGCTTTACCGGAAAATGCTGTCTTTTTAACCTCAAATTTACCGCCATCCATTTTTGGCAATTCTACAGCACCATCCGCTAAACCTGCTTTTAATTTTACTGCAATTCTCGGTGCCAAGCCTTTCCCTGAAAAAGAGTTTGAGAGCACCACAATATTTGCTGATTCTTTTTCTGCAGCTGCCGCAATTATACTGGCATAGGCCTGATTCACAAAAGTTTTAAGCTGCTCAGCGCTAACATTTAAGATTTTAGAAGCACCATATCTTCCTAATTCTTTTAACTCGCTTTCAGCTACATCGCCAATTGAAATTGCGGTTAAATTAGTTGATTGTTGATCGGCAATGGCTTTGGCATAAGAAACAGCTTCAAAAACCGATTTCTTGAATTTACCTTCAGCTTGTTCTACATATACTAATACTGACATATATTTATTTCTATATCCTTAAAAGGATTTGTTATTAAATTTAGTTGATTGATAAAACAGCTTAGATAACTTTAGCCTCGCTGTGCAAAAGATTGATTAATTCCTCTGTTTGGTCTGCCGGAATTAATTTTACTGCGCCGCGTGGGGCAGGTGTTTCATATTTAGCAACCTTCGTCACTTCTTCAATTGAAACCGCCTCAACAACATTTAAGGGTTTAGTTCGTGCTGACATGATTCCACGCATGTTTGGAATTTTTGGCTCGGCAACACCCTCAGCACAACTTGCAACAAACTTACCTGTAACGCTAACAACTTCTTTTCCACCTTCAATCTCTCTTTCTATAGTAGCAGTAGTTCCGTCGGTATCTAGTTTTTTTATAATGGAAACAGAAGGAATATCTAAAAACTCGCCAACCATTGCTGCAACCTGATTGCCATTGTAGTCAATAGATTCGCGACCCGTTAAAATGATATTGAAATCTTTGTCCTTTGCGTACTCAGCAATTTGCTTCGAAACAAAATAAGCATCTCTTGGCGCTGCATTTACTCTAACAGCATCGTCTGCGCCAATTGCAAGGGCTTTTCTAATTGTTGGATCGTTGCTCGCTTCGCCAACATTTATCACAGTTACCGTACCTTTTCCACCTTCAGTCAATTCAATTGCCCTGGATAAAGCTATTTCATCGTACGGATTAACAATATATTGTACACCTGCAGTATTGAATTCGGTATTATCGTTGGTAAAAGTTATTTTTGTCGTCGTGTCGGGCACGTTACTGATACAAACTAATATTTTCATATAATTATGTTTTATATATAAGGTCTTTCTGCAAATTTAATTAAAAAAGCAAGGAATTAAAATGTCATCAACCCGTTTAAGTAAGTTATTAGATTTTTTAGAGAGCGATCCAAACGATCCATTTATACTATATGCCTTAGCCACAGAGTATAACGCCCAAAATAACAAGGAAAAAGCTTATTCTTTTTACCTTCAATTAACTGATAAACACCCGGATTATGTTGGGACATATTATCATTTAGGGAAATTATATGAGAAAGATGGACAGAAAGAGAAAGCAATCGAAATTTATCAGAAGGGAATGACAGTTGCCAGAGGTAAACGTGACATGCATGCCTTTTCTGAGCTTCAGGGCGCTTATAATTCCGCTGCCGGTTTGGATTATGAGGATGATTAATTGTTAATACATGCAGGCAAAACCGTTATTGATTAGGAAGCAATGGCTTTTCATCAGAAATGTACTATTTTTTACATTTACTTCTTTTGGAGGAGCGCAAGCGCATTTGGCCTTGCTATTAAAATATTTTGTTCATAACGCCAAATTTATTACGGAGGAAGAGCTTTTAGAACTAAATGCTTTGGCGCAGGTTTTGCCTGGTCCGGCATCAACGCAAACTTTAGTTGGTATTGCGTGGAAAGTAGGAAAGCTGAAGCTCGCTATAATTACATTTCTGATTTGGATTTTACCAACTGCAGCAATTATGACTTTTGCAGCAATTAGCTATGCCAGGCTGGACCAGAAACAAAAATTTGTTGATATTTTGGAATATATTCAGCCAATTGCTTTAGGGATAGTCGCTTACGGAGCCTTTAAATTAGGCAAAAAGGTACTTACTTCGCAAATGTCTGTATTTCTCTCAATTGCAGCTGTTGTAGCGACTTTTGTTTTGAGAAATGCTTATGTTTTCCCGCTGGCTATTTTAGTTGGGGGAATGATTTCATCGGCTATAGAAACTCCAAAAGAGGAGACTGAACTTAGGGTTAAGCTTTTCTCTAATGTCAATCCAAAAAAGTTAATTTATTTTTTCAGTGCGCTACTGTTATTTGCCATAGTGGGTGCAATAATAAACAGGACATCGCCTTTTAGTTTACCTATACGTTTGCTCGAAAATTTTTATCGTAACGGAATTCTAGTTTTCGGAGGCGGCCAGGTTTTAGTTCCTTTAATGTATACAGAGTTTGTTGAAATGAAGCATTACCTACATGCATCAGGATTTTTATCCGGTTTCGCATTACAACAAGCATTACCCGGACCAACGTTTTCATTTACAAGCTATCTTGGCGCCCTGAGTATGAAGAATTTTGGTTATGGGTTGTGGGGCCAAATTTTAGGGGGCTTAACTGGTGTAATTGGAATCAATTTACCAGGACTCATTTTGGTACTATTCATCGTTCCTTTCTGGGACGATTTAAAGAAAATTTCAAGAATAAGGCACAGTCTTTCCGGAATCAATGCCGTTAGTGTGGGTTTTATAATTGCGGCATTTATTTTATTGCTAATACCAATGGGTTTCAATTGGCTATTTTTAGGTATTATGCTGGCCACATTTTTATTACTCAACTACACCAAGATTAGCCCGCCGGTGATTGTTTTAGCAGGAATCTTAGTTGGCTATCTTTTTTAGAAAAATTTTTTTAACGATTTTATTCATAAACAAAGGGAAACTATTTGTTTCCCTTTGTTAATATTTTAAATTCTAAAACGGTGGATCTTCATCATTATAATCATCCATTTTTGAAGGACGAATGATAACATTACTTTGTTTTTCAAAATCCTGAGATGGATACATGCCTGCGGAAGGATCGGCTGCGAATGATGCAGGCGCAGTAAAATCTTCTTCCAAATCTGTAAACTTAACAAATTTACCGACGAACCTAAGTGGAACAATTCCGGTTTCACCATTACGGTGTTTTGCAATGATTACCTCCCCAATGCCTGCCTGAGATCGCCCTTGTTCATCTTCTGTTATTCCATAATATTCAGGACGATATAGAAAGAGTACCATATCCGCATCCTGTTCAATAGACCCCGACTCTCGTAGATCGGATAGCATTGGTCTTTTACCTTGTAAACCCGGTCTGCTCTCAACCGCACGACTTAACTGCGATAACGCCAATACTGGAACATCTAATTCTTTTGCAACAGATTTCAATGCTCTTGAAATACTGCCAATTTCCTGTTCACGGTTACCCCCACCTTTTCCGCCTTCACCTTTTCCATGCATTAACTGAAGGTAATCGACAATTACTAATTGAATATCGTATTGAGACTTAAGTCTTCGGCATTTTGCCCTAAATTCAAAGATATTCAAAGCAGGTGTATCGTCAATCAGGAGCGGGGCTTCCGTTAAGCGACCAATTTTACTGTGTAATTGTTGCCACTCCCATTCCTGTAAGTTTCCTTTACGGATTTTCTCTTGCTCAATTTCAGCTTCTCCAGAAATAAGACGATTTACCAATTGAACAGATGACATCTCCAAAGAGAAAACAACGGTAGGTTTTTGAAAATCGACAGTTGCATTTCTTGCACAAGTTAGTACGAAAGCAGTTTTACCCATTGCCGGACGAGCAGCGATAATTACTAAATCTTGTTTTTGCCATCCACCTGTAATTCTATCTAATCCGGTAAAACCAGTTGGAACACCGGTTAGCCCGTCAGTCTTGGTTCGCAATTCTTCAAGCGTGGCTAACGATTGCTTAATAATATCGTCCATTTTTTGCGTATCTCTGCGCAAATTGTTTTGTGCAATATCAAACAAACCCTTTTCTGCATGATCTAATAAATCAAAAATATCGGTTGTATCTTCGTATGCATTCGTTATAATATCTGTCGAGATTCTGATTAATTCTCTCTGGATATATTTCTGGGAGATAATTCGTGCATGATATTCAATATTTGCTGCTGATGCTACACGATTTGTTAAGTTGGTAATGTAATAAGCGCCACCAACCATCTCTAACGTACCTTGTTGGCGTAATTCGGAAGTTACAGTTAAAATATCGACAGGTTTAGACTTTTCGAATAATTGATGGATAGCTGCAAAAATTTTCTGGTGTGCCTCCTGATAAAAAATTTCAGGTTTTAAGATGTCGATTACGGCCGATAAAGCATCTTTTTCAAGCATTAAAGCACCTAAAACTGCTTCCTCTAAATCTAATGCCTGAGGAGGCAATTTACCCATTGAACTTACTGTACTTGTTAATCTTGCTTTCCGGGATAAAATATTGCCTTTTCCACCTTGTTCGTTTTCGATACTCATACAACAAAAGTAGGTAAAAGTTACCCGGTTTGTTTTAACAAGTTTTAAGTTGTTTGTTAACAAATTGAGGCAGATGAAAATAATATATTTGGGGTTTTCAGAAATCTTAAAAATTTCTACACAAATAATTGTGGATAAGACTAACAATGATTAGTGGTAAAAGATTAATTTGAATACTTTTGCCTAACAATTTTTAAACATGGATAATTTTAGAAGACCGCAACGCGTAAAAGAAAATAATGAATTTGTATTTGGTATCAGAGCCGTTATCGAAGCGATAAAAGCAGGAAGAGATATCGAAACCATATATGTTCAGCGTGGGTTAGGCGGCGATTTGTTTCTCGAATTGAAGGCTTTACTATCAGGAACTCTAATTCCTTTGAATTCAGTTCCTGTTGAGAAATTAAACCGAATGTCTCAAAAAAACCATCAAGGTGTTATAGCGGTAATTTCTCCAATTACTTATCAAAATATAGAAGATATAATTCCTGCGGTTTTCGAAAAAGGAGAGGTGCCATTAATTCTTGTTTTAGATAGCGTTACGGATGTTCGTAATATGGGTGCAATAGCCCGTACTGCCGCCTGCGTGGGCGTACATGCAATTGTTGTTCCGCTAAAAAATGCTGCGCAGATAAACGCAGATGCAATAAAAACTTCGGCTGGTGCATTGTTTAGCATCCCGATTTGTCGTCATTCAAATCTTCATAAAACCTGTCTTTTTCTTCAGGAATGCGGCTTACAAATCGTTGCGTGTACAGAAAAAACCAACGATTTTATTTATGCTCCCGATTTTACAATGCCTACTGCCATTGTTATGGGATCTGAAGACGAAGGCATTTCAAATGAGCTTTTAAGAGTTGCAGACCATTTAGCTAAAATACCAATGGCTGGCAAAATCGAATCGCTAAATGTTTCTGTTGCGGCCGGCGTAATTTTGTACGAAGCAGTAAGACAAAGAAACGCATCATAATTTCCTGAAAATCAGATGGCAATTATTTGCTATTTTTATTATCAGAAAATTAAGGCTATGACACCCGCAAAAACTATTGATGAAGTAATTTCCCATTTAGATAAGATTATTAATCAGTGCGTCTCAAGTAAATCAAGGATTGGCTATTTTGCATGTCTTTATCGCAAAATGACGATTGCGGTGCAAAAAGGTATAATTGATGGCTTATTCCATGATGGAACCCGCATGGAAAAACTTGATGTAATTTTTGCAAACAGATACCTTGCTGCTTACTATGCCCACTCGCAAAAAACAGGTGTAACGTCATCGTGGAATGCCGCTTTTAAAGCCACCTCTCAGGCTTTTACTGTTATTCAACATTTGCTCTTGGGCATGAATGCTCATATTAACCTTGATTTAGGCATTGCAGCCGCTGAAACAAGCAAGGGAACTAATATTGAATTACTAAAAGCGGATTTCAACTTAATTAATGATATTATCGGAAGTCTTATAAATATCGTTCAAAAAGATTTGGAAGAAATTTGTGTGCCAATGAAAATGTTGAAATATGTAGATAACAAAAGCAAAGAATCCGTTATTAACTTTAGCATTACTGCTGCAAGAAATACAGCATGGATTAATGCTGTTGGTTTATCAAAAGTGGATGCCCAATTTTATAATCCATATATACAAACACTTGATTCTAAAATAGCTATGGTTGCTGATAAAATAATAAATCCTGATTTTTCTCAAAGTTTAGTTTTGAGAACAATCAGGATTTTCGAGCCAGATGATGTTACAGAAATAATTAAATTTCTGAAGGATTAAATATATTTATTTCCAAATCTCGATTTCACTTCCGCAACAAATTCTTTAACTCTTTGTTCTTCATCACGGGGACAAACTAATAACATATTATTATTTTCGACAACAATGAAATCATGTAATCCATTTAAAATAACCAGCTTATCCTTCGGTACGTTAACCATACAATTAGATGAATCGAACATAATAACCTGCTCAGATGGAATGACAGCATTGCCTACATAATCCTTATCTGTCATTTCATAAATTGATGCCCAGGTTCCTAAGTCAGACCATCCAAAATCGGCAGGAAGCACGTACACATTATCTGCTTTTTCCATAATACCGAAATCAATTGAAATGTTTGTACACTGCAGATAAGCATTATTTATAAACGCTTTTTCCCGGCCGGTATTTAAGTCATTTCTACCAGTATTAAAAATCTCATACATATCTGGCAAATATTTTTGAAATGATTTTAGAATCGCTTTGGCCGACCAGATAAAAATACCCGCGTTCCATAGAAAATCACCGCTTTGGATGAATGATTTTGCGAGCTCAAGGTTTGGCTTTTCTGTAAAAGTTTTAACCTTGTGCAAATCCTTATCAGTATTCAAAACATGATCAGTATGCTGAATATAACCATAGCCCGTATCCGGACGGTTAGGTTTAATACCGAGCGTAACTAAACAATCATTCTCGGTAGCTGCGTTAAGCGCTTGTGCTATAGAGGTGTTAAAGCCGGGTAAATCAGCAATTGTATGGTCGGAAGGAGCGACAACAATGGTAGCATTCGGATTTAATTCTGCTATTTTCATGCATCCGTAAGCAATACAAGGAGCAGTATTTCTTAAAAGAGGCTCGGCTAAAATTTGGTTATCTGTTATCTCTGGAATTTGATTTTTAATCAAATCAGCATAAATTTCATTTGTAACAATAAAAATATTTTCTGGTGGACAAATACTTAGAAAACGTTCATAAGTGCTTTGAATTAATGTTTTACCAACACCAAAAAAATCAATAAACTGTTTAGGGAATTCTGTACGGCTTACTGGCCAAAAACGGCTTCCAACGCCGCCAGCCATTATTAGAGCATAATAATTTTTATTCATTTTAAAATTTAAATCTACACGATACCTTCATTCAATAGGTCGTGTAAGTGGATGATGCCAAAATAGGTATTTTTGTCTAAAACTAATAGTTGAGTTATATTATTTCTTTTTATCAAATCAAGTGCCTCAACTGCAAGTGATTCCCGCTGAATGCTTTTTGGTTTTCGCCCCATAATATCTTCAGCTTTTAAAGATGCAATGTTAGTATTATTTTCCAACATCCTCCTAATATCTCCATCTGTAATTATACCTAAAACTTCATTTTTCTCATCAATAACAGCCACCGCCCCCAAACGGTTTTTACTAATTTCTATTAAAACTTCTTTAACAGATGCAGCAGCATCGATGGAGGGTTTTTCGTTGGACGAGGCTAAATCTCCGGCTTTTAAGAACAACTTTTTTCCTAACGAACCACCCGGATGATATTTTGCGAAATCACGCTCATTAAATTCCCTGCATTCTAACAAGCAGATTGCCAATGCATCGCCCATGGCCAGTTGCGCTGTTGTACTTGTAGTTGGCGCTAAATTATGCGGGCAAGCTTCTTTTTCTACAGATGTGTTTAATATGAAATCGGCATGATTAGCCAGGAACGAGCCCATTTCCCCAACCATTGCAACAAGTTTATTATTAGCGCCTTTTAATAACGGGACTAAAACTTTAATCTCTGGTGTATTTCCACTTTTTGATAGACAAATAATCACGTCATTGATTTGAATCATCCCCAAATCACCATGAATTGCGTCTGCGGCGTGCATAAAAATTGCCGGTGTTCCTGTAGAATTAAATGTTGCAACAATTTTCTGCGCTATAATGGCACTTTTGCCAATCCCGGTAACAATAACCCGGCCTTCACATTGTAAAATGGTTGATACCACTTTTTTAAAATCATCATTTAGATTTTTAGCAACATTTAAAATTGCCGCTGCTTCAAGCTCTAAGGTGCTCACAGCCGATTGGATAATTGATTTTTTACTTTTCAAAGAGAAAAAAATTGTTTGTTGATACTTGAATTTCTTGTAAAATTATGTTATTTTGGATAGAAAAATAGCATCGCATATTTTATTACACAAAATGGACGTGAAAAAGTCGTTATTTGATAACCTGCAAAATTTCTTCGGGTTTGATAATTTCAAAGGTGATCAGGAGTCGATCATTACAAATATTTTAGAAGGCAATAACACTTTCGTTATTATGCCAACGGGCGGAGGGAAGTCTATTTGCTATCAATTGCCTGCTTTAATGAGCGAAGGAACTGCAATTGTTATCTCCCCGTTAATTGCATTAATGAAAAACCAGGTAGACCAATTAAGGGCTTTTGGTGGCAACGACAGCATTGCTCATTTTCTTAACTCATCATTAAACAAATCTGAAATTACACAAGTTAAATCTGACCTTTTAAGCGGTCAGACCAAGTTGTTGTACGTTGCGCCAGAATCTTTGGCTAAGCAAGACAATATCGAATTTTTAAATTTGATAAAAATTTCATTTGTTGCTGTTGATGAGGCACATTGTATTTCAGAATGGGGACATGATTTCAGACCCGAATACCGTAAGATTAAACAGGTTATAGCCGGTTTAGGAAACAATATTCCAATTATTGCTTTAACTGCAACTGCAACTCCAAAAGTTCAGCAAGATATTATGAAAAACCTTGGGATGACCGAGGCTACATTGTTTAAATCATCATTTAACAGGCCGAACCTGTTTTATGAAATCCGCCCGAAAAGAGATATAACAAAGGAGATTATAAAATATATTAAATCAAATCCTGGAAAATCGGGTATTATTTATTGCTTAAGCCGTAAAAAAGTTGAGGAAGTTGCTGAAGCCTTAAACCTTAATGGCATCAGTGCTTTGCCTTATCACGCCGGTTTGGAACCAAAAGTCAGGGCAGAAACGCAGGATAAATTCCTGATGGAAGATGCTGAAGTAATCGTAGCCACAATTGCTTTTGGTATGGGCATTGATAAACCTGATGTTCGCTTCGTTATTCACCACGATGTACCTAAAAGTATGGAGGGTTACTACCAGGAAACCGGCAGGGCTGGCCGCGACGGTGGCGAGGGCGTATGTATTGCTTTTTACGCACAAAAAGATGTGGATAAGCTTGCAAAGTTTATGAAAGATAAACCAGTTTCAGAACGCGAAATTGGTACTCAAATATTAAAGGAGGTAATTGATTATGCTGAATCAGGGGTTTGCCGTCGTAAACAAATTCTTCATTATTTCGGAGAAAACTTTAATGAAACAGGCTGCAATTGCATGTGCGACAATTGCAAAAAGCCTAAGAAACAGTTCGACGCTGAAGAGCAGTTATCAACTTTGTTAAAGTTTATTGAAAAAACAGGTGAAAAATTTGATGATACTCACTTATTAAACGTGTTTCTAGGCTTAGAAACTGCTCAAACCATTGCCTATGAACATAGCAAAGTGCCTGAATTTGGCATTGGAAAGCAGGATGGTGAATTGCTCTGGAAATCAGTTATTCGCCAGGCCGTATTAAATAATTATCTTTTTAAGGATATTGATAATTATGGCTTATTGAAATTAACAAAGCAGGGAAAGGATTTTATTGTTAATCCTTACAGCTTGAAATTTATTTTAAATGAACCGATTGAAACTGGTGCTGAAGATGATGATGATGATGTAAAACAAGGCACTGGAGCTTTGGATACTCATTTATTGCAGTTGCTTAAAGATTTACGCAAGAAAATAGCCAAGCAAAAAAGTGTTCCGCCATTCGTGGTTTTCCAAGACCCATCTTTAGAAGAGATGTGTACGCATTACCCGATTACGATGGAAGAACTTCGTCAGATTTCGGGTGTTGGCTCAGGAAAGGCAATGAAATTCGGCACACCATTTATCGAGCTGATTAAAAAATATGTGGAAGATAACGACATTGAGCGCCCTATTGATTTGATTATTAAAACACAGGCCAATAAATCGCAGATGAAAGTTTCTATTATCCAAAATATTGATAGGCAAATTGGTTTGGAGGATATCGCTGATTCAAAAGGTATTACTTACGAGGAAATTTTGAAAGAAGTTGAATCAATTGTTAACTCCGGTACCAAGCTAAATTTAAACTATTTCATAGATGAAGTAATTGATGATGATAGACAAGATGAGGTTTTTGATTATTTCAGAGCAGCAGAAAGTGATTCTATCGATGAAGCCCTTAATGAACTTGGCGAAACTGACTACACCCGCGAAGAAATTCAATTGATGAGAATTAAATTCATGTCAGAACTAGGAAACTAAATTAGATTTGAGATATTAGATATTCGGTTTGGACGCTCAGCGTTATCAAAATCTCGTAGCTTACATCTCAATTCTTAAATCTCAACTATGCTTAACTATCTAGATAAAATAAAAAATTCTGAGTCGGGAAACTTCTTTTTAATGGCTGGTCCATGTGCAATTGAAGGCGAAGACATTGCAATGCGTATTGCCGAAAAAATTATCACTATTACTGATAAACTTCAAATTCCATACATTTTTAAAGGTTCCTATCGCAAAGCGAACAGGAGTAAAGGCAGTTCTTTTACAGGCATTGGCGATGAAAAAGCCTTACGCATTCTAGAACGGATTGGTCGTGAATTTGGGGTTTCAACCGTTACGGATATTCACGAAAGTGGTGAGGCGGCTATGGCTGCAGCGTATGTTGATGTGCTGCAAATTCCTGCTTTTTTATGCCGCCAAACGGATTTATTAATCGCAGCTGCACAAACAGGCAAAGTAGTTAATGTAAAAAAAGGCCAATTTCTTTCTGCAGGTTCAATGAAATTTGCAGTTGAAAAAGTTAAAGAAGCAGGTAATGAAAAAGTAATACTTACGGATAGGGGAAACACGTTTGGTTATCAGGATTTAATTGTAGATTACCGTGGCTTACCTGAAATGCAGGGTTTTGGCGTTCCTGTAGTGATGGATTGTACGCACTCGTTACAACAACCTAATCAAAGTAGCGGCGTAACCGGCGGAAAACCCGAACTGATTTTAACTATTGCAAAAGCTGCAATAGCTGTTGGCGCTGATGGTTTATTCATCGAAACTCATCCAGACCCTGCGAACGCAAAATCTGATGGTGCAAACATGTTGCACCTGGATTTACTGGAAGAAACTTTGACTAAGTTGATCCGCATCAGACAAGCAATCCTGTAAAATTGGCAAATCCGAAAGTATTTCTCACAGCCGAATGGCGAAAATTAGCTTTAGCGCAATATGCAGTTGATGCTGAAATTCTGAATCAATATTTGCCACCTCATACCGAATTGGATGATTGGCAAGGTAAATATTATGTGAGCCTGGTCGGTTTTATGTTTATCGACGTGAAATTACGAGGCTTCAATATTCCACTACACACTAATTTTGAGGAAGTAAATCTTCGGTTCTATGTAAAGTATAAAGATGGCGATGAGTGGAAGCGAGGCGTAGTTTTTGTAAAGGAAATTGTACCATTACCTGCCATAACCTTCGTTGCAAATACCATCTACAAAGAAAATTATCAAACATTACCAATGAAACACCTTTGGATTGAGCAAGCGCATCAACTTGAAGTAGATTATCTTTGGAAAAACAAAACATGGAATAAATTCTCAGTTATCGCTTCATCAAAAGCAGAAGAAATCGCTGTTGGTAGCGAGGAAGAATTTATTACCGAACATTACTGGGGTTATACGAAAATTGGCTTGAACAGAACTTCTGAATATGGTGTTGAACATCCCCGCTGGAAAGCTTATTCGGTTAAAAATTACAAAATTGAAGTTGATTTTGGAATCAACTATGGAAGTGATTTCGCTTTCTTAAAAAACGCAATACCTGATTCGGTAATGCTGGCCGAGGGTTCTGAAATCAGGGTTTTGAAAGGGAAGAGGTTTTAGGTTTAACTTCTGCCTGATACCATCAGAGTTTTTAATTGTCCAAGAGGGCTGCAGCGTTTACTTCAGTATCTTCTCATATAGACCCTAAAATAAATTCAGGGTGACGACAGCAAAAAAACGTTCATAATTATACTTTAGTGATTACGAATGATGTTCTGCGGTTATTTTTTCTGCCAATCTCAGTTTTGTTATCTGCAATCGGTTTGCTTGCGCCAAAGCCTTTAAAAGTAAGCCTCTTTATATCGATATTATTTTTAATTAAATATTCGTACACGGCATTTGCTCTGTTAAAGGATAGTTTTTCGTTTAATTTAATATCGCCCACAATATCAGTATGACCTTGAATTTCAATGTTCACACCAACATTCTGATTTAAAAAATCGATTAACAAATCTAACTCTCTGATTGATGCGGGCAACAAATTGTACTCATTGGTATCGAAAAAGATGTTCCTTAAAGTTACATTTCCACCTTGTTTAATCTTTTCTATGTAAACCTCTATTTGATAAGGTTTATTAATATCGCCAGCTTTCAGTTCAAAATTTTCGGAGTAAAACATATATCCCTCAGCGTTTACGTTAAAAAGGTAATTACTTCCAATAGGCATTACGGCTAAGAACTGACCAGTTTCAGGGTCTGTATAATCATCAAAAAGTGTTTTATTTAACCTCAAATCAACAACCTGAACATTACTTTCAATCGTTTTCCTGCTGTCTTTGTCTCTTACAATTCCTTTCACATATGATACCTTTAAAGGTTTAGCAGTTTCAGGAATTCCGAAACTATAAATGTCTTGTCCACCGAAACCATCTTTTAAATTTGAAGAAAACATTCCGAGATTGCCATCGGCGCTAACAATTAATCCACTTTCATCTTCAAATGAATTTATGGGAAAGCCCAGATTTATAGGTTTTTGAAACATCCCGGCATCATCCATTCTGCTGTAGTAAATGTCTTTGTTGCCAAAACCTGGCCAGCCATCAGAAGAAAAATATAAAGTTTTTCCATCAGCATGAAGGAACGGTGTATTTTCATCATAGGCGGTATTGATATCCGGCCCAAGGTTTACTGCCGATCCCCATTTAGCATCATCAGTAATGGTACTTTTCCAAATATCGTAGCCTCCCGAACCACCTGGACGATTACTGATGAAATAGAGCGTTCTGCCGTCAGGACTTATCGCTGGCTGCGATTCCCAATATTCAGAGTTGACAGGTTTACCAATATTGTAGGGCTCGCCCCAATCTTTTCCTTCTCGATGTGAAACATAAATATCGCATCTTCCTAATCCATCTGGGCGATTACAACCCGTAAAAAACAAATATTTTCCATCGGGAGAAATGGTTTGTGCACCTTCGTTATATTTCGATGTATTAATTTTGGAAGATAACGGTGTAGCCAAATTCCAGGCGTTATTTTTAAACTGCGAACTCCAGAAATCTTCATTCCCATTTACCTGACGTGTGAAAATTAATGTTTCGCCGTCTGCTGTTAGCGCAGGGAAATATTCAGCATCAGTTGTATTTACGCCTTGACCTAAACTGGTTGGCGTGTATTTTACAGGTTCTTTGATAGCTAACACTGCAAAATCACAATCCAAAAGGTATTTTTTTGCTTTCTTGCTTCTATCCGACGAATTATCAACAGCTAAAAATTCATTGAAATGTTGTTTGGCTTTATCATATTCCTGAATAGCAAATTCCATCTCAGCCAAGGAGAATATTACTTTTGGGGCCACATTCTTATTAATCGAAACTGCTTTTTGAAAGGCAGTTTTTGCCTCTGCGTATTTTTTTTGAATGCGATAAACATCGCCCAAAACAATAAACGCATTTAGAAATTGAGGATCTTCTCTAACGGCACTTTCTAGGTTTTGTGTCGCTGATTCATAATCAAGCTTTGAAATATACGGATTTGCCTTCTCAAAAAAGCTCTGCGCTTTTCTGTTGGCGGAATTTTGCCCAAAACAGCTAAAGGTAAGAATGCTAAAGAATAAGAGTAAAAAACCTTTCATTTACATTAACATTTGGTTGTTAAAGCTAATGTAAACTATTTAAGGAATATTTAAAAATTTGTGCGTTTGCAAAGAGATTTCCCATTTGGGGTTGGCCATTACATATTCGATAATCAATGGTGTAATTTCTTTTGATTTAGACCACTCGGGTTGAAGATATAATTTGCAAGTTGGCGAAACCATTGCCGCATATTCTTCAGCCCATTTGAAATCAGTTTTATTGAAAACAATAACTTTCAGTTCATGCGCAAAAGGGGTAATATCTGGGCGGGGAGCCTTGAATTTCTTAGGCGACAAACAAATCCAATCCCAATTTCCCGACAATGGATAAGCACCTGAAGTTTCGATAAAGGTTAAAATTCCTCTTTCTTTTAATTTGTTGGTAAGGTAATCGAGATTGTAAATTAATGGTTCGCCACCAGTAATTACCACAGCTTTTCCAGGGAATTTATCGGCATTTTCTACAATCACATCGGCAGGCGTGAGCGGGTGCATGTCGGCATCCCAGCTTTCTTTAACATCGCACCAATGGCAACCAACATCACAGCCGCCCAAACGGATGAAATAAGCCGCTTTGCCAGTATTAAATCCCTCGCCTTGTATGGTATAAAATTCTTCCATTAAAGGAAGTAATGTGCCGTCTTCTGGTATGTCTTGTTTCATTTTTGAGGATGCAAATATCCTAAAAAAATATGGTCTAGCAGTTCCACTTGCAAAAATTAATGCAAAGATGAAATAACACTGATATTTAAATACCTATTTTAGCCAAATGAAGTGGTTTAAAGCACTAAATAAGGCTCAGATTCCTAATACAGATTCAATTAAAACTATTGAAGTGAATGGAAAACAGCTTTGTATTATCAATAATGATGGTAAAATCACAGCTACACAATCTTATTGCCCTCATGCTGGTGGCCATTTTTCTGGCGGTTGGTGCAAAAATGGCCATCTTATTTGTCCGATACATCGATATGCATACAATTTAGAAACAGGAAGAGGGGCAGCAGGACAAGGGGACTACATCTATATTTATCCTACAGAATTAAGGGAAGATGCGTTATATATCGGTTTTGAGGAAAGCTGGTGGGGCAAGTTGTGGAGCTGAAACTAACTGTTAAATAACCTCAACGGGGAATATCTAATCAAAACGGGCAATTTTTTAAAAAGATTCCAATTGTGTGCAGCAAGTTTCAAGGAAAACATTAAAATTAAAGAAAGCAACTCAACTATTTGAGTTGCTTTTGTGCTATAGCCACAGGTTTTAAATTAGGCCCTTAACCTAACTATAAATTTCTTTCCTTGCTGATGCTAGTGTGTTTTTCAACAGGCCAACAATTGTCATTAAACCAACGCCGCCAGGAACCGGGGTGATGAAAGATGAAATTGGAGCAACATTTTGGAAATCTACGTCGCCAAAAAGTTTAAAACCAGATTTTGTTTCTGAAGAAATTTCACGGTTAATGCCAACATCAATTACAATTGCACCGGGTTTAACCATATCAGCTGTTATAAAGTTCTTTTTTCCGATTGCTGCAATAATAATATCAGCTTGCAAAACCTTTTCTTTTAAATCTTTGGTACGGGAATGTGTTAGCGTTACCGTACAATTTCCCGGATTTGCATTGCGTGCCATCAAAATACTCATCGGACTTCCAACGATATTACTTCTACCCACTACAACGCAGTGCATTCCGGCGGTATCAATATTATATTCTTGCAACATTAATAAAATGCCATAAGGCGTTGCAGGAATAAAACAAGGAAGATTACGCATCATTCTTCCTAAATTGACTGGGTGAAAACCATCAACATCTTTGCGGTAATCTATGGTTTCTGTAACTTTTTCCGGGTCGATGTGTTTTGGCAAAGGCAACTGGACAATTAATCCATCTACTTCATCATCCTGATTAATTTCTTCAATCTTGGCTAATAGTTCAGCTTCGGTTACTGTATTATCATACCTGTGAAGTGAAGATTTAAAACCTACCTTTTCACAGTTTTTCATTTTACTGGCTACATAAGTTTCGCTACCACCATCGTTACCCACTAAAATAGCCACTAGGTGAGGCTTTCTGCCGGTTTTATTTAAAAATTCTGCAGCCTCTTCAGCAATCTGAATTTTAACTTTTTCTGATACGTATTTACCGTCTAATAGTACCCCTAAATCCCCTAAAGGGGACTTTGAATTTCCATCGCTCATATAACTTATTCTACTATAATTATATAAATTAAGATTTAGTTTAATAACTCGCTAGTAATTCCCCCTTCAGGGGGCTAGGGTGTTAATCCAATTTCAATACCGCCATAAACGCACTTTGTGGAATCTCCACGTTTCCAACCTGGCGCATGCGTTTTTTACCTTTTTTCTGTTTTTCCAGCAACTTACGTTTGCGGGAAATATCGCCACCGTAACATTTGGCAGTTACATCTTTACGTAAAGCGCTCAAGGTTTCGCGGGCAATAACTTTAGCGCCTATTGATGCCTGTATTTTAATTTCAAACTGCTGGCGGGGGATTAATTCTCTCAATTTTTCGCAGATTTTCTTTCCGAAATCATAGGCATTACTTCTATGAATTAGAGAGGATAATGCATCAACAGGTTCATCATTAATTAACATATCCAAACGAACCAAATCAGATTTTCGGTAACCAACCTGATGATAATCAAAAGATGCATAACCTTTTGAAATCGTTTTTAATTTGTCATAAAAATCAAAGACAATTTCGCCCATTGGCATTTCAAAAACCAATTCAACTCTGTCTGATGTTAAGTAGGATTGATTTACAATTGTTCCTCGTTTCTGAATACAGAGCGACATTACAGGTCCAACAAAGTCTGCTTTAGTAATAATGTTGGCTTTAATATACGGCTCTTCAACCGAATCTAACTTGCTAGGGTCGGGTAAATCAGATGGATTATTTACAAAAATTTCGGCACCCTTAGTGGTATGTGCAATGTACGAAACGTTAGGCACTGTGGTAATTACCGTCATGTCGAACTCACGTTCCAGACGTTCCTGAATAATTTCCATGTGAAGCATTCCAAGGAATCCGCAACGGAAACCAAAACCAAGTGCAGCAGAACTTTCAGGTTCGAAAACTATAGATGCATCATTCAGCTGCAACTTGTGCATCGCCTCGCGAAGCTCTTCAAATTCATCGGTATCTACAGGATAAATACCTGCAAAAACCATTGGTTTAACTTCTTCAAACCCCTGAATGGCATCTAACGATGGTCGGGCAGTGGTTGTTATTGTATCACCAACTTTTACTTCTCTGGCTTCTTTAATTCCGGAAATAATGTAACCCACATCTCCGGTTTTAACCACATTGCGTGGCGCCATATCGAGCTTTAAAATGCCCACCTCATCAGCCAGATATTCTTTACCTGTATTAATAAATTTAACTTTATCGCCTTTCTTAATCTCGCCATTAACCACTTTGTAGTAGGCAATAATCCCTCTGAATGAGTTAAAAACAGAGTCGAAAATTAAAGCTTGTAAAGGTGCGTCAGGGTCGCCAACCGGAGCGGGAACCCTATCTACAATTGCCTGAATAATATCAGGAATTCCCATACCTGTTTTACCCGATGCAGGAATAATATCTTCTCGTTTACACCCAATTAAATCGATAATCTGGTCTTTCACTTCCTCGGGCATTGCCCCCGGCAAGTCCATTTTATTTAAAATCGGAATAATTTCCAGATCGTGTTCTAGAGCCAGGTATAAATTCGAAATGGTCTGTGCCTGAATTCCCTGCGAGGCATCAACAATAAGTAAAGCACCTTCGCAAGCTGCGATTGAACGTGAAACTTCATAAGAAAAATCAACGTGTCCAGGAGTATCAATTAAATTAAAATTATACTCAATATCGCCAACTTTGTAGTTCATTTGTATGGCATGACTTTTAATGGTAATGCCTCGCTCACGTTCCAAATCCATGTTATCGAGCAATTGCGCTTGCGCTTCACGCTGCGAAATCGTCGCTGTGTATTCTAATAACCTATCAGCAAGAGTACTCTTTCCGTGGTCTATATGTGCAATAATGCAAAAATTACGTATATGCTTCATCTTTGCGCAAAGATATAGTTTTTAATGGAAAATTTAACGTGTAAAAGATGGGTGGATTTTAGCTATCTGAAAAGCAAAAGCAGTAATTTTTCGGTTGCAGCAGTCCTGCTTTTCGTTGCAATCTTTTTGTCATAGTGTTGTGCTCAAATTTCCGTCATTGCGAGGGGGTACCGACGCGGCAATTTATTTCTAACAATGAACAAAAAGTATTTCCACTACAATCAGGTTTACTTAATAAGATACAAAGGTTTTTTTGAATGTCTTCTTTCTAAACGCCTTTTTTACAACAGAAACGCAGAAAGCACGGAATGGTTAGTTTAGATATTGTTTATTCTAAAGTGCCGATTCCGAGTAAATCCGTGTTTACGGGGCAAACAAAAACTAAACCATCGTTTTCTTCCACTTGCCTTTTTTAAATATGATAAAAGCTGCAACTGCAATACCAGCTTCAGCTGTAGGAATGGCAATAAAAACGCCGGTTGGACCCAGCTCCAAATATTTAGCGAGGAAGTATGCTAATGGAATTTGGAACAACCAAAAAGCAAAAATATTGATTTTGGTTGGTGTCCAGGTATCACCTGCACCGTTAAAAGCACTACTAAAAACCATGGCTGCTCCATAAATCACAAAGCCAAAACTCAATATTTTAAGGGCACGACTCGCAATTTCAATCACCTTAGCGTCAGATGTGAAGAATGATGCAAATAAATGGCCGCAGGTTAAGAATATCACACTCACTACAGCCATAAAAATGATGATGTATCTTAAGGTTTGGAAAACTGATTTATCGGCCCTGTCAATATGCCCAGCCCCTAAATTCTGTCCAACTAAAGTTGCTGCTGCATTACTCAAACCCCAGGCGGGCAACATAAAAAACATCATTAAACGTAATGCAGTTTGGTAACCAGCCGAACCCTCATCGCCACCCGTGGTTGCAACTAATTCAGCTAAAAATACCCAGCTGCAACTTGCAATAACAAATTGGAAAATGGCTGGAGCGGCGATTTTTACAATTGCTTTAATTTGTTCAAAATCAGGGATGAATTGACTGATTTTAATTTTCAACGCATTTTTACCATTAAATAAATTGTAAACCTGGTAAGTTACACCCAAGCCACGACCAATCGTTGTGGCAATTGCAGCGCCAGTTAAACCAAAAGCCGGAACCGGCCCAAAACCATTAATAAAAATAGGGCATAGAATGATATTTGCAATGTTTGCAATCCACAAACTCCGCATGGCAATCGCAGCGTTTCCTGCACCACGAAAAATTCCATTGATTAAAAATAAAAGCACAATTATGATACTTCCGCCCATCATAATCCGTACGAAAGTTGTTCCATGAGATGCAGTTTCTGTTGAAGCTCCCATTAATAAAAGAATATCTCTGGCATAAATTAAGCCAGCAATGCTGATTAAAATATTAACAGCTACTGCAATTACAATGGTTTGCATGCCTGCTTTTGCTGCTGCTTCCGGATTTTTCTCGCCAATTCTTCTGGCTACCACGGCAGTTGCGGCCATGCTTAAGCCAATCGCCAAGGAATATATAATAGTTAGAACCGATTCGGTTAAACCTACGGTTTGGATGGCATGACTACTGTTTTCTAAATGACCAACGAAATATAAATCGACCAATGCGAAAACCGATTCCATTGCCATTTCCAACATCATCGGAATAGCCAGTAAAATGATTGCTCTTTTAATACTGATTGAAGTTAAATCAACTTCGTGGCCCTTTAGAGATTGTACCAGTACCTCAAAAAAAGAAGATAGTTTGCCCTGTGTCTTTATTGACTGTGACATAAAAATATTTTGTAATATGTAATGAATAAACCCTAAGATAGGCAGTTAACTGTACCTATCTGAAATTGAAATTGGAGGGAATCCTCGGTTATTTAAAACCTCAAACGGATTGCAGATACTATCATGGTTCTATTCTTTTTGATAGCGCAAAGATAAATAAATTTTCTTATTGTCAAATTTTAATGACTGATTTTTAAGCGGTTGATTAATTATTGGCCACGGAAACACTGAAATCACGGAATCAAATCTTTGAGTTGAGAATTTGATAAGTTATATGTTCGATTCGTGAAGACACTAACCGAGGCGTTGTATTTTAAGGTGTTGATTGACTGTTTCAATTAAAAGATAATATAATGGCTAGTCATCATTTCGACTGAAGCAAGGCGAAATGGAGAAATCTTTGAGCCTGAATTCAATCAGTTTCAAAGATTTCTCGGCTTCGCTCGAAATGACGACTTATCATTATTAAATACTATACGCTTTAATCATTTCTTCGGTAACCTTTGTGCCGCGACTGGTGTTTAAATCAATTAGTACATAATCAAAAATCCCATCAGAAGCTACTTTGCCAGTTTTTTTATTGATGATTTCGAACTGAACAGAGCATCCTTTATCATGCATGGTTAAAATACCAGTTCTGATTAACATCAAATCGTTCATTAAAAGAGGCCGTTTGAAATTGATATCTACATGGCTTACTACCCAGCCTAAACCTTGTTCGGTGAAATGTTCCCAGGGCATTCCATAGAATTTTTCCATTTGTTCATAACGGGCTGCCAATACATAATCGAGGTATTTACTGTTGTGTACATGGTTAAACATGTCTATATCGTCAGGTCTTACACGTAACTCGCTTTCGAAAATGCTGAATTGATTCTTTTCCAAGGGTAATTGTTTTGTGCAAAAGTAAGGTTTTAAATATTAGATGTATTTTAAGTTTTTGTGTAATTTTAAATTATGGGTCGATTGAAAATATATAATTCGGACATTAAAGAGTAAGAAGTCGGGAAGTAAAATTCTTATCTCTTTCGGCAGAAGACAGATTGTTAGAATTATTTAAGCTTAATCGACTAGAAGTAGTAATGAATGGAGGAAAACCATTGAAAATACCTAAAGGAAAAGGAATTGTGATTAGTAAATCAAATATAAGTCTCGTTTGAATGGAACTAATTACCGAAATCTTCAATAAGTATAATTTTGAAAGACTCAATAAAAATAGTTCAATTAATATTGGAGAAATTGAAGCTAGTATAAAATTTAGACTTCCAGATGATTACAGATATTACCTTGAAAATTACTTAGGCTTTGAAGGATTTATTGGAGAAGAATTCGTGAGGCTTTGGGATGTTGATGAAATATTAGATATAAATAAGAACTACGGCGTAATAGAGAACTTACCAAATACTATTGCAATTGGCAGTAATGGGGCTAGTGAATTTGTCGCAATTGAGTTAATCAATAATGGAAATTTTAGAGTAGTTCTATCTTCATTTATAGATTTAGATATTAATAGCCATGTTGAAGTTGGAGAATCGTTCAAAGATTTTTTGATTCGATTAGATGATGGAAAAGCTTGGTTTAAGAATATCAATTAAGTAGACAATGAGCCATCGTCAATATGATTTCGATACTAGTTCTAGGAATGCCGAACTTCATCGCTCAACCTTAAGTTTTCTAAACCCGACTTAGCGGAAATACTTTTTGTAGCACTTTCTGAATGAGATTGCTTCGGCGTTCCTCCTCGCAAAGAAGGCAAAGAAAGTACGATAGGCAAAAAGATTGCAGCGGGGGCGGGGCAGGTGCAACCGATGTAAAGCGGACCCTTGCTTTCCAAATAATCAGTCTGTTAGCTTAAACATTCTATCTGTAAATTACACTTGCTAATAATCAAAAATAGCTTTATCTTTGCGGCACAATTAATTAATTTTTTATTGCTTTAATATTATTCAAGAATGTATTTAAGTCCGGAAAAGAAAGCCGAAATCTTTAAACAACACGGCGAAGTAGAAACCAACACGGGTTCTGCAGAAGGTCAAGTAGCGTTATTTACATACCGTATTGCGCACTTAACAGAACACTTAAAGAAAAATCGTAAAGATTTCTCTACTCAGTTGTCACTTCAAAAATTGGTAGGTAAACGCCGCGGTATTTTGGCTTACCTATACAAAAAAGATATTGAGCGCTACCGTGCTATCATTAAAGCTTTAGAGCTTCGTGATATCATTAAACAAAAATAAGCGAATTTTATCAGCGAAAGCCATTCTTTAGAGAATGGCTTTTTACATTCCTGTTAAATATTTTAACGGGATTTATTATAGATAGGGTTTTTAAATCTTATCTTCGTTTGCAAAAACAAAAACATATATAAACAACGGTGTGTAGAAAGAGGAAAACACACCATAATTCTATTTAAATGAATGTAATAAAAAAATCGTTCGATTTGGGCGATGGCAGAATTGTAGAAATCGAAACCGGTAAATTGGCTAAACAAGCTGATGGTTCGGTTGTAGTAAAAATGGGCGATACGATGTTGTTAGCAACGGTTGTATCCACTGTTGGTGCTAAACCGGGTACTGATTTCTTACCTTTATCGGTTGATTATCAAGAAAAATATGCGGCAACAGGTCGTATTCCGGGTGGCTTTTTACGTCGTGAAGCAAGATTATCTGACTATGAGGTTTTAATCTCTCGTTTGGTTGATAGGGCTTTACGCCCGATGTTCCCATCTGATTATCACTCTGATACGCAGGTGATGATTTCATTAATTTCTGCTGATAAAAATATAATGCCAGATTGTTTGGCAGGTTTAGCAGCATCAGCTGCATTATCAGTTTCTGATATTCCTTTCAACGGTCCGATTTCTGAAGTACGTGTTGCAAAAATTGATGGTAAATTGGTAATCAACCCATTAGCTAGCGATTTAGAGCGTGCAACTTTGGAATTTATGGTTGCTGGTTCGGCCAACGATATCGGTATGGTTGAAGGTGAGTGCGATGAGATTCAGGAAGATGAAATGGTTGAAGCTTTAAAATTTGCACACGATGCAATTAAAGTTCAATGTGCGGTTCAGGTTGAATTAACTGAAGCAACCGGTAAAACTGTAAAACGTGAATATAGCCACGAAGACCATGATGCTGATTTAAAAGCTAAGGTTTATGCTGATACTTACGATAAAGTGTATGCTGTAGCAAAATCGGGTTCAAATAAAGATGAGCGTAAAGTTGGTTTTACTGCTATTATCAATGAATTTTTCGAGGCAATGCCGGAAGATACTGCAGATTTAACTAAAGCAATGGCTAAACATTATTATCATGATGTTCAGTACGATGCGATTAGAAATCTATTGTTAGATGAAGGTATTCGTTTAGATGGTCGTAAGACTACTGAAATTCGTCCAATCTGGAGCGAAGTAGGTTATTTACCTGCTGCCCACGGTTCGGCGGTATTTACGCGTGGTGAAACACAATCATTAACATCAGTTACATTAGGTAGCAAAGATGATGAGCAGATGATTGATGGTGCTTTCTTCAATGGTTACCAAAAATTCTTATTACACTATAATTTCCCAGGTTTCTCAACTGGCGAAGTTAGACCAAACAGAGGTGCCGGTCGCCGTGAGATTGGTCACGGTGCTTTAGCGCAGCGTTCATTGAAAAAAGTATTGCCACAAGGTGAGGCAAATCCTTATACTATTCGTGTGGTTTCTGATATTTTAGAATCTAACGGTTCATCATCTATGGCAACTGTTTGTGCTGGTACTTTAGCACTTATGGATGCAGGTATCAAAATTAAATCGCCGGTTTCTGGTATTGCAATGGGTTTAATTACTGATGAGAAAACCGGTAAATATGCAATCCTTTCTGATATTTTAGGTGATGAAGATCACTTGGGCGATATGGATTTTAAAGTAACTGGTACTGAACACGGTATTGTTGCCTGCCAAATGGACTTAAAAATCAATGGTTTATCATACGAAGTTTTAACAAAAGCTTTATTGCAAGCTAAAGAAGGTCGTTTACACATCTTAAACGAGATGAAGAAAACAATCAGCTCGCCAAATGAAGATTATAAACCACACGCTCCACGCATTGTTTCTTTAACTATTGAGAAAGAATTTATTGGTGCGATTATCGGCCCTGGAGGTAAAATTATTCAAGAAATGCAACGCGAAACCGGCGCTTCAATCTCAATCGAGGAAGTTGATGGAAAAGGTATCGTTGAAGTATTCGCTGATAATAAAGCAGCTATCGATGCTGCAGTCACCCGTATTCGTAACATCGTTGCTAAACCTGAAATTGGTGAAGTATACCAGGGTAAAGTAAAATCAATTATGCCATTTGGTGCATTTGTTGAGGTTATGCCAGGTAAAGATGGTTTACTACACATCTCTGAAATTTCATGGGAACGTTTAGAAACCATGGATGGTGTTTTAAAAGAAGGTGATAAAATCGAGGTTAAATTATTGGATATCGATAAACAAGGTAAAATGAAGCTTTCTCGTAAAGTTTTATTGCCAAGGCCAGAAAAACCAGCTGCGCCAAAAGCGTAACCAAAAGCTCCTAATGGAGCGCTTTAAATATTAAAATTAGCCCTTTCTGCTTTTATGCTGAAAGGGTTTTTTATTACAACTATTTTATTTTAATGCCGTTCTTAAAAACTTCTTCGCTGATGATTTTGCCTTTTTCGTCTTTACAAACCCTGGTTCCTTCTTTATTCCCGTTTACATAGGTAGATTCACACTTAGGTTTTCCGCTTTCGAAAAAGCTTTTCCAATTTCCCTCTTGTTTATCTTTACGATAAGCACCCTGTTGAGCGATAGCACCGTTGTTAAAGTATAAGGTGTAGCTTCCTTCCAATTTATCATCTACATAAATAGAGTTTTCATTAAGCTGTCCATTGTTAAAAAACTTTTTAAACGTGCCCTCTTTTAGTTCGGCAAAATCACGATAAACGTAAAATTCATCGGCTTCTAAAATTCCATTTTCGTAATAATACTTCCACTCTCCATTCCGTTTGTCTTTTGTAAAATTGCCTGTAGCTTTCAATTGACCACTTTCATAATAGTAATTGGCGATTCCCTCTCTTTTACCTTTTTTCCAATTTTCGATTACACTGGTTTTTCCATTGCCATAAAACTGTTTGCAAGTGCCTTCTTGCAATCCATCCTTCATACCGCACGGCCTTTCTTTTTGTGCAACGGAGCGTTTGGCAATAAAGCTCAGGATTATGATGATTAAATATTTTTTCATGATTATTGGTTTTTATTCCTAAATAGTTTAATTATGTAATATTATAAATACATTTTTAAAAAACAAATTCTATATCTAACTTATGAGGAAACTACAAATCATCATGCTATCCCTAATTATTACAATCACTTTCTTTAGCGCAAATGCACAAAAGGCGGCCTTTTATCCTCAAGTTCCTTTTGATTCGCTGCAAGCTAAAAGCATGCTGGCCTTAGGTACATCGAGTATTGAGGGCGTTGCCATTACAGGACCAAAATCAACTCTAGGTTACAGAACACCGCTGGCACCAAAACTAAAAGCAGCAAATGTTCAGGTAAGTCTGTTTCCTGTAACAACCTATTTTGAAGAATGGTATCGATTGAGAAAGAAAGAAGAGAATAAAAAAACCAGTATTTATATGTCCGAAGAAGCTTTCCGTTGGCGAATTACCGCTCAAAGTGATGAGTACGGAAGATTCAAATTTACCAAAATGAAACCTGGTAAATATTTTATTCAAGCTATTGCTGGCTATACTAAGTCGGGTACTATGCCAGTTTACCGCGGTAGTGGCTACAATAATTATGGTGGCCGGACGGATTACTATGAGTATCAGGATTATAGCAATAATTACACCGACAGAATTGAAAAGTTTGTGGAAATAACCAGAGATGGGCAAACCATTGAAATTAAATTGAAATAAATTTTAAACCCTTTCAGCCTAAAGGGTTTTTTGTTGAGGTATAACTAAGTTTAAAATGATTTTGTAACTTGCATTGTCACGAATATAGTTTAACCAATTTGTCATTGCGAGGCACGAAGCAATCTTTTTAATGCTTTACTGATGCTTTATGATTGCTTCGTGCCTCGCAATGACGACAAAACAAATTAAATGAAACACCTCATTGCCCCATCCATACTCTCTGCCGATTTTGGCAATTTGCAACGCGATATCGAAATGATTAATCAAAGTGAAGCTGATTGGTTTCATGTTGATGTTATGGACGGCGTTTTTGTGCCAAATATTTCTTTTGGTTTCCCTATAATGGCTGCTGTTAAAAAACATGCAACCAAAACACTTGATGTGCATTTAATGATTGTTGAACCAGATAAATTTATTCCTGAATTTGCAAAGGCTGGCGCAGACAGAATTACAGTTCATTATGAAGCTTGTACACATTTGCACCGAACCATTCAATTAATAAAAGCATCAGGATGTAAAGCTGGCGTTGCTTTAAACCCGCATACACCTGTTACTTTATTGCAAGATGTTATCGAAGATTTGGATTTGGTTTTGATTATGTCAGTAAACCCAGGTTTTGGCGGGCAAGCTTTTATACACAATACTTACAAGAAAATTCAGGATTTGAAAAGCCTGATTCAAGGTGTAAATGAAGATTTAATTATTGAAGTTGATGGAGGCGTGGGTTTGCAAAATATCGCTACATTAGCATCAGCAGGTGCTAACGCTTTTGTAGCTGGAAATGCAATTTTCGCAACGAATAATCCAACGGAAACGATTTCTAAAATGAAAAGTTTGGTATCCAGGGGCATTAGTATTTAAATTTTAATTATTGGTAAAAGTATGAATCCAGATAGAATGTAACGGCAATTATCAGCCACAGCACAATGAAATCATGGAAGTTATTTCCATGTCATTACAAGTTTTCGTTGGAAAAATTTGTGTGCATCTGCGGTGAAAAAATACAAAACCTCTACGCTAAAAAATGCTCAAACTCCGGCTAATCCTTTTTCTTTTAATTGCAGGCTGCAGCTTAGTTGTAGCGCAGCCATTGGTTAGGATTTCGGGAATAGTCTATAACGAAGAAAATTTACCGTTATCTCAAGTTACGGTTATCGTTTTGGGTCAGGCACAATCTACTGTGACCGATGAATTTGGCGTTTATACCATTTATTCCAGGCTAAAAACCTTTAGCATCAAGTATTCACTACTTGGCTACCAACCCCAAACGCTGAAATTTAACGAACGCTCGGGCGCCAGGATTACCCAACAGGTAAATTTGATTGCTAACATTAATGAATTGGAACAAGTAAATATTACGAATAAACAGAATCAGCTGAGTAATACTACTACTATTAATATTGCCGACATTGCATCTATGCCACTGGTTTCGGGCAACTTTGAAACCATGCTTAAAACTTTACCTGGGGTTTCGACTAATAATGAACTTAGCGCTCAATATAGCGTTCGTGGTGGAAATTTTGATGAAAACCTAATTTACATTAACGACATAGAAATTAACAGGCCTGTTTTAATTAGAAACGGGCAGCAGGAGGGATTGAGTTTCATAAATTCCGAATTGGTAACTAAAGCTAAATTCTCTGCAGGCGGGTTTGAGGCAAAATATGGTGATAAGCTTTCATCCGTTTTGGATATTCATTACGATAAACCTGATAGCAACCAAACAATTTTAAGTTCCAGCTTTTTAAATACATCATTAACTGCAAAAAGGATTTTTAAACGAAGTTTTTTGTTGGCAGGATTGCGGCATAAAAACAATTCGAGCGTATTGATTAAGCAAGATGAAAAAGGAAGCTATAATCCAAATTTTGCTGATGCACAGTTGATGTACCAATATGATTTTTCTCCAAAATTTAACATAAGCGTTTTGGGAGACATTAATATAGGTGAGTTTAAGCTGCTACCTACCAACCGTGAAACACAATTTGGAACGCTCAGCACTACGCTGCGCTTAAATGTTGATTACACCGGACAGGAAATTGACGATTACCAAACGCTGGGAACAGCAATTACAGCAACATATTCGCCGAAACCGAATTTGCTTATCAAATTCATTAACAGCTATTTCAATACCATCGAAAGAGAGCGTTTTGATATTGATGGTAGTTACATTTTCGATGAAGTTGATAATACTTTTCCAGTAGAAAATTTTGGTCCGACTACGAAAAACAGGGGCATTGGAAGTTATTATAATTACGGTCGCAATAGTTTAAATACGCAAATTTTTGCTTCCGAAATTAAAGTTGACCAAAATTTTAATAGCCATGTATTTTCCTGGGGATTGAAGTTTGATAAATCCAAATACGATGACCGGTTAAATGAATACAATTACACCGATTCAGCGGGTTATATTATACCTGATAATTCTAAAAATATTGTAATGCAAAATGTTATAAACGTCGAAAACAATATCGATATTAAGAATTATAGCGCTTTTATTCAGGATAGTTATTCACTTTCAAATTATGCAGAACTTCAACTCGGTGCCCGTGCAACTTACAGTTCTTTAAGCAAGCAGTTGTTAATTAGTCCGAGAATGATGATTGCTTACCGACCTAATTCGAACAATAAAATATTTAGGTTTACAGCCGGGGTTTACAAACAACCGCCATCATACAGAACCATTCGCGATTTTACGGGAAAGTTAAACATCAATCAAAAAGCACAAAGTTCTTATAATACTTCTGTTGGTTACGATTATGCGTTTGATGCATTTGGAACTCGTTTAAAGTTTACTTCCGAAGCATATTTCAAATATTCTGATAGGCTGATTCCTTATAAAATTGATAACCTTAGAATTAAATATTTAGCTAACGAGGTTTCGCGGGGTTATGCTTATGGAGCAGATTTTAGTATTGGCGGCGAATTCGTAAAGGATTTGGTTTCCTATTTTCGTATGTCGGTTATGCATGCCAACGAAGATATTATTGGCGATAATTATGTTCAAAATGGCGAAACGATTTATCCTGGCTATTTAAAGCGCCCAACCGACCAAAGGGTTAACTTTTCAATTTTTTTTCAAGACCGGTTGTTAAACAGTCCAACATATAAAGTTCACCTTAATGCGTTATATGGCGCTCGTATGCCAATTGGTCCGTCGCAAACTCCAAAATATTTAGATAAATTTTATGTTCCATCATATAAAAGAGTCGATATAGGTTTTTCGAAAGATTTTCTTGATGATGCAGCCTTGCATAAACCTAAGTTTTTAGATAAGAATTTTAATTCAGTTATACTGTTTTTCGAAGTTTTTAACATGTTGAATATAAACAATACAGTATCTTATCTGTGGCTGAAGGATGTTGACAATGTTCAGTATGCAATTCCTAATTATTTAACTGGCAGACAGTTTAACTTGAAGCTGATTGTGAAGTTGAAAAATTAACCAAAATTGATGGATTGTAGAATTTTGTATTTCATTACAATTATATTTCTGCTGGTTGAAACCAAAGGGTAATGGATATTCGTTTTGCTTATAAATTATGCTATTTCTTGTAGCCTGCTTTAGCTGAGTGTTTTTTTAATTGGCGCTTGAAGTTCGAGCCAAATTATAAAATTTGTATAGAAAGCTGTCCTAAGAATTACAAAGCCTGAGTAATCTAAACCCGACAAAAGCGGAAATATTTTTGATTAGATTTTTGAGGTTTTCTATGGTTGTTAGGTTGAAAAAGATTGAAGCGGATGGCGGGACTACGTAAACTGAAGGACTATTTTTTGGTTTTTAATAATTCTAATCTTCAAGATTAGGTTAATCGTTTTAATTGCAAAAAAGGCAACAAAACTGTTAATTTCTGCTTAATTTTTAACAAAATTTAATTTTTTATGATACGATTTTGTAGGTATAACTGCTATAAAAATTTTACATTTACCGCCATAATCATTTATATAATAAGATGAAGCATAATTTTGGCGCAGGCCCTTGTATTTTACCTCAAGAAGTATTTAAACAAGCTGCACAGGCAGTTTTAGATTTTAACGATGGATTATCAATTTTAGAAATTTCGCATAGAACAACCGAATTTGAGGCAGTTGTTGCTGAAGCCGATAAGTTGGTAAAAGAGTTATTAAATGTGCCATCGGGTTATTCCGTTTTGTTTTTGCAAGGCGGTGCGAGTTTGCAGTTTGCAATGGTTCCGATTAATCTATTGGGCGATGGACAAACGGCAAGTTATTTAGATTCGGGTGTTTGGGCGACCAAAGCATTAAAAGAAGCTAAATTTGTGGGCAATGTTAATGTTGTTGCCTCATCAAAAGATTCGAATTACACTTTTATTCCAAAAGATTTCGAAATCCCAGCTGATAGCGCATATTTCCACTATACTTCGAACAATACGATTTATGGAACAGAACTTTTTGAGGTTCCAGCAACAAGTGTTCCTGTAGTTTGCGATATGTCATCAGATATTATGAGCCGTGTCATTGACGTTTCAAAGTTTGATTTAATTTATGCTGGCGCACAAAAAAATATCGGTCCGGCAGGTTTAACAATTGTTATTGTAAAAGATTCAGCACTTGGAAAAATCGACCGTAAAAATCCATCAATGTTAAATTATCAATCTCATATTGATAATGGTTCAATGTACAATACACCTCCGGTTTTCTCCATTTATGTTGCCCTATTAAATCTTCGCTGGTTAAAATCGAAAGGTGGTGTTGCTGAAATTGAGAAAGAAAATAAACAAAAAGCTGAAGCACTTTATAGAGAAATTGACCGTAATCCTTTGTTTAAAGGTACTTGTGCGGTTGAAGACCGCTCCAGAATGAACGTGTGTTTCGTGATGGAAAATGCTGAATTAGAGAAACCGTTTTTGAAATTTGCTGAGGAACAAGGTATTGTTGGTATTAAAGGCCATCGAAGCGTTGGTGGCTTCCGTGCATCGATGTACAATGCTTTGCCAATTACCAGCGTACATGCTTTAATTGATGCCATGCAATCTTTCGAAGAAAAACAAGCGAAAGCAAATTAAATTACATTTAACCATATATAGGAGAAGATAAACGCGAATGAGCATTTATAATTTGTGTTTACGTAATCCGGGCAATCATAAATAACGATGATTAAAATATTAGCAAACGATGGGATAGATCCTATCGGAAAAGAATTATTAGAAAAAGCTGGTTTCCAGGTTGATACAGATACGATTCCACAAGAACAATTGGCCGAAGCTTTAAAAAACTACGATGCCATTACAGTTCGTAGCGCTACAAAAGTTAGAAAAGAATTGATTGATGCCGTTCCGAACATCAAATTAATTGGCAGAGGTGGCGTTGGTATGGATAATATCGATGTTGAATATGCCCGTAGTCAGGGTGTTGCGGTAGTGAATACACCGGCAGCGTCTTCGCTATCAGTAGCAGAATTAGTTTTTTCTCATTTGTTTACGGGGATTAGATTTTTACAAGATGCGAATCGTAAAATGCCTTTAGAGGGCGCAACTCAATTTAATAACCTTAAAAAAGCATATGCAAAAGGTACTGAATTAAGTGGAAAAACCATTGGAATTATTGGTTTCGGTCGCATTGGCCGTGCAACGGCAAAAGTTGCTTTAGGCTTGGGCATGAATGTTTTGGCCTACGATTTATATCCATCAGAATCTGAAATTACTTTGGATTTTCAGGGCGGTAAATCTGTAAGCATCCCAATTAAAACAGTTTCTTTAGATGAAGTAATTGCCGGTAGCGATTTCTTTAGTTTGCATACACCATTTGCTGATAAACCTATTTTAGGCGCTGAAGAATTTGCTAAAATGAAGAATGGAGTTGGCATTGTAAACTGCTCGCGTGGCGGAACAATTGATGAGCCAGCTTTGATTGAAGCACTAAATTCTGGTAAAGTTGCTTTCGCAGGTTTAGATGTTTTTGATAACGAGCCAACACCTTTGGCGGCAATTTTAACGCATCCGAAAATTTCTTTAACCCCGCACATTGGGGCCTCAACTAACGAAGCGCAAGAACGTATTGGTACGGAATTGGCAACTTTGATTATTGAGCATTTTAAGAAGTAGATTAATTGTCATTCTGAGCTTGTCGAAAAATAATCGTATTTCGACAGGCTCAGCATGACAGTGTATTAATCCAGAGCTTTAGTAAGCACCCAATAGCGGTAACCCAATATCGCTTTCTGAAAAGTTGTGAGTTTATTCGGATCTTTTTTTATCAGACTTGGTAGAATCACATTATTGATTTTAACCAAAGCTTTAAACAGTGCCTTTTTCATGTTTTTTCAGTTTTTTATTGAAGAAATAGAATCCCCCAGACATTACCAAAAGCAAAAAGGCTATTATATAAATGGATAAACCCCCATTATTCTTTTTTGTGATTTCGCTTTTTAATTCTTCATTCTGGTCTTGCAATTTCTTGATGGTTCGCATATAATTTTCAATTCGTTCTTGCGAATTATCTGCAACTTCCACTTTCTTTTGGTTTTCCAAATCTTTATAATCCATCAATACTTTTAGCTCTTTGAAAATATTATTGTCTGTTAAAACAACCTGGCGAAGAATCTCATTTGAGTTTTTAATATCTCTTTTAGTTTGCCAACCGAAAATACCTGTACGCTGGTTTAGGCTTTCATCATATTGACCAAACTTTGCACTTCGCTCTGTAAGCATAGAATTAACTTTAACTCGTTGGGCGGCGTACGATGCGCTGTCTTGTTGGGCAAGACTTTCGAAAGCTAAAAATAAGATGGTCAATAGACAAAAATATTTCTTCATTCGATATAAACGTGAAAATAGTACAAGTTGTTTTGATTCGCACGCGTCATTGCGAGGCACGAAGCAATCTTACAACTAGGTTTATTGCAAGCGTATTAAGATTGCTTCGTGCCTCGCAATGACGAACCCGCTTATGGATGTTCGCAAATGAAGCTTTAATCTTTCAGCTTTTAAGGATGAAATTCAACTCTTACAATATCGCCAAGATGCAAACCCAATAAGCCACTGGCTTTACCTTTGTTAATGGCAATTTCCAGATGATTGCTAATTCCGAATAAACAAAGTTTTTCACCCTCTTGAACTTCGTTGTAATGCCAGCTTAACTGGGTAATGGTTTCACTTTTTCTAAAGTACAGAGTGAAATCACGGTTTTTTTGAATTCTGGTAAAAAGGTCTTTCGTAATGTTGGTAATTACGTTACAAAATGTATCAATATAAACTACGCTTCCACGAATGATATCTCGCTCAATAACAGGGTGTAAAAGCATCTTTTGCTCAATCTCTGCTACAGGTAAACCGATGTCTTTTAACTTGCCGCCCTTAGCTAAATGAGTAGCAGCTTTTACAAAAATATCAACCAATGGAAAGTGAAGATACTTTAAATCCTGCATGATATTCAGTTCTACCACATCTTCAGGAACATCATCAAAAAGCAAAGAGAAAATACCATTATCGGCTCCTACAAAATAGTGGTCGCGATGTTTAACAGCTATGTACTTGGTGTTTTCGCTATATACAGAATCAATTCCTATCAGGTGTACAGTATTTTTCGGGAAATATGGATAAGCGTTTTTTAGAACAAATGCAGCGTAAGAAATATTAAAGGATGGAACTTCATGAGTAATATCAACTAAATTAACGCTAGGCATAAGACTTAACAGACTACCTTTAAGGGCGCTCTGGTAAAAATCTTTCGAACCTAAATCTGTTGTTAAAGTAATTATCCCCATTAAAAATTCATTATTATTGCTTATTCTTGTGTAGAGGCATAAGCGTCTGCAAATATTCAAATTTTAATTAATATACCCCGATAACTTTTTAAAATACTACAGTTTGAACGAATTAAAATTAACTCTGGATACCGTAAATCCGGCTCACTTTTGGGGAGCAAACAACGAAAATTACGAGATGATAAAAGGCGCTTTCGCGAAGTTGAAACTGGTAGCGAGAGGTAGTGATGTTAAGGTTCTCGGTGATGAAAAGGAACTTAAGGCATTTGAAGACAAGTTTACACAACTTGTTTCGCACCTTGAAAAATACAGCTCATTAACCAATAATGATGTCGAATCTATTTTAGGGGCTAAAGCAAATGGTGTTGCAAAAAAAGATGTTGAACAGCCTACCGGCGGCGGCGGCGAGGTTATCGTTTTCGGTACCAACGGATTGTTGGTAAAGGCGAGAACAGCCAACCAACGCAGAATGGTAAGTAGCATTGCTAAAAATGATATTCTTTTTGCCATCGGTCCGGCAGGAACGGGCAAAACCTATACGGCGGTTGCTTTAGCTGTAAGGGCATTGAAAAATAAGGAAATTAAACGTATCATTTTAACTCGTCCGGCGGTTGAGGCGGGGGAAAATCTTGGTTTCTTACCAGGGGATTTAAAAGAAAAAATCGACCCCTATTTACGGCCGCTGTATGATGCCCTCGATGATATGATTCCTGCCGAAAAGCTTAAATTTTATATCGAAAACAGAACCATCGAAATTGCACCGTTGGCTTTTATGCGTGGGCGTACCCTCGATAATTGCTTCGTGATTTTGGATGAAGCACAAAACGCGACCGATATGCAGTTGAAAATGTTTTTAACGCGAATGGGGCCTACTGCAAAGTTTATCGTTACAGGTGATGTTACACAGGTCGATCTGCCTAAAAAACAAATGTCGGGCTTGTTTAACGGATTAAGAATACTTGAAGACATTAAAGGCATTGATATTATTTATTTAAGCGGAGAAGATGTTGTTCGCCATAAGTTGGTTAAAGATATTCTCAAAGCTTACGGAGACATTCAATAAGTCGGAAGTTTACTAATGGGGTCGTCACCCTGAATTCATTTCAGGGTCTTGATAGCAGGAAAGATGCTTAAATAAATTCAGCATGACGATGGGGAGATGCTAGACATTATCTACTAGCTTTTAATAACTTCAGTTTGATTTAATTTTATGGAAACCATTAATCTAAAAAACGATTTCAAACTTTCTTTTGAAAAATTAACGAATAAAATCAGGTTAATTATAACAAAGAATAACGAAGATTGGGTTTGTCGAAAAGAAACACTTAATAGCCTGTGTTCTTTTGCTGAAGAGGATGTTACACATATTTTTAAAGGCAGACTTCGGTTAAACAAATTACGTGATATCATTGAAGTTAGGGTAAAGAATGAACTTATCGGAACAGTTACCAATGAAGATTTTAAACAAGCTTTAATCAAAATAAAATAATTTGAACCTCATAGTTACTAAACTATGAGGTTTTTCTTTCACATCGATTATCTTCTGTCTTCAGATCTCGGACATTCAAGACTTTTTTCCTATTTTTATCCCCTCATGAAAGCACTAAAAGAAACCAATTTCAATTTTCCAAATCAAAGTAATTTTTATAAGGGTAAAGTACGCGATGTGTACACAATTGCCGATAAATTAATGGTAATGGTTGTTTCAGACCGTATTTCTGCATTCGATGTAGTGTTACCCGAAGCCATTCCTTTTAAAGGCCAGGTATTAAATCAAATTGCAGCTAAATTTTTAACAGCTACGCAGGATATTGTTCCGAACTGGGTTTTATCCGTTCCAGATCCAATGGTTACAGTTGGCCGTATTTGCGAACCATTTAAAGTCGAAATGGTTATCAGGGGTTACCTTGCAGGCCATTCATGGCGTGAATATAGCGCCGGTAAGCGCTCTGTTTGTGGGGTTTCTTTGCCAGATGGCTTAAAAGAAAACGATAAATTGCCTCAACCCATCATCACGCCAACAACAAAAGCATCAGTTGGCCATGATGAGGATATTTCTAAGGAAGATATTTTAGCAAAAGGAATCGTTTCAATCTCAGATTACGAGCAACTGGAAAAATATACATTCGCCTTGTATCAGCGTGGAACCGAAATTGCCGCTAAAAGCGGATTAATTTTAGTGGATACTAAATATGAATTTGGTAAAGCTGATGGTGTTATTTACCTAATCGATGAAATCCATACGCCAGATTCTTCACGCTATTTTTATGCTGATGGCTATGAAGAACGCCAAAATGCTGATGAACCTCAAAAGCAGCTTTCAAAAGAATTTGTTAGAAAATGGTTAATTGAAAATGGCTTTCAAGGTAAAGATGGCCAGGTGATTCCAGAAATGACTCCCGAGATAGTTAACTCAATTTCTGAGCGTTATATAGAGCTTTATGAAAAAATCGTTGGAGAAAAATTTTTTAAAGCTGATGCTGATGCGATTTCCAGTCGTATTGAAAGCAATGTTTTAAAGGCTTTGGAAACCTTATAAATTTTTCTACATTAGTAAAATAAAGATTAGAAGAGATGAAATTTTCAGTAGATAAACACGATAAATATGTAACCCTAAAGCTTAAGGAGCCGAAGTTTACAAATGATAATGCTCCAGGATTAAAATCAGAACTATATTTACTTAACGCAGAGGGATTTAAGAACATAATTGTAGATTTAAGTCATGTTAAAGAATGTACCGATGCTCAGGATTTAAGTTGTTTGTTGGTTGGCGACAGGCTTTGTAAAGCTGCAGGCGGCTTGTTTATCGTTACAGGAATAAATGATGAAATTGCGCCGATAATAGAATTATCAAACATATTTCAATCTGTAACGTTTGTTAATACATTAGCAGAAGCTACAGATTTCATCTTTATGGATGAACTGGAAAAAGAGTTTAGAGGTGATAAATAAGTACATTTAAAATAAAATTCAAGCCTCGTAGTTTATAAAATCTACGAGGCTTTTTACATCATATACCATGAAGTTTGAAGTTACAATTTTAGGAAGCAGTTCGGCGACACCTGTTTTTAACAGGAACCCATCTGCACAGCTTTTGAATTGTAACGAAAAATTTTATTTAATAGATTGTGGCGAGGGAACTCAACAACAATTAACCAAATTTAACCTCAAAGCTGCCCGAATTGACTATATTTTCATTAGCCATTTACACGGCGACCATTATTTTGGGTTGATTGGCTTACTTTCAAGTTTGCATTTAAATGGCCGGATAAAACCAATGCAAATTTTTGGACCGAAGCCATTGCTGGAAATTCTGGAAATTCAGTTTAAACATTCTGATACGGTATTAAGGTATCCAATTGAATTTTTTCCTATTGAGGCTGATGAATCGAGGCAAATATTTGAAAATCAAGATTTAATCGTCAAAACAATTATACTCAACCACCGCATTCCAACTACTGGTTTTATATTTATTCAGAAACAAAGACAAAGAAAACTTATAAAAGATAAAACCGAAGATATTCCGATGGCTTATTACACAGCCTTAAAAAAGGGAATTGACGTAACGTTACCCGACGGTGGGATTTTGAAGAGCGAGGATTACACCACACCCGCAGATCCGCCCAGAAGTTACGCCTATTGTTCTGATACGATGTACGATGAACATTATTTTCCGGTTATAAAAGCATGTGATACCCTTTATCATGAGGCTACCTTTATGCATGAACTTTTAGATAGGGCAAATGAAACTCATCACACAACGGCTTTGCAAGCGGGGGAGATAGCTAAAATTAATGGCGTTAAAAAGTTATTAATCGGTCATTTTTCATCTCGTTACAAAACACTTCAAATGCTCCTAGAGGAAACACAATCCGTTTTCGAAAATACAGAACTTGCCATTGAGGGGAGAACTTTCCAGCTTTAAGCTCAGCGAAGTTTATAAACCTTATAGCAGCGATATCCTTTTAACTTTTTCTGTTAAAAGGTTTAGCGTAAAGAAGAAACGAGCTTTAATTTTTGTATCATATTTGCTTTTCAAACAATTTTTAATATAAAAAGCCTTGCAATTGTAAAATGCAAGGCTCCGTTTTATATTAATTAATTATTACTTATCTTTCTTGTTACCACCACCAAATACCGAGAAGTGTACATAACGCTTAGGATTTGCTTTTAAATCTATCATTAAAGCGTCGAGGTTTTTAGACGCGTTATTAAGGTTATCCGAGAGTGTTTTATCATTCAACAATTGACCTAAGCTACCTTTTCCTTCTTTAATACCTGAAATAACACTTTGCAAATCGGCAATCGCATTATTTGCGTTATCCAATGTTTCTTTAAAATTAGCTGCAGCAAATTTATCAGTAACGGTATTTATATTCGTTAAAATATCACTAATCTTTTTGTTATTGTTGTTTAGATTAGCCGTAATGCCTTCAACATTTTTAAAAATCGCTTCAATACGAGCGCTTTCCGAGCCAACTAAACCATCAACTTTTTTAGATGTTGTTTCTAATGAAGCTAACGTTCCGGCGATGCTGTTAAAACTCTTATCAACATTCTTTTGAAAGTTTGGATTAAGTATTGAGTTTACGCTGCTTAAAATTGAATCCATTTTCCCTATAATCAATTCAGCTTTTTTCTGTACCGGCTGAACTTGTTCCATTAAGCCTTTTTCTACATTTGCATTTAAGGTAAAACCATCTTCAGCCATTTTTTTAGAGTTACCCAACGACATTACAATGGCCTTACTACCTAAAAGGTCGGTACCTTCTAAACGGGCAGTACTATTTTCAGGAATTTCATATTTACTATTGATACTCAAAGTTGCTAAAATAGTACCTCCTGGCTCTAATTGCAGTTTTGCAACACGACCTATCTGGTAACCATTTATTAAAATTGGCTTTGAAACAGTTAAACCATCAACACGGGTGTATCTTGCGAAAAGGGTAGTTTCACTAGAGAATATCGAATTTCCTTTTAAAAAGTTATATCCAATAATTAACAAAGCAATGGCAAATGCAGCTAAAATACCTACTTTGGTTTCGTTCTTAATCTTCATGAGTGTTTTTTATTTAATGGCTACAAGTGCTAAAATTAGTAATTAATACTTGCTTGAGCGTAATTCTTAGTTTATTCGTGCTAAATATGTAATTGCTATTACATAATGTTAACATTGATGATTTTGTTTGGTATAATTTCTTTTAGTTAAATATTTTAGCAATCAGGCGGCCGATTATTTAACTTCTATATTTTTTTTATACGTTTTAATTGCTGCCAATATAGATGCAGCAATCTCATTTTGTCCTTTTTCTGAGTTAATATACTTTTCTTCTTCTTTATTAGAGATAAAACCCACTTCCGTTAACACAGCTGGCATACCACATCTTTGTAATACTAAAACCCCTTGTTCTTTAACCCCACGGCTTAAACGTTTATCTCTGCTTATGTAGCTGTTTTGGATTAATTTTGCAAACTTAATGCTTTTATCCCGAAAGGCATTTTTTAATAGTGATAAAAGTATCGAAGTTGCAGGATTATTAGGGTCGTAGCCATCGTATTTGCTCTTGTAATTTTTTTCCAACTTAATATCCGCATTTTCTCTTATCGCGGCATCCTGTTCTTTTAATCTATGCGAACCTGCTACCAAAGTTTCAACGCCTTTAATGTGTTTATTGCCCGGTGGCATTGAATTACAGTGAACAGAAATGAATAAATCTGCATTTGCATCATTCGCAATTTCTGCCCTTTTATATAAATCCACGTCAACATCTTTAGTTCGCGTATAAATTACTTTAGTATCCGGAAGCTCTTCTTTTATTTTAGCCCCCAGTTTTAACGCAACTTTTAAAGAGATATCTTTTTCTTTTGAAAAACTTCCCGATGCGCCCGGTTTTCGGCCTCCATGGCCCGCATCTATAACTATAGTTTTTATTCTATAGCCCTGGGCAAAAGTGTTTTGAGTGCAAATAAATGTTAAAAAAAGTAAGAATAATATTTTGGGATGTTTATGGTTCATCGGGATTATTTAAAACGAGGTTTCGGCTAAACGTTTATAATTCTTTATTGCCTTAATAATTCCGTTCACAATCTCGTTTTGTCCTTCGGGAGAGTTCATATAATCTTCTTCTTCCGGATTACTCACAAAGCCAATCTCCGTAAGTACCGCGGGCATTGACGCTCTGGCTAGAACCGCCAAACTTTTTTCCTGTACACCTCTGTTAATTCTGCCGGCACTAATATATTCCTGCTGCAGCATCGAGGCAAATTTCAAGCTTCTATCTCTGTTGGTTTGTTTCATTATAGAAACCATTATATCATTTTCTGGTGTGTTAGCGATAAAACCTTCATAGTTTTTTTGGTAGTTATCTTCTAAAAACATCGAGGCATTTTCACGTTTTATAACCTCATCCTGTTCATCCATTCGGCCCATACCTGATACAAAAGTTTCGGTTCCCCTGGTCGATGTACTTTTAGCGGTAACCGTGCGGTAAACAGGAACTTTCCGTCCTTTAACTTTTTTATAATAATCCACTACTCTCGATACGCGAACCGGCATATCATTTAAGTGAATTGAAATAAATAAATCGGCTTTTGCATTATTAGCGATATTAATACGCTCATATAAAGGAATAAATACATCACTTTGCCTGGTGTAAATTATTTTTACATCCTTAATACTGTCTTGCAAAGCTTTACCAAGGTTAAGAGCAGTTTTTAATGCAACATCTTTTTCCTTCGAATAAACGCCATGCGTTGCGCCATCTTTACCACCGTGGCCAGCATCAATTACAATTGTTTTAATTTTATATTCCTGCGCAATCGCTTGATTATCAATTGTATTGAAGAGTGTTAAACAAATAATAAATGTTAAAAGGTTTTTAAGATACATCAATGGTATATTTTTCACTAATTTTGAACGTTTTTGATTAAACATTTGTGCAAAAATAACATTCAAATACGAATTTGAAACTTCTTAGCAACTCTATTTTACTATTTTCTGTCATTTTATTAACACTCACCGTTAGTAAAGCTAACGCATTTTCTGCATTTTCATTACAGCAGGTGGTTCAACAAGACACTTCCAAAAGGGATACATCAAAAATTAAAACCAAAAATAATAGCGACCTCGATAAAAAAGTGGAGTATAAAGCCCGGGATTCGGTTAAGATGAGTAAAGATAAAAGCATTATTTACATGTATGGAAATGCTCGGGTAACCTACGGAGATTTTGAACTGGATGCAGATTACATAAGGTACGACCAAAAAAATAATATAATTTTCGCCAGTGGCAGAACCGACCCAAAATCCAAGAGATATGTAGGTAAGCCGATTTTTAAATCCGGAGCAGAGGGCACAGCGATGGCCGATTCGCTATACTATAATTCTGCAACAACCCGTGCGAAGGTTTTCGGCGTATTTTCTGAGCAAGAGGGAGGATTTTTCTCTGGCGGACAGAGTAAGAAGCAGGCTGATGATGAAGTACACATTAAGAATATGATGTACAGTACTTGTAATTTACCTCACCCGCATTTTGGCTTGATGATTAGTAAAGGAATCGCTACAGAAAAAACCATCATTACAGGCCCGGTGTACATGAAAATTGAAGATGTTTCGACACCCTTTGCTTTGCCATTCGCTTTTTTTCCAAAGCAAAATAAACGAACATCGGGCATTATGTTACCCACGCCTGGTGAAGACGCAACTCGTGGTTTCTTTCTTCAAAACTTTGGTTACTATTTGGGTTTAAACGATTACTGGGATGCCAAGCTCCTTGGAACAATTTACACAAATGGATCTTATGAAGGTTCCCTGCAAAGTAATTACACAAAACGATATAAGTTTAACGGCGGCATAAATATAAATTATGCGAGTACCAGAAATGGTATTCAGGGTTTGGAAGATGTTGGTAAAAACTTTAGAATAGGGTGGAATCACAGCCAAAATCCAAATGCTAGTCCTGGTTCTACATTTACTGCAAGTGTTAACTTAAGTTCTAGTTCTTACTATAAAGCAACCGCTGCAAACGCTACTTATGATCAGCGTGCCATCGCCCAAAATAGCTCCAACAGTAGTATTGCTTATTCAAAAGTATTGGCTGGTGGATTATTTAATTTTAGTACAGCATTGAGTGCCACCCAAGATTTCAGCGCAGGAACCATCGCTTTGCAATTGCCAACTTTGAATTTAAATATGTCTACAATAAGTCCTTTCGATACAAAAAACAGGACTGGCGAACAAAAATGGTATCAAAAAATTACTGTTGGTTATAGTTTACAGGGAAGCAACAATATAAACACTGTTGATAGCATCTTATTTAAACCTGCCGGATTAAGGAAATTACAAACAGGCTTTAGTCATACTATTCCAATCGGTATGAACTTTACTTTACTTAAGTATTTAACTTTTAGTATGGGCGGAACCTATAATGAAGTATGGAATTTTCAAAGTATCGACAAGAGATATACAAGATATACTGATGGTTCTTACACTTCGAGATTAGATACCATCAGTGGTTTTCAACGCGGAGGAAGTTATAATTTATCAACCAGCATGTCTACCAAGATTTATGGTAAAACTAAAGAATTCAAGAATCTGGGTAACATAAAGCAGCTGAGACATGTAATGACGCCAAGTGTAAGCTTCACTTATTCACCGGATTTTACAGATCCTTCGAAAGGAATTTATAAAAATGCTATAGCACAAGATCAAAAACCGATAATCGACCAAACAACAGGTAGAGCTGTTTCTTACTCCAAATTTGAAGGTATGGCTTTTCCTGGTTCATTTTCGGGCAGGCAAGCAGCGATTGGGTTTACCCTGGATAATACAACAGAATTGAAAGTTAGGTCGAATAAGGATACAACTGGTACAGGCGAAAAGAAAATCCCGATTATTCAAGGTTTAAGTTTTAGTGGCTCATATAACTTTTTGGCAACCACAAGAAAGTTATCTGATATCAGTTTTAGTGGTCGTTCTCAGTTTACCGATAAGCTGGGCATATCTTATAATGGAACATTTAACCCTTATTTATTGGGCGACACAACCTATAACGGAAATACTTACAAAAAAGAAATAAACCGCTATTTCTGGCAGGGTGGAAATTTTTTCCCACGATTACAAAATATAGGTTTTTCTTTCGATTACAACTTCAATGCAGATGCGCTTAAAAAGAAAAATGCCGCATATGATAAAACAAAAGATCAGATTGAGAAACAAGGTATGACACCTTTACAATCCGAACAATTGAATGCCGTAAATCGTGACCCTAATGCTTTCGTGGATTTTAATATTCCCTGGAATTTTGCCTTCTCTTACCGCTTTGATTATTCAAACATTTTGGGCGTGCAAACCGTTACCAATACCTTAAACTTTAATGGTGATTTTAACCTGACACCAAAATGGAAGTTTACATTTAACTCTGGTTACGATTTCAAAAATCAAGGATTGACACCAATGACATTGGCCATTTACCGCGATTTGCATTGCTGGGATATGAGCGTAAACTGGATTCCATACGGGGCTTACAAAAGTTATTCAGTAACAATTAAAGTTAAAGCATCAATATTACAAGATTTAAAACTGAGTAAAAGACAAGGCTTTTACAGTACGGGATATTAATATGTTAGCCGAAATAATTACCATTGGCGATGAAATTCTCATCGGTCAAATCGTTGATACCAATTCAGCCTGGATGGCTCATCAGTTAAACTTAATTGGTGTTTCTGTTAAACAAGTTACTTCAGTTTCTGATGATGAAAATCATATTCTGGAAACTTTGGCTGATGCCGAAAAGCGGGCAGACATCATTCTTATTACCGGTGGCTTAGGGCCAACGAAGGATGACATTACCAAAAAAACTTTAGCAAAGTACTTTAATATGGGTTTTCGTAGAGATGAAGGTGCATTGGATATGGTCCGTCAGATTTTCGAAAAATATAAGCGTCCGTTACTGGATATTAATATTCAGCAAGCCGATGTTCCGGATGGCTGCGAGGTTATCGTTAACAAAAACGGAACCGCTCCTTGTATGTGGTTCGAACGAAATGAAAAGATATTTGTTTCGATGCCGGGCGTGCCTTATGAAATGATGTATTTAATGGATGATGAGATTCTACCAAGAATTAAATCGAGGTTCGAACTTCCATCGATTGTGCATAAAACAATTCTTACAGCAAACATCGGCGAATCGTTTTTAGCCGCAGAAATAGAAGATATTGAAGATGGTTTGCCCCCGCATATAAAACTTGCGTATCTGCCTAAGTTAGGTCAAGTTCGCTTACGTTTATCCGCCAGAGGCGAGGATGAGGCAATTTTAAAAACTGAGGTTGAAACTTATGCGCAACAAATTATTTCGAAGATTAAAAAATTTGTAGTAATTGATGATGATATTCCACTTGAGCAAGCCATTCTTAATATCATGAAAGATAAAGGTTTAACTTTATCTACCGCCGAAAGCTGTACAGGTGGCTATATTGCACATCTGATTACCCAACACCCTGGCTGTTCTTCAGTTTATTGGGGTGGGGCAGTTGCCTATGCTTACGAGTTGAAGGAATCAATTTTAGGCGTGCAAGAAAGTACCTTGACTAAATTCGGTGCAGTGAGCGAGGAAACAGTAAGCGAAATGGCGCAAGGGGCAATAAAACATTTCAAAACAGATTATTCTATCGCGGTCAGCGGAATTGCAGGACCAGATGGTGGAACAGAGGACAAGCCTGTCGGCACAGTTTGGATTGCAATTTCATCAAAAAATAAAACAGTTGCTAAAGTGTTTAATTTCAGCAACAAACGCATTCAAAACATCGAACGTTCTGCCGCATCAGCATTGATGATGTTATTAAATCTACTAAGAGAAGACCAACACAACGAATAAAAACTGTATTTTTGTAGCAATACCAATATATAATACTGTAATTTAATATGGCTCAATACGAACTATTGTTACCAAAAATGGGTGAGAGCGTTGCAGAAGCAACCGTAATTAAATGGGTAAAGCAAATTGGCGACTCAATTGATTTAGATGATACAATTTTAGAAATCGCGACCGATAAGGTTGATTCTGAAGTTCCATCGCCCGTTGCTGGTAAATTGGTAAAGCAGTTATTTGCTGCAGATGAAGTTGCACAGGTAGGTGATGTAATTGCAATTATTGAAACTGAAGGTGGAAACGATGTTAAGCAGGAGGAACCTGTTGTTTCTGAACCTGTAATAGAAGTGAAAGAGGAAACGATTCCGGGGTTAGAACAACTTCCTGAAGAAAAGGATGCCGCTGTACAAACTGATTTTGCTTCATCAGAACGTTTCTATTCGCCTTTGGTTAAGAGTATTGCTTCACAAGAAAATATTTCACTCGAAGAACTCGATTCCATAAAAGGTTCAGGAGCTGACGGTCGGTTAAACAAAGACGATTTGTTAAACTATATTTCAAATAAAAACGGAGCACAAAACGTTAATACTGTAAAACAGAAGGCAGAAGATGTCGCAGAAATTAAATCAACACCAGCTCCCGCACAAAATCCTTTAGCAAGTAAAACATCCACAACATCAGTTTCTGGTGGCGATGAAATTATAGAAATGGATAGAATGCGCAAACTCATTGCCGACCATATGGTGATGAGTAAAACGACTTCGCCGCATGTAACTTCGTTTGTTGAGGCCGATGTAACCAATATGGTTTTATGGCGCAATAAAGTAAAAAATAGCTTTGAGAAACGCGAAAATGAAAAAATCACTTTTACACCGATTTTTGTTGAAGCTGTTGCAAAGGCAATTAAAGATTTCCCGATGATTAACGTGTCGGTTAACGGAACGCAGATTATTAAGAAACGTGATATCAACATCGGCATGGCTGCCGCCTTGCCAAGCGGAAACCTGATCGTTCCTGTAATTAAAAATGCAGATCAGTTAAATCTAGTTGGTTTAACAAAGGCTGTTAACGATTTAGCTGCAAGAGCGAGAATTTCAAAACTTAAGCCTGATGAAACGCAAGGCGGAACTTTCACTTTAACAAATGTCGGTTCTTTCGGAAATGTAATGGGCACGCCAATTATAAACCAACCGCAAGTTGCAATTCTCGCTGTTGGTGCAATTAAAAAGAAACCTGCAGTTTTAGAAACCGAACACGGCGATGTAATTGCTATTCGCCACATGATGTTCCTTTCTTTATCGTACGACCACAGAGTTGTAGATGGTTCGTTAGGCGGGATGTTTGTTCGAAGAGTGGCTGATTACCTCGAGAACTGGGATTTTAACAGAGAAATTTAAATATAAAGAAGTCAGGTTTTGAAAAGCTTGACTTCTTTCGTTTAAAACCAAATCGCTTAATTTCTGTTTTTAACTAATGACTAATAACTAATGACTTAAATTATGGCTAAGTTTTCAGAATTAATAAATGGTGAGAAACCTGTTTTAGTAGATTTTTTTGCTGAATGGTGCGGTCCATGCAAAATGATGAAACCAATACTAGAACAATTGAAATCGCAGGTTGGTGATTCAGTTTCCATCATTAAAGTTGATATCGATAAAAACCAGGCGGCTGCATCAGCCTATTCAGTTCAAAGCGTTCCAACGTTGATGCTGTTCAAACAAGGTAAGCAAGTCTGGCGTCAGAGTGGCGTTTTACAAGCCTCGCAACTAAAGCAAATAATCGATTCGCATTCTTAATTACACTTCCACAACTTTATTTGGAGTAACAGCAAATATTTGTTCGTTGGTTTTCGGGTAAATATTATACAAACCTGTAAACGTACTGAAAGCCGGTAGAACTGCGTAATCGTGCCCAAAATAAAAGCATGGAAACTTTAAACGTTGTTTTGCTTTGCCTTTAATGGTTACGCCAGGATGAATGTGTCCACTGATTGGATATAATTCTTCTTCCGTGCATTTTGGTGCATCATGAATAAAGCAAAAAGGACCAAGGCAAAAACTAGGTTCGTGAATATCAATCTGCATAGATGCATAATCAGCACTGGCCAGTCTATCATGATTTCCTTTCACCAATAAGAAAGCTAAATCACTAAAATGTCTTCTCCATTGAGCGAATTCATCGATATCAGTATTTAACCCATGGTGAAACATATCACCATTAATTAACAAAGTTTTAGGAGCATATTTTTCGATCAATAATCCCAATCGGTGCAAATCATTCTGCGCAATTGTAGATGGCACCTGAACGCCTGCCGAACGGAAATGTGCGGCTTTACCTAAATGTAAATCGCTGATGGCTAAAAGTTGGTGTTCAGGTAAATATAAAGCCCTTTCTTTATCTAAAATCAGTTCTTCCCCGTGGCTCGTAATGGTCATTAATTTTTATCTAATATAGTTCGTCATTGCGAGGCACGAAACAATCTACTAACAGAGATTGCTTCGTGCCTTGCAATGACGAAAGATTAAAAAGTTATCACTTAAACTTCTCCGATTCCGCCTTCATCCTTGCAATTCGTTGTTCCAACTCCTCCGAACTCATATTTTCCCTCAAGCTATCAACCTTAATCGGGAACGACAGTGGTGTAAAACTTTTAGGATTAGTAATGATGACGGAACTATTTTGAATCCGCTCCAAAGCAGCGGCCAATCTTGGTTCTTCGAGCTGCTGATAAAAAACTTCATCGTAAGCCTGGCGCAAAAGTAAATTATGTTTGTCGTAATCGCTAAAAACATTAAAAAATAAACCTGCCGATGACTGGAGATGCTTGTTGGCAACATATTTTCCTGGGTAACCTTGAAAAACCAAACCCGAAATACAGGCAATATCACGAAACTTTCTTCGGGCCATTTCTGTTGAATTGATGCTTAATGTAATATCTTCGGTTAAGTTTTTTGGCGAGAAAACCTCGTACGCAATAGACTCATCCATAGGGATTTCTGTTTCACTTAACAGCTCAAAACCATAATCATTCATAGCAATAGAGAAACTTATCGGCAAAAGCTTACTTAATCGATAAGCAACCAATGCCGCTAAAACCTCGTGAACCAAGCGGCCCTCAAACGGATAGGCAAAAAGATGAAAACCCTCTTTATTATTGATAAGCTCAATTAATAATTCATCATTTCGAGGTACATGCGAACGTTTTTCTTGTAGTAAAAACAATGGATAAACAGAGTCCAGCTCCTCATCCTGATGTGTCTTATCCAAGGCTTCATTATATTTTTTACGTAAAACGGAACCCAAATTTGAAGACAGGGGTAATCTGCCACCATTCCAGCTTGGCGAAATCGCATTTTTTTGTTTACTAACGCGAACAATTACCGTCATATCTTTAACATGCACAAATTCCAAAACCCGCCCAGCCAGGCGGAAGTTATCGCCAGCTTTTAAGCGGGTAACAAAATATTCTTCAACCATCCCGATATAACCGCCCGATAGAAATTTTACTTTCAGCATGGCATCGCTAACTATCGTACCGATGTGTAAACGATGTCGCATAGCGAGTTGTCGGCTTTTTACTTTCCACAGCCCGTCTTCATCTTTGGTAACCTTTTTAAATTCATTATAAGCACTTAAGCTATCACCACCTGAAGTGATGAATTGCATCACCCACGTCCATTCTTCAGGTAAAATCAATTTAAAAGCATGAGTATGTTTTATTTCCTCATAAATAATTTTATCGTCAAAACCATCGCCAATAGCAAGGGTTACCAGGTATTGAATCAATGTGTCAAAAACCATAATAAATGGCTCTCTGCTTTCGATGTTATTGGTTTTTGCGGCCTCTTTAATTGCGGCAGCCTCCACCAATTCTAAAGCATGCGTAGGTAGAAAATATATTTTAGAAACCTCGTGCGGCGAGTGGCCAGAGCGACCCGCACGTTGAAGAAATCTTGCAACACCTTTTGGCGAGCCCACTTGAACAACCGTATCAACGGGTTTAAAATCGACACCTAAATCTAATGATGAAGTAGCAATAACTGCTTTTAACTGACCAGTATGCAAAGCATCCTCAATCCAGTTCCGCAACTCAAAATCTATTGAGCCGTGGTGTATGGCAATTCTTCCTGCCAGCTCAGGTTCAATATTCAACAAATGCTGGTACCACATTTCCGATTGACCACGTGTATTTATAAAAATCAGCGTCGTTTTACTCTTTTCGATAATTGGCAGCAGTTTGTAAGCTAATTTCAAGCCCAAATGCCCGGCCCAGGGCAAGGTTTCAATGTCATCAGGAATTATAGATTTGATTAGGATTTTTTTCTCTAAATCTGCTCTAATGATGACTCTTTTAGCATCCTCAGTCGGTTCCAAAACATTAAGCGCTTCTTCAATATTTCCAATGGTTGCCGAAATTCCCCAAACTCTTAAAAACTGATTTTTTTCCAGTTTTTGCAAACCTTTAATGCGGGAAACAGCAAGCTCAACCAACACCCCGCGTTTACTACCCAACAATTCATGCCACTCATCGGCAACGATACATTTTAGGTTTTTGAATAAAGTTGAAGAACCTTTTTGTGCCAGCAAAAGATGTAAACTTTCGGGTGTAATCAACAAAATTTCGGGCATGGATTTCTTTTGCTGAACTTTTTCTGCCTGTGAAGTATCACCATTCCGAACGCCAACATGCCAATCTAAATCGAGTTCCACTAGGGTTTCCCGCATAGCCCGGGCAATATCTTTAGCTAAAGAACGAAGTGGCGTAATCCAGATGAGTTGAAGGCGGTCTTTAGCTTTTTTATTGCTCGTTTCTGATGCATTTAAAGCTTCGATTGCAACAGCCAGAAATAAAGAAAATGTTTTACCGAAACCAGTTGGTGCGTTTACCAAACCGCTGTATCCATTTAAGTAGTTTTGCCAGGCATCTTCCTGAAATTTAAAAGGCTTGCGACCATTGCCTTTAAGCCATTGCTTAATTTTTTTGTAGCCTTTGGTTTTGGTTTGGTCCATGTATAATTGTAATGTCTATATTTTTAATTTGAAAAGCATTTCAGTAATTCTTCGGATGCACCAGTCCCGCCATTTGCTACAATTTCCGATGAAAAACCGGAAGATTTTCGCTTTGTCGGGTTTAAAATAGTTAGGTAAACCTAAGTAAAATAAACCTGACAGGAGCAAGCACGAAACCCGATTTTTCTATCGGGTGAGTAAAGTGTATGGCAGGGCTTTCGGTTCCGATAAGCACAGAAACCTGCTTTTCTAATTATTTATAAATGTTGACGCCAACAACTGTTGTAAATCTTCTAACGTATTAATTTCTGAGGCTTTTTTATCTTTCCGCCACCGCAAAATACGAGGGAAACGGAGCGCTAACCCAGCTTTATGCCGTTTACTTTCTGCAATTCCCTCAAAAGCGATTTCAAAAACCAGTTCAGGTTTAACGGTTCTAACCGGTCCGAATTTTTCTATTGCATTTTTGGTAACAAATGAATTTACTTCTTTAATTTCTTTATCGGTTAAGCCAGAATAAGCTTTTGCAATTGTAACCAGATTTTCGCCATCGCGAACGGCAAAAGTATAATCGGTAAAGAAATTCGCCCTGCGGCCGCTACCTTTTTGAGCATAAATCATAACCGCATCAACGGTGTAAGGATTGATTTTCCATTTCCACCAATCGCCTCGTTTACGACCGCTGTGGTAATGAGAACTTAATTTTTTGAGCATTATACCTTCACTATTGATGGAGCGTGAAGTTTGCCTTAACTCTGCCAGTTCTTCCCATGTTTTGCAATTTATCACAGGAGATAGAATAACGGCGCTGTCATCTAAACCACCAATCAGTTGTTCTAATATTTTTCGTCGTTCACTCAATGGCTGTTCACGGAAATCGTTTGTTTCAAATTCTAAAATATCATAAACAAAGAAACCAATGGGTGCATCATCCAGCTGTTTTTTGCTTATCGTTTTTCGGTTTAAACGTTGTTGTAAAGTACTGAAAGATAAAACTTGTTTGTTTTGAACGGCTAATATTTCGCCATCTATAACTACACCATCTGGTAAAACATCAATTAAAAAATGAAGTTCAGGAAATTGTTCAGTTACCAGTTCTTCGCCACGGCTCCAGATAAATAATTCGCCATTTCGCTTTACAATTTGTCCGCGGATGCCGTCCCATTTCCATTCTGCCTGCCATTCAGCAATATCGCCTAGTTTTTCAGTTTCTTGTTCTAAAGCATAAGCCAGGCAAAAAGGATAAGGCCAGGAATTGTCGGTATTAACATGAAGGCCGTTAATTAATTCCGTGAAAGTAATTTCATAAGGGTTCCATTTGCCCATAATGCTGTGCATAATCTGGGCACTATCTAAACTACTCTGTTTAGCCAGGGCGTTTACGAGCATTTTATTTGAAACCCCAATTCGAAAATTGCCCGAAATAAGTTTATTGAAAATAAAACGCTCTTGCGTTTCGAGCGTGTTCCAGGCGTTTAAAATGAAGTTCTTTTTGGTCTCATCATCTTTTCCCTCTAAATCATGTAAATTTTCAATCCATTTGTGAAGCTGGAAATCAGATGTACTTTCGGCAGGCGGCAGGAGCAAGGCGATGGTTTCGCTTAAATCGCCAACGTTCGAGTAACTTTCAGAAAATAACCATTCCGGTGTTTGTGTAATTTCGATTGCCCAATATTTTAATAATGCCGATTTTATTGGTCGCCGTGGTTTCTTACCTGTAAATAAAGCGATTACCCAAATTTTATCTTTGTCATCGGCATAGTTAAAATAATCAACCAAGGCTGCTATTTTATCATTTGTTTTATTGCTCAGTTCGAGCTGTTGAATTAACTTGGCGAATCGTTTCATACTGATTTTTGGTTTTCGATTTCAGTATTGGTCTTTTCAGCATCAGCCAAATCAACTTTATTTTCCTCTTCGTCTTCCTGTCCGAATTTGGTCATTACTTCTTCTGATTCAATGCCCTCATCATTTAAAAACCGGCTAAAAGCTGCTGTAAAGCCATGTGTAACATAAACTTTTTCAGCTCCTGTTGCAGTAATGGCATCCATTAAACCGGTCCAGTCTGCGTGGTCGCTTAAGGCAAAACCTGCATCGGCACTTTGCCAGCGGCGGTGCGCCCGTACCTGCATCCAGCCAGAGCAAATACCTGTTACAGGATGCGATAAATTCTTTATCCATCGGCTATCCCGCATGGCGGGAGGCACAATTACAATTCCTTTTTGCAGTTCATCTTTAGTGGTTTCAGGCGTAATGCGAATGGTTTCAGGCAAGTTTACCCCAGCTTTTATAATTACCTCGTTTAAGTTTGCAATACTATTGTGAACGTAAATCGGAACGTCTCCTGCAAGGTTTTTAATTAAGCGCTGGGCTTTACCTAAACTATAAGCAATCAAAACGCTTGTTTTTTGCTGAGGAATATTATCATTAACCCAATTTTTAATTTTATCGAAAACGATATGTTGCTTTTGCCATTTGTAAACAGGCAAACCGAAAGTACTTTCCGAAACAAATGAGTGGCATTTTACTGGTTCAAAAACATCACTAATGCCATCATCTTCAGTTTTATAATCGCCGGATATTACACAGATTTCGCCTTTATATTCTAACCGAACCTGTGCTGAACCAATGATATGCCCTGCGGGGTAAAATGAAATATTAACTCCATTACGAACGATACTTTCGCCATAATTGAGCGTTTCTACGTTTAAATCTTCACTTATTCTGCGCTTGATTATGGGTTTTGTGAGCGTATGGCAGAGATAATGTTTATTGCCAAAACGAACATGGTCGCTATGGCCATGAGTAGTTACGGCATAATCTACGGGCCACCAAGGGTCTACATAGAAGTCGCCCTGCTTGCAATAGATGCCTCTTTTAGTAAATTCGATTAAAGCCATGACTACTAAACAATAAATCGTAGCATAAGTTTTAAAGCAATATCGGGTAAATACCCGATAATTTTAAATATCGGCTAATTACCCGATAAAGTAAAATATCGGCTAATTACCCGATAATTTTTGAAATGCAATTTATTAGCACGATATTGTAGTATGATTTGCATTATAACAGGGGATATTGTAGGCTCAAGAAAGATAAAAGATAGCTGGTTGCTAAGCTTAAAAAGTGCATTGAAAATAGTTTCAGGGCAGAATAATAAGTGGGAGATTTATCGTGGAGATAGTTTTCAGGTAGAAGTTGAACCAGAAGATGCAGTTAAAAGTGCTGCCTATTTAAAAGCTTGTATCAGAATAAATAAGCCTGCAGATGTAAGAATGGGAATTGGAATCGGAGATGTAACAAGCAAGCGCAAAAAGCTTTCAGAATCAAGTGGAGATGCTTTTGTAAACTCTGGTGCTGCTTTCGATAGTTTAAAACAAGCTAAAGTTAATTTGGCAATTAAAACCGATTTTCCTGATTTTGATGAAGAAATTAATGTATTAATTAAGTTATCTTTAATTGCAATGGATAGTTGGGGTGTGGTTGCCGCAGAAATGGTTAAACTTGCCCTGGAGAATGAAAATGTTGTTCAAAGTGAATTGGCAGCCATTTCAGGAAGAACACAATCATCTGTAAGTGAGGCATTAAAACGTGCTCATTATTCTGAGTTGATAGAAATGGATAAACTATACCGCAAAAAACTGAACCAAATAATTTCTAAATAATGGAAATCTTCTTAATCAAAATCATTATTGCTCATTTAATCGGAGATTTTTTTCTTCAGCCTACATCCTGGGTTAAGGATAAGGAAAGAAAGAAATTAAAATCAGGTAAGTTATACCTTCATATTGTGGTTCATGTGGTTTTGATTTTTGTTGTGTTTTTAAGCTTTGATGTTTGGAAAGTAGCCTTATCAATTGGTGTACTACATTTAATAATTGATGGGTTAAAATCAATATTTCAAACCGAGAAAAATGCCCGAATTTTATTTTTTATCGACCAGGTTTTGCACTTCGGCTCGATAGTATTGATTTGGCATATTTTCTATAAAGGATCTTTGAACATTAATTTTATCAACGAAACGAAAACATGGATTTTAATTTCAGGTGCTTTGTTTTTGAGTATGCCGACCTCCATTATTATGAAAGTGATTATTGCGAAGTGGTTGCCTGAAAGCGATGATGAAAGTCCGAAATCGCTACAAAATGCAGGAAAGTATATCGGAATTTTAGAGCGTATATTGATTTTCGTTTTTATATTGACCAATCATTTTGAAGCTGTGGGTTTTCTATTGGCAGCTAAATCAATCTTCCGCTTTGGTGATTTAAAAGAAGCACATGACCTAAAACTAACGGAATATGTGCTGATTGGCACCTTATTAAGCTTTGGAATTGCGATTGTAATTTCGCTAACTATTTTAGGCTCGGTGAAGTAAGTTTTTGTGCTTTATGCTAGCAGACTTTAATGGAAGTACAGCAACTGCATTTTAAACCCGATTGAAATGATAATACTTTTAATGCTCCCAACGAGAAAGATTGCCACGTCGTTCCTCCTCGCAATGAAACAGGGGAGAACGGAAATGAAAAAAGATTAAAATGAAAAGCGGGGCTATCGAAACCGATTCCCCGCTACAATTGCTTTTCCGAATATTAATTCTATCTCGCTCCCGGAGGACAATTATCTTTTAGAAATTTGGTAAAAGTAAGCGATAAATGTTCGCTGGTTCCTTCGCCCTCAGAAATGCTATGTGTACGATTTGGATAGCTCATGAGTTGGAAAACCTTTTTGTTTTTAATCAATTCATTAATTAACATTTCGGCATTTTGATAGTGAACATTGTCATCTCCGGTACCGTGAATGTAAAGCAGATTTCCTTTTAGGTTTTTAGCATAAGTAACGGGCGAACCTTTTATGTAAGCATCTTTACTTGGGAAAGGAGTGCCCATATAACGCTCTTGATAAACATTATCGTAAGTTAATTGGTTACCAACGGCTGCAATTGCAATACCTGTTTTGTAAATTTCAGGGTATTGAAACATCAAGTTTAACGTTGATGAACCGCCGCCGCTCCAGCCCCAAACAGCTACACGATCTTTATCCATAAAAGCATTGGTTGCCAGTAGTTTTTTAGCAGCCATGGCCTGATCGCGAATATTGATTACACCAATATTTTTATAAATGCCTTTGCGCCAGGCGGCACCTTTAGGAACAGGAGCACCACGATTATCCATTGAAATATAGATGTAACCATCCTTTGCCATGTCGCCAGCATATAAAAAGTTTCTTCCGGCACCGTAAGTATCTGATGCTGTTGGAGCGGCTGGCTCTCCATACACATAAAATACAACCGGATATTTTTTATCAGGATTAAAATTATCGGGTTTTTTCATCCAACCATCTAATTCAACACCATCTTCGGTAGTTACTTTAAAAAACTCGACTTTGTTTTTAGGCGCCTCTTGCTTTGATAATTGCGTGGTAATACTTCCATCCATTGTAAAAGGATTTCCTGTCGCGAAGTTCATCCACTCGGTAACTGGTCTTACGATAGAACTATTGTAAGTGTGGCGGGCGAAAGCTGCATTAGGTGAAATATCGTAGCTATGCGTACCTGGAAGTAGGATAGATGGGGTAACCTGTTCCAATTTCCCTTTTCCATCTAACTTCGTTTTGTACAAGTAACGTTGTGTAGCGTTTGTTGGCGATGCCGTAAAATATAAGTAATTAGTCTTATCGTCGATTAATTTCACCTCAACTACATCATAATTTCCCTTGGTTACCAATGTCTCTTTTTTACCATCGCGACTGATTCTGTACAAATGATTCCAACCATCTTTATCAGATGTTATGGTAAATTCTTTATTATCGTTTAACCATTTCCATTCATCCTGAGCATCAATCCAGGCTTTTGCTTTTTCGGTGTAAACCGGTTTTGCAGCACCACTGGTTGCATCGCAAATGAAAACAATACTTTCATTTTGCTCGCGGTTTAATTGCTGCAAAATAACTTCGTTGCTGTTAGGCACCCATTGCATACGTGGAATGTAATGCTGAATATTATCTCCCGGAACATTTAACCAATTGGTTTTAGCTGTTAAAATATCAACTACACCAACTTTGCAAGCTGAGGGATTTTCGCCAACTTTTGGATATTCAACAGGAATGGTGTAAGGGTAAATTGAATCGGTATTATTAATCATGAGGAAATTCTTGATTTTGGTCGCATCAATTTGCCAGTAAGCGATTGATTTCCCGTCAGGACTCCATCTAAAACCATCCCTGCAATCGAATTCTTCTTCATAAACCCAATCGAAGGTTCCATTAATCATTCGGTCGGTTCCATTGGTTGTTAAGGCTTTGGCTCCGGTTCCATTAATATTTTCCACGTACAAATTGTGCTTGCTTACATAAGCAACCTTCGTTCCATCAGGCGATAATTTTGCAAACATCAATGATGATACAGGTTTATCTTTTCCAATTTGATTGATTTTGTTGGTTGTTAAATCAACAAGCCAATAATCGCCACGCGTATCATAACGCCAAACTTTTTTACTATTTGTAAAAATTAAAGCTTTGGTACCATCGGCAGATAATTGAAAACTGCGAACTGCAATTGGCGCATCGGTACCTGCAGGAGTTAACAAAGCTCTGGAAATAAAGGTTTTACGTTCGCTTTTAGGGAGTGTAACAGAAACAATTTCTCCACCAGCAATTTGGTAATAAGAATTTCCATCTTTTGCCCAGTTTATGCTTTGGGCCCTAACATTAATAATTGCAAGAACAACAATGCAAGTGATAGATAATTTGAGTAATAAATTTTTTATCATAGAAAATTAGTAAAAAAAAAGGCTTTTTAACTTTTTGGCTAATTTAAATAAAAAGCCGGCAGTTAAAAAGCCTATAATTATCAGATATTGGTTAATTATTCACCGCCACCTTGTTGTTGTAACGCTTTCATTTCAGCATAAGTAATCTCATCGTAACCTGCAGGAATTTTTGTAACAGAAAGTTCTCCTACTTTACCTTCAGTAACCGATTTCAAAGTTACCGTCCCCATTGATGTTTCGATTAACACCGGGAATCCTTTCACATCTTTGAAATCTGAAGTCGCAATATTCAATGGAACATCTAAATCAGTTGTAGCCCAAAGTTCTCCAGTACCACCTTTGTCATCTTTAAATGTATATTTTTCGGCGTTATAACCTCCAACAGTTTTCTTCTCGCCTGTAGCTTTGAAGTCAGAATATTTTGGTCGAGCTGCGTTTTGTTCATCCATATCTGCCTTTGTCATTTTAGAAGCCAATTGTTTTTGCGCAACGGGAATATCAACCAATAGCAAGCCTGTTCCTGATTTGTTATCCATAAAAACGCCAACAGAAGCAGGTCCAAGGTCTAATTCTAATTTTGAAACATCGCCATTAAACTTTATTTTTTGTTCTTCTGGTGCACCAGGCATATCTACTTTATATTTTGTTCCATAAACCAAAGTACCTTCGGTTATCTTTTTTTGTGCGTGAGCAATAATAGCCGTGCTTACTAAAATTAAAGCGACAACGCTTGTTTTGATTGATTTTAACATGTTTTTATTTTTAGTTAATGTTGTTACCAGTTAATTTTTTCTTTGTTTAAGAATGATGCAATACCCTTTTTAAAATCTGCGCTTTCTCTTACACGGGCATTTATTTGCACGGCAAATTCCAGGCTTTTCTCTAACGCGGGATTTGTAGTTTGGTTAATAAGTTGTTTTGTTATCATTAATGAATTTCCCGAACTCTCTTTACACAAACTTAAAGCAAATTCTTTAACAGTTTGATTAATTTCTGATGAATTTGTTACAAAATTTATTAACTTATACTCAAGTGCTTTAGCTGCCGGAAAAGTCTTGCCTGTTAATAAAATCTCTTTGGCGATGGTTTCATTTACTTTTTGCTTTAAAAAGCAAGAAACAATGGCCGGTACAAAACCAATTTTAACTTCGGTATAACCAAAATTACTTTCAGGGGTAGCGAAAATAATATCGCAAATTGTAGCCAAACCGCAGCCGCCAGCAATAGCGTGTCCTTCAACCTGGGCAATAACAACTTTTGGTAAGTAGTAAATAGTGGTGAAAAGCTTTTTCAGGTTATTAGAGTCAGCAACATTTTCTTCAAAGGTATTGTTTTGTAATTGTTGAAGATATTCTAAATCTGCACCTGCACTAAATGTACCTCCATTAGCACTTAAAACCACAACTTTAACATCATCGTCTTCCGAAGCACGGATAAATGTTTCTGTCAGCTCAGCAATTATCTGCGGGTTAAGTGCATTCCGCTTTTCAGGTCTGTTAATGACTATGGTGGCAATTCTATCCTCCACACTGTACAAAACCAAAGATTTCATATTATTGGGTTAGGTGTACCAAATATGCGGGATTTTTCTTTAATACATGAACTTCGACTTTATTATTATCAGCAAAAGTTTTTAACGCTACAATTTTATAATCTTTGTTCGTGGCATCAATAATTACACTTTTAAACTCGATTTCATTGGGAAGATTTTCAGGTTTAAATTTATTATTGCCTGTCAACCAAAGGCTTGAAAACTTTCCTTTCACATTAAGATTTTTATAGTTCATGTGTTCATCAATTAAGAGGATACTATATTTATCGAATACGATTTGATTATCTTTTTTTACAAAATGGTGCAAAATTGTATCTTGTTTTAAGCTAATAAAATTAATCTTATTAATTTGAGATTGCTCTAATGCAGGCTCGACAAAAAATTGATAGTTTTTATCGCTTGTAGATAAATCCGTTAACAGCACCGCCTCACGACCATTGATAAAAGCAGCCGCATAATTTTTTCTTAAGGTGAAAAAGATAATTTTATGTTGATAAACAGCGGACCAGTCATCGTAATTTATCATCGAAATATATCCTATGTAAACCGCAAGTGATGCAAAAAGGAATTTCTTATTGAATTTTGCCAAAGCGTAAATGAAGAAGCCTAAAGCGAGACTCAAACAAAATAGTTCAGGCAGATTAATCCAAACCGATGAAAACGTTGAGTAAGGTAAATTGGCAATCCACTTTAAAACTGAGTTTGTGTTAACGATAATCCACTCGAAAACTGGAGAAAACCAATCGATGAAGGGAATTAAAACGCCTATTCCTAAAATCATAATAAGTATTAAAGGAATAGAAATGAACAGATTCCCCAATAAAAAATAAACAGGAAACTGGTGGAAATAATAAATGCACAACGGGAACGTAACCAATTGAGCCGATAAAGAAAGCGCAATTAATTCCCAGACTTTATTCAGCAATCTATTTTTGACATAAACCCATTTGTAAATCTTCGGCTGAAGATAAATTAATCCGAATACTGAAATATACGAGAGTTGAAAACCAACATCCCAAATCAAGAAAGGATTATAAATGAGCTGGCAAAAAGCGGCAAAAGTTAAAGTATTATACCCGTTTTTGTTTCTGGCGAAAGTTTTAGCTATGATGAAAATGGTAATCATTATCGCCGACCGAACTACAGATGGCGATAAGCCTGTAATTAGTGAATAACTCCAAATTAAGCTACAAATTAATATAAATTTTAATATTTTGAGTAATCGCTTTTTATCTAGAAAAGCCAGGCAAATATCTAAAACAAAGAAAATAATTGCCACATGACTGCCTGAAACGGAGAGCGCATGGATGGTTCCTGTTTTGGAGTAAGCAGCCAGAGTTTCTTTACTTAAATCTGCACGGTAACCTAAAATAAGTGTTGAAGCAACTGCAAAAGCTTCATCATTTTTAATGAGTTTTCGATATTTGGCAACTTGCTTTTCTCTTAAATCCAACGCTAACTTAATAATTGGATTCCCAATATTTCGTTTTGTTTCAAGCAAATGATTTTGATTGATGAACGTTTGTTCGTAAATATTCTGATTCGCTAACCAATGCTTAAAATCAAATTCAGCAGGATTATACGGCGGCTCAACCTCCAGATATTTGGCAGATATAATTAATTCATCACCATATTTTAAATGGATAGGATGGATGCTGTCCACTTTCAAAGCCAATAATAGATGTCCACTTAAATTGATTTGGGTTGAGTTTTCATAACCTGAAACTACCCGTGCTTTAAATCTTAAAATATCGCTGGTTTGTTCAGGCTCATCATTTACCCAAATTTTTAAATAGGTGTAATTCTTTTTTGCAAAGTAATCTGATTTCAATTTTTCGTTATTCAAGAGAGAAAGTAATCCGCCGAAAGCAAAGAAAAAAGAAAAGATTAAACAGCCTGTTACACCTTTAAACTTATAAGCACTTAGTCTTTTGTAACTGATATTGATGATGAAAATGGAAAGGAAAATCGTAGCTGATGCCGTTGCCAAAATCAAAATATTTTTTTCCGTCGGGAAGAAATAAAACACAGAAATCCCGATTAAAAGAGGAAGCAAAATCCTGGCGAAAATATATTCTGCTTTAAACATACTTTAAAATTGATACCTCAACTGAATTTTCACTTCCGATTTTTTATTTCCTTGTATTTCATCAAGATATGAACCTACTGTATCCACATTTTGATATAGAAACAGGGCGTATCTGGCCCAAACATTTAGTTTCTTGGCTAAGTTATATTTCAAGTTTAAATATGTTCTGAACCCTTTTCCACTATACATGCCGAAAGCGAAACTGTATAAAACATCATCTTCATAGGCGTAAATTCTGCTGTTATAACTTGGCGTATCGAAATAAGCAATTCGAAGGTTCCCGCTGATTTTTGAAAACATTGGCGAGTAATCTACATCATGATAAATTAAATAACCAAACTCACGATTTGCGTCGCCTTTTTTATATTGAGAAACTTCTGCCCGGTTTTGAAAACTCCATTTTTTGTTGAGTTGCCAACTCACTTCAATACGATAACCCTCTTTCTTAACATCATCCAAGAAGTTAATAGGGACATCCAAATCAGTATTTTGCTGTTTGTTTTCAGTTTTAAATCTTACTAAAACTTTAAAGGTTTTACTTGGAGTATAAATTGCCTGGCTTAAAATTTCATATCCTTTTGATGGCGCATCAACACGATATTTTAACCACGGAAACTGAAAATAATCACCGTAAAAAGAAAATGCCCAACGCTTATTTGGCGTAATATTTAAACCTGCATATAATCCTTTTTCGTTTATCGCATCACTTGCCTCAGCTAAGGCCTGATTAAAAAAACTATGGTAATCTTTTGCATAATTGCGATAAGTTATTGCCGCTGAAATTGTTGGAGATAAGCTGATTAAGGCGCCATTTAGATAAGCTAAACCACTATTCAAACTTTTTCCAATCTCACCGAAAAAATAAATATTTTTGAAAGTATAATTGTAAAAAGCACCAATGTTTGTTAAAGAATTCCCTGTAAAACTGAATCGATCGTAAACTGCAGTTTGAGTAATAAAATTGTTTCCATATTTACTTTGATAAGCGATTGCGCCAATACCCAATTCGCTTTTAATATATTGAAAAGCAATGCCGTAAATCTGCTGACTTAAAGAGTTTTTGTTCTCAATTTCAGTTGGTGTTCTATGGTAACCGCTTTGATTAATGGTTGCCTGTACCAAGTTGCCATCAAAATCGACATCCTGACTCGCATCCAGATTTCTAAAGGAAACGAAAGGAGTGATGTCGATATTTTTGTAAAGAGTAATCGTTGCCGATGCGCCTCGCAAAAATGAATATTCATTGGCCGATGTGTAAGGTCGCAAGCCTAAATCTTTCTTGGCTACACTTGTTACATCTGGTCCTTTGCCAAAAGCAAATCCCGACCACATGGTAATTCCTTGGCCGAATTGCAAAGTATAATCTCCAGCCACTAACTTTTTAACGCGACCTAATTTAAATAGCGCAATATTTCCAGAGTAAAAATCAAATGGCTTGCCAATGAATTTTTCGCCAGCATCTTTATCTAATGTAATAGCTGCAGAAACGATTGTTCCGTAATGATAACGATAACGGGTTTGGAAACGCGCTGGAGAACCTAAATATCGATTTCCAGGCAAATCTGTAAAACCTTTTTGCGTTTGTAAAGTTTGGGCAAAGCGCATCACTAAATCGCTCTCTCCTAAATTGAGAACATTCTTGAATGTGAGTTTTTCATATTCAGTGGTAGCGTTTAAAGTAACAAAAGGCAACAGACTTTGAACTGTTCTTACATCAAATCCATCAATGCTTTGCAGCTCCAAGGCATCAACAAAATTTCCGTTTTTTTTAATGTAAGCAAAGAAATTACTGATTTGTAAGGGTGATAAAAACACAAAGGTTTTCAACTCTTCGGGTGTGGTTTTATTCAAGTTAATTGGGTGTTTTCGATATCTCGTCAACACATCAATCAATTCTGTCATGTCATAATCGTCGGGAAGATTTTCAGCAACACTTTCCAGAATATCTCGAACATTAACTTCTTGCTCGGCAATTTGAGCGTTTGCAATGAAAACCATCATTACAAACACTATTGTTATTAACCTAAAACGCATAGCCAATTGCGATTTGAGGTGCATAACCAAGATTGGCATCATACGTCGTTGCCATATCCAATAAGAACTTTTTATAGCTTAATCCGAAACCGGCGTATTGTTTAAATGGTTTAGTGCTCAATCCTCCGCGTAAACTCAATAAATCGATAATTTTATAATCGATGCCCAGGCTGATATCGATAGATTGGTTAAGTACTTTACTGATTGATGTGGCAATTAAGACTTTATCAGATGCTAAATAACTTGCACCAACATTGAAAGATGTCGGGATTGTTATTAATACTTCCGAACTGGTAAACTTTTGTTTCGATGGGTTACTTACAAATGCACCAAAGGCAAATTCTTCATTGAAATGATAAAGTGCACCAACATCAATAGAAAAACTCGTCGATGAACCATAATTTGCAATTTTGAGTTGATGGTAATTTCCATTTAATGCGATGGATAATTTATCGCCAAACTTCTTCGCATAAGCAAAACCAATTTTGCTTTCGCTGTATTCTGCAAAACCATATCGTTCGAAACTGGCACCAACAAAATTATTTTTGAATGGAATAATAGCGACCGAAGCCTGGGTGCTAATTTCATTACTGAAAAGGTGTTTAATATAATTTAATGAAATAGTTGGTCTATCAAGCGAAGTAATTCCTGATGGATTCGCTTGTAGAGCCCAAACATCGGTAACAGCTGCGCCATTGTTGCCCATAGCCGTTAGCCGCGGACCCAAATTGTTTTGAGCAAATAAATAAAAAGGTGTGAGGGAGATTAACAATACATTCCATATCTTCATTTGAGGGCGTTAAAACCAATAAATAAAAATAGGGGTGATTGTTGTTTGGTTATCCTAATGTAGTGAAAATTTGAATTAAAACAAAAAAGATACTTAATTCATATTTCGCCATGCTGAATTAATGCCTCGAAAGAATTACGAGTTAGGACTCATTTTGTTTTATACAAACTTTGTAGGTGTTTAAAAACTACAACTCCTGCGCTAAATTCACTAAAAATCCTTTCAATTTTTCTAAAGAATCAATAATCTTTTGGTTCTCTTTAACATCGCCTTTATTATTCTTCAAATAGTCTTTTGCACCTTTTAAGGTAAAACCTTTTTCGTCAACAAGGTTGAAGATTATCTTCAAGTTTTCGATATCTTCAGGGGTGAATAATCGGTTACCTTTTTTGTTTTTCTTAGGTTGTAGTATATCAAATTCCTTCTCATAAAAACGGATTTGCGACGCGTTTACATTAAACATTTCAGTCACTTCGCCCATGGTATAATACATTTTATTGATGTCTCTTTCTTTATACGGCATAACTTGTGCTTGATTACTAAGGTTTTACAAAGGTTAATTAAAGTATTCAAATGTAGCTCGATTTTTCCTGATTAACGCAATAAAATTTTAATTTTGTTCCTCCAATAATATACCAATGACAGCACAAGAGATAAGACAGGCATTCCTAGAATTTTTTAAAGAGAAACAACATCATATTGTTCCATCCGCACCGATTGTGGTTAAAAACGACCCGACATTAATGTTTACCAATGCAGGGATGAACCAATTTAAAGATTTGTTATTAGGAGAAGCGTCGATAAAATATCCTCGTGTTGTAGATACGCAGCGTTGCCTGCGTGTATCTGGCAAACATAACGATTTGGAAGAAGTGGGCATCGATACTTACCACCACACCATGTTCGAAATGTTGGGCAACTGGAGTTTTGGCGATTACTTTAAAAAAGATGCCATTGCCTGGAGTTGGGAGTTGTTGACCGAAGTTTACAAAATACCAAAAGATAAATTATACGTTACTTATTTTGAGGGCGATGAGAAAGAAGGTTTAGAAAAAGACCAGGAAGCTTACGACCTTTGGAAACAATATGTTGATGAAAGCCATATTTTACCTGGAAATAAAAAAGATAATTTCTGGGAAATGGGCGATACAGGTCCTTGTGGTCCTTGTTCTGAAATTCATGTAGATTGCCGTACCGATGAAGAAAAAGCTTTGGTTGATGGCGCTGCTTTGGTAAATGCCGACCACCCGCAGGTTATAGAAATCTGGAATAACGTATTCATGCAATTCAACCGTTTAAAAGATGGTTCTTTGCAAAGCTTACCGGCAAATCACGTAGATACAGGAATGGGTTTTGAGCGTTTGGTGCGTGTGTTGCAAGAGAAATCTTCTAACTATGATACAGATGTTTTCCAGCCAATGATTCAGTTTATTGCTGAAAAATCTGGAGTTAAATATGGTACTGATGAGAAAACTGATATCGCGATGCGTGTTATGGCCGACCATATTCGTGCAATCTCATTTGTTATCGCCGACGGTCAATTACCATCAAATAACAAAGCGGGTTACGTTATCCGCAGGATTTTACGTCGTGCTGTACGTTATTCATATACATTTTTAAACTTTAAAGAACCGTTTTTAAATCAATTGGTTCCTTTATTAGCCGAACAGTTTAAAGGTGTCTTCGATGAATTGATTTCTCAACAGGATTTCGTTCAGAAAGTAGTTTTGGAGGAGGAGGTTTCATTCTTGAGGACGTTATCAACAGGTATTCAGCGTTTTGAAAAATACCAAGCTACAAACAATCTCGTAGAGGGAAGTTTTGCTTTTGAATTATCAGATACTTTTGGTTTTCCAATCGATTTAACTGAGTTGATGGCAAGAGAAAAGGGCTGGAATGTTGATTTAGCTGGATATGAACAAGCGCTTAAAAAACAGAAAGATGACAGTCGTGCCGCTACAGCAATTGACACTAGCGATTGGATTGTCGTAAATACCGACGAGCAGAGTGAATTTGTCGGTTATGATGATTTGGAAATCGAAACTGAGATTTTAAAGTATCGTAAAGTTAAAGCCAAAGGTAAAGAGCAATATCAAATCGTTTTACGCCAAACTCCGTTTTATGCAGAAAGTGGTGGTCAGGTTGGCGATACAGGAAGATTGGAAGACCATAGTCGCCAATTTTGGGTTGATATTACTGACACTAAAAAAGAGAACGGCTTAACAGTTCACTTCGCAGATATCCTTCCTGATAATTTGGAGGGTAAATTTTGGGCAGTTGTTGATGAAGATAAACGTGTTTTGACGGAAGATAATCACTCTGCTACACACTTATTACATGCCGCTTTGAAACAGGTTTTAGGCAAACATGTAAATCAAAAAGGTTCATTAGTTAATGCGGATTACTTGCGTTTCGATTTTTCTCACTTCGCAAAAGTAACAGATGAAGAATTGGCTCAAATTGAGGTAATTGTGAATCAGAAAATCAGACAGAATATAAAGTTAAAAGAACAAAGAAATGTTCCATATCAGGATGCGATTGAAAGCGGTGTAACGGCGCTATTCGGCGAGAAATATGGCGATTTTGTTCGTATGATAACCTTTGACGACCATTTTTCGAAAGAACTTTGCGGAGGTACACACGTAAAGGCTACAGGACAAATTGGTTCTTTTAAAATTATTTCTGAAAGCGCTGTTGCGGCTGGCGTTCGTAGAATTGAAGCAATTACTGCTGATAAGGCTGAACAATATTTCTTAGATCAACGGAAAGAACTTGGGCGTTTGAAGGCTTTGTTAAATGGTTCCAAAGATTTATCCGCATCTGTTCAGGCTTTAATTGATGAAAATGCCAAGCTGAAAAAGGAGATTGAAAAATCGACTTTAGAACGGGTAAATATACTGAAGCATGAAATTGTACATCACGTTCGTGGAATAAATGGCGTAAACCTCATTGCCAAACACATTGATTTACAGAGCGCTGAAGCGGTTAAAAATCTTGCTTTCTCTTTAAAAGATATGATTGATAATCTCTACCTCGTTTTTACTACTGAAATTGATGGCAAGCCAGGAATTACAGTGATGCTATCTGATGATTTGATCAAAAAAGGCATGAATGCATCAAATATCGTACGCGAGTTGGGTAAAGAGATTCAGGGAGGTGGCGGTGGCCAGCCGTTTTATGCAACTGCGGGTGGTAAAAATCCTTCAGGTTTAAAAGTTGTTTTAGAAAAGGCTGAGGGATTTATAGCACAGTAGATTCCGTGAATGGAATTACTGTTTATGCTAATCAAACCCGATTGAAGTGGAAATGCTTTTGATTAAACCTATAAGGTTTTTAAAACCTTATAGGTTTGAAAAAGATTGGAGCGAAAAGCGGGACTGAACCAAACAAATGAACTTCTGCAACTGCTTTCCAAATAAAAGAAACTTGAACTTATTGCAACATAAAAAAAGAGGCCCGAAAGCCTCTTTTATATTTTAATGTCTGCCGTGTTTTTCTCTGTGTCCCCTTGAGAATAAACTAGCATTAACCCTTTGGTCATGACGCCTGTAATCAACCCGTTGCGGCCTGTAACTATTTCTTGGAGCACTATATCTAACTCTGTTTCCACCGCCATAAGATGAACGATAATAGTTGGAATTATTTGAATACCTTACTCTATGCGTGTTGTAGCTGCGATAGGGGCTGTTTCCATAAACTACAACCTTCCTGCCGTGGTTTAAATTGTAGCCTCGGTATCTTGCCGGCAAATACTTAGACCTGGTCCAACGGTTACCGCTCAAATAAACAAATTGCCTTTGCGGAACGTAATAATAAGATTGAACTTCGGGGAGATAATAGTAATTAACGTTTTGGTAACCGGCAGGAACCCATGCTGGTTGTGTACCGATATTTACGTTTAAACTTACCTGAGCGCTAGATTGATTAGATGTTAAAGCCACGATACCTACAATCGCGGAGATGATTAATAACTTTTTCATAATCGGTTTTTTTGTGTGTACTAACATTATTCAAACGTTGTGCCAAAATTTCTATTGTAACAGAGATATAAAAAAGGGAATTTCTTTCGAATTCCCCTTTAAATAGTAAACTACGGATTAGTGTTTTCCTTTACCATTTCCGTGGCCCTTTCCATTATTGCCATTTCCATTGTTTCCCTTTCCATAGATTTTTTTGGCTTGTCCGGGAGGCATTCCATGTGGATGACCTTTAACAACATAGTATTTGCTATCGCGGCTATCTCTTATTACCAATTGATTTTTATTGCCTTTGTACTTTGCATATTTAACTTTATCATTTTTAAAATTTAAGTATGGTTTTGGCGAATTAATTACAACTTTATAACCATTGTATAAATCGTAATTTCCGTAACGTGCCGGTAATTTATTAGCAAACACCCAATCGTTTCCGTTTAAATAAACAAATTGCTTTTGCGGAACATAATAATAGCTTTCCACATCAGGCAAATAGTAATAATCTACATGGTCATAACCAGTTGGCCCCCACAAAGGTTGTGAGCCAATGTTAACATTTACATTTAATTGAGCCTTAGCCGGCATGCTGAGCAATGAAACCATCATTACTGCAGCAACTAAAAATAATCTTTTCATATTCGATCTAATTTGTGTTTCCGTTGAAAGCCAAATTACGTGCCAAAATGTCGTCATAAAAAAGGAGTCTCTTTCGAAACTCCCTCTAATCACAACTAAATGTTTTTACTAGCCTCTGCCTTTACCATTATTTCTTTCAGTATGATAATTGCCTGCTTTGCTATCGTTTCCCCGGCGAGGATTTACCTGTGGGTTTGATATTCTGACATTTGCCTGAGAACGGTTTGGGCGATTATTATTTTGAGAATGAACAACTTGTGCAGGTCTGTTGTTATTGCTGTTCCCATTATAATTTGGATGCCCTTTTACTACATAATATTTAGCATCACGACTATCTCTGATTACCGCCTGACGGCCATTGTAGTTTTTGTATTTGCTATATCTGGTAACGTAAACATTGTTTCTTAAATAGGGTTTAGGTTCGTTTACAACAACTTTATAAGCGCTATATAAATTGAAGTTTCTAAACTGTGCAGGCAAATTATTTGCCCATACCCAACGGCCGCTATTTGAATAAATGTACTGACCAGATGGAACGTAATAATAAGCATCAATATCCGGAAGATAATAATAATCGACATGATTATAACCTGTTGGCCCCCAAGCAGGTTGCTGACCAATGTTAACGTTTAAACTAACCTGAGCTTTTGCATTGTTAATGCTGAATAATGAAACCATCAGAACTGCAGCAAATAATACTAACTTTTTCATAATTTTTAAATTAAAAGGTTTCTTGTGTGTGTTAATTATTGAAATAGACAGAAGCATTACACAGTAGTTTAACTCAAACAATCCGTTTTAACATTCTTTAACTATATTTGCCTGCACAATACATTTAAAGGCATCATTTTAATATGAGTTTAGGTACAACCGAAAACAATTACGAACTCGTTTCAGGACTGGAAATCCACGTTCAGTTAAATACCAACACTAAAATATTTTCTGCTGATGGTGCATCTTTCGGGGCTCTGCCTAATCAAAATATTTCGACTGTTTCCCTTGCTTTGCCAGGCGCTTTACCTAAGCTGAATAAAGAAGTCGTAGCTAAAGCTGTCAGAATAGGCCTTGCGCTAAACTGTAGCATAAATCAAATCAATCATTTCGATAGAAAAAACTATTTCTATGCCGATTTGCCAAAGGGTTATCAGATTACGCAGGATAGTCAACCGATTTGTGTTGATGGATTTCTTGAAGTGGAATTAGCTGATGGTTCGACCAAGAAAATCGGCATTAACAGAATCCACTTGGAAGAAGATGCAGGTAAAAGTATCCACGATCAGGACGATAATTATTCGTTGGTTGATTTAAACCGTGCCGGTGTGCCGTTAATTGAGATTGTTACCGAACCTGATATTCGCAGTGCGGAAGAAGCATCGGCTTTATTAAGTGAAATTAGAAAACTTGTCCGCCATTTGAATGTGAGCGATGGTAACATGGAAGAGGGTAGTTTGCGTTGCGATGCAAATATTTCTATCCGTGAAAACGGCTCAACAGAATTTGGTACACGTTGCGAAGTCAAAAACTTAAACTCGATGCGTAACGTACGTAGAGCGATGGATTTTGAATTTGGCAGGCAAGTGGAAGTGATTTCAAATGGCGGAAAAATTATTCAAAGTACTTTAAATTTTGATGCGGATAAAGGCACAACATCGCCCATGCGTACCAAAGAAGAGGCGAATGATTACCGCTATTTCTCTGACCCAGATTTACAGCCTATTTTTATTTCTGATGAATGGTTGGCTGAAATTAAATCGGCAATGCCTGCTTTACCGAATGAAATTTCGAAACAAATGGTTGCAGAATTTGGTATCAGCAAAGCTGATGCGACTTTGTTTGCAGAAAATTTAGAATTATTGAATTATTTCAATCAGGCTCTGCCCAAAGTAAACCACAAAAAAACCTTAATAAATTGGCTTATGGGCCCGATTAGAGCAGTTTTGAGTGAAAAAGGCGTAACAATTAGAGAGTATAAAATAAAACCAGAACAATTAGCCGTCGCTATAAATTTAGTTGATGATAAGAAACTCACGCAACAAATTGCTATTCAACAGTTGTTGCCTGCAGTTGAACAAAAAGAAAATGCGGATGTTGCAGCTTTGGCACAATCACTAAATCTGCTCATTTCAGAGGATAATGATGAATTAGGCGGCTTTATCGATGAAGTGTTAAATAAATATCCGCAACAGGTTGAGGCGTATAAAAAAGGTAAAAAAGGGGTGTTGGGTTTATTTGTTGGCGATGTAATGAAGTTGGCCAAAGGCAAAGCTGACGCTAAAAAATTAAATGAATTGATACTTGAAAAACTAAAATAATGAGATTAAAAAACTTAAGCCTTATCGTATTAATCGCGATTGCTTTTACAGCTTGTAAACCAAAAGATAGTTTTACCATTGATGGAACTTTCCAAAACCCGGGAACGGAAAAGAAAGTTTTTTTATATGGCATGCAAAGCAGCCAAATGGTTGCAATTGATTCTACTAATTTATCAGAAAAAGGCGAATTCAAATTTATTCGTAAAACACCATCTGTCGATTTTTTTCGTGTTTCAATTGGCAACCACGAGTTTATGTTGATTGCAAAAAATGGTGATGAAATTAAGTTAGAGGCCGATTTAGCTGATAAAACAATGGCTTACAAAATTTCTGGCGCCAACGAAGTGGAGAAGTTATCTGAACTGAATACCATAAGAAACAATTTTGCAAAACAGGTAGAGAAACTACAATCAGATTTTGAATCTAAAGTAGCCACGCAACCGCAAAACAGAGCAACAATTCTGGAGGAAATGAAGCCTCAATATGAATCGTACATTAAGCAACTAAATACACAAATACTCAAATTCGCGGCAGATAACAAAGGAACTTTAGCAAGCTTTTATGCGATGAACACTTTGAGTCCGCAGGAGTTTGAGGCTGAACTGGTGAAATTTGCCGATGAAGTAAAAGATGAAATTAAAGGTAATGCAACGGTTGACACTTTTGTAAAGCAAATGGCTTTATTGAAAACCGTCCAGGTTGGTCAGGTTGCACCTTCATTCACGGTAAACACCGCTGATGGAAAACCAGTAAGCTTATCTGATTACAAAGGGAAATATGTGCTGGTTGATTTCTGGGCATCATGGTGCCAACCTTGCCGCCAGGAAAATCCGAATGTGGTTAAGGTCTACAATAAATACAAAACTAAGAATTTCGATATTTTAGGCGTTTCATTAGATACTGATAAAGCAGCGTGGTTAGGCGCAATCAAAGCAGATGGTTTAATGTGGACGCACGTTTCAGAATTAAAGGATTTCAACGGAGCAACAGTTAAAAAGTACCAGGTGCAGGCCATTCCAACTTCTTACTTAATTGACCCGGCAGGTAAAATTGCGGCCAAAAACTTGCGTGGTGATGAACTGGATGCATTTTTAGCAAAAACGTTACGTTAAAAGAAACTCAATGTTAAACTAATTTAAGTCGTTAACAATTTATTAACTTAGGCTTAACTAAAAATTGCATCAGAGACACTACTTTCGTAACAAATATTTAACTATGAATAACGCAGGTCAGAAAATATTAATTGTTGATGATGAACCAGATATTCTGGAACTGATTGAGTACAACTTAAAAAAAGAGGGTTATCAGGTTTTTACGGCTTCGAATGGTCAAGAGGGGATTACTGTAGCTAAAAAGGTTCATCCAGATTTAATTATTCTGGATATTATGATGCCAAAAATGGACGGGATTGAGGCTTGCCGTTTAATGAGAGCAATTCCTGAATTCAAAAACACGTTTATGGTATTCTTAACTGCAAGGAGCGAAGAGTATTCTGAAATTGCAGGGTTTAATGTTGGAGCTGATGATTACATCGCTAAACCAATTAAACCACGAGCTTTAGTCAGTCGCATCAACGCTATTTTAAGAAGAAATTCTGGCACAGAAGAAGTATCCGACAATAAGTTAGAAATAGGCGATTTAGTAATAGACCGCGAAGCCTATTTAGTTTTCCAGGGTGGAAACAAGGTTGTTTTGGCTAAGAAAGAGTTTGAACTATTATACCTTTTAGCATCCAAACCAGGTAAAGTTTATACCCGCGAATCGATACTTAAAAACATATGGGAAGATTCGGTTGTAGTTACGAATCGTACTATCGATGTTCATATTCGAAAATTAAGAGAGAAATTAGGCGAAACTTACGTATCAACCGTAAAGGGCGTTGGGTATAAATTCGAGCTTTCCTAAAGATTTTTTTAAAATAATCCAGCCGCAGATTCATTATAATTTTGCGGCTTTTTTTGTGCTTTAATTTTTAGTTATTATATTGTATTACAATTGATTAAATTTAAATAACATGCCACAAAATTCAATTAACCGATATCATTTTTCTGTAGACTGGGGAGGCGCAAGAATAGGTTTTGCAGAAGTTTCGGGTCTAAACATTGAGATTGAAGTCGTATCTGTGAGGGATGGATCAAGTCCTATCGATAGTGGAAAAAAAGTTCCTGGCATTCGTAAGTTTTCAAACATCACTTTGAAGCGTGGAATTATGAAAGGCGACAATGATTTTTTTAATTGGATAAATACAAAATCAAACGGAAATATTGAGCGGAGAGATTTAATTATTAATCTTTTGGACGAAGCTCATGTACCTATCTTTACCTGGAAAGTAAAAAGTGCATTTCCTATAAAATATATTGGACCTATTTTAATTTCTGATGATAGTGAACTTGCGCTCGAGATGCTCGAGCTAACTCATGAAGGGTTGACTGTAATTTCTTCAAAATAGTAAAAATGCTAAGTAACATCATCCTACTCGGTTTTAAAAACCACTATTATTTTTTTTGAAGTCGGTTGATACTTAAATAAAACAACCTTAATCTTAGTGGTGAAAAAATAAATCCGTATTTTTGCGGCTCATTTAATAGCACCACAATTTGAAGTACCCAAATTTTAAAGACCTTATAATATTTGAAGATAACGATTTCATCGTCATCAATAAACCACCATTTTTGGCCTCTCTTGACGAAAGAGGCGGATCTGGCGAAACTAATGTTCTACGTTTAGCCAAGCAGTACAGTGATGATGCACAGGTTTGCCACAGATTAGATAAGGAAACTTCAGGTGCTTTAATTATTGCGAAAAACCCCGAAGCATATCGTCATGCCTCCATGCAATTCGAGCGGAGAAAGGTAAATAAAACATATCACGCTGTTGTTGATGGGCATGTAATTTTCGATCAACTATTAGTCGATTTGCCCATTTTAAATGATGGAAACAAAAACGTAACCATCGATAGAGCCGACGGTAAAAGGGCAGAAACGATTTTCGATTCTTTAAAATATTATAAACATTATACCTTGGTGGAATGCAAGCCGATCACAGGACGCATGCACCAGATTCGTATTCACCTGGCTACCCAGCGTGCAGCAATTGTTGGCGATGAAATGTATAAAGGAAAGCCGGTTTTTCTTTCTTCGATAAAACGAGGTTATAAATTAACCAAAGGAGAGGAGGAGCAACCAATAATGAAACGTTTTGCTCTTCATGCACGCCACTTGGTTTTCAAGGGATTAGATGATAAAGACATCGTAATCGACGCTCCGTACCCAAAAGATTTTGCAACCTTAATTAAGCTCTTAGACAAATTCGATGCTTAAACAACAACTATAAGAATAGAACAACATGTACATTCGCTTTGTAAATTACCTTGATAAGATTAACCAATACAGAAAATCTAAAATATCAAACCGTAATTTCCTGGTACTACTTGCAGTTGTTGTTGGCGTTTTAGCGGGATTGGCGGCCGCGGCTTTAAAAAGTTTAACACATCACATCGAAGAATTTCTTCAATCAGATTGGCAATGGAAATATAAATACTACCTCTATTTGCTCTTTCCAATGATTGGTATATTTCTTACGGTTTTATACATCAAATACTTCATTCGTAAAAGCAAATTTGAAACAGGTTTAACGCCTTTGCTTTATGCGATTTCTAAAAAATCAAGCAGAGTAGAAGCTCATAACATTTATTCTCAAATTATTACGGCAGCGGTTACCGTTGGTTTTGGAGGTTCCACAGGTTTGGAGGCGCCAATTGTTACCAGCGGTTCAGCAATTGGCTCCAATTTAGGGAGATTGCTAGGCTTATCTTACCGCGAAATAACCATGTTGGTTGCCTGTGGTGCAGCAGCAGGGATTGCGGGCGCCTTTAATAGCCCTATTGCAGGAATCGTTTTCGCTATTGAGATTTTACTTCCTGAATTTACCATTCCTGCATTTATTCCTTTGTTACTTTCCGCTGCAACAGCGGCAGTTGTGGCCAGATTATTTTATACCCAACAATTGTTCTTTTTGGTTACCGAGGGATGGAAAATAAATGCTTTATTTTATTACGTTATTTTAGCCATACTTATCGGTTTATTCTCAATTTACTTTACCAAAGCTAACTATGCGGTAAAAGGATTTTTCTACAAAATCAAACATCCATATACTAAGGTGATTGTTGGCGGTTTGATGCTTGGCGCTTTGGTTTTTCTCTTCCCGACACTTTATGGCGAGGGTTATATCACCATCAAAAGTCTGTTAAGGGGAGATTATCTGGCCGTGATTAACAATAGCATTTTTTCCGATTACCACACCATCCCAGCGTTGGTTATCCTCTTTACCGTGGTTACAATTTTTATGAAATCAATCGCTACATTGGTTACTTTGGGTGCCGGCGGTAATGGCGGAACGTTTGCACCGAGTTTAATTATGGGCGGATTGATTGGTTTTATTTTCGCTTATGTAGTTAACCTTTCGGGCATTGCCCAATTAAATGTCTCGAATTTTATAGTTGCAGGAATGGCAGCTGCATTAGGAGCAATTATGCATGCACCTTTGACAGGCATTTTCTTAATTGCAGAAATTACAGGTGGCTATATTTTGATGGTTCCTTTAATGATAACAACTGCTATTTCTTATGCTGTTAACCGCAGTTCTCAAAAGCATTCTATTTATACAAAAGCGCTTGCAGACAAAGGCGAACTGCTATCGCATGAGGATAAGGATACAACAGTTTTAAGTCAGATGAAATTGAAATATTTGATTGAAAAAAATTATCCAATGCTTAATATGAACGATTTAATTTTTTTAAGGATGAATGAAATCGTTCAGTCGCATAAAAATATTTGTGCCGTTACTGATGAATTAGGCGATTTTAAAGGAATTGTTTACGTTGAAGAAGTTTTCAATGAAATGATGAAGAATGAAAACAAAGATTCTTTAACAGTATCTTATTTAGTTCAGCAAGCATCAATAACCATTAATGAGAATGATAATTTAAAACTGGTTTTGGAAAAAATGGAGCAAGAGAATGCCTGGATTTTACCCGTTATCAATAATGAAAATCAGTATAAAGGTTTTGTTTCAAAAACAGCCATTTTTAATAAATACAGGGCTTTATTAATGAGACAAAATGATTATATGGGTTAAACCTTGATGGTTTTATCATTCTGGGCTTGTCAAAGAACGTCAAATTACAAACGCGTTTCAACAAGCTCAACATGACGAGCTATATAAGATAATGAAAAAATGGATACCCAAAACTGAATATCCATTTTTTATTATTGTTAAGCGAAGATCTACTCGGCTCTCTTCAGCCCAAATTTCTCTATCTTGCTGTATAAATGACTTCTTTGAATATCAATCTCATCAGCAGTTTTTGAAACATTCCAGTTGTTTTTTTCGAGTTTGAATTTAATAAATTCTTTCTCTGCGTGGTCTTTATAATCCTGAAAGTTATTAAAACTATCGAAAGAAGAAGACATGCACGAACCTCCCGCGGCACCTGCAATTTGAGTGCTTGTTGCGGCGCCAATATTAGTTCCACCACCTGGATTAGCGAAAGCACGAACATCATTTTCTGTGATTACCTTATCACTTAAAATAATTAAGCGTTCAATCATATTGTGGAGTTCACGAACATTACCCGTCCATGGTAAAGCTTGCAAAGCAGCCATACCGCCATCATTGATTTTTTTAACAGGCATTCCATAATCATTACAAATGCTTTCTAAAAAATTTTGTGCAATTACAGGAATATCATCAGTACGTTCTGTAAGGTGCGGAACGTGAATGTTAATTACGTTTAAACGGTGGTACAAATCCATACGGAAGTTACCATCTTCAATTTCTTTTAATAAATCTTTATTTGTTGCGGCTAAAACACGAACATTAACTTCTATTTCTTTTTCGCCACCAACACGGGAAATTTTATGCTCTTGCAAAGCACGAAGCACTTTTGCTTGGGCAGACAGGCTCATGTCGCCAATCTCATCTAAAAATAAAGTACCGCCATTAGCCAATTCAAATTTACCAATACGTTGTTTTACCGCAGAAGTAAATGAACCTTTCTCGTGACCGAATAACTCACTTTCAATTAATTCTGATGGAATTGCAGCACAGTTTACCTCAATTAAAGGACTATCAGCACGGTTAGATTTTTCGTGTAACCAACGGGCTACTAACTCTTTACCGCTGCCATTAGCACCGGTGATTAAAACGCGAGCCTCGGTGGGCGCAACACGTTCTATGGTTTCCTTGATTTTTGAAATACTTTCTGATTCGCCGAGAATTTCACGGGTTTTACTTGCTTTACGCTTTAATACCTTTGTTTCGGTAACTAAATTGCCACGGTCTAAACCATTACGAACGGTAATTAGTAGACGGTTTAAATCAGGTGGTTTTGAAATAAAATCGAATGCGCCTTTTTTGCTGGCTTCAATTGCAGTTTCAACTGTTCCGTGACCAGATATCATGATGAATGGCAAGTCTGGCTTGATAATTTGTGCTTGTTCGAGCACTTCCATACCATCCATCTTATTCATCTTGATATCGCAAAGAACGAGGTCAAAATTGCCCTTTTTAATCATTTCGAGTCCATCAATACCGTTATCGATATCTTCGACATCATAATTTTCGTATTCTAAAATTTCGCGTAGGGTACTCCTTATCGCCCGCTCATCATCAATAATTAATAATTTGGCCATTTATATTTGTTATTCTAATTGAAATGCTAATATATTATTTTAAAACTAATGTATAGTTTTTTATACAATGAATTTAGGCTATAAACGGGAAACTTGAAAAAAGGTTTTATAAATTTGAATTAAGGCAATCTGGTTTTTTCTGTATTTACAGATGCAGGTATTGGTACTTAAACCTGATGGGAGCGATATACTTTTTTGTTGCCTTTATTCGATAATTTAAGGATGACAATTGCAAAAAAGATATAGCGGACAGCAGGTTGAATTTAATTAAATGACTACTGTCTTTGCTTTTCAAAAAAAAAAATGCAGGTCTGTAAGCCGGGTTCTGTTTCCTAATTGCTCAGGATTTCTATCATTAATCCACTGTAAACGTTGCCGTTTACCTCTAACGACCTACCCACTAACATCGGACGGGCAGCCCTACATGCGTTAGCCTATTTGGTCTTTCAACTCTCGGGGTTTACAAACCACTACAGTCGCCTGCAATGCTCGTGCGCTCTTACCGCACGTTTTCACCCTTTCCCTGCTTGCGCCGGGTGGTATATTTTCTGTTGCACTAATCCGTAATTCAAGTTTTCATTCTTGAATTCCTTTCCGTTAGAAAGCGAGATGCCCTGCGTTGCCCGGACTTTCCTCTCTCTCGATTTTATTCGAAACAGCGATAGAACAACCTGCATTTTGCGCAAAGATGGACTTTTTTAATGAAATAAAATTAAGATTTATGATTATTTACAATTCTGCAATTGTGTTGAAACCTGCGCATAGGGAACAAATCCTTGCTTATTCCCGAATGAATTGGTAACATAAACCATCACTTGTGCCACATCAATATCTGCCAGTTCAGGGAATGCAGGCATTTTTTCTTTATATTCTTTACCGTGAACAACCAATGTTTCATTTAAACCATTTTTCATAATACAGGCTAAACGGTCTTTATTACCCTTTAGAAAAACTGAATCGGTGAGCGGAGGTGCAAGCTCACCCAAACCTTCGCCATTTTCACCATGGCAATTCTGGCATTTGGCTTTATAAATATCTTTACCGTTTGACATGTAATTCTGCAAATCGATTGTTTCCTGGTTTTGGCAAGAGATGATTACTGCGATAACGGAAAGCAAAAAAATAGAATTAATGATGTATTTGCGCATGGATGTTTTGTTTTATTGCCACGGAAACACGAAAAGCACAGAAAATTAGAAATATAATTTCGTGTAAATCTGTGTTCCCGTGGCTAAATATTTTATTTTTTGTACTCAGCTAATAAGACTGGAATATCTTTTTTCAGCTGCTCAACCTGGTCTTCTTTGGTTCCATCGTAGGCACCGCGGATTCGCCTGTCCTTATCAACTAAAACCAGATACCCCTGATGAATGTACCCATCTTTTGCAGTACTGTCTTCGCCAACGGCAACAAGATAATTTTTCTCTGCCAATGTGTAAACACTGTCTTTACTTCCATAAAGAAATTGCCATTTAGCATTATCAACACCTAACTTTTGAGCGTACTTTTTCAAAACGTAAGGCCTGTCATATTTAAAATCGATGGTGTGCGATACAAACATCACATCAGGATTGGTTTTAAATTCCTTGTAAACCGTCATTAAATTACGGTGCATGGTTGGGCAAATGGTAGTACATGATGTAAAGAAAAAGTCGGCCACGTATACTTTTCCATCCGTTGTTTTATTGGTTGTTACCACGCTATCCTGATTTAAAAAAGACCAGTTTGGAATGGTTTGGTAAATAGTATCTATTTTTTCTACACCAGCTGCATCTTTAACGGTTTCAGCATGACGTTCGCCGTAAAAAGGAAGTTTTTTTTCTTGCTGACAAGATGAAAGTATGGTGGCGGATAACAGACAAAATGCTATTGATAAAATAATTTTATTCATGATGTTTTATTAAAATGTAAATATACAACCTCTGCTTTGCAGGAGGTAAATAATTGTGGTTTTGTTTATCAAATTTTATAGTTTTCGCTCGATTTAAATAGATTTCCGTAGAATTTTGCTAAGCTCTCCGGAAATCTACGCGATAAAAGGGAGTAGCCTTAATGTTTATGATGCTCCATTTCCATCTTATTGGGTGGTAAAACATTGTAAACTTTCAAAACGGAATCTGATTCTCGGGTGACTTTGATATAACCATCTTCAACAGCCCTGATTTTTAGCATTTCGGATTTGTAATAATTCAAATCCTCGAGTTCGGTTTTTCCTTTAAAATCATCTTTGAAGAAATGCATCCAGTCCATCATATTTTCATTTGCTTTATCCAATCTGCCAATCAAATCAGCAATTTTTACTGAATCTTCAGCAGATTTAACTTTATCCGATTTTAGAATGGAATCTAGCTTAATTTTGTTCTTAACCACTTTTTCGCCATCCATCATTAATTTATCATGGATATTCAGGACTTCCTTTTTCACTGCGTTCGAATCCGGTTCTGTTTTACAAGAAACTAAAAGTATTACGGATAAGCAAAATCCAAATGTTATTATTTGTCTCATTTTTATCGATTTTAAAAATTATAAGTAATGCCTACATAAACTTTTCCTGCACTCATGGGATGGTCTGTTTCACCTTCCCAAATGTTTTTTTGAATACCAGCATTTAGGGCGATATTTTTATAAAAAATATCCGCACCAATACCGCCCATTAAATTGTTCATTATGTGTTCGCCTGTTTTAATACCTTTATATTTCTCGCCGGCCGAATATTCGTAGAAAAACTGAGCAGATGGCATCACTTGTACATTTTTTCCAATTCTTTGTATATAAAATATGTTTAAAAAACTTGTTGTACTGTTCGCGATTCCCTCATCGCGACTATTCGTTCCGTTAACTTTATAGGATGTGTTTAAACTTGCACCAAACTTGCCCAAACCTATCATGTAATTCAGATAAACAAACCCATCGGTACTGCCTGTTCCGCCTTGCATTAATGATGAATAACGAATACCCTCATTATTTTTGAAGTCGTTTTTTCCTGTCGGAAGTTTTATGCCTGCACCTGCGATGAGTTGTTGTTTAAAATTATCTTCCAACTTCTGGATAACGTGATATCCTGCATAAAGATTAACATCGCCAACACCCGAAATGGAGGAAGAGTAACCATTGTACCGCTCACTATTTGAAACATATGGAAGAATCGCATTAATTTCCAACTTGCTGTTGATAAAGTATTTTCCTCTAATTTCCATAGAGCGGTATAATTCATAGTCATCAGGGTTTCCTGCATGGGCGGTAATCGGTGAATTCTGACTTCGGGCAGGAATAAAGAAATTTCCACCGTTAGGAAATAGCGAATGGGATTGTCCATCGTAACCGTTAAATGAGCGATAGCGATATAACAAGCTGATGCTGTTACGATTATAATAAGGTGTGATACCCATAAAACAACCGCAAATATCGCAGGCAAAAGCCTGGCTGCTCATTAAAAAGAGTAGAATGAAAAGTAGTTTACGATTCACTGTATAATGTATTTTTGATAAATTCATTGTCTGTTAGTGTTTTTAAAAATGCTTTGATTTGTTCTTTTTCTGATGCCTTGAGCGGAATGCCGTTTTTCAATCCAGCATCTAAATTTGATGATGTTTTTACGCCTGAATTGTAATGCTCTAAAACCTCATCCAAGCTGTAAAAGCGGCCATCGTGCATATAAGGACCAGTATATTCAATGTTGCGAAGCGTGGGTACGCGGAATTTTCCGAAATCGGTGTTTAAACCTGTAATGTGCGAGCGCCCCTCATCAGCGCTAACTAAGTCCAAGCCATTACTTCGGTAAGAAAAATCAGTAAAAAGTGGTTCTGCGTGGCATGACGAACATTTTTCTTTAAATAAATTATAGCCCGCTAATTCTGTTGATGAAAAAGTAAAACCACTTTCTTTGCGCATCACTTTATCATACTTCGAATTTCCGGAAACCAAAACAGCTGTGAATTGGGTTATTGATTTTAAAATCTTTTGTGAGTTAATTTCACTGGAGCCAAAAGCTTGTTGAAATAATCCGGGATATGGTGCGGTGTTTTTTAAAGAAGCAATGATGGCTTCGATATCAGTTCCCATTTCACAAGCATCGGCAATGGCGTTTAAAGGTGAAGTTTCGATATTTTTTACGCCACCATCCCAAAAGAAGGCCTTTTGCCAGGCCAAATTAAAAAGGGGCGGGGCATTCCTTTTCCCCTGGCAGTTATTCACACCGTGACTAACCTTATGGTCCAGGTTTGCGAATGCTGCAAATTGCTGATGGCAACTTCCGCAAGAAACACTTTTATCGGCCGATAACCGAGCATCATAAAATAACTTTTTGCCCAATGCGAAACCTGCATTTGTTAATTGATTATCTTCGAAATTGTATGCGGGCGCAGGGAAATTTGATGGAATCGCAAAAGTTATTTTCGCTTCTTCAGGTTTAATTTCATCTTCATTTTTACTGCAGGCATACATCAATGCAATGGTTGAAATTAGCATTGCAAAGACAATTGATTTCCGCCACATATTAGTTGTGGATATGGTCTAAACGAAATAAACCTTTCGCATAATTATCGGCCACAATAACCGAATTGGCGCCACCCATTGTAAAATTTAATGTAGCAAAGCTAATATCAGTTGTACCCGTAAATAGGGCAGCAGCATTTACGATGAAATGCATATCAGGCTTAGCATCCGTTCTGATTCGTAAAGGATTGGCCGGATTGATTTCAGTTGAATAGGTTCTGATGGTATTATTCGGAGCGACAACGCCACCAATATGAAACGTTAACATATTGCTTGCTGCTGTAGATTGCGGCGAAGTTCCCTCCAGTTTCACAAAAATATAGCCACTGTTCCAGGTCCAAAACATGCCGTTAATTGGATCTAACGCACCTGTTTGCGCACCTGCAAAATTACGGGCATAATCTACGCCAATGGTATATTCAATTTTGGTGTAATCCCCTGTCGGAACATCATTTATAGTAATCAATTTTGATGTGTCTTTCGATTCATCGATCAAGAAATAACTTTCGGGAATCAAATAGGTTGTTCCATCAGCTCTGCTTAATTTAATGTTGCTCACGTAATATTTGAATACATTAATTTTGAAATCTTCGCCTTTTGCGTTTTTGTAAGTAGTTGTGTTTAAAGCTAAAGGGGCGCCGCTAACCTGGTGTTCGAATTCGATTGTAAAGCTTGATTTTGTATTTGTAGTTGTTTCATCATCGCCTTTTTTGCATGATGATAAAAGTATGATAGGGCATAACAATGCCAGTAAGTATTGCAATATTTTCATCTGTATATTTTGTTTTAACGGTGATGAAGCTACCATGGCCTATATTTTTAAAGCATAGTTAGCCATGATGTTTTCATTTTTGTAAATTGGGATAAGTAAAATTTGATTGGGTTCTAATATGGTCGTCACGCTGAATTTATTTCAGCATCTTTCATACTGAGCCAAATAGCCAGACAAGACCCTGAAGAAAATTCCGGGTGACGAATAATAAAAAATAAAATTTACTTAAACCGTTTTCGGTGGATGAAAAATAGATACAGAAAGGTCTTTAACGGGTTTTTCTATGTAACCGCTTTCTGATTTGATGATGAAATATGGAATTTGATGATTGATTACTATTGACTGAAATTTCGGTTCAGCCTCAACAACTCTTTTTAAATTTTCCTGAACTTGTTTGTTCCTGCCATCTAAATCTTTCAACTTTTTAGCTAAGAAACATTGTCCATCGCAGTGCAACTCCGGGTGCTCTTTATTGATGCAAAATACACTGGTGATGTATTCTTTGTTCATTTTATATCCTGAATAAACCACCAGCTGCATTGCCCCGTTTGAAACCGAGCAAATCACTAAAAGGTATATCAGGATTTTTTTGAACATGGTATTTGCTGCAAAAGTATTAAAGAAATTGAAAGCGGCAAAAGAAAAGCTAACCATTTTTAAAACCGTCCATTGATAGCAACGGCAATGAATACCTAATAAAAACAAATATCTTGTGCAGCATCTTTCAATTGCCAATAGAACAATTATACCAAATGCTATTCCTTGTCGTCAGTTTCAACTGTTGGGTATAAAAAAATCCGGATGCATTTTACTGCATCCGGATTGTTAACATTATTTAATCTGCGGCTAAACTAAGCCTGCAAATCTGCCATTACAGCTTTAATTTTATCACCTAATTCTTCATTTACTTTTGCGAAATCTGCTTTGTCAGCCAATGGCGCATTTACGCTGCAGTAGAATTTAATTTTTGGTTCAGTACCACTCGGGCGAGCAGAAACAATACTTCCATCTTCAGTAATAAATTGCAAAACATCAGAAGTTGGGTAATCCAATTTACTTACTTTTCCAGTTGATAAATCAGTTTCTTGACTCAATTCGTAATCTTTCAACACAGAAACTTTAGAACCGCCTAAGCTTGCAGGTGGATTATTTCTGAACTTTTCCATCATCGCCTTAATTTCTTCAGCGCCAGTTTTGCCTTTTTTAGTCAACGAAACCAAATCTTCTTTGTACAAGCCGTATTCAACATACATATCTAATAACGCGTTGTACAAACTTGCGCCTTTATCTTTATAGTAAGCCGTCATTTCAGAAATGAAAGCCGCAGAAACCACAGCATCTTTATCTCGAACTAAGTCGCCGATTAAGTAACCATAACTTTCTTCGCCACCACCAATGAAATACTTTTTACCCTCTAATTCTGTCATTAACTGACCGATATATTTAAATCCTGTTAAGGTATTATAATAGGTAACATCTTTTTTCTTAGCAATTTCTTCAATCAGGTTTGAAGTAACAATTGTTTTCACAATAAACTGATTACCATCCAGTTTACCACTTTCTTGCCAAGCTGTTAAAAGGTAATTAATTAACAAACTTCCTGTTTGGTTACCATTCAATAATACCCATTCGCCATCATTATCCTTAACAGCGATACCAACACGGTCAGCATCTGGGTCGGTTGCCAGCACTAAATCAGCATCAATTTCCTTAGCCTTATTCATCGCTAAAGTTAAAGCCTCTTTTTCTTCCGGGTTTGGATAAACAACGGTGGGAAAATTACCATCAGGTTTACTTTGCTCTTCTACAACCGTAACGTTTGTGAAGCCAAATTGCGCCAAAGCTTTTGGTACCAAAGTAATTCCGGTTCCGTGGATAGGAGAGTACACAATTTTTAAATCGTGTTGTCTCTTTATCGCGTCAGGCGAAATTGAAAGTGCCGTAATACCATCTAAATAAAGCTTATCAACAGCCTCGCCAATTAATTCAACGTTTGCATCAACCCGATCAAACTTTACTTCATCAATACTTTTAATTTTATTTACCTCATCAATTACCAATTTATCATCAGGAGAAGTAAACTGACCGCCATCTCCACCGTAAGCTTTGTAGCCATTATATTCTTTCGGATTATGCGATGCCGTTAGCATTACGCCACTTTTACAACCGAAATGACGAACAGCGAAAGATAATTCAGGGGTTGGTCTTAAAGCCTCGAAAAAGTAAACATGAATACCGTTTGCCGAGAAAACATCTGCCGTAATTCCTGCAAAATAATCAGAGTTATTTCTGCTATCGTGAGCAATGGCAACACTGATTTTTTCGCCCGGATATTTGTTGTTTAGGTAGTTTGCTAAACCTTGAGTTGCAGTCCCGATAGTGTATTTATTTATACGGTTAGAACCTGCGCCCATTATGCCGCGTAAACCGCCCGTACCAAATTCCAAGCTTTTATAAAAAGCATCTGTAAGTTCGGTAGTTGCGTTATTATCTACAAGGGTTTGAATTTCAGACTTCGTTTTTTCGTCGTAATTTCCGCTTAACCACTGGTTTATTGTGGCTTGGGTTGATTGGTCAATTGATTGCATTGAGCTTTATTTTTAATTTAATATCTGGTGTTGAACAAATTTCATTCAATGAAGTTTGGTTGGAATCAAAATATTTCTATTCTTCCAAATTTTATTTTGTTGGGGATGTTGCTTTTAAGCTGCTTTTGCTTAATTTCACGCCCCGATACAATAATAAAGAAAATCCAGTATTAAAATTGAGAGAATCACATTTTTTATATTCTGGTAGGCAAGATGCAAATTGTATTCCTTTTATTACAGCTAAAAATAATAATTAATTAGATGAAAATTTTAAAATTTGGGGGTACTTCAGTAGGTAGTCCCGAGCGCATGACGAAGTTGTTGGATATCATTAATCCAAATGAGGAGCAGATTGTAGTTTTATCAGCAGTATCTGGTACTACAAATAGCTTAGTGGAAATTTCAAATTATTTTTTAGCTGGAGATAAGAAGAAGGGAAGCGAGTGCGTTGAAAATTTATATCAAAAATACAAAAGCTTTGTTGTCGAGCTATTACCTGCCGCTGATTTTCAGGAGCAAGGAAATGAAATTATAGATTATCATTTCGGCTTTCTTGCTGGTTTAGCAAATGATATTTTTACGCCAATTGAAGAAAAAATAGTTTTAGCGCAAGGCGAATTATTATCAACTACATTATATCATATTTATTTAAAGTCTATCGGAATAGAATCAGTTCTGCTTCCAGCTTTAGATTTTATGAAAACTGATGAAGATAATGAACCTGATATTCCATTTACAACCAAGCACTTAATGCCATTGTTAGCGGCTAATAAAGGCAGCAAGCTTTTTATCACTCAAGGTTTTATTTGCCGGAATAGTTTTGGCGAGGTCGATAATTTGCGTCGTGGCGGAAGCGATTATACCGCATCGTTACTGGGTGCAGCAATTCTTGCCGAAGAAGTTCAAATCTGGACGGACATTGATGGAATGCACAATAACGACCCACGCATCGTAAAGGGAACCAAACCGATTGCTCAATTATCTTTTGACGAGGCAGCAGAGTTGGCTTATTTCGGAGCGAAAATTTTGCATCCTCAGTCTGTTTTTCCAGCACAGAAATACAAAATTCCAGTTCGTTTATTAAACACAATGGAGCCATCGGCTGCAGGAACTTTAATTACACATGATAGTGAAAGAGGTAAGATAAAATCAATCGCTGCTAAAGATGGAATTACAGCGATTCGAATTCAATCCAGTAGAATGTTATTGGCTTACGGATTTTTACGCCGTGTTTTCGAGGTTTTTGAGCGTTACAAAACACCGATTGATATGATTACAACATCGGAAGTTGCCGTTTCTTTAACCATAGATGAAACCGCTCATTTGCCAAAAATTATTGAGGAATTGGAAAGCTTTGGAACTGTTGAAGTTGATACCGACCATAGTATTGTCTGTGTAGTTGGCGATTTTGGTTCTGAAAAACATGGCTTCGCAAGCAGGGTTTTAGAGGGATTGAAACATATTCCAATTCGCATGATTTCTTACGGAGGAAGTAACTATAATGTTTCTCTTTTGATTTTAAGCGAATATAAAACAGAGGCTTTGAGAAGCCTGCACAATAGGTTATTCGAATAGAAGATAGAAAGCACCAATTATTACCAGCAAGCCAATGATAAAATGTAAAGCCAGGAAGTTTGTTGGTAATAATCCGTTTTTATGTTTCCTGTAGGAGTTAGATAATCCTAAAGAAATAATGAGAACAATAAAGATGGCTGCTACTAACTTCATTTTTTTATGAATAAAAGAAATAATACAATCAGAAGTAACACGATAAAAAATCGGATTTTTCCATTGTATTGTTTTTGGGTAATTCTGCCATGCTTTAAATCCAGGTAATTACCCAAATAAATTAGCCCAAAAAATAAAATTAAAATTATAATAAGGAATTTGAACATGTTCGTCGATAAAGATATATCAAAGTTTAACAATATAGAAACGCCTTTTTACTATTACGATACTGATTTGTTGCAGAAAACTTTAAGCAATTGTGCCGAGGCTGCAAAACCATATCAGTTTCACATCCATTACGCATTAAAAGCCAACTTCAATTCGGTTTTGCTCGAACAGATTAAACAAATTGGTTTCGGCGCAGATTGTGTGAGTGCAGGCGAGGTTAGAAGAGCCGTTGAGGTTGGCTTCGACAACGAAAAAATCGTATTCGCAGGTGTTGGTAAATCTGATAAAGAGATAAACGAAGCCTTAGATTTAGATATTTTCTGCTTTAATGTAGAATCCATTCAGGAATTGGAAGTTTTAAATGAACTTGCCGCCGCCAAAGGTAAAGTAGCACAAGTTGCCATTCGCATTAACCCCAATGTTGATGCACATACGCACCATAACATTACAACTGGTTTGGATGAAAACAAATTCGGTATCAATTCCTGGGATTTACCTGAATGTGCTGAAACTTTAAAGTCGGCAAAAAACCTGAAGTTTATTGGAATTCACTTTCACATCGGTTCTCAAATTACCAACCTCGATGTTTACAAAAACCTTTGCGTTAGGGTAAACGAATTTTGCTCCTGGTTTGAAGATAAAGGTTTTACCGTTGAAGTTTTAAACGTTGGTGGTGGTTTAGGTATCGACTATTATAATCCTGATAATCAAATACCTGACTTCCAATCATACTTCAAAATTTTTAATGATTTCTTGGAGATAAAACCAAATCAGGAAGTTCATTTTGAGTTGGGAAGAGCATTGGTTGGACAGTCGGCCTCGTTAATCACCAGAGCCTTATATATAAAAAACGGCAAGAAGAAAAACTTTGTAGTTTTAGATGCAGGTATGACGGAATTAATGCGTCCAGCTTTATATCAGGCCTACCACAAAATCGAAAATTTAACTCAATCTAAAATCGTAAATCGTAAATCTGAAATCGTAAAATACGATATTGTTGGACCAATTTGTGAAAGTACCGATTGTTTCGGGAAAGAAGTTGAGCAACCTGAATCTTTCAGGGGAGATATTTTCGCCATTCGCAGTGCAGGCGCTTACGGAGAAGTGATGGCTTCAAAATATAATCTGCGGGATGCGATAAGGTCGGTTTATAGTAACGAGATATAGTTTCCGTAAGCCGTCATTGCGAGGCACGAGGCAATCTGACTTAATAATTAGATTACTTCGTGCCTCGCACTGACGTTAATATTATTTCCTTCTCGATGCCACAAAGACGAAAACGCCTGCCACTAAAATTATTCCACCAACATAGGGAGGCCAGTTTACCGATTTCTCTTTGTCAGCCGATATTTGAATCGGACCAGCATCCACAATTTTCTCTTTTTTGGTGTACGTAAAGCCAGTCCAAACCAGCATTGCAATTCCAACGATAATTAATATTAGTCCTAGGGTTTTGTTCATGATTTTATATTTTGGTTTAAAATCTAAACAGCCGGACTAACTTTATGTTTTATTCGTCAAAAAAATCGATTAATCCACCGATAAAATATTCTTCAATTCCTTCGGTAAAATCTTTATAATCCTCTTCAGGAATATTGGTTTGTTTAAACTCTAATGATGTTCCTTTTTTATCTTCGTGAAGTTTAATCGTTACGATTGATGGCTCGGCATCTTCGCCAAAATACCATTGCTGCACAATCTTTTTATTGGTTTCAAACTCAATATTCTTGCCAACGATATCTCCATCCCAAAAAGAAAATTCAGTATCAGGCTTTTCTTCAAATTCGACTTCAGCACCAGTCCAGAGTTTAATGCTGATATCTTTTGTAAGTGCTAAATAAACTTCTTCAGGTGTAGCAGGTATGTATGTATATTTCTTGTAATCTCTCATCAAATATTAATTTTAAAATCGTTAAATCTGTAAAATCCTGTTCCTTACTTAAATGCGTTCAACCCCGTTACATCCATTCCTGTAATCAATAAGTGTATATCGTGTGTTCCCTCATAAGTTACCACCGATTCCAGGTTCATCATGTGGCGCATAATCGAATATTCGCCGGTAATGCCCATGCCACCAAGCATTTGTCGGGCATTTCTGGCAATATCCAGTGCAATCTCTACACTATTTCTTTTGGCCATTGATATCTGTTCTGCAGTGGCCCGGTTTTCACTTTTTAGTACGCCTAATCGCCAAACTAAAAGCTGACCTTTGGTAATTTCTGTAATCATTTCTGCAAGTTTTTTCTGTTGCAATTGAAATCCTCCAATTGGTTTCCCGAATTGAATTCGCTCTTTTGAATAACGTAATGCGGTATCGTAACAATCCATTGCAGCGCCTAATGCACCCCAGGCAATTCCGTAGCGAGCTTGATTTAAGCAACCTAACGGACCTTTCAACCCACTAATTTCTGGAAAAACATTTTCTTTCGGAATTTGTACATTATCAAAAACCAACTCTCCTGTAGCTGATGCTCTTAAACTCCATTTATTATGTGTTTCAGGAGTTGAAAATCCCTCCATGCCACGTTCCACAACCATTCCCCTAATCTTGCCAGCTTCATCTTTCGCCCAAACAACGGCGATATCTGCAAACGGAGCGTTGCTAATCCACATTTTGGCCCCATTTAAAACATAATGAGAACCAGCATCTTTTATATTCGTAACCATTCCTCCGGGATTCGAGCCATGGTCTGGCTCGGTTAAACCAAAGCAGCCCATCATTTCTCCGCTAGCCAATTTTGGAAGATATTTTTTACGTTGTTCTTCACTTCCGTAGGCGTAAATCGGGTACATAACCAACGAGCCCTGAACAGAGGCTGTTGAACGTATTCCAGAATCACCTCTTTCAATTTCCTGCATTATAATTCCATAAGCGGTATAATCCAAACCAGCACCACCATATTCCACAGGAATTGTTGGTCCGAAAGCACCAATATCTGCCAATCCTTTTATCAAGTGTTTCGGGAATTCGGCCTTTTGAGCGTAATCTTCAATAATCGGACTCACTTCTTTTTTTACCCATTCCCTTGCCGTTGCACGAATTAATTTATGCTCATCGGTTAACAATTCATCCAATAAATAATAGTCTGGCGCCTCGTATAGGTCTTTTTTTGCTGATTTGCTCATGTAATATCGTCTTATCTGGTTAAGAAATCGCGTTCATTTCAAAGGTAACAATTTACGGCAAGGGGCATTATATTCGTGAATAAAAATTTAATTTTACAGCATACAAAACATACATGAGCCAATTCAAACAAACCGTAGCTTTAAAAGATGTCAAATGCTTTGCCCTACATGGTTTTTATCCTGAAGAGCAAATACTTGGAAATCATTTTGTTATCGATATAGAAACCGAATTCACACCCCTGGGTTTCGATGATGAACTTTATCAAACGGTAAATTATGAAGATTTGAACTCCATTATACTTGAAGAAATGAAAAATACCCAAAAGCTTTTAGAGACAGTTTTGAATAACATTATTTCAAAAGTTATCAAGCAATATCCTTTCGTGGAGACGGTTAATGTGAGTATGAAAAAATTAAATCCACCAATGCCGGGACAAATCGGACATTCATTTGTTAAACTAACCTATACATCAGCCAGATAGAAATGAACTTTACCAAAATAAATTCGGAAATTTTAGCACAAATTAAATCAGCTTTAGGCGAAGAAAAAGTATTTACCGATGCCGAGAGTTTGGATAATTACAGTCACGACGAAACTGAAGATTTACGTTTTCAGCCAGAAGTTGTGGTAAAACCAATATCGCCTGAGGATGTTTCTGCACTATTGAAAATTTGTAATGCTCATAACGTTCCGGTAACGCCTCGTGGTGGTGGAACGGGTTTGAGCGGAGCAGCTTTACCTATTTATGGCGGCGTTTCATTATCGATGGAAAAATTCAAATCTATAATAGATATTGATACCGAAAACTTACAGGCAACCGTTGAGCCTGGTGTAATAACCGAGGAATTTATCAATGCTGTTGCCGAAAAAGGATTGCTTTATCCGGTTGACCCAAGTAGTAAGGGTTCTTGTTTTATTGGGGGAAATGTTGCCCATGGTTCGGGCGGACCAAGGGTTGTAAAATATGGAACTATACGCGAATATATCTTAAATCTGGAGGTTGTTTTGCCAAACGGGGATATTATCTGGACAGGTGCAAACACCTTAAAATATGCATCAGGATATAATTTAACACAGCTAATGATAGGTTCGGAGGGAACTTTGGGTGTAGTAACAAAAATTGTAACCAAGCTCTTACCAAAACCAAGTCAATCAGTTTTAATGATGGGTTCTTTTAGCACAAATGAAGATGCTTGCGCAGCCGTTTCGGCGATTTTTAGGGCTGGTGTAACGCCATCAGCCTTAGAATTTATGGAACGAAAAGGGGTAGAGTGGGTAATCAAATTCGATGATATAAAATTTGATTTAAAGGAAAATGTTGCTGCTTTATTGATGATTGAATTTGATGGTGACGATTTGGACGACATCTTCAAAAACTGTGAGAAAACGAATATTGTTTTAGAAGAACACAATTGTACGGAAGTTTTATTTGCAGACACAGCTTCTCAAAAGGAAGAGTTATGGCGGATGCGGAGAACAATGGCTGAATCGGTAAAATCAAATTCGGTTTATAAAGAAGAAGATACAGTTGTTCCTCGAGCCGCTTTGCCAAAACTAATTAATGGAATTAAAGAAATTGGCTCAAAATATGGTTTTGAAAGTGTTTGTTACGGCCACGCAGGCGATGGAAACCTACATGTAAACATCATCAAAGCAGGCATGAGCGATGAAGACTGGAAGCAGAAACTCAAATTCGGAATCGCTGAAATATTCGAACTTACAACTGCTTTAGGCGGAACTTTATCAGGCGAACATGGAATTGGCCTGGTTCAAAAAGAATTTATGCCTATTAAATATTCAGAAATACATTTAAACTTAATGCGTGGAATAAAAAATGTTTTCGACCCGAACGGAATTTTAAATCCAGGAAAAATAATGCCTAATCCGCCAACACCCTAAAGGGGAGTTGCCTTTCTTTCGCTCATTTCAGGTTTTGAAAAAGTTAAAGCCGTCGCATTTCCGTCTCGCATTAGTTCCCCCTTTTAGGGAGCTAGTGGGTTAACTGCTCAAAGCCTAACATTTTTTGCTTTTCGGCCTCTGGTATAGTTGTAGGCCTGCTCGTTGTATAATCAACAGCAATGCAAACTGTTTTTCCTTTACTGCATATTACTTCTTCGTTTCCTTTTATTTTTACGATCTGATAGTCTAAATCAAAACTTGTATTGCCTATTCTCGAGGTCTTTACATGAACAGCAATTTTATCGTTCATTACGATTGGTAAAATGTAATCTAACTCGGCGTGAGCAATTACAATCCCGGTTTTCTTCCAATCCCATTTTACAATCTCCTCCCAATATTTCGTCCTGGCGATTTCTAAGTATGTAAAGTAAACAGAATTATTAACGTGACCCATCATATCAAAATCTACAAAGCGCAGGTGAATATTCGTTTTATAGTTGAATTTATCAGAGAAATCACGAATGCCTGCCAATTTGTCTTTAGATTTGGAAATGTTTTGCCATAATGTCTTAAAAATCATAAATATTTGGTTTGGTATGTAAGTTGAATAACGGTTAATATCAAATTAAAAAAATAAAAAATTAGAGATATGACACTTGTAAATTTTAACAACAGAACCCGCAACACAGCTCCTTACTTTAACAATGTTTTTGATTCATTGTTTAGTGATGCAGTAACTAAAAACAAAATGGTTGATAAATCGCCAAACGTGAATATTTACGAAAATGAAACTGCTTATGTTATTGAGTTGGCTGCACCCGGTTTAAAAAAAGAGGACTTCCAAATTAACTTAAAAAAGGATACACTTTCTGTTTGGGCAGAAGTTAAAAAAGACGAAACCCAGGTAGCTAAAGATTTTACACGTAAAGAATTTGACTACAGCTCATTTGCAAGGTCATTTAATTTACCCGACACTGCAGATGGGGATAACATAACTGCCGAATATAAAGATGGCATTTTAAATATCAACATCAGCAAAAAAGACGATGCAAAATTACAACATAAAGAGATTGTAGTATCGTAATAAAAATATTCTCGAAAGAGGGTTTTTCATAATAATAGTTTAAGTTTAGGTTTTATAAGGTTAGCATTGGATGATGCTAACCTTATTTCGTTATACGATATTCAGTTTATCTGTCGATAATTTCTGCGGCAAACAAATGAACTAATGATGCCGATGAACTAATGATTTTTGTTATTTTTGCGGCATGGCAAGAGAAATTCTGGATACTAAACGTAAAGCACTTAAAATAAACCTCGACCCAAGAATCTACGGTACTTTTGCCGAGATTGGAGCAGGGCAGGAAGTTTCACGAAACTTTTTTAATGCTGGCGCAGCATCTGGAACGGTAGCTAAAACAATGTCTGCTTACGACATGACTTTTAGCGACGCTATTTACGGAGCCGAATCCAACGGCCGCTATGTTTCTCAAAACAGGCTTTTACAAATGCTCGACCATGAATTTGGACTTTTAACAGAACGTTTATCTGGTGAGAAATATGAAAGTAGAACTTTTTTTGCCTTCGCAGATACTGTTACCACGCTAAATTACAAACGTACAAATGAACCTCACGGTTGGGTTGGAATCCGTTTCCAAAATGAACCCGGAGGTTTGCCAAATGAAATATTTTTTCACGTTCGCCTGTTAGATACTGATGTAAATATGCAGCAACGTGTTCTGGGTATTATTGGCGTTAACTTGCTTTACGCAGCATTTTATCATTACCAAGACCCAAAATTAATGGTCGAATCTTTGGCTGATAATTTAACAATTGGCTCGGTTGAAATAGATTTGATTTCTGTTAAAGGTCCTGCTTTTCCTGAAGTCGACAACATTTTGCTTAATCTGTATATGATTATGAAGGATTTTTCTGCAGCTGCAATTTTCGATGCAGACGCTCATCCCCGCCAGGCGAAAGATTTGTTGTACAAAAAAGATATCATGATTTTGAGGACGAAATACGGCCAAAAATCGTTGCCAAACTTTAATTTATTTAATAAAGCTACCGACCAGTTTAAGCGTACAAATAAAGTTGAAGACGGGAATCTGGCTGTTATGATTGAGGTTTTATTAACCAACGTTTTAACAGATGACCAGGAAACACCGGATGATATCGATTTGGAATCGGTTGCTAAACGAGCTCAGGAAATGTGCGATACGGGAAATATTGTAATTGTATCCAATTTCACCCGTCACAACAGACTGGCGAAATATTTAGCCCGTTGTAAACCAAAAAGTGTTGGCTTAGCTACGAATATTAACAACCTGAAATTTGTATTCAATTCTACAAACTTTAAAGGCGAAAATTATTCAGGGCAGTTATTGAGCTACGTTAACGATATGTTTAATACCAACGTTCGGTTATTTGCTTATCCTTTTTTAGATAAAAACACAAACGAAGTAATTACAACTTCAAATATGCCTGTTACTCCAGAGGCAAAACCACTTTTCGATTTCCTTTTAATAAACGGATATATTACTGATATTAAGGATTATAGCGAAGATGAAGTGAAAACGGTTTAAGGCTAATTTAGAAATCGAGCTTTAAGATCGATTATTGGTAAACTTGAGATCAAATTGTTCGCAATATTGAACCTGTTTCCCTCACATCTAAAACATGATTTACGCCACATTTTAATGCAAAATTGTTTCTTTGGTGCCCAACAGGAAAATCGAAAGCTATCGGGTAGTTGTATTCCATAACTTTTTCCAAAACGATATCGTAAATGGTTTTGCCGAATTCTTCGCCGGCATCATCGGGCTTAACTTTGAAACCACCTACAATTAATCCTTTCAGATTTTTGAGTTTTCCGCTGCGTTTAAGATTCCAAAGCATCCTATCGATACTATATAGATATTCGCCCGTATCTTCAATGAAGAGAATTTTGTTTGTTGTATCTAAATCAGAATCACTTCCAGCCAAAGTTTCGATGATGCTTAAATTACCGCCCACTAAAATTCCATCAACTTTTCCTAATCGATTACAAGGATTAAAAGGAGCAGTGTAACCCATCGACTCGCCAATTAACGCATTTTTTATAGATAAAATAGTTTCAATTTGAATAGGTTCAGCTTTTGCCCAATCATCAGGAAAGCTATTGCACATTTTCGAATGAATAGAGGCGATGTTATAATTTTTGGCCAGATGACAGTGCAAAACAGTTATATCACTAAAACCAATTATCCATTTTGGTTTTTTCCTGAAAGATGAAAAGTCGAGTTTATCAATTATCCGAACAAAACCATAACCACCACGGGCACACATTATCGCTTTCACATTTGGGTCATCAAGCATTTTCTGAAAATCAACTAATCTTTCATCATCGTTTCCGCCATAAGTAAAATCCCTTTTCCCAATGGTTTCGCCAAGTTTTATGTCGAAACCCCAACTTTGCATTTGTGAAACGGAAGGCTGAATTTGCGCCAAAGTAATGTATCCCGCCGGACTTGTTATGCCAATTGTATCGCCAGGTTTTAAGTTAGGTGGGATTTTAACTGATGAACTCTCAGTTTCTGCAGTATTTGCGAAAGATTTAAAAGCAGGAAGTATGCCCGCAGCAGCTATAAACGATGAAAGGAAATGTTTTCTGTTCATTTAAAAATAGGCGATTGTTGGTTTGGCTAATATATGGTTTAATATTTTCGCATAAAAGAAAAGGGATTTATATCCATAAATCCCTTTTTTAAACCAAACAAATTAATCTGTAAAAGATTAGTATAATGTGAATTATAAATAGATAACCGATAAGTAAATAAAATGTTTTGAGATTTATAAAAAAAAAAGATTTTGACAGCTGTTGAATGATTCATCACTCAGCAATTCTCATCCTATTGATATATTTAACAGAGATTTATACCCAAATTACTACGGCTTTTGATAACCATGTTGCAAATTAGAATAAAAAGTTAAGGCTACCCATCGCGGATAGCCTTTGCTAACAACAAAACAAATATAAGATAACCAAATCTCCCTGATTGAGCAGAATCAGGGTTAAGCATAATGAGAAATACTTAGCGGCCTAGTAATGGATTCGAACCATTATATAAAAGTTTATGAAACTTCAACCTCCCAATCAGTCAACTGGCCTTGCGTAATTAAATTGGTTTTAAGGCAAAAAAATCTCTTAATTCTGTCATCATTTCCAGATTTGACTTATCTTCATCTTTTAAAATTGCCTGGTTTACAACTTCAATTTTTAGCTGATTATTCAAGTTTGGATATTCATCTATTGCGGGATACTGGAAATAGATTGACATGATTTCTGGGTGTTAATTGTTTAAAATTTTAAATACCGTACAGGTTGAGGCAAATATATTAATAAGTATACAATATCTATAGAATAAGTAGTATTTATTTTAATTTTCGATACAACCAGTTATCTATCAGTGTTTTAATTTTTACGATACGTCAGTTTTATCTGCTGAAGACAATAATTTTAAATAAACCTGATAAAAATGGTTCCGGTTTTTCATCGGAAATAATGGATAGCGGGACTGAATATCTAAAAATATGCGGCGTTCGATTACAAGCCTTTAAATTCTATTTCTCAAAAGCTAATTATTTTAAGGATATTTGCATTTTCAAACATTAAAACGATAAGCGTGTCATTAGAGAAATTAAAACTTAGCAAACCACTTGTTGCAGCCATGACTGATGCAGGATTTTTGACCCCAAAAGAAATCCAGGCGAAAACCATGTCGCGAATTTTAGGTGGCCAGGATGTTATTGCAGTAGGGCCAGAGGGTGCGGGAAAAACAACTACCTATGTTTTAGCAACTTTAATGAAATTAAAATATGCTTTTGAGGAGGCACCGAGAGCTTTAATTCTTGTTCCTGACGCCGAGCATGTAGACCATGTTTTAGAGCAATTTAAATTATTAAATAGAAACAATACTTTCAGAATTTTAGGAATTGATAGCCGTGGCGCTGTCGATACTCAAATGAACGAGATTACCGATGGTTGCGACATTATTGTTGCTGTGCCAGACAGGGCCCGGGCTTTGTATTTAAAACTGGCTTTAAATACCAATAAAATCCAGCTATTTATTGTTGATAATGCTGAGCTTATTGTTAAAAAAGGCTTGCAATTACCCGTTGTAGAATTGGCAAATAGTGCTTACAAATCTCAGCATGTTGTGTTTACTGAGGTAATGCATGAAAAGTTGAATCACATGATTTCGCCTTTCATGAAAGATTCGGCAACTACGATTGAAGTTGATGAAATCGGCGAAAAACAAGCGGAGGTTTATCCGCAAATGCTTTACCAGGTTCCTAATTTCAGAACCAAGCTGAATCTTTTAACTTTGCTGTTAAATGATTCGGAATTTTTTGATAAGGTTGTGGTTTTCGTGAATACTCGTTTAACGGCTCAAACAGTTTTTAAGAACTTTAATAACCCTAAGGAAGGTGAAATCAGTATTTATCGTTCCTTATTTTTCGATGATAAAGGCTATGATGATATTGAAGATTTTAAAGGAAACCGAGATGCGAGAGTTTTAATTGTTGCTAATGAAAATCTTGGCGATTTAAACATTCAGGGTATCCCGTTCATTCTTCATTTAGAATTACCTGAACAAAAGGAAACATTAATTCAGCGTATTGTTAAACACGACGATGAAGAGGTTGTCGCCATAACTTTCTCTACCGATATTGAGTTAATTGAAGTAAGAAAGATTGAACAAGCAATTGGTCAGCGGATGGATGTAATGGAATTGCCTGACGATTTAAAAGTTGTTGATGCTGCCCCAAAGCCCAAGAAAAAGAAAAAAGAGGATGAAGAAGATACATCTGAACGTGGTGCAGCTTTTCATGAAAAGAAAGCGAGTAATTTAAAAAATTATAATTATAGTGCTGGTACGAAGGCTAAAATGACTTATAAGAATAAAAAAGGTTTATCTTAATCTCTAGTAATCATTGTGACATAGCAAGTAATATCTTAACATTAATTGCATCATAGTTTGCAATTGACGAAATTGTGATAAATGTAAAAAGCCCCGATGAAAATCGGGGCTTTTCTACTAATTTAATTATCGACTAGTATAATGTAAATTCTACACGACGGTTTTGTTGACGGCCAGCTGCTGTTTTGTTTGTAGCAATTGGTTGGTCAGGTCCGTAACCTGTAGCTTCAATTCTTGATGCATTAGCACCTTGAGATACTAAGTAAGCTTTTACTGATTCAGCTCTGTCTTTAGATAAACGTAAGTTTAGTTCTCTACCGCCAGTATTATCTGTGTGACCGGCTAATTTTAAGCTGAAGTTTTTCTCTACTAATAATGCAGCAACTCTGTTTAAAGTAGCATAAGATTTAGAACGGATAGTCGATTTACCTAAATCGAACTCTAAGTTAGAAATCGCATCTTTAACAACCTTACGGTCTTCTTCAGTAATAACTCTTGTTTCTTTGATAACTTCACGTTGAACTTTAATTGGGCAACCTGAACCATCAACAACTGTACCTGAAGGTGTTCCTGGACATTTATCAAATTTGTTTGCTACACCGTCATTATCATCATCAGCCAAGTCTTTAGCATATTGTGCTCTGTCTCTGGCAGCATTTTCTTCTGCAGTTGATAACGCTCTTCGCAATTCAGAACTTTCTTCGGCAGTTTGTTTATTTAGGTTAGCCAAAGAACTGTAGTTTTGCAACTGCGGTTTCGATTTATCTCCTAAAGCAAACTCTAAACCAGCGTGGCCGTAAGAGAATCTGTCGTTACCACCAACTGTGTACCCATCAAATTTAGCAGATTTAACAAAGTTAACATCATAACCAAAATCTAAGTTAATCCCTTTAGCTATGGCCAATTTGAAACCAGCACCAACCGGGATGAACCAGCCTTCTCTATAATAACCTTGATCAGTTAATGCAGCAGCTGTTCCTGTAGTAGTAGCACCAGATGACATGTAACCGGCACCACCTTTTAAATAAGGAATTAACACGCCGTTTTCATGATTGATGCTGATGTTTGCTACATTCCAAACTGCAGATAATGCACCTGACCATTGGATGTTTGTTTTGAATGCAGAGTTTTGATTGAACGTGTTATAACCTGCAGCATCTACACCGTTGGCAGCTCTTAAGCCTTCTACCTTGCCAGCAAGGAAATCAGCTTGAATGCCTAATGATGGTAAAATTTGTTTTTTAATGTAACCACCATAACCGATATTCTCATTAGCAGTCTGAAAATCTCTGTTTTTTCCGTTAAAAATTGTATTCGGACTTAATACACCTCCGTGTACACCAACCGACCATGTGCGGAATTGTGTAGGGGAAAAGCGCCCTGTTGTAGCAGGTGTTGAGTCTTGTGCAAATAATTGGGATGATAAACCTAATAAAGCAACCAACATTGTTGATTTTGTAATTCTCGAATTCATGTTTTTCTTAATTTTTGTAATTGTATTGTTAAACAGCTTTTTTATGATACTGTTTGGAAACAATTAAGAAAAAACCTTGCCAATCGATGAATGTTCACCTCAATTCACATATAATCAATTGTTTAGAGAATAAAAAAAATATTTCAAAATTGTTACTTTAGACAATGGACTGACAAAGGTCGTATGGTTTAGCATACAAATTAGCCGTATAAAATTTAGTAAAGTTTTACTTAACTGTTGGATTTTTCTTCTCTGCTAACAACATAGCCAAGGCTTTATCAATTCTGCTAAGCCGCGTTTTTTCCTGTTTGGCAGTTAAAATCCATAATACATATTCTTTTTTATGAGAATAAGCTAGTCCATTAAAATAGCTGAGTGCCTTCGGATTTTCTTGTAAAACTGAAGCTAAATCTTCGGGCAGCGATACAACTTTACGCTCTACATCTATATAATTCGAAAAATCATTTTCTTTAATATGGTCGTTTCGCAATCCTGATGGATTAATTTCAGAGATAAATTTTAGTCTTAAGGCAGTCCAGGTTTCGTTTACTGATGCGGATGCGCAAGGATTTAATCCAAACTGTTCTAATTCATGCCACGATTTCATCATATCTAAATCAGACTTAATTTTTGAAGATTTCTTTGGCATAAAAATCCAAAGAATTGTTTTAAGATTGATTTTATTCAACTCATTCTGAATTTGACTGTCAAGTTGGTTTCTTGTTGTACTGAAAAGAATCAAAGCGTCGAATTGGGAAACGTCATCAAACACGAATTGAATATCACTTGGAATATTAACAAAAATTGCCGCTGCATTTTCAGGTGCATCAACAACTTTAACAATGAAACCCGGTTTTATTTGCAATTTTTTGAAGAGCGGATTATCCATAAAATAATGTTTAAAGTTTCAATTTGGCAAAGAAATCCCAAAGCACAATTCCGGCTGATATTACAATATTAAATGAATGCTTTGTCCCGAACTGTGGAATTTCAATGCACTCATCAATTTTCGCCATTACTGCATCACTCACACCATCAACCTCATTTCCAAATATCAGCGCATATTTTTTAGTCTTATCTGGGATAAAAGTGTTTAACATGGTACTATTTTCCGCCTGTTCAATGGCTACAATTTCGTAACCCAGCGCACGCAGTTCATTAATAGCAGTTACGGTATCAGCATAATGAACCCATTCTACGGATTGCGTTGCGCCCAAAGCTGTTTTTTCTATTTCACGGTGCGGTGGTTGCGCTGTAATACCGCAAAGAATTACCTTTTCTAAAGCAAAACCATCGGCAGTTCTAAAAACCGAACCAACGTTATGCATACTCCTAACGTTATCCAACACTACAGCTACAGGCAATTTTTCCTGCGCTTTGAACGTTTCTATATCTGGCCTGTTTAACTCGTCTAATTTTAATTTTCTCATTTCAATAAAATGCTGACATTATATCATTGAAAATAGAAGTCAGCATACTAATAATATATTCTATAACTTTACTGGGCCATTACCAATTTCACTCACATAAATTTCTGCGGGGTAACCCACACGTTCTACATAATAATCTGTTAAGTGTTTTGCAAAATCTTCTTCAAAGCCTTTCTCTAATAAAGCAATGGCACATCCACCGAAACCGGCTCCAGTCATCCGGGCACCAATTACGTGTTCATAGCCAGCACAAAAATCTACAACGGTATCTAATTCCTTTCCACTTACCTCATAAAGTTCTCTCAACGATTGATGGGAAGCGTACATAAGACGTCCAAATTCATCAAGCTCACCCGCATTTAATGCTTTAGCAGCTAAGTGAACACGGTCATTTTCTTTTACAACGTGGGTGGCACGGTTTAAAATTAATTCATCTTTAATTAAATGGCTGTGAAGCGCAAATTTTTCTGCCGTTAGCTCGCAAAGATTATTCAACTTAATTTCTTCATTTAGTAGTTCAAGTGCTGTCTGGCATTCCTGAACCCGCTCATTGTATTTGGAATCGGCCAGTTCGCGAGGTTTCTTCGTATTTATAATTGCAAGCACATAATTACCTAAATTGATATCGACCATTTTATATTTTAACGATTCACAATCTAAAACAATCGCCTTATCCTTTTCTCCAAATGCAACCGCAAATTGATCCATAATTCCTGAGTTAAGTCCGATAAAATCGTTTTCAACTCTTTTTGCAATTTTTACCAGCGCAAGGTTATCGTAGCCTAATTTAAAATAATCATTTAAGGCAAATGCTGTCGCAATTTCTATTGACGCAGAAGATGACAGACCTGAACCGATGGGAATATTTCCAAAATAAAGAAAATCCAGACCAGGGATTTCTTTGCCATCATTGATAAATTCATTAATAACCCCGATTGGATAATTTGCCCAAAGACTTCCATTTTTTTCATGACTTTGATTGCTCTCAACTTCCGTTTGAGCTTCAAAATTTAAGCTTTTGAACCTGAATTTGTTATCAGCGTTGGGCGCAATGGCAATCCACGTTCCCAATGTGATTGCGCATGGCATAACCAAGCCCCCGTTATAATCTATGTGTTCGCCGATAAGGTTTACCCGACCAGGCGTAAAATAAACTGCATCAGCATTTTTGTGGTATTGTTCGGCAAATTTTTCCTCAAGTTTAATCTTCATTTGGTAGAAAATATTTAAATAATGTTATGTTTGTTTAGGAAACAAAAGCCCTAAGTTACAATTTATGAGCAATCAGCAAACATCTACAGGAAAATTTATTGATGGCGAAGAAGTTATCGCAATAGAACTTTCCAATGCCAAAGGTACTTACGTTGAGATATTCAATTATGGTGCAATTATTAATAAGTTTATTGTTAAAAATGCCAAAGGGGAATTTCAGGATATTGTTTTGGGCTTTGATGATGTTGAACAGTATCTTGATAGTGAATACCTTGAAAATAACCCACACATTGGCGCTGTTATTGGCAGGTATGCTAATCGAATTAAGGGTGGGAAATTTAGCATTGATGGTGAAGATTTTCAGCTGGTTAAAAATACAGGTACCGATTCGATTCACGGGGGAAATATCGGTTTCGACAAAAAGGTTTGGGATATTGTCGACTTTGGAGAAGATGACCAGTCTATAGTTACCCTCGAGTATGAAAGTGTTGATGGTGAAGAAGGTTTCCCTGGAAATTTGGTGGTGGCTTTAACTTTTGAATTAACAGAAAATGATGAACTTATTTTAAGCTATGAGGCTGAAACAGATAAAGCTACTGCTATAAATTTAACGCATCACGGCTATTTTAATCTATCACCAAAAGGCGGAAACATCGGTAAACATAAACAACAAATTTTTGCTTCTTATTATTTAGAGCAAGATGAAAACTACTGTGTTACCGGAAAAATGGTACCTGTTAAAGGAACGCATTTGGATTTTACCCAACCAAAAGAGATTTCCAAAGACTGGAATCCTGATGAAGGTTACGATCAAACTTTTGTTTTGGATAAGGTTTACGGCGACTTATCACTGGCGTCTAAAACATTTGAAGAGGAAAGCGGGTTAACTTTAAATGTATATACAACGGAGCCTGTTGCGCATTTATATACGTCAAAGTATTTAAAAGCCAAGAATGGAAAAGGTGGAAAATCTTATGGTGCTTATGAGGCTTTTTGCATCGAAACACAGCATCATCCAAACGCTATTAATATCGACGAGTTTCCATCAACAGTTTTAAATCCTGAAGATTTATACACGCAAACAACAATATTTAAAGTTTCATTAACCAAATAATTATGTTCAGCATCGAAGAAATTAAAGCAGCAGAGTCGAAAATAGAAACGGGTGCCGATTTCCCTCAATTTATTAAAAAAATTAAAGAAATGGGCGTGGTGAGGAATGATGTATACGTTTCAAACGGCTTATCAGTTTACTTTGATAGCGAAGACCATTCGGTACAGGCAAGTCCTGACGAATATCCTGATTTAGTAATTAATGATGAAGCTTCTGCGGAAAAACTACAGCATGCCCTGCAAGTTCATCAAAAAGGTGAGACGGACTATTTAACGTTTTGCAAACAAGCGGCCGATGCAGGCGTAGAAAAATGGGTTACCGATTTAAATGAAATGACCTGCACTTATTTAGATTCAGCACAAAAAGAACTGGTTAAGGAAGCAATCCCTTCAGCATAAGAGATGAAAGTTAATTGTTAAATCCGCTCTAAAACCAGTTTAATAGCCTTTTCGACAACTGTATCGGGCTGCTTACTAAATTCGAATTTCACACGGCTGGCTAAGATCGCATTTATCGACAACGCATTGTGGCCCAAAACTTTAGCCAACGCATAAATTCCTGCAGTTTCCATTTCCAGGTTTGTAATCCGGTTTTGGTTACTTTTAAAACTATTAATTAAATCGACAAAATTTGGCACTGCGTTTTTAGCACGTACTTGCCGGCCTTGAGGCGCGTAAAAACCAGGTGCAGTTACCGTTATGCCATGAAGCATATCCTTACCGATTTTATTAAGTAAATTTTCAGAAGCTGATGTTAAATATGGATTGATATTTTTGAGATGTCCAAAATGCGTTTTAATATCATCGAGCAGAATTCGTTCATCGCCCGATAAATCGTGAACGTAATAATTCATCAACGCATCCAAACCCAAACCATAAGATGAAGCTAAAATTGTTCCCATCGGAATATCATGTTGAACGGCGCCAGAAGTTCCAATTCGTATAATATCCAAAGAAGTAAGCTTGTTTTTAACTTCCCTTGTGTTAAAATCGATGTTCACCAATGCATCTAATTCGTTAAAAACGATATCAATATTATCTGTTCCAATTCCGGTAGAGAGTACGGTTACACGCTTTTTACCTACAAAGCCGGTGTGGGTAATGAATTCCCGCTTGCCTTTTTTTAATTCAATACTATCAAAATATTTGCTCACTTCGCCAACTCTGTCTGGGTCGCCAACTGTGATAACCGTTTCAGCAATATCATCGGGTAAAAGATTCAAATGATAAATGCTGCCATCGGGATTGATGATTAAATCGCTTTCCGCTATTTTCATATTTGGATGTTATATCGTTTGAAGATATTTTAGTTTAATACCTTCAATTTTATCAAACTTACTTAAAACCTGATTTAATTGTGCCTTTCTTACCTCAAATTTTAAAATACAGTTGATATCAAAATTCTGATTTAGCACTTCCAGTTGTTCCTCTTTAATGAGTTTCATCACTTCATTCATTTGCACGTATTCAAATTGAACTTCGTAAACATCATTTACAGTTTTGGTGATAATATTAGAAGCTTTGAGTGCTTCATTACTAGCGGATTTGTAAGCGTTAATTAAACCAGGAACACCCAGTAAAGTTCCGCCGAAGTAACGAACAACTACCATTAATATATTTGTTAAATCTTCTGATAGCAAGCAGTTTAATATAGGCCGGCCGGCTGTTCCCGAAGGTTCTCCGTCATCATTAATTCTGAAAACTGATCTGTCGGGCGTTAAACGATATGCGTAACAAAAATGCCTTGCCTTACTATGTTCACTTCTTAATGTTGCAATAATTGGCTTTATTTCATTTTCAGAGCGAACGGGGAATGCGAATGCAATAAACTTGCTCCCTTTATCCCGAAAAATCCCTTCGGCATTTTCCGAAATTGTTTTGTAAGAATCATCGAACAGCATTAAATTGGGATAATGTGATTAAAACAACGGCACAAATTGCAAGTGCTATACCGAAGTAATTCAGTTTGGATAATTTTTCTTTAAATACGATTATACCAATTAAAGTACCAACAACTATAACCCCTAGATTCATCGACGCAAAAACTGTGGATGGATTGGAAGAAAGTGCTTTGTGTGCTTTTAAGTAAAATAATATGTTGCCAAAGTTAAATAATCCAAGTATTAATCCACAACCAACATTAACGAGTTGTACCTTCGTTTTTTTAGAGATGACCATAATTAGCACAATAATTAAAGACACCAAAAAAGCAAGAGAAAAAACAACAAATAGCGATGTTGTGTAAGGCAGTTCTTTATGGAGTGCCACTTGTTTGAAAAGTACGTCTATCACACCAAAGCCTAAGAAAACAATAACAGGATAGTACCAATTATTAGATTTTGAATGGTATTCACTTTTGCGGAGGAAAGTTAATATGATTGCGAGAAAACCAGCGCAAAGTCCAATAAATTTCAGCTGATTAAAATCTTCTTTGAAAATGAAATAAGCCGCTAAAATTGGAATAAACAGCGATAGCCGTTGTGCGATATCTGTCTTAACGATTCCGAGGTTTTTAACTGACGCCGCAAGAAAGAGGAAAATTGTAGGTAATAAAATTGCTAAACCTAAATAAATGGGCCACGGTGCAGCTGAGGATACAATTTTTACTTCAGGTTTAAAAAAGAGAAAGCAAAGGATTAAGGCAGTTAGATAATTAATTGTAACGGCTTGTATAACACTAATTTGGTACCTTTTAGCAAGTTTAAGCAGTACTGCCACTGTAACACTGCAAAAAATACTTAAAATTATATATATCATTAACTTGTTTGGTTTATATAAATTGAGAGTTTATCTGTTCCTACCTGGATTTCTTCTACCAAATCGCCATTTATAATAGGAGCGGGCACACCGCTAGTCCAGCTATTTTTGGAAGTAAAAATACGTGCTTCATCCCAAAGACTGGAATTTAGGAATTGCTTTAAAATGTTGGCTCCTCCTTCAATTATAACAGATTGAATATCCATTAAATACAGTTGAAATGCTATTTTTTGAGGCAGATAAAATTGCATATCTTCCATTTGTATGTAATGAATGTTTCCAGCAACATCGGTTTTACTTTCGTTGAAAATTATAGTTTTGGCTTCGTCATTGAAAATATGATTTGATGAATGAATTTCTAAATTTTTATCAATTACCAAACGTACAGGGTTTTTGCCTGGCCATTCGCGAGTGGTAAGTTGTGGATTATCCATAATGGCTGTTTGCTTTCCAATTAAAATCGCATCTTCTTCCGTTCGCCACTTATGCGCAATACGCTTCGCCAAACCACCGCTAATCCATTTCTGATGTCCATCGGTTGTAGCAAAATATCCGTTTGCAGTTTGTGCCCATTTTAAAACAATAAATGGTCGTTGTTTTTCAATCCTGGTAAAAAAACGTCGGTTGAAAAACTTACATTCATCATCCAAAATTCCGCTAAAAACTTCGATTCCTGCATTTTTAAGCTTTTGTATACCTTTACCATCAACACCAGAAAAAGGGTCCCTATTGCCTATTACAACTTTTTTAAGCTGATGTTTAACAAATAAATCGGCACATGGTGGCGTTTTTCCGAAATGGGCACATGGTTCCAGATTTACATAAGCCGTTGCTAACTTAAGTAAATCTCCGGCTTCATCTCCATATCCTTCAAAAACAGATTTGATTGCATTAGGTTCGGCGTGGGCCTCGCCAAATTGCTGATGGTAACCTTCGCCAATAATTTTATTATTAGCTACAATCACACAACCAACCATTGGGTTTGGATTAACATTACCAATAGCTAAAGCTGCCAACTCCAAACAACGCTTAATGTAAAATTCATCACTCATTAACACAAAAGTAGTTAAATTATGACAAGGATAATCGACCCAAATTATTAGTTTTGTGCGTAATGAATATTAAGGAGTTAGAACAAGAATATATACAGAGTTTAAACCAGTTTTATGATAGTGAGGAGTCTAAGTCGATATTTTATCTAGCTGCTACTTCAATTTTAAAGGTTACTCAAAGCGAATTATTAGTTAAAAAAGATAAGGTATTGGCGCAAAAAGATACTGACGCCCTTACCAAAGTTTTACATACTTTAAAAACCGGAAAACCCGTTCAACAAGTATTGGGCGAAGCGTTCTTTTATGGTTTATCGTTAAAAATAAATGAAGATGTGTTGATACCTCGTCCGGAAACAGAAGAGCTTGTTGATTGGGTAATTAAGGAAATAAAAGATAAAAAAGAATCTGTATTAGATATTGGAACTGGTTCTGGCTGTATCCCGATTGCAATAAAAAAAACTTTGCCTTCCGTTAAAGTTTCTTCCTTAGATATTTCTGTTCAGGCTTTGAAGGTGGCCACAGCAAACGCATCGTTAAATGAAGCCGACATTGAATTCATTGAAGCTGATATCTTAAACTATTCCAGCGATAAAAAATATGATGTTATTGTAAGTAATCCCCCATATATTCGTCAACTCGAAAAAGCGGATATGCAGGAAAATGTGCTAGCTCACGAACCTCATTCTGCATTATTCGTAAGCGATGAAGATCCATTGATTTTTTATAATGCAATTTCTGATTTCGCATTAAATAACCTGAATCCAGATGGTTATTTATTTTTTGAGATAAATGAATTGCTGTGGGCAGAAACACTTCAGATATTGATAGACAAACCCTTTAAAAACATTGAGTTAAGAAAGGATATGCAGGGTAAAGACAGGATGATAATGGCTCGTACAAATCCCTAAGAGCGAGGGTGAAACTGGGTAACAACTTCTCTTAAATAATCTCTGTCTATGTGGGTGTAAATTTCGGTTGTTGTAATGCTCGAGTGACCCAACATTTCCTGAACCGCCCTTAAATCGGCACCACCTTCTATTAAATGTGTTGCAAAAGAATGGCGGAACGTGTGTGGACTAATTACTTTGTTTATTCCTGCGTGAATTGCTAAATTCTTTATTAAATTAAAAATAGAGATCCTCGACAAGCTCGAACCAAACCGGTTTAGAAATATAAAATCTTCGCTTCCTTTTTTAATATTTAAGTGTACCCGAATCTGATTAATGTAAATATCCAAAAGCTTAAGCGCAATACCGCCTATTGGAACCAAACGCTCTTTATTTCCTTTGCCAACAACTTTGATAAATTCTATTTGCGGGTAAAGATTTGAAATTTTTAATTCAGTTAACTCACTAACCCTTAAGCCACAACCATACAAAACTTCAATTATTGCTTTATTACGTATACCCTCTGACTTAGAAGCATCAATTGCATCAATCATACTGTTAATCTCATGAATATTTAACGTATCTGGCAACTTTCTTACAAGTTTCGGTGCTTCAATTAAAGCCATTGGATCACTTTGTATAATTTCTTCAAGCATTAAATAGGAAAAGAAAGCTTTTAATCCGGATATAACCCTTGCCTGTGTGCTACCCAACATGCCAAGGTTATTTAACCATGAAATAAACAATTTGATATCACCACTAGTTATTTCCGTCAATGTCGGCTCTCTTTTTAGTGACTGGAAATACTGGCTCAGCTTATCAATATCGTTTAAATACGCATCAACGGAATTTCCTGAAAGAGACCTTTCCAGTTTTAAGTATGCCTTAAATCCCTTTATATATGATTGCCAAAGCATGTTTTTATTTATTTTTTTTTATAACATTGCAACGTTACAAATTTAACGTTACAACATATCATGAAAATGCAAGGATTTGAAAAATTATTGCGGCTTCATAATCACTTAGAAAACAGTTTATTAAAATGAAAATTCAAATTATAAATGGGCCAAATCTTAATCTCTTAGGTATAAGAGAGCCATCAATATATGGGAATACAAGCATTGAGGACAATATAAAAGAGCTTAAAAAGCTTTACCCAGCGGTAGATATAGACTATTTTCAAAGTAATGTTGAAGGAGAACTTATAAATAAACTTCACGAAGTTGGTTTTAGCTTTGATGGTATTATACTCAATGCTGGTGGCTATACACATACCTCGGTTGCAATTGCTGATGCGATAGCTGCCATAAAAACGCCAGTGGTTGAAGTTCATATTTCGAATATTTACGCCCGTGAAGAATACCGACATGTTTCTTTAACCGGAAAAAATTGCCAGGGTGTTTTAACAGGTTTTGGTATGAAAGGTTACCGACTGGCTTTAGAAAGCTTAATATAAATTTCAAATACAAGGAAAGTAACGCTCACAATCATCTTTTTTTTATTTGCATTCTACACTACAAATGCACAAACAACATCGGTTCAAAAAAGGTCAATACTCGACGAAAAGTCTGTTGTAAGGGGAGAAGACGGTCAGGTTTACCCAGCCGAAATATGGAAAAAGCTTATACAAACAGGTAAATACGCTATTAAATCAAGAAATACAACAACAGAGAATGGGGCGCAAGAGTGGGTAATCTATCAGCTTTCTGCAGAACAACATCAACTTTTAATGGATAGAATGCCCAAACCAAGACAAAGTGACTCCTTTGTTGAGGGTGCCAAATTCGATGGTTTTAAAACCTCGGATATTAATGGAGATAAGTATGATTTCAGAAAAATAACAGGTAAAATTATTGTATTAAATTTTTGGTTTATTAATTGCCCGCCATGTAAAGCTGAAATCCCTGAGTTAAATAACTTAGTAGATCAATATAAAGATAACGATGACATTATTTTTATTGCAATTGCACTTGATGGTAAAAATGAACTAAAAGATTTTTTAACGAAAACGCCCTTCAACTACAAAATAATAGATAATGCCAGGTATATTGCACAAAAGTACGGTGTAAAATCTTATCCTACACACGTTGTAATAGACAAATCAGGAACAATTAAATTCAGTACATTGGGTTTAGCACCAAATACAATACCCTGGCTTAAAAAATCGATTGAAGCCGCGTTAGTCCTGAACTAAAGGCCTGAAAAACATTTTATTTTCCTGATGAAGAACGCCCATACAACACTGTTTGCATAAACACCTGTATGTTGAGTATAAGGTTTTTGGTGTTGCTGTCTTTTACGGGCTGTTTTTGCTAAAGCTTTTATAAAATGCCAGTGTCCTTTGCTTACAGCAAGGGTAAATTTCGGTTTGCCAGATAATAAAAAGTGCCACCAGGCAATAAAATCAATCCACATTCTAATGGTAATGCGCAAAATAGCATCGCCGAGCGGTAAATTTTTTTGCATTATGATTAAGTTATTCCTGAAGTTAAGATACGTTTTAAATGGATTTTCTGTTTGTAGAGTTCCACCACCTACATGGTAAACTTCAGCATCAGGACAATAGACCACTTTATAATTGAGATTTTTCAACCTCCAACATAAATCAATCTCCTCCATATGAGCGAAAAGATCTGCATCTAATCCCCCAGTTTCCTTCCAATATTTGGCTTTGATAAAAAACGCTGCTCCACTTGCCCAAAACACTTCTTTTTTATCATCATACTGGCCACTATCCATTTCATAAACATTAAATAATCGGCCGCGACAAAAAGGGTAAGCATAAATATCTAAAAACCCACCCGCTGCACCAGCATATTCAAATTGATTTTTATTTAACTGCCATTTAATTTTTGGTTGAGCCGCAGCAATCTTATCATCACTTTCCATTAAATCTATAACTGGTTGAATCCAGTTAGGCGTTACTTCCACATCTGAATTTAACAAGATAAAATAATCAGCGTCAACACGTTCCAAAATTTTATTGTATCCACCTGCAAAGCCAAAATTCTGCTTGTTTTCAATAACTTTAACGGTAGGAAAGTTCGATTTTATGAAAGATATAGAATCATCAGTAGAGGCATTATCACCAACAATAACCTGCAGATTACCATATTCGGAGCGCAAAACGCCTGGCAAAAATTGTTCAAGAAATGCTTTACCATTCCAGTTTAAAATTACAACCGCTACTGATGGGTTCATGTATATTATTATTCAGGTTTAAATTTCCAGCGTTTATGGCTCCAAAGCCAATACTCAGGTTTTTCTTTAATTATATTTTCTAAAAAATGAAAGTGCAAATTAGTAATTTCTCCATCAACTGTTTCAGCAGGATTTAAACACATAGGCAGAACTTCTACATTGTAATAACCCATTTTAACCGGGCTCACTTTAAAATAATAAATTGGCCGGTTAGTCGATTTTGCAATTTTTTCTACTCCGAGTAATGCTGCAGTTGGTTGGTTAAGGAAATTTAGAAAATATTTACTTTCCTCACGTACAGGGGATTGGTCGCTTGCGAAACACAATAAACTTGATTCGTGTTTGTAAGTTGCCATACACCGCAAGGTTTGCCTCATGGCAACAAACACGTTGCCGAATTTGGTACGCAACTTATCAAACCAGGTTTCAAAAATTTTATTGTTAATAGGTTTAAAAATAACAATCGTTTTTGCTGAAATATTTAATCCCAGAGCCAAAGTTCCTAATTCCCAGTTTCCATAATGCCCGGTGCACGCAAGCAGGCTTTCGCCGTTTTTAAAATGATTTTCTAACTGTTCGAGTCCGGTAAACTTAACCCGCTTTAAGGTTTCTGCTTTTGAAATTGTGGCTAGTTCAATGATTTCGAAAATTAATTCCGCCAGATATTTGAAATATTTTTTTTCGATGGCAATAATTTCCTGAGCAGATTTCTCAGGAAAGGAATTCGTTAGATTGGCTCTAACAACTTTTTTTCTGTAACCAATTACGTAATAAAGCAGATAATATAGTAATCTTGCAAAAAATAATAATACCGGAAGAGGCAGCAGCGATATCAGGCATAAAAAAAATACGCCCACATGCGCAATCCCTCTTTTAATCATTAATTTTAAAACGTTTGAACTACAAACATATATTTTCAAATGCAAAATACAGCTATACTTCCTCTATTTTATCTTCCGCCTGTAGGCTATTTCACTAAAGTACAAGAGCTTAACCCCGGTTTCTTATTAGAGAGATTTGAACATTTCCCTAAACAAACCTATCGAAACAGAGCAAGTATATATTCTCCAAATGGAAAATTAGACATAACGGTTCCTGTAGTAAGAGGTTCTAAAATGAGAACGCCGTTAAAAGATGTAAAAATTAGTTACGATTTTAACTGGCAGCGCCTTCATTGGATGAGCCTTGAAAGTTGCTACCGAAGCGCTGCATATTTTGAATTTTACGAAGACGAGCTCGCACCTTTTTATAATAAGCGTTTCGATTTCCTCTTTGATTACAATTTTGAACTGCTTCAATGGTTAACAAAAAAATTGAAGCTAAACATCGAATACAAAATCACAACTGAATATAAGGATGATTTGGAATCGTTAATAGATTATAGGGAAATGATGAGTCCGAAGAAAATTGACGATTCTGTAAACAATAAGCCATATTATCAGGTTTTTGAAGATAAGCATCAATTTATACCTAATTTGAGTATTGTTGATTTACTATTCAACCAAGGACCACAAGCTCGACTATATCTTTAAAATATGGCTAAAAACAAACCACGTAACCGACACAAGCACTATAAAGTTCCTGAGCCCGGCACTAGTCCTGGTTTGTATGCTATTGATGAAAATGCGCTAAAGCCAAAGATTACTTTTCATACTTATAATGATAAAAGTTATAAGAAAGAGGAGCTTGAAAACATTAACAACATAGACAAGCTCACAGAAAATAGAGATTATTTCTACTGGTTTGATATTAAAGGTCTTGCAGATCCAAGTATTTTTGAAACATTATATTCAAAACTAAATGTAAGCAGATTAGTGTTGGAGGATATTACAAGTTCATATCAACGGCCAAAACTGGATGAATACGATAACGATAAATATGTTTTTGCCGTAAGCAGGCATTTGTATCTGAGCGATGAGCATGATTTATGCAATGAGCAGATATCGTTCATTCTTACTGCAAAATGCTTAATAACCTTTCAGGAAAATTACGAGGATTGCTTTAATCCCGTAAGAAAACGTTTAGAAGTTGGAAAAGGGAACATCAGGATTGGGGGCTCCAGTTATCTGATGTATGCCATTATGGATGTAATTGTAGATAATTATTTCACATTATTAAACCATTGGGGCGAAGAACTGGATTCTATTGAAGATCGTTTATTTGATAATCCTGATAAACGGATTATGTACGATACCCAGGCTATAAAACGCTCGTTAATAACCATACGGAAGGTTGCCTGGCCGGAGCGGGATAAGTTAAATGATATATTGCGCAGTGATAGCGATTTAATTACCGATGTAACCAAAACTTACATTAAAGATGCTTACGATCATTGTATCCAGATTATTGATTTTATTGAATCATTAAAGGAAATTGCTTCGGCAAACATTGATATGAACCTATCAATAATCAGCAACCGGATGAATGAAATTATGAAAGTGCTTACCATAATTTCATCAATTTTTATACCCCTAACTTTTATCGCAGGTATTTACGGTATGAACTTTAGCAGGGAAGACCCTGTTACGGGGAAGGTAATGACAGAAAATATGCCTGAACTATATAATCCTCATGGTTACATTTATACGTGGGTTGTAATGGGAATTATTGCTGTTATTCAGGTTATTTATTTCTGGCGGAGAGGTTGGTTTAAGTAGCCGACTACATTTCCGGCAGCTAAAAATAAAATTTTAACATTAAAATCTCATTAGAATCGCTATTTTAGAAGCTTTCAGAACCATGCAATCATCATTCGAAATAGATAAAAGCGATGTACTTAAGGTTAAAAATGCAATTTTAGCCGGCGATGAAGCACTGAAAACAGTGTTGGAGGATTACCATGCTTCGGAAATCGCGATTTTGTTCGAGCGTTTGGATAAGTCAGAGCAACAACACATTATCAATTTATTACCAGCTGAAATTGCTTCAGAAATTATTTCTGAAATGGATGAGGAATCTCACCCTGAAGATTTACTTTTTCAGCTCCACCCTGATAAACGTACAGAAATTGTTGAAGAGCTTGATTATGATGATGCAACCGACATTATTTCTCAACTGGAGGACCATGAACAAAAGGAAATTCTGGAAGACCTTAATGAGGAAGATGCATCGAACATTCGAAATTTACTAACTTACGACGAGAAAACTGCCGGTGGTTTAATGAATACAGATTTAATCTGTGTGAACATAAACCTGACAAAAAAAGATGCCATTGATGAAATTATCCGTCAAAGCGAAGAAATGGAAGAATTTTATACCATTTACGTTGTTGATGATAATGAAATATTTAAGGGGATAGTTTCGTTAAAAGATATTATCAAAGCCAAACACAATGCACAAATAACGGAGCTGGTTAAAGTGGATGCAGTATATGTACATCCCGATACTGACCAGGAAGAAGTGGCAAACTTAATCTCCCAATACAACTTAACAAGTATACCGGTTATAGATGACCAGCAGAAGCTTCTAGGGCGTGTAACCTTCGATGATGTTATTGACGTTATGCAGGCTGAAAGCACGGAAGATATTTTGAAAATTTCCGGGGTATCTGAAGATGAAGAACTGAGTGGAAACTGGGTTGAAGCCGTTAAATCGCGTTTACCCTGGTTAATTATAAATTTGGGTACGGCTTTTTTGGCTTCATCAGTGGTACGTTATTTTGACCCAACTATTAAATTAATACCATCATTAGCTGCCTACATGACAATTATCGCAGGCATGGGTGGCAACGCCGCAACGCAAGCTTTAGCTGTAACCGTGAGGCGTATTTCGCTTTACGATTTGACAGATAAACAAGCCTACAGAACAGTTTTAAAGGAATTTACTGTTGGATTAATAAATGGAGCGGCAAACGGTTTAATAGTATTTATTTTTGCTTTTTTCTTTGATGGAAATCCAATGCTTGGCTTAGTTATTTTTTTAGCAATGACAGGAAATCTAGTCATCGCCGGTATAACAGGCGCAGGAATTCCCCTTATCTTGAAGCGTGTTGGAATTGACCCCGCTATAGCCTCATCCATCATTATCACCACTTTTACCGATGTTTTCGGCTTTCTGTTAATATTGGGCCTGGCAAGCAAACTTTTATTATAGATACCATTTTATAAAAAAAACGCGAGTTAGTTATAACTCGCGTTTTTCTTTTGATTGATTGCTATTAAATGGCAGTTATTCTAACTTCAATGTTTCCTCTTGTTGCCTTAGAATACGGACAGGCTTTATGGGCCTTATCAGCTAAAGATTGTGCTTCTTCATGAGATATTCCAGGAATATGCACATCTAAATCTGCAGAAAGTGCAAATGCATTTCCGTCTTTATTAAATGAAACAAGCACATTTACACTCGCTTCGCTAACATCAACACCTTCACGCTCTGCGATAGAGCCAAGTGCACCTAAATAACACGGACCCCATGCGGCAGCGAATAGTTGCTCCGGATTGGTAGCCCCACCTTGACCACCTAACTCTTTTGGCTTTCTGATTTCAAAATCTAATTGACCATCGCCAGATTTAATGTGGCCATCTCTGCCTCCTGTAGCTGTCACTTCAGCTGTATATAACTTTTCCATAATTCCCTTTTTTAATGATTAAGCTTAACACTTAATACGGAGTCATTGTTTTAACCTCAAATTAACTGCGCAAATTCTCATTAAATACGTTGAATAAGCACGATTCGTGTAAAAAACGTATTTGAGACTTACACAACTCAAAACAATGCTTTAGTAGCTCAAAAACGCACGAAATTATCTATTAATGATAAAAATAAATATGTAATTGAGATTATCAACCCACCTGAAAAGAAACTTAAAAAAAACATTTCGTGTAAAAAACACCCATTTTTTTAGTACCAGCATTTACAGGATATACTAAATCAATAATTTTACGCTGAACTATTTAAACGCTCCCTAAATTGATTACTAGATTTGTACTGATGTTATTTATAGCATTTATGGCTATAACATCAAAAGTTAATGCTCAATTATGTCCTGAAAACATTGGCTTTGAAAATGGCAATTTCAAAAACTGGAAAATGTATACAGGCTCGATTTCAACCTCTGGTGTAAATTTAAATGAAGTTTCTGCAGCCGTATCCGGAAGGCAAACCATCCAAAATGATAAAATAATCTTAGATACTTATGGCAGGTTTCCCATTGTACCTAAAAATGCCGGGAATTATACGGTACGTTTAGGCAACAGTGGTACAGGCTCACAGGCAGAAGGGGTTTCTTACTTAATAAACATCCCATCAAACAGACCTGAATTTACGTTAACTTATCAATATGCCGTCGTATTTGAAGATCCAAATCATGCGGTGTTTGAACAACCAAAATTTATTGCCAGAGTTAAAGATTTACAAACCGGCGCTTATATTCCATGTGCATCTTTTGAATATATTGCAACATCAACACTACCCGGGTTTAAAAAATCAGCAAGCAATAGTGGTGTAATTTATAAAGAATGGACGCCCGTAACCATTAATTTATCGGGGTACCAGGGTAAGCAACTTCTACTTGAATTTGTTACTGCAGATTGTGCCTTAGGCGGTCATTTTGGCTACGCTTATATTGACGTAAATAATTTATGCGGTGATTTAATAGTTGGCAATACCTATTGCAAAAGTTCCGAAGAATTGAATGTTTCTGGTCCTAGTGGGTTTCAGACCTATAACTGGTACAATGGCGATAAAAGTATTAAATATGGTAATGGACAAGCGGTAAAAATAAAGCCCACACCCCCAGATGGAACCCAGATTGTTCTTGAACTGATACCATTTCCGGGTTTTGGTTGTCCGAGCACATTATCTGCAGTTGTTCAAAGTGTAGATTATCAACTTCAACTTTTACCTAAAAATACCGTTTGCCAAGGAACAGTAGTCGATTTAACTTCCGATGACTATGTTTTAAACAGAAATGCAGATTTCAGTTATTTCGCATTTGCCGATAAAGATTTATCCATTCCTGTAAAGAGTTCGGTTGCAATTAACGAAAACACAACCTATTATATCATGGCAACAAATTATAAGGGTTGCGAAAGCGTTGCAAGTGTAGATATTTCAATTTTTGATGTTGCTAACATCACGGCTAAAAATCCTCCCCAGGCTTGTTATACAGAAACCGTTGACATAACAAAAAATGAGATTTATATTGGTGATTTAACCGACATCACAAAAGCTTACTTTACTGATGCCGCTGCAACAAAACCATTAGCAAATCCAGCCAAAATAAATTTAAGCGGAAGATACTATACAAAATTAAGCAACAGCTTAGGCTGTAGTAAAATTTTGCCGGTTGATGTAATTGTGAATCCGAAGCCAACATTTAAGGTTACAAATCCGCCAGGCGTTTGTTTTCCATCAACCGTTGATATTACCGCTCTGACTAATTTTGCAGGTAGCGATGCAGATTTAAAATATTCTTTCTTCCTCGATGCTGCCTTTACTCAACCCGTAACAAATCCAGAAAAGGTAGCGCAATCTGGTACATTCTATATAAAAGCCACCAACGCACTCGGGTGTGTAGTTACAGATAAAATTAATGTAGTGGTTTATGAGTTACCAGTTCTGGTATTAAAAAACCCTGCTGCTGTTTGTTTTCCGTTAACTGTAGACATTACTAATCCAAACCTATATACAGGAACTACTACCGGAGTTACCTATTCATATTTTGCCGATAGTAATTTAAGTATTAAATTAACTCAACCAGCGCAGGTAGCAACAACAGGAACCTACTATGTAAAAATTACTAACCAAAATGGATGCGCTGTATCGAATAAAATTGAAGTAACCATAAATCCGTTACCCGTAATTGTTCTCAACAAACCAAAACCAATTTTCGATTATGATTTCATCGATTTGACAGCTGCAGATATTGTAAAGGGTAGTAAAGGCTACGTTAAAGCATATTACTATAGTGATGCTGCGCTAACTAAAACCGTATCAGACCCAACAAAAGTTAATAAAGCTGGTACCTATTACATCACCTTAGAGAGCGATAAAGGCTGTCCGATTACGGCTTCGATTGAGTTGACTATTCTGCCAGCGCCAAAAATTGTTGTGCCAACTGCATTCACGCCACAAAAATTAACCAACAATCGTTTATATCCGTTTTTTACCAGTATTGCTCAATTAAAAAGTTTTAAAGTTTTCAACAAATGGGGCATCCTTGTTTTCGAAACCAATACAATGGAATCTACCGGATGGGATGGTCAGTTCAAAACTAAAATGCAGCCAATGGAAACATTTTCATGGTATGCAGATGGCATAGATGTTCTCGGTGGCAAATTTCAATCAAAGGGTAAAACCATATTAATATTGTAATGAACAAGCAAGTACTTACTTTATTCCTGAGTCTTTTAGCAGGATTTGCTTTTGCTCAAGACCCGAAGTTCTCTCAATATTTTGCGGCGCCACTAACCTTAAATCCTGCATATACGGGCTTTTTTGATGGCGAATACAGGATTGCTTTAAACACACGCCAACAGTGGGGTAATTTGGGAGATCCGTATAATACCTATAGTGTTTCTGGTGATTTAAAACTAGTTCAGGATGAAAATTTTACAAACAGTGTTTTCAGTATTGGCTTAAGTGGTTTATTTGATGAGTCATTTAACAAAGCATTAAAATCTCAATACATCAGTGCAAGTGCTTCATATTACCAGTATCTGGATGTTAACCACAGATTTAAGTTCGGTTTAGCACCACAGGTTTCTTATGTATCGAGGTTTTTAGATTACAACAAACTAACTTTTGCATCTCAATATAATGGAATTGGTTTCGATACTTCTTTGCCAAATTATCTCGATCTACAGAATGATAAAACGTCTTATTTCGATTTAAACCTTGGGGCAAATTTCTCTGCAAGTTTTGAAAGGCTAAGCGTTGTGGTTGGTTATGCGCAATATCATTTAACAAGACCGGTAGAAACCCTTTTGGGAACAAATAAAGATGCGCTGCCATCTCGAAAAACCATTAACCTTGGGTTACTCTACTTATTAAACAATTATGTTGATTTAAATTTTACGGGAGTTTACAACAGCCAGGGCGTTAATAACGATCAGATAGCCGGTGCGGTAATAGGCTTTAAACCAAATGACCAAACTAAAATAAGGCTGAATGCAGGCTTATGGTACAGATTTAATGAATCTTCATATTACCCTTACCTGGGCTTAACCATGGGTAATGTAACCGCAGGCATGAACTACACGGTTTACGGCAATAAAGTTTTAAGTTCTACGCCACGAACATATGAGCTCTCACTAATCTACAGGCATAATAATTTTAAAGGATTTAAAGTTCCATGTCCTAAATTCTAAAATATGAAAACATCCCTTTTTCTATTGCTCTTCATGGCTTTTACCAAACTCTCATTTGGGCAGCAATTAAAGCAAAATATCGATTATGAATATTTTCGCGACGAAAAAAGTTATTACGCTTTTGAGCTTTTTAAAGATTCAGCTTCCAGGGATGATTTGATGTTACTAAACTTTACCTCAAATGTTGCGTTTAAAAAAGTTGATAAAATCTATATCCAAATAGGAGCAAAGGAGATAAAGTTGAAATTCAAAACCCGTGAGGATATTGTATCATCCGATAATCCTGAATTGAAATTTTATCCAATTGTTTTTAATGCAAGGGATTTAAACATCAAAGAAATTGGTTGCGAAGCTAAAATAATATTTAAAACGGATAATGGATTTACGTATACATTGCCATTAGTTTTGTGCCCTGTAATTGAGGAAACTGCCAAAAATTAAATTTTTATTTTAACCGATAGTTTATATAAATCATAAGCTACCTTTTGAATCAAATCGAATTGTTCGGGAATTAAATCTTCGCCCGATGTGATATTTAAAGAGTTATCATTCATTCTGATTAGCGGTACATTTTCAACTGTATTCTGTCCCTTTTCCAAGTTTGCAATACTCGTATCTAACAAGTAGGTGGTATTATTGGCAATTGGTTTTAAACCGTCAAAATTTTCGAAATGAAAATCATGTTCTTTATTATATAGCGAAAGCGTAGCGATGTAGGATGAAATAAGATGGCTTAATGCCGTAAACTGATGCACTTCTTTTATAAACAACTGCTTACTTTTTGGTTCAGAAAACATTCTTTGAAATAACGAGGCCAGATTTGCCGTACTTACATAAACTTCTTTTCTCGCTAGTTTATATTCAGTTCTATTGTATTTCTTTTCAAAGTACAGTTTTACAACTTCTTCAAAGTACGCTTTATTTGCTCGTAAAATGTTAATCATTGCCTCTTTAAGCTTTTCGTGTTCCCAGGTTGGAAAAAGAGAATAACTCGCTAAAAGGGCAATGCCAGAGCCTATAAAAGTATCATAAATTCTTTCGCGTGCCAATGCTAACGAACCCATACCCAAAAAATCGAAAAGAATAAGAATGTATGGAGTCATAAATAAAACGCTTACCACATAATTTTTTCGCTGAAAGCTGTAACAGCCAATCATACAAATTAATAAAATTACAAATAACGCATTCCTGTCGTGCACGTAACTTAAAACGCCCATTCCGATGAATGCTCCAACAGTTGTACCTATAAGTCTTTGGTAATTGCGCTCCTTGGTTAAGCTGAATCCTGGTTTAGAAATTACGAGAATGGTTAAAAGTATCCAATAACTGTGCGAAAAATTTAAGATTTGAGATACTACAAAACCTAAAACCATCACTACAGTAACCCTTAGCGAATGCCTGAAGGTTGAGGAACTATAAGTTAGGTTTTCGGTAAATAAGCTAAAATCAAATTTCTGGCGTGTGATAAATTTTTCTGTATCAACTTCTGCTTTACGGATATCTTTGCTATTCCGCAGTTTGAAGTAACTATTAATGGTTTTTACCCTTCCCAGTATGTTCTCGATATTTACTTCTATATTTTTTAAAGCAATAATGCCTGATGTACTGAATTGTTGTTTATCGTTATTCTTTTCAAAATTGTTTATTTTAATCTTTAATCGTTCAATTTCGATAAGTAAGCGTTTAGAAACAACTGGTGTTCCACCACTTTTCAATGCAAAAGCGATATCATCCAGGGCGTAGGAAATTCTCTTAATAGCCATCTCATAATCCGCTAAAATTCCTGCTGTATCAAACTGTTCGTGTAATTGCTTATAATTGTAATAGGTAGACATTACCTGCTCAAATAAATCGACCATATCTACAAATACGAGCATCAAAAACCGACCTTCCGGTGTCGAATCCCTGATAATTTCACGGGTACGGAAAAGCAATTCCCTAACTGCATCTTGCTTTTCGTGTACGGAGACCTGTAGCTGGAGCAAATCAGCATAAGTTTTATCGTAATTATTATTTCTATGGTAAAATTTAGCTTTCTCGCGTAAAAATTCGGCAACCTCAATAATAGAATCGCTAAGCGATTGCTGGACTAAACGAAATGGACGGAGGCGGTAAACAAAATAACTTAAGCCAGTATACCATAAGCTTCCTGCCAAAACCATTAACGAATGTATAATAACTTCTTGCCAGGGCCGAATATCATCAATGCTTAAAACCATTATTAAAAGTGTGGCGGTACCGATTGCTGCCGCCCTAATTCCATAAATATAAAACATGGAAAAAATGAAACTCGACGCTGCAAGCAAAATACCTATGAAATAATGACTTTTGTTGGTAAGGCCGGTTAGGATAGAAAATACGAAAATTAAGCCTGCGGTAATCAGCATTGCATTTCTACGATGAACCATCGGCCCGGGACTGTCTACAACACTAACACATAGCGCCCCGAGCGATAATGTCATTCCGTACTTAAGCATCCCGAATTGGGCAAGTATTAATGAAGGCAATAAAACACCTATCGTAATACGCAGACCGTCGGCAAAGTATGTACTAAGCAAAAAATCCTGAACATTTCTTATTGGTTGCCTTATCTGCATGGTTACAAAAATAACATTATACCAATGCTTTTGTTGCACGTTTTTTTTAACTTTTGATAAAAATTTTATCACTTTAGGCAGCAAACAATTAAATAGTACGCCACCTTTTTGCAACTTATTGTTTATAAGTAAGATACATGGAATTGTTAATAACATTTCGAAATATGCTACATTACGATGTCAAAGCATATTGTTAGCTGATAATAATGTTAATAACACTGATTTACAGGTTAATAACTTTGTTTATAAAAACAATCAGTTTGCTATTGACACGGATTCATTTACTTCATATATTAGTTTATATCAAATACGGAGTAATTTGAAAGTCTGAAGGGTGATTCAAAAGAGAAAAAGAACCGAAAGGAGACGTTTTTCGAATTATCTTGAAAGAATATGATTGTTTCTCGAACGGGTTAAACCGATTAAGAATATGAATGTTGAAATCGAAAGACAGAAACATCAGAAGATCAAAAGTCTTAAACAGATATTATTGAAAATAGTATTGTTTTACGGAACAGCGCTATCGGAAATGATTTTTAGGCGAGTTACAAAAGTTGCAAAACCAAGTAAAAACGAAAAAATTCAAATTACAGATTTATTAGATACTTTTTTAATGACTACGGTTGTTACTAAAGTGAAAACGGGGAACTGAATCGAAAGAAGAAGGACCCCGTTTTTGTTTTCCGCTTTTTAATTTTCTGCCGGCCTAGTCTTTATCTGTTTTAAATATTAAATTTACAGAATGGCTAAAAAAGGAAAAGCAGTCTCAATTCCATCGAAAAAAATTTTCGTTTTAGATACATCGGTAATTTTATACGATCATGATGCGGTAAATAACTTCCATGAGCATGATGTAGCCATTCCAATTCAGGTACTTGAAGAACTCGATAATTTTAAAAGTGGAAATGATACCCGGAATTTCGAAGCAAGGAGTTTTATCAGATTAATTGATTTAACCTCTAGGCAGAAATTAATCAGCGATTGGATAGCCTTAGCACCCGAAAATTCGGGTAAATTTAAGGTTGTTTTAAATGAAAAACCTCTAAAAATTAATGCCAAAGAAATATATGGCAAAGGTAAAACCGACCATAAAATTTTAAATGCAGCGTTAAGCTTAAGAGAAGAATACCCGGATAAAAAAGTTATCCTGGTTTCTAAGGATATTTGCCTTCGTTTAAAAGCTAAAGCATTAAATTTGAATGCCGAAGATTATGAAACCGGCAAAATTAAAAATGTTGATGAGCTTTATGCAGGTAAAACTGAAGTTCAAAACTTCTCAGAACTAATTATTGATGCTGTAAAAAAAGAAAAATTTTTAGATACCACAAATCTCGAACTTCCTGCAAAAGAGGGGAACCATTTTTTTATATTAAAAAACAAGCGAAAAACTGCAAACGTATTTTATAACCACAGTTTAAAAACCATTTCTTCAGTTTCTACAGAAGCGATTTTTAAAATAAAACCCAAAAATATTGAGCAGGCTTTTGCAATTGATGCATTGCTAAATCCAAATGTTAAGCTTGTAAGTATACAAGGTAACGCCGGAACGGGCAAAACGCTTCTAGCCTTAGCAAGCGCACTTCAGCAAAGGAGAGATTTCAGGCAAATTTACATCACCAGACCAATAGTTTCATTAAGTAATAAAGATATTGGTTTCCTACCTGGAGATGCAAAATCGAAAACAGACCCTTTTATGGCGCCCATCTGGGATAATCTTCGCTTTATTAAAGAACAATTTAATGGAGATGATAAAATGTCGGCTAAGATAGATGAGCTGATTTCAACAGAAAAAATAGCCATTGCACCTTTAGCTTTTATACGAGGCAGAACATTGACCAAAATTTTCTTTATTATTGACGAAGCACAAAATCTTACACCTCATGAAGTTAAAACCATAATATCAAGAGCAGGGGAGCACACGAAAATCGTTTTTACAGGAGATATTTATCAAATTGACACCCCTTATTTAGATTCTGAAAGCAATGGCTTGTCATATCTGATAGAGAATGCAAAAAATCATCCGCTTTATGCGCATATCACCTTGCAAAAAGGTGAAAGGAGTGAACTGGCCAACCTGGCAAACGAATTACTTTAACAAATACATCCTCTAAAAAGAATGTTCTCATTATTTATATTACTTGTTTTAATTAGAATCGCTAATAAATACCTCGATAAAGATGCCGATAAGCTGGCTGCATTAGCCAAACCAGACCTTGAAAATAACATTCAAAATTATTTCCCTTTTGTTTTTCACTTTTCAATTATAGTTTTAATTATAGTTTCGTGTTTCATACCTTCGGTTCTAAATCGAGATAGCATCCACATCCTTGTTTCTGATGGAATTTTTCAGTTTGTAAGCACCTTATTGATTTTTATCATCAGCATTATTAATCCATTCATTGCAATTTCACCAACAATAAAGGACAAAATTGAACAAAGCGCTTCAGACAAAAATTTGGAATTTCTGAGATGGTTTACAAAGGGGTATAACTGGCAATTGATAAAAGCTTTAGCTTGCATACTAGTTGTTGCCTACTTTATACACAGTGGTTATCTGGTTATTCCAAGTTTAAACCAGGGTACACTTTCGGGTATTGCGGTTATTTTAATATTGTTTTTCCTATTTGGAAACATTGTACAATTGCTTAAAAACCCAACGCAATTTAAAAACAGAACTCTTTTTAAGCTATCAATGCTCTACCGTTCTATCAAACTTTCATTTTTTATTTCAATCGCGTTAATTATTTCAATTTTTCTAGCATCAGTAATATTAAAATCGCCAACAGAAAAGGTTGTAAACATCGAGGGTGTGATTCTGCTGGTTTACAATGTAGTTATGGCTTACAATGAGTTTAAAATAATTAATGATACTTCCTTAGCGCCCGTATTGCAATAAATAAACCTATCAGTGTTAAAAATGCACTAAAAATAAACGGTGCTCCAGGGAAATAAAATGGTGTACCTGCTTCTATAAAGTATACAAAAATATGGCTTGCTAAAAAAGGGCCGATAATTGCTGCCAGGCTTTGTAAACTTGTTGTTATACCTTGAATTTCGCCTTGCGCATTTTCAGGAACCTGATTTGAAATGATGCTTTGCATGGCCGGGCCACCGATACCTGCCAAACAATATGGGATTATAAATAACATCATCATCAATCCGTTTGTGGCAAAGGCAAAGCAAACAAAGCCAATAACATACAACATTAGGCCAATGTAAATCGCTTTCCTATTACCAATTTTAGGAATGATAACCCGGATTAATCCACCTTGAACTATAGCAACGGTTATACCTACAACCGCCAGAGAATAACCAATCATCGTCGGGCTCCATTGAAATTTCTCTATCACATAATACGACCAGTTTGATTGTACAGAATGACTTGCAACATACAGAAGGAGTAAGGTTGCCAGCAAGCCTAAAATAGCCGGGTATTTTGAAGCGTTTATAAAAGAACCAATTGGGTTAGCCCTTTTCCAGGAGAAATCCCTCCTTTGTGTTTTCGACAAAGATTCTGGCAGGATGAAGTAGCCATATAACCAGTTTATCAAAGATAGCCCTGCGGCAACCATAAAGGGAACACGCAATCCGAAATGACTCAATAAACCGCCACCAACAGAACCAAATATAAAACCTAAACCAAATGCAGCGCCAACCATACCAAAATTTTGGGCTTTCTTTTCAGGGGTGGATATATCTGCAATATAAGCCATGCCTGTTGTAAAACTTGCACCAGAAATGCCTGCAATAATTCTCCCGACAAAAAACCAGAATATGGATGGGGCAAAAGATAGAAATAGGTAATCTATACCTAAACCGAATAGTGAAAATAGGAGAATGGGGCGTCTGCCATATTTATCGCTTAAGCCACCCAAAATTGGTGAGAAAATAAATTGAGGCAAAGCAAATGCAACCATAAGGTAACCACCATAATCTGCGGCCACACTCGTGTCACCTCCGGTAAACTCTTTAATTAAATTTGGTAAAACCGGTATGATAATACCAAATCCGGTACAATCGATTAGTAGCGTAATCATAATAAAAATCATCGCCGATTGTTTTTGCTTTGCCATATATTTGGGTTTACAACAAAAATAGAATTTTCATCGATATATTAAGTCCATAGTTATATATGCTATGCTTTTGCTAATCTTCTTTACCACACCACAATACCTTTTCAAAATATTTAAAAAGATTAAGCTTTTCAATTGTTAAAAAATCATTTAAACAGTTGCGTAAGCGTGTAAAAAAAATTCAACACGAAAAACCATGCGTAAAGCCCAAAACTTTTCCACAATGCCTTATTTCGGCATAATTTTGTTAAATTCGCAAGGTTATAATAATACCTTTTTTAAATATCGTTTTTGATAACGAGAATAATAATTTATGGCAGAAGATTTAGAAAATCAACAAAACGACAAAATCATCCAAATTAATATAGAGGAGCAGATGAAATCGGCCTACATTGACTATTCAATGTCGGTAATTGTATCCCGGGCTTTGCCTGATGTACGCGATGGTTTAAAACCGGTTCACCGCCGTGTTTTGTACGGGATGCTCGATCTAGGCGTTACAAGTAATAAACCACATAAAAAATCTGCCCGTATTGTGGGTGAGGTTTTAGGTAAGTATCACCCACATGGTGATGCATCAGTTTATTTTACCATGGTTCGTATGGCTCAGGATTGGAGTTTGCGTTACCCAATGGTAGATGGACAAGGAAACTTTGGCCACATAGATGGTGATTCACCTGCTGCAATGCGTTATACGGAGGCACGTTTTTCTAAAATTGCGGAGGAAATGCTTGCCGACATCAATAAGGATACTGTAGATTTTCAGTTAAACTTTGATGATACCTTACAAGAGCCTACGGTTTTGCCAGCCAAAATCCCTAACCTTTTAGTTAACGGTTCTAGTGGTATTGCAGTTGGTATGGCTACTAATATGGCGCCTCATAACTTAACTGAATGTATTGATGGTATTGTAAACTATATCGATAACAGAGATATCACTATTGAGGAGTTGATGAAGTTTGTAAAAGCTCCGGATTTTCCGACGGGAGGAATAATTTATGGTTATACAGGGGTAAAGGAAGCTTTCGAAACCGGTCGCGGACGTATTGTTATGCGTGCAAAAGCTGAGATTGAAAACCTGAAAGACCGCGAAGTAATTATTGTAACTGAAATTCCATATCAGGTAAATAAGGCCCAAATGATTGAGCGTACTGCTGAATTAGTTGGTGAGAAAAAGCTTGAAGGTATTTCGAACATTAAAGATGAATCGAATAAAGATGGTATACGTATTGTTTATGAAATTAAACGCGACGCGAATGCATCTATCGTTTTAAACAACTTATATAAGTATACGGCTTTACAAACCTCTTTCAGTGTAAACAATATTGCATTGGTAAAAGGTCGCCCGCAAATGTTAAATCTTAAGGATTTAATTGTTCATTTTGTAGATCACCGCCATGATGTCGTTATCCGCCGTACAAAATATGAATTAGCCGAAGCGGAGAAACGGGCTCACATTTTAGAAGGTTATTTAATCGCTTTAGATCATTTAGATGAAGTAATTAAGTTAATCCGTGCATCAGAAACACCAGAAGAAGCTCGCGTGGGCTTAATGGAGAGATTTGGCCTGAGCGACATTCAGGCTCGTGCAATCCTGGATATGACACTTCGTCGTTTAACTGGACTAGAGCGTGATAAAATTAAGGAAGAATATGCCGAACTGATGAAAACCATCGACTATTTGAAATCTATTCTAGCTGATGAAGGTTTGCGTATGCAAATTATCAAAGATGAGTTAGAGGAGGTTAAGCAGAAATTTGGCGATGAGCGGAAAACAACAATCGTTCATTCTGCTGAAGATATGAGCATGGAAGATTTCATCGATGATGAAGAAGTCGTTATCACAATTTCTCACGAAGGATATGTAAAACGTACACCAGCTACAGAATTTAGAGCACAGGGTAGAGGTGGAAAAGGCTCGAAAGGTAGTAACTCAAGAAATGAAGATTTTATTGAGCACATGCTTGTTGCAACGAACCACAATTATATGCTATTCTTTACCGAAGCAGGCAGATGTTTCTGGCTGAGGGTGTACGAAATTCCAGAAGGAACCCGTACAAGTAAAGGACGGGCAATTCAAAATATTATCAATATCCCGAAAGAAGAAAAAATTAAAGCTTATATTAAAGTAAAAAATCTAAAAGACCAGGAGTATTTAGAAAACAACTTTATTATAATGTGTACTAAACAGGGTACGATAAAGAAAACTTCTCTCGAGGCTTATTCTCGTCCGCGTGTAAATGGTATTAATGCCATAAATATTAACGAGGGTGATGTACTTTTAGAAGCCTGTTTAACTAACGGAGAAAGCGAAATTGTAATGGCTTTACGCTCTGGAAGGGCAATCCGTTTCAATGAAAGCACGGTTCGCCCAATGGGTAGAACTGCAACAGGTGTACGTGGAGTTCGCCTAGCGCATGATAAAGATGAGGTTGTTGGCATGATTGCTGTAAACAATCCGGAAGTTACGGTGTTAGTAGTGTCAGAAAAAGGATACGGAAAACGTACCGACATTGAAGATTACCGTGTAACAAACCGTGGCGGTAAAGGTGTTAAAACCATAAACGTAACGGAAAAAACCGGACAATTAGTTTCGATTAAAGACGTTACAGATAGCGAAGATTTAATGATTATTAATCGATCGGGTATTGTAATCAGAATCCCGGTATCAGCGTTAAGGGTAATGGGCCGTGCAACACAAGGTGTGCGTTTGATATCGTTAAAAGGTGATGATGAAATTGCGTCAGTTACTAAAATTGACCATGAGGAGGACGAAGAAGAAACAGTTGACTTGCAGGATGTTGTTGTGGTTGACGGCGAAGAATTAGAAGCTGACCCGGCAACTGAAGCTGATGAAACTGAAGAAGATGAAGGTGAATCAGATACCGAAACGGAAGAGGAAAATTAATCCAATAAATAAGAATAGAATAAAAATTTTATGAAAAGAGTAATTCTAAGTATAATTTTAGCAGGTGTAGTAAGCTTTGCATTTGCTCAGAAAAGTGAAGTAGCCGAGGCAAAAAAGGCCTGGGGTTTATTTCAGATAACAGGGCAGAATGCTGCTCTTCCATTGGCAAAAAAGTTAGAAACTTTATCGGCTGCTTTAGCTCACACGGATAAAGCAATCGCTGATGAAAAATCTAAAATCATGCCTGAAGCCTGGTCTTACCGTGCTTTATTATCTTCGGCAATCGCATTAGTGGATACATCAAATGTTCAAAATGCTGATGCGAACCTAAAAATCGCGACTGATGCAGTTGCACAGGCTAAAACTTTAGATACTAAAGGTGCTGAAAAAGAAAACATCACACTTGCAGAAACAAATATTGCAAATGCCGTGAGAAATGCTGGTGTTTTAGCTTACAACAAAAAGGATTATAAAACAGCTTATACCAAATTTGTTCAGGCAACGGTTATCAATCCTGCTGATACATCAATGTATTTAAATGCTGGTATCGCAGCTAGAACTTTAGGTGACTATCCAAATACAGTTACACAATTTAAAAAAGTAATTGCATTAAATTCACCACAGGCTAAAGATTTGTATGCTGAAATTATCGACATCACTTTAAAGCAACAAAAAGATACAACCGCTGGCCTAGCACTGATAAAAGAAGCATCAGCCAAGTTTCCGGAAGAACCTAGTTTTATTAAAACGGAAACCCAAATTTACATCGATAAGGGCGATGCGGCGAAATCTGAACAAATGTTAAATACCTTGGCAACAAAGGAGCCAAACAATGCAGTATATCAGGTTTTATTAGGAAACATTTATTTTTCTCAAGCCTTAAAACTTCAAAATGACCGTAATAAAATTGATGCTAAAAAGGTAAAAGAGTTTAATGAAGTAACAACAAAAATGAATGGATTGCTTGATAAATCCGTTCCATATTACAAAAAAGCTTTAGATCTTGACGCAAAAAATGCTGGTGCGTTGGAAACTTTGAAAACTATTTATGCTTTCAAAAACGATACTAAAAACTATGATGAAATTAAAAAACGTTTAGACGCGTTGCCTAAGCAATAATTTGTATAAGCATAAAAATAAAAAGCCTCGAAATTTCGGGGCTTTTTATTTTTATGCTTATTTTTACCACTTATCATAATATCGTGCTATGCAGAATTTGTCTAGAATTTTACTTATTTTCCTTATTACGCTCTCTTTTAACTCGTACGCTCAAAAAAGCCAAATGTTAATTGCTCGTAATGCTGTGGGCAAATTACAGGCATCATTTGCTGGCAAAGAAGATTCAAAAAAACAACTAGGTATAATTGGTGAAGGCCTGAAATCAATTGAATCTGCAGAGAAAGATAGCAAAACTAAAAACTGGCCTGAAACTTGGGCCATAAAATCTTACCTAACCTCATATGCTGCTATAATCGAAACCGAAAAAGCGGCTTCTTTTAAATATTTTGATACAGCGGTGGTTGCAATAAAAAAAGCAAAAAGCCTGGACAAATATGAAGACCCTTCTGGATTAATTAAAGCATCTGAACACAATATTTTAATCAAAAAACAGGAGCGGGGCAATCTTGCTTTCTTTGATAATGATTTTAGGGACGCGCTTGATGATTTGAAAGAAGTGAGTGATAAATTCCCCGCTGATTCTACATTAGCTTTAAATACCGCAATTTGCGCCTTAAATGTTCAACAGTATGATGAATCCTTAAAATATTTCAAAAGGGCAAAAGAAGATAGTATTAGAAATCCGGCCGTGTTTCAGAAAATGGCCCAATTATGTATAGCTAAATCTGATAACGAAAATGCGATAAAGGTTCTGGAAGAAGGTTTAGCACTAAATGCTTACAACCATACTTTAACAAATGACTATATTAATCTGTTATTAGATACTGAAAATTATACAAGAGCATCCGGATTAATAGAGAATAACTTAAAAGTAGAAAAGGGTAATAAATTATTATTCTTTCTTTATGGCTATTTGCAGCAAGTTGGCGGCAATAATTCTACTGCAATTTTAGCATATAACAAAGCTTTAGCAACTGATCAAAATTATTTTGACGCACTTTACCAGCTTGGCTTAGCTTATGTAAATACGGCCAACGAAACCTTAAAAAAATCTGAAGCAGATAAAAATACTCAATACAGCTCGTTAATAAACCGGGCACAGTTTGCATTATTACGTGCTAATGAAATAAATCCAAATGATAAGCAAACAGTTCAAATGCTTATAGAAATATACACCCGAAAAAATGCACTGGATAAAGTGCAGGATTTAAGAAAAAAATTACAGGAACTTTAAATTACAATTTGCAGCATTGCAAACAGAGGGGAAGATGTCAGAAACAGCAACTTAACATAATATTAATTATAAGACAATTGGTACGATCTGTTTTTAGGGTTTTTATCACATAAAATCAATCCATGTTATTAGCGCATGTTTCGCATATGCCACTTGCAACTAAATTCAAACTTTCTATGTTAAATCCATTGGGAAGTTTAAAAGCGGGAATTTTAACACTTTCTAAACAATAAACTTTGTTGCAATTGTTGCAATTAAAATGTACATGCTCGTCATGGTGCTCATAAGCATCGCAATTACCCGAACAGATAGCATAATTCGCAGTACCGTGGTTATCTAAAATTTTATGAATAATCCCTTTTTCTTCAAATGCTTTTAATACCCGATATAAGGTAACCCGATCAACTTCATTGCCCATAAGTTGTTCTAAATACGGCTGAGAAGTTGCAGAATCGCGGCGGCTTAGGATATCCAAAACTTGCAATCTTGCAAGAGTTCGCTTAAGGCCGCTTTTAATTAATAGATTTTTAAAATCACTTGGATTATTTTTCATGGTAAACAAAAATAAGCAATTCCGAGGATTTTGGTGTTTTTTGAACTATAACTAATCCTTTAAAATTTACAGATTCGTTAAACCCAGTTTATCCCTTTTTTAAGAAATTGCAGGGTTTTATATTCTTCAGAATTGATTTCCGGTTGAACATTATAACCCCAGTTTGCCTGTGGTGGTAAACTCATCAATATTGATTCAATTCTGCCGTTTGTTTCTAAGCCAAATTTAGTACCTGAATCATATACTAAATTAAACTCAACATAACGGCTGCGACGCTGATATTGCCAGTCTTTTTGTATCTCCGTAAATTCCTTATCTCGGTTTCTATCAATTAGCTCGGTATAAATTGGCAAAAAAGTACGGCCGATATTAGCCGAAAAATCAAGAATTTCTGTCCAGGTTAAGTTCGTGTTTTCAGGTTTCAACCTATCATAGAAAATGCCCCCAATGCCACGTGTTTCTTCACGATGTTTAATGTAGAAGTAATCATCAGCTTGTGTTTTAAACTTCTGATAGAAATCCAGATTGTAATCATCGCAAGCTTGCTTTAATTTATGATGGAAAAAACGGGCATCGTTTTCAAATACATAATGTGGTGTTAAATCAATGCCTCCACCGAACCAGCGAGTTTCGTCATTTAATTCAAAATACCTGATGTTCATGTGTATTATGGGTACCAATGGATGATTTGGATGAATTACAATGGAAACACCTGTTGCAAAAAATTCGTCTTCAGTAACATTAAATGCCTTTTTTATGGCATCGGGTAATTTGCCATGCACTGCTGAAAAATTAACGCCTCCTTTTTCAATGATAGCGCCTTTTTGCATTATTCGGGTGCGACCGCCTCCCCCACCATTTCTTTCCCAAAGTTCTTCTTCAAATTTCCCTTTGCCATCAGCTACCTCTAATCCTCTGCAAATTTCATCCTGTATTAACTTATACCTTTGAGCTACTTCTTCTCTAAACATCTTGTACAACAATTATAGAACAAATTTAAGGGTATTAGAATAGCTGTAATGATTTATGTTTAGATAGTACATTTTATTGACAGTCCATATGCTCAGCTGAATTCATTATTCTTCCAGATAATCTAAATCTTTGTTAAAACTTTCCTTTAATTGACTAAGACCAAAAACTGCAAGAATTGTTAAAATAGCCATAACAATATATCCAGCAGAGATTAATCCATATTGTTTGGTGAAAAATTCGAATATAAAGGTAATAGGGATTAACGCTCCCCGTACAAAGTTTGGTGCAGTTGTAGTTACTGTCGCCCGGATATTGGTTCCAAATTGCTCAGATGCAATGGTAACAAATGTTGCCCAATAACCAACAGAAAAACCCATAAAAAGGCAAATCCAAATAAACGAACTACTATTTAAGCCAAAACTTGTTAGGTAAACAACTACGCTTATTACGGATAATAGATGAAAGATAAAAACTGTTTTTCTTCTTGATTTTAAAACCTGCGACAATAAGCCGGTTACCACATCGCCAATGGCGATGCCGAAGTAGGTAAACATGATACCTGTACCGGCTTTTAATGGTTCTGTGGCGCCTAATGCTTTACCAAATTCGGGTGCTAGCGTAACCAAAATCCCAACAACAAACCACAATGGAATACCAATTAAAATGCAGTACAAGTATTTAAGAAACCGCTTCCTGTTATTGAAAAGCATAAAAATATTTCCTTTCGAAACTTCAGTTTTTGCAGCATGTTTGAACATGCCTGATTCGAAAGTACCAACACGAAGTAAAAGTAAGACTAAACCCATGCCTCCTCCAACAAAATACGAAGTTTGCCAGGTATACTTCGATGCTACAGTTGCAGCAACTGCAGCACCCAAAAGTCCGATTGCGCCGACAATCATTGTCCCATAACCACGTTTATCTTTATCCATTGTTTCGGCAACGAGTGTTATTCCCGCACCAAGTTCTCCCGCCAGGCCAATGCCGGCAATAAACCTGATGATTGCATAACTGTGTACCGAAGTCGCAAATCCATTAGCGATGTTAGCTAAAGAATATAATAGAATGGAGCCAAATAAAACTTTAATACGGCCGAGTTTATCGCCTAATACACCCCAGAGGATTCCTCCGAGCAGTAAACCAAACATCTGTGAATTAATGATTAGAAAACCATCAGACTGCATATTATCGGCAGAGACGCCAATCTCTGTTAAGCTCTGAACACGAACGACAGAAAACAAAACGAGATCGTAAATATCTACAAAGTAACCCAGAGCGGCTACGATAACTAAGAAAATAACATTGCGGTTTTTGGCAGTTGCTTGCGAATCCATTTAATTATTTGGTTTATTTGTTGAAAGTACAAATAAGTGCAAATATTTAAAAGATATAAAAAATAAAAGCCACTCTAGATTTAGAGTGGCTTTTTATTCTCCTACATTGGAGGCATTTTTTTTGTTGTATCTGGAGGTGTTGTTGTTTTCGACGTATCCGGTGGAGTTGTAGCTTTAGTGGTATCCATCGGTGTTGTTGTCGTTGTTGTCGAATCCATCGTTGTACTGTCTGTAGAACCAGCCATATTTTTAGATGAATTGCATGCTGATGTGGCAACCATTAACGTACCAGCAAAAGCAAGACTTAAGATTATTTTTTTCATAGTTTTTTAATGTTATCTGTATTCTTAACAACCTTACTATCATTTGGTTTTAAATTTCTAACTAAAATTCTTAAAAATATCTTACAATCAGCAGATTAACAAATAATTACCATAATATTACTCATGATGGATTTTAAGTTTTTCCAGAAGTTCAGGCGCTACATTTTCAGCATAAACCCCATAACCATCTACCAGAACACCTTTTAAATTACCCACATTAGAAGAAATGGCATAGACTACCGAACTATCAGCGGGGTCGGTCATTCCTTCGAAACGGTAAACCTCATCAATTTCAAACTCTTCGGGCATTAGCAGTAAATCAATTTCTTTGCATTCTAAAGCATCCGGAGTTAAATTAAAATCTAAATTGTAGCCTCGGCTATCCAAATCGGCTAAAGCAGCCGTAACTGTATCGTAAATGTGCATAACCCTAATTTACTAAAATATTACTAAAACATCATCAGTAAACTTTAAAAGGTGATAAAACTTTCAGATATTAGTAAATATGATTATATCTCAAAACACCCTTAAGTGGGTTATGCGCCTATATCCACCTTTATTTTTTCAGCGCATTTGGGTTCAGAAATTTGAAGATGATTTTAAAAGTTGTACAGTTAAACTAAATAAAAGCTTCCTGAATAAGAATTATAATGGTTCAATTTTCGGAGGAACAATTTACGCCGCAACCGATCCGTTTTATGCCTTAATGTTCGATCAGCTGATGCAACGGAGAGGTTTTAAAGTTCGGGTTTGGCTAAAAAGTGCATCTATACAATATTTAAAACCTGGTCGTGGAAATTTATATTTTACCATCCGTGTTACTGATGAAATGATTGCTGAAGCAGAGGAAGCGTTAAAAACGATAGGGAAATTTGTTAAAGCCTACCCTATGGAAATTACTAATAAAAACGGGGAGTTATGCGCTACTGTTATGAATGAAGTGTATATCCGCAACCTGCATCAGGGCGAAACGCCGCGAGTTGCATATTAATAGATTTGTTATGCCGAGTATTAAGAGTTTGATTTTGCAAGGTGAGGGCGTTAAGCTTGATTTTAAGAAAACCATTACTAATACCGAAAAAATAGCTAAAAGCCTTGTCGCCTTTGCAAATAATAAGGGCGGTAAACTTTTAATTGGCGTAGCGGACGATGGTACAATTAAGGGCGTAAAATCTGAAGAAGAAGAAAAATACATGATTTTAACCTCTGCACACCAATTTTGTAAACCAGCCATTGAACCATATTTTGAGGAAATTTATGTTAATGATAAGTTGGTTCTGGTAGTAAATATTCCAGAAAGCGACACAAAACCACATTACGCTTTAGATGACCAGAAGAAATGGTGGGCCTACATCCGAATAGATGATAAAAGCGTTTTGGCCAGCAAAATTATCGTTGAGGTTTTAAAAAGCGACCATAAAGATAAAGGTGTACTCATCTCTTATTCTGACAATGAAAAAAAGCTGCTCGAATATCTAGAAGAAAAAGAGCGGATCACCCTTAAAGAATTAAGTAAATTACTTCGCTGTTCTTACCGGAAAGCACAAAAAATTCTGGTTAATTTGATTTTAACCAACGTAATAAAAACGCATACTAGTGAAAAAGAAGAGTATTTTACTGCTGTTAAATAAACAAAATGACTTCGATAAAATTAGCTTTAAACAGTCATACTGTAATCACTTTTTAGCTTTCTTGAATCTGCAATAATTTAACATTCGGTTAACTATCTTTTTTGAGGCTTAAAAAGCCGACCTTTGCACCCTTATGTTTTCAAAAATTTACGCCAAGTATAAACCTTATTATAAAGAAAATCTTCATCTGGCTTTGCCGATTGTTGGTTCTCAGGTTGGGCATACATTAGTGCACATGGCCGATAGTATTATTGTGGGCCATTTTACGGATACTACTCAACTTGCCGCAGTATCCTTAGTAAACAGCATTTTTATTTTGATTATGGTTATAGGCCTGGGAATTTCTTATGGATTAACACCACTAATTGCGCAAGAAAATGGCCGTGGCAAATTCGACGAATGTGGTAGACTTTTATCAAACAGCTTGGTAATTAACATATTGGTTGGCATATTCCTATATATATTAGTCCATTTTGGCGTTTTGCTGATTATAGATCACTTAAATCAAACGCCAGCTGTAGTTTTTTATGCAAAGCCGTATCTCGGTTTATTGTCGGTTTCAATAATCCCCCTGCTTATTTTTCAAACTTTTAAACAATTTGCCGAAGGGTTAGGATTTACCAAACAGGCGATGTTTGTTTCGATTTGGGGCAATGCCATTAACATCATTTTAGGAATTATATTCGTTAAAGGCATGTTAGGTATTAAACCAATGGGCGTTAGTGGCGTTGGGTTAAGTACACTTATCGACAGGGTTTTAATGGCTACTGTAATGGCTATTTACGTTTTGCGCTCTAAAAACTTCAAAAAGTACCTCACTAATTTTAAGGCAAAATTTGTAGATAAGGTAAATGCCTTGAAAATTATTAAAATTGGTGCGCCGGTGGCCTTACAGTATTCTTTTGAAATAAGTGCATTTAGCGGGGCAGCTGTCCTCATTGGAACTATTGGTGCTGTAGAACAGGCAGCACATCAAATTGCAATAAGCCTTGCGTCTATGACATATATGATTGCCAGTGGCATAGCTTCAGCTGCGACAATTAAAACCGGTAACAATTTTGGTAAAAACAATTTTGATGATTTAAGAAAATCAGCAATTGCGAGTTACCATGTCATTCTATTGTTTATGAGCTGCACTGCTGTTATCTTTATTTTTGCCCACAACATCATGCCCTTTATTTATACCGAAGATTTGAAAGTTGTTCCAATTGCAGCTCAATTGTTGGTTATTGCTGGTTTTTTTCAGCTGTTCGATGGAACACAAGTTGTGGGCTTAGGAATACTTCGCGGAATTGGTGATGTTAATATGCCAACATTTATTACTTTTCTTGCCTACTGGGTTGTCGGAATTCCTGTTGGTTACTTATTGGGATTTACTTTTGATTTAGGAGTTAACGGTATTTGGTATGGCTTAACCTTTGGTTTGCTAACTGCCTCTATCCTATTGTTTTTGAGGTTTCAGAATAAAACAAAATCTTTAAAATTATAGATTACAAAATTCTTTAATACATTCTTTTGAAAAACGCGGATTAAATTATTTTCCACCCACATTTACAACTACTCCGATGGTAAAAATGGAATTTCCGGCAGACATATATTTTCTGCTTTTTAAGCCAATATTGCTGCTTGTTGTATACTGTAGCTGAATATTTTTACTCAATCCCATCCGGGTGAAAAAAATTGGTTCAAAGAATATATTATCTTCTTTGGGCTGAACCATGCCATTTAAAAAAAATCTATCCATAGTAATGTGGCTAATTCTTAAAGCTGTTCCATAGTTGATAGGAAAGTCTGTTCCAAAAAGCCTTAAATTATTTTTACGTTTTGAGCTGTAATTCACCTGAAGAAATGCTTTACGGTAATCAACTTCCTGAACCTCACTGCTTATCAAGATGTCGTCTTTATAGTCCCGGAATGTGATGTCGCTCCAACCCTTTCCAACGCCTCCATAAACTTCAATAATTCTATTATTATCTGGTCCGAAAGTATCAAAATAACCGCCGCCAATCTCAATAAGTTTATGTCCGAAATCTTTACTTTTTCTTTCATTGCTCATTGTAGAGCCGCTAAATAATACACCAATATGGTTTGATACAGCATAGGCACCATTTATACTGGCATTACCTTTTAATGAAATATGGCCACCTCCACTAAATTCTCCCTGCTTGCTTAGCATTGGTGTATTAGGCACATTAGGCATATAAACTGAAGAACAACTGCTGGCAAAAAGCGCTAAAACGGGGAAAGCTAAACGTAAGTATTTATTCATAGATGTTTTATAAACAGATTTTTTGGTTAAAAATTGTGCTAGAGTTTCATTTTCATAACCTCTATAATTCTTTTGAATTCATCATGCAGTTCTGCTTTCAAATGAATTTTTTCAGATGTTTTGGGATGAATAAAACTTAATTCTGATGCATGTAAAAGCATGGTTGACATATTCCATTGTTCTAAAAAGAATTTATTTTGCTTATTGCAACCGTGCGTTCTGTCACCAATAATCGGGTGAAGAATATGACTAAAATGCCTTCTAAGCTGATGCATTCTGCCTGTTTTAGGCGTTGCCTCCACTAAAGAATATCTTGATGTTGGGTGCTTACCGAAGGCGATACCAATTTCTGCTTTTTGCAGGGTTTTAAAAGACGTAAAAGCCTCTTGCATCGTACCATTCTCTTTTGCTAATGAATAATCAATATCCATAGCATCGGGGGCAAAACCACGTAAAAAAGCAAGATACTTTTTTTCAGTTTCTGCATTCATAAATTGTTGATGCATAGCTATTTCTGATTCTTTATCGAAAGCAAAAAGTAAGATACCACTAGTCTTCCTATCAAGCCGATGAACAGGACTAACATGTTTTCCAACCTGGTCTCTCAGCAATTGCAAAGCAAACTCTGTAGCATCTCTTGCTATTGAGGATTGATGAACCAACAACCCGTGGGGCTTATTGATTGCAACCAAATGTTCATCCTCATAAATTATCTCCAACATCCGGCGAAGATAAGCATATAGAATCAAGTATATAAATCAAAAGCTAACCGGTAAGTATTACAATGGGCATCTACGATATCTTTGATGTCGGCAGAATAACCGCCACCCATACTAATTTGTAACGGTAAGCTTTTGGATTTACAAGTTTCAAGCACAATCCTGTCACGTTCTTTACAAGCGGCTTTTGATAGAGAAAGTTTCCCTAACTTATCGGTTGCAAGTACGTCTACGCCCGATAAGTAAAAAACAAATTCCGGTTTTGAACGTTCAAAGGCTCTGTTTAAATTCGCTTTCAATAAAGTTAAATATTCTTCATCTCCTACACCATCAGCTAAAGCTACATCAAGATTAGATTGTTCTTTTCTAAACGGGAAATTCTTTTCGCCATGTATAGAAAAAGTGAATACGCCAGGGTTATTTTTGAAAATTTCTGCGGTGCCATTTCCTTGATGGACATCTAAATCAATAATTAATATTCGAGTTACTAATCCATTATTTAGTAGATAGTTAGCCGCAATGCCTTGGTCGTTCAATAAGCAAAATCCTTCACCCCAATTACTGCCCGCATGGTGCGTTCCACCTGCAACATTAAAAGCTATTCCGTTATCTAAGGCAAATTTAGTTCCGTCAATTGTTCCTTGCGTTATCCTCAATTCGCGTTCAACCAATCGTAAATTCAAAGGAAAACCGATTCGTCTTTGCTCCTTTGCGGATAATGTTAAATTTCGGAGTTGTTTCCAGTAAGCTTTATCATGGGTTTCAAGAATGATGGCTTCTTCTACAGGTTCAGGATAATATAAGTTTTCTTGCTCAATTGTTCCTTCGTGTAGCAATTGCTCAGGTATCAGTTCATATTTTACCATCGGAAACCTATGCCCTTCAGGAAGTGGATGGGCGTATAACGGGTGCCATGCAATCTTAATCATTAACTCAAAATTTCCTCAACGTGTTTTTCGATATTGTTGCAAATTGTATCAACAGGCAAATCATTTGCATCTTCTCCGAAAGGGTCTTCTATTTCTTCAGCTATCAGCTCCAAACTTGCTAATACATAGAGTATAAAGGGAACAATTAACACTAAATAATAACCCAGACTGAATACCCATCCTATAGGAATTGTTAACACATACACGAAAATAAATTTCTTTATGAATACACTATAGGAAAATGGAATCGGCGTATTTTTAATTCTTTCGCAACCGCCGCAGATATCCGTAAACTGGTTGACATCATTTGTTAGTACAATCAATTGCTCTTGTGAAATTAACCCTTGGTTTGTTAGCTCGTACAACTTTGAAATCATGCTGCTTGCAATTTGGTTTGGGATATGCTTATTGCCTTCAACCTCAATTAAGAAACTATTTTTCCCAAAATATTTTTTCTCACGAAGGTGTTCTTTCAATGCAAATGCATATTTAGGAATGCCATACTCAAAAAAACGGGTTTCCCCATCAGGCAGTTTTAAAGCTTTTATCTTCATTGCAAAATTGCGGCTCACATTAGTTAAGCCACCCAAAAGCTTCCGTCCATCCCACCATCTATCGTATGATGTATTCGTTCTAAATACCAGAAGCATTGAAATTACGAAACCAAGCAAACTATGCATCATGCCGATGTTACTTACATAATCGCTTTTAGAAAGTTTAAAAACATGTAATTCCAGGAACGAAATTATTGCCGAAAATATAGCTACACTCAACATTAAGGGCCATAATTTTCGAAATGTATCTGCCTTATGTATGTGAAATATAAACGTGAACCAATCTTTAGGGTTATAATTTATCATAACTTAATTTAAAATCTTTTCAGAAACCTTGAGTAAAATTTGTCCGGTTAAATAAATATCCTCAAACGAGTTATACAGTGGTATCGGACTTAACCTTATCACATCAGGTTCACGCCAGTCTCCAAGAACATAATTTTCTACTAAACCATCAAAAATCTGTTTGCCTTTTTCTTTGGCGATGATGGATAGCTGTGCACCTCTATCTTCTTCGTGTGATGGTGTGATTATCTTATACTGCTCAAATCCCAATTCTATATTTACCTGATTTACAATAAATTCAAGATACTTTGTTAAAGCGATACTTTTCTTTCTTAACGGCTCTATAAAACCTGCGTTTTCGAAAATTTGAAGCGACGCATGATACAATGCCATAGGCATAACCTGAGTGCAGCTTATCTGCCATCCATCTGCACCTACTTCGGGAATAAAGCCCTTTTCCATTTTGAACCGAGTATTTTCCTGATATCCCCACCACCCGGCAAAACGCTTTAAGTCAGTGTTTCCGAAATGTTTTTCATGAACAAATATTCCACTTATTCCACCCGGACCTGAATTTTGATATTTATAAGAACACCAACAGGCAAAATCAACCTCCCAATCATGTAATTTAACAGGTACATTCCCGGCTGCATGCGCTAAATCCCAGCCAACCATTGCCCCCACAGCATGACCAGCTTTAGTTATTTCTTCCATGGCGTACCATTGCCCAGTATAGTAGTTTATACCACCAAAAAGCACTAAGGCAATTTCATCTTTATTTTCTTCGATTTTAGCTAGTATATCTTCCGTTCTTAATGTTTCTTCATCCTCGCGGGGAAAAACTTCTATAATCGCTTCTTTTGGCTCGTAGCCGTGAAATTTAACCTGGCTTTCAATCGCATACTGGTCAGACGGGAAAGCACCACCCTCCATAATTATTTTGAACCTTTCGCCTTTCGGCTGATAAAAACTCACCATCAAAAGGTGAAGATTTACAGTAAGCGTGTTCATCGGGCAAACTTCAGAAGTTAACGCACCAACTATTGGCGCCATCAGCCTTTTAAGTTCTTTATGGTAAAACATCCAAGGTTCGGCACCTTCAAACCAACCTTCTACGGCATGATTGGCCCAGCTATCCAACTGTTTATTGATAACCTCTTTTGCTACTTTAGGTTGAAGCCCTAAAGAATTACCACACAAATAGATAAAATCTCTACTGTTTTGTTTCGGAAACAGAAACTGACTGCGAAATCCCCGCAGTTCGTCTTCCTCATCACGGGCTTTGGCAAACGCTATGTTGTTTTCTAAATTCATTGGCTCAATATTACAAAAAAAGCAGGTATTGTTTCCAATCCTGCTCTTTAAAGAAATTATGGCTTTTTAAAATTTCATAGTATCGTGTTTGCCTAAATCTGGAGTATCACCAGTTACGACCGCCTTTAACATACTAAAAAGCACAACTATTTTGGATGAAGAGGCATCCCAGTATTCAGCCTCCTCAGGCGTCACTTTAACTAAAATCAATCTTGGATCTTCAATTCCATCAGGAAACCAGGCTTTTACAAATGGCGAGAAGTAGGCTTCTTTACGCACATTATCATCAACCAATTCAGCTTTTCCTTTTACTGTTAAATATGTATTTTTCGAAGGATCACTGTAAGCTAAAAGCACATTATTATCTTTTGAAATCTCTTTAGATTTCGGAGAATATTCATTCGTAAAGAACCATAAACTCCCATCATCCTCTATTTTGGCGGTACCCATTGGCCTGCTGCCAAATTCATCACTTACAGAAAAAGTGGTAAACATACATGTTCGCACACTTTCTGCCATTTCTTTCAAAATTGATATATTTTTCTCGTTTTTCATTTTATAGGTATTTGAATAAAAAACAGGATTTAGGTAGAAATGTTTGAATAATCTACATCTTATTTGGTTTGCTAACGTACTTATTTCCCTTCACGAAAAACCGCCAGGGTAATAGAGCATGTTCTTTAGCATAGGCAATGCCAACCCTTGGCGCCGCAACAATGTCTCCATCCGGATAATGAATTTGATGATCTTCAATCCAAACTTCATCCTGCGATAAATTTTTGAGGTTAAATGTCCTGTCAATTCCTAAAGCCTTTGCAGTTGAACCAGGACCTGATGAAATTGAAGGCTTTGTAACCGGCATATTTCTTCGCTCTTCAATAATCTCTTTACCAATTAATGGCTCTATTGCTCTGATGAGCACAGCGTGAGGGTCATCTTTTACTGAAGTGACAACATTGAAAAGATTATGCATCCCATAGCAAAGGTATACGTATGCAACACCACCCATGGCATACATAGTCTCTGTACGGGCTGTTCGGCGACCGCCGTAAGCATGAGAGGCCTTATCCTTAATGCCAAAATATGCCTCAGTTTCTACGATAATGCCTGCTGATATTTGTCCGCCAACTTTAGTGTAGAGCACCTTACCAAGTAAATCTTTCGCCAAGGAAACCACATCTTCACTAAGATAATAATCTGCAGGAAGTTTCAATTTAACTAATATGTTTATTTAATAAAACCAATATAACTTGCTCTAAATAAACCTGGTCTGCTGTATCGAAGTGATTCAAAAACTCACTATCCACATCTAAAACACCTATAACCTCATTGTTACTGATTAAAGGCACAACGATCTCTGATTTTGAAGCAGATGCGCAGGCAATATGACCAGGAAATTCATCTACATTCGGTACAATCAAAGTTTGCATCTGCAACCATGAAGAACCGCAAACGCCTTTACCCTTTTTTATTCTCGTACACGCGACAGGACCTTGAAAGGGTCCTAAAACTAACTCATCACCTTTAACCAGGTAAAAGCCAACCCAAAACCAATTAAACTGCTCTTTTAAGGCGGCAGCAACGTTAGCCATGTTTGCCACAAAATCGGTCTCTCCAAATAGTAAACCTTCAATTTGAGGTATTAAAGATTGATATTGCGCTTCTTTACGTTCGGTTCGGTTAATAGTTAAATCTTCAGCCATAATCTAACAAAGTTAATCAGGATTAATCTATTTTTAGATTCATTGTTTTATAATGACAAAATTTTGAAAAGACGATAGCAGTAATTTCACTAGTTTTGAAACAATAACCCATTTAACATGATAGCCGCTTTAACAATTACCAAGTTTCGAAGTATCTCCATACCCTTTGCGTTTTTGGGTATGGCTATTTTGCGAATCCCGCTGTGGCTTAATAAAAAGTGTCTTTTTTGGAAATTAATGGGAAGTGGTAAAAATGCTCAGGTAGATTTAGGTCCGGATTTTAAACATTGGGCAATATTAACGACATGGGATAACAAAGCTGATTGCGATAGTTTTTATATGGATTCTTTTGCGATAAAATGGTTCAGATTTTTTGGAATTGAAGAATTTACTATATTACTTAAACCTTTATCATCACATGGGTTATGGTCAAATAGACAGCCCTTTATAATTGATACTAAGCAGGATTATCCAAACGGAAGAGTTGCTGTTATTACACGTGCAGCGATTCGTTTCAACAGAATAAAAGAGTTTAGAAACAATATTAAAAGAGCAGCAACAGAGATGCGAAAAGCTGAAGGTTACATTCTATCGGCAGGCGTGGGCGAAAATCCTTTTCTCGACCAGGCAACGTTTTCAATCTGGGAAAACTTACAAAGCATGAAAAATTATGCTTACAAATCTACCAACCATTCGGATGTTATAAAACTCACTAGAGAACGAAATTGGTATTCAGAAGAACTATTTGCGAGATTTGAAATAATAGAATGTAATGGCAGTTTAAACGGAGAATCTATTCAATAATTTAATAATATATAAACATTACTTTAATCACATGAGAGTTATTGCAGAACTTCCGCATCCCCAATGCAAAATATCTATCTTTTCAATGAATCAGAAATACATTGTAAAATTTGAGCAGGGAACTTTTGAGCAGAGTTATAAATTATCAGAATTAGATCTAAGTGGAGGAGGCGTTAACGATGTATTTGAAATCATCGATGAAGAATTTATTACAACTGTTATTGAACGTTTTAAGCTGATGCGTGTAGACTTTAACCTCGCCTATAAAAGACATCAATTCTAGAGACGCAACAACATAAGTATTTGCTTTACAACAAGTTAAATATGAAATCGAAATTTTATTTGGCGTTCTGGATTATTTCAAGCACCATAAATTGCAATTAATTACATTAAGACTTTATGTTTGATTATGTAAGTGATTGATATAATGAAATTTATAATTCAGATCAAAATTTAATTCGGACATATCATTTTACCAAATTAATGATAGGTTTTAGTTATAACCACTAAACCATAAAGGCTTTGGATTTGCAACATCCAAAGCCTTTGTAATGATAAAAAATGAATCTTAAATCGGATGGTATTAGTGGTTATTCCTTAACCGAAGCAATCACAATATCGTGAACCACTACACGATACCAGTTATTAGAAAACTTTTCGACGGCATCTAAATGTGTTTTATCTTCTTGATAAGCATTATGATCTACAAGGCTTGCGAATGTTATTGTTAGCGCATAAGTAAAAGAGTTATCCGTAACCGGGCGTACAGGTGTATTCGCTGCTAAACCGTAATTTAATGTTTTAATATATTTAATAGGTTTCAAAGCTTCGAAAAACTGCGTGAATTCTGCTATTTGAAATTTGGTTAGCTGGGGTTTTAGCCAAAACATTACGAAATGCTGTATTTGGCCTTTTTCTAGTGTATTAATTTCTGACATGATTTTTTATGCTAAATATAGAACGAATTTTTTCACGCACAAAAAAAGCGGTTATGAAAACATAACCGCTCTTTAAATTTACCAAGACTTATTTAGTTTTTAGGTTGCACGCGACCAGATTTTCTGTCTTCACCTCTACCGATTAAATAACCACCACCGGCCCCAGCTAAACCACCGATAATTGCACCACGGCCTTTTTTCTTATCGATTAACGCTCCACCGACTGCACCTGCTGCTGCACCAATTACGGTACCTTTAGCTGCATCACTCCAACCTTTTTTCTTTGCTGTTGGCTGAGTACCACCATATGAACTTGATGTGCTGCTTCCTGAGCTAGCATAAGATCTTGACGAATTAGCGCCTGCTCTACGAGCCGCGGCCAATTCAGCCTGACGTTTCTCTTCAGCAGCCTGCTCTTTTTTAACTAGTTCAGCCTTTTTAAAGCTGTCTAACCGCAAACTATCTTTAACCGCCTTTACCGCTAATTCTTTTTCCGCTTGTTGTTGCTTAAGCGCCGCTTCTTCTTTTGCCTTATTGTTACAAGCAAACATTACTGAACTAAGCGCTAACACTACTAATATCTTTTTCATAACTTTTAATTTTTTCATTACTCTTTCTCAGCTACCTAACCTCACTAAGAAGTTTCATTTGGGATGTATGATTTAGTTAATTACTGATAGTAAAGAAAAAATGATGCCAAAATGTTTTAGATATTTAAAATTGTTAGTTTAAATCAGTAAACCAGAAACCAGTTTCTGTATTTTCACCTACCGTCGAATCGTTTGAGGTATCGCCGGTTGATGGATTTTTGTATGTTTTAAATACTGTCTCTCCTATTTGAAATGGTATTTTATTTTTAAAAATCGGTCCTTCAAATGCGAAAGTATGGAACTCTCCGTTCTCGCCACAGGGGTCTACATTATCAGGTAATTTTCCAATTAAATCATTATCTATAATTTTTCCACAGATGGACTTTAAGTTTTGTTGCGCACAAACAATGACGGTTTTATAGTTCAGATTAAGAAATTCACCAATAAGTTGTAATGTATTTTTGTTCCATAAAGGAAAAATCCCCATTAAGCCAACTTCTTTGAGTTTACGTTCGCGGTATAGCCTTAAATCTTCCAAAAAAATATCTCCAAATATAGCGTGTGTTATTCCTTCAGCTTTAAATTTAGATAAATGTTGATACATCACCTGATCATAAGTTTCCATATCTGGCATTTCAGGAAGCTTAATTTGATAAAGAGGAATGCCAATGCTTTCGGCTTGTTTAACAAGCAGCGACGCTCGAACGCCATGCATAGAAACGCGGTTGAATTGCTCTGTAACTGTTGTAACAAGATATTTAATTTGTATGGATGAATCCTGTAAGGCGTAGTGAAGTGCCAGTGTACTATCCTTACCACCACTCCAATTAAATATGCAAAGCTTTCTAAATTCCATTAATCAGGATTTCTTTCAATTCGGAAACACCCGCAACGGCATTTTTTTCGATATTAAATGTATTTCTATAACGACGAACATCTGGTGTTTTGGGATCGATTATATATTTTGGCACCTCAACAGGAATAAAATCTATTAAACCTGCTGCAGGATAAACCGCTAAAGATGTTCCTATCAATACAAAAATATCTGCCGTTTGACATATTTTTGCAGCCACTTCGATCATTGGAACAGATTCTCCAAACCAAACTACATGTGGTCTTAATTGCGAACCCAGTTCGCAAAGTTCGCCCATTTTAATTTCGTTGCCTGTTATTGGATAAGTTAAACTGGCATTTTTATCAGATTGAGATTTTGTTATAATGCCATGAAGATGAGTAACTTTTGTAGATCCTGCCCTTTCGTGTAAATCATCGATATTTTGCGTTATAATTTCAACATCAAAATAACTTTCAAGTTCAGCAAGAACTTCATGTCCACGATTTGGTTGAGCCGCCAAAACCTGGCTTCTTCGTTCGTTGTAAAAATTCTGCACCATTTCGGGATTTCGTTCCCAGGCTTCGGGTGTCGCTACATCATAAACATTGTAACCTTCCCAAAGTCCGTCAGAATCGCGAAACGTTTTTAAACCGCTTTCAGCACTGATGCCCGCTCCTGTTAAAACAACTAACTTCTTCATTATTTAAGAACTTCAATATTAGAGAAATTGATAAATTTGAAATTAAGTGTTTCATCAGCCTTAAAAATTTCAGGATGAAACATACAGGCCAAAGATTCGATTCCATCAACCAAGGTACCAACACTTGGCTGGGTAAACATGTCGAAATCTGCAATATAAACCTGATTTGTTTTAACAGCTTCCAGGTTTTCCCAACCATTTTTTGAAGTTAATAAACTCATTTCATCAATACTCCTGTTAACATCAAACCCACAGGGAGCAATTACTAAAACTTCAGGATTGTATTTTAAAATTTTATCCCATTGGGTAACGATAGAATCTCCGGCAGGATTTGATAACATGTCTACCCCGCCTGCAGCAGCAATTTGAAATGGAATCCAGTGACCGCAGTTATAAATAGGATCTATCCATTCCATTAGCATAATTCTTTTTAACGGAGCCCGGTTTGCCCTAAGCCTGTCGAGAATATCATCAGTTCTTTTTTCAATTTGTGCCAAATAATTTAGGGCTACTTCCTCCTTACCCATCGCTTTAGCAATTGTTATTGCACAATCGTAAACATCCTGGAGGTTATTTGGAGATAAAGCCACGAGTTTAGGCTGTTTAGTTAGTTTCAAAACAGCCGTTTCTGTACAAACAGTATCAATATTACAAACTTCACATACATCTTGAGTAAATACAATATCCGGCGAAATACTTTCCAAAAGTTCATCATCAACCCAATACAAACTTTTTCCCTGTGCCTTTGATGCCGAGAAGATTTTATCAATTTCTAGGCTTGAATAGTTTTTGCCTTCGAGAATGCAACGGACGATTTTAGGCATTTCCGCTGCTTCTTTGGGGCATTCGAAAGTTACTCCGTAAAGATAATCTTGCAAGCCCATATCATAAATCATTTTGGTAGCAGCTGGTAAAAAGGAAACAACTTTCATAATGGCGTGATTTGAGATACGGTTAAAACATAATTAAGTAAATAAGTAATATATCAATTTAAAAAAAATCCCCTTTTGAACTGAGTCAAAAGAGGATTTATCGAAATATTAAAAAACTATATTTTCTGCGTTTGTAATTTCAGAACCGGGTACTTCGCGGTTAAAATTTCGAAAGCCCCAAAAAGTAAAGCGCCATAAATCAACGTCCCTTCTAGGAATCTTATTTCGAAAGGTATCGCGTTTTCTAATACCAACCAAAAGCCTGCAAGATTTTGAGCATACGCAGGGTTATGATACCAAATTGGGAAATCGGTTACAATCCAATGGATTAATACGATAACCAGTGTTGAAGCTAAAAGATTTACAATATTGATGTTTTTCAGCATAACTCTTCCTACCAGAACCATCAAAGCAAAAGCCAGGTAAACCCAATACCAGCCTTCATACAAAAAGCCACTACTGTATTTACTAAAAATGGTGGTAGATAAAACAAAGTCACTTAAAAATAAGCTTAATAATGGAAATGAAAACGCTTTTAAATTATCTTTAAAATAAGCACCTCCAAATAAAGCAACTGCTCCAATCGATGAAAAATTAGCAAATCTTAGTTCGTCGGAATTAAAAGTTACCAGTAAGCGGAATCCCGTAATTACTAATATCATCAATAATAAAACTAATGTGCGTGGGTTGAATTTTAAATGAGCCATTTTATATTGGTTATTTACTGCAAAGTTAATTTTTCTTAATGGATATTAAAAGTAACGCCTGTATTAAAATTAAAACCCAAGCTGTTGTAGCCAATAATTTCACTGTATTTTTCATTTAAGATGTTTTTTGCATCGAAAAATACTTTAATGCGTTTGTTAAACAAAGCATATTCAGCATAGGCGCCAAGCAATTTGTAAGCAGGTAAAGTATCTACAGTGTAGGTACTGAAATTTCCATCTGTGCGGTTGCCAAAATAGCGATAATTTGCACTTACAAATAAGTTATTAGTTGCCTGCAAACCTGCATTAAGGCCGAAAGTATGTTTCGGGCGTCGGAAAAGATAATCGGCAATTGCATTGTCTACAAAGTTAAATTCATTTCCTTCAACGTAGGCATAGTAACCGTTAAAGTTAAATTTACCAAGTTTGATGGTTGGTTCAACCTCAAATCCTTTGGTTTTTTGGCTAACCTGATTTACATAACCTGCAGGATAAGCATAAATAATCGCATCTGTTAAATCGCGTTTAAACCCGGCCACACGCAAAGAGAATTTATCATCAACGAAACTAAAATTAACACCGGCTTCATAATTTTGAGATTTTTCAGGTTTTAAATCTAAGTTAGCCCCGAACTGTCCGAATAACATGTTCAAGGTTGGTACTTTAAATGCTGTTGAAACCGTTCCAAAAAGTTTTATTTCTTTAATAATATTTATACTAGGTGTAACCGAGTAAGTATAATTTTCGCCATATTGTTCATGTTTATTGTAACGACCGCCAATTTCTAAATTGAAGATGCTCAAATCGTGCAAAAATAATGACCCATAAGCCGCAAAGATATTCGCTTTAGGGCTTGCACCTGCCGCTGTTAACTTCATTACTCGGTTATCGATACCCACTAACAAATCTAATTTGTTGTTTAGCTTCTGATTATAGAACAAATCGATAATGTTCACCTTACCCTGACTAAAGCTTGGGAAAGAACTGTGTGCATCATTAGAAGTGTTTTCGTAACTGTAATTCAAAGTCACTTTACCTGTTTCAAACTCATATTTTGCATTTGTTCCTGCCGCAACATTTTTTAAAATTGAGTAATTACCAGCATCTGTAAAAGCACCACCATCAAAGCTGTAATTTCCATAATGATAACGTACAAATGGGTTAACAGAAAAATGATTATCCAGTTTAATTCCAAAATTGGCATTTAATGCACCTGTTCTAAAACCATCTTTATCAAACTCAGCAGTGTTTCCCACAGGGTTTGCAGCCTCAGAAATTCCATTGGTTTTATTTTGAGTATAATTAACGTTATAAGTAAATCCTGCAACACCTCCATTCAAACCAATTGTTCCCTTGTAACTTTCGTAACTACCGGCACTTGCAACACCGTAAATTGTATTGCCTTTTGGTCCGCCTTTTTTGGTAATGATATTGATAACACCTGCAACCGCGTCAGAGCCATAAATTGTAGATTGACCACCTCTTAAAATTTCGATACGATCAATTTGATCTATCGAAATCAAACGTAAATCAAAAGCGCCACCGTTGCCTGAAGGGTCGTTTTGAACGATACCATCAATTAAAACAACTGCGTAGGCGCTTCCTGCACCACGAAAAAATACCGATTTGTTCAAGCCTGGATTACTGCTCGAGCCAGCTACGATGATGCCTGCTTGTTCACTAATTAAATCAGGCAGTGATTTTCCATGACTTCTTTCTAAAACTTCGCTGCTGATAATGCTTACAACTTTACCTGTTTGCGATTGTTTCTGGTCGTTTTTAGTAGCCGTAATTACAACATCCTTGAGTTGTAAACTGTCTTGTGCATTAGCCAGCTGGCTAATCGATAATTGAGCAAACCCCAGGCCTGCGACAATTAAAATTCTTTTTTTGTTCATTTGATTGTGAGTTTTGCCCACAGCCAACAGATTAGGAAAGGAAATGAAAATACGAAAACGTTTAGTACCTCAATCCTAGCTTCAATCCCCGAAAGCTATGAAATTATTCGCTAAGGCAGGTCTTCTGACTTGCTCCCGATGATTTTCGGCCTTCCCGTTTTTGTTAACAGTGGCTTAAGAATGAAATCTCGTTGTGGAGCTTACAGCTGCGGGACAGTTGCAGAATTACACTGCATTCCCTTTTAATTCCAGTTGTAAAGCCGGAAACCAAAAGCGCTGCAAAAGTAGTAAAATTAAGTAAGATGTAAAATGGATGATGGAAAATGTCTTTTTTAATACAAAAAGTTAACTTTATTATAAATTACCAGCTATGAAATTGTTAATTCTACCAGCACTTTTCGCAATAAGCTTATCGGTAAATGCACAAATAACCGATACTGTTCTACTGAAAAAATTAATGGAATCTAAGCCCGAACTTTTCAGCTCTGTTTTAAGTCATCCTGATAAAAACCAGGTACAGATTTTATACACGCAGATAAATCGAGATGCAAAAAACAAACCTACCTTTAAAAGCTATAGCTATAATCTAAACCCACATCATTATTTTTACCCGGCCAGCACCGTAAAACTTGCGGCAGTAATTTTTGCGCTGGAAAAAGTTAATCAATTAAAAAGTACAGGATTAACTTCGAAAAGTATAATGTTAACAGATAGTGCGTTTAAAGGACAAACAATGGTTACCAAAGACACCTCCGCTAAAAATGGTTTGCCATCAATTGACCACTATATAAAAAAGATTTTGCTCACAAGTGATAATGATGCTTTTAATCGTTTATTTGAATTTATTGGCCGGGCTGAGATAAACGAAAAACTCAAAAAAAACGAATTAAACGATAGTAGAATCCTAAATCGTTTAGCAATTGGCGATGCGGGTGAAACGGCGAAGCATACCAATCCAATAAGATTTTTTAATGGTGATAAGCTCGTTTATAATCAACCCGCCCTATACGATCGAAAAGAATATGAACTTACTTTAACAAACACAGTTATGGGCAAAGGTTATTTGGATAGTGCTGATAAATTAGTAAATAAGCCTTTTAGCTTGATTAATAAGAATGCATTCGCCATAAATGACCAGCAAAGGTTAATGCAAAAATTAATTTTTCCTGAAGCTTTCTCCAAAAACGAGCGTTACAATCTTACAGCTGATGACTACAAATTGATTTACACGTACATGAGTAAATATCCAACAGAAAGTAATTATCCAAAATATGATGGCAAAGAATTCTGGCCAACTTATGCTAAAATGCTTTACTACGGTCGCCAACAAAATGTAGAATTAGATTCGAACATTAGAATTTTTAATAAATATGGCGATAGCTATGGCTATATTATTGATAACTCTTATTTTGTGGATTTCAAAAATGGAATCGAGTATTTTCTTACCGCAGTGGTTCAAAGTAATGAAGATGGCATTTTCAACGATAACAAATATGATTATGAAACGGTCTGCTATCCTTTTATGAAAAATTTGGGAAGAACGATTTATGAGTTTGAATCATCAAGGAAGAAAAATAAAAAACCTGATTTGAGTAAGTTCAAATTGGACTACCGTTAAAACAAAAAAGTCACGATTTTCATCGTGACTTTTTAAAATATGATTACCGCCGAAGCGAAAATTTCTATTTTACTGCATCAATTACAGCTTTGAAAGCTTCCGGGTGATTCATTGCTAAATCAGCCAATACTTTACGGTTTAAACCGATTTCTTTTGAAGCAAGTTTACCAATTAATTGAGAGTAAGAAATACCGTGCTGACGAGCACCTGCATTAATACGTTGGATCCATAATCCGCGGAATTCTCTTTTCTTAACTTTACGGTCACGGTATGCATATTGCAAACCTTTTTCTACTGTGTTTTTAGCAACAGTATAAACCTTACTTCTTGCTCCCCAATAACCTTTTGCAAGGTTAAGGATTTTTTTTCTTCTTCTTCTCGAAGCTACTGCGTTTACCGAACGTGGCATGTTGTTGTTGTTTTTTGGCAAGCGGCGTTCCGTTTAACCGGAAACTTAAAGCCTGATACCTGGTGAATTAATAAATTACTTTCCGATACAAAGCATACGTTTAACGTTACCAGTATCTGCTGCTGTTACCATGCTAGCATTTCCAAGTGCACGTTTACGTTTAGTACTCATCTTTGTTAAGATGTGACTTTTGTATGCGTTGTTTCTTTTGATTTTACCTGTTCCAGTAAGCGAAAAACGCTTTTTAGCACTGGAATTGGTTTTCATTTTTGGCATAACCTGTTTTTTAATTTATAAACCTATTTTTATTTTTTTGCTACTTTAGGTGCAACTGTAAGGAACATTCGCTTACCTTCTAACTTAGGTAATAATTCTACTTTCCCTACATCTTCCAAAGCCTGGGCAAATTTCAATAACAAAATCTCTCCCTGTTCTTTGTAAACAATTGCTCTACCTTTAAAATGTACATAAGCCCGAACTTTTTCACCGTTCTCTAAAAAGCTTATTGCATGTTTTAGTTTAAACTGGAAATCGTGGTCGTTCGTATTAGGACCAAAACGAATTTCCTTAATTACAGTCTGCTTTGCATTCGATTTAATCTCTTTCTGCTTTTTCTTCTGCTCGTAAACAAACTTACTGTAATCGATAATTCTACAAACCGGAGGTACTGCATTCGGAGAAATCTCTACCAAATCCAATTCCAGTTCATCAGCAAGGGCCAAAGCTTTAGCCAAAGGATAAATCCCCGGTTCAACATTATCGCCAGCCAAACGCACTTCAGGCGATTTAATGTACTGATTAATGTTATGTTCTGCTTCTTTTTTCTTAAAAGGTGGACGTGGTCCCCTGTTAAATCCTGGTCTTCCTAATGCCAAATTTGTATAAAATTAATTTTTATTTAAACTGTTATTTCTTTCAATAATAATCCGCTGAACTCTTCCAACGTCATTTCACCTAAATCTCCCTCACCATGTTTTCTGATTGAAATTTTACCTTCAGCCATTTCTTTCTCACCAATGATGAGCATATAAGGGATTTTTTTAACCTCCGCATCGCGGATTTTGCGACCGATTTTCTCATCACGAAAGTCAATCAGCCCGCGAATATCGGAATTATTTAGTTCATCTAAAACTTTTTTTGCATAATCTTCATATTTTTCTGAAATAGGAAGAATTATAAATTGCTCAGGGCTTAACCACAACGGGAAATTTCCTGCACAATGTTCTATCAAAACCGCAACAAATCTTTCTAACGAACCAAAAGGGGCACGGTGTATCATTACGGGCCTGTGTTTTAAATTATCACTACCTGTATATTCTAGCTCGAAACGTTCAGGCAGGTTGTAATCTACCTGTATAGTGCCTAGCTGCCACCTTCTTCCAAGGGCATCCTTAACCATAAAATCCAGTTTTGGGCCATAAAAAGCAGCTTCACCATATTCTACAATAGTATTCAGGCCCTTTTCAGCAGCAGCCTCAACAATTGCGCTTTCTGCCAGTTTCCAGTTTTCGTCAGAACCAATGTACTTAGACTTATTATCCGGATCTCTTAACGAAATCTGTGCGGTATAGTTTTCGAAACCTAAAGATTTAAATACATAAAGTACCAAATCGATAACTTTTTTAAACTCATCTTTTACTTGCTCTGGCATGCAGAATAAGTGTGCATCGTCTTGCGTAAACCCGCGTACACGAGTTAAACCATGCAATTCACCACTTTGTTCGTAACGATAAACGGTTCCAAACTCGGCAAAACGAACAGGTAAATCCTTGTAAGAACGTGGTTTGAATTTGTACATTTCGCAATGGTGAGGACAGTTCATTGGTTTTAAAAAGAACTCTTCTCCTTCTTGCGGAGTTTTTATTGGCTGAAATGAATCTTTACCATATTTATCCCAATGACCTGAGGTAACGTACAAATTCTTATTTCCGATATGTGGAGTAACCACTTGTTCGTAGCCGGATTTTGATTGAGCTTTAGTTAAAAAGTTAACCAAGCGTTCACGCAGCGCTGTTCCTTTTGGTAACCACATTGGTAAACCAGCACCAACTTTTTCTGAAAACATGAACAATTCAAGTTCCTTGCCTAATTTTCTATGGTCGCGTTTTTTAGCTTCCTCAATCATTGCAAGGTACTCAGTAAGTTCACTGGCTTTAGGGAAAGTTACGCCGTAGATACGAGTTAACTGTTTTTTACTCTCATCACCACGCCAATAAGCCCCTGCAACATTCATCAGTTTTACAGCTTTAACAAAACCTGTATTTGGAATGTGCGGACCACGGCATAAATCAGTAAAAGCACCCTGTGTATAAAAAGTGATTTTTCCATCCTCCAAACCATCAATTAAATCCAGTTTGTACTCGTCTCCTTTTTCAGTGAAATATTTAATTGCATCAGCTTTGCTTACACTTTCACGAGTAAAAGTTTCCTTTTGCTTAGCCAGCTCAATCATTTTTGTTTCAATGGCTTTGAAATCATCAGATGAAAATTCTTTATCGCCAAAGTCTACATCGTAGTAAAAACCGGTTTCAATTGCCGGACCGATGCCGAATTTAGTTCCCGGATATAATGCTTCAAGCGCTTCGGCCATTAAATGGGCTGATGAATGCCAAAAAGTAGATTTACCTTCAGCATCATTCCAGGTTAACAACTTAACTGATGAATCTGATTCTATCGGACGTGTTGAATCCCAAATCTGACCATTAACTTCGGCAGCTAAAACGTTTCTTGCTAAACCTTCGGAAATTGATAATGCAATTTGATGGGCAGAAGTGCCCTTTTCATACTGACGAACCGAGCCGTCAGGTAAAGTAATATTAATCATCTACAACTATGATTTTGTTCCTAATTCTTTTTAAAGTTTCGGAACGGTTTAAAAATTTGTTATTTCTAAATCACATACAAAGTGATTTTATTTTCTGCAAAGATGCGGTTTTTCCAGCTTAAAAGCAAGTTCTCATTGAATTAGGATTTTGTTTTAGCAGAGGAATCTATAATAAAATCAACTGAAATCAGCCTTTACTTGGCAGCAATTTATTTTTCAGATATTTTCGTATTGGTGTATCTACAAAAATCATTATCAAATAAGCAAAAGCAATTAACAGACATAAAGAGATGGGAATAATTATTTTAAGCAAGCTCATTTCGGGTTTAACCACCGAAACGTAAGTCAGAAAAATCCAAATAAAAGGATAGTGAGTCATGTATAACGGATAGGAAATATCTCCTGAGAATTTACAAATTTTTCCAAGCCCTGATTTTAATGTGGCGCCCGCACCCAAAGCAACCAAAACAGGGAAGTAAATCAGTACAATTAGTGGTTCAGTTAACCAATTATACTTATCATTAAAAGGAACCAAAAATGCAAGAAGCAGTAAAACGGAAACGCCTGAGAAACCTAAACGATTTTTGATTATCCAGTTGGAACGATAGACTAACATACCTGCCAGAAAAGAATACAGAACTCTAGCACCACCATCCCAAAAAGTTGGTCCGCCCCAACCGCCCATTAAATTTGTAGATTTAAATGCAACAAAACATATTACTAAAACAGCAATTAATGTTAACGCTTGCAATGTTTTTCTGCTTAATCTATATAATATGATTACGTAAAATATGTTCGCAATGTATTCCCAAAAAAGCGACCATGCAGGTGCGTTTAAGTTGAATAAATTAAAATACCGCTCGGCCATAACAGGATATGGAACTAAAAACGCTGATGCTAAAAACAACAATGCGGTTTTACCAAATCCATAAACTGCATAAAAATTACTGAAGGGGTCGAAAAGAAAGGTTAATAATCCTAAAATTGAGCCAATTACCACCAAAGGATGAAGGCGAATGAGCCTTAACTTTACAAAAGTCAAGATGCCAATCTTTTCTATTCTGCTGTCGTAGGCATAGGCAATTACAAATCCTGATAGACAAAAGAAAAAATCCACAGCTAAATAGCCATGTGCGATAAAGTTCTTGCTGTAATCGGTTATGGCTATTTCCATGAAATGATAAAAAACAACAACTACGGCAGCTAGTCCCCGCAATCCATCTAAAATTGCAAAATGTTCTTTAGTTATTAAAACTTCTTCTTTATTCATTTGAATTAGAAAATACTTGCTTGTTAAATTATCCAATGATAAATAAATTAAACCAAACGGAATAAATATGTCTCGAGATTGTTAAGAAGATAAACTGGAAGATGCGTTGAAATATAGCGTAAAAAAAAAGCCTGCTCATAAATGAACAGGCCTTAAAAATATTATTAATCAGACTAGCCACCGAAACCTCTAATAACGACACCCCCAGCACCGCCTGGTCTGCCATTGCCGTTACCTCTAAAACGTTTCATCATGTTTTCCATTTTCGTTTTGTATTCAGCTTCTGTAATTGGAGTAGCTTTTTTAGGTGCTGTCACATCTTTATTGCTTACGCTACGATACTCAATGCTTTTAGCAACCGTGCTATTTCCTCTTCCTTCGATAGCTAAAACAGTACCTTCAGTCCACATATTTGGGTTTGGAGAGAAATCGAAACCTAAATCCGTTGTGTACCAAATATGAGTTTCTTCAGTTACGTCTCTGTCCATATCTAAAATTTTCATAGACCGGGTTGATTTTACAATCGCCTCATGACAAGTTAAGCCGCAGATTTGCTTAGTTGCATCTGTTTTAACCACTTCAATTTTAGGTGGCGCAACAGGTTTTGGTTTAGTAGTATCGTTTGGATTTTGATTTCTTCCCATACCCCCACCGAAACCTAGTCCTGCAGTTGCATTTAATTTTAAGCCGCTTTGCATAACATAAGTAGTATCGCTTAAATCAAAAACTTCGACTAATTTTTTATCGGCAAAAGTGTAATAGTATTCTCTGTTACCGCCTGCGCCGCCAAAACCTCTCATCATACGGCCCATGCCGCCGCCACCACCGCCTGCGCCATTACTATCTTCTGTTTCTTCAACAGGCATGTAACTTGCATTGGTTGCATTAAAAAGTAACTCAAAATTTGATTTACTGCTCGATGGCATTCTTGCAGCCATTTGCTCGGGGATTTTAACACCGCTTGCCGCCATCATCGCAGCAGGGTCTATTGTGGTTTCAAATTGTATTGCTCCTGAAGTTTTCTTTTGTGCATTTGCTACCGATGCAATGGATAAAACTCCTAATAAAGCGAAAATTATTTTTTTCATCTGTTTTATGTTTTGTTGTTTAGATATGAAAGGTTAAAAAAGGTTTAACAAAGGTATTAGAGATAAAACGCTAAACTTGTTAAAAATTGTTAAACAGTTGTAAATCAGCCGTAATAATCTTGTTAGTATTCGGTACTTTCTAACCATCCATGGCATAAAACATCGGCGATGTGCATGGTTCTTATCGGAAGGTGATTTTTATCGATATAACCCTGAAGATGTAAAAGGCAAGATAAATCGGTTGATATAATATAGTCTGCCTGTTGAGCGAGTGCGTGATTAACTTTTTGTTCGGCCATGGCCGAAGAAATGGCATCGAATTTAACAGCGAAGGTACCGCCGAAACCACAACACATATCTGTATCTTCCATTTCGAGCATCTCTAAACCGTGTACTTTAGAAAGCAGCTGACGGGGCTCATCTTTAATTTTACATTCGCGAAGTGCGCTGCAAGAATCGTGGTAAACGGCTTTTCCCTCTAGCTCTGCTCCGAAATAATCTTTCTTGGCAACGTGAACCAGAAAATCAGAAAGTTCCCAAATATTCGATTGCAAACTGCGGCATTTATTATGAACGATGGTATTTGTAAATAAATCATTGTACCCACCTTTAATCATTCCTACGCAAGATGCAGATGGCGCAACAACGTAGGTGTTTTCAGTAAAATCGTTTAAGAACTTAGTGCCAACTTCTTTTGCTTCATCCCAATACCCTGCATTGTAAGCAGGCTGACCGCAACAAGTTTGTTTTGAGTTGTATTCTACTTTACATCCTGATTTTTCTAATAATCTTAGCGTATTAAAAGCGGTTTCGGGATATAACTGGTCTACAAAACAGGGAACAAACAATTCTACTTTCATCAACAAATATTCTTTAGCCTACAAACTTACAATTTTACTATTTCTTTGCGCTCGATTTTTTTCAAGAGTGCTAAAAACAACAATCCCACTATAAAAAATGATGCCAAAGCTATAATGGAAAAGCGAATATTTCCTGTTAAATCTTCTATGTAAGCAAAGCTGAAAAGTCCGATTACGATGGCGAGTTTTTCCGTAACATCATAAAAACTGAAGAATGAAGTTGTATCGGGCGTATTTTCAGGTAAATATTTTGAATAGGTAGAACGAGATAAAGACTGGATTCCTCCCATAATCAGGCCGACGATAGCCGCTAACGAATAAAATTGATATTCATTTGTGATGTTATAGCCGTAAATGCAACAGCCAATCCATATTAAAACTACCATCATCAACACATTTACATTCCCCCATTTTTTTGCTAGAAAAGACATCAGTAAAGCACCTGGAATGGCAACTAATTGGATAATAAGAATTACGGCAATCAGTTTGGCGGTACCTAATTTTAAAGTTTTTTCAGCAAAACCAGCAGCGGCCAACATAATAGTTTGAACACCCATCGAATAAAAAAAGAACGATAATAGAAATCCTTTCAGCTTTTTAATTTTCTTCAACTGATTCCAAACTTTTGAGAGTTCGCCAAAGCCGTCTTTTATAATATTGGTTTTAACTTTTGTTGCTTGCGGTGTTCCGTTGGGCAGAACGGAAAAAGGAATTTGCGAAAAAGCTATCCACCAAACACCGACCAAAAGGAATGATAATCTCGGTGGAAATGAAGCATCGACAATACCAAACCATTCAGGTTTTAGTACGAATAAAAAGCAAATCAATTGAAGCACAACTGAGCCCACGTATCCGTAAGAAAATCCCTGAGCGCTTACCTTGTCCTGATGCTCCTCGGTTGCAATTTCAGGTAAGTATGAATTACTGAAAAGTACGCCTCCAATGTATCCCATTGCAGCCAAAACAAAGAAAACGATGCTGATTTGCAGAGTATCTAACTTAAAGAAATACAAAGCCATGCAAGCCAAACCGCCCATGTAAGTGAAAAATTTCATGAATGATTTCTTGTTCCCTCTTCTATCCGCAATTGAAGACAAAATAGGTAAAGCCAATGCCATTATCAAGTATGCAAAGGATAGCGCATAATTTGATAATGAAGTATTCACAAAAGTTCTACCGAGAAAAGTTACCTTATCTCCATACTCTTTTGTAGTGGTGATGATGGTGTAATAAGCAGGAAAAATGGTTGAAGTAATAACTAAATTATAGGCCGAATTTGCCCAATCGAAGAAAGCCCAGGAACGGATGGTTTTCTTATTGTCTTTTTGTATCATTATAAGCGCTAAATATTTTCAATCAGATATGTTTGGACTGCAAAAATTGAAATTCGTAAATCTAAAATCAAATGTAATATTTCTTCCCGTCAGTTTTTATTTTGCCAGCATCTAATAATTCTCGAATGGCTTCTATCCTATCGTTTTCAACGCCGTTTTTAATATGGGTAACCAAATCATCCAAACTTAACGGTTGCTGCTGAAGTAAAGAAACGATTTCAAACTCAATTTCATCGCCCATTTGCACTTCGTTTTCTGCCCGTTTTTCTGCCAGGCAAACATCGCAAACACCACATTTTGTAGCAGTGTGTTCATCAAAATAATTTAACAACTGAATGCTGCGACATTTATACGAAGTCGTATAGTCAACAACGGCATTTACTTGTTTCAGCAGGATTTCTTTTCTTAGCTCAAGGTATTTCACATCTAAATCAAAATGGTCCATATCAACCCTCGGACGAACATATTGCAATTGAGGCTGGTCGGTTTGCTGAATATAGGTTATCATTTCTATCGATTGTAATTTATTAAGCAGAGCGATGACATCTTTGAATGATAAACCCAGTTTCTTGGCTAAATCGGCCTCGTTTATTTTTACGAAACCATCGAAAGCACCGCCATAAGAACGTAATATAGTTTTAATTACACCATCATAGGCCTTGTTCTCGATTTGAAAACGGTAAACATCTTCATGGCCAACAATAAACATCAGCCTTGATGGCAAAAAAACACTTTCTGATAGCGTGATGTAGCCATCATGTTCTAGAAATTTCAAAGCAGAAATTGTTTTTAAAACGCTAATATTAAACCGTTTACAAAAATCAGCTATATCAAAAGTAAAAGTGAGACCCTCGCCTGCCCCAAAAGCCAATTGGAAATAATTTCCTAAATAATGATATACTTTTCTGATTTCATCAGGCGATGGAAAGCTATTGATGTAACGAGATTCAAGACTTAAAACGTCAGATTGATTAGCAAGCAAAACAGCATAACTACGTTTCTCATCGCGGCCAGCTCTGCCCGCTTCCTGATAATAAGCCTCCAAACTTTCGGGCAAATCTAAATGCACCACAAAACGAACATCAGCTTTATCGATGCCCATTCCAAAGGCATTTGTAGCCACCATGATTCGGGTTTTGCTAAGTTTCCAGTCTTCCTGTTTTTGAAAACGCACATCACGTTCTAAACCTGCGTGGTAGAAATCGGCTTTAATTTGATTGCGATTAATAAAGTTAGAAACTTCAGCGGTTTCTCTGCGATTGCGAACATAAACCAAGCCCGTTCCTTTTACATTTCTGCAAATCTCAATTAGTTTTTTATACTTATCTTCCTGTCCAAAAACTACATAACTCAAATTATCTCTAGCAAAGCTTTTAACAAAAACCTGCGGGTCTTTCATCTCTAGTTTCTCTACAATATCTCTCCGAACAAACTCGGTCGCCGTTGCAGTGAGTGCTAAAACAGGAACATCAGGAAGAATTTCTCTTAGTTTTGAAATTTGTTGGTAAGGCGGACGAAAATCGTATCCCCATTGCGAAATACAATGTGCTTCATCAACTGCAATCAGGTTTACGTTCATATAAGAAATCCTAACACGAACTAAATCAGAAAGCAAACGCTCGGGAGAAAGATAAAGAAATTTGATTTTGCCGTAGATGCAGTTATCCAATAAAATATCAATTTCGCGTTTCCCCATCCCGGCGTAAATGGCAATCGCCTCAATACCTTTCGATTTAAGATTTTCTACTTGGTCTTTCATCAAGGCAATAAGCGGCGAAACGACAATGCAAATACCCTCTTTAACTAAAGCAGGCACCTGAAAGCAAATCGATTTCCCTCCGCCTGTTGGCAAAAGTGCTAAACTATCTTTCCCGTCTAAAACCGAAGCAATAATATCTTGTTGTAGCGGCCTGAAAGCTTGGTGCCCCCAATATTTTTGTAAAATCTCTATTGCTGTCATAAATCGGCGGTATCAAAACTATAAAAAAGCTGTTGATATTGCTAAATTGCGCCTCAATTAATCAAAATTTAGATGAAACAACTCTATTTTCTATCTGCGCTTTCTCTTTTATTTTTTACTTCAAACGCCCAGGAAAAAAAGTGGGACGTTGAAAAATTTCAAGGTACGACCAAAAACTTCACTTTAAATACCGATGAGGGCACTTGGATGAACCTTGATGTAAGTGCCGATGGCCAGGAAATAGTTTTCGATTTGCTGGGCGATATTTACACCATGCCAATATCGGGCGGCCAGGCGAAGTTAATTAGTGGTGGCATTGCTTACGATGTGCAACCAAGATTTAGTCCGAACGGAAAATACATTTCTTACACAAGCGATAAAAGCGGCGGCGATAACATCTGGATTATGAATCGCGACGGTTCAGGCAAAAAACAGGTTACTAAAGAAACGTTTAGGTTGTTGAATAATGCGACCTGGATGCCGAACAGCGAATATATAGTGGCTCGTAAACATTTTACCGCCGGCCGTTCGTTAGGTGCAGGAGAAATGTGGATGTACAGTATAAACGGTGGCGATGGCATTCAGCTTACCAAACGTAAAAACGACCAGCAAGATGCAGGAGAACCAAATGTTTCGCCTGACGGAAGATATGTTTATTTTAGTGAAGATGTTACGCCCGGCCCAAATTTCGAATATAGCAAAGACCCGAACGGAACAATTTATGCCATTCGTCAGCTGGATTTAACCACAGGAAAACTAAATACTTTAATTAATGAACAAGGTGGTGCTTGTCGCCCGCAGGTTTCGCCTGATGGAAACTTAATCGCTTTCGTAAAACGTGTTCGTTTGAAATCGACACTTTATGTTCAGAATATTAAAACAGGCGAAGAATGGCCTGTAAATGAAGATTTATCTCACGACCAGCAAGAGACTTGGGCAATTTTTGGTGTTTATCCGAACTTCGCCTGGATGCCCGACAGCAAAAGTTTGGTTTTTTATGCAAAAGGCAAAATCAGAAAAACGGAAATCGGGAGTTTAATTACTTCAACCATTCCTTTTCAGGCCAATACAGTTCAAACGGTTCAGCAAGCTTTACATTTTGAACAACAAGTTTTCAGCAATGATTTTTCGGCAAAAATGTTGAGGCAATTAACGACTTCGCCTGATGAAAAAACAATTGTTTTCAACGCCGCAAGTTTTCTTTACAAACAGGATTTACCAAACGGCAAACCTGAAAGATTAACAAATGGCTTGGATTTCGAATTCGAGCCAAGTTTCAGTCCTGATGGAAAATTTGTGATTTACACCACCTGGAGCGACGAACTTCGCGGAGCGATAAAAAGAACAGATTTAAAATCGGGCAAAACCATTACTTTAAGCGATGAAAAAGGATTTTATTACTCGCCACAATATTCTACCAAAGGTGATAAAATTGTTTTCAGAAAGGGCAGCGGAAATGATGTTTTAGGTTATAACTATGGCCGGGGAACGGGAATTTTTATCATGCCTGCAAATGGTGGTTCAAAAACGCTGGTCTCTGAAAACGGCATTAAACCATCCTTCAATAACAATGACACCCGAATTTACTTCCAAAGTTATGCTGATGGCAAAAAGGCTTTAAAAAGTATCGATTTGAATGGTGCAAATGAGCGGACCCATTTCACTTCCCAATACGCAAACCAGTTTGTAATTAGTCCAGACAATAAATGGCTGGCTTTCAATGAGCTTTTTAATGTTTACATAACGCCGATGATTAATGTTGGAACTGCCCAAGATGCTTCTGCTGGAAATAAAGCTATTCCTGTAGCAAAGGTTACAACAGATGGCGGAACTTACATGCAGTGGAGTGCAGACAGTAAAAATTTGCATTGGACATTAGGCCCAAAATATTTTACCATTGATGTGAAGAATGCTTTCAACTTCGATGGTTCTACACCGAAAACTCAAGCCAGTTCAACCGATATTAACCTCACCTTAAAAAGCGATGCACCAACTGGAATCGTGGCCCTAAAAGGTGCGAGAATTATTTCGATGAAAGGTGACGAAGTAATTGAGAAGGGCACGATTTTGACAGATGGAAATAAAATTACTGCGATTGGTAATGCCGATGCGGTAACTATTCCTGCAAATGCGAAAGTAGTTGATGTGAGTGGCAAAACCATTATGCCTGGTATTGTTGATGTTCATGCGCATTTACGCACCAGTCCTGATGGAATTTCGCCTCAAAACGATTGGAGTTACATGGCTAATCTGGCTTTCGGCGTTACCACTTCTCACGACCCGTCGAGTAACACAGAAATGGTTTTTAGTCAGAGCGAAATGCTTAAGGCGGGCCGAATGGTTGGACCACGGGTTTATTCAACAGGTTCGATTTTATACGGTGCTGATGGCGATTTTAAAGTTGTGATTAATAGTTTAGATGATGCTTTAGCAAACTTGAAGAGACTTAAAGCAGTTGGTGCATTTTCTGTAAAATCTTACAATCAACCACGCAGAGAGCAACGTCAGCAGATTTTGGAGGCAGCTCGTCAATTAAAAATGGAAGTCGTGCCCGAGGGCGGTTCTACATTTTTTCATAATATGAACATGGTTGTGGATGGCCATACAGGAATTGAGCACAGCATACCCGTTTTACCAGTTTATAAGGATGTAACCACGCTTTGGAATAATACCACGGTTGGATACACGCCTACTTTGATTGTAGCTTATGGCGGTCAGTGGGGCGAAAATTATTGGTACGACAGAACAAATGTTTGGGAAAATGAAAAATTAATGACTTACACACCGAGATCTATTATTGATGCAAGAGCAAGGCGCAGAACCACTTCTGAATATAGCGATTACAACCATATCGATATTGCAAAAGCGACGAAACAAATTGCTGATGGCGGTACAAAAGTTAACCTTGGCGCTCACGGACAAATTCAAGGCTTGGGTGCGCATTGGGAGCTTTGGATGTTCGTTCAGGGCGGCTTTTCGCCGTTGCAAGCGATTAGAAATGCCACGCTAAATGGCGCCTCATATTTAGGAATGGATAAGGAAATCGGCTCGTTAGAAATTGGTAAATTAGCTGATTTAGTCATTATGGATGCAAATCCTTTGGATGATATCCGCAACTCTGAAAAAATTAAATTTGTGATGATAAACGGCCGTTTATACGATAGCGCCACCATGAATGAAGTCGGAACTAGAGAAAAACTTCGAAGTAAATTGTGGTTTGAAAATTCAAGAGGAACTGGGTTTGTTATTCCAAACAGCGAATCAGAAACGTGGACTTTTACTGTTCCGCATTGTGATTAAATTAGTTGGTTTTCATTATGAGGATTGTAAGTTTCATTTAAGCGCAAGGTCTTATATTTTATTATATAGTCAGTCTTATGTTTTCTATTAAGATTCTAAAATAAGTTACCATTGAAGTTATCTTTTCCGTCATTGCGAAATCGATTTTTCATCGATTGAAGCAATCTCATTTGTAATGATTAATCAAAAGAGATTGCTTCGTACCTCGCAATGACGACCGCCCCAAAACTTCATCTATATTGATTTTTATGAAATAAATTAACCAGAATCGTTACAAATTTTAGCTTTCTACAAAACCAACAATCCAAATTCCCTCAAGGTATTAATTGGTTTCGAATACCAGAACAATTCAAAGTTTTCCATTTCCGTTTCGAAATCAGCTTTAACTTCAGCGAAAGTATAAACCTTTTCGTTCGAAATATGAATTTTCTCTAAAATTGATACCAGCCATTCGCCTTCATTTTTATTGGTTTGAACCGCAAAACTTTCTCGCTTATCATGGAAAGTTAATGAAGCCATTTCCCAGGTATTACCTTTTTTCGATTTAGTAAAATATTCGGCTGATGGCTTTCCTCCTATCCAAACCACCTTTGCGGTTGGTTTAATACTGAATCGTCCCCCTTCAGGGGTTAGGGGTTCATCATCATTCAAAGCTCGTTCAATAAAATCAGCCTGAATTTTTGTCCTAGGTATTTTAAAATCAAACCAATCCTGCAACTCATAATCGAAACAGATCCCATGCATAAAGTTAAACAGCGATTTCTTCAATCCGTAGCTGAACTTATTATGGTCGATACCTGTTTTGTCGATGTAGTTGATATCGTTATTGGCAAAAGTACCGATTGCTTCTGTTTCTTTAACAACCCCAAACCTTTCAGGATACATGCCTACAGGACTATGAGCAGTCATGGCGAATTGGTGCCAAAAACCTGATTGTAATACACCAGCCTCAAATAACTGACGAACCATTTCCAAGCTATCAACTGTTTCCTGCACGGTTTGAGTTGGGTAACCATACATTAAATACGCATGGACCATAATGCCCGCGGCCGTAAAGTTTCTTGTAACTTTCGCAACCTGCTCTACAGTAACGCCTTTATCAATAAGTTTTAATAACCTATCCGATGCAACTTCTAATCCGCCAGAAACAGCAATACATCCCGAAGCTTTTAGAAGCAAACATAAATCGGCGGTAAAACTTTTCTCAAAACGAATATTCGTCCACCAGGTTACGGCTAATTTTCTACGGATGATTTCCAGCGCCACCTCACGCATCAAAGCAGGCGGTGCAGCTTCATCAACAAAATGAAAACCATTCTGACCTGTTTTGGTGTATAAATCTTCAATTCTATCTACAATTTGCCTGGCTTGAACAGGCTCGTAAACCTTGATGTAATCTAAAGAAATATCGCAGAAAGTACATTTTCCCCAATAACAACCATGCGCCATTGTGAGTTTGTTCCAACGGCCATCGCTCCACATGCGGTGCATCGGGTTTACAATTTCTATTACCGAAATATATTTATCGAGTAATAAGCCCTTGTAATCAGGCGTACCAACATCTGCTTGTTTATAATCTTTTCTGAATGAATCGTTTTTGTAAACAACATCGCCATTTTCGAGCAAAAAAGTACGTTTATACATCTGCATTTCTTTCGGCACAGCACCGCTGATGTTTTGAATCAGCAAATCGATAGGCAATTCGCCGTCATCCAATGTAATGAAATCGAAGAATTCGAAAACCCTTTTATCGGAAAGTGAACGTAATTCTGTATTTGGAAAACCACCACCCATTGAGATTTTAATTTCAGGATGATTGGCTTTTACCCATTGTGCACAACGAAAGGCACTGTATAAATTGCCGGGGAAAGGAACGGAAATTAAAAATAGTTTCGGTTGAATAGTTTCTATTTTATCACTTAAAACGGAAATTAAGATGTTATCAATGTAGGTTAAATCTTGGTTTAAAGCACCGTAAAGCTCATCAAAAGAATTTGCGCTCCGTCCCAAACGTTCGGCGTATCTGCTAAAACCAAAATTTTCATCAATGCACTCTACAATGTAATCGGAAATATCTTCCAGATAAAGCGTAGCTAAATGTTTCGCTTTATCCTGCGTTCCCATTGCCCCGAAAGCCCAATCTAATTCTTCTAACTGCGCAAAGCGAGATGCCTGTGGAAGAAAGTCATCGCCACAAATCTGAAGCGCCAGCGTTGGATTTTTTCCTTGCAGGAAAGCAATTACCGCATCAATCGTTTTAAGATATTCATCTTTTAAAGCTAAAATTCGCTTTGCATTATCGCTTTTGGGTTTTTGGTTATCAACTTCAAATAACTTATTTAAACCTTTTTTTGAGAACAATTCCAATATCACTTCAATACCCAAATCAGCTTGTGAGGAGGATATATTCTTAGTGTTGAGAAAACCTTTTATATACGCTGTAGCTGGATATGGAGTATTCAGTTGAGTAAATGGTGGCGTAATGGCGAAGATTTCGGTTTTCAAAGGAATTATATTTCTGCAAAAGTAAGGGAATTTTAAGAATTATGGATTTATTAAAGCAATCACATTTACCTAACAGATTGTTCGTGCCTCAAAATGATTAGCTTTATGAACTAAAACGCCAATCGAAGCGTTTTATATCTACATCAAGACCGATTTTTGCCTGAATGAAGATTTTTAACTTATTTTTTCTGATGCTCTTAACGCAAATCAGTTTTGCCCAAAAAACATTTGTTTTTCCAAAAATAAAACCACAAGGTAATTCAATAGAGCAACTTACGCCAAGCAATTGGTCGCTAATTGAAACTGCAACTGGCGATTTAAATAACGATGGGGCTGATGATTTAGCTGTGATTTTCGAATCGAACAAAATTACAGATGAAACCAGAACATATGGGGATAACAATTCGGAGATTATTAAGGAAACTCAGAAACCTCGAATTTTAGCTTTATTTTTCAAAGATAAATCATCTGGAAATTATCGTTTATCAACGCAGAACAACGACTTTATTTTACGTTCGCAAGAGGGCGGAAAACTTGGCGACCCACTAAATCAAATCGGAATTAAAAACCAACAACTTTACCTGCGCTTTCATGGCGGCGCTGAATGGCGATGGGAAATGGGTTATACTTTCAAATTTGAAAATAAGGATTGGTTTCTAACCAGTGCAATAAACCTATACTTCAACCAAAATACAGGCGATATGACTGAAAGGGTTTATGATTTCAAAACCCGCGAGTTATTTACTACTGTTGGTAATTTGCACAGAAGAGATGTGGCAAATCGCAAAACCAGCGAAGTGCTATATTTTTCCCAATTAAGAACTTTTAAAACCTTTAAAAAACCGTGGGCCTGGGAAATTATGCCCAATGTTTATTTGTAGGTAATAAACCTTCATTGCGAGGCACGAAGCAATCTAATTTTAAAAAAAAATTGCTTCTTTTCTAGCAACTCCGAATATTTTGAGCCTATAAATTTTGCGCTATTACAAATCCGCTGGCCCAGGCCCATTGAAAATTATAACCTCCTAACCAACCCGTAACATCAAGACATTCGCCTCCGAAAAACAGATTAGGGATTTTTTTGCATTCTAAGGTTTTGGAAGAAATTTCGTTGGTGTCAATTCCGCCACGCATCACTTCAGCCTTATCATAACCTTTATCACCCGCAGGCTTAACCTTAAATCCATGAATGGTTTGTTCAATTAATTGAATTTCAACGTTTGTTAAGGCCGCAACAGGTTTACTTAAAGGCAAGAATTTCCCTAAAGCGTCCGTAAACTTTTTGGTATAAAAGCGATTTAATAAACTAGATAAAAGGGCTTTTCCGTTCGATTTTCGTTCTTCATCCAGCAATGAAACGATATTGTTTTGCGGCAATAGATTAAGGTTTACTACTTCACCCCTTCTCCAAAAAGAAGAAATCTGCAAAATTGCAGGTCCGCTCAAGCCCCAATGTGTAAATAAAATATTTTCTTCGAACGAAATTTCATCATTACTCACTTCGCAAAAAACTGAATTGCCCGATAGTTGTGCAAACCATTCCTCATCTTTCCCTGTAATGGTTAAAGGCACCAATGCAGGTGCAGTTTCAATGATTTTTAAATCGTGCTTACGGGCAAAACGTAAAGCAAAATCTGTAGCACCCATTTTTGGAATTGGTAATCCGCCAGTTGCAATAACCAGTTTATTAGATTTTAAAACGGTTCTTTTGCCATTCTTTTCATAGGTAACCTGAAACCCACTCGGCAATAGTTCAATTTCTTTTATATCGGCATTACAACGAATTTCCTGACCAAAATCATTGCAGATTGTAGTGAAAATCTCTACGACATCTTTTGCATTTTTATCATCAGGAAACAACTGGCCTAAAGTTTTTTCTTTACCATGAATGCCATAGGTTTCAAAAAAACTAATGGTATCATCAACTGTCCACTGCGTAAAAGCTGATTTAATGAAATGTGGATTTTCTGAGATAAACTGTTCTGCAGAAGTAAATTGATTGGTATAATTGCAACGGCCACCGCCCGAAATCAAGATTTTTGCGCCAGGCTTTTCATTCTTTTCCAGCACAATTACCTTCTTACCTAAATAGCCAGCTTGTACCGCACACATCAATCCGCAAGCGCCTGCACCAATAATTATTGCATCAGCATTCATCAATAAAACTTTTTATGGTTACTTTTGCACAAAAGTAGCATTATTTTCAAGCGCATGGCAAAACAGATTAGCGAATTAAAATTGGGTATTTTAGGTGGCGGACAATTGGGCAGAATGCTCATTCAGGAAGCCATAAATTACAATGTAACTTCTTTAGTTTTAGATCCTGACCCTGATGCGCCTTGTAAACACATCGCAAATTATTTCGAGAATGGCTCAATAACCGATTTCGACACGGTTTATAACTTCGGAAAGAAGGCCGATATTATTACCATAGAAATAGAAAAGGTGAATATCGAGGCTTTGGAACAACTCGAGAAAGAAGGAAAACAGGTTTTTCCTCAATCCAGGGTAATTCGCTTAATTCAGGATAAAGGTGTTCAAAAGCAGTTTTTTAAGGAAAATGATATTCCTACCTCTCCTTTCCAAATTGTAAACACAAAGGAAGATATGGAAAATAGCCATATTCCATTTCCTTATATCTTAAAACTTAGAAAGGACGGATATGATGGTAAAGGTGTTATGAGAATTAACGGTGCTGCTGATTTGGAAAAAGCATTCGATGCGCCTTGTATCGTTGAAAAACTGGTTGATTTTGAAAAAGAAGTCGCTGTAATCGTCGCACGTAATTCAAATGGTGATATGAAGACTTTTCCAATGGTAGAAATGGAATTTAATCCAGAAGCTAACTTAGTTGAATTCTTGATTTCACCATCCACCTATGCTGAAAGTTTACAACAAAAAGCCGAAAATATTGCAAAAAACATTGCATCGTCAATGAACATTACCGGGATTTTAGCCGTCGAAATGTTCGTTTGCCGAGACGGCGAGCTATTGGTTAACGAGGTAGCGCCTCGCCCGCATAACAGTGGTCATCAAACAATAGAGGGTAATTATGTTTCACAGTTTGAGCAACATTTGCGTTCGATTTACAATTTGCCTTTGGGCGATACGACCAGCATTACAAATGCCATCATGATAAATTTATTAGGCGAAAAAGGTTCGGAAGGTGTAGCCAGATACGAAAACTTAGAGAAAATTTTAGCTATCGATGGTGTATATGTTCACCTCTATGGAAAAAAATATACTAAGCCTTTCCGAAAAATGGGGCATGTAACTATTGTTGACATCGATAGAGAAAAAGCAATTGAAAAGGCCAGATTTGTACAAAAAACATTGAAAGTTATCGCATAACCCATTAACCTAAAGAATAGCCCAACCGAGGCTTAATAACAACTTAATTAGAAGATAAAATAACAAGATATATGAACGAAGGAAATTCAGGCACCTTTTCAGGTGTGGAAGGTTCTGCATTAGTTGGAATTATTATGGGCAGCAAATCTGATTTGCCCGTTATGCAAGACGCTGCTGATGTATTAAAAGAATTTGGTATTGATTTTGAAATTACGGTAGTTTCTGCTCATAGAACCCCTGAACGCATGTTTAGTTATGCAAAAGAAGCTCAAAAAAAAGGTTTGAAAGTGATTATCGCGGGCGCAGGTGGTGCTGCACACTTACCGGGAATGGTTGCATCAATTACAACGTTACCTGTTATTGGCGTTCCAGTAAAATCCTCAAATTCTATTGATGGCTGGGATAGTATCCTCTCTATTCTACAAATGCCAAACGGCATTCCGGTGGCAACGGTTGCCTTAAACGCAGCTAAAAATGCCGGTTTACTGGCCGTACAGATTCTTGCTACAGCTGATGAATCTTTGACTGTAAAAATGCAGACTTATAAAGATGATTTAAGACGAAAAGTGGAGGAAAGCGCTGAAGAAATGATGAAGCATTAGTTAAATTATCTTTTTAAGACACCTAAATTTCCGTCCTGGTAACAACTAATTTACGCTCAACTGTTCCATAAACAATTAAATATTGAGCAATCATATATGTTGCCATAATTAAAGTGCATGCTTGTGGAATTGGTTGAGCGAACTTGTTTACAGCCAATACAGCATCTGATAAAAGAAAAAATAATGCGCCGGATAATATAAGTTTGTAGCTAAAAATATTCACCTTTCCGTACCGGTTTACAGCCATTATTGCCATAAAGGTTATCATGATAGCATAAATTAACACGGCGAATTGCATGGCGCCCAAATATGGTTGCAAATAAAAAAACAAACTCACGCAAAAAATAATGAGGGCACCAACAGCCCATAAAAAGAAAGAATTTTTGAGGTTTGGATTTGATTTATGGTCGAGTGTAAAAGCCCGGATGTAAAAGATATGGCAAAATAAGAAAGCAATTAATCCGTACATAAAAAAAGCGGGATGACCACCTTGAAGCATCAAAAACACATCACCGGCTAGGGCAAATATTAAACCTGTAAAAATGCGTTTATGAAAACGTCCTTTAAGATTTGTACTTAAAAATAGCCAGACTAAAAGTGTAATCACAATTAATGGTTTGGAAAAATTACGTAGCTGAATATTTCCATCAGATTCTGCATATAGCTGAATAATATATATAAGTGCAAAAATAAAAGAGAAAATTTTTGTCTTCATAGTTAAGGTTTACCTTTTGCAAATTGAAGCGCCAAATTACGGATTAACTTCATGCCGGCAAATATTCTCGATAGCCAATTGGAAATTTCAGCATTAAAAGCCATAAAAACAACCAAGGTTAACCTTCGCTTCTTTTTAACAAAACCCTATAAAGGCTAAGTAATTCTCGTCTCATTAACTGATTTCACCCATTTAGTTCTCTCACATTTCGGGCAAACTTTTTTATTGCCTGATTTCAAATTTAATGTATTACCGCAAAAAGAGCACGAATAGAAACCATCGGTTTTAATTTCTTCACTTCGCTGTTCGAACAAATCGGGCAATATCGGCAAGCCAAACTTTACATCTTCATCAGGGTAATAGAAAATACTTAATTCTCCGGATGTTTCTATGATTGTAAGCTTAACCTGACCCAGGTGCGAAACACTTTTTTGCCTAAGTTCTGAGAAAAATTCATCCTGGGCAAGGGGTTCTTTCTTAAAATTATCAATAGAAAATTCACCATCTTTTATTAAGCAGGTTGATGTACCTTCAACAATTTTTTCAATTTTATTGCTTTTGCCAACTAAGTATGATGTGAGTTTATACGCACCTACAACTACAGCAAAAACCAGCACTGCCGAGCCTAATCCCACTTCTTTATAAAACATCGGGTCGCCGGCTGCAGAACCTAAACTAATAATTACAACCAATTCAAAAATAGATAATTGCTTAACCCCTCTTTTACCTAACAATCTTAAACTAAAGAGAATTATAATGTACATTATTAATGTCCTAATCATAATCTCAGGAATAAATTCCCACTTTTCATCACCAAGAAGCATTTTTTCGAAATCTGGCATAGATACTTTTCTTTTATAAACTCAATATGTGTTGGTTTGTTTAGCTTTCATCATAAAATCATACTTATAAAACATTCTCCCCCCGATTTTGTATTAGCATAGTTATTAACCTTAAAAAAATAATTCATTGAAAAGAGTACTGGTTGTAGATGATGATCCTGATATTTTAGAAGTTTTTCAGCTTGCTTTAGAGGCGGAAAACTATTCCGTTTACCCTTTGTTATCACCACGATTCATTTTTAAAACGATTAAAGATTTCAATCCTGATCTTATTATTCTGGATATTATGCTTAATGGAATGGATGGCAGAGCAGTTTTTAAGCAATTACGCTCAAACCCTGAGACTGAAAGTATACCAATAATTATGGCTTCAGCAAGATATGATGAAAACTATATTGTTTCGCAGAAATATCATCCTGATGATTACCTGGAAAAGCCTTTTAATATGTCCGTTATGCTGCAAAAGGTAAACCGATTAACCGAAAATTAAAAAAAACCTATATGAAATTAAAATTACTTATGCCGATTGCTGTGCTTACTGTAGCCCTTTCGATCAATGCTAAAGCACAGAGTGGTAGGCCGGATAAGCTTTACTCAATGAGTGGGATTGGCTTTGCTTTACCTGTTGGTGAAACGGCAGACTACCTTAAAGCTAAATTTTCTACATCGCTTGGCTTAAATTTAGGTTTGGGCGATGGCGGATTATTTCTATACCCAAAAGTTAGTCTTCATGCCTTTCAGTTTAACCAGCTAACACCCGATGCCGGATATAACTACACCCTGCAGAAAGGACGTGCAACAACATACCTGCTAAATGTGGCGCTAGGTTACCGTAAAATAGTTGATAAATGGGCATTTTATGGTTTCGCTGGCGGAGGAGGCGGATTTATTTTAACTCCACAAGCTGGTGTTAATAGCCAAACCCTGCAGGTAACCATGGATAACAAAACAAATGGCACAGGCATTATCGAAGCCGGTGGAGGGATTGAATATAATATAGGCGGCGCAAATCTGTTCGCTGAAGTAAGTTACATGTATGGCTTTGGAAAAATCCAGAACAGAACGTTTAATACCGTTCCAATTTCTATTGGCATCAAGCCAAATTTAAGCAAGCTTTTGAGCAAACTTTAAAATTTTATACAATTATTTTAGCGACTACGTTTTTACGTTAGTCGCTTTTTTAGTTTAAGGCTTAAATTAATAAGAGCGAAATAAATACTAATTGTTTTTATTACTAATTATTTTAGCATAAATTTGTAGTTAAATCATTTTAATGTTATACGCAGTTGTAGATATAGAAACCACAGGAGGCCATGCTTCGGCAAATGGTATTACTGAAGTTGCCATCAATATTCATGATGGAAATCAAATTGTTGAAACCTACACAACGCTCATTAATCCGAAAAAAGAGATTCCTGCTTACATTACTGCTTTAACAGGAATAGATAATGAAATGTTAAGAGATGCCCCGGCTTTTGAGGATGTGGCTCTTCAAATTTACCAACTTCTGAACGGAAAAGTATTTGTTGCTCACAATGTCAATTTCGATTTCTCATTTATTAAACACCACCTGTATTTAGCTGGTTACGATTTGCAATGCAGAAAGCTTTGCACGGTTCGAATGAGCAGAAAAATTTTTCCTGGTAAGGTTTCGTATAGTTTAGGTAAACTCTGCAGCGCACTTCAAATTCCCATTCAAAATCGACATCGTGCTGCAGGCGATGCCGATGCGACCAGTATTCTCTTTAATTTACTTTTGGCCCATGATGTTGAAGGCATAATTGCTGAAATGCTAAAAAAAACATCAAAGGAACAGGTTTTGCCTCCAAATTTAGACAAAATGGCAATTATAAACTTGCCAAATCAGCCTGGTGTTTATTATTTTAAAGATAACAAAGGAAAAATTGTATATGTTGGCAAGGCCAAAGACTTAAAAAAACGTGTTACCAGTCATTTTACCGGTAACAAACCCAACAGGCAACGCCAGGAATTTTTGCGAACGATACATCATGTAGATTATGTAATCTGCGGAACCGAGCTTATGGCTTTGATTTTAGAAGCAAACGAAATTAAACGACTTTGGCCCGAAAACAACCGGGCAATGAAACGTTATGAACATAAATATGATTTATATGTTTTTGAAGATCAAAATGGCTATTTAAGATTGGCTATTGATAAGCACAAAAAGAATAATAAGGCTTTACAAAGTTTTAATAATTTGCTTGAAGGGTATAATTTCCTTAATCAAATTGTTGATAAATACCAGCTTTGTGCCAGGCTTTGCTACCTGCAAAAAACGGCAACTAAATGTTCAGCACATGAAAACGGACAGTGTTTTGGCGCTTGCAGCGGAATAGAAACTGTTGCTGTTTACAATAAGAGATTGGCAGCTGCGTTAGAAGACATTCAAAATATGCAGCCTAGTTTTGCTTTAGTTGATGAAGGCAGAAAGGCAGAAGAAATGAGTTGCCTGGTTGTTGAAAAAGGCAGGTTTTATGGAATGGGTTATTTTACGGATAAGAATTATTTGGCTGATGGCCTTGCGCCTCTTAAAGAAAACCTATCTGTTTATCAATCCAACAGTTACATTCTAAATTTAATTCTTACCCACGCGGAGTTACATCCGCAAAAGTTATACAAGTTGTAATATGACTGCCACTTGGATTAAAACTTTTTGTATGCAACTTGATGGTGTAACTGAACATCCTCATTTTGTTAAGAGTGCATATAAAGTAAAAAATAAAATTTTCGCTACACTAGATTTTGATAACCTTAAAATTTCCCTCAAACTTACTGAAATAGATCAGTCTGTTTTTCTAACATATAATCCCGAGAAGATTTGCCCGGCAAATGGTGCCTGGGGGAAGCAAGGCTGGACAGTTTTTGAAATTCATGATTTAAAAAGTGAATTGCTTGAAGATGCAATTACCCTTTCTTACAATTATGCAAAATCAAAAAACAATAATTTGTCTTAAATAACCCTATATTTTTCTGTTTCGGGAACAAGATTTGGTTTTAAGGTTCTGTATCTTTAAAAAAACAAAATAAAGTTATGACAAAATCACTTTGGATAAACCTTCCAGTCAACGATGTAAATCAATCAAAAGATTTTTTTAGGAAAATTGGTTTCACACCAAATACACAATACGGCTCAAATGAAGATTCTGCTTCATTCTTAGTTGGAGACAGCAAACTTGTAATTATGCTTTTTAAGAAATCACTTTATGAATCTTTTGCCGGTGCTGCTGTGCCAAAACTAATTTCAGGAGCTGAAGTTCTATTTTCGATAGATGCTGAAAGTCCGGAAGAGGTAGATGAACTGGCTAAAAAAGTAATTGATGCCGGTGGGCAACTTTATGGAGAACCTGGTTATAAGCACGGGTGGATGTACGGTTGTGGCTTCATTGATTTAGACGGACAACGATGGAGTATTTTATATATGGATTTGAGTAAAATGCCTCTAGGTTAACATTTATATGTTGAACAAATCTCTTTGTTAATGAAAACTAATGCGGTTGTTGTTGAGCATACATATAATGTACCTGCCTTAAAAATCTGGAGAGGATTAACAGATAATAATGAAATAAAAAAATGGTATTTTCAGTTAAAGGATTTTAAGCCGAAAGTTGGATTTAAGTTCGACTTTATTGGTGGGGCTGATGATGGTGAGCAATTTTTACATCTATGCGAAATTACTCAAATAGTTGCGGGTGCAAAATTAGCCTACACCTGGAGGTACGATGGTTATCCGGGAAATTCGGAAGTATGTTGGGAATTAGCAGAGAAAGATGGAAAAACGCGTGTTGTAATTACACATACTGGTATAGAAAGTTTCGCAGAAAATGGGAAAGATTTTAGTAAAGATAGTTTTACTGCCGGCTGGACTTATTTCTTAAGCGATGCCTTGAAACGTTATATTGAATCGTAATTAAACGCCCAGAAAGTCGCATCACATATTGCGGCTTTTTTTGTTTTTTTGCCTAATCATCATCATTTGTTTCTCCGGTATCTTCTGTAACTGGATCTATTGTACTCCTAAAAGTAAACCAGCTAACGTATATGAGTAGAATTATTGTGCAAATAATTGAACCTTCAATTCCAAAATCACCTCCAGAAAGGATGCTATTTCCTTTAGGAGTTGAAACGATTAATCCAAATTGTTTAATTCCGCTCACTTTAAAACCAAGTAAATTTCCCTGAGAAAAGTTCCACCCGAAATGTACACCAACAGCCCACCAAATATTTTTCTTCTTTAAGGTAATCATCGAAAATAAAATGCCACACAAAGTGATATTTATCATTGCTAAAACAGAAAAACCGGGGTTTGCTAAATGAACGAGGCCAAACAATAATCCATTCGTTAAAATGCTGAATTGAACCAAATACCGCTCTGCAAAAACCACCAGTGGAAAACTTCTGAAAGTAAACTCTTCAAAAACAGCTACCAGAATAAAAAAAAACAAATAACCTAAAATGTTAACTGGGCTAATGTTGGTTTCACTAAATGAAACATTCCCTGATAAATACATTAGGAATGCACTACAGAAAATTAGAAGCAAGCCCAATGCAGAGCCTTTAATGAAAGGGTAAAAAAAATCATTTTGTATAAAAACAGATTTCAGGTTCCGGTGCGGAAATACATAAAATATCATTAGTAATGCACCAAGTACCATTAAAATGGCACCAGACTCGTAAAATAATTGTCCTAATAAGCTTTCTTCTGAAAACTTAAACATTTCGAACTGCGTTATAAAACCAAAAGGAATAGACCACAGAAAAATGAAAAAGACAAATAATATAACCCTTAAAATGGGTGTTATGTAGTAAACAAATTTATTATCCATCGATATTGCATTGTTGCTTCAAAAGCTCTGCTACTTTTTTATCGGTTTTAAACGTTATTTCATCGATTGATAAATCTTCAATTTTTACCCAACGAAAAGCCTGGAGAATGTCTCCATCAGTATCAAAATCATATATTTTCGTTTTGAATACTAATTTTAGTGGTGATTTTTCTTTGACAAGATAATACACACTAATAATCTGGCTATCATTAAAAGCAGATTTTTCAAAAAAATCAGTTGTATAAAAATGCGAGAGCACCTCGATTTCTGCATAGCACTCCTCTATAAATTCTCTTTTCAAGCCATCAATCAGGCCTTCTCCAAATTCTAATCCACCGCCAGGAAATTTACTAAAACGGAAGCCATACTCCTGCTCATCGCTAACCAGAATTTCATTATTTTTATTGATCAGGAGTCCGTAAACCCTTACGTTAAAATAACTCATTTTCGAAATGCTTTTTATTTTTGACTACAATTTCAGTTATCCAGACAATTTCCTTTTTAAAATCTTCTGAGCGGACAGGACATTCACTCATGTGGCAATAATGACAACATTCTGGCAAGCAAGGGTCGGCATGGATAAAGAGTTCGGCTTTTCTAAACCCGTTTTTATTTATCAATTCATCTATTTGAGAAATCTCTCTGTGAACTTTATTTAAATCAAAATAATACGGCAAAGTAACATGGCAATCAATGTGAAATTCTGGCCCGTATTGTTGTGTCCGGAGGTTATGAACGTCAATCCATGGGTTATGTCGATTCTGTTGTAACACCTCTACAACTTCCTCAACAAGCGTAAAATCACTTTCATCCATTAAGCCGCCCACAGAGCCTCTGGTTAATTTGTAGCCAGAATAAACGATATAAAAACCAACTATAACAGATAATAAACTATCAAACCAAATAATATTTGTCAGCTGAATTAAAATTAAGCCAATAACAATGGCTACACTTGTATAAGTATCAGTTAATAGATGTTTACCATCGGCTTGGAGGGTTATGGAATGTTGATCTTTACCTACATTTATTAAGTAGAGGCCAACAATCATGTTTATTAACCCGGTAATGCCGATAATTAGCGTACCTTCTAATAACTGGCCAACCGCATGAGGATAAATTAAGTTATAGGAAGATTTGAAAATAATAATTACGCCAGCAATCAAAATCAAGATGCCCTCAACAAAGGCCGAGAAAAACTCAACCTTGCCATGTCCATAAGGGTGGTTTTCATCACGTGGTTGCGTACTTAGGTAAATACTGTAGAACGCGAAACTGCCTGCAATTACATTTACAATGCTTTCAGCTGCATCTGTTAAAATAGCGTTCGAACCCGTAATAAAATAGGCTACAAACTTTGCCAGCATCAATATTACGCTAACAACAAGTGAAATTATAATCGCTCTTTTCTTTACCGACACAACATTTTTTTTCCAAAAATACGGTTATGTGTTAATTAAATGAGAAAAACTCACTCTTTTTTAGTGCAGAATAATATTTGGTTTATATATTTGCGCTCAAAGTAATTAACCATGAGCACCTTATCCAAAAGAATCAACAGTCTATCCGAATCCGCAACACTTAAAATGACCAAACTTGGCCGCGAGTTAGCATCCAAAGGGATTAACATTATTAGTTTAAGTGTTGGTGAACCCGATTTTAATACGCCAGAACATGTAAAGAATGCAGCGAAACAAGCATTAGATGATAACTTTACACGTTATTCACCAGTTCCTGGTTACCCTGATTTGCGTCAGGCAATTGTTAATAAACTAAAAAATGAGAACAATCTCGATTATGATATTTCTCAAATAGTAGTTTCAACTGGTGCAAAACAGTCGTTATCTAATGTAATTTTAACGCTTATTGATCCGGAAGATGAAGTTATTATTCCAACACCTTATTGGGTTTCATATTCAGAAATGGTTGTACTTGCCGAAGGTAAATCTGTTTTTATTGATACTGATATCGACAGTAATTTTAAAATAACCCCTGAACAATTAGAAGCAGCGATTACACCAAAATCAAAGTTATTTATGTTTTCTTCTCCTTGTAACCCTACTGGCTCAGTTTACAGTAAAGAAGAATTGGCGGCATTGGTTAAAGTTTTTGAAAAACATCCAAATATTTACATCCTGTCTGACGAAATTTATGAGCACATTAATTTCGTAGATAAGCATGAATCGATTGCGCAATTTGATAGCATTAAAGACCGGGTAATTATTGTTAATGGTTTTTCTAAAGCATTTGCAATGACTGGATGGCGGTTAGGTTATATTGCAGCCAACAAGGAAATTGCTGCTGCAAATGACAAACTGCAAGGTCAAACTACTTCTGGAACTTGTTCTATTGCACAAAGAGCCGGTATTGTAGCTTATGAGCAAGGCCTTGAAAGCGTGCTTAAAATGAAAGAAGCTTTTCTTCGTAGACGTGAATTGGTTTATAATTTATTAAATGAAATTCCTGGCGTAAAAACCAATTTGCCAGATGGTGCATTCTATTTCTTTCCGGAGATTAGTTCATTTTTCGGCAAAAAAGATGCTGAGGGAAATGTGATTAAGGATTCTTCTGATTTAGCATTATATTTATTAAACGTTGGACACGTTGCAACTGTTGGCGGCGATTCTTTCGGCAACAATAACTACATCCGTTTGTCTTACGCAGCATCTGACGAAAGTTTAGTTGAGGCGCTGAAACGAATTAAAGATGCCTTGGGTAAATTAAGCTAACTAAGTTTAAACATAAATAAAAAGCGCTTGCTAATTAATTTTAGCAAGCGCTTTTTATTTATACATTTTGTTTAACTTCTGATTGCTTCAACCGGGTCTAACCTCGAAGCCGAATAAGCAGGCCAGAATCCTGATATCGTTCCTATAATAACTGAGATACCAATACCTAAAATAACATTGTTCAAACCTAAAATAATATGAAAATCAGTTATAGCACCAATCGCTAAGGCAAGTAGGTAAACTAAAACCAAACCAAATAATCCGCCTAATATACAAAGTGATATGGCTTCAAAAATAAACTGAAGAAGAATGAAATAACGCTTCGCTCCTAACGATTTTTGTATTCCAATAATATTTGTACGTTCCTTTACCGAAACGAACATGATATTTGCAATACTGAAACCACCAACTAAAATTGAGAACCCACCTATAACCCAGCCAGCAATATTTACTACGTCGAACATTTTGTTGAGCTGGTTAGAAAGGATAGTTGTTTTGTTCAGGGCGAAATCATCTTCCTGATTTGGCCTTAAACGATGTATCGATCTCATCACGCCACGTAGTTCACTCTCCACCTCTTCTAAAGAAACATTTTCCGAACCCCGAACCGTTATCTGAGGATTATATCGCTCATTTTGCACATCCAGAATACCTTTAGCAAAATTTATCGGAATGTTTACGCTTTTATCCAGCGAGGTTCCAAGCATGTCTTCACCTTCTTTAACAAAAACACCAATTACGGTTACTCTTCTACCCAAAATCTGAACTTGCTTTCCAACAGGTTCATCCGAGCCGAACAAGCCTTCAGCAATTTCGGCGCCAATAAGGCAAACGGGTGTTCCATTATTACTTTCATTATCGGTAAAGTACCGACCCGATTGCAACTCGAAGTTCCAGGTTTTATTAAAATCCTGTGAAGCTGCAGACACCGAGATGCCTTCTACTGAACCACTTCTGTATTTTATAGTTCGGTTACCGGTAGAAATCTCGAAAGTGATACCATCAGCATTGCTCATACGCTCCTTTAAGGTTTCAAAATCTCTAATCGTTGGTTCAGGACGGTTTGCATATTTCCACCAGGGATAATTATCACCAAAGCTCCAGGGCCATTTTTGAACAAATATTGTATTCGAACCTAATTTATCAACACTTGCCTGCAATTTGCCACGAAAGGTATCTACCCCTGAAAAAACAAAGATGATTACAAAAATACCAATAGTTATCGCCAAAAGGGATAACATTGTACGTAATTTGTTTTGGCGCAATGCATCAAATGCAAAACGAAAACTCTCGCCTATTAGCCTGAATATTATCATAATTGTTGTTTAGACACGGAGGAGTTAAAAAGGTTACAGCAGTTTTTCAAAACTAATTATTTTTATTTCCAATGCCACTAACTAGGCCATTAATTTGTTTAAAACATAATATACCTTAATTGCGTTTGATAAAATACTGAAAAGAAAAATAAAATTCGTATTTTTGCACCTCAAAAAATTCATCAAGAATGAAATTATCACAATTCAAATTTAACTTACCGGAATCATTAGTAGCGAATAATCCTGCAGAAGAACGCGATGAAGCACGTTTAATGGTTTTACATAAAGACAGCGGTAAAATTGAACATAAAATCTTTAAAGACGTTTTAGGTTATTTCGACGATAAAGATGTAATGATATTAAATAACACCAAAGTTTTTCCTGCCCGCCTTTACGGCAATAAAGAAAAAACCGGTGCTACAATCGAGGTTTTTTTACTTCGCGAATTAAATAAAGAGTTGCGTTTATGGGATGTTCTGGTAGATCCTGCCCGTAAAATCCGTGTTGGTAACAAATTATATTTTGGCGATGACGATTTATTGGTTGCCGAGGTTGTAGATAATACGACATCTCGTGGACGTACAATTCGTTTCTTATTTGAAGGTACTGACGAAGAATTCAGGAGAAATGTTGAAATTTTAGGCGAAACACCACTTCCAAAATACATTAAACGTAAAGCTACCGCTGAAGATAAAGAACGTTATCAAACCATTTTTGCTAAACATGAAGGCGCTGTTGCTGCACCTACAGCAGGTTTACACTTTAGCCGTGAATTAATGAAGCGCCTTGAACTTAAAGGTGTTGAGTTTGCCGAAGTTACTTTACACGTTGGATTGGGAACCTTCAGAACTGTAGAAGTTGAGGATTTAACTAAACACAAAATGGATTCTGAGCAATTTATCATCGAACAAAAAGATGCTAATATTGTAAACAAAGCCTTGGAAGAAAAAAGAAAAATCTGTGCAGTTGGTACAACATCTATGCGTGCCATCGAATCGGCGGTTTCTGCAAACAGAACTTTAAAGGCTGCAAACGATTGGACTAGCAAATTCATTTTTCCTCCTTACGATTTCAGTATTGCAAATTCGATGATTACAAACTTCCACACACCAGAATCTACATTACTTATGATGGTAAGTGCTTTCGGGGGTTATGAAAACGTAATGAACGCGTACGAGGTTGCTGTTAAAGAAAAATATAAATTCTATAGCTATGGCGATGCCATGCTAATTATCTAAATTAGCTTCAAGCAAAAAGTATCAGGTATCTGGATTAATCCGGATACCTGATATAAAATCTTGATACTACATGAAATATTATGCTGTAATTGTAGCAGGCGGTTCGGGAAATCGAATGCAAACTGAAACCCCAAAACAATTTCTTTTGCTGAAGAACCTTCCGGTTATAATGCATACAATAAAAGCTTTTGCACTAAGCGATACGCAACCTAAAATTATTGTTGTTCTACATACCGACCAGCATAAATACTGGGAAAGGCTTTGTCAGGAATTTAATTTTAACATCCCTCATAACGTGGTAGCTGGCGGAACTGAACGTTTCTTTTCGGTTAAAAATGCAATTCTTAGTATTGAGGAGGAAAGTTTTATTGCAATCCATGATGCTGTTCGTCCATTAGTATCAACCGAACTTATTGATAATTGTTTTAGGCAGGCTGAGTTGCAGGGAAACGTTATTGCTGCTGTTCAAGCTAGCGATAGCATTAGGATGCTAAAAAATAATAAAACCTCTGCTTTGAAACGCGATGAGATATATCTCGTTCAAACGCCTCAAACTTTTAGTCTAAAAATTTTAAGAGAAGCCTACCAACAAGGCTTTGAAAACTATTTTACAGATGATGCTAGCGTTGTCGAATCTAAAGGTTATAATATTAACATAATAGAAGGTGAACGAAATAACATTAAAATAACCTATCCTATTGATTTGGAACTTGCAGAGCTACTGCTTAAAAATTAAAATCAAAAAGGAGTTTCACTAAGAAACTCCTTTTTGATTATCATGTGTTTATTAAGCCTTAACTTTTTAAACAACTGGGCTTAACATGTTTTACGCTGCCCTGCCTATAACTTTAAGCAAGATTGCAATTACTGCAATTACAAGTAAAACGTGGATTATTCCGCCAACTTCGCCGAAGCCGTGAAATACAAAACCTATGACCCAAAGTATTACCAATACTACTGCGACTAAATACAATAAATTTCCCATTGTGTTAATTTTTTTAAGTAAATGTTTATGTAGTAACACTACTAGTAATTTTTTGTTTACAAAATGTAAATTTTATTTATAAGTATCTGTTAAACAACAAATTAATTAATTCGATAAAATTATGGAACTGTTTTTTAGGACAAAAAAAACTCCCGGTTTTTTAACGGGAGTTCAAATTGTGTTTAGTATTCATCTTCGTTAAAGAAGAAATCTTCTTTAGTTGGGTAATCCGGCCAAATTTCCTCTATAGTTTCATAAGGCTCGCCATCATCTTCTAATGCCTGTAAATTCTCAATTACTTCAACAGGTGCACCAGAACGGATGCCGTAATCAATTAATTCATCTTTTGTTGCAGGCCATGGTGCGTCTTCCAGGTGGGAAGCTAATTCTAGTGTCCAATACATATCTTCAATTCAATTAAATTCTTATTCTTAATAATGCGCAAAGTATATTAAAATTTTTGAGCAAAACAAACTTATTTTTCCACTATTAAACACGAGGTATCCAAATGTTTTCATCTGCTCCAAAATCCATATTCAGTTTTCGTGCCAAAACAAATAGGTAATCGCTCAAACGATTTAGATAAACCGTTACTCTTTCATCTACAAAGCTATTTTCCGAGAGTTCGACGGTTAATCGCTCCGCTCTTCTACAAACACATCTGGCTATGTGGCAGTAAGAAACTACCGTATTTCCTCCGGGCAAAACAAAGTGTTTCAACGAAGGTAAAAGTTCATTCATGGTATCCATTTCTGTTTCTAACAACACAACATCGGCATCATGTAAATCAGGGATTTTCATTTTGGATTTTTCAGGATCTGCCGCTAATGATGCTCCAACAGTAAATAACCTATCTTGAATCTCCTTTAATAAGGCTTTGTGATGATTATCAATGTCCTGACACATGATTAACCCGATGTACGAATTCAGTTCATCAACTGTACCATAAGTTTCAATGCGTAAATGATATTTTGGAACCCGGGTACCCCCTATTAACGAAGTTTGCCCTTTGTCGCCGGTTTTGGTGTAGATTTTCATTTAAAAAGGTGGTGATAGAGGGTAATTATTTTGAGGGTAAAACCTTAGGCCTAAAATCTCATAGCGTAAGCCTTAATTAATTTTCTCCCAATCGCTGCCACTTTCTTTTAGTGCCTGTAAGCGTGGAGAAACGTTTTTAATATCTGTATTGATGTAATCGTTTTCTATCAAACCATCACGCATACGTACAATGCGATGTGCGTGTTGAGCAATATCCTCCTCGTGGGTAACTAAAATAATTGTATTGCCCTTGCTGTGAATCTCCTCTAGCAAACCCATAATTTCGATTGAAGTTTTAGTATCTAAGTTTCCGGTTGGTTCATCGGCTAAAATTATAGATGGGTCGTTAATTAAAGCTCTTGCAACAGCAACACGCTGACGCTGACCACCTGATAATTCATTAGGTTTATGATCCATACGATTTCCCAGCCCAACATTTTCTAGTGCTTTTGCTGCTCTGGCATCTCTATCTTTTTTACTGTTTCCGGCATAAATTAAAGGAAGGGCAACATTATCTAATGAAGTTGAGCGAGGTAATAGGTTAAAAGTTTGAAAAACGAAACCAATTTCCTGATTTCTGACCTCTGCCAGTGCATCATCCGTCATGTGGCTTACATCTGTACCGTTTAAAATATATGTTCCGCTTGATGGTGTATCCAAACAACCCAAAATATTCATTAAAGTAGATTTACCAGAACCTGAAGGACCCATTAGCGCTACAAACTCACCTTTATTTATATCTAAACTAACAGATTTTAAAGCGTGGATAACTTCTGTACCGATAACATATTTTCGACCAATTTCTTTAATTGTAATGAGTGGTTGCGACATATTTTTTATTGTTTAGACAAGTGCAATGCTGAAGATGTTACAAGTGATAAGATTTTTTTAAAAACCTATTGTAAGCGGATAATATTTAAAACTATTTCTCAATAATTTTCGGAACCATAAAAAACCGATCATTGTGTTTTGCGGCATTTTTTAAGCCATCAGCAGTAGTTATTTCCTGCTTCACTTCATCCTCACGCCAAACATTTGTTGCCTCGTTCATGTACACCAATGGTTTAACATTTGTCGTATCCAACTCGTTTAGCTTTTCCATAAATGATAAAATCTTATTCATTTCAGGAATGAGGGATTCTACTTCTTTCTCATCAATATGAATTCTGGCCAGGTCGGCTATTTTATATATTGTTTTCGAATCTAAATTCATATTATTCTAATTTACTTTCAATCAATTTAAAAACCTGTTCCTTCAGCATATCAGTATCTGTATCTTGTAAGCCTGAAGTGTAGATTGGTTTATGGATGTAAATATCGCAAATTCCCGGCTTACTTCCATATCTGGCGCCATCATCCCAGTTTATTTTCCATACATTAGCAATGCTCACCGGTACAAGTGGAATATTTTTTTCGATAGCCAATCTAAAAGGGCCATTTTTAAATTCGCCAAGTTTGGGCGGGTAATGGTCGTCGATTTTACCCTCCGGAAAAATTATCAAACTCATTCCCTTTTCTAAATTCTCGCCAGCTTTTTTAAAGGCCTTAAAAGCCGATATTTTGCTGTCACGATTTACGGCAATGTCGATAGTTTTAAAAAAAATACCCAGCACTGGGTTATTTAATAGCTCATCTTTCCCCATAAAATGGTATCTACCCTTTGCCAAAATGCAAAAAATCATAATATCCAAATTTGAGGTGTGGTTTGCACAATATATATAAGTACCGGCTTTGTCTAATTTTTGCTCGAAATGATAATCAAAAAAAACACCCGACAATGCACTGCAAAGAAGACTGTTCAATTTTCTGAAAAAATTAAGAATACCATAATATTCAGTATTTCGAGAGGCAAGAAAGTAAAACGGGTAAAACAGGAAGAAAAAAAACAGTATCCAGAATAGATACCATACCCGATGTATTTTCCTTAAAAATTTAATCATAGATAATCAAAAGTATAAAATAGTGGTAAATTTTCTTATTTGTTAAAAAGTTTTTGCTCATAATCATCCATTTTAAGCATTTATACTTTAATAGTTGTTCAACCCTGTTTTCTTAAACCTGATATTAGCGGGCATGAAACGCAGTGGAATAAAGCGTTTAGCAGGACTACCGCAACAAAAGAATTGCTGTACTTGCTTTTTGAAAAAATCTTATGAGATAAATGTGTATCTAGAATACCTTTTGATGCCATTTTATTTTTAATTTCGTGCCATTATGAAAGAAACAGTGGTGAGCGGTATTCGCTCTACAGGAAAATTACATTTAGGCAACTATTACGGTGCGGTAAAAAACTTTGTACAAATGCAAAATGATTACAACTGCTACTTTTTTATTGCCGATTTGCATTCGTTAACAACACATCCAACTCCTGCTGATTTACATGGAAATATTAAACATGTTTTAGTAGAATACCTGGCAAGCGGAATTGACCCTGAAACCAGTACGATATACATTCAAAGCGACGTTCCTGAAATTGCAGAATTATACCTTTATTTAAATATGAATGCTTATATGGGCGAGCTGGAACGGAGTACGTCATTTAAAGATAAGGTTCGTGCAAACCCTGATAATGTTAATGCCGGTTTATTGACCTACCCTGTTTTAATGGCGGCAGATATTTTAATTCATAAGGCAACAAAGGTTCCGGTTGGTAAAGATCAGGAGCAACATTTGGAAATGGCCCGAACTTTTGGCAATCGTTTTAACCGTTTATATAATACTGAATACTTCCCTGAACCTTATGCTTTCAGTTTTACTGAAAAACTGGTAAAAGTTCCGGGATTGGATGGAAAAGGGAAAATGGGTAAATCAGAAGGGGAAGCAAATGCCGTTTATTTATCAGATGAGCCAGAAACGATTCGTAAGAAAGTAATGAGAGCAGTTAGTGATGGCGGGCCAACAGAAGAAAACCAGCCGAAGCCAGAGGCCATTCAAAATTTATTTGATTTAATGAAAGTTGTTTCTAGTGAAGATACACTTGCACATTTTGATGATTTATACAACAGGATGCAAATTAGATATGGCGATTTTAAAAAGCAACTGGCAGAAGATATGATTATTGCAACAACGCCAATGCGTGAACGTATTCAGGATATTGCTAAAGATGATGCTTATTTAAGGCAGGTTGCAAAACATGGCGCCTTAAAAGCCAGAGAAAGCGCACAGAAAACAATAAGAGAAGTTCGCAGTTTAATCGGGTTTAAGAGTTTTTAATAAATTTAATAGATTTGGAAGTTGAGATTCGGTAGGTTTTGACCGTAATGCATCTCAAAGAAAATCGCATATCTTAATAAAAATGCACATAGCAATCGTAGGAAATATAGGCGCAGGTAAAACTACTTTAACAGGTTTATTAGCGAAGAATTATGGATGGGAAGCTTTATATGAGGCTGTAGATAACAACCCATATCTTGAAGATTTTTACAGCGACATGAAACGCTGGAGTTTTAACCTTCAAATTTATTTCCTGAACAGTCGTTTTCAACAAATTACTGATATAGAAGTAAATAAGCGTAATGTTATTCAAGACAGAACCATATATGAAGATGCGCATATTTTTGCCGAAAACTTACATGATATGGCCTTGATGACCACCCGTGACCATGATAACTATCGTGCTATTTTCGATAATATTACTTCTTTTATTAAACCACCAGATTTGTTGGTGTATTTAAGAGCTTCCGTGCCAACTTTAGTAAATAATATTCAACGTCGCGGACGCGAATATGAAGCCGGAATCCGTATCGATTATTTATCGAAACTGAATGAAAAATATGAGGCATGGATTAAAGGCTATAATCTAGGGAAATTATTAATTTTAGATAAGGATAAGTTGGATTTCACGAACAATCCTGAAGATTTAGGTCAGGTTATTCAATCTATTGAAGCAGAAATTAACGGTTTATTTTAAATTTGGCTATGAGCAAAGATTTTGAGCATGATAATCCTGAAAACTGGAAATGGGGTATATTCTATTTCAATAGAAAAGATTCAAGATTAATCGTGCCAAAACAAGTTCCGGTTTTAGGGTCGACATTCAATTTTGCACATCCCATTTCTTACATTTTCATTCTACTAATTTTCGCATTTGTTGCTTATAAAAGCTATTACTAATATGAGCGATTCTAAAATCATCGGTATAATTCCTGCCCGCTACGCGTCTACCCGTTTTCCCGGAAAGCCTTTGGTTGATATTGCAGGTAAAAGCATGATTCAACGTGTTTATGAACAGGCATCGAAAGCAAAAAGTTTAGCCAAAGTTGTTATCGCAACTGATGATGAACGCATTGCCGAAGAAGTTAAAAAATTTGGCGGAGACTTTGTTTTTACCGCCTCGACACACCAAAGCGGTACCGACAGATGCGCAGAAGTTATCGAAAAACTGCCTGGTTTTGATATTGTAATTAACATACAGGGTGATGAACCTTTCATTGAACCAGCACAGATTGATTTGCTTGCCAGTTGTTTTATTGAAGAAAAAGTAGAATTAGCTACCCTTATAAAATCGATTGAAAGCCAGGAAAGTATTTATAACCCAAACAGCCCTAAAGTTGTAATTGATGTTAACGGCCGGGCGATGTACTTTAGCCGTAGTCCGATTCCTTTTATAAGAAACGGCGAACCGGGCGTTTGGGCACAGAAGCATCAATTTTACAAGCATATTGGTATTTATGGGTATCGTACTGAAGCTTTAATAGCCATTACAAAACTACCTCCTTCATCTTTAGAAATTGCAGAAAGCCTTGAACAATTACGATGGATTGAGCATGGCTTTTACATCCAGACTAAAGTAACAGATTTGGAAACTGTTGCCATTGATACGCCTGAAGACTTAAAAAAACTAAACAAGCTTTTAAAAGCTTTAAAAGCTGAGTAATTTATTGTATAAATGAATATTTTTTGCCACAGCTTAACCAATTAAAAATCTTTTATGCTCTGGCAAACTTATCTAAAATCAGCTCCATTTGAATGTTACAGCGAGCATAAGGCGTTGGTTTGCCCGCTACCTTTTCAAAACCTAACTTATAGTAAAGCCTTATTGCCGGCGTTAATACAGTATTGCTCTCCAGATATATTTTTTTGGCCCCTAACAATTTTGCTTTATCAATAACTGCCGTTGCAAGTAAAAAACCTATATTTTTTCCCTGGGCTTTAGGAGAAACAGCCATCTTGGCTAACTCAAAATCGTACTCGCCATCATTTATTTTTATTAAAGCACAAACGCCTAAAGGCTCCCCATCGTACAAGGCGACCAAAATACACCCACCTTTATCTAAAATATAGCTTTGAGGATTATCAAGCGCCTTATAATCAGATTCCTCCATTGTAAAATATTTCGAAATCCACTCTGTATTTAATGCCCTGAAAATTTCCTGATGTTCGGGTCTGTAATCGATTAGCTCGATTTTTAACTCTTCATGTTCTCTCTTTTTTTCCATTACTGCCTTAATAATCTGGTGTTTTCCAATAAAAAACTAAATCTAAATATTTTAACGCTGTTTAAATATTTTGAATTTCATATAATTATAAAATTAGTAGTTTTGATTATGAGAAAATTAATGCTTCTGCTATTTTGCCCATTACTTATTGCTGCCTGTAACTCCGGAGATAAAAAAGAAAGTGATTCTATTGAATTTAAAAATGTTAATTCGATTATACCAAAATCTTTTTCCGATTTAAATACACAAGACACTTTCAAAATTGAATTAACAGGTAGAAAACCTGAAGATATGGTTTTAAATTTCACCATTAAAAACTCAAAGGGTTTGGAGATTTACAATGCCAAACTCAAGGGTTCAGACTTAGTTGGTAACACCGATCCGAACATCGATTTATCAAAAGAGAAAGACCAGGTCATTTTTCTTAAAACCATTGCAAACGATTTTTTTAGCGAGGATAATTTTTTAGAGCCTGCTGTAATGCCTGATGATAAGGCAGATAACAATACACCGGATAAAGCGCTTTACGAAGAATTAAAAAAATCGGGATTAAATGGCTTTAAGTATCGTTTAGGTAAAGAAAACAATATTTACATCGCCTGGAGCAAGAAAGATAAAAAAGTAAAGATTTACTACAAATGCTGCTAGAATTTCTATTATAGGAAGCAACTTTATAAATCATCTGTGATTCATTATCTTACATTAAGTATTTCGGTAACTTTTCTTTCGTGGATTGTTGGTATTATTATTGGCGCCGTGTTATTCAAAACTGAATTTTATAGCAAAAACCTGACTGCTCTCAACTTTATAACAAGCAGGAAGACAAATAAATTGATTGGTATTTATGCAATTAAATGGATTGTAAAAAATACTTTCTTTAAATTCTTCAATCCGAATCTTAAAATGAAAAAGAAAACTGACCTTGCCGAATTAAATAATTTACGCAAAGAAATGACGATTGCTGAAATAAATCATTTAATTGCATTTGTTGCTGCTGCTGTTTTTGCGCTGATTATGGCGTTTAAGGGCAAATACTTGCTGATATTAATTATGATGATTGTGAATATATTAATGAATTTATACCCTTCATTATTGCAACAGGAAAATAAAAGGCGGATAGACAAACTAAGAAGCTTGTTTAAATAATGCTTTGAAACTGAGCAACCACTATTAACACCATTAAATAAACTTAATAGACCTGGTTGCAGCGGCATACTTTTTTGTAGTAATATTTTCTCTGGATCATTACTGCAAACAAAGCAGATTTAGCGAAAAGCAGGACAAATATCAAGAAGCAGCAGCGTTTCTGCTTTTGGTAAATTAATAAATAGAAATGAAAAGTGGGTTAATTTTCTGAATCACATTGCTTTATCATTTTTAAAAATACACGGTTTTATTTATGCGCTAACGAGTAATTTTGCTACCTTTGTACCCCGTACAAAAAGCAACATTTTTTGCCTTTGTTGCATAAATTCAGAAACATGACTAAGTATATTTTTGTTACGGGCGGTGTTACTTCCTCTTTGGGTAAGGGCATCATATCCGCTTCTTTAGCTAAACTTTTACAGGCACGAGGTTATCGTGTAACCATTCAAAAATTCGATCCTTATATCAATATCGACCCTGGGACATTAAATCCGTACGAACATGGTGAGTGTTTTGTTACTGAAGATGGCGCTGAAACGGATTTAGATCTTGGTCATTACGAACGTTTCCTTAATGTTCCAACTTCACAGGCTAATAACATTACTACTGGTCGTATTTATCAGAATGTGATTAATAAAGAGCGTAAAGGAGAATACTTAGGCAAAACTGTTCAGGTTGTACCACACATAACCGATGAAATTAAACGCAATATGCGTATCCTCGGAGAAAGTGGCGATTATGATATCGTTATTACAGAGCTTGGCGGTACGGTTGGAGATATCGAATCTCTTCCTTTTATTGAAGCTGTTCGTCAGTTTAAGTGGGAAGAAGGTAGTACAAATGCAATTGTAATTCACTTAACTTTAGTGCCTTACCTGGCCGCTGCCGGAGAATTAAAAACCAAACCAACCCAACACTCGGTTAAAGCGCTTTTAGAATACGGCATTCAGCCGGATATTTTGGTTTGCCGTACAGAACACCATATATCTCAGGACATTCGAAAAAAAATAGCATTATTTTGTAACGTAAACATCAATGCGGTAGTCGAATCAATGGATGCATCTACAATTTATGATGTGCCGTTACTAATGTTGAAAGAACAATTAGATAAAACGGTTTTAGCGAAATTAAAATTACCTACTAAAAACGACCCTGATATGGAAAGCTGGAAAGATTTCCTTGGTCGTTTGAAAAACCCAACTGCCGAAGTTAAAATCGGTTTAATTGGTAAATATGTTGAATTACCTGATGCTTACAAGTCTATTATCGAGTCGTTTGTACATGCAGGCTCTAAAAATGAGTGTAAGGTTAAGGTAGAATACATTCACTCTGAAGGTATTTTTCCTGATAATGTGAAAGAGAAATTAAGCCATTTACAAGGTGTTTTAGTGGCTCCAGGTTTTGGTAGTCGCGGTATAGAAGGAAAAATTGATGCCATTAAATATGTAAGGGAGAATAATATTCCTTTCTTCGGCATCTGTTTAGGTATGCAATGTGCTGTAATCGAATACGGACGGAATGTATTGGGCTTAACCGGCGCCCACACGGTAGAAATTGAGGAGAACGCCGAAAATCCTGTCATCAATATGATGGAAGAGCAGAAAAAAATTACCAATAAAGGCGGTACCATGCGTTTGGGTTCTTACCCATGCGACATAAAAAAAGGTACAAAAGCCTTTGCTATTTATGGCAAACAACACATTAACGAACGTCATCGTCACCGTTATGAATTTAATAATGATTACTTAAAACAATATGAAGATGCGGGCATGGTAGCTTCAGGAATTAATCCTGAATCGGGCCTTGTAGAGATTATTGAATTAAAAAACCATCCTTTTTTCGTTGGCGGGCAATTCCACCCCGAATTAAAATCAACAGTAGCAAATCCTCACCCACTTTTTGTTAAATTTGTGGCCGCTGCAATGGAGTATGCTAAAAAGAAAACTAATTAACGGCAGCATAAAAATAAATAATGGATAGAAATACCTTTACAGGATTATTCCTGATTATGATCATCTTGGGCGGATCATTCTACTTCTTCAGACCAAGTGAAGCAGAACTAAAAAAAGCCAAAGAAACTGAAAGAATAGATTCTCTTAAAAAAGCAGGTGCTGTAATCGCAACGAAAGATACCGTAATAAAAGCATCACCAACTACACCGATTGTTGATTCTCTTGCATTAAAAGGACCTTTCGGAACAGCAATTGCCGGAACGGAAGCAAAAACAGTTTTAGAAAACGAAAATTTATTAATTACCTTAACTAATAAAGGTGGTAAAATTTTATCGGTACAAATTAAAGGTCAAAAAACTTTTGATGGCAAACCATTAATACTTTTCGATGGTGGTGCAAACAAATTTGGTTTAAACCTTAATGCAGCAGGCAAAGTTGTTAACACAAACGATTTATACTTCACCCCTTCCAAGGCAGGAAACAAAGTAACCATGCGTGCAGATTATGGCGCAAATGCTTATGTTGAATTTATTTATGATTTAAAAGCACTAAGTAATAAGGTTGCTTTCAACGTTAATCTGGTAGGCTTACAACAAGTTATTTCAGGAAACAGTATTAACTTAAACTGGGAAACAACGTTACTTCAGCAAGAAAAATCTATCGAAAGTGAACACCGATATTCTGCACCATATTACAAATATTTAGATGGTGATGTAAACCATTTAAGTGTTTCTAAAGATGAAAAAGAAGAACTATCTAAAGCTAAAATACAATGGGTTTCTTTTAAACAACACTTCTTCTCGGCTTCGCTTATTACAAAACAAGCTTTCGAAAAAGGAAACTTAGAAGTTAAAATACCTACAACTCCTGGCCAGATAAAATACTATGCAGCAAATATGCAATTGCCCTATACGCATTCAGCAAATCAGGCATACGAAATGGAATTCTATTTCGGAACCAATAAATTTTCGGCACTAAAGGCACAGGGTTACGACTTAGAGCAACAAGTTGATATGGGTTACTGGCCATTAAAATATGTAAACCGCTTCATCGTATTACCTGTGTTCAATTTCCTTAACGGATTTGGTTGGAACTACGGATTAATAATTTTTGCACTTACCATCTTACTTAAACTAGCTTTATCTCCATTAACTTATAAGTCATATTTATCCATGGCAAAAATGAGGGTTTTAAAACCTGAAATGGATGAAATTAAAGCCAAAGTTGGTGAAGATAATCCAACTCTGGTTCAACAGGAATATTTAAAACTCTACAAAAAGGCCGGCGTAAATCCTTTAGGTGGATGTTTGCCAATGGTTTTACAGTTACCACTGGTCATGGCATTCTTCTTTTTCTTCCCGAATCTGTTCGAATTAAGACAAGAAAGCTTCCTTTGGATGAAAGATTTATCTACTTACGATGAGTTTATTCGTTTTGGTGTTAAAATTCCTTTTATCGGCGACCACCTGAGTTTAATGTGTGTATTGATGACCATCTCTACATTAATTATGACTTATTTTAACAACCAGGTTTCGGGTGCTACCGGTCAGATGAAATATATCGGTTATATTATGCCCGTTATTTTCTTAGGTGTGTTAAACAGCTATCCGGCAGGTTTGAATTATTACTATTTCTTAGCCAACTTAATGACTTTCGGACAGCAGTTCCTAATTCGCAGAATGGTTGATGATGATAAAATTCATGCATTAATTCAACAAAATAAGGCAAGACCAGCAGACGAGAAAAAGAAAAAATCTAAATTTCAACAGCGTTTAGATGATTATATGCGTCAACAACAACAGCAACTACCTACAAAAGGCAAAAAATAATAAACCGATACTGTAACTAGTCAAGGCCTGGATGTTTAAACAACATTCAGGCCTTTTTAATTTGTCGTCACAAAAAAACCTGAATTTTTGTAATATTTGACATACATCCTTCCTTTTGAGCTAAAAATTTACAATTTTTATAAATCGAATCTCAACCAACAAATTAATTTTTAAAAAAAATGCAAAAAAGACTAACAATTATTCTGTTTTTCGTTGTCAGCTTTGCCTATGCTCAGAAAAAACCTTTAGATCATAAAGTTTATGATAGCTGGGAAGCAGTAGGAACAAAGCAACTATCAAATAATGGCCAATTGGCTTTATATAGTGTACTGCAACAAGAAGGCGATGCTACATTGTTCATTACCAATTTAAAAACCAGTTCAAAACTTACTATACCACGTGCAGCTGCCGGTCAGTTTAGTAACGACTCCAAGTTTGCAGCTTTTTTAATAAAACCTTTCTACAAAGATTTACGCCAGGCAAAAATTAAAAAAACAAAACCCGATGCTTTACCAAAAGATACTTTAGGTATTGCAAACCTAACAAGCAATATAATTACAAAGGTTGCAAGGGTAAAATCTTTTAAAATGCCTGAAACTGGCTTTGGCTATTTAGCTTATCAATTAGATAAGTTAGACACAGCTAAAAAAAACACTGCAATTACGCCTAAAAAAGATGATGAAACAGATTTTGCAGATGATGAGCCAGCTGGCGGTCCGAAAAAAGAAGAAGGGACTGACCTTATTGTTAAAAACCTTTTAACAGGTTTAGACAAAACCTATAAATACGTAACCGATTATGCTTTCAGTAAAGATGGCAAGCAACTTGTTTTTGCATGTAGCGGTTCTAAAAAAGATAAGACGGCACCACAGGGTGTATACCTTTTAAACACAGAAAAGGGAACATTAAAAACACTTGTTAAAGGTAGGGGCAGTTTTAAAGGTTTTACTTTTGATGATGAAAGTGAACACCTGGCTTTCGTAGGTGAGCAAGATCCGGAGAAGAAAGAGGTGAAAAATTATAACGTTTATTACAACTCCTTAACTTTAGATACCGCCCAAACTATTGTTGATTTTGATATGCCGGGCTTACCTGCAAAATGGTCAGTAAGTGGCGATGGACGGATTTCTTTCAGTAAAGATGGTAAAAAACTATTTTTCGGCATTGCTCCTATCAAAAAGCCAAAAGACACAACAATAGTAGATTTCGAAGTTGCCAAAGTTGACGTTTGGAACTATAAAGATGATTATTTACAGCCAATGCAGCTTAAAAATGCAGATAGAGACAGCAAAAGAAGCTTTCTTTCTGTTATCGATGTTTACAGTAGCGACCCTAAGGTTATTCCTTTAACTGATTTAAGCTTACCTGATGCAAATATGGTAAGCGATGGAAATGCAAATTTCGTTTTGGCATCTACAGACTTTGGTCGACGAATAGAATCGCAATGGAGCGGTTCAACTTTGAAAGATTATTATTTAGTAGATACCAAAACCGGTCAGCGCAAAAAGATTATCGAAAAACTCAATGGTAATGCCTCGGCTTCTCCGGCAGGAAATTATGTAATCTATTTTGATGAAAATACATCCAATTGGTTCACCTATAATGTGGCAACTGGAAAAGTTACTCAACTTAACGAAGGAATGAATGTTAAGTTCGCCGATGAAGAAAATGATGTGCCTGATACCCCGAAATCTTATGGTATCGCAACATGGACAGAGGATGATAAAGCAGTTTTGATTTACGATAGATACGACATCTGGTCATTTTCTCCAGATGGCAAAACAGCAGCAAAAAATATAACAAATAATTTCGGCCGCGATAACAAAATCACGCTTCGTTATGAAAGAACACAACAAGATAACCGTTTTGAACGCGGTGCAGACAGCAAATTTGTTAAAGCCAATGAATTGGTCTGGTTGGATGGTTTCAATACTGTAACTAAAGAGAATGGGTTTTACCGCAAAAACGTAGGAACAGTTAAAAATCCTGATTTGGTAGTTATGGGTAAAACAAAATATTCTAATTTACTGAAAGCAAAAGATGCAGACCTCTACATCTTCGATAAAGGCAATTATATAGCCTCACCTGATGTGTATGTAACTTCGGATTTTAAAACTGAAACTAAGTTAACAGCAACTAATCCGCAACAAGCTAATTACAATTGGGGAACTGCAGAACTTGTAAAATGGACGACACCGAAAGGTTACCAATCGGAAGGTATTTTATATAAACCTGAAAATTTCGATCCAGGTAAGAAATATCCAATGATTGTTTATTTCTACGAAAAATTATCTGATGGCTTATACACTTACCAGGCACCTGCCCCTACACCATCGAGATTAAATATTTCTTTCTTTGTAAGTAACGGCTACCTGGTTTTTGCGCCGGATATTACCTACACAACTGGCCATCCAGGGCAATCAGCTGTCGAATTTATTAATTCTGGGGTAGAAAATTTAAAGAAAAACAGTTGGGTTGATGGAAGTAAAATTGGTATCCAGGGCCAGAGCTGGGGAGGTTATCAGGTTGCATACTTAATCACCCAAAATAACATGTATGCAGCGGCATGGGCTGGTGCACCAGTGGCAAACATGACCTCTGCTTACGGTGGTATTCGTTGGGAAAGCGGTATGAACCGTCAGTTTCAATATGAAAAAACGCAAAGCCGTATTGGTTCAACACTTTGGGAAAAGCCTGAATTGTACATTGAAAATTCTCCACTTTTTATGTTTCCCAAAGTTAATACGCCAGTTGTAGTAATGGCAAATGATGCTGATGGCGCTGTGCCATGGTATCAGGGCATTGAAATGTTTACTGGTTTACGCCGCTTAGGCAAACCTGTTTGGATGTTAAATTATAATGGCGAAGCGCATAATTTAGTGCAACGCCAAAACCGTAAGGATATTCAGATTCGTGAACAGCAATTTTTTGATTACTACTTAAAAGGCGCAAAAGCGCCTGCGTGGATGACAAGTGGTGTGCCTGCAACTGAAAAAGGTAAAACCTGGGGCTTCGAATTAACTGACGACAAGCCTTAATTAAATTATACATTTTATGAGAAAAGCAAGATGGCAAAACAGTTATCTTGCTTTTCTTTTAAACAAGCTTTTTATTATTCAATAAATTGGTATTTTGTACCCTTAAAACTAAAGAATAAGCTAAATGGCATTAAGTAGAATCTGGTCGGCATTTATTATTGTGGCTATTGTAGTGGCCAGCATTAAATGTTTCTTTTTCGGGCAAACTGATATTTTCAACTGGATGGTAATTGGTAAAGCTGATGATGCGGCCAATCCACTTAAGCTAGATGGAATTATACAAACCTGTTGGGTTTCAGTAGAACTTTGCTTAAAATTGATCGGCATACTTGCCTTGTTTATGGGTTTAATGAGTATTGCAGAGAAAGCCGGAGGCATAAGATTGTTATCAAGAATTGTTGGTCCTTTTTTCTCCAAGTTATTTCCAGATATCCCAAAAGGCCATCCTTCTATGGGCCATATGATTATGAACTTTTCTGCCAACTTACTGGGTTTGGATAATGCCGCAACTCCTTTCGGGTTGAAAGCGATGGAAAGCCTGCAGGAGCTTAATCCTAGTAAAGACACAGCGTCGAACGCCCAAATCATGTTTCTATGTTTGCATGCGGCTGGGTTGAGCCTTATTCCTGTAAGTGTAATTGCTATAAGAGCTTCACAAAATGCATCCAATCCTACCGATGTTTTTATACCGTGTTTAATTGTAACATTTGTTGGCACGATGGCAGCAATGCTAATTGTATCATTTAAACAAAAAATAAACCTTTTTCAGCCCGTTGTAATCGGATGGATCCTTGGGCTTTCTGTTATCATCGCCGGACTGGTTATCTACATCAGATCTTTAAATGCTGACGGTATTCAATCGTTCTCAGGATTACTTAGTAACGGTTTAATACTTTTTATTTTTCTAGTAATTGTGATTGGCGCACTCTACAAGAAAATTGATGTTTTCGATGCATTTATCGGCGGAGCAAAAGATGGTTTTAGCACCGCAATAAATATAATCCCCTACCTGGTTGGTATGTTAGTCGCAATTAGTTTGCTTCGCACAAGCGGTACTTTTGATGTTGTTATAAACGGAATTAAGAGCGTTTTTGTTTATTTTGGAACTGATACAAGATTTGTAGAAGGCTTGCCAACTGCATTAATCAGGCCGTTAAGCGGTGGTGCAGCTCGCGGAATGATGGTTAGCACTATGGAAACCTATGGCGCTGATTCATTCGCAAGTAAATTGTCGGGAATATTTCAAGGAGCTTCAGATACAACATTTTATGTCGTAGCAGTGTATTTTGGTTCTGTTCAGATAAAAAACACAAGATATGCAATAGGTTCAATGCTATTGGCAGATTTAGTTGGCGTATGTACGGCAATTGGAATTTGTTATCTATTCTTTGGATAATTAAAATATATTTTAAAATAAACACATCCCGTTTTATTAACCAAGATGTATTTATTTTAAGATATTTTAGACACCTTCCAAATGAGTTAAAAATTTACAAAGGAAAAATCTAACACAAAAGCTGATACGTTTTACAGGCATTAAGATACAGATTGTGGTAGAGAAATTCGATTAATGATTTCATCAATAGCATCAGCATCAATAACAGCATTTTTAGATGCACACCATTTTGATGATTTGTTATCCATCCATATACAGAATGAATGGTAACCATCTAAAACTACAGCATAAGTTTCGTGAAAGTCATCATGAATTTTCATGCAAAACCCTTTGAAGATTTTGCCTCTAACAATAAATTGCAGGGTTGAATAATCTGTTAACATGGCTCATTATATTTTTGGTAAAGTTACAACACGCAAAAAATGAGAATGTTTCGTTAATTTAAAGGAATTAATAAGTTTTTGCAAAAATTGATAATCTGGCTTAACCAATACTTAACATGTTCGAGTAGCCTTTAGCAATTAAACGTTTTTTTGATGGTAAAAATACCTCACATTGTAAATTTATTATCGTTCTTCCTTTTTTAACTACAGCAGTTTCTGCAATGATTTCGTCGCCTTCAGCAGCCGGGGCAAAATAGTCGATGTAATTACTCACTGTGGTAAAGCGGCTATCTAAACCCATTGTATAAATGGTTGCACCAATCAAATCATCAATTATTCCTGCGGTAACGCCTCCGTGTAAAATTTGGTAAGGGTTCGTCATTTCCCTGCGAATTGTATAACTGCAAATCAGCATGCCATTTTCTGCCTTTATTAATACCGGCGCTAGCCAATTCATGTAATTGGAAGGTGATGAATCAATTACGCTACCTAAAGATTGCCTTAAAATATTTAAACGTTGTTCGCTAACAGATTCCATATTTAAAGATAAGAAAAATGTGAATTGATGGGATATGGAAACCAGAAGATTTGTAATTCAATACATCACTATTCCATTAATCAGTGAAATGGTATGATAACTTTTAAGCTTAAATTTCTGCCCATGTTATAAATTCCAGACCTACCTCCGGTAGCTGATGCATAATATTCAAAGTACTTAAGCCTGTTCAGATTGGATTGATAAACCTTGTTGAATATATTATCACACTGGATAAAAATATCTACCATTGTTTTTCCGGATTTGGATTTAATACCCGAACCTAAACCAGCGTTAAATAATGAATAGCCTTCTGTAAAGCTTTCGGTATTATCTAAAGCGTAAAACCGATTCTGGTTTGCCGCAAAAAGCACATCCAATTTAAAATATGGCTTTTCCAGCCATGATTTGTGTGCTTGAATACTTAATTTAATTTCAGAACGTAGCTGCAATGGCGGAATAAGGGGTAGATATTTTGCATCCCGGCCATGTTTTTTCAATAAAATTTCATTCTTATTTAAACCAACTACATAGGCCATGCTATTGTTAAAACTAAACCATTTAAATTGTGAAGGATGAAGATTTAAACTTAATTCGACACCGTATAACTGTGCTTTTGACTGCTGATATTGATAAGTTAAGTTACCTGGCACAATAACAACAGGATTTCCAGCAGCATCTGTTAACCTCGATTGATAGATATAATTTTGAATATTATTGTTAAAAACTTCAAGGCTGATATCTGCATCTTTAAGGTAAGCCAACAGCCCAAAATCTTGTTGCAGATTAAATTCTGGCCTAAAAGCTCTGTTCCCCAAATAAACAATATGCGCACCAGGATCCAGGCCATTTGAGCCGACTTCAGTAATGTTTGGCGCACGATAGCCTCTGGCGATATTAGCCTTCAATAAAAGTTTATCAGAAATATTATATGTTAACCCTATGCTTCCTGAAAAACCATAATAATTTTTGTTGAATGAAGGAAACTGAAGTTCGGCGCCAGGGAAATTATAATCAACTTTCTTTCCGAAACCAGTTTGAGCATCATTTGAAACATAAAAATCAGTCCATTCTAGATTTCTTCTATCCAGCCGAACGCCACCTGATACATCAAAGTGACCAAAAGATTTTTTCACAAAATAGAAAGCTCCAATATCAAAAAGATTGTAATCCGGAATTGGAAAATCGGTAGCGGCTTTACTCCTGTTGCCCTGAAACATACCATTGATTCCAAAAGTGCTCTCAAATCCGGCAAAATCCGGCAGATTATATTTCATATCGTAATTAAGCGTATTCAAAACAACGTATAAACCAGCCTGGGCAGGCACAGTCGGGTGATTAAATTCTCTCCTAATACTCTGCTGTGCACCAAGCAGAAAATTTAAATCACTCGTACCAAACTTAATATGACTCGTGTTGTAAAAACGATAGTGCTGGATGTGTTGATGCAATGGGTTTATGCTGTAACGGGTTAATTCATTATCAGGCACAATAGGCCGGCGCTTAATGTCATCACCGGTATCGAATATTTGCTTTGTAAATTTTCTGCTCAAAGAATCACGGCTTCCGTCAGGAATTTCCATCAAATTATCATAGTACGTTAAAGCAGTTTTTGAATAGCCCCATTCCTTATCCATTTTTGCGCTCGCAGATAAATTATATTCCCTGAAAGCAGTTCCATAAACATATCCATCAACCTGGTTATGATAATTGTGAGCCATCTTACCAGTCATGCGAATGGTGTATTTCCAATCATTTTTTACGTAAGCTAAACCAAGTGATGAACCCACCAAGCCATTGTTGCTTTGAAAATTAGAGGTCAAATCGCCCTTTAACTGCGCATCTTGAAAGTCTGGATTGTAGGGAATCATATTTATGACACCAGCTAATGCATCGGAGCCATAAGTTAAGCTCGCCGGACCTTTTACCACTTCAACTCTCGTAACGCCGAATTCGTCTACTTCAATTCCATGTTCATCACCCCATTGTTGTCCTTCCTGTCTCAGACCATCATATAATGTCAAAACTCTGTTATAGCCCAAACCACGAATAAATGGTTTGGAAACATTTGGGCCTGTAGTAACAGCAGAAATGCCAGGAATGCCTTTAACAATTGCATCAATTAAGTTCGTACTAACATTTTGATCCATCGTTTTTTTTGAAAGTACAGCAATTGGAACCGGGCTTTTTCTTAATTGAGTAGCACGATTTACGCCAGTTATAACCACATCGTTGAGGTTCGAAACAACCTGTTCCAATGCTACGTTTAGTGCTCCACCTTCTTCGCTAACAGATACTGTTTCAGTTTTGGGCGTATAGCCTAAAGCAGAAAAGAGTACTTTATAAACACCTTTAGGAACGCCTTTAAAATCATATTCACCAGTTGAATTGCTCTTTACAGATTTATTTATACCCAAAATTTTTATACTAACATTTTCCAATGGTTTACCTTCAAAACTGACTTTGCCCTTTAGTAACGGTTGCTGAGCAAAAATATAGCTTGATGCTAATAAAAGCAGCAAGGTAAAAGAAACTGAATAAACACGAATCATATCTATCTAAATTAATATTTAGACAAATCTAAATTATTTTTTAAGCAAATCAAATAATAATTTGAATATAGAATGTTGAAATTGTATTACTTGTGAAATCTAAATATTTTGAACGTAATTTAACAGGTAAACTGTTGTAAAAATCGTAATGAGAATTAAGTGATTGAAGGTTACGTTTTTCTGTACAGGCTAAAGATAATTTGGTTTAAACTAGCTGTATTTTAACTAATAACGGTGTGTAACAAGCATTTTGCTGGGATGCTCTACTTTTAAACAAAGGCCAGGGAAATATGGGCAATTATAGTTTGCTACTTTACATGCCACAGGTGCGGCAACAAAATTTTGAAGGGTATGTAGAATTTTTTAAAAAGAAGAAACCCTCTTTAAAGTTAATTAAAGAGGGTTTTTGTACCCCGGAAGGGATTCGAACCCCTGACCCACGGTTTAGAAAACCGTTGCTCTATCCAACTGAGCTACCGAGGCCCATTTTTTAATGTGTGCAAATATAGAAGTTCTTATCAAGAAGATGAAATTAATTTTTAAATATTTAGGCCTTTAATACTGTTAAAACTAACTATTTAACTTAACTGTTTAAAAACTAACAGGTTAAAAAAAACCATTTTTAATCAACTAGAATTATCCTTTTGATGATATATAGTATCGTTTAATCTTTAGGCTCCCACAATTCTACCTTATTTCCTTCTGCATCAAGTATATGCACGAATTTACCATAATCGAAGCTTTCAATGTTATCTACAATGGTAACGCCCTCTTTTTTTAACTCAGTTACTAATGCCTCTAAATTTTCAACCCTGTAATTAATCATAAATTCCTTGGCAGATGGTTCAAAGTATTTTGTGGTCTCAGAAAAAGGTGTCCATTGCGTTTGTGCCTTTTTAGTACTATCTGAACCCTCGAACCATTCGAAAGTTGCACCATAAGGATTAGTATCTAAACCAAGATGTTTCTGATACCATTCTGTCATTTTCTTTGGGTCTTTACATTTAAAAAAAATGCCCCCGATACCTGTTACTTTTTTCATTTTAGAATTTTTATTTTGTGAGATTAACGTTTTAACAGAAAAACCCGAAAGAAAAGATGCTGAAATAATAAGCGCAACTAATAATGTCTTTTTCATTCTTTTGATTGGCTGATTGATAGATAGTTAAATTATATGCAATATAATAAGGTTGATTTTAATATTTATAAAAATTAAGAAATGATTCGCCGGAATAATTTATTGTGGATGCTATTAAAATATTAAAAATCGCTTTCGCTTCTGTTTTTTATTAGTAATTACCTGGTCAATCGGAATTTTAATCAATACACTTGTACCTTTATAATTTTCGATAGTGAAGCTTCCTCTTAAATTTTCTATTCGGAGTTTAACATTAGATAAACCCATCGAGTTTATTTTAGAAATACCCGGATCGAAACCAGTTCCATTATCTTTTACGTGGTATAAAATTAACCTATTATTAATACTTATGCCCAGATGGACTTTTGTAGCCCTGGAATGTTTTAGCGCATTGTGTAAAATTTCTTTAATTAAAAGATAATTATTTCTTCTTACCTGGCTACTTACCGTACCATCAGGAATGGTTTGTGGTAAATTAGCTGTAAAAGAGATATCTGAATGTTCGAATAGTTTTCTTGATTGGTTTTCAATAAAATCAAACAAGCTTTCCAAATTATCACTTTCTGTATTTGTACTCCAGATAATTTCATTGATTTTATCAGCAATATCATTAATCATGGCATTAATTTGCCTTAGCTCCTCTACATCCTGCCTGTTCCTTGCGGCCATTTCCGAGAACAGCTTAATTGCTGATAAACCGGCACCAATTTCATCATGCATTTCAGCGCTGATTCGCTGACGTTCTGCATGTATAAATTTCTTCTGTTCAAGATACTTCGTTTTGGAATACAATTTGATACGTGCATTACGGTAAGATAAGTAAAATAACAGAATTGCTAGTAATCCGAAGATAAGGAGTTCTAAAACCCATTTATTTAACCAGAAACCATACAAAAATGTTAAAATGTTTCTGAAATTAGTAATAGCAACCAAGTTGATAAATTCAAATTCTGGAAATAAAGTAATATTAATGCTACATAAACCAATGCTTATTTTACTTTTGATAAATCTAATTCGCTTTTCTTTTTCAACATTGAAAAGAATGCTTTTTAGAGTTTGCAGGCAACTATATATTTGGTTGGCAAGCAACATTCTTTCATTTGAAGCGAAATCATGCTCAATTGCATTAGTATTTGTAAGTTGATGGTTTTGAGAAGATAGAGCAACAACATTTTTGTTGATTGCCTGGCTGCTATCAGGTGTTTTATAATCTAGCATAAAGCTGGAGCAGAAGCTAAAAAGAAACAGGGAAATAACGCTGATAAAGTGCTTTTTAATCATACCAAATAACTAGATAAGTACACGAATATAGTATAATTTTTAAGTTTTGTTTAACCTCTAAATTACTGGAAAATGATAACCATATCTATTGTTGAAGACCACGACAACTACCGCAATTCGCTTGTAAAAGCAATAGAAGAGAATGGATTATTTAAAATTATAGGGATTTATTCTTCGGCAGAGGAAGCGCTGATTCAGTTACCATTAAACGCACCGGATATTGCAGTTGTTGATATTAAGTTAAAGTCAATTTCCGGGATTGAGTTAATTCAGCGGGTAAAAAATAGTCTTGCATACACTCAATTCCTGATGTGTAGTGGCTATCAAAATAACGATTATGTATTTAATGCCTTAAAAGCAGGTGCCTCAGGTTATATTGTTAAAGGCTCGACGTCCCTTGAAATTCAAAATGCAATTATAGAATTATATAATGGGGGTTCGCCAATGAGCCCTTATATCGCAAGAAAAGTAATTAGCTTATTGCATCAAAAAAAAGACGATAGTAATGATTTTGGTTTGAGTAGCAGGGAAATTGAAGTATTATCTCTTTTAAGCGAAGGGCTGCTTTACAAAGAAATATCCGATAAACTTCAGATAAGCCAAAACACTGTAAAAAACCATTGTAAAAATATTTACAAGCGATTGCATGTTCAAAATAAAGTAGAAGCGCTGAACAAGTTTAATCAATTCAATCTGCAATAATCAAGTTCTGTTTAAAAAATTTATTGTCGGTTCAAATTCGTATGTGGTCTTTTCCTGAGCAACCGGAGTTGGATATTCATAAACTTTTTTGAGTAATCTGGCAGGATTACCAACCATTACCGAGTTATCTGATACATTCTTTGTAATTACTGCTCCTGCCTCAATTATAACATTATTGCCGATTTCAACCTCGCCAATAATTATTGCATTTACGCCAATATCTACATTATTTCCAATCTTTGGAGATAAGCTGTAGATATTATCGAATAATTTTTTGTTTCCAATAGTTGTTAACTGCCTTAAAGTGCAATTTGTTCCAAAACTTGTTCCGCTATCTATTATTGTGCCCCGGATAACTTCAAGTTTGAAACCCGATCCTATTATCACCCCTAAACTAATGTGTACACCACTAAGCCACTGGATAAAAACCCTGTAAATTATCAGATACCAAAAAAATAAAATAATTAATATTGGCTTACTTCTGCTCCATTTAGCGGTTCTGAATAAAACCATAACAATTCTACTGGTTGTATTACCCTTGTTTGCCTTCCAATCCTGAAAAATATTGTAATAAACCTGATTGCTATCAATTGTATTACGCATAATATTTTGAGACAATTTAAGTATTGGCAATTCATTTAAACCATATACCAATACTAATATACCAAATCAAAATACAGACTAAAATAGCCCTTTAAGGCTATGCAAACATAGAATTAATATTACAATCGGGTAGTTTGAACGGAAGATTTACTTAAGCATCTTCACCATTCCATTCATCATCATCGGCATGTTTAATTTCATCGTGGCTTCCACTAACGCTTCTAAACTCTTCGTGATGATAATTTCGTTCGGGATTTTCCGGCAGCTCGTTATCATGGTCGACAGGACTTTTCCTTAAATGTTCCGGTTTCTTAACTTCGGGCAAATCATCATGAATTACTGATGGTTTAAGGATTTTTTTAACGGGATTTGTATTCTGTTCCATAATCAAATACATCAAAATTGAAGAAGTGCAAATGTGAGTTAAAATATTGGAACTCCAATAGTTTATTTCACTACATCAAGTAACAAAATAACACTAATCCGGTTTTCTTTAATTCAGGAACAATGAAACCGGGAGGATGGATAAACCTGAAGCTGTTAAAGAAAAAGAATATCTCTAGCAGCTTCAGGCTGAATATTAATAATTGCCGGTAACGCCAACTTCTAAGCCACGAAGTTCGGCCAATCCCCGCAAGCGACCTATAGCCGAGTAACCAGGATTGGTTTGTTTAGCTAAATCATCCAACATCTGGTGACCATGATCAGGGCGAAAAGGAATTGATTTATCTCTTAAAGCATTTTCTTCTGATAACGCCTTCATAATTTCATACATATTCACATCGCCACCTAAATGGTCTGCTTCGTAGAAACTTCCGTCTTCATCTTTTGTCACGTTCCGTAAATGGGCAAAGTAGACTCTTTCCTTAACGGCATGAAAAATTTCGAGCGCATTGTTATCAACACCAGCACCTAAAGAACCTGTACAAAAACATACGCCATTAAATGGTTTATTAACGTTTTTTAGGATGTAATTGAAATCATCAATTGTGCTTGCAATTCTTGGTAAACCTAAAATCGGATAAGGAGGATCATCGGGATGGATCGTCATTTTTATACCTTCTTTTTCGCAAACATCAGCAATTGAAGAAAGGAAAAAAACAAGGTTCTCTCTCAATCCGTTAAAACCTATCTCAGCATATTCGTTTATGCTGTTGCGTAAAGTTTCCAGTTCAATTTCTTTTTCGTTCGGAATACCCATTAAAACGTTAATACGCAAATCATCAAGCTGTTGCTGGTTAAGTGTTTTAAACTTAGCTTCTGCCCTTTCTAAAACTGAATGCGGATAGTCATCCTTTGCATTATCTCTTTTTAAAATATAAAGGTCGAAAACTGCTAAATCAACCCAATTAAAATAAAGCGCTTTAGAACCGTCAGTCATTTCTAAATCCAGTTGGGTACGGGTCCAATCCAATACGGGCATAAAATTGTAGCAAACCGTTTTTACGCCGCACTTAGCTAAATTCTGTAGCGATATTTTATAGTTTTCAATATACTTGTCTGCATCAGCTCTGCGGGTTTTAATGGCTTCATGCACAGGTACGCTCTCCACAACAGACCATGTCAAGCCTGACGATTCAATTATTGCTTTCCGCTCCTGAATATCGGCCAAAGGCCAAATTTCGCCATGAGGAATGTGGTGCAAAGCGGTAACAATTCCTGTTGCGCCGGCCTGTTTCACATCCTGCAAAGTTACCGGGTCATTTGGTCCGTACCAACGCCAGGTTTGTTCTAATTTTTTATATTTCTTATCCATAAATTATACTCCTGAAAAGGCGCAGAAACCGCCATCAACTGTTATATTTTCTCCGTTAACAAATTTCGACGCATCACTTAACAAATATATCAGTGCGCCGATTAGTTCCTCCGGATTTCCAAATCTTTTGTAAGGTGTTTTCGAGATGATTGCATTCCCCCTCGCTGTTAACCCTCCATCCTCATTTGTTAATAATGCCCTGTTTTGGTTGGTAATAAAAAAACCGGGGACAATTGCATTCATTCTCACTTTATCGCCATAACGGTTGGATAATTCCACAGCCATCCATTTGGTATAGCTATCAACGGCAGATTTTGCAAGCGAATAACCCAAAACCCTCGTTACGGCCTGAGTTGCAGAAACCGATGAAATATTAACGATGCTTCCACCCTGTTTTGCAATTTCTTTTCCGAAAATCTGCGTTGGTAAAATTGTTCCGAAAAGATTCAGTTCAAAAGCTTGCTTTAACGCAGAAACGTTTAAATCAAATATGTCTTTATCTGGCTGCACAACTGCCTCAGCAACATTTCCACCGGCAGCATTAACCAAAGCATCAATTTTCCCAAATTCTGAAATTATCTTTTCTTTGGCTTGTGAAAGAGCTTCCTCATTTAAAACATCGGCAATAATATATATTGCTTTACCGCCATTATTGTTTACTTCTTCGGCCCTTAATTTAGCAACTTTTTCATTTCTACCCAACACAGCAATTGTAGCACCTGCAGATGCTAAACCATTCACAAAAGCTTCGCCCAATACGCCTGTTGCCCCTGTTACCACAACAACTTTGTCTTTTAAAGAGAAAAGGTTAAATTCTTTATTCATGTATATGTTATTCAATTACTAACGTGGTTATGGAGTGTGGCAAACTACTTGTTGTAGCTGCTTGTCCTTTAATCCATAAGCTATATTTCAATTTTTCATCAGATTGATTCATAACAACAACTGCAATTTTTCCATCTGTATTTATAAAAGCCGTTGTTTGCAATTTATCCCGACTAGATGCAGATCCTATTCTTTTGGCACCCGGGCGGATAAACTTGGAGAAATGACCCATGTAGTAAAAAGCATTTGTGTAAATTAACTTATCAGTTTTTGTATCGGCATGTACAGGCGCAAAACAGAAATTACCAACATGATTCGGTCCACCGTTTTCATCTAAAAGGATGTTCCAGTCTGTCCATGCGGCCGTCCCACTATTAAAATCATTAATCATTGAGTAACCATAGCGCTCGCCCAATGTCCAGTCGTCAAGTTTGGTAACATCATATTTTTCTTTACATCCTTCCGTAAAAATTAAGGCTTTATCTGGATAAGCTTCATGAGTTTGTTTAACATTTCCAAACTGCATGTTACTGCCAGTCCAGGTTTCGTACCAGTGAAAACCGATTCCCCAAACGTACTTGGCGGCATCTTTATCATTTAAAATTGTGCTGGCTCTTTGGAATATCTGATCGCGGTTGTGGTCCCATGCTATTAATTTTTTCGATGCCAATCCAGATTTTTGCAGCGTTGGACCTAAAAAGTTTTTGATAAAGTCGCGTTCTTCTTCAGCAGTATATACGCAAGATTCCCATCTTTGCTTGGCCATAGGTTCATTCTGCACGCTAAGTCCCCAGATTGGCATTCCCAGCGATTCGTACATTTTAATGAATTTGACGTAATGATTTGCCCAACTTTGTTGATACGCAGGAAGTAAATGACCGCCCCCAATCAGGCTGTTATTGTCTTTCATCCAGGCTGGTGGCGACCATGGGCTAACAAAAAGTGTCAGCCTACCGCCTGCGGCCTTAATTGCATCCTTAATCAGCGGTATTTTAAACTGCTTATCATGTTCTACATTAAATGTTTTCAAATCTTTATCATTGTCCTGAACATAGGTATAACTTCCGCTGGAGAAATCGCAACTGGCAATATTAGTACGAGCCAAAGTGTAACCTATTCCACTTGATGGGTTATAATATTTCTCCATCAATTCGTCTTGATTTTTCTTTGAAAGCTTGGCAAATGTTTCCGCGGATGCATCAGTTAAAGCGCCGCCAATACCAACCAGCGTTTGATACTTAACTGTCGGGTCGATAAAAACACATGGTTCTGTTTCAAAAGGTTGTTTATTTTCTACAAAACTCAAGGTTTCTGTTTTACGAATACGATAATCAGCGTTTTGTGCAGTAACATAAACAGATACTTTTTTATTGCCCAAAATATAGTTTTGATTAGGTTTTGCAGCTGGATTAGCTGCTTTTTTTACTTGAGCACCCGCAACAAATGCAGTAGCTAAAATTAACAACAGGCTTATTTTTTCTTTCATTATATTGGCTCGGTTATTATATAGGGTTTGAATTACAATATTATAAAAATAATTTGCCTGTTGCTAGCATAAAGTCTTTCATATTAATTATTTTTTACTTCGCAACAGCGCTTCCAAAAAATAGTAATCTGCGTAATTAATAGGCACATCTACTTCTGAGTTGGCAGGGCGATGACCGGTGCTATGTTCCAATATAAAACCATAATTTGCACCAGGCTTACTAATATATTTTGTACTAAGAGCGTGAAGTATTTTATCAGCTGCTGCTTTGTATTTCTTTCCATTTTTACTATAACCGGCAAGTTCATATAAAGCCGAAGCTGTTATAGCTGCCGCTGAAGCATCTCTTGAAACGTTCGGAATCTTCGGGTCGTTGTAATCCCAATAGGGTACTCCATCTTCTGGAGTAATTTTTGAACTTAATATAAAGTTAGCAATACCATCTGCCTGAGTAAGATAAGCTTGGTTTCTGGTTTCTCGGAAACACATAGTATAACCATATAAAGCCCATGCCTGTCCTCGTGCCCATGCAGATTCATTGGCATAACCCTGGGCAGTTAGTTTCTGTAAAATCTTACCGTTGGTTGTTGTATCGTAATCAATTACATGATAAGAGCTGAAATCAGGGCGAAAATGATTTCTAATTGTATTATCAGCATGTGAAATGGCGATTTTATAGAATGATGAATCGTTGGTAAATTTTGTCGCTTCGAAAAGCAACTCTAAATTCATCATATTATCAATTATAACAGGGTATTTCCACTTATCTCCGTTATGATCCCAGGATTTGATTACACCTGCAGTTTTATTAAACCTTGTTGAAAGTGATTGTGCAGCCCGAATAATTACAGAACGATAGGCAGTATCTTTTGTTAGTTTATAACCATTTCCAAACGGACAGTAAATCATGAAACCCAAATCATGTGTACCATGGTTGAACTGTTCTTTTTTAATGTCTTCGGTATATTTTCTAGCGAGGCTGAGCCATTTCTTATCCTTTGTATACTGATAAAAATACCAAAGTTCAGCCGGGAAAAAACCACTAGTCCAGTCTTTCGAGCTTACCATTTTAAACTGCCCTTTTTCTACCGTTCTTGGCGATACCAGATTTGGTTTAATTTTTCTCGAAGAATCGACATTTTTGATGAGTAAATCCGTTTGTTTTGCAGCTGAAGAAAATGCTTTGGCAATATCAGTTTTTTGCGCCTTAGCTACACTGATTAGCAGTGTAAATAATAATGTTATTTGAATATTCAGTTTCATATTATAACCAGATTAAAGGATTGCGAATTGGGAGATTTCTTATAACCTCTTCTACCTGAGGATTATGATCTAATTTTTTCCAGGTATTAAACCAGTTTTGTTCTTGGTAAGCATTGGCCCCGAATAACATAAATGGCTGAGCGACTGGCCAATTAGCCCAGTACATTACATCAGGTGGTAGAGCCCATTTACTTTTATCGGCAATAAATGGGTAGAGGTAATCAATTCCTTTTTTAATTGATTTGCCATCGGGGGTTTCAAAATTCCAAAGGTTATCTTTAGGTGTTGATAAAATCTGGCAAAGTGTAGCCATTGCATCAAGGTTAAAAATAGAATAACCGTAAGGCTTTGTGCGGGCCATTTCCAAAGGGAAACTTCCGTTTATAGCCATTTGATTAGGCAGCAAATTTGTTTTAAAGTTGGTTTTAATAGAATCAAGCATGTTTTCATCGCCACAAAATTTGGCGAACGATGCAACCTGCATTGCCCAACATGTAGCGTGATTATTCTTAACCGTTTTTTCCTGAATACCTGGCTTAGAGGTGTTTAACCAAAGGATATAATCGGAAAACCATTTTTTTACGCCCAAGAGGGTCTGCCTATCAAACGACTTGGCATTTTCCATTACAAAGGCGCCCTGTGCAACTTCCATTAAATGAATGGTATCAATAATCCCGTAATTTCGACCAGTGAACTTACCTTTTACGGCTTGTGCAAATTGTAAATTCGGGTTCATTAAAGTTTCGGAATTTATAAACCAGGCCTTAAAATGAATTACGGCTTGTTTAACATATTTATCATCGCCGGTTATTTTATAAGCAGAAGCTAAAGCACCTATAACTCTACTGAAACGAACCATAGCCTTTCTGTGGTCAAGAAAGTTATCAGGATTGGTTAAACCATCTCTATTGATGTATGGACCATTCGGATTCTTCGGGTCGGGCCAGAAATAATCTGCTTCAGAGAAGAAATCATGTTTGCCGCCGGCACTTCTTGTTGAGGTAGCCGCGGTTACCGTTACCGGTTTTTGTTGCATTGCCCAGGCCGCATCAGCTAAAACCTGTTTCTTTAAAACAACTGTCGCTTCCATTCTTACATCGATTACTCTATCCACAGATTTATAACCTGTAAATGCGGTAACCAATAAATAAAAGGAAACAATTAGTGCTAGTGACGTTATTTTTTTCATAATTATAATTCTGTAAAGACGGTAGGTAATCCTTCTGATTTAACAGAAACCACACTTTTACCTTTATTTAAATTTATACTAATCATAGCCCTTCCATTATAAGCCTGAACTTTTCTCGAACCTGAGGAAGTCCCTAAATTGTCAATTAGCTTACCATCGCCCGTTAATCCAAAGTTTATCCAATTTACAGCATCAAGGCATTGAACCCCTTTACCATCAAAAAGTTTCACCTCAACAGTTGCAACATCACCGCTCTGACCTATTTTTTTCAACTCCATTCTGGCAGGTTTAGTCCATTTTTCTGTTTGATAGATAAACTTCACTTCATCTGTAACCGTTTCTTTTCCCTTTTTAGCTATAACCTTTACCAAGTTTTCACCTTTTGTAAATGGAAGATTCCAACGCAAGCCAGCTGCAGGATAATCCTGACTATTCCTTTTCTTCGCACCAAACGATTTTCCGTTTAAAAATATTTCGGCTTCTGTACAATTCGAATAGACTTTAACCATCTTTTCCTCGCCTTCATCTCCCCAGCGTACCGGCCAGCTGTGTGCATAAATGTGCACCATGGGCTTTTCAGTCCAGTAAGATTGAAAAACATAATAAGCTTCTTTCTTAGTTAAATCCCGCTCCACCACTCCTTTTTGGTTCATGTAAGGCACAGGATTATCCGGGCGTACCGGTGTAGAAAAATCTTTAAATGGCCAATATGCCGCACCACTTAACCAGGGCATGGTTTCCTGTTCCTTTAAATGCCAATCGATTAGGTTTGTAATATAAGATTCACTCCAATCACCATCTTTTGATATTCTTGCTGCACCACCGTAAAGCGAAGCATCGCCGGCCCTTTCATCGGCACTACCACCAGTTTTAATCTTGCTTAAAGCTTTATCCGGATTTTCTGAATGACGTAATGCATGACTATCTCCACCCCATTCTACATGCAGAAAGCGCTTAACTTTTTTAAATTCATCTTCTGATGCCTGTTTGTAATCTGTGTATGCACCGCGATACCAACCTGCCCAAATTGATGGCGAATAAACATCAACAATATCGCTGCAAAAATCACATCGCCTTATGGCCGTGTAACGTGTAGAATCAAGTTTATGAGCGATATCATTCAGCTCCTTCATAAAAGTTCTGATTTTTTGCTTATCGAATTCAGCAAAATCTCCTGGCCAGTCATTCTCATTGCCTAAACCCCAAATGATAATTGAAGGATGGTTATAATGCTGCTCAACCATGTTTTTTAGCATCGTTCGGGCTTGATTTTTATAAACGTCTCCACCTAAACCGCCACGACACCAGGGAATTTCTTCCCAAACCAAAATACCAAGGCTATCGCAAAGATTAAGTACAATTTTTGATTGCTGATAATGACCTAAGCGGATAAAATTTACGCCCATTTCTTTCATCATAACCATTTCTTTGCGAATTAGGTCTTCGGTCATTGCAGCGGCAAGGCCTGCATGGTCTTCATGCCGATGTGTTCCCCGAAGCAATAACCGCTTACCATTTAATTTAAATGGGCCTTTTTCGACAAAATTGATGTTTCGGAAACCTATTTTTTCTTCACCTGTATAATTTCCATCAGCAGAAATTACTTGATATTTTAATGTGTATTGAACTGGTTTTTCTGGATTCCAAAGCAGTGGATTTTTCAAACTAAGGTTCCATAAATCTAAATCGCCAGAAAGATTGGCCAACTTTTTTTCTGTTTTAGAAATGATTTTACCCGAAGGATCGATAAGTTTTAATTGAACAGTTGCTCCTCCTGCATTCAAAGGATTATAAAACCTTGCCTTAACATTCAATCGGGCCTGTTTACCTACTGAATCGATAGATGCCTTGGCAAATATTTTATCGACCGAGAGTGCTGGTACGTAAACTAAATTAAGGTATCGATAAATTCCTCCGTAAACATTAAAATCAGACAAATCAGACGGAATCATCTCTAAATCCCTGGAATTATCGGTCCGGATGGAAACAGGAATTTTGCCTTTAAATTGCTTTATAAAGGTTTCAGTTTTTTTAAAGGCTTCAACAGCATCAGTAATATCAGCCGTCCACTCATCATAGCCACCTGTATGGCTGGCAACCTTTGTAGTGTATATGTAAACCTCTGTTTTTTGTCCGGCACCTTCAAAATGCAAAATCGTTCTTCCTTTAGCGTAGGGATTAGAAACCAAAAGTTGTGTGCGGTACCACGATGGACCCTGGTAATAATTAACATCAGGATCTACAGCATCTTCCGCGTTTACACAATGGGGTAGATTTACATTTTGCCACAGCGGAACAGCTTCCGGATTGCCCAATCCGACTGGGCGAACAGCTTCCCAGATACCACCTAAATCCTGTTTTAAAAATTCCCAGTTATTAATTAACCTAACACTTTGCTGGCCTTTAGTTAAAACGCTGATAAACAGTAAAAATATAAAATAAAAATATTTGGTTATTCTGAACATTTCATTGAAATTTAACAATATAATTGCAAGCAAAGGCTTAATAAACTTTTCTTAATTGAAGCGCATTCAAAACAGTTTTTCCTTCTATTGGCTTAAAATCAATCGATATACCTGTTCCGTTTGTAAGCGTTAACCTTACTTTCTTTTTTACCGCCTTTGTATAGCCAAAATCTTCAGCGAGATTAAGTTTCTGAATGAATGGCTGGTTATTGATAGAAACCTCAAAAATCCGCTTTTCACCAACTTCCTTTTTATGATTATTATCTAAATTATATGCTAAAGCTTCTTTGGTGTCGCCCCCCACCAGTTCTGCAAAGTGCAATGTAAGTTCATATTCACCATCAGGAACATCAAATTTAAACTGCTTTATACCAACTCTTTGTGTTTGGTAAATTGGATCATCATTGGTTTCAAGAATATTTTTATCACTGCCATATAAAATCCTGTTGTTTGTTCCTTTATAGGGTTCTCCACCTATCCAGCCCCACGAGCCAGGTTTATATTGCTGATCAGGAATCCATAACTGTTGCTCATTGCCATCAATATAATATCTTTTTGAGCCTGAAAGAATATTTAAGTTTTTGAATGGAATGTTATCAGCAAAACTAAAGGCTTCAACCTGAAAATCAATATCAGCATTGTCTATCAATCCTCCTGAAACAACTTTGAGTTGGTTCTTGCCGTTTACAAAAGGTACTTTCCAATCGCAAATGTGATCGACAGCATTTTTTAAACCCATACTTTTACCATTAATAAATAGTTCGGCCGATGTTTGATTGGTCGCTACCTGAATATTTTGATGACTCACTAAAGCTGAAGAATCAGCTATACCAACCCTGTTTTTCCATTGCGCCGAAGCAATCTTTAAATAAGGCTTATCAGCAAGATAGGCCTGATATAGAAAATAAGTATCTTTTGGCTGCCGGCCGATGGTTAATAAGCCTTTATTATTAATGTGTGGCATGGTTTCTTCGCGGGTTTCCGAGTTAAAATCAGCCAGGTTCCAGGCCATTCCTCCAGCTACAAATGGTCTTTCGAGCATTGCGTTTAAGTATGTTTGATGAAACTTAACTGCATACTCCACACTTTTATCAAATCGAACAGGTTCAAACGACCGAATTCTGGGATCGGCATCAGCACCATATTCCGTAACCATAAAAGGCGTGTTTGGCAACTCTTTATGGTGTCGATCTAAGAACTTTGCAAAATCTGCAGGCACACCGGAATACCATCCAGAATATAGGTTCCATCCAACAATCATTGGAATTTTTGTTAAGCCAACTTTATTGTAAACATCCCAGGCACCATGGTTAACCAGCATGGTGTACCTCGAAGGATCTTCTTTTCTTGTTAAATCATCTAGTTTTTGTGCCAGTTCCCGAATGTGTTCATAATAAACTTGCTGTCGGGGTTTGTCATTTGTAAATTTTGGCCGTAATAAAATCTCATTCATATAAGCCCAAACCACAATACTCGGGTGATTAAAGTTTTGCCTAATCATTTCCTTCTGCATGTTCAGGCAATTATCTGTAAAGGCATCGGTTTCAGTAATCGTATTTACAACCGGAATTTCTACCGAAGCCAAAATGCCTAACCTGTCGCACGCCTCTAAAATCATTGGATCTTGTGGATAATGGGCAACCCTTAAAAAATTGCCTCCCATCTGCTTTAGCAACTCAATATCTTTGATTTGCAGTGCATCAGGAACTGCATTGCCCAAATTTTCATAATCCTGGTGACGGCTTGCACCTATAATTTTAAGTGGTTTATCATTAAGAAAAAATCCTTTTTCAGCATCAAATTTAAACCATCTAAAGCCTAATGGATTCGAAACCTCATCTAAAATGGCTTTTGTTTTAACATCTATAATTTTAGAAACTACCCGATATAAATACGGGTTTCCGGGCGACCAAAGTGCAGGCTGTTTAATCGATTTGAAATCCTGCAAAATAGTTTTTTGTTCACCTGAAATAACATTTACACCAGAAATCTGAGATGCAATCACCTTGCCTTCCGCATTAATTATGGAGGTATTAATTTGTATTTTCTTAGCCGATGAAGATGAATTATCGATTAAACTCCTTACATTAACACTCGCCATTGCAGCTGAAACATTCGGTGTGGTGATGTAAATTCCGGAACTGGCATTGTCTGCCTTAGAAAAATGAATGGGTTCTGAAATCAACAAGCTAACGTTTCGGTAAATGCCGCCAAAAAAAGTAAAATCGGCTGTTAACGGCGGAATATCTTCGTTGAAACGATTATTTGCTTTAACTTCAATTAAATCATCCTGATAGTTCAGAAGTTTAGAAATTGGCACAATGAATTTGGTATAGCTTCCGGTATGTTTAGCCGCCGGTTTTCCATTTACCAAAATTTCGGCCTCCTGCGCTACGCCATTGAAAACCAAAAATATCTCCTTGCCTTTTGCCGATGCATCGAGTTTAAGTTTTCTCTTGTAAATACCAATTCCGCGATAGTAACCTGGCTCATCGTCCAATACATCAAAGGCATTCCATGTATGCGGCAGGTTTACTTGTTCTGTTATTCCATTCTCCTTGTGAAATGCCCAACCCTCATTAAGACTGCTGTTTTTTTGGGCATGAACAGATAAACTGATTGTACATAGCATTGCTGAAATGAGCAAAAGGTGTCTATTTTTTAGCGATTTAAGATGGTTAGTATTTATCACGGAATTGATTTTAAAAATCCTCGACAGGTCAAGATTGAGAAATATTTAGTTAGTTAATGTAAAATCCTTTTCAAGTTTTATATCATCAGAAGCAGTTCCAATCATAAGTTTAAAATCACCTGCTTCTGCGCCCCACTTTAATTGCTGGTTGTAAAACGATAATTTTTCTTTATCAATCAAGAAAGTAATTTGACGGCTTTCACCAGCTTTTAACATAACCTTTCGGAAATCTTTTAGCTCTTTAACGGGGCGAACAACAGAAGCAAACTTATCTTGCAAGTAAAGCTGAACAACTTCCTCTCCATCGTATTTGCCTGTATTTTTTAGTATAAAGTTCACAGCTATTTTATCGGTAATTGCCATTTGAGATTTGCTTAAAGTTAGCGCACTGTAATCAAAAGTTGTGTAGCTGAGACCGTGTCCAAAAGCAAATTTCGGACTGTTTGGTGAGTCAAGATAAGCCGATTTGTAATTCCTGTCTTTATCACTTTTAGATGGGCGTCCGGTACTTAAATAATTGTAGTACAGTGGAATCTGGCCTTCATCTCTGGGAAAAGTCATAGGCAATTTACCTCCCGGATTATAATCTCCAAATAAGACGTTTGCCATTGCATTTCCGGCCTCACTACCAAGCCACCAGGTATACATTATAGCCGGAACGTTATCTGCAGTCCAGTTAAAAATTAAAGGGCGACCGGCCATCAACAAAACAACAACGGGTTTTCCCGTCGCCTGGATGGCTTTAATTAAATCTTCCTGAACGCCAGGAATATGAATATTCGTTTTACTTTTTGCTTCGCCACTCATATCAAAAGCTTCGCCGGCAGCAATAATTACTACATCAGCCTGTTTTGCAACCGCTACAGCATCAGCAAAACCTGTTTTCGAGGAGTCGGAGATGCCGCAACCTTTTGCATACAGTAAATCGGTTTTGTTGCCTACTTTATTTTTCAAACCCTCATAAAGCGAAACAAGTTTATCATTTTCCCAGGCGATAGACCAAAAGCCCTGCATGTCTTTTTCTGATTTAGCCAAGGGGCCAATTACCGCAATTTTCTTTAAATCTTTCGATAGTGGCAAAGTTTGCTTTTCATTTTTCAATAGCACAATACTTTTTTCGGCCATTTTTAAAGATGCGGTCCGATTTTCGGCAGAATTTAATTCTTTTTCCTGGCGGGCTTCATTACTGAAACGATAAGGGTCATCGAACAATCCGAGCTCAAATTTCTTACGAAGGATTCTTCTTACCGCATCATCAATTAAATCAACGGATACTTTTTTATCAGCTACAAGCTTTGCCAGCGATGGCAGGTAACTTCTACTTTCCATATCCATATCACTACCTGCTTTAATGGCAAGTTCTGCGGCTTCAGATTTATCTTTAGCGTAACCATGAGCGATCATTTCACCAATTGAACCCCAATCGCTCACTACAAAGCCAGCGAATTTCCATTTATTTTTCAAAATATCCCGTTGTAAATAAGTATTTCCGGTAGCGGGAATCCCATTTAAAGTATTAAACGAATTCATGAAAGTTGCAGCACCGGCATCTAAAGCGGCTTTAAATGGCGGTAAATAAGTTTCCCACAAGGTGTGTTCGCTCATATCAACGGCATTGTAATCCCGCCCGGCAATGGCTGCTCCGTAAGCGGCGAAGTGTTTCGCACATGCCATTATTGCATCCAGATTACCCAAACCTTTGCCCTGAAAACCCTTTACACGAGCACTTGCAATTTGCGAACCCAAGTAAGTATCTTCACCCGCACCTTCCATTACCCTACCCCAACGCGGGTCGCGGGCTATATCAACCATCGGGGCAAATGTCCAATGTACGCCCGAAGCCGCGGTTTCCCTGCCCGCTACCCTTGCTGCATTTTCCATGGCCTGCAAATCCCAACTTGCAGCTTCCGCTAATGGAATCGGGAAGGTAACCCGGTAACCGTGAATAACATCTAATCCAAATAATAAAGGAATTTTCATTCTCGATTGCATTGCAGCTTCCTGAACTTGCCTGGTTTCCTTAGCGCCTTTTACGTTGAGTAACGAGCCAATTTTCCCATCTTTAATGTCTTTTAACTTATTCGGATTATTGGTTATTGGCCCAGTGGCATCGCCACCTGTATACTGGTTTAGCTGGCCAATTTTTTCATCCAAAGTCATCAGTTTTAAAACAGAATCAACTTTTTTTTCAATCTTTTTATCCTGCGCAAAAACAGTAGAAAAAGATAATGCGATAATTAACGCTGATGATAAGTATTTGTTCATTTTATAATTATTTAACACCGTCTAAAATCCCTTGATAAGCTGCTTTTCGCTGATATTGTGCATCGAAAGGTAATGGCCAGTCCGGGCGGTTGTAATTTCCGGGAACCCAGCTATCGGCATCCGTTACATTCCATTGTGTAATACCAAATTGTTGCGTTTTTGGAATTGCGTTGTAGGCTTTTACAATTGCTTTATACTTTTCGGCCTGTTGGGCCGCTAAAGTTGTTGTGTATGTTAGCGATTGATTGTTATCGGGATTTAAGGCAATGTCGATTTCTGAAATATGAACCATTAAACCAGTAGCCGCAGCTGTTGAAATTGCCGCAGCCAGATTTGCGTCTGTTTGGGTTACTCTGGTGTGCATCTGCAAACCAATTCCATCAATAGGAATACCCTTACTTTTTAAATTATTTATCAGATTTAGTATCGCTGTACGTTTTGTAGGTCCAAATTCGTGACCATAATCGTTGTAAAAAAGTAGCGCATTCGTGTCAGCTTCATGAGCATATTGAAATGCCCGACCAATGTAATCGACACCAAGCTTTTGAACCCAAATGCTGTTTCTGAGGGTTCCGTCATCATTTATCGCCTCGTTCACCACATCCCACGAAGCAACCTTTCCTTTAAAATGGCTTACAACAGTTTGGATATGTGTTTTCAGTAAATTTTCCCATTCAGCGGTTGAGCCCTGAAAGTTATTTACCCAATCGGGAAGCGATTTATACCAGTTTAGGGTATGGCCATGAACTCGTTTTCCGTTTGCATTCGCAAAATCGACAAGATAATCTGCATCACTCCAGGCGTAAATATCTTTTGAAGGGTGAACTGACGCAAACTTCATTGCGTTTTCGGCCGTTATACTATTAAATTCTTTGTTAACAAGATTACGATAATTAGTATTGTTTTTCAAAAGTGAAACATTAACCGCAGCACCCATTTTAAAAGGCATATTTTTTTGCAAAGTTGTTTCAACGGTATTAACAGCGATTAATCCAGGTTCGATACTTGTACCCTTTTCTTTAGCGCATGAAATACCAAGTAAAGCAAGCGGCATAATTACCTTAGATAAAAAACCAATTTTCGTCAATCCCATCATTTATTTATATTTTACCTGCATTTGATCGTAAAAATCTTTAAGTACAAAAAATGCTTTCTTTTTCTTCCCGGTTTCACTAATTAAACCCTTGCGGTTCCAGAAGTTCTGATAAATTGGATGTTGTCTTCTCGGTGAGCGGAAATCAGTTAAAATCCATGGAGTCATCCCACGTAAAGCTGTAATTTTAGTTAACATGGTAATTTGATTTTTGTATAAAGCTTCCTGATATTCTTCGCTCCATCGGGTATTCTCATCAGCATGGAAACCGCCTAAAGCATCGCCACCAAATTCTGTAATTACAACAGGTTTATTGTATTTTATGTTGAAACTGTATTTGGTAATTTCAGAAGGATTTCCGCCCCAATACCAACCTGCATATTCGTTAAAACTCACTAAATCAATCTTTTCTCCGAGCGGATCGTTGAGAATAATTGAATTACCATCGCGATGAACTTCCAGGGCTGCAGCCACCAACCGGGTATCATCTAAAGAACGGGCGGTTTCGGCAAGATTGCTCATAAAGCTTAATCTGGCATCGCTTAAGGGGGTTTCATTACCGATGGACCAAACGATTACACTCGCCCTGTTTTTATCCCGAACAATTAAATCCGTAAGTTGCTGTTTGGCGTTTGCATAAGTCGCAGGGTTTGTCCAGCTGATGGTCCAGTAAACAGGAACCTCAGCCCAAACCAACAAACCCATTTCATCGGCAAGGCGAATCATTTCTTCATTGTGGGGGTAATGAGCCAGGCGAACATAATTACAATTCATGTCTTTAGCCCATTGCAGCATCATGCGCATATCGCCCTCAGAACGTAATCTTCCGGCCAAAAGCGGGTTTTCATCATGAATAGAAATCCCCCTTAAAAAAACTGATTTCCCATTTAGCAGAATGCTATCGCCGTTAACCTGAATGTTCCTGAAACCGATTTTATCACTAATATCTTCTTTATCCGTTTTTATGTTAACGCCATAAAGTTTAGGACTTTCCGGCGACCAGAAGCTTAAGTTATTCCAGGTAAACTCATCATTAATTTTACCTTCGGCATCCGTTTTATATTTCTTTTCGAGTTTTAGTTCCGGAATTGTCAAAGTTACCTCCTGATTTGCTGTCGCATCAGACAGTTTAACCGAGAAATTTAAAAGGCTGTTATTTCCTTTGACCAGCTGAAGTTTATAATCGCTGATAAAATGTTCGGGAAATTCTGCGAGGAAAACGTCGCGGGTAATGCCTCCATAATTCCACCAATCGGTATTTACAGTTGGTATCTCATCCTGCTTTCTAATGTTATCAACCTTTAAAATCAACGAGTTCTCCCCTGCTTTAATCAGGCTGGTAACATCGAATTGGAAAGGCGTAAAACCACCCTTATGGATGCCTAATTTTTTTCCATTTAAATAAACATGTGCTTCGTAATTAACCGCACCAAAATAAACATAGTATTTTTTGCCTTTCTCTGGTTTGGCATCAAACTTTCTTCGCAGCCAGATATTCCCTTCATAAAGTTCAAGCTTTTCTGATTGAGAGTTCCAATCGCCCGGAACATTCATTTGTGGTGAATAATCAAAATTGTATTCAATTAATTCTGATTTATCTTTCTGAACCTTATCATCAAAGTAACCTCCGGTTCCTGTTTTCGATTTATCAAAGGGATCATGCCTGTAATCATAATAGCCATTTTCATAAGGATCAATAATATAATTCCATTTACCGTTTAAACTTTGAATCTTACGACCCTGAATATTTTGTATAGAACTAACTTGTGCGTAGCTAATTGAAGTAAGGAGCGATAAACAAACGAAAAGTACTTTAAAGATTGATTTCAGCATGATGTAAATGTTTAATGATAAATAATTGCTATTTCAAAACTAACAATTATTTAACGGACGGCGTTTTAACCGTCCGTTTAAATTTATTTCAGGTAAAGGTTAATACCCGGGATTTTGACCCAGATTAGGTGATTTGTTTAACTCGTTCTGTGAAATAGGATATAGATAATTTCTGGCCGTGAATACTCTATTTTCGACTGTAAACGGTGTATAAGTAAAAGCTGCCGGGGCCGTTTGAACAATCCGCATTCCGGTTACAGGTTTGTTAAACGTTACCTCACCTTCTTTCCATCGGCGCACATCGTAAAAGCGGTGTTCTTCAAAGCACAACTCTACTCTACGCTCGTTACGAATTCTTTTTCTTAGCTCAATCTGGGTTGGTGCAACGTAACCATTTCCAGCAGCATTTGTAGTTTGCAAGGCAGGCATCTGTACACCTGTTCGGTTTCTGATTAAATTAAGAACCCTCAAAATTTCTGTCTGCGCTGCTGCACCTTGTGCCTCATTTAAAGCTTCGGCATAATTTAACAGTATTTCAGCATATCTGAAAAATATCCACGGGCGGCGAACAGTTGTTGTTGTTGGTCCCCAGGCTGCAGTTTCGCTCAAATATTTTCGAAGGTAGTAACCAGTTTTAGTTGCGTTAACATTGAGGTTTAAGCCATCCTTACCGCCAACATAAGTGTCAACGGTTTTGTTTTTAAAGGTTGAACCATTGTACATGATAGCGAAATTTAATCGTGGATCGCGATTGGCGTAAGGGTTTGCGGCGGCATAACCAGATGCTACATCGGTTATTAATCTACCTGTACTCCTCATTTCGAAAGCGTCTACCAATTCCTGTGTTGGATTTGTGCGGCCATTTGCCGCATCGTAACTAACCGGTGCATTGTTTAGCTCAATCGTATTAATATTGGCGGCTGAAGTGGCAAAAATTGTTTCCGGATTAAAGGCACCGTTATTCCACAGCCAGATATTTGGGTAAGAAGTATAAATGCTGTGTTTGTTTGTATCCATCAGGCGTTTTGCGGCATCAGCGGCGGCTTGCCATTTTGTTAAATCGTTAGAAGCGTTATATTGCGGACTTGCGGCATATAAAAGTAATCTTGCCTTAAGAGCCATTGCAGCGGTTTGGGTTGCCCGCCCGCGGTTGGCCACATTCCACTCCGTTGGCGAAAGTGGCAATCTGCTAATCGCCTCTTCACAATCTTTAGCAATCTGATCTACACATTGTTGAAAGGTGTTTCTTGGCAAATCCAGTTCATCATTTACTGTTAATGTACGTGTTACAATTGAAAAACTACCATAACGTTTAAGCAATTCAAATTCGAAAAATGCTCTTAAAAAATAAGCTTGTCCCTTTAATCTATCTACCTGGGCAGCATAAGTTTGATTGGCCGCAACGTTGGCTGGCAAAAGTTCATCTAATGGTATTACAGCACTGCCATCAACATTTTCTAAAAACATGTTTGCCTTACGAATGCCGACATACATATCGGCCCAAACCTCATCAAAAGGCTTTGCCGCACTCCAGGTTCCATTTGTTAGCGTGGTAATCGACGAATTTTGGTTTGAGTTTACCGCCTCATCAGACCCGGAAGCAAATAATGCTCCACCATTATTATCAACATTATATCTATCATTGATAACAGAATAAGCATTGTTTAAAAAGTTTCTCGCATAATCTGGATTTGCCCAGAGTTGCGCCTGCGTGATGTCGTTTCCGCCACTAAAAGAACCATCTTGAAGAAAGCCATCTTTTTTACACCCAGTTACCTGTAAGGTTACAAAAGCGATGATTAGATAAAATATATTTTTTTTCATTGTCTTTTCTTTTAAAATTTCAAGTTCAAGCCGAATGAATAAATTTTCATAAACGGGTAAGATGAGTTATAACCTGATTCAGGCAATTCCGGATCAATATTTAAATCGCCAAGCTTATCGAAGGTTAATAAATTTAATCCGCTAACGTAAAAACGTAGCTGAGACATTTTTAACTTTTTAATGAATGACGGCGATAGCGAGTAACCCAATTCTACATTTTTCAACCTGATATAATCTCCAGAACGAACATAAAAATCTGATAAAGCAGTATTATTACCGCGGTCGGTTAAAAGTAATCTGGGAAATGAAGCATTAGTATTCGTAGGCGTCCATCTATCAATGCTAAACTGATTTAAGTAGCCATTATTTGCGTTACCAGAATTGATTAAAGGCTGAATACTTATCGAACGACCGCTGGTTCCCTGGAAAAGGAAATTTAAGTCGAAATTTTTGACAGCAACTGAAGCCCCAAAGCCGAAGAAAGCTTTTGGCACGAAATTGAAATCTGTTCTAACCCTATCTAAATCATTTATTACACCATCGCCGTTCTGATCGATATATTTTATGTCGCCTGGTTTAACCTCTCTAGATAACTGTTGAACTGGCGAGGCATTAATTTGCGCCTGATTTTGAAAAATGCCATCAGAAATCAGCATCAAACTCGTATACACAGGGTTTACTGATGCTGTAGAAGCTGTTGTAATTACGCTCGAAATTGGGTGACCCAAGGCCTTTTGGTATGATGGCAAATTCGCCGATTCATTTATCGCAAGTATTTTGCTAACGTTATAGGTGTAATTCCCAAAAATATTAAGGTTAACCTCACCAATTTTTTTATTGTAGTTAATACCGGTTTCGAAGCCTTTATATTCTGCCTCGCCTTCGTTTACATAAATTAAATTTTGCCCCAGTGTGCTTGGCAAAAGAGACTGGGTTGTTAAATCTTTTCTGTCTTCGTAAAAATAATCCGCACTAACTGATAGCGATTGCTTAAACATTTTAGCATCAAAACCTACACTTGTTTTACAGGCTTTTTCCCAGGTTAGGTAAGGATTTGCCAGCGCCAATTGGCCTGTACCTCCAACACCGGTAAACGAAGTTCCGAAAGTGTAACCGGTTGTACTTCTGCTGAAGAAATCATTGTAAGCAAATCTTCTGGCACTACCAATTGCATCATTACCAACTAACCCGTACGAGCCGCGGATTTTCAGAAAATCAAGCCAGGTTTCTGAGCCTTTCATGAAGCTTTCATCAGACACAATCCACCCTGCTGACGCAGCTGGAAAAAAACCATACCTTCTATCAGGTGCAAAATTTTCCGAGCCCGAATAACCAGCTGTCAAATCAACAAAATAACGTTGAATAAAGCTGTAAGATAAACGGTTAGACCAACCTTCTCTCCTAACATCTAAATTCCCAAAGGATGAAAGATTGGCTCTTGAAACTCTCGAAGAGAATTTAATATCATGTTTACCAAAAGTTCTGTTGTAGTCTAAACCAGCCCAAAACTCGCTTTTCTTAACATTTCCTGAAAAGGCATTACCCTGGTAATTAACTTTTGTTGCGGTACCGTAGGTATTATAAACTCCATTTGCGCCTAACTCTGATGTGGAATAAGTTTCTGAAAAACCTGACCGATATAAGCCTGCAATATCATAAGCATAAAAAACTTCGGCAGATAAACCTTTTAAAATACCATCCATTTTTTGGCGGGCGCTGATTGTTGCAATCATATTTCGCATTAAATCGGTACTTGCACCTCTTGCCTGCAGCATTGCCAATGGGTTGTTCTGTGTTAAAATTGAAGTTCCGCCGTATGAACCATTCGGATTTAAGATAGGGAAAGCATTTGCGGGTGTAGAGTAAACGGTATTCAAGAATGTCCCTGTACCAATATTTGGAAAAGTAAGATTTGTTATTCTTCCGCCAATATCTAAAGCAACATCAAGATTTTTATTAACATGCAAATCGATGTTTGTACGCAAGTTGTAACGATTGAAATCGGTATTGGCATCATAAGTTTCATTATTTCCTCCTTTATAAAAACCACCCTGCTGATAAGCACTAAGCAGCGTATAATACTTGATAAAGGCATTTCCGCCGGTTACGGATGCGACATAGCGCTGAGTTGGTGCCACATTTTTAGTAAAATCACGCACAAAATTATTGTTTGGATATTTTACAGGGTCGCTACCATCCTGATAGGCCTGCAACGCTACCTGGTTGTAAATTGCTGTACCTCCACTATTTACCGATGCCTCATTGTAAAGGGTTGCATAAGTATATGCATCCAAAGGCGATGTAATTTGTAAAGGTGCCTGTAAACCCGCCTGTGCATCGAAAGTTACTTTTGTACTTGTAGCGCTTCCGCGTTTTGTTTTCACATAAATAACACCATTTGCACCGTACATACCGTACCAGGCCAAAGTTGCTGCATCTTTTAAAACACTTACACTTTCTATTTCTCCTAAATCCATTGAGGTGAAATCTCTTTCTATTCCATCCACTAAAATTAATGGCTCCTGGTTACTGTTGTACGAAGAACGACCGCGGATAAGAAAACTCGAAACATCGTAACCTGGTTGCTGAGAACCACTTGGATAGACCGCTAAGCCCGGAAGCCTGCCTGCAAAAACATTCGTTAAAGACGACGAAGGAATTTGCGGAAGGTTTTCTGTTGTTATTGTACTGATGGTCGCTGTAACTTCTCTCCGTTTTCGCACACCAAAGGGAATGTAAACATTGTCATCATCGCCGGCATCAATCAAAGCTTTGGAAATGATAATATCAGCTTTGTTCACTTCACCAGCTGGTTTAAGCAGGGTTCTGTAACCGATAAACTTGAAAACTAAAACATCGCTGGTGCTGGTTTCAATGGAGAAATTCCCATTAGCATCAGTCGATACCGATTTGTTGCTTTTATCTTCCTGAATGGTAATCATCACGCCCGGCATCGGTTTTTTATCCTGATCAACAACTCTTCCGGTAACTGTTAAGCCTTCATCGGGCTTTTGCCCATAAACATTCAGCATTCCTGCCACCATGAACAAGAGACAAATAATATATTTTGATTTTATAAATTTCATATTGAAAAATCTTTTTAACGTTATACTGATTAACCAGCTATTCCCAACCAGGATTTTGTAATAGCACACCTTTACTTTTATAAATCTCTGCTCTTGGAATTGGATAGAGGTTTTGAGCTTCAGACCATGTTTTCTGGAAGGTTGATGTTAACACGAACGGTGTATAAGTGAAGGTTCCGTTGGCATTTTTTACTACATCCATTCCCTTCATTGGAACAGCAATGGTTTGAGCACCCGCTTTCCAGCGCATAATATCGTACCAGCGGTGGTCTTCAAAAGCAAGTTCAATAGCACGTTCATGTCTGATAGCAGCACGCATTTCATCCTGGGTCATCCCGGCTTTTAATCCGTATAAATTGTTGGCTCCTGGCTGAATGCCTGCACGTTTACGAATTGAAGTTAACTGATCATAAACAGATTGATCCGGCCCGACAGCTTCATTTTGTGCTTCTGCATAGTTGAGCATTATTTCAGCATAGCGGAAATAAATATAATTCAGCAAAGTTGTGCTTCCACCAACGGTTCTGTAAACCTCTGGCCAATATTTTTTGCAGTAATAGCGGGTTGCTGTGTAGGTAATCGTTGGGTTATAATCTTTACCATAGAGTGTTCTGCCTTGCGCATCGACTGTAGACCACATTTCAATTTTCCCGCCCTGCCATGGCCTGTCGTTATAGATGATGTTATCATAAAAACGAGGCTCTCTGTTATCATAAGGTTTTTGAGGATTATAGCCTGATGTTGGATCGGTAATTGGCTTCCCGTTTGCCATATCATACATATCGACATGGTTTTGCGTTGGGTTCATTTGTCCTTGTGCACCACCAGAACCTGGCGACATAGAAAAATCCTGCATCATTTCTCCAGCTAAAGGCGTGTTTCCCTTTATTCTAATCATTATATATTCCGGGGATGACGGCAGGTTCAATAAATCACCATAATTCGGTTGTAACTGGTACCGGTTATCCATTAAAACTTTAGCGGCATCGGCAGCAGCCTGCCATTTGGTTTTATCATTAGATGGATTGTTTAAAGGACTTGCAGCGTACAATAAAACTCTGGCTTTAAGTGCTTGTGCAGCACCGATTGTAGGCCGGCCATAATTAGAAGGGCCATAGGCTGCATCATCGCCAAGTTTAGTAATGGCAACATTTAAATCATTTATAATGAACTGGGTAACCTCGGCATAGGTTTTTCTTGGTAAGTTAATGTCCTCATTTACATCATAAACCTTATCAACTATTGGTACGCCACCAAATCTCTTGGTCAGTTCGAAATACGATAATGCCCTTAAAAAACGCATTTCACCTTCAACACGAGTTGCATCGAAAATTGGAACTGAAGCATTTGGAGATGGTGGAACCTCACCTATCCTGGCGAGCATTTTATTGTGGATGGCAATACCCGCATACATTAGCTTCCAAACGCCATATATATCATTTAATGATGGCCCGTTAGCATGTTCGTGATACAAACCTCTGTTTAATGAAGTTACCGAACCTTCGGAATTACCTGAAACCGCTTCATCGGAAGCTTGAGCGGTACAACCACGGTGATCGTTAAAACGAACATATTTTGTAATTACATAGTTGTAAGCATTATCTGCAAATCGTGCGGCTAAGGCGGGGTCAGCAAAAATTTCGTTTTCACTAATTGCCACGCCGGGAGTTCTTTCTAAATAATCCTTTTTACAAGAAAAAGTGAATAGCGTTAAAAGAATAATTGCCGAAAATATTTTATAGTTTTTCATTGTTTTAGAATTGAACATTTAAGCCAAAATTGTAAACTTTCGATGTTGGATACAGAGCCTGCAATGGAAATGCGGTATTAATAGTGTTTACATTTTCAGGGTCTACATAAAATCTGTACTTGGTCCATGTGTAAAGGTTTTGCCCTTGTACAAAGAACCTGATGTTAGCTAATTTCAAAGCTGAAGACCATTGTTTTGGAAGATTCCAGGCCAACTCAACGTTTCTCAATTTTAAGTATGCAGAATTTTGTAAGGTAAAATCATTCAATGCATAATTTAAGGATGCTGTACCTCTGGCATGTAGCGCAGGCCAATCGGCAGTTGCAGCATTTGCCGGGGTCCATGCGTTGAGCATGAAATCATACATTTGCTGGCCATTATTCTGTTCGTTTAAAATTACGTTTGAGCTTACATGAGCCACGCCCTGAAACAATGCCGAAAGCGTAAAACCTTTATAAATAATCCTGGGGCTGAAGCTGTAAACATATTCCGGCGTATTTGTATAGCCAATTTTATCCTGATCTAAACTGGTAATTATACCGTCACCATCTAAATCTTTAAACTTTAAATCGCCCGGAATTGGGTTATAGCCCTGCAATTTTGGCGAAGCGGCAATATCTGCAGCCGATTGGAAGAAACCATCGGTTTTATAGCCAAAATACTGACCAACACTTGTACCTTTTCTGGCAACAGAAAAAGGCAATCCATCTGGTTCATCATTTTCAACAATTTTGTTTTTTGCATAACTTAGCTGGGCGTTTAAGCCTACAGTTACACCTCCAATTTGTTTTTGATAATCCAACTCTACTTCGTAGCCTTTATTGTAAACTATTCCTTTGTTTAAGTTTGGATAACTGTGCCCGAATAAAGCTAATCCGCTGAGTGGAGTGGTTAAAATATCTCTACGGGTTTCATCAAAAAAATCAACAGTTACTTTTAAATTGTCTTTTAAAAGGCGGGCTTCGAAACCAATGTTACGTTTGGTTCCGGTTTCCCAGGTAACCGCCTGATTACCCAAAGCGTTTATTGTAGCATTGAAAAACTGAGGATCACTAATCCACAATGTGGGATAACTTGTGATAGAATTTGGATTTCCAAATGGTGCCGCCTGTGCACTTCCGGCAGCATTGGTAGAATAGTTTGTTAAGAATAAGAAACGATCATTCGAAATTCTATCATTACCAACCAGTCCATAACTACCTCTAAGTTTGAAATATGTTAAAATGTTGTTCTTTTTCCAAAAAGGCTCGTTTGTTAAAGTCCACCCTGCAGAAACGGCCGGGAAGAAACCATAACGTAAGCCCTCAGCAAAATTCTCAGAACCGTTGTAAGATGCATTAAATTCGGCAAAATAACGCTCATCATAATTATAAGTTACACGACTTGCTATGCCTTGCGATGCCCTTGGCGGAGCAGTAAACGCTGTTGTACCTGTCGATTTAATCAACTGCCTTGTGCCCAGCAACAATGCACTAACATTGTGTTTACCGAAGGTTCGGTTGTAATCAAAACCCGCTTGTAAGTTCATATTTGTACTACCTTCCGTTACTCCACCATCCTGGACAGCCCCTAAAGGTTCATCGCGGTTACGTGTATCGGTTGATAAGGTAGCCTGCCCCGTTGCAGGATTATAAACATAAGCCGCCCAGTTAGCGTTTCTTCTTTCGATGTTGTTGTAATAAGAATCGTATCCAAAAACTGTTTTAAAACCCAAACCTTTGGTAATAAAATTCAGTTTATAGTTTAAATTAAAGGTGCTTTCGATGGTATTATTTTCATCATTGCGTGTTCCAAAGCGAGTAAGCACGGCATAAGGATTCCAAATGTTTGTACCAATATTTGGATTTGCAGTAATTCGCCCATCAGGGAGCGTAACCGGATAAGCATACGAAGGAACCTGAAGAATACGGGATATCATTCCCTCAATAGTATCATAAGAAAAAGCCGAGGACGATCTTAAACCAGAAGGTTGATAACGGTCAGCAAAACGACCGCCAAGTTTAATCCCAACGGTGAAATCTTTATTCAGCGTTAAGTCTATGTTCGAGCGGAAGTTATATCTGTTGTAGTTTGGAACAGTATTAATTCCATAAGGCGATTCAAACTTTTTGAAAATACCATCCTGAAAAGCGTAACCTGCAGAAACAAAGTACTTGGCAATTTTAGTTCCGCCGTTAATATTTATGTTATGCTGTGTTTGAGAATAATATTTTTTAGTTAAGTAATCAAACCATTGCACGTCAGGAAAGCCAATTGGGTCTGATTTGTCTCTGAATTTTTGAATATCAGAATCAGAAAAATACGGTGTTTTTCCATCGTTTATATAAGATTGATTGAGTAGTGTTGCATTTTCTAATGATGGCAAACCAACGGCTAGGCCGGTGTAGGTTTGTAAGGCATAATTACCTGTATAGGTAACTTTTGGTGCACCGATTTTACCTTGTTTGGTGGTTATTACAATAATTCCATTTGCACCCCTAATACCGTATATTGCCGTAGAAGCAGCATCTTTCAACACAGTAATGGTTTCAATTTCATTTGCATCTACATCAGAAAAGCTCGGGCGTTCAACACCATCTACAACAACGATTGCCGAATTGTTAACGCCGTAGGTTGCAACACCCCGAACTTTTAGCTGAGCACCATCAGCACCCGGCTGGCCGCTTGTTTGTACCGCAAGCAAACCTGGTAACCGCCCAATTAAGCTATTTGTAGGGTTTGGAGTTGGCGATTTCATAATTTCTTCGGTACTAATCTGCGCAATCGCACCCGTCAAGGTGGATTTTTTCTGCGCACCGTAACCTACAACCACAACCTCATCCAGACCTTGAGAATCATCTTCTAAAACAACTGTGAGCGTGGTTTTACCGTTTACCGAAACCTCTTTACTTACATAGCCAATGTAAATAAAAGTCAGAACTGCATTATCGGCGGCCCGGATTGAAAATTTCCCGTCGGGGTCTGTTACTACACCCCCGAGTGTACCCTTAACGCGAACGCTAACGCCTGGCATAGTAACACCCTTATTATCTTTTACTGTACCCGAAATTACAGATTGCGCAAAAGCAGAAAAAGAGCATGTGGTTAGCAAAAGAAAAAGTAAAAAATACTGGATTTTTAATTGTTTTATTCTTGCGAATAAAACAGACGAAAAAATCCACTTAAAAATGTAAAGTCTATCCATAATTATTGAATTAATAAAATCTATTTGGTTAAAATTTAACGCAAAGTTGGGTATACCTCAAATAAATTTGCGATGTTGAATCATCGAAAAATTTATTAAAAGTGGTCTAAAATTGACTCCGATTTCTCTTGAGGTCTGTAAAGAAAACTGGCTGTATTTTAAAAAAAATCAGTACCCGTAATTGTTATATGATTTTATCTTGAATACGTAACATTTTTGATGTAAAATTTCAATGCAAATCTTTTGTTTGATACGGGTAGTTCTGGAAATTGAGTTAATAGGTATTAATTTCATCTTCTTATTTGGTTAGTTGTTGATAGCGGTAACGAATTTAGAAAAGCTTAACACATAAAAGTGTTTTTAAATGGCCAAAAACCCATATAATTAGGTTCTAATACATTTCAAACGTTTGAAATAATTTGCTTTTTTTTTCTTATCTATGCATTGAGATTGGATATGAAGATGAATAATACCCCTGTTACACTAAAATTCTTGGCTGAAAAGTTAAAGATGTCAGTATCAACAGTATCAAAAGCCCTAAATAACTACCCTACCATTAATGAATACACTAAAAAACGTGTTCAGGAGATGGCCCGTGATCTACACTTCACTCCCAACAAATCGGCTATAAATTTGAAGGAAAGGAAATCGCGGATTATTGGCATAATATTGCCAAATCTATTAGACCATTTCTTTACAAGGAGTATTTACGGAGTTGAACAATTTGCCACTAAAAATGGATACAATATTATCATAAGTCAATCTCATGATGAGCTGCAAAAGGAAATTCAATCGGCAGATATGCTGTTGAGAAGCCGTGTTGATGGATTAATTGTTGCTATTTCTAAAAACACACAGGATTTTTCCCATCTAGACCAGTTTGAAAATCTCGGCATTCCAGTAGTTTATTATACCCGCAACCCAAGCTTTAACCTAAATTGCCATAAGGTTTTGGGCAACACTTTTCAAGGTTGTTACAAAGCAACAAGCTTCTTAATTAACCGGGGGCATCGTAAAATAGCCTACATTGGCGGGCCAAAAATGATAAACTTTACACACGACCGTTTTAATGGTTATATAAATGCATTAAAAGACAACGAGATTCCTTTTAAAGCCGATTTGGTTGCTTATACCGATTTTGATAAAGAAAATACCATCGCTGCGATTAAAAACTTATTCGCAGATAAGGAAAATGCGCCAACCGCCATTGTGGCTTTTAAAGAACCAATCCTTTTTGATGCCATCAAATACCTGAGAAACATTAAGCACCCTAAGTTTAATGAAATAGAATGTGTTGGTTTTGGCAATAACTCCTTTATAACTTATCTTGATACGCCACCTGTTGCATCTGTAGAAGAGAATCCGGAATCTGTTGGAGAAAACGCAATGAGTCTTTTACTTAAATTGATTAATAAGGAAATTGATATGGATGATTATCAAAAAATTATGGTCGACTGCAAACTCATTGTACATGAGGATGAAAATGTTTAAATCTATTTTTGCCATAAATTCTAATTAGCTTTATCTTGCAGCTGTAAATGGCATTATATTTCACATCAATAAATTCGGGCAGTAATGGCAATTGCTATTACGTTGGCAACAGCAATGAAGCGGTTTTGGTTGATGTTGGGATTTCTTGCAAAGAAGTTGAAAAAAGATTGACAAGACTTGGTTTAACCATGGCAAAAGTTAGGGCAATCTTTATCTCACATGAACACAGCGACCATATTAAAGGATTGCCTGTTCTATCGAAAAAATACAATCTTCCTGTTTATATCACAACAAATACATTAAAAAGTAGTCGCTTGCTGCTAAATGAGGCGAATGTTTTTACGTTTAATCATTTAGATAATATCCAAATAGGTAACTTAAAAATTTCCGCTTTTTCTAAGTTTCACGATGCTGCAGATCCTTATAGTTTTACAATTGAGTGCAACAATATACGGGTTGGGGTTTTTACGGATATTGGTTCAGTATGCGACAGGTTAATTTCGCAGTTTAAAAAATGTCATGCTGCATTCCTCGAAGCAAACTATGATACAGAAATGCTTCAAAATGGAAACTACCCATATTATTTAAAGCGTCGGATTACAAGCGGAAAAGGTCACCTCTCCAATAATGAAGCATTGGCACTATTTCAAAATCACAAACCGGACTATATGAGTCACCTTTTACTTAGTCATTTATCGAAAGATAATAATGACCCGGTTTTGGTAGAAACATTGTTTAAAGCTGTTGCGGGGAAAACTTTTGTTAGCGTAGCTTCCAGATATCAGGAAACTCCTGTGCATTTTATAAATTCTGATGAAAATATTATTGAAGAATATAGTTTCAATCCATTAGCACATCAGCCTGCTCAACTAAATTTATTTTAGTCTAAATAAAAAATATTAAAAATACCAAATACTTGGTATTGTTTTAACCCTATAATTTAGAGAGGTTTGTTCTGTTAGGAATAAATCAACGGGACGATTTTAATTAACACAAAAAGAGATTAATTAACTTTAATCTCTTTTTTTTAAAACAAATTAATTTGTTGGTGGTTATAATAAAACTTCATAAATAGTTTGTTTGGTTTATTGGGGCTTATGGATTTAAGCCCCTTTCTCTTTTACCAGGCAACATAATTACCAGGAATTAGAACATTATTAAGAACTTAATTAAAAAAATTTAATGTTTTTTACAGCATATTTTTCGCGTTGAAAGAATTATAACCTTAACTTTTTAACAGTTTAATGGTTAAGTTTAACTCAGCATTATAAATAAAGTGAACATTAATTAGTAACATCTTTTGTACAATGAAATATTTAGCTTTTTGCTATATTTGAGGATGTATTACTGTTGATTAAATCAGGCAAAAAGTAGTAAGAAATGTGCTTTGATTGCAACACAAATAGAGTAAATGAAAATTGATTAGCTATTAAAATAGTTGGTTAAACAAATTTAAGTCAAGAACGCTCAATCATGATTGACAACCAAAACAAAGGATTAGACAAGCGAAACAGATTACTTAATCTGCTGCTAATTCATACCTCAAAATCAACTAACTTGATGCCTGAAATATTCAATTTTCAAAAATTAATAAATTTTGTTAAATTTAAAGAAAGCACAAATTATTTTCCTGTAACTCGGTAGAATTCTTAAAAAAATGCTTTTCGAGCATCTACTAAACTAGTTTACCTTTGTTATTATCGCTCCCTATATGAGTTTAAAAAATACCGTTATCGATATGTTCTCCGAACAGGTTATAAAATCACCTGAAGGTATTGCTATTGTTTTCGAAGATTTGAAACTCACTTATTCTGAGGTAGACAAAAAATCTAACCAACTTGCTAATCACCTGTTATCAATTGGTGTAAATCCCGGAAATTTGATTCCGATATGCATTAACCGGTCAGTCGAAATGCTGATTGGTATCCTGGCCATTTTAAAAACAGGTTCTGCATATGTGCCAATCGACCCAAATTATCCTTTAGATAGAATAAAATATATTTTTGATGATTGCGGGGCAACTTTTATTTTAAGCAATACCAAAAGTCAAAAAGAAAACATAGGACAACCAGTTTTAATTGATACTTTTTTTAACAACTATCCATCATTATCTTCAGATTCGCCACAGGTTAGTTTTTCTGAAACAGATTTAGCTTACATAATATACACCTCCGGAACTACTGGAAAACCGAAAGGCGTAATGATTGAGAATCGCTCGATAGCAAGTTATATTTCAAATCAGACTAAGTATTTTGGAATTAATGTAGAAGACAGGATTATTCAGTTCTCTAATTACTGTTTTGATGCTTCAGTTGAGCAAATTTTTCTTGCTTTAACTAATGGCGCAAGTCTCTTTTTAATAAATGATAAAATTTTAAGAGATGTAGAGATTTTCACTAAATTTTTGATAGAGAATTCGATTACACACCTTCATGCTACCCCAGGATTTATTGAAAATATACCTTCAGAAAAGCCTACAAGTTTAAAAAGGATTGTTTCAGCTGGTGACATATGCAAAAAAGAACTTTTTAAAAAATGGATAGGTAAGCTCGATTTCTACAATAAATATGGCCCTACTGAGGCCACCATTTCTGTTTTGGAATGCTTGTGTACGCAGTCGTTTCTAACCAGCAAAAGTTTGCCAATAGGAACCCCGGTAAAGGGTGCAGCCATTTATTTGAAAAACGAATCACTTGAGGAAGTTGAATCAGGGGAGATTGGTGAAATTTATGTCGGAGGGATTCAACTCAGCAGAGGTTATCTGAACCAGCCAGAACTGACGGCGCAAAATTTTATTAAAAATCCATTGAATGATACAGATATACTGTATAAAACAGGGGATTTAGCCAGAAAACTGGATGATGGCAATATAGAATTTGTTGGTAGAATAGACGACCAAGTAAAGGTTAGGGGCTATAGAATAGAGCTTTCTGAAATCGAAAACGTACTTAGGGAAGCACCCACGGTTACGCAGTGTGCGGTTATTGTGCAAGCAGATGATGTTTTTGGAAAGAGACTCGTGGCCTATGTTGTTATTAATGAGAATTTTAACCGTGATGGTATTTTTGCATACTTAAGCAATAAACTACCAGAATACATGATTCCGCAGTTTATTGTGAAACTTGATCAAATGCCTTTAAACAATAATGGCAAAGTTGATAAAAATGCACTCCCCCATCCTGATGCTGCTTCACTCTTAACAAATGAGTATGCACATCCAAAAACGGCTACAGAGAAAAAGCTGGTCGAGATATGGCAAAACCTACTCAATGTTAGCCGCGTTGGTATTGCTGATAATTTTTTCGAGCTAGGTGGAAACTCATTATTGGCTCAAAAGTTTGTGCTTCTACTAAAAGAGTTTGGGTTTGCCCTTCCAATTGTTAAACTTTATCAGTTCCCGAATGTTGAAGCTATTTCTGCGTTTTTGGATGGTGTTTCTGTAAAACCCAAACTTAGAGTTGCCTTAAAATCAGAAAAGCTGAAAAACGATGAAGTTGCAATAATAGGTATGGCAGCAAGACTACCTGGAGCTGATACTATTGATGAATTCTGGGATAATCTTATTAACGGAAAGGAAACAATCCGTTATTTTTCTGATCAGGACCTCGATGCAAGTATTCCGGCGGAAATAAAAAATGATGGCAAATACGTTAAAGCGAGAGGCATAATCAATAATCCAAAAGAATTTGACCCTGCTTTTTTTGGTATAAATCCAAAACTTGCTGCATTAATGGATCCTCAGCAGCGCATTTTTTTACAAATAGCCTGGGAAGCCTTAGAAAGTTCAAATCATGTTCCTGAAAAATATAGTGGCTCAATTGGCGTTTATGCAGGCTGCAGGTTTAATACTTATTACACACATAATGTAATATCAAATAAAGAGCTTATTGAAAATGTTGGCGCTTTCCAAGTGGGAACGGTAAGCGACAAGGATTATATTGCTTCAAGAACAGCTTATTCCTTAAATTTAAATGGTCCGGCAGTAAATGTACAATCGGCCTGCTCAACTTCTTTGCTTGCGGTTGCGCAGGCCGTACAAAGCATAAGAAATGGGCAATGCGATGTTGCGGTTGCAGGTGGTTCCTCCATGTTGGTGCCAATTAACAGCGGGCATTTATACGAAGAGGGCGCTATGTTTAGTAAAGACGGCCACAGCAGAACTTTTGATGCAAATGCTGCAGGAACTGTTTTTAGTGATGGCGCCGGGGTAGTTATACTTAAAAATAAGCGGCAGGCCGAATTGGACGGAGATTTAATTTATGGTGTAATTAAAGGTATTGGATTGAGCAACGACGGTGGAAACAAAGGAAGTTTTACTGCTCCAAGTGCTGAAGGACAAGCCAATGCGATATTGATGGCTATAAACGATGCAGGTGTTAACGCTGCTGATATTAGCTACATTGAAGCGCATGGAACCGCAACTCCTCTTGGTGATCCGATTGAAATTGAGGGATTAAAGCTTGCCTTTGGCGACCAGGCAGAAAAACAGTATTGTGCTATTGGCTCTGTGAAAAGCAATATAGGGCACCTTACTGCTGCATCGGGCGTAACAGGTTTAATTAAAACCGCTTTAGCCCTTTATCACAAAACGTTGCCTGCCTCGATAAACTTCGAAAAACCAAATCCACATATCAATTTTGAGGACAGTCCTTTTTACGTAAACAAAAGTTTAAAAAACTGGGATTCTGATAAAAAAAGAATTGCCGGTGTCAGTTCTTTTGGTGTTGGTGGTACAAATGTTCACGTTATTTTAGAAGAGCACACTAACTTTGAAACACAAAGATTTCCATCTGCAAAATCGGTGCAAATAATCACTTTATCGGCTAAAAACGACTCAAGTCTTAAAGGATATTCAGAAAAACTGCGCAACTATCTGGTCAAAGACCAAGAGGTTGATTTAGCGGATATAGCTTACACGCTTAACACCGAAAGAAACAATTATAGTTACAGAACATTTGTTTATGGTGAGGACAAGGAGTCTATAATTAAACAATTAAATAGCATTCAAGGCAAAAAAGCGGCTTCAAATATTAATGAAATAGCGTTTATGTTCCCTGGACAGGGTTCTCAGTTTATTAATATGGGTAAATCTTTATACCTATGTGAACCTGTTTTTAAAGATGCTGTTGATGAATGTGTGAATCACTTTCAAACAATAACAGGTGAAGATATACTGAAAATTATCTATCCGGAAGAAGTAAATGACGAAGCAGAAAACAAACTGAAAGATACAAAATACAGTCAACCATCGCTTTTCATCCTTGGTTACGCACTTTCCAAACTTTGGATGAGTTGGGGCATCTACCCTTCAATATTTATTGGTCATAGCATTGGTGAATTTGTAGCGGCTTATTTTTCAGGCGTCTTTTCACTACACGATGCTATTAAAATAATTTCTTCTAGAGGAAAACTGATGAGCGAATTACCTTCCGGAAGCATGCTTTCTGTAAGGGGAAATTATAGCGAAATCGAAAAAATACTTCCTGCGAATATCTCAACAGCCGCAATAAATTCTCCCGATTTATTCGTGCTTGCCGGTAAAACCGAAGATATTGAATCTCTAGCTGATTTACTTACGGAAAAGGATATTGTAAATAAAATCTTGCAGACAAGTCACGCCTTTCACTCGTATATGATGGATAGTGTTATCGAACCCTTTAAGCAGGTTCTGCAAGAGATAAAACTAAATGCGCCATTAATACCGATTTATTCTACTGTAACAGGTAAAAAATTAAGTGATGATGAAGCCATAAACATAAATTATTGGGCAAATCATTTAAGGGCAACAGTTAGGTTTGAAACTGCCGCCAATACCCTTCTTACAGAAAATCCCGATGTTGCACTACTGGAGATGGGACCTGGAAATGCTGCGACCACTTTTTTCAGACAAAATGCGTTAGGTAAGCATAAAACAATAATTAATTCACTGGATTTTCCAAAACTTAACGAAAATGCGCATCATTCTATCTTACGGGCTTTAGGACAACTTTGGGCCAGCGGATACGATGTGAACTGGAAATTATACTACGGCAAAGAAAATAGAAGTAAGCTCTACAACTTACCAACCTATGCTTTCAACAACTCAACCTATTGGGTAGAACCAAAGCACAACACACAATCTTTAAACATAAACGAGTTAGATGCGCAAAATGGGGCCGCTACTACATACAAACCGTTACCAATTATGAGAAAGCAAGCATTAATTAAGCAACTAAAAGAGATATTGGAAAATGCATCGGGAATCGAAATGCATGATGCAACGCCTGAAATGACCTTCATAGAAATCGGCCTGGATTCTCTTTTGCTTACACAAGTGGCCTTAACGTTAAAAAAAGAATTTTCATTACCTGTAACGTTCAGGCAATTGAATGAGGAATATGGTACGCTTAATTTACTCGCAGATTATTTAGATGCAAATTTGCCCGCAGATGCCATTTTAATTTCTGATCAGCAGCCAGCTCAACCATTATTACAGCAACAATTTCAAAATAGTGGTGTTGCTTTTCCACCGGTAAATTCTAACGGAAATGGAACAGCAATCGACTTAATTAGCCAACAGTTACAGTTGTTGGCTATGCAACTTTCCTTAATTCAAGGCAACCAGCCTCAATTAATTCAACAGAACTCGGTACTTAAGAATCATATTGTAGGGGAAACAACTAAGACTAATTCGCTGGAAAAATCTACAATATCGCCCGATTTGACTCCGGAAGAAGAAATCGAAATTAAAAAACCCTTTGGTGCAGCTGCAAGGATTGAAAAACAGTCTGCCGCTTTAAATGAAGTGCAAACCAGATTCTTGTCAGATTTGACCATTAGGTATAATGAAAAAACTAAAGGAAGTAAAGCTTATACGCAGAAACATCGTGCCCAAATGGCCGATCCAAGAGTTGTATCGGGGTTTAAACCCGCAACAAAAGAACTTGTTTATTCAATCGTAATCAATAAATCTAAAGGTAGCAGGGTTTGGGATATTGATGGCAACGAATATATTGATGCACTAAACGGTTTCGGCTCGAATATGCTCGGCTATCAGCCTGATTTTATAAAAAATGCACTTATAGAGCAAATTGAAAAAGGTTATGAAATCGGTCCTCAGCATGAACTCGCCGGAGAGGTTTCATCATTAATTTGTGATTTTACTAAATTCGACAGGGCTGGCTTATGTAATACAGGTTCTGAAGCTGTTTTAGGCGCCATGCGGATTGCCAGAACAGTAACAGGCAGATCAATCATTGTTGCTTTTACAGGTTCCTACCATGGTATAATGGACGAAGTAATTGTAAGGGGAAGCAAAAAATTAAAAACCTTTCCTGCTGCGCCCGGTATATTACCCGAGGCAGTTCAGAACATGCTAATTCTTGATTACGGAACTGAAGAATCATTAAAGATAATTGAAGAAAGAGCTGATGAAATTGCTGCAGTTTTAGTTGAGCCAATACAAAGTAGAAGAGCTGATTTTCAGCCAATTGAATTCCTTAAAAAATTACGAAAAATTACCGAAACAACAGAAACTGTATTAATTTTTGATGAAGTAATCTCAGGATTCAGATTTCATCCACAGGGCGTTCAAGGATTATTTGGAATTCAGGCAGACATTGGCACTTATGGAAAAGTTGCAGGTGGAGGTATTTCCATTGGCATTATTGCAGGCAAGAAGAAATATATGGATGCACTTGATGGCGGTTTCTGGCAATATGGAGATGATTCTATTCCGGAAGTTGGCGTAACCTATTTCGCGGGTACTTTTGTAAGGCATCCCTTGGCGCTCGCCACAGCAAAGGCTTCTTTAAACTATTTAAAGGAAATGGGTCCACAATTACAGGAAAATTTAAATGCCAACGGTTCTTACGTTGCAAATAGCATTAATAAAATTTGCAAGCGGTTAAGAGTGCCGCTTTATGTTGCGCAATTTGGTTCGCTCTGGCGGATTAAATTCATTGAAGAATATCCTTACACAGAATTATTCTTTACCCTTATGCGTTTAAAAGGAATTCATGTTTTAGAGGGATTCGCTTGCTTCTTAACAACAGCACACACAAACGCAGATATACAACAAATAATAAAATGCTTTGAAGAAAGTTTGATAGAACTTAAAGAGGTCGGGTTCATTCCTGACTATGAGCATTCAGATGCGGATATAGAGATTAATTCCATAAATTTACCCCCTGTTCCAAATGCAAAATTAGGAAAAGACAGAGAAGGAAATCCTGCCTGGTTTATAAAAGATGACGAGAATCCAGGGAAGTACCTTCAAGTGAACTAACCGAATAAACCAGATGATTAGTATGCCGAGCTTTGTTGCGATAGATTTTGACCCTTTTGGGGATGTTAGGGAAATTGAAAAAATTACCCCTACCAACGAACCACAAAGAGAAATCTGGCTATCTTGTATTATCGGCGGCGAAGAAGCTAATTTATCCTATAATGAATCCGTTTCTCTCGAAATTACCGGTAAGTTAAATGAAAATGCCTTTAAAAAAGCTGTTGATGATTTAGTTCTTCGTCATGAAGCACTGCGCTCTACCATTAGCCCTAATGGAGAAACCGTAATTGTTTACAGAAATTTCCCTGTCGATTTTGATTTAAACGACATTAGTCGCCTGAATTCTGCCGAGCAAGAAAAATTATTAAAATCTTTCATTAAACAAGTAATGGCCACGCCCCTTGATTTATATGAAGGTCCTCTTTTTAAGGTTTTTCTTCATAAAATAAACGATACTAAATATCTGTTTACAATCGTTAAACATCATGCAATTGGCGATGGCTGGTCTACAGGCATAATTCTCGAAGATTTAAGCAAGATGTATAACGCTTATCGAAACGGTGAAAACATTTTTCTAGGCAAGCCTGCTCAAATGAGCGATTATGCGGTAAGTCAATTTAAATTTAAACGTAGCGCTGCTTATAAAGAAACTGAAGCGTTTTGGTTAAATCTCTATAGCGGAGAGGTACCTGTTCTTGATTTGCCAACAGATTTTCCACGTCAATCGCCCAGAACATATAAAGCAAGCAGATATGATGCACCCCTTCCAAAAGAATTTGTAAATAAATTAAAAACTGTTGGCGCAAAGGCCGGTTGCAGTTTAGTAACAACCTTACTCGCTGCGTTCGAAGTTTTTCTTTACAAAAAAACTAACCAGAAAAACCTTGTTGTGGGCTTACCTTCCTCCGGTCAATCTGCAGCAGAGCTATATGATTTAGTTGGGCATTGTGTAAACCTGCTTCCATTAAAAACAACAATAAATTCTGATAAGTCTTTTAGCGATTACTTAAAGAGACGTAAAGGTGAGATACTCGATGCTTATGATCATCAACGCCTCACCTTTGGTGAATTAATTAAAAAACTTTACATTCCAAGAGATACTTCAAGAATTCCTCTTGTGCCCGTAATTTTTAATATTGATATGGGCATGGATAGCGCCGTATCTTTCGAAGGGCTTGATTTTCAACTAATAAGCAATCCAAGAGCTTATGAAAACTTTGAAATTTTTTTAAACGCTACGGGTTCTAAAAATGGATTGATATTGGAATGGTCTTACAATGTTTCTTTATTTAATGAAGAAACTATTGTGAAATTTAACGATGAATTTCGGGCTATTTTAGACAAGATAATCGTTAACCCCGAGTTAAGTATATCAGCATTAACAGAAAGAGAAAACATTTGTTTCGAAACTGCTGAAGAAGTATTTATTGCACCAAATGAAAATGTAAATACATTAATTGCTGAAGCTGTAAAACTTTATCCACTTAAAACCGCATTGAGTTTTGGGAATATCAAGTTAAATTATACCGAACTTAATGAAAAAGTTAATCAGTTCTCATTTTTTCTTGAAGAGAAAGGAATTCAAAGTGGCGACATTGTTGCCCTTTCTTTAGAACGATCAACCGAAATGCTAATTTCTTTATTAGCAATTTTAAAACTTGGAGCTATTTATCTGCCACTCGATCCTGATTATCCACTGGATAGAATAGAATTTATGCTGGAGGATTCTGCGGCAAAAGTTCTATTGGTTTCAAGGCAATATAAAAACCGCTATGAAACACATTCTAAAGAAATTGTAATCGAAGAAATATGGCCACTTCTTCAAACTTATCAAAAAGATTTTCCACAAAAAAACATTAAAGGAAACGATTTAGCTTATATTTTATACACTTCCGGATCAACGGGAAAACCAAAAGGGGTAAAAATAACACACCGAAATTTGGCTAATTTTCTAATTAGCATGAGGACTAGCCCTGGAATTAACAATTCGGATCGGTTGCTCGCCATTACCACTATGTCGTTTGACATTGCCGGATTGGAACTTTATCTACCCTTAATTGCAGGCGCAGAATTGGTTTTGGCAGATAGTGAAGCCACCAAAGATGGTCGGATTCTTTTAAATCTTCTAGAAGATAAAAAGATAACTGTAATGCAGGCCACACCATCAACCTGGCAAATGATATTGGATTCTGGCTGGAGCGAGAAAAACAGTCTTAAAATTCTTTCCGGTGGTGAGGCTTTACCCAAAGATTTGGCTTCAAAACTTCTGGATTTATCTGGCGAACTGTGGAATATGTATGGACCAACGGAAACTACAATTTGGTCTACATTTAAGCAGATTAAGGCGGGCGACAAAGTTTTAACCATAGGTTGGCCGATAAACAATACCCAGATTTACATTGTGGACGAAAATGGTAAAGCACTACCTACCAATGAAATTGGCGAAATCTATATTGGTGGTGATGGCGTTGCCGAAGGATATTTGAACAGGCCTGAATTAACGAGTGAAAAATTCGTAGCGGATTTATTTAGTCATAAAGCCGGGGCGAAACTTTACAGAACCGGAGATTTGGGAAAAATACTCGAAAACGGTGAAATACAGTGTTTAGGAAGAATAGATCACCAGGTTAAAATAAGAGGACATCGAATTGAATTAGGTGAAATAGAAACTTTTATTTCAAAACAAGTTGGAATAAAACAGGCTATTGTGTTGGCTAGAGAGGATATTCCCATGGACAAAAGGCTGGTTGCTTATGTAACACTGGAAGAAAATTCTGAGCAAAGCAGCGATAACTCGATATGGAAAGATCATTGGGATACTGTTTACCAAATTGGAGCAGAAGAGAAGCGGAAATTAAACGTAGCCGATCAAAATATCGATGGAATTTTATTAGAACACCTGGAAAATAGCGAGAATCTTAAGAAGCAGGCTGCAGAGTGGATCAAAAATTCGGTTGCTAGAATTAGCGAACAGAAACCGAAAAGAATCTACGAAATCGGTAGCGGAGCTGGCCAAATATTATATGAGCTCGCACCCCAAACCGAATATTATATCGCCACAGATTATGCTCAGGCTGCTATAGATAACATTAATTTACACGTTCAGGCAGCACCGCAAAAGTGGAGCAATGTTAAAGCATTTACTGCTCCGGCTGATGATTTCTCATCTTTAGGCAATACACCTGTTGATTTGGTGTTAATTCATAGTGTTGCGCAATATTTTGCTGATGCGGATTATTTATTAAGTGTTATTAAACAATCTGTAAAAGCGGTGGCCGATGGCGGTTGCATATTTATTGGTGATATGCAAGGCAAAAATTCATTGCTGATGTGCCATGCAATGGATCATTTACCTCGCGATGCTGATTCAAATACTTTAGCAACATTCAAGAGCATTATTGAGAATCTTGTTAGAATTGAAGAAGAATTTGTTGCAGATCCTGCCTTCTTTTATGCGCTGCCAAAGCTTTTTTCTGAGATTACAGGCGTTGATGTTCAGTTGAGGAAAGGTAATTTCTTAAATGAAACAACTAAATATCATTATGATATCTGGCTTTACGTTAATAAACCAGTTGTAACTACTCCACCAGAAATAACCAAGACCTGGGAAGAAATCGACGATAGTATTGATGCGCTTCAAAAATTATTATTTGAGAATGTCGGCGCCGTTATTGAAATAAAAAATATTTTAAACTCAAGAACTGTTAAAGATTTACAACTTTTAAAGTTATTAGACTCAACAAATCCGGAAACTCCCATTTTTGAAATAAAGAAGAAGATAACCTTAGCAGACGGTGGTCATCATCCTCACCTATTTTGGAATTTAGGAGAAAATTTAAATTACAATGCTCACCTGAGGTGGAGTACAGATGGAACTGATGGCCTTTTTGATGCTGTTTTTGTTCCTAAGACTGATAGGATTATCATTCCTGAATTTTCGCAAACTACGGAGTTAAAAAAGAATATCTACGATTTTGCACGGACACCAACTTTTCATAATGAAATTTATTTAACGAAAGAGACAATTCAAAACTGGAAAGACAATTTGAATGCATCATTACCTGCCTTCATGGTTCCTGATGATTTTATTGCTTTAAAAACCTTCCCTTTAACGCCAAACTCAAAAATCGATAGGAAATCGCTACCAAAACCTGAATACAAAAAACTTTCTAAAGCCACAAGCAGTCAAGTTTATTTAACTGAAAATGAGAAAATTGTAACTGATATCTGGCGAGAAGCCTTAGGTTTGGAAGATTTAAATATCAATGATGACTTTTTTGAACTCGGCGGACATTCCTTGCTTGCCGTAAGAGTGATGGTTGCCATAGAAAAGAAAACTGGCAAAAGACTTCCGTTGGCAACATTGTTCAATAACTCCACTATAAAGAAACTTGCGCATCAAATTTCAGATGAAATTCCTCCTGAAAAATGGGATTCGCTGGTTAAAATTAAAACATCGGGAGATAAAACACCTATATTTTTAATTCATGGCGGCGGTTTAAATATTTTACTCTTCAGAACAATCAGTAACTATTTCGATAACGATCAACCCGTATATGGCTTGCAGGCGCTGGGCCTTAACCATGAAACAGAGATACCTCGTACAATGGAAGAAATTGCAAGCCGCTACGTCAAAGAAATACTAGCTGTGCACCCCAATGGTCCATATTGTATAGCTGGATATTCTCTCGGTGGATTCATTGGTTTCGAAATTGCCAAGCAGTTAAAGGAAATGGGTAAAGAAATAAAACTCCTAGGGGTAATGGATACTTATGTCGGAAACAACGGGGGCATCGATAGTAAGCTTACCCACACCTTTCAAAAAGTTAAAAGACAATTTAACAAGATTCCCTTTTTCCTAAAGTCACTAATAAAATACCCGAAAGAAACTTTTGAATATCAATTAATTATATCAAAAAAACGCTTAGATAAATTACGCTTCTCCGAACGTATAGATACCAAAGACGTTTTAACTGATTATGAGCTTGAAATTTATAAGAACTATGATTATGCACATAATAATTACATCTTAAAACCTGCCGATTTAAAAGTCACCTTATTTAGGGTTTCAAAAAGACTTTATTTCCTTGATGATTTTATTTACCTAGGTTGGAATAAATTTGCGAAAAAAGGTGTTGATGTCAAAGAAATCCCTGGAGACCACAAAACGTTTTTGTATCCACCAAATGATAAATATTTTGCAGAGATTTTGCAACAAACGCTGAATAATTTGTAGTTTGTTAAAAAAATAATTATTGGATGAACATTTGTAATTGGCAAAGATACCAGCAGAATTCAGTATTAAATCTGGATGAAGACAATCTTTTTAAAATCGCAGTTGATGAGCATTTTGACAGAATAGTTAATGACTATAATCAGGTACTTTCAGAAAAGGAACTTGATAAAGCAAAAAAATACAATAAGGAAAGCGATGGCAGAAGATACATTGTAAGTAAATATTATCTACGTAAAATTTTATCGTCCTTTATTAAAACCGACGCCCCGGCGATTAATTTTAAGGAAACTTCAAACAAAAAACCATCTTTAGCAGGTATCGAATTTAATGTAACCCATAGCGGGAACTTCGTACTCATTGTAGTAAGCAAATCGCAAGTTGGTATAGATTTGGAATTGATAAACAAATCTTTTGATTTTAAACCATTACTGGCAAATTGTTTTCACCCGGATGAAGTTGTGTACCTAAAATCCAGCAATAAAGAAACAGCGGATTTTTATCGGTTATGGACACGCAAAGAAGCATTATTAAAAGCGACCGGAGAAGGATTAATTGATGAATTAGATCAATTAAATTGTTTGGATAACCACCTTACCAGAAATAATTTAGTTTATTATCTGAGTAGCTTCCTAATCGAAAATGATTATGTAATGAGTTTGGCGAAGCTAGAAAATGGTCATTCAAATTTTTGGGAATATTAACTACTTTCTTTTCGAACGTTCCCAGGCCGCACTTTGATTTTTTTTATAATAACGAATTAAGCCTGCAACAACCGCATAATTCATTACACAGAAGTAGTAGGGAATAAAAAATGCCTTAACCTTAATATTTCTTGATTCAAAATACAAACCTAACAAGCTTAACATATAGAATATAATCTGGGCGATTAATAAAACTTCGTAGAAAAATGACTGGGTTTTATAAGCTATACAAGTGTTTAAAATAAAAGCCAGCACTAATAAAAATGGTGTAATCGTCCATCTTAAAACCCTGTGAGAAATATACTGAAAAGTAAGTAACGGGTAATGAAATGGATTAGCTGCTTTTTTTAACCGCAATATAGATTGGATACCGCCTGCTGCAATTCTGATTTTTCTTTTTAACTCTTCCTTGGTATTGGCCGATGCAGTTTCCATGGCATAAGCCGCAGGCTCATAAGCAATAATGTAACCTTTTTCTGCAATCCGCATTGCAATCATATGGTCGTCAATTATTGTATCACTTTCTACCGGTTGGTAGAGTTCCGTTCGGATACTGAACAATTCCCCTGCAGCGCCTACGTTGGAATATAATTCATAATCCCACTTTTTTAATCGGGATTCATATTTCCAGTAAAAACCCTCTCCCGCCGAACTTGCATCAGCAAGTTCTTCAACCATTATTCTTTTTTCCCCGGCAACAGCGCCCACTTTTTTGTTTTGATAATGTTTTACCAATTCCCGTAAAGCCATATTATTCAGGAAAGTATTTGCATCAGTAAAAACCAAAATCTCGTTTTGCACGAATGGGATTGCTCTCTTTATTGCTGCCATTTTACCCGCCCGGATATTTTCATGCAATAAAGTTACATCTGGGTATTTTTGTATCCTTTCAGCTGTCTGGTCCGTTGAGCCATCAGTAATAAAAATAATCTGAAGGTTTTCCTTTGGATAATCAAGGTTAAGGGTATTCAAAACCTTCTCATCGATCATGTCTTCTTCGTTCCATGCTGCAATAAGGATAGTCACGGTTGGTAACGTAGCGGTTTCGCTAAAAACCAATGGTTTAGCAAACAATCTTTTTATTTTCACTAAAATAAAAAGTATAAAACCGTAACCTACAAAGGTATAGATGATAAGAAAAAGGGAAATCCAAAAAGCTAAAATCATTGAGATGTTTATATTTTAAAACCTAAGTTTTTACTGTTTTTGGAATTTGTAAAATTCCAAAATATGCCACGCAAAGTCCATTTAACCAAATCGGTACGGTTCTTTGATAAAAATTTAAGCATTTGTTTTGTGCACGCTATAAAAATATAATAAATACTGAAGAATATTGTATTAATTAGCCCTGTATTTCGTCTGATAAAAAGCATTCGGTTTCGAGTCATGAAATAAGTTTTAATCGCACTCTCCTTACCAACGCTCATAGATTCTTTGTGATAAATTTTCGTTTTCCCTGTAAACCATATTTTTTTTCCGGCTTTCTTAAATTGCTCGCACCAATCAAGTTCTTCATAATAAAGAAAAAACTGATCAGCCATTAAACCGGTGAGCTGTAAATCTGCCTTTTTACACATCATGGCCGCACCATGGCAATAACCAGTTTCGTTACTAATCAAATCGAACTGTCCGCTGTTAACGTCCATGCTTCCTATGCCACTATTTCTGCAAGTCAGGTAATTCATTTTGGTAAAGCCGGCATATTGAATGATTTTCGGCTGATCATAAAACAAGATAAGTGGCGACAGCAAACCAATTTCAGGATTTCCATTCATTTCATCAACCAAAACATCAATTGTGTTGGCTGTAATTTCTGTATCGTTATTCAAAAGCAAAAGATAATCGCCTGATGCGGCTTGGATACCTAAATTATTTCCGCCGGCAAAACCGAGGTTAACTTCAGATCGAATGTAAATTAAGTCGGGAAATATAGATTTGTATTCTTGTTCGTGCTGTTCCCGGCTACCATTATCAACAAAAATAACTTCTACTTTATTTTTTGATGGATTGGCTTTTATCGATTGTAAAAAATCGATATTTACCTGATGTTGATTGAAATTAACGGTGATGATTGAAACGAACTTCATTAAAGTAAAAGTAGCGATTAAAGTATTGCACAAAGTTATAATTTAAAAGTTACTGTTAAAAAACTATATAATTCAATCAAAAGTTTAAAATAAGGTATCCATAATTATACAGAAAACATTTAAACTATCAGGAATACTTAGGTGTTAATCACGAATATATTTCTAATTTTGAAAGAAAAATTTTTCCACCTGTTTTTCAATATAAATTAAGAAAAACTAATCTAAAGCTCTCAAAAAAACAAAAAATGCGTACAGCTCACCTTATTCTCACCTACACCGATCCGGAGCAAACGGAAAGGATGATAAAAAAAATGATGCATGAGGATTTTGACTTCTACATCCATGTAGACAAAAAATTCGATATTAACCCACATCTTTTTTTAAAAAAACTACCCAATGTTTATTTTATAAATAATAGAGTTAATGTTAAATGGGCAGGCTACAATACCGTAAAGGCTACGTTTGAATGTATTAAAGAAATTGTAAGTAAAGGCATAGCTTATAAGTATATTAACTTTTTAAGCGGTCAGGATTACCCCCTAAAATCTGCTACTGAACTTGCCGATTTTTTCGATAAAAATTCTGGAAAAGAGTTTTTAAGTTATAGAGATATAAAAAATGACTGGAAAGAAGGACTAATCAGGATGGAAAAATATTTCCTGGCTAACCATAATTTTAAAGGTAAGCATACGATCGAGAAGGTTATTAATTTTGTGATGCCAAGAAGGAAGCTTCCCTATAATCTACATCCTTACGGAAAATCGATGTTCTGGATTTTAAGCCCGGAAGCCGCCATGTATGTCGTAAACAAGGTAGAAAATGATAAGAAACTAATCAATTTTTTTACTTTATGCTGGGCAAGTGATGAGTTTGTTTTTCAAACAATACTTTTAAATTCAAGTTACAAGGATAAAATTATTAACGAGAATTATAGATATATTGATTGGTCTTTGGGGGGTGCAAATCCAAAACTCTTGGATGAGAACGACTTTGATGCAATTCAGCGTTCAAATATGCTTTTCACCAGAAAAGTAGAGAAAACAAAAAGTGCTAAACTAATGGATTTGATAGATACGAAACTTTTAATGGTTATTACGATACTTACATGGCTCATATAATTAATTTAACTACTTTTAAAGATACCCGCGGAATTTTGACAGTATTGGACAACGTTGTCGATTTCGAGATTAAACGGTTATTTTATATTTATTCTGTTGATGATTCAGACCGTGGAGGCCACAGACACCACAATACCTACCAAGCAGCAATATGCATTAAAGGTTCTTGTAAAATTACTAATAATGATGGGAAGGAAACCGAAATATTCGATCTTAATTCGCCTGAGAAATGTTTAATTTTAGAACCTCAGGATTGGCATGTTATGCATGATTTCTCAGAAGATGCTATTCTGTTAGTGCTTGCCTCTACAGCTTTCGACCCTAAAGATTACATATATGAGCCTTACGAGAATACCTTATGAGAATTTAAAACTTCTAAATAAACCATTCGAAGAAGATTTTAAAAAAAAATTCAGCAGCTTTTTAGATAGTGGTTGGTACGTACTGGGAAATGAAGTTGCACAGTTTGAGCTTGAATTTGGGGAATACCATAAAGAAAAATTCGTTGTAGGTGTTGCAAATGGACTCGATGCACTTATACTCGCTTTAAAGTGTTGCAATTTTAAAAAAGGCGATGAAGTTATTGTACCGTCAAATACGTATATTGCAAGTATATTAGCAATTTTGCAATCAGATTTGGTGCCTGTTTTTGTTGAGCCAAACCTCGCTACATACAACCTCGACCCAAATAAAATTGAGCAGGCCATAACCAATAAAACCGTTGCTATAATGGTTGTTCACTTATATGGGCAATGTTGCGAAATGGATAGCATCAAAACAATCGCTAAAAGCAAGAACCTTAAAATAATTGAAGATTGTGCACAGGCACATGGTGCAACCTTTAAAAATCAAAAAGCAGGTACTTTTGGCGATTTCGGATGCTTTAGTTTTTATCCAACAAAAAATCTTGGCGCATTGGGAGATGCCGGCGCAATAGTTTGTAAGTCAGAAGATGATTTCAAGAAGTTAAAACAACTACGAAACTATGGTTCCGAAAAAAAATACTATAATGGAATTATTGGCTATAATTCGAGATTAGATGAAGTTCAGGCTTCGTTTTTAAGGGTTAAATTGCCGCATTTAGATGAAATAAATAGCCATAAAAAAAAGCTGGCTGATTTGTATAACAAAAATTTATCTGATAGATATATTAAACCCGCTTTACGTGCTGATTATGATAACGTTTATCATATTTATAACATCCGTCATCCAGAAAGAGATAAATTAAAAAACTATTTATCGGAAAATAATATAGATACTGAAATTCATTATCCACTAGCGCCACATAAGCAAAAAGCGTTACAAAATCTCAATAATTTACATTATCCCATTTCGGAGGAAATACATGCTACTACACTAAGTTTACCATGCTCTTTTGCACATGCATCTAGCGATATTACTCGAGTTATAGATACAATTAATAAGTTTAAATAGTAATTATGCATTATCTTATAAAAGAATTAGCTCCACCAGTAATTGGAACATTAAGGTATTACAGCTTAAAATATGGCTGGAAAGGAAATTTCGAATCCTTTGAAAAAGCGCAGCAACAGTGTAGTGGTTATGATGAAAATCATATTCTGAATAAAATTATAGAAACAACCGGCAAAGTAAAAGATGGGGAAGCGGTTTATGAACGGGATGGCATAATTTACGATGAAGTAAATGTTAACCATAACTTATTAAGCGTTTTACTTTTGGTTGCAGGCAGGAATGACAACAAACTAACTATTGTAGATTTTGGAGGTTCTTTAGGCACTTCATATTATCAAAATATAAAGTATTTATCCCATCTAAAAGAATTGAATTGGTGCATCATTGAACAGCCAACTTATGTTAGTGAAGGAAAGAAATCTTTTGAAAATGAACACGTCAAGTTCTACTATTCTATGGAGGAGTGTTATGCTGCTAATAATGAACCTGATCTGGTATTAATTTCAAGTGCACTTCAATACATTAAAAACCCTTACGAAATTTTAAAACATATACAATCATTCAAAGCACCATATTTCATGATTGACTTAGTTGGTTTTAATGATAAGGATGAGGATAGAATAACGATTCAGAATGTGCCTCCAATTTTCTATGGCATAGAAGCCTCTTATCCATGCACATTTTTCTCAAAACAGAAATTAGAGGTACAGCTCTCTAAAAACTACGTTAAAGAATTCGAATTTATTTCTGAAGCACAAAAATATTACATAAACTTTAAGCCTTTCAGATATGAAGGCTCATTCTGGAAACTTAAGAAAGGATAAAGAACAATCCAAAATTATGGATTAGGTACTTCACCTGGCGGATAAAGTGTGTAAGCAAAAGGATTTGGCACCGGACTTTTATAAGGGCTGTACAAACCCAGATATTTAACTACTTTACTTTCATCCATTTTATTGATAAAGAAATCAGTTGATAGTAAAAAGTTTTTTATAAGTTCCATTAACGTATTAGAGCGCTCCCAACTGATGTTTAGATAATATATTGATTTCCATTTCATTCGCATAACCGCATTATTGCTATTGTGGAAATAGTCATTAACATATTGCTCTACACTCCCATGTTCTAATTTTAAATAATCAAGCTGTTTCTTTATAATCAATACTGCGTACTCACTAACAGAACCAGTAATAAAATAAACTGATGCAGGTATAATTACAGCACCTGTAGCTACACCTGTTAATACTAAAAACTTTCTCCTGTTCATATTAAAATATTTTGTCGGCAGCAAATAGCGACATGGCTGAAAGTGTAAGTGTTGGATTTGATGCACTATAGGTTGTAAAAGCTCCTGCTCCTATCACGAATAAATTTCGATATTTATGATGAATCATATGTTTATCAACCACGCCTAATTTCGGGTCTGAACTCATCCTGGTTCCACCGATAATATGCCCTTCATTTGGAAAAGGTGGTAGATATTCGAGTTTCTCAACCGGAAGGCATGAAAGTATTTCAGGAAGCTGTTTTTTCATATTCTCGATTCCCTTTAATGTATAGTCCGATCTTTTTACATGATGAACGTCCGGCACTAATCTATTTGAGGTTGTATTAATATAATTTGCTTCTAACGGAATGTCTTCAAACAGTAAACGAATGCTGGCAATGTTTAAATATTTTCCACGCTCCAAACGAATATAATAAGGAGCATTGCTAACTTCCATTAAACAAGCAGCGTAGTCTTTCCTGTGTGCACCATCGTAAAGCATATATCCATTAGCATTTACCCAGGTACTCCCCCCAACGTTGCTCATTCCATCCAGATAAATTAATACCTGCATACCTAGTTGTTCACCAACACCTTTACCCAGAAAAGGGGATTTATCACCGGCATTCATCAAAATATTGGAATTGAAAAAGGGATTTGCTCCTAAAACCACCACTTCTCCTGCCGCAACCTGTTCAACACCATCCTGGATGAACTTTACTTTTTTAACTACGTCATTTGCAGTTTCAAGACTGTAAACCTGGGCGCCATAAATGAGCTCAATCCGAGGGTCTTCGTAAACGCCGATGTTAGAATTTTCGATCGTAAATTTAGCGTTAACAGGACAAGTATCGCATGTACTTGATGTCATGCACCTGTTTCTTCCCATTGTAGCCCTGCTCGCCCTGGCTGTTGGTTGGCTGATGTACTTATTACCGTACGTTTTATGCAATACCTTATCTACCAAACTGAATTCATGTGGTGGCAACGGATAGTTTCCGTTTCTTGGAAAAGGTGTTCCATTGGGGCCGGAAACATGCATCAGTTCTTCTGCTTCGTAATAATATGGATCTAAATCATTATAGTCGATAGGCCAATCCTGTTCGATGCCATATAAGGTTTTCATTTTAAAATCGGAAGGCATGAACCGAGGTGTACAACCCCACCAGCAATTGGAACAACCACCTAAGCCAGTTGTAAAAGGCCATTTTTTATATGGACTGAGGTTATTTATTGCTTTTTCCCAAGGTTCTTCAAACTTCTTAAATGAAGATTTTTCCCCTCGCTTAACTTTTAACCGTTCATCATGTGGAAAGAAATGACCTCGTTCTAAAACAAGAACTTTACTATTTTGCGGTGCTTTTTTGAGGTATTTTTTTAGAAAAAAACTCGAGGCAAATCCTGTTCCAACTACCACTAGGTCATAATAATCACTTTTCATCAATACCTGTTTTCTGGTTAATAGTTGTTGGCATTTTTTAAGAACCAATGGAGCCATGGAATATCTACAAACATTAACACGCATAATAATATGGTAAATAATACGAGATAAAGCATAAACCATTTTCTGGTATATAATTTTTCAGAGCCTTGAACAGGCGAATCATTAAGCAAACCAATTTTAAGGTACCAAGAAAATAGTAAGGCAAAAAATGGAAAACTTACCAATAATTCTATTCTATCTTTTACCAGAAAAATACCCATAAAAAATGCGCAGGTAATTGCATAGAAAAACATAGAAACAAGCAGGCTATTTTCTGAATAAAATTTAAATGATTTACGATATAAACCGGCAACATGTGGATTATCTATTAATCTAAATTCAGCAAAACGTTTAGTAGCCATTAAAAATGCGCCACCCATCCAGTAAGCCACAATTATACTAACAGGAGGAAATGTATTTATCCAGTTTAAATCCCATTTACTATTTGGTATACCTAAAGCAGGACTAAATATAAACCAGCCGGCGGCAAATCGTATCGGGTTGTTTACAGATTCAGTTAAAACATCTAAAAAAACCCTGTCTTTACTTCTAAACGGTTTTACGTTGTATACAAAACCCATAAACAACAAAAACGCTACAACTGAAAAAAATTTTATGGAAACCAGAAAAGCCATTCCCAGGCCTATTAATCCTAACAGTGTATATTCGGAATATACGATAGTCGGATTAATGATTGAAACAACAGCAGACCTTTTGTTTTTTAAGGGATGGTATTTATCAAAACCTGCATCAAGAAATTCGTTTATCACATAATTTGCTGAAGCAACAAGGCATATGCTGACAATACCTATAACAATTTTAAAAATAAGTTGTGCGTTAAATGGCGTGTGAAAAATAGATAATGCAAACAACATTCCGGGAACCATAAAAAGGTTCTTAACCCAATTATCGGGTCTGGCAATAGCTATGTATTCTTTTAAGGAAGCTCTTTTGAGTTCTTTTGGGGATGTATCGTCTGATGAAAGGGGGTCATCAGGCAATATAATTCGATCTATCATAATTTGGTCACTTAATTCACATCAAGTATTGCTTTTGAGAGTTTTTTATAAAAATTATTTTTCGCTGTTTCTTTGTCTATTAATAGAAATTTAATCCCTGCCCGCTTTGCACATATACCATCAAGTTCTGGTCTATCGCCGATAAATAAACAGCTGTTCTTTTCTTCTATTTTAAATTTATCAATAATATAATTTAATGCTTTAGGCTGGGGTTTTAAGGCATTTATTTCCGCGTCAGTAGAACTTATCAGTAAGTCTGCCTCTAATCCCATCCACTTCATCTTCTCATCTGAATCATAATCAGAATAAATGGCCCGAAGAATTTCATTTTCTTTAAGTAACTCAAAAAGTTCTTTTACATCGGGGTACATACAACTCTTTAAATATCTGTTTGGAAATGCAAATATCCATTTATTTACAACATTTTTTATCGTATTTACAGGATATTTTAGTTTTTCAGCGCACCAATCGAATTGTGCATTATACAGATCAGGGCCTTCAAAACCAGCTTTCATCTCCCTTTCTTTTCTAAAGTGGTAAATTATAAGTAATTCTTTAAATTTCCACGGCCTTAAAAAATAATACCATAATAATGCAACCATCATTTTATTTCTTAATTTTTTTTGGTCGTAGAGTGTTCCATCAACGTCAAAAATTACTAGTTTTAAGTGTTTCAGAAATATTTTTTCAGGCATAACAATTATTGAAGTAAAATTATTAAAAAATCCGATATTGCGGGCAATTAGCCCTAATAATGTATTCGTCTGATTTTAAAAGCCAGGAATTAGGTAAGTTGTATGAAAATTTTATTTACCTACTTATAATTATCGGTTTAGGTTTACGATTATTTCATTTTTTCTACAATCGATCATTGTGGATGGATGAAATATATCTATCTACAAGCTTGATAAAACTAAATTATAAAGAACTTATAACCGGGCCGTTATATTATCAGCAAAAAGCACCTATTCTATTTTTACTTGCTACTAAAGCAATTGTAAATCTTTTCGGAAGTAAAGAAATTTACCTTCGGATAGTACCATTACTATCATCCGTAGTTGCAATTTTTTTATTTGTACCTGTTGCTAAACACTTTCTTAAAGGCTATGCTGCATGTTTAGCGATTGGAATTGTTTGCTTATCGCCTGCTTTAGTATACCACAGCGTTGAAATTAAACAATATTCTACCGAATTTTTGGCAACAATTTTATCAATATATCTTTTAATAAAATTTAAAGGGAAGACTGATATTCGAAGTTTAGTTTTTTGGGGCTCTAGTGGTGCATTGATATTATGGTTTTCATATTCAGCAATATTCATTTTAGGTGGTATTGGAATCGGCTTAAGTATTAATAATTTATGGCAGAAAAAATGGGGTATAGTTTTTAAAAATTTAATTCCGTTCACCTTGTGGTTTCTAAGTTTTACAATAAATTACTTATTATTTACCCATAAACACGCTGAATCTGAATGGATTGCATATTGGTTTAGATCGTATGGAAATTTCATGCCTTTACCTCCAAAATCCATATCCGATTTAAAATGGTTTGCAATAAACATTTATAGGATGTTAGATTATCCTTTAGGTTTAATTTGGAATTTCAATAATTATGGCAATAGCCAGGCGTTAAATATGCTACTAAAAATGCCATTTCTTCCAATAATATTTATAGTTATTGGGTTTTTTGCAATAGTAAAAAATATTGTTACCGAATTATTAACTTTAATAATTCCAATTTTATTGATGTTTCTGGCTTCTGGTTTAGAATTATATCCGCTAACAGAAAGATTTTGGGTATTTATATCGCCAATATTTATCCTGATATTAGGAAAAGGTTTTGAAACCACCACTTACAGTTTTAGACAGAAGTGGGCTTTATTAATTCTAGTATTAATGTTTATTGGTCCAACGGTGCAATCGGCTGAAAGCCTGATAAAGCCAAATAAATTCTTCGTTCATAAAAAATCTTTTCAAAGGGAAGCTTTAAGTTATTTAAACGAAAACTTTAAGGAAGGTGATGCCGTATATGTTTACTGGAATAATTTGCCAGGATACAGGCTTTATAAGGATATGTATAAATATCGGTATATAGCTATTGAAGGTTCTGACCAAAGAAAAAACGCTTTAAATTATAATGATTATTATAAAAATTTAGAAAATGACTTTGGAAAATTCTCAAATAATAAAAGAGTTTGGATAGTAATTAACTCACAATTTTTAACTGATATCGGCGACAAAATTGATGAGCCTAAATGGTATTATGATAAAAAAATGAGCCCCGAAGAGCATTTGTTAACTGAATTACTAAAAAACTATATTTTGGTTGAAAAACATAAAACAAAAGATGTGGACGTTTATTTATTAGAACCATTAGTAAAGTCGTAAATTTTTAATAGATTTATGTACAAAGTAGTCCCTTAATACTGTATTTAATTCCTTACATCCCATTTAAATATGCGCATTGCACATATAATTTTAGCTCACAAAAATCCTGAACAATTAGCTAGGTTGATAAAGCGGTTATCCCACCGTTCGTCAGATTTTTATATCCATCTTGATAAAAAAGTTGATATCGATGATTTTCGCTATTTAGAAAAGCTAGAAAATGTTTCATTTATCAAAAATCGGGTTAAATGCAATTGGGGCGGAAATACGCTTTCTATTGGCATTTTAACGTCTATGGAGGAAATACTGAATTCTGGTATAGCGTATGATTTCATAAACCTAGTCAGTGGCCAGGATTACCCAATTGTTTCCGCTAATGAATTTTATAATTATTTCCGGGATAAAAAAGGTTACAATTTCATTTCTTACGATGATGATAAAAATTCCCAGTGGTGGAAACAGGCAAAACAAAGATATGAACGTTATCATTTTACTGATTTTAATTTTACTGCCAAATATTTTTTTGAAAGGATTTTTAATTTCGTTGCTCCAAAAAGAAAATTCCCTTCTCAATTGGAAGTCTTTGGGGGTAGCAAAGCAACCTGGTGGATTATTAGCAGAGCTTGTGCTGAAGATATCATAGCAACTTTAGCACAAAATAACACGCTAAATAATTTTTTAAAATACTGCTGGGGTACGGACGAGCTCGTAATTCCGACATTAATTTTGAATTCAAAGCATAAATCTAAAACAATTAACAATAATTTTAGATACATCGATTGGTCTGAAGGAAATGCACATCCTAAAATGCTAAGTGCTGCAGATTATGAAAATATAATCACCTCCGATAATTTTTTAGCGAGAAAATTAGATTTAGAGTTTGACCGCGTCATATTTGATAAACTAGATAAACTTATTGAAAGTTAATTACTTAATTGAAGATGACCAATTCAAATGCTATATTTTTGCTAATTATCATCTAACTTCACTATGATATCCACTTATCATAATTTGAATGAGTATTGTTATTCTTATTTAATTAATGTCCACATCAGTTGCTATAGTTGCGAACGCTAATTAATCATACAAAAAATCGAAATTCTGCATTTTAACAAAAACTATTTACAAATGCAACATAATTTTTTCTTATTGCCAGCTTAATACTACAAGTCAAGTATAAATACCTCTAGAGGTACTTTTAAGTATCAGATTATCAAACAGTTAACTCAAATCTACTAAAACTTATGCGTTTAGTCATATTACTGTCATAAATATTATTAATTAAAACTTTTTTTTGTAAGCCTTAATAATTCAAAAAATATGATTAATAACGGTTTAGGGCACTTTTCTGTGAAATTATGGCGCTAAAGATAGTTTCACAGCCAATTGCTCATTAATTTTTCTGTATAATATTTATTACAATTGCCGTTCTAGAAGCAACAAACAATTAATCACTTATTTTTAAAAGATTTTTAATGAGAAAACATTCAAGAATGAACTACATTTTCTGTGTACTAGTTATTTTATTTGCTGCTTGTAAGAAAAACGAAACCATTTCACAAACTTTTGCTTCTAAACCTGAAACACCAACAGTTGAAACACCACCTAATCCCGTGGCGGCAGGACCTTCATATTCGAAAACCTATGAAGTGGGTACTGGTTCTGGAGATTTAGTTATTAATGGTTCAGCTTATACACTTGGCGGAACTGTCTTATTTAAAATTAAAGGAGGAAGTTATAAAAGTATTAAAATCGCGAATATTGATGCAGGTAGTAATGGGTTAGTCACTATCCAAAACAATGGCCTTGTAGAGATGGTGAATGCCGAGATGCGTTTAGAAAATTTAAATGGGGTCGTATTATCTGGAAATGGGACTAGCGGTATAGAAAAAGGATTTGTTTTCCGGGATAATAGCTATAGAGCCATTCAAGTTGATGGAACAATCAATAATTTTACGCTTCAATACGTCTCATTTAAAAATATAGCCGATTACGTTTTTACTTATAAATATCAAAAAGTTTATGATGGAAGCGCAAGCTCTTATTCCCAAAACCTAAGGTTCCTGTATATTGATTGTGATAATACATCAACATTTTTCGCGGGCGACGGTGGAGTTGCGGGGCAAATTGTTGGGCTTTTAAAGAAAGTAGAAATTGCATATCTAAATTTCAAGAATTCTCCATCAGTAGGTTCTGTAGTCTATTTTGGAAACGTTGAAGATGCTGATTTGCATAACAATACCATAAACAACATTAATACTTCGAATAATAATCACAACGGAATTTTTATGGTTAAAGGAAATGGAAAATTTTATAACAATTACATCACAAACCATCAAGGTAATGCGATAAGGGCTTGGCTATTTTCAGTTGGCAGTAGTCCAAAATCAATTTTGATTTATAATAATATAGTTTTCAATTCCAGAAAATATTCACCATTTGAAGTACAATCATTTGACACGGATATTAGGAGTGGTGTTACCACATATGCCAACGCCAAAATCTTTTATAACACGGCTGGAAATATAAATACAAGTTCCCAATGGCAAGGAAATATGGTGGATGTGTACAGCCTGAAAGGAGGTTCTTGTGATGTATATAACAATTTGGCTTTTAACTTTAAAAATCAAGACACTGAGAAGGTTTATTTTGCTGGTCAACAATCGGACTTGAAAGCGACCGAATCAAACAATTTGTATTTTAACAATTCTAAAGATGCTGGTTTACTGGATGAGGCTAAATTTAAACTAAGTGCTACCTCAGCGGCAAAATCGAATGCAAGATACGATTCATCAATTACGACAGATTTTTATGGAGTAACCAGATCTAATACGCCATCCGTGGGTGCGGTAGAATAATTAACATGAAGCATATCTAGTTTCAAAAAATTATTGCTCACTAAGTTACTTTTGAAAAAGGAATTAAAGAAATCTTCTTTAATTCCTTTTTTTTTAAAAATGTATGGAATACTTCTGCTCTTTTTCTTCAAAAAAATCAATAATTCGTCTATATTCGCTGTTAAATTATTTGAATACTTTTATACAAGATTCAGGTACATAAATCCTTATAAAACATGAGTGAGAGAATTAGTATAGTCTGCACCTGCGAAAATCATTTTGTTGTTTTACTTGCTGCGATGATAAAATCGTTAGAATTAAATCACAAAACAAGTGAGATAATTGACTTGTATATAATTGATGATAAAATTAACAAGAGAAGTAAAGTAAAAATTTCCAATTCTGTTAATAAAAATCTAATTCAAATACATTGGTTAAAAATGAAGGAGTGTATTCCAAAGGGATTTGATCTTCCGAAAGATAAAAGCACCTATCCTATCAATGTTTACATGAAACTGTTTATTCCATATTTGCTGCCAAAAACAGTTGAGAAAGCGATTTTCCTTGATGTAGATATGATTGTACTTAATGACATAAGTGAGCTTTGGAAAACAGATTTACAGGGAAACGTAATTGGAGCAGTTACAGATCAATTTATAAAAGTTGTAAGCGCATGGGGTGGTATTCAAAACTACGAAGAATTAAATCTGAATAAAGATAGTCCATATTTCAATACTGGATTAATGTTAATAGATCTGAAGAAATGGGTTGATTTGGATGTAACAAAAAAGGTTTTAGATTTTACTAATAAAAATCATAAGTTCGGAAGCTTTGGAGATCAATATGGTATTAATGCTATTTTGGCCAACAAATGGTTTTCGTTAAACTCACTTTGGAATAGATTTGCGTATTCAACAGAAGACCGTCCGTATATTATACACTTTACTGGAAGAAAACCTATTTATAAAACGTATGAGTATAGTAAAAAGTATCAAGAGATTTTCTATTCTTATCTTAACATGACACCTTGGAAGAATGCAAAGCCTATTGGAGAAACTTCAAGGTATATCAGTAAATTTAAAAATGTTTTAACTAAGATTAGAAAAATGTTCTAAAAGCAACTTTAAGCTAAATTATTAGCTTAGCTTTGACTTTATTCCGTATTGTGCTGCAACATTAAGATGATATTGTGACAATAATTCACTAAGGGAACAAACAATAATATATTCTTTAATCCTGAAGTTTGAGTAAACAAATAATTGAAAACTGATAATCAAAAGATTATTCCTAAACATGTCAGAAGTACCCATTACCTGCTTTAATGATGTTACCTTGCTTATAACACACTATAATAGGACAGATTCATTAGAAAGACTTTTAACTACATTTAAAAGTCTGAACTGCTCATTTGAAAACATTGTTGTTTCAGATGATGGAAGTAATAAGGATAATATAAAAAAGCTTAATAAATTACAAGAACTATTTTCTTTTAAACTTATTGAAACAGATATTAATAAAGGTTTAGGAAATAATATTAATAAGGGCCAGGATGCAGTTAATACCGAGTATACTCTGTACGTTCAAGAAGATTTTATTCCAAAACCAGCATTTTTAAAACATTTTAATGATGCGTTAAATATAATGAAAGAGGATAAATATTGGGACCTAATATCTCTATATTCCTATTCACCCTACCCGTATCTTAAACCTTATAAATTGGGCTTCTCAGAAAAAATATTTAAACCCCAGTTATGGTTTACTGATAATTTAAAATTTTATTTCTATGGTGACCATCCACATTTAAGATACTCTAACTTCTTTAAGAAGTTTGGCAGGTATATTGAAGGCGCAAATGGTGACAAAACAGAACTCGACATGAGTTTATCTTTTATTAAAAATAAAGGAAGAGCCCTTTTTTATAATGATCATTACGGTTTACTTGAGCAAATAAATTCACAAAATGAGCCTAGCACAGCAGTTTTTAGAAGAACATGGTCGTCTGAAAGCAGCTTCTTATATAGAAATTTAAAAGCTATATATTTAAAATACAAGTTCATTTTGTTAAATATTAAGTTATTTATGAAATAATTTAATAACATTATCAATATCATTTATGAGCAATCAAAAAGCTGCGATTAACGGAGCCAAATGGACCACAACTGCAACGGTAGTAACAACATTATTAGGTTTTCTTCAACTTGCCATAATCGCCAGGGTTTTAGATCCGTCTATATTTGGAATTGTAAGTATCTGCAGTCTGGTTCTAAACTTTTTCCATATTTTTGCTAACCTAGGATTTACAAATTCAATAATCTCCAAGCAAGAAACGAATGTTAAAATTCTTTCAACAATATTCTTTGCAAGTGTAGGGCTAGGCTTAATAATGGGCATCTTGATATTCCTAAGTGCGCCATTGGTAGTTTCTTATTACCATGAGGAACGCTTATCAAAAATTATAAAGCTTTCTGCTTTAACTTTTCCAATGGTATATACAAGTCAAATCTACTGGAATCTATTACAAAAGGAACTCAAGTTTAAGGTATTGGCAATAATTGAAATAATATCAACAGTAATAAACTTTATAGTGACAATTATTCTTGCCTATAATAATTACCAGGAATTATCTATAATTTACAGTCAACTTTTCTTTACTATAGTTAGAACCGTACTATTTATTTATCTAGGAAAATATTTGTTTACACCAGTTATATATTTCAAACTTGCAGAAATTAAAGATCATTTGAGATTTGGTATTTATCATCTCGGAGAAGGCATTTTAGGTTTCGTAAATAGTAATTTGGAAAATATTGTTATTGGCAGAGCTATCGGAGTCAAGGAATTAGGATTATATACAATCGCTTATCAACTTGCAGTATTTCCAATTTACAGATTAAACCCAATAATTATGCAGGTAACCTACCCGATAATGGCGAAGATGAAGGATAATGAGGGCCTTAAAAGAGCTTATCTAAAAATTGTAGACTTTATTACCTGTTGCAACTATCCACTTCTGGCCGGGCTATTTATTACTTCGGGAAGTGTTGTAATATTGGTATATGGTGCAGATTATCAAGGTGCAGTTCCACTGGTTAGAGTTATCCTTTTAGTAAGTATTCTATCGTGTATTACAACACCTGCTTCATCTTTAGCTATGTCAAAAAATAAGCCGAATGTAATGTTTTACTTAAATTTGGTTTCACTTTGTGTAAAAATTCCAACGATTTATTTTCTATCAAAGTATTTTGGGTTAATGGGAATAGCATGGGGATTTGTTTTTACATCATTAGTGGAAACTATTATGGTATTTATAATTGTAAAAAATCTAGTTGGAAGCTTTCTACAACAATTTATACAAAATATAATAAAACCAGTTTCATTTTGTTTGGTAATGATTTTGGTAGTATTTGGATACCAGAAATTAGTTGGGGGTTTTGGCATCATAAATACAGCTGTTCAGGTAATTATTGGTGGACTTGTATATATTGGCCTTACACTTAAATATAAAATTTCTTTGAAAGAAATATTGGAATTGAGGAAATCGCTATAATTGATCAAAGATTAGTTCTTAAAGTTTATGTAAAATTTTGATTGACTTAATATCAAAACTTACACCCTATGCTAATATTTGAAAGATTTCGGATTAATTAACACAAAAATGATTAAGATTTATATTAATCCTAATTTTAGTTGATTTACGGCATAATCGCAAGCTCTGGCTGTTAAAGCCATGTAAGTTAACGATGGATTTTGACATGCTGAAGAAGTCATGCAACTTCCATCAGTTACAAATACATTTTTAACTTTATGAAGTTGATTAAATTCATTGAGCACTGATGTATTTGGGTCTTTTCCCATTCTCGCAGTACCCATTTCGTGTACTGTTGAGCCTCCTGGCTTGTGATAATTAAAGCTAGATGCTTGAAAACCAGCATTTTCAAGAATTTCAAGAGCGCTAGTTCGAATATCGTCCATCATTTTCTTTTCGTTTTCTTTAAACGAAAAATCAATTTTAACTAAGGGCAAGCCCCATTTATCTTTTAAATCTTCATCAAAACTGATTTTATTTTCATGATAAGGCAAACACTCTCCCCAACCAGCCATCCAAACACTCCACTTACCTGGCTTAATAATTTGTTCTTTGAAATCCGCACCAAATCCTGCGGTATCGAAAGATCGGTCTAACCATTCTTGCCTTTCACCATCACCCTGAATATTATAGCCTCTTAAGAAATCGTTATTTTCATTTTGCTTTGTATTCCTGAATCTTGGAATTAGAAATCCACAAGGTCTTCGCCCCTTATAATAACTATCTTGCATGCCATCGTGAAAACCGTAAGCGCCTGCAGATGAATGATGATCCATTAAATTATGTCCTAACTCTCCACTATCGTTTCCGAGTCCATTTGGATATCGTGCAGACTTCGAGTTAAGTAGAATTGATGTAGTTGGAATAGTTGATGCATTAATAAATAATAGTTTTGAGCTAAAACTTATTTCTTCATTGCTAATGGTATCAATTACCTTAACACCTGTTGCTTTTTGTAATTTATCGTCATATATTATCTCTGACACAATAGAAAAAGGTCTCAATGTTAAATTACCAGTAGCGAATGCGGCTGGAAGGGTTGAACTATTACTACTAAAATACCCCCCAAAGGGACAACCTCTACTACATAAATTCCTATTTTGACAAGGCCCTCTATTATCCCAACCTCTTGTTAAATTTGCCACCCTGGCAATGGTAAGAAGCCGATCGTCATACTTCGAACTTATCGATTCTTTAAGAAATGTTTCTATGCAATTTAATTCCATTGCCGGAAGAAAATTTCCATCAGGTAAATGTTTCAATTTCTCATGTTGTCCGCTTACGCCTATATATGATTCAACATACCCGTACCAGCGTTCCAAATCTTTGTAACGTATTGGCCAATCTACTGCAATGCCTTCTTTCAAATTCGCTTCAAAATCCAAATCACTAAGCCGATAGCATTGCCTGCCCCAAGTTAACGAGCGACCTCCAACCTGATATCCTCTGTACCAGGAGAAAGGCTTCTCTTGTACGTATGGATGATTAACATCATCTGCAAAAAAAAGCACATCAGATGCATCTGATACTTTTGTTTGTATTGGATTATCTTTTTTATAACTGGATTTATGATCGAGGCGAAACTCGAAATCCCATGGATTTAGATTAGCAGTAGGATAATCCTTTATATGCTGAACATCCCGTCCTCTTTCTAATAGAAGTACTTTTAACCCTTTCTTACACAATTCCATTGCGGCCCAACCCCCACTTATGCCAGAACCCACTACAATTGCATCGTAAGTATTTGTTTCTTTTGAAAATATATTGATGTTCATGATTTACTTAGTTGCCCAAGATTTTTGGTTTGCAGTTAAAGGAATGCAAGGTTGATATTTACCCGGCACATAATCATAAGCCAAACATTCTGTTGCACCAACCCTGGAAGTAAAATATCCTCTTACGGTTAGCTGCTTAAGTTCAGAAAAAAAGCTTTGCCCCCAGAGTTTGTTCTCTATTTTTCTTAGAAATCCATTTTCAAATATCGCTTTATGTTCAAAGACTTTTAAAATAAGGATTTTCTGAGGCCCATCACAAGTTTCAAATGTTTTATTAAACTTTTCCATGCACATTGTTTGCACCTTTTTTAAGCCATCTATAAACGTATGTTGAACCCTCTTTTCTGTGCAATTAATTAACATCGTAATAATATACTCCTCAACTTTTGCATCTTTAGCACCAGGGCTACTTGTTCGGGGAATTATTGTTTCAGCCAATTCTGCAATTAGCGTTTTATGATCAATAAATTGAGATATCTGGACTGGCTTATATACATCAAACCATTTCTTAATAGAAAACACAGATGCACCAACAAAGCTAAATGCAACAACACCTTTTATCGCGTTTCTTCTATTCATAATAGTTTGGAGTATGTAAATATAAGCACATATTAGATTTAATTAAAGTATTTTAACAATATCCTACACATAAATCATCTTATACACACAATTACATTTTAGGATTATTCAAATTTTATTATGTACTTTGTATTACCCTAATTAGATAGTATGACTTTGTTTAACAATCCGAAATGGATAGAACATTTTAATTACCAATACAGTAGCTTTGAAGACATTCCACAATTTGAATTTGATAAGATTAACAAAGACCTGGATTTAATTACTGGTGAATCGCCTTTAGTTACAGTACTTATTTCTGCATGGAATGAGGAGGTAAATATTTTGAAGTGCATATCTAGCTTATCAAAATCTAAGTGTGATTTCCCTATTGAAATAATTGTTGTAAACAATAATTCCAAAGATAAAACTCAAGAAACTATTGATAAACTTCATGTAAAAGGGTTATTTGAACAAAAGCAGGGTTGTGGCCCTGCAAGACAGTTTGGGCAGGAAAATGCCAAAGGGAAATATATTTTGCTGGCAGATGCTGATTGCTTCTATCCGGAATGTTGGATTGAAGAGATGACGAAAGTATTAAAGCAAAAGGATGTAGTATGCGTTTATGGAAGATATTCGTTTATAAGTGAACCTAATTTCCCAAGATGGAAGCTCTATTTGTTAGAAAAAATGAAAGATGTGATAGCTGAATTCAGACAAATAAATCGCCCATATTTTAATGCTTATGGTTTAAGTATGGGCTATGTGAGAGAATTGGGTTTAAAAGTTGGATTTATTGAAACTAATTTCTGGGGTGACGATGGCCAACTTTGTTTAGGCCTTATGAAATATGGAAAGGTTAAACAAGTTAGAAACAATGACGCCCGAGTTTGGACAGGCCCAAGAACGTTGCAACGAGACGGTTCATTATCAAATGCATTTAAAAATCGCTTGAAAAAAGAGGCTAAGCGTTTCTTTAAGAATTTTAACGCTAAACTTCCAGAAGATGCTGTTCATGAATCAAAATCAATTTAATCCATTGAATTAACGAGTTCATCATAAACTTTTTCAATTTTTCTGGTCATTTTCGATACGCTAAAGTCTTCCAAAATTGTCTTGCCGGCGTTGGTTCCAATCTTTTTTCGAAGATCATTATCTCCAGCAACCAGCGTAATGGTTTCAGCCAATTTCTGTGGATCTTGTACAGGAACTAGCATTCCATTTTCTCCAGTTTTAATAACTTCTTTTGCTCCGTCGATTGAGGTTACTACAACTGCTTTATTCATAGCCATAGCTTCCAGCATTCCGATAGGTAATCCCTCCCATAACGACGGCAAACAATAAATATCTATGGCATTCAGTATGTTAGGTACATCTTGTCTAAAATCCAGAAATATTATTTTACCGTCAACATTTAATTCTTTCGCCAGCTTGATGGCATCATTTTTCAACTCTCCATCCCCAACAAATAAAAATTTAATATCTAATTCTTTAGGAATCAGCGAAATGGCGTTTACAAGAGTTAATGGATCCTTTTGCTTTGTCATTCTTACAACATATCCTACTAAAACAGTTGATGGATTGATATCAAGTTCTTTCCTTACCTCCAGAAAATTTTGCTGTGGGTTATATTTATTAAGATTTATACCATACTTAATAACCTTAGCTCGAGCCATTTTAAAATTTTCTTCAGCACTATGTAAGTTGTTATCGGATACACAAATTGTTAAATCGGCTTTATTCACTAAAAATTTCTCTCCCTGAATTCGCAGATTTTTAATGAAAAAATTTTGATCCGGGTGAAAAGACCAACCATGTACCGTGTATACAATTGGAATACCTAATTTTTTTGCACTTTTAAACGTATTGGAGTTAGCTCTTGTGCCATGTGCGTGTACAATATCTATTTTTTCTTTGAGCAAAATTTCTTCAACCTCTGGCCATTTCGTAAAATTAAATGGTTTTTCAGTCTCAATAACATAAGTTTTGATACCCATTTCTTTCATTCTATCAACCATTGGCCCAAAAGTAAAAGAGAGTACAATACTTTCATACTTTTCTTTATCTAGTTCTTCAACCAAATCCAAAACATGTGATTCGCCACCACCAATTTTACCTTGTCTTATCGTTTGTAATATTTTTATTTTATTAGAATTCATATTGATAAATTAATTAAATCGATTTTTTGTTTGAATCTATGTCGTTAATACTCGATTGCTGGTCATGTTGGGTAGCAACAGAAATTTTATTTGCTCTATTCGCTTTTAAAAGGGCCAGAAATTGAAAGAAAAAGAATTTTGGAGCATTTTTTAAGGAATTAAATATTTTACTATCAGCTTTAAAATATATCAGCGAATTATAAAACACCATTACGAAAATTACACCAAAGAGAAACCAAGTTAGCGCTACAAATGGCATAAATATCAGGTTAGCTAGAAAGAAAACAGCTGATATTATAAAAAGCATAAATAATGGCGGTCTCAATAACATAATACTAAACAGAAATTGATTTAAGTTTAAATTTAAGATCCCAGCTAAGTTGAGTTTTAAACCCAACTTAAAAAACTTAAACCATGTATTTATCCATCTTGCCCTTTGTTTGATTAACTGGTCTGGTTTCGACGTCTTTTCATCATATACTATTGCTTTTTCAGCAAAAGCTATTTTAAGCTTACGCTTGATAATCTCATATTGTAAAATTTTATCAAAACCTGCTCCGCTAGTTTGAAGGTTACCTAAACATTCTTTGTATAACGACACTGTGAAAGCCATTCCAGAACCTGATAGAGATGCTGAGGATCCACTCTTAAATAACAAGTATCTATCAACGTACCTATAATAAATGTCTCCTGCTGCATCTAAGCAAGCGTATTGTGTATTTAGATTTTTTGCTTCTCTTACACCTTGAACAGCTTGATAATTTTCATCGAAGATATGATTTAACTCATTTAGATATTCTGTATGCACAAGATTATCACTATCAATTATAGTCAATCTATCATGAGCTCGTTTAAAATTATCAATTGCGTAAAAATGCGATTTAATATTGCTTGCAAGTTCTTCCTCTGGCCGAAGTAGCACAACTTTTTCATTGTTGAAGTTCAGATTACTAATATCACAACTATCAGCAACTACATAAATCAAATAATTGTTGTAGTTTAATTTCAGAATTGAATCAACTACCATTGGTAATAATGTAGTCTGTTGGTAGGCTGTAACTATGATTGCATAATCTATTTCGAATTCATTCTTTTTAACGTAATTGTTTTGTTTGGAAGAAAAGCTTTTTAACAAAAGCAATATTACAGGAAATATTAAATGTATTGAGATAAGAATTTGAAAAATAATATATAGCAGTAAGGCAAAATCCATTGTATAAATTTTAGTTAGATTTTATTTTCTTAAGAATTTCTGCACGCATGAGATTTACGCTATTTTCCCAGGTATGTGTTAGTGCAAAATTAATTCTTGCGTTAGAAAGTAAATTACTGTTTTCGTCAATCGCTATGCGGATTAATTTAACATAATCATCTTTTCCATCGGCTAAATACACATAATCCTTAAAAACTTCCATTGTTTTGGTTGCTGAGGCTACAACAGGTTTACCGAGTGCTAAATACTCATCTATTTTTCTAGGATAGTTTCCAATAGTAACTGAGTTTATAAGTTGGGGATTGATACATACATCAAAATTTTTAATATAACGTGGCAATTCAGAAACAGGCTTCTGCCCTAAAAATATAATATTTGGAATATTATGCAAATTGCTCTTCTTAAATTGCTCATCTTCAGGGCCTACTAAAACTACATTCAAATCAGGACATTTTACTGCGATATATTCAATAATATCAAGATCAAGACGAATTGTATTAAGTGCTCCAACATAACCAATTATAGGCTTATCAGAAATTAAATCCTTGGGTATTGTATCTATATCTACCGAAGTAATTTCATCAATATCACACCCCTGCCCTACATAGTATGAATCAGGGTTATATTGCCTGCAATAGTCTGCCAAATATGTAGAGTTTGCAAAACAAATATCACTTTTCGCAATCAATTTTGGTTCAAGTTGCGCTCCATGCTTACGCCAATAATCTACTCCAAGCATGTAATCTCTAGAGTAATAAATGCTCAGTGTCGGTTTCAAAAAAACATCAAGATAGTATCCTTTAAACATTTCATTATCATTAAAAAGGATAACATTATCAAACTGCAATTCTGTTAAAGTTGCCTTGATAGATTTGGCAAGTTTTTTATTATTTAATTTGTTTAAAAAATTAAACAAGTAATGACTATTTAACCAATTTATAGATTCCACAACACAATCTGGAAATAAGTTCCATAGATTTTCCTTTACCTTTACAAGGCCCTTTTCTCTTTTTTTAATAACGTTTATGCGTTTTTTTATTTTATCATCATTTTTTCCCTTTAGTAATGTTATTCTATCTAAAGGAGAATTGATATATAGCACTCGGTTGGTTTTACTTAATTCTAAAGCAATATTTTTACAATTACTTCCTATTTCAGTATCCCATGGTTGCTGGCCGATAATAATGATATCATTACCAAATTGCTTATCCATACTTTTTGAAGTAAAGGCTATAGTTAAAAAGAATAAACCTGTAAACGTATTTTGCCGTGTTAACAAAGAAATTGTCTCTTTCCCTCCACGACTGTCTATCGGCATGCATTGTACTAGGTTCGGTAGAGGTATTTATTTGTTCAAAAACACCTTTGTAATCATCGTATAACAAACCTTTTCCATTATGTTGCAGGTATGAAATCATCATGTCAAACTCTGTTTTTTCCGGATTTTTCATTTCTGAATATCTCCCAAATTTTTCAAAGAAATTACTTCTTCTAAGGTGAGGATGGTCGCTGTAGAGTGGGAATTTATCTAAATTTGTTGATGCATGATTAAAAATCATCTTCGAAAATCCATTTCTAAAGTATTCTTTGTGGGTATATTCCAGGTATGAATAAAACCTAATGGTATCGAAATCTTCTGAGTTCATGATATCAACAGCATCTTTTAAAGGCACTTCACAACCAGGAAGAGGAATAAAATCTTCTTGTACGTACAAAGTAAATGGAGCAGTAACTGCATCCTGTCCTTTATTTATGTTATTTCCAAGGCCCTTATTCTTGGGCGTTGTAATCAAATCAAAATCATATTTTTTACGGAGATCCTGAATGTATGACAGGTGCTCAGCCTTGCTCCCATCATCAGAAACTACAATTTGCGAGAAAGAACAATTTACCTTTTGAAAATTATCCAAAAGGCGTTCTAATGATTTACTCCTGTTATAATGGGTAACCAACAGAGTTACGTTATCAAAATGATAATTATTTTTTACCATATTTTTTTACCTTATTAAATCAATAACTTACCTTTTCCCAAACTTTAGAGGTATGATTATATAATTTTACAACTTTTGCAGGATTTCCTACAGCTATTGAAAATTCAGGAACATCTTTTGTTACAATGCTTCCAGCACCTACCACACAATGTTTTCCTAATTTCACACCAGCCGTAATTACACTATTTGCTCCAATCCAAACATCATCTTCAATAACTATTTTTTTACAAATAACCTTTTGTTTAGCTGGCGAAATTGTAACGTCTTCATAGCCATGATTTAGACCAGATACGACAATATTCTGAGCCATCATCACTTCATTTCCAATTGAAACCGGTCCTATAATAACATTTCCTACCCCAATAATTGTTCTGGAACCAATTTCTACATCTCCAACTCCATTATTTATTGTTGCGAAATCTTCTATAGTTGAATAATCTCCAAGACTGAACATGTTAAAAGGCAAAACGTCCATTTTGGTTCTTCTTCTAATAATTGTTCCCTTACCCTTTTTATGCCTAAATGGATTTAAAAACATTTTAACCCACAATCTAGGTCCGTTCTGATTGACAGGTATCAATAAAAAAAGCGCTATTTTTTTTAATTTTGGGTTAGATTTAATCTTTTCTAATATTGATGACATATTATTATTTTTTAGAGTCTTGAGATTTAAATTTGCTCAATCCATTAACAAAACCAATAATAAAGCAAATAAGAACAGGTAAGGCTAGAATTTCGAACGGCATATATAACTAGTTTTAATTATGTAAATAATGTGCTTTTTTGTGCATCTTCTAACTTTGGAGCGATGAAAACAAATACCCAAGATAGATAAACAATTATAGATGACGGCATTGTATTAATAACCTCATTTCCATAACTACAAAATAGAATACCAGCAAATCCAGAGGTTAGGGCTATCATCTTTATTCTTGTTGATTCATCTTTTAAATTCCAGGTTATCCCACAACATTTACCTAAAATATAAACCATAATAGATAGCCAGATTGTTAATCCAAAAATACCGTACATGGCCCAAATTTTCACAAAATAACTATCAGGTTGAACTGTAGATAGATACTGGCTTGAATTATACTGCGTACCATTTGCACCAATTACCCCTAATCCCCCTCCAAAAGGTCTGCTGCTCATGTATTCCCTCAACATCATTTGTGTATTGAATCTGACATTTAATGATGCATCTTCGGGATTTAGAGCAGACCTTAACCTATAAATTTGGTAATTTCCATTGCCGATATGAGTATATTTTAAAAAAAACAGAAAAGCAAATGCGCAAATACCGCCCAGAATTAAAACCTTAAATTTTTTACTTAATAAAATTGCAAGAAATCCACCTATAACCAACGCAAATAGTGCCCCACGTGTCCCAGAAATAAGCATACCGTATAAATTTAACATGGAACATGCGAATAATAGCATTCTTTTCCATTTCTTGAATGGGCCAAAAGCTAGAATCAGGGCCACAAGGCCAATGTGAGCTTGAGAAGCACCAAACTGCCCGGCATCACTATAAAAAGAAAAGACTCGTAACCTGCCCCACAGTACATGTGTAATTGCTCCTCCTGAATCTAAAAATTGTTGCTCGCCTCTGGATGGACCAAGATAAAGCTGTTTTATTCCATTTATAGCTGCTAATGAAGAAAATACAAGTATAATTACAATAAAAGTATCGAGATGCTTATTTTCTCTAAAAATTAAAAAACCAAGAGAAGCTATCATCAAAGGATAAATTGCGGCTGATCTTATTTCCATTAACCAACCCATTAAACTGGCTCCGGGATTTACAACTTCTACAAGGCTAATGATTAGCCAAATTAATAATAGCAGTATTAGTTCATTGTTAATACTCTTCCAATAATCTTTTGGGGTTGTAATCAAAACAACAATCCAAATGATAAATATAAATCCCTCTATTAAAGTTCCATATGGAATTCCGCCTACTTCTCTTCCAAGAATACCAAATGTAAAGCAGTAAATAATTAAAACATATAAAAGAAAGGTTCTCATTTATCTCTTTTCCGGGGAATATTAAGCTAGAATTAATATTTTAATTCTGTTCCTGAACTTTGTTAAGCGTCCAGCCTAAAAAGCCTGGCAAATCTTTAATGTAATCTAAATGCTCTTTATCTGTATCCTCAATTGTATTGCCATACTCAAAAACAGCAATATTCTTCTCAGTAAATAGGAGCCACTCTTTTGCAATGTTGAAATCTTTCAAACTATTTACATCAATAATAATAACATCAAATTCATTTCTTAAAACGCTAAAGCCAGCTTTCAAACTTTTAATGCTCTGCATTTCTAATAAAGATTCTTTGGCTGTGTTCTTATTCATTATCGTTATAAGGTCTTCGGTATGAATTTCCTTTTTAACAAGAAAGGTTTGAAAGTTTTGCACTTTCGCAAGCCCTGTACTATTTGATTTTACCACGGGTAACTCATCAGCGATTAACAAAACCTTTTTACCAGTCATCGCAAATGAATATGCCAAACAATGCGATATAAATGTTTTACCTTCATCAAAAGCTAAACTTGTAATACCTAAAATTTTACTAGCATCCTTTTCCAATTCATGAGAAAGCTCAAATCTTAAAGACCTTAAAGAATCTCTAAAAATCTCATAATTTACATTTCCGGTTTTGTCATTCCAAATATCGCGAATATTTCTTTCATTGGTTGAAATCCTATTTAGAACACCAATAGTTTTAGCTTTGGTTGCAGATGATAGTTGCTGGGAAGTTCTAATGGTTCGGTCGGTTACAAAAATTACTAATAAAAATCCAAAGCAAACCGCTAAACTGCCGATACCAGAGCCTGCCAAGTATACTATCCTTTTAGATGGTTCTGCATTTCCCGGAAGACCCATTTGTTCAATATGCAACTTAACGCCCATACTCTGTCCTGCGGAGTTTTGATTATATTGATCAAGCGCAGTCATGTATTCTTTTGTAGCAAGATCTGCTTCCCTTTGGTAATTTTGAATATCCGCGTCATAAGGCACCATACTGCTATATTTTGAGCGTAAAGCAGCTAGTTGTGCATCGATAGAACTCATACTACTTTTAGCTTGAGTAAGTGCGATTTCTAAATTAGTTTTTTGTGTAAATAATGCTTGTTTCGAAGAACGTGGATCATATACATTTTCATCATAATTTTGATTGCTTTTGGCTTGCACGAGCTTATTAAGCGAATCGATCTTTTTCTGGTCAGAAGGCCTAAATCCATTATCCAAGAAAGCGCTGTTAGCATTCTGTAGCTCATTCTTTAAACGCAATATTTCTCTGTTATCGGCCCTTGTACTTCCATTAATATTTGCATCGCTACCTTTTAACTTACTATCTATGGTAGCAATAGCACCTTGGCTGGATTGTATTTGCCTAATCGTTTCACTACGCTGCGCTTCATATTGAGTTATTTGTGCGTAAACCGAGGCAGATTGTTCATCTAAATTTAAAACGCCTTTATTTCTTTTGAATGAAGCTAGTGCATCATTCTTCTGGTTCATCAATATCTCCTTTTTCTTCAACATCGAATCTAATAAAATATTGCTGCTATTCTGATTTGTACTTACCTCACTACTGTAATTTGTGATAAATTGAGTGGCAAGCGTATTTACTAAAAAAGCTGAAAGATTCGGGTTTTCTGAAGTATACTCGATATTTATAAAATCACTATTATCGGCATGGCTTACATCAATTCCTTTTTTTAAGCCAGCCTCATCATAGCCCATAGATTCAACAATATCATATAACTTATATTTCCCTTCGTTATCAGATAAAGTTAATATAGCTTTAGTTGCCAATTTATTCCGGAATGCCAAAATGACATTCTGCTTGTCTTGTCCTTTTAAAGAATCTAATTTTTCACTATATTTTCTAAATGAGGCTTTTGGGTTTTCAAGATCATGTAGTATAAGATTGTACGAAAGACCATTGACGACTTTCTTCATCTTAAATTTCTCCATAATGCTGTTAATCTGCTGGCTTACACTAAAAAGATCCACATTCTGAGTTGAGATTATCTTTTTTGTTGGGTCTAATAAACCTGTGGAAAGCTGAACTTCTGAACTATACTGCTTGGGTAAATTCTGAACTAAAAAATATGTTATTGTTACAGCAATAATGGGTACTAAAATTAGCACCCATTTATATTTATAAATCAGTTTTAGAAATGATTTTATGTCCATTTAACGAAATTTAACCTCTATTTATTTAACGTCAGATAGTTTTACACCAATAATTTGCTCAAGCAAATCTTTTGATTTTAAATAAGCGGTTTCGGCTTGAATCTTAGCCTGAAATGCTGAAAATTGAAGTATTCTGGATTGATTATAAAAATCAAGTGTAATTTCACCTTTTTCAAATCTCGTTCTCAAACTTTCTGCAACACCTTTATTGTCTTGCGCCATCTGAGAACTAATTTTTAGCAAATTTAGTTGCTGAATGTAGTCATAGTATCTAGTTCTTACATCATTTGCTAGCAAGAGTTGATAATCTTTTTCTTCTAGTTTTGCAACTTCATAATCAAGTTTTGCTCTTTTCACAGCAAATGGTTTTGACAAGAAGCCACCCAAATTCAGGCCGATACCAAACTGAACACCATTAACATTATACGGATTAACAGGATCTAAAACTGCCCTGTTATCTGGCCTATAAAAATAAGAAGCACTAAATATATCCAGGTAAGATAAGTTTGCAACAGTTATACCGGTTTTTATGTTTTCAGTACGAAGTGATGCAGCTTTTGCTTTTGGATAATTTTGCTTTGCAAGTTCAATATACTTTTCTAAATCAGCATATTTAATTTCTGGTATGATGGTTTCTTGTGAGAAGGCACGTACACTTGTAAATATTAAAAGTGCCAGCGTAATTTTTAGTGTAGTCTTCATTAAATAATAGGGGTTGTTTTTATTATGATTATTTAGTTTAAAATATGGGATGATACAAAAAACGTTTAAATATACAATTAAACTTGTTCCTTTTGAATAAGTGCAGGAAAAGTTTTAAGAATTATTTTCATATCTAGAAATATAGAGTAATTATTTGCATAGTAGTTATCAAGTTCTTTTCGCTCTCTTTCTGACATATCTTTCTGCCCCCGTTTGCTTATTTGCCATAATCCAGTTAATCCAGCAGGACCAATAAAGCGTGTTGCCCATTCGTTAGTTGTAAGCTGTTCTGCTTCATAAAGCGGCAAAGGCCTATTTCCTACTAGCGACATATCGCCTAAAAAAACATTTATTAACTGGGGTAATTCATCTATACTGGTTTTTCTTAAAAAAGAACCAAATCTAGTAATTCTTGGATCATTTTTAAATTTTACAAAAGCACTTTTTCCATTTACATTTTCTTCTGCATTTGCATATTGATTTAAGGCGGTCATTTTATGTAGCATTTGGTCGGCATCCTGCCTCATCGAGCGGAATTTGTAAAAATCAAAAATTCTGTAACCCGCACCTACCCTTTTACTTTTATAAATAACTTTTCCTTTAGATTCTAACCTTATAAAAGCGGCAATAAAAATAAACAATGGTGATAGAAGAAATAAAGCTGTTCCAGAAACAATTACGTCGAAAATTCTTTTTTGGATTGGAATTTCGTATTTATCCGTAACCTTTTGTGATAATTCTGCAAGTTTTGGCTTAATTAGCCTAAACTTAACCAGAAAATTAATTCGTTCACAAAGATCTTCTATCGGAAATGGATAAGTATAATAATCATTTACCCGCAGTTCTAAAGCTTTCTTCCTCCACTCAACATCATCTTTAATTCCTAACAGGATTATTATCAATCCCTGTAAAAAAGGATGTGCTTTTATATACTCAACCTGTTCAAAGCAGTTATCATTTTCATCAACTTCGATAATAATTACATCTGGAAGATTTAACAAAGGCTCATTATCCATATAAATCTTAAAATCTTCAGGATATTCGATATGAGCCATGCAGGAATTCAATTCCTCAGAAATCAAGCTTTTTAAAAGTTGTCCAAAATATACAATCTTCGTATTAACTATTGAGCGTTCAATCGTAGATGTTAACATTTGGTAAATGATAGGTTATAAAAATTAAATGATTTTTTCTTAAAGCTTAACACATTAGGCAGTCAGGTGCTCTATTCGCGATTTAAGTACTATCGGATTGAATGGTTTTTCCAAATAACTATCTACCTTAAATGAAAGTGATGAAACCAATGATTCTAAATTTTCAGCGCCTGATAAAAGTATAACTGGCGTATTTCTATAAAACCCACTTACTTTTAAAGTTTTTATAAAAGAACTTCCATCGAAATAAGGCATTCTTAAGCCAGATATAATAAGGTCAGGATCATTGCCTTCTGATAGCCACTCTAACCCATCAATAGCACTTTTTTTTATGGTTAAATCGTAATCAGCAGCCAATATAAAACTTAACAACTTAAGGATATTCAATTCACTATCTACAACCAAAATTTTTTTTCTGTTATTTCTTTGTATTCTTTTTCTACTAACCATGCTCAGGATGCTATAATACTACCTTTGACTGGTGAAAATCATCGGCAGAAATTTTATACATTATTAAACAATTTTCACAAATATCTGCCTTTGCAGAATGCTATAAAGTTGATGTTTAGCAGCCTTGAATACAATAGCCCGTTAGGGCTATGAAACAAAAATGAAGTTAAATTAAATAAATACGCAATGCACTGACTATCAAATATTTAATGAATAATAACAAATAATAAGAGTATTATAAATTCAAGATTTGTATAACTAAGAATACATTAACAATAGCTATTTGATATTAAATTTTACAAGTAAGAAATACAAAATTTTATAGATATTTATCCAAATGATGTGCATTCAATTTAATGAATTTTAATTAATGTGGTATTATGGCTATTTGATTTTTGTAAAATAGAATCTTACAAATTGGCTGAATTTCAATTTCATAAGTCGTTTGTACTTTTTACAACATAAGATATTGTTAATACAACCGGAGTAAGTAAGCATGGATTTGCATCTCGACAACAATCGAGATGCAAAATGCCCTTATTGATGTTTAAGGATAAAATGATGGCAAAGGATTAAGGCTCGTATTTTGCCTTTGATGCCAGTAGGGATAAATTGTTGGAACTTCGCTTGCTTTATCCAACTTTTTGACTTGTTCGGTCGTCAGATTCCAACCCACCGCAGCAAGATTCTGAACAAGTTGCTCCTCATTCCTAGCGCCTATAATGATACTTGAAACTGTTGGTCGTTGTAGCAACCAGTTTAAAGATACCTGAGCCACGGTTTTGCCTGTTTCCTCCGCAATTTCATCCAAAGCATCTATAATGTTATAGAAAACTTCATCATTTACAACGGCTTCAGGCACAGGACTTCCTCCCTGCGCTACTCTTCCTTCTTTTGGTATGGGTTGATTTCTTCTATATTTTCCACCCAAACGTCCTGCAGCAAGTGGAGACCAAATTATTGAACCAACATTTTGGTCAATTCCTAAAGGCATTAGCTCCCATTCATATTCTCTGTTCGCGAGCGAATAATAAACCTGGTGCGCAACGTATTTGTTGAGTCCTTCACGCTCAGAAACACTTAAAGATTTCATCAAATGCCAGCCAGAGAAATTAGAGCAGGCGATATAGCGCACTTTTCCACTTTTAATTAATTCATCAAGCGTTCGAAGTGTTTCTTCAACCGGGGTATTACCATCAAAACCATGCATATGATAAATGTCGATGTATTCGGTATTTAAACGTTTTAAACTTCCTTCTATCTGCTTAATCAAATGAAAACGCGAGGAACCTTGATTATTCGGTCCTTTTCCGAATGGAAATGTTGCTTTTGTAGAAATCAGCAGTTCATTTCTTTTCCCTTTAATTGCCTCACCAAGAATCTCTTCGGCCATACCTTCAGAGTAAACGTCTGCAGTATCGAAAAGATTGACGCCCGCATCCAGGCAAAGGTTAACCAACCGCGTAGCCTCTTTAACATCGGTGCTGCCCCAGGCTTTAAAAAACTCATTACCACCACCGAATGTAGCAGTACCAAAACTTAACACCGGAACTTTCAATCCTGAGGCGCCTAATTTTCTATAGTCCATATCATATTATTTATTTTAATACTTAATTTATTAGCTGATAAGGTTTAATACAAATCTTTTTGTACTTTTTACTTATATATTGAAATGTACAAACTGTAGTTCGCTGCGCTAAAAGTATTCAGTCTTTATCATCAGCAAACAATCTGTTATCGGGCAAGCTTTAAGTTACAATTAATTGCAATTACTATATTCGCATTGTTGATAAACGTTCTATAACAGTGGGTTCCATTACAATGTGCTCAATATCTTGATACACATTTTTTTGTCCAATCATTTTTAGAAACATTTCTGCACAGATGGTACCCATTTTTGAAGGATGCTGATCTATAGTGGAAAGACCTGGCGTAATATGTTCTGAAAATCCTTCATCAGCAAAACCAATTACCCCAACTTCTGGCGGGGTTTTTCCAATTTTTTTAAGCTCTTTAAGTACACCTAGTGCGGTAAAATCATCAGCTGCTATAATTGCATCGGGTATTTCTTTACTTTGCATCAATCTTACTGCGCCCAAACGCCCGTCTTCTATCGAAAGTCCACCAAGAATTACATGTTCATCAACGACTGTTAATTTATGAGCAAGCATTGCTGCTTTATAGCCTTTTAAGCGTTCACTAAATATTTTAACCTGGTGTAAAGTTGTGATGAATGCAATTTTTCTATACCCTTTATTTATCAAATGCGCTGTGGCCAGGTAACCTGCCTGATAATCATTTAAAGTTATCATCGGAACATTAATAGGTCTATTTATCCGGTCAAAAAGTACCAATGGTTTATTTTGATTAATTATCTCATTAAAATGGCTAACATCATCTGTTTCGAGAGCCATAGATGCCATAATACCATCAACCTGAGCCTCAAGCAAAGTTTTTACCCCTCTTATTTCATTATCCATAGATTCTTTAGTTTGAAATAAAATGATTCGGAAACCATGATCCTTCAATCCTGCTTCGATACTATGGATTATAGACGCGAAATAATGAGCTTCTACGGAAGGTACAATTACGCCAACGATGAAAGTTTTACCCGATTTAAGTGCTGAAGCCAGCTTATTTGGGCTGTAATTTAATCGTTCGGCGGTTTTTAAAACAGCTTCTGTTGTTGCTTTACTTATTAATGGCGAACCACTCAATGCCCTCGAGACAGTAGAAACCGTCACATTAAGTGCCTGGGCGATATCGTATATCGTTGTTTTTTTCAATATCTATAAAATTTAAATTCACGATTAACATATCACTAAAAATGTACCCTCAAATATTCCAAAGTATTTCATAAAAAATTACCAATACACACTATAAAGTGCTATAATTAAACCTATTACTAATAATGCTCCAACTCCAAAGCTCGTTGATGTTTTAACCATCGAGGTCTCAACTTCAGGTCCCTTAGGGTTTACCCCTTTCCTAGATTCAGGTAAGCTAATTACAAGCATTTTTCTGCTACACAAAATATAAATACGAACCCCATCCTATCTGAAAAAGGTATTTCGTAAAGCATACTTCCATTTTCCTGCTTAACCATTTTGGGAAAACCCATATTAGAAAGCCATGAAAGATTAGACCATTTAGGTAAAAATTTTAAAACCAGACCCACTCATACCGATAAACTGCTCTGCAGAAGTATTTGATGCGATAAGTAGAGCACCAATTACCCACCAGGTTAATGAGCCTTCGGCAAGGAAATAATCTTTTGAACCTGTTGAAGCCGATTTCTTTTTGTTATAAATGTACATGCCGTAGGCTGCCACAATTACAAAATAGATAAAAAGACAACATAGTCTTTTGTGTCAAGTACGTTCTGTTTCATTATATTTGGCTATAGCATTAAGAAATACACACAATAACCATTTGTGGATTATGTGTATTTCTAATGATGTTTAAAAAACCAGCTTAAATATATCTGTTTATTAGGTTTTCTAAATATTCTTGTTTGCCGCTTTTAACTTCAGGCTCCCCATTCTCTGCAGCGAAGTTCCTTAAATCTTCCAGATTCAGCTTTCCTTGTTCAAATTCTAAACCCCTCCCGTTATCGAAAGAAGCATATCTTTCGGTCCTGATTTTTTTATAATCAGATTTTTGAAGAATGTTATCAGCAGTGATTAAAGCACGGGCGAAAATATCCATCCCACCCACATGTGCATAAAATAAATCTTGAGCATCAGTAGAGTTTCGGCGGATTTTTGCATCAAAGTTTACACCACCACCCTGAAGACCACCACCTTCTAAAATAATAAGCATTGCCTCAGTTAATTCATTAATATCATTTGGAAATTGGTCCGTATCCCAACCATTTTGATAATCTCCCCTATTAGCATCAATAGAACCAAGTAAACCGCTATCTACGGCAACTTGTAATTCATGTTGAAAGGTGTGCCCAGCAAGTGTAGCATGGTTAACTTCGAGGTTCAACTTAAAATCGTTAAGTAAATCATATTGCTGCAAAAACCCTTTTACTGTTGCTGCATCATAATCATATTGATGTTTAGAAGGCTCACAAGGTTTTGGTTCGATGAAGAAAGTGCCTTTAAACCCTTGTTTCCTCGCGTAATCTTTTGCAGTATGTAAGAATTTAGCTAAATGTTCCTGCTCTCGTTTCATGTCAGTATTCAGCAGACTCATATAACCTTCTCTTCCGCCCCAAAACACATAATTTTCTCCACCCAAAGCGATGGTAGCATCTAAAGCGGCTTTCACTTGCGCAGCACCATGCGCTAAAACATGAAAGTCGGGATTGGTTGAAGCACCATTCATATAACGTTTATGGCTGAATAAGTTAGCCGTGCCCCAAAGTAATTTGACACCACTCTCTCCCTGTTTTTGTTTTGCATAGTTGACTAAAACTTGTAGTCTGCGTTCATTTTCAGCAATATCATTACCATAATCTACTACATCAACATCATGGAAACAGTAATATGGAAGCTGCATTTTAGTTATAAATTCAAAAGCTGCATCCATTTTATCTTTTGCTCTTTCAACAGCGTCTTTTTTTTCATCCCAGGGAAAAATATGCGTTGGACCACCAAAAGGATCGCTACCATTACCGTTAAAGGAATGCCAGTAAGCACAGGCAAATTTAAAATGCTCGGCCATTGTTTTCCCGGCAATTAATTTATCAGCATCGTACCAACGGAAGGCTAGTGGGTTATCGCTCTCCAATCCTTCAAACTGGATTTGGGTAATATCTTTAAAAAATGCTTTATCGCCTGTTACTACTTTAGTCATTGCTTTTATGTTTTTATTTAAGATTATTTAGTTGATTAGTCAATATTTCTTTCCAGTCTTGATAAATAGCCTCGTAAGCCTGGCTGTTTTTAGGCTCCAGATATTCAATAGCATCATGCTGGGAAAATGCCTGTTCAGGTGATTTAAATATGCCGGCTCCAATACCTGCACCAATGGCAGCACCCACGCTACCGTCATTTTCATATAACTCCAGGCGGATACCCGTTACATCGACAAAAGTCTGTGCGAATACATCACTTAAAAATAAATTTGCTTTTCCTGCCCTGATTATCTTTGGTTGCATACCATTTTCCCGCATAACATCCAAACCATAGCGAAAAGCAAAGGCAATTCCTTCCTGCACTGCCCTAAAGATATCAGCCTGGCTACTTATATTTAAGTCAATTCCGATTAATTGCCCGCCAGTATATTTATTGCCTAACATGCGTTCTGCACCATTTCCAAAGGGTAAAACCCTTAGTCCGTTACTGCCAATTGGCGCACTGGCCGAAAGGTTGTTTAATTGTGGATAGCTTAAACCCGGCGCAAAATTATTTTTGGCCCAACGGTACATGCTTCCGGTGCCATTTATACAAAGTAAAACACCCGTATGGGGATTCTCTGTTGAGTATGTTACATGTGCAAAAGTGTTAACCCGCGATTGAACATCATAAGTTAAATCTTCACTCACACCATAAATTACACCAGATGTACCTGCTGTTGCCGCTACTTCCCCGGGTTTTAAAACGTTTAATGACAAAGCATTATTAGGTTGATCGCCAGCTTTGTAACTTACCGGAATACCAGCTTTTAAACCCAAAAGGTTAGCTATATTTTCTTTTAGGTAACCATGAACTGAAAATAACGGTCTTTGCTCTGCAACTAATGATTCATCTATTCCATAATAGTTTAGAAGTTCTTTGGATATCATATTTTCCTTAAAATCCCAGAATATACCTTCTGAAAGTGCAGATATGCTCGTTGTTATTTCGCCGGTAAGCTTCATGGCGATATAATCTCCGGGAAGCAGAATCTTATCTATCTTCTCGTAAACTTCAGGTTCATTTTCTTTTACCCACGCAAGTTTTGAAGCTGTAAAGTTGCCCGGAGAGTTTAATAGGTGTTCTAAACAATGCTGCTCACCAATAGTTGTAAATGCCTCATCCCCTATATTAACCGCCCGGCTATCGCACCAAATAATACTATCTCGAAGCACATTTTGTTCCTTATCAACTACAACAAGGCCATGCATTTGGTATGCTATACCAATAGCTTTAATTGCTTTGGCATCTATTTCCTTAAAATCGCTAAGCGATAAAATGGCTTTTTGAGTATATGCCCACCAGCTGGATGGAGCCTGTTCTGCCCAGCCTGGTTTTAGTGATTTTATTTCTGTTTCACTTTCGGGATAGGTTACAGAAGCAATAATTTTTTGATTGACCGCTTCAACAACTGAAACTTTAACAGATGAGGTGCCAATGTCTATACCTAATAAGTACATGATTTTAATAATATTTGGTTATGCAAACGGTTGCATAAAAATATCTCTTTGTTTGTATAAAACAAATTTTTTGCAAATATTTTACGATCATCCGCGATAAAAATGCTAATGGGCATGACTGAACATTTGAATTGAGTCTGAAAAATATTCGGATAACAATTCCAATAGGAATTTTTGGACTATATTTTAAGATTCAAGATTTGAAATGTTATAAACCGCTGGAAAAGATCACCGGATTTAATTTATTTATCTAGTAGAATTTTTTTCGCTTTTCTTGGCGGTAGATATTTACGCTAAAAGTATGGTATTGAATCTGGCAATAAATCTGGCATTCTTTTACCCAAACTGATATCAATGAAAAAACAAAACCCCCTAAATGAGACATTTAGAGGGTTTTTGATACAGAATGCATCTCTGTTCGTCGGGGTGGCAGGATTCGAACCTACGACCTCCTGCTCCCAAAGCAGGCGCGATACCGGGCTACGCTACACCCCGAAAAGGTATCGATCTTTTAAATAATTTGCAATTGCATCTGCAAATTTTGTCGGGGTGGCAGGATTCGAACCTACGACCTCCTGCTCCCAAAGCAGGCGCGATACCGGGCTACGCTACACCCCGAACTTGGTATCTAATTCCCTTTTTACAAGGGGTGGCAAAGTAAAGGATTTAATTTCATAATTCCATTTTTTTATGCCAATTTATTTTCGCGGAGAGGGCGGGATTCGAACCCGCGGTACCGTTACCAGTACGACAGTTTAGCAAACTGTTCCTTTCGGCCTCTCAGGCACCTCTCCGTTTACTCAATCTTTTAGTCCTACCGACCTTGTTTTGAGGTCTGCAAATATAGTAAAACAACCTATTCCACAAAAAAAAATTATAAAATCTGTTGATAATCTATTCGAACATGATAGATACTCATTAGCATCGTCTTGAAAATCAGTTTAATAGTTTCAATATCTTTTAATGTTAAATCGCAATTATCTAACTGATTTTGCTCCAATTTGTAATTAATTATCCTTTCAACAAGGTCATTTATGTTTTGAGCATCGGGATTTTTAAGCGATCTTGAGGCTGCTTCAACAGAATCTGCTAACATCAACACACCTGTTTCTTTACTAAATGGAATTGGTCCGGGATAGCGGAAAATATTTTCGTCAACAAACTTCTCGGGAGAATTTTTTAAAAAAGACTGATAAAAATAATCCACCCTCGTATTTCCATGATGCGTTCTTATAAAATCGATAATCGCCTCGGGCATTTGATTTTTACGAAGTATTTCTATCCCCTTATGAACATGCTGAATAATTATCTGCGCACTTTGTTCGTAAGGTAGTTTATCATGAGGACTAATAGCTGTATTTTGATTCTCTATAAAGTATTGGGGATTATCAACCTTACCGATATCGTGATATAAAGCTCCTGCCCTTACTAAAACTGAATTCCCTCCTATTTTAAAAATAGCAGCTTCGGCTAGATTAGCAACCTGAAGCGAGTGTTGAAAAGTACCAGGGGCCTTAAATGCTAGCTCTCTTAAAAGTTTGTTATTGGTGTTGGTTAATTCGATTAGCGCAACATCAGATGTGATGCCAAAAACTCTTTCGAATATATAAATTAATGGATAGGCCAATAGCGACAAAAGCACACTGAAAACGAAAGGAACAAAGTTTATCCACTCAATATCTCTGAAAGTTCCCTCACGCAAAAGCGCAATACCAACGAAAGCGACAAAATATGCAGAAAGAATAAAAAGTGCAGACACAAGAAACCGCTCCCGCTTTACGAAATTTTTAATACTAAAAATAGCAACCATACCTGCTGTTACCTGGTAAAAAACAAATTCGAAACTGTTAGCAACGAAAAAGCCAGCGATTAAAATCACTAACATGTGAAGATATAATGCAAGCCGCGTATCGAAAAGAATTCTTATTATAATTGGCACAACGCAAAAAGGAATATAATACAGACTTGCGATATTCATTTTAAGGGCCCAGGTTAAGGCAAGTAGCATTCCTGTGGTGACGATTAAAATAAGGGATAGCTGTCGATTATCAGAAAAAATATCTCTTCTGAAAAGAAAGAGAAAAGACATTAAAATTGTTAAAATAAAACCAACAAGGACAACCTGACCTAAATACACCAGGGTTCTGCTACCAATAGTTTTGGTTTGCGCATCATAAGTGGCCTTGTAAGATTCTAATTTCTGATAAATTTCATCATCGATAACGTCATTTTTAGCAACAATAAGTTCACCCTTTTGAACCATTCCTTTCGTTGTAGATACATTGCTAACCGTATTTTCGCGAATAACTTCGGTTAACCTTTCGTTGAAAGAAATATTAGGTGTAATGTGATCTTCAGCAAGATTATCAATCAAATCCTGCATAACCTGATTAGGCGCCTTAAAATTTGCCTTAAAATATTTCAAAGCAGTTTCAGCGGTAAAAATATCCTGGGTATTTCTTTCCGTTGAAATATTATTGTTTAGTAATGAAAAATCATAATTCTTACCAGATGTTTGATGCTTAACGTTTAAACCGATAATACCCTTTTGATAAATGGTTTGCAGAATTTTATAGGATGAACTTTTGTACGCAGCCTTTTCTTTTTCATCAAGCTGGCCGGAACGCCACTTGATATCAAATTCATTTAAAAATCCTTCTAAAGCATCTGTCGTAATTTCTGCATCTACCTGGTAAACCGGCAAAACATCTCGCAAAGCATCCTTTTTATCAGTGCTTACCTGAGGATTCGTTTTCAGAATTGCGAAAGGGAATGGAGAAATCAAATCCTTATTCATCCAAACTTTATTCTTTTCAAATTCGTACCTGAAACGTGGCTGTTTAGGTAAAAAAAGCGTAATAATGAAAACCGTAAAAATCATCATCACATATTTAAGATTCGATGAGTACCTACGATAAAGGATTTTATGGGAGTTTTTCTTGATTTTGGCCAAAACGATACATTTATGGTGCTGTCAAAAATAGCATTTTTATCTAATATACATTTTACTGATTTTGTTTGCAATTACCATTAATTATAATTTACTTTATGATATCAAATTAATATCATTATGTATCAAGAAAAAATCATTACCCCTCCATCGGGTTATTTAACATTTGCATTATTTCTGGTTCTTTTAGGCGCCTCGGTTTTCTGTTTTGTAACCGAACATTTTATTTGGGGTGGTTGCCTTCTTGCCTGCAATTTTTTTCTGGTTTTACCAGGGTTAATCATTAATAATCCAAATGAATCTAAAGTATTAACGCTTTTTGGTAAGTATGTTGGCACCGTTAAAACGGATGGATTTTTTTGGGTAAATCCGCTAACAAGTAAAAGAAAAGTATCATTAAGGGCAAACAATTTAAACGGTCAGCAATTAAAAGTTAACGATAAACTTGGTAATCCGATAGAGATTGCGGCAGTTGTAGTTTGGAAAGTAAATGAAACGGCAAAAGCAATCTTTTCTGTCGAAAATTATATGCAATACGTTAACATACAAAGTGAAGCTGCAGTTAGGCATTTAGCAAATATTTTTCCGTATGACCATGCCGAGGGAGAAGAAACGAGCATAACTTTAAAAGATGGCGCAGAAAAAGTAAGCGAACTTTTAGAAAACGAATTAAACGACAGATTATCAAGAGCAGGAATTGAAGTTCTGGAAGCAAGAATTTCGCACCTGGCCTATGCGCCGGAAATTGCCAGCGCCATGTTGCAACGCCAGCAAGCTACTGCAGTAATCGCGGCACGTAAACTAATTGTAGAAGGCGCAGTAGGTATGGTAGAAATGGCTCTAGAAAAGTTATCGCAAAAAGGAATTGTCGAATTGGATGAAGAGCGCAAAGCAGCAATGGTTAGTAATTTACTTGTTGTGTTGTGCGGTGATCGCCATGTTCAGCCTGTTGTAAATACTGGCACTCTATATAATTAAGAAATGGAATTTGAGGAAAAACAAACCTTAAAACTTTGGTGGCTCTATATTTTATTGGCTGTAGATGCTATAATGGTTGTAAGTATCATTTTGTTTGATAAAGGGGGAATGAGTTTTCAAGATTTGAAAAATGTTTATTTTATGCCCTTTTGGGCAGTATTACTCCCCACGCTTATTATTTTTTTGATTCAGCGAAATACACTGACCACCAAAATTAATCAGGAAGGAATTTCTTACCGTTATTTCCCCTTTAATATTAAACCTAAGTTATTCTACTGGGCAGATATAGATAAGGTGTACATCAATACGTACGATGCTTTGGGTGATTATGGTGGTTGGGGCGTTCGATACAAACTTTGGTTCAAATTTAATGATAAGGCATATGTTTTGAACGACAAGAATAAAGGGCTACAAATAGAGTTTAAAAATGGAAAAAAACTTCTTTTCAGTTCCAATAAATTGGATGAGCTGGAGTTGTTTCTAATAAATCTTAAAACAAGGTATAATATACAAGCAATACAGTAACGAATGGCAGAGAAAGATAAAAAGGCTTTTGTTTTAAGAATTAGCCCTACCCTTTTAAAAGAAATTGAATCGTGGGCATCTGATGAGTTTCGCAGCACTAACGGACAAATCGAATTCCTACTCAATCAAGCTATAAAATCTCGTAAGAAGATTAAATCAAAAGATGAATAAATAAAATACAAGTGATAACCATCTGTGTTTTTATTTTTAAAAAGAAGCAATGCTAAAATATATTTTGCAGCGTTTATGCATTATTAAAAATGCCTAACTTAGCAGCCTAACCAAAATTCATAAAATTTATTTTACATGAGAGAAGTTGTAATTGTTTCAGCTGTAAGAACGGCTATCGGAAGTTTCGGAGGTTCATTGGCACAATTTTCGGCAAGTGAATTAGGCGGTTTTGTTATCAAAGCCGCAGTGGAGCAGGCCGGTTTAAAGCCAAACCAAATTCAGGAGGTTTACATGGGAAATGTACTTTCTGCAAATTTGGGTCAGGCGCCCGCAACACAGGCTGCAAAATTTGCAGGATTACCAGATTTGCCTGCAACAACAATTAATAAAGTATGTGCATCGGGTACAAAAGCGATTATGCTTGCTGCTCAAAGTATTTCGAACGGTGATAACGAGATTATCGTTGCTGGCGGAATGGAAAGCATGAGTAATGTGCCTTACTATCTGGATAAAGCAAGAAATGGCTATCGCCTGGGTCACGGTCAATTAACTGATGGATTAGTAAAAGATGGCTTATGGGATGTATACAACGATTACCACATGGGTTCGGCCGCAGAGCTTTGTGCTACTGATTGTAACATTACCCGGGAAGAACAGGACAACTTTGCAATCGAATCTTACAAAAGAGCGCAAACCGCACAATCTGCGGGTAAGTTCAAAACCGAAATAATTCCAATAGAATTTAAAGACCGTAAAGGCGAAATTTCTTTCATTGATACAGATGATGAACCAACCGCTGTAAAGTTTGAAAAAATACCTGGCTTGAAACCTGTTTTTAAAAAAGATGGTACCATAACTGCTGCAAATGCGTCAACTTTGAATGATGGAGCTGCAGCCTTGGTTTTAATGAGTGCCGAAAAGGCATCAGCACTAGGAATTAAACCAATAGCGAAAATTATTGGCTTTGCTGATGCCCAGCAAGCACCAGAGTGGTTTACTACAGCGCCTTCAAAAGCCATTCCATTGGCTTTACAAAAAGCTAAGATTGATATACAGAATGTTGATTTTTTTGAAATAAATGAAGCTTTTTCGGTGGTTTCTATAGCGAATAATCAAATTTTAAATTTAGATGAAAATAAAGTTAATGTTAATGGAGGTGCAGTTTCATTAGGGCATCCGCTAGGCGCTTCAGGTGCACGAATTGTTGTAACATTACTTTCCGTACTGCAACAAAATAATGGAAAAATCGGTGTTGCAGGAATTTGTAACGGCGGCGGAGGGGCTAGCGCACTTGTTATCGAAAAATTATAAGCCATCAAATGAAAAACATCAAATTTTATTTACTGATTTTAGCCGGGCTTTTCTTTACAAAAACTCAAGCTCAACAAAACAGGTCCAGGCTTGATGTTTTTCAGGATAGCTTGATTAAAATAGCTCAAAGGACTAATACTGAGGCACAAAGTGAAGAAAAGAAATTTGCTGAAAACGGTAAATTTGTAAAAACTTTGGTCGAGGCATTGAAAGAGCCAAATTCATTCAATTATCCATTCGATTCGCTGAAAACAGTTGTGGTTATCAAATCGCCAGACCAGGTTTTTAGAGTGATTTCTTGGTATGTTCAGCTAGAAAATGGCACTTACAGATACTACGGTGCAATTCAAATGAATGATAAAAGTACATTAAAGTTGTTTCCGTTGATAGATCAAACCGATAACATTACAGAAGCCAACGCAGTTACCGATAACCAAAAATGGTTCGGCGCCAAGTATTATGAAATAATTCCTGTTTCATCACCTGGGAAATTACCTTATTACGTTCTTTTAGGTTGGAAGGGAAATACGGTTGAAACGACCAAAAAAGTTATCGAAATCCTATCATTCGGTAACGATAAAGTAACCTTTGGAATGCCTGTTTTCGACGGCAAAGAGCTTAAAGGCAAAAATCGGATAATCTTCGAATACCAGAAACAAAATGCCATGGTGTTGAAAACCGACAAAAATGCCGGGTTAATAGTTTTCGATCATCTTGCTCCTTTTGATCCGGAAATGGCAGGTAAATTTCAATTTTATGGTTCTGATGGAAACACCGATGCTTTTAAAATTATTGGAGGCAGATTGAAATTTCAAGAAAATGTAATTTTAAAAAATGAAGCAAATTCGAGTGATGCGCTTTACGCAGACCCCGCCAAAAACGTGAAACCCGTAAGAAAGTTTTAAATTCCTGATATCGTAACTTCTTCATTATTTTGTAGATAAGTTAAAAATTTGCTAGAATGCGCCTCGCTCACTATATTGCGCCTTGTTATCAACACAAAAACAACACACAAATTTTGAAATCATAAACTAAAACCAACAAATGTTCTATGCAAACATCAGCTGAAACACTATCCATAAACCATGAGAAAGAATTAGATCTCCATTTAGAAAGTCAGGGAGTTTCGCCCGAAAAATTATTTAACCATCCTGTTGGCTTGTTTGTTCTTTTCTTTACCGAGATGTGGGAACGATTTAGTTACTATGGTATGCGGGCCATTTTAGTTTTATTCCTGGTGAGCGATCTTAGTAAAAACGGTTGGGGATGGCCAAGGCCTGAAGCGTTGCAACTTTATGCATTATATACAGGATTAGCTTATTTCACCCCTATTATTGGTGGATTAATTGCAGACAGATGGACTGGTTATAGGAATGCCGTTATAATTGGTGCTTTGGTGATGACTCTTGGTCATGCAGCGATGGCTTTGGAAGGACTAAGTACCAACTTCTTCTACGTTGGGTTACTATTACTAATATTAGGTAATGGGATGTTTAAACCAAATATCTCATCAATAGTAGGGAAATTATATCCTCCAATAAGCGATAAAAAAGATAGTGCCTATGCTATTTTTTACATGGGAATTAATTCCGGTGCATTTATTGGGATGTTAATGTGCGGCTATATTGGCGAGAAGGTTGGCTGGCATTACGGCTTTGGTTTAGCAGGCATATTTATGCTTTTCGGGATGCTGCAATTTTATTTCGGACAAAAAATATTTGGCGTAATTGGCTCTTCAGTTCAAAAGGTTGAAACAGTTGAAAAAGCAGACCCCACAGCAGAAGTTATCTCTCCTTTGGTGAGGAAACAACGTTTATGGGTGGTTGGTATTTTCTCAATTTTCACCATTTTCTTTTGGATGGTTTTTGAACAAGCAGGAGGTTCTATGACTATTTTTGCAAAGGATTACACTTTGAGAAACCTAACTGGTGGCGCTGCCACAACCTTTAAATGGATTGATGGAATTTTAACAATATTTCCTTTGGTTGCCGTTTCTTACGTACTCTTTAGCCTCGCCACAAAAATCTTCAAAAAATACCCGGCAACTATTCTCTTCACTTTATTAAGCTTTTTAATTATCTGGGGAATAGCGATTTGGAAGGTTACACGAGAATTTAGTTCAATAACGACTGAGGTGCCTGCATCATGGTTTAGCGTATTAAATTCATTCTTTATTGTTTCACTGGCACCAATTTTCTCTAAAATCTGGGAGACGAAGTTTAATCCAAGTGGCCCGGTTAAGTTTGGCGTCGGACTTATACTTGTTGGTGTAGGCTTTGCCGGATTAGCTTACGGAGGTGCAAACATTCCCCAGGGAGCAACGGCAGCTCAGGTAAGTATGTTCTGGTTAATTTTCGCTTATTTCTTTCATACAGTTGGTGAATTATGTGTATCACCAGTCGGGCTTTCATACGTTAGTAAATTGGCTCCGGCAAATCTTGTCGGGTTAATGTTTGGTTTCTGGTTTACTTGTACAGCTATTGGCAATTACTTGGCCGGCGCCACCGGTTCACTTATTGATAAAATTAGCTCACAATATTCGATTTCAATATTCTTTTTAATTTTTACTGGCATTCCAATTATCGCTGGTTTAATTATGCTTTCATTAAATCCATTATTAAAAAAATGGATGCATGGTGTTCATTAATATTTAATAAATGTTCGACATTAAAAAGCCCGATTTTTCGGGCTTTTAGCTTTTAATCTATTTTCATGAGTGAAGTACAATCTTTAGAGGAAATTCAAAATTTTGAAGGAAAATACCCAAAGCAACTTTGGTATTTGTCGCTGGTTGAAATGTGGGAACGCTTTTGTTTTTACGGTATGCGTGGTGTTCTGGCATTTTTTATGGTCGATCAGCTGCATCTTTCCGACCAGAAATCCAACCTACAATATGGCGCCATCCAGGCTTTTGTATATGCCTTCACCTTCATCGGAGGAATTTTCGCTGATAAAATTCTGGGGTTCAGAAAATCTCTCTTTTGGGGAGGCTCTTTAATGGTTATCGGTAATTTAATCCTGGCTTTTAATCCACAAGGATTGTTTTATATTGGTATTACCCTTTCTATTATTGGAACAGGCTTCTTCAAGCCAAATATTTCATCAATGGTAGGCGAATTATATCACGAAAAAGATAATCGCCGGGATGCCGGCTATGGTTTATTTTACGCAGGTATTAATGTAGGCGGCTTATTAGGCGGTGCAATGTGTATTTATTTAGGGAAATATTACAGCTGGCACTTATGCTTTTTATCGGCAGCCTTGGTTATGGCCTTTGGATTAAGCACCTTTATTTTTACTAAAAAGTATTTAGGTCCGATTGGAAATTCTCCTTTATTGCATCTGGAAAAGCCCAAAAGAACAGCTTATGAAATCATAGTTTATGCAAGTTCACTACTATGCATTCCTTTGATTTTCATAATGGTAAAAAACACCGCTTTTACTGATTATTTTATGTATACAATTGGTGTAGTGGCTTTATTCTATTTCTTGTATGAAATTTTTATGGTGAAGGAAAGAAAAGCACAATATAAATTGCTGGCTGCGTTTATATTTATTTTCTGCTACTTCATTTTTATGGCTATTTCTGAGCAAAGCGGCGGTTCACTTTCCTTATTCGCAAAAGATAATTTAAACCATAACCTTTTGTTTTTTTCAATCGACCCTAATGTTGTAAACAATAGTGTAAACTCCTTGTTCGTAATCGTTTTTAGTCCGATTGTGGGTATTTTATGGTTGCTAATGTATAAGAAAAAAATAGAGCCGAATACTGTCGTTAAATTCGGATTCGGCTTCTTATTGTTAGCATTAAGTTTTTACGTTTTCTATGCAACGAGGTTTTTTGCGAACGAACAAGGCATCAGTTCACTAAATATATTTACGCTTGCTTACCTCCTTTTAACTTTGGGCGAGCTTTGTTTAGGCCCGATTGGGATGTCGATTATCACTAAATTATCTCCAAAGAAAATGTTCGGGATGATGATGGGACTATGGTTTTTATCCAGCGCATTCGGGCAGCTGGCTGCAGGTAAATTAGGTGCAGAAATGTCGAGCATCGAAAATGCTTCATTAATGACTAAATTAATGTCGTACACGGAAGGATACAAGCAACTAGCAATTTATTCATTAATTGCCGGATTAGCATTGATTATCGTTTCGCCTATGATTAAAAAGTTAATGGCAGAAGTTAGATAGAAATCATATTAACAGATTTTAACCCGCTTCAAAACTATGATACGGGTTTTTTCACATTAAATATTTACTTTCGTGCCTTCTAAAGCAGAAGCTAAAATAAATTTAAACTACAATAGAGCGTGTCGGATAGCTTAGTCATCATACCTACTTATAACGAAAAGGAAAATATTGAAAAAATTATCCGGAAGGTATTTTCTTTAACACAGCCTTTTCATGTTTTGATTATCGATGATGGTTCTCCTGATGGCACCGCAGATATTGTTAAATCTTTGCAGGAAGAATACGCAGGCCATCTATTTATTCAGGAACGCTCGGGTAAACAAGGTTTAGGTACCGCTTACATTTTCGGTTTTAAATGGGCAATTGATAAAAAGTACGAATACATTTTTGAAATGGATGCCGATTTCTCACATAATCCAAATGATCTGATTCGCCTCCGCGAAGCTTGTTTAAACGGTGCCGATGTAGCAGTTGGCTCCAGATATGTTAAGGGCGTTAATGTTGTAAACTGGCCAATGGGGAGAGTTTTAATGTCATATTTCGCCTCAATGTATGTGCGGTTAATTACCCGTATTAAAATTCAGGATGCAACTGCTGGCTTTAAATGTTACCGCAGAATTGTACTGGAAACCATTCCGTTGAACAAAATTAAGTTTGTAGGCTATGCATTTCAAATTGAAATGAAATTTACGGCAATTAAATTTGGCTTTAATGTTGTCGAAGTTCCGATTATTTTTACTGACAGGACCGAAGGAACTTCGAAAATGAGTACGAGGATTTTTAGGGAAGCTTTTTTGGGCGTAATACAAATGAAAGTAAACAGCTGGTTTAGAAGTTACAAGAAGTAGCTTACTTACCCGCTTTACTTTCTCTAATCATTGCTCCAAAATCTTGCTTTTTATACATCGCAGTTACTGTCAGAGCCAATCTTTTAGTTCTGGTGGGCTCAGTTTTGGCTTCATTTATCCATCTTATAAAATAATTTTGATGGGATTTTGGTTGTTTCAAAAAATTCTCCATTAAAAATTCTTCCTCCGAGAGGCAAATTTCCAAATCTTCGGGCATTTCGATTTTAAAATCTTTATCTTCTTCCAGGTAGAGTTCTACTGTTGCGCCTTCCTCTTTACCAAGTTTTTTACGGAGTTCGCCTTTCAAGGCAATTATAAAGTCGCCAGCTCCCATGGGTATTGTTGCTATTCCCGAAACTTCAACCAAATCGATTTTACCTTTAACACGAAAACTTTTTTTACAATCTACTTTAATGTCATTAGCCAACGAGGCAGGCAGAAAAACGTAGCTCCAACCAGTTTTTTCCCCCATGGATTGAAAACGTTCTATTTCAGCTTTAAAGTGAATCATGGTTTAAATATAAAAATTCTTAATTAACTGCCACCGGATTCATATGAATATCAAGCTTGGCGAATTTTAAAACTTCTATGCTTGGAAAGTTAAAGTCCTCAACAACTTTTCCTAAAATCAGGTAACAGCCTTTTCCTTTAAAAGGATACATTGGCGTTGTATTAGGGAAATGCGTTGTATCGAAAAAGTCGCCATTTGCATCGAGAAAAGTGCCAAACCACATTTTAGTATTTTTTATGGTATGCACCGTTTTTTCACAAACGTAATTTCCAACCATTTTAATGGTTTTGCCGATGTGTTTATGCAAATCTGCCGCCATTACATCTCCTCGATAACTGGTTTTCAAAAAATCGAACATGTTAAAGTTTAGCGGAAAATCTAATAATTCCAGTTCATTATAAGCATCTTCAATAGCTGAATTTTCAAGTTCGGGCAATTGATGAAATTTTTGCTCAATGTTAAATAATTCTGCATGGTTTAACTTCTTCTGCTTATGGCCTAAATAAGTATAGATATCCCAGAGCAAGTTTTTTTTATCCTTGCCGGTAAAGCGTAAAGCCCCGAGACGGATTAATATAATCGCTTGTTCCAGCGTAATTTGAGTACGTTTAACAAATTCTTCCAAATCTTTATATTTCCCGTTTCGTTTTCGCTCTGCAGGAATAATTTCAATAAATTTATTTTCCAGGCCCTGCACACCAATAAAGCCCAAATAAGCATCGTTTCCGCTAATATTTACAATATCATCGCTATGGTTAACGCACGGTAAATGAACTTTTGCCCCAGTTTTTTTTAATTCATGAACATAAACCCAGCGACTGTAAAAGCCACCATAATTATTTAGAACAGCCACCATAAATTCTTTGGGATAATAAGTTTTCAGGTACAAGCTCTGATAACTTTCTACCGCAAATGAAGCGGAATGTGCCTTTGAAAAACTGTAGCCCGCAAAAGATGAAACCTGCCGCCACACTTCTTTGGTTATTTCTTCATCTCTGCCTAATGCTTTTGCTTTATCAAAAAAACGCTGAACCAATTTATCGAATTCTATTTTAGAACGATACTTTCCGCTCATTGCCCTACGTAAAATATCAGCATCGGCCAAACCTAAACCGGCATAGTGATGACAAATCCTAATTACATCTTCCTGATATACCATTACCCCGTAGGTATCTTCCAATTGTTCTTTCATCACAGGGTGCAGGTACTCAACCTTCTCGGGCGCATGGTAACTTTGAATATACATTTTCATCATTCCCGAACTTGCTACACCCGGTCTGATGATGGAACTTGCAGCAACCAAAGTTAAATAATCTTCGCAGGTTAGCTTTTTGAGTAACTGCCGCATTGCAGGCGATTCTATGTAAAAACACCCAATGGGCTGACCTTCACGAAGCTGTGCATTTAACTTAGGGTCATGCCTGAAAGTTTTAAAATCGTGGATGTCGACTTCATCTCCGATATTTTCACGGATGATTTTAACGGCTTCTCTTATGTGGCCGATTCCTCTTTGACTTAAAATATCGAACTTTTCGTAGCCAATAAATTCAGCCTCGTACATATCCCACTGTACAGTTGGGAAACCTTTTGGAGGTAAATCTAAAGCTGTATAATAAGTTATGGGTTCTTCAGAAATTAAAATACCCCCCGCATGGATGGAACGCTGATTCGGCATATTTTTCATTAACTGATGAACCAATAAAAGTTTTTTGTACGTGGGGTTTGAGCTGTTCTCGCGTTCTTTAGTCGGATCGATAAAACTGTCTATTTCATCTTTTGGTAAACCCAGAACCTTGCCAATTTCACGAATAACTGCCCGATCTTTAAATGTACTCATGGTACCTAAAAAAGCAACATGACCTTTTGGATACCTATCAAATATATATTTTTGAATAACTGTTCGCTCGTCCCATGAAAAATCGATATCAAAATCAGGAGGACTTGTGCGTTTCTCATTTAAGAACCTTTCAAAATACAAGTCGAGTTCGATGGGATCAACGTCAGTTATTCTCAAACAATAAGCTACAATGCTATTTGCCCCCGAACCTCGCCCGACATGATAAAACTTGCATTGATTTATAGCAAAGCGGATTATATCAAACGTGATTAAAAAATATGCGTGATAATTTAAAGCTTCTATAACTTTCAATTCTTTTTCTATTCTTTGTCTGGCTATTTCATTATCTAACCCATACCTGTATTCCAAACCCTTAAAGGCTAAACGGCGAAGCAATATTTTATCGCCTCTGGTTCCGGTTTTAGTATATGTTTGCTTGTTTTTGGAAAATTTTGCGTCGGATAAATAGTCATCCATATTGCAGGCAGCTAATAACCTTCTTGTATTTTCAATTATATAGGGAAATTCTGAAAACTGGCCGAGTAGATCATCCTCTGATATAAAAAACTCCTTTTTACCACATTTTAAATCGTCGGGTACTTTACTTAATAAGGTGCTTAAACTTACTGCTCTTAAATATTCGTGCAGGCGATACTCCAATTTATCGGAAACAGTAACAGGATGCCACAGCACCAATTTGTTTTTGTAGCTATGGAGCGGGTAAGTACAAAGAAAATTTAGCTGTTCTTTGCGAATCGCCATAAATTCGTTGGCGACTAAAAGTGGTTGCCTATCTTTTAAAAAAGGATAAATGATAAAAGCATTTTCAAAAGCTGGTGGCCTGAGCGGAAGTGGTATTTCATTTAAATTATGCCATGATAGAAAATCGTTTAATTCTTTCATACCCTCCCTATTCCGAGCAATTCCGAAATAAAGTAATTTTTGTTCTAACCGGAATTCAATACCTGTAATCGGTTTAATAAAATAAGGAACATTTCCTTCGTCATTTTCAGTTTTCTGGATAAAAATCTTTTGTTTATCACACTCACGAATAAACTCCATTGCCCCCGTAGAATTGTTAATATCAGTTAGAACCAGTTGCTGAATATTTAAGGCACGAGCCTGCGTAACAATTCTTTTAATATCAATTGTACCATATTTTAAACTATACGATGAATGCACATTAATAAACATATACAGCTGCTAATCATTACTTTTTTTTGTAGTTATATCGGCATTTATAAAAGTTCTTATCCTGGATTTTTTACGTTCCTCTTCGGCTTTTTTCCGTGGATTATACTTTATAACTTTATTTTGTTCATCTCGTGCCGGTTTTGCTATAATACAGGCTTTTACTACCGATTCTACCCCATAATGTTTTCTAACCTTATCCATCGCCTGGTACAAATCATACTCTTCTTCAGAAGTATGGTATAATCCGATTTGCTCAAAGCCACTAACTAGGTGAGAAAGTTTAACCCCAATTAACCGCAGCATCATCCGTTTACTGTATAATTTTTTGAACAAATCGTGAGCTTTGGAAATCAGATGAGAATCTAAAGAAGTATATGGAATACGAGCTTGTTGTGTAACTGTTTCGAAATTAGCATAACGAATGGTTACGGTTATGCAGGCCGTGAGCTTTTGCTGGCTGCGCAATTCAAATGTTAAGTTAGTAACCATACCGGTAAGAATCGATTTCATCTTGTTTATATCCATACTATCACTTTCGAAGGTAGTTTGCGTACCTATCGATTTGCGTTCCCGATAAGGTACAATAGGTGAAAGATCTATTCCGTGAGCTTTCTGCCAAAGGCTCAAACCATGGTCGCCCAAAATTTTAAACATTAATTCTTGAGGAATTGCGGCAAGTGTTTCAATTTTTCTAACGCCCATCTCACTTAATTTACGATACGTTGCATGGCCTATTCCAGGAATTTTGTGTACAGATAAAGGATTTAAAAAAGGCCTTACTTTATTAAATGGAATTTCCCGCTCACCGTTGGGTTTACATTCATTTGTAACTACTTTTGCTACCGTTTTATTTACAGATAAACCAAAGGAAATAGGTAATCCCATTTCTTTGATGATGGTTTGACGGAGTTCTGATGCAAATTTCATGCAGCCAAAAAACCTGTCCATTCCAGTCATATCTATGTAATGCTCATCTATACTTGCTTTCTCAAACAACGGAACCCGCTGTGCAATAATTTCAGTTATTTCGTGCGAAGCTTTGGAATAGTCATCCATATTACCCCGTAAAAAAATAGCTTCAGGACAAAGAGATTTCGCCATTCTACCTGGCATTGCAGCATGTACACCAAATTTCCGTGCTTCGTAGCTACAGGAAGTTACTACGCCCCGGTCAGAATTGCCACCTACAATAACAGGTTTGCCAATAAGTTTTGGATTTTTCCGCAACTCTACAGATACAAAGAAAGCATCCTGATCCATATGAATGATTTGCTTTTCATTTTGCATAAACAAACAGTTTTGAAACAAATTTATACTAAATATATTAGCTTTTTGATTTTGATAAGCTATATTTTATTAACATTTTACCAACATAATTAGTTTTTAAAATACGGTTTACACTGACAACTCGAAACAGAGGAGCGATTTGCTTTACAAAGCGGAGTTTAAAATTAGCAAAACCTTTAACAAGCCAGGCTGTTTTATAGGTAAAACAAGTATCATGGAAAATAAAAATCAGAAGGATAAAACAGAAAACAACGCTGAAAAAGCTGCTTCATCAAAAGAGCAAGCTAGTTTTGACCAAAATGGCGAGGGTGCTTCGGAAAAATTCGGTCAGGCAGGTGAAACACCGAACGAATCGGGAGAGCAAAGTCCCGGAACTGTAAACAGCGATAAAAAGAAATAAAAAAAGAGCTTGTGTTGACAAGCTCTTTGTAAAATATTAAATTTTTCTACTTTTCGTAGATACTCATTTTCTCTGCCAATTCTATAATACTTTTTATTTTAAGCTTTTGAAAAAGCCTCAATTTATAGGTACTAACTGTGCCCATTTGCAAGTTTAGCTGGTTTGATATTTCTAAAACGCCAATACCTTTTGTCAATAATTCGGCAACTTCCAATTCCCTTCCAGATAGTTTTGTAAAAGGATTGTCGGCATCGTTCCCCAAAATACTATTAAACATATTCTCTTTAACGTTACGGCTCGAATAGCGGCTACCGGCCAATATTGTAGTAATTGCTGTAACTATTTCAGATTCTTCAGCATTTTTTGTCAAATATCCTGAAGCACCAGCCTTTAAATAAGGCACCGCATAAATGTTTTCATTTAAAGAGGAGAATACAAGAATTTTGGCGTTGGGTTGTACAAGTTTCAATTGATCAATTACTTTTAAATTATTACCACCCGGTAGGTTTACATCTATAATAATCAGACTTGGAGATTTTTCAGTTTCAACCAAAGCTTCTTCCATGGTAGAAGCATCTAAAATTTGAACACCAGCCCAGAAATCTGATATTAAGCTTTTTAAGCCGCGGCGAATAATTTCATGATCATCAGCTATAAGTACAGAGAATGCACTTACGGTATTTTTTGTTTTCATTGATTGGGTATTTGGGATGATTTGTGCGTTGTTTAGTTTTTTATTATAAGGATATGCTGGTTTTTAAATTGGACTTTTTACTTTCTTGAACTTGTATTCGTAAATGTACAGAATTTATTAATTATGTTAAAAATATTAAACGAATTTTTAACGTTACTAAAACGTTAATTCAGTGAAAAAGTAGTTGATATATGTCATCAAACAAACCACTATGTCAATTTTGAGTACAATTAGTAGAATATGCGTTTGCAGGCCGACTCAAAAGGTTAAAACATTGTAGTGTAATTGGATTTTATTTTAGGATTTTACATAATGAGAAAAAGGATGCACCCTTTACAACACAAATTTAGAGTTTAGCCCTAATTCTGCTCAGTGTTTCTAATCGGATGGCCAGAAAAGATGCGATATGTTTTAATGAAACCCTGTTTACTAAACCAGGAAATGAGAGTAAAAATCGTTGATAGCGTTTTTCTGCAGAGGAAATACGACATAAGTAGGCACGCTCTTCTGCCGAGCGATAGTAGAGTTCCATCATCTTTCTCCCAACAATATTTGCCTCAGGATAGTTCTCGTATAAATATTCTGATAGTGCATGTGGAATTGAAATTAATTCAACATCCTCGAGCGCTTGTAAATATTCTTCAGAATCACCTTCTAACCAAAGGTTTCTTATTGTACCAACAATCTCACCTTCTGTGGCAATCCATGTTGTAATCTCGGTTTTGCCATCTTTAATATAGCCCCGAACAACTCCTTTAACAATTAAAAACAGAAATTTATTTCTATCTACAGGTGAGATTATAAATTTATTTTTTTTGAAACTTATTGGAAAAGTATGCTGATTAATTCGTGCTTCAATTTCTGCATTGAGCGGGTGAAATGCCTTAAATACAGAGATTAAAGGTGAAGAATTGTTGTATTTCTTCCACCTATCCTTATCAGATAAGTTAACTGCAATCATATAAAACTAGGAAGTGAGGTAAAATTAAGCTCGTCGGAAATATTTATACTGTAAGTATAATAAGATTGAATCTAAAAAAGAAGTTTTTTCGGTTATTTAACAGAAAGAATTACATAATTTTTTCCACGCCCAAACCAAATAGTGCAAAATCATACTTTACAGGGTCTGTATAATCTAATGCTTTTAAATTCTTTGTTAACTCAATTGCAGTGTGCCAATCTGTTTGCTTCCTGGTGATTAAACCTAATAAACGCCCTACTCTATCCACATGCACATCGCAGGGACAGACTAAATCTGATTGTTTTAGCGTATTCCAAATGCCAAAATCCACACCTTTGGCATCCTTACGAACCATCCATCGTAAAAACATATTTAAACGTTTACAAGTCGATTTTTGCTTTGGAGATGAGATGTGTTTTTTAGTTCTCTGGGGAAAGTCATCTAAAGAAAAAAAATAACTCCGGAAATAATTCAAAGCATTTTCTATAGTAAAGTTTTGCTGAGCCGGAAGACATACTTCAGAATGCTGTTGAAGTGACTTTTTTGCTGTGTAAGATTCCATATAATCAATCAAAAAAACCTCCTGATGCGGAACAAAAGCCATTTCTAAACTATTGAATTTGCTGTAATGTGCTTTAAAAAATGATACAAAATAGAGCAAATCGGTATCGTTAAATGTTCGGTGCTTGAAATTCAAAAGTTGCTTTAAATCATCATCCCGATGATTTTTAACGAAATCATAAGGTGCATTATCCATCCTTTGAAGAAGCTCCTTGCACTTATTAATTATCGTTTTCCGTTGGCCCCAAGCCAAAACTGCAGCAAAGAAACCCGCAATTTCGATATCCTGTTTTGTGGCGAATAGATGAGGTATACAAATTGGATCATTTTCAATAAAACCCGGTTGATTGTACTGCTCAACTTTGGCATCAAGGAAATTCTTAAGATCTAAAAAATCCATTTGTATATTTAAAGATAAATCCGATGTCTTGAAATAAAATAGTCTTTCAAAACATCGGACACAGTAGTATTTTTGAACTATTTTAAAGCGTTTTCCAAATCTTCAAGCAAATCGTCAATATCCTCTACACCAACACTCAAACGCAATAAATTATCAGTAACACCAACTTTTTCACGCTCTTCTTTCGGAATAGAACCATGGGTCATTGTCGCAGGGTGATTAATTAGAGACTCTACCCCTCCTAAGGATTCTGCTAGCGTAAAAACTTTAAAACTGGATGAAATTCTAAAGGTCTCCTGCAAATCAGCTCCTTTCAGGGTAATAGAAATCATTCCACCAAAGCCACGCATTTGCTTCTTAGCAACATCATAATTAGGATGATCCTCAAAACCCGGCCAGTAAATTTTGTCAACCTTCGGATGCGTTTTCAAATAGTGAGCTATTTTTTCTCCGTTTTCACAATGCGCTTTCATACGAAGGTGCAAGGTTTTAATGCCTCTTAAAACTAAAAATGCATCTTGTGGACCCGGTGTTGCGCCGCAAGCATTGTAAATAAACCAAAGCTCTTTGTATAAGGTTTCGTCATTTGTAACTAAAGCACCCATAACTACATCAGAATGGCCGCCAATGTACTTAGTAACAGAGTGCATAACTATATCTGCGCCTAAATCTATAGGGTTTTGTAAATATGGAGAAGCAAAAGTATTATCAACGGTAAGGATAAGATTTTTTTGCTTGGTTATTTTAGCAACACCTTCTATATCAATAATTTGCATGGTTGGATTTGTAGGGGTTTCAATCCAGACAAGCTTAGTTTTATCGTTGATGTAAGGCAACATATTTTCTGGTTTAGATAAATCCAGAAAATGAAACTTTATACCATATTTAGTAAAAATTTTAGTAAAAATTCTATAAGAGCCACCATATAGATCATTGCCTGTGATAACCTCATCACCAGGTTGCAACAACTTTAAAACAGCATCTGTAGCGCCCATCCCACTAGAAAAGGCTAAACCATATTTTGCATTTTCTAGTGCAGCTAAACAATCTTCCAAAGCCTTACGTGTTGGGTTTGTTCCACGCGAATATTCATAGCCCTTATTATCGCCAGGCGATTTTTGCCAATATGTAGAAGTTTGATATATCGGCGTCATTACCGCACCCGTAGTTGGATCGGGCTCTTGCCCTGCATGTATTGCTTTTGTTGCGAATTTCATTTTTGTATATTTTTGGTTTGATAACAGCAAATTGTTTTGGGCCGAGTATCAAATCGTAATTATTAATATGCTCTTGCGAACAACACTCTTTGAATTGAAGGTTTTCCAGAATAAATGCAGATTCCATCTTCCAATTTATTATCTAAAGGAATACAACGAATTGTAGCTTTAGTTTCTTCTTTTATTTTTTGCTCAGTTTCAGGTGTTCCATCCCAGTGGGCTGAAATGAATCCGGCTTTCTCATCAAGCAATTTTTTAAATTCATCGTAACTATTTGCTTCGGTAATGTGTTCATCGCGGTAAGCCAGCGCTTTGTTGAACATACTTGTTTGGATATCCTCAAGTAATTTAACGATATAAATATCTAATCCTTCCTGTGGAATGGTTTGTTTCAGTTTAGTGTCGCGACGAGCAACTTCAACAGTTTTATTTTCTAAATCACGGGCACCTATTGCAACACGAACCGGAACACCTTTTAATTCATAATCTGCAAACTTAAAACCTGGTCTTTGTGTATCTCTGTCATCATATTTAACTGAAATTCCCATTCCTTTTAAGCGCATAGACAGTTCATTTACATAAGCTGTTATTTTCGCCAAGTCGTCATCACTTTTATAAATAGGAACAATAACAACTTGAATAGGAGCAAGTTTAGGCGGTATAATTAAACCTGAATCATCACTGTGAGCCATTATTAAAGCGCCCATTAAGCGTGTAGATACACCCCACGAAGATGCCCAAACGTAGTCTAATTTTCCATCTTTACCGGTAAATTTAACATCGAAAGCTTTTGCAAAGTTCTGTCCGAGGAAGTGTGAGGTTCCTGCCTGCAAAGCTTTTCCATCTTGCATTAGTGCCTCGATACAATAGGTATCCAGTGCACCAGCAAAGCGTTCGTTAGGAGATTTTCTTCCTCTGATTACCGGAACCGCTAACCAGTTTTCTGCAAAATCTGCATAAATGTGTAACATGCGCTCGGTTTCCTCTATTGCCTCTTGCGAAGTCGCATGAGCGGTATGTCCTTCCTGCCACAAAAACTCAGCCGTACGCAGAAATAAACGTGTACGCATTTCCCAGCGCACAACATTTGCCCATTGGTTGATGAGGATTGGTAAATCCCGATAGGATTGAATCCACCCTTTATATGTGTTCCAGATTATGGTTTCTGAAGTTGGACGAACAATTAATTCTTCCTCAAGTTTTGCAGTTTCATCAACAACTATATTGCCATTGCCGTCGTTTTTTAAACGATAGTGTGTAACCACGGCACACTCTGTGGCAAAGCCCTCAACGTGAGATGCTTCCTTGGAAAAAAATGACTTAGGAATGAATAATGGAAAATAAGCATTTTGATGACCTGTATCTTTAAACATTTTATCCAATACAGCCTGCATTTTTTCCCAAATAGCGTAGCCATTGGGTTTAATAACCATACAGCCACGTACTGCAGAATGTTCTGCCAAATCGGCTTTAATAACAATATCATTATACCACTGGGAATAATCCGCTTCTCTGCTTGTAATTTCTTTGCTCATGTTATGTATTTGGAACGTAAATTGTATGTTAAAAAATGTGAAATTAAGCCACAAATTTATAAATTTATGCCTACAAAACGATTATGTATAAATGGCAATAGTTTTTAAATTTTGAAATGTTAATGTTTCTTACTTTAAAAGCGCTTATCGATTGACACACACAACTAAATATAAACACAATGAAACCAATTAAATTTTTACCCATTGTAATGATAGCAGCCGCAGGGTTGGTTGCATCATGCTCTACATCAAAATTGGCTCAGACCAATTCTGGTGATGATGTTTACAATACCGTGGCGAAGGCAAGAGCGGTAGAGTATGTTGCTCCTGCTCCACAGCAACAGCAGGCGCAGGCACAGTCTGATCAGGATTATGATGAGTATTATGGAACAAGCAATCCATATTACGACATGGATTACTCATCACGCATAAATAGATTTTATAACGGAAGTACCTTTAGAGGTTACTACGACCCGTACTACGATAATTACTATTATGGCAATAGCTATGGTAATACTAACTTTTTAGGTTATGGCCTAAATTGGAGTAATGGCTACGGATTAGGCGGTTGGGGTGGCAACTTTTATGGTTATGGCAGCATCTGGAATAATCCTTACAATTATGGATATTTTGGCTATAGCCCGTATTGGTATTCTGGTGGTTGGGGTCCGTATTCTTATTATGACCGTTTCGGTTGGGGTGGCGGTTTTTACGGTGGCGGCTACGGCATAGGCGGCGGCTATTATGGTGGTGGCATTTACACGAACAGAAATAACAGGGCCAGGCCAAACAGAGATGGTGATAATCGCGGTGCCTATGGTTCTACAGGCTCAAGAAATGCGCCGATAAGCGGAAATTATGGCAGACCTAATATTTCATCAAATAATAGCGGAAGGCCAGAGCGATATTCAAATGGCAATAATGGTTCAACGATTAGAAATGGTCAACAGGGTTCCGTTAGCTCAAGACCATCCCGCGATGATAGTTACAGACCACAACCTCAAACACAACAAACTCAACCTGCTGGAAGACCAGATCGAGGTAGTTACAGCCCTCCTGCGCAATCCTCAGGAAGTAGTGGTGGCGGCATGAGTTCTGGTGGCGGCGGCGGTGGCGGCGGCAGACCAACCAGAGGCGGAGGAAGATAATTTAACACATACACACATTCTATAAATGAAACTAAGATCAATTTTTATTGCAGCAGGAATAGTTCTTGCTAGCAATTCTTTATATGCCCAATACACAAGTGATGTGCTACGTTTTTCTCAACCTGAGATTGGTGCTTCTGCCCGCTTTAAAGGATTAGGCGGTGCTCAGACAGCCCTTGGTGGAGATATCAGCTCGCTTTCGGGAAATCCGGCAGGTTTAGGTTTTTTTACAAAGTCAGAGTTTACACTTACACCAGAATTCACAAACTCAAAGGTGGGTTCTGAATATTTGGGTAATAACTTATCTGATAAAAAAAGCAAAGCTGGAATCAATCAGGTTGGAGTCGTTTTTTATTCGCCGGTAAATAAGCCCAAAGGTTCTGATTTAAACAGCGGTTGGGTTAGTTTAAACTTCGGTATCGGTTATAACAAAACTAACAACTTTAATACCTCAATTTCTTATGGAGGAAAAAATCCGAAAAGTTCAATGGCTGATTATTTCGCTGATTTAGCAGGTAGTACCCCTACCGGAAGTTTGGTTTCGGGTTCATTAGAGAAAATGGCATACGATAACTACTTAATAGAATATGACCCAAGCGGATATTTCCCAACAACAGCACTAAATAATAACCAACAAAATATCATTACCCGGTCTGGTTCACAATCAGAAGTAAATATTGGAATGGCAGGAAATTATGAGAACAAGCTTTACCTGGGTTTATCATTGGGTTTGACTAATATCAATTATACCTCTGATTTAGCCTATTCTGAAAATGGAAACAATTTAACCTATGCGGGTCAGGAACCCGATTTCTTGAACGGAACTTATAGTTTTGGTTATAATTCAATTCAACAGACAAAAGGAAATGGTATCAATGCAAAACTTGGGTTAATTTACAAACCTGTTAACGAATTTAGATTAGGGTTGAGTTTTGTTACACCAACCTGGTACAGTTTAACGGATAATTATTCTGAAAATCTGAACACAACATTCAAAAGAGCGAATGGCTCTACTATTCCAGAATATACAAACCCACTTTCTAGCTATAACTCCGAATATAGCTTGAGAACACCATACAAAGTAAGTGGTGGTGCAGCTTATATTTTAGGTAATAGTGGCTTAATCACGGCAGATGTAGAATATGTTGATTATAGCAGCATCCATTTCTCATCTGATTTTGCAAGCGAAGAAACTAATACCAATAGAGATATTGCAGCACTTTACAAAGGAAACTTCAATTACCGTGCAGGTATTGAATTTAAAGTTGTTGAAAATTTCATGTTGAGAGGTGGCTATTCTTATGCCGGTACACCATACAAAAATTTAGATTTTACCACACAATCTTATAGTGGAGGCTTAGGTTATCGTTTTGATAATTATTATTTAGATGTTACTTACAGACATACAAAATGGGATTCTACAAATTCTCCTTATACAATTTCATCTGATTATCCTGATTACAGCTTTACAGGTTCAGGGCCAACGGCTAACCTTAAAAACTCAGTTGATAATGTATTTTTAACATTTGGAGTTAGATTTTAAGATAAAGTAATGAACGTAAAAGTCCCGGCATTAGTTGTCGGGACTTTTACTTTTTATCGAGATCATTTTTTCCCCATAAACTGGGCCTTTGTCTGAGATACCCTGAATGGTAATCTTAAAATCCCCGGTTAAATCTCCAGTTGTAAAAACCAGTGGATTTTCTCCTTTCTTATCTATATTAAACTGGTAATTCCAATAAACGGTTGCAAAATTAATAGGTTCATTTTTATTCTTAATATCAGAAACATAAAAGTCTTTTGCGTAAGAAATACCATTCAAAATTAAAAAATTTGGTTGACTTACCGCATCCGAACAGCCTTGGTAAACAATACGGTCACCATTTGAAAGATAAACTCTACCCTTTACGGGTAATGTACCAGAGGAGTGATTAGGGCAATTTAAAATACCGTACGAACATACGTAATCGCCACAGGCATTTACCCCAAAACCCGATGCGTAATTTAAACTGTTATCTTTTGATTTCTTTATAGTAACCTCGTTAAGTTTTATACCTGATGAAAAAATGCTGTTATCATTCGATACTAAAACCCCCATCTTGTATGGCTCAGCTTTATAATTAAGTGTTTTTATGGATGATTTAATTTCATCAAAAGGATTATTGAATTTAATATTGTAAGCAGAGATATTTTTATCATTTATGTTAAGCCAGACTTTGGCTTTTTGGTCGGCGATTAGCGATTGGTATGGCAAAACAAATTTGCCAATACTATCGGTGTTAACAGCGCTGATGTTATTAGCAGCAATCACATTTAGTGATAATGGCTTCTTAATAGATTTTTTACCATTCAGAATTTGACCCGAATATTCAAACTCTGATATTGTATCCTTTTTAACTGACTTTAAGGCCTTCTCGGGCCATTTATACTTTCGCCAAGCTTTAACCAGCAACATATCATCTAAATATTTTATGTCATCATATTTAATTCCGGAAGCATTAGGAGGCATGTTGCCCAATTCGTTCTCTAGGTAACTATAATCGACAATATTTTTATTGTTTGTTAAGCTCAATCTATTCGCCTGAACAACACCAACAGACACCATTCCACCTATTCGTTCAGCTTCTTCACTGAAAAGATTAAGTTTAAGCCACACGCTATCTCGGGTAAAAAATTCATCTTTATCAGATTTGACTTGAAGTTTACTTAGCTGATCATAATGGGCGAAAAAAATCCGCTCGGCAAAAGGTTTGTAAGCATCATCTAATAAAGTAATCGTGTTAATCCCCTTCGAAACAGAATCTAACTTTAATAAAATCTTTAATGGTTTTTTCGCGTTTAAATCTAACTCAGTTGAAAGGTAAATGGTTTCGTAATTATGAACGACCAGATGGGCCTTGCCATTAATATTGCTTTCTAAAAGCATTCTAAGTTCATTGTTGCCAATCGCCGAATTCAGTTTAATATTTGCACCCTTTTCTAAGCTTGCCGGTAGCTCATAATTGCCGATTAGCTTATCTTCTCTTAAAAGTTTTAGGGTATATTTTTGATTATATTGGGGCGTAAGAAAGAAATTTCCAAGTCCTGAAGAGCTGGTTGAAACGGTATCGATTATCTTATTGCCGGCGTAAACAATAGCTTTGGCCATAACTGAAGTTCCTTCTGAATCTTTTACCTCCAACCCTACATTATTCGTAATGCCGGAAATCATATAGCCGCCTTCGGGATAAAAGCTAACCTGATACTGAACCTTATCCGGTAACGGAATTTCAAATTTTTGATACCTGATTTGCTTATTTCGTTTTACCAATACAGAGATTAAATTATTTTCTGGTGAGATTTGTTCTGCCGGATAATCAATCATCACTTCTCCGATAATACTGGTTTTTGCTTTCCCGCTTTTCAGTAATTTGTTTGGCCGGCCAATGGTATAAGAAACTTCTGCATCAGCAACAAAATGATTGTCACTTGTGAGCACTTTTAGTAACGCTGTTCCATTACCGGTTTTTTCATCTTTTGATTTAAATAAAGATAAATGGGCTATAAGTGGATTTATAGTTGTTGATTTTATGGTTATGGGCTGAATAAATTCGGCATCGGTCCTTCCGTTCATTTTAATATTGGTGTTCGCGATAAACCTGTAGGTGCCACTTTGAAGTGAATCAGGCAAGGTTAAACTTCCAAATGCGTAACCTTTATCAATCAGAAATTTTTGTTGAAGCACAACACTGCTATCAGCATTGCTAACCAATGAAAGATACAAAGTGTTATGCCTGTCCAGGTTAACTAAACTTTTTAAAATATAGCCAGTAAACCAAACCTGATCGTTATTAGCGTAAATATTTTTATCAAAATGGATAAATAAAACTGATGATTTATTGTGGCTGGCGTAATTTTCGAGTACGGTTGCCAGACTATCTAATTTATTTACCTGAGCATTGAGCCTGACAGAAAAAAATAGTGTAATTGCAAAAATAACCCGAATTATCTTAAGCATGGAAAATCAGTTTCAGCCTAAAAATCAACATTTTAATTTTAAATTCAAATTAGATTATTCCGTAAAGCGGGCCACCTGTTTTTGACATTTCATTTATTTTATTTTCCACCTCTCGGCTTTTAATTAATTCTGGCGCATGGTGAGGCTTTTTCCTTGCATCGATGATTAACGAGCCTTTACAACCCCAATGTTTATCAATTGTAAAATCATTAATACCATAAATATCTGCTGCCGGATTGCTCCTCGTAAACGTAACCCAAACCAGGTTATCGATATTTTCAGCAGTAAATGCCGCATCATCGCATAAAACAATCAGTGGCAAACCCGAAAGGTTTGTATCAATCAATGCAATGTTTAGACTTGCAATTTCTGCTGCCGTTTTCTCAACACTTTGATAGTGCTCAGCCTGAAGTGTAAATACGCCCGGAATGGCCATAGTGGCATTTCCAAAATGACCGGGAAATTCTAAGTTTTCAGGAATTCTATCCCAAAGAATTCTTTTCTTATCTCCAGCAGCAGCAAATACAACCTTTGATCCACTATTCAAGCCATCTCCACTATAATCAAGTGTATCAATCGTTGTATTGGTATAAAAATGCAAGTCTGTTCTGAAATCAATCCGCTCCAGTATGTGCTGCAGGAAATTTGCTACATTATGCGTTGTTAAACTTTCATCATCCTCCCTTGCAGCAATAAAAAGGTATTTCGCTAAACTCAGCTGGTTCTTGCCGAGGATATGGTTAGCAATAGTTAAAATTTCCTGTGGTTTTCTGCTATTTAAATAAGGTGTGTAACGTTCGCTTCCTATTGCAAATAATAATGGGTGCACGCCGGCCGCATCAACCGCATTTACTTCTTTTAATCCATGTATTTCCTGAGGTATTGCCGAGCCTGTTATTTCGTGAATTAGAGCGCCAAAACTTGTATCTTCCTGCGGTGGCCGACCAACTACAGTAAAAGACCATATGGCATCTTTTTTATGATAAACGTTGTGCACCTTCATTAAAGGGAAAGGATGTGTTAAACTATAATAACCCAAATGGTCTCCAAATGGACCTTCGGGTTTATTTTCATTTGGATAAACTAAACCTGTAATTATAAAATCGGCATCCGCTGAAATACAAAATCCTTCATCATCGTAAAAGTATCTAAATCTTCTATTGCCTAACGCACCTGCAAAAGTCATTTCTGATAAACCTTCTGGCAAAGGCATAACAGCAGCCAAAGGGTGAGCAGGCGGACCACCAACAAAGATACTGACTTTTAAAGGCTGACCTAAAGCATTAGCCTTAGATTGATGCACACCAATTCCACGATGAATCTGGTAATGCAACCCGATTTCTTTATCCTTAATAAAGTCATTACCCCCGAGTTGAATTCTATACATGCCTAAATTAGAATTCATAACACCAGGCCTATCTAAATCTTCGGTATAAACCTGAGGCATGGTAACAAACGGCCCGCCATCCATTGGCCAGTTAACAATTTGCGGTAATTTGCTAATGGATGTTTTAAAGAATTTATTTTTAGCGGAAGGTGTTTTCAAAGGCAAGGCAGATAAAGCAGACATAGCAGAACCAGCATACTTAAACGGATTTTTAAGTGCCTTCATAGGGTCATTTCTCAGCGAAACCAATTGTTGCACTTTCGGCAAGGTGTCTCTGAAGATGAATTTAGAGCGTTCTAAAGTTCCGAAGAGATTTGAAATTGCAGGAAACGGGCTTCCTTTAACCTGCTCAAACAAAATGGCAGGCCCCTTATTTTCAAATATCCGTAAATGAATAGCGGCCATTTCTAAATAAGGATCCACCTCTTCTTTAATTCTGAGTAGATGACCATGTTTTTCTAAATCGGTTACACACTCTGCTAAACTTTTATATGCCATGCTCAAAGATATATATTTAGGTTTTCTGTAAAACAAAAAAGCCGCAGATACAGGTTTTTAATTCTGCTTATCTACGGCTTTTTACACTAAAAAGATTTTTTTATTTCTTACCAGCAAACGAACGCAACATCCAGGTATTTTTCTCTTTAAACTGCATGAAACGGTTCACCATATCGTTTGAACCATCATCACCAGCACTGGCGGTTGCATCTAAAATTTCCCTTTCCAATTCTATCAAAGTAGACATGTCATCCAAAACCGCATCAACCATGTCTAAATCCTTCATTCCAATCGTATCAATTTCTTTAATTTTCGATTCCTTTATGTAATCAGCAAATCTACTGTGAGGTGGTTTACCTAAAGTTAAAACTCGTTCGGCAATTTCATCTATAGTTAATTGCGCATTTGTATATAGCTCTTCAAACTTAACATGTAAGGTAAAAAAGTTTTGACCTTTAATATTCCAGTGGCAACCCCTTAGTTTTTGATAATGGATGTGGTAATTGGCCAGATAATCGTTTAAAAGATCCACAACGGGTTTAACCTCTTTTTCGTTTAAGCTTATTTCTTTAGCGTCCATTTTTAAATTTATTTTGTTTTAAAATATACGTCAGACTAACAAATTGTATCAAGAAAAGTTTGTCATAAAACTACATTTAAACAATACCTAATTTATCATTTCGTTTAATAGAAGTAATTGCGTGATAGGAATAATTACAAGTATTTGTTTATTAATGAAATATGTATTCAACTATATAAAATTCAACTTATAGATAACCCAAAACTTCAGTCAAACGGCTATAGGTTTTATAATATTATTCGTATAATTGCTACCCCTGATAAAAAAATTTAGATAAAAATAAATGTATAAAATAGGTTTAACTGCTATAGTTTTGTTTGCTTTAAATGCAGCAAGCGCTAAGGCAAACGCAGTAATCGACTCCATCGGAGTAGAAAATAATAACGGCAAAAAATTAATCGTTCATCAAACAGCTGCAAAAGACACATATTATTCTATTGGCAGAAGGTACAATGTATCGCCAAAAGAAATTATGGCCTTTAACGAAAATAAATACCTCCAGATTGGGGTAATCGTAAAAGTCCCAACCAATGTTCCATTTACTTCTGCAGGCAATGCTGTCAATCCTCAACCTAACGCTACTTTAAATAATGTTACCGAGCACATTGTAAAACCTAAGGATAACTTGAATATGCTCGCCGAAAAATACGGCACAACAATTAACGAAATTAAAGCCTTAAATAATTTAACGAGTATTAATCTAAGCATTGGCCAGGTACTTAAAATACCTGTAAAAAATGCGGAAACCCCACAAGTTCAAACGCCTGTTGCACCAGCACCAGTAAAAGAACAGGTAAAACCTGTAGAGCAAACTGCTAATCAACAACAGCCAGGAACCACATCTTCAACTGTTATTGAACATACTGTTCAACCTAAAGAGTTTTTAGGAAAAATTGCCGAAAAATATGGAACTACTGTTGATGAGATAAAAAAAGCTAATAACCTCTCCGGCATCAATTTACGAATTGGACAGAAATTAAAAATTCCGGCAACAAAAAATATTGAAGAAGATAAAGTGGTTACTACAGCAGAACCACCTGTAAATGCTACAACTGACGTTAAAGATGCGGCCGGAACTCATACTGTAAAGCAAGGAGAGAGTATTTTTAATATTGCAAAGCAATACGGTATTACGGCATATCAAATAAGGAAGCTAAATAATCTTAGTGATAATAATTTGTCAACTGGTCAGGTTTTAAAAATTCCTTCAGATATAACAACAGAAATTCCAAAACCAGTTGAAAAAGTGGCACCAACTGCCGTTAAAGAGACTTCAAAAGATGAAAGTTTTATATATACAGTGGGTTCTGGCGAATCAATTTTCAACATCGCAAAAAAATTCAACTTGACAGCTTATCAAATTAGAACGGCAAATAAGCTGAATGATAATACAATTACTTCAGGACAGAAACTTATTATCCCAAAACAGCCTGATCCAAAATCGGTTAATGATTTAGCAAAAGAAGACCAGGTAGAAAATCCTGATAGCACATCATTCAAAGATCCAAAACTTCGTGGTGCACCTAGCAAGTATGGTTTGAATCAAATCGAAGAAAAAGGAACGGCTATCTCCATAGCTGATGCAGATTTAGACGCGACAAAAATGCTTGTTTTGCACCGCACGGCACCAATTGGTACAATAATTAAATTAACTAACCCGATGACAAACCGTACAGCTTTGGCCAAGGTTGTTGGTAAATTTACTGAGAACGAATCTACAAAAGATGTTATAATTGTAATGACTAAAGCAGTTGCCGACTCTTTGGGTGCTTTAGACAAAAGATTTTTTTGCAATTTAACGTACGGTGTGCATGAGCTTGAATAAAAAACCATTTATTATTGGAATTGCAGGAGGAAGCGGTTCGGGTAAAACTTTTTTTTTAAATTGTTTTCTTCATCATTTTAAACAAGATGAGGTTACACTAGTATCTCAGGATGATTATTACATTCCTGCCGGGGAAATGACGCAGGAGGAAAACAAACTTTTTAACTTCGATTTACCGTCTACAATTGATAGTCAACAGTTTTTAAAAGACATAAAGCAGCTTTTAGCCGGCGAAGTTGTTTATAAAAAGGAATATAACTTTAACAATCCATTAGCAGTTGTTAAAATTCTTGAAATTAAGTCGGCGCCAATTATAATTGTTGAAGGCCTGTTTATTCTTCATTTTAAAGAAATTGCGGCTCTGCTTGATCACATGATTTTTGTTGATGCGGATGAGCAGGTTGCTTTAGATCGCCGAATTAAACGTGATGGCCTGGAACGTGGGTATCCGGAAGAAGATGTTCTTTACAAATGGCATAATCATGTTTTACCAGCATATAAGGAGTATCTTTTGCCGTATAAAGATGATTGCCATAAAGTTGTGATAAATAATACAAACGAACCTGATGAAATAATTGCAATTACCGAAAATATTTCTAATGATTTAAGAAATAGTATTTTAGTGGATATATCTTAATGCAACATGACCTAATTCCATTATGGGTAAACCTTTTAGCCTTTGGGTATTGGTTATATTTGCTAGATCCTTTTAAATCCAATCCTCAAACCAGACGATATAGGTCCTTAATAAAAACGCGTAGAATTTTAATAATACAGTTGACTATTTCAAGCATTTTTGCCCTTTTAGCAATTTACAGAATTAGTATTGGCAGCAACCGCGACATATTTTCTTTTATCCCTTTACTCTTTATAATTTCAGTATTAATCTTCAACAATATTTGTCGAATAAAATATGGCCGCGATTTTCAGTTAATTCTTCGTGGGGATAGGCTTAAAACGATATGGTTCGATAAAGTTGCAAGCCTCTTCATTTTAGTTGTACCAATAGGTATTAATCTTGGAATTTGCCTTTTGATGAAAAGAATTTAACTCAATTTCATTTCAGGTATTTCATCAGTCACAATTAATCTTCCTAATGTAGATTGTTTGATAAAATCTACACTTACACCAGGTGCTCTTTCTAAAAGTTTAAATCCACCTTCAGGTAAAATATCCATAACTGCAAGTTCAGTAACAACCTTTTTTATACAGTTTACACCTGTTAAGGGCAGCGTACATTTTGGTAATAACTTGCTCTCCCCGGCTTTGTTAATGTGTTGCATAGCAACGATAATATTTTTCGCTGATGCAACTAAATCCATTGCGCCACCCATTCCTTTAACCATTTTGCCTGGAATTTTCCAGTTGGCGATGTCGCCGTTTTCTGAAACTTCCATGGCTCCTAAAATTGTTAAATCTACTTTCTGAGCTCTAATCATTCCAAAACTCATCGCCGAATCGAATATTGATGAACCCGGTAAAGTTGTAATCGTTTGTTTGCCGGCATTTATTAAATCTGCATCTTCTTCACCATCAAAAGGAAATGGTCCCATACCTAATAAACCATTCTCTGATTGTAATACAATGTTTATGTTTTTAGGAATGTAATTTGCCACCAAGGTTGGTATACCTATTCCGAGGTTAACGTAGTAACCGTCTTTAATTTCTTTAGCTATACGCTGCGCTATTTCTTCTTTAGTTAAAGGCATATTTTAATAGGTAATCAATAATTAAAACTGAGTGAATTTTAAGGCATTGAAGCCGATAAGATAAAAATTTAATTCTGATGCCTTACGGTTCTTTGTTCAATTCTCTTTTCATAATCCTTTCCCTGGAAAATTCGATGGACATAAATCCCTGGAGTGTGAATATAGTCAGGGTCTAAATCCCCATCTTCAACCAATTCTTCAACCTCAGCAATTGTGATTTTACCAGCCATAGCCATTATTGGATTAAAATTCCGGCTGGTTGAACGAAAAATCAAATTACCTGAACGATCACCTTTCCAGGCTTTAACGATTGCAAAATCGGCATCAAACGCATATTCCATAAGATAATCCTTACCATCGAAATTTCTTATTTCTTTTCCTTCCGCAACCTCTGTACCAACACCTGCGGGCGTAAAAATCGCTGGCATGCCATAGCCTGCAGCTAAGCACCTGGTGGCAAGTGTACCCTGCGGAATTAAATCTACCTCCAGTTCTCCACTTAAAAGTTGCCGTTCGAACTCCGCATTTTCTCCAACATAAGATGATATCATTTTCCTCACCTGCCGTTGTTTCAACATCAAGCCAATTCCAAAGTCATCAACTCCGGCATTGTTGGATATGCAAGTTAAATTGCTGATTTTTTTTGCCACTAAAGCATTAATGCAGTTCTCTGGTATACCGCACAAGCCGAAACCACCCAACATAATGGTGGCACCTTCAGGTATATCGCAGATTGCCTCTTCAGCTCCTGATACAACTTTGTTTATCATTTTATGAACTTTTGGTTAGGCCGCTAAAATACAGAAAACAGGTTGCTTTTTAAAGATAAATAATGGCTTATCTGAAAACGTCACAACACCTTTAAAGAATATAAATTGGAATTAATCTAAATAACACTACCTTTGTAACCTGATGTTTAACGATAGAGATAACGAGGATTTCAAAATACCGACCGACCCTGAATTTCAAAAAGGAATGGGTTTTATATTCAGCTGTACAGCCGAACATAAAAAATGCTGCGAAAAATATAAAAAGGGTAAGCGCTGTAAAAAATGTCCTGGGAAGGATAAAAAGTAATTATTTATAAATCTCGATAATTTTATCATCAGTACCGTTGCTGGTGCAGATGTATATTTTGCCTTCCGGCGATACACAAACATCTCTCATCCTGCCATAAGTATTTACAAAAAAATCTTTTGTCCCCTCGATTTTAGTCTGTGCATTATCCAATTTGAGTTGCATCAACTTAGTGTTTTTTAAAACAGCTAATAATAGTGAATTCTTAAACTGTGGAATATAATCGGAGATGTAATATGCCATACCGCTTGGCGCTATTGTGGGTGTCCAAACGGTAAGTGGCTGCGCAATACTGTTCGCTGTGCAGAAAGATTGCTCTCCGCTCTCATCACAAAAGCCTTTTATGTTTGGCCAGCCATAGTTCCTGCCTTTTTCGATGATATTAATTTCATCATCCGAATCCGGACCGTGTTCTGATGAAAATATTTTATTTCCAACAGCAACTAACCCCTGTGGATTACGATGCCCATAAGACCATACAGGATTATTTGGATATGGATTATCAGCAGGTATGGACCCATCAAGATTTAACCTTAAAATTTTCCCTGAAGTTGAATTGACATTTTGAGGTGTATTGGTATCGGCTGCGTCGCCCGTGGAAATAAAAAGCTTACCGGAAGTGATTAATAACCTGGAGCCATTATGATTCGACGAAGCGCCAATGTTATCGATTATGGTTGTAGGATTTGTAAGCGCACCGCCGGTATAGGTGTATCTAACAATTTTCTCCTTGTAACTGTTGCCGTAATTGTAAGCGACATAAACCCAGGGATTTGTAGCAAAGTCGGTATTCAAAACTATTCCAAGTAAACCCCCTTCGCCATTCTCACGAACATCATTTATGGTTAATAATGAAGTGATTTGACCATTAGAGGGATTTAACCGACTAATTTTCCCACCTCTTTCTGTAAACCAGATAAAATTATCCGGACCGTAAACCATTCCCCAGGGAAAGCGTAAGCCAGAAGCTACAGCCCGGTTTTTAAGCTCAACATCGGGCAGGTTTCCGGCATCATTACCATCACTTTTATTCTTTTTGCAGGCCGTAAACAATAAGCATACAGCAAGGCAGGTGAAAATTGCTTTCATAACCGTAACGTTTTAAGAATAACATCGTTACGGGATTTTAGTTTTAATTTAGATAAACATAAGTTATACCATCTCCTCCTCTATCGGCATGCTCATCTTCCATTCTATTTACCTGGCTGTATTTTTTTAAGTACTCGCGAATCATTTTTCTAAGAATACCATCGCCTTTACCATGAATAAGTTTGATGGATGGGAAACCTAGCATAATCGCTTTATCAAGATATTTTTCTACTTCAAAAAGTGCATCTTCAGTTCTTTTTCCACGAAGATCTAATTCGGCTCTAAACCCAGACACCGCTTCATTCATCCGGCCGGCAAAAGAACCCGCGCTACTTTGAGCTACTTTTTTAGCTTCTCTATTGCTGATTTTCTGCACACGGTTCTTTTTAACATTCGAACGTAAATCACCGATAGCCAATACCAGTTCATTTCTATTGATTTCAAGAACTGTTGCCGTAGTTTCACTGTCGATAAATTTCACCCAATCGCCAACCTCAATTTCACCACCTAGTACAACAGGCTGGATTTTTGGTTTTTCCTTTTGAACCGTATTTTTAATTAATTCTTTTTGAAGGTTTTCACGCAATTCTTTCGTAACAACTTTATCAGCCTGTTTTTCTTTAATTTCGGCAATTGTATTCTCTACGAGTTTATTCGCATTTTTAATGATGTTTTGGGCTTCCTGCTTTGCTTCTTTAATCAAGATGCGTCTGTTTTCATCCAGAAAAGCCCTTAATTTTTCATTCTCGGCAACCAAATTTTTTGCCTTATTCTGTTGATTTGCCAAGCTAACTTTAGTATCGTAAATGGTTTTCTTTTCACGTTCTAAATCGACGAGCATGGTATCCACCCTGTTTTGATTAGAACCTGTTTTCTGCCTGGCCAGCTGAATAACTTCTTTAGGCAAACCAATATTCTGGGCAATTTCAAACGCATAAGAACTTCCAGGTTTGCCCATTTCCAAAATATACAGTGGTTTCATTTTTGCATTATCAAACAACATCGACGCATTTTCAAGGCCTGTTGTGTTACCCGCAAATAGCTTCAAATTAGAATAATGGGTTGTAATTACACCACGAACTTTCTTATTGTTTAAAACTTCTAATACAGCCTCAGCCATTGGTCCACCAAACTGAGGGTCGGTACCTGTACCAAATTCATCTATCAAAACCATTGTTTTTGGCGAAGCATGTTCTACGAAATAACGCATTTTCTTTAGATGCGCACTATACGTACTCAAATCGCTCTCAATAGATTGATCGTCTCCGATATCAGCGAAGATATTTTCGAAAATGCCAACTTCTGAGTTTGCATCAACCGGAATTAATAACCCGGTTTGAAGCATAATCTGCAATAAACCAACAGTTTTCATACACACAGATTTGCCTCCAGCATTTGGGCCGGAAACCAATACGATGCGTGTTTCTGCATCGATATGAATGTTTAACGGCGTTACAGTCTTTTTCTCTTCGGCAAATGAAAGCATCAATAACGGATGCCTTGCATTGATTAATTTAGTCTTAGCCTCCTTTAATAAACCTGGCATCTCTGCTTCCACATCGATGGCAAACATCGCTTTTGCTCTAACAAAATCCAGCTTTGTTAAAAACCCATGATATGATAAAAGCAAAGGGGAATATGGCCTCAACTCATCAGTTAAAGCGATTAAAATCTTTATTATTTCTCTGCGCTTATCAAACTCTAAATCGCGGAGTTTATTATTTAGCGCAAAAACCTCTTCAGGTTCAATGTAAACCGTTTGTCCGGTAGCCGATTCATCATGTACAAAACCTTTAAGTTTACGCTTATTTTCCGCCAAAACCGGAATACACATTCTGCCATCGCGAATGGTCAAACTTCCATCAGCAACCCAGTTATTTGCAATTGCCTGTTTGTAAATGGAATCCATTCGTTTTCGCACATCTTGTTCCGCCTTTGAAATAGATGCGGTAATTTCCTGCAATTCTTTTGATGCATTTGGTTTAATTTTTCCTTTAGCATCAATCACATTTTCTATTTTTCGAAGGATATTCTTCTCAATCGGTAAATGCTCAAATAAAGCTTCTAAAGTTGGGTAAACCTCCGCTCTTTCTTCAAAAAACCTTAAAACAGAAAAAACGGTTTGTAATGAGGTATAAATTTGAAACCATTCTTCCTCTTGCAAATAAGTACCCTCTACACGTATCTTTTCTACTAGCGCTTTAATATCAAAAAAACTATTTATTTGTAATGGTTCCTGATTTTGTATGATACTTTTGAATTCATTGGTTTGACGGAGAAATTTATCTATCTGATCGAAACGATTCATTACCTGCATCTTCTGCACCATCATTTGCCCCATCGGACTTAAACAGTGCTTACTTATCAGTTGCCTGATTTCTACAAAGCCTAAACGCTCTAAACAATTCTCGGGATATAACATATTACTTAACTTCGGGGCGGACTTTAATTTTAGATTTAGCTATTGAATCGGCTTTAGACATGGCTTTTTGTTGCTTTGCCAAGCGCTGGGCAATATTTTTATACATTTTATCTAAATCCTGCGGATGTTTATAATAGTAATTCATACTTTGAGCATACCTGGCGGAGTCAGTTCCAAATTTTTTATATATACCCTTGTAATAAGAGGCAGCAATTTTTTTCGACGAATCGGGCATTGGAATTGTAGAAATGTAACCATCCGTTACATGAATGTCATATAATATTTCCTGCATTTTATCTGGTGCAATAATGTTTGGTGGCATTTTTTGCCTACAGGAGGCCAATGCAACAATTGCCATTAAAACACATATCAATCTTCTCATTCTCAATTAAAATATTATTTATTGCCCAAATTGCAGCAAGGTTATTAATTTTACGCAAAAATAGTTATAAATGAGCATAGCTGATAATCTTAAACATTATAAAAGTGAAGTAGAGGCTGATGGCGTAAAATTAATTGCAGTTTCTAAAACGCAAAGCAATGAAGCCATTTTAGAAGCGTACCACGCCGGACAAAGAATTTTTGGAGAAAATCATGTTCAGGAGATGGTTGATAAATATGAACAACTCCCCCAGGATATTGAATGGCACATGATTGGCCATTTACAAAGCAATAAAGTAAAATACATTGCGCCTTTTGTAAGCCTGATACATGGCGTAGATAGCCTTAAATTGCTGCAAGAAATAAATAAGCAAGCCGCAAAAAATAAACGTGTTATAGATTGTTTACTTCAGGTTTATATCGCCGATGAAGACACAAAATTTGGTTTAGGTCATGACGAGTTAATCGAACTTTTACGTTCAGACGAATATGCCGGGTTGAAAAACATCAGGATAGTTGGGTTAATGGCCATCGCAACGAATACAAAAAATGAAAAACAAATCGCAATTGAATTCCAGGAGTTAAAAGTATTTTTTGATGGTATAAAGGTTAGTTTTTTCCGTAAAGATGATTATTTCAAAGAATTATCGACAGGTATGAGTGCCGATTATAAAATTGCAATTGAAGAAGGAAGTACGATGGTTAGGATAGGCAGTGCCATTTTCGGAAAAAGAATTATTAAACATTTTAAAGCTGATATTTCGGCAAATTAAGGTAGTAGATGAATTTAGATATCAGGACTGCAGTTGCTGGTGACTGCCCAAGAATTTTAGAACTTATAAACGAGCTTGCGGTTTACGAGCGTGCGCCTGAAGAAGTAACCGTAACGCTCGAACATTTTATAGATGCAGGATTTGGCCAAAACCCAGTATGGAAAGCTTTCGTTGCTGAAGTTGATGGTTCAATTGTAGGCTTTGCGCTATATTATACGCGATACTCAACCTGGAAAGGTTGCCGTTTGTATTTAGAAGATTTTATTGTAACCGAACATTATCGAGGTAAGGGCATTGGTAAAGTACTTTTTGAAAAGGTTATAGAAGAAACTAAAAATGGTAATTATTGCGGTATGGTTTGGCAGGTTTTAGACTGGAACGAACCTGCAATAAATTTTTATAACAAATACAAAGCCCAACTTGAAGAAGGATGGTTAAATGCGTCTTTTTCTAAAGAACAGGTAAAGGCATTCTAAAATATGGATATTTTTAAATTCGGTGGTGCTTCTGTTAAAGATGCTGATGGCGTAAAAAACCTGGCCAACATTGTTCGTGATTATAAAAAAGGAGAATTGTTAATCGTTATCTCGGCAATGGGTAAAATTACCAATAAGCTCGAAGAACTTACTTTTGCCTATTTAGCGCAATCTGATGAGGCACACAAAATTTTTGATGAAGTTAAACACTTCCATTTCAACTTAATCGAACAATTATTCGAAGGAAAGGAAAATCCAGTTTATGATGATGTTGCCAATACATTTGTAGAAATAGACTGGTTGATTGAAGATGAACCAGACGATAATGCAGATTATATTTACGACCAAATTGTATCTATCGGCGAGGTTGTATCAACAAAAATTGTTGCTGCGTGGTTAAATGAAACCGATAATAAGACGCTTTGGGTTGATGCCAGAAATTACATACAAACCGACAATACGTATCGTGAAGGGAAAGTTGATTGGGATAAAACAAACCAGATTATCCAAAGAGATTTATTGCCTTTAATGCAACAAAACATCATTGTTACGCAAGGCTTTATCGGAGGCACAAGCGAGAATTATACAACAACTTTAGGCCGAGAAGGTTCGGATTATTCTGCGGCTGTTTTCGCTTTTTGCTTAAATGCAGCAGCTTTAACCATATGGAAAGATGTTCCAGGCGTTTTAAATGCCGATCCGAAATGGTTTGACGAAACGGAAAGAATCCCGCAACTTTCTTACCACGATGCAATTGAATTAACGTATTATGGTGCTACTGTTATCCATCCAAAAACAATAAAGCCGCTTCAAAACAAAGGCATTCCGCTTTTCGTACGTTCATTCATTCAACCTGAAGGTAGTGGTACAGCAATTACAAAAGATAATAATCCTTTACCTGTTCCATCGTTTATCTTCAAGATAAATCAAGCGCTTATTTCTATTTTCCCTAAAGATTATTCATTTATAATCGAAGAGAACCTGAGCAATATATTTGAACTTTTCCATCAGCATAAAATCAAAATAAATACGATGCTGAATTCTGCGATTAGTTTTTCGGTAAGTGTAGATGATAATGAGGTAAAAATTGCCAGACTTATTGAAGCCCTATCTACACAATTTACAGTAAAATACAATAAAGGCTTGGAACTGGTAACCATTCGCTATTATAACCAACAAACCATAGATAGAGTTACCGTTGGTAAGGATATTTTGTTAGAGGTTAAAAGCAGACATACTTGCCAGATGGTGATGAAAAATAAATCGTGATTTCTGGCTTTACGAGCTTACTTTAATCCCAAATAGGCGGCAAAAAAATGAATAAAAAAATTTTAGATAAGGCAATACAAGATTACATTCTTTCGCATTTAAGTGCTGATGTAAACCAAATTGCTTTAGCTAAAAGTCCTTTCGAAGGCGTTAGCGCTGCTGAACTTGCGAACCAGATCACTGCAAAAAAGAAAGCAGAGAAAAAATTACCTTCTTGGGTTAATGCGGAAGGAATTTATTACCCTCCAGCGCTCTCGATTGAGCAAACTTCTTCAGAAGTTACCGCAAAATATAAAACTAAACTAGTTAAAGGGAAATCATTAATTGATATTACAGGTGGATTCGGGGTTGATTCTTTTGCATTCGCAAAAAACATAGAACAAGTTATTCACTGCGAAATTAACGTTGAGTTGTCTGATATTGCAAAGCATAATGCTAAGGTTTTAGGATTCGATAATATTGAGTTTAAAGCCTTAGATGGCCTTGACTTTACACAAAACGCTAAAGAGAAGTTTGGAACGATATACATAGATCCGGCAAGACGAACCCAAAAAGGTAAAGTTTTCATGCTCAAAGATTGCACACCTGATGTCATCGGGAGTCTGGATGTCTTATTAACAAAAACGCAGCGAATAATTATTAAAACTGCTCCCCTGCTTGATATTTCGGCAGGTTTACAAGAACTGAGCAATGTGAGTGAAATTCATATTGTAAGCCTAAAAAACGAATGTAAAGAATTACTGTGGGTGTTGGAGGAGAATTTTACAACCAGCCCCAAAATTGTAGCCGTAACACTAAATCAAGAAGAAAAAGTATTTACCTTCATTAAAGAGGAAATGAATACCGAAACAATATATGCTGATTTAATAAATCCCGGAGATTATTTATATGAACCTGATGCGGCTCTTTTAAAAACCGGCGCTTTCGACTTGATTGGCAAACATTTTAAGCTCTTAAAATTACATCCACAAACCCAGTTATACATTTCTAATAGCGTAGATAATGAATTCCCGGGAAGGGTTTTCGAAATTAAGGAAATATTATCTACAGGAGATTTAAAAAGAGAGAAATCGTTAAGGGGCAACATTATCGTTAGAAATTACCCCGGCAAACCCGAAGAACTCGTCAGAAGATATAAAATTAAATCGGCTAAAGAAGATTTTATAGTTTTTACAAAGAATATCAAAGGAGAAAACATTATTATCCTTGCAACAATTATTCAGTATTACTAAAAAAAGCCCTCCATAAATTGGAAAGCTTTTTCTGCATTTGGGATGTACAATTTATTAATATCGCTTAAACTTTCTTAACATTTACCGCTTGTAAACCTTTTCTGCCTTCAGCTACTTCAAATTCTACTTCATCGTTTTCTTTTAGGCTCTCAATTCCACCTAAAACATCTTTAAAATGTACAAATAAATCTTTATTATCCTCTTGAACAATAAATCCAAAGCCTTTTTGAGTGTTAAACCATTTAACTTTTCCGCTAGCCATAAAAAAAATAAAAAAATTGTATAAAAAAATAAAACCCTTAACGCTTTGCCTCTAATTCTCTACAACTAATTGAAGTTTAAACAAGCTAAACAATCAGAATAAGCGTTAATATTGAAACAAAACTATCAAATATAATAATTTACAGATATAATGCAATTGGTTTAAAGTCAATTGATAATTAATTTCTGTATTAGCAGCAAAAAAATTACTTATTTGGCTGCGGTGTGGTTCGTAAATAAGGTTTAATTACTTTATGTCCTTTCGGAAACCTGTCAGGGATATCTTCGGTTTTAATGCTATTTACAACAATAACATCTTCTCCGTCTTTCCAGTCTGCAGGTGTAGCAACACTATAATTCGCCGTTAATTGCAGGGAATCAATTACCCGCAAAACCTCATTAAAGTTTCTTCCAGTAGATGCCGGATAAGTAATAATAAGTTTAACCTTCTTATCAGGACTTATAATAAACAACGACCTAACTGTTAATGTTTCTGAGGCATTTGGATGAATCATGTCATACAGGTTTGCTACTTTTTTTTCAGGGTCTGCAATTATCGGGAATTCTACAGATGTGTTTTGAGTCTCGTTGATGTCCTTAATCCATCCTTTGTGAGATTCAGCAGAATCAACACTAATGGCAAGAACTTTTACGTCCCTCTTTTCAAACTCATCTTTTAATGCGGCTGTACGACCTAATTCAGTTGTACATACTGGTGTATAGTCTGCAGGGTGAGAAAATAGAACGCCCCAGCTATCACCCAGATAATCGTAAAAATCAATTTCTCCTATAGATGTATTTGCCTGGAAATTTGGCGCAGTGTCGCCTAATCTTATACTCATGATTTTATTATTTAAGTTGATTAAAACAAATTTAACGAATAGTATACAAAATATATAGACAATATATATTTTTTAGACAAACAAATTAGATTTGCACAAAAAAACCCTGATGGGTTTAGCCAACAAGGTTTTAAGCATATTAATTTGTTTGGGGTATTAATTATAAACTTTTATCATGAAAACATAATCTTGCAATTTCTCAATTTGCCTGGCACGTTTCATTCCTGATAATACACTTTTTCTATTTACGGTTAATTTTTTACCTAGAGAATCTTGAGGTATTGCTCTCATCGCTTCTAAAATATATTTCGATTTTATAGCAAAAGACGCACCTTCTGCAGAAGTTTCCTTACCGCTGATAATACCTACAAGATTACCATTGTTATCTAAAAGCGGCCCGCCACTGTTTCCAGGATTCAAAGGAATTGCCACCTGGTATTGTGTTGTATCACCAATAAAGCCACTTTTCGAACTAACATAACCCTCACCTAAAACTGCATCATCTTTAGGATAACCCCAAGTGTATACATTTTCACCAACGCCGGTACTATTCTTTTTAATAGTGTAAGGTAAAGCTGATAAATTTTTGAAGTGTTTATCATCAATCTTTAAGATTGCAATATCATATTCAGGATCTCGGTGTACAACCTTTACTTTAAAAGATTCACCCTCGCTATTTTGAATATAAACCGAATCTGCATCTTTAATTACATGGAGATTGGTAGCAATGTAACCATTTGTTGAAACTGCAAAACCCGTACCGCCAAAATTACCTGGATTTGATTCCTTGCTTGCCGGTAAATTATCACTGCTAATTTTCCTAATTAAATTATTCTGCGTTTTTACCGCATTAGTAACCTGTTTACTCAACTGAACATATTTATCAGCCTGTTGGCTACTGTGTTGTATTGAATAAATAGAAACAAAAGACAATACAATGAAAGATGCAGCTACGGCAATTGCAGATTTATGCTTGCGCCATAGCTGAACTACACGGGATGGATGAGGCCCTAACTGTGTGGACAAAGCATCAACATCAATTTCAGAATGAATATTATCCAGCTGCTCTTTTAAAAGCAACTGTTGCGAATATTCTTCCATTGTATGTAAAAACACTTTATGCGAAACAACCTTATGATCTACAGCCGCATCATTTCGTCGCAACTGTTCAAAAGCTTCCGTTTCTTGTGCATTAAGTTTACCTAAAAGATAATCTTCAATAATTGCATCTAACTCTAAATCGTTTCTCATCTCAATTATTAATGTTGAAAAAATATTTTCTTTAACCGTTGCAGGCATTTATATTTTTGTGTTTTTGCATTATCTGTATTGGTATAACCAAACTTTTCGCAAATATCCTGCATGGATAAATTATGTATATAAAAATCTTGAATAATAGTTTTGCAAGGTTCTCCTAAGTTTTCGAGCGCAGATTGCATTTTTACAAAAGCTGCATCCTTTTCTTCGTGGTGATCCACATCTTCCTCAACTTCAAAAACATCCTCATAATCGGTTATATTCCCTGTCTTCTTACTATTCTGACTCAGTTTTTTTAGCCAGATGCGCCGGCATACCGAATAAATATATGTTTTTAACTTGCTGCTGAGTTCAAAATCCCCCTCTTTAACTTTGTTATATAGAATAATAATAGCTTCCTGATAAACATCTTTAGCATCATCTTCACTGCCATTATTATTAAGGATAAATTGCAATATCATCGCAAAATGTGCCTTATATAACTTATTTAATGTATCTGCAGAGTTATTTAGAATACCTAAAATAAACTCTCTATCTGTTGGAACTGAACTCTTTAAACCGTTATTCACCAATTAATACGTTTTTCTGTAAATAGTAACCCAATATTAGATAAAAAAAATATTTATAGCTACTAACAAAGGTTTAATACTATCCACACTGAAACGGTAACCCTCCGCCTGAAAAAATATTTTCACTTTTTTAAAAATTATCGGGTTACCTTTTTACCTTTGCGGCATTAATGATAAATTAATTAATACTTAAAAAATTCAAAAATGAAAAATTCATTCAAATTAGGCTTTTTAGCTTTAGCATTATCTTTATCAGTAGCAGCTTGTAATTCAGAGAAAAAAGCTGAAGGTGCTGATACTACAGCAACTGATTCTACTACAATCGTTACTGATACTACTGCAAAAGATACTACAGTAACTGATTCAACTGTAAAAGATACTACAGTTAAAACTACTACTGAGAAAACTGAAGTTAAACACTAGTTTACCTTTACTCATAAAAAAAGGCTTTGAGAGTTTCTCAAAGCCTTTTTTATTTTTTTTAATTTTTTTGGGTTACCTTTTTTAAATCTTGGTATAAAGGGTAATTAATAACTTAAAACAAAAAAACTCGGATATGAAAAATGCATTCAAATTAGGCTTCTTAGCTTTAGCTTTATCTTTATCAGTTGCTGCTTGTAACTCAGAAAAAAAAGAAGGTGGTGCTGATACTACTGTAACTGATTCTTCTACAATCGTTACTGATACTACTGCTGTTGACACTACTGTTAAAGACTCTACAGTAAAAGACACTACAGTTAAAGCAACAACTGAAAAAACTGAAGTAAAACACTAGTTTTCACTTTAATCATAAAAAAAGACCTTAGATTTATGCTAAGGTCTTTTTTTATGCTCAAAAATTAGAAATCATATTGGCAGAACAATTCTTTCTATACTTACTCCTTAAAATCCATCAATTGTAGTAAATTTGCGCCAAAATTATATTTCGCATAATGAATCTAACATCACTACAAGCTATTTCACCTGTTGATGGCCGTTACAGAAAAACAACTGAAAATCTAGCCGCCTACTTTTCAGAAGAAGCACTAATAAAATACCGTGTTTTTGTCGAAATAGAATATTTCATCGCACTTTGCGAAATAAACTTGCCTGGATTAGAAGACTTTGACAAAAGCCTATATGCTCAACTTCGAAAAATTCATCAGGATTTTTCTGAAACCGATGCACTCGAAATAAAAGAGACCGAAAAAGTAACCAATCACGATGTTAAAGCAGTTGAATATTTTATAAAAAGCAAATTTGACACATTATCGCTAAATGAATACAAGGAGTTTATCCACTTTGGATTAACCTCGCAGGATATAAACAACACAGCAATTCCATTCTCAATAAAGCTTGCTTTAAATGAAAGTTATTATCCTGCAATTGCTAAACTTATCGATAAAATTAATGAGCTTGCCACAGAGTGGAAAGACATCCCGATGTTGGCCCACACTCATGGTCAGCCTGCTTCTCCAACCAAATTAGGCAAAGAGTTTTTAGTTTTTGCAGAGCGTTTGAGCATTCAGCTTGAAAGTTTACATAATATTCCAAACAGCGCAAAATTTGGTGGTGCAACCGGAAATTTTAATGCACACCATATTGCTTACCCTCAAGTTAACTGGGTAGATTTCTCGAACAAATTTGTAAATGAAACATTAGGTTTAACCAGGGCACAACACACCACACAAATCGAGCATTATGATCAGTTTGCGGCACAATGTGATGCTTTGAAGCGTATTAATAACATTATAATTGATTTAGACAGAGATATCTGGACATATATTTCGAAAAATTACTTCAAGCAAAGAATTAAGGCCGGAGAAATCGGTTCTTCGGCAATGCCACATAAAGTTAATCCCATCGACTTTGAAAATGCTGAAGGAAATGCTGGAATTGCCAATGCTTTATTCGAATTCTTCGCCGCAAAACTTCCAATATCACGCTTACAGAGAGATTTAACCGATTCTACAGTTTTAAGGAATGTTGGTGTACCATTCGGGCATACTTTAATTGCAATTAATTCAACCTTACGTGGGTTGAATAAGATTCTTTTAAATGAAGCAGCGTTGCATGCAGATTTAGATGATAACTGGGCAGTTGTGGCCGAAGCCATTCAAACCGTACTCAGAAGAGAAAACTATCCTAATCCTTACGAAGCACTGAAAGAGTTGACAAGAACCAACGCTAAGATAAATGCTGAAAGTATTGCCAATTTTATCGAAGGTCTGGAGGTTTCTGAAGCAATTAAAGTTCAGTTGAGAAATATTACACCATTTAACTATACAGGCGTTTTCTAGTTAAATTAAATTGACGCTAAACAGACAGCTCATAAAAGCTTTTTTAGGCAGTATTTGTTAATTTTGTTTATTCTAATTGATTAAGACATGACCATTAACGTATATACAGAACAAACGCCCAACCCGGCAACCATGAAATTCATGGTTAACAAGTTATTAATTAACGGAAGTGAAGATTTTGCGACAAAGGAAAGTGCTGAAGTTTCGCCTTTTGCTAAAGAGTTATATAAGTTCAACTTTGTAGCAGGCGTTTTTTTTGCAAGTAACTTTGTTACGATTACAAAAACCGATGATGCAGACTGGGCAGATATTGAAGCAATTTTAAAAGAGTTTGTAAAAGGTGCTGTTGAATCTGAATTGAAAATTAAAGAGGCTACCGCCGAGGAAGCCCCTGCTTTTGAAGGTTCGGAAACCGAAATCAAAATACAGCAAATTTTGCACGATTATGTTCGTCCTGCTGTTGAGCAAGATGGTGGTGCCATAACCTATAAATCTTTTGATGAAGGCGTGGTTACTGTAGAACTTCGTGGTTCTTGCAGTGGTTGTCCTTCTTCAACAATTACATTAAAATCCGGAATACAAAACTTATTACAAAGAATGGTTCCCGAAGTAACTGAGGTTGTTTCTGAAGCCTTATAATAATATCAAAGTTAATAACGAAAAAAGCTCTGGATTTATCCGGAGCTTTTTTCGTTATCGCTTCTATAAGAAGTGCCTTTTTATTGCTTCTAGCATTTCGGTTGTTAATTTCCCATTGGTAGCAAGAATTTCTCTTTTAGTAAAATATTCATTTCCTCCAGAAAAATCGAACACCTCACCTCCTGCTTGTTGAACGATAAAACAACCTGCGGCAAAATCCCATTGTTGTAAATTAAACTCGAAAAAAGCATCGAAACGCCCACAAGCGGTGTAAACTAAATCTATAGCAGCAGCGCCAATACGGCGAACCCCATGGCTTTTCTGCATCATTTCTTCCAATAATTTTAAGTATTGAGGCTGCTTATCGAATTGATAATACGGAAAACCTGTTGCCAGCAAACTTGATTTCAAATCGGGATTTACAGAAACCTGAATTTCTTTTTTATTTAAAAAAGCCATTCCGCCCTTGTAAGAATAAAACATTTCACCTCTGTTTAATTCATAAACAACCCCTAAAACAGGTAATGCATCTTCATAAAGGGCAACACTAATGCCGTACGCCGGAATTCCGTGAATAAAATTCGTTGTTCCATCCAGCGGGTCGATTATCCATTTGTAAATCTTTCCTTCTCTACTAATGGTTTTCTCTTCTGTAATAAAACCTGCATCGGGAATTAGCTTTTCGAGGTTTTGAACAAGTTTCTGCTCTGCAGTTTTATCTACATAAGAAACCATATCATTCAAACCTTTATACTCAATCTTGTTTGCATCAAATTGCATTGCTTCCTTCCGGATAAAATTTCCGGTAAGCTTTACAATTGAGATGACTTTATTGCATAGTAATTCGTAATTCATGCTTTATTAACAACAAAACCATTTAGCTTGTTGAGATTAAATGAAACAATTGAATAATTAAGCGAGTTTGTTTTTATTTCTCAGCGCATAAAGGCTCAACGCAATGCCACCGATTACCAGGAATGTAGAAATCATTTCTGCTTGTGTAAATGGCGGTAAACCAAGAACATGATATTTTGAGTTTACGCGTATTAACTCGATAAAGAAACGCTCAACTCCGTTAAGTATCATATAAATACCGAACATTAATCCGGGTGCTTTTATTCTATCGCGGATGCTCCACAAGAAAGCGAATAAAATTAAACAAATAATAACTTCGTAAATTGGGGTTGGATAAACGCCCTGGGCAAGTTCATTACAGAATTTTCCGGTACAACCTGGAATCGGAATTCCTTCGCCAACAACATTATTTGGATATTTATAAGACCATAACCAATCTGGCAACCATGAAAATGGCTTTGGATTTGGGTTAACAATTCCCCAGTCTCCATCGCCTGATAAGTGGCAACCGATTCGACCAACAGCATAGGCTAACATCATGCCAGGACCGCCAACATCGAGCATATGTAACGGTTTTATACCATGTTTTCTGGCGATGTAAAGTACTGCAGCGCCACCACAAATTAACCCCCCATAAAAAGTAAAACCTCCGGCAGAAAAAATCCTTTCTATAGGATGCTGTACAAAATCATCCCAGTATTCTAATCCATCGAAAATTTTGGCACCCAAGAAACCGCAAACTGCAGCCCACACCACCAGGTTACTCATAATTTGATATGGGTGAACCGTAACTTCAACTTCTTTTGGTTTCGGAAGTTTAACCTTGTTTTTCTCTTTGTAATCCCAATAAGCGAACAGGCCACCTAAAACTAAACCGCCAATCACATTTCCTTTTAAAGACAATAAAACAACCTCAATATTATCGGCGGCGAGCTGATAGTTTATAATTAAGTATAAAAGCTTGTAACCAATAATAAAACCGAACAAGCCATTCAAAATAAGGTCGCTTGTGCTTGCAGGGAGTCCTAACGTTACCTTCTTTTTGAATGAATGAAGAATACCAAGGGCTTCTTTTCGCTTCAGTTCCTGAGCGAAAGCCCAATAACCTGCCACGAATGCTAAAGCGACAAATAAACCAAATGTTTTAAATGGCAGTGGTAAGTTAATACCAAAAAGATATTCTAAAAAGTGTGAAACGGTAGGAAACATACAAATAATTTGAAGCGAAGATAGTAAACAAAGCGTAAAGCTGAAAGGTTTAAGGCGACACCTTAAAACCAGAAACTAATTCGGTATAAGGCCTTAGTCAGATTAGCTAATATTAATGATGTGCGTAGGCTGTTTCTAATTCTGCAACTTCAACTTCACCGTCTGCAGTTAATTCTAAAAGTTTAACACCTTTAAGTTCATTAACCATAATCGGATCATATTTCGCCCTAACTTTTACATAATTTTTAGTAAAGCCGTGCATGTAGCCCATTTTTTGATCTGCTTCAAATAAAACTTCAGCTTCGCTGCCGATTTGAGATTGATAAAATGCCCTGCGTTTTTTATCAGATAATATGTGCAACATTTTACTTCTCTCATTTCGCTCGCTGCCTGCAACAACACCTTTCATTTCAGCAGCAGCTGTTAATTCTCGTTCTGAATAGGTAAATACGTGCAAATATGAAATTTCAAGCTCATTTAAGAACTGGTACGTATCTAGAAAATCTTCTTTCGTTTCTCCTGGGAAACCAACAATAACATCGACACCGATGCAACAGTTGGGCATAACTTCCTTAATTTTTGCGACACGTTCCACATATAAATCCCGGCGGTAGCGTCGGCGCATTAAGCCAAGTATTTTATCAGAACCAGATTGCAAAGGAATATGGAAATGTGGAACAAAGCGTTTTGATGTCGCTACAAACTGTATAATATCATTGCTCAAAAGATTAGGCTCTATTGAGGAAATCCTGATTCTTTCGATTCCCTCTACTTCATCTAAAGCCTTAACCAAATCGAAAAATTTATCTTCTCTCTGTCCGTTACGAATTCCAAAGTCGCCAAGATTAACACCAGTTAACACAATCTCTTTAACGCCACTCCCGGCAATCATTTTAGCACGGGTAACAACATTTTCAACTGTATCGCTACGGCTTGCGCCACGGGCTAAGGGAATGGTACAATACGTACACGGATAATCGCAACCGTCCTGAACCTTTAAAAAAGTACGGGTTCTATCACCTATTGAATAAGATGCAATAAAATTGTGGTTTACCTTTTCAATATTTTGCTGATGAACAATTGCTTTCGGATTTTTTGTTAAATCGGAAATGTATTCAACTATTCTAAATTTCTCAGCGGCGCCTAAAACCATGTCAACACCTTCAATTTCGGCAATTTCCTGAGGTTTTAATTGCGCATAGCATCCAACAATAGTTATGTAGGCATTTGGCGAATGCTTTAAGGCTTCTTTTACAACCTTGCGGCATTTTTTATCGGCATGGTCTGTTACCGAACAAGTATTAATTACGTAAACATCAGCAGCATCCTGAAATTCCACAACCGAATAACCGGCATCGGTGAATAAACGTCCGATAGTTGATGTTTCCGAGAAATTTAACTTACAACCTAATGTATAAAATGCGACCTTTTTCATTTAGCCAGCAAAGATACAACTTTGAAACAAGATTGAAGATTTCGCATTTTAGTTTAATATAACCTTACAGTAATATAACAAAATAAAAAAATTCAGCTTATTTTTCTTGCCAGCGATAAGTTTCCTGCTCAAATCCGGCTAAATCTAAAACACGATTTACAACAGTTTCGGCAACCTCATCAATGGTTTTAGGCAGACTATAAAATGATGGATTGGCAGGACAAATAATTCCACCAGCCTCAGTAACTATTTTCATATTATTTATATGTATCAGGCTGAAAGGTGTGTCGCGAACAACGGCGATTAATTTCCTACGTTCTTTTAAAATAACATCGGCAGCCCGGGATATTAAATCGTTTGAAATGCCATGAGCAATTCTACCTAAAGTACCCATAGAACATGGAATAATTATCATGGTGTCATATTTCGCAGAACCAGATGCAAAAGGAGCGTTAAAGTCGCTTTTATGATAAAATTTGAAATCGTAATGGTTGTAATCCTCATTACCAAGCTCAAACCGCCATACCTCTTTTGCATTATCACTCATCACAACGCCAATAGATTCAATCTGACTGCTCAGTTTAGTCAATTTATTAAACAATACTTTAGCATAAACAGAACCGCTGGCACCCGTTATGGCAACAATTACTTTTTTCTTCCCCATTATAAAAGCAAAAATAGTATTTATTAAATTTAGAAAACAAAAAAGGGCCGAATACAAGTATTCGACCCTACATCTACCTATGAAAAACATACCCTCGAAAGGGTAAGAACAAATATATATATTTTTTTAAAAAAAGATAACTCCGAGTTGTTAAATCGTAAAAAACACAAAATAATTTCTACTACTGTAGCTCAGAATACTGATTATCAATTATTTAAAATTATTAAAATGTAAAACTTTTTTTCAATTTATGTGTGCATTTTAGAAAAAACATTAGAAAAATGTAAAATAATGAATATCAGCCAGTCTTATAATGTAGACTTATTTTTCTTAACATCTGCAGATTTGAAAGTTTATTGTTTTATTTTGAAGCAATGACAATAAGATTTAGCTATTTTTTGATTTTGAAACGAATAAACTGAAAAGTGTTCTCCGCCCTCCCAATTTTAAAATATTAGGGTATATGTAAATTTAGGTATTCATAAAAGCTGCACCAATTCATAAATTTAAACCTATCAGATCAGTCTTAATTTTTTAGTTCGATTATTAATAAAAAAAGCCCCAGCGTATGCTGAGGCTAGTCTTTCTTACATCCCAAACAAGAGTTATTGCTTTGGTGCCGAAGAAGTTTCAGGAGCTTTCCCAATTAACTCCATAAATTGATCCAGTTTAGGTGTAATGATAATTTGTGTACGCCTGTTTTTCGATTTTCCTGCCGGAGTGCTATTATCCGCTACAGGATTAAACTCTCCTCTACCACCTGCAGTTAACCTTTTCGGATCCACAGCATATTTTGTTTGTAACACCTGAACAACTGATGATGCTCTGAGCGCACTCAAATCCCAATTATTTCTAATGTTGGTTTGGGCAATTGGCACATTATCTGTGTTACCTTCAATCAATACATCATAGCTATCATAATCTTTAATAATTTTCGCAATCTTACTCAAAGTTTCTCCAGCCTTATCAGAAACTTCGTAACTACCTGATTTGTATAACATATTATCTGCCAATGAAATATAAACCACACCTTTTAATACCTGCACATCAACATCGCCTAATTCTTCCCTGCTTAATGAGCGGGTTAGATTATTCGTTAACACCATATTAAGCGAATCGCTTTTGTTTTTGGCATTAATTAATTGTTTAATGTATTTATTTGAACTATTAATTTCGTCAACTAGTTTAGAAATGTTAACATTTCCTTGGTTACTAGAGCTCAGGCATTTATTAAGTGCATCCTGCAAAGCGGCAGTATTAGCTTTTTCAGATGCAATTTGCTCTTCCAGGCTTTTAACTCTGCTATTTGCACCTGTAAGTTCTCTTTGACTATCCTGATATTTATTACTTAATTCCTGGTTTCGCTCACGGAGCTTAGCGTACGTTGATTCTAATTCGGTATATTTTTTATTACTCACACAACCTGATATCAGAATTAATGCGGTAAACACTAAAGGGATTGATTTGTAAAATTTCATAACTTATTATTTAATTTTTAAATTATTAACTTGATAATGAGGAACAACAACCGATCCCTTTTAAAGTTTTAAAACTAATTTTAAGCTTTATTAACGCTTAGCCAGGCATTTAAAATGAGTGAATATTTTAAAATTTTTACAAAAAAGTCTCATAAAATCTCCAAATTGTTTTTATATATTCGACTACTAACAAAACCAGACATGATCAATAAGAAAACCATTACTTTAGCTATGCTCGCAGCTGTCGTTATTTTTTTAAGCGCATTTATGCCTAAACAACAAGAAGCCTTTAAAGCAAAAAATCTTAAAGTTCTTCCTAAAAACATAAGTAAGGAAGATTTAGACAAAGTGATGGATGGTTTTAAGGCCTCATTAGGTGTGAGATGCAATTATTGCCACGCATCAGTTAAAGATAACCCACGAAAGATGGATTTTGCCAGTGATGAGAACGCCAAAAAAGATGTTGCACGAGAAATGATGAGAATGACAACTAAAATAAACAAGAAATATTTCCAACAAACCATGAAAGACGGTACAGGATTAATAGAAATTTCTTGCACCACCTGTCATAATGGAAAATCGGAACCTGTTTTAAAGTCAAATCCAGCTGTAAAATAATTACACGAAATATTATCAAATTTAAGCTTAACTATATAGGTTAAGCTTTTTTTGTTTAAAATAAGTTAAATTCAACATGCAATTTTAGATTCCTTTTGTTTTAAACCTCCAATTGTATTATTTTGCAGCATTAATAAAACATAATTAGATTTTTTCTTGTTAAGTGTTACTTAAAACTTAATAATCCCTGAATTACAAACTTATTTTTATGACTAAAATTTTTATCGGCGGTTTAGCTGACAATATTCAGGAAATGGATTTGGCTATTTTGGTAAGCCTACATGGCGAAATCGACACTATTAAAGTGGTTAGAGATAGGGCAACGGGCAAATGTAAAGGTTACGCTTTTTTAGAGATACCTAAACTCAACGATGCGAAAAATATTATTTCCATGTTAAACGGTGAAACATTTAAGGGAAATACTTTAACAATTAAAATTTCGGAAGAAGGCACACCAAAGCCGGCTCCAAAGTTCAATAAATTTGCCCCAAGGAAATTCTCGAGATAAGAATTTAATAACAAAAATGCGGATACCAATCCGCATTTTCTATTTACTCTTAAACAGAATTAAAAACACTTTTGAAGTATGAGAAATAATACTTAAAATTACAATTCATTAATTATTGTTGCAAAACATGATTAATTGTTTGTTAAATGCAGGGTATTTATTTATCCTGCATTTTTTATTAAAAAGCTTTACGATAACATTTACCTGCTTAATGATGAATACCAGTTTATTGGATGAGAACGCAAGTTCATCCCGTTGCTTTCTACGTGATAAAGTATTATCGGTATTGTAAAATCTACTAATTTTTCAACCTTCCGGGATAAACTACCAAGAAAATCACCACTTGAAATCCCTTCTTTAAGGTGAACATAAATTACTGTTGCCGTTTTAAATTCGAACCGCTCAATTTTTCCCGGCCACTCCTTTTTAATCTTATTTAGGAAGGCCGTAATTTTCTTTTCATCTTTTAAGGTATCCATAAGCTTAGGGTTTTGATGCCTCAAAATAATAATTTAATCAACACACAAATAGGTTGTAACAGATAGAATACAAAAATTTTACAAGGAGAAAGTTCGTTATTTAAGCGCTATCCAGACTGGTCCGTGGTCGCTTGATTTTTCCCAACCCCTAACATGCTTATCAACCCCGGCTGCAAGCAATCTGTTTTTCAGCAAAGGACTTAACAAAAAGTGATCTATTCTCAATCCTGCATTTCGTCCATATGCATTTAGAAAATAATCCCAAAAAGTGTAAATAACTTCATCAGGATATAAAGTTCTTAAAGCATCAGTCCACCCTTGAGCCATAAGATTTTGAAATGCAGCCCTAACTTCAGGACGAAATAAGGCATCATCAACCCATCTTTCGGGTTTATAAACGTCTAATTCCGTTGGCATAACATTATAATCACCACATAAAACCACTGGTAAATTATATTCCAAAAGTTTAGCTGCATGATTGGTAAGCCTTTCGAACCAAGCCAGTTTATAGTCTAATTTTGGCCCTGGGGCAGGGTTTCCATTAGGCAAATATAGGCAACCGATAACAACATCATCAATCATAGCTTCAATATATCGGCTATGTAAATCTTCATCATCTCCGGGTAATCCTCTCCTCAACTCTTTAATTTCCTTTCCTTTCGATAATATTGCTACACCATTCCAACTTTTTTGTCCATGCCAAATAGCGCTGTAGCCAGCATCATTTATTGCAGCCAAAGGAAATTTTTCATCCGGCGCTTTAAGTTCTTGCAAACATACTACATCGGGTTTAGTTTCTTCTAACCAGCGGAGTAAAACAGGAAGTCTTCCGTTTACGCCATTTACATTATAAGTAGCAATTTTCATTTCGATTTATTAATTAGTTAATATTATAAAAACTTATTCGAAGCCAAAAGTTTTTATCAATTAAAGTTAACTGTTGATTTGCAGCATCTATAGAGCCTAAAAGTTTTGCGTTTTACAAAAATCTTCAATGGATGCTCGAGATTATCAGCTATTATCTGATATTTACTAAACTTAAATCTCGAATGAGGAAATGCCTGAAGAAATAAAAAAATACGCACTTGTAACCGGAGCAAGTAAGGGAATTGGAAAATCAATATCAATTGAACTGGCTAAACGAGGATTTAATCTGATTATCGTTGCACGTTCGGAAAGTGAACTGCTAACACTTAAATACGAGATAAGTAAAAAATACAATGTTGCCGTTGAGGCTATCGTTTTAGATTTAAGTAACGAGCAGGCTCCAGCTGAACTTGCCCAGAATATAACATTAAAAAATTATCGGTTAAGCGCCTTAATAAATAATGCGGGTTATGGCTTGTGGGGTAATTTTTGTGAATTAAAACTAGATGAGCAAATGGCTATGTGCCGTTTAAATATGGATGCTGTAACAAAACTGTGCCATCTATTATTACCCAACCTGCTGAATGCAAATCAATCTTATATTTTGAATATTTCAAGTACTGCGGCATACCAGGCCGTACCAACGCTAGCCATCTATTCGGCTACAAAAGCATATATACTCTCCTTTACCAGAGCACTAAGATTTGAACTTAAAAATACCTCCGTTTCCGTTTCTTGCCTTAGCCCGGGCCCGGTTGATACCGGTTTTGCCCACCGTGCCGGGATGGATGCATTTAGCAAAATGGCTGAAAAGTTTAACATGAAGCCCAATGTTGTCGCAGAAATTGCCGTGAAAGGAATGCTCGCTAAAAAATCGGAAATCATTCCTGGTTTTACCAATTTTATTAGTGTTTATGCCAATAGGATATTGCCAAAAATCTTTATCGAAAAAATGGCAGCAGGAATTTACAAAACATAACCTGTAGAAAATATTTGATTTAATATTCTTTTAAATATTAAAAAAATGTTACGTTTGTATTAAATACTACTAAATCTATAGATAATGTATATTAAAACCCAGGCGTTTTATTTTTCACCAGCACAGAACCACTCGCGAATGCGAATGTGCTGTTGTTGTGCATAGTCTTCATAATCAGTCTTTTCTTAAATCTTTAAACTTTTACTCATGGCTACATCGTATCCTACATTTACCTTAACGGATAAACTTACGTTTGAACAATTAGATTTTTTTAACAAACACGGATTTATCCATTTTAGAAATTTTATTGAACAGGAAACGGTTGCTTCAATAATAAATGCCTCTAAACAAGTCGAAACTGATTGGATAAATCGCGATATTAAAAAAATAAATGGTGTACCAATTAAATACGGAAAAGATTTGGATGGCAGCCGGATTGTTCAGCGTTTCGCATTTATTAACCAGCAACACAAAACATTAAGCGGCTTGTTGCTCGACCCACGATTTAATGCGCTGCTGGAACTTGCAGGCAATGGCGCCAGACTAGGAACAGAGGAGAAAGACGGCATGGTCTTTAATCACTATATAAATGGCCCTGAAAGCAAATTCAGCAAAATGGGCTGGCATACGGATGGTCTTCGGGATATTTTTTATGGTTCAAAATTAAATCCGATGCTTAATGTTGGCCTACACCTTAGCACCCAAAAACCTGAAAACGGTGGTTTAAAAATCATCCCCGGAACCCACAAGCAAAGTATTTATCAAATGTTATTTCGAAAAAAATATTTTATCGATAATAATGCTGATGAAAATGAAGTATCTGTACTACCTGATGCTGGCGACCTAACCGTACATGATGGAAGGTTATGGCACCGGGTAGCACAATCTGCAGTAAAAGGCGAAGAAAGTAGGAGACGTGTAATTTATGTCCCAATAATTGCAGGTAAATATGAGCCTAAGAATGAAAATAGTCCGACAGTATTTTATCAGCGTTTCGCTGGCATTGTAAAGTAAGTATATGTTAATCGTGTTATTATTTAGCTACCTGGTTAGATCAGGAAAGTTGAAGCGCAAAATGTTATTTCTGAAAGGTACATCACGAAAGGTAGCTTTGAAATTCTACCGCTGCGAAACTGCTATATTATCTGGTCTGATTATTTCAGGATATAATTGATTTGAAATTGGAAAGCGATAGAAAAGTTTTTGCCGACAGGGAGCGAACCAATATTCTGAAAAGAAAAGAGCAAAGCTTAATTCTTTATTTATTAAAAAAAGTTCCTTTAAACATTACGCCAAATGGCATGACGGCAATTGGAATGTTTGGCTCTTGTATAGTTTTTGCCTCATTTATAACCGCAATCTTTTTTGGAAGATTATATTTACTGGGAGGAATTTTTGGCCTCGCTGTTAACTGGCTCGGCGACTCACTCGATGGCCGGCTTGCCTATTACCGGGCAATACCTAGGAAATGGTACGGGTTTTCACTCGATATTATAATGGACTGGCTGAGCATTGTGTTAATTGGACTGGGTTATTACTTTTATGCCCCACTCCCATCAAAGGTGTTTGGTTTTTTATTTGTGGTTTTTTACGGCTGGGCAATGATAATTTCCTTGCTGAGGTACAAAATAATGAATGCTTATAAAATAGATTCGGGCAAACTTGGGCCAACAGAATTAAGGGTTATCATTAGCCTAATTCTACTCTTCGAAATTCTAATTCCTGATTCGATAGCGTATTCGGCCATTTTGGTGACAATCTTTCTGCTGATTGTAAATATTAAAGATTCAGTCGAACTTTTAAAACTTGCAGACAAAACAGATAAAGTTGAAAAAGATGGTTAGCTGGCAATCTGTAAAAGTATTTTTTAAAGCACAGATTTCTGCCTTGTGCGGTGGCTTAAGCGATTATGGACTTATGATTCTTTTTACAGAACTGGTACATATCCACTTCGCCATATCCATATTAATTTCCGGAACGCTGGGTGGAATTGTAAATTTTTGCATTAACAGATATTGGGCTTTCAAAAGCGGTGATGATTACAATATACCGGCAAAAAAGCAGTTTTTAAGATTTTTTGGAGTTGTTGTTGGCAGCATCACACTAAAATCTGCAGGCACTTTTATGCTGCATAAATCATTCAATATCGACTATCGGATTGGCAGACTTTTGATTGATAGCCTGGTTTCTTACGGTTTCAATTATCCGCTCATGAAGTTCTGGGTTTTTAGTAGTTACCAGAATAAGGAGAAAAGTATTAGTGTATTAAAAACTACGGATTAGCATATTTAATCAAATTTTATGGATTTACCTATGAAAAAAACTAAAAGCCTGTACCTGATTTTAGTATTTCTCTGCCCATTTGTATTTTTTGTTAAAACAATAAATGCTCAAACGAAAAATCCTTCTCCAATTGTTTTTCCCACCCCTAAAAACGTAGAAAACATATTGTTTTTTCTGCAAAGAGATCCCAATACAAATACATTAATATATGCACTTAATTTAGAAAAAAATGGCAGTGTAAATAGATCAAACCCAATTCGGGTTTACTGGATTAGGTATGCAGAAAACAGCGAGAAGAAAGAATTAAGTTATATCCAAAGAAAATTTGCCTACGGTATAGATACTAGGGAAATTTCTAACGGAAACTATGAGTTGCGTTTTGTGTCGCACAAAAAATTACCTATGTATTTACACAATGCTGGAAGCAAAAATTACTATGTAACCGTTAGCGTAAATAATAAAACCATCAAAATAAACCGTTTATTCATCCGCATTGAAGGTGGTTCGTTTTGGTTGCCCAATGTAAAATATGCCCAAATAGATGGAACCGATGAATCATCTGGAAAACCTGTTGTTGAGCGGGTTAGCATTAAGTAATTTTATTTAAGTTCAAATTCATATTTTCCAGCGCTGATGTTAATCTTATTCGGCATTTGCTTGCCATCCAAAAACACCTTTTTTCCTGGAATTAGTGGAATTTCTACACTTGCTGTTGAGTTAGCAGGAACAACTGCCGTATATTTAACACCTTTAGCAGTTTTTTTCCATGAAGATAAAATAACCCCATGAGGACCATTATACGAGGCTTCGAAATGGTCCAGTCCATCTACAAAATGCGGGCGAAGCAGAATATTTTTAAAACCCGGGTGTCTTTCATCGATTTTTATGCCGCCAATACCTTTAAAAAACCAACCGCCAATTTCGCCAAACATCATGTGGTTATCAGATATATCTCTGGTTGCCTGCATATCCCAATTTTCGTGCAATGTGGTAGCGCCGTTAACAATCCACCAACCCCAACCCGGGTAAGTATCTTGCGATGCAAGTTTATAGGCAACATCACTATGACCATTATCGCTTAAAGCATTAAGCACAGCTTTTGCGCCTAAAACGCCGACATCAATGTGCATACCATCCGCTTTCACTTTAGCCGCCAGGTTATCGGCTACCAACTGCCTTGATTCGTCAGGAACAATATTCCACTGCAAGGCCATGGATAATTCTGTTTGAACACCTTTACCATATATACCTTTGGCTGAGTTGAAGAACTTTGCATTAATTGCTTTTTTTATATTTCCGGCCAAAACGCTGTATTTTAAAAAATCGTTTTTATTTCCGAAAAGCTTCGCTGCCTTAGCTAATATATCAGCATCCACATAAAAATAAACTGACGATGTGTATTCTAAATCAGAAGTTGATTTAACAGGCACCCAATCTCCTCTACCAAAAGTAGTTAAATTACCTTTACTTGTACCTTCAACATAATTTACATAATTTTTTATATTTTGATAGTTATCGGCAAGCAGTTTGCTATCACCATAAAACATATAAATATTCCAGGGAATAATCGCTATTGTACTTGTCCAATCGGTACCGTTTGCTGTACCATAACCCCACCCACCTGTTGGAATAATGTCGGGCAAAACACCATTTGGCTGTTGTTCATCCCGATGGTCAGCCATCCACTTCTCATAAACAGTAATACCATCGAAGTTGTACAAACCGGTTTCTACAGCAAAATGTCCATCGCCGGTCCAGCCGTTTTTCTCCCGCTGCGGGCAATCTGTTGGAAAGCCATAAAGGTTAGATAAATACGAGTTATTCGTGGCCCACCACAATCTGTCAACCAGGCTATTTGATGACGAGATTTTACCAATGGCAGGTACATCGCTATGCATGAAATAACCAACCAAACTCTTCTCATTCAAAGTTATTGGTTTAGAACTCATCACTTCAACATATTGAAAGCCTTTATAATTGAATAATGGCATAAACTCTTCTTCGCCATCTCCGTTGAGGATAAAAATATCCGTTTGAAATGGATCTGTTTTATCTTTTGGACGATGATAAACATCGATATTTGATAGGTCGGTGTGGCCATTAGGATATAGACGCTCTGCATGTCTTAAACGAATTATTGTCCCTTTTTCGCCCTTAACTTTTATTTTACTTACGCCAGCAATATTTCTACCAAGATTGAATACGTAGGTCGAATCATCAAATTTGCGCAAGTTTTTAACTGCAATTTCCTCTACATTTCTTATTGGGTGCATCACCTGTGAAACAATATTTTTTGAGGGTGCGGCTCTCAGCGTAATTCCACGCCATTTCGAATCATCAAAGTCTGCCGTATTCCAGCCTTTTTGCACCAAACGAGCATCATAATGTTCTGCCGTATAAATACTGTTTGATATGATTGGACTTAAGCTTGTTTTCCAGTCATCACCGGTTTTAATAACTTCGGTGGTACCATCAGTATATGTGATTCTTAAATCAAGGCAAAAGGTCGGTCTCGCTCTCCAGGGCGCTTTATCAAAATTCCAAACCGCCAATGATTGATGATTATACCAGCCGTTGCCCAAAATAACACCTATTGCATTTTTGCCTTGTTTAATGTTCAACGTAACATCATAACTTACATACAAATTCCTCCTGTCAAACCGGGTGTACATCGGATCTAACCTATGGTCGCCTACTTTTTTACCATTCAAATATAATTCATATAAACCCGCGGCAGCAATATATGCTCTCGCAGCCTTTATTTGCTTTGCCGGCTGAAATACTTTTCTAAAATATGGCGCCGGCAATATGTTTTCATCATTTCTATCGCTGATCCAGGTACCTTTCCAATTCTCCATTCCCATCATCCCCATTTCAAAACTTGATGTACTAATTTGCATCGGCCGGCCATCTTTATCCCAAAGTTCTAAACGCCAGAAATATTTAGTAAACGGACGCAGTGAAGCGCCTTTGTAATTTATTAAACTATTTTGCGATGAAATTTTTCCCGAATCCCAAACTATGCCGGTTTTATTCGATAGCTGAACAGAATCTGTGCCCACATAAACCCGATATGCCTGCTGAAAGGCACCTTTTCTGGTATCTAACATCACCCACGAAAGTCTTGGTGATGGGTTATCTACGCCAATCGGACGAACCAGGTATTCGCATTTTAATTCTGATGGTTGGGCAGCCAAAGCGGCTTGATAAACAATAAAAACCTGTAGACAAATAATAAAGAATAGGGAAAATTTTCGTGACATATTTTTAAGTGAATCGGATAATACCAGTAAAACGTTTAACTAAAAATCTAAGCGACTTTAAGGATATGATTAAGCTGTTCATCAAAAATAGAAATTTATGCAAGTTGTTTACTGCATGAATCATTTCGATTGGAAAGAAATTCGTTTAAGAACCGCTGGGCTGCATTAATCAAGATTATTATATAAAAATATTACACAAGCTATTACGGCTATTAGTGGTTAACCGCTAGTTTTCAGCATAAACTTCGTTAAGCTGGTTGGAAAGATATTTGAAAGCCTGTGGAAATTCGACAGCAGCATTTGCTGTGTTTCCTTCAATAAAAATGTAACCACTATAATTTATTTTTTTTAAGGCCCTCAAATATGGTTTAAAATCATCTTTCATAACGCCTGGGAGTGAGCGTTTTTCTTTTTCTGCTATTTCACAGTAGGAAACGATGTTTCCTGCAGCAATAATTTCCGATGGGGATTCGCCTTCACGCATCATATGAAAAATATCTGCATTTAATCTAAAATTTGGATGATTGATTTTTCTGACGACCTCTGCCGCAGATTTTAATGATGTAATAAAATTTGTTTCAGTTTTTTCGAGGTTTTCCAGTACAATTACAACGTTATATTTTCGGGCAAGTAAAGCAAGCTTCTTTCCTAACTTAACAAAATTTATTTCAGCTTTATTAACATCGTAGTCCTCAGGGATATTTCTAGAGCCACCGCTCCCTAAAACAATAAATTGAACACCAGCCTGCCCTGCCCTGTAAAGTACGGAATCAGAATAAGCTAAAACTTTCGATTCTACAACATCAGGACCAGCTATTTTTAAATCACCAGGATAAAAAAGATTACAAACCGTAACCTTACATTTGGCTGCTTTAATTTGTTTTAAATGGGCGCTGAATGCCGTTTCGGTCAAAGATGGCGACAAAATTTTTCTAACAGATTCGCCTATCATCCCGAACCCCGCAGCGAACGCAATACTATCTTGAGCTAAGCCACAAACAATTCCTAACCGGGGTGTAGTTAACTTATTCGAAATAAAACCAAACGAACAAGTAATTGCCAGGAAAGCAATGAAGACCAATTTTTTAGTGCCCATATCCTCAATAGTTACATTTAGCTATGTTTAACTTAAATCCAACTTGAATATAAGTAAATGATAACAAATGCAATGAGAATAAAGTTAAAAACTTTTGGATATTTATAAAATTGTTAAAGTTTATCTTTGTTATTTTTAAGCTCAGATTCTATTTTGTCTATTAAAGCTTGTTTTGCTTTATCATAAGTGGATAGATTAGAGAAATCTTTAATTAGCTTAGAAATACTTTCATCGGCTTCATAATCTGATAATTTTTTGAAATCTGTAGCAGCTTTATAAGCATCCATATCACCGAAACCCCTAAGTTGCTTAACCCTCGCTAGAAATGTTTTGAGATCTGTTTTGCGTTTTTCCATTTAGTACACAAAATTATAATTATCGCTCATTAATCATACAAAAAATAAAACTATTTTGTCAACAATTGTTATTTATCAACAATATCAAACAATCTATTAAACAACTAGTTAAGTATTTCTTATTTCCAAGCCGACAAGTAAACTAACTGTAAACGAATTTTTAATGGTTAAACCCTATTGGAAAATCAGAATTTTAGTTTTACTTTGCAAAACAAAGCGCTTTTAGAAAACAAACATTACCAGATTAATCATATACGAGAGATAAAACAATGGATTTTGTAGATAAGAATTCTATAGTCAGGAAAATTTGGGGTAATACCGATGTGATACTTTTTATTTTTGCAGGAGCAGCGGCTGAATTTAGCCTGAACAAGGCCGTAGATTGGTTATATTTTACGGGTAAACTCCCGAAAGATCCGCTCGGCAGGTTATTTTCAACGGTAGCTTACGCACAAAAAATTGTTTTTTCGACTACAACCGACGCTTATACTGCAATTGATCTTATTACGTCGATTCACAAAGCTGTTGAGACCTCAAGAGGCCAAAACATACCAGACTGGGCTTACAGAGATGTTTTATTTATGCTAATTGCTTATTCTATTCGTGCTTTTCAAGTTCTTGAAAGGAAATTAACGCTGATAGAGAAAGAAGAAATATTTTCTACTTTTTTAAAAGTTGGCGAGCGAATGCAAATAGGTGGCTTGCCAGAAACATTTGCAGATTGGGAAATAATGCATGAGCAGCAGCTTAATAACAACCTGATTAACAGCGGATTTTCTAAAGACTTGTTTGAGCAATACAAAAAGCATTTGGGCATTTTGAGATTCTCGCTTTTATTAAAAATTCAGGCTTTGATTGTACCAGATAAAGTAAATACTTTATTGCAATTAGGAAAAGGCCGGGCAGTAATACCAATTCTGGCAGGTTATAAAGTTTTCAGAAATTTTAATGCGCATAGATTTTTTAGAAATGCACTTCTTCCAGCTGATTACAAAGCCCAGATTTTGGCATTAGAAGTTAATTGAAAAGTAGCCTTAAGGGCTAAATTATAAAGTTAATCGTCATCGTCTTTCTTCTTTTTCTCCAAAATAACAAAAGCACTTCTTTTTGGCGCAGGCATTACAGCATGTTCTCCTTTTACCGATTTCCAGATAACTTCATTTAAATCAAGGTCTGGCGCTGCATCTTCTTTGGCAAAATTAAATAGCTCAGAACGGCGGCTGCTCTCATTATTTGCCACATTCCTGGTATCAAGATTAATTAAAGGTTTTATAGCGTTGTAGGGCGTTAAATCTGGCTTATTGGTAAAGCATTCGAATAAAGGTACCGCCGCTGCATCATACTGGCTCATTGGTGGTAAACCCAAAATAAGTTCCATTGTACGCAAAAATCCTGAAGTTGAATACATTGTGTGTACAACTGCATTTCGTTTAACGTATGGCCCAACTACATACGCCGGAGAGCGATGTGCATCGACATGGTCGGGGCCGTTTTGCGCATCATCTTCTAATATAAACACCACAGATTCTTTCCAAACCGGGCTATGAGAAAGTTTCTCCAAAATCCGACCGACAGAAAGATCGTTGTCAGCAACTGCAGATTGAGGTGATACTTTGCCTTTCTTTTGCCCACTTGTATGATCATTCGAAATCCTTAAAGTACTAAATTGAGGAACGGCATTTGCAACCAGCAGCGAATCGAAATCATGAATCCATGCATTTGCCCTTACCTGGTCGGTAATATCCATATCAAACCCAGGAGAATTCGGACACATATTTCCCTGAAGAGACTTAATATTAGCCTTTCCATACTCTCCAAATTCGCCATAACTTCGGTAAGAAATACCTGCACGCTGGCAATAATCCCAAATAAACCCATTTTTTGGATAAGTTACTGGTCGCCCACCTTCGTAATTTGTTGTGCCGCCGCGAGCGCCATAACTTGTTGGCCAGGTTTTTTCTACAACATCGGTTGCGTAAGCGGCCATGCTCCAATTGTGTCCATCGGCGCTAACTTCTGCATCAACATAAAAGTTATCGAGCAAAACATAATTTTCAGCAAAGGCATGTTGATTTGGTGTAATTCGTTTGCCAAAAAGCGTTAGTGATGAATCGCCATTACCTTTAGGCATATCGCCCAAAACCTGGTCATAGGTGCGGTTTTCTTTGATGATATAAAAAACATGCTTTATTGGAGATTGCTCACCCTGTTTTCTTGGAATGGGGTTTCCGATTTCGCCATCAGCAGTTTCCGTTCTTTTACTACTGAAAGGCGTATTTGCATAAACTTCTTTCGTGTAAATCTTCAATTGGTCCGGTTTGGGTATTTCAATGAAAGATAATGTTCCCTTAAAAAGCCCTGCAATATATTGAAGCTTATTATTTGCGGTACTTCCCATTTGATAACCACTATTATCTGCTTTAGAGATGGGTTGTGGACCTTCCGGATTGGCCATCGACGTATTGCCTTTCCCATTGGCAACCAGGAGTTTTCCGCCAACAACCTTCACACTAGTGGGATACCAACCCACCGGAATAAAACCCTGACTCTGGCTCGTTCCAGGCTTACTAACATCAAAAACTGCCAGACAATTATTATCAGCATTAGCAATATACAATGTTTTTTCATTCGCACTTAGCGCTAATCCGTTTGTAGTAGAACCTGTTAATTGCGTAGCATAAAGTGTTGTTGCTATGGTTTCTACAACTTTATTATTCTGAGTATTTATGACTGAAACGGTATTATCGTTTGCATTGGCCACAAAAAGAACAGAGCCTTTTTTATTTAACAAAAGTTCATTTGGATGGTCGCCAACGGGTATTGTGGTTGATATTTTTTCATCAAGTGTACTTACAACTGCTACACCCCGGCTTCCCCAAAGCGAAATGTATAGTTTACTTTCATCCGGAGAAAGTGCGCAACTGTAGGCAATTGCCGGAAGTTGAATTCTTTTAATAATTTTCCTTTCGGTGGGATTGATAATATAAAGTGAGCTGTCTTCTTTAGTAACCGTAAAAAGCTTAGTATTATCATGGTTTACAGCAATTCCCGCAGGGCTAATTTTAGCTTTTGGCCAAGCGGCGCCTATTTTAATGGTATCGCTTTTTGCAAGTTTATTTCCGCTTATGCTAAAGTCGAGAATGATATTGTCGTTTCCGCCAGATACATAAAGGTGTTTTTCATCCCTGGTAAACGCGAGCCCATACCATGATTTTTTTACCAGCTGTTCATCTAATAGCTGCTCCGTTTTAGTATCTATTAGCTGAACAGATTGGGTGCTTTGGCCATTGTTTGTAATTGCGGTAAACCTTCCTGAAGCACTAACCTGCATATTTAAAGGCAGGTCTCCAAGTTGCAAGGAGTGTCCCGCCGGACTTAATTTCCAGCCGTTTGGTAGTAAGATTTGCTTAGAATCTTTTATTTTTCCAGGTAACTGGGCATAAATGCTACCCAAAAAAAGCAATGATACAACTGCCAGAAAATATTTTTTCATTATGACGAAGCTTATGGCGTAAACAGCTATTTAAAATAACAGCTTAACAAAAATAAAAACTGTATATTAAATTTATGTTAAACATATCCGGCCAACAAAAATATTACTGAATAAGTTCAAATCAATAATCCACCACTTCGTCATGTACATAGCAATAAAGCCACCTTTCGCCAGGTTCTGCTGATATAACAACCGGATGGTTTTTAGCCTTGCAATGGTGAGACATGTGTTGCATTGGCGACGAATCGCAGCACAATGTAATACCACAGCTTTGGCAGGTACGCAGGTGCACCCAGTTGGTTCCGTTTTTAATACATTCTTCACATACCTGTTCATTAGCGGTTTTTAATTTTTTTATCGCCTGTATGTGGCTGCATACTAAGTTGCTTTCCATAATTATAACTTTGATAAATACTGATGAACCTGGGTTACCGCCATCGCGCCCTCGCCTACTGCTGAAGCAACTCTTTTTACGGAATTAAACCGTACATCACCAGCTGCAAAAGAACCTGGAACGCTTGTTTCCAAATGGTATGGTGGCCTATCCAACTCCCAGCACATTTTATATTGGTCAAGGTTGATTAAATCATTTCCTGTATATAGATAACCGTTTCTATCTCTGCAAATGGCAGTTTCAGAGGCCCATTCGGTATTTGGTTTTCCGCCAATGCAGATAAATAATTTGGATGTATCATGCCAAACCGCTGTACCGTCCTGGCTATTCACTATTTTAATTCGCTGCAGATAATCGTCTCCCTCCAAGGCTATCACTTCAGCATAGTAGAGCACAAAAATATTTTTTATCGATGCTATCCTTTGAATTAAATATTCGGAGAGGGTTTCTGCAAGATTACCTTTCCTAATAACCATAAATACACGTTTGGCAAAGCCTGAAAAGTAGGTTGCGGCCTGCCCAGCTGAATTGCCGCCGCCAACAATATAAAGGTCTTTATCCTGGCAAAAAAATGCTTCGCTTGCGCCCGCACCATAATAAACACCTTTGTGAAAAAATCTCTCTTCATCAGGAAGATTTAAGCGGGCATACTCTACTCCTGTTGCACAAATATTTGTTTTGGCTACGAGTTTTTCGCCACTCGCAAAATCAACATGAATTTTGTTATCGTAGAAAGTGCCTTTAATTCCTTCTTTTAAAAGAAGTATCTCGACGCCAAATTTCAGCGCTTGCTGCCTTGCTCTTTCGGCTAGGTTAGCGCCCGAAATTCCCTCTGGAAAACCAAGGTAATTCTCGATTAAAGAACTCGTACCTGCCTGCCCGCCAATGGCTTCCCGCTCAATTAAAATTGTTTTTAAGCCCTCTGATGCAGCATAAACCGCAGCACTAAGGCCCGCAGGACCAGCACCGTAAATAGAAAGATCGTATTCTGTGTACTTTGGTTCAGTGATCCAGCCTAAATTACAAGCTATTTGCTCTAATGTCGGGTTGATAATTACCTTCCCATCAGGAAATTCTATTACGGGATGCTTTTCTGGATTATCAAATGAGGTAATCCCTTGCCCCCAACCCAAATCATCATTCGTAATATCAAACCAATCGAAATCGACAACACTCCTTTTTAAAAAATCTCTTATTGGATAAATCTCCGGAGAATTAGGTTTACCGTATAGCTTTAGTTTATTCATAAGTTATTGATAAATAATTACTAATATGTTTTTAATTTACGTGATAGTGTAAGTAGTTTGACATTTAAAAGCTCAATTTCAGTTTCTAATTGATTGAGTAATATCTGCCTGGTATTCAGTTCATCTTCTTTGTAAATACCGCCATTTCCAAATAGAAGGTCCTCAAGATGTTTATCTAAATCCTGATTAAACTCAAGGTTAAACCACCGCCGTTTAAGTCCGTTTGCAACTGATGTTTCCTTATCAAATGAGCCATCTTTAGTTTGTTTTATCATCAGCCACAAAAAGGGTGGGTAAACTTTAGAGCTGTTGGGTAAATACCATATATCGGCAAGTAAATTTCTGGAATAAGTGAATTGTACCTTCTTCCGGTTGTTAGTTAGTGCGGCGATACCGAGTCCGGCAGAAAGCGCAGAACCAACAATAACTACGGCATTTTGTGGGCTTTGTTCTTTTATAATCAAGGGGGCAACGCCAGTTACTGCACCAGCAAAAATTGCCCCTATTGTAAACTTGTTGACGCGTTTTTTACCCAGCTCGTCGAGATAATTCGCTATTCTTCCCGTTCGCTCCGACTCGCAATGAATCTCAGCAGCAATACTATTAACAATGTTGCTCGCAAAAGATATCCGGTTTTCAATGTCCAAATCCAGTTCTCTAACTTTAGCTAAACTTTTATCGCTACCGCCTACATTTAATTCTCCGCGGGCTTTTATCTGTCTTAAAATGCCAATTGAATTTGCAAGCTGAAGCTCATCAACATTCAACTTTTTTTGCATTGCTTTGGATATCAAAAGAAACGAATCAGGATTTTGATAGGAAACAGGTGGTCCTTCTTCATAATCCTGAACACAATAATCAGTACTTAAAACCTTTGAAATCTTTTTAGCCTGAAGATTGATTTTACAGGAAGAAAAACTTAAACCAAACGCTACGAAAACCATCATAAACGCTAAACCTTTGTTCCAGGATTGCTTTGTACGCCTGTTTATAAAAAATTGATAAACGCAATATTTCATGATGACATTTCTTTATTCGAATAAGATAAGCTAAAAAACAACAGGCTTTAGATTTGATTGCTCAGTTATGCACACACAAAAAACAATCCAACGAACAAATAACTGAGCCACAATCGCTTGAAAAAAATTAAGATAAATAATACTGACGAAATAAAGTAAATTTATGATCAAAAAATCATTAAAATTCGAATCGCTAATGAGTAACTGAAAGTATTAAACTAAAAATATTTTAGTCGGATAAGAAAAGGATTTATAAGTCATAATTCTTATCTTTATATAAAAAAATCATGATTATAGACCCAAATAAAGAAGAGTTATCTGACGATAAGGAAGATGCATTAACAAGCGAAGAAGATGTGCTGAATCAAAGTGAAATTATTAGTGATAAAATGGCTGCCGAGCATGATTCCGATTTACTAGATCAGGCTGATAAGGCATCAAGATCATCTTTTGAATTAGATATTTAGTCTTTTACCTTTACGTGAAACGGATAAATTTGCAAACACAAACTTACCCGTTTCGCTACAGTTACTGGTATTCTGACAGTTGTAATTTAGTCGTTTTATTGCCAGCAGCATTAAACCAGGCCATTCACTAATTAAAGTTTCAGGTTTAAACGATTTCCAACAGCAATAGATATGTTAATCAATTTCAATTTTTGGCATGTTTAATAAGCCATTCCAATAAAATCTTCACAATATCATTAAAGAAAAGGCTATAAGTATCTTTCGTAACAAAACCAATATGTGGAGTTGCCAAAACGTTTTCTAAGGTTCTAAAGGCGTGATCTGGGTCGAGTGGTTCTTTGTCAAAAACATCTAAAGCGGCACCAGCAATTTTGTTTTGCTGAAGTGCTGCGATTAACGCATTTTCATCAATTAAAGGTCCTCTTGATGTATTAATCAAATAGGCCGTTGGTTTCATCAGCGCTAAATCTCCAGCAGCCACAATACCTTTACTCCTCTCACTCAAAACCATGTGCAGGGTTAGATAATCAGCCTCCTGAAACAAAATTTTCTTGTCAACATACCTTGCGCCTCCCGCAATTGCTTTTTCGGGCGTCAGGTTTTCGCTCCAGGCAATTACATCCATATCGAAAATTTTAGCTACCGCCGCAACCTTCGAACCAAGGTTACCAAGTCCTAAAATACCAAGCGTTTTTCCTTTTAAATCCTTGCCAACCAAGTGCTGCCAACCACCAGATCGGAGGTTAGCATTTACTTGTGGGATGTGTTTTGCAATCGCCATAAGCAAAGCCCAGGTTAACTCCAGAGCGCCATGACCCAAATAACCCGTATTTTGGACTTCGATACCTAACTCTTCTGCTGCAACAACATCAATAGAGCGATTTCTTGCGCCCGTAGATACAATTAATTTCAGCTTAGGTAACTGCATTAGCAAGCTTGATGTTAATGGCGTGCGCTCACGCATTACGCAAATAATATCGAAAGGCTTCAATCGTTCCACAAGTTCATCTTCTTCGTAAAGATGGTTATTAAACAACGCTATATCAGCTTGTTTAGCAACTTCTGTCCAATCAGCAAATGATTTTGCAACATCCTGATAATCATCAAGAATGGCTATTTTATATTTCGTCATTGTTTAGCTATTAATTTCTTCGTTCGTTAAACAACTGGAACTCGCCAATTGATGGTGTTTCTTTTGAATGTGTAATGCGAATGCGAACCTTGCTCGTCCATACCCTGTCGAAACGGTGAATTTTAATTCGGCTATCATTTTTACCTTCGAAAGTTTTTTTCCATTCTACACCATTCCAATATTCGAGTATATAAGTATCAATATTCGATTTCTGTTCGGCAACAACAATCATATTAATTGCCTTTTCATTTTTCAAATCGATTTCCAGCCAAGGTTTTTCTACCGCAGGATTTGATGTCCATGACGATTTATAATCATCATCATTTGCGAAATCCATGATGCTCATGTCATCGCTCCAGCTGGAATTAGCCGCCTGGTTTATGGCGAGGTTACTGGAAATAATCGGTAATGGCAAAGGCGGCAGCGGTGGTGTCGGCCCTTCATTTTTCCAAATTTTACCGACTTCTTTCAACGCCAAAATTGCGTTTTCATCGATTAGGCCGTCGCGATTTGGTGCCACATTTAAAATGAAATTGCAACTCGCTGCATTTAATGGTTTTATAAGGTTATCTACAATTTCCTGCGGTTTTCTAACCGATGCGGTGGGAAAATCTGTTTTCCAGAACCACGACGTATTTATTGGCAGGCATGCCAAAGATGGCATCAATTTGCTTTCCTTGTTCATCCTTTGTCCAGCCCCCATTTCGTAAGTCTTAATATCAGTATAATAAAGCCCCTCAGCCGGATATTTGGCACCATTTAAATCCATAACCAAACAATCTGGCTGTAAAGTTTTTATTAGTGTGTAAATATCTTCAAAAGGGACTTCATCATAAGAAATCCTCGACCATGGCGCATCCCAACCATCAATAATCAAGGCCTCGATTTTACCGTATTTTGTAAGTAACTCGGTAATCTGCTGCTTAATCATGTCGATATGTTTTGGTGTAATTTGATTCGGCCTTAGTTTATGGTGTGTATCAAGGATTGAATAATAAAGCATAACTTTTAATCCATTCGCCCGAAAAGCATCGGTAAATTGTTTAACCACATCCTTGCCATAAGGGCTGTTCATAACATTGTAATCGGTACTTTTTGTATCCCAAATACAAAAACCACTGTGGTGTTTGGTGGTTAAGCAACCGTAACTCATATTGGCAGATTTCGCTGCTTTCGCCCACTGAACGGCATCGAATTTCTTTGGATTGAATAATTTTGGCGATGCATCTGGGTCTGGCCAATCTGCATTTGTATATGTTGGAATGTTATAATGAATGAACATACCAAAGCGTAAATCGACAAATTTTTGTTGTAGTGCATTCAATTTCCTGGTTTCTTCGACCTGGTTTGGTTGTGCCATACTTGCAAAAGCAGAAAGCATGAAACACATGGTTAGTAAAACGTTTTTCTGAATAGTTAAAAGGTTCATTTTGATAGATTATTTAGTTAACAGATGGTTCAGTAAAGTTAATTTTCTTTGAAGATATTGCCCAGAATATCCATAATAGAATACAGATGACCAATGCTGCATCCGGATAGAAAAAGGAGATAAAAAATGCGGCTAGATATGTTGGAAATCCATAAAAATAATTGTTGCGAAGTTCCTTAATCGCTGCCTCATCAATTCCTGGCCGTAATAGTTTCTTATCATTGCTGGCTTGCTGCCACAGCAAATTAAAGGCAAGGTTAACCATTACAAACATGCCCGTGTAAATAGAAACTGAAAGCTGTTTCGAGCCACTTAAATAAAACCTGGCGAGGATTGCACTAGGAAAAGATACAAGCGAAACCAGGAATAAAATTAGCCCGTTGGCGAACATGACTCCTGTATTTCGCTTGTAAATTTGCTTAAACACCTTGTGATGATTTACCCAAACAATAAAAATGCTAAAAAAGGAAATGAGGAAAGCAATATAACTTGGCCATTGGATTTTTAACTCCTGAAGTAAGAGCGCTGAGGTACTTCCATTTTTTAGCTCAGGAATATGGAGTTCGAGTACCAAAGGTGTAATAGCAATGGCAAAAACACCATCGCTAAAAGCCTCAATCCGACCAGTTTCTTTTTCCAATTTTCGCAGTTTAATCGTTAAAAATCAGTTTATTTACCTGCTCTATTTCTTGATGGGTAATTGTGTGTCCCATATTTTGGTAAATTATTTCGGTTACGTTGGCGCCCATATTTTCAAGCAAAGTTGTACTTTCCTTTACTCTTTTTACAGGCACATGTGCATCAGGATCGCTACTGCCAATAAATATTGGCGTTCCTTCGAAATCGCCATGATAGTTCCGGTGATCCAGCACCTCGCCAATTAAGCCGCCTGTAAAAGCAACAATGCCACCGTAACGGGCCGCATGCCTTGCTACGTAATCTAAGGATAAGCACGCACCTTGAGAAAAGCCTAAAAAATAAATTTTAGATTTTTTAAAACCCTCATTTTCAAGACACAAAACTACATCATCTAATATTCTTAATGAGTTAGAAAACGATGGCTCATTTGCAGTCGTCGGCGCTAAAAACGATTGAGGATACCAGCTGTTCCCTGGCGCTTGTGGCGCAACAAGCGCAAAGGAGCCTACATTTAATTCTGTAGCAAGTGATAAAATATCTTGTGCACTACCTCCGCGACCATGAATCATAATCAATACCTTGTCAGCTTCATTAAGGCTCACACCAGATTTGACAATTTCCTTCATATTTATTCCTCATTTATTTTATTCCAGATATCCTTGTACAAATCTTCGTGTCTTTTAAACTGGATATGTACATAAGGGCACATTGGAATTACCATTAAATTGTTTTCGCGAACATAGCTTACCATTGCATCGAGCAATTGCTTTGCATAACCTAAGCCTTCTTTTTCAGGATCTACCTCGGTGTGATAAACCGTTAGATTTTTTCCCTCGATATCAAAAATCATCTCTCCGACTTTTCCGTCCTCATCGTAAATATCGAATGAGCTTGGTTCGCCTTTTTGAATGTTCAATTTTACCTGTGCCATATCTTTTAAATTAATTTTGGAAGTAATTTATCTAAATCTTCGCGTAAATGCTCATGTTGGTGAGGTAATTTTAAATGTGTTCCTAATTCATTTAGGGGCTCATCAACGGTAAAGCCTGGATTTTCAGTCGCAATTTCGAACAGTACACCTCCAGGTTCGCGGAAGTAAAGTGAATAAAAATAATCGCGATCGATTTTTGGCGTAATTTGTAAGTTTTTACTCAAAATCTGTTCTCTCATTTCCATCTGAATGTCTTCATTTTTTACCCTGAAAGCAACATGGTGGTTGGTACCTGCAGCATTTTTTCCACGTAGACCCGCCGGAACTTCAAGCAAATCGACAATGGCCGCATTTTCTACAGCATCGGTAATAAAACGGTAGCGGTTTCCCTCCTGGGCCAATAAACGGTATCCAAATAAATCGGTTAAAACTTTCGCAGTTTCATCAATATTTTGCAAGGTTAAAGTGGTACTGTGAAAACCTTTGGTTGCGGTATCTTTTTTAATTTCAGTCGTTTCCCATGGTGCCCTGTTATCGGCTGTTTTCGGTACAATTAAACTTAGCGATAAACCATCAGGATCTTTAAATGCCAAAACCTGTTCGCCAAAACGCTCTATAATTTCTCTGGTTTTAACGTTTGCAGCGCCAAATCTTTCTAACCAAAATTCATAACTGCCAGCCGGAACCGAATAGCCAATTTCTGTTGCCATTCCAACACCCTCAGTACCTGGTCCAATCCCATCCCATGGGAAAAAAGTAAGTATGGTACCTGCATGGCCAACCTCATCACCATAATATAAATGATAAGTTCCGGGGTCATCGAAATTTACCGTTTTCTTAACCAATCTTAAGCCAATGGTTTTTGTATAAAAATCGAAATTTTGTTGTGCATTACCAGCAATTGCCGTTATGTGATGCAGACCTAATATACTGTTAATCATAATTTTATATTCTAAATTAATTACTTATCTAGCCTGATAAGATTTATCTATTTGTTGCAAATACGCTGTATGCGTTTTAATAAATTTTGATACAAAAGGACAATACACCATTACCAATTTTTTATGTGCTTTGGCATAGTCAAATGCATGCTTGGCTAATGCAGATGCAATTCCTTGTCCTGCTAGTTTTTCAGGAACAAAAGTGTGCATGAAAGCAATATTTTTTTTGTAAAAACGGTAGGTTAAATAGGCAATTTCGCCCTCAAGTTCGATTTCGAACTGCAAATTAACTTCGTTGTTTCTGATGCTGTACTCGCTATTTTCCATCGCTATTTTTTTTGTTCAACTATGTTCTATTTTGTGTAATTCATGATATTTACTATAAAACTTCCCTAATTAAACATTATTATTATTTCAGATAAGATTATGCTGACTTCAGAAATTAAACAATAATTTCTTTTGGTACCGGTTTTGAAACATAGTAGCAAATCACCATTGCAAGGCCTGGCAATAAAATACCAACGAGACCGAAGAGCTTGCCAACCCAGGCACCAAGTAAGCAGCCTATCAAAAACCCCCCAATGGTAATCAAACCTTTATTTATTCCCGAGAGGAAATCGGCATTTTTAAATCCTGAGTTGCAAAATGACCTGATATCGAGTGCAAATTGCGTTACATTCCCTGTCATCATAGTGGTAGGGCCAAAGGTTTCCCTGGCAAAAAGTTTCCCGAAAGCATTTTGTAAACCCATGGCAAAAACCACTATCATGGTTACTAAATACATTGGCCAGGTTGTTTCGGCAGCATCAACATAGCCAAGCGAGTAGGCAATTATACCACCTGCTAAAAGGATGATTCCCTCGCACAAAAGCAGAAAATGCCTGTTCGAAAACTTCGCTGCAACCCAACCACCAATCATAACCGACAGCATAAAAACCGGAAAGGTTAACAGCTTAATCCAGGTATCACCATCAGAACCCTTAATCATCTGATAGGCGAAAACAATAAAGTTTCCGGTAACATGCGCCGAGAAAATTTTATCGGCAGCTACAAATGTTATGGTATCGCAATAGCCGGCTATAATGGTTAAAATCAGGGTTACGAACCAGATGTTGTTCTGTTTTTCTTCCATTTTATTTAAGATAAATGGGCTCTTAACATCCACGCCATGGTTTCATGGGTTTCCATCAAGCCCGTAATATAATCGCTTGTTCCAGCATCTTTTAACGCATCGGCATAATTATCAATATTTTCTCTTAGATGAATTAAAATGCTTTCGTGGTCGGCAAGCAATGCCTTAATATAAGTTGGGGCATCATTATTGCCGCGGTCATCCTCAGTTAGGTGGCTCAACTCCAAAAACTGTTTTAGGGATGCCGGTGCATAATGTCCAAGCTTACGGATGCGTTCTGCTAGACTGTCGACAATATCTTCCAATTGCGTGTATTGCGCTTCGAAAAATTTGTGCTTGTTATAAAAATCCGGTCCCACTACATTCCAGTGCGCTTTTCGGGTTTTGGTATATAAAACATATTCATCAGCAAGAATTTTGCTTAATGAATGCGCAACCTCGGCAAGATTTTCTGCGCTGATTCCAATTTTAGCTTCCATAATTTTGATATTTTTTAGTATTAATTAAAAAGATGATTGAGTAAATAATTATCAATTGAAATGGTTCCGGGGCCAATTACCCATAAAAAAAACATTGCGAGCGTGTACATGTATGGCACATCGCGAACTTCAATCGAATCTTTTCTATGCACAATGAAATAGCCAATTGCCGTAACTCCGATTGATGGCAAAAGGAAAACCCTTGTTCCAATGCCCAAGGCAACCAGGAACGGCACCACTGTATCAGAAAAAGTAGCCACTAAACCATTCAGTTTATCAGGCAAACCTAAAGGATTTGGCACATGCTCTTTCGCTCCGTTTTGCCCACGAAATTTTTTCATTCCATGAACCCTGAACAATTCGAGCATGAGTAGTAATCTAAAAATTAAAACCGCCCAGTTGTTTATTTGTGAACCTAAATCGGAATACAAAAGATATTTAAAGATATTTTCCATGGTTTAAAAGGCAAAACATGAACAGCCTAATGCACCCCAAAAAGCAGTGTAATTATTTACCGGCAAATTGCTCGTCCGCACGGCATCGTGGTTATGGTTATGAACATTACAACTGCCTACGCAAGAATGCACCGTAGCTAAAACAGGCGAACTGCCACTTGCGCCCTTTGTTTTACCCTGCTGATGCATTTTATGAGTAGCCGGCGAGAAATACCCATTGTAACTGTTTGTTGGCGACCAATCTGGCAGAATAGGAATTTTTGGCGGCGAGAACGAAGAAAAATCGCCTTTGGCATAAACAATTTTGCCGTCTACAACCGTTAAATCAGATTCGATACTTTTCAGTTGCTCATCAGCCACCTCGAAATAATCGTGATTGAGAACCGCCAAATCGGCCAGCATGCCGACCTCAATATCGCCTTTTTTCTGCTGTTCGTTAGAAAACCAGGCGCTCCCTCTGGTATAAAGTTCTAAAGCAGTTTCTCTGCTAAGAACCGTTTCCTCATTGTATATTTTCAATCCTCCAACGGTTTTACCTGCCGTTAACCAAAACATAGAAACCCATGGATTGTAACTGCTTACCCGTGTAGCATCGGAGCCGCCACCGACAGGCACACCCATTTCGAGCATTTTTTTAACTGGAGGCGTTTGCAAGGCTGATTTTGCTCCATAGCGTTCAGTAAAGTATTCGCCTTGATACGCCATTCTGCTTTGAATGGCAATACCACCCCCCAGCGCTTTTACGCGTTCTATATTTCGCTCGTCAATGGTTTCAGCGTGGTCAAAAATCCATGGTAAACCAGCGAAAGGAATTTCCCGGTTTACTTTTTCGAAAACGTTTAGAAACCTGCTTATGCTTTCATTATAAGTGGCATGCAACCTGAAAGGCCATCTTTTTTCGACTAGCAGACGTACCACACGTTCCAGCTCTGGTTCCATATTATCGATAAGATCTGGCCTTGGCTGAAGGAAATCTTCGAAATCGGCCGCAGAAAAAACCAACATCTCACCTGCCCCATTGTGGCGATACATGTCATCACCCTGATAAAGCTTTACAGTATTTGTCCAGTTGTCGAAATCTTCAAACTCCTGCTTCGGACGTTGGGTAAATAAGTTGTAAGCAATGCGAACGGTAAGTTGTTTCTGCGTATTCAATTCATCTACTACTTTATAATCATCCGGAAAATTCTGAAAACCTCCACCCGCATCAATCACGCTGGTAATCCCAAAACGGTTCAGTTCTGTCATAAAATGACGGGTAGAATTCACCTGATGTTCGTGAGAAAGTTTCGGCCCTTTTGCCAGGGTAGAATATAAAATCATGGCATTCGGACTGGCAATAATTAGTCCTGTAGGTTCACCATTAGCATCTCTTTGAATTTCACCACCCGGAGGCGCAGGTGTATCTTTTGTATAACCAACAGCTTTTAAAGCTGCTCGGTTCATAAAAGCCCTGTCGTACAAATGAAGGAGAAAAACAGGTGTATCTGGCGCAATAGTATTTATTTCTTCTAAAGTCGGCATGCGCCTTTCGGCAAACTGAAATTCAGACCATCCGCCTACCACACGAACCCATTGGGGCGATGGTGTTATATCCACTTGTTCTTTTAACATGCGGAGAGCATCGGCGAGAGATGGGACACCATCCCAACGCAGCTCGAGATTAAAATTTAAACCACCACGGATTAAGTGGATGTGCGAATCGTTAATTCCCGGCACTACACGTTTTTTGTTTAAATCTATAAGCTTTGTATTCGAGCCTGAAAATGCCATTACATCGGCATCGTTACCAACAGCAACAAACTTGCCATCTTTTATGGCAACGGCGGTAATTTTTTCCTGATGTTTAGCAATGGTATGTATTTTACCATTGAACAAAATCATATCTGCACCTATCATATTTCTACGTTTAAATCATTAATTTTTTATTGCTGATATAGCAGCCTGGATACCCTCGCCTGCCGTGGTAAAAAAAGCCGGGCCAGCCAAAAGAATTACTTTTGTAATTGGTTTTATGCTCGCCATTTGCTTTTCTTTTAACCAAATTTGTGTTCGATAAGCTTCGAAAATCCCTTTAACAACGTTACCTGCAACTAAAGCAGTTGGGGAGTCGATTCCTGCATCTTTCAAATCACTGGCGAAAGAAAAATTGCTTACCCCCAGTCTCAAAGCTTCTCTCAGGGCCACACTTCCTACACCAACCATTAACTCGGGCGTAAATTTATGCCTGTCTCCAAGACCGATTAATAGCAACTGTTTACCCCCAATTGTGCCTTTCGGCGGACTAATTAAAAGTGTTTCATTAGTACGACCCAAAAATTTTCCGCTCTTGCGTATTTCGGTCAGCAAACCTTTCAAATCCTGGTCTAAATGCACCAAGCCATTTAATGCTGGCGGAAGTGCGGGTGGTGTAATAAAAATATCGCCTTCTGTGTACTCGAAAACGCATGCAACCTGTAAATCGCTAACTTGTGCTGATGGGCCCTGAACCACACTCTCAATGGCTATTCCATCAACTGTACCCCAAACTTTGGAAGTACCAATTGCTGTGGTGGTTTGCGCAAATGCCGACGCTCCAGTAATCCAGGCAGCAATTATAACCAGGCTTATTGATTTTGTTAGTTTGGTGATGTTATTTTTCATTTTTTCTGTTTTAAAATTTGAATGATACCTGAGCGTTAAAAAATATAGAGTTAGTCCACTGTGGAACAATATCTTTAATGAAATCGCCAACCATAAAATATTGGCCTCCACAGCTAAGTGAAAGTTGATTATTGAATTTATAATCTGCACTGAGTAAATAAGTTGTACCAATAAAGCGATGATTTGAAACTGAGCCCGCTGTATTAAAGTTTCCACTCGGGCGGTAAATACCATCACCTAGAGAATATCGCCAGTTAAAAACCACATCAGTTTGGGCACTAAATCTGTCTGTTAACTGAAGGGTTAAATATGGATGTATATCAATTAAGTTTGATGGCCCGATTAATGGATTAAAACCAAAATAACCACCTTTAGGATACAACGGATTAAAAGTTTGCAACTTCCCATCTCCTGCCTTTTTGTCGCCTGAGATATAATCGTTACGCAAGTTTATCGAAGGTTTAAATTTCGTTTCCTCAAAAGTGTAACTCAGCTCAATAGCCATTGTCCAGGCGCTGATATTGCCCGCACCGAACTTTCCGAATTGATAGGCGGCTTCTAAGTTATAGGTAAATCCACCACCATTTTTCCAGTATCGGGTGGCCAGCGTGTGCCTCATTTCCTTTTCTGTGCCCTCTTCAAATTCTGCGTTATCTCTTCTGGTGCCTAAATAATAAAAATCAAAATTTCCTCCTTTTGGGATGATAAGATTTGAATAAACGCCCCACAAATTGGCCTGATGGCTTGGACGATTATCAAAAACGCCAAAATTAACTTCATCAGCTTCTAAAATAAATGCATCTACAGCAAACCGCGGTGTTGCATACATTAATTTGGCGCCTGTAAAATACTGGCGCACGGTCGTTCCTTCTCTTACAGAAATTAGCCTCCCCGAACCATAATCAATTTCTTGCCGACCTACTCTAAAGCCCAGCTTACTTGTTGAATCTTTGAGTATTCTATATTCAACGAACAAGTTTTGAACCGCAAGCTGATCTTCATCTACCGGCGCTGGGCCATATTTGCTACCATTTTCTAAACCGCTGTTAAGCTGTGTAAAAAAGCGAAGGTTATCGCTAATATTTAAATCGGCATAAAATGAATAACGTTGAAGAAATGATTTATTGAAACCCTGGTTTTTAACCCAGTCTTCATTTAATTTACCACCAAATTCAGCCCTTATTTCGCCACCCAGGGTTAAATAAACCTTTTTATTAGCCGAAAGCGGCAGGAACTTTAAGCTGTTGTAGAAGTTCCTGCTCGAATCTTTCAGGTTGCTGTAATCCTCATCGTAGCGCATTAGCTTAATGCTTTGACCGAATGCCGATGCTGTTAAAAGGCAAAAACAGACGGTAAAATTAGCCGCTGAACGGGGATAATTAATTCTCATTTTTTAGTTTTGAGAATTAGTGTTTAACCATTTTGTGTGCATACTGAATGCCGATTCCGTAACCAGCACCGTATTTTTTCATCAAATCAGTAACAGGAACATACGTTTCAGTTCTGGCCCAGTCTCTTTGCAGCTCAAGAATATATTGAACAGATGTAATTGGTTTTGCACCCGCATGTACCATTCTCTGAATCGCCCTTTCGTGGGCTTCCGTGCTCACATCGCCACAAGCATCGGTGATAACAAACACGTCATATCCTTCTGAAATTGCAGATAAAGCCGGACCAACGATACAAACGCCTGTCCAAAGGCCTGCCAAAACAATTTTCTTTTTTCCTGTTCCTGTAATTGCTTTATAAGCAGGCTCATCTTCCCATGTATTCATTGAAGTTCTGTCAATGTAGCCTGATGTAGCTTGTGGATAAAACTCCTCAATTTCAGGAAAAACAGGGCCCGCGAAAGATTCTTCGGCAACTGTAGTTACAATAGTTGGTACGTTGAAGATTTTAGATGCACCACAAATAATGGCAACATTGGTACGAAGCTCGGTAATGGAGATACTTTTTGTTGCAAAAGCCATTTGTCCCTCAAAATCGATTAATACTAACGCATGGTTTTCCGGAGATAATAAGTCTGGTGATGGTTTCATATAAAATATTTTTGTTTCCTCCACTATTCCAACAAACATACCAGCAGGCAAAGCGCTAAAAAACAAACACTTAATAAAAATCCAGAAATTTATGGGTTACTATATTTCGTCAATTTACGATCAACAACACTTTTTTTTGCGCAAAAAGTAATTCAGAATATCAACTGACCTAATCAAATTTATTTTGTTTACCAAAAAAAGAAATTAACGAAATTAAAAAGACTTTCCTACCACGATAATAATAGCTTATTTAACTGATAATCAACAACTATAAATATTTAATAGCGAAATTTCGCCATTAAATTAATCAGTAAAAATTATAATTTAAAATTATAAACGCTACTTTAGCAGAATGAATAGCACGGGTAATTTATTCGAAAATAAAAATGGCGAGCATAGCGACCTACCAGCGAATAAAAATTCATCTTTACAAGAAAGGAATACTTTTTTAGCAGAAAAACTAGACCAGAAAGAAAAAGAAAACGAGGTGCTTTTATCTTTGAGCAATTCCATAGCTTCGATCAGGAATAAGCTCGACCTTTTCGAAGTAATTGACCAAAAACTTAAAAAACTATTCAATTTTGATGATTTTGTTATCTGCTTAATTAATGATGACAAGGCAACGCACAGCGCTTTTGTATATAACCAAAAAGAAGATTTTCTTAAAACAGATGGTATTCCGCCAGAGTCATCAAAAAAATACACTTTGGATGATGGCATGTGCAAAGCCATGATCTCTGCAGAGAAACCAATTGTTTTTAACGTTAGCGAGGTTTTAACCTGGAGCGATGCGCCTGCGTGGTTACCATTTTGGCACAACAAGGGTATTAAAGAAATGATAGGTTTAAAAATGGTAGATGGTTTCGGGTGCATTGGTTTCTTTTATCTGTATACCAGAAATCTTAATTCCATATCGAACATTTATTTTGATTTACTCTATGGTATTTCCCTACAAATTTCAATTGCCATTTCGAACATTTTAGCCAACGAAAAAATAGAGCGGCAGCTCATTGAAATTAACGAATACAAGCAAAAGCTAGAAGATGAGAAAAGCTATCTGCAGGAAGAAATTCAACATAAATACAATCATTCTGAAATTATCGGACAAAGCCATTCGCTGGAAAATATTTTTCGACTGATTAACCATGTGGCCAGTTCGGACAGTACTGTGCTCATTTTAGGCGAAACAGGTACCGGAAAAGAACTAATCGCAAGGGCCATTCATAACGCTTCGCCGAGGCAAAACAAATTAATGGTTAAAATTAATTGCGCTACATTACCTCAAAATTTAGCAGAGAGCGAGCTTTTTGGCCATGAAAAAGGAAGCTTTACAGGCGCTACAGAACGGCGCATCGGGAAATTTGAACTTGCCCACAACGGCACACTTTTTTTAGATGAAATTGGCGAATTATCGTTAGAGCTGCAGGTTAAGATTTTAAGAGCACTACAGGAAAAAGAAATTGAACGTATTGGCGGCAAAGGCGTTATTAAAACCAATGTTAGAATCATTTCCGCCACCAATAGAAATTTATTAAAAGAAGTTGAGAAAGGAAACTTTCGGGCCGATTTATATTACCGATTAAACGTTTTCCCTATTTCAATGCCGCCATTAAGAGACAGGTTAGAAGATATTCCTTTTCTAGCGGCTCATTTTATCACCCGGATTTCGAAGAAAACAGGCCGTTTGGTAAATTCGATTTCAAAAAGCGCCTTAAACAAACTTATGTTTTATCCATGGCCAGGAAACGTAAGAGAATTGGAGCACCTGATAGAAAGAAGCATTTTATTAAGCACCGGAACGGTTTTAAAAGAAATTCATCTACCAAAAATCGATAGAAGTGAAACCATAAGCAACGGCGAAGAGCAAAAAATAAAAACCATTCACGAAAACGAACGCGAACATATCCTTGCAATACTTAAGCGTTGTAAAGGCAAGATATCGGGCATAGGAGGTGCCGCCGAAATACTAAAAATCCCCGCTACAACACTAAACTCAAAAATTAAAAAATTTAAAATTAAACGCGAGCACATCCTGAATAGATAAATTTATACGATGAGATTAAACCTGTTGCTAAAAAAAAACATGCGCTCGCATTACATCAAAACAATGCTGTTTTGTACGGTTTTTCTCGGCTTTTTATTGCTAAGATATGGTAAAAGTTCGGGCCAAACTAAACCAACCAACCACGAAACTAAAGATTCGGTTCAAAGATTAAAACAACTTTTAGCCCAATCAAAGCCAGATACCAATCGTGTAAAATACTTAAACAGTTTTGCCAGCCATTTCATTAAACAAGAAGATAATAAAGTTAAAAACCTGGTAGAAGCTTCAAAATTCCTTCATGAAGCTTTCCAATTGAGCAAACAGCTTAAATCGCCAAAAAGCGAATATAATACGCTTATGATTTATGGCCAATTTTACAATGCCCAACAATTAAGAAACCAACAAGCTATAGTATATGAAAAAGCCATCGTTATTGCTAAGGCACTAAATAATAAGCGCTTTGAAGCAAATAGCTGGTATGCTTACTATCGCAATATACCCGATACCGTTGCCGATTATAGAAATAAAACTTTTTACAATCGGGCGGCTATGGCATACAAATTATACAAAGAAATTGGCAGCTCCTTCACTGAAAAATATAGAGAAGCAGCGCTTTTAAAATCATTAGCTGATTTCCATTTAGAAGAGGAAAAGTTTGATCTAGCCATAAAAGAACTATTGGAGGTGATTGTGCTAGACAAGAAATTTAAACTCCCCGATTTACCAATGGCATACGATTTACTTTCGGCAGTTTATGAGCGAAAAGGAGAACTTAGCAAAGCTTTAAACTGTGCCCTTTTGAGTGTTAAAACAGCACAGACAAATAACGAGGAAGTGCTCGACACTTATTTAAACCGCGTTGGATCTGCCTACGAGGCTATGGGTAAATCAAAAGAAAGTATTGCCTGGTATAGTAAAACCCTAAACCGGCAAGATAAAAAAGACCCCTTCCGGTTTGTAACAGCATATTCAATTGCCAGCCAAATGGCAAAACTGGGTCAGGCAAAAAAGGCATTATCTATTCTTGAAAAAACCTGGAACGAGGTAAATAACACAGCAAGCGGACATGAATATTTCATGTTCCTGGGTTTTGGGGAAAGCTATACTGCATTAAAAAAATTCGATTTAGCTAAAATCTATTTCGATAAATTATTAAAGGATTCTAATTTGAAAAACTACTCAAATACATTCCAAACCTCAGTTTTCTTTTCGATAAGTGAATATTATTTTGCCAAAAATGAATATCAGCTGGCGTTAAAATTTGCCGAAATGGCGAGGGAAAACCAAATCAGCATGACATTGCCCAGGCAAATACGGCTAAATGAAATCCTCTATAAAATTGATATGTCGACTAATAACCCTGCAGAGGCAGTTGTTAGGCTACAAACTTTTCATAAACTGCGAGACTCTATGTTAAGCCAGGAGAATTTAAACACAATAGAGCGGCTTCAAATTGAATTCCAGGCTTCGCAAAAAGAGAATGAGAACGAAATCCTGAGAAAAAAATCGCAGCTTCAAAGCCAGGAACTTAACCGCATTCAGTTAATTAAAAATGCAACTATAGCAGGCCTTGCGTTTTTAACTATTGTGCTTGCGCTAATCTATGGCAGATTTAGGTTAAAAAAGAAACTTCACGATACGCTGGTAAAGAAAAAAGCTGAAATAGACCTCGCCTACGCTGAACTGGAACTTAATGTTGAACAGAAAAATAAGTTAATTGATGAAAAAGAAAGTTTGTTGAAAGAGGTTCATCACAGGGTTAAAAACAATTTGCAATTAACAATGAGCTTGTTAAACAGCCAGAGCTATTACCTTGAAGATGCCGCAGCAATTGAGGCGATAACAGAAAGTCAGCACCGGCTAAAAAGCATCGCTTTAATCCATCAAAAGCTTTATCAAACAGATACAGTAGCAACCATAAACATTCAGCCTTACGTTGTAGAGTTGATAGAATACTTAAAAGAAAGCCTGATAAACGACACAAAAATAAACTTTGAATTAGATATTTTAAACCTTGAGCTGGATATTTCCAAGGCAGTTCCATTGGGTTTGATTATTAATGAGGCCATTACCAATATTTTCAAATATGCTTTCCCTAATAACCGAAATGGCAAAATCGAAATCGGTTTAAAAGAAAAAGAGCTGAACATTTACCATTTAACGATAAAGGATAATGGCGTTGGTTTACCACCGGATTTTGATTACCAGCAAAGCAACACTTTAGGTTTAACATTGATGAAGGGTTTAAGCGCACAAATCGATGGTGTTTTTAGTATGGAAAATAATTATGGCGTATTGGTAAGCCTAACTTTCGAAAATACACCCGAAGAATTAAAAGTTTTTAACGACTAGAATATGACTGAAAGGATTTTAATTGTTGAGGATGAGTTTATTGTTGCTCATGGTTTGCAGATGATTTTACAACGTGCGGGCTACCACGTGGCGGGCATTGCTAACTCGGTTAAAAATGCCCAGGCCATACTCGAAGAACAGCGTGTTGATTTGGTACTTCTGGATATTTATTTGAAAGGTAAGCTTACGGGAATTGATTTGGCTCACGACCTGATGAAGAGAGAGATTCCATTTATTTACATTTCAGCAAATTCTAATGAAAAAGTGCTCCAGGCCGCGAAATCTACTTGTCCTTACGGATTTATTGTAAAGCCTTACCGCGACCGCGATGTGTTGCTGAGCATAGATATTGCCAGGTATCGTAAAGAAAACAGCAACAACATGAAATTAAGCAGCGAGCTTTTTATGCAAGATTTTATTGTTGACATTTCCCTGAAATCGTTAACCTGGCAAAAAAAAATCCTTGCCATTGCCAGTGCATTTCAACCCTATATCCCCTTCGATTTTATTGCACTTTCTGGAATTGCTAAAGATGGAAAACGATACAGCGAAATTGGAATTACCAGAAAACATTTCGACCAGTACGACATGTTTAACGTAAATGAGTTTCTGACCTTTACAGGTTTAAGTAAAGCTGAATACAATGCGCTAAATAAGCTTGTTTATGAAACCACCGCCGATTCGATTTATATCGGAAACGATTTTTTGAAGGTAAAACAAGCAGCGCCAATGAAAAACCTTATAGCAAATACCTATAATTTTAACGCCAACATGGTTAAAACTTATCACCTGGAAAATGGCGACCAGATAAGTTTTTCTTTCTACAGCAAAACAGAAAATATATACCAGCCAGCGCACATGGAGCTGCTCAATTTCCTTTCAGGCACCTTAGAGAAAAAACTCGTTCATATTATTGAATTAGAAAAAGCAGATGTAAAAGATACAAAAAAAGGCCTTACCACTACCGGGAGCAATCTCTTAGCCACAACAGCTTTCGAAAATATTATTGGCAAAAGTACCGCATTGCTGAGCGTTTTGGATAAAATTAAAATCGTTGCTCCAACAGATACTTCCGTATTAATTACCGGCGATAGTGGAACCGGAAAAGAAGAAGTTGCCAAAAGTTTGCACCGTTTATCTCATCGGAATAATAAGCCCATAGTTGCTGTAAACTGTGCTGCATTACCCGCTGAATTAGTCGAATCGATCTTATTCGGGCATGAAAAAGGTTCATTTACTGGTGCATTAAATACCCGAACCGGGAAGTTTGAAGAGGCCAATGGAGGAACTATTTTTCTTGATGAAATTGGCGAAATGCCTTTCGAACTGCAGTCAAAACTTCTTCGGGTTCTTCAGGAAAAAGAAATCGAGCGTATTGGTGGCAAAAAACCCATTCCTGTTGATTTGAGAATCATCGCAGCCACGAACCTTAACTTAGAAAAAGAAATTGCCAAAGGCAGATTCAGGCTCGACTTATTTTACAGGTTAAATGTTTTCCCAATACATGTACCAACATTGCAGGAACGTAAAACAGACATCCCTTTACTAATTGAATATTTTGTTCAAAAACATGCTAAAGCCGTAAATAAAAATATTGTTGAAATCTCAGCAGATTATATCGAAAGGCTAATAAACTATGAATGGCCAGGTAACATCAGAGAATTAGAGCACATTGTTTTGCGGAGTGTTTTGCTCTCGGCAAATGGGAAATTAGATACAAATCAACTTGAAATTAGCACTAAAACTGAAGAGCAAAGCTCACAGGTTGGTATAAAAACAATCGTGGATAATGAGAGAGACCACATCATTAAGGTTTTAAACCTCTGTAAAGGCAAAATTGCTGGTCGTGGCGGCGCTGCCGAATTATTAGGCATACCGGCAACTACCTTGAATTCGAAAATTAAAAAGTTGAATATCGGGCGTTAGTGCCTGCATTAACCTCGCAATAAAAGCGCTAAAAATTATTTTTTTAACACGCTATGTTGAATAAAATGAAACCAAACATCCTTATTGTAGAAGACGAATTTATTTTAGCCAACGATTTGAGGATTATGCTCGAAAAATCTGGTTATGAAATATCGGGTATTGCCCCATCGGTAGAAAAGGCGGTAGAATTAATTGCCTTAAATAAGCCGTCCTGGGTTTTGCTCGATATTTTTTTGAAAGGGGTTAAAACCGGAATTGATTTAGCCGTGCAACTAACTGAAATGGAAATTCCTTTCATTTATATATCCGGCAATACAAACCAAACTGTTTTAGCTGCCGCAAAGGCAACACTGCCTTATGGATTCTTAATAAAGCCTTTTCGGGAACGGGATTTGACGGTTATGTTGGGTATTGCGGAATACAGGCACCAGCAAAGTTTAAAATATAAAGGTCATAAAACGCCTTCTATTTCCAAACAAATTGAACTTATTATTGCTACCAATAGCACAGGATTTGAAAAGCTGGAGCAGATAAGCACAATACTGCAACCTGCTCTTCCATTCGATTTTCTCTGGATTACAAAATCAAATCCAAAAACCAGTACAAAAGACATTAATATAGCTCAGTTGAGCAATGGCACTTTTAAGGTTTTAAGCAACGATGTTTTGTTGAAAGAGACCAATACAAGCAACCGGGATTTTAAAGCATGGACAAACAAAGCATTTGTTTTTAATGGAACTAGTCTATATAACGAATATGATTTCAGGAAACTTAGAATGCATTTTCCGTGGATAAAATCGCTTTCTGATGGTTACAATCTTGAATCGGTTATAATAACTGAAGTAGAAAAAGATGGGGCACTTTTCCAGTTTTTCTTCTTTCATCATCTGGCAGATATTTATAATGATTTTCACACCTCAATCATCACCCAATTTAAAAAAAGCCTGCAGTTGATGCTTGAAAAAATTAGCTGTATAAAAGATAGAGAGATTGAAGTTTCCGACAAAAAATTATCCGGCCTTAATACTTCAACTGTTAAGCCTAAAATTATTGAAAATCCAAAAAATTTTTATGGAATTGTTGGTAGCAGTCCAATGTTACTTAACGTTTTTAAAAAAATGGAGTTAGTTGCACAGGATGACACTTCAGTGTTAATTTTAGGAGAAAGCGGCACCGGAAAAGAGCGCATTGCACAAACTATACATAAATTATCGCCCCGAAAAAATAAGCCTTTAATAACGGTTAACTGTGCTACCCTGCCATTAATGCTTATCGAATCGGAACTTTTTGGCCACGAAAAGGGAAGTTTTACAGGTGCAAATGATAGGCGGATTGGTAAATTCGAACAAGCCGATGGTGGAACAATTTTTCTGGATGAAATTGGCGAACTGCCTTTAGAGGCACAAGTTAAATTATTAAGGGTATTGCAGGAAAAAGAAATTGAGCGTTTGGGTGGAAATTTTTCCAGGAAGATAAATGTCCGCATTATTACAGCGACCAATAGGAACCTCGAAAATGAAGTTTCAGCTGGTCGTTTCCGTTTAGATTTGTATTATCGACTTAATGTTTTTCCGATAGAGTTGCCGACATTACGGCAGCGTAAAGAAGATATTCCATTACTGGTAGAACATTTTATTTTTAAGTATCAAAAACAAACATCTTCATCTGTAAATACGATAACTAACGAAGTAATTAGCGACTTACAGCAATATCATTGGCCAGGAAACATCAGGGAGCTTGAACACTTAATAGAGCGAACCATGTTATTAACTGAGGGAAACACGATAACAAAAATTAACCTTCGTAATCAAACTAAGCCAACAAGCTTGGCTAAAGACGAACATTTCGAAGTCAAAACCATGGAGGAAATGGAGCGGGAACACATTCTCCGTATTTTGAAAATGTGTAACGGCAAGATATTCGGTTTAGGGGGAGCAGCGGAACTACTTAAGATTCCATCCACTACGTTAAACTCCAAAATCAAAAAACTTGGTATCAAATTCGAGTTTGTTAATTGATGTAAAAACCCTTTAAACCCGCATATTTAATCATAGTCTCCGTAAATTAACGATATATAGCGAGTAAATAAAATACATAATTTCATAACAAATTAGTTATCAATACTTTAAATAAAGGCACTTATATTGCAAAGGGAGATTTAGAGAATACCTGATTGAAAACTTCAGGCGTATCATCAAAAACAACACTAAAAGTTAAAAATCTATCATAACTATTTTATAATTAAACTAAAAAACCATGAGTACGATTAAAGTAAAAGACGGAACAGAAATTTATTACAAAGATTGGGGTACAGGACAACCCATCGTTTTTCATCATGGATGGCCCCTATCTGCCGATGATTGGGATACGCAAATGATGTTTTTCTTAAAACAAGGTTATAGAGTAATTGCCCACGACCGACGTGGCCACGGCCGCTCAGGACAAAGCGCAACCGGTAACGATATGGACACTTATGTTGCCGATGTTGCAGAACTTACTGAGGCACTAGATTTGAAAGATGCTATCCACATCGGGCACTCAACGGGTGGCGGCGAAGCCATTCGTTATGTTGCAAAATACGGTAAAGAACGTACGGCAAAAGCCGTTTTAATTAGTGCCGTAACACCAATTATGATTCAAAACGAAAGCAATCCGGAGGGTGTTCCATTGGCAATTTTTGATGAAATCCGTAAAGGAACAGGCTTTACTAGAGCGCAGTATTTTTATGATTTTCCGGTAGCGTTTTATGGCTGGAACCGCGAGGGTAAAAAAGTTGAAGAAGGCGTTAAACACAACTGGTGGCGCCAGGGAATGATGGGCTCCGTGCTGGCGCATTATGAGGGCATTAAAGCGTTTTCAGAATCTGATTTTACAGAAGATTTAAAAAGCGTTGAAATCCCTGTTTTAGTGTTACATGGTGAAGACGACCAGATTGTTCCATTTAATCAGGCACCAAGAGCTGCTAAACTTTTACCAAACGGAAAATTGATTTCCTACCCGGGTTTTCCGCATGGTATGCCAACTACAGAGGCAGAAACAATTAATAAAGACATTTTAGAATTTATTAAATCATAAGAAATACAGCTTTGAAAAACATTAAAGACCAGCAGAGATGTTGGTCTTTTTTGTTAATGTGTTTTAAGTAGCCGGAAGTTATCTTCCTAGTAGAAAATCTTGCTTATCATTTTAAATCGACATTTGTCTGTAGCACTTTCCTTTATCTTGTCGTTTGTATAAAAAACTCATCAAATTAACATAAAATGAAAAAAACACAGTTAATGTATCCGCCAAATAAATCGAGAATAAGAATTCCAAATTCATTCATTTTTAACATTTTATTTGTACTTACCACCGCAATTCCTATTTGCGCCAAAGCGCAAACAAGGTTTGGTGTATTGGCTGGCGCAAATTTTTCTAAACTTGCCATCAGCGGAACGGGTTCTAATTATGAGCAAACAAATTTTTCTCCGGGACTTCAAATAGGCATAACTTTAGATATACCGCTACAAAGCAAATTATTTTTCCAACCAGGACTTTCATACATTAGAAAAGGTTTTAAAGTAGCTGATAACGGTTATTATGGTTATGGAACAGATTTTAAGGTAAAGGCTGATTACCTCGAACTGCCATTGCATTTAATCTACAAGCAAAATTTAGGCAAAGGGAAAGCATTATTAGGTGCTGGTCCGTACTTAGCTTATGGAACCGGAGGAACCTGGAAATCGCCAAATCTTGCCTCCAAAGGAGATATTATTATTGGAAATAGAGGCGACGTAATTTTTCGAAATGACGGTTTTGAAGGAGGTGCTTTGGAATCTTACATCTACGGGCGACCATTTGATTATGGTTTATCTACACTTTTAGGATATGAATTTAACGCCAAAATTTCGTTTCAAGTAGAAGGAAAATTCGGATTAGCGAATTTACAACCAGACTATGGCGATTTTAAGCCAGAAGGAAAAGTCAAAAACACGACTTTAGGCCTTTCTGTAGGTTATAAATTTTAATCAACATTAAACAAAAAAGTGCCTCCCTTTTACAGGAGACACCCAACTAATCCAAATTTAACTTCTTTATAATTTCTAATAACCCGGGTTTTGCTTTAGTTTAGAATTTGCACTGAGAATATCTCTTCCTATCGGAAAAATTTCTGTGTGTTTATCTGCATCGGGCTTCTTATCCCACCAGGTTCCAGTATTGAAAACGCCCCAGCGAATAAGGTCTGTTCTGCGTCGGTTTTCGCCGATAAATTCTCTACCCCATTCATCAAGCACTTCCTGGTCGGTAAGCTGGCTACCCCCCGCAGTGTATAAACTTGCTGAACCAGCCGGATAATTACGCTGCCTTACCTGATTAAGGAACGATGCGGCGCCAGCTTTATCGCCAGCACGATATCTGCACTCGGCCAGCGTGTAATACACTTCAGAAAGTCTTATTTCTGCATAAGCAGAAGTAATTCTGTTCGGATCTGGCGTTGGATAAACTGGATACTTCACCAGAAACACACCAGAGTTATGATCTGCATGGTTCATGTTTGATTCTTTATCGGCAATTTTTACCCCTGGCTTCGCCCCTAAAAATAAACCAACCTGGTCTCTGATAAATAAGGCGTAAGGACCTTTGTTTCCCCTAACCGTATCGGGCCTGGCTACGCCGTTAACAGTTTTGGTGTAAGGAAGATAGCCATAAAGAAACATGCCTTCGCGTTTACTATCGCCCAGATTTTTATATTTCTTAAGGCGGAGGTCGTCTGGATATTTCTGGAATTTCACGAATGGTTTGCCCAAAGTATGGGTGTACTCAACACTGTCAACATCTCTGCCCGGCTGTAAAGCAAATCGTGGATTTGATTGACCAAAATCTGTAAAACCACAGTATAGTGGCGCAGCATCATAAGTCATTCCCCAAAAAAACATACCGCTATCATACTGCCAGTGTGTTCTTGCCAAGGTTCCGGGAAAACCATAAATAACTTCAGAATTTAAACCTTTATTAGTGTAATCAAAAGGTGCATCCCAACGGTTATCCAGGGTATAACTTCCGTACTTTCCTCCGATGATATCGCGGCAAACAGTTTCACAATCTGCAAATTTATCTGTGCCGATGTAAACCTTTGCATTAAGATAAAGCCTGGCAAGCAGGGTTGCCGCAGCAGCTTTTGTCCATCTTCCTATCCCGTTAGCACCAAGTTGCTCGCGGGTAGGCAAAAATGGAATTGAGGCTTTAAGTTCAGATTCGATATAAGTAAAAGTTTCTTGTGGAGTTGCCTGTGTACCACCCTGAGTAGAATTTTTTACATCGGTTACGATTTCAATATTCCTGTAAAAATCAAAAGCACGAAGATAAAACCATGCCCTTAAAGTTCTCAGTTCAGCTTTAAAGTCGTTCAACTCATCGGTAGTTACGCTAAGTTTAGATGGGTCGGTGATTCCTTCCATATCCTGAAGGGAATTTGTAGAAAGCACAATACCCTGGTAAAAGTTTCGCCATGCGCCATTTGCAAACCCATCTTGTGGCGTCCAGGTATGGTAGTGCATACGCTGGTAGTATCCCCCATCCTGCCAATCGCCCTGGCGATTATATGTACCCATTTCATCGGTACAATCTTCGCCAACGGCATAAACATCATTTCCTTGTATACTCCAGTAAGCGTGTTCGAAAGGGCGGAGAAAATCACGGATTACGTCGTCCCTTCGGGTTAGAAAATTTGCGGCATCAACCTGGTCATAAACATGTTCGTCTAATTTTGTACATCCAGCAAGCATCAATAGAAAACATAGAGCGCTGCTGATAATTATTTTATAATTTTTCATTTTTTCCATTTTAAAATGTTGCCTGTAAACCGAAGATGAGTTGAAGTGTAGATGGATAATAATTTAAAGATGTATTTACACCAGGGGTTAATCCATTTACCTGAACAGATTCAGGGTCGCCGCCTGTAAACTTTGTAAAAGTGTGTAAGTTCCTGCCCGCTGCATAAACGCGAACAGATTTAAGGTATTTAATGTTGAGCGGCTGCTTATAACCTAGTGAAACGTTATCGATTTTTACAAATGAACCATTTTCGAGAAAATAGTCGGAAGCGATGGATGTCGTCGCATTACTTTTCAACAGCGAATATTTGCTCGAACTGTCATAAGCAGATTTCAATACATTGGCATCACTTTGACTTGATGGCGTGCCGATGTAAAAAGCAGTGGTGTTAAATATCTTATAACCAAAAGTTCCGCGGAGAAAAATACCTAAGTCAAAACGTTTATATCGAAAGGTATTGCCAAAAGAAGCAATAAATTTCGGTAACCCGTTGCCCACAAATTGTTTATCATCATTAGAAGCCAGGTTTGCCTGAACAATTGAACCATCTTTTTTGTATACAAGTAATGCACCCGCATCATTAACGCCTGCCGAGCGAAGTGTATAGAACTCGCCTATGCTGTGCCCCTCCTGAATGCGTTGAATATTTCCTGGAGAGCCTGGTGCTGGCAAACCCGCAACATCCTGAAAGGTCCCTCCCTGATATATGTCGTTAGAAAAAGATATAAATTTATTTCTGTTGTAGGCAACAGTCAGGTTCATATTATAACTAAAATCCGTGCCCTTAATCACTTCGCCGTTCAAAGCTAATTCAATACCATAGTTTTTCATTGTACCAACATTCGTAAACGTTGTTGATTGCGTATTTGGGGGTACTGGAACGGTATACGAGCCTAATAAATCTTTATTTGTTCTGATATAGTAATCAATAGACCCGTTAAGGCGGCTGTTTAACAAAGAGAAATCAAGACCAACATTAAAATTTAAAGACTTTTCCCAGCTTAAATCTGGATTTACGTTAGACGATGGCCCATAAACCTGATAATACTGACCATTATAAGGGAAATATCCGGCACCGCCATATAATAATAATGAAAGATAATTACCAAAATCCTGGTTTCCTGTAATTCCATAATCTGCTCTTAGCTTAAGTTCGTTTACCCAGGGCAGAGAGGATTTGATAAATTCTTCTTCGGATAATCTCCATGCGGCCGAAACTGCAGGAAAATTGCCCCATTTATTATTAGCTCCAAATTTAGATGAACCTTCACGCCTCAAACTGGCTGTTAAAATGTACCTGTTATTAAAATCGTAATTTACCCTTCCAAAAAATGAAATCAGCGTAGATCCATTTTGTGTTGAGGCTACAGCAGATTGGCCCTGACCTGCAGCACCACCATTATATAAACCAGAACCGAGGTTATTCCACAAATAGGTATCGAACGGAAAATCGTAATTTTGGGCATACATTCTTTTATAGTTATACAGGGAATAAGAATATCCACCCAAAACTTTAAAGTGATTCTTACCTATTTCGGCCGAGTAGTTACCTGTCCATTCTATGTTTTTCTGATCATTTTCCTGCTGTTCTTGAGAAGCAAAATTAGTTTGAGTGATTTTGTTAGCCTGCACCACTGAAGATAGCGTTGATGGTGTGAAATACATGTTTTTAGATGAACGGCTAATCTCAGAAATCGTAACTGTTGTGCTTAAGTTCGAAAGAATATTCATTTTTAAGGAACCATTAATATCCAATTCCTTTATTTCAGCTTCAGATTTTATCAGGTTTGCATTCTCTACAGGATTATTGGAGAAAAAGCCGGTGTTGATATAGTTGTACTTCCCGGCACTATTAAAAATGGGATAAGTTGGGTTTAATGTTAGTGCATTGTTAAAATTACCCTGATCGGAATTACTGGTATTCATATAACGCGGCGCTGCAGTTAACGAAGCCACGAATAGATTGTTATCAGTAGTATGATTAATGTTTATCCTTGCCCCATACTCTCGTTTATGCGCACGTAGGTCGATTCCATCGGCATCGCGATAATCACCCGAAGCGAAGTAGTTGGTTTTAGATGAACCACCAGAAAATTGTGCTGTATGTTTTTGGGCAAATGCAGGCGAATTTGTAACCGCATCAAGCCAGTTTGTTCTTCCTTTATAATCCTGACCTTGCTTGTTGGCTACCCGGTTTGCGATGAATTCATCAACCGATAAATTTTCCAATCGATTTGTTAAATAATCGAAGCTTGCATAACCATCATAAAACATTTGCGATTGTGCACTTCCTTTCTTCGTTGTAATAATAACCACCCCGTTACTACCTCTTGTGCCATAAATAGCTGATGCTGCGCCACCTTTCAAAACGTCAATGCTTTCAATATCGTTCTGGTTAATATTGTCTATGTTCCCGCCCGGAACACCATTCACAACGTATAGGGGCCCTAATCCGGCACTTCTGGATGATACTCCCCGAAGTTGAATACTAGGACTCGAATTTGGGTCGCCACTTGCCGTGTTTGTAATGTTGAGGCCGGCAACCTTGCCCTGTAGCGACATAAGGGGGTTATTGGCCGCAACAGTAAGTAAATCTTTTGATGAAACATGCGTAATAGCGCTTGATACCTCACGCTTATCGAGTGTACCATAACCCACACTTACCACTACAACATCTTTAAGCGTATTGGATGTCGAACTTAACAGTACATTAATAATATTGGATTCAGTTACCGGCATTGTCTTTGACTCAAAACCCACATAAGAAAAAGTAATCGATTTTGCACTTGCAGGAATCGAAATGGTGTACTTGCCTTGCTCATTCGTTGATGCGCTAGATGATTTGGTATTATCTGCAATGCTAACGCCCGAAAGTCCTTTTCCGTCGCCCATATCGGTAACAGTTCCGATTATTACCCTGGTTTGCGCCTTTACCGGGGATGTAGCTATGCAGAGAAGTGAGCAAATGCTCAGCATAAGTAGAAAATTTCTATACATATAATTAGTTTAAATAGTTATTGTTGGTTGATTTAGGATATATCCTGATGAAGCGGAGGTTGCAATAATTACAGCCAGAATTTGATAAATGCCAGATAGTTGGTACAGCTTAAATTCTTGGTGTGTAAGCTGGCAATGCGCTAAGGTGGTTTGTTTCTGCTCATAACTTTGATGCGCATCCAATCAACAAATCAACTAAAAGGATTTACTAAAATTAGCTAACCTAAAAATGACTTACGGGATGTTTTTATTTGGTTAAAATGTTTTTCGATTAATCAGAAATATGTTCTGCAAATCAATTATCTAAATTATCATTGCTTATTATTTAAAAGCATGTTTTAAAGCGTACCAATAGAAATATATAAATAAAAATCACTATTCATAAATCCAAACAAATGATTATCAACTATTTATAAAATTTTAAAGTCGATAAAATATAAACTTATTAAAGGAAAATTTTGTACTTAGCAATTTTATAGCTCATTGTATTCATTAGAATTTAAGATTCAGTGATGGTAATCATGCCTATTTTGATAATATTTCAGTCTTCGCTCACTCTTAGATTTACATCCAATTCAAAAAAGATAATTAATGGCCTTAGGATATATAAATTATTTTAATTTTGAATTACTCTATCCCAAGTATAAATGAAATCTTGCTTTACTAGCGTTTTACTGTTTTTTAGTTTTTTGTGTGCCTTTCCTTCAGCAAAAAAAGATAGCTTAATTAATCAGTTAAAAGTAGAGATTGCAAGAAAGGGAATTTACGAGCAGCGAAAGTTGGCAAGAATTGCTAAAATTAAATCTGATTTACACCAGCCGGGCGCTAATGTATTTGATAACTATCTCCAATTATTTACCGAGTACGAATATTATAAATTCGATTCGGCCTATTGTTACGGTAAACAATTACTTAAACAAAGCACTGAAATAAACAACCCTACAAAAGTTAGTATAAGTAAACTTAAAATAGCTTCCCTTTTGCTGCACGCCGGTATGTTTAAAGAAACCTTTGATTACATCGGGGAGATTGATGCAGCACTGCTACACAAAAACTATAAATTTGATTACTACTGTTTAAAATCGGGCGCTTACTCTAACCTGGCCATTTATAATGAAGACAACGATTTTACAGTTCCCTATAACCGAAAGGCGGTAGAATACCTGGATTCGGCGATTTCGCAATGCGAACCCAATTCATTTGATCTACTTTTTACCAAAGGAAACAGGCAGGTTGTTGCTGGCCAAGTAAATACACCACCATCTTATTTTTTTGAAATACTCCAAAAACATAAACTTACCGAGCACCAGCGGGCAAGATTATACACCAGTTTGGCTGCCTTTTATCAAAGCGAAAGTGAAAATGATGAAAGAGTTTGTTTACTCGCCGAATCTGCCATAAGCGATATACGCTCTTCTACGAGAGAAACACTGGCAACACTCTTATTAGCTGAAGACTTATTTAAGCACGGGCATTTAGAAGATGCTTATATCTTTATCCAACAATCAAGAGATGATGCGGGTTTTTATGGCAACCGGTTGAGGAAGCTTAAAATTGAATCGATTTTACCTGATATAGCAGCGCAGATAAATGTCATAACTCAAAAGGATAAAAATAAACTGATGGTTTACGGCCTATCAATTTCACTTATCACAGTTATCGTTTTACTCATTTCTTTCGTGATTTTCATTCAGCTAAAAAAACTTAGGGCAAAGGAAAAAATTATCGAAGAGAAAAATGAAGAACTTAAACTCATTAATGAGCAGCTATTGCAAATTAATGATAAGTTACGCGAATATGCTACTGTAAATGAAAAGTATATCGGCTATTTTTTTGATATGATTTCGGGCTACATCCTAAAGCTAGACCGACTGAAAAAAGGTGTTGAAAGAAAAATACTAGCTAAAAGATTTGGCGAAATCCTCACTTCCTTAAACGACATTGACATAAAAAAAGAGCGTGAGGTATTGTTTAGCACCTTTGATAGCGTTTTTATCAGTATTTTCCCAAATTTTGTAGAAGTATTTAATTCGTTATTTAACAAAGAAGACCAAATTTGGCCGAAAGCACCCGAATTACTAAATACGGAGCTACGAATATTTGCACTGATAAGACTGGGTATTAACGACGTTCAAACCATTGCTACAATTCTTGAATATTCGGCTAACACCATTTATGTTTATAAAATGCGCATAAAAGCCAAAGCTTTAGTGCCCGGCGATGAGTTTGATAAAAAAATCATGTCGGCAAAAGTTATCTGAAAGCCAGGTTATTTTAAAAAGTACATTAAACCGTAAATGGTATATTATACGATGCTGCAACCATATGTTTAGGCAGATACTATTTAATAATGTACAGCTTTTTATCACTATTGGTAAATAGTGCATAATGCAGGTTTTCATTGGTGTAGTACATGTAAGCATTTATATGCTCTACTGGCTGAGCTTTGTTCTTGGAGAGCGAACCAATATTTTGTCCATCAATCTCTACTGCTGAAGTATGCCAATCCTCATCCAGATACATAAACTCTTTCAATTTTATTGTATCACTTTTAAAAATTACTTCCGTAAACAGGTAGCCCGGATAAAGCACCTTTGTAAAACCCGGTGCATTACCACCCCCGCCCGAGAACTTTACTTTTTCTAATTTTAATTTCTGGAAATAACGATACGATAGGTTTGGTGTTTTGATTACCTCTTCATCATCAGCTTTATTTTTATTTATTCGTTTGAACAAATTGCTCCACCTCATTTCCTGTAAATAAGACAATGAAAAATACTTGCGAACATCTTCAGTGGTGTAAAGCTGAAAGCATTTATCCTTTAAAAAGTATGTTACAATGGCATAGCTGGAAACCGATTGCGTAGTTTGAAGCCCTTCGTTTGTTTGTTTTTGTGGCACCGGACTATCGGAGGCATAGTCCACGTAAACAGTTTTTGATTGGTTTACTATCTCCTGCAGTTTTTTAATCTGCTGCCCGCTATCCCAATTAAAATCTAAATTTTCGGCAGTAATGCTAACTGGAGTTTTTATGCCGTTAAAACTCCAATTGTAATATTGATGCGCTTGTTTATCGATAATAAAACCCTTTAAAAAAATAATATCTTCAGGTCTGGATATCAATTCCAAGGTATCAGTAACACTCCCGTCAGGCGAAATTTTGATAAATGAATTTATTTTGTCTGGAGAAAAAGAAGAGACAATAACGTTGTTTGCTGAGGTTAAAAATAAACTGATGTTTTTTTTGCTTTGTAACATTAGGCTCATTTCCAATTTCCCAACGCTGATGGTGGCTGAGTCGTCGATAGAATGATACGAATCGAATTCTTTGGGCAATGGGTCTTCAGTGCCTGCAACGCCTTTCGAAATCAACTGATAAATGAGTACAACCAATAAAATAACAGGAATCAGGTAAAAAATCTTCATATTTTTTTTTAAAATTGCAAACAGATAAACACAGTAAGCTATTGACAATCAAATATTTATTTACCATTTGCCTGAATATTGTGTAAACTACTATTCAAAGTTAAGTAAAAATATAAATATCACAAGTTTGTGATATATTTGCGCCTGATTAGATATTGAAGTATAGAAAGATTGGAAATTAAGATAAATCGATGATAAGTAATATGAGCGGAAAAAGTTTGGCACGAATAGGCATGACAATACTAATTTTATTTAGTGGCTACACAACTTTTGGCCAGACAAAATATCAAAAGGATTTTATGGAATTTTGGCATAACATAGGCAATAATTACGCTTACCTGGACCAACAGAACATTGACTGGAAGAAAGTTAGTGAAATTTATGAGCCACAAGCCAAAATGATATCAAATGATAATGAGTTTATTGAATTTCTAGAACATGTTTTGAATGAACTCTACAACGGACACTCCTCATTAAACACAAATTTAGAAACCTCCAACAGGATAATTCCATCAGGTTCAGACCTACGTGTAGAAAAATTGGGGCATAAATATATTATTAAAGATTTAAGGAAAGGGTTCGGAGCAGATTTGGCAGGTTTAAAAATAGGAATGGAAGTAATTTTATTTAATGGAAAACCGTTGGATGAACAGTTAAAAAAATTCCTCCCCAAATTTACAGATAAATACAATCAAAAAATGTATCAATACGCAATTGATATGCTTTTTGCAGGCACTCATAATAAAAGCAGGGAAATTGTTGTAGTGCAAAATGGAGATACAAAAACCTTCTATCCTGTTAGCTATGGAAATAGAGATGAACTTATTTACAGTAAAACAATAGATAAAAATACAGCTTACATCAAAATTAATAACTCTTTAGGAAACAACAATCTTGTTGCAGCATTTGATATGGTTCTTGATACTTTACTATTAAGCAAAAATCTTATTATTGATTTAACGGAGACACCAAGTGGCGGTAATTCAACCATCGCCAGAGCAATTATGGGTAGATTTACTGATAAACTTAGGCCTTTTCAGGTGCATGAATTTGATGAAAAAGACTATCAGACCAAAAGACATTGGGTTGAGTATGTTACTCCACGAAAACAGATTTATATGGGGAAAATTTATGTTTTGGTTGGGCATTGGACAGGAAGCATGGGAGAAGGAATGGCAATCGGTTTTGATACTTTTGGTAAGGCTAAAATTATAGGAACAAAAATGGCAGGATTGCTGGGTGCGATTTCCGGATTTCAAATGTCGGAAACCAAAATCGGGTATCAATTTCCAACAGAAAGACTTTATCATATAAATGGTACGCCTAGAGAAGATTTTATTCCTAAAATTTTAACAGAGAATATTGAAGAAACTCTTCAAAAAGCACGGGAAATAAAATAAATGTAGCAACACAAATATTTTGTTTCTGTAGCCAATTGCAATACAAATCCCTGCGGAAACCTTTTTAAAATGCAGGCACTATAAAAAAAACATAACCACCTGGATATAAAAATTAAGTCTACAAATTACAAATTGAAATGAATAAAAGATTAGTCCTCTTGTCTATAATTTCTATCGTACTGAATGCTTGTTCCATCACAAAGAACTTAAAGAGTACACAAACCGACAAGGAATGGAAAGCCACCTACGATAGTTTAAATACAACCGAAAAGATAAAATTCAGGCCGCAAAAAGCCGCTGTTGTTTACTTAAGTTCCAAAATCACCCTAGAAAAAGGAACGCTCGACTTATTTATAAACAGGCAAAAGTTGACTAATCAGCATCGGGTGAACCACTATAAAATTGGCCTTGACAAAGCCTCAGAAATCTCCATTCAGGCTGTTAATGCAAAGGGATCATTCAATTTGAGTTATCCTACTTATCAGAAAAAAGACATCATGGTTAAGTACAGCCCTAATGTGGAACTTTTGGCGCTAAGTTATCTTTTAACAAACTATGACGACTTTACTGACTTCTCTGCCAAACCACCAATTTTTAAAGATTTGTATGCTTTAACTTCAAAAATAGCGGGTGAATTTAAACCCTTTCTAAATTCCAAAAATCTCCAGTTAATTAAACCCTATCTTGACAGGGATTTTTACCTGCACTATTCAAATTTTGTTCTGAGTGTAGAAAACTTTCCAAACGCCAGGGTAACTGATGTTACCGATATCACGCACTTCAAATCGAAAGAAGATGCAGAGCAATTCGTGCAGGCTTTCAATGATTTTTTTAACGAAGTAAAATTCCAGGATTTTATCGCTAGGTATGCTCCTTACTATAAAAAGATGACTGAAGAAGTTTCCAACAACCTGCCTAAAGAAAACTTCATTCTGGAAATGGAAAACTATTTTGGCAAAAGTGTTCCTCAGTATGTACTCTACCCCAGCTTAACACTCCCCTTCAGCTCTGGTTTTGCCGTTGGAGATAAAAATACAATCGGAAACATCTTCGCAAGTTTCAACCAGCCAGGGGCGCTAGATGATACGTCGAAACTCAACCTGGGCTACAGCAATGCCTTATCGCTTAGAACAATTTGCATTCATGAATTTGGTCATTCGTTCGTTAATCCGGCAGTAGATAAGGCAGATGCTAAAACAATTGAAGCAAAGGCTTTTCTTTTCAATGCAATTCAGGGTAAAATGAGTGAACAAGGCTACAACCAGTGGAAAATCTGCTTGTACGAACATTTTAACCGTGCCAATGAAGTGATTATAGCGAGGCATCTGGGCGATGAAGTTAAAGCAAATGAGCTATTAAAAGATAATATTGAAAATCGATCATTTATTTACCTCCCTCAGATTATTCAAAAACTGGAGTTTTGGTATAATAATGAATTCCTTGATATAACGTATGAGCAAAAAGTAAATGAAATTATTTCTGAATTGAAGTAGTTAGCCTTCGGAATGCAGATTTCTACAAATCCATTTAAATATTTAAAATATGAAAACTGAATTAAAATATATTTTCGCTAAATTTTAGAAAACTAGTTGTAGGCAAGTTCAATTAATTGTTTTAGCGCTTTTTTAATTTCTTCCTGGCCCTTTAATTCCTGAAGATCAATGCCGCAAAATGGATTTTCCTGCATTTTGGCGTGGAGCGTTAGGTAATACACGCCGCCCATCAATATGGCATAAATTGCCCTAAAATTTTTGTCACTTTTTTCAAAATGTTCATCAATTACGGCACTTAATATCTGGTCGCCCATATTCTCCCGCTTCAAATCGAGTTCCTTCAATGCAGGTAACTTTTCCAAAAGGCCCCAGGTGATAATCCTACGCATCTCTTCGTTATTAATCAAACTGTCGAGTTGGTTTTCCAGTACATTGTAGGCCAGCGATTTTCCCGAATCCGCCTTGCTTGTTTCTACAATATTTTCAACTTCATCAGCACTAATTTTCCAATAATCGTGATTGTTGAGGTATTCCTTTACCAACCCTTCCAAACCACCGAAATAATCGTAAATCAGTCTTCTATCCAATTTGGCTTCATCGGCAATACTGGTAATACTAAGCCCCGCGAACCCATTCTTTTTCTGAATTTTCCCAAGTGCATCGAGCAGCTTCGACTTGGTGCGTTCCTTGTTCCTAACGGGTCCATCTGTAACTTTTCTTGCCATATTGTTTAACTTTGTTGCAATTTGCGATTTTTTAAGCTACTGTCAAAAATTCAATTGAGTAATCCTCATTCTATTTGAAAACGATTAAAATCGATGTAACCATGATATTGCCCGAGGATTTCCCTCGCTCAAGAACAAGTGGGCCATGTGCGTTAAGTCTCAGCAACAATATAATGTTTCATCATACTGTTTACTGTTTATATAACTGCGATAAGTGTGTGCCAGCAAGGGTGATTTACGAAAGTTATCGCCTGGAAAAAATTTTATAAAACAGACTTTAGTTTGGTCATATCCTCCTATTCAATTTCCGCCCGTTTATACCTCAGCCGATTTAAGCAGATACTGGTAGACTTCATCCCTATCCAAATCCCACGCATATTTTTTATTCGGAATTTTCGCCAATAGTGTCTCCATAAGCGGGTGCTTAAAATCAATAGTACCAAGGCCCTGTTTTGATCTGATCAGCTCTATTAAACGAATTTCGTATGGAATATAATCCAGCGATAAAATCTCGGTGAACTTGTTTTTCAGATCCAGCGCACTGTAAATATGGAAATCGCAGATATCGCTGAGCAAAGTTGTTAATAGCTCTTTATCTCCTGAATTCCATTTATCCAAGAATCTTCTGTATAAATTTTCTTCAGGTAAAATCGAGTAAAGTTCATGGTTTATCGCTCCTGATACATGGAGGTCGTATAAGATTGCCATAAACAGGTGATGGGTTTCCCGTTTTGCATATCTAGCCTTATCCTCATCAAAGAGCAACTGAAAATATTCCCTGGAAAGCTGGGCAAGATCAGTCATATCCCAAAGTAGGGAAAGGCCAATAATTCTACCAACAGACCGTGAAGCTACCTCTTTACAGCTGAACAGGCTATTTAGCACATACTGCTGCCATAATAGAAACCGTGTAATATATTTCCATGCTTCCTCCTCACCGTTCAATATCAGGCGTTTAGGATATTGCCCGGCATGGATACCGATGCTCAAGGTCAGGTTTCGGGCAATCGTATCCCTATAGCCCTCCTTAATATCTTGACGAATCTGATCGATGATCATTTGATAATAACCTTCTAGGTCATCTTCCGTAAATGCATCCGTTTTTAAGGCACGAATTTGTTTGCTGAATGCCTTGATCAATTTGCCATGTTCCATGTATGAGTTAAGCTTAAGTTAATATTAATTAAACTCACCATAACCATTTAAATCAAAACGAAGTTAACTATTATCGCATAATATCACAATAACGTGATTTATTATTCATATTTTTACTTGCTAATCCTATCCACCGATGAAAAGTATACGCCTATGGGCTGGACATATGGCATCCAAAGCATCGTTAGAGGCTTATTTCGATCAAGGTAAATACCTCAAGGCATGGGCAAAATATGATCATGAACCTTCAACCGGAAACACTGAAGAAGGTGCCGAACCCTCCTCACTGTTGCACGCGTGTCGCGTGTGCATTTAAAATCGCAACACCAATCATAAATAGGTAATATCTTATTGCCATCTTTAAGTTTTGCATTGTTTTTGCTTGATTTTCAGACACAGTCTTGATTAGTATAAGATTTAAGTGGCCGCTAAAAACAGCGAACAATAAACCAGTTGGGTAAATCCCTTATCAAATACGGTGGCAATTGATGCGCCTGCCCCTACAGAATAACCAGGCTGATCTGCAAATTTGTCCAATTCAATACCTTCTCTATGTGTTATGGTACTCTTGGCTTTATAGTATTCCCACCAAGTTGGGGGGGTATTGCATGTATACACGCGGCACGCGTGCGCCAGCGAGAAGATTCAAATAGCGCTAAGTAAAACATTTTTGTGCGTTTATTCTCATTTTAATGGCAATATTCTGCTCCGGGTGCATATTACAATAGCTGCCGGCATTAAGCTTTAAACAGGAATTAAAAAAGCTGGGCAAATATTTTTTTAAATGTCATTGTAACGTTTAAAAAATAATCCTAATATTTGCCATTCAAACTTATCCCTCAATAAAACCAAATATTACCGCAAAAGTATTAACGTTGATGGCTAGCAAAATTTTTACAGATGATGCTGAACCGTACGATATCATCTTTTAGCATCACTTAATCAACAAAAAATGAAATACTTAAGAATCATTCTGTCCATTTTTACATTATGCATTGCATACGCCTTCTGCTCTGCTCAGGAACAACTAAGCGTGACTAGCCCCGATAAAAAGCTGGTCGTAAAAATTAACATCGAAGAGGGAAAACTTTTTTACAATGTTAATCTGGATGGCAAAGAAATGTTGGAAAAGTCGCAATTAGGCCTTAGAGGTAAGCAAATGGGCTTATCAGCAGATCTTAAACTAACTGGCAAACAGTTACGCCAGATCGATCAAAGCTACACAGAACCCAAAATTAAAATCAGCAAGGTAAGGTACCAGGCAAACGAACTAATCTGTAAATTCGAAAATGAGAAAAAGAATACAATTGAAGTTGTGTTTCGGGTGAGTAATAATAACATCGCTTTTCGGTATCAAATGCCACAAACTGGCGAACCAGCTAATTTTGTAATTGAAGAGGAATTGAGTGGCTATAAATTCCCAGCAAAAACGACCACTTTTTTAACCCCGCAGGCCACACCAATGATAGGTTGGATGAAAACCAAACCCAGTTATGAAGAGGAATATAACCCTGACCAGGCAATGGGCGTTCCATCCAAATATGGCGTAGGCTACACCTTCCCTGCCCTCTTTCATGTTGGCGATAAAGGCTGGGTATTATTATCCGAAACCGGCGTAAACTCACTATACTGTGGCTCTAAACTAAGTGAAGGAACAAAAGACGGCAATTATAAAATAGCTTTCCCTGAGCCGGGCGAAAACAATGGTATGGGCCGAGCAAATCCCACTATTCCACTTCCGGGCAATACCCCGTGGCGAACCATTACTGTAGGGAGCACATTGAAGCCCATAACTGAAACAACTATCCCTTTCGATGTTGTTGCACCCCTTTACGAAGCATCAAAGCAGTACACCTTTGGACGCTCAACCTGGAGCTGGCTCCTGTGGCAGGATGCCAGTATCAAATATGATGACCAGAAAACATTTATCGATCTGGCTGCTGCAATGGGATTTGAATTTGCCCTGATTGATGGTGGCTGGGAGAAAAATATTGGCTATCCGAAAATTGAAGAACTCATTGAATATGCAAAAACGAAAGGTGTCGGAATTTGCCTGTGGTATAACTCAAACGGATTCTGGAATGATGCCCCTCAGGATCCTAAAAACCGGATGAACACCGCCTCTGCGAGAAAGCAGGAGATGGCCTGGATGCAGCGAATGGGCGTGAAGGGTATTAAGGTGGATTTTTTTGGTGGCGATAAACAGGAAACCATGAAGTTATACGAAGATATTTTATCTGATGCCAATAGTTTTGGACTAACGGTGATTTTTCATGGCTGCACACTTCCTCGCGGCTGGGAACGCATGTACCCTAACTATGTAGGTAGTGAGGCAGTTCTGGCTTCAGAAAACCTAATTTTCACGCAAAAGGCTAATGACATGGAAGCCTTCAACGCCACCCTTCACCCTTTCATCCGTAACGCAGTTGGCTCAATGGAGTTCGGACCAGTATTATTAAACAAACGCCACAATAAGAAAAACGATGGAGGCACAACCAGAAAAACTACTGAAACATTTCAGATTGCCACGGCTGTGCTTTTCCAAAGCCCGGTGCAAAACTTTGGCATTACGCCAAATAACCTAACAGATGTATCTGCTCCGATAATAGATTTTATGAAAAAAGTACCTACTACCTGGGACAATACCGTTTTCATTGATGGTTACCCAGGAAAATATTGCGTCATTGCTCGTCGCCATGGTGCTCAGTGGTACGTAGCAGCAATCAATGCGGAAAAGACTGAAAAAAATATCACTATAACACTACCGTTTTTAACTGATAACGAAGTTTCAGTATACGATGATGCTACAGACCGTTCGCCGCTGCTGAAACAAATTAAGCTGAATAAACCCAAACAAGTTAAATTAAAACTCCTGCCTGATGGTGGAGCAGTATTGGTGGGGAAATAACCAAAAAAACTGGTTGGGATTTATATAAGTTATAAAAATCAGGTTTTTCAGCATGCTTTTGATGTATTCGATTTCGCGGTTGGCCCAACCCAACCAGGCGAAATACCTTTCCCTGCAATGAGGGCAATCCCATTGGTGTTCCATTGCATCCCTAAGGCATGATGATTGCATTTTAAGGCATACAAGAAACCGGAAAGTTTAAATAGGTACAAACGGCTTAGGAAGCAGAAGAGCATCAATTTTTTAATCTCGACTTCCAGTTTTTAGCGCAAAAAAAAGCAGCTCTTTTCAGAACTGCTTTCAAAATTCGGGGGTGGCTGATGGGGCTCGAACCCACGACCCTCGGCACCACAAACCAATACTCTAACCAACTGAGCTACAGCCACCGTGTTTTTTAGTGTCACAAAAGTACGACTTTTAATATTTCTTGCAAATATTTTTTTCGAAAGAAATTTGATATGATTTTAAGTGGCTATAATTCAATTATTTGAATTATAAATATTTTTTAAAAAGGCGATTCAATCAGCAGTTTTGATGCGAAAAACATAACTTTACAACGTTTATGATTGAAATTTATACAGACGGCGCAGCAAGCGGCAACCCAGGTCCGGGTGGTTATGGAACAATTTTACGTGCGGGTCAACATTATAAAGAACTTAGTGGCGGTTTTAGGATGACAACCAATAATCGTATGGAATTACTCGCCGTAATTAAAGGACTGGAGGCGCTAAAAAGCATCAACCAGGTAGTCACTGTTTATTCTGATTCGAAATACGTGGTTGATGCAGTTGAGAAAAAATGGGTCTTTGGCTGGGTAACAAAAAATTTCAAGGATAAAAAAAATAAAGACCTATGGTTAAGGTTTCTCGAATTGTATAAATTACACAAAGTGAAATTCATCTGGATTAAAGGCCATAACGATCATCCTGAAAATGAGCGTTGCGATAGATTAGCTGTGGCAGCATCTCAAAACAAAGCAGAATTAGCCATCGACACATTTTTCGAAGCAGAACGCAATAAAGCTTCGCTTTTGTAAATATTAATCAATCCCACCGATAACCCCTAAATTTTCCAACTTTTTATCCACTCCATTTAACGATTTCGATTTGTCGTTATGAATTAACATTAATTCTTCGGCCTTTTCTACCATCTGTTTAGAACCTATAAAAATTGGTACACGCTGGTGTAACTCAGCCGGATTAATATCTAAAATCCGCTCAAAACCTGTAGATGCTTTCCCTCCTGCCTGTTCGATAATAAATGCCATTGGATTACACTCATACAATAATCTTAGTTTACCGCTTGGCGAACGTGATGTAGTCGGGTAAATGTAAATTCCACCTTTAATTAAATTTCGGTGAATATCGCCAACCATAGAACCAATATATCGGGATGTATATGGACGCCTGGTTGCATCATCTTCAACCTGACAATATTTAATATATTTTTTTACGCCATCAGGAAAATGAACATAATTACCTTCATTTATAGAATACATATAACCTGTTTCGGGCATTTTCATTTCCGGATGAGACAGGCAAAACTCACCAATTGATGGATCTAAAGTAAAACCATTAACACCTTTGCCAGTTGTATAAACCAACATTGTAGATGAACCGTATATGATGTAACCTGCGGCAACCTGTTGAGTACCTTTTTGTAATACATCATCAAGACTAGCTTTTCCCTCGGTAGATTTACGCCTGTATATTGAAAATATAGTACCCACCGCAACGTTAACATCGGTATTTGACGAGCCATCTAAAGGGTCTATACAAACAATGTATTTTGCATTCTGAGATACCGGCGATTCTATGTGAATAATATCATCTTCTTCCTCAGTTGCCACAATACAGCACTCACCGCCACTGGTTAAAGCAGCGATGAATTGTTCATTCGCATAAACATCGAGTTTTTTCTGCTCCTCACCCTGTATATTCGTTGTTCCAACATCACCAAGAATATCCACTAAACCCGCTTTGTTAACCTCACGGTTTACAATTTTAGCAGCAATAGCAATGTCTCTTAAAAGCCTTGATAATTCGCCTTTTGCATAAGGAAAATCCGCTTGTTTTTCTATGATAAATTGTCCTAGTGTTCTTACGCCACAAACCATACTTAGTGTAATTTTTACATTATCTACCTGATAATTCAATTACCTCTAATGTATGAATATTTTCATCAGTTATGCAAAAACGAATTAAAGTTCTAACCTTATGCCAGCCATGTTTGCCCGCAGCACCAGGGTTTATATGCAGTAATTTTAGTTTTTCATCATACATAACTTTCAGAATATGCGAATGCCCAGTTACAAATAATTTTGGCGGCTTAGTGTAAATTTCTGGCTTTACATAAGAAGAATATTTACCTGGATAACCGCCTATGTGCGTCATCCAAACATCTACGTCTTCACAACTAAAACGATTTTGTTCCGGAAACTCACTCCTGATAGCTATATCATCGATGTTACCAAACACTCCCCTAAGCGGTTTAAAAGCCGCCAAAGGCGCTGCAACATCAGGTCCAAAATCCCCTGCATGCCAGATTTCATCACAACTTTCGAAGTGCCTGAAAACATTTTCATCTAAGTAACCGTGCGTATCAGAAATTAGACCTATTTTTTTCATTATTGATTGTAAAATTAATCGAAAAAATTTGTTTAAACTCGTAAATGACTTTTCAGCTAGGGGAAAATAATAAGAGAAAAAGTTTTAGAAATTTAAGGAAAACATAGTTAAAGGAGGCAAAATTTATTATACAATATTATCATCAATAATTCAGAAAAAAGTCTTTTAATAGCAAACGATATTCTGCCGTATGGTTGTTAAATGATTCGTAAATATAGAAATCCCGTTTTCCCAAATTTGACTTTTCGTTACCTAAACAAATTATCATTCTAAAAGGAGTTTTACTTTTGTCAGAATGAATATAAATTTTTTCCAGCACTGCTAATTGAAGGTTTGAGCCAATACTTTCTACCTCTTGAGCTTGTTTTAACGGAAGTATTAACCACAACTTTCCATGTTCAGATAACATTGACTTGGATTTTTTGACTAACATTTCAAAGAAATCAATCCCAGCATGCCTGGCTATGCCTTTCCTTTCTTCCTCGTTTTTTAAATCATTTACAAAGAATGGAGGGTTAGAAACTATTAAATCATAGCGCTTAGTGGTTTCAAAGTTTTCAAACGAAGAATTATAAACACTAATCTGATTAGCGAATTTGGAGTTTTCAGCATTTTTTGCAGCAGTTTCACTTGCCTGAAAATCAATTTCTACTGCATCAATTTCCGCCTCGGTAAATTTCTGAGCAAGCATCATGGCGATAACACCAGTACCAGTACCAATATCCAGAATATTACTTGGCTGATGGCTTGATGCAATAGCCGCTAAAAGCACACCATCAGTATTGATTTTCATAGCGCAACCACTTTGATCAACTTCAAACTGTTTGAATTTAAATACCGATTTACTTGCAATCATTTTTTAACCCTAAGTTTTCTATTAATTGTTTTCCACAACTTTTAATAAACACAATAAACTGATTATCATGTATTTAAAAGCTAAACAAAAATAACAAGAATATTAATTTTAAAGCTGTTAATAACTTCCGCAAACGTGTGTTTTAAAATCAGCCGTTGTTCACTTATGTTTGTTTAGCAATTTGAATGAACCGCGTTTACACCGGGCTTTGAATTGTTAAAACAACCAGTACTCGATCGGTATCTAAGTAGCCAACAACCAAATTGTTGGCTACTTTGTTTAGCCTACTTTTCGTAAAGTTCTAGTGGTAATCCGTCAGGGTCGGAAAAAAATGTAAATTTCTTTCCCGTTAGCTCATCAATTCTAATTTCTTCTGTGGCAATTCTATACTTAACCAGATTTGCTATCTCCATATCAATATCATCTACTTCAAAAGCTAAATGACGCAAGCCCCGGGCTTCTGGTCTTGATGTCCGCTCAGGCGTGTTTTCAAAAGAGAAAAGTTCTATCTGATATAAATCATTTATGGCTAAATCCAACTTATAAGATTTCCGCTCTTCGCGATAAAACTCGCTTAAAACTTTAAGACCGAGCTTATTGACATAAAAATCTTTTGATTTCTCGTAGTCTGAACAAATAATGGCGATATGGTGAATTCGGTTGAACATTATATATAAATTATTGAATGCAATGATTTTTTAATAACGGCAAAGTTGCATAAAAATCGATTCAATTTCGTTTATAGATTACCCAAATCAAAAATTCACATTAAATGCTCCTTTTCCCCAGCTAATTTTACAATCCTTTGCTCAAAATTCTCTCATTCAATTACGCATTCTTTCCCTCATTAAATTAAAAAAACCTAAATTTGCAGCTTCAAAAAAAAAGCATGATTCATTTCTTCATAAGTCAATCCGAGGCGGTTTTTGTTTTACAAACAAACGAATCCTTATCATCAACTGATATTACAAAACTAGAGTGGTTATTTGGCGGTGCCAAACTACAAAACGAGAAACTTCTGAACGGTTTTTTCGTTGGTCCTAGGGCTGCAATGATTACACCTTGGAGCACAAATGCTGTTGAAATTACGCAGAACATGGATATCCATGGCATCATCAGGATTGAAGAATTTAAAAAGGTTGAAGCAGATTTCTCAGACTACGACCCGATGCTATCGCAGAAATACGATGGGCTTTCTCAAGAAGTGTACACCATTAACATTAAGCCAGAGCCGATATTAGAAATTTCTGATATTGCCGCTTACAACAAGCAGGAGGGCTTATCGTTAAGTGATGAGGAAGTTGAATATCTGAATTCTTTGGCCGAGCGCTTAAAACGACCTTTAACAGATTCTGAAGTTTTTGGTTTCTCGCAGGTAAATTCAGAACACTGCCGACACAAAATTTTCAACGGTAAATTTGTTATCGATGGCGTTGAGCAAGAAACTTCTTTATTTAAGTTGATCCGCAAAACCTCTGAAGAAAATCCAAATGATATTGTTTCAGCCTATAAAGATAATGTTGCGTTTATTAAAGGTCCTGTTGTTCAGCAATTTGCACCAAAGCGAGCCGACGAACCTGATTATTATACAACAAGTGATTTCGAATCTGTTATCTCGTTAAAGGCAGAAACACATAACTTCCCAACTACTGTTGAGCCTTTTAATGGTGCAGCAACAGGTTCTGGCGGAGAAATTAGAGATAGACTAGCTGGCGGACAAGGTTCTTTACCTTTAGCCGGAACGGCCGTTTACATGACTGCTTTATCTCGTTTGGAAGAAGGGCGTGAATGGGAAAATGGTGTTGAAGAAAGACAGTGGCTATATCAAACACCAATGGACATCCTTATCAAGGCCTCGAACGGGGCAACAGATTTTGGGAACAAATTTGGTCAGCCTTTAATTGCCGGTTCGGTTTTAACTTTTGAACATGAGCACTTCGACAAGTTCAGTATGACAGGCCGTAAGCTAGGTTTCGATAAAGTAATAATGCTTGCGGGTGGTATTGGCTATGGAAAGGCTAGCCAGGCTAAAAAACAAAAACCTCAGGAAGGAGACAATATTGTAGTTCTTGGTGGTGAGAATTATAGAATTGGAATGGGCGGTGCAGCGGTTTCATCTGCTGATACAGGCGAGCATGGTTCAGGAATTGAATTAAATGCAATTCAGCGTTCTAATCCTGAGATGCAAAAAAGGGTGGCTAATGCAGTTCGTGGCATGGTAGAAAGCGATCATAACACAATCGTTTCCATCCACGATCATGGTGCAGGCGGTCATTTAAATTGTTTATCAGAATTAGTTGAAGAAACCGGAGGCTTAATTAACCTGGATAAGTTGCCAGTAGGCGACCCTACCCTTTCTGCAAAGGAAATTATCGGCAATGAGTCTCAGGAGCGTATGGGATTGGTTATCGGAAACGAACATATTGAAACGCTACAAAAAATTGCCGATCGCGAACGTTCACCAATGTATACCGTGGGTAAGGTTACAGGCGATCATCGCTTTACTTTTCAATCTGCAACCAGCGGAATTAAGCCCATGGATTTAGAACTTAAAGACATGTTTGGAAGCTCTCCAAAGGTGATAATGGAAGATAAAAAGCTCGATAGACAATACGAAGCTATTGCTTATCATACTGAGAAACTAAACGATTACCTGGAACAGGTTCTTCAATTAGAAGCCGTTGCATCAAAAGATTGGCTTACTAATAAGGTCGACCGTTGCGTTGGCGGCCGGGTTGCGAAGCAACAAACCGCTGGTCCGCTACAACTGCCTTTAAATAACTGTGGCGTTATGGCTTTAGATTTCCAGGGCAAAGAAGGCATCGCAACTTCAGTTGGCCATGCACCTGTTTCAGCATTGATAGATCCAGCAGCCGGAAGTAGAATTGCAATAGCAGAATCTTTATCAAATATTGTTTGGGCGCCATTAAAGGATGGGTTAAAAAGCGTTTCACTTTCTGCAAACTGGATGTGGGCTTGTAAAAACGAAGGCGAAGACGCCAGATTATATGAGGCTGTTAAAGCCTGCTCTGATTTTGCCATCGACTTAGGAATCAATATCCCAACCGGAAAAGATTCACTTTCGATGAAGCAAAAATATAAAGATGGCGATGTTATTGCTCCCGGAACGGTAATTATTTCTGCCGGTGGTAACTGCGATGATATTACAAAGGTTGTAGAACCGGTGCTCCAAAAAGATGGCGGCTCCATTTATTACATCAATCTTTCTAACGACAGCTTTAAATTAGGTGGTTCTTCTTTTGCGCAGATTTTAAATAAAATCGGAACAGAAACGCCTGATGTAAAGGATGCAGCCAAACTTAAGGCTGCCTTTAATATCGTTCAGCAATTAATAAAACAAGATAGAATACAGGCAGGACATGATATTGGTAGCGGTGGTTTAATCACTACATTACTGGAAATGTGTTTTGCTGATAATAATTTAGGTGCCAGTGTAGATTTATCTGCTTTGCAGGAATCAGACACCATAAAATTACTTTTCGCCGAAAACATCGCTTTGGTTTTCCAGGCCGATGAAAGCATCGAATCTATATTAAAATCAAATAGCATAGAATTTTTCAAGATTGGTGAAGTGACCTCAAAACCCGCCTTAGAAATTAAAAACCAAAGTGATAGTTTTAGCTTTGACATCAATCATTTACGCGATGTCTGGTTCAAAACTTCTTACCTGTTAGATAAAAAACAAAGCGGACCTGATAAAGCAAAAGAACGTTTTGATAACTATAAAAATCAAGCATTAAAATATACTTTCCCTTCACAATTCGACGGAAAAAAACCTGTAATTGACAACTCAAAACCAAAACCCAAAGCAGCTATAATACGCGAAAAAGGCAGTAATTCTGAACGTGAACTTGCAAATGCGATGTTTTTAGCGGGTTTTGATGTTAAAGATGTACACATGACCGATTTGATTTCGGGTAGAGAAACTCTTGAAGATATTCAGTTTATAGGTGCAGTTGGCGGTTTCTCTAATTCTGATGTTTTAGGTTCGGCAAAAGGCTGGGCCGGGGCAATTATGTACAATGAAAAAGCCAGGGTGGCGCTAGAAAAATTCTTCGCCCGTCCGGACACACTTTCTGTTGGTGTTTGTAATGGCTGCCAATTATTTGTAGAACTTGGCTTAATTAATAAGGAGCACGAAGAAAAACCAAAAATGCTACACAATGAAAGTCATAAACACGAAAGTATTTTCACTTCATTAACCGTAGCTGAAAATAATTCGGTAATGCTTTCTACCTTAGCTGGTAGCACGTTAGGCGTTTGGGTATCACATGGCGAAGGTAGATTTAGCCTGCCCTACACAGAAGATAAATACAGCATTGTTGCCAAATATGCTTACGAAAATTATCCTGCCAGTCCAAATGGTTCTGATTATAATACAGCGATGATGTGCGATACCACCGGCCGTCATTTGGTTATGATGCCACACATTGAGCGTTCATTATTTCAATGGCACTGGGCAAATTACCCTAAAGGAAGAAAAGATGAAGTTTCGCCATGGATGGAGGCATTTGTTAATGCCAGAAAATGGGTAGAATCAAAATAAAATAAAAAGGCTTGAGTTTTCACTCAAGCCTTTTTTAATGAAAATCAGAATTGTTTTTTCTTCATTAAGAAACTAAATTTCCGATTGCCTCATTTCTTATTCCATTTCCACCTCAACCTAAAATAAATTAAAGTTAATAGGCATATTATATCTAACACGAACAGGTATTCCTTTATTTTTTCCAGGTTTCCACAGTGGCGATTTTTTAATCACCTTCATTGCCTCCTCATCACAACCAGAACCAATACCTTTTAAAACTTGTACATCCGTAATCGAACCATCTTTCTCTACCACAAAGCTTACAAAAACTTTTCCTTGCACGCCTTCCTCCTGTGCTTTATACGGATATTTTAAGTTACGTTCCATATATTTTCCCCAGGCTTTCATACCACCTGTAAACTCCGGATATTCATCTACACCTGATGAAATGTAAATTTCTGTGTCACCGTTCCCTCCATCTCCATCTTTCCCTGCAGCATTGCCATTGCCATTGCCTAAATTTGTATCAACAACAAGGTTGGGCTTAATTTCGCCCCCTTGTGTTTTATCGCTAATTACCGCATCGTGTATTTCTTTAATTGTTGGTGGTTCGGGTAAATCAACTTTATCTACTACAACGATTCTTGATGGTAATGCAACTGTTTTAACTTTTACTAGTTCTGTCTTTTTCGGTTCTACTTTCTTTTCGGGTTCCGTTTTTTTCATCGAATGAATTACATCATCCAATACAATAGTTTTAGTAATTGGTGCCGAAACAACTTCCGCAGGAAACAACTTACTGTAAACCATTGGACTTACGAAAAATAAAACAAAAGCGCTACTGGCAAAAAAAAGTGATTTGGTTAAAATTGATGATGATTGCGACCTTAATACATAAGCACCATAAATTTTGTTTCTTCCTGAAAATACAATATCGAGCCACTCGGTTTTGTATACATTAATTGATGAGTTGAACATAGTTTTTGAGTTTTAAACCATGATGTAAAAAAATCATCAATTCCATAAAACTGTAAAAAATCTATAATATTTATCAAAAATGAAATTTTTCATCGTTAAAACATTTTCATATTTCATTTTCAACAATTTTTATTTATTTAATGAAATTGTTTCATAAAAATTAATAAAATATAGTATTTTTGACAAAAAACATAACAAATTAATGAAAAGCTTAAGAACCATCGCATTAAAAGAGGCTCAAAACAGAATTTCACCAGAAGTTAAATCACCATCAGCAAAAATTTCTGACTTTTTTGGCTCTAATGTATTTGATAAGAGAAAAATGAGAGATTTCTTATCTAAAGACGTGTATGAGAAATTGATATCATCTATTAACCAGGGTGAGTTAATTAATACAGACGACGCTAACCAGATTGCAACTGCTATGAAAGCTTGGGCAATGAGTGCAGGCGCTACGCATTATACACACTGGTTCCAGCCCTTAACAGGAACAACTGCAGAAAAGCACGATTCATTTTTTGAACCAAGTGGCGACGGAGCTATTGAGAAATTTTCTGGTAGCGCATTAGTTCAACAAGAACCAGATGCATCAAGTTTCCCTAACGGTGGTATCCGTAACACCTTCGAAGCCCGCGGTTATACCGCCTGGGATCCTTCTTCTCCTGCATTTATCATGGAAAGCAAAGCAGGTAAAACACTATGTATCCCTACAGTTTTCGTATCATATACCGGTGAAGCCTTGGATTATAAAGCACCTTTGTTAAAAGCATTAGCTGCACTTGATAAAGCTGCTGTTGATGTTTGCCAATATTTCGATAAAAGCATTACTAAAGTAAATGCATCTTTAGGTATCGAACAAGAATATTTCTTAGTTGATGAGTCTTTATTTAATGCTCGTCCGGATTTATTATTAACTGGCCGCACATTATTCGGACACATGTCTGCTAAAGGCCAGCAGTTAGAAGATCATTATTTCGGGTCTATTCCTGAGCGTGTTTTCACATACATGGTCGATTTCGAAAACGAAGCTTTAAAATTAGGTATTCCTTTAAAAACCCGTCACAACGAGGTTGCTCCATCTCAATTTGAGTGTGCGCCGATTTACGAAGAAATCAACTTAGCCATCGATCACAATCAGTTACTGATGGATTTGATGGAGAAAGTTGCCCGCCGCCATCATTTCCGTGTTTTATTACATGAAAAACCTTATGCAGGCATTAATGGTTCTGGTAAACACAACAACTGGTCGTTAATTACCGATACGGGCAAAAATTTATTAGCGCCGGGTAAAACACCTAAAAACAATTTAATGTTCCTTGCTTTCTTTGTAAACACGATTAAAGCAGTGAGCGAGCATGCAGATTTACTACGTGCTAGTATTGCATCGGTTAGCAATGATCACCGTTTAGGTGCTAACGAAGCGCCGCCGGCAATTATCTCTATCTTTTTAGGTTCTCAATTAAACGATGTACTTGATGAGATAGAACACTCGCGTATCAGCAAAAAAATTAAAGAAGATAACGCACTTTGGTTAGGTATTCCTAAAATTCCGCAAATTTTATTGGATAATACAGATCGTAACCGTACATCGCCTTTCGCATTTACAGGTAATAAATTTGAGTTAAGAGCAGTTGGTTCATCAGCTAACTCTTCAGCACCTATGACCATCTTAAATGCAATAATGGCAGAGCAATTGGTTAAATTCAAAGTAGAAGTTGATAAATTAATTAAGAAAGGTGATAAAAAAGACATCGCTTTATTAACTGTTATCAAAAAATACATTAAAGAATCTAAATCAATTCGTTTCGAAGGCAATGGTTATAGCCAGGAGTGGGAAGATGAAGCTGCAGCACGCGGTTTATCAAACATTAAAACTACGCCAAAAGCTTTAGATGCTTACTTAACTGATAAATCAGCTGATTTATTTAACACAACTGGTATTTACAGCAAACGTGAAATCCATGCCCGTCATGAAATCATGTTAGAGAACTTCTACAAAAAACTTCAAATTGAAGCCCGTGTTATGGGAGAAGTTGCCAACACAGCTATTATTCCTGCTGCAATTGCTTACCAAAACTCTTTGATTGCAAACGTTAAAGGTTTAAAAGAAATTGGTGTAGATAGCAAAGTATCTTTAGACATTGTTAAAAAAGTTTCTGAGCATTTAGAGATTGTAAAAACAAATATCGATGCAATGTTAGAAGAACGTAAAGTAACTAACAAAATCGAAGATACACGCGAGAAAGCAATCGCTTACGACGAGAAGGTTAAAACCTACTTTGATGTTATCCGTTACCATGCAGATAAATTAGAGCAAATCGTTGATGATAGCGTTTGGCCTTTACCAAAATTCAGAGAATTATTATTTATGAAATAAAAAGCCGAAAGGTTTTAAGCTTAGGGCGTAAGGTGAAAACTTTACGCCCTTTTTTTTGGATCGTGATTATCAGGATTTAATAGTCTTTGCTGGAGTTTCTCATATTTAAACCAAAAAAGGAAATTGAAACTTTTAGCTTCCAGGCAGAATCACGTGGTTTAAAAATGCCAAAAATCAGGAATAAATAGCATCTACCAGATTACATGTAGATAAGGTTTGATTTTTTTTTCACCATGCCGAAAACCTTTTACCTTTTACCTTCTACCTTTTAGCGCTATTCACTATCTTTGCGGCAACATGAGTGATAACAGGTACAATCAACGTGGCGTTTCTGCCTCAAAAGAAGATGTGCATAATGCCATCAAAAACATCGATAAAGGAATTTTCCCAAAAGCTTTTTGCAAAATCATTCCTGATATTTTAGGTGGTGATGCAGCATACTGTAACATCATGCACGCAGATGGCGCTGGTACAAAATCTTCTTTAGCTTATGTCTACTGGAAAGAAACAAACGATATTTCAGTTTGGAAAGGTATTGCTCAGGATGCTATAATCATGAATATCGATGATTTAATATGCGTTGGTGCAACCGATAACATTCTTTTGTCATCAACCATTGGCAGAAACAAAAATCTCATATCGGGCGATGTAATTGCCGCAGTTATTAACGGTACTGAAGAGATCCTGGAAGACTTACGAGCACAGGGAATTTCAATTTATTCGACCGGGGGGGAAACTGCAGATGTTGGCGATTTAGTGAGAACAATTATTGTAGATTCTACTGTCACCTGCCGGCTAAAACGTTCAGATATTATCAGCAATGATAATATTAAACCCGGCAATGTTGTTGTTGGCTTGGCATCGTACGGCAAAGCAACGTACGAAACAGAATATAACGGCGGTATGGGGTCCAACGGACTTACTTCTGCACGCCACGATGTTTTCAATAAAACAGTAGCCAGTAGTTTCCCGGAAAGTTTTGACCCTGCAGTACCCATGGAGTTAGTCTTTTCCGGAAATAAAAATCTAATGGATGAAATTAGTATTGATGGTTTCGGAACAACAACTGTTGGTAAATTAGTCTTATCTCCTACCCGTACTTACGCACCCGTAATTAAAAAGATATTAGAAAGCTATCGCAATCAGATAGATGGTATTGTACATTGCAGCGGTGGCGCTCAAACTAAAGTATTACATTTTATTAATGATGATATCCATGTAATTAAGGATAATTTATTTCCGGTTCCGCCTTTATTTAAGTTGATACAGGAAGAATCCGGCACCGACTGGAAAGAAATGTACAAGGTATTTAATATGGGGCATAGAATGGAACTTTATGTACCGGAAGAAATTGCCCAAGGTATCATTCAGATTTCAAAAAATTTCGATATCGATGCGCAAATTATAGGTCGCGTTGAAAAGAGCGATAAAAGACAGGTAACGATAGAAAGCGAAAAGGGAACATTTATTTATAATTAGTTTAGCCTTGAATTAAAAAGCCTTGCAGATTAATAATCTGCAAGGCTTTTTTATGCTCTTTCTACAAATTTATGAAAGGTACTATCTTCTCCATCTGCTTTCTTATCCTGATAAAGAAAGTCTAGTTTATTTTTATCAAAATTTTTGAAGAAAGTGTCCCAATCGGTCTCATTAAAATCACTTTTACTATCACTTTTATTTGGGAAATGAATCCTTAAAATCCCACCGTCTTTTCCGTTATCTGTATCTGCAACAATTGCCGGTACACCACCATGCTTTTCTGTCCATGCCTTTATCGTAGCATGATCATGAGTTTGTTTTGAACTGCTCATCGTATTATATAATTTAGTTTTCAATAGATTGACTTAATTATATAATCCCTATCGGTAAAAAATGTTTTAAAAATTTAAACATAAAAAAAGTCCCGACTTGCATCGGGACTTTTATTTAAACTAAGATTATATGTTAGTTAAAGTTATAACGAACACCAAACTGCATGTAGTAAGTAGACGAGATAGTTTGAGAAGTACCGAAAGTAGTTCTGGTTAAATCATTACTTGTAGCGCCCATTCTGAATGTTGGCCTGGTGGTATTGTTAATTGCTGTTACGTTTTGAGGAACCAAAATTGCACTTTGATTAACAAAATTCACATTACCCCATTTGCGGTTTAATAGGTTACCTACGTTGAAGATATCTACTGTAAACTGAAATGAGTTCTTAGTTTTACCAAAGTCTTTAAAAACTTCTTGAGTTAATCTAAAGTCAAATTGATTTCTCCAAGGTGAAGTTGCGGCATTACGTTGAGCATATTCACCTCTGTGTTTGCTTAGGTATTTATCTTGAGCGATATATGCTTCAAAAGCTTCACTTTGCTCTTGAGCTGTATAGGCTCTTCCGTAGCCAGATGTACCAGCTGGAATTGCAACAAATGTGATTTCAGAGGCGTCTCTTGGAATGTAAATCAAATCATTTCCAGATTGGCCATCTCTATTGAAATCAGAGCTGTAGGTATAAGAGAAACGACCTTGTTGTGATCCTTCATAAAATAATGAAAACGAAGTTGCAAGGTTACCAAAGTAAGCTTTCTTGTAAGAGATATTAGCTATGAAACGATCTGGATTTAAATTACTCGAGTAGCTTAAAGTTGGTGAGTTAGGATTTCCTGAAGTTTGAGGAATAGACCATAAGTTCAATAATTGGTCACCACCACCATCACCATAGTTACGTTGATCAGACCTCGTGTAAGCAATCATTGCAGATAAACCACCTTGAAATTGTTTAGTTAACTGTGCAGTAGCTTGCCAGTTATAGCCTCCTTTTGCGTTACTCATTTGAATAACGTTGAAACCAGATGAACTAGTTGCAGCGGCAGTTGTTGCTACCTGACCAGCAGCGGTTAACGAGACATTTTGTCTTGTAAATACAGTACTAGGGAACATTGGCCTTGTATCTCCATAGCCACTGATGGCTAAGTTTGTTGGCGTAACTAAGTTAATGTTTTGTGCAACTGCAACATTTAAATCTCTGCCATAAATACCTTCTAAGGTACCAATTATACCCCAAGGTAATTTAACATCAAATGCCAAACTAGATTTCCATGTTTGAGGAAGTTTCAGCGTTGGAGACATTACACTAATGCTACTTGGAATTGAAGTTCCCGCTGCAGGAGCTGCTGATAATAAATTTGGAGCGATACTTGGATTGAAGAAAGGTGTATTGGCTTGTCCTGAATAGGTTTGTGTGTACTGCAATAAACCTGCATCACCTGACTGAGAAACAATCCAAACAAAGGGAATACGACCAGTAAATATACCAGTACCACCTCTAACTTGGAACGAACGGTCTCCGAATACATTCCAGTTAAATCCAAAACGTGGGGAATAAGAAATTCTATTTTCTGGTAAAACACCAGTATTTACTGTTTGACCTGCAAAATTTAAACCAGCAACTAAAGGATGGGTTCTAACTTCTGACACATCAGGATAACTTGCTTGTTCCACACGTAATCCAGCTGTCAATTTCAAACGATCAGTTACAGTAAACTCATCTTGTAAATATGCTGAATATTGATTGTACTTAAAGCTTGGATAAGCTTGAGAACCATCTGCAGTTAAAGGATAAGTAACAGCATAGTTTGAAGGTTTCGCTTTATTTACGAAATCCGCCCATGAATTGAATACGTAGTAACCAGTTCCGAAACGTTGGAAACCATTTTTAGTTGTACTAAATTCTGCTTGTAAACCTAAAGTAATGTTATGTTTACCTAAAGCTAAGCTTAAGTCATCACTATATGTGTAACCTTTAACATCTCTTAAGTTACCATAAGTAAAAGGCTCATAACCAAAAGTTGTTGCCACATTAGTACCATCTAAGATATCAACCAAAGGAAATGGAGAGCTATCTGAAGTTCTAGGATCATTTTGGTGTGAATAAGTTGCACGTGCAACGTTAGTTACTTTGCTACCAAAAGATGATGTTAACTCAGCAACACCCGAATAAAGGTTAGCCGCCTGATAATAGTTGGAATTGAAAAACGACAAAGCATTAACCGAAGCTCTGTTTGCTGTAGCTCCAAATGTAATACCTGAACCGGTAGTTGAAGTACTCAAAGATGAAGGAGATTGACTCTCTACTTGATTGTAACGTACACTGAAGCGGTGATTTTTGCTGATATTCCAGTCTAAACGTGCAAACATTTTTTCGTTATCACTAATATTTGAATAGCCTTGATATGGGCCGGTTTGATAACCATAGTTAGATAACAAATAAGATGATACTCCATTTAAGAAATCAGCAGTCGGTTTAGCAACAGTACTAATACTACCAAATGGCTGGCTTGGAGTTGCAGCAATTTTCGTTGTTCCTGGCTGAATAGTATGCTTTTTCTCATAGTTTACGAAAAAGAATAATTTATCTTTAATTATCGGACCACCTAAACTGAAACCATAATTTTTTTCATCAAGTTTTTGAAGCGTTGGAATTCTATATGATTCACCAATTCTTTTACCTTGTTGATCATCGCCACGCATGGTATAAAATGCGTTACCTGAAAAAGTATTCGTACCTGAACGGGTTACCGCGGTTACTGAACCCCCTGTAAAACCAGTCTGACGTACATCGAATGGAGTTACGTTTATAGAGATTTGTTCTAACGCATCAATTGAAATTGGAGAACCGTTTGCAGGAATGTTCTGACCAATACCAAACTGGTTGTTAAAGTTAGCACCATCTACTGTAAAGTTATTTGACCGATAGTTACCACCACCAATTGATGTACCATTTGCTTGTGGTGTTAAACGTGTTAAATCATTAACACTTCTGGTAATGGTTGGTAAACTCTGAATCTGAGCTTTGCTGATAACAGTAGAAGTACCGTTTCTGCTCGAATTCATGATTGTATTGTTACTTTGTCCAACAACTTTCACCTCCGATAACGTAGAACTGTTATCTAATAATGTTACATTTAATAAATAAGGTTCACCTAATTTTAAATAGATTTCAGTTTGTTTTTCAGCTTTGTAACCTACAAAGCTGATTTCAACTGTGTAAGGACCGCCAACACGCATTCCACCAATAGTGAAACGACCATCATTATTGGTCGATACAGTGTATACTGTACCTGTAGGTGTGTGCGTTGCTTTGATACTCGCACCGGGAAGTGTTCCCTTGTCATCCTTAATGGTTCCTGTCATAGACGATGTAGTTACCTGTGCATTAACACTAAAGGTAATCCCTACAAAAGCCACAATAACAAGTACTAATCTTAAAAGTAAAGATTTCTTCATACTTTGATTTTTTAATTTGTTTTTTTGAATAATAAATCGGGAAAGATTTTTATGCCGCAAATGTACTTATTAATTTTTAACACATTTTAACATCCAATGTTAAATTATTATTAATTACGGCAAAACTTTTCAACAATTAACATCAATTTTTACCTGTTTAACTTTCAGTTTATCAACACTTTGGTAAATCCACTAAATTTTCGTTAAAAAACAGCTCTTTTAGTTAAAAAAACTGCATCAAATAAACTTTCCCGATAAAACTATCGAAAAAACGCCATTTAAATTTCGAATTTCTGGTGATTTTAATTACATCAACAATAATTCTGCAACTGCAACGGCCTTTAAATTAAGTTTACCGTTAGTGTTCCCTTACTGATGAAGTCGTGTAAGAGCACTAATGTATGCTCGCATACAATATAATAAGCAATTAGATAATAAATTATTAGGCATTACGAACGAATAAGTATTCAACAATTGTAAATTTTGGCTTTTTTACATTGTATCTTAATAATGACCGATTCAATTAACATTTTTTTTTTAGTTTTGACGGTTGATAAGGGGAAACCTTATTATGGTAATGCGGATAATATAATTGATGCGGGGTAAATCTGCACTGAGCAGAGACTTCTTCAACAGAAGATTACGTTAAACATAAAACAATTAAAAGAAATCTCTTTAATATAGATATGAACTACGACGTTATTGTTTTAGGCAGCGGCCCGGGTGGCTACGTAGCCGCAATCAGAGCTTCACAATTAGGCCTTAAAGTCGCAATTGTAGAGCGTGAATCTTTAGGTGGTATTTGTTTAAACTGGGGTTGCATCCCTACTAAAGCACTTCTAAAAAGCGCTCAGGTATTTGAATATATAAACCATGCCGCCGATTACGGAATTACAACAGCCGGAGCAACCGCAGATTTTTCTGCAGTTGTAAAACGCAGTCGCGGTGTTGCCGACGGTATGAGTAAAGGCGTTCAATTTTTAATGAAAAAGAATAAAATTGACGTAATAATGGGAACCGGTAAAGTTAAACCGGGGAACAAATTAGAAGTTAAAGGTGCAGATGGTTCTCAACAAGAATTAACGGCAAAAAATATTATTATTGCAACAGGTGCCCGCTCAAGGGAATTACCTAACCTGAAACAGGATGGCAAAAAAATAATCGGCTATCGCCAGGCAATGGTGCTTCCCGAACTGCCAAAAAGTATGGTCGTTGTAGGTTCAGGTGCTATCGGCGTTGAATTTGCTTATTTCTACGCAACTATGGGAACGAAAGTTACTATCGTTGAGTTTATGGAAAACGTTGTTCCGGTAGAAGATGAAGATGTTTCTAAACAATTATTACGCAGCTTAAAGAAAGTTGGCATCGATGTGATGACTTCAGCTTCTGTTGAATCAGTAGATACAAGTGGTGCAGGTTGCAAAGTTTCAGTTAAAACAGCCTCAGGTATGCAAACCATCGAAGCGGATATCGTGCTTTCCGCAGCAGGTATTGTTGCTAACATCGAAAATATCGGTTTGGAAGAAACAGGTATCAAAACTGAAAAGGGTAAAATCGTTACAGATGAATTCTACAACACATCTGTAAAAGGTTATTATGCAATTGGTGATGTTGTTGGAGGACAAGCGTTAGCGCATGTTGCATCTGCAGAAGGAATTATCTGCGTGGAGAAAATTGCCGGTCAGCATGTTGAACCGTTAGATTACAATAACATCCCGGGCTGTACATATTGCACACCTGAAATTGCTTCTGTAGGTTATACTGAAAAAGCGGCAAAAGCAGCTGGTTACGAATTGAAAATTGGTAAATTCCCTTTTTCAGCTTCTGGTAAAGCAAGTGCTGCTGGCGCAAAAGATGGTTTCGTAAAATTAATTTTCGATGCTAAATACGGAGAATTATTAGGCGCCCACATGATTGGCACCAACGTAACCGAGATGATTGCTGAAATCGTTGTTGCCCGTAAATTGGAAACAACTGGTCATGAAATGATTAAATCTGTTCACCCGCACCCAACAATGAGCGAGGCGATTATGGAAGCTGCTGCCGATGCTTACGGCGAGGTAATACACTTATAGTTGAAGTCTGGCTTCAAATAAAAGAAAACCCTTTAGTTTTAGTTCTAAAGGGTTTTCTTATTTTTAACCGTTTTCCGATTCTTGACACTTGATACTAAATACTTGATACTACAATAATGAAACTCCACACCATAAATACAGGCTTATTCAAACTCGACGGTGGCGCAATGTTCGGCGTTGTGCCGAAAGCAATCTGGCAAAAAACCAATCCTGCAGATGCAAACAATCTTTGTACATGGGCTATGCGTTGCCTTTTAATTGAAAATGGTAACAAACTAACTTTGGTTGATACCGGAATCGGCGATAAACAGGATGAGAAATTTTTTAGTCATTATTACTTGCATGGTGATGATACAATGGAAAAATCATTGGCAAAATTAGGTTTTAGCAGGGCTGATATTACCGATGTATTTTTAACACACTTACATTTCGACCACGTGGGCGGAGCCATAATTCGTGATGGCGAGAAACTTATTCCCGCTTTTAAAAATGCGACTTATTGGAGTAATGAAAAGCACTGGGCCTGGGCAACTGAACCGAATGCAAGAGAAAAAGCATCATTTTTAAAAGAGAATATCTTACCGATTCAGCAAAGCGGACAAATAAAATTCATTCATGAAAAAGAAAATATAGAATGGCAAAAAGGAATTAACATCTCCTTTGCTTATGGGCACACTGATGCAATGATGCTCCCAAAAATAAATTATAAGGATAAAACAATTGTTTACATGGCCGATTTACTTCCCTCAGTAGGGCATTTACCCCTTCCCTATGTTATGGCTTATGATATGTTTCCATTAAAAACATTAACCGAAAAGCAGGCCTTTTTAGAAGAAGCCGTTGAAAACAACTACATACTATATTTAGAACACGACCCGATTAACGAGTGCTGCACCTTACAAAGAACGGAAAAAGGCATTCGAGTTGATGAAACTTTCAATTTAAGCGATATTTAAATGATTCGCAATGCAAAACCCGATGATGCCGGTAAGGCGGCCCCTTTAATTATTCAGGCTATGGGCAAGCTGGCAAACAAATTCAGTAATACTAAGGATCCGGAGAAGACCCTGGCGCTCTTCGCATATTTCTTCAGTCAGAAAGACAACCAATACAGTTATGAAAACACATTAGTCTTCGAAGAAAATGGACAGATTTTAGGTACTTTGAATGCCTATGATGGCGGCAAGCTAGCTGAACTCAGAAAAAACTTTACCGATTACCTTTATTTACACCATAATTCGAAGAATTTCTACGCTGAAGAAGAAACGCAGGCGGGAGAATTTTATTTCGATACAATTAGTGTTTCGCCTTCGGCACAGGGAAAAGGAATTGGGAAACAATTGATTGATGCCGGAATTGCTTGGGCTAAAAACCTCGGGCATACAAAAATTGGTCTTCTTGTTGAAGTTGAAAATGAAAAAGCTCTAAAACTTTACCAGAGCAAAGGTTTCCAAATTCAGAATGAAAAGGAATTTATGGGCGGCTTGTATCACCATATGATTTATCAAATTGCCTCAACATAGTATAAACGTCATTTCTAAAAATTATTTGTTATTTTATTTGTATTTAATCTAAATAATAGCAATTTTTGCAAGCGATGGAAAAAGCATGTGTAGATATTAACGAACTGATTAACGTTTTCTCAAATTCTCAGGGTTCTATTTATCAATCAGATAAACTTAATTGCTTTTACGTAGATTTCGGCGGAAAGTTTGCCCGCTACAACTGCATCTCTTTACAAAAACTGAAAAAAGTAGTTGAAGATATTGATATAGAAGCTTTATTGTTAAATACACACAGAGCAGATTTCGAGCTGGTAACTTTTAACGGTTGCGAACACATCTATCTTTTAAGCGCTTTGGAAATAGTAGCACTGAAAGATTTACTTCACGGCACTTTTACCATGTTCAAACTTAATCACATGGTTAATGATTGCTTAAACAGATTGGTTTACTAATATTGCCTATGTTTAGCTTACCAATCTGCTGTGCTTCACCACCCAATTGCCTTTATTTAAACTCATTATTAATACCTGCCTCCGAGCAATTTAGACTAATTTCATATTGCAAATAAATTGAGTAAGCGAACAAATACGGCTTACATTTGTATTGTTATAAAAGCAAAATAATATGAAAGATTTAATGCGTATCAAAAGTTTAATATCACAGGATATTGAAATTCTTTTAAATCAGCAAATTAAAAAAGAAGCTCACTCTTCATCACTATATTTATCAATGTCGTCTTGGTGCGATCAAAATGGATTCGACTTTTCAGCAGATTATTTCGCAAAACAATCTGAAGAGGAAAGAGTGCACCAATTAAAACTATTTAAATATGTTTTGGATATGGGTGGTAATGCTGTATCACCTGAAGTAACAGGAATTAAAACTGAGTTTGCTGGTTTCAGAGAAGTTTTTGAAGATGCACTTGAGGCAGAAATCGCCATTACGCAAAGCTTCAAAAACATTTATGCAAGATGCCAGAAAGAACAGGATTTCGTTACGATGGAATTTTTGAACTGGTTCTTGAAAGAGCAACGTGAAGAAGAGTACAAGGCTCGTCGTGCTTTAGAATTATTTGAAGTAATTGGCGAAGAAGGAACAGGAAGATGGGAAATTGACAAACACGTTAACAAAATCTCTTATTCAGAACAATAGATAACAAAACATATATTGAAAAGGCTATCTTAATGCAAATTAAGGTAGCTTTTTTTTTGTTCAAGGTTTTTTGAAAATATAGATATTATGCGTGCCCTAAAGTAGCTATTGGCAATAAAAGGTGGAACCGCATAAATTTTTATTGTTATGCCCGCGAAAGCGTGAACCACGAAGTGTTCAACGACCACAATTAAACTTATGAAAGTTTTGGATAGCAAAGCGAATAAGCTGTTTTAAATTGCACGTCACTTAAATAAAAAAAGCTTCCTTAGTTAAGGAAGCTTTGTGGTTTAGTTTAGGTTGTTTGGTTTATGTTGATTATGAATATCCTTTTATTAAAAGCTTTATAAAAAAAGCGCCGTTACCAGCGCTTTTTTTAAACCAAATATATAATAATAATTAACGAGCATTACAAATGTACGAACATTTCTGATATTATCAAGAAAAAATTATAAAAATTAATTTAATTTAAAATTAAAAGTTATAAATACTTATAAATCAGATAAAAAATATTCTTAAAACAATAAATAAATGATTTAAAATTAATTTTTTATATAAAAACTATCATTTTTTACTTTCAAAATCATACTTTAAACAAATATTTAAGTCAAATGATAGAAAATTTTATAAAAAGCTACTTAAATCACCCCAATACTTACGATGAAATGTTTTTGAATAGTGATAATTACAGAAATCACTACGCTAATTTTATCAATAATTTCTCTAAGGAATCTCTCGACAATCTTAACAAAAAGGAAGAACTTGCTAAAAAGCTCTTCATGAGCCAGGGTATAACCTTTACAGTTTACGATAGCGGCGAAGGAATCGAGAAAATTTTCCCTTTCGATATCATCCCACGTATCATTACTTCAAGTGAATGGTCGTTTATCGAAAAAGGAATTAAACAAAGGTTAAAAGCGCTGAACCTTTTTCTTAAAGATGTTTACAGCAACCAGTTTATCTTAAAAGATAAAATTGTTCCCATTAATGTAATTTATTCTTGTCCACATTTTCTCCGGGAAATGCATAATGTTAATGTCCTACACGATATTTATATACACATCGCAGGCATCGATTTAATCCGCGACCATGACGGAACATTTTACGTTCTCGAAGATAACCTCCGTACGCCTTCAGGTGTGAGTTACATGCTCGAAAACCGGGAGATTACCAAAAGGTTATTTCCCGACCTTATTCCTCAGTGCGGCGTTAGAAGCGTAACCGAATATCCGGCAATATTATATAAAAACTTAATGGCGCTTTCGCCCAGGGCGGTTTCCAACCCCACAATTGTAATGCTCAGCCCTGGAATGTACAATTCCGCTTATTATGAGCACACTACTTTAGCCAGGCTAATGGGCGTAGAATTAGTGGAAGGAAGGGATTTGGTTGTCAAAAACCAGAAAGTTTTTATGAAAACAACAACAGGCTTGCAGCAAATCGATGTAATTTACCGCCGTGTGGATGATGATTATTTAGACCCTTTGGTTTTCAATCCGAATAGTGTATTAGGCGTTGCCGGTTTAATGGGCGCTTACCGAAAAGGAAATGTAGCCATTGTTAACGCAGTTGGAAATGGCGTAGCCGATGATAAAGCCGTTTACACTTACGTTCCTGATATGATAAAATATTACCTTAATGAAGAACCTATTTTAAAAAATGTACCTACATACCAATTAAGCAATCGCGATGAACTGGATTACGTTTTCGAAAACATCAATAAAATGGTGATTAAGAAAACCAACGGCAGTGGTGGCTATGGTATGCTTATGGGCCACGCCGCAGACGAGCAGGAAATAGAAGACTACAAACTTGAGATTTTAAAAGACCCGAGAAACTTTATAGCGCAACCCACAATAAGCCTCTCCTCCGCCCCCTGTTTTATCAACGGGAAACTTTCGCCCCGAAGAATCGATTTAAGGCCTTTCGCCTTAAATGGCCCTGACGGGATTTCGATTGTGCCAGGAGGTTTAACCCGGGTAGCCTTAAAAGAAGGTTCGCTTGTGGTTAATAGTTCGCAAGGCGGCGGCAGTAAAGATACATGGGTTTTAACTTCTTAGAATACGAATATGTTAAGTAGAGTAGCTTCAAGCTTATATTGGTTAAGCAGATACGTGGAGCGCAGCGACGGTATGTTGCGCATGTTAAAAATAAATTATGCCTCATCTCAAGATACCATTCAGGAATTTACCTGGAAACCTGTCATCAGGATATTCTCTTCTGATGATGAGAATGAATTACTGAACATCCAGCATGATAGCCGTGCTGTAATCGAATACCTTTTATTAAACAGAGAAAATCCGAATTCGATATTAAACATAATTACGCTGGCCCGTGAGAATGCCCGTAGTGTTCAGGAACACATTCCGAAAGATTTATGGCAATGTTTAAACGAATACTATCACACGGTAAAAGATGAAAAACTGCTTTGGTATGTTCAAAAAGACGACCCGATTACAGCGTTAGATATTTTAATTAAGCAAGTTATGCTTTACCACGGCACAGCCGATAGCGCAATGGAACGTGGCGAAAGCCGCAGTTTTATGAAAATTGGTAAACACCTGGAACGAAGCATTCAATCGATAGATATTTTAGATATAAAATTCAGCTCAATAAGTACCAATCCCGATTTGTTAACGGATATAGCTTACTGGAAACATTTACTTTTATCGCTCGGCGGATACGAGTTATACTTAAAAACGTATCGCCAGGGTTTCGATGCTAAAAACATTATCGAGTTAGTAATGTTGAACAATGACTTTCCAAGGTCGGCACTCTATTCAATGCATAACATTGAACGGTATTTCGGCAGATTAAAGAGTGAGAATAACATCGAACATTACAATAACCTTTCCTTTAAAATAGGTCGTTTAAAAAGTATGATTACTTACAGTTCGGTAAATACTATGGGAGAAGAGCAATTGCATGACTATTTAACGCAAATTCGGGCTGAACTTTTTGGCATCGGAAACTCATTAAATGAATATTATTTTGCAAATTCATAACTAATTAGTCATCCCACAGAGTCCAAATAAAAATAGAATAAACGAAATGCATTTATGCCAGTTTTCAAAATTAAACACATTACCAATTACAAATACGAATTGCCTGTTCGGGACAGTGCAAACCAGATTATTTTATTCCCGATAAAAGATGATTTTCAGAAAGTTGTTCAGCATGATTTAAACATATCGGGCAGCCCTGAGATTGAAATTTTTATAGATTACTACGGGAATGAAGTCGGCACTTTTACACAGAACGAACCGCATAACCAGCTAAAAATCTTTTCTAAAGTAAGCGTTGAAACCTTCCCGAAGCCATTACCTCAAGATGATATGTTTAGCAGCGAACAATGGAACAGTCTGGAAGCCATTAGATATGAAGTTCCTTACATTGATTATTTGCGTCAGGAAAGCTTCGATGGTATAAATCAATTAAGAGATACGTCTTTATCCATCAAAACTGAAGAAGATACACCGTATCAAACCTCGATAAAATATTGCGCCCATGTATTTAATAATTTCGAATACATAAAAGGCATCACTGCAGTAGATACGACGATTGAAGAAATTATGAAACTTAAGGCAGGTGTTTGTCAGGATTTTGCGCACGTATTAACCGCAATGCTACGCTTAACAGGCATTCCAGCCCGTTACGTAAGCGGCTATATTTGCCCTAACAGAGACGGTATGCGTGGCGAAGGCGCAACGCATGCATGGGCCGAAGCTTACCTCCCTGAATACGGCTGGCTCGGTTTAGACCCGACCAACAATTGTATTGCCAATGAAAACCATGTGCGTTTGGCCGTTGGGAGAAATTTCACCGATTGCTCGCCTGTTAAAGGGGTATACAAAGGTGGTTTCGAACACATTATGGAAGTAAATGTATCTGTTGGTTATAATGATGAAGATTTTAATGATAACGAGAACTACTTCCAGCCAAAGGAAGTTAATTATTCAAAACCTTCTGCAACGGTTACAGCTGCCAGAAAACAAAATAGCTATCAGCAATATATGGAAGCCATGCAACAGCAACAACAACAATAACCAGGATTTAAGGATAAATAGGAATCAGGATTGATAAAATAATGTCCCTTTATTAATCCTTATAGCAGTTATTGGATGGATAACGGCAGTTTGCATATAAGCACCCGATGGTTTAACGGACAACTATTTAAACAGTTGAGGAACACAACAATTTAACAATTAAGCAATTTCGATAATCTAAGCTCGATTTTTTTCCTAAATTTGCGCCTTTTACAAACAAGAATATGATTAAGAGACAGCAAATTAAAGATTTATTACAATCGACTGCATTTGGCACAGAGGTAACGGTTATGGGTTGGGTTAGAACTTTCCGTAACAATCAGTTTATAGCTTTGAATGATGGAAGTTGCATGGGCAATATCCAGGTAGTTATCGATTTTAATAATTTACCCGATGAGCTGTTAAAAAGGATAACAACTGGTGCAGCAATTTCTGCTACAGGTAATTTAATCGAATCTTTAGGAAAGGGCCAATCGGTTGAAATTAAAGCAACTTCGGTTGAAATTTTAGGCGATAGCGACCCGGAAAAATTTCCTCTACAACCTAAAAAACACAGTCTTGAGTTTCTACGCGAAATTGCGCACCTGCGTTTCCGTACCAATACTTTTAATGCGGTTTTTAAAGTTCGACATGCCTTAGCTTTCGCCATCCACCAGTTTTATAACGAGCGTGGCTTTGTTTACATGCACACGCCCGTAATTACGGCAAGTGATGCAGAAGGCGCAGGTGAAATGTTTAAAGTAACCACATTAGATTTTGACAATGCACCCCGAACAGAAGAAGGAAAGGTAGATTTCTCTCAGGATTTCTTCGCCCGTGCCACAAACTTAACCGTTTCAGGTCAATTAGAAGGTGAATTGGCAGCAATGGCTTTTGGACAGATTTATACTTTCGGACCAACTTTCAGAGCAGAAAACTCAAACACAACTCGTCACTTAGCCGAATTCTGGATGATAGAACCTGAAGTTGCTTTCGCCGATTTGGAAGACAATATGCAACTTGCGGAAGATATGATGAAGTATGTTATTAAATATGCTTTGGATAACTGCAAAGATGAACTTGAATTTTTAAATACCCGTTTGGCTGAAGAAGATAAACAAAAACCGCAAAACGAGCGCAGTGAATTTGGCTTACTGGAAAAACTCGATTTCTGCCTTGCAAACGAATTCGAACGCCTAACTTATACAGAAGCGATAAGAATTTTAAAATCATCCAAACCAAACCAGAAAAAACAATTCAAATATTTAATTGATGAATGGGGTGCCGATTTACAAAGCGAGCACGAACGTTACTTAGTAGAAAAACACTTTAAAAAACCTGTAATCTTAACTGATTATCCTGCAGATATCAAATCCTTTTACATGCGTCAGAATGAACCGGACGCTGAAGGCAGACAAACTGTTGCAGCTATGGATATTTTATTCCCGGGCATTGGCGAAATGATTGGTGGCTCGCAACGTGAAGAACGTTTAGACCGTTTAACCAAACGTATGGAAGACATGAATATACCACAGGATGAACTTTGGTGGTATTTAGATACCCGCCGTTTCGGTTCTGCGCCACACGCTGGTTTTGGTTTAGGTTTCGAACGATTAGTTTTATTTGTTACCGGCATGACTAACATTCGCGACGTAATTGCATTCCCTCGTTTCCCTAAAAACGCAGAGTTTTAGTTTAAGCTAAAGCTTTAAATCGACATTTTACAAAAAAATCCGTTCGGGTAACTCGAACGGATTTTTTTCTGCCTGAAGACTTCATCTGTTTTTGGAGCCTGTAAACCTTAACATTAATTTCTTCCTTGAAAATCTTAACGAAACGGTAAAATTAAGATAAGCAAATGAATGAAAAGAAGAACTGGATTAAATTCTATTGAAGTCAAAACCTATCTTCCGTCCTCGTGCATCGTATCGCTATAAGGATTTGCATGAGAATAATCAACCGCTGAAACCTTATAATCTGTTGGAGCAAAACTTTTTGCGCTACTTAAAGCCATACCAAGTTCATATCTCGAAGGATAAGGCGTTTGTAATAAGCTTCCTGCCGGGATGTATGGAAATGTTTCAAGATAAGATTGCATAACACTCGGGCTCACCCTTCTATTAATGTACGCTCTACTTAATTGATGTGGTTCTCTTAAACCAGCAGCGCCAAGCAACTCCACAGCGCTGGCAACCGTTAAATTGTGAAAATTCTTTACACGGACTGTCTTATCTTCGACAACTAAACCTTTCATTAAACTTTGATCTTGAGTAGCAACGCCAGTAGGACAAGTATTACTGTTACACTCAAGCGCCTGAATGCAACCTAAAGCAAACATCATACCGCGGGCAGCGTTGCACATATCTGCCCCCAGGGCAATGTTTTTTACTAAATCAAAGCCTGTGGCAACCTTACCCGATGCAATTATTTTAATATGTTTTTTCAAATCAAAACCATTTAAAACATCATACACAAAGGCAACTCCCTCTCGCAATGGCATACCTACAGAGTTTGAAAACTCCTGAGGTGCAGCTCCGGTTCCACCTTCGCCGCCATCAACGGTTATAAAATCCGGATAAATACCTGTTTCTATCATCGCCTTGCAAATGGCATAAAATTCACTTTTCCTACCGATACATAATTTAAAGCCAACTGGTTTACCGCCCGATAAATCCCTTAAGCGCTTAACAAATTCCAACAAACCAATCGGCGTATTAAAAGCGGAATGTGCGGGTGGAGAAAGAACATCCTTACCTTCGGGAACTAAACGGATCCTGGCAACCTCTGCAGTCACTTTTTTTGCAGGCAGCATACCGCCATGACCTGGTTTGGCGCCCTGAGAAAGCTTAATTTCTATCATTTTTACCTGATCGGTTTTTGCCCTTTCCGCAAAAGCATCATAATTGAATGTACCATCGTCATTTCTGCAACCGAAATAACCAGTACCAATTTGCCAGATTAAATCTCCTCCGGGCTGGCGGTGATAATCGCTTATACCACCCTCACCGGTATTGTGCGCAAAGTTTCCCATTTTAGCACCACCATTTAAAGCCAAAATCGCATTCTGGCTTAATGAACCGAAACTCATTGCCGAAATATTATATATACTGGCTGAGTAAGGTTTTGTACATTCTGGGCCACCAACTAAAACACGGGGGTCGGAGTTTAACTCATGATGAGAAATAGCTGCAATACTATGACTGAGCCATTCGTAACCATTTTCATAAACATTTAATTGTGTTCCAAAGGGAATTGTATCGTTATCTTTTTTTGCCCTCTGATAAATTAGCGAGCGATTTAATCGATTATATGGCGTTCCGTTAGTATCACTTTCTACAAAATACTGGTAAACCTTCGGACGAAGTTCTTCCATAAAATACCTTAATCGCCCGAAAACAGGATAATTTCTAACAATACTATGTTTTGGCTGATATAAATCGTAAACACCGAGTATCACAAAAGGCCCTGTGAAGAGAAATGTCCACCATAAGAAAGGATGATAGAGACCTAACATAATGGTTAGGGCAACTAAAAAAGCAGCAATTGCGACGAAAGCTTTTCTCATAACTATAGTTTAGCGTGTATTTTGTTAATGCAAAGATTAGGATTATTAAACAACTGACACCATTAAATTGTTATTTTTACGCTATGCTTATCAAGATTTACCCGGAAAACCCCAACGAAAGAGCCATTGAACAGGTTGTTGACGTGCTTAAAAAAGGCGGTTTAATTATTTATCCAACTGATACAATTTATGGTTTGGGATGCGACATAACCAACCCGAAAGCGATAGAAAAAATTTGCAGAATACGTGGTATAAAACCAGAAAAGGCAAATTTCTCTTTCATTTGCCATGATTTAAGCCATATTTCCGACTTTATTAAACCTATCGACAATACTACTTTCAGGGTTTTGAAAAAGGCGTTGCCTGGTCCTTTTACCTTTATTTTTAATGCCAATAATAATGTTCCGAAATTATTAAGTTCTAATAAAAAAACGGTGGGTATTCGTGTGCCGGATAATAATATTGCCCGTTGTATTGTAAGGGAATTAGGTAATCCCATACTTTCTACATCAATTAAAGATGATGATGAATTAATAGAATACTCAACCGACCCTGAATTAATTTATGAGAAATACCAGGATTTGGTTGACATGGTAATTGATGGAGGTTATGGAGACAATGAAGCCTCAACAGTTGTTGATTGTACGAACGGGGAATTTGAAATCATCCGCGAGGGTAAAGGAGATATCGAAGAATTCTTGTAAGATTAACCTTGAGCAAGGATACAATCCTGTTCGGAAAAACTTATCCACAACCGATGCATTTACTTAATAAATATCTAAATTTATCATCTGAACGGCTCACTACCGACATTCACTATACAAACAACTAATTTAACATCCCCTAAATATTAAATTAATACCCGAACTCTATTTTCGCATCCTAAACATCCCTCATATGATACAATTTTTACTTCGATAAGGCTGTCCATCAGCCAAAATCATTTGCAATGCAAATTGATTTGCTCATTTACTCAGGGCAAAATGCAAACACATTTATTTAGTCTGTGCCTGCTGTGAGTATCTACGCCATTTAATAATCATCCTTATTTTCTTGTATGGTAAAAACTCTACTCCTTGGTTTGAGATAGTTCTTTGGATTTTTTTTCCAAATCTCATTTAGCACATTCCCCTTTCTCTATTTCCTTAAAATCATTTTATAGCCCTATAAAATTTTATGAAAAAAATTTTACTATTATCCCTGTTATTTCTCATTACAAACAGGTTGACTGCGCAGGTAAGCCTGACTAGTTCTCCTTATACAGAAAACTTCGATGCGGTTGGGAATGCACTTCCGGCAGGTTTTTCAGTAAGAACAGGCGCCAGCACAACATCGTTGGGTACAACAGTTGCCTTTACAACTGCAGCAACCGCCTGGAACAACGCAACAGGTGCATTTAAAAATTTCGCATCCGCTACTGCCGGTGCCACAGCTACAGCAACAGTTCAAGCGGCGGCAACCGACAGAGCCTTAGGTTTAAGACAAACCGCTGCAGTAGGAGATGGAAATGGTGCTTTCGTTTTCCAGTTAGCCAATACAACCGGCAAAACGGCCCTGAAGTTAAGCTTCAATCTGCAATCACTCGATGCCTCTTCACCAAGAACAGCTACATGGCGTGTCGATTATGGCATAGGTGCCACACCGACGACCTTTACTGCAGCACCTGCCACAGGAAATCTGACAACAGGAAATTCAGTATTCACAAATAGCGTTGTTAATGTTGATTTCGGCAGCGCTTTGGATAACATCGCGAATACAGTTTGGATTAGAGTTGTGTCAATCACTGCAACTACCGGAGCAGGCAACAGACCATCTACAGGAATCGACAACTTTAATCTATCATTCACTTCCGGTGGAGGCCCGGTTACCCCTACACTTTCAACTTCACCCTCTAATTTAGCATTCGGCAACCAAAGTGTAGCAACAAGTTCAGCCGCTCAAAGCTTTACTTTAAGCGGTACAAATACAACCGGAAACACGAATATTACAGCTACCCTGCCATTTTCTGTATCAAAAGATAATGCCTCTTTTACCAGCTCGATTGCTTATAGTGTTACAGAAACAGCGGCTACACCAACGGTATATGTCAGGTATAGTCCAACAGCTACTGGTCCTTCATCAGGGAATGCAGTAATCTCGAGCGCCGGTGCTGTTTCTATAAACGTAGCATTAACAGGCACCGGTGTTGCAGGAGACGTCACCCCTCCGGTAACTACGCCAACTTATCCAAAAACCGCAAATGCAACGCTTACATCAATCGACTTAATAAATAACATAAACGAGGCCGGAACAACTTATTATGTTCTGCTTCCTTCAGGATCGGCCATACCTACCCCTGTGCAGGTAAAAGCAGGATTGAATGCTACAGGCTCCGCGGCTTTTAAGTCAGGTTCTTTTGCTAACACCGCAAATGCAGATGCTATGACTACGGTTAGCGGATTAACACCGGGAACAACATACTCTTTTTTTGTAGTTACACAGGATATAACAGGGAACCTGCAAACTACCGTAAGCAGTATCGATGCAGCAACAACCAATCCTCCGTTAGTAAGTGCGCCGATTATTATAAGTCAGTATTATGAGGGTACTTCTGTTAATAAATGGATTGAACTGACCAATTTAAGCAATGCGCCGGTTAATACTGCATCCCCGCAATTAAAGCTGGCGCTATACAATATTTCCGGAGATGCCGGCACAATCAATATAACTGGAGCACCATCTCAAATTGTTAATCTAAATTTTACTATTCCTGCACGTGGTTCCGTATTGCTGGGCAATACCGGTAATAGTAATTCTGAAGTTCCTTATTTAACCCCGGCAAGTGCAATATTAAATAGCAATACGGTTATCAATTTTAACGGTAATGATGGAGTTGCCTTGCTCGATGCAAACAATAACATCATCGATGCCTTTGGGCAGGGCGTAAATGCTAAAGATGTTTCTTATGTAAGAAGCCTAAATGTCGCGGCACCTGCTCCAACTTTTATAGCTGATGATTGGACGGCAACACCTTTGGCTGTGGTTCAAAATGCAATAGATGATGATGATGTAAACAGATTGGGCGTTCACTTCCCACCAAACCTTCCTGTGTGTGCAGCCCCTTCAAGCCCTGCTACCGCTTTGGTTTTCAATAGTGTAACCACCAACAGCATCTCGGGGAGCTTTACCAAATCAGCCGATGCAAATGAATATTTACTTATAAGAAGCTTAAATACGACACTTTCAGCACTGCCTGTTGATGGAACAGTTTACAACGTCGGGACTTTATTTGGTGGTGGAGTAGTTGCCAACAGAATAGTAACAACTACATTTACAGATAACGCTTTAACAGATAATACCAACTATTACTATTTTATTATTCCTTTAAATAATATTTCTTGTACCGGCGGACCAAAATACCTCACGACAGGAATTTTAACAGCTAATCAGACCACTAAAGCGTTGCTGCCTTGCGTTACACCAACCGCACAACCCACCAACTTCATCGTTACATCTTCAAACTATAATTTCATTCAGGCAGCATTTACACCGGCAAACGGTGCCGATGAATATTTAGTGGTAATGAGTACAAGTAATACATTAACTAGTACGCCGGTAAATCAAACTACCTACATGGTAGGCGACCAATTGGGCGGTGGCGTTGTTGTTAAAAGGGGCACTGGTGGCACTTTTATCAGAAATGGTTTAAGCCAAAACACCAATTACTATTTTTTCATCTATTCGATAAACAGCGCTTGTAGTGGAGGGCCGATATACCTGAGCACCCAACCTTTAACAGGAAACCTGAAAACAGGAATATTAGATGTAAATAAGTTGAATTTCTATTATGGAAACCTGCATAGTCACAGCAGTTATTCTGATGGAAATAAAGACGATTTAACTAAAAAACCTGAAGATGATTATGCATTTGCCAAAAACTCCATGAATTTAGATTTTCTGGGGATATCGGAACACAATCACACGCAGGCAGGAATGTCATTAGCAAGCTGGCAACCGGGAATTGATGCTGCTAAAAAAGCAACAACTTCTGATTTCGTAGCCATGCATGGTATGGAATGGGGCGTAATTAGCGGCGGCGGACATGTGATTGTTTACGGTATCGATTCTTTAATAGGATGGGAACCCGGAGAAAACCAGATTTATGTTCCGAAAAGTGTTTACACAGGCTCAACTGGTTTATTCAGGATTATTAACAGACATGGTTTGAATGCCGTAGCGACACTGGCCCATCCTAATACAACAGATTACAATAACATTTCAGCTACCTATGATTTAAGTGCCGACAGTGCAATTGTAGGAACGGCACTGGAAAGCGGCCCTGCATTTTCGACAAACATTACTTATTCAGACCCGGCAAGCTCGATGAGCTATCTAAGTTATTACAACCGGATGCTGTCGAGAGGCTATCACCTGGGCGCAAGCATTGATCATGATAACCACAATTTAACTTTCGGTCGCCATACCAAAGCGAGATTAGTAGTGCTGGCACCTGCCCTTACGGAAAATGATTTACTAGATGCGATTAAGAAAATGCGCTTCTATGCTTCTCAGGATTCAGCAGCAAAAATAGTGTTTACCATAAATAAACAACCGGTAGGTAGTGTGTTTAAAACTGCAGGTTCACCCCTGCTCGAAGTTAACTCAATTACCACAAGTCCGGTTTCGAGCATTAAAATTCTATACGGAACGCCAGGCAGCGGAACAAATCCGGTAGAGTTAACCACCGCAACTTCTGCCAGTTTAACTTACACGGATAATGCGCTGGCAAATCTTGCAACCGGTTATTACTATGCAGATATTACGGAAGCCGATGGAAGCAGAATCATTACTTCTCCAATCTGGTATACTCGTGATGATGCAACGGTTAAAAAAGACCAGTCCATTACCTTCGCAGCAACAAGGACTGCAACTTATGGCGATCCTGATTTAGTTGCAGGTGCAACAAGCGATAATACAGGGATTAATATTACCTATACAAGTAGTGATACGAACATTGCCACCATAAGCAATAATGACATCCACATTTTAAAAGCCGGAACGGTAACAATTACGGCAAATCAGACTGGAGATGCGTTTTTCAATCCTGCAATAGCAAAAACACAAATATTAAGCATTTTACCTAAAACCATAACGGTAACTGCAGATTCAAAAACAAAACTAGAATCTACAGTTGATCCAGCTTTCACGTTCACCTCTACTCCTTCTTTAGTTGCAGCAGATACCTTTTCCGGTGCGCTAAGCAGAACCCCCGGAGAAACAGCAGGCGACTATCCAATAACTCAAGGAACCTTGGTTCTGACATCGAATTATACGATCAATTTTAAAACGGCAAGTTTACGCATCTACGCAAAACCTGTAGCTTCGATAACACCGGATATTTCGGTCGCTCAGAATGCACCGACACCTGTAATTACCTTTACGGCAGCAGCAGGAACCGCTCCGTTCACCTTTACATATAACATAAATGGCGGAGCAGTTCAAACGTTAACATCTTCTGCTAATACTGCCTCAGTAAACGTACCAACTTCAACGGTTGGAGCATTTGTTTATACAGTTACAAGCATAACGGATGCTTACAGTACTCAACCGCAAAACATTTCTTCAACGGTAAAAGTTAATTCAATACCCACGGCAACAATCGGTGGAACAACAGCGATATGCTTAAACGGCACGGCACCAACCGTAACATTTACCGGTGGAAATGGTACGGCGCCTTACACTTTCACCTATAATGTTAATGGTGGGCCAAACCAAACCGTTACCACAACTGCGAGCAACACAACGGCCACGGTAACTGTGCCCGCTAATATTGCCGGTACATTCTCTTACAATCTAGTGAGAATTGCTGATGTTAATGCGGCACAAAATCAAACCGGAACAGCAACCATAACCATAAGATCCCTGGCTACGGCAAGCATTTCAGGCACAGCCGCAACTGCGCAAAACAGTACTGCGCCAACAATCACATTTACAGGCGCAAATGGAACAGCACCATATACTTTCACTTATAACATTAACGGAGGCGTAAACTCAACCGTTACTTCTACAGGGAATAGTGCCACGATTGCAGCGCCAACAACTGCTGTCGGTACTTTTGTGTATAATTTAGTAAGCGTTGCTGATTTAAATTGCGGCCAGGTACAAACCGGTTCGGCAACGGTGGTGGTTCGTCCATTACCTGTTGCTACAATAAGTGGAACTACTTCGGTTTGTAACTTCACATCATCACCAGTTATCACATTTACCGGCTCGGCCGGAACAGCGCCTTACACATTTACATATACGGTTAATGGAAGCAGCAACAGAACAATAACAACGAATTCTACTACTGCAACGGTTAGTGTGCCAACAGGATCTACGGGTAATTTTGTTTATGCTTTAATAAGCGTGGCTGATGCGTATGCTACGCAAACACAAACCGGAACTGCAACTGTAATTGTTAATCCGCTACCCGTTATCACCATCAACAGCAATAAAGGATTATCAGTTTCGAAAGGCGATGCGCTGATTTTAACGGCAACTGGCGGCACACAATACAGCTGGACAGGCGCTGAAATTAACGGCGGACAGAGCACCGCAACAGTTACTATTCGCCCAAAACAAAGCGGTTTATATAAAGTATTGGTAACAAATGCAAGTGGCTGTACCGCCGAACAAAGCATTAACATTACTGTAGTAGATGATTATAAGTTAGAAGCGAGTACGGTTGTTACGCCAAACGGCGATGGCTATAACGATAAATTCATCGTCAAAAACATTGATTATTATCCAAATAATACATTAAAGATTTTTGATAAAGCGGGCAGAATTTTATACACCAAACAAGCTTATGCCAACGATTGGGACGGCACTGTTAACGGAAGCCCACTCGCCGAAGGCACCTACTATTACATCATAGACTTAGGAAACAACATTGGTACTTTTAAAGGATTCATTAACATCATCAGAAACTAATTACAGACATGAAAGCAATTATCAAAAACTTAAAGCAAATAAGTCGGGTAACGTTTCTATTTGCCGCAATTACACTTTACTTGAGTACGGCGAAAGCACAAATTCTGCCTTTAAATGCTCAATATTTCCAAAACCGTTATTTAGTTAATCCATCTATGGCAGGTATTAACGAAGGATTTTACATTAATGGAAGCTTCCGTAAACAATGGTCTAACATTCCGGGTGCACCGATTACGCAGAGTGTAACCTTAGATCAGCAAGTTAATAAAGTTGGCTGGGGCGCAAACTTTTACAACGAAAAATCAGGCGGTATCCAACGCACTAAAATGGTGGGAACCTTTGCCTATCACTTGCCATTAAACGATGATGAACAAAAATTAAACTTCGGAGTTTCGTTTGGTGCCAGCCAGGATAAATTAGATTTGAGCAGCGTAAGGAATAGTGACCTCAATGACCCATCAATTGCCCGTTTTAATGATAGAGGCTATTATTTTGATGGAGATTTTGGTGTTTCATACACCTCTAAAGGTTTAAGCATTGAGGGAGCAATCCCAAATATGCGTTCAGTTTTTAGAAATGACGACCTGAATTTTGCCGATAAACCGACTTTCTATTCGGCAGTTGGCTATAAATTTACGTTAGGCGACGGACTTAATGGAATCAGCTTAGAGCCTAAAGGAGTTTTCAGAGGTATTAAAAATTATAAAAATTTATGGGATGCCGGTATCAACGCCAACTTCGCAAATGATAGATTATATGTAATGGCAATGTACCACAATACCCAGAACGTTACGGTTGGTTTCGGGATGAACTATAAATCTACCCTACATTTTATGGCGTACTATAATACTGCGACTTCAGCAATCAGCGGTTACACCGATGGTGATTTTGAAGTGAATATCAGCGTAAATATTGGCAAGAAAAAGTAGAAATTTAATAAAGGCTCAACATTCTGAAGTTAATTGTACGGCCGCAAGCACGGGATTCTACAGCCCGGCGCTTGCGGCTTTTTCATCAGCATATAAACAATTACTTTTGCCCAATCCTATTCGTTACGGTTTCTGTAACATCGGTAGCAATAATCATAATGGCATTGGTTTTACCTTGCTCATTTTTTAATGGCTCATAAATAAAATTGAAATAAACCATTTCTGTATTCCCGTTAATGGTTAAAGAAACTGGTGCTTCATTACCCAGATAGCGAACTCCTCTGGTGTAAACATCATCTAAAATATCCAAATAAGGTTGGCCCTGGAGTTCTGGCAAAGCCTCTGAGAGTGTCTTCCCTATTACGGTTTTATTTTTTCCCCACAACTTCAAAACTAAGCTGTTTGCTACATCAATCCTTAATCTTCTATACCTGAGAATAGCAAACGCTACTGGTGCCTGTTCGAGAAAGCTTTTAAACTCCAGTCGCATTTTCTCGAGGTTCCTGTTCAATAAAACACCAATATTGTAAGCTTCATTAAGTTCTTGATGTGCAATGTTTAAATCTTCATAGGCCAAATCAAGTTCGGCCATATGCTGCGTATTTTCTTCAGATAAATTCAGGTATTTAATTTCTCTTTTGCGAAAAAAATCGAGGGTTTCCAGATGAAAAATTAACATACGGGCAATGTCTTTTATATGAGATTGCTCAACTTCGTTAAGTGCTTTAAAATTCGGATCGCCACTTACAATTGCACCTAAATATGCACCATCTCTCTCTAAGGCAATAATTGTTTTAAATTCCTCCCGAACAGGAGAATTGGAGAAATTATCATTAAATATTATTTGTACTTTGTTAAGACTAAATTTCTTTTCAATTAAACTGACAATACTTTTTAGTGCTTTATTTTGAACTTCGATTTGGAAATGACCGGCATCGGAGAGTTCTTTATTTTTTTTCATAATTTATTTTTTCCTATTGGCGGAATACTGCAGGCATTAAAATAATATTTAATAATAAATGGTTTCACAAATTGATGATGATTTTTCTTTCGAAAGAAGACGGGTAAAAACTATATTGACCTAATGTGTTTGAACCGCTAACTTTCTGTTTGAGAAAAGAATTCGTTAAATCTCTCCTTAAATTAAAACGATAATATGAAATGGTTATTTTTAATATATATCGCTATAAAACAATATATTAAGAGAAAACTTTAACTGAGTCCTTTTCAAAACATTAAGCATAACTTATAGGTGATTATTTAGCAAGGTAGACTATTAAAAGGCGACGACTGCCAAAGAAAGTAAAATTAACACAACCTGTAGTGCTAAACCACAATATACAAATTTCCAAGGTGTCCACCAGCGTTAAGTTTTTCAATTTTTTTTGAGAAACTCATATACTCATGTAAATCAATAAATGAGATTTAATTATTATTTTATCATACATTACCATTAAATTTTTCACAATTCAAATTAAAACAGCTAATTATGGATATGGTTTTGCTTTTATGATAAAAAATAAAATCTAATCATTAAATAGTTAACTCAAACTCATAAAAATCTTTATTCGCCCAGGTTTTACGATTAAGGAAAACTATTCTACAACTCCTGCGTTGATAATCAGAGCGTTGCTCGATAAAAAAATCGGAGATGGAGAAGAGAAAAACAATATGTGTACTGGAAGATGATAGGGATATCAGGGAAATTATTGAATTTCTGCTGGAAAGCGAAAACTATAAGGTCATGAGTTACCCCTCAGTTGCAGCCTTTAATTCCGGGGCTTATAATCAACATGCAGATGCATTTATTTTGGATGTAATGCTGCCTGATGGTAACGGACTTGATGTTTGCAGGGACTTGAAAAAAGATCATCATACCCAAAAAATACCAGTACTTATGATGAGTGCAAATTACAGTAGCCGCGATGTTAAAGATAACTGTGCTGCCCAGGATTTTATTGCGAAGCCATTTGATATAGGTGATTTTTTAGGCAGAGTTGATGCTCAATTTTTTGCGCATTAATCTTGGGTATTAGATTACCTAAATCAGCGCTAAACTTTTACGAGTTGAGAGGTGCCGTTTCAGATTCAACTCTCGTTTCCTCAGTTAAACGATTTCCTTTCTACATAAAAACAATCTGAATAGTTTACGATACTTTAAAAAGTATTAATTCGTATTTACGGTTTATACGGTAAATAATGTAATGTAATAGTTTGCATGAACTGGTGGCATTTACTTTGATTACCTAAATTAACCTTAAACAAAATGAGCTTATGACCACTACAGAATTTAATAACAGCATACGGCTTTATTCTGGTTCGCTCCGCAACCATGCACTCACTTTTACAAGAGATGCGGATGATGCCGACGATCTGCTCCAGGATACATTTGTAAAGGCCATCAGATTTATGGACCGTTTTGAGGATGGTACAAATTTAAAAGGATGGCTGTTTGTTATCATGCGGAACACATTTCTGAACTCCTATCGCAAAAAAGCTAAGGAAAAAACCAATATCGTTCAGGAAGAAGAAATTTCATCAGCCAGCCTGATGAAAAGTTCCGTTAAAAACGATGCTACGGGTGCTTTTATGATGGGTGACATTAAAAAAGCGCTTGATAATTTATCTGAAACTTATTCGTTTCCATTTATCAGGTATTTTGAAGGCTACAAATACGAGGAAATCGCATTAGAGCTGAAAATTCCTTTGGGAACAGTTAAAACCAGAATTCATCAAGCCAGGCTGATGCTGAAAAAGTACCTTAAACAATATCAAACCTCCTGATGTAAAAAATGGCCACTGAAATATACAGTGGCCATTTTTTATGCAAAATAATTAAAACAGGCAATTGCGTGAAATACCTGATTTTACATTCTTATGGATAAGTTTTCATACCATTCATTCTTTCGGTAATTCGATAAAGAAAGATGTACCCTGCCCTTCTTCACTGGCAAAATAAACCCGTCCGCCATGCAAATCAACTATTTTCTTAATAATGCCTAAACCCAGTCCTCCGGAAGGTTCACCTGCCAATCCGTCTCTTAATGCTTGTTTGCCGGGGTTAAAAATATCATACCTCATGTGCGCTGGAATTCCAATTCCGTTATCGCTCACCGACACTAAAACGTGGTCTTCACGATCTTCCAAAGCAACGCTAATCTTTCCTCCAACCGGGGTATACTTTATCGAGTTCGATATCAGGTTATTCACCACCTGTAAAAACTTCATCGTATCTACAGGTACATAAATTTTTTCGCTGGAGGTGGAGAAACTAAAATCCCGTAGTGCTGAAAGTGTAGACCTTTTGTAAAACCGGACAACATCACGCACCTCCCATACCAAATCAACACGTTCTTTACTAAGTTCAACAACACTCGATTTTAAAAATTCGCGGTTAACCATGCTGCGTATCAATTCCAGATTACGTTCACACATTTCCTGAATTAGCACTAGTGATTCCTTTACCTCCCCATCATTATTTCCGATTTTACTTTCTACGAAAGACGCAATCATCTTAATCATGCCAAGAGGCTCTTTTATATCATGCGAAACCACTTCGAGGGTCACATTTTTCCGGGCATTAATTTGTTCAATATGAATTCGATTGTGCTGTTCGATTGTTACATCCTCAAAAATACAACATAAAAGATTTTGAGATTGAAATTCAACTGCATTTAAACTTGCGCTGATGTATTTTTCCTGATTAGGCAACAATAAACGGAATGTGCATTTTGCACTGTTTTTATCCTGTATACAATTATTAAGAATTGCCTTCAAATGGGTTATATCATCAGGGTTAACATATGAATACAATTCATCAAGTTCTTCCAAATCGTGATCTTGTTCCAGGATTTTTCCCAAACCATTATTAACAAATATAACCTGAGCAGTATCTGCGTTATAAACCATATAACCATCTTCAGACTTTTCGCCCACCTTATAAAAAAGTTGATCAGTAATTAAATTCATATCCTAAATAATATTTTTGGTGCTTGCGAACTTTATAAGTGTGGCTGTATTTTTACCGCCAGTTCGTTCAATCATCGACTGGCGATGGCCTTCTACCGTTCTTTTGCTTAAAAAAAGTGCTTCAGCTATTTCAGAATTGGTAAATCCGTTTCCCATAAGTTTTAAAATATCTATTTCCCTGCGTGTAAACTGAATTCCCGAATCATCTCTGAAAGATTGAGCAGGCAGCATGCGTTCCAATATTTTTATGGTAAGGCCGCTACAAAAATATCTACCTCCTGAAAAAATTTTCTCTATGGCAAAAAATAACTCTGCTGCATCTACCGCTTTTGATATGTATCCTGATGCACCGGTAAAAAGTGCATCGGCTAAATCTTCATCTTTTTCCGACATTGACAAGATCAATACTTGCGGGGCATCTTGTAATTTAGTAATATTCTGAAGCAGCTCAAGGCCACCCATTTCGGGCATAGCCAGGTCAGAAATAATCAAATCAGCATCTGTACCTCTTGATATTAACTCAAGCACTTGCCTACCATTTTCTGCCTCGGCAATTACCCGGTAGTTATTATTCGATTCGATAAGCAATCGTAAACCGTTTCGAACGATGGGTTGATCTTCTGCTAAAATAATTTTTTTCATCAATTCTTTGTCTCTATCAAAATGGCTGAACTTCCATTTTATTTAAAACAAAATATTAACAAAAATCTGCTATTGATGTTTGCGCTTTTTATTTGCCGCAGTTCTATTTATTAATTACTTAAAGAGGCAAATGTTTGCGATAACGCTAAAATCTGGTCAGTCTTTTTTCCGCCGGCAATTTGATTATCATCTTTATAACTGATTGATTTTGTGTTGTCAAAGTCGCTTAAGTTTAACTTAATTTGCGCTTGCGTGTGGCTATCAATCAATTCTGATGAGATTAAAACCGAAGTCAAAAGCGCATTTATTCTGTAAAGCAGAACTTGTTTGCGGTAAAATAAATTTAAACGCATTGTTTTACGCAAAGGCTCCTGTCCGGCCGAATCGAGTGCCTCGGAAAGTGCGGCTAAGGTTAAGTTTGCCTCTTTCCTGGCCAACCGTACGCTTTCCGATTCATGATTCTTTTGAGCGGTAATTTGCTCCAGGTAATTAATGGTTCCCAGAACTGCAGCATTAAGTTTATCTTTTAGCTGCCGGCTATCCCATATCGGGAAAAGGTAGGCAGCAAAAACAGCGATCAGGCAGCCTAGAATTGTAAACAGTATCCTGTCTTTTATAATCAAATCTAAATGACCATGGTAAACGCTCAATGTTAATACAACTGCAAGTGTTATAAAAACTACGCTTAGTGCATAACTAAGCCTGTTGAAGCTAAAAAAACCGAGTAAACAAATAACAGCAAAACTTAAAAGAACCGCCGGACTTTGGATGAAATATACAATTGTAAAACCGATAATAATGCCAGACATGCTTCCGCTGATGCGTTGCAGATTTCTTTTCCATGTGATGGTAAACTTTGGTCGTGCAACAATTACTATGGTTAAAAATAACCAATAACTATACCTGCTTAGGTTCATCTGAGAAATTAGCAGAAATCCGAATAGAAAACAAACTGCCAGTCGCAATGAAAACCGGAAAGTTGAGGAATCAAAGGTTAGGTTGCGCCAGATGGTTGAGCCTGAATCAGGAATAAACCGCTTATAATCAAATGCGACATCAAAAGGTAGTGAGCGGTTATCCTGCACATAATGATTGTTCCGGAGCATAAAAATTATTTCGCCTACAGCTTTCGTGTTTGCATTAAAGGCATTTAAAATATCCCGTGAAACGCTATCCTTATCAGTTGAGTTTACACTTAATTGCGTTTTAAAATGTTCATCGTCGCTTTTTAAAGGATTAGCTTTGCGTCCAAAAAGTCCGAGCCGCATTTCACCTGCCAGTTTCTCCAGTTCTAAAGCCAGGTAATCAATAACTTTTTTCATCTCAAACAAAGTCTTATCATCTGCGAAAGTTTTTCTTACCAAGGCATAATCATAGTGTACGGCATTGAGCAGCTCATAAAGATCGATTAGTAAAAATGTGCGCCCTAAAAGCTGTTGCCCTTTTTTATTGCGAGGATCCATTGCCAGTTTATCAGTTAGCAAAAGGTTGCGGATAAGCTCGTGTTTACCGTTAACTTTTGCATGGAGATGGATAATTTCTTTTTGTGAAGGATCGAAAGCCTCCGAGGGATCATAATTTTTAGCCTTCGCTTTTAAAAACAAAGCACTGCTCATCAGGCACTCAAATACCGCATGATGAAGCGAGCGATATGGAAAAATCCAAATCTGCAGCAAACTGTTAAGGTAATACCAGGTGCCACCAATAAGCATATAAACGCTGAATAAAAACGGATGCTTTGGCTGCATACCCATCACGAATGTGCAAACTACGATGCCCATGGTACCAATTACAGCCATCCGGTTTCCGTAAACAGCAATCATTGAAAACACAAAGGCTGCCGTAACCATTACCGTTGCGGTTAATAAAAAACTGGAAAGTGCAGCAGACATTAAAACCGTGGTTAAGAAAAATATAGCAAGCCCATAAACGGCTGTTTTAAATTTATTGAGCTTGTTATCCGGAAAATCGGTAAGACTAACTAAAAGCGCTCCAACACCTATCCCGATTCCCGGCTCTCGCTGCCCAAGGAGAAAGAAAATAACTATAGGCAGAATTATGGTGAGGGTATTCCGGAGGGCATCGGAAAAATATTCTCCAAAAAAGAAATAAATTATCGAAGGAAAAAACCTGTTTTTATTTATGCTCCCCAAATCTGTAAGTTAGTTTTGCAGCGAAATTACGCTTTAAAAACATAAAATCACTGTCAAATCATTTTGCTTTACAGAAGTTGTAAACATATTAGAGAGAAAACTGTAGACTAAACTTTAATTCTTACGCTTGGCTTAATGTCATCAAAAAAAAAGAGGCTACCATTTTTAAATGGATAGCCTCTGGTAAATTTTGTTTATCAGCTGAAAGAATAATTCTTCTGCCAGATACTTTAACCGTTATTTCTTTGGCGCTTTTAGTGTCATACCAATTTCTACATCTTTAGAAATTATCCAGTTTTCTGGACTTCCTTCTGCTTTATAGTTTATGCCCCAGGCGCTTCTGTCAATTACGAACTTAGCCGAAGCAGTTACACCAGTTGCAGAGATTTCCACTTTAGCAGGAAAAGTAATGTTAAGCGTACTATCTTTAAGTGTTAGATTTCCACTAATTAAATAATTCGGGTCGGCCACCAGACTAGAAGGTTGTTCGCCTTTGAATGCTTCAACTTTTGTAATGACAAACTTCGATGTCGGAAATTTTGCTGCATCAAAAAAATCAGGACTTTTCAAATGTCCTTCCAAATCACTGGCTTTCTTATCTTTTTCTGTAACCGATGCTGGATTTACATACAAGGTGCCCATATTTATAACAAACTCACCACCACTCAATGAATCTTTATTTACGGATACAGTGCCTGAACTAACACTAATTTTTCCCCAACGTGGCGCTAAACCTCCTTTATGGGTAGCCCGCCAATCAATAGAAGTTGCTGCCGTATCAATTGGGAAAGATTCTCCCTTTTGTGCTGCAACAGTCTGTTCGCCGGTTGTTTTTGCATTATCGGTTGAAGAGCCGCCGCAAGAAGCAAGTAAAATAAGCGCAGGAAGCGCAAAAAATAATTTTCTCATTTTATTAAATTTTAATATTAAACCTTCAATTACCCTTAATTGACAACTCAAACTTAGCAAATTAACTTTAGGCTGGTATTGATGTATGTTAACAAAAGTAAGTTACAATTTACACAGCGCAAATGTTTTAGCATATCATCAGTAACCTGTATTCGCCTTCATTTTCTAGCGGTGCCCGATGCACGCAGGGTAAAACTGTTTGTTCAGGATAATCTACAGCTAGTTTCCACAAATTGCCGACACCCAGATTTATGGGTGTCGCATCAGTTTTTGGCTGATAATGCAAATCAAAAAAATGCGCTTCAAGAAAGGCATCAAAATTAGCTTTGGGTCCATTGTAAAATGCTTTAAGCTTTTCTCTAATTTCAGGAATCAGAATTTTCTGATCCACTTGGTTATTCGGAATAATTTCGCTTGCCGTGCCATGGTAGGTACATAAAAATGTATCTGCAACAATTGGTGAGCGATCTACATGGTATGAATATACATCTGTAGAAATCAAATCAGCGTCTTCATCCCGTGGATAGAACTTAATTAAATTAAGAAATGGCGATGCCCCCAGTTCCTCCAACAATTTAAAATCACTCAGAATTGTTTCCCTTGCGCTGCATCCATTAACGGATAATTGCAGCTGCAAAAGTTCATCAATGGACACATCCGTAACATTTTCTTTCAACCTAAGCTTCGAAACGATTTCTTTGAAATCACCACTCAAGTTTCTGGCCCAGCAAATCGCATTAACATCATCATGAAATTTCGTATTGATGAGTGCATCGAAAGACGAAACGATCCCAACCTGGCTGCTAACTAAAAGTTCTGTGTTCATGTTTATATAAAATCTTCAGCTGAATCGGTCATTTAATAATTTTCCGGTGTTATAAATAGTAAAATTCGTAAAAAAGCAGTTGACTTTGTTCACAAATATGCTGCATTTTAAATTAGGTTGCATTGGAATCAGGCAAAATTAAAGGGATATTTCATCTGCACAAAAACATAACCATATATCATAAACGGGAACAACTTTTTATTTATACTAATGTAAAAGCTTTTTAATTTTTGAGCAATAGACGACCTATTGAAGCTGAATATCAGGAAAAGTAAAATGTTTATAATGTTTCCAGGGCCCACCCATATAGTGCCACAAATCCAGTCCAGTTATTTTGATTTGAGCTGGCGTAAACATGTTTCTAAGCGTTTCTAAAGCAACCTTTACCTCTTGTGGCGTAACTTTATTTTGTATGGTGATGTGTGGCCGGATTTTTTGTTTATCCTGAGCAGTAAGATGCACCCGAAAAAGTGACTGAAGCCCCCTGTGCAGAACCAACAGTTGCTCACTTTCAAAAAAATAGGCCAGCCCGTTACCGATAGATTTCAAGCCAGCAATATCTGCCACGAAAGATTGCTGGTGTATGCGCTCAAGTACGCCCAGAATTTCCTCACTATCGGGCAGTTTATGAAAAAGTGTAAGGTGTGCCTTAAGTAGATTTCTTTCTTTTGGAAAATAGCGCAACCTCAAATCATCAAAAAAAGCCTGACTTTCTGCGTCGATCGTTACCGTGAGTACACAAGTATTCATGTTAATTAAATTTTATTACTAATAGATTTATATAAACAGTTGCTCCGATAACAAAGCTGAAAACAATATTGTTCCCTTATACAAAGCTTATATACTAACTTTGTACATAGCTAAAATTTTATTCTGGCTTCACAACGTAGATAAAATAAAAATAATCATCAATTTTGCCAGGATTACAACAAGAACTTATTTATGGAAGAAATTGAGTTTTCCAAGCAGTTGGCTACCCAGTTAGCATCGCTTGAACCTAAAGCAAGAATAGATTTTGGCCTCGACATTGCCCGGCGCCTGCTGCCTGATTATTTAAATTTTTACCAGGAATATCAGTGGGGAAATCCTGAAGTATTGAAACGTGCTATTGATTACATTACCTACGCCTCTGGCGATGAAGTTGACGAATTGATAGTTAACGGCTTAATGGATGAGCTGGATTTAATCATCCCAGATACCGAAGAATTTGGCGATTTCCTTACCAGCTATGCCATAAATGCAGCCTGTGCGATATGGGAACTATTGGAATATTTAATTGATAACGACCAGACCCATCTCATGCATATGAGTAGCCTGGTAACAGATACAATAGATTTTAAACTTCAGGAAGAGAATAGCGAATTAACCTCAGCTGAAATACTTAATCATCCACAGATTATGGCAGAATGGAATTATCAGTTAAAAATTAGCCTGTAGATTTTAACTTTTATTAGCTGATGATTTTAGCTTTCTGCATTTATCTGAGCAATATTTAACTTCATCCCAAATGCGCTCCCATTTTTTACGCCAGGAAAATGGCCTACCGCATGCAAGGCAGTTTTTCTCAGGTAAATGGTGCTTTTTAACCCCTCTCATGCTTCCATATTATTTTTAATCGCGAATACTTTTCGTTCGCTTCTGCTGTTTTCCAAAAAACACGGAAAACTTCGGCTGCTTCAGCCTTTTCTATTTCGCCTGTACCAATTTCAAGCAAGGCATAATCGTCATCCTTATTATATTTTTTGCCGCCTTTATAATTCGCATACCGTCGTGCCCGTGTGTAGCCCATCTGTAAATATTTACGTGCCATATCTGCGCCAACAAAATCAGCAGCAGCTAGGTATGAAAGAAACTGGTCATAAATCTTTTGCGCACTTACCGCGGCAATGCGCCTGGTTTTAAAACGCCAATTACTTCCAATTTCAGTTTTATACGGCTCGCAGATGAGTACGCCTTGCTCCCCTTTCCCAATGCGGTAAGCCTCGGGATGTTGCCTGTAATCTATATCCGGCTTCCATGGATAATCTGCCTTATTAAAATTAATGTAACTTGGGCTTCTGGTCAATTTTTAGTGGCTTTAATAAACATTTAACCATTGTACTACCAACAGTCTGTTTTTAAAACCCTGTTAAAAGCCTTATTGTTTTCGTATTTTGCGGCCAGCTTTACTGCATGGCGTACTTTTCAGCTAAACCCCATAAACCACCGCCGCAGCTAAGCCACAAAAACAGCCAGGGCAAATTGAAAGATTAAAATCTACAATACCAAACCTGCTGATTATTCAGCGATATAGAAAAAATTGCAATCATTTAAAGTATTTTAGAAAACAATCCGTCTTCAACGTTAAAAATTCCTTTTTGTTAATAACAGAACAGTAGTTGGTTTAGCCCAAATTTATATTAATCAAATGGCCCGAAAGCATTTAAACAGCGGCAACGCAGTAGCACCAGAATTACCGAAAGCAAAAATTAACCGCAAAACCCTGAACCATGTATCAAGGCTTTTAACTTATCTAAAACCATATCGTTTTAAGTTCATAGCGGCATTACTTTTTCTGTTTTTATCCAGCCTTGTCGGCCTTGCCTTCCCTTCCTTTATTGGCGCATTGATTGATACGGCCCAGGGCAAAAACACAAGCAGTTATTTGCCGCAAACCATTCAAGGCATTCTGCTACTGGCTTTTATTGTACTTGCGTTACAGGCGGTGGTTTCGTATTTCAGAATATTATGGTTTGTAAATGTTGCTGAGCGCTCACTGGCAGACATCAGACGCGACACCTATTTTAAGCTGATTACCCTGCCGATGAATTTCTTTGCCAACCGACGGGTTGGTGAACTGAACAGCAGGATTTCTGCTGATTTATCTCAGGTGCAGGAAACGCTTACCACAACCATTGCCGAAATGTTAAGGCAGGCGGTCCTCTTCATTGGAGGAATTGTTTTTATGTCGGTTATTTCCAAAAAACTGGTTTTGGCATTGCTGCTGGTTTTGCCAGTAATGGTTGTTTTCGCTGTTTTATTCGGGCGGTTCATTAAAAAAATTTCCCGCCAGGCGCAGGATAAAATGGCTGAATCGAACACCATCGTTGAGGAAACATTGCTCGGCATATCGAGCGTTAAAGCGTTTGTAAATGAATCATTCGAAGCTGCCCGTTACAAAAAGGCCATCAGCGAGGTGGCAAATATTGCCATAAAGGGTGCAAAATACAGAGGTATGTTTGTTTCGTTTATTGTGCTGTGTGTATTTGGGGGTATTTTGGCCGTTATTGGTTATGGCTGTATCCTGGTTAGCCGCCAGGAAATTACCTTTGGAGAGCTTTTAAAGTTTTCGCTCTATGCCATGTTTTTAGGAAGTTCTTTAGGGAGTTTTCCCGAATTGTTTGCCAACCTGCAGAAAGCAATTGGTGCAAGCGAGCGGGTACTGGAATTGCTCAATGAGCAGGGTGAGCAGGTTTCGCTGGATAAGCTGAAAACCATCAGTCAGAAAATTAATGGAAACTTATCTTTTAACCACGTTAATTTCGCTTACCCTTCCCGCCCCGAAATTGAGGTTTTGAAGGATATTTCTTTTGATGCGAAAGCCGGACAAAAGGTTGCAATTGTTGGGCCGAGTGGCTCGGGAAAATCGACTACCGCAGCACTGATTTTGCAGTTTTACAACCAGCAGGGTGGCGAAATTTTATTCGATGGAAAACCCGCTAACACTTATTCTTTAACAGACATTAGAAACCAGGTGGCCATCGTTCCGCAAGATGTTATGTTGTTTGGCGGAACGATAATGGAAAATATTTGCTATGGCGATTTAAGCGCCACTAAAGAACAAATTATACAAGCTGCAAATAGAGCAAATGCCCACGAATTCATTAGCTCATTTCCCGAAGGTTACAATACTGTTGTCGGCGAACGTGGAATTAAGCTCTCGGGCGGACAAAGGCAACGCATTGCCATTGCCCGGGCATTATTAAAAAATCCTTCTATATTAATTCTCGATGAAGCCACCTCTTCCCTCGACTCCGAATCTGAACGCCTGGTTCAGGAAGCCCTGGAAGAATTAATGAAAGGCCGAACCTCAATTATTATAGCCCACAGGCTTTCTACAATCCGCGAAGCCGATAAAATTCTTGTAATGGAGAAAGGAAAGATTATCGAATCGGGTACGCATAAAGAATTAATTAAAAGCGACCAGGGATTATACAAATACCTGAGCAACCTGCAGTTTGAAACCGGTGGTTAAGCTTAAGGATTTAATTAAATTTGATGATTACAATTTTTGCAAGAACAGGTTATCTATATTGCACCAGTTTCCCGCATCGGCCTTTGAATACAGCCCGACCTCAATTTTCCCGTCAGTAACCTCAATCTTATCTAGAATAACCCTCGTCCAGTTTGAGGCGATGGGCAAAGAAAGATTTTTTGTTCCACCAGCACTTTTCGCATACAGTTTGCATTCAGACTGACCTCCACTATTTCTAACCCATGCTGTTAACCGGTAGGTGCCATTATTTATCCCCTTAAGCACTTTAAATATGCCCGCACGGTAAGCTGTATTTTGTTTTATAGTCAGGTGAAAGTTTCTTGTGTAACCACCACTTTCAATATATACTGCCGAGCTATTGCTGCCCGGTAAAGTCGACCAACCGGTAACATCAGGTCCTTTGCCAATGCCAAGCTCGAAATCACCACTTAAAAGAAGGTTGGAGCGTGGGTTATACAAAAATGCATCCATAGCGAGAGTAGGCTTTTTGGTTACATCATCCCATGCCCCAAGTTTATGCTTAGCAAAGGAATAGTAAGATTGCGGTTCCCAATAAAATACACCAAGGCCCATCCCCGAATTGAGGTTTGCCACCCGGGATATACAATCGTTCAAACCATTAAAAGTTTCCTCCGGTCTATCTGCCAGGTAGCCTGTTTCCACAATCATTACTGGTTTTTTGAAACTGGAGATCAAACTGTTAAGTGATGCCGAAAGCGCAGGGTTTTGTTGCAAGAGGGTTTTGCCTGCATAAAAAGGATAATAGGAAAAGCCAAGAATATCAAATTTAGCATCATTTGCAGCAAGCCCATCGAAAAAAGTCTTCGAGGCAGGCAGATTGTCTCCTCCTGCAATGTGCACAATCACCTTCGAATTTGGGTTTACAGCTTTAACTGCCTGGTAACCCTTGCTGATGATTTGCGAAAGCTTCTTAAAATTATTTGCCGAACCCTCAGGTAAAATCATTCCAATATTAATCTCATTTCCGACTTGCACCCATTCGGGGAATACTTTGTTTTTCTTTAATGTATCCATTACATGGTAAGTGTATTTGTATACATCATCGAGTAATTGGGCAAATCCGTGCCGCTTCCATGCAGCAGGTGCGGGCTGGCTTCTCACGTCTGCCCACCAATCACTATAATGCAAATCAATCATAACCTTAAATCCTTTTTTCTGTGCTCTCACAGCCATTGCCGTTAAATCAGCTGTGCTGCAAAACCGGTTATGTGGCTTTACCCACGCTCGAAGGCGAATCGAATTAACACCCTGCTCCTTAAGTATATCCAGGCAATCTTTTTTTATTCCGTTTTTATCATAGAAAACCCGACCCGAGGCTTCCATTTCTGAAAGCCAGCCGATGTCTGCACCCATGGCAAAAAAAGGCTGGTTAGTTTGAATAGATGTTTTTGTTTTCTCACCTGCAGGCAATGTATGCTCAGGGGAAACCGACTGGCCACTGGCACAACAAAAACAAAACAAAAATAGTAACAGAAGAACCAGAAGATTATTTCTCATATTGATTTACTTAAAATCAGTCAATGTTGTCAAGGAGATATAAAGCGTGCATCGTTGCATTAAAAGACCGATAAAGATTTAATTATTAAATATAATTCACTTTAATAGAGCTGTAAAAATAAACTTCAGGCAGGAGAACTTCTTATAAAATTCATCTTTTTTGGACTTATTACTATTACCAGCGGTTATTAATATAAATGAATGTTTAAAAAAGCCAAAGCTCCTAAAAAAATACAGCGCATTACAGCAACAATTTCAGGAGCTAAAAAAATAATTAATTTAATAATATAGGCGAAAAGATTGGTTTGCCTGCCTGGTTACTAATCTTTAGCTCAAATGATAAGGGAATTTATGGAGGTAGATTGCAACTGGTAGAAAGCAATCTGCAAAAAAATGACGTTGAATAGCCTGTAAACGATAAAACTAAACTGTTGGCGGCAACACTGTTAACTGGTGTATCTTTCATCCGCTACCAAATTTGCGGATTTAAAGCTTTGAAATTCAGCTTTTGATGACTTATTTAAAATTCGGCAGCGAGGGATTATCTCGCTACCGTTCGCAAGAAAACTAGCTATGGTTATTGATCCAGACCTTCATCCTGGCGTTTGCATACCACAGGGAATCCTGTAATCCAAAGTTATGTGACATGGCATATTGATAGGCCTCAGACCATGCCGCCAACGCATTAGTAGGTTCAGGGGCAGCCATTGCTCTGTTTGTTGTACTTTGAACTCCATGAGCAGCTGGGGCTTTAGGAGAAGTTTGAGCTTTTGACGAAGTTGACGAAAAAGCTAGTGCAGAAAAAGCAAAAATTGCTGAAAAGATGACTTTTTTCATGATTTGTAATTTTAATTTATGTTTAACATTTAGTATTTGCTTTGCCGTAAAAAAGGATTCCGATAACATAATCGTAATTCAATTAACCTATAATCAATGTTGTAAAAACAATGACACAAGTATAATAAACTTATATCACATATATGTGATATAAAGTTACTTTTTTATTTTTACAAGTCATCTCCGCAGGAAATTTTTGGTATTGTATACCTTATAATTAGACATCTATTAAAAGGAATGGACAGAAATCTATGTTCTGTCCGCAGGTCTGATAAAGAGCTTATTCTTTGGCATTTTATCTAAAAGCTCTTTGGAAATCCCGAAATTTGTTATAAGCACATCTTGGGGATTTGAGGAAAGCCACTGGCTCAAATCTATCGATTGATAATTTCCAGCGTTGAATCCAATTAAAATCCTACAAACCTCAGTACCGGTATTTTTTATATAATGACCAGCACCCATTGGAACATAGCCTACGTCTCCAGATTTGAAGGCTTCGGTAACGGCAGTAGCTTCAGCCAAAAAGACGGTCATTTCTGCCTGCCCAGAAATATAATATTGCCATTCATCGGCATTTGGGTGCCAGTGCATTTCTCGCAATGCACCTGGCTCAAGTTCCAACAACGAACCTGTGATTGTAGCGCTTATTGGAAACTCTTTCTGAGAGACAACCCTTTGTTTTCCACCTCCGGGAACTACCCTTGGAGTCTGGGCATGTAACGGATATCTATGAACAGTCATCAGTTCGGGCTCACTTCTGGCTTGCGCTATCGAAGAACTGTCATCAGGAACCTGCCCAAAGGCAAAATATGCCTCGCCTTGAGGCAACAGTTTCACATCATCTAAAGTTAATCCTAAGTTTTGTGCTACAATTGCAGCAGGGGTGTTGGCTATAAAGTCGGTAACACTAAATGTATGGTCTTCCGAAAAGTTTCCGTTATCAAAAATCAGAATAAAATGGCACTCCTCACTTCCTGTTGCCTGCAGGGCATGGCCATACCCTTTCGGGAAATACCATACATCTCCTGGATCGAAATTATCGATGTAACTTGTACCGTCCGGATGTAGCAATGTGTTTCTCATGCTTCCGGTAATTACATAACCCCACTCCGCTGCATTTGCATGCCAATGCAATTCCCTCATTCCCCCTGGCTGCAAGCGCATGGAAACGCCTGCCAGACCAACGGATGCAGGAAAATCCTTAGCTGATGCGCCTCTCGTAATTCCCCCAGGCGCTATTTTGGGTGCTTTTTTCTCTAATTCGTATTTGAAAGATAATTTATTTTGATTCATACAATTTTGTTATTAATAAGCCTAAATGTTTGCTGATATTTTTCATCCCTAAGGGTTCCAAATCAAAAAAGGAACTGTTACTTTAATCGCCAATTGTTGATGGAATTATGAAGCCGAAAATTGAGCCAACACCAAGTTCACTTTCAAAAAATATTGAACCATTATGCAGTTCTATAATCTGCTTGCTTAGGTAAAGTCCTAAACCATGTCCGCTTACAGTTCCAGTCCTGGCGTTGGATGCCCTGAAATGTTTCTTAAAAAGCTTTGGTTGATCTGCTTTTGCTATTCCCATACCGTGATCCATTACCAAAAACCTAATGCCCTGAGCTACCTTTTCACAATTTATTTTTATAAAACAGTTTACTGATGAAAACTTAATTGCATTTGTTATAAGATTATTTATTACCTGCGTAAGCTTGTTTCTATCGCCATCAATAAATAATGATTCAGTAAGTTCGACTTTAAACACATGGTCGGGATTTATTTCGGCATAGTGTGAAACAGTATCGTAGAGCAATTGAGAAAGATCAAATTTTTTCTTATGTAAAATCGCCTCAGCGTTTTTTTCAATTGAGATGCTTAAATAACTATCTATCAGATTATTCATTGCCGAAATCTGCAAATCCGCTTTACCTAACTGATGGTCAAAAAAATCTTTATTTTTAAGATCTCTAAATTTTGTAGCCGCTTGAAGATAAAGTCTGAGTGTAGTTAAGGGTGTTTTAAGCTCATGACTCATAAAGGCCATCACATCCATTCGCCTTATCTCTTCTAATTTGAATGCTGTGGCATCAATTATGGTACCCGAAACCATATTTGAACCTTGTTCCTGTTGTTCTAAAATTCCACTTACCCTAAACCAGCGTGACTCCCCGCCTTTCATAACCACGTGTAAATCTTCCTCAAACCCGTTACCCGTAGCTGCCAGTTCGCTAATATTCATCAAAAAGCTTTTTCTAGATAGCGGATGAATTCTCCTTGAGAGCTTGTTCAATCCTTGGATAGAATTGAGCTGTAGCATTCTTGCTGAAGTGGCACAAAGTTCCAGTTGGTTACCTGAGCAATGGAAACGCCAGAATCCAACGCCTGCTCTATTTAGGTGATCATTATAGCCCATTGGATGAATTTGATTTTGGTGGTTCCATTTTCCAGTGGTTTTATTCACCTCCAGAGGTAAATTTCCAAAACCAATATTGTGTCTGATCGATATTGCTGGGTTTGTGTAATTATTTTCCATAGCCGTGCTTATTTGTTTGTTCTAAATTATGCTGAAAACAAAAAAATAATGTTGCCGATCGTTGAAACTGCCAATACGCTCGTTGAGAAGACTTGAATAAAATGTGGGACTGAAACATTATCTTTCCTTTTCGATAATTTTCCGGATGCATTCATCGGTTTTAAGATTACCTGCAGCACCGGGTTATTACCTTTTAAAAGCCTCGCATCTGCCCTATCAGTTGTACCCCAACCCCACCGGACGCTGTTCTCCTTAAGTCTTAACCTTATGCAGCCGATATGAATACAAAATTTTAAAGCTTAGCTTTCATGGCTTTAGAATTATACAAATGAACGCAGAAATTTTCTGTAGCTGTTGAAAGCAATCACTCATCCGGCTATCGTTCAAAAAGTCATACGTCAATAAAAGTCTAGCCCAGCTGCGGCTTTCAAAATCACAGTGGGCTAGACAAATTTTACTTAAATACTTTAATAAATTATTTCATATAGGATCTGATCATCCATGCCATTTCTTCGTGTTTTTCCATCAGACCAGTAATGTAATCGCTGGTTCCGGCATCTTTGAATATATCGGCAAACGGTTTGATATTACTTCGAAGAAACTCGATAATGGTGTCGTGGTCAGCCAAAAGATCTTTCAGGAATCCCAGGCTATCATTTTTTCTATCAGTCTGCTCGGTTAAATGTGTGAGTTGTAAAAACTGTGCAACGGTTGCAGGCGCATAATGTCCAATTTTTCTGATACGCTCGGCAACGCTATCCATTAGCTCGTCCAGCTCCCCATATTGCTTCTCAAAAAAGATATGCATGGAATGAAAGTTCACACCCTCAACGTTCCAATGTGCATTCCTGGTTTTGGTATAGAGTACGAACTCATCCGCCAATAGTTTTCCTAATTGTGCTGCTACAGCACTCCTGTTTTCCTCACTGATTCCAATATTTGTTTTCATGTTTCCGATTATTTTATGTTAATATTTTCTGTTTAAAGTCTTCGTAAATCATCGGCCAGACAGGCCTAGACTTTTTTTGAACATTTCGATGGCCTGATAATCCATCCTTTCACTAATCAAACTGCTCCGGGCGTTGCTCAGGAGAAAAGATGGCCTTTATCGGGCAATACATGGTAAAAGCGGTAACCTCAAGATAGAACATTACTGGAACTAGAAAGGGCAGAACATCGGTGTGAAATGAGGAATCCAAAATTAATAGAACCAGAGGCATTATAATCAGGGCGCCACCTCGCACACCTCCCTGCATAATGGTTAGGTTTTCAGGCGTATCATGATTGAACCAGCCAAGGAGGTCACGAAGTCTGCAACTTGTTTTTTCTTGCCTAATGGATTGCAGGTTTGTTTTGCCGTTGTTGTTTAAGATAACTGCCGCCTTCCGGTCGATACCTTCATTTAAATTTAATGTTTTCATAAACTTGCTTTCTTTATCGACCAATAGATTGAGTTTATTTTGGTCTGCTGGTATAAAACTACCCACCTAAACAGAGCTAGTCATATCCCTTTCGTTGGAACAGCCGAAAGTATCGGCAGGAAGCAAGATTTACAAGTTAGGAACCGAAGGATAAATAGAAAGCAAAGTTTTTTCTTAAATGAAGCTCAAAGTAAAATTATCCCGACTAAAAGGTTTGCAAGCCTGGGCATTGGTATTTATGAACACATCAACATGGTCCTCAGTCTAATTGCAATTCCTTAGAACAATCAAAAAGGATTAAAAATGAACCAAGCTGGCAAAACGTTTACGCATTAAGCCCTTTAAGATATATTTCAGCCTCTTTTACTGCACCCTGGCAAATCATTTCAAGAGCGGAAATCAGTTGCTCGTAATTTTGCTTTTTTTCTTTTGGAAATTCCAATTCATCAAGTATTCCGACAGTTCTTTCCAATATGCCCATTATAGCAAGGGTGGTACGCAGACTGTGCGCAATTTCCTTCACCTTTTCAAAGTTTTCAGCTTTACAGGCCTTGCGAAGCGCACAGATATCTTCAGGAATACGCCCGATGAAATGCTCAACGACCTTCTTCTCATAAGCCACATTCCCTTTGCCCATGTCTTTCAGATAATCGAGTTTAAGGTGAACAAATGATGTTACAGTCTCTGCTGAAGATGGATGAGCAACGGTAACCTTCTTAATAAGTTCCAATAAATCCTGCTCATTTACAGGTTTAGAAATGTAATCGTTCATGCCCAGGGAAATACACTTTTCGCGTTCTCCTGACATGGCATGGGCGGTCATGGCAATGATCGGAATATCCAGATTTAACTCGCTTCGTATGTGAATCGTTGCTGAATAACCATCCATTTCCGGCATTTGAATATCCATCAAAATTAGGTCGAAATGTCCAATCTTGACCTGTTCTATAGCCGCTCTTCCATTGGATGCAATAGAAAAAGAGAAGCCCCAATACCCCAGTACATTCGCCATAAGGTCTTGGTTCATCACATTATCATCCACAACCAGAATATGTATTGATTTGCCCGCCCATTCAGGCTCAATTACTTTATAGCGTACAGTTTCTCCGTAAATGGATATATCAGAGATTTGATATGGGATTTCAAAGGTAAAACTGGTACCCGCTCCAACCTTGCTGTTTACCTCGATTTTACCGTTTTGAATTTCAAGCAAGTCCTTAACGATGGAAAGTCCGAGACCCGTGCCGCCATAATTCCGGGTAATGGAATCATCTGCCTGATTGAAACGATCAAATATTTTTTCCAGCTTTTCTGCGTCTATGCCGATACCTTGATCTGAGACGACAAACCTAACTATGATCGAATTATTACTACTCGAAGCGAGGGAAACCTTGATTTTAAGTGAGCCATTCTCACTAAATTTTAAGGCATTTCCCAGCAGGTTGACCATAATCTGGGTCAGTCTGGTTGCATCGCCAATCAAGGTATCTGGCACATTATCATCAATTTCGGTCATGTAACCAAGGTTTTTGGATCTCACTCTTTCAGAAAAGAGAATCTCTACCGAGTGGAGCAGGCCCCGAATACTGAAAGGCTTATTTACAATCCTCATCATACCAGCTTCTATCTTTGAGATGTCAAGAATGTCATTTATAATGGCCAGCAAGTTCTCGCCGGCCTGCTGAATTGAAGTTACAAAGTGCTGGGCCTGTAAATCCATTTCCTGCCTTTGCAAAAGGGTGGTAAAACCTAAAATCGAATTGAGTGGGGTTCTGATTTCATGGCTCATATTGGCCAAAAAATTTTCTTTTATTCCTAAAGCCTCTCTCGATTTTCTTTCGGCATCATCTAGCTGATTAATTAATTGTGTCCTGTTTCTGAATTGCCTGGTGATAAACCAGCATAAAACAGAACCGCTGAGCAATAAAAGTGCAATCAGTGCATTTCCGTATGCCTTTGCTTTTGTTCCACTTTCGTTTATTTTTTTGATAAGGCTTTGCATTCTAAGCTGCCTGCTGTTATAGATCTTATGGGTTGTGTTGGTAATTTCATCGGAGGTTATCCTCGCCTGGGGATTGCCTATAGATGTGGTATCATACATTTGGCCTGTTTTGCGATACAGCTCTAACAGATGTTTAGCGGTACTTACCTTTTGCTGGGCCAGAAAATTCAATCGCTCCAGGTATCTTTTTACTACAGGACCTTCAGTCCCATCATCCAGGGAATCAAGGTACATATTCACCGCTTCGATTTTACTTTCCACTCCCTCAAGATGGGTAGTATCATCTGTAGCTATAGCTGCCCTGATTCTACTTTCCACGCCTAAAATGTCCCGATCGATTTCCCTTAAATGGTTACTAGTCCTCAGCTCATCCAAAAGTTCCTTATTTCCCTCTATAAGGGTATTCATATTTCTGGAAGAGGTATACTGAACAAAAATAAGCAGGGCCATACCAATTAAAAACGCAGAAAAAATAATGTAGCTGAAACGACTGTCTGGCATGAGAGACTTTTCTTTTTTCATAGAAAGAAACTGATTTGTAATGGGTATGGTTTGTTAAATAATGTTCATTAATTTGTGCAATTGTTTGCGATAGCTATCGGCTATTGGGAGAAAATTCCCTTTTATCACCATGCCACCTTCCTGTAGGGTGTCGATGTGCTGAATGGAAACAATGTAGGATCTGTGAACCCGGATGAATTTATTTCTGGGAAGCCTTTCCGCTACAGATTTCAGTCTGGTATGAATCGCAAATAATTTATCAGAGGTGTAAAATTTCACGTAGTCGCCCATAGCCTCAGCATACAGGATATCATCAATTCTCAGGCGACGAACAATGTTGCTATCACGTACGAAGATAAACTCACCGTTTTCGAGCTTTACATCTTCCGTTTTGCTGGAAATAATCGCTCTGGCTTTGTCAATGGCCTGCAGAAACCGCTGTGATGAAAATGGCTTTAAAAGGTAATCTGCCACGTTGAGATCGAATGCCTCTGTTGCATAGTCTTTATTTGAAGTTGTAAAAATAATCAAATTCTTTCTTCCCGATAGGTTTTTAGTAAGTTCAATGCCACTCATACCTGGCATTTCGATATCCAGGAAAATTAGATCTACTTCATTGTTCTGCAAATAATTGTAGGCCAGGAAAGCATCTTCACAATCTTTAACGATGCTTAGATCATCTATTTGACTGGCGAGCGCCAATATGCTTTCCCTTGCAATAAGGTTATCATCAACAATCAAACATTTGATTTTTTGTCCATTCTGTAGCATAACAATTGGGATTTTGTTGGTTTTCCCGCGAGAATTCAAGGATAATACCAAACATATAAAACATTAACATTCAATCATTTGAATAAAATGAAACAACAACTCATTCACTTTATTTCGCCGATTTACGTAATGATTTTAGGAAAATCGCCATATAGTCCAGGCGCTACTGTAATGATTACACATTTATAATTACCAGGCTTAGATTAGTTTCTTTTATCCAAAAGAAACCATATTGTAATAATCAAAGTACCGGGTGAGCCCTCCAATGCATTGGAACCAGCCAATTCAGACTTACTCGGGTAAGCTTTTCTAAAAAAATCCTGGCTTGAAAAGCTGACCTGGCGGGGGTTGAATAGGTATTTACATATCAGCCGTTCCACTATCGTGAAATGGCTGATTGTGTGTGATAAATATTTTATTCTGTGAAAGGCTAAGGCAGCACAGACACTTCGTTTTCACGTAAAAGAATAATCTTTCCTGTATGGGTGTTCTTTTCGAGCAGGCGGTGGGCTGCTGCAGCTTCTGAAAATGGAAAGGTTCGAAAGATAACAGGTTTAAATTTTTTATCCTCTATCAATGGCCAGACATGCTTTTTAATCTCCGAAGAAAGATTTTTTTTGAAAACATAATCCCTGCTCCTTAAGGTGCTTCCGCTAATGATTAGTCGTTTAATCATCACTTTCCAGATGTCGAGATCTACCTTATTCCCATCTACGGCATTAATGTGTATCAATCGGCCTTCAGGTCTCAATATGTTAACATTTTTGGCAAGGTAATCTCCGCCAATCATATCCAGTATTACGTCAACACCCTCCTGCTTAAGCTCATGTTCGAAATTCTGGCTTTTGTAATTAATATATAAATCTGCACCAAGGTTAATGCAGTTCTGTCCCTTTTCAGCAGAGCCTACCGTTACCACGACCGGAGAACCAAGAGCTTTTGCCAACTGAATAGCTGTAATACCAATTCCACTGTTGCCTCCGTGTACCAAAAGTCTTTCTCCGGGTTTAAGAGCACCTCTTTGAAAAACATTCGACCATACAGTATATATGGTCTCGGGGAGGCTTGCAGCCTCGGCAAAATTAAGTCCTTCCGGTATCGGCAAACATTGTCCTTCCCCTACAGCAACAAATTCCGAATAGCCGCCGCCGGCAAGCAATGCACAAACCCTGTCGCCAATTTTGAAATCCTTTACATCTGGTCCGGCTTCAACCACGGTACCCGCAACCTCGAGCCCTGGTATTTCAGCAGGTACACCTGCTGGAGCGGGGTAATTTCCCTGCCGCTGAAAAACATCTGAGCGGTTTAGGCCTGCTGCCCGCACTTCTATAAGTACCTGATCACCAGAAACTGTTGGCGTTGGATATTCACGCTGTTGCAAAACATCAGCGTTCCCGTAATGTGTTATAACTATTGCTTTCATGTTATAATTAAAGTTAAGGTGTAACATTCATTTGCAACACCCTTTTCCAGGTGAGCTTATGGGTCACCATCATCCCGTTGGAAATGAAAGGCGTTCCACTTTCCAGGTGCAATAATCCGTCGGCAAAGTGCACGATTCGGCTTTGAGTCTGGCCAGTCCAATTTGGAAATAGGGAAACATACATGCTATGCGTCAGGCTTTTCTTCTCCTCATTAACTTCGAATGGCCCTGAATACGCAAGATAGGTGGAACCTTCCTGGGTATATTCTTCAGCAGTAGCACCAGTGTAATGTTCCCTGGCAAATTTTTTTCTCTTCGGATTCATAATCTGGGCAGACATAAATCCATCTGGATTATAAATAATCAGACCTTTCGCATCCCTGCCCATTGGATGGGTTACCGTTCCCCCATCTACGGGCACCTCGATGAGATCCATAAGCATCCAGGCTCCGATAAGCTGGTTAAATAGGCTCTTTTCCATTGATAAAAAAATAACTAAGCGTATTATAAATACGCTTAATTGGTAAATGGTTTTAAATTAAAACGGTTGGTTATATTTACCGGTCAAAGCTTTATTCTCAATGCTTTTTGCAAAATTAGGTGTCTCCTCGTGGTTGTGCGCATCAGAGGCAGCCTGTCTTGCTGCAGCGGCATCCTTTAAGTTAACGCCATGTTCTTCAAGGTAAGCGAACATTTCTGGAGTGGCCGTTGCATGGATTTCGTTGGTATAAAGCGTGGTGCTATCGTCAATCTTGGTTGCCTTAAGTTCCCATAAAACCTGAACTTTAGTGCGGCCACCTTTGGTTATAGAATCAGAAATCGAAAGCATGCGGCAATAATCCGGACGTGCAACATCAGCTACATAATGCTGAACCATAAGCGCATCGCCTATGGTTTCAACGTTTAATGAAACGGGCTGTCCATCATAGGCACTGCTAATAGCTGCACCGATATGTTGGGTTGAGCAACGCTGATATTCTGCATCAGGCAGATTCAAAAGCCAGTCTGCAATATTTACTTTTTCAAATGGAGCATTAATGATTGCGGTCACTGTTGAGTGAGATAATGCATTTTCAGTTGTTTGTTTAATTTCCATGTTATTTAAAATTTAAGTTTCTTTTTTTATTTGATGATGTAAATCTACATCCATGGCGTGCATCGCCCAATTGCAATCCAGCGAAACAGCTAATTCAATCGTTGAAAGGGATAAAAAACTCGTCGGCAATACGTTAGAAAAAAGATTTGCCATTCGCCCCTGGTAGGAGGCAGCAAAGATATTGCCTTAAAAAAATCAGATAACAGCATTATGGAAATTAGAAAAAAACCACCCTATTTACACGCCCGCCTAAGCTGGCATTCCTTAAACCACGGCTAACTCATTTCAGGGACTTCCAACTTGAATAAAATTTTCCTAAACCTGCAGCCATCGCTGGCGCACGCGTATCGCGTGTGCATTTAGACACATTCATTGTATTTTACGCATATACGAGGCATGCGTGCGCCAGCAAGTAAAGGGTGCTATAAGCCAGCCTGTCCAAAAGAAATGGAAAAATGAGAATTTTGTCGAGTGGACTCTAATTAATCATTTCTTTATTTTAAAAATGAAATCATCATTAAAATCAGCACTAAAAACCTCGAAACATAGCGCCCACTCATCCTTCACTAATTCTGAAATATAATCCTTAAAAATCCTTTCGAAAGAACTAAAATTTACACCAGGCTTCGTTACGAGTAGATAAGAAGATTCAGATTTCACAATAACCTCTTCTACCATCATCGGCCACCGCTTTTTAATTTGCACAGGTAATTTCAAAAATTGCTGTGCATTTATAAAAGTGCGCACAGCATTCATAAACTCGTCATCAGTTTGTGGGTTGGATGAATTACACCAGCAACCATTTTTAAAATCAAGTTGCCCTAGAATTTCATCGCCGTCTAAAATCAGAAAAGGACCTTCAGGTTGCTCCTGCAATAAAATACAGGCACTTAAACCTAATGCCTGACTTGCATCTTCATACACATAATGAAATTTAATCATAAGCAACGGGATTAATAATATGCCTGAAAGTGAGATTGATTCTTGGCTTCATATATAATTTAGATTTAGCAACCCTATGTTCCCATTTTTGCTGCAGGTCGCCTTTCATAATAAGTAACGAACCATGAGCCAGACGGATGGAATATTTTTCCTGATGGTTCGATTTTAAGCGGATATCGAAAGATCGCATCTGGCCGAAAGATAAAGATGCTATTACAGGATGAGAACCCATCACCGTCTCATTATCACTGTGCCAGGTTACAGAATCTTGTCCGTTACGGTAGTAATTTAACAAAACACTATTGAATGAAATGCCCGCAACAGGCTCTACTAATTCTTTTAGTTTTAAAAGTTCCGGTGTCCAGCTTAAAGGTGTCGACTTACCCAATGCAGCAAAATCTATTTTTTCAGCATCACCATACCATGCACTTAATCTTGGCGTAATAATATCTTTCTCATAATATCGAACTACCTTTTGTTTCCATGGCGTATGCTCCAATAAATAAGCTAATAAGTTATCGCCATCAACAGAATCAATAAAGCCTTCATGGTATTCAAGTACATCATTTGGCAAGCCCTTAGTTTGTCCGCCTTCTGCAAAAAAACTCAACTGTTCCATAAAAACAAAGGTGCAAAACTTTTTTTAATTACTAATATTTTTAGCATTATATTTGTTAACCCTACTACTAAATTGATTTCCGGTTAAATAATAAGATTGAAAAGATATGTTGCCGACGAAAAAAGACCTGATTGAAAAGCTGCAGAAAGAAATTTTCCGCATGCAAGGCTTTAGCATTGCCGGTAAATCAGGGGCAGTCAATTTTGGTTTAAAGCAAATTGAATCGGCATTTCCCAATGCAGTATTTCCTACAGGAGCAATTCACGAATTCCTGTGCATGGCCAACGAAGATCATGCAGCGAGTACCGGTTTTATAAGCGGTTTATTAAAAACCCTTTCTGCTGATGGTAGTCCGATGATATGGGTTTCTACAAGTCGTTATTTATTCCCCCCATCTTTAAAAAGCTTCGGCATTGAACCGGACAGAATTATATTCATAGATTTAAAAAAAGAAAATGATGTGCTCTGGGCAACTGAGGAAGCCTTGAAATGCAATGGCTTAGCCGCTGTAATTGCCGAAATTGATGATTTGAGTTTTACGCAATCACGCAGGTTACAACTCGCGGTAAAACAAAGTAAAGTAACCGGCTTTATCCTCCGTAAAAACGAGGAAAGAATGACCGCAAGCCCCTGTGCGGCCCGTTGGAAAATTAAACCGCTGCCAACCGCTTCAATAGATGAGCTTCCGGGCTTAGGTTTCCCTACCTGGAGCGTAGAGTTATTAAAGGTTAAAAATGGCAAGCCCGGAAAATGGACTGTAGAATGGTCGGCAGATAATTTCAAAATAATAAATACTCACCAAATTAGTGAAGCTGTCAATTTTTCAAAAGCAGTTTAATATGCAAAAAAGATACATGACCATATGGTTCAGGCACTTGCTGGCCGATAGGATGAGTTTGCGAAAGCCCGAGCTTAAAGATAAATCCTTTGTATTTAAATCAATAATACGCAACCGTGTGGTGGTTACCGCAGGCAATAAGAATGCTCAATTACAAGGCATATCTATAGGCATGCCTTTGGCCGATGCGCTGGCTATATTCCCGGATTTGGAAGTTTTTCAGGAAAACCCCAAACAAAATGAGCAGCTTTTAAAAGCACTGGGCGAGTGGTGCATTCGTTATACCCCCACGGTTGCCGTCGATTTGCCCGACGGACTTATACTCGACATTAGTGGCTGTACGCATCTATGGGGCGGTGAAGCCGGCTATTATAAAGAGATTATCAACCGCTTGCGCAACCTCGGCTACAATGTTCGTGGCGCAATTGCCGATACCATTGGCACGGCCCGTGCTATAGCCCGTTATGGAACCATCAGCCCCATCATTAAGAGCAATCAACAACATGATGCCTTGCTTCCCTTAAATCCGGCAGCACTGCAATTGGAGCCTGTAACCTTAATGAAATTAAATAAATTAGGCTTAAATCGCATCGGCAGTTTTATTTCAATGCCACGTTCCGTATTGCGAAGACGTTTTGGCGAAGAGATATTGCTGAAAATCGCAAGGGCGCTGGGTAATGAAGAAGAACCCATACAACCACTTCATATCCCTCAACCTTTTGAGCAGCGTTTGCCAAGTCTCGAACCCATAAAAACAGCAATGGGAATAGAAATTGCCATTCAAAAATTACTCGAATTATTATGTAAACAGTTAAATACTGAAGACATGGGCTTAAGGTCGGCCACCTTAAAATGCTACCGTGTAGATGGCAAAATTATAAATACAAATATTGGAACCAATATGCCTAATAGTAATCCGGAACATCTTTTTAAACTTTTTGAGCTCAAAATTGCTTCCATTGCCCCGGCAATGGGCATCGAACTTTTTGTAATGGAAGCCACAAAAGTGGAGGAACTTAACCCTGTTCAGGAAAGTTTATGGCAAAAGGAAGGTGGTTTGAATGACGCCGGTTTGGCAGAATTATTAGACAGGTTCGCAGGTAAATTAGGAAGCGCAGTAATTCATCGCTACCTGCCACAGGCCCGTTACTGGCCCGAGCGCTCTATTAAATCTGTAGCATCACTCAATGAAAAAATGGAAATTGCCTGGAGAAATGACAGACCTCGACCCGTACAGTTACTTGGCACACCGGAACCAATTGAGGTTACAGCACCTATCCCCGATTATCCGCCGATGCTTTTTCGATATAAGGGTTTAACACATAAAATTAAAAAAGCCGACGGACCGGAAAGAATTGAACGCGAATGGTGGCTGGATGAAGGCCAGCACCGCGATTATTATACTGTTGAAGATGAAGCAGGCAAACGCTATTGGCTTTTCCGGTCAGGCCACTACAACGGAGAAAAACCTTCGGGCTGGTTTATTCATGGTTTCTTTGCATAAAACAGCCAGTCATTAAGGCAAATAGATACTACCTGGCCGACCATCTATAAGTTGAAAATATTTAAATATGCAATATAGCGAACTACAGGCAACAAGCAATTTCAGTTTCTTACGTGGCGCCTCCCATCCTGAAGAACTAGTGGAACAAGCCGCTTCGTATGGATATAAAAAAATCGCCATAACCGATCGCAATACCTTAGCCGGAATTGTACGTGCACATGTAGCCGCAAAGAAAGCCGGAATAGGTTTTATTCCTGCCTGTCGCCTTGATTTGCTCGACGGACCTTCACTTCTTGCCTACCCGAAAAACATACAGGCTTACGGCCTTTTATCTGCACTGCTAAGTTTGGGTAACAGCCGGGCAGAAAAGGGAAAATGTTTCCTGTATAAGGCAGATGTTTACGCTCATTCGAAAGAAATAATCTTCATCGCCATACCGCCCGGTAAGCTAAATAATCTTTTTGATTTTGAAGACGCCTTTAAAACAGAATTAGCAGAATACAGAGATAAACTTGGCAACAAGCTCTACCTTGCCGTTTCAAAAAGTTACCTGGGCGATGACCAGAAAAGGATTTTCCGCCTCGCACAACTTTCTAAAACCCTTCAAATTCCGCTTGCTGCTACCAACGATGTACACTACCACAACCATGAACGAAGGGAATTACAAGATATCCTAACTTGCGTTCGCGAAAAATGCACCATACATAACGCAGGGTTTTTACTGCATCAAAATTCCGAACGCCATCTTAAACCCGTTGAAGAAATGCTACGCCTTTTCCGCCGGTATCCCGAAGCAATAGAAAATGCCAATAACATTGCCGCGAACTGTAATTTCTCACTAGATAGCCTTAAATATGTATATCCCGAAGAAATTACTTCCGAAGGGCGCACACCCCTTGAAGAGCTAATCCACCTGACCTGGCTTGGTGCCAAAGAAATGTTTGGCGAGGTAATCCCCGATAAAATCGTGCATAATATCCGCTATGAACTCGCTTTTATGGAAGAGATGAATTACGCATCCTATTTCCTTACCGTTTATGATATTGTGAAGTTTGCCCGCTCTAAAGGTATACTTTGCCAGGGGCGGGGTTCTGCCGCCAATTCTACAGTTTGTTATTGCCTTGGCATTACCTCTGTAAATCCTACAAAATTCGATTTGCTTTTCGAACGTTTCATTTCTTCCGCCCGCAACGAACCACCTGATATTGATGTCGATTTCGAACACGAACGCCGTGAAGAAGTTATACAATACATCTATCAAAAATACGGAAGAGATCGTGCAGCCATTGTAGCAACGGTAACCCAGCAACATCAGAAAGGTGCCATTCGTGATGTTGGTAAAGCCATGGGTTTATCTGTCGATACCGTAAATAAACTTTCTTCGGCAATCTGGGAATTTACGGATGAATGGTTCGAACCCGAACGCATTCTCGAAGCGGGATTAAATCCCAAAGATCCGCACCTTAAAAAAGTGTTGCAGCTAACCGGTCAAATGATGGGCTTCCCGCGTCAGTTAGGTCAGCATACAGGTGGTTTTGTAATTACCCAAGGAAAACTAACCGACCTCTGCCCTATCATCAATGCCCGAATGGCCGATCGCACAAATATCGAATGGAATAAAGATGATATCGATGCACTCGGATTTCTGAAAATCGATGTACTTGCCCTCGGCATGCTTACCTGCATCCGAAAGGCTTTCGACCTGGCTAAAAAACACTATAACCTCGACCTTACGCTCGCTAAAATCAATGAAAAGGACGACCCTAAGGTTTATGAAATGATTAGCCATGCAGATACCATCGGCGTCTTTCAAATCGAAAGTCGTGCCCAGCAATCTATGTTACCCCGCCTTCGCCCCAATTGTTTTTACGATTTGGTTATTGAAGTCGCAATTGTTCGTCCCGGTCCTATTCAGGGCGATATGGTACACCCATACTTACGCCGCCGGAATGGCGAGGAAGCGGTAGAATATCCATCTAAAGAACTGGAAGAAATTCTGAGCCGTACTTTAGGTGTACCCTTATTTCAGGAGCAAGCCATGAAAATTGCCATCGTTGCCGCAGGTTTTACCCCAACTGAAGCCGATGAACTACGCCGCAGCATGGCAACCTTTAAATTTAAAGGCCTGGTTAATCAGTTTGAGCGCAAACTTATAGATGGTATGATGGCTAAAGGTTATACGGAAGATTTCGCCAAACGAATATTCCGCCAGCTCGAAGGTTTCGGCAGCTATGGTTTCCCCGAAAGCCATGCCGCAAGCTTTGCACTTTTGGTTTATGTTTCCTGCTGGCTTAAATGTTATTACCCCGATGTTTTTGCCACCGCCCTGCTCAACAGCATGCCCATGGGTTTTTACCGGCCCGCACAAATTGTAATCGATGCTAAAAACCATGGTGTAGAAGTGCTGCCCGTTGATATTAACCATTCTGAATGGGATAACCTGCTCGAAGAAAAAAATGGTAAATACCATAAAATTCGCCTTGGCTTCCGCCAGATAAAAGGCATACGGGAAGAGGAAATGCAAAACCTTGTAGAAAACCGCAGCAAACAATATCAAACCATTCCCGAACTTATGGATATTGGCATTTCACAGGCAACACTCGAACGCCTGGCAGATGCGGATGCATTTCGTTCCATTAACCTCGACCGCCGCAGGGCCTTGTGGGAAGTATCAGCCCTTGCAGATAAACCCATAGCGCTTTTCGAAGGGCAACCCTCAGAAAGTGAAAAGGAAACTCAAATAGAATTACCTTTAATGAGTACCTCCGAACATGTGGTGCAGGATTATGCCACAACTGCGCTCTCCCTAAAAGCACATCCCGTAAGCTTCGTAAGGGAAAAACTCCAGCTGCTTAAAATCCTCTCCACAAAAGAAACTGCCGAAAGTTGGGATGGCCGCCTGGTTAAAGTTGCCGGATTAGTATTGGTTCGCCAACGCCCCGGTACCGCCGGCGGCGTTTGCTTCATAACGATAGAAGATGAAACCGGTGTAGCCAACCTCGTTGTTTTTCAACATCTTTTCGAAAAATATCGTAAAGAAATCCTCGGCGCAAGATTATTAATGGTCGAAGGTAAACTCCAGCGTGAAGGTCAGGTAGTACACATCATCGCACAACGCTGTTTCGACCTCACTAAAATGCTTCGTTCGCTAACCAAAACCGAAAAAGAAGAATTACCACTGCTTACCTTATCAAGGGCAGATGAGCGCACACCTTTTCCCGCACAAAACAAAAGAACACAAATTCGCGAAGATGCCTCTGAAAAAGCAATACCGGAAGCAAGAAATTTTAGGTGAGGGTAGTTAAGCGTTGAATACAAACCCCGTCTGGTTTTTCGGGTTAAAAAACCTCACGCTGCCGGTACTTGGATCTGATTTAAGTAATTTATTATCTTTCAGTTATAGATTTTGCCACAGGGGATCAAGTAAACTGGTTTTTACAGAAGGTGCCTGTACGTACAAAAACACAACTTGCAGATACAAAAACAACAATAGGACGCATCTGCAACTAAGTGTGTAAGCCTATCAAATACAACAAAGCCACGGAATTGTGAACCAGTACTTTGCTATTTATACTCCTGTTTCCGGCACAATGACAAATAAGATTTGATTAGTGCTTGACCAATATAATCTCTTCCAACGTGGATACTTCTGACTGTAAAGTCAGCATCCGACTCACCTAGGTTCCTGTCAAGATACCAATTATCATAATTATATTTAATCGCACCATTCTCAGATTCGCATACATCTCCTCCAAGTATTGGTATATTATAATATAAAAACTGATCTAATGATTCTAGAGCCTCTTCTTTAGATAAGGCCCAATTCTTTATTCCTATTGAATCTAAAGAAATTCCTTTATTCAAAATCTCATCAGCCCTTGTTGACCAAACTATTTCCATACTTATGGTTTTACATTAAATAATCTATGATTAAGTGAACCATTAGACTTTTTAATAAATTTAAAAATACCCTTCTTCCTCCGTATTTCGCCCGGAATTTTTAATATCTATATTGTAACACCGTCACCTCCTGTAATTGTACTAATAATACCGCTAGATTCAAATGCTTTTACACTTTCAAGAAATGCATGATAAGTACGGGCCAGCAAATGGAGTCTAATTATGCCGCATTTTAATAATTGATTTTGCTTGCTTCGAAATTTCAATCCATTTAGGATCTGTTATAATTTCATGTTCAGTCTCCTTTTCAACATAATTATCTAGAGCATCTCTAAACGTTCTAAGAGCGAAAACTAGTTTGGGTTCTAAACCTAATAAGACTCAAGTTAAAAGCTAGAAGTAATTGTCTTTTTTCATCAAATATTGATCACCTAAGTGAGTTATATCTTGGATTAACTTTGAAAAATCAATATCAAGTTTTTTTTTCTCTAATTTCACTTTTACGAGTTTAATAGCATTTAACGTTGTATCAATAACAAACACCCTCCTTTCAAATTCATTTCTGTCATGAAACAAAGTCGATGGGACGCCAATTGCGACCGATATATCTTTATTTTTAGTAGAGTAATTGCTAACTTTAGGTTCTTCAGGTAAGTATCGGCTAAACTCACCCGCTACATAATATTGAATTAGTAACAAATTTAAATCAACACCATATTTTTTTTCTTCTAAACCGGATTTTATTAATGTTCCCAAACCACTGTCTTTCCAAACATATGGAGTGAACATTTCTGAACCCCTTTCATCACCTGCATTAATATAATATCTTATCATATCTTAACACTAAGTCTTTCATCATTTTCTCAAATTAATTGCCAACCCCTAGTTTTCTTTTATCCTTTCAACTATTGCATTTTGGACAGCCTTGTTGGCTTGCCTAAATATCTATCAACCATTTATGGAATTTATTTGAAACCGTTGCGATAACTTGTCTGCTTAAAGCATATACATCTACTCCTCTATCGTCATAAATGTTAACTATAATAGATTTTTCAAAATTAATAAAGTAACAAGTGATATTAGCCGATGGCTCTTGAGCTAGTTCATAATTAATTATCGAAGTCATAACTGGACTCAGGATAGCTTGTGAATATTTTTTAAAATACAAATACAATACTTCTTCCTCACCGATACGTTTCAAGCTGCTATTGGCGTTTTCTATAACTAGACCCGCATTTTTCAAATCTATTTCCCCCTGTTTGTCCCATAAAATAATTCTTAACCAAATTGGGGAGCCTCTAAAACATTCGCTAAATATATGATAACTCCTGTCCAAGGCCTGTTCAAATCTTTTCAACCCTATCTCCTCTGCTCCGAGTTCGAAACGTAATTTATTATTAACTAGATTACTTAATGTGGTTCTGTCTATATCTCCAAATTTTTCGACAAACAGTTTTTCAAAGTCTTCCGAAGTTTTAATCATAATTATTTTTTAAATATTTTTAAATCATTATCGACGATTCCAATTCTTTTGAGTTTGGCTCCTTGTCTGGATAAACCTAAGGCCATTAATCCCATCTCGTCAGAAGTTAGATCTGATTTAAGTAATATATTATCTTGCAGTTATAGATTTGGCCATAGGGGGGGCAAGTAAATAGGTTTTTCCAGTAGAGTCTGAAGGACGATGCAATGTTATGTTTTATAGAATAAACACGAGGCTTGGCGGTATATTGGCTAGTAATGGTAAGAGATTCCGAGACAAGACAATGTAAAAATACTGGATGCCTAATTGACACCCAGTTAAAATAATATATGAATTGATAAACTTTACTATTTAGTCATTCCCATTTGATCCACCTGTTGTGATTCACCCTTTGAAAGTGAGAAACTAAGCTCCTTCCAAGCGGTTCCTTTTACCCCCTTCAAAAGGATACCATCCTTTGTTTTCTCTATTGTGAACAAAAAGTCAGCTAACTTAGGATCCTTTCCTTGGGATTTCTCGACATCAGTCATGCCGTATTCGTCTACCGCCTGCGGGCGGTAATTGTTTAAGGTAAAGCTTAAGTTTGTCCAAGCACTACCTTTTAAACCTTGAAGCTCTAGTCCTTTATCAGTATTCTTGATAGTCAACTTGAATTCCTGTAAGTCGGGTGTGCTTTGCTTGAAAGATGAAGTTGCCAATAAAAGCATTAAGGCCAGTGAGGACTGCGCTAGCACATTGATTGATTTAATTTTGATTTTCATTTGAACTTTAATTTAGGTAGGTGAATATACAGAAAGCTTATTAAATAAGCAATTCAGGAGTTAAACTGCTCACCGCCTGCGAACAGAGAAAATGTGTGAGAATCAAAAGTTGCGAAGTAACGGAATTCAATTTATGTTTTAACACAAGCGCAGCGCAGCATTTTCGAAAAACGCAGGTGAGCCGAAAAGTGGAATGCGTATGGGCTTATCCAGGATAAAGCGAAGCAAATCCTAGATAAGAACAGAGAAAGCATTCATGAGGCGACTGCTTTGCCGAAATTAAAACCATAACACAAACGAAGTGACTGGCATGTGTTTTAGTGGCATTAACCTCGCCGAATACAGATCTTTCTACCTTGACCTACTGCCTTTTGCCAAGAATTACTGGAAGAAAAGGAAAGCATTGCCCCTCATAAAAATACAGTACAGAACCTAAAGCCAGAAACTAATGACTAGACCGAGACTTTCCTCGCTTAAGCCATTCTTCTGAGAGATGGATTTATTTAGGAAATGATCATAAATCTTATAAGGTAATTATGTAAAAAAGGTAATGATATTTATAGTTGTTTAGAACTTACTTTTCCTCCATAAGTATGAGAGCGACTTTTTTGACGGAAAATTATATCCTCTTTTACAAAAATTACATAGTAGCTTTCATAATCTTTAGCATTCAAGATATTTCTTTTTACAATTGAGGCTACTTTTTCTAATTCCGTGCCCCCATGTGATTCTGGAACTTTTTTGCTGTTTATTAAGCAGATAGTAAGGCATGAGTCTTGATTGTCATCTTCATCCCAATTATTGAATTCAATCCCTTTGCATTTATATGCTTTTATTAAGCTATCTAGTAACTTATCTTTATTTATAAAAGTCGGGTTTAGATTTGCAGGTTTTTTTGAGCTTGTGCGAACGAAGGACAGTAAAATACTAATAAAATGATTGAGGTCAACAATGTCTTATAAATTACTTTCATTAGGGGTATTATTAAGGCGCTAAAACATTAGTTTAAAATCGATAAGTTTAAACCATCCGAATAATTAAGATATTGCAAGATAATAAGAATTGACATTCTTAAATATTTTATTTTCCTGTTCGCTGTTGGATAGGTAAGTTAAGATTATTGAACGCTCCGCTTTCTCTCTCTAAGCTACTGAATGAGAGAGCGAGGGAATTAGGCTGCTACTAACTAGGCAATTAAGAAATTATTTATCTTTAACTTATGTATGGTAAATTACAACAGCGGCAATACCTTTGGGATTTAATTATGATGAAGTCCCTTTCTGAGATAGAGGTTTTTCTTGATAGGTTATCGTTCGATTATAAACAACAATTAGATAATGGACTGCTTTACAGTTCTTTGGGTGAGGCTTTAATTGTAGAAATATTGAATGACAAGCCGAGGATGATTACTTATAAGACGGATAGCGAGCCAGATTATAACGATGTTATCAACTACGCCAAGCAAGGTTTACAATATAAAACAAGGATTGATGATCGAATAGGAAATGAACATGTGATTAGGCTCGATGGAGAAGTTTTAGTACTGTTTTGCCGTGCAGTTAATCCTAGCCAAACCATTGGTTATAGTTTGAGGCTTCTGTCTAAAGCCTCCTTAACGACAACTGCAATTCAACCCGCCGTTATTATACTATCAGTATAACTTCCTCACAACCAAAAAATTCAATCGTATTACCAATACAATTCAATCAAAATGCATTACACAATCTACTTAGCAGGGTTAAAACAATAGATTTTGGACGTGGAAAGCGGTGAAATCTGTGTAAAAACTTTCAACCTGTACAACCAAGGGAATTTGCAGCTGTTTGCGTCTGCGGGAGGGCAAGCCTCAAATTACCGCTAATTAGATTGAGCCTGCTTTACGCAACAAAAGATGCAAGCCTTGGGTTTTTGTTTCTTTTGGGCCAAGCCAAAAGAAAGAGCCCCTCGGCGGCGGTGAGCCGAGGCAAAGCCTGTGAAGCAGGGAACATGTGTCCTTCGACTACGCTCAGGATGACAGGCTGAGCGGGAGTTTTTTTCTGAACCCTGCTACCGGCATAGCAGATTTTGGACGTGGAAAGCGGTGAAATCTGTGTAGAAATTTTCAACCTTTACAACCAAGGGGATTTGCAGCTGTTTGGGTCTGCGGGAGGGCAAGCCTCAAATTACCGCTAATGAGATTGAGCCTGCTTTACGCAACAAAAGATGCAAGCCTTGGGTTTTTGTTTCTTTTGGGCCAAGCCAAAAGAAAGAGCCCCGGCGGTGGTGAGCCGAGGAAAGCCTGTGAAGCAGGGAAAATATATCCTTAGACAGCGTTCAGAATGACAAGCTGAGCGGGAGTTTTTCTAAACCTTGCTCACTGGCATAACAGACGAATAAGAATTTCGTCGATATGGCTACTTTCCGATACAAAACTTCGTAAATATATTTTCCAATAAATCATCAGTAGTTACCGTGCCAGTAATCTCACCCAAATAATGTAAGGCTTGCTTAATATCCATGGCTAAAAAGTCTGAAGTCACTGGATTATCTGCATTAGCCAAAACTCGCTGCAGGGCATTTTCAGTTTGTTTCAAAGCCTCAACATGGCGAATATTAGTAACCAAAGTCTCGCTGGTATTAATATGGTGTAAGTTAACCTGTTGCAACAGCGTTTCCTTCAGTTCATCAATGCCAAGCTTTTCCTTCGCAGAAATAAAAACCACATCAAGCTTAGCCAGTTCCTCACGCTTTTGTGGCGCTAAAACATCAGCCTTGTTCAGTAAAACCAGGTAAGGAATTCCCAGTTGCTTCAATCCGCTAACCTGCTCTTCAATCTCTGCCGGACTTTGAGCGGCATCTGCCATATAGATAATCAGCTTAGCCAGCTTCATTTTTTCCAGGGTGCGCTCAACACCCAAAGCTTCGATAATATCGGCTGTATCACGAATACCCGCAGTGTCGATGAAACGAAAAACAATACCCCCGATGGTTAATTCATCTTCGATAGTATCTCGGGTAGTTCCGGCAATATCCGAAACAATTGCACGCTCTTCATTAAGCAAGGCATTTAACAAGGTCGATTTCCCCACATTAGGTTTGCCGGCAATAACAATAGGCACACCATTTTTGATAACGTTCCCCATCTCAAATGAAGAAATTAAGCGGCGTAAAACGTGGTTAATTTTGTTTACCAAGTTTTTAAGCTGTTCGCGGTTGGCAAATTCAACATCTTCTTCAGCAAAATCGAGTTCGAGTTCAATCATGGATGCAAAATGAATTAACTGTTCTCGCAAAGCCTTCAATTCGTTTGCAAAACCGCCCCGCATTTGTTGCATGGCCACATCATGCGATGCCTTCGAATTAGAAGCAATTAAATCTGCAACCGCTTCTGCCTGACTTAAATCAAAAGCGCCGTTTAAAAAAGCACGCAAGGTAAATTCACCCGGTTTGGCTGCCCTTGCCCCTTTACTGATCAGTAAATTTATAATCTGCTGGATGATATAGTTGGAACCATGGCAGGAAATTTCCACAACGTTTTCTTTGGTATAAGATTTCGGCGCAACAAACAATCCGGCTACAACCTCATCTACAATTTGCTCACCATCTTTTACCAGTCCGAAATGTAGGGTATGCGAAGCCTGTTTTTCTAAATCCTTACCGGCAAAAACGGCGTTGGTTAGTGAAATAGCATCCGGACCAGAAAGGCGGATAACGCCAATGGCGCCTGAACCTGAAGGCGTAGATAAAGCAATAATGGTATCCTGATTGTTCATATTCAATTTTTGCAAAACACAAAAATATAGTTAATCAACGGGTAAATCATTAGCGACAGGTAATTTTTTGCCCATCGGCTTACCATCAGCCATTTTTAAAAGTGCTGAAAGGAATTCTAAGCCGCTAATCAGGCATTTACCAGCATTTATCCATATCTTAAAACATTTACTTAACAAGCCTGTTTAATTTTCAAACCGAAAAACTATGATTAATAATTTACCATTAACTGTAAAACGATCCATCGAATTACTTGGCCTAATTGCTCTGGTTACCGTTGTGGTTATTGGCAGGGACATCATTATGCCCATCCTGATGGCTTTTTTCATTAGCATTGTCCTACTGCCTGTTTATCGTTTTCTTAAGCGAAAGAATGTACCTGAAAGTTTGGCCATCATTCTTCCAATTCTTTTGGTTGCCTTGTTTGTGGCGCTTATTGTTTGGTTTTTTTCCAACCAGATTGGCATATTGGCTAAGGATTTTCCACAGATAAAAAGTAATGTATCGCAACACATCAATTCGTTAAGCGATTGGGTAAGTAGAATTACACACTATGATGATAAACAACAGAAAGCCTTCATTAAAGATAAAAGTGATGATTTGATGAACATGGGCACATCAATGGTAGGTGGTGCGGCGGTAACGCTGAGCGGAATTTTTGTTTTTATAGGCCTGCTGCCAATCTACATCTATTTAATGCTTTTTTACAAAGATATCCTGCTCCGGTTTATTTTCATGTGGTTTAAAACAGACGACCATCCTAAAGTAAAGGAAGCCATTTACGAAACCGAATCCATTATTAAAAGTTATTTAATTGGCCTGCTGATTCAAATCACATACATGACGATTTTATTGGGTGGAATTTTAATGCTCATTGGCATTAAACATGCTTTGTTAATCGGGGTAATTTTCGCTATACTTAACCTTATCCCCTATGTTGGCGCTTTAATCGGTAATTTAATCGGGGTTTTATTAACGCTTACGTCCTCGCAGGAATTGTGGCCCGTACTAACAGTGTTAGGGGTAATTGCTTTCGTTCAGTTTTTAGATAATAACATATTAATGCCTAGAATTGTAGGCTCTAAAGTTAAAATTAATGCCTTATTTGCTATACTGGGGGTATTTATCGGTGGCAGTATTGCCGGAATTTCAGGCATGTTCCTCGCCTTGCCGATCGTAGCGGTATTAAAAATCATTTTCGATCGCACAGAATCATTTAAACAATGGGGCGCTTTATTGGGCGATGAACGACCAGCAAAAAGCCCGATGAGTTTCCCTACTTTTAGAAAGAAAAAACCTGTTCCTGTGAAATCAGGAATTGAGAAAGAATAATAAACACAAACAAATCTATGAAAAAACTTACCACAGTGCTTGGCCTTTGCGCCGTATTATTTGCAGCATGCAGTTCATCAGATAAAAAAGAAGAAACAGCGGCAAAAAGTGATACCACCCTTCTGCCTGAAGCAAAAGCCAACAAAGAAGTAGACCCGGTTACCGGAAAAATGACCTTAGTTGGAAATGCAAGATTAGGGCAGCCGATAAACATTAAATTCTCGGTTTACAATAATGCCGATACAGCAGCAAAGTTTTGTAAATGGCACACGCCATTTGAAAGGCTGATGAGTAAATACCTTGATGTATCGCTGGAAGATTACACCCCTGTTGATTATAAAGGGCCAATGGCTAAAAGAATTATGCCGCCGCCTGCTGATAGTTACACTTCCCTGAAAAAAGGAGATAGTACAAGCGTAAATTTTAACCTGAACGATGCTTACAACATATCAAAACCAGGCACTTACACAATTAAATATAATTCGGCTACCATTAGCGGTATCGTTGTTAAAGACAGCCTGAAAATAAATGTGGCAAATTGATTTTTTGATTAATTGTTAAAACCATTGCTATTTTTCAATGTTCTATAAATACAAAATTGATAAGACATGGGAATTTTAAAAACAGCGTTAATAGGTGCTGCGATTTACGCAGGCGTTAAATACATTACAAAGAAAGATCCGATTACTGGTAAATCAGTTGTTGATGATTTGAAAGATAAAGCACCTGAATGGATGGAGAAAGCGAAAGATTATAAAAACGAGTTTGAAACCAGAGCAACTTATGCTAAAGATGATTTAGGAATCTAACGTCAAGCTTCAGCTAAACAACAAAGCATCGATAATTATCGATGCTTTGTTGTTTAATTACAATTTACCAATAATTCTGAGCGTTTCTGTGTCCTGCGCTCCTCCGAAGTATTTATCGAGTACTTTCGAGAAGATTGGATTTGCCCCGCTCAAATTGAGAAATAATGTAAGTGATGATTTAAGCTTCATATCATCCGGGCTCCCAAAAATCAGTTTGGCATTGTTTTCCTTTAAATCCAGTAACACTTCAGCCATTTCGATTAGCCGCTTCCCTAAAACAGGGTGCGCCAGATAATCCTCAGCTTCTTTAATAGTATCAATAGCGTAGAATTTAGCCATTTCCGAAAAACCCAGTCCTTTAATTTGCGGAAAAACATACCACATCCAATGGCTGCGTTTTCTTCCCGCTTGTATTTCAGCAAGCGCATCCTGGTAATTCGCTCGCTGTGCTTCAACAAATCTATCTAAAGGTTTTTCAGTTCTGGACATCGCTCATCTCCAATCTAATTTCAGTGTACCGCTTACATCCTTTCCGGAGAAGTAATGCCCAAAATCAACATCCCCGCATAAAGTACATCTGCTGTTTTCTTGCTTAAATTTAAGCGGAATTGCTTCTCATCACCAGCGGCTGTTTTAACAATTGGTGGCACATCATGGTAAAACTTGTTAAACAGTTTAGCAAGCTCGTATAAATAGTTCGCCAAACTCGCCGGACTGTGTGCCTTTGCAGCAATTTCAATTTCCGAAGGATATTTAGCTAAAAGCATAATCATTTCTAACTCTACAGCTGAAATCCCTGAAAACTGATTACCATTAACGCCAGATTGATAACCCGCTTTACTTAATAAAGATTTTATACGGGCGTGGGTGTATTGAATAAACGGACCGGTATTTCCCTGAAAATCAATACTTTCATTCGGATCAAATAATAAACGTTTTTTGGGCTCTACTTTTAAAAGGAAGTATTTTAAAGCCCCCAAACCAATATTTTTGTATAATTCAGCTTTCTCCTCAGCACTAAAATCGTTTATTTTACCCAGTTCTTCTGTTTTTTCCTGGGCAGTAGCAATCATATCCGCAATTAATTCATCTGCATCTACAACAGTGCCCTCGCGGCTTTTCATTTTTCCATTAGGTAAATCTACCATCCCGTAAGATAAATGGTAAAGACCTTTTGCCCAGCTTTTACCCAGCTTCTCCAGAATTAAAAACAACACCTTAAAATGGTAATCCTGCTCGTTTCCAACAACGTAAATAGACTCGTCCATACCAAAATCGTCGAACTTCATTTTAGCAGTCCCCAAATCCTGGGTAATGTAAACCGATGTTCCATCGGCACGTAAAACCAGTTTCTGGTCTAAACCGTCAGCTGTTAAATCTATCCACACGGAACCATCTTCTTTTTTAAAGAAAACACCTTTCTCCAAACCTTCATCAACCGTGTCTTTCCCTAATAAATAGGTATTGCTTTCGTAGTAAAACTTATCAAAATCTACCCCAAGGTTTTTGTATGTAACCGCAAAACCTTCGTAAACCCAGCCGTTCATGGTTTTCCAAAGTGAAACAACAGCCTCATCGCCTGCTTCCCACTGCTGAAGCATAACTTGTGCTTCTTTAATTAGCGGTGCATTCTTTTTTGCCGCTTCTTCCGTTTGTCCTTCGGCTTTTAAAACATCAATCTCTTTCTTGTATTCTTTATCGAAAATAACGTAGTATTTTCCAACCAGGTGGTCGCCCTTTAAGCCCGAACTTTCAGGTGTTTCGCCGTTCCCCCACTTTTGCCAGGCCAGCATCGATTTACAAATATGAATGCCCCTATCGTTAACCAGGTTTACTTTTATTACCTCATAACCGTACGCTTTAAGCAATTCTGCAACAGAATAACCCAGCAAATTGTTACGAACATGCCCTAAGTGAAGCGGTTTATTGGTGTTTGGCGAAGAATATTCGACCATAACTTTTTTGCCGTTCGGTTTGTAAAGCCCGAATTCAGGTGCTAAAATTTCTTCGTTAAATTGTTTAAGAAAATAGCTTTCGGCAATGCTCAGGTTTAGAAATCCTTTAACAACGTTAAAAGCGGTAACTTCAGCAACGTTTTCAACTAAATATTCGCCAATGGCCTGGGCGGTTTGTTCAGGAGATTTCCTGGAGATTTTTGTGATCGGAAAAACAACAATGGTAACCTGACCTTCAAATTCTTTACGGGTTTCTTGTATATTGATTACACTTTCAGCTATTTCTTCGTTATAAAGTTGTTTAACAGCATCAAGCGTTGCAGTAATAATAAAATTCATGGCGTAAAAATAGGGATTAAAGCGGAAAGCTGAAAGACCAAACAGAAAGGTATGTCTTGATACTTTATACTCATTACTTGCTACTCCATGAAATTCTAATAGCTTTGTATCACTAACTTATTTATGAGCGAACAAAATCAAAATTTTAAGGTCAACGTAAAAACTGAAATCGGCAGGTTGCGTAAGTTGTTAATCCACAGTCCCGATAGTGGTTTGGGCAAAGTTGTTCCATCAAAAGCACAAGATTGGCTTTTCGAAGATATTGTGCATTTAGATACCATCAGAAAAGGAGAATACGATTATTACATCAAGCTGTTAATGTATTTTCTCGACCCTCAAAAAATTAAAGGCAAGCTGGCAAAAATAGATTCTGAAGAAGAAAACCGTAATTTCTTCAAACCTAATCACCCCGGTTTTCACAATTCTGATTCGGTAATTGAGATCCAGAATTTGTTGAGTGAGATGCTCGAAAACGAGTCTATCCGTAGGAAATTAGTTGCCGCAGTTTGTGCCATCGAAGGCTGTACCTACAAAGTACAAATGGAATTAAGCAATACCGACCCCAGGCAGCTGGCAGAAATTTTTATATCAGGAACACTGGCCAATGATACCATGATTTTTGCACCGATTCCAAACTTAATTTTCACAAGGGATGTAGGTACAACCATAAATAACCACATTTTATTAAACAAACCAGCAAAAAAAGCCCGCGTTCGCGAAACCCTTTTAATGCGCTACATTTTCTTCAACCACCCGCTTTTTGAAGGTTACCGCGACAATATCCTCGAAATTCCTGACGTTACCATGCACTTTTTGCGCCCAGGCGATGAACCTGCCTTCAGCACAACTTTAGAAGGCGGCGATGTAATGATGGTTAGTCCGAACCATGTGCTTATTGGTTGTAGCGAGCGGACCTCAGAACATGGCGCCAACGAAGCGATTAAATTGTTATTTGATAATAATGTTGTCGAAAAGGTTACAGTTGTAAAAATACCAAGCAAACGCGATTACATGCACCTGGATACCGTTTTTACACAGGTAAAGCGCAACACCTGGGTTATTTTAAATTCAATTGCCCATTCGCCGAAATTCAACCCGCACGAGCCCATTAACTTTTTAAAGGAGCCAGAAAGATTGGAAGCAACAACGGCAATTCAGTTTACAAAAGCAAATCCTGGCGAACCAAAACATTTCGAGCATGTTGAAGCGTTATTAAATGATATTAGCCAGAATGATTTAAAAAGCAGCGAGCCTACTAAAATTATCTATAGCGGCAACAATACTTTCCCATACGATTCGAGGGAGCAGTGGACAGATTCCTGCAACCTTTTAGCCATTAAGGAAGGTGTGGTTTTAGGTTACGACAGAAATGATAAAACTGTTGATGCTTTTAAAGCTGCTGGTTTTAAAATTGTCGACGTGAAAGATTTAATTCAGGATTTGGAAAGCGGAAAAGCCAACGCAGAAACCATTACAGATACCTTAATTTTAATGCCGTCGGCAGAATTATCACGTGCCCGTGGTGGTTTCCACTGCATGAGTTTACCAATTTTGAGAGACGATTTATAAGGCAGAAAGTTAAAGTTGTAAGGTGAAATACTCAATCCCAATACTTGATACTTGATACCTGATACTAAATACTTGATACTATAATGCAAACAACTAACCATATCTTAATGATTCGCCCCGTTGATTTTAAATTCAACGAGCAAACCGCAGGCAACAATAAATTTCAGGTTGCATCGACAGAAACGAATGTGCAAAGCCTGGCTTTAAAAGAGTTTGATGATTTTGTTGAGTCATTAAGAAAAAACGGCGTAGATGTAACCGTTGTGGATGACACGCTCCAACCCGAAACGCCCGATTCTATTTTCCCTAATAATTGGGTTTCTTTTCATGAAGATGGTTCTGTTTTCTTATACCCTATGTTTTCTGAAAACCGGAGACTGGAACGCAGAAGCGAAATATTAGATGGCTTGAAAAATAAATTTGAAGTAAATCATATTAGCGATATAAGCTTCTACGAACAGCAGCATGCCTTTTTAGAAGGAACTGGAAGTATGGTTCTGGATAGGGTGAATAAAATTGCATACGCCTGTTTAAGTGTTCGTACGGATGAAGAAGTATTAAATAATTTTTGCCTGCTCACCGGTTACGCGCCTGTTTCTTTTCAGGCTGTAGATGGTACCAACTTCCCTATTTACCACACGAATGTGATGATGTGCATCGGCGATAATTTTGCGGTTATTTGTATGGATTCTATTCCAAATTCTGATGAGAAGGAAACCGTTGCGCTAAGCCTGATAAATAATGGTAAGGAAATCATTGAAATTTCGCTGGAACAAATGAACCGCTTTGCAGGCAATATGTTACAAGTATCGAATAATAATGGCGAGAAGTTACTGATAATGTCCGAACAGGCTTACCTTTCTTTAAATGCTGAACAAATTACAAAACTTGAAAAATACAGCAGAATTATTTACGCACCAATTTACACCATAGAGAAAAATGGCGGCGGCAGTGCCAGGTGTATGCTTGCAGAAATACATTTGCCCGTAAGTAATGCATAATGTTAATGCTGACTTTTAAAAAACCTTCTTTTTTTTAACCCATCAAAAAAGCAAGCCAAGCTGCTAATTCTGGGGTAATCCAGATCATATTCTATTCCGAATAGTTTTAGTACTTTCGCCGATCTAGAAAACAATTATGTCTTTAATAAAGGAATTACAAGCGAGATCGGGAAATAAATGTGAATTGTGCACAGCAGAAACGGCTTTAAGCATTTACGAAGTTCCTCCGAGTAGCAATCCAAATAGTGATAATACTGTTTTAGTTTGTAAAACTTGCTTAGGCCAAATCGAAAAAACTGAGCAATTGGATGCCAGCCATTGGAAAATCTTGACTGAAACCATGTGGTCTGAATTTCCTGCAGTGCAGGTTGTTGCATGGAGAATGTTAAGCCGCTTAAGAAATGAAGGCTGGGCAGCCGATAGTTTAGATATTTTATATCTGGAAGATGAGACTTTGGATTGGGCTAAAAAAACCGGTGATCACGAGTTAGATGGCACAGTACAATTTCATCAGGATAGCAACGGTACGCGATTGTACGAGGGCGATACGGTTGTATTGACTAAAACGCTTGACGTTAAAGGTTCAACATTAAGCGCTAAGTTGGGTACTGTGGTAAAAAACATCCGGTTAGTGCATGATAATACCGAACAAATTGAAGGTAAAGTAGAAGGCCAGACTATTGTGATTTTAACCAGGTATTTAAGAAAGGGATAAATTATTGCATCCAAACGGAAATCTTAAGGGGCCATATCCTAAATAGCAGCAAGAACTTAAGTAATTTAAACCTGATGGCAGTGGACACGAATCACCGGTTTTTTCTACCGGGATGAGTAAAACGGACAGCAGGGATTACGATGATTTTAACAATGGTTTTGCTTTTCAAGTAATTCAAAATCGTGGGGCAAAACCCTCATTATTTGTGCAATACAGCTATTAAATAAATAGCTCTGTTAAATTGCTTAAGCAATAAAAAAACTCTCGAAAGACAGATAAACTAAACACAATCTTGTTATACGTGTTTAGAAATGTAATAACGAAATTTCATGTGTAAAAACTATTGCGTTTCTATACAGTAAAAATATTTTCAATAAAGATTAATTCTCGATTTAAAATTACATTTTTGCAAAAATTATTTAAAAGTAAATGCAGAGTTACTCAGAATTTCTCGATCTAAGCGTTGGCTTTCCACAAGAAGGCTTTGATGTTATAGATGATGAATTATATTTTCAGGATTTAAACCTGATGGAAATGATTGAAACGTACGGTACTCCCCTACGTTTCACGTACTTGCCTTTGGTGAGTAAGAAGATTCAACAAGCGAAAATTCTTTTCCAAACTGCCATTTTAAAGAACAATTATCGTGGCGATTACAAGTATTGCTATTGCACAAAAAGCTCGCACTTTAAGCATATTGTAGAAGAAGCACTGAAAAATAATATTCACCTTGAAACTTCCTCGGCATTTGATATGCCAATGGTAGATGCTTTAGAGAAAAAAGGGCATTTAACTAAGGATACAACCATCATTTGTAATGGTTTTAAAACTTACCAATACAAGCAGTATATTATCGACATGCTGCACGATGGCTATAAAAACATTATCCCGGTATTGGATAACAAGGAAGAATTTAACCTTTTCGATGATGAAGTTGATATTGACACGCCTTGTAATTTAGGTATCCGTATCGCCGCTGAGGAGCAGCCTGATTCGCAGTTTTACACCTCGCGTTTAGGTGTTCGGATGGAAGATATTATTGATTTTTACAACAATAAAATCGTTCATAACCCAAATTTCAGAGTTAAATTATTGCACTTCTTTATCAACTCAGGCATTACCGATTCGCCATATTACTGGAATGAGCTGGAGAAATATGTAACGCTTTATTGCAAGTTCAAAAAAATTAATCCTGATTTAGATACCCTGGATATTGGTGGAGGCATGCCTTTTAAAGATTCATTGGTTTTCGATTTCGATTACGAGTATATGGTAAACGAAATTGTAAAAAGGATTAAAGAAATTTGTGCTATCCATGATGTTATGGAGCCTGATATTATTACCGAATTTGGGAAATACACCGTGGCTGAAGCATCAGGAATTTTGTATAAAGTTTTAGGCAGAAAGCAACAAAACGACCGTGAGCGTTGGTTAATGCTTGATGGTTCTTTCATTACTAACTTACCTGATGTTTGGGCGCTGAACCAGAAATATATTTTATTACCAATTAATAACTGGGATGCTGAATATGAGCGTGTTAACCTCGGCGGCATAACCTGCGACGGGCAGGATTATTACAACCAGGAGGCACACATGAATAGTGTGTTTATGCCGAAAACACGTAAGGTTCAGTATTTAGGCTTCTTTCATACAGGGGCTTACCAAGAAGTTTTGAGTGGTTACGGCGGCATACACCATTGTTTATTGCCGAGTCCGAAACATGTTTTAATTCGCAGAAACCGCGATGAGAGTTTCAATTTTGAGGTTTTTGGCGAAGAACAAAATAGTAAACAGGTTTTGAAGATTTTGGGTTATTAAATTTAACCGCAAAGAACACAAAGTTTTACGCAAAGAGCGCTGAGTTTATACTTATCGCTCTTTTTTATTATATTATAATTTGGTATATTTATGATATGGAACGTAAGGAAAGTAAGTTATTAGAAAGAATTACATTCATCCCCGGACTTATGGGCGGTAAGCCAACAATTAGAGGTAATCGATTTACGGTAATTGACGTTATGGAACTGCTGTCATCAGGAATGACACATGAACAAATTTTAGAGGAGCATCCCATCCTCGAAGCTGACGACATAACGGCTGCGTTAGTCTTCACCACTAAACAACTCAGGGATGAATACATTTACGAATGATTGGGAGTTTTGGTTAGACGAGAATATCTCTCCTATTATTGCCAAATGGCTAATGGACGAAATTAATATCAAATGTATTTCTTTCCATTTTCTAAATTTAAACAAGACATCGGATATTGATGTTTACAACCTTGCCCGAAGCAAAGGAAAAGTCATTATCATTTCAAAAGATTTAGACTTTCGTGAATTACTATCATGGAAAGGAACTCCTCCAAAATTAATTTTCCTAAAATTTGGCAATTCTTCAAACAAACAGATTTACCAAAAATTAAAAAGTAAAATTTATGATGCTATGGAAGAACTTATCTATAGGGATTTGGATATATTTGAAATAAATAAAGATTAAACATGCAATTCGGTAAAGTAGACGACCCGTCAATTATAGATTTCACACTTCCTGCTGATGCTCCTGAAACGGAAGCAATTCTTAAAACGAACAAGCCCCATCAAGATTTTAAAGCTTATGTTGGTTGCGCCAAATGGAATAAAGCAGATTTGAAAGGCTTTTATCCAAAGGGAACAAAAGATGAGTTAACCTACTATTCTACTCAGTTTAATTCCATTGAACTGAATGCTACTTTTTACGGAATGCCATCTAAAGAGCAGGTAATAACCTGGACACAAAAAACACCTGCTGATTTTAAATTTTTCCCGAAGCTAACCAATACCGTTAGTCATTTTAAAAGGCTGATTAACGTTAAAGAACCTGTCGAAACTTTTTGCGATGCAATTAGTAATTTCGAAGATAAACTCGGAATGGCATTTCTTCAGCTACACGATAACTTTAAGCCAAAAGATTTCGACAGACTAAAAACAGTAATTCAGGAGTTTCCGAAAGTGATTCCTTTGGGTGTTGAAGTTAGAAATGGCGAATGGTTTTCAAATGCTGCCGTTGCCTCCGAATTTGAAAAATTATTTGAGGATAATGGCATTGCAAATATTATTGTTGATACAGGCGGGCGCAGAAATATGCTTCACATGCGCTTAACGTCGCCTACTGCATTTATTCGTTTCGTGGGCGTTAATGAGGATGAAATTGATAAAAAACGTTTGGATGACTGGGTTGAAAGAATTGTGGAATGGAAGAAACAAGGACTTGAAAACCTATACTTTTTTGTTCATCAAAATGTAGAGCTTTCATCACCATTATTGTCTGCTCATTTTACAGAAAACTTAAATAAAGCTATTGGAACAGATTTGAAAATTCCTGCCATGGCTAATGGCAATACACCCCCAAAATTATTTTAGAAACGATGAAATTATGAGCTTTTCGAAGAATTAACCAATGTTTCGAAAAGCTCAATAGGACAGTTCAAAATTTAAAAAATTCTTCTCAAAACCGTTTCCGTTGCTTTTACTTCTTCGCCTTGGGGAGAAATGTTATATGCGGTAAGAATGAGTTCGTTACTGTTAATAATTGTTAATTCTGTTCGCCATCCCCAAAGTTGCTCGCCAAATTCAGGATTTCCGTAAGTTCCTAAAATTGAAAATCCTTTCTCCGCAGCATTGCCACTCAACAGCATTATTTGAGTTCCCATATGGAAACTATCAATCCAGCTGGATGTAAATTTCTGATAAGGGATATCAAACCCGATTATCATTTTACCTTCAACATGTTTATCATTTAAACTTCCCTGATAATCGTAAGAAACAAATCTGCCTCCTAAAATAGATGTGAAAACCGCCTTAACCGGAGATTCATCAGCGAGCACATCCTCCTCAAACCAGGTTTTAGTTTTACCCTCCCAATTCCCTATCAAATCAGAGAGAATTTGGTGTGCACCTGCTTCAAGTGATAACTGAAATTTACTTTTAGCCATAAATCAAATGTAAATAATTTGCTGATTTTTTAGATAGCTCCAGGGAAAGCTAAATGGATAACTCGAAATTAATTATTATCTTGTTTTATGCTAAACACATTGGATCTCAATCAGGTAATGGTTATCGATATTGAAACTGTACCACAATATGCATCCTATGATGATGTGCCTCCACACCTGCAAGACCTTTGGGAACAGAAAACGCACTACCAGCGCAAGCCGGAACAAAGTCCTGATGATTTTTATGAAAAAGCGGGCATATTAGCCGAATTCGGAAAGGTTATTTGCATCAGTTTGGGAATATTTTACACACAAAATAAGGCGCAGCATTTACGGATAAAATCTATTTCAGGCGATGATGAGGCGCAATTGCTAAGCGCATTTGCAGAATTACTTGATAAGCAAATACCAACATTACAATTTTGTGCCCATAATGGGAAAGAATTTGATTTCCCGTATTTATGCCGGCGATTACTTGTCAATGGAATTGAAATACCAGTTCAACTCCAGATTTCGGGTAAAAAACCCTGGGAGATAAACCATTTGGATACAATGGAATTATGGAAATTTGGCGACTACAAACATTATACCTCATTAAATTTACTAGCAGCTATTCTAAATGTGCCTACGCCAAAAGATGATATTGACGGGAGCATGGTGAGGCAGGTTTATTACGAAGAGAAAAACCTGCCCCGAATTGTAACCTATTGCCAGAAAGATGTAATTACTACTGCTCAGGTTCTTTTAAAGTTTAAAGGAATGAATGTAATTCCGGCAGAAAACGTTACAATTGTAACCTGATGCTAAACGTACAAAACTTAACTATCGATTTCTTTAATCAGGATGAAAAAACCTGGTTTAAAGCTGTAAAAAAAGTCAGTTTCAATGTTAAAAAAGGAACTGTTTTAGGTATCGTGGGCGAATCAGGGTCTGGTAAATCGGTTACGTCTTTTTCAATTATGCGTTTACACGATGAACGTACAGCTAAAATAAGTGGCGAAATTGATTTTGATAGCGTAAGTTTACTTAACCTGGATGCTAACGAAATCAGGCAATATCGTGGAAATCAAATCTCAATGATTTTTCAGGAACCTATGACCTCACTTAACCCTGTTTTTACTTGCGGGTATCAGGTTGCTGAAGCAATTATGCTACATCAAAAAGTTAGCAAAGAACAAGCAAAACAGCAAACTATAGCGCTTTTTAAGGAAGTTCAGTTGCCGCGACCAGAGCAAATATTTGAAAGTTATCCGCATCAAATTTCAGGCGGACAGAAACAGCGGGTGATGATTGCGATGGCATTGAGCTGTAATCCGCAACTGTTAATTGCTGATGAACCAACTACTGCATTGGATGTAACTGTTCAAAAAACCATTCTCCAGCTTCTTTTAAAGCTAAAGGAAGAACGCCAGATGGCGATGATATTTATTTCTCATGATTTAGGTGTAGTACATGAAATTGCCGATGAAGTTGCAGTTATGTACAAAGGCGAAATTGTTGAACAAGGCGACGCAAAATCCATATTTAATAATCCGCAACATCCTTACACAAAAGGATTGTTGGCTTGTCGCCCCTTTCCAGCTTTACAATTAAAAAAATTGCCTGTTGTAGCAGATTTTTTAACCGGCCTGGTTGAAGATGCATCTGCTCATTTAGATTCATCCAATCAAATAACCGCGGTAGAAATTCAAACAAGAAGAGCTGAACTTTATGCCAGGCAACCCCTGCTGGAGATTAAGGCTTTATCAACCTGGTACCCAATCAGCAATGGTTTTTTTAATAAAAATAAAGACTATGTAAAAGCAGTAGACGACATTAGTTTTAAAGTTTTCCCAGGCGAAACATTAGGTTTAGTTGGCGAATCGGGTTGTGGAAAAACCACATTAGGGCGAAGCATTTTAAGATTGATTCAACCAACTTCGGGTAATATTATTTTTGCAGGCGAGGATATAACGCATGTTAGTAAAGCAGAAATGCGGAAACTGAGAAGGGATATTCAAATCATTTTTCAAGATCCATACGCCTCACTTAATCCTAAATTAACAATTGGTCAATCCATTTTAGAGCCTTTAACCGTACACAGCCTTTTCGAAAATGAAGCCCAGAGAAGAGTAAAAGTATTGGAATTATTAAATAAAGTCGGACTCAAAGACGAGCATTACAATAGATATCCTCATGAATTTAGCGGCGGGCAAAGGCAGCGTGTTGTAATCGCCAGAGCGTTGGCCTTGAAACCGAAATTTATTATCTGTGATGAATCTGTTTCTGCTTTAGATGTTTCGGTGCAGGCACAGGTTTTGAATTTGATTAAAGATTTACAATTAGAATTCGGTTTAACGTATATTTTTATTTCTCATGATTTGGCTGTTGTCAAACACATTTCTGATCGTATTTTGGTAATGAACAAGGGGAAAATTGAGGAAGAGGGCTTCCCTGAAGAAATATTCAATGCACCAAAAGCTGCTTATACCAAAAAGCTTATTGATGCAATTCCCGGCTAATAAATAGAAGTTATGCTGGAATAAAATCGCTAGTGTTAAGCAGTTTCCATCAGCCATTTTCCCTATAACATTAGCCATACTTTCTATCTTTTCTGTATCTTCGGTAAAATACGTTTAGCACATGGCAAAGAATAAATCTGCAAATATAAAATTGGTTCTGAATCAACTGGTTAGTGATGTTTTCGAGAAAAACAGTAATCAACCACTAAATTATAAGCAGGTTTCTGCCAAACTAAATTTAAACGATCAGGAATCCCGAGAAACTATTCTCGAGGTTTTAAAAGAAGGCAAAAGTGCGGGGATTTTTCTGGAGCCCGAAAAAGGAAAGTTTAAGTTAAAGGAGTTGCAAAATTTCTTAACGGGCCGTGTAGATATGACTGCAGATGGCTCTGCATACATTATTCCTGATGATGAGTTTGAAAAAGACGTATTTGTCGCCCCGCGTAAACTTAGAAATGCACTTCACGGCGATTTAGTAAAAGTTTACGTTTTCGCGAAAAAGCATGGACGTAAAAACGACGGAGAAGTTGTAGAAATTGTCAAAAGAGCCAAATCTGATTTCACAGGCGTTATAAAAATATCAGAAAGATTTGCATTTGTAATTGCCGATGATAAAAAGATGATGCACGATATTTTTGTACCACTCTCAGACACATTAGGCGCTAAAAATGGCCAAAGGGTTTTAGTTAGTTTAACGGATTGGCCAGAAGGGGCAAAAAACCCGATAGGTACGGTAAAGCATGTACTGGGCGATCAGGGCGAAAATAACACAGAAATGAATGCTATTTTGGCCCAGTATGGTTTTCCTTTAACCTTCCCGCCTGCAGTAGAAAAAGAAGCCAATGCAATTCCCGAAGAAATTTCTGACGCTGAAATTGCCAGACGCAAAGATTTTAGAAAGATATTGACCTTTACCATCGACCCTGCCGATGCCAAAGATTTTGATGATGCCATTTCTTATCAAAAATTACCTAACGGAAATCATGAAATTGGCGTTCACATTGCTGATGTTTCACATTATGTTATTCAGGGAACAGAATTAGATAAAGAAGCTTACAGTCGTGCTACATCGGTTTATTTGGTTGACAGGGTTATTCCAATGCTTCCCGAAAGATTGAGTAACGGGGTCTGTTCTTTACGTCCGCATGAAGATAAGCTTTGCTTTGCAGCGGTTTTTGAACTGGATGACCATGCTCATATTCAATCAGAATGGTATGGAAAAACTGTCATACATTCCGACAGGCGCTTCAGCTATGAAGAAGCTCAGGAAGTTATCGAAAATAAGGAAGGTGATTACGCAGCAGAAATTCTGAAGTTGAATGAACTTGCTTACATTCTTCGGGAAAGGAAATTTAAAAATGGCGCCATCAGTTTTGAAAGCACCGAAGTAAAATTTAAACTCGATGAGAATGGAAAACCAATTGGCGTTTACGTTAAAGAGCGAAAAGATGCACATAAACTTATCGAAGATTACATGCTTTTGGCAAATAGAAAAGTTGCCGAATTCATCGCTACAAAGCTTAAAGGAAAAAACAAGCTGACCTTCGTTTATCGTGTTCACGATTCTCCGAATATGGAAACGCTTAACACCTTTGCAAATTTTGCCTCTCGCTTTGGTTATAAAATAAATACAAAATCTGACAAGGAAATCGCAAAATCACTTAATCACTTAATGGCCGATGTTGAAGGGAAAAAAGAACAAAACGTATTAACTTCTTTAGCCATTCGTTCGATGGCGAAAGCTATTTATACAACTAAGAAAACAAGCCATTATGGTTTGGCATTCGAATATTACACACATTTCACTTCCCCAATTCGTCGTTATCCCGATGTTATGGTACATCGATTACTTCAGGATTATTTAGCCGGAGAAAAATCGGCTGATGCCGAATTTTACGAAGTTGCGAGTGCGCATTCATCTGCCATGGAAAAGAGGGCTGCAGAGGCAGAAAGAGCATCAATTAAATACAAACAGGCCGAGTATCTGGAGGAAAATGTCGGCAACGTTTATCCTGGAATTATTACTGGCGTTACCGAGTGGGGTATGTATGTAGAAATTGAAGAAAACAAATGTGAAGGCATGGTTCGCCTTCGTGAAATAGCTGATGATTTCTATGTGCTCGATGAGAAAAACTATTGCATTGTTGGCCAACGCAAAAAGAAAAAGTATCAATTAGGTGATGAAGTGATAATAAAAGTTAAAAAAGTAGACCTTGCTAAACGACAGATAGATTTTTCATTAGTTTTATAAATGCTAAAAAATATTATTCTATTTCTGCTCGCTTCGTGTGCAGTAAAAAGCTATTCGCAAACCATTCTGGGTAAAGTTATTGATGGGGTTTCCGGGGAGCCAATACCATTTGTATCATTAATGATTGTGGGCACTCAAACTACTTCAATCACCAATGAGAATGGCGATTTTTTAATTAAAGCAACTTCTCTTCCGGTAAAGTTAAAGTTTAGCCATGTTAGTTATCTTAACGGTGAAACTGAGGTGAAAACTATTTCAGATAATTTAGTTGTAAAGCTGAACCAAGCAGCCATAAACTTATCTGAAGTAACAATTGACCCTTATCGCGGAAAAAAACTATTAAAGAGTGCTTTTGAAAAAGCCGCAAAATCTAAAGCCGATAATCATTATTTAAAAGCCTTTTACAGGCAGCTAACTTCTGTAAACAACAATCCCACTAAAATCCACGAGATATTTTACGATATTAAATGGAATGTAACTAAAACTACAGGTTGGATAGCAAAACAAACTCGATATGCCGAAAGCAAAAACCAGCCAGAATTCGATTTAAGTAATCAATCTTATTTCACTTTTAGTTCTAGCGGCTACCTAACTCAACCAAATTCCGGCACTTTTGTTACCGAAAAAACACTCGATAAATACAACATAGAAATTGAGCGTTACATTGAACAACCAGACCAGGACGTGGCTGTAATTACTTGTATAATAAAGAAAGGTGGTAAAAATCAGTTTTATTCGAATTCTACTTTTTACGTTGGTACCGAAGATTTTAAGATTTACCGGGTAGAAAATAATATTTTGAATTTACCTATGGATTTGGATGCAGGCGCTAGTTTTAAATATCCTCCGATCGTAAAAACCATTGCAACATTTAAAAGCGGCTCAGCTGAGGTAAATATTCTAGAAAGTATTTCCACGAAAATGTATTTATCTGTAAATACTACGAATAGAATGAGATCTAATGATTTAAGTGCCATTGTGAGTTCACTTTTATCCGTATACGAGGAAGATGATACTTTGAAGGATGAAAGTTTCCAAAGTGTAAGAAGAGATACTAAAGATAAAAATGTTGTAGAATCTATAAAATATAATGCCGATTTTTGGCGAAATAATCCAATTGTTAAACAAACATCTCTTGAAGATAAATTCAGTAAGTTGATGGAAGGCCAAAATGCCTTCGGAACAATGATTAATCCATAAAACAACGAATGTCTAGCATATTACAGTTACAAGAAATTTTAGAAACGGCAATTAAAAATTTAAAGTTTCCTGAAAATCCAAAACACCTTTACGAACCCATAACTTACATCATAAACTTAGGAGGCAAAAGAATACGTCCGCTCTTAGTTTTAATGTCGACCGAATTATTTGGCAAAAACCCGAACGATGCTGTTCATGCCGCAATGGCAATTGAGGTGTTTCATAATTTCACACTTGTTCATGATGACATTATGGATAATGCGCCGTTAAGACGAGGGAAAGCAACTGTACATGAAAAGTGGAGCACCAACACCGCAATTTTAAGCGGCGATGTTATGATGGTTGAAGCCAACAAAAACCTGGCAAAAGTAAATCCCTTATTCCTGAAAGATGCGCTTGATACTTTTAATGCCACTGCTCAGGGTGTTTGCGAGGGCCAGCAACTCGACATGGAATTTGAAAACCGTGATGATGTAACTATCGATGAGTACATTAATATGATAAGGCTGAAAACAGCTGTTCTATTAGGCGGAGCTTTAAAATTAGGGGCAATCATTGCCGAAGCTTCAGAAAAAGACGCAGATTTAATTTATCAGTTTGGCGAAAATATCGGCATTGCTTTCCAACTTCAGGATGATATTTTAGATGTTTATGCCGACCCTGAAAAGTTTGGAAAACAAGTTGGAGGAGATATCATAGCGAATAAAAAAACTTTCCTCCTACTTAAAGCATTCGAGCTAGCAGAAAGGGAGAATCTGCACTCGCTCCAAACCTGGACAGAGTATGAAGAATTTGATGTAAAGGAAAAAGTTGAGGCAATAAAGCAAGTTTATGATGTTTTAAACATTCAAAACATCGCTAAAGAAACTATGGATAATTATATGAATAAAGCGCTGACCTTAATGGAACGAATTAACGTTAGTAATGATGCTAAGGCAAATTTACTAGACTTGACTAAACAGTTAATGGCAAGGCAATATTAATAAAGTAGGCTAATAACCGACTTTTTGACTGTATCTATTTGAGATTAAGCTTTTACAAATTCTAAAAAAGCTTAAATGCAAAAAAGCTTCCGAAAAAAATCCGGAAGCTTTTTAATATAAGTTAACAACTAATTATTCTGCAGGAGCAGCTTCTTCAGTTGACTCTTCTTTTTTAGCTGCTGCTTTTTTAGCAGGTGCCTTTTTTGCTGGTGCTTCTGCAACAACTTCTTTAGCTTCAACTTCTTTTTTAGCTTTTGGAGCTTTTGCTACTGCAGCTTCAATTTCAGCTTCTGTAATAGGAAGGATAGAAACGTAAGATTTGTTATCTTGTTTCTTTCTGAAAATAACAGTACCATCAACTAAAGCAAATAATGTATGGTCTCTACCAATACCAACACCTTTATCAGGGTGGTGTTTTGTACCACGTTGACGTACTAAAATGTTTCCGGCGATAGCTAATTGCCCACCGAAAATTTTAATACCTAAACGCTTACTATGCGATTCACGTCCGTTTTTCGAACTACCGGCTCCTTTTTTGTGTGCCATGATTTTATATTTTTTAACTCACTAAAAAGTGAATTATTGGGTTAACAATTAATTATAGAGTGATGTCAGAAATCTGAATCTTGGTGAAAAACTGGCGGTGACCGTTTTTCTTTTTGTAACCTTTTCTACGTTTTTTGTGGAAAATAATTACTTTATCACCTTTTAAATGAGATACGATAGTAGCTGAAACTTTAGCACCTTTAACCGCAGGAGCACCTACAGTAATTGCACCACCATTATCAACCAACAATACGTTATCAAATTCAATACTAGCGCCTTCATCTCCTTGTAATCTGTGTACAAAAAGGTGCTGGTCTTTAGCAACCTTAAATTGCTGTCCTGCTATATTTACTATTGCGTACATTGTTTAAATATTAGTTTTTTAATTTTTATTTAACGAGGTGCAAATATAGAACAAATTCAATTAACACACAAACACATATCAAAATATTTTTTAATAAAAACCTAAGAGCAAGGTTGTATTATTATACTAAACCCAAAACATGCAGTAAAAGGCTTATTTATTTGCAAAATTAACCATGTGTTTAATTCTATAAACATCAGCTTAGCCGCAAATTTCAATGCATGTTAATCCTGTTTATATGTAGTTAAAAATAAACAAAAGCTTAAAAAAAAGTCTCTACAAAATGTTTTGAATTAACACTTTTAGAGACCTTTAAATTATTTTGTCAGTAGAAACACTTTTACTTTCCTGTTCTCTTTTCTGCCTGATTTATTGTTTCTTCGATAACTTTTCTCATCTGCACGGCAGCATCTAAAAGCTTTGGATTCCCATCAAAATCGCCATATATTATAACATGTTTTGATTTTTCTTTGTATTTGAAAAACATATCGTAACGTGGAACAGACATAGATTTAGCACTTTTCTTGCCTATGGTATCAGGAAAATTCCACAAACCAATTTCATTCGCTTTTGCGTGCATGTAAAGAATATCATCACTTTTTAAAAATACAGTTTTCTTAATCGTAGAATCCTGATTGTTAATATATTGATAAGCACCAGTTTTAGAATCGTATTGATTTTCTAAAGTATCTTTAATTCCCCATTTATAATTCATTGATACGAAATCGTTTTTGCGAAATGGTGCATTCTGAATAATTGGCTTGTAATAAATGTAGCAATAAATTATCATCGGCACGATGATGGTTAACGCTAAGAATATCTTTTTTCCTTTGTTTGACACTGATTATAAAGTATTGAATTTTGAATGAATAATGATTTGTTGTTTAGGTTCAAAATCGATGCAAAGCTTAAAAATTTTAATGAATTTCAAAAACATAAGAAAATCATATATTCATAAATAATCGAATCGCAACTTAAATATTGAGCGAAAAGAGTATAAAATTAGCTGTCTTTTAATTCACCCTCCCACTTGCTTACTACAGCTGTTGCAATGCTGTTACCCACAACATTTGTTGCTGAGCGCCCCATATCCAACAAAGGATCGATACCAATTAGTAATGCTAAACCTGCTTCGGGAATGTTAAAACTCGCTATTGTGCCTGCAATTACAACCAGCGAAGCACGTGGAACGCCAGCGATTCCTTTACTGGTCAACATTAAGATTAAAAGCATTGAAATTTGTTGTTCGAAACCTAAATGAATTCCATAAGCTTGTGCTATAAACAGCGATGCAAACGTCATGTACATCATGGAGCCATCTAAATTAAAAGAATAACCTAATGGAAGCACAAAACTTACAATTTTATCTTTACATCCAAAGCGCTCTAAAAGCATCATTGTTTTTGGATAAGCTGCTTCGCTACTTGCGGTACTAAATGCCAAAATAGCAGGCTCTTTCATATCGTTTACCAAACGGAATACCCGTTTTTTTAGAATTAGAAAGCCTAAGAAAATCAGAACTGCCCAGAGTATGGCCAGGCCAAAATAAAATTCGCCAATAAATATGGCGTAGGTATTTAATACGTTTAAACCCTGCTTAGCTACAATAGCTGTCATGGCACCGAAGACAGCGAGTGGCGCAAAATTCATCACGTAACCTGTCATTTTTAAAATAACATGTGCAATTGCATCAAAAGCCTTAATTACAACCTGGCCTAAATCTCCGATGGCTGCAGTTGCTACACCAAAAAATAAGGAGAAAACAACAATCTGAAGAATTTCATTGGTTGCCATTGATTCGGCTATGCTTTTTGGAAATACGTGAGCGATAAAATCTTTAACACTCATTGCTGTTTTCTGAATTCCGGTATTAACCAACTGATCGGGCAAGGTTAGCTTCATGTGTTTACCCGGTTCGAAAAGATTAACTAAAATCAAACCTAAAACCAGCGACATTAAAGACATCGCTAAAAACCAGCCTAATGTTTTGCCACCAATCCGACCTACGGCTTTAATATCACCAACTTTAGCAACGCCAACCACAAGCGTTGTAAAAACCAATGGCGCAACAATCATTTTAATCAGCCGGAGAAAGATATCGCTCAATAAGGTAAAATATTCAAGCTTTTTCTCCCGAATTTCTTCGTTTTCCCTCTTAATTTTTGAATTCAATTTTTTCTCCGCTTTCAATTGTGCGAAAACCGCTGTTGTCGTATCCGTTGTTTTTGCAATGTTTACTTCAATACTTTTAACCTTTGCATCGGCCGTAAGTATATTTTGGTTATAAACATCGATAGAATTGATATTTAAAATGTAGCCTAAAGCAATACCTGCAATCAGCGCAATAAAAATAAAAAGCGTGAGTTTGTTTTTCTTCATGAATAATTAAGTTTGTGGCTCCGTTAATTTGGTAAAACTACGATATTTAGCGCTTGTAACAAATTTTGATTTTTAAGGCAAAGAAAAAATAATCTATTTTTGACTTTCCTTGTAACAAAAAATATTACCCACCATCTAAAAAGTAATTATGACCCGTTAAATGGAACAAAAAGACAAGTTATTTAAGCAGATCTTCGATTCGAATTCCAAAAAAATATTCCATTTATGTTATGGTTATACAGGCGATACTGATGCAGCTAACGACCTACTACAAGAAACATTTTTAAAAGTCTGGCAAAATCTGGATAAATTCAGAAACAAATCATTAATATCTACATGGATATACAGAATAGCCGTAAACACTTGCCTAACCTATTTACGCTCAGAAAAACGTCAGGCTAAAGATGAGCTGACCGATAATATTATTGAGAATAAAATTGAAGAATTTTCTGAGAAAAACGAACAGGTTGCGCTCCTTTACACCTGCATTTCGAAACTCGAAGAAAACGACCGTTTAATTATTACCATGGTTTTAGATGAATTGCCATATCACGAAATTGCCGATATCTCTGGAATCAGCGAAGGCAATTTGAGGGTAAAAATTCACCGTATTAAACAAAAATTAACAGAACTATATAACCAGTATGCAAGCGTTTGATCAAATACAGGAGTTGTGGCAAAAGCACGAGGTAGAAGTAAAAGTTTCTGCTGATGAAATGTTGCAACAGGCTAAAAAAGAGGTTAATGGTTTAAAGTTAAGATCTGCCTTAAATATTCTTGGTATGGTAGCGTCTTTTCTGGCTATCGCAGCCTTGCTAATCTTTTTCCATTTCGAATCCTGGACAACCTATGTTGGAATTGCCATATTTCTAGTTGCCATTCTTTCGAGTACAATTATATTGTTTCGAGACCACAGATTGATAGCAAAAAAAGATTTTACTGTTCACCCAAATGAATATTTAAAAAACCTGAAAACCTATCAGGTAAATCGATATAAAATATATAATTCTCTTTTTTGGGTTTACACTTTTGCATTATCATTAGGCATAATCTTTTATTTTATCGAAATATTTTCATACCTGACAATGGTACAAAAAGTATTTGCAATTGGTTTTACAGCCTTATGGATGATTTTTTGTTCAACTATTTTAAGGAAAGCAGTAATCAAAAGAGAAAAAGAAAGAATTGCATTACTTATTGAAAAATTCGAGCGCATAAGTGGCCAGTTCTTGGTAACCGAGTAATTTAGGCACGGTTTTTACTTAAAGTTTAATCATGAAAAGCCTGCTGATTATTCTTTCTTTCTCCTTACTTACGCCTTTATTGTGTTTCAGGCAGGATATTAACGGGCCCGAACAACTGGATTGGAACGTTCACTTTAGAGGAAAGCCGGATAATAATTCGCCCTTCTATGCACTTACGGCAATGACGTGGAAGTACAGTTATGCTTCAACAATTTATCGGAACCGTGTGGAAATTAAATTACAGAATGAAATTAGTATTGATAGAAGTCGTTCATGGGTGAAACTGGATAAAGTTAAAACTGACGAATCACGACAAAACCTTTTGCACCATGAACAAGGTCACGCTGATATCCAATACATTTTATACTTAGAGGCCGATAGAGTTTTAAAAAACAGGAGTTATTCTGTAAAAAATTATAAAGCTCAAATCTCTCAGTTAGCCAATGAAATTAGCAGTTACTTTGACACCATGCAAAGAAATTATGATGATGAAACTGAACATGGCAGCAATCACAAAATGCAGGCTAGATGGGACCAGATAATAACCGATAAGATGGAAGAATCGAGGGCAGCGGGCAACTCAAAATAATTTTGGTAAAAATATAATTCCTCCAACCACTAAAGCTAAAAAAGCGGCCAGCAAAACCGCAGCGGCGGCCAAATCTTTAACTATTTTAATTTTCGGATGAAATTCAGCCGAAACTACATCAGCAAGCTTTTCTATAGATGAATTAAATATTTCTGCAACCAATACGACAGTAATAACCGTCAATATTGCTATCCATTCTGTAGAAGAAATGTGTAAATAAAAAGATAGTGCAATTGCCATAATTGCAGCTAAAAGATGTATACGCCCATTATGTTCGGTTATAAAAAATGATTTTATACCGCTAAAAGCATATGTAAAACTTTTAATTCTAGCTCTGATTGAAAATTTTTCATTTTCTGCCATTTTAACTTTGCTAATTCAATGGGAAGATACGTATTTAGCCGCATTAACGAAGCTTATTAATGGCATAGCAAATACTTGAGCCTGATGTATGCTATTCTTGCTTTACTTCGCTGGTTGAAAAACTGTTACCTCTTAAACTATATTGGTAAGTTTTAATCGCGTTCTTCGCTGTATCAGTATCATCTTTTACAGGAAATGAGTGGAATAAATCGCCATTTTTAATGAAGAACTTATCATTGCCAGAATAATTTTTCTTTTGGTTTGAAGTTAGCGACGGAAAACTGATTTTATTAAAATCGCCACCCGAAAACTCAAATACATTTAAGTCAGAAAGATTCTTTTTGCTTAAAAGCTGAATGTATAATTCTGGGTTACCATCATTATCCAAATCCATATTCCAGGCATCAGTAATTACCCCTTTCCTATCAACCGCAGTAGATTTATAACTTTTCTTAACAGAATCTGACATCAAAATCTGATAGCCACCGATTGAGTCTACACCTTTTCCCCAACTTACAATTTCAAAATTTAAACCAGGTTTTACTTCAATATTTTTATAGAAACGAAATGGATTCTTCTCCACTTTAGCCGTTTCCATCTTTATTTCCTTTGGCTTTTCTTCCGTACAGGCAAAACAAAACAGCATCCCTGCTAAAAGCAAAAGATGCTGTAAAGTATATTTTCTAAAAATCATTCTTTTTGGGACAGTTTATGTTTGCACCAAAATAAGAAAATTGGATTTCAAAACAAAACTGTTTATTTCTTAGCTTCTGCTTTAACATCAGGAGCACCATTATTTAAAATGGTTTCAGTTGTTACACTTCGTCTACCACTCGGTGCAATTACAATTGTTTTAAAAAGTCTTTTTTCGCCCTGCGGAACAGTAACTTTTACCGGATTGGTATACAAAAAAGCATTTTCTGATGGACGGGAACCATCTATTGAATAGTAAATCTTTCCTCCAGCGATTGGCACTTTTAAATCGATCGTAAAATCACCGCCCGTTAAAGGTTTATCACTTTGTCCAATCGGAGTAGGAACCCACAGATTAATATTCATCCTATCCAAACGGGCTAAATGATTGGGTAAACGTTCTTCAGAAAAGTTCTTTAAATCTTTGCGTTCAACCGGGCTCCAGGCAATTTCAGATAGTGCTAACAATCTTGGAAAAGCATGATTTTCAGCCTTTGCGGTTGTTTTAATATATTCCGACCACATGTTAGCCTGTACGCCTTTAATGTATTTTCTTTGGTCGGCGGTTAAAACCTTAGGTATAGGGTCATAAGCATATATCTTTTGATAAGGAGCAAAGCCACCAATCGTTACTGGCTCATCCGGTGAATTAGATTGTTTATGATCGATATATAAACCCATAGAACCAGGTGTCATAATTACATCGTGATTTTGTTGTGCCGCGGCGATACCACCATCTTCACCACGCCAGCTCATTACTGTCGCATTAGGTGCCAATCCACCTTCTAAAATTTCATCCCAACCGATGATCGAACGTCCTTTACTATTTACATGTTTTTCAATGGTTTGAATAAAATAACTTTGTAATTCGTGTTCATCTTTTAGGCCTTTTTCTTTCATCAAAGCCTGGCAAAAAGCAGATTCTTTCCAATATGTTTTTGGCGCTTCATCGCCACCAATGTGGATGTATTTTGAAGGAAAAATTGCGATAACCTCGTCCAGGACATTGTTGAGAAAAGTGAATGTATTTTCTGATGGAACGAAAATATCATCAAAAACACCCCACGTTTGCTGTACCTGTTTACCCTTTCTAGACCCTGCCCAAGGTGTTTTATTACTAATAAATGTATCTCTATCCGGAAAACAACTTAACTCCGGATAGGCTGCTATCGCCGCCGAAGCATGACCAGGCAATTCAATTTCAGGAATTACGGTAATGTATTTTTCTGCGGCGTATTTTACGATTTCTTTGGCTTCATCCTGCGTATAAAAACCCCTTACTTCAGTTAGGTAATTACCATTACCAGGATAATTACCAATAATCGACCCATTTCTGCTAGAGCCAATTGTTGTTAGTTTTGGATATTTTTTTATTTGCAAACGCCAGCCTTGGTCATCTGTTAAATGCCAGTGGAAGGTGTTTATTTTGTAGTAAGCTAATTGGTCGATATACTTTTTGATGAAAGAAACCGGGAAGAAATGGCGGCAAACATCGAGCATTGTTCCGCGGTAAGCAAAACGAGGATAATCATTAATATCAACTGCAGGAATTGTTATTTTATCTGCAACTTTATCAGGAATCATTTGCATTGCTGATTGAACCGCATAAAATAAGCCCGCACCTTTACCTGTGAGGGTAATTTGATTTGGAGTAACTTTGATGGTATAACCTTCTGCAGGAAGTTTATCTGCCCCAACTGATGTTAAAACAATGCTCTTTTGGTCAGGTTGCACTGTTTTTGTTTCTCTGAGCGCAAAGCCGGCTTTTGAAACGATAAATGAATTCAATAAATCAGCCGATTTTAAACCATCTATACTCTGATTAATTAAAACTGTAGTCTTATCTAAAATAAAGTTTCCATTCGCCGGAGTGATAGAAACCGGTGCCGGAATGATACCAAGATTTGGATCTCGCTGTGCAAAAACACTTGTACTGATTAACAGGCCAATAAAAATCGAGAATGCTTTGTTCATGTTGTGATGTGAATTAGGATAATATTCGTTTTATCTGATTAAATTAAACCAAGATAGATATTATGAGAAGATTATAAATCCCACATTTCTGTTACAATTTATATCAAACGTTTGCTTTTAAATATTCGGGCATAAAAAAATCTCTCCGGATTTAGCCTGAGAGATTTCAATTTTTCCTTGAAAGGTTTATGCTTCTACCGGATGTTCCTTTGCTGCCAAATACCTTTCAGCATCTAAAGCAGCCATACAACCAGAACCTGCAGCTGTAACGGCTTGGCGATAATACATATCCTGAACATCACCACAGGCAAAAACACCCTCTATGTTAGTTAATGTGGAACCTGGTTTGGTTAATAAATAACCAGTTTCATCCATATCCAGCTGACCCTTAAAAATATCGGTATTAGGCTTATGGCCTATGGCTACGAAAAAGCCCTCAACAGGAATTTCCGAAGTAATATTTGTTTTGTTATCAAAAACTTTTACAGCTGTTACATTTTTACCGTTTCCTACAATTTCTTGTGTTTCGGTATTGTAGTGAACAACAATGTTTGGCGTTGCCAGCACACGGCTCACCATTGCTTTTGAAGCTCTGAATTCATCGCGGCGAACCAATAAATGAACAGTTTTACAAAGCTTGGCTAAATAAGTTGCCTCTTCAGCAGCCGTATCGCCAGCGCCAACAATTGCAACATCTTGTCCTTTAAAGAAGAAACCATCACAAACGGCACAAGCAGAAACTCCAAAACCGTTGTATTGTTGTTCGCTTGGTAAACCCAACCATTTTGCGGTTGCACCAGTAGCAATTATCACCGTATCGGCGGTAATGGTTTTTATTTCATCCACCACAACTTTGTGAGGAGTAGCAGAAAAATCTACCGAACTGATGTAACCAAAACGGATGTCTGTACCGAAACGCTCTGCTTGCTTGCGGAAATCTTCCATCATTTCAGGCCCCATAATTCCTTGCGGATAACCAGGGAAATTTTCCACATCGGTAGTTTGCGTTAGCTGGCCGCCAGCTTGCATACCAGTATACATAATCGGTTTTAAATCTGCTCTGGCTGCATAAATTGCTGCTGTATAACCTGCCGGACCGGAACCTATAATTAAACACTGAACGTGTTCGTTTTCTTGTGACATTATATTGTGTGTTTGAAATTCATTAATTGTACTACAAATTTAAGGCTTTAAACAATTGTTAGCAAATGTGCTTTGTCAACATAGTTTACTTATTAACATCAAAATCTCCTTGCATGGCAAGCAGTAATTCAATCTATAACTAATCCCGGTGATTTAGACTAACTACCCTTATTTTCCCGAATTAACCTTATCACATTCTCACCTAGAATTTTCTTGATATCAGTTTCAGAATAACCATTTTTAATTAATTCAGCTGTAATTTTTGGATAATCGGCTACGCTATTCATACCTAAAGGAAAAGATTCCGCACCATCGAAATCAGCACCTAAACCAACATGGTCAATACCGATTAATTTCACAACGTGATTAATGTGTTTAACCAACAAAGAAATTGGCGGGCGGGTTGCATCGGCATCAGCTTGATGATTTGAGATTAAGGTATCAATGGCATTGCTTCTCCCATATTTAGCAGATAAAGCTTTTAATTTATCATCATATTTTGAAAAAAAAACTTTTTGTTTGGTGCTGAAAGTTGAGTCTAAAAACCCACTATAAAAATTAATACAGACCACACCCCCATTTTTACCAATGGCTTTAATTTGTTTATCCTTTAAATTTCGGGAAACAGGATTCAAACTATAAGCACAACTATGCGAAACGAGAACAGGTTTTGAACTTGCCTTAATTGCATCGAAAAAGGTTTTTTCTCCCACGTGGGATAAATCAACCATTACGCCGAGTTTGTTCAGGCGCTTTACCACTTGTTTCCCTAAGGAGTTTAACCCTGCATTTTCGGGTTTTACTTTTCCTGAAGTTTCATCAGCTGCAGAACTAGACCAACCCGTGCTGTTATTCCAGGTAAGTGTAAGGTAGGCCATTCCTCGCTTTGCCAAACTATCAATGTAATCAAGGCGATTTTCTATCATGTGGCCACCTTCAACGCCAATCATAGCAGCCAATTTTTGCGCCTTAACTGCCTGTTCTAAATCAGCTGCCGTTGTTACTAACTGAATTTGTTTAGGATACCTTTTAATTAAATTATATAAAGAGTCAATTTCTCTGTTAGCCAAAGCGTAACCCCCGGTTTCATCGCACCAAATAGAGAAAAACTGAACATCTAAACCGCCCTTTTTTGCCCGAACCAAATCGAAATTCCCCTTTGGCTGAAGCTTACCAATATCAATTCCCGACTTAATTTGGTTGAAAAGAATATCGCCATGCGTATCGATAACTATAGCATTCTGATGAATTTTACTTACATTCTGTGCACATACATTAGTTAGTAAAACAGTATTTAAGACCAGGACAAAAAATAACTTCATGCTTTAAATATATAATCAGTTTTTAAGTTTGAATAACACCAACATTAAACCTCTTGGTAATCGGCGATTGATTTGCGGCCTCTATCCCCATAGAAATCACTTTTCGCGTTTCAAGCGGGTCAATAATTCCATCTACCCAAAGTCTGGATGCCGCGTAATATGGCGTTGTCTGACTATCGTATTTATCTGTGATTTCTTTTAAAAGTGCGGCTTCCTTTTCAGGTGTAATAACTTCGCCTTTGGCTTTTAAGGAAGCCTCTTGAATTTGCAGCAAAGTTTTAGCCGCCTGAGAACCACCCATAACGGCAATTTTAGCCGTTGGCCAGGCATAAATTAATCTTGGATCATATGCCTTGCCGCACATGGCATAATTTCCTGCACCATATGAATTACCAATAACAATTGTAAATTTCGGTACAACAGAATTCGCTACGGCATTAACCATCTTTGCACCGTCTTTAATGATTCCACCATGCTCCGAACGGCTTCCAACCATAAATCCTGTAACATCTTGTAAAAAAACTAATGGTATTTTCTTCTGGTTACAATTCATAATGAAGCGGGTTGCTTTATCGGCACTATCAGAATAAATAACCCCACCGAATTGCATTTCTCCTTTTTTTGATTTCACAACTTTGCGTTGGTTGGCCACAATGCCTACTGCCCAACCATCTATCCGTCCTAAACCACAAACAATACTCTGTCCGTAGCCCTGTTTATATTCTTCAAATTCAGAATCATCAACCAGTCGGCTAATAATATCCAAAATTTCGTATTGTTTATCTCGGTTTTCGGGAATAATACCATACAATTCCTGTTCGTTTTCTTTGGGCTTTGCTGCTATAATTCTATCGAATCCTGCATTTTGAGGTGCACCCAACATGCTCATTATTTTACGGATGCTATCTAAACATGCTTTATCGTTAGGGTGTTTGTAATCGGTAACACCCGAAATTTCGCAGTGGGTTGAAGCCCCTCCTAGCGTTTCGTTATCAACTTCTTCGCCAATCGCAGATTTTACCAAATAAGAGCCCGCCAAAAAAACCGAACCTGTTTTGTCGACAATCATTGCCTCATCACTCATAATTGGCAAATAAGCGCCACCAGCAACACAGGCGCCCATAATTGCTGAAATTTGTACAATGCCTTCGGAAGACATGATTGCGTTATTTCTGAACATCCTGCCAAAGTGTTCTTTATCCGGGAAAATTTCATCTTGCATGGGTAAATAAACTCCAGCACTGTCAACCAAATAGATTACAGGCAAACGGTTCTCCATTGCAATTTCCTGCGCCCGAAGATTTTTTTTGGCCGTCATCGGGAACCAGGCACCGGCTTTCACTGTCGCATCATTAGCTACAATCATGCATTGACGGCCGCTTACATAACCAATACCACAGACCACACCCGCCGAAGGGCAACCACCTTGTTCAGCATACATACCATCGGCTGTGAAAGCGCCTATTTCTAAAAATTCAGAATGTTCATCAAGCAGGTATGCAATTCGTTCACGTGCAAGTAATTTACCCTTCTCTTTCTGTTTCGCAGCATTTTTCTCGCCCCCTCCTAAATAGATTTTCTTGAGTTTGGTTTTGAGTTCGTAAACCAGCTGCTTATTTACATCTTCATTTTTGTTGAATTCGATATTCATGGAGGCAATTTAAATTTTATTTTAGAAAAAGCATGGTGACCAAATTGGTTTCTGGTATACAGTTGTGTTTAAATGAAAAAAAAGTGAAAAGTCTGCAAAGGAATTAGACCACCGCGGACACAAACAAAGCAGCGTGGCAAGGAAAAATACTTATGGTAAAATTAATTTTAAAATCTTATCCTGTTAAAGTTAATAGTGACTGCACTAATATCGAAGCCATGCGGAGCGCATTTAGCAGATAAAAATTATAAACGCTACTCTACATAAGAAAATCCTGTCCCTATTTGGTTCCATTAATAATGAATTTTAGCCTTAACAGATTTTTCTTTGAAAAAAACCTGAGCACAATAAGGTAAAAACCACCTAATATCCATTTAAAATAATATTTTTGGATAAATCACGCCAAATGGAACTAACCGTAAATATCCCTGCATTATTATTTCCTGCAATCAGTTTAATTATGCTAGCCTACACCAATCGTTTTTTGGCCTTGGCTGCATTGGTAAGGAGCTTAAAATCGAAATACGAAGAAAGTGAACAGAATATTGGCTTGCAAAATCAAATAAAAAACCTGCGTTACCGCTTAAGGCTTATCAAAAACATGCAGGCATTTGGCGTTTTAAGCTTTTGTCTCTGCCTTTTCTGCATGTTTTTTATCTATTTAGAGTGGAATGTTATCGCTGAAATTCTTTTTGCATTGAGCTTGATATTTTTCATGATTTCGTTGATTATATCATTAGTTGAAATACAAATAAGCACAAAAGCACTTGAGCTGGAACTTAGCACTTTAGAAGATCTAGAAGAAGAATCGATAGGTGGATTCATCAAAAAGAAATTTAAGAAAGATTAAAAATTTATCCTAAATACGAAATTACGTGGTAATAAAGTGGTAAAGGAAAACAACCTCACCGGTAAATGCGGGTTTCTTTTGATCTTCAATTTCCATTTCAATACCCATGTGTACTTTAGTAACGCCACGCAAATTTACAATTGATGCGAGTTTAGCTTTTAATCTTATTTTACTATTTACTGTTACCGGCTGGGCAAATCTTAGGCTTTCTATACCATAATTGATTTCCATTTTCAGGTTTTGGATATCAACGATTTCTTTCCATAAATAAGGAATTAGAGAGAGCGTTAAATAACCGTGAGCTATTGTAGAACCAAATGGCCCCTCATTTTTTGCCTTTTCCTCGTCTGTATGTATCCATTGATAATCTAAAGTTGCATCTGCAAATTTATTGATTTGTTCCTGCGTAATGGTGTGCCAGGATGAAACACCAAGCTCTGTACCTAAATGTTGTTCAAATTCTGCGTGAGAAGAAATAATTTGCATTTTTTATGAATGTTATGTTGCTAAAATTTTTTTACTGATTCGTTCGGTTTTGAAAAATAAAATTAAGTTAAGTTTCGCTCCCGAAACCAGACTTCATCAGGCACGGCCGAAAAATTATCCATCTTAGAAATTAAATTCTGTGCATCTGCCTCATTGAAAACCAAATCGCGGTTAGCCGGCTTTAAAAATTTGCTTTGAACCATCATTTCCATTTGAGCGAATAGCGGATCGTAAAAACCGTTTACATTTAGAACACCAATTGGTTTATTATGCAAGCCTAACTGCAACCAGGTAAGCATTTCAAAAAATTCTTCAAGGGTACCGAAACCGCCCGGGAGAATTACAAAACCATCGCTTAAATCGGCCATTTTTTGTTTCCGTTGATGCATATTTTCAGTAACTATTATTTCTGAGATGCCTTTATGACCAACTTCTTTATCCATTAAAAACTGAGGGATTACGCCTGTTACCAAACCACCGAGTTCTAAAACATCGTTGGCTAAAACGCCCATTACACCAACACTACCACCTCCATAAACCAACTTAATATCTTGTTTAACAAGCGTTTCTGCAAGTTGTTTTATAGCTTTACGCAATTGCAAATCGCCATTAAAGTTAGAGCCGCAATACACGCAAACTGCTTTAAGCTTATTCATTCTTTTAAAAATTTACCGAAGTTAAGATTTTATCAGCTTTCCTTAAATTTTTATCTCCACAAAAGCATTAAATGTTTTATTTAGGGTTGGTAAAACAGCTGCCCTGATTTGAATTCACCTTGTCTTACAAAAAAAAAGCGCCGGAGAACCCGACGCGTTTTTTAATCCACTATTTGAGAGAAAAATGGTATTTAGAATGAAAACCTTAAAGTTGCGCCATAAGTTCGCGGGTCGCCAAGTACGCCTGCATACAGGCCCGAATTACCTGCAGCTGCCTGTAACTGCTCATAGTAATTTTTATTGCCGATGTTTCTGCTCCAGATAAAAGCCGAGAACTTTTCAGATCGGAATCCTAATCTTGCGTTTAATAGCGAATAACCTGAAACGTTTAAAACTGCAGAGGGCGTGGCATTCGATGAATAATCAGAACGGTAGCTAGCATCTCCGGCGATGAAATATCTACCAGGTTTAGTAGCTAAGCTACCTGCTGTACTTAGTTCGGCACCACCTGAAACGTTCCATTTCGAAATACCAGGAAGCCTACCTCCGGATGCATCCTTAAAAGCAACCTGGGTGGCAACACCATTAACCAATTCCGTATGCCCGGTTTCTTCTAACGGCAAAGGTGCGTTTGTAAATTTCACATATTTGCCATCAAGATAGGATAACGCTGCGTTTAAACTCAAAAATCTTTCCAATTGATAAGTTCCATCAATTTCTAAACCCTTAACATTTACTTTTTCGGCATTGGCCAGATAACCTCTGTTTACACCTAGTTGTGGCGATTGAACGTTGGTTTGATAATCATCAATATCAGTATTAAAAGCAGTAACGTTCAATATTGCGCCTTTAAAGGGTTTGGTTTTTACGCCTAATTCGTAATGTTCTACATACTCAGGTTTTACCACAGCTAAAGACAAATCTGCCTGTCCGTTTGCTAAAGTTGGCAAACCACCAACGTTTACACCGACCGGCTTGTAGGCGGTAGAGAACGTTCCATAAACATTTAATCTGGGCGAAGGACGGTATGATGCTGTAATATTTCCTGATAAATTATTATTATCTACGTTGGTTGAAAACTGCTGATTTGCATAAACAGCCGCTTTTAGTGCCAGTAAGGCAGCATCAGAAGTTTGCAAACCGCCATAAGTTGCCCTGTCATAATCAACATCTTTTTTATCATAAGTATACCTCAAACCAGGTAAAATGTGCAGATTTTTTACCACTTCCCAATCTACCTGACTGAAAACCGCAGCACTTAAAGATTTGATTGTAGAGTTGGTTTTAATGCCAAAGCCATCCAATAAACCCGGTGTAGCATATAGGGCCTGCGCACCTGTTGCGCTCGTTTGTACAAAACGCCATTGATCTTTACCAACTTCTTCGGTTTGGTCTAAACCTTTTAAGTTTTGACCTAAAGCAAATAATCCAATTACGCCGCTCAGTTTATCGGTGATGTTGCCGGCATATCTTATTTCCTGCGAATATTGGTCGTGGCGAGAATTACCTTGCGATTTTGTTAGCGCCGCTAATTCAGAGAAATCCCGGTCGTTAGTCGGGTCCCAATTCCAGAACCTCCATGCTGTAGTAGAAGTCAACGTTCCATTACCGATTTTATAATCAACATTTACGGAAACGCCACCGATGGATTGATTATGTCTCCACGGTGTGTTAGTATTGATTTCTCTAGCAAAAGGGTCGATTTTTGGTTGCTGATAACCTAAGGCAGAGACAATAGTTGCATATTGGCGATAAGCACTTCGTTCGGTTTGCGTTACACCTGCAATTACTAAAGGATACCCTGCGGGATGTTGAACACTTACATCGCCGCTTAATAAAATCTGCAATCTATCTGATGGTGTGTAATATAATTGTCCTTTGAAACCAAGATTATTTTGTCCGCTGTATTTGCGCTCTTCTCTGGTATTCCAGATTGTTCCATCGCGTTGCGTTCCTGATAAGGAGATTTTTGCCGCAAGATTTTTTGCTAATCCGCCTGAAACAGATGCTTTTGCCTGTAGAAAGTTATAGTTACCTACACTCATTTCTACCTTTGCAGTTGGGGTTTGTGTAGGTTTTGTAGTTGTAATGTTAAAAGCTCCTGCAGTTGTGTTTTTACCGAATAAGGTTCCTTGCGGCCCGCGGATTACTTCAATACGCTCGATGTCAAGAAAATCGGTAGAAGTTGCAGCAGGACGGGCATGATAAACGCCATCAACGTAGAAACCAACACCAGGGTCGATACCATCGTTAGTTAAACCAAAGGTAGAACCTAAACCACGAATATTTAAAGTTGTATTACGAGCGTTAGAAGCATACAACTGAACTGATGGAACCAATTCTTTTAATCGATTTACATTAAAAGCACCTGCGTTTTCAGCTGCTTGTCCGCCGATAACTGTAATCGGGATAGGTACATCCTGCAAAACTTCCGAGCGTCTTCTCGAGGTTACCACAATTTCATCCAGCTGAGTATCTTCTACCAAAGTAAGTTCAATTGGTGTATCCTGTAATTTTAAAATTTGAAAATCCTGCGGTTTATAGCCCACGTAACTTACCCGTATGTAAAATGGAGGCTGTTGTTTTGCATCGATGGAAAAAGAGCCGTTAGCATCACTCGTGGTGGCAATAGTTGTGCCTCTAACGATTATTGTTGCACCCGGAATTATAGTATTATTAGCACCTTTCACCAGGCCAGATACCGTATTTTGAGCGAGTACAGCGCCAGCCGAAAATATTATTGAGAATAAAATAAGTAATTTTTTTTTCATGATTGTATTGAAGTGTTTGGGTTAGATTTTTGATTTCAACTCGTTCGGAGTTTTTGTATGTTCCTGATTATTTTGAAACAACAGCATGATTCGATTTCCATATTAACTTATTAATTATATTAATCCTATAGATTTAGTCGACAAATATATTAAAAAAAAAGATTTGCCAAATTTTATTTTGCGAAAATATTCTTAATAAAAAATGTGCTTTTTTAATCAAATTGTGTAGTTTTAGAAAGTCAAAACCTATTGATTTCACATCCCGTAAGCAAAATAATGCTCATGGGAAAATATCCTTTTTTATTCTTATCACTTTCGCTTTCAATATTTTACTAAAAACATAGTTTCGCCCAAGGCAACTTTGGCGGTTGTTTAGTTAATAATAAAGTTTATCAAACCGCTGGCAACAGTAACAGTAGTATTTATGATGATAGTCCTTCAATTCCACTATCAAACAACTATTGTAATTGGGTAGCTAATGGTGCAACTACGCCTTGCACCATTTGTGTAGGGGGCCTTAATGGTGGCGGAAATTGTCCTGGAAATCGTCAGCAGTTACCTGGTGTAAGCGGCTTGTTTACCATGGTAGAGTGCCCTATAGATGAAAGTTACCTAACCATTAGCTTTAGTCTATTAATTTGTATTGTATCGGTTATAAAATTAAATTTTAAACATAAAAAAACAGGGCTATCCTAGTCGACGCCCTGCTTCATATTATTTCAATTTTATGATAGATTTCTACTTATTGTCTAAATAAGTGAGAATGCAATAAATTTCTTATTGTAACCTACCGTGTATAATTTGGTGCTTCTTTAGTAATTGTAATATCATGTGGATGACTTTCCCGCATGCCTGCAGCGGTAATTTGAACAAATTGTGCCTCCTGTAATGCTTCAATATTAGCTGCTCCGCAATAACCCATACTTGCACGTAAACCACCTATATATTGATACATTACTTCGGCTAAGGTACCCTTAAAAGGCACACGACCAACAATCCCCTCTGGTACTAACTTTTTAATATCATCTTCTACATCCTGGAAATAACGATCTTTAGAACCTTGTTCCATTGCTTCGATAGAACCCATACCCCGGTAAGATTTGAATTTACGACCCTCGTAGATAATCGTTTCGCCCGGAGACTCTTCTACCCCGGCGAATAACGAGCCTGCCATAACTGTACTTGCGCCAGATGCAATAGCTTTTGCGATATCGCCTGTATGCTTAATACCTCCATCAGCAATAACCGGAACACCTGTGCCTTTTAATGCTTTGGCGCATTCATAAACTGCATATAGTTGTGGAACACCCACACCAGCAATAATTCTGGTGGTACAAATTGAGCCAGGGCCAATACCTACTTTTACAGCATCGGCACCAGCATCAGCCAAAAATTTAGCTGCTGCACCGGTTGCGATATTACCAACAATAACTTGTAAATCAGGATATTTAGCTTTAACTTCTTTTAATTTATCAACAACACCTTTTGAGTGGCCATGAGCAGTATCGATTGTAATAACATCAACACCAGCATGTACCAAGGCATCAACGCGTTGCAAAGTATCAGCGGTTACCCCTACTGCAGCGCCTACGCGTAATCGACCACGTTCATCTTTACAGGCAACCGGGTAATTTTTAACTTTCGAGATATCTTTAAAAGTGATTAATCCACTTAAATAACCATCCTTTGAAACCACGGGTAATTTTTCGATTTTATGATTTTGGAGAATTTCTTCAGCCTGTACCAGGTTGGTTCCTTCAGGTGCAGTAATCAGATTTTCTTTTGTCATTACCTCGACAATTGGCCTTGCCATGTTTTTTTGAAAACGTAAATCGCGGTTTGTAATAATACCAACCAATTTATTATCACTACTAACTACCGGAATACCACCAATCCGATGTTCTTTCATTATCTTGAAAGCATCGGCAACAACAGCAGTTTCTAATAAAGTAACCGGATCCTGAATCATTCCGCTTTCCGAACGCTTAACCTTACGAACTTCTTCAGCTTGTCTGTCGATAGTCATGTTTTTGTGTAACATACCAATGCCGCCATTTTGCGCAATGGCAATGGCAAGTTCAGCTTCCGTTACCGTATCCATGGCAGCAGAAATCAATGGCACATTAAGTTTAATTTTTTTAGTTAAGAAAGTGGCAGTATTTACATCACGAGGCAGAATTTCCGAATATGCGGGCACTAAAAGTACGTCGTCATAAGTTAAACCTGTAGCAATAAATTTTGTGGAGTCGAGTTGCATAGCAAATAAATTACGATTTATTATTTGCCAGGCAAAGATACAAAAAAACCAGGAAAATACAAGTATAAAGCTAAAAATGGATAAATATTGAGCTTTGCTGACAAATGAAAGAAGGAGGAAAAATAGGTTTCACTCCTTCTTAGTATATAGACGTTAAATTGCTTTACTTTTTGCCCACCACAACTTCTATAAATGTTTCGGTAGTTAAATATTTATTTGCTAAATGTTTAATTTCTTCAGCAGTTATGGTTTTTACTTTATCAATGTAGTTTTCGTAATAATCGTAACCTAAACCTGAAAAATAAATGTTTTTAAACTTATCAGCATGAGAGAAAACATTTTCTAAACTTCCGAGCATCGAGCCAAGCATATAATTTCTTACCAGTTCAAGTTCATCTTGTTCAACAAGTTCATTTTTAAGCAATTCTATTTCTTTGTAAATCTCTTGTAGTGCCGCCGAGCAAACATCGGCACCAACTTCTGTCGCGATAAACAAATAACCTGCATTTTGAAGCGAAACGATTCCAGAACCAATACCATAAGTATAGCCTTTATCTTCGCGGATATTATTCATTAAACGTGAACCAAAATAACCGCCCAACACACAGTTTAAAATTTGTAATCCTGCAAAATCTTCGTGTTTACGGTTGATAGCCAATTTTCCGATTCGAATTGCGGATTGCAATGATTCTGGTTTCTCTTTATAAACTTCCCTCTTTTTTGATGCATCAAAATTAAAGCTGTTTTTTAAGGAATTACTTTTTTCCCAATCTTTTCCGAATTGCTCATTAAGTAGTAAAAAGCTATCATTATTAAACTTTCCCGCCACAACTATTGTACAGTTGTTCGGCGTATAAGCAGCTTTAAAATAGTCTAATAAATCATCGCGTTTTACGGCATCGTAATGTTTAAGCTGAATATCCACGCCATATGCGGTATCGCCAAACAACGCGTGTGAAAATTCCTTTCTCGATAAGATATCATTTTTCTGAAGGTTTACCTGCAGTTTTTGTTTTTGGTTCTGAATGTAAATATCGAGCTCTTTTTGCGGAAACTGGCTGTTAGACAGAACATCCTTAACAATTGGTAAAACCGATGCCAAATGTTTGTTTAGCGAATAAAGTGTTACCGTAGATTGGTCCTGACCGTATTCGGTTTGAAAAAACGCACCATAGAAATCGATTTTCTCGGCAATTTCTTTCGATGAAAGTTTTCCGGTACCATTGTTTAACATTGCATTTACAGCAATTGCCTGCAAAGGCTTTTCGATATTCCAGTTTACATTATCAAACAAAAATTCGATACGAACCAAATCCTGCTCACCAGAATAAACCGTAAAAACAGGAATGCCATTATCTAATTCCGTTTTCTTTGGTTGAATAAAATTTATTTTGGATACCTGCTTAAAATCAGGTGGTTGAGTACGGTTAAGCATTTTTTTCGGTTAAATAGTACAAAGTTGATGATGAGTTTTTATCGAATGTTTCTTTAGATATCCTTTGGATATCTTCTGCGCTCACTTTCAGATATTTTGAGGCTTCCTGATTTAAAATACCGGCATCTCCAAGTAATTCGTAATAGGCCAGATTCATCGCTTTATCTAGTAAACTCATTTCAGAAAAAACCAAAACTGATTCTACTTTATTTTTCACTTTCGTTAACTCATCTGCATCAACTAATTGCGTTTTTATTTTTTCCAGTTCTGCCCAAATTGCTGCCTCTGCGCTTTCAATAGAAACACCTTCAACAAGTTTTCCTTCAACAATAAACAAACCTGGATCTAAACTACTCGAAATATAGGCATTTATATCGCTGAAAAGCTGTTGCTCTTTAAGCAGACTATTGTGCAATCTTGATGATTTCCCGCCAGAAAGTATATCTGATAACAAATCAAAAGCATAATAATCTTCGCTCAATCGGCCCGGCATTTTAAAGGCAATATAAATTGCATTGAGTGGCACATTTGCCTTTACTGTTTCAAATCTGGCTTCGGTTTGTTGCGCTTCCTGAGCTAAATTACGATTGTATTTTTCGCCAGATGGAATAGGTTCAAACCATTTTTGGGCAAGTTTTTTAACATCTTCTGTTTTTACGTTTCCGCCAGCAACCAAAATTGCATTCTGCGGATTATAGTGTTTATTAAAAAATGCTTTAACATCACTCATTTTGGCATCTTCAATGTGCGAAAGCTCTTTACCAATTGTTGCCCAGCGATAAGCGTGTTTTTTGTATGCCAGCGGACGAAGTTTCAACCAAATATCGCCGTAAGGCTGGTTGAGGTAACGTTGTTTAAACTCCTCACTTACCACGTTAATCTGGGTTTCCAAACTCTTTTCAGAAAAAGCAAGATTTAGCATCCGGTCACTTTCCAGCCAGAAAGCGGTTTCAATGTTTTCTGCAGGCAAAGTGATGTAGTAATTTGTTATATCATTACTGGTAAAAGCATTATTTTCGCCTCCAACACGTTGTAGAGGTTCATCATAGTTCGGAATATTCACCGAACCTCCAAACATTAAATGTTCAAATAAATGGGCAAATCCCGTTTTCTCAGGGTCCTCATCCCGGGCACCAACATCATACAAAATATTTAAAACAGCCATTGGCGTTGTAGTATCTTCATGTACTAAAACCCGTAATCCATTGGCTAATGTAAAACGATTAAAATCTACCATTATCTAATTTTAGGATTGTAAAGATAGAATTTTAAGGGAAAAAGGAACATGGAAAATGTAAACGCTGCAACACAATTTATTATTTAAACTTTAACGCTTTTTTAACACTGTATTTACCAAAGCCTGACGAGTTAACCCTTGCGACTAATGACTTTTATTTATCTTTGTATCATGAATACAGCCGATTTACTGCAACGGGCATTACATTTCGATTTTTTAACACTTGAAGAAGGTGTGCATCTTTATCACAACGCTGATACCGCATCTTTAATGTTTGTAGCAAACGAACTAAGAAAAATTCAGGTTCCGAGCGGCAAAGTTACCTGGCAAATTGATAGAAATGTTAACACAACAAATGTTTGCATTGCCAACTGTAAATTCTGTAATTTCTTCCGCCGCCCGGGCCATGATGAAAGTTACATCACTGATATTGAAACCTATAAAGTTAAAATTGAAGAAACTTTTCGTTTGGGCGGCGACCAATTATTGCTGCAAGGCGGTCACCATCCTGATTTAGGTTTGGCTTTTTATGCTGATTTATTTAAGAAATTAAAAGAATTATATCCTGATTTAAAGCTGCACGCCTTGGGTCCGCCAGAAATTGCTCACGTAGCAAAACTAGAGGGCATTAGCCACACCGAAGTTTTAAAAGTTTTAAAAGAAGCCGGCATGGATTCTTTACCCGGCGCAGGCGCTGAAATTTTAAACGACCGTGTAAGACGATTGATTTCTAAAGGCAAATGTGGCGGACAAGAATGGCTTGATGTAATGAGAGCCTGCCATCAATTAGATATTACAACATCGGCTACAATGATGTTCGGCCATGTTGAAACCATTGAAGAACGCTTTGAACATTTGATATGGATCCGTCAGGTGCAGAGCGAAAAACCTGCAGAAGCCAATGGATTTTTAGCTTTTATTCCCTGGCCTTTTCAGGATGATGGGACTTTATTGAAGAGATTAAGAGGGATTAGCAACACGGTAACTGCCGACGAATATATTCGAATGATTGCCTTGAGCAGAATTATGTTGCCAAATATTAAAAACATTCAGGCTAGTTGGTTAACTGTTGGTAAAACAACCGCTCAATTATGTTTACATGCAGGCGCTAATGATTTTGGTTCGATAATGATTGAAGAGAATGTGGTTTCTGCGGCAGGTGCTCCGCACAGGTTTACAGCAAATGGAATACAGCAATCGATAAAAGCAGCAGGTTTTGAGCCCCAACTTCGTGGGCAAAAATATAATTACCGGGATTTGCCTGAGCATTTGGAAGAACAGGTTATTACTTACTAACATATATGTTCAGTAAATATTTTTGCTTGGTTCTTTTACTTGGAAGTGTTCTTTTTGCAAAAGCTCAAGAGAATTGGGTTAGCCAAAAGCTTGGTGAAAAAATAAGTATTTCTTTCCCTAAAAAACCTGTAAAAGCTTCTGAAACATCTTATGGTGTTAAAGATAGCACGGGTACTGTCTTTGCCTCAAGCATTGTTGAATTGGCAAAAGCTATAAATTTTGAAAAGGCAGCATTCGATAGTGTAGTTGTAGAACAGGATTTTGCAAATGATTTTCTGGAGGGATTTAAGGCTTCATTTCCAAAATACACTTTTGGTTCAGTTTCAATTTCTAATTTAACAGGACGAACATCTTACAAATTCGAAGGAAGAGACGAACAAAATAAGTCAAGTATCTATTTTATAGCCATTTTTATTGATGGAATTGCTTATAATTTTACTTGTATCCTTCCTGATGGGAAAAGTGTGTTAGATAAAAATTTATTTTTTAAGGGAATTAAAATCACAAATTAATCCTTACTTGCCATTTCCATAGGTATATTTCTAAAACATATTTTACAACCCAAGGCGTCTTAATAAAAAAGGGAAACAGAACCTGAGTTCTGCTTCCCTACCTTAAACTAAACATTACCTAATAAATATCTGGGTATTTTATTAACTACAATTTAAAGCCTGTTTTTAAGAATAAATTTGCAATAGTTACAACACTTGCAGTATCTAGTGGTTCGTCAAAAGATTCTACAGCAGCTGCTCTGGTTACGCCTGTTTGTCCATTAATACCAGTAATTGTTACACCAGCCTGAACATCAAGATTTTCACCAGCATAAACAGCATCAACTGCACTAACACCTGTATCATTCGATACTGTTGCCGAACCGGTAATCCATGGTTTAATTGTTGCACCATTTGCAGCAAGCATTTGACGAATGTGCGAAGCGTGACGAGCTTCAACTGAATGGATTTGTAAAGCTGTTGTTAAAACAGATAATCCTTTCAACACAGTTGCTTGTCCTTTATAAGCCCTAACACCTGTATCTTCAAAGCCACAAGCTACTTTTAAAAATGTAACGTAATCAGAATAAACAGTCGGGAAAGTTCCACCAGCCGTAAAATCTGTCATCGCGTAAGTAATTTCAGCTCTTGCTGAAGTTCCTAGTGCTCCTTTTAGCAAATTTACGTGAGCCAATTCATGGTCGCGGATGGTGGTTATAGCAGCAGTTGGTGCGCCAGCAGGAATTGTTAATGTAGGAGCAGCAACCAATGCATGGTTATAGAAATGATATTCTAAATATTCTAATGATAAAGCAAAGTTTAATGTGTTAACAACCGCTGTTGGCAAAGTTTGGCCGTAAGCTTTTGTAAACATAGAACCTAATGCTAGTGGTGCTGCTGCGAAAGCAATTTTTTTACCCATTGAGTAAAAATCTTTCATTGCAGATCTTCTCGGACTTAATCTTTCATAGATTTCGCCGTCAACTTTTTCAATTTCTTCTAATATATTTACGATATTCATGATTTCAGGAGATTAAGATTAAAGATTAATTACGTTAATTTTTGTTTTGATGTATTTGCCCGCAATTGCCAGAACCTTATCAGGTGTTAAAGCAGCATCTAAACCGCCAGCGTTATTCGAGCCTAATGCAGTTAAGTCATTTAAATCTGCAAATGAACCATTAGAGATTAAGTCGCGGATGTACGCTGCGTGACGAGCCTCAACAGAAACAATTTTGCCTGCTAATACTAAATATGCATCGGTTTTAATACGAACACCTGCTCCGTTATAAGCAGAAACGCCCAAATCTTCAAAAGCTTTTGCTGTGCCTAAAACACTAGTAGCACTTGTAAAATCTATCGAAGAAAAATCAACTTCTAAACTTCCAATCGCAGCTGTGCTCAATGCATTTTTAAAAAATTCTCTGTGTGCTATCTCATGGAACTGAATATCCTGGAAATAAGCCTTTTGAGCAGCAGTGAATGCTGAAGGTGGTGCAGAAGCTACTTTAATGTAAAACGCAGCCTCTAATTGCTCCAAAGCATAAGCATAGTTTAATACGCCAAAATCATCTTTAAAATCTAATGTTGCGCCCGAATTCATGTCAGGATAACCACGATCTTTTTTACAACCAGCAGCTACCAGAGCCAAACCAGCAGCACTTGCACCGGCAAACTGTAGAAAAGACCTGCGGCCTAAACTACCATTAAATAAACTTTCTTCCTGAAGTTCATCTTTAATTTCTAGTTCATTGTTTTTCATATTTTTTACGTTTAGGGATTTATAAATCTCGGTTTTGCTGATATATACGTGACAATTCTACGGGCGGTTTTTTGTTTTCGATTTTTTTTTATAAGGCCTTTTTAATACATTCACAAACCTATTGCTATGACTATACTAAAAGCTATTATTGTTGATGATGAGGAATTTGCACGATCATCTCTTTTCTTTTTGCTGCAACAAAATTGCCCGCAAGTAGAAATTACCGGAATAGCCCGCTCTGTTGCTGAAGCGAAAGATATTTTAGCTCATCATTCAATCAACTTAATCTTTCTGGATATCGCTATGCCAGGTGGAAATGGCTTCGAGTTAATTCCTGATGCCCAGCAACATAATGCTGCAGTTATCTTTACAACTGCTTACGATCAATATGCGCTGAAGGCTATAAAAGCAAATGCGTTAGATTATCTACTTAAACCTATAGATATTGACGAATTAAAAACTGCTGTTGATAAAGTTTTGGAATACACACGTTTGCACAAAACACTCGATAAAAAAGACGAGCGGATTACCAATCTGGCCACTAGTTTAACTAACCGTACAGAAATAAGAAAACTAACCTTGCCTTACGGACAAGGATTTAAAATGATTGATGTTGATGATATTATTTATATCGAAGCGGATAGTAACTATTCTGTTTTCCATTTAAGTAATCATGATAAGATTACCGTTTCTAAGGTACTCCGGGAGTTTGAAGAGCTTTTACCCTCCGATCAATTTGTTCGTATTCATAAATCAAGTATTATAAATTTAAATCACTTGAAAGAATACAACTCTAAAAATGGTTTGCAGGCACTTCTGAAAAACGGCGATAGCATTAATGTATCAAGAAGAAGAGCGAGTGATTTTTTTGAGAAAATAAAAATATTTACAAAATCAAACGGTGAACATTAATAAACGCATTTCGAAAACCAAAACGGCAATCACCCGATTTTTTAATTTAAAAAGCGTATATCTTTTTAGTTTGCTTTTACTTTTCTTTTTTGCTTTTAGCATACCAAAAAATATTTTCGCACAAACAACCTACCTACCACACTACACATCTAAAAATGGCCTGCCAAGTAATAATTGCTATTATATCTTGCAGGATAGAAAAGGTTTCATTTGGGTAGCAACTGATGCAGGGTTAAGTCGTTTCGATGGTACTAATTTTCAAAATTTTAACATTGAAGATGGCTTACCCGACACACAAATTCTTCAGATTAAAGAAGATAAAGAAGGTAAACTGTGGTTTTTAGCACTAAACGGACAACTGAGTTATTTAAAGGACGGCAAGTTTTACAACAAAAACAATAATAAACTGCTTAAAGATTTAAATGCTAATACCGTAATTGTTTCGTTTCTTGAAGATAAAAAAGGAAGAATCTGGCTGGGGACAAATTCCAATTTGATTATACTTTATGATGGCCAATCCGTTAAAAAGTTTGTTTCGCCAAATGTTAAAACTCAGTTTACAAACGCTTTTATTCACGAAGATGAACTTGGTAATATTATTGCTTACAGCGATTTAAGTAAGCAGAAGTTTAATGGACACGGTTTTACGATAACACAGAGCCCTGTAAACCCATTATCTTACATGACGGCGTGTAACCTGGCGAATAAATCCCTTTATTATCTGGATGAGCAAGGCTTAAAATTGTATCAAAATGGCGTAATCAAAAACCTGATTGATATTCCTGATAATTTACTCAAAAACATGGTTGGCTATTTTTATTACGATGATAAAAATAAAGAGGTATGGCTGGCCAGCAATAATGGTGCTTTTGTTATGAATCAAAGTGGCAAAACAGTCCAGTATCTGCAAGGAATTTCGGTAAATCAATCCATAAAAGATAATAGCAGCAACATGTGGTTCGCCACAAACCAGGGAATTTATATGTTGCCAAATGTCAACTCCCGCCTCTCCATAATCGATGCAGAATCAGGTTTGAGTAGCAACGTAATTAAAAGTATAACGAAAGATTCGAAAGACCGGCTTTGGCTTGGAACAGATGATGCCGTAATTGATATTTTAAACATAAAAAATTACCAGATTGATGAAGTTGGTTTGGATGACTACAAAAAGTATAAAACAATTAAACAAATATCATTCGATGAGAAAAACGAAGCCGTATATTTCTCATCTGATTATGGATTAGGTGTTTTCAAGAATATATACAAATCAAAAGACGATGTTAAATATCTTAAAGAAACAAACAATTCGATGTTTGTTATCAAGCATTTTAGCTTGAGCAAAACAAACAATCAATTAGCATTAGCGCTTTCTTCGGGAGTTGTTTTCTTATCAAATAGGATGAATAACCTCGAGTTTAACTCCTTAAAATATAAAGAAAAAGAAGATTTTTTTAAAGATAGGTCGTACCATGTTTTTTACGATAGAAATGGTGGTTTGTGGTTTTCGAACGTTGATGGCTTATCACAATTTACGAATGGAAAATTAATCCAGCATTTCAGACATAATGTACTGCTCACTAAGCGGATAAATGACATACAGCAATTACCCGATGGCACATTAATTCTGGCTACAGATGGTTATGGTTTGCTCTTTTACAAAGATGGAAAGATTAACAAACAAATTACCCAAAAGAATGGCCTGACGAATGACATTTGCACTAAAGTTTTTATAAAGAACAACGAAATCTGGGTACTCACAAATAAAGGGGTTAACAAAATATCAAATTATGCAACCAAGCCTGAAGTAATTAACTTCGATTATGGTAAAGATTTGCTTACCGAAGATGTAAACAACCTTTATATAGATGATAGTACTGCATATTTTGCAACGAATAAAGGCTTAATTCTGTTTAAGTACAACAATAATAACCGAACCAGAACCCAGCCAAAGGTTTACATTACCTCGATTATAAAAGATGGTCAACGATTACCAATAAACCAGGATAATTTTACTTTCGAAAGTGGAAATAACACCATATTATTCACTTTTGGAGCGGTAGATTTTACCACAAGTGATATTACGTTTCGTTACCGTTTGAACGAAAATTCGCCGTGGCTGGAAACCCGTACCAGGCGCTTAGACTTTTCAGCTTTGCAAGCAGGAGATTATCTTTTCGAAGTATGTGCAAAGAGCCAAAACAACGATTGGGGACCATCAGCAAAAATTTCATTTACCATAAAAAAGCAATTTTGGCAAAGCTTATGGTTTTTATCCATATTGATTTTACTGGTTGGCTACGTTTTTTACAGGCTCGCGGTTTACATCACCCGCAGACAAAAAGACAAGGAGCAGCAACAATTATTGCTTAAAAACCGAATTTTAATGCTCGAACAACAGGCATTGCAAGCCATGATGAATCCACATTTTGTTTTCAATGTAATGAACTCAATCCAGCATTACATAAATACTCAAAATACGGCATCAGCAAACAAGGTTTTAACTGGCTTTGCCAGGTTGATAAGGAAGAATTTGGAGATTTGCACAAAAAGTTACATTACTTTAGAAGAAGAACTTGAGTACCTAAACCTATATTTAAAACTAGAAAAAAATCGCTTCGGTAATAAATTACAATACATAATTAATGTTGATGATGAAATTGACAAAGATGAAACGCTGATACCATCAATGCTTTTACAACCTTATGTAGAAAATGCGATTTGGCATGGGATTATGCCAAAAGATGTTGGTGGAGAAATTCAGATTAATATTAAACTCAAAGATGAGCAGTACCTTAACATCGAAATAATGGATGATGGTGTAGGAATAGAAAATTCTTTAAAAGCGAAAAAAGATAAACACATAAGTAAAGGTATGCAGTTAACCCGCGAAAGATTAAACCTTTTAGGACAGATTGCAGCAAAACCTATACAGTTAGAAGTGCGTCAAAATGCAGAAAATGGAACAACAGTCTTCATTTCCATACCATTAAAATAAAATATTTACCGTTTACTCAATTATTAATACCACTTACTAAATAGAAATAACATCGCATTGAGTTTAGCCTTAAACTTGTGTTAGAAATAAACGATAGTGTTTATCAAAACGTTCTTATAGAATTGATATAGATATTTAATAACCTAACCTAAAACTATATCTTAATTCAGGTTTCATTTGTGTGTTGAAAGCGGTCTTGTTTTTTAAAAGCGAGACCGCTTTTTTTTGCTCAAAAATTTTACTTTTGTTTATGCCCCAACATCATATTACCCATCATATAGAAGCTCTTATTTTTTCCTCCGTTCAAAGCATTAGCGTAAAAGAAATTGTTTTAGCGCTCAATGCTGTTTTTGAAGAGGAGGTTATCGAGGCGCAGGTGTTTGAAAGCCTGGAAATCATAAAACAAAAGTATTGCGACAATAACTTCGCCATTGAATTGGTTAATTTAAATAAGGGCTATCAGTTTTTAACCAAAAAGGAATATCACGATACAGTAAATCAACTTCAGTTGCACCGATCAAAGAAAAAATTAAGTCAGGCCGCGATGGAAACTTTGGCAATTATCGCCTATCGGCAACCCATAACAAAACTGGAAATTGAGCAAATTCGTGGCGTAAATTCCGACTATTCTGTACAAAGGCTATTAGAAAAAGAATTGATAAGTATAGAAGGAAAGGCAGAAACGCCAGGAAGGCCGATACTTTACACAACAAGTAACTTATTTATGGATTATTTTGCTTTAAATAATTTATCTCAGTTACCGCAACTAAAAGACATAACCCGGGAGGAAAATACTATTGGTGAAACTGCTGAATAGATTAAATTTAATTTGTTTAAAACCAGTTTGTTATTAAAAAAAGTTTTTTCGTATTTTTAAACTATAAAAGCAATTTTTATTTTTGTTGTATGAAAACTCCAAAGAAATCCCCTGCAAAACCGACTACAAAGAAAGAGGTAGAAGATAATGATGATTTTGAAGATGATGCAGATTTAAAGCCTGCTAAAAAATCGCAAGAAGATGATGACGATGATTTTGATATGCCATTAGATGACCTGGATAATTTCGACAACTTTGACGATGACGAAGACGATTATTAATTTTTAAAAAACTATATATTTGAAAAAGCATCCGCCCGCTTGGTAGGATGCTTTTTAATTTTAAAATGTGCCCATGCAAATTACACAGGTTACCAATTCATCATTAAAAAGAGATTTCTTAGAAACGCCAAAAATCCTTTATAAAAACGACAAAAACTGGATTTGCCCTTTGGATTCGGAAGTGGAAAATGTATTTGACCCAAAAAAGAACAACTTTTTTAATCATGGCAAATGTACCCGATGGGTTTTAAAAGATGATGCCGGAAAACTAATCGGAAGAGTTGCAGCTTTTGTAAACGAAAAAAAAGCTTATAATTATGAACAACCAACTGGTGGAATGGGTTTTTTTGAGTGTATAGATGATGAAAAGGCAGCTTTCTTGTTATTCGATACCGCTAAAGTATGGCTAATTGAAAATGGAATGAAAGCCATGGACGGGCCAATCAATTTTGGCGAAAATGATAGTTTTTGGGGTTTATTGGTCGATGGTTTCACACCGCCTTCTTTCGGGATGAACTATAACTTCCCATATTATAAAAAATTCTTCGATGCTTACGGTTTTGAAACGCAATACGAACAATTAACAAACCACATTAATTTAACAATTCCTTTTCCTGAAAGGTTTACAAAAATTGCAAACTGGGTTAGGAACAAACCAGGCTATACTTTTGAATATTTCAGCAAAGCCAACTCAGCCAAATACATTGCCGATTTAATGGAAATTTACAATGATGGCTGGCAGGATTTCGAAAACTTTGTACCAATAAAAAAGGAAACTTTGGAAGAGAGCTTTAAAAGTATGGAGCCAATTATGGATGAACATCTGATTCAATTTGCTTATTTTAACGGCGAACCTGCATCTTTTGTAGTGCTAATTCCAGATGCAAATCAAATGATTAAAGGTTTTAATGGCAAACTTGGTTTAATTGAAAAACTAAAATTTGCCTATCGCCGATGGGTTGGCGTTACACGGATGCGTGCAATTGTTATGGGTACAAAACCGAAGTTTCAAAAACATGGCCTGGAGTCAGTTCTCTTCATCAGGTTAGGAGAATATGTACTTCCAAAAAACCAATATAAAGAGCTTGAATTGAGTTGGGTTGGCGACTTCAACGAACAAATGATTGCCATTCATAAAGCAACTGGCGCAACATTTGGGAAAAAGCATTTAACAATGAGAAAAGTATTTTAATAAGATATAAGGATGAAACCGGCTGTCATCGCAAAGCGCAAGGCAATCACATATCTTTAATTACATTCCCAGCTTATCATAAAGATCAATAACCTTCTTGCGAAGTTTATTGATCTCTTCATCTTTTTCTACAAGTTGCTTTTTCAACTCCACAATATCTTCAGAAGCAAAATCATCAGCGTTTTCGCCAAAAAGTTGATTTATGGAAACCCTGAATGTTTTGGCAATTTGAACTAGACGTGATACATTCAAATCTGTTTGTCCTGTTTCTATTTTACAAAAAGCCGGCGTAGAAATATTTAACATTTTTGCGGCTTCAGCCTGGTTTAAACCAAGCGCTCGCCTACTCTGTTTAATATTCTCGCCAATAACTTTCATTAAATCTAATTTCAAAAATCAGAGCAATTACCGAGGCAATTCTACAGCTAATGCCGGCAGATCAAAGCCAGCATAATTACCTGAGCTCATCATAAGCAGGTTAGCATTTTTATAATTTATACTTAACAGATGGTTCTTAAGTTTAGAAGCATCATTAAAAAATTTAAGTTTTGGATTTGAAAATGCATCCTGCACATCCTGTTCAGAAAACGGCTCCATTCTTTTTTGCTCAAACGATTTCAAATCAATGAAAACGATCGCTTCATCTGCCTTATCCATTGCTCCCGCATATTGCTTCAAAAATTCTTTGTTTAAACTGCTAAAAGTATGCAGTTCAATACAGGCAATTAATCTCCTATTTGCGAATTGTGCTTTTACGGCATCAATGGTTGCTTTAAGTTTCGAAGGAGAATGTGCAAAATCTTTATAAACATTGGTCAACTCATCAGCAGAAATTACTTCTAAACGTTTTGCCGCACCTGTAAATGAAGAAATTGCCACGTTAAATTCAGTCTCATCAATTTTTAGCTGTTCGCAAACCAGCTTTGCGGCGTTTAAATTCATTAAGTTATGATCGCCAAAAACTTTCAAAGCGGTGTTTCCAGGAAGCAAATAGGTTATGCCGTTTTTAATTTCGTGTTCAGGAATGGCATAGCCAATTTTGGCGATCTTAGCTTCAGATTTATCTACAATTTCCTTTAAATCACTGTCAGCCTTGCAGTAAATCAAAGTACCACCTTCTTCAATGGTGTTTATAAATTTATCGAACTGGGCGGTGTAATCTGCATAGGTTGGAAATACATTTATATGATCCCAGGCAATTCCGCTTATTACAGCCACATTTGCTTTGTACAAATGAAATTTTGGCCGCCTGTCTATTGGAGAGGATAAATATTCATCACCTTCGATAATCATCACAGGTGCCTCCCTGGTAACTTTTACCATTGTTTCGAAACCTGCAAGTTGGGCACCAACCAAATAATCAAAATCTCGGTTGTAATAATTCAACACATGCAAAATCATGCTTGTAATGGTTGTTTTACCATGACTGCCACCAATTACGACGCGTAATTTATCTTTGCTCTGCTCATAAATATATTCAGGATACGAATAAATTTTAACACCTAATTTCTGCGCTCTTAATAATTCCAGATTATCGATTCTGGCGTGCATCCCTAAAATAACAGCGTCTAAATCTGCCGATATTTTATTCTCATCCCAACCCATTTCGCTTGGTAACAAACCATATTGGTCTAACCGGGATTTTGCAGGTTCGAAAATTACATCGTCAGAGCCTGAAATTTGATATCCTTTTTTATGAAGTGCAATAGCCAGGTTGTGCATTGCACTTCCTCCTATCGCAATAAAATGTATGCGCATATTTTATTTATTGAATTTTCTATGGATTACTGAAAGTCTTTCTACATCATCCATTGTCCATCATTCATCTTAATTTTTTTCAAACTGAGCAGCAATCCAATCGCCATTTTGTTTATGATCGACGTATTTTATTCCGTATTTAGCACATTCTGCAGTAATCATTCCTAAATCAGGATCTAAGTAAAAGCCACTAAAAAATATCTTCCCCTGAGGTTTAAGGACTTCGGCATAACGACTAATCTGATCGAGCAAAATATTTCTGTTAATATTGGCGAAAACAATGTCGTATTGATTATCGGGAATAACTTCTTTACTACCGCACAACGCACTTAGATTTGTTACATTATTGAGCGCCGCATTTTCTAATGTACTTTGATAACAAATGTCATCATAATCGATAGCTATTAAATTTTTAGCGCCAAGTTTAGAAGCGAGGATTGCTAAAATTCCTGTACCGCAACCCATATCTAAAATTTCTTTCCCCTTAACATCAGCAGCCAAAATGTACTGCATCACCATTGTTGTTGTCTGGTGATGACCGGTTCCAAAAGCCATTTTCGGATCAATTACAATTTCGTATGGATAAGATGGCTGAGGCTCGTGAAAAGTTGCCCTAACATAGCATACGTCATCGATAATCAACGGACTGAAATTTTTCTCCCATGCTGCATTCCAGTTTTCATCGGCTACATCTTCTAAAATGTAATTTGTTTGAAAATCTTCGGCATAAATTGAGAGCAGGTCTTTAAGCGCCTGTTCGCTAAAATTATCCTTAATTACGAAAGCGGTGAATCCGTTTTCACTATCTTCGAAGGTATCGAAGCCTATATCTGCAAGCTCGCTAATAAGCAAATCCTGCTGATAATCTTCGATGCCTTCGAATTTAAATATTGCTTTTATATATTGCATTAGCTGTTTAAAGCTTTAATAATATCTGTAAAATCGCGTGATTTTAATGATGCGCCACCAATTAATCCGCCATCAATATCTTTTTGCGAAAATAAACTAGCTGCATTGCCTGGATTACAGCTGCCTCCGTAAAGAATAGTGGTATCATCAGCAATGTTGAAGCCATAATTAGCCTCAATTTCCGAGCGAATGAAAGCATGAATATCTTGTGCCTGTTCTGGCGATGCAGTTAAACCCGTTCCGATTGCCCAAACTGGTTCGTAAGCAATAACAATTTTTGAGAAATCGGCATCGCTTAACGAAAAAACACCTTCTACAAGTTGCTTTTTTAATACTTCGTAATAACTTCCGTTTTCACGCTCATCTAATGTTTCACCAATACAAAAAATTGGAGTTAAGCCATGTGCCAAAGCAATTTTTGTTTTTTCTGCTAATAGAGCATCGCTTTCCGCAAAATACTGTCTGCGTTCTGAGTGGCCTAAAATTACATACTCTGCACCTACCGATTTAATCATTTTGGCTGATGTTTCGCCGGTATAAGCACCGCTTTCTTTTTCGCTAATGTTCTGCGCACCTATTTTAACATCGTTACCGCCCAGTTTTGCCAGGCTGTTTAAATGGATAAAAGGAGAACAAATAATAGCAAGTTGCTCGCCTTTGCGCTCATCTTTAACCATATTTACAATTTCACTGAATAACGAAATACCTTCGTTATAATCTAAATTCATTTTCCAGTTTCCTGCAACTATTTTTTTTCTCATTTTACTGTTATTTATTGGTTTGGATGATTGTTAAACAATCAACAATTTATTTTAAAAATGTCTGTACTGTTTTGTTAATTCAAAAATTTTATTCAGAATGGCTTTCTCGGTTTCATCAAATGGAAGGTCTCTTCTGGCATAAACTTTCTCTGCTGTTTCGAACATTTTTTCCAGGCTGTAAATTTCAAAACCCTGCGCTCCGCCCCAGGCAAAATCTGGTATAAAATTACGAGGAAAACCTGCGCCGAAAATATTAGTGCTAACACCTGCAACCGTACCTGTATTAAACATGGTGTTGATACCACATTTAGAATGATCTGCCATAACTAACCCGCAAAATTGCAAGCCTGTCTTGCGAAACGTTTCCCGCTTATAATCCCAAAGCTTAACTTCTGCATAATTATTTTTCAGGTTTGAGTTGTTGCTGTCTGCTCCAATATTGCACCACTGCCCCACAACGGCATTGCCTAAATAACCTTCATGTCCCTTTGATGAAAACCCCCAAATTACAGCATTATTGATTTCACCACCCACTCTGCTATGCGGACCAACAGTTGTATTAGGATATATTTTTGCACCCATCTTTACCGATGAATCTTCGCAAAGAGCAAAAGAACCCCTTATATTACTACTTTCCCAAACTTGTGAATTTTTACCTAAGTAGATTGGGCCTTGCAAACTATTAAAAACGGAACACTCTGCGGTAGCGCCTTCTTCAACAAAAATGTTATCGCCCAGAAATGTGTTAGTTGAACTTATAGTTGATGAATTTCTTCCTTTTGTGAGCAATGCAAAATCTTTCTTTAACTCAGCTCCATTATGGGTAAATATATCATTCGGGTAAACCAAATGTATAAAATCAGCATTGTATAGAATTGGTTTTAATGCCTTCGCAGATTCTAAGTCAAACTTATCGTTTTTAAAAGCGATGATAAGCTGTTCTTTTAATAAAACTTCGCCTGCATTTAACTTATCAATAGCTTGTACTAGAGATTCATCAGGGCAAACGGACCCATTGATAAATAAGGTGGCGATTTTGGATGAATATTTTTTCGACAGATAATCTTGTGTATTAAAACCGAACTCGGCATTAAAACACTTCGCCCATTTCTCCGCTATTGTTAAAATGCCTATTCGCAAATCGGCTACCGGACGTGTAAATGTAAGTGGACGTAATGATTCCCAACTGGAATCATCAAAAAGATTGATTGTCATAAGCCACAAAAATAAAAAAAGTCCCGATGCTTTTGGCAAAGGGACTTTAAAAAATGCTTTTTACTGCTAAAATTATTTCTTAGCGTAACGGTTTTTAAATTTATCGATACGTCCTGCTGTATCAACCAATTTCATTTTACCAGTATAAAAAGGGTGAGACATGTGAGAAATCTCTAATTTATAAAGAGGATATTCATTACCATCTTCCCATTTAATTGTTTCTTTAGTATCTACGCAAGATTTTGTTAAAAAAGCATATTCGTTAGACATGTCTTTGAAAACAACTGGTCTGTAGCTAGTAGGGTGCAAATCTTTTTTCATTTGAATATTATTTTAGTTATTTGTGTTGAAAGCATCAAGAACATTTTTGCAATTTGCTGGCAACAACGCTTATGACCTTTCTGTTAGTCTTTTCTATCTCTATTTTAGAGGATGCAAATGTATTAATTTATTTCTTAAAAATCAAGCTACATAAACAAAATATTCTTTATGTTTTAAATGTTTAATTATTTTATAGAACCGTATTAATGATTAGGTTTTTTAGCTTAACACATATGTTGGTGTTCTTTTTAGTTAGCCTTTAGAACTATATTTCTCCCAGGTTTGAAGTTTATCCATTTGCCTGGCGATATAAGCGTCGGCAATTATCTCGGCAGAACTTTTTCCTTCTACAGTTTCGAGCAGCTCTTTTAACTTGTATTGATCAACATCTGCTTTGTATAAAATCTGAATAAGCTTTGGAAAATCGTTGTCTACCAGATAAGCGAATGCATCTACTAAAACTTCACGAAGTTCATTTCCGGTAAGGTTTTCGTTGATGTCGAAATCTTTGCTAATGATTTTAACTATTGACACTTGATTAAGATTGAAAGATTTTGAAATAATTTGGCCGGATTGCCAGGTATGCCTCTAAAAGAATCGATATAAGCGCTTCAGCCTCGGCCTTACAAACTTTAAGACTTCAATTAAATCCACTTAATTTCCTGACAAAGTTCAATTAAAACACCAGTTGTATTTTTAGGATGTAAAAAGCAGACCATTTTATTGTCGGCTCCCTTTTTCGGAACTTCGTTCAGCAACGTAAAACCATTGGCTTTCAGCCTTTCCATTTCTTCGATAATGTTATCAACAGCAAAGGCAATATGGTGAATCCCTTCTCCTTTTTTCTCTAAAAACCTGGCTATTGCACTATCATCAGATGTTGCTTCTAAAAGCTCTACCTTATTATCGCCGATTTTAAAAAACGCAGTATTAACATGCTCTGAAGCCACTATTTCAGTTTTATAGCAAGAAGTGTTCAACAAAAGCTCGTAAAGCGGAACAGATTTATTCAGGTCGTTAACGGCAATACCGATATGTTCTATCTTATTCATCGTTTAAAAAGGTTGGTTGAATGTAAAAATGCATGTTTTATCTATAACCTCATAGCTATAAATTATAATTGTTAGAAAACTTTTTTTGTATCTTTGTAATCATAATTAACAGAATAGAGATGAAACAGCCGATATATTTAGATAATAACGCAACAACACCTTTAGACCCTAGAGTGTTGGAGGCGATGCTACCTTACTTTACTGAGAAATTTGGGAATGCCGCAAGCCGTAATCACGCTTTTGGATGGGTGGCTGAAGAGGGAGTAGATTATGCTCGTGAGCAGGTAGCCAAATTAATCGGCTGTACTGAAAAAGAAATTATTTTTACATCTGGCGCAACTGAAGCTGATAATTTGGCTATTAAAGGTGTGTTCGAAATGTATAAAGATAAAGGTAACCACATTATTACCGCGGTTACTGAACATAAGGCAGTACTAGATACTTGTAAACACCTGGAGAAAAACGGTGCAAGAGTAACTTATTTAGGCGTTAAAGAAGATGGTTTAATTGATTTAGCTGAGTTAGAAGCTGCGATGACACCTGAAACTATTTTAGTGTCTATCATGTATGGAAACAACGAAATTGGAGTTATTCAGCCTGTAAAAGAAATTTCGGCAATTGCACACAAACATGGTGCTTTATTTATGACTGATGCTACGCAGGCTGTGGGTAAAATCCCTGTTGATGTTAATGCCGATGGAATTGATTTAATGGCTTTTTCAGCACATAAAATGTACGGTCCGAAAGGTGTTGGCGCACTTTACGTTCGTAGAAAAAACCCGAGAGTTAAAGTAACATCACAAATGGATGGCGGTGGCCACGAACGCGGAATGCGATCGGGTACATTAAACGTTCCTGGTATAGTTGGTTTAGGTAAAGCCTGCGAACTTTGCCGCTTAGAAATGGAAAGCGAAGCAGTTCGCTTATCCGGTTTACGTGACCGCTTAGAATCTACTTTAAACAAAATGGAAGAGAGTTATGTTAATGGTAATACACAGCACCGCTTACCACACGTAGCAAATATTTCTTTCAAATATGTTGAGGGTGAAGGTTTAATGATGGCAATGAGCGATTTAGCCGTATCATCAGGTTCAGCTTGTACTTCAGCATCGTTAGAACCATCTTACGTTTTGAAAAGCTTAGGTTTATCTGATGATTTAGCACACTCTTCTATTCGTTATGGTTTAGGTAGATTTACAACTGAAGAGGAAATCGATCAGGCAATTGCAGTTACTCAGAAAGCGGTCAATCATTTGAGAGAACTTTCTCCATTGTGGGAAATGTTTAAAGAAGGAATCGATTTGAGCAAAATTGAGTGGGCAGAACATTAGTTTAAATTACGATTGCAGATTTAAGAGTTACGATTCTAAAATCTGCAAACAAATAAAATATAAAATTTAACAATTTACGTTCAGTGTAAATCCAAAAACGTAAATCTAAAATCAAAAATATCATGGCATATTCAGAAAAAGTAATTGACCATTACAATAACCCACGTAACGTAGGTACATTAAATAAAGACAGCAAATTTGTAGGCACAGGTTTAGTTGGCGCACCTGAGTGTGGCGACGTAATGCGTTTACAAATTGAAGTTGGAGAAGATAACGTTATCACTGACGCTAAATTTAAGACGTTTGGTTGCGGTTCGGCTATCGCATCTTCATCTTTAGCTACTGAATGGTTAAAAGGAAAAACTATTGACGAGGCTTTGTCTATAGATAATATGGATATTGTTGAAGAGTTGGCTTTGCCTCCGGTAAAAATTCACTGCTCGGTATTGGCAGAAGATGCAATTAAATCAGCTATTAACGATTATCGCGTTAAAAATGGCTTAGAAGCAATCGTTTTAGAAAAATCACACCACTAATACTAGTAGCAAGTATAAAGAATCAAGTTTCGAGATTGTATTTCGACTTGGTTGATACTTGATACTTGATACTTAAATCTTGAGACTATGATTACGATAACTGATAAAGCAAAAGACAAAATTGACCATTTAATGCAGGATTCTGAGATGGGTTCTGATTACTTTTTACGTGTTTCAGTAAAAGGTGGTGGCTGTTCGGGGTTATCATATAACTTAGATTTTGATAACGAAGAACAAAAAGGTGATCAATTTTTCGAAGATAGAGGCATCAAAATCGCCTTGGATATGAAATCTTTCCTTTACTTAGCCGGAACTGAACTGGATTTTACTGATGGTTTGAACGGAAAAGGTTTCAACTTTGTAAATCCTAATGCAAGCCGTACTTGCGGCTGCGGCGAGAGTTTCTCCGTTTAAAATATAATATAAGGTATTTTGCAAAGGCCCCGATATTTTCGGGGCCTTTTGTATTTTTAAACCAAAAAGCCTTATAATTGTTAATTATAATAGCACACCAAATAACGAGCAATGCCATTAATTAACGAATTTTCAACTGTCCCTACCCTGTTGAGAAATGTTGTGAAAAACATTCATAAACCTGAAGAAACCTTCTTAATACATAAACAAGGTGCAGAATGGACTGAAATTTCTTTCGAAGATACGCTAAAAAGAGCCGATGCAGTTTCTGCATATTTCCTTGAAAAGGGAATTAAAAAGGGCGATCGTTTAGGTCTGATGATCGAGAACTCGCCTGAATATGTTTATTATGACCAGGGCATTCAACAAATCGGAGTAATCAACGTTTCTATTTATCCTACACTCTCTGAGCAGGAAGTTGCCTACATTATAAATGATTCAGGTATAAAAGGAATTCTTATTGGCAATAACTTTTTATACCGTAAAGTACTAAAAGTAGCTTCCAATTGTAAGGAATTAAAATATATAATTCCTGCTTTTAAAGATTTTGAAAAGGTTGTAATTCCGGCCGATGTTAATGTTGAAGTAATTGCCTTTTCAGATATTTTGGCGTTAAAACACCAGGTTACGGCGGCTGAAAAAGCTGAAATAGAGCAATGCAGAAACCTGGTTTTACCGCAGGATATTTCATCGTTAATTTACACTTCAGGAACAACCGGAACACCCAAAGGTGTAATGCTTACCCACCACAATTTTGTTAAAAATGTAGAGGTTTGCCTGCAGCAGATTCCTGTAATCGACCAAACTGAAACTTTCCTTTCTTTCTTACCATTGTCACACGTATTTGAGCGTACCGCGACATACCATGTTTGTTGCGCTCAAGGCTGTAAAATTGCTTTTGCACAAAGTTTGGAATTACTAGCCAAAAATATGGGCGAGGTTCGGCCTACGGTAATGAGTTGCGTACCAAGATTATTGGAGCGTATTCATGATAAAGCCATAAAAAGTGGAACTGCGGGCGGTGGAACAAAGGCAAAAATATTCACCTGGGCTTTAGAAACGGGAAATAAATATCGGTTAGCTAAAGAAGCGGGTGAAAATCCTGGGTTAATCCTGTCAGCAAAAAAAGGAATTGCAGAAAAATTAGTATTCAGCAAGATAAAGGAGAAAACAGGCGGAAGATTAAAATTTATGATTTCGGGAGGAGCAGCCTTACCAAAAAATGTTGGTGAATTTTTTGGAGATTTAGGCATAAAAATACTCGAAGGATTTGGTTTGACTGAAACTTCTCCTGTTATGTCGGTTACTGAATACCACCGGCAAGTTTACGGAACTGTTGGCCGGGTGATTCCAGGAATAGAAATAGGCATTCAGGATGTAGAAAGTAAGGAAATTATAAATATCCAAACACATGATACATTTAATGAAGAATTTGAGTGCGCAGAAGGCGAAGTCATTGTTCGGGGTCACTGTGTGATGAAAGGTTACTTTAATAAACCTGCAGAAACTGCAGAAGCCATAGATAAAGACATGTGGTTTCACACCGGAGATATTGGTCGTTTTTATAAGGGAAATCTTCAAATTACCGACCGTTTAAAGAACATGATAGTTAACGCATATGGCAAAAACGTTTATCCTACCCCGGTTGAAAATATTTATCTGAAAAGTCCAAAGATTGATCAGTTATTTTTAATCGGAGATAAAAGAGAATTTATAACGGCTATCATTATACCAAATAGGGAAACTCTGGAAGAAACTTTCAAATTAAAACCATCTTTCTTTGAAGATTCAGATCCATTTATTCAAAACAAAGAAATTATCGATTGGATGGAGCAAGACATTAAAAAAATATCTAATGAGCTAGCTAAATTTGAGCGTATCAAAAACTTCAAGATAAAAAGAAATCCGTTCAGTATCGATGAAGGTGAAATTACGCCTACTCTGAAAGTGAAACGCAGAATTGTGGAGAAAAAATATGCCGATTCAATTAACGAAATGTATGAAGAAGGCGTAGAAGCAGAAGGCTAAAATTTAATTACCTTATCTGGAAGGTGATATTTCGCAGAGAATATCACCTTTTTTTATTATACCTCAAATTAGTTAAATTTTCGTTAGTCTTACTTAATTTATCTACCTTCCTAACCGCAACCTAAATAAATAGGATTTGCGTCGAAAAAAAAAGTTCCATAAAAGGGGGCATTAGTTTTATGGTGATAATTAATAGTTTCGAAGAGTATAAATCGTTTTTAGGTTGCCCGATAGGTGCATCAAACTGGCACAAAATCGGGCAAGAGCAAATTAACAAATTTGCTGAAGCTACATTAGATTTCCAGTGGATTCATACCGACCCGGAAAAGGCTAGAGAAAATAGCCCGTTTGGCTCAACAATTGCGCATGGATACCTAACCTTATCATTAATCCCATATTTATGGAAACAAATTGCTGATATTCAAAATGTAAAAATGGAGGTTAACTACGGCATCGAATCATTTAAATTTAACAGGCCGGTTCTGGTAAATGATGAGGTTCAGCTCAGGGCAAAACTTATTGCCATTTCAGATTTGAGAGGTATAACTAAAGTTGTTATCGAAGCCAATCTCGATATAAAAGGGCAGACGAAAACAGCCTATACCGGAAATGTTGTTTTCCTGTATCACTTTAATTAATTTTGTGGCCTAAATTCCCTCACCAAAAAACCGTTTTATCAGCTCTTTTAATTAGCTGTTTTTTTCCAATTTATTTGGTGAGCAATTTTAATTTACGGAATTTATGAAATTCTAAAAAAGATATTACACCAAGCAATTCTTATTTTACTATAACCCAAAATATAAGCTTCTCAGGGACATCAATGATATTCTTGGCTTTATATAAATACATCTAATCCTGAAATTAAAACCAATTTTCTTTTTTGGGCGTAATTAATTAATATTTTTATCTTTAATAAAATATTAACGCTCTATGATAGGAATACCCGAAATTCTGGTAATAGTTTTAGGACTATTACTTTGCGCTATCATTATCTATTTATACTGGGCAGTTGCAGATTATGGCAGAAATACATCCTTAGGATATGGAGGCTCACTTCTTTTATCGATATTCACTAGTCCTGTTATAGCATATTTGTTATTATTGTTGTTTTTTGAACAATACGGTGAGGAAGATTAGAATACGAAACATTGATTTTTCACTTCTAATTATTTAGTTAATACGCCATAAACGACAAAACAATTATTAAACCACATGCAAAATTCTTACTTTTGCAAAAAATACCCGAAATGAGTATAGGATTATCAGAACAAGAAATATTACGACGTGAGTCGCTAAAGCAATTACGCGAATTAGGCATTGAGCCTTACCCTGCCGAATCATATGAGGTAAATGCATATGCGGCGGATATAAATGCAAACTACGAAAAAGATAAAACCGCTTATAAAACAATCAGTATCGCAGGAAGGTTGATGACACGCCGTATAATGGGTAGTGCATCTTTCGCTGAATTACAGGATTCTACAGGAAGAGTTCAACTATATTTAAAGCGTGATGACCTTTGTCCGGATGAAGACAAAACGCTATATAATACAGTTTTCAAAAAGCTTTTAGATCTTGGAGATTATATAGGTGTGAAAGGTTATGTTTTCACAACCCAAACCGGGGAAATCTCTGTTCACGTTACCGATTTTACAGTGCTAGCTAAATCATTACGTCCTTTACCAGTTGTAAAACGTGATGATGATGGCAATATATATGATGGTTTTACCGATCCTGAATTGCGTTACCGAATGCGTTATGTGGATTTAACCGTAAATCCTGATTATAAACAAATCTTCATCAAACGCAGCAAGGTTATCAATTCTATGCGTAACTATTTTGATGAACAAGGTTGGATGGAAGTTGAAACGCCAATTCTGCAGCCAATTCATGGTGGTGCAGCCGCCCGGCCATTTGCTACGCATCACAATACTTTAGATATGCCTCTGTATTTGCGAATTGCAAATGAGTTATATCTAAAACGTTTGATTGTTGCTGGCTTTGATGGCGTTTATGAATTCGGCAAAATGTTTCGTAACGAAGGCATGGATCGTACCCATAACCCGGAATACACATCAATGGAAATCTATGTAGCCTACAAAGATTACATCTGGATGATGGCCATGGTTGAGGAATGTTTAGAAAAAGTAGCGGTTGCAACGAATGGTTCAGCGGTTGTTACTGTTGGTGAAAACCAGATTAATTTTGAAGGTCCGTATGAGAAATTGACCATGTATGAATCAATTCAGAAATATACAGGAATTGATGTTTCGGCTATGACTGAAGATGAACTGGCAAAAACCTGTGCTTCGCTTAATATCGAAACAGATTCTACAATGGGCCGTGGTAAATTAGTTGATGAAATATTTAGCGCAAAGGTAGAAGCCAATTTAATACAGCCTACATTTATCACAGATTATCCAATCGAGATGACACCTCTCGCAAAAAAACACCGTTCGGCAGAAGGACTGGTAGAGCGTTTCGAAATTTTTGTTAACGGCAAGGAGATTGGTAATGCTTATTCAGAATTGAATGATCCAATCGATCAGAAAGAGCGTTTTGTAGACCAACTGAAACTCGCTGATCGTGGTGATGCTGAAGCTATGGCCATGGATGATGATTTTGTTCGTGCCCTGGAGTATGGTATGCCTCCAACATCTGGATTAGGTTTTGGTATTGATAGGATTGTGATGTTAATGACAAACCAGAGTACCATTCAAGAAGTTTTATTCTTCCCGCAAATGCGCCCGGAGAAAAAGAAAATAGAATTAACACCAGAAGAAACTGAACTATATGGCTTAGTTGAAGAAGGAGTACAGGCTTTGTTGACTGACGTTAAAGCAAAATTAAGCGATTGGAGTAACAAGAAATGGGATACAACTTTAAAAGCCTTAACAGGAAAAGGAATTCTGAAAGTTACAAAAACTGACGATGGCTTATACTTATCGCATAAATAACCCAATAGGTTAACACAAACATAACACAAACTTAAAAGGCTTGCTAACAAATAATTAGCAAGCCTTCTCTATATTTACAGCAATCGATATAAAATCATTGCCTTATGAATACTTCAAGTTTAGAAATTACGGAAAGAGAATATTGCATAAAATTAAGTAAAGATGCCTTCGATTTATCTTTGGTACATCAATTAATAAAGCGAATTCAGGCTGAAGCATTTTTCTTTAAAAGAGCTGAAGCCGAAGAAGATGACATTTTAAGTAAAAGAAACCAGAGAGAAGAATTCGAGGGATTTGATTATTTAGGTGATAAATAATCAACAAATTGCTTAGAATTTATTTCAGTACCATACAATAAAGTACCGAAATAAATTCGATAAAAGACAATAACTAATCAATATCCAGGTTTCCTTCTACCGAATCATCCATCGTTTTACCAGTTATTACAGAGGCAGCCATTTTTAAGAATGCCACTGCGGTCCCGTGTTTAGTATCCCAATAATAGCCCTCTGATGGAACTACTTTAATTAGCGTAATATTCGGATCATCTTTCCCGCCCTGAAACCAGGTTTTGATAAACGGACTCCAAAGCTCATCAATTTTAGCCTGATCACGACTAATTTCAGAAATTCCATAAATATTAACAAAACCAGAATGTGCTCCTGCCTGAAAAAGTAAATGAGTAAAAGGATCGGATGCAATTTCATCATTCTTATGGCTATCCTTCATACTCATAAACCAAATGTTACCTTCTTCATCAACCTGCTGAATTGCCATCGGTCGTATTGATAAAGGAACGCCAGTTTTAATATTTGTACAAAAGAAACAGCTCTCAGCTTTATCTGCCAATTCTTTTAGCTTTGCCACGGCTTTAGTACCGCCTAAATCTTTAATGTTATCTTCTTCCTGAGTATTGTTGGTACTTCCTTCTTGCGATGTTGCCATAATTGTAGATTTTATATACACTACAATTGCAGCTTGACTTTGGTTTTGAACAATTACCAAAAGGCATTCCTCAAAAGAATATATAGAAATTAATTTCTAACAAAAAACGCCATTTCTATAATAGAAACGGCGTTTTTTTAATGGCTTAAATATTTTTATCTGTAACGAACTTGCTGCTGCTTATCCATCATACCCATTTGGTCTTTCATCTGTTTAATCTGATCGGCCAGAAGTTTGTTTTTATCGGCTTTTTTTGCCTCAGCAAGATACATTGTAGCTTCACGTTTATTGCGTTTAGCCATTGCAATTCCTGCCAGACTTAATTTTGCTAAAGCAACGTTATGTTCCATTTGCATACCCAAACTGAGCGCCGCTTTAAAATATTTTTCCGATTTCATAGGCGCCGTTCTGCTTTCAATTAAACCAACAAGTAAATTGTAATATCCATGCTGAAGTTTAATTAATTGTTTTTCGTAATTGGTAATTCTATCTAAATACATTTTTGCCTTCGGCATGTTATCTTTTCTAAGAAACCATTGTGCTAAAAGCATATTTTCATTAAAGAAATAGGTTACGATAATAATTATCCCTAGCAATATTGCCACAATTCCCCATGGCCAGAAACCGAAAATAAATAAAGCTACAGCGCCACCCAATAATGCAAATCCCGCAATTAATCTGATAATATTTGGCATAAATTTTATTCTAAATTATTTTTTTTGCAAATATCGTGTTTAAATAGCAGAAATTAGATTTTAAAACAATAATTTCATTAAAAATTTACAACCCAAAAAAACCACCTTTGATTTATGAAATTTTTACTTTCTATAACCTTAATCGTCCTTGCCATGAACCTATCTGCACAAGAAGTAAACAAAAAAATCCACGATGCAGCGCACAATAAAGATATACTAATTAACGCCTGTACAAGAGCAGGCGTAGTAACGTTCCCTGAATTTAAAGAAATGTACGACCCCTTGTATGCCGCTTACATGCCTGATGCAGCAACGATGATTAAACTGAAAAAACTTGTTAAAAAAGAACACGTAAAAATTATTTTTGGTACATGGTGCGGCGATAGTAAAGTTAATGTTCCAAATTTCTTCAAAGTTCTGGATGCATTACAGTTCAAAGAAAAGAATGTAGATATCATCGCTGTGGATGGTTATAAAAAAGCAGAAAATGGCATTATTGATGGCTTAAATATCGAGAAAGTCCCAACATTTATTGTTTATGATAAAAAGGGAAAAGAACTAGGCAGAATTGTTGAGCATCCTAAAACAACATTAGAAGGTGATTTTCTAGCCATTCTTGAGAAAAAACCTTAAACATTCTTAGTTAAAATTAGTTGTAAGTTATATTTAGATTCAACCTACATCATTTCGTATAGTATGTCTGCTGCATTAGAACCGGGCTGGTTAGCTGTTTTGGAACAAGAATTTGATAAGGATTACATGAAAGATCTAAAATCCTTTTTGTTAAAGGAGAAGGAAAACGGCTTTCAGGTATATCCCAAGGGTGCCGATATATTCAATGCGCTAAACATTACACCTTTTGATAAAGTTAAGGTTGTTATACTGGGCCAAGATCCTTACCACGGTATAAATCAAGCGCATGGTTTATCTTTTTCGGTTCAAAAGGGAATTGCAATTCCCCCTTCATTAAAAAACATTTATAAAGAGCTAGAAACTGATATTAAAGGATTTAAAATACCACATCATGGAAATTTGTTGCATTGGGCAGAACAAGGTGTTTTACTTTTAAATGCAACACTTACAGTGAGGGCAGCTGAAGCTGGTTCCCATCAAAACCGTGGTTGGGAGGTCTTTACAGATGAGATAATTAAATCATTATCAGAAAAACGCGAACATATTATTTTTCTGCTCTGGGGCAAATATGCGCAGCAAAAAGCCGCACTTATTGATCAGAAAAAACATTATGTTTTAACGGCAGCTCACCCCTCTCCTTTTTCAGCATACAATGGTTTCTTCGGTTCAAAGCATTTCTCCAAGGCAAACCAGTTATTGATTCAAAATAATTTAGTACCGATTGACTGGAAAATTCCCAACTAAATGAATGTCTATTTCATAAGTGGTTTAGGTGCCGATAAACGAATATTTTCGAAAATAAGACTGAACGACAAGTTTAAAATCATTCACTTAGACTGGATAAGTTTTGAAAAAAAAGAAACATTAAAAAGTTATGCTGAGAGATTATGCAAATCGATAGATAAGTCAGAGTCATTTTCTATTGTGGGGGTTTCTTTTGGAGGCATGATCGCTGTTGAAATGGCAAAATTGCTTAAACCAAATGTTACAATAGTAATTTCCGGCACAATACTTAGCGAAGATTTACCTATTATTTACAAGTTGGCCGGAAAGCTCGGAATTATCAAATTTACACCGGCCAATATCCTTAAATCGAGCAATGGCTTAACACAGAACTACTTCTTCGGAACAAAACTGAAAGAAGAAAAAGCACTCCTTAATGAAATTATTAAGGATACGGATGCTAATTTTCTGAAATGGGCCATTGGAAGCATTGTAAAGTGGAAAAATAATACCAAGCCGGCAAATTTACTCTGGATTCACGGAAATAATGACAAAATACTGTATACAAAAAAAGCTAAACCCGATTTTCTAATTAAAGACGGAACACACTTTATGGTGTATCAAAATGCAAATGAAATATCTGAAATCTTGAATAGCGTGCTCGCTAAAATTTAATACTCCAAAGGAACTATTGGTTCTTTTTTGGTTGTAGACATTATCATCATAGTCTGAAAGGTTTTAACTACGGATATTTTACTGATTTTATCCATAATTAAGCGTTCGTAGGATTTAATGTCTTTTACATAAACCTTAAGAAGAAAATCTGCCTGGCCGGTAACATGATGACACTCGGTAATTTCTTTAATCTGATTTACTTCATCCAAAAAGATTTGGATGGTATTGTTCTTATGAAAATCTAACTGGATTTGGATAAAAGTTTTTATCCCTAGCCCAAGCTTCTCTTCATCAACCAAAGCATGGTAACTTTTAATATAACCAGCCATTTCCAGCTTACGTACACGCTCCAATGTTGGTGCCGGTGAAAGTCCGATTTCTTGAGATAATAAGAGATTGGTTATTCTACCGTTCTCCTGTAAGATTCTTAAAATTTTAAAATCAATTTTGTCTAATTCAGATGCCATATAAATCCAAAGGTATTGAGAACACAAACATAACCAAATTATATTCTAAATTTTAACATAATTTATCATATATATTTTAAAATAAAATTTTTAGATTTACCTAAAAATATAATTAGATAAATTTAAATGCAAAGTTTCACAGAAGAGAATTATCTAAAGGTGATTTATCATTTGGCCGAACAAACAAATAACGTTCAAACCAATGCAATTGCCGAACAAATTCAAACAAAACCTGCTTCAGTTACCGATATGATAAAGAAATTAGCCGAAAAGGGGTTAGTGGATTATATTAAATATCAGGGGGTTACTTTAACAGAAAAGGGTAGGCAAACTGCAATAGATATTGTGCGTAAACATAGATTATGGGAGGTTTTCCTCGTTGATAAACTCAATTTTAAGTGGGATGAGGTGCATGATGTTGCCGAAGAACTTGAGCACATAAAATCAGTTGATTTGATAGAAAGATTAGATGAATTCTTAGGCTTCCCAAAATCAGATCCTCATGGAGATCCCATCCCGGATAAAAACGGGCGGTTTGCTAAAACTCAGTTTATAAAATTAATCGAGTTGAAGATTGGCGATAGCGGCACAATTACAGGGGTAAGCCAGCATACTTCGGCATTTTTAAAACACCTCGAAAAATTAGGCCTAACGCTGGGCAAACAAATAGAAATTTCTGATGTTACGGATTTCGACGGTTCGGTTGAAATTTTAGTCAACGAAAAACAAATTAACATTAGCAGAGAAGTGGCAAAACATATTTTAATAAGTAATAATGGCAAAAACTGAATCGTTAAGTGAGGTACATCAGAGCGTAAATACCGATAAGCGAAAAGGTTGGCGTAGAATTTTATCTTTCATTGGTCCGGCTTACTTAATTAGTGTAGGTTATATGGACCCCGGAAATTGGGCAACAGATTTAGCCGGAGGAAGCAAATTTGGCTATCAACTCATTTGGGTTTTATTAATGTCGAATTTGATTGCACTGCTTCTGCAATCATTAAGTGCCCGTTTAGGTATTGTGCGAGGCTTAGATTTAGCTCAGGCATCAAAACATGCCTATCCCAGATGGGCAAATATTCCTCTTTTTGGCTTAGCACAGTTAGCTATAATTGCCTGCGATTTGGCAGAAATAATTGGAATGGCAATTGGATTGCAACTGCTTTTTGGACTGCCATTAATCTGGGGGATATCAATCACTATCTTCGATACGATATTATTACTTTTTCTATTGAATAAAGGTATGAGGGCTATGGAAGGCTTTATCGTTTCAATGGTTTTCATTGTTGGGATTTCGTTTTTGGTAGAAATGTTTATCGTCGAGCCATCGCTTAAGGAAGTTGCCAAAGGTTTTGAACCATCGTTATTAAGCGGAGATGCCCTGTATATCGCTATCGGTATCATTGGTGCAACAGTAATGCCGCACAACCTTTATCTGCACTCATCGCTCGTACAAACCAGGAAGATAGAGCGGACAAACAAAGGGATAAAAGAAGCACTAAAATTTAATTTAATAGATACAACTGTTGCCCTAAATCTGGCATTTTTCGTTAATGCAGCGATTTTAATTTTGGCAGCGGCGGCCTTTTTTAAAAATGGATTACATGAAGTAGCCGAAATCCAGGATGCCCACAAACTATTGTCTGGCATTTTTGGGCATGTTGCGCCCACCCTTTTTGCAATTGCTTTAATTGCTGCCGGGCAAAGTTCTACAGTTACCGGCACTCTGGCAGGACAAATCATAATGGAGGGACACATAAACCTTAGAATTCAGCCCTGGTTAAGGCGGTTACTTACACGTTTGTTAGCTATTATTCCTGCATTTTTTACCATTCTCCATTATGGAGATGATGCCTTAGGCGGCCTGCTGGTTTTAAGTCAGGTTGTGTTGAGTTTGCAACTTGGGTTTGCTGTTATTCCGCTTATACACTTTACATCAGATAAAAAGCTGATGAAAGATTTTGCAATAAAAACGTGGGTAAAAATTTTAGCCTGGGGAAGCGCTCTATTAATTATCGCTTTGAATGTAAAGCTGGTAATTGAAGAAATCGCGGGCTGGACAAAAGGTGCGAATTCCTGGTGGATTTACATTTTCGTACTCCCCGCAGTTATAGCTGTAATTTTGCTCTTGCTCTATGTTTTTTTTCACCCATTAATTGATAAGCGAAGCCTAAACAGACAAATGGTTCCACATGGAAACGCTCTTGATATTGGTAAAATTGATAAAATAAGCTATCAACGAATTGGCATTGCAGTTGATTTTTCTAAAAATGATAGAAACACCATCAGGCATGCGCTTATTCAAGGCGGCAAGGATGCGCATTACTACCTGATACACGTTGTAGAAACAGCAGCGGCCCGTTATCACGGAGATATTGTTATGGATCATGAAACCCAAAGCGATGCCGAAAACCTGGAAAAATATAAATTAAACTTAGCCGATTTAGGTTATGACTCCACTGTGTTTATTGGTTTTGGGGGCACAGCAAAAGCAATTGCCGACATCAGCAACAAAAATAAATTTGAGCTATTAGTAATGGGTGCGCACGGGCATAAAGGGTTAAAAGACCTAATTTTCGGTACAACTGTAGATTCGGTTAGGCACAAAGTGAATATACCCGTTTTAATTATCCGATAGATTTGAGGATTTTTTTAATTCCACCATCTCCGTTGCTGTAAACAAGTAGTTTCCCTGCCGGAGAATAAAGGTACATTGCAGGATATTGTGATGGTAGAAATGTTGGTATAAAAGTTCTGTTCTTATCTTGTAGCACTGTCACATTTGGCTTCAGGTTTAATCCCGGAGCATACGAACCAAAAAACTTTTGAACGGAAATTGATTCATCAAGTGTTACCATTAAAACATTAACGTTTTTAAATTTAGCATATGCCGTGTTAAGTTCTTTGGCTTCTCTCTGGCAATGTTCGCACGTACAATCAAACAATATAAAAAGTGTTTTTTTGCTTTGATTTATATTTACATTGGAGTATGGCTTACCATCTAATTTAAAAAATTTAAATTGTGGCAGATATGCTGGTTGTTGTGCATTTGCATTGATACAAAAAAATACGGCTAAAACTAAAAACAGATTTCTGAAATTCATACTAATAAAATAAATTCAAACTTAAATTTTTAATACCAAACAAGGGTAAATATAGTTTAGGTTTTACATAAGATGAACAAAATTACCAGGTTTTAGCTTGCGATGTTTCAATTAAAAAATGATATTAAGGCATTTTTTAAGATATTTGCAACCCGACCAATTACTGGTTTGGAAACAGGCAACTTTTTTGCCACATTAATACAATACAAGTTTTGAAAAACGACATCAATATAAAAAATAAAAGAGCTTATTTCGACTACAATTTAATTGATAAATATGTAGCCGGCATTGCGCTTTTAGGTACAGAAATAAAAGCAATCAGACAGGGAAAGGCAAACATGACCGACGCTTTCTGCATGTTTATTGGCGGAAATCTTTTTGTTCGCAACCTGCATGTTTCCGAGTATAGCCACAGCTCATTTTATCACCACGATATTAAAAGAGACCGGGCGCTTTTGCTGCAGAAGAGAGAAATTAAAAAGCTTAAAGCCAAAGGCGAAGAAAAAGGCTACACCATCGTTCCGCTAAGGATTTTTGTAAATGAACGTGGTTTTGCAAAAATTGAAATCGCTCTTGCACAAGGTAAAAAGGAGTTTGATAAACGCGACAGTATAAAAGATAGAGATACGAAACGCGAAATGGATAGGGCAATGAAACGCTAGTTGTAAATGGATTAAAATATTTCAGGTTTTAGCTCTTTAATGATTGCACTAATTTCACCAAGCCTGGTCGCCAACAAGTGGAACAAACCGAAAGGTATCTAAAACGATTTTCTCATAATCTGTTTCGCTTACCCTTAAAACTGTGACCATTTTTTGTGTTTTTTCATCGCCAACCGGAATTACAAGAATACCGCCAACCTTAAGTTGTTTTAACAGTATTTCGGGTACAAGCGGCGCACCCGCGGTAACAATTATTTTATCGTAAGGAGCGTTTTCGGCAATTCCTTTTGAGCCATCTCCGCAATAAAACGTTGGCTTATACCCCATTCCCGGTAAAACCTGAACAGTACGGTTGTAAATATTTTCTTGGCGCTCTATCGTAAAAACTTTGGCGCCAAGCTCCATTAAAATACAGGTTTGATAACCCGAACCTGTACCAATCTCTAAAACCTTTTCGCCTTTTTTAATGTGTAGCAATTCGCTTTGGTAGGCAACGGTATAAGGTTGAGAAATAGTTTGTCCGTCACCAATCGGAAAGGCAATATCTTTGTAAGCCTGGTTCCAGAATGTTTCATCAAAAAAGAAATGGCGTGGAACTTTTCCAATAGCTTTTAAAACATTTTCATCTTCTATGCCACGCGATTTTAACAACTCTACAAGCTTCTTTCTCGCTCCTCTTTCCCGGTAATTATCAACAAATTTATAGGCCATGAAGTTTCAAAAGTAGGTTTTTAAAGTGGTGATACAAGGTAAAAAATTTATTCTTATTGTAAGTAACAGAAAATCAAAACCAAAAATATTCAGGCCTCATTTCTACCTGATAATATATTTGTTCGTTATTGAGAATTATTTCTACTTTTGAAAACCGGCATTTATTTATAACCGGAACATCTATGAAAAAAGTATTACTAAGTGCTGTTGCTCTCCTATTAACTTTATCATCCTTCGCACAATCCAGTGCCGATTATAACTATTCAATTGGTGTAAGAGCATTTAGTATGATGCAATTACCAAAAATTTTAAACCAAACCAATACTCAGGATTATACAAAAATGTATGCCAATGGCGCCCTGGTAAAGTTCAACGATAATCAAATAAGCTATCGCATTAGTGGAAATTATTATCGTGATAACATTGAATTTAAAAATACATGCGAATCTTGCCAGATTGCAAAAGGTAAAGTAACTGACTATTCTGTTAAAATCGGATTCGAAAAAAGCTTTAACTATTCACGCGTTCAGCCTTATTTTGCGTTTGATTTGGGCTATCGCTCTAACCGTTTTACCGGAACGCTAGCTGACGTAAACCCTACAACGAACAGTGTAATTCAAAATGCAGATGCCAGTAAAAACGGGTTGGTAATAACTCCATCTGTGGGCTTAAAAATTAATATCCTTTCCACCTTATGCATTTTTGCTGAAAGTAATTTGGATTTCAACTATTCTTATGAGAAGCAAGATATTTCAGATCCAAATGGCGTAGGAAGGACGGTAAATACTTATCGAAAATGGGAGTTTCTCTTAAACCCGGTTTCCGCAGGCATTCAATTTAATTTCAACAGTAAAAACTAATACGGATCTACATCAATTTGTATTAAAACGCTTTTAAAATCCTTCATTGCATTAAACTCCGTGAGGGTTCCCCTTAACACATTTTTTACTTTGTGTATTGCTGTATGTTTATCAGCCTTTATGATTATTTGCTTTATATAAAGGTTTCTAACTCTACTGATTAATGGCTGCTCAGGCCCCAAAACCCGCTGCCCGAATTTCGCCTTTAGTGTTTGCGCCAAAAATAACGCTGCCTTCTCCAGAACATTAGCATCTTTATGTTTTACTGCGATAAAAATCATCCTTGAAAAAGGCGGATAGAGGAATTTTTCACGTTCGGCAATTTCATCATTATACATTCCGAGATAATCATTATCTACAACCTGCTTAATAATCCGATTGTCGGCATCATAAGTTTGTATGCAAACATTTCCCTGGTCTGCCCTTCTACCAGCCCTCCCAGCTACCTGTGCCAACAATTGATAACTCCTTTCATAGGCCCTGAAATCTGGATAACCAAGTAGCGTATCTGCGTTAATTACCCCAATAAGACTTAAATTATCGAAATCTAAACCTTTTGCAACCATTTGTGTGCCAATTAAGATATCCGTTTTTTTATCCTGAAAATCAGTAAGAATCTGCTGTAAACCATTTTTTGTCCTGGTTGTATCCATATCTAAACGTGCGATGGAAACTTCCGGGTAGAGTAATTTCAATTCTTCCTCGATTCGTTCCGTTCCAAAACCTTTTTGTTCGACATGTACTGAACCGCATGCCGGACAAATGTTTACGCTACTTTGCTGGTAACCACAGTAATGACAATGTAATTTACCACTACTTTTATGATATGTTAAACTTACATCGCAATTAACGCATTTAGGGGTGTAACCACATGTAGCACAAATAAGGATTGTAGCGTATCCCCGTCTGTTTTGAAAAAGCACAATTTGTTCTTTCTTGCTTAGTGCAAGGTCTATATCTTTAATTAAAACACTCGAAAAGTAAGAAACCATCGTCTTCCGCTTGGTTTCTTCAGCAATGCTTACCACTTGCTGATTTGGTAACTGAACCCCACCAAAACGTTGTTTCATTTCTACAAGTCCGTATTTACCATTTAAAGCGTTATAATAACTTTCTAAGGATGGTGTTGCAGAACCAAGGATAACTTTTGCACCGTGTAAATGTGCTAAATAAATAGCGGCGTCTCTCGCCTGGTATCGGGGTGCAGGGTCGTATTGTTTATAAGATGGTTCATGCTCTTCATCTACAACAATTAATTTTAAATTCTGAAAAGGTAAAAACACTGCAGAACGAGCCCCCAAAACAACTTTGAAAGCTCCGTGTTTAACTTTATTCCAAATTTCTACCCTTTCGCTGTTATTAAACTTTGAATGATAAACACCAATTGAGTTTCCGAAGTATTGTTTAATTCTTTCGACAATCTGAGTTGTTAATGCAATTTCGGGTAACAAAAACAAAACTTGCTCATCACCACGATTAATGATTTGTTCGATTAATTTAATATAAACCTGAGTTTTGCCTGAAGCTGTTACACCATGGAGCAAAACAACGTCCTTTTCTTCAAAGGCAGCAGTAATCTGACTTAAAGCATTTTGCTGGCCTTCATTTAAAGTAAAGTTTATGCTAAAATCATCATCGTGAGGAGCCAATCTGCTTACAGGTCGTTTAAATACCGTGAAAATATCTTTGTCGGTTAAAGCCTTTAGAGCTGCCGGCCCACAATTACTTTCTTCCAGAAGCTGTTCTTTAGCAATTGGAAGGCCTAGCTTATTTAATTTTAAATAGGCCAGCAAAGCATCAAGTTGCTTAGGCGCCCTATCCAAAATGGAGAAAAGTTGTTTAAGATTTTCTTCATCATTATAAAATTCATTTAAGATGATGAAAGACTTTAATAGTGGTTTATATTTTTGTATTACCTCCTCAGCAACAAGAATAAGTTCCTTATCCAGCAGGTGATTTATAATCGGATATATTGTCTTCTGTCCAAGTAGTTTGGAAACATCGTTTACTGTAAGTTTTTGTTGTTTTTTTAATGTATTTATGATGATTTCTTCCTTTTCGGAAAGTTCTGCTGAATCATCAAAATCATCGCGAAGAATTAAAATAGTTTCGCTAGCCAGTTTCAAACTCGCGGGCAAAGCAGCAGTCATTACATCGCCCTCGTTACACATGTAATATTCAGTCATCCATGACCAGAATTTAAGCTGAGTGGCGGTAACTGATGGAGATGAATCTATAACATCTAGAATATACTTTGCTTCGTAAACAGTTGGCGGAACAGTTGTTATGCTACAAATTAATGCGGTATAAATTTTATGTTTTCCAAACTGAACAACTACTCTTTTACCAATTTCGATTTGATTATTTAATTCGAACGGCACACGATAAGTGTAGTTTTTTGCCAGAGATAAAGGCAAAATAACTTCAACAAAAAGTGTTTCTCTTTCTGTAAAAATATCTGGTTCAAACTCGTTCATTATTTATCTTTAAAGGCAGCAAAGAACAACATTATCCATCCTAAAACGAATAACAACCCACCTATTGGGGTAATTGGCCCCAATACATCAACAAATTGAAGGTGTAAAATACTTCTGGTGGCAAGTAAATATAACGACCCAGAAAAGAGTAGAATTCCAAAAGTGAAACAAAAATAAGCAATATTAATTAACTTGTTTCTATAACGGGCAAATGTAGAAAGGTAGAGAAGCGCAAATGTATGATAGAATTGATAATCAACCCCTTTCTGCCAGATTTCTAAAGATGGAGCATCTATTAAAGCTTTTAAACCATGTGCACCAAAAGCACCCAATAAAACAGCAACGGCACCAAAGAAAGAAGCAGTAAGAATAATACGTTTGTTCATATAGTTTTAGCTTAGAGCAATTGCTAAATTAATAAATTGAGTAAGAACTTCGTACAAATGGATGTAATAATTTAAATTTGTTCACAAACAGATGAGAAAAATTTTAGTTCTAGTAATTGCATTGATAACAGGTGTTGGCTTTTTAACATACCTGTATTTTTCCAAATTAAACAATGAGAATAATGCAAAAGACTTAGCTCTTCAATCGGCTACAAACAATGCCGCAATTATATTTGCCTTTCAAAATGACAAAAGCTTTTACCAAATTATAGAGGGGCAGACTTTGCTTCAGCAAGTTTTAGGAAAAGAAAAAATGAGGCTCTTGTATAGTTTGAAAGCTAACATCATTAATGATAATGTTTTAAACAATTATTTCGCAGATCAACAGGTTTACCTAAGCATTTTGCCAGATAACAATAAACAAATAAATTTTTTAGTAACCATCCAAATTCAGGAAGGAAAGAATTTTACACAGTTTTATAATTTCCTCAGGAATAAGCGATCAGTTTCGAAGGTTGTGGATGAAGTTTATTCCATAAAATTTAATGATAGTACAAGTTTTTTTGCTGGTGTGCAAAATCAGGTGCTTACCATTTCTACTTCAAAAAAACTAATTGAAGATGCAGCCGTAAGATTAGAAGAAAATCCCTTTACTGACTATATAAAACAAACTAACTTACTGAATAAAAACGTGTTGGCTCGTCTATACATAAACTATAATCAGGCGCCAATGCTAATAAAAAATATATTGGCAGGCAATATAAATGGCGAGCTAAGTTTCTTTAACAATCAAAATAGTTTTGCAGCCCTAAACTATAATTTCAGTAAGGAGAAAATACTCTTTAATGGAAACACGGAATTAAAGGCATCAGACAATTATTTAAAACTCTTTGAAAATATCCCTCCACAAAATATAAGTGTTACTAATTTGTTGCCAGATAATACCGCAAACTATAGTTTGTACGCCTATGATGACTATAAAAAGTGGTTTAAAAATTTAATTTCGCTACAGCTGGCTAAGAATGAAAACAAAAAAGCAACCGATGTAATTAGTGGCGTTAAAAATGAATACAGAGTTGATTTAAATGCAGTTTTTGAGCCTTATGTAAAAAATCAGTTTATTGCTTTTCAGTTAAGTACAACCGAAAAACTAGGGGCAATCGCCCTAACTAACGGAGAAAAAGTTAAACAACTTCTTTTAGATGTGAGCGGTGATTATACTGATGAAATTAAAATATTTAAATCATCGGATATACTTTATACCTTCTTTGGAGAACCTTTTAAAAAGTTTCGCCGCCCTTATTACACGATAATTGATAACTACCTGGTTTTCGCCAATAACGCCAGTACCGTACAGTCATTTTTAAATAGTTACAAAAACAACAAGCTCTTAATTGAAGTATTTTCTTATCAGGATGCTATAAATCAGCTTTCTGCTACATCAAACATTGGTTACTACATTAACTCGAAGAATTCTGCTGATATATTTAGAAATAATGTACTAAAACCTTACTACAAACATTTAAGAGCTGATAGTGGCTTAAAAAGCTTCGATACTTTTTATTATCAAATGAGTGCCGATAAAAACAAATTTATCACTAACATGCTTTTAAACAAATATTTAAAAACCGAAATACCAGACTCACTCACCAACCGTTAATATCAAAAACCGAAAACGCCAGCTAAATGAAGAAACTTCTACTTGCCTTAATATTATCGCTCACTTTTACGATTTCTTTTGCTCAACAATATGCGCTTTTTGGCACAAAAACAATGTTCGATGCATTTGAAAATCCGTCTCAAAAGTCTTTCACACTGGATTCTTCCAGAAGATTTTCGTCAAACTTCTTTCTACCCTATTTTGGCGTAAATGGTGCAAACCGTGGTGATGCAGAACCTGTTATAAGAAGAATTTTAGTAGATGGTGTTAATGATACCCGAACTTTACCTATTGGTGAGGGTGCGCTGAATCATTTTTATGAGAACAGCAATGTGTATGTGTTAACCCTTCGCCTATTTCAGTCTTACAAATACCAAAAGGAAATGGGTTTTGCTTGGCAAATAAGGTCTGATGCTCAGATAGATTACACCAATGAAACCATCGCCATTTTTGATTCGTTTACCAGGTTTCCGCAACAAACTCAGTTAAACAATATTTTTAATACCAAAGGTTATCAACAAACCTACCATCAATTTAGCTTTACTTATCGAGAAAACTACAACAAAAGATTAGCTTTCGGTGTTAAAGCGAGTTTATTAAGTGGTGTTGCATATAATGATTTAAATATCTCTGATTCCTATTTACATGTCAACCCGGAAACGAACTCTTTAAACATTCGCCTTGCGGGAAACTATTCAAGTAACTTTAATAATGAAAACAAAATAAACCGCAATACAATAATACCGACATTTAGAAACCCGGGACTATCAATAGGTTTTAGCACAAATTATACCACAAAAAAAGGCTTGTTTTTAATGGCAAATATAAAAGACCTGGGTTTTATCTGGTGGAGACATAATACGAATAGCACATCGGTAAATGCTGATAAAAGAATAGAAGATATTGCATTTAACCAGGATTATGTTAACAACCAGATAACAGATATTTTTGAACTTTCTGAAACACCAGACAAATTTCTGGCAGCGACGAACGCAAAAGCTGATATTTATATTTCAAAATCGTACGGATTGTATACACCGGCGCTGGCAGTATCCAAAAATCTCTTTTACAGAGGTGGTGATATCGCCTTCATTAATACGTTTAAGTATAATAATTTCTCAGGAAGCGTAACACCTCTTTACAACTTAAATAACATATTTATGGTTGGTTTGCAGGGTAAATACCAGACACCAAATTTTGAAATTTTTATGGGCACTGATAACCTGGTTTCTACTGCCAAAACCGCTAGAAACGTTATCAAAAATGATTACACCATTGGTAGTGGCCCAAATGCCGCCTCTTTTTACATGGGCGTAGGAATTAAGTTTGGCAATGTTGTTAATCATCCTCAATTTAGCGATGTAATGCCGGGCATAAACGATAATGAGGGAGGAAGCTTTTTTAAAAATCTTTTCTCAATTTTTAAAAGAAAGTAATTAATTAAATCCTCTTCTTTGGCTGTGTTAAAACAAAATCTTTAAGATAAAATGGCTCAAAATAAGCCACATCTTCAAAAGTTTTGTTAGTAAAGGCATTTTCTGCCAATACAGACATATTACCCGCCGAATTAAAATTTGCATCAACAAATAATGCGTTTGGGTGCTTCAAAGTTTCAGCGCATTTTGCTGCCCCATCACCAAGAAATGTTATTTTGTTGCTCTGCAATAATTCCGAAAAACTATTTTCATCTATAATCTTGGCCGAGGTAGACTCAATCGAATTTAATTCCGAATCAAAAACTGCAGTGTAAACCTCCATTCTCCTGGCATCAATCATCGGACAAACAAATCCATTATAACCCGGATTTTCGCTTAAAAAACCTGCTGCCATCATTTTTAGTGTTTCAATTGCAATCAAAGGTATTTCCAAGGCATAACAAAGGCCTTTTGCAGTAGAAACGCCAATTCTTAAGCCGGTATAAGAGCCCGGCCCTTTACTTATAGAAACGCCATCCAAATCATTATAATTTAAGCCCGATTTGTTTACGACTTCATCAATAAATAATGTAAGGTTACCCGCATGGAGATTCTGTCCACGCTCTTCTTTTACCGATACAATTTTTCCATCTACTGATAAAGCAACAGCGCAAACAGCGGTAGCAGTTTCTATTAAAAGTAATTTAGCCATAAAGCAAAGGTAAAAATTAGAAATGTTTTAATACAAAAGTATGTATTTATGGTACAGGATCATGACCATGTTTTCCCCACGGATGACAACGACCAATACGTTTTAAAGCCATCCAACCGCCTTTAAATGGCCCGTATTTTCGTATTGCTTCAATTCCATACTGGGAACAGGTTGGTGTAAATCTGCAATTTGCCCCAAGCATTGGCGAAATAGCATATTGATAAACTCTTATCAAGCCTAAAAAAAACCAACCGAATATTTTATTTATCAGTTTCATCTGGCAGAATTAAGCTATGAAAACGTTTAAATGTTGCTATTAATTTCTTCTCAATAAATGAAAATTCATATTTATCCTTCCCAACAAACTGAATTGAAAATAGCAGCAATCCCTTGGCTGCCGGAAGCTTTGTGTATAAATTTTGTTGTTTATTAAGGCGATAGGCTTCGCGAATGCGACGTTTAAGCAAGTTGCGGTCAACTGCTTTTTTAAACCTTTTTTTTGGAACATTAATTACAACCTGAGCCAGAAATTCTGTTGGAGAATCGATAAAGATGTAAGAAACGCGAAATGGGTATAATAAAAAAGAAGAACCGTTTTTAAACAGCAGATCTAAATGTTTTCTGCTGCATAACCGTTCTTCTTTCCTGAATGTGTACATATATTTTTGATTGATAATTGCAGATTTTGATCTGCCGATTCCGGTTTCCCGGAAAAGCAATCAAAAATTATGCTTTATGCTTGCGTTCGTCAGAAACTGTTAATCTTTTTCTTCCTTTAGCACGACGTGATGCTAATACTCGTCTGCCGTTAGCTGTTGCCATTCTTTCGCGGAAGCCGTGTTTGTTTCTTCTCTTTCTTTGCGAAGGTTGGTATGTTCTTTTCATGACTGTATATTATCTTATTGTAATTTCAAAATTAAGAGGTGCAAATATAAAGCGATTTCTCTACAATTGCAAGTCTGTTTAATTTTTATTTTTTATTAAGGCAAATGTAATAATTCTTTTTAAAATATGATTTGGGATAACAAATCCTCTATAAGCCCAAAGCAGCTTTTAATTTTACATAACCTGTTTTACTTACGGGTAGCCAAATATCTGATTTTAACAATACAACGTAACTATCTTTCTCTTTAAGTTCAATTTTAGTTACCTGAGCGAGGTTAATAATATATGAGCGATGTATTCTTATAAATTGTCCGGCATCAAGCGTTTGCTCAAAAAATGCCATCGTTTTATTTTTATAAAAGGCACCTTCAGCCGTACTTAGTTTTACGTAATCGTCATCAGCTTCAAAGTAGTTAATGTCGGCAACGGGAATTATTTTAATTACACCATCTTTCTTTACCACAACCCTATTATTTTGCGCCGGACTCATTGCGGCCGCATCCAAAACAGCTTCGGTATTTTCTGTCTGGTTTAGCCTTGATGGTAATTTTTTAATCGCTGCATCAAACCTTGCCTTATCAATCGGTTTAAGCAAATAATCTACCGCATTTACCTCGAAAGCTTTAATAGCATATTCATCAAACGCTGTTGTAAAAATTACAGCAGGTTTATCTTCTACTAACTCCAGCATTTCGAAGCCACTAATTTTTGGCATTTGTATATCCAAAAAAATTAAATCAGGCTTGTGCAAAGTTATTGCTTTCAAACCCTCAAAGCCATCGCAGCATTCTGCAACAACTTCTATTTCCTGATGTTCTGAAAGGTAAAACTTTACAATATCCCGGGCTAATGGCTCATCATCAATTAGTATAGTCCTTATCATTTTTTTGAGGAATTTTTAGGGTCGTAATATATAAATTATTTGCCTCAATTTCTGTTTGCAATAAATGGGGATTTGCGAACAAAAGATATAATCTTCGTTTAATTGCCGTTAAACCAAACCCTGTTCCGCCTGTTGCGCTCATTTCCGGATCGAACGGATTTTGAACCTTTAGATGTAAAACATCCTGTTCAACCGATACATCTATTTTTATCGTAATCGCCGAAGATGTATTGTAAAGACCAAATTTTATTGCATTTTCTACAATAGGTTGCAACAAAGTTCCTGGCAAACATAAGTTAAGTGTATCTTCTTCAACATTAACTTCAATATTTAAACGATGACTAAAACGAACCTTTTCAATATCTAAATAAAGTTGAATATATTCCATTTCTTCATCTACCGAGACCCACAGCTCATCATCTCTTTTTAAAGTTCCTCTCAAAAACGAAGCTAGTTTAGTAATCATCACCCCGGCTTCTTTTGGGTTAACCATTGTAAGTGCAAATACGGAATTTAAGCTATTGAAAAGAAAATGTGGCTGCAATTGATGTCGAAGCTTATTTAATTCAGCTTCCTTAGCAAGGTTTTGAGCTGTCAAAAGCCTTCCCTGGGTTTCAGATTGTTCTTCTAACCTGTACCACAATATATTTGCTAAGGCGCACCATGCCAAGCACATAAATGATAACAGTCCTCTAAATGAGAAGGAAAAACTGTAGAAATCCTGATACTCTTTAAAGTCTGCATATAGGTATAATAATGCGTATTTGGCCATAAAAATTATAACAACAGTTAGGGCGAGGGTAATTATCAAAACATATAAAATACGTTCATTTTTTGGTTGATAATAGCCAAGCATGTTGCTTACGCTAATACAAGCAGCGGCCAGCAAAAAGTTATTTATAACACTATCTGTAAATGAAATTAACCATGAAAAATTAACAACATAGTGAAGCCCGAGCGCACACAAAACAGTCCATGCAATGGCTATAATTAAGGCCGTTTTCTGAATTTGAGGTACTGATAAAGGTCTTGTTGTCAAAACTTATTTATTTAGTTTAGTTAAAATTGTAACTCTGTATTTTAATTTCTTCAAATAAGCTTCAACAGATTCGGGTTCTAAAACCTTTGAACTTACTTCTACCCCATCAGTTGGAAACTCTATTTCCGATATTCCTCCAACATCAATAAAATCGTAGATGACTTTTTCACCCATGCAATTTTTGAAAGAAGAATTATAGCTTAAGGCTAAAACTCTAGCCTTATTTATTGCTGCGATTATTGTTTCGGCTGTGATTAATCTTATTTGTTCGTTAAATTGTGGCGAATGAATTCCTTCGCCACAAGTAACCCGATAAATAAAGTTAACTGCAAACCATTTCATTTCTAAAAGCTTTTAATCTCTATTCCTCCAAACAATACGGTTCCATCAATAATTAATGTTTTTTGTATCTCTCCTGTTTGCATTAAATGGCCTCGTTTATCTTCAATACTTCCAAATATTGGTGTTCCATTGGTTTTGATTATCCAGTTTGGTGGAACTATCAGCTTAACCCCACCAAAAACTGCAGTAATATCAAACACGGGGCTTTCTGTAAAATCTGCTTGGGTTAAGTTTATATCGGCACCACCAAAAACAACAGTTATGTCTCCACCTTTAAAATTTTTAGAATACACAACCTGATTACTGGCGCCAAAAACAGCTGTTGCTTCTACAAAATCCTGGCTGGTGGAATTTTTAGTCTGGCCTGTATTTAAATTATCATTGCCATTATTAAAAGTATTGTTAAAGCGACTTCTTCGGTTTAAAAAATCACCTTTAGGTTTTATTACCAAATAACCGCCTAAAATTACCAGCCCAATGCCTAGAGCATATTTCGAAGCATCAAAATCTAATCCTGTGATATCATCGATAGTATAATAAGAGCCAATTAAAACCATAATTAGCCAGCCGGCACCTTTAAAATTTCTTCTCACACCAACAAAAATCCCTATTACAATTAAAAATGTATGCCAGCTAAATACCCAGTGCGGAATATCAAAACCCATATTATCGAGTAGAAAAGCCAGGCCTATTATTACGATTACCAAACCGCTTAACATTCTGCCAGAGCGATTAGTAGTTATATTATTATTTAAATTTTCCATTTGTGCAAATATTAATATACAAAAGTATTTATAATGAATGGATGTGTATATAATTCAGCTCCCAAAAAAGGTTAAAAATCGGTAAGTGTGCGTATTTCATCGGTGAAAAATATTTTAGTATTTTGACGGCATGAAATATTCTTTGCTTATTATCGCATTAATTACAACAACAACACTTTTTGCACAAAATAATGGTGATAATTACAAAATTTATGATGTTAAGAAACAAAAGCTTATCGTTTTGGATGATATTATTGCCGACATGGATAAGGCAGATGTATTATTCTATGGCGAAGATCACAACGATTCAATCGGACACTATCTGGAAGCAGAAATCTTTAAAAAACTTAACGAAAAGTATCCAAAAAAAACAGCTCTAACTTTAGAGATGTTCCATACCGACGTACAGCCCGTAATTGATGAGTATTTATCAGGATTAATAGCTGAAAAAAACTTTATTAAGGAAGGCCGTGCATGGCCGAATTACAAAGATTACCGCCCCTTAATTGAATATGCAAAAGAAAACAAAATTGAAGTTATCGGAGCAAATGCAGCTACAAGATACAGCAATGCCGTAACAAAAGATGGTTTAGATATTTTAAAAAAATTTCCTAAAAACACCGCTCTATTCCTTCCTCCACTACCTATTGATACTGCTAAAGGTAGGTACAACGAAAAATTTGCCGAAACAATGGGCGGCCACAGCATGGGACCAATGAAAATTTATCAAACTCAAAATCTTTGGGATGCGACAATGGCCTGGTTTATTGCAAAATTTATTAAGCAACACAAAGGGACTAAAGTTTTGCAGCTAAACGGGAGGTTTCATAGCGATGAAAAACTAGGCACAGTAGCTAAACTTCGAAAGTATGAACCAAACCTTCAGATTTTAAATATATCTTCTTTCTCTGATGCCAGTTTTAATAACCCAAACTGGGAGAAATTTAAAAATCTTGGAGATTATATTATACTAACAAACCCTGAAATTAAAAGAAGTTTTTAAACCAAAAAGGTTCACAAAAAAATGCCCCCAAGTAGTATCCACTTTTGGGGGCAGTCTAAATTGTGAACTTTTTTTATGCCCTGGTTTTAAGCAAATCTCTTATTTCTGTAAGTAGAGTTTCTTCTTTAGTTGGTACAGCTGGAGCAACTACAGCAGCAGCCTCTTCTCTCTTCTTCATTTTATTTATGGCCTTAACCATAAAAAAAACAACTAATGCGAGGAGCAAGAAGTTAATCGCAACAGTAATAAAATTACCGTATGCAAATATTGCCGCATCAGGAGCAACTTTTTTAGCGTCAGCCAAAGATGCACCTTTAGGAATAAGTTCCGAACCTTTTCCCATAGCAAAATATATGCTGCTAAAATCTGGTTTACCAACCATTGCCGCAACTATTGGCATAATTAAATCATCAATTACACTGGTAACAATTTTCCCGAAAGCACCTCCAATGATTACACCGACTGCCAAATCGAACGCGTTGCCCTTAATGGCAAATTCTTTAAATTCTTTTACAATACCCATAGTTTAATTAAGTTTAAAATGGTTTGTAACGAAATTAACAAACATTAGGTTGCAAACAAACGTTTATCGAAATATTTTAACCAAATTATACAAAGCATTGATGTCAATTCTGAAGAATATCTGAGATGATTTGTTTATTTTTGCCGTACCCTTTTATATAAAATATGTTAAAGCAACACCTACAACAAAAACTATTACAAAAATTATCTCCCCAGCAAATACAATTTATTAAGTTGTTGCAGGTTCCTACTGTTGCTTTAGATACCAGGGTTAAAGAAGAATTAGAAGAAAATCCGGCACTTGAAGATCCTAGTTTAATGACAGCGGATGAGCCTAAGGGTGAATATGATGATTTAAATGATGGTCCGGATGATTATGAAAAATCATCGGATGATAACAGCATGGATGAGTTTAATGTAGACGACTATCTGCAGGATGATAACACCAACGATTACAGCACAAATTACAATAATGGAGATGATGATGAGGAGAAAAAAGAAACGCCTATTGCCATCGAAAGTACCTTTTTCGAAAGCCTACAAGAACAATTAGATTTAATTCCGCTTTCTGACCAGGATTTTATTATCGGGAAACAAATTATTGGCAGTTTGGATGATGACGGCTATTTACGCCGCCCGTTAAGCTCAATGATTGATGACCTGGCTTTCTCTCAAAACGTAATGGTTGAGGAAGAAGATGTTTTAGAAATGCTGAGACTTATTCAAAGCTTCGATCCTCCGGGAATTGGTGCAAGAGATTTGAAAGAATGCTTATTAATTCAATTAAAAAGAAAAGATGCATCCAACCCGATCATTGTTAAAGCAATGAATGTTGTAGAAAACTATCTCGATGAATTTACCCGAAAACATTACGATAAACTAGAGAAAAGCTTAGGCCTTGATAGCGAAGAATTGAAAGAAGTTGTAAATGAAATTCTTCGTTTAAACCCAAAACCAGGCGATGCAAACCAGGTAACAACAAAGCAAATGCAAATCATTCCTGATTTTCACATCAGTAATAATGATGGTATTTTAATTTTGACGTTGAATTCAAAAAATGCGCCGGAGCTGAAAGTCAGTCGCTCTTACCAGGAAATGTTCGAACATTACGATAAAGCTTCAGCAAAAGATAAAAAATTAAAAGAAGCTGTGCAGTTTGTTAAGCAAAAGCTAGATTCGGCAAAATGGTTTATCGATGCAATTAAACAAAGGCAACAAACGTTGCTAAAAACCATGAATGCGATAATGCATTATCAGTATGAATATTTTTTAACTGCCGATGAACGTAAAATGCGGCCAATGATTTTAAAAGATATTGCTGATAAAATCGACATGGATATTTCTACAGTATCGAGGGTGGCAAACTCGAAATATGTTCAAACAGAATTTGGCACTTTTCTATTGAAATCTTTCTTTTCTGAAGCCATCCAAACTGAAAATGGTGAAGAGGTTTCTAACAAAGAGGTTAAGAAAATTCTTGAGGACTGCATTGGGAATGAAGATAAACGCAAACCACTTGCAGATGAGAAACTAACCGAAATACTGAAAGACCGGGGTTACAACATTGCCAGGAGAACGGTTGCTAAATATCGCGAGCAAATGAATATTCCGGTTGCAAGATTGAGAAAAGAGCTTTAAAAGTATTTCCAGCTTATATTTTAGTGTTTAAAACGCTTTCGCCAATAAACCAGACTACCACATTTTTATGTATGATGGAACTTTGTAAATATTATTAAGTAATAAACCCAGAACAATTTCGTGGCTCCCATTGCTTACCGTATTTAAATCTGAAGTTGTAAAATCGTAAGAATAGGTCAGATTTACCATTTTTCCAATGTTAAACCCAGCCATTGCCGAAAAGGAATCGTCTTTTCTGTAGCTACCACCCAACCAGATTTTATCTTTAAAAGCCAGCTTCATATTAAGGTCGTATGAAACCGGAGCTGGCTGTACATATTTTACCATTACCGATGGAATTGCAGCAATCTCATCATCTAAAAAGAATTTGTAACCTGCTGTAGCAAAGAAATGCGGCACCTCTTTACCCAAGTTATAATTTTCGGAATTTGTAAAGCTTAATTTCTGAGAAAGCACCTGTTGGGCTGATATTCCTGCAAACACCCTTGCTCCATATAACCAGACACCAACGCTAAGATCTGGCTTTAGCTGACTAACAATTGCATTTGAAAGCGCCGGATCGGTTTGGCTATCGGGAAAAGTTAAAGAATTAACATCCAGTTTAATACTTGATATACCAGCAGCGGCACCAACTGACAAATTAAAATTATTGCTTAACTGCAGATGATAAGCATAAGTCAAATTCGCATCTAATCTGGATAGCGGACCTGCTTTATCCTGAACTACAGTGACACCCATGCCATGATGCGCAGGAGAAGAAGTATAATTTTGGGTATAATTTCTATCCATTGGGTCTCCGGTTTGTTCCGGAAAAGAGGTTAATGCGTTACTCCAAAGATGATTATCACCCAACGCCCAGTGCGCCGAAACGAAAGATGTTTGTGGCGCATCGGTAATACCCGACCATTGTTTCCTAAAACCCGCTTTGAAATCAATATAATTTTCAATCCCAGAGAGTGCAGGGTTTAACAAATACTGATTAAATATATATTGAGTGTATTGCGGTTTTTGCTGGCTTAATGCTTTCAAACTTACAAATAGCGACAGGAAAATAATTATATACTTTTTCAATTTATCTGATTATGGTTAAGGGTCCGGTTACTGTTTTTCTGCCGTTTCTTGGGTTGATAAGATAATAATAAACTCCCACAGGTAAAGGTTCATTTTGATAATTACCATCAAAAGGAACTTTATACCCGTTACTAAAGAAAACTTTCATCCCATTTCTGTTAAAAACTTCGATAGTTGCATTCGGATAGCTTTCTAAATATTTAATATTCCAAACATCATTAACGCCATCACCGTTAGGTGTAAACGAATTTGGAGGTACTAAAGCTTGTAAAACCTTAACCAATACATTTCGTGTTACCGTACATCCTTCATCGGTGGTGGCCAAAAGCTTATACTCTGTGTCTTTTTCTGGTGCTGCTACCGGATTCAACACATCATCATGATCTAAGCCAAGTGATGGTGTCCATTTATAAGTTAAGCCTGAACCCTCTGCAGTAGCAGGAATTTTAACTTCTCCGCCTGAGAGAATGTACAATATTGGTTCTACGTCGGCTTCCGGAGATTTATAGACATTAATGGTTTTGCTGATGAATGCTATGCAACCATTATCAGGTGTAAAAGTGTAGGTGATTATATGCGGGCCGACACTTACGTTTCTTGGATTAAAATTCCCCAAAGCATCTATCCCATCTCCGGAATAAGTTCCAATTCCTGCAATTTGTGAGGTTTCCTTTGCCTGATTAATTATTACCGAACCATCATTTTGGCAGGCTGCCGGAATATCAGCAAACTCTAGTATTGGTGATGGCTTTAATGTGATAACTTTTGATATTTCTTCGAAACAGCTTTCTCCTGAGTATGCAACTAAACGAATTGTATAATTTTTACTACTATTGCCACCAAAGGCTGTATACGTTAAATGAATATCAGCGTTGGTTGGATACATTAGTGTCTCAAATTTCTCTGGTTCGTTTATAAAATCTTTATAAATAAGAATTTTAGTGATTTTCCCAACAAATGCGGCAGATGAATTATTTATTACAACATCTTTATTACTACACAAATTACTTTCATTCTGAATACTAAAATCTGCTTTTTGAACAGCACCATTTACAACAAAATTATGTGTTTGTGTAGTTACACAGCCATTAACATTCGTAATTTTTAAGGTAACGGTATATGCGCCAAAGTTTATGTATTTATGTTTTCCATCTTTATCTGTTGATATGTTTGGATTAAGCGCTGTCGAGGCATTGTCGCCAAAATTCCATTCATAAGTAAATATACCAGTACCACCCGCGGCATCTATTGATTTATTAACGAATACTGCAAAATCGTCTTTTAAACAAACATCTGGTGTTGTAAAATCAGCAACTGGCAAATCGGTAACGGTAACATTTTGTGTAAACGCAACGCTAACACATCCTTGTGCTGATGTTGTTGTTAGCTTAACCGTATATTTTCCGGTATTCTTATACTGATAATTAAAAGGTGTTTTATCTGTTTTATTAATTATGGTTCCATCGCCAAAATCCCAACTCCAATTTGTAATTGTATTCGGACTTTGAGTTGAACTGATTGAAGATTGATCGGTTACCAGATAATCAGTATTTATACAAGTATTTGCAGCTGCAATAAATTGTGAAACCGGCAAGGGAAATATTTTTACAACTTTAGTAACTACATCAGAATAACAGCCTGTTCCTGACTTTACAGACAGCGTAACGGTATAGGTTCCTTCTGCTGCGTATTGATGTTTAGGGTTCTGGTCTGTTGAATTTGAGCCATCGCCAAAATCCCAAATCCAATTCGTAACTGCAAAATCTGCAGAGTTTGATATACTTTTATCAGTGAAGGTTAAATCAGATTTCGCACAGCTATTTACCGCAACATCGAAATTTGCTGTTGGTAAGTTATATATCGTAAAAATATAGTTAGTTTCTAAATCGCCACTCTGACAATTTGTAGCGTTATTTGGAACGTGGGCAACTACGTTTAAATGGTAATCGCCAGTTGTTGTGTAAACTTTGTTAACAGGATATTTGTACACATAAACAGTTTGTCCGTTAGTTGTTTTAACCTCAGGAGTAGGATTTAATGTAATATCGGGTGTTCCACCATCCAAAGTCCAGGTAATTTTATCTGGTTGATATGGAAGATTAACTTTAAAATCAATTTGCTGACCAACACAACCGTTTGGACTTTCCTCGTTTTTGGCCTCATTAACAACCGTTAAATAATTGTTAGATGAAAGATTAGTTCCAGCAGAGTAAGAATAAGATTCAGCATTTCCGAAACCGTAAGCGATGGCATTAAAACCATCATCAGCTGTTAAAGTTAAACTTTTAAATGTAGAATTATTGGATGTTCCGGTTACTGGAATTTGATTGTATGAATAAAGCGTATTGCCAGTAACTACCACCCAAGGTGTTGTTGGTGCTAAACCATCAACCTTAAAAGTAGCTGTTTTACTGGTAAGCATTAACACATTTATATATCTTTCTGCAATACTTTGAAGCGTAGAAGAAAAAACCGTAACAGCTTTGATATTAAATTCAACAGGATTAAGCATCACCATTTCGGGGTCGCCGATTACACTGGTTCCATTTACAGAAGAACAAGATTGCGTTAAAGAATATTCTGCAACGCTAATTAACTTATCCGCAGTAATAAAAGTTGATTCGGTAAGTTGAGCACTTTCAAGAAACTGGCCTTTATTTATGGTGTAAGTTTGTCCGTTATAAGTTACCTTAGTATTATCATCCTGCGCAAGAATCCTTAAAATATATTTTCTATTTGCAAAAGGCACTGCTCCATAATTTTTGCCCCAGCTAATTGTGGGATACAGTTGCTGATAAAGAGGATCTTGAGAGCCTGTACAAGCAATTGCTAAAACCGAAGAGCCTGAAAAAGCTGCAAATCGCTTACAAGAAGAAGAAGTTGGATCTGTTTCTACATAAACCCCAGTTAAATCTGTACTACCAGAAATATATTCATATACATCGCCGGCTTTTGCCAGTGTAATTGTTTTTACAGAGCCACTTTTTTCGTGCAGCAAAAGTGTTGTATTATCCTCAGCCGCTACAATTGTAAAAAAATTATTTCCGCCATTACTTTGAGTGTAATTCATTGAATAATACGTTTGACCCAAGGTTTCGTAAGGTAAAATTAATGATGCAGCAGAACGCTGGCCCGCATAAATATGTGTATAGGCGGAAACTTTTGGTTTCCCATCTGTTACTTTAATATGAATACCTCTGTTAATCAAGTTTCCATTTGCTTCAGATAAGTTAATATAAGCACTTGCTCTTGGCACATCAAACTGAATTGCTGTATTTGCAGGAATCGCTTTTGTTTCTAACCACGTACCACAACTAACAGTAACTTCAGTTGAAAATTTGGATGTTACAAAAACAGCAATATTTGCCAGATTGTTGCTCATATTTGGCACATGAGTTGGAAAAACAGCCCAGAAATCAGTTCCTTCATTAGAAACATTTTGTCCGGATGCTGAATTAAATAAACAGGAAAATAGTATAACAAAAACTAATAACGTAGCCCTTCTCATAGCTATTAGTTTACTCTGTAGTTAGTTTGCATTTTATTGAAAATAGAAAGGCAATATACTACATAAGAACTTACAACAAAAGGCGTTACTCAGAAATTAACATTTTTTTGCACACAAATACCCGGTTGATGTAATAAAATAGCAGGTTGATGTAATTTTTTTTTGATTGAATAAGTTAAATCTTATTCGTGACACTCGTTTTTTAAAATAAGATTAAACCTAAGGTAAATGTAAATACCTGGTTTAATTTATCAAAATAGAAGTTAAAGTAGCACAATATTAATTGTGGCGATAGGAAATTTGAGGTATGAAGACAACTTACTCACCGGCATTGTCAGATTGGTCGCCACTCCCAAATTTTTCAGAAAATTGCTTAGCTCTTTCATCTGCTTCAGTATCACTATGGTCTTTAGGCTCTAAATTATCATCCAGGCGATTATTCCATTCGTCTATACCATTTTTCTGGTTATTTACCGGCGTTTCAGGTTTATTTTTAGGCATTTCCATAATAATAAATTTAATTGAATAACATATTTAAAATGCTATGGTTTTAAGCTAAATCAACTTTTGCTTACTTCTTTGCATCTTTAAATTCTTTTACACTTTTACCTATTCCTTTCATCAATTCAGGAAGTTTTTTCCCGCCAAAAATCAAAAGGATTACAACGCAGATTAAGATTATTTCTATTGCAGACATATTTTTTTCTTTGAATGTACATTAAAAATAGCAATAATCAATTAAACCAGTAATGCATTTAACGTTCGCATTTTTACTTTTGGTACAGCACCGTGCCTCATAAATTCCGCAAAGCCTTTTAATTGCTTAATAGATTTTATTGCGTCGTAACCAAAAGTGCAGCTCCTTATTTTGTTTAACAGCATTGTATCGGTTTTAAACAAATCATTTTCTGTTAAAATGCCTTTTTTAAGCAAGTTTTTTATAAGCTCAGCCATTTTTCCATTTGCGTACAGATAAAGTGGCAATTTAAAAACCTCGTTGTTAAGCACCGTAAATGCTTCATTAATCCATAAAACTTCCGCTTTAGTTTTTACGGCAATTTTTCCATCTTTTATAGCTACTGAAGTTAAAAATTCTTTAGCTCTTTGCCTTGAAAGAATTCCTGCATAAGAGCCATCTCTTAATGTATAGTCGAGCCTATCAGCACAAAGCAATGGCAAGGGCTGTTCTAAAATAGTAAATTGACCAAACAATATTTGATTTACACTATAGCCATATTTTAATAATACATCAGGTATTTCAGATTTATACAAAATCTCGGCAAAAACAGTTTCGTGATAATCTTCATCCTTATTCTCGAAAACATAATCCCCAACGTGAGAGAAAGCGGTATGTGAAACATCATGAAGCAAACCGGCAATCTGCTCTAATTCTGAACCTCCTAACTTTTTAATTAACATCATTACCCCAATAGCATGTTCTAATCTGGAATGGCAGATATCAGGATTTACGAGGAAAATTGCACCACTTTGGTGTATCCCAGCCAATCTTTTTAAAGCATCAGTTTCCAAAAGCTCAGCAAAAACCTGAGGAAAGTCCATTTTGCCATAAAGTATATCGTTTACCTCAATCATATTATCAAAATTAATCAACACACAATAATACTAAAATTTTTAGTTTATTTTTAAAATTTAAATCAATTTAAGGTTATTTAAACTATTTATTTTAGCTAATATATTAACTAATAAATATTTAGTGAATGATTATTACATTAACATGATTAACAAAAATTTATATGAGAAAACAAGCTTATTATAATAGCGTTATACTTATAAAATTAGCACTATGGCAACTGCTCAACAAATTCGGACTGCTTATCTCGATTATATTTTAGTAAATAACGAGAAGCCAAAATCGGTTTACAGTTTTACTAAAAAACTAAAAATTACTGAAGCAGAATTTTACCAATTTTATGCTTCGTTTGAAAGTATTGAAAAAAATATCTGGTTTGAATTAACTTTCGAAACCATTAACACAATTAAGGAGCAAGAAGTTTGGTTTCAATATTCTGCAAGAGAAAAAATGCTCTCTTTTTTTTATAGTTATGTTGAGAATCTAAAAAATCAGCGAAGCTTCATCATTTACAGCCTGAAGAATTATACTGGTAAATTTTCTACTCCAAATATACTTGCCGGCGTTAAACCGATTTTTGAAAACTTTGCTGAAGATATTATTAATGAAGGCTTAGAAAGCGGTGAGCTTGCTGAAAGACGGTTTTTAAGCAAACGATATAAAGATGCTTTGTGGATACAATTTGCATTTATATTAAATTTTTGGATAAATGATGACAGTGATGGTTTCGAAAAAACAGATGAGGCTATTGAAAAAGGTATTAATGTAACTTTTGATTTGTTCCAACACTCTCCAATTGATAATTTATTTGAGTACGGGAAATTTTTAAGTAGGAACGGGCAGTTTAAAGAACGCATGGGGTTTTAATAAATGAAAGAGCAAAATAGTATTCCCGTAACAAAGGTAGAACGATCAGCAAAATTTGTTAAAACAGGTTTCCAGATTGGAGGAAACTATATTAAGCATTATTCAAAAAAATTGTTTAACCCAGAGTTGGATAGAGCGCAGCTTAACGAGGATAATGCGACTGATATTTATAAATCGTTAAGTGAGTTAAAAGGTAGTGCATTAAAAATAGCACAAATGCTGAGTATGGATAAAAACATACTTCCAAAATCTTACGTTGATAAATTTACGCAGTCGCAATATAATGCGCCACCTCTTTCCGGACCACTAATTGTAAGAACTTTTACGAAAAACTTCGGCAAAACGCCAGATAAAATCTACGATAGCTTTAATATAAATTCAACAAATGCGGCTTCAATAGGCCAGGTACACCAGGCAACCTTAAATGGAAAAAAACTTGCTGTTAAAATTCAATATCCAGGTGTTGGCGATAGCATTTCATCGGATTTAAAATTAGTGAAGCCATTTGCTTTCAGATTATTGGGCATGTCTGAAAAGGAATTAAATATTTACATAAAAGAGGTTGAAGAACGTTTGTTAGAAGAAACTGATTATGAACTGGAAGTTAAACGTTCAATAGCGTTTTCTGAGGCATGCAAAAACCTGAAAAATGTTGTCTTTCCAACTTATTATCCTGAAATTTCAGGTAAGCGAATTATTTCTATGGATTGGATTGAAGGTTTACATTTAAAAGAATTTTTAAAAACCAACCCTTCACAAGAATTGAGAAATAAAATTGGTCAGGCTTTATGGGATTTCTACAATTTCCAGCAGCACGAGCTGAGAGCGGTTCATGCAGATCCTCATCCCGGAAATTTTATGATTACACCTGATGAAAAACTTGGCGTAATTGATTTCGGATGTATCAAGGAAATGCCGGATGATTTCTACTATCCATTTTTCTCTTTAATCTCCACGGATGTAATTCAAGATAAAGAAAGAACAATTGAAGCTTTTCGTAAACTCGATATGATTCATAAAGATGATAATGAAGCGCAGATAGAGTTCTATTACAAATCTTATAAAGAGATGATTGAGCTATTCGCAAAACCATACATTAATGAGGTTTTCGATTTCAGTAAAAATGAATTTTTCGAGAAGTTATACGAATATGGAGAAAAAATTTCGAAAATGCCTGAATTTAAACAAGCACGTGGCGTAAAGCATTTTATTTATGTAAACAGAACCAATTTTGGTCTTTATACAATTTTACATGATTTAAAAGCAATTGTAAAAACCAATACTTATAAGCCTACAATATAATTATTAGGCGTTTTTCTTTACAACTTCAACCATATGGTCTATGTCGAAGGGCTTTTGAATAAAGTCGTCGGCTTTGCTTTCTTTAGCAATTTGAGGTAATTTTTCTGAAGTTGAGGTTAGGACTGCAGAAATATCTTCGGTTTCGGGATCTGATTTTAATTCTTTTATAATCTTTGAGCCTCTTTTACTGCCTTTAATATGGTCGTCTATAACGACAACATCAGGCTCGATTTTATCAATTTTATCGATAGGATCCGTTGATAATGATGCAGTTACATCAAACCCTTCTTCATCCAGCACCTGGTCCATAATATCAAGAATATCTTTATTATCCTGAACTAGAACAACCTTTTTCTTCATAAGAATAATCAGTGATTAATTTCTTTTAAATATAACAAAAAGAATAAATACGCAACATAACAGCATTAAATTTCAGACTATAAAAAAATTAACTACCTGTTCGTCTGCTTTTTATCGGCGTTGGTCGATTAGTTGATGATACTCGTATAAAAGGGCCGATTTAGCTGCAACGTTTTTCAAGTGTTGGCGTCATATCTTCAAACAAACAAGAAATAATAATTATCAAATTAATAAATAATTTTAAATAACAGCATTATGAAAACCTCATTCAAAAACTTAATCGTAGCAACATTAACAACAGTTGCTCTAACATCATCAATTTTCGTTGTGGGCGCAAGCGCAGGCGAAAGGAAACCTACATCGGAAGTAACTGCCCCAACTAATTTTAGAAGAGTTTCAGTTAAGGGCAATGTAGAAATTACATTAATTCAAAGACAAACAGAAGGTGTTTCTTATGCGGATGATAACGCGGGGAAAGCAAAAATTACGCAGGAAGGGAATTTATTAAAAATAGCATCTGCAGATAAAGACGTTGTAAAACTAGTGGTTTATGTTAATGATCTTTTTAGAATCGAAGCCTCCGAAAATGCAATCGTTAAAACAAGTGGCAAAATCAATTCGAAGTTTTTACAAGTATTTTTAAAGGGAAGTGCATCGGCTGATATCAATTCGAATACTGAAGGCTTATATACTGTAATTGAAGAAAATGCCGATTTGAAATTAAGCGGAGCAACCGACAACCATACCCTGGTAATGAGCAGTACCCCCAAACTAACTTTTAACAGGTTTGCTGCTTTACAAACGAATGTAAATTCTTCAGCTGCAATTATTACCGAAACAGCAGCTTTAATAAAATAAAATATTAACACACACATCTTATAAAAGCGGCAGGAATAATTCTGCCGCTTTTTATATGCTTAAACTTAAACTTCAGTATTTCTTCAGATTAGGAATGTAATTTGCCTCAAATTCCTAATCAAATGATTAAATTATTTAAGGGCAAATACGGCATTCTATTTGCATTTATACTTTATTTCCTGCTCTTTTCCTTAATTGTTAGAACATTACTTTTTATTTCATCCGCTCAGCACGCTGAGTTTACATTTTTAGAATCTGTTAAAATTTTTGTTACAGGTCTGTTTTTTGATGCCGGAACAAGTTTAATTTTAGTAATCATTTATGCATTATTTCTGGCGCTCGTTCCAGGCAGGTTTTATGCAAAAAAATGGAATAAAATATTTACACCTACTGCATTTTGTTTTTTTGTAATTATCACTTTATTTTCTTTCTTCGCAGAATTAACTTTTTGGCAGGAATTTGAAAGTAGATTTAATTTCATTGCTGTCGATTACCTTATATATACCTACGAAGTAATTCACAATATAAATGAATCTTATCCACTGCCAATCCTAATTTCAGCCATTTTAATCATAGCTTTTGCCATTACCTATCTTACCTACCGCTTAAATATTTTTAAAAGAAGTTTTGAAAATGTTATGTCATTTAAACAAAGAGCTGCAATATCTTCTTTATTAATTGTGGTTGCAATAACATTTGGCGCATTTGTAAAAAACAGCTTCGCAGAGCAGGGAAATAATCGTTATGCAAATGAACTAAGCAAAGCAGGTATTTATTCTTTTTTTGCTGCATTTAAAAACAACGAATTAAATTATGAAGATTTTTATAGCTTGATTAGTGATAAGGTTGCTTTTAATTTAGTAAGAAAAGAACTTATTGAAACAAACAGTAAATTTATTGACAACGGTTTATCAATAAAAAGATTAATTAATAGCGATAATATTGAACATAAACCTAATGTTATTACCATAACGATTGAAAGTTTAAGCGCCGATTTTTTAGCCCATTATGGAAATACACAACACATCACCCCTTTTTTAGATACAGCAGCAAATCACAGTATTTTTTTTAGCAACATGTATGCCACCGGAACCCGCACCGTTCGTGGTATGGAAGCACTTACCTTATGTATTCCACCAACACCTGGAAGCAGCATTGTTCGGAGAATGGATAATGAGCACCTTTTTTCAGTCGGCCATGTTTTTAAACAAAAAGGTTATATTAATACGTTTTTTTATGGAGGCGACGGCTATTTTGACAATATGAACCATTTCTTTGGAAATAACGGCTATAACATTGTAGACAGAGGCAGGAAATTATTAAATGAAACTTTTGATGGCTCTAGAACGATTATAAAAGATAGCGATGTAACTTTTGAAAATGCGTGGGGAATCTGCGATGAGGATATCTTTAACTTGGTTATTAAAGATGCTGATTTAAAATACAAAAAGAATCAGCTTTTCAATAATTTTATAATGACAACTTCAAACCATAGGCCTTATACTTTTCCATCGAACAAAATAAATATGCCACAAGGCACTCGCGAAGCCGCAGTTCGTTATACTGATTTTGCTATTGAGCAATTTATTGATAAAATTAAAAGCAAACCATGGTTTGAAAATACCGTTATTATTATTGTTGCAGATCACTGCGCAAGTAGTGCTGGTAAAAACGAAATCGATATCTCCAAATATCAAATTCCATGTATGATTTTAAATTTAAAAAATCAAAATGACAGGCAGATTAGTAAAATGACTTCTCAGATTGACGTTTTCCCTACATTTTGGAATTTATTAGGCTGGAGTTACACCAATGGATTTTTTGGAAAAAATGTTCTAGACCCTGGTTATAGATCGAGAGTTGTTTTAGGCACATATCAAAAACTGGTTTACATGCGAAACGACAGTCTGACGATATTAAGTCCGCAGCACAGAATAGATAATTACATTTATAACAAGCGCAAAAATGAGCAAACCAAGGCGAGTTTTCCTATAAATTTTACCAATCAGGCAATTGCCAATTATCAAACGGCTTATAAACTTTATAAAACCGGTAAATTAAAGGAATAAAAAAAAGGAACTGAGTTCATCAGTTCCTTTTTTTTATTTTTCTTTTAAATCAAGGCTCAAATCATCGGCCTTTGTATTTTCAATATCCTTACGCTTAGATTTTGATAAATACTTAACGCCAACACGCAATGCCTTTAATCCGGAAACACCTTGAAGTTCTTCCAAATCCAATTGCTCCATGTCATCATTTAAAAACCCTAAATCCTGAAGGTATTTTATATATTCGATATATTCTTTTGCTTCTTCCGCATTAAAATAAACCATAGCAATTTTATTGGGCTGCGTTAAACGCTCTGTGGTATCTTTGATTAAAACTTTATCAATACGTTTTTTTACAACTTCATATCTGATGTTATAAGCACCCTCTACGTCAAATCTGCGTTCATCATTTCTAAAACTGATATCAATTGAATTAGAGTGGATAAATACCAATTGTGTCGTTTCTAAAGGCCTTGGCATTTCACCGATTAAGCTTTTAGATAAGCGTGCTATCTCAACCATTGATGTAAGCTGCCATAAACGAATATTTTTTAAATAAAGTAAATCAAACGGTTTATTTGGCGCAATATCCTGACCGATGTAGATATCATATTCAACACCGTCGGTTCTGAATTTAGCAAAATAACATGGGTAAGAAGCTTGGAGATTCGCCTGTGCGGTCTCTAAATATTGGCTTACTTCCATGTTAATCAACTGCATTGAAACTTCGAGTTTCCGTCTGTTTTCGTAAGCTAAGCCAGTTTCCGGAAGAATCTCGGCAAAATAATCATCAACAATTTCAGCCGACTCGGGATGGTTCGCCTTAATAACCGAAAAGAATGGATAAACTTCGGCAGCCAAAAATTCGTTGAGCAACATCTCTTCATTGCTCGATGCCACATTGCTAATACGAACTATCCAATCGTTACAGTTAAAAATTAGTTTATCGATTAATTCTAAACGAACAAATTTTCTTAACCCCTTTAAAGTCTTAATAATGTTCAACAAATGAACATGCATATCTTCTTTTAAAGCCTGGTTACGTTCTGTTGTAGAGTTTCGGATATCAACGGCACCAAAAAGTGGGTACATATTTTTAAATGTTACCGTATCAATCTGCTTGTGCTTCTTATCATTATTCTGTTGGATATAATGCCAAACAGCCTCATTAAATTTCCATTGAACAGATGGTTGTAAAGCAGTAAATTTATCCATCAGAACGGCGTCCATTTTCGAGTTAAACTCTTCAATGCTGTATTGAAAAAGCTGAGCAATTAAAGGCATTGCTGGGCGTAATCTCGATAAAACTTTATCGTCTACCATTACTTCTTTACTTGAATAAACTTCTAATACACCCGCTAACTGTGTATTATAGTAAACGGGTAAAATAGAATACGAACAAACTCCGGCAGCTTTTAAAACCCTTAAAAATGGATCTTTAGACATTTGATCTTCATTAATAGAGCTCACAAAGATTGGACGAGGAGATTCCTTATATTTATCAACCAACGAATAAAAAACCTCTTCTTCCATGTTAGAAGCCTTGGCTGAATTGATAAGCATGCTTTGCGAAAAATCCTGATTATCAAATACCAGTTTGCCATTAACGGTCAAAAAAGGCATCAATCCGAATTCTAAATCACCATTTCCACTTAAGGTTTTTAGTGCGTGAATTACGTGATTATAAGCCTCTGTTTGATAGTTGTGATCTACTAATGCATTTCTGATGCCCTCAATTGCATGCTGCAAGGTAACATCTGTTATAGAAATAACACTAAAACCTTCGAAAGTAAACTTTTTTAAGGGTAAGGCTTTAACCAGATATTCAATTTCATTTCCTTCCTGAAAACGTTGAGCAAGCTCTTCAAAATTTAGCTCCGGTAAGGTGCCTTTATGTTGAATATCTATAAATTGTGTATCGTTCTGAATATTATAATATTGCGTTAATTTGTTTTCAGGATTAACGTGGGCATAAATAATTTCATTCTTCAATACCGAGGTAAAATTGTAAAATCTATCTAAAATTAAATTATAAATAAATTTCAAATGCTTCAATTCTGAAGGTTCGTTGCCATTATCTTTATTTACTTTGCTTTTAGGATCGTGATCTTTAAAAAACTGGTAAAAAGCATTTGTACTAAAGAAAATCTCGTCGGGTACAGGCGTACTTAAAGCCCAGAACAATTCATTTTCATTAGCCATTAAAGGCGTTAGAATCGTAAAAATAAGTTCTAGAGTTTCTTTATGTTTTGATAATTCTTGTGCAGTTATATTGCCAAGTAGAGCGTTTTCTTTTTCGATTTTTTCCAATAAAAATCTGTAAAACTCAGACTTAACGGTTTTTTCGGTTTTCAACCTGTTTTTCAGATAATTTACTAATGGCCTGAAAGACAGGTTTGATTCGACCTGGCAATGAATACATTCATTTTTATGTATTTGTATTACATTGGTATTCATGGGTATATGTTTGTTATAGACGTGAAATTATAGTTAAAAATAAATATTGTTTACAAAGATACAAACAGCGAAAGCCATAAATAGTCTGCAAAACGTAATACTATTTTTACAACAACTATATATAACTTACGCTAAAAGAATGGTTTTAGTTTAAAAAACATTCAATTTCTTACTCCTAAAGGGGTTTAAAACACTAATATCTAAAGTTTAACGAAACGTATGGATACCAGCCATCACTGGAATGTCCCATTACAAATCGCACAACCGTTAAAGATGCAGGCGCAAAATACACACCTCCACCAACGCCATGGTGCCAGGTATCAGAACCTTGGTTACGGCTCCAAACCCTACCAACATCATAAAATCCAAGTAAACCAACCTGCCCAGGCAATACATAACTCACTAAATCACCAAGTTTTGCACGTAGTTCGAGATTATTATAAAAGCTATGGTCACCAGCGAACCTGAACTGGCGGTAACCCAATAAATTTCCTTGTCCACCTAAAAATTGCGACTGATAAAATGCAGGCTTACCAACAGTTATGCCTCCGCCAAACCGATCAGCTAGAATGAAAGCCTTCCGCCCATCGAGATTTTTATATAAAGCAATGCTTGCGGTAAATTGCCCGAAAGAATTTGAGTATTTATTAATTCCTTTGTAGCCCAAGAGTTTGAAATCTACATAACTACCCAATGTTGGCAACAAATCATTATCGCGGGTATTGTTGGTAAAGTTCACAATGGCACCAGCAAACATTTTCTCATTACGAACATTTAGGCTATCTGAAGAACCTAAAGGTGCACCACTAGTGATAAACCTGCCTTCATTATCTTCTTGATTTAGCTTGTAGTATTGAAAAGACGGGCCAATACTGAATGTAGATTTCGGTCTGCGCCATCTAATTGATGGATCCACCTGGTACAGATTAAACCTTGCCCTGTAATACCTGATATCGTCTCCATGCTCATCAAAATGTGTATCATTACCAACCCCAAAGAAATTCTGCGTATTATTTGGTGCATAGGCATCTGCTTTTAGTATAAAATCGGCTTTGCCTAAAGCTTTTAACCATTCGCCTTTGTAGTTAAACCTAAATGCTTTTGTTGAAAAAGAATGCAAAAAGGATATGGTTTGCGAATTGCCATAAGGTTGCTTTCTAAAACCAGGATTTGTTTGTTTATAAACCAAGCCTAACAAAATTCCATCATCATTATTATAACCTGCATTTAGTATCAATGAACTTCTTCTGTACATATCTTTCGGTATATAGCTGAAGTTTGCGGTATCATTAGAAATTATCTTTCTGATTTTATTTTCATCATCGCCTGTATAGGTTGCCTTATCTTCTCTCCCATAAAGCTTTACAGAAGCATTACTATTTGCAAAATCATAAACTTTTTTCCCTTTGCCACCTATAATCCTTATTTTAATGTCTGATGCTTTGTTATTGAGCACTAAGCTGTCGCTACCATTATGCATATAAACGCGAATTTCTTTAGTAACTTTAGGATCAAAAACCCGCTCGAATAATTTATCCTTTACATTTCCTTCTTTAGAAATTTTATTGATCTTGACCTTTAAAGCTTTTTCAGGTGCATCGGTTATTTGAATAAGTTCGTTTTTATTGGTTAGCTCAATATCAACAATTCTATTAAAAAAATGATAATAATCATTCATCAACTTAGGTAACTGCTGTATACGCGAACGCATTTGCGCTATAAGTGCATCATGGTGAAGTGAATAACTTGGCTCGGGAAGGCGTTTCAATGCTTTTTCGAAAACTGCATCATTATAGTTTGCGCAAAAATCCTTAATAATTTTATCCCATTCCTCTTCACTAATATCCGCTGTCCAACGGCTGCTCAATTCTCTTCCTTCCCACAAAAACCAGTTAATGTTTTTTATGTTCCGTTCATATCCCTGCATCATTGGTAATAACGATGAAGATTGGGTGTAACGTTGCAGCACGCCATCAGACCTAAAAAAAACCTGATCTCTATCTCTTGGAACCGGTACATAATGTGAGCCACCATCTTTTTTAGTTTCTTTCCAACGCCATTGATCTTCATGTCTATCCCAATCGCCAAGTAAAACATCAAAGGCTCTGGCCCGTACCCAAGCCGGGCCGTCTAAAGTATTATCGTTATCGTCAGTAAGTTTTTTATCCATTTTCGGAGAGCTATCCGATTCGCCCATTGGTTCACGCTCCTCCAGTAAACACAGCGTATTTGCAAAAGCTGATTCATATTCTCCTAAATTATCATCGGGAGAAACCCAGCCAATTATAGGATTACTATGCGGAATGCCTCCGGCTTTTGCCAATTCTGGCACCACCAAAGCCGAAAACGGATGTTGCGCAGACATATTATCTTTTATAATATCCTTTGCAAAGGTTTGTCGTAATTGTTCAGGCAGTAATACTTCGGGATATTTTTCTACACTTCTTAAAACGTATTCCTTTCCGTTTTTATCTTCCAGCCTTAACGAGCGGGATTGATTTCCACCACCTCGCTGCGTAGCTTTTAAACCACCGGCAATCTGCGATATCCTAAGCACCGGAACTTTGGTTTTCCGGGCATATTCTTTCCTGTAATTTTCTCCGAAAATATAGCGGTGAAAACGACCAACACTGTCATACTCCGGCTTTATACTAACCATAATACTATCTGCCAAAAGAGGCTTATCCCTATTTCTTACCTTTTGATTAATGGTTTCGAATTTTTTAGTATAGCTGTAAACCCGCTGCACACCCGTATCCGCATACACGTAATACTCGTAGCGCATGTCGTTATTCATAAGCTGATCTGCAACAACATAACCCTGCTGCATTTCATGAAAAAGTGATGTTTTACCTTCTTTATTAGGCGAAACTTTAGAACCAGAACCACTTATTATTTGAAGTTGTTTGCCTTTAATTAATTGCAGGCCATGTTCATGACCAGCGACATAGGTTACATTTGGATAATCGCCAAAAACACCATTCACCGATTTAATCATGTCTTTATAAGCAGGATGGTTTAAATCTTCAGGACTTAACAAAGTTGAGCGCAGAAGCGGATAAACGGAGCCAATAACAGGCATTGGGATATAAAGATTTTTGTTTAAAGAAGTTAAAGGGAAAAAGTGATTCCGCAAGTTAAAATAGCCGCCATGCGGGCCATAACTTTGAAACGGATGGTGAGATGCAAGAAGGATTACTTTGCCTTTATTTCTCTCTAGCAAATCTTCCATTTTAACCAAAACCTCGTCTTTAGTGCGGCATTCGCATTCGCCATTTGGATTTGATTTATTGTAAGGAAATAACCACCATTCACTATCGTAAGCAATTATCGTTAATTTATCGGTCAGGTTTATCGCCACAGGATCCGGACAGCCATTTGCTGGAATAAGTTTCAAAAGTGGGTCGTTCTGGGCTTTAAGGTAATCGTCTTGGGCTTTAATTTTAGCTAAACCTTTTGGCCCTGATTTATCCCAATCGTGATTGCCGGGAACAAAATAAACCGCAGCGCCTTTTTCTCGCATTGGTGCAAATTGAGATTGCAGAATTTTCCTGGTGTCTTCTTCTTCCAAACTCCCTGGCAAGCCCATTCCTGTTGGGTAAATGTTATCGCCAAGATAAACAACCGTTGTTTTTTTAGGGATAATCTGCTTGGCTGCATTTTTTAAATCCTGCATTTGAGCGGCGTTCATTTCACCAGCATCACCAAATAAAATAACACGATATTTTACATCACTTTGTGCAAAACAAACCAGATTTATTAGCAGTAAGAATATTGAAAGAGTAAAATTTTTAATCATAATTTTGATTTGGGGATGCTTACCTGTACTCAAGATACGCTTTTTTGCTGTTCCCCGAAAAAGGGAACAGCTTGGTACCGTTCTAATTTTTTAGTTTAAATTGTAAAATATTGCCTGCAGCCAATGTTCCACCTTCGTTTGAGATGTAAAGATTATTGTCTTTATCAAACGCGATACCTTCCGGTTGGTTAAAGTTACCGCCATTTAACGGATAAGTAGCCTTAATTTTAAATTCGGCATCGGTAATAACCAGTAATTTATTTACGGATGACAGAATATACCATTCGCCTGTTGATGAATTTTTAGCAAGCGCCGAAGGTTTGAATTTCATTTTCTTTGCTCCCGAAAGTTTTTCAATTTCTTTGTATGGCAAGCTAAATTCTCCTGATGGTTTCAACGAATTATCTGTTCCGAAATCGAAGGCAAAGATACTTGTCGCTTTATTTTTATCATCAGCTTTGCTTCCCTTTGTTAAAATGTAAACTTTGCCGGCTTTGTCATCAGCCGCCAAACCTTCGTATTCGGCTTTTGGAACCAAATCTTTGGTTTTAACAACATTATCAACCTGAGGTTTATTAATTTCCGAAAGCGGAAAAATGTGAAGTTCACCATTGCTTTTTAATACAATAACCTGATTTTTAATTATTGTTAAATCCTCATAATCACCTTTTCCGCCAAATTTTGTGAATTTAGATTCTTTATCATTCAAGCCTAAATGAAACAAATCGCCATCTTCATCCTGAATGGCAAAAACTTGTTTTGGGTCGCCATTATGAAAAACAATGCCCGATATTTCGAACAAATTTTGTGGCATATTGTATTTAACAGGATTTTCTAAATCGTATGGAAAGCCTGGTTTCGTCGATTCCTGGCTAGTTTCAGTTTTACCTTTATCATCATTTTTACCATTTACACAGGAGATACAAAAAAAAGCGAGTAAGAAAACGGAAAGTACGGATGTGGTATAAATTTTAAAATTTTTCATTTTAGTAGTATTAAGTTAACGTTGATTTGAGTATGCTGGTTAATCGAAACTGAATTAAACAACACCTATTCATCAACTAATTTTAAGATTGATTTTTTAAAAATTCGTAAATATCATGTTGCGATGCAATAAGCGTTCCATCCTTTTTAACCGGGATATTATCCATTTGTTCATCGATAAAAACGGCCTGGAGATTATCTTGTTTTTGGATAGCTATTAAATTTAAGATTTCACCTTTGATTTTCTGATCATAAACAGGAAAACAAACCTCAATTCTTCGGTAAATATTCCGGTTCATCCAATCTGCAGAGCCCAAATAAACATCGTTTTGGCCTAAATTATTAAATATGAAAATTCGTCCGTGCTCGAGGTACCTATCAACGATTCTAATAATTTTAATGTTTTCGCTCATCCCCTTTACGCCCGGAATTAACCGGCAGATACTGCGAACAATCATGGTAATTTTTACACCAGCCTTCGAAGCCTTATAAAGTTTATTAATTAAAATTTTCTCTTCAAGATTATTGAGTTTAATGGTGATAGAAGCTGCTTTACCCGAATTTGCATAGGCAATTTCTCTATCAATTAGTTCAATAAATTTGTGCTGAAGGTTAAACTGGGCAACTAAAATATGTTCGAACTTTATTAAATCTGCAGACGAAGGTTTAATTCGCTTTCTTAGAAAAATGAAAAGAAGTTCTATTTCTCTTAAAATAGCCTTATTGGCTGTCATAAGAATATGGTCGGTGTAAAAAGCAGCCGTACTTTCGTTGAAGTTTCCGGTGGCCAACAAGCCTGTATAAAGCATCCTGTTGTCTATTTTCCGCTTAACAAGGGCAACTTTAGCATGAACTTTCAGAGCGGTAACGCTATACACAATTTCCACACCCTTTTCTTTCATTTTTTTTGCCCATTTAATATTATTAGCTTCATCAAAACGGGCTTTAAGCTCAACCAGAACAAAAACCTTTTTGCCGTTTTTTGCCGCACTAATTAGGGCATTTATAATTTTAGAATCGCTGGCAACTCTATAAATTGTCAGGTAAATTTCTTCAACATCAGGATCTATTGCTGCCTCATTAAAAAAACGTAAAACACTATCGTAACTTTGATATGGTGTGTGAATTATGATGTCGTTTTTTACAATTTCATCAGTTAAACTGCCATGCACAACATCGGTATTACATATTTTTGGCCAAGGTTTATTTGATAATTCTGGTCTATTTACAGGAAATCCCATAAAATCTTTAAGATTATGGTATTGCCCACCTTCAACCATATTTGCTTTTTTAAGATTGAAAAGTTTTTTTAAAGTAACCAATACACTTTTCGGAATCCCCGGCTGATGAAGAAATCTGGTTGCCAGGCCAGCATCCCTTTTTAAAAGTTGCGCTTCCAATTGCTCAGATAAACTTCCGGAATATTCATCCTTTAAATCTATTTCAGCATCGCGTGTAATCTTGAAACTGTAACAACCTGTTATTTCAGCATTTTTAAAAACCAGATTAAGGTGATATCGAACAATATCATCTAAAAAAACAACAAAATGTTCATCACCAACCTCCAGCTTATAAAACCTTGGCAGTTCGTTAGAAGGTATGTTTAAAATAACGGTTTGTTCTTTTCCTTTTTCAATTTTAGTTATCAGAAAATAAAGTTCGTTGTTTGCTGGAAAGAAATTTGTTTCTTTACTTATGTAAACAGGCTGCAGAAAAGCTAAAACCTGACTAAGAAAATACCTCGTTACTTGTTTAGTAATCTCCGTTGGAAAAAATTCTCCATAAAGCAGGTTGATTTTTGCACGCTTTAATTCAGGAATAATTTGTTCTTTTAATGCCCGACCATAACGTTGCTGCTGAGCAGCTATCATAGCGTTAGCCGAATTTAATAAATCGGCTTCGATTTGAATATCGTTATCATCCCGGTTGCTCAATTTCTCCAGGGCGAGTAAAACGGGCATCCTTACCCGATAAAATTCATCTAAGTTGGAAGAAAAAATCGACAGGAACTTAATTCTCTCTAAAAGTGGAACCGATTGGCGCTCCGCCTCCATCAAAATTCGCTCATTAAATTTGAGCCAGCTTAAATCTCTGTTAAACAAAGATGTTTCTACTTTTTGCTCCATTAAAGTTTACCGTAGGCTGCGTAAGCTACAACAAATGCCAAAACCGCTGCAATTAAACCAAACATGAATATATTGTATGCCAATCTTATCAGCTTATACTTTCTTCCCAAAACAACACCTTGCGAATATACATCGGTTATCAACGTGCCATATAAAAAATCCTTATCGTTCATTACTTTTAACATACCGTCGGTATACGAGGGTAGCGACATTTTATAAAAGTTGCCAAAAAACAGCAAGTTAACTTTCTTGTTGTCCATATCTTCGGGGGTGAAAACTCCAGCAGGAATTGATGGTCTTGTAGAAAGGATGGAAACCACAACGCAAGTTAAACTTACCATTAACAAAATGAAGGTTGGGATAATTAAATTCCCGTGGTCTTCAAGTCTTCGTAAAAGCAAACTCACAATTAATGAAAGCATAATAGAGTTAACCGTAATTAAAATATGAGCTTTATTATCGGCCATATCGCTTAAACGTTGGTTATTTGCCGAAGTAATCCTGAACATGGTTTCGATACCTTTATCCGGACGATCATCTTTATCTTTTTTGCTTTTTTTCTTTTTTTCCTGAATAACAACCGCCGGAGTTGTCAATGCTGTTGGTGCCTCATCAAAATCGACTTGTTCTTTTTGAGCCGAGAGCTTACTTTTTATTTTATCTATATTTTTTTGCTTCTGATCATCGAGTAAAAGCTTTGTGTAATCGGTATGGTAATGTTGCGATTCTAAGAATTGAATATCTTTTTTGCGCCATTCTTTTTTACTAATGTCTTTACCATAAAGTAATTCGGCTTCTTTATGCATAAGCTTACCTTTTTTTCTAAAATCTTCTGTTCCCAGGTGAAATAGGTCGGCATCGCATAAAATATCTTCTAACTGATTAGTTGGTTTTTGGGGTATTCTGGTGCTAAGAATTGCACCGGCAACTTTATCTATAACTTCTTTATTTACAGCAAGCGATTTTAGATAATTGGTTGCCAGTTCCGCCCCTTTAACTTCGTGGTTTAGGGCATCTTCGAAATAACCGGTATCGTGAAACCATGCGGCAGCTGTAACAATAAAAAAATCCTCATCATTTAACTGATAGTGATTTGATATTTGATGCGATGCCTTAACAACATCTTTCGTGTGTTGAAGATTATGGTAAACTAGTCTCGAGTCTTGGTGCGTATTAAAATAATCGATAACGTGCTTTTCTACATCAATTTGTAGTTGCTTATAATCCATGTGGGTTTTGCTAAAATTTAATTGTTAATGGAAAATATTTCCTAACAGAAACCATACTCCGTTTAGTTATATAAAATTAAGTTAAATTTCATAAAAACTAAGGTTTGTTCTGGTATCAAAGAAAAGGAATTAATATTTTAGAATAACGTTATCTATAATGAATTATTAATGTTTTTGTTTTAGAAAACACCAATTACTTGAAAATGAAGTTAAAATATTAATTTTTGAAATTTTAGTAAAAAACTTTTTCCAAAATCGAAAGCAAATTTGTAACATTGCACTCGCAAAAAACGATAGTTTTTTCAGGGCCTATAGCTCAGTTGGTTAGAGTAGAAGACTCATAATCTTTTGGTCGCTGGTTCGAGCCCAGCTGGGCCCACAAACCCTTCAGTATTACTGGAGGGTTTTTTTTATGCCCCAAAACTGTGCTGCAACCTACCTGGAGGCTGTTTTCCATGATAGTAGCAACTGCCACCGTTTCAAGTTTAACACCTTTAGTTTGAATTCGAAACGCAATAATTATTCTCTTTTCCATTTCATTATGGCGCATTTTGGCGTGCGCCAAATCACACCGTACATTCATCAGAAAAGCCGTAGTATTCATTTGTTGTAACGATTATGTGATCGCAAACATTAATCTCTAACAACTTACCTCCCTCTTTCAACTTCTGCGTTAATTTGATATCAGCGTTGCTTGGCTTTGTATTTTCAGTAGGATGATTATGTGCAAGTTATATAGTTAGGATTGAGACCCTAATATCAACGTAGATGTTGAGAGCGTAATGGGCAGGGCATTTATTTGCACCTGCCTCCTTTGACACATTACGTTCGTTCGCGGAACTACCGCTCATGTTCCAAAAAAAAGTCTCAGTCAGAAATTCAATTGCTATAAATTTTCACGATCTTGAAACGCGTTAGGGTATTCTTTAGCAAATCCCTTCCAATAATTGTTATTTAATCAATAGGGTTGCAATAATCCTACAACCCTTATTGATTAGCTTGCCAATAGCGCTTTACAGCTAAAAACCATACATCCCACCTGAAACGGAGATTTGTTCCCCCGTAATCCAGGCCGAATCATCGGATGCTAAAAATAATGCAGCTTTTGCAATATCAGCTGGAAGCCCTCTGCGGCCAAGCGGTGTTTTTTCGATAAAGAATTTTTCATAATCACTGCCCGCAGTAACACCTGCACTGGCCGCACCTTCAGTATCAGTAGCACCAGGCAAAATAGAATTGATGCGTATATTTTTTGCACCAAGTTCTTTCGATAGGGCAACGGTAAAAGCATCTAATGCCGCTTTGGTGGATGAGTACAATGATGCATTTGGAAGTGGATATTTACTGGCACCAGAACTAATGTTTATGATATTCCCTCCATTGTTGCCGAATTGTTTAAGTGCCGCCTGAATAGTCAGTAAGGGGCCCAACACATTAACACTAAAGCTTTGATTAAAAGCTTCTACCGAAATCTGTTCAATTGGTGCATAGCCTTGCGCAACGGCATTATTAACTAAAATATTTACCGGACCAAACACCGCGTTCGCCTCTTCAAATAACCTGATTACATCGGCTTCTTTTGATACATCGGCCTGCACTGCTATCGCCTGACCACCATTGTCGGCGATTACTTTAACCACACCATCTGCAGCTTCTTTGCTTGAAGCATAATTTACCACTACCTTTGCACCAGCATGAGCAAAATGTTTTGCTATGGATGCACCAATCCCCTTTGCAGCACCTGTAATTATTGCTACCTTATTTTCTAATTTACTCATGGTCCTTGATATTTTTTTTAAAATATTTGCTTCAAAGTTGCAGCAAAGGTGGCGGGTAGTAAAAGGACATTTGACACAATAGGTTGGTGATTTTTGTCACCAAATTAGAAATTATAAAGAAAACACGATGGAAACCTTAGCGCCTTTTGGCGTGATTGATTCTTATTCGGCTCAGTGTTTCACGGGTTACACCAAGGTAAGAGGCAATCATATGAAGTGGAACGCGGTTGAAAACATCAGGGTATGAGCTGATAAACTTGAAATACTTTTCTTCTGCGGTTTCGCTAATGTTACTGATGATACGATTTTGAAAGGCATCGACGCTTTTGGACGTTAGCCTCTCATGGAAACGGCGGAAACTTGGAATGTTTTCAGTCAGTCTGTTAAAGTCCTGTTTTTCTATCAGTATCAGATCGCAGTCTTCAATAGCGTCGATGTTATTTTTACTAGGGGTGCCATTGTTGTAACTTTCTAAGTCACTTATCCACCAGTTTTCGACAGCAAACTTTAAAATATGCTCTACGCCCCCCTCACTCAGGCGATAATTACGCAGGCATCCTTTTATAATGAAGCACGCATGGTGGCTTACATCCCCTTCTTGTAGCAGATATTGGCGCTTCCTGAGTTTCTTAAAGATAGAAACCGCATGGATCTGGGCCAGATCGCTTTCGGTCAGATCAGGCTGTTTCCTTATTAAATATTCATCAAAGACCTCGAACATCAACTCGCTTAATTAAGGTGGGCTAATTTAAATTCCCATTGAACTATCAAATAGTGCGCCCATCAATAGTTTGGCACAAATATAAGAGCAAAACGGAAAGGGAGAAAAATAATTCTAAAACTGGATGGTAAGGATGCCAATTAGATGGTCTGTTAGTATTCCCTGCCGCTCTTTTCAAAGCTTTTCCCCTTAAGTGATATCCATAATATCTTAGATACCAACCTGGCAATGAAGAATTGAACAGATAGAAAATCGCCAGAGGCAGCCTTTGAATCAAAAGTGAAACCGTAACGACATTTTTTTCTAATGGGCTAAGGTTTTGCAAATTAGATTACATAACTTTAATTTATAAGGAGTTGTATGCACTTACGTGAGATTTTTCCCAGTCCTGCGCTCAGCCAGTTCATCAGGTTGTATAGGATTATAGATTTTGAGTTTCAGCATCAACTGTCCATACCGCCAAAGGCCTATTCTCCAAGACCCGAGCAATGCCTGCAATTTTTTCCCAGCCCAACGCTGATAGCGTATAAAGAAAAAAAGGTCAAGCCGAAAAGTGCACTGCTTATGGGTCAGCATACTATCGTGAACCATCGGATCGTGTATAAAAAGTTCCTCTCCCTTCAGGTGGTCTTTCAGCCAGGAGCCTTGTATAGGTTAATGGGCCTATCGATTAACGAACTGACGAATGAATCCCTCGAAGCTGAACTTGTGCTGGGCAGGCAGATTGAATCGGTCAATGATCAATTGTACTTCGCTAAAAATCATCAGCACATGACTCAGATCGTGGAGGCCTACCTATTGAATTTATTCGGCAACACCCGGTATGATGCGCTGCCTATCGATCGCATGACGCGTTGGATGTTTGACCCAAAAGAGAATCTGGATTGGTATGTTTCAAACGCCTGTCTGTCGCACAGGCAATTCGACCGCAAATTTATAGAGCGGGTGGGCGTTTCCCCAAAAGAGTATCTTCGGGTTGTGCGCTTCGACCAGGCCTACCGAATGAAAAACAGCAAGCCTGAAATGAACTGGTTTGATATCGCAGTGGCCTGCGGCTATTATGACTATCAGCACCTCAGTAAAGAAACCAAGGCCTTCACCGGGCAGACACCAGCATCCTTTTTCTCTATGGACTCTCCTGAGCGATTACTAGGTACAGAGGAAATTTATTAAAATGTCCATTTTCTACCACTAAAGGGATCAGAAATATGCCAATTTTTGTCTATCAAAAGACAATAAAATGGAAAGGAAAAAATTCATACAACAGAGCATTGGTGCTGTTACCTTACTGGCACTAGGAAAAAATGCAATTGCGGATACAGCTTCGGCAAAAAAGCCTTTTAAGATCGATGCAGGCAAAGGCCGGTTCAATGAATCTTTTCTCTATAAGGGCAAAAATCCGAATGACATCAAAATTTCAGGAAAGGATACCGATGGGCAGGTAGCGCTGTTTGAGTACATTGGCCATGAAAAAACCGGACCTTCCTATCATGTCCATTTTGAACAAGATGAGGTGTTTTATGTGGTTTCCGGAAATTACCGTTTTGTGGTGGGCGGCGAGAGCTTACTATTGGCAGCAGGTGACACCATCTTTTTACCGCGAAACATTCCACATACCTGGATACAGCAAAGCGATGAAGGAAAGTTGATTTATTTGGTTCAGCCAGCAGGAAAAGCAGAAGATTTTTTCAGAACCATGAATAACCTGAAAGGAACACCTACCAAAGCGCAAATTGAAAAAATCCATGAAGATTGCGGGATGAAAATCGTCGGGGCGCCGCTAACGCTATAGTCTCTCCAGTCGTTGAAAATAAGTGCAGATTGATTTCTATAGTTAAACTGGTCTTTTAACTTTTAAAGGTTGTTTTCCTAATATTGATAAAGAACTAACTCGCTGGGGTAATCCGTGATGCTCTGGGGATAAAATCCAATTTATTTTAGCCATATCTCCAAGTTTACAATATAAGATAGTTAATGACCTGAAATAGATGTTGGTGCAAGCTAGATGTGTTTCAACCAGATGCGTTCATCTACTAAATGTTAAGTTTTATTAAATTGGTAGCAAGCATAATTTTGAAAAACTATGCATGTTACTTAAAACTCTGTCTGTAATACTTTCACAACAAAAAAACTTTAATAAATACTTAATTGAATTAAAACAAACTGTTTTAATAACTTAATTAACAGGCGGCAAGTCAAAAATAACAAACTCATAATCTTTTGGTTGCTGATTCGAGCCCAGCTGGGCCCACAAACAAAAATCGCCCCTTGAGACATCCTCAGGGGGCTTTTTTATGCCTTTGAAAGCCGTAGAATACACATTTCAACAATCTCTTATCAAATTATTTAAGAAATTCACTGATTAGTCAACAGCATTTTTTACTTAATTAGTGGAAAAATCTTAATAAAACTTCAATGAAAGAAGGACAAATCTGAACCCTAAACTTAAAATCTATTTAAGCTCATGGTAGAGATTTCGCCAACGTAATCAACTCGTTCGGAATTTAAGGTCAGTTATTTCGCATCAGATTGACAATTCCAATAAGCTGTTAATAAATGTTTACAAACTAAGATGTTGCAGCGTTGAACAATCTGCAGAAATTCTTTCCTCCGACTTTTTCAATATCGTCTCCGCTAAACCCTATTTTCAGAAGTGCATCTACAACCAGGTAGTAAAAACCTTCTTTCTGAGCCTTCCATGCAAGATTGGTTCGTTCACCAACCCGTTCACCTTCCGGCTCTGTCCGTCCAGCGGTTTTTTTATTATCATTTTCCGATGGTTTGGTTAGCCGTTCCTTTTGTTGCATATCTCCGCTGTTAAACGATGAAGGAGATCTGTAAGGTTGGGTAAGTTTAGTATCAGTTCCGATACAAACATGATCTATTCCAATGATGTCAGCCATTGCTTTTATATTTTTAGCGTAATCCATCGGGGTAGCGGCCAGATGTGTCCAAACTCCTATAATTCCGCCGGTATCGGCCACCATTTTTGCCTGATCTTTGCTAATCAGTCGAGGCAGCATCATTTTTGACATAAAGGGATTGTCGCCTAACTGTGTGTCGAGCCCGGTATGCGAAATCATTAATGGCTTTTTTGTAAGCTTGAGTGCAGCAGTAAGGGTTTCTTTATTTGCGTGTGCCATGTCGATTAGTATACCTTTTCGGTTGCAAGCTTTTATTACTTCTGCGCCAAAGGAAGTTAAGCCTCCCCATCTAGAGGGATTAGTATACACGTCACCTAAAGGAACCGAAGCATCATTATCATGGAGCAGCGTCAAATGTCGCAATCCTCTTTCATAAGCCTCATCAACCCGCTTAACATCGCCCTCAAGGAAGTGTCCACCCTCTACAGATTGAACAATTGTTGGTTTTTTTTGACGATGTGCCATTTCCAAATCCTTAAGATTCAGCGATCTGGTCATATTGTTCATAGCTAAGGCGGTGTCCATACCAGTCATACCATTTCTAAAGCGCTCAATTGCATCCCCCGGATTTTTTAATTGTTGGTAATCTACTGCAAAGGTCATACAGATTGCAGAAAGCCCCGACTTGGTCATATCACCGGACAGGTCAATACTCGGGCCTGGAAGCTCGGAAGAAATCAAAGGCACCTCGATATGATTGTGGGTATCTATGCCGATGCTTTTGGCAACAATTGCAGCCACACGGGGGTCAAGATCTTCCATGGCGAATAAATCCAGCGGATTTAAAGCCCAGGCTAATCCCGCACCTCCAAGGGCATAAATAAAATTTCGCCTATTCCAGGCATTCTTTGTTCTGTTCATACATCAAATTTTAAAAGGTCCAGATTTGCCTACATCCGGCTGAAGCAAATTCTTGATTTCCGCGTAAGTCCTGGTCTAACCAATGATATGATTACTTTTTGAAGTTTAGATATATGTTGGATAAACCAGAGTGGATTAATCCAACCTCACATGTAATATTATTTATCATAAAACATTGATTTAGTGTTTCTTACTAAATTACCAAAAACAGATCGAATGAATTGGTCTGTCCACCTACTTAACAATACTATCAATCTTCTCATTTAGTGCAAATTCCAAATCCTTGTAAAATCCCTTATATGATTGAGCTACCGACCCATTTTTATCGAGGAGATAAAAGGAGGGATATCCATCAAACGGGTAAGCCCGCTGTACAGCCCTATCTGAAGTGAGGCTTAGGGTCTTTACATTTTCCCTACTGTCAAATCTAATAATTGCATCCTTTTGGTCTAATGGATAGATATTAACGATCACAAGTCCACTTTCCTTATATTTTTCATTCAGCCTATTGAGCATTTGTGCGGCACCAACACAATGCGGACAACCTATCAAACTAAAATTGATCAATACTGGTTTTCCTTTCAATTTTTCCAGGTCAAAAGCTTCTCCATGTAGGTCGAAAGCCTTGATAGAAGGTGCAGGTGTTCCATTTGGCAGAAAGACAACTGGTATGCTCTTTGGAGGAACCCTAAAATTAGCTGGGATTATGGCTAGGGTCAAATCGGGAAAGTCCTTTATATCAAACCTATAATCACTATAGCTATGTGTTTCTAAAAATTGGAAATTTGAACCATCGCCTGCGTTGCCCTGCATTTTTCTTATGATGTGTATTGGCAGGTTACTATTTTTATCAATAATGAAATTAGTCGCAAGATACTGGCGCTTGCTATCAATTATGGTATCTGAGACGGTAATCAGGATATTCGTGTAGTAAGTGTTATTAATTAACGTATCACGAAGCTGATTGATTTTTCTTGCTGGCATTTTAGACAATTTTTCCATATCATTTGCCCAAAACAGCAGACTACGGGTATTTTGTCCCTCAACGCTTTCTTTCTCTACGGTATAGGTACTATCGGTTAACTTTAGGTTCACTAATTTATTTCCATCAAAAGCATATGAATTAGAACGGCCTTTTATAAGATAACAGCCTTCTGCAAATGGTTCTTTAGATTTGATCAGCAACTTAGAACTTAAGGTATCCGCCGAAAAATCATCTTGAAAATTAAATTTGGTACATACTATATCTCTATAACTGAGATTTTTATAAGATTTTATTTTTTGCGCAGATTTTTGAATTATTTGGGTCTTGGCATCCAGCTTGCCGAAAAGGAGAAAAAAAGATAATAACAAGAAGCTTTTGTTGAGCATTACGACCATGCCCAAAAATAGTTAAATAGCTAATATTTGATTTATCTTAATCAGTTAAATAGTGTTAAAGTTATATTCAATGGTTAAAATTGCAAGGCTTCTTCAAATATCATCACCAGTATTTAATGGCAAAGCAAGCCTAAATCTCTTTCAGGTTTCTTCATTAGAAACTGCATGAACCCGTTTAAGCACTTTAAATCATTTCATTAGCGTTTGAGGAAATGGATCAAGCACAGTCATTTTAATATCAGGTGGCATGTTTTGCCCAACCATATTCCTTATTTTGCTTTAGTGAGTATGACCGCCATTGAGTTGTAACACCAGCAATAATCAAAACTTATTCACAAAAGCCATAAATTACCTGAAATACCATGCGCTATGTTCCGCCTGGAAGGACCTACTAGCCTACTGATTTAAGCCTTCTATACTCTGTATTTCTTAATTTGGCAATCTGATCGATATATATTTGCCTGATATTACTTCCCTTTGTAGGAATCAACATTTCATCAGTGTTTTCGAGATAACCACTAAAAACACCATCAATTAGTACTCTATATAATTTAGGATCGGTCTTTAAGCCGATTACTATAATAATAACCCCATCGAAATCTATAATTCTAGTATCTGTATTAGGAAAAATGTGCATAACTATTAATTTAACATTGATTTAACATCCTTTATTATTGAGAGTTATAAAAAATCAAACCCATCAATACAATTATTATGCAGTTATTTTAAGATATAGCTAATGGTTTTAAAAAAAAATCAGATTTAATTTTATTTTATTCGTCAATCAAAAAAAAATATTTTAAAAAAGCACTTTTTATCGTAAAAAAATGTCCATCAGGCGGTTTTATCTGTAAAGTGAACTTAAAAAAATCAAAAATCGATTATTTTTCCACAAAAGCTAATCGAAAATTTATTTCAAATTCGGCAGATTTAAAACCGTCTATTATTCTAGAATTAGATGATGAATGAGAAAAGCAGTTTTTTAAATGTTAATATTTAGTGAAAGTTATTTTTACGTTTATTTTACACGCCTAAAAAGTTAAGGCAATTTTTTAATTAATTTTGTGGCTTTTAAAGCTGTTCAACTATCTATAACATCCATTTATACTCGTGAGATATTTTATATTGATATGCCTGGTATTACTTACTTTAAACCTGAATGCGCAGGTTTTGAGGAAACGTACAACTATTTTAATGGGTGGAAGATTCGACATTAGCATTGTTGCAAACACTAAAGAAAATGCAGAAAATAACATTGATACTGTAATTGCTGAAATTTCGAGAATAGAAAATCTAATATCAGACTGGAAACCAAATTCTCAGGTATCAATGGTGAATGATAACGCTGGAGTTAAACCCATTAAGGTTGATGAGGAATTACTTTTACTAACAGAAAGAGCCATTAACTTATCGAAAACGACAAGCGGGGCATTTGATATCAGCTTTGCTGCAATGGATAAAATATGGAAATTTGATGGCTCTATGAAAGAAATGCCATCAGCGGAGGCTATTAAAAAATCGGTAGAAAAGGTTGGTTACCAAAATATTATTATTGATAAAGAGAAATCTACAATATTTTTAAAGCTTAAAGGAATGAAAATAGGTTTTGGTGCTTTAGGTGAAGGATATGCCGCAGACAGATGTAGAAAGATGATGCTGGCAAAAGGCATAAAAGCTGGTATTGTTAATGCATCTGGCGATATGAGTACCTGGGGAAAGCACCCGAGTGGTAAAAACTGGGAAATTGGAATCACAAACCCTATGAAGGAGGATACTATTTTTGCGATTGTACCTATGAAACAAAGTGCTATTGTAACTTCCGGAAGTTACAGGAAGTTTGTAGAATTTGGTGGAAAGCGGTATGCTCACATCATTAATCCGGCAACAGGTTACCCCGCTACAGGATTAATAAGCGTTACCATCATGGGGCCGAGTGCTGAAGTTGCCAACGGTTTAAGCACATCTACAATGGTTTTAGGTTTTGAAGAAGGGAAAAAACTAATTGGCAAATTCCCGGAATACAGTTATCTTATGGTTACCGACAAGGGCGAATTTCTGGTTTCAAAAAACAATTCAGCGCTAGCTAAAATTAAGTTACCCAGACATGCAAAATAATTTAATAGCAATCTGTTAAAATTTGATTTCTCGATTGATAGAAAGACAATGGGTGTTTTGTTTTTTCCAAACAGATTTGCTCCAAAATTACCAATACATCCTTTTGCATTGAAAGTGACCCACAAATCATAATAACCGAAGAATCAATTAACTTTTTCACAATCATATCTGAATCGATATTTACCAAATCGCTAACATATTGCCTATTGCCTTCCCTTGAGTAGGCGATGCTCAATTTGCTTAATTTTGCTTCTGCAAGTTTTGTGTTTAAAAATTCGTTGAATGGCTCAAAAGCTGAAGTATTTTTGAAACCGCAATATAAATAACAGGAAAGGTTATTCTTATTCTCATCTACCATTCCCAAAAATGGCGCAATTCCTGTACCGTTAGAAATCATAATTACTGCGGTTGATTTTTCGGGAAAATTGAAATGATTATTTTTAACAACCCTCGCTTTTATTTTAGCAGCTGGTTTTAGCGAATGAAGAAAACCTGAGCCCAAACCATTTTCATGAAGCTTAACGCTCAGTTTTATTTTTTTATCGACAACACCAATGGAGTAAAGTCTTTCGCGATAATCGTTAGCCGGATAAATGGCAAATAAATCGCCCGATTTCGCCTTGAGTTTGCCTTGTCCCTGCAGCTCGATTAAAAATGTATCGCCAAATTTCGTGTTGGATATAACCGAAAAAGTTTTTAAACGTTTCGGTTTTTCGCTACCAATTCCAGAGAAATCCTCAAATTGAATATCTGCTTTTTGCGACCACGATTCCTGCCATAAAAGTAAATCATCAGGCGATTTATCATTAACGGTATGAACATCAATCAAAGGTGTTGCCCAGGTTTTTGCAGAGAGATGATTGTGTACATCAAAAGCGAATTTACAAAAATCGGGATATGATCTGGAACCGAAGCCCAATACCGAATAAGTTATCGGATGGTCCTGTGGTGTTTCTTCAATCAGTGAAAGGAATTTTTTAGCATTTGCAGGCGGCTCTCCTATTCCATATGTCGAGGTGAGCATTAGAAAATGTTGTGCTTTAGGATAAATAGCATAATCATTCATTGAAGTTATGTATGCCTTTTTGCCTTGTTTTATCAACTGTTTCAAAATAGCAGATGCATACCGGTTGGTGGTGCCGTTTTCAGAACCTACCAATAATATATAATTACTTTCTTCCTTCTTATATTTATTTTTTGTGCGGCTCGATATTCTTTTAAACGTAATAACGAAACCCGAATAGATAAAAAACAGAATACTTAAAGAGGCTATCCCTAAAATAATGGCCCATAATGCACTGCCACGGCCGGTATGAATACTCAAACTCATGTTGCTAACCAATGCCGAAAACGGATATTTACTTTCTGCAATAATAACTCCGGTAACCTGGTTTACAGCTAATTCTTTATCCTTAAGTGTTAAGGTATAATAATCCTCAACATCTTCTGAAAAAGGAAATTCTATCGTTTGAACGTTTGATAAACTTGTGTTTTTGAACAAATCAAAATCCTTAATATTCTTCTGCGGACCAGATTTAATCGCATCAAAATCTACATCAACATTTGTTTTAACAGGCTTAATAATCCCTAAAGTATTTAGTGATAAATATGTTCCGCTAATTGCTATTAAAAGGATGAAAATTAATGATAGGCGACCACCAACAGTATGATAATATTGCGCTGAGCCATCGTTAGGTATTTTTGCCAGGAAATGTTTAATTCCACGTTGCCGTTTTATGGTTAATAAAATACCGGAAATAGCAATCAGCATTAAAAAGAAAGCAGTTATCCCAATAAAAATCCGACCAAGTTCATGCAAAAATAACGACCTGTGTAAACTTGTTACCCATTGGAAAAACTCATTTTTTTTACCCGGCTTTCCAATTATCTTACCTGTTGTAGGCTCTACATAGGCTTTAACATCATCTCCTGTTTTACCTGTGCCCTCAATTAAAACAAATTGGTTACTTTCTACAGAAATTTTTGTGATACCAGGATAATTCTCACGTAAGACTGGAATGGCTTGAGCTAAGTTTACGGCATCGAGATTTTTTGCTGCGTAAGGTTTTACCCGATCAACAATTGGCTCAGCAGATAATATTGCCCCGGTAATCGAAGCCAGTAAGAGGAAAAGAAACGAAGATACAGCCAGTGCGAGATGGCTGTATCTCCAAAAATGATTCGTCATTGTCCTAAATATAATTTAATTAGGGCTAAAACGCACATATCTGATGTATCCTGTTCCATCTGTTTTTGCAGCCAAAGCTTCAGTCGTTAATGGAATTTCAAGGTCTTTAACATTATATTTTTGATCTTCAACAGCACTTTCAAAACGAAGTTTATAACCAGCATTAATTTTCGATTTATCGATATCGATAATTGAAACACCTCTATCGCCACCGGTTAATGAAGCGCCGGTAATTGCACTAATGTTTGATGGTTTCTTGGAATTAAATTTATGCCATTCTTTTAAACTGTTATACCATTTTTTATCAGAGCCTAATACGTAAAGTGTTTTTTCGTACTGTCCTTTAGCATCAATCAAAGAAATTACTATGTAGGCACCCTCGCCCATATAGTTCGTCATTTGAATCATGCATTTATATTTTGCAGCCTGGGCATTTGCAACGTTCGGCTTTATAAACGCGATAGATAATACCAGTAAAGAAATTTTTAAGAAATTATTCATATTTATTTTAAGAAACTGAGTGAAACATTGTCTTTTTTGAGTGATTCATTTTCACTTGCAAGGTCGAAAGCACTTTCATCGAAACTTGTTTTCGGGTCTTTTTTAGCGCCAATTGATAAGAGGTATTTTAACATCGCATCATCTTTAGAAATCATTGCTGCCTTGTGCAAAGGCGTTATTCCTTCCTTATTTTTAGCATTTACATCGATAGATAAATCCTGGAAACGTTTAACCAAAGATATATCACCTTTTGCTACAGCCAGGTGGTATAAAGTATTTCCATTTTTTTGTGGTGTTGCAACATCAAATCCTTTTGCTTTTAATAAAGCAAGTTTTTGTTCAAAATCTTGTGCTCTTGAAGGTGCACCACCTGGCGCGGGGCGACCAGTTTCAGGGCTATAGGATTGAATTAAATAATAGGCAAGGTTATTACCATCTTTATCAACCGCACTTAAACTAGCGCCTTTCGAAATTAATAAATTTGCAACAGCTGCAGAATTACTGTTTATAGCCATAGCAAGTGCAGTTAAACCTTTAGCATTTGCCTGGTTAATATTTTTCACTTTTGGTAAAATGATTGCAAAAGCAGCAGTATCCAGGTTAGATATTGATGCGTTCATTAAAACGGTATTACCTTCGGCATCTGCCTGGTTTACATCAACACCTGCTGTAATAAAATGTTCAACTAAGGCATTCTGACCAGCTCTGCGTACAAGAGCGTGCAAAACGTTTCTTCCATCTTTAGTAATGGCCGTGGGTTTTATTTTAAGACTTTCCAGATATTCAAAAACTTCTACAGGTGCCGCACCTCTTCGAGAACCTTCACTAGCCATAAGAATTGCGCCGTTATCAACCGGAACACCTTTTGCAACAAGTGCTTTCAAAACATTTATGTTGCCAGATCTTGCTGCGTAACCGAAAGCATTGTGGCCTTCGGCATCGGTGCTTTTTAAATCTAACCCTTTAGAAATAAAATATTCGGTAAGCTTTAAATCTTTATCATTTCCAATAGCAACCAACAATGCATTGGCTCCGGCTCCACTTAAATCAGTTTTTAAATTAGCCCCTTTAGCAATAAATAAATCGTAAACTTTTGTGTTCTGTTGCCCTGCAGACGCCGCAAACATTAAAGGACTTGTACCATGGCTATCTTTTACAGTTACGTTAGAACCTTTAGAAATTAGATATTCCACAATCTCCGCATTTCCTCTACTTGCGGCCCAATGTAAATAAATACGCCCATCATGGGTTAATTTATTTACATCATTACCAGGTTGTTGCAATAAAAACTTAATTGTTTCTGAGGGTGCCTCCGCATTAATTGCAAGAACAACAGGATCAAAGCTTGATTGATTTAATTGTGAAGGATTAGCACCTTTTTCTATTTCTGATTTTACAGCATCTACGGTTGGCTTGGTTTGCCAAAACGAAGATTCTAACAGGGTATTTTTTTGTGCATGCACAGAAATTGTCCACATCAATGCTATGGCGAATAAGAGTTTTTTCATTTTTCTGTTTATAGTAATGAGATTGTTTAGGCCCGGCTTTATCGAGCGCTCAAAATTAACAAGAATTAGTCTAAATAAGAACTAATAATCAATTATTTTTAAAGAATTTTTGAATGCAGTTACAGGCCGAAAATTATTATTTCCAAAACTGGCTGTCAAACCGAAAAATATATTTTATACCAATCCATTAAACAGGGTTTTTCGTACCTATATTAGCAGTCGTAAAAAACTGCAAGGGAAATTCCCTTATAATTTAATGAGTTACATAGCTGCTTAAAAATGAAATAGTGGTGAAACAAATTTGTTCAACCCAATATTTCAATGAAATTAAAAGCAAAATTTCCCTGCGCAGCAGCCGGTCCATTTTATTCGGAACTACGTAAAAGAGTAAACAATCATATTAAAGAAAATCAGATTTCGCCTAATGCAAATTTTAGCATGTGGTTAAAAACATGCTTTTTTTTAACTGCTTACGTCTGTCTGTATTTAGGTATTCTATTAATCCCGTTAAATCTGCTATCGCTAACTGCACTAACAGTTTTGTTGGGCATGACGGCTGCTTTCGTCGGTTTTAATGTCTGCCATGATGCTATACACGGTTCTTTCTCTAAATCGAAAGGTGTTAACCGGTTCTTAAGTTTTCTTTTCAATTTTCTGGGCGCTAATCCATACGTTTGGAATATAACGCATAATGTAGTTCACCATACGTATACCAATATAGCCGGGCACGATGAAGATATTGAAGTTGCGCCGGGCTTGATAAGAATATCCGAATCGGATGAATTGAAAGGTTTTCATCGTTATCAGCAGTGGTATGCTTTTCCATTGTATGGCATCGCATCCCTTTCATGGGTTTTTAGAAAAGATTACAAAAAGTTTTTTCAGATTGCGGTAGGAAGTCACACCAACAAACATCCCAAAATAGAATACTTTAACCTTTTCTTTTATAAAGCGCTTTATTACTTTTTGTTTTTGGCAGTGCCAATGCTTATAATGGAAATTCAGTGGTATCAGGTTATTATTGGCTTCTTAATTTTACACCTTGCCCAGGGCTTTACAATGGGTTTGGTATTTCAGCTTGCACATGTTGTGGAGGGCACTAATTTTCCTTTGCCCGATGAAGGTGGAAATATGCATGAAGCCTGGGCAGAACATCAAATGAATACAACAGCTAACTTTGCAACAAATTGTAAATTCTCAGCATTTTTTCTTGGCGGATTAAACCGGCAGATCGAGCATCATTTATTCCCTAAGATTTGCCACATCCACTATGGCTGGATTTCTAAAATTGTTAAAACCACTGCTTTGGAATATGGAATTGTGTATAATGAAAACAAAACATTCACATTAGCTTTACGTTCGCACTTTAACATGCTTAAAAAGATGGGTAGAATCTAATTTTGAAGTAACTTATAAACTTTACGATATAAAAGCTTATCAAAAACATAAAAACTAAGAATAAACCGGCTCATAGGATACAATATTTATCAAAATAATCATACAATTATTATATAACTTATCATATTCGAAATAAAACTTATTATTTCTGTTAAAAAAAATAAAAATTTAAACAATTGCAGCTGAAATTTGCATAACTATCAGATTTATAGTATATTTACATCAACAGAAACCACTAAATCAGCAAGTTATGAAAAATTTTTTCTATCTCTTTCTGACGGTTTTGATGTCCACAGTTATCATACTCATAGGTTCTGATTATTATGAACCTGAACTGATTTACAGCACTGTGCTATTAGTTTGGGTATTTTATTTGTGGTACCAATCTTACGCCGTTAAAAGAAAATACAGCGAGTAATTTTTTCCTTCCTCACGGAAAGACATTTAACCATTTCATATTAATAAGTGTATAAATAACGATTATATAAATCCTATATTTGGGTTTACCGTTATTTAGCTTTTTTATATGAAACAGGGACTTTTAATTGATATGGACGGGGTAGTTTACAGTGGTGAAGAGCTTATCTTCGGCGCTGATAAATTTATAAACAATCTTATAAAACAGGATATTCCCTTTGCCTTTATGACTAATAACAGCCAAAGGACGAGCCTGGAAGTACGCCGTAAATTAAAAGGTTTGGGCATAAAGGTAGAAGATAAACACGTTTATACCAGTGCAATGGCTACAGGGAAATTTCTGAGTGATCAGAGTCCGAATGGTACGGCTTATGTTTTAGGCGAAGGCGGTTTGCTCAGTAGCCTGCACGAAAATGGAATTACTTTAGTAAACACAGACCCCGAATTTGTTGTATTGGGCGAAGGCAGAAACTTCACTTTAGAGATGGTTCAACGTGCTGTTGACATGATTTTGGCAGGCGCCAAGTTTATTACGACAAATCGCGACCCATCTCCAAAAAAACCAGGCTGGAACAATTTAGGTATTGCCGCTACAACAGCCATGATTGAGGAAGCCACTGGGAGGAAAGCCTTTGTTACCGGCAAACCTAGCCCGGTTATGATGCGATCGGCCAGAAAATTTTTAGGTCTTGAAACTTCAGAAACTACTGTAATTGGCGACACCATGGAAACCGATATTCAAGGCGGCGTACAAATGGGTTACAAAACTATTCTTGTTCTTTCGGGCATCTCTACAAAAGATAGATTGAGCCATTACGCATTTAAACCTGATTTAATCGCAAGTTCTGTTGATGAAATTGAATTTCCTTTAAGCTGGTGGTAAAATAAGATACTAACATTTTTAGCATCATTTAAGAAATCATCGTATTTTTGGGAAAATCCTTTAGGATGTTTACTTTCTTAAACAAAAAACATTGGCTCACGAACATCAGCTTATTCTCGATTTTTTAAAATCTACAAATCAGTCAATTTTTCTAACCGGAAAAGCAGGGACAGGTAAAACAACTTTACTTAAACATATAAGAGAAACAACGAAAAAAAATTATGCTGTAGTTGCCCCAACAGCTGTGGCTGCAATAAATGCTGGTGGTGTTACACTCCACTCCTTTTTTCAGATTCCATTTGGTCCACTTATTCCAAATGGTTCGGCCGAACCGATTAAGTATTCATCCGAAAAAATTAAGTTAATAAAATGCCTTGAGCTTTTAATTATTGATGAGATAAGTATGGTTCGGGCAGATATTTTAGATTTTATTGATGTTGCATTAAAAAACGTAAAATCATCGCAGTTGCCTTTTGGTGGCGTACAGGTTTTAATGATTGGAGATTTATATCAACTCTCGCCAATTGCACATGATGCGTGGCACATTTTAAAGGCATATTACAACAGTCCGTACTTTTTCGATAGTTTGGTTATCCGGTCAAATCCACTCACCACTTTCCAGCTCGATAAAGTTTACCGGCAATCAGACCCAACCTTCCTTGAAATTTTAAATGGAATAAGGGAAAACAATCTCCCGAATGATTTACTTCTCGAACTAAATAAGCGAAACGATATCAATTTGGAGGAAGTTCAGAAAGAAGAATATATTACTTTAACCACTCACAATAACCTGGTTACACAAATTAATCAAGAATATTTAGAAAAATTGGAGGGAGAAATCCATCATTTTAGCGCTAAAATAACAGGCGATTTCCCAAAGGATGCTTATCCTGTTGATGAGGTTCTGGAATTAAAAGTTGGTGCAAGAGTTATGTTTTTAAAAAACGACTCATCGGGCAAAAAACTTTATTATAATGGAAAAGCAGCTGTCATCACTGAGATTAGAAACGATGGAATAAAGGTAAAATTTAACGACGAACATACTGATTTAGAAGTTGAACGGGAAGAATGGCAAAATATTAAATATAATTTAAACCCTGCTGATAATAAAATTACAGAGTTAAACACGGGTTCGTTTTCACAATATCCTTTTAAGCTTGCCTGGGCGATAACGGTACATAAAAGTCAAGGGTTAACGTTTGATAAGGCAATTGTGGATGTAAGTTCTTCCTTTACGCACGGGCAAGCATACGTTGCGCTAAGTCGGTGCAGGAGCCTGGAAGGTTTAATTTTAAAATCGCCAATTACTGCAGATAATGTAATTACTGATGAACGTGTGATAAAATTTACGAGAGAAGCAATTGTTTCGAAACCAGATGCTGCAGCTTTAGAAAACGCATCGAAAAACTACGAATGGATTTTAGTTTTGGATTTACTCGATTTCACAGCAATTCATAAAAACTGGATGAAGTTAAAGAAATCGAGTTTCGGAAATAACCCTGGAAATACAGCTTTTCACGATATCGTTAATAAAATAACTAAAGTTTTAGAGGAAGATATTATTGGCATTTCGGGAAAATTTATAAAAAAAGAACTTACGGGTTTATCGAGAACCAAAACTGTTAAAGATGAAGTTTATTTTATCGATAGGCTGATTAAGGCTTCAAAATACTTTATTCCGAAACTTGAAATGGTGTTAACTGAAGCAGATAAATTTAACGAGCTGAATGTTTACATCGATGAAAAGGCAGAAAAAATATTGAACAGAATAAGTGATTTAATAAATGATTTAACCTTGAAATTAGCTTTACTAAAATTAAACTGGGGAGAATTTAACATCAGCGAATATACAAAAGCATACCATAAAGCGGGTGGTAAATATGAACCCGTTCAAACCGGCAGGAAACCGAAAATTGTTATCGAAGCCAAAGAGATTTCCAACATTAAGTTGTTTAATGAACTACTAAGGATAAGGAAAATCATCAGCGAGCAAAGAAATGTTCCGGAGCACAATGTACTTTCCGAACAGGCAATTCTTTTAATTGCGACCAAATTACCTAAAACAACCGATCAACTTGCAGCAATAAAGGGTGTCGGCATTGGGAATGCTGTTGAAATGGGGGGCGAAATTTTAAAATCCGTTAATGGTTATCTTGGAACAAGCGAACTTTTCTAAAACAAAAAACCTTTAAGCAATTGCTCAAAGGTTTTAAATTATCAGGAAATCAAAAGGATTTTAAAAAGCATCGAACCAAAGTTTTGTGGTTAATAAATCTGCGCCCTGACTGGAAACTGCATTTTTATAACTTGTGCCATTTAAAGATTGTTCCGTTCCGGGATAAATAAAACGAACGGGGATTTGTCCGTTCAACACCGTATTAACCGAAGCACTTAACTGAGGGTAATCCAATCTTCTGCGCTCTGCCCAGGCCTCTAAACCCTGGCCGAAAAGTGCTATCCACTTTTGCTCACCAATAGATTTTTTGTAATTAGTCGCATCATATTGTACTGCCGCCTGTGCGATGTAAGTTGAAGCCGCAGCATCAGAGATATTATATTGTTTTAGCGATGCTTTGACGGCCTGCTGATACAAATCAGCAGCATTTTCAGTTGTAAAGCCTCTTGCTGCTGCTTCTGCCCTATCAAAAAGTAATTCTGAATAGCTGAAAATTACGGCCGGTGCTTGTGGCAATAAAAAGTATGCACCAGGCTTTGATGTTTTTGCGAAACCTAAAATACTGGCTTCTGAATTTGTTAAGCCGTTCGGGACACCGATATATTCTTCGGGCGTAGCGGTTTGTGTTTTACTTGCATAAATTGGTAATCTTGGGTCGTTAAGCGCAAACAGTTTATCTACAATCGTTTTACTAATACGGTAATCATCTCTGGTTTCAAATAATGCACTCACGGGGTTTTGCTGTGGCGACGTTAGGTAATTCAATTGCGCATTATCGGTGTTATCACCTATGAACAAATCGCCATCTGATTTAATTTCATCTAAAACTGATTTGGCTTTAGCAACTTCTTTATCTGCAATTCTCAAAGCAATCCGAAGTCTTAAAGAATTGGCGAATTTTTTCCATCGGGTAATATTTCCATTGTAAATTACATCACCAGCGATGGCTTTTCCAGATGGATCTAAAGTATTTTTTGCTGTTTTTAAATCATCCAGTAAACCGAAATAAACATCCTTTTGCTTATCGTATGCCGGTGTAATAAATTCATTTATTTTTCCTGCCTGCGAATACGGGACATCACCGTAAGCATCTGTTAGCAACAAAAATACCCAAGAGCGTAAAACCAGCGCAACGCCTTTGTAATTTGGATTTGCCTGTGCATTGCCCAAATCAATGATTTTATTAAAAGCGGTAATACTTTGCGAATAGCCTGTAGACCAAAGCGAGGTAAAACTACTGTTAGAATAAATAAATCTATCTTCTTCGGTATATTGAATTTTAGACCAGTGCTGAACGAACAGCAAACTGGAATTCATTGTATTTGCTGTGCTCCAATAAGCATCAGCAGTGTTTTTTATAGCACCGGTAAGCAAATAATCGGGCTGGGCGTTTTCTGTTGCATTTGGATTGATATTTACCTCATCCAGTTCCTTAGTGCAAGAAGAAATTGAAAAAGCGAATATTGCAAGTATATATAGTTTATAATTTTTCATGTTTTGGAATATTAAAATTTAATGTTCAGGTTAAGTCCATAACTGCGTGTCGTCGGGTTTGAAAGACTCTCTAAACCTTGTCCGTTACCTGTATTAAATGCAACTTCAGGGTCAATATCTTTAACATTTCTGTGGATAATCCAAAGGTTTCGGCCAACAAGAGAAACAGAAACACCTTGTAAACTCAAAGGCTTAAGCCATTTTGAAGGCAGGTTGTAACTCAATTTCACTTCACGAAGTTTTACATAAGAAGCATCAAAAATGTTAGCTTCATCAATCGTTCTAAAAGATTTATAATATTGCTGCGCAGGCAATATTTTTTCGTTTTTCTTTCCATCGGCAGTTACGCCATCAAAAATTATCCCGTCATCATAAACCGTAACACCTGCAGGCGCAGTTCCCGTAACTCTAACCGTTCCGTTTGCTTTAACATTGCCCGGATAATAGTATGAAATGCCTCCATATTCAGCTGCTCTTCCTGGTAAGGTTGAAGCCAAAACACCTGTGTAAGTTCCGGTTGAGTAAGTTCCATTGTAAATTGAACCGCCAAAACTTGCATCAACCAGAACACCTAAACTAAAACCTTTGTAACTGAAGGTATTGTAAATTCCTCCTATCCAATCGGGTGTATATTTACCTAAAACTTTTTTAGTCGGGTCGGTTTGCGGCGCTCCAGTAGTATTTACAACAATACTTCCACTTGCATCTCTTAAATAGGCGTTACCGTAAAGCGTTCCGTAAGGTTGGCCAACTGCTGCAATAACCTGAGCAGAATTTGAGGCAATTACATAATTCTGCAATAAACCTGCTTCATCTAACGCCACAACCTTACTTCTGTTTGCCGCATAGTTTACATCAATATCCCAGGTAAATTGTTTTTTAACAGGTGTCAAACCCAGTTGAACTTCGATACCTTTATTGTTAATTTTTCCTGCATTTAAAAGTTTTGAGCGAAAACCTGTGGAAGGGCTCACATCAACACTTAAAATCTGGTCGTAACTATTCGTGTTATACAAACTCAAATCTAACCGCACTCTTTTTTTGAAGAAAACAGCTTCTGCGCCAAGTTCAGATGATGTAGTTGTTTCAGGCTTTAAATTTGGGTTTAAATCTGTTGCCGAAGTTGTTAACTGCGGACTCGAACCAAATGGCGCTCCGAAAACATAGGTATTTACTGAACGATAAGGGTCGGCATCTTTACCAACTTTAGACCAGCCACCGCGAATTTTGGCATAATCAAGGAAATTTCCTTTAATATCGAAAGCTTCTGTTAAAACTAAACTTCCATTAAATGATGGATAAAAATAGGAACGGTTTTTTGCTGCAAGTGTTGATGACCAATCGTTACGAGCCGTTATGTTGGCGAAAAGATAGTTTCTAAAACCAACTTGTGCCGAAGCATAAACGCTGTAGGATTTAAGTTTGCTGTAGTTATTTGAAGAAATTAACGGATCTCTGGAATTGCTAAGGGAATATAAACCTGCAACCGCCAATCTTGGCGCACTTTGGTCATTCTGCTCAATATAGCGTGAGCGAATGTTGCTTCCCAACAAACCTTCTAAGCTAAAATCAGAACTTAATTGTTTATTTAAATTTAGAGTCGCATCGGTGTTATTCTCATTTACCGTAAAACCATTTTCTGTGTAAGAACCGAATGGCGTTCCGTTGGTACCATAAGCAACTCTGATTTTCCTCCTGTCGTTATAATAATCTGTTCCCGAACGGAAGTTAAATTCCAGTCCGTCGATAATTTTATAATTTAAGCCAAGGCTTCCGATTAGGCGATTGCGATTTTGAGAAACTGTATTTTCATACGCAACCCAATACGGATTGCTGTAGTAACTATTATTCCAGTTGAATGTGTTACCATTCTCATCCAGGTAATTTTTCAATTGGTTTATATCGACCTGTCGACCAAACCATGTAAACTGCAACATGGTGCTTGTAGATCTCGAGCCACCTGTTCCGGGCAAATTATCAGAAGAAAGTTTACTGTAATTCGCATTGGCCGTAATGCTTAATTTCGGCGTGAGCTTCAATGTAGTATTCAATGAGAAATTATTTTTCCCCTGACCAGAATTCGGGATTACACCAACCTGTTTGAGGTTATTGTACGATAAGCGGTAATCAAATTTTTCTGAAGCGTCAGCTATCGCGATGCCGTTATTTAAAGTGTATCCCGTTTGAAAGAAATCGCGAACATTATCAGGATGGGCAATAAACGGAACGGCAACACCTTTAGAATAAAATTGAGGAATTAACTGGCCATTAAGCTTCGGTCCCCAACTTTCATCAACGCCATCATTTATACCTCCACCCTTTCCATCAACGTAGCTAAATTTACCCTCAGATCCTTGTCCGAAAGCATTTTGATAAACCGGCAGCGTTGCAATATTTTCGATAACAGCATTTGAGTTAAGCGTAATTCCAACGCCTTTTTTCGATTTACCAGTTTTAGTTTTGATTATAATTACGCCAGCAGCAGCTCTGGAACCATAAAGTGCCGCCGCATTTGGCCCTTTGAGTACACTAATCGATTCGATGTTATCTGCATTGATATCAGAAATGGCATTTGCATAGTCTCTGGCACCACCCGAATTGAGTTGAGAATTATCAACCGGAACGCCATCCACTACAAATAAAGGTTGGTTATTGCCTGAAATAGATGTTTCGCCTCGAATTACAACTCGTGATGAACCCATATCTCCCTGACTATTGGTAACCCGAACACCGGCAACTTTTCCGGCCAAAGCATTTACAAGGTTTGATTCTTTGGCTTCTGCTAAATCCTCACCTTTTAATTCCTGCACAGCATAACCTAAAGATTTTTTCTGTCGTGAAATACCAAGCGCCGTCACTACAACTTCGTCTAAAGCATTTTCACTTGCCTGAAGCGTTATCGCAAGCGAACCTGCATTTTTATTAACCAGAACTTCCTGAGTTTGAAAGCCGATATAAGAGAAAACAAGCGTATTTTTATCAGCTACACTAATAGAGAAAGCACCTTTCGCATCCGTTGCAACAACCTGCTTAGTTTCCTTTACTAAAATAGACGCACCAGGAATACTTTCCCCGTCGGCCGACTTAACCGTACCTGTTACGATTGAATTTTGTGCCGACAACTTCTGTGTAAGGAACAGCAGAAGTATTGCAATCGGCAGTTTAATTTTTTTAAACATAAATTTTAATTAATGATTAGTTAAAGAGTAAAATTTGGGCATAGCAATTCCACGGTGGTGAAAACCCCCTTTTTTTTCAGCAATAGAAAATTTAAGATTGTACGCCCGAAAAGAGCCTGAAAAACACCTCAGCGTTAACAGGAGTTACACATTCGGAAATGGCCGATGGTAAATAAAGAAATAAAATTGTTGTGATTTTGCTCGTTTGTTTTTTCCATTTGAATGATTTTTTGTGAAAACAACTTATCAGAAAAGCTTCCGGAAGGAAAGCACCTCTTAAATCAGATTGCCCTATAAAATCATAGGAAAAGCATTAGACTGACTTAACTACCCGACATTCCTGCCGGATGGAATTAGCACCATTTCTGCTTTAACAGACGGTTGCTAAGGCTTCAAAGGGCCATTCCCTCCACCTTTCTTGATAAGTAATTTTAAAATAACTGCGGCAAAGATATAATTAATTACATATACTCTATAGTTTTTATAGTTTTTTTTAAGAATATTTTTTCTTTGTAAAATACATCGGTATATTTGTCGACTAATTTAGTAGATTAAACATCCCGAATGAATAAAAAACCATTGTATATAGCAATAGTAATCGCAGTAATTAATTCTTCATCTGCATATTCGCAAACAAGTTTGGCAGCTGCAGAAACAAAAAAAATTGTGAAAAACAGGTCAGAACCCTCCGCTTTTGTGGCAGACGGTAACTGGCGAGGCGTTTTTAAAATAAAAGAAGGTTTGGAAATACCTTTCAATTTTGAAATCGTTGATAAGGCGGGCGTTAAGAAATTATACTTCCGCAATGCGGAAGAGCGCTTCGAAGGTGGGCCGGTTAAACAGACAGCAGATTCGGTTTTCGTTAAGTTAGACCAGTTTGATAATGAGCTGGCCCTGGGAATAAACGATAATACGCTGAATGGAAGTTTAAGAAAACAAAATGGCTCAGGGAGGGCAACGGTGATTTCTGCAGAGAGAAAAAATTACCGTTTCGACACAAACGGAAAGGCCGCGATTGCAGATTTTTCAGGAAGTTATGATGTGGTTTTTAAATCTCCTGATGGAAAAGAAGAAAAAACCGTTGGCTTATTTAAGCAAACCGGCAATAAAATTACAGGAACATTTTTACGTATAACAGGAGATTCGCGCTACCTTGAGGGCGTTGTTGAAGGAAACGAATTCCAACTTTCGAGCTTTATAGGTTCATCACCTTCATATTACAAAGGAAAATTTAACAAGGATGGCACTTTAACTGGTGAAATTTTAGGTGCAAGAGGTTCGCAGCCTTTTACAGGTGTTAAAAACAAAGATGCCGCTTTACCTGATGCATACAAACTTACTTATTTAAAGGATGGTTACAAAACCGTCGATTTCTCCTTCCCTGATGTGAATGGAAAAAAAGTTTCGCTAAAAGATGATAAGTATAAAAATAAAGTTGTCGTATTAACAATTACGGGTAGTTGGTGCCCGAATTGTATTGATGAAGCAGGATTTATTGCGCCATGGTACAAAGAAAATAAGAAACGCGGCGTGGAAGTAATTGCGTTGCACTATGAAAGACAGACTGATGCCGATTACGTTAAAAAGGCACTTACCAATTTCAGAAATCGATTTGGAATTGAATACGACCAGGTTATTGCAGGCAAAGCGGATAAACAGGCTGTTGCAGAATCGCTACCCGCACTAAATTCATTTCTATCATTCCCGACTACAATTATTATAGATAAAGCCGGAAATGTTGCTCAAATACACACTGGGTATAATGGTCCGGCGACCGGAAAATACTACGATGAATTTGTAAAAGAGTTCAATGCGGAAATAAATAGTTTGTTGGCTAAGTAATTAATCAAGAAAATAAGAGGGGATTTATAAATTGTGCATCCCCTCTTATTAATATTTTATCAGATTAGGAAAAAAGATGCTGACGCAAGTCTTCTACCCTTTCGCAGCCAACCTGATCCATAACCTGTTTCAGTTGTGTTTTAAGCATTCCGATTGTATGGTTACCACCTTCGTTTCCTAAAGCACCAACGCCATACATAAAAGTACGGCCGAGGAAAGTAAAATCTGCCCCTGCAGCAATGCTTCTGGCAATATCAGGCCCTGAACGAACCCCACTGTCCATCATTACCGTTAATTTATCTTTAAATTTTGGAGCAATCTGTATTAAAGGCTTAATTGAAGACTGGCCCGCATCCAATTGCCTGCCACCATGGTTGGAAACAATAATACCATCCAAACCTAACTCAACCGCCATCTGCGCATCTTCTTCAGTTGCCACACCTTTTAAAACCAATTTTCCTTTCCACTTATCGCGAATTGCCGAAATTCTCTCCGCATTCAGTCTGCCCGAAAAAGTCTTGTTCATATAAAGCCCTAATTGCTTCATGTTTAAACCTTTTGGCATATATGGTTTCATGGTTTCAAAAGCTGGTTGGCCATGAAAAAGTGTTCTCAGCGCCCATTCCGGTCGGCCACAAATTTGAAGCATATTTCTCAGTGACATTTTCGGAGGCATGGCCAAGCCATTACGAATATCCCGCGGACGAAATCCAAAACTCGGAACATCACAAAGAATAACGAGCACTTTGCAACCTGCAGCTTCTGCCCTATCGATTATATCATCTTTTATTACGCTTTCGGCAGGATGATACAACTGGTACCATGCATTTCCTTGCGTAATTTCCATAATACGCTCAATTGACGAAGTACTTACGGTACTTAAAATAAATGGTACGTTATGCTCAAAAGCTGCTTTCGCCAATATTTCGGGTGCATTCGGCCAAATTAACCCCTGTAAACCAACTGGAGCAATTCCGAATGGCGCATCGTAAGTATGACCAAAAAGTTCTTTTTTTAACGATGTTTCTTTAAAATCTCTAATGTAAAACGGCAGCAACTCCAAAGCCCTGATGTCAGCAGTATTACGAAATAAATTCACATCTTCATTGCAGCCACCATCCAGGTATTCGAAAGCAAATCTTGGTATTTTGGATTTAGCTTTGTTTCTTAAATCATCAATTGATGGATAGTCGGCATTGTATTTCCAGCTCATTTTGTATTTTATTTTTAGAATTGCATGCTGCGTTGAATGGCAGAATAATATTTTAGTTGAATGATATCACTTGGTGGCGGATTGTGGTTCCATGAGTCGTGAATAGCCAAAGCCGTTCCAATTGCCGTTGCCTGAGAAACTGAGGATGCATAAACCTCGATATCGGGAATTGAAGTGGCAAGTAAGTGCATGTAAATTGCGTTTTTACCAAAGCCACCGTCGACAAAAATTCGCTTAACACCTTGATTTAAAACTAGTTTTAACGAGTAAATCTGCTGTTTAACCAAATCAAAAATCAGTTGGTGGTAAGCTTCCTCAGCGGTTTGAAACATATTTAAATCTCTTTCAGCAAAAGCCGATTTCTCTGAAAACGCTGTTTGTAAAATTTGATTTTCAGGAATTTTATTTGCTAATCTCAATATCATACCAGGATTAAACTGCAAATGCTTAAACAAATACGCAGCCCTGTCGAAATGTTCAGCAATGCGTTTTAGCTGAACTTCATGCTCATAACCAGCAAAAATTCTCGAAGCTTTTACTGCTTTTCCTTTAAAATGCATGTAACAAAGGCAATCTTGTTTCAGTTCTTCTTCCGTTAAAACATCCTGGTTAAAAGGATTTAAGCTGATGCACCAGGTTCCTGTAGAAAGTAGAATAAATGGAACTGAAAAATTTGCCAAATAAGGAATTAATGCGGCAGAACTATCATGTAAGCCAACGCCAACCTGAAAATTACGGTTTGCAAATTTTGTATTTAACACAGAATCTGCAGGCGTGTAGGTTCCAAACTTTGGCTCCAAACCTTCTTCAATAACCCATTTATGGTACTCGTTTTTACCAAAATCCCAAAGTTGAGTGTGGCAACCAATACTGGTAATATCTGCAACCGCTTTGCCCGAAATTAAATAGCTTAAATATTGGGGCAAGTGCAGTGCATATTTAACTTTCGAAAAAACTTCAGGTTTTTCTTTTTTCAGGCGATATAATTGCATGCCCGAATTTAAACTTCCTAAAATTGGCGAAGCTGTTTCTAAAGAAATTTTTGCCTCTCCGCCGTATTTGGAATAAAATTCATTTTTTAAATCTTCGGGATATTCTTTAAGATAGTTATAAAGCGGTGTTAGTGGCTCGCCATTTTCATCAAGGTAAACGAAACTTGCACCATATGTAGAAAAATTTATGGCTTTAACATCGTATTCCTTTAACTGCATAACCTGATTTAAGGAATCAAAAACAGATGAACGAAGGCTTTCCAGGTTTTCACAGGGTTCGCCATCTTCATCTCTTGTTTCTACAAAACGAGCCGAGCGCTCATAAACGATGTTGTAATTTTCGTCGATTAGAAACAATTTTTTATTTGTTTTCCCTACATCAAATATCGCTGCAACGGTTTTTGGCATTTTTTCCTCCTTAATTATAAACCTGTTGCAACTGTACCCAAGCCACGGGTTTTAACTAAATTCTCGCGAACGCTAAGCTCGCGGTATAAATTAATCGGCGATAAAGCTGCGTTAGCTCTAAGCCGGGCTTCGGCAACCAGCGCTCTTAAATCGCTACGGAAAGTATTTTGTAAAATCTCCTGTGCTCTAGCAACATCATTATTATCCTGAGCAGCATTTAAAGCTTTTCTATCTACCAATAAAGCCTGTGCATAAGCAATCATAATAGCCTCAACAGATTGTAATAAATCTTCTAAAGGGTCTTTTACGTTATGGGAAGCATCAATCATCCAGCCTAAATCTTTAGCATGATTCATTCCTTTTGCATCCATCCCTTCTACCAACTCGTTAAAAATTAAGAAAAGTTGATAAGGTTTAATGCTTCCGGCTGTTAAATCATCATCGCCATATTTAGAATCGTTGAAGTGAAAACCGCCTAATTTACCTTCCATTAAAAGTAAAGCCACAATCTGCTCAATGTTTGCATTTGGCAAATGGTGGCCTAAATCTACCAGCGTATATGCTTTTTTACCAAGTTTTGAAGCATAAAGCAGTGATTGACCCCAATCGCCAACAGTAGTTGAATAAAAATTGGGTTCGAAAGCTTTATACTCTACAAATATTTTCCAATCCTCAGGCAAAGCCGCATAAATTTCCTGTAAACTTTCCAGTGTATTTTCGAAAGCCTTGCGGAAATTTAACTGTCCCGGAAAACATGAACCATCTGCAAGCCAAACAGTTAATGCATCAGATCCTAATGCAACGCCTTGTTTAATCACCTCAATATTATGTTCGATGGCCTGTTTGCGGATGTCTTTATTTACATTTTGTAAGGAACCAAATTTATAACTGTGTTGACTCCCTGCCTGATCTTGAAAGGTATTCGAGTTCATTGCATCGAATTTTAACCCGTAACCTGAAGCGAGGTTTTTTAAAGCTTCTGCATTTTGAGGAATATCCCAGGGAATATGCAAAGATATTGCTCCGCTTGCGCCATTTAAGGCATGAAGCAAACCTACATCTTCAATTTTTTCTTCGATTGTTCTTGGCTCGCCACCTGATATTGCAAAACGTCCAAAACGAGTTCCGCCGGTACCTAATGCCCAACTTGGAATCGCAATTTGAAAATCGACAAGTTTTTGAATTACGCTTTCTAAATCAATGTGTGCCCATTCTTCTTTCAAAAAATTAAGCTTACGCTGATGCGAAGTTAGAAGAGAGTCGTTATGTTTTTCTATTTGGTTCTGCTCGATATTCATCAATCTATTCGGTTAAAACAGTTTGTAAAACAAACTGCGGTTAGGTATTTCTTTATTCTTTTTCGTGAAAACCACGAGATAACAGAAAGTTATTTCGGCCCGCAATGAGCTACGGGCCATTTTGAAACAACTTACTAAAACTATCTTAATTATCGTACAAATGCCATTGCAACACCACCATCAACATTTAAAACGTTACCTGTGGATTTTTGCAACAAGCCCCCAACGAAAGCAAAACATGCATTCGCGATATCATCAGGTAAAATAATTTGGTTTAATAATGTACGTTTTGCATAATAAGCAGGCAATTCTGCAACGGTTACACCATAAGCTTTAGCCCTTCCTTCTGCCCAGCCACCTGCCCAGATATTGCTATCGCTAATTACCGCATCGGGATTTACAACATTGATTCGAATATTATCTGCGCCAAGCTCTGCAGCGTTTAACCTGCTTAAATGTAACTGAGCCGCTTTTGCACTGCCATAACCTGCATTATTCGGACCGCTAACTAATGCATTCTTACTTACAATATTAATAATATCGCCGCCAATACCTTGCTTTTGCATCGTTTTTGTTGCAGCCTGCGTGATAAAAAACTGACCTTTTACCAAAACATCGTATAGTAAATCCCAATCTTGCTCGGTATGGTCGCCAATTGTTTTTGAAATTGATAAGCCTGCGTTGTTAACCACAATATCGATACCGCCAAAAGCCAATGCAGCCGAATCGAAAGCAGCATTAATATCAGCCTGACTGGTTACATTTAAAATTGCAGTGCTGTAAGAATCTTTACCAAACTGTGTAGCGAATTCCTGTCCAGCGGCTTCTAAACGTTCGGCGTTCATGTCATTCAAAATCACTACACCACCTTCGGCAACAAATTTCTTTGCGATTGCTTTTCCAATTCCACCCGCACTGCCTGTAATTAAAGCAATTTTACCGGTTAAAGGTTTCGGTTTTGGCATGCGCTGAAGTTTTGCTTCTTCCAATAACCAATACTCGATATTAAAAGCTTCCTGATGTGGTAAAGAAGTGTATTCAGAAATCGCTTCAGCACCTTTCATCACATTAATTGCATTGATGTAGAATTCTGCGGCAACCCGGGCGGTTTGTTTATCTTTAGAAAAAGTGAACATTCCTATGCCGGGATATAAAATCACTACCGGATTTGTATCGCGTATTGCAGGGCTATTTGGATGTTTGCAAGTTTCATAATAATCAGTGTACATTGCTCTGTAAGCTTCGAAAGCAGGCTCCAGAGTTTCTTTTAAAGCTTTTGTATCAGATAAATCTGCATCTGCCGTTAAGGTTAAAACCAGCGGACTGATTTTCGTTCTTAAAAAGTGATCAGGACAACTGGTGCCCATCGGTGCCAAACGGGATAAATCATTTGAGTTAATGAATTCTAAAACACGGGCATCATCGGTAAAATGACCAATCATGTGTTGTTTTGAAGAACATAACCCACGTAGAACAGGTGCTAAAGCAGCTGCTTGTTTTTTACGTTTATCAGCCTCGGCACTTTCTATTTTTTGCCCGCCGAAAACAGGGCCTTTTTTGCCGTAGTTATTCGCAAGGTATTCCGAACAGATTTCGATAACATCTAACGTATTGATGTAACTTTCGTAAGCGGTATCGCCCCAGGTAAATAAACCGTGCGAACCTAACATAATTCCGCGAATACCCGGATTTTCATCAAGGCATTTTTTCAAAGTTAAGCCTAGTTCGAAACCGGGTTTTTTCCATTCAACCCATCCGATTGTACCGCCGAATAATTCTTCAGTTATTTTTTTTCCATCTTTTGCAGCCGCAATTGCAATCGCTGCATCGGGATGCAAATGGTCTATATGTGCAAATGGTAAAAATCCGTGCAGAGGTGTATCAATTGATGGCGCTTTAGAGCTTAAATCAAAAATACAGTGATTAAACAATTCAACCATTTCATCCTCATGCTCTACACCGCGATAAATATTCTTTAAGCTTCTAAGTCTGTCAACATAAAGGGCAGCCAATCCGCTTTTCTTTAATGTACCTAAATCGCCCCCCGAACCTTTAACCCACATTACCTCAGTTTCTGAGCCTGTTAACGGGTCTTTTTCTAATAATTTACATGACGTGTTGCCACCGCCATAATTAGTCAATCGTAAATCTGCACCCAATAAGTTAGAGCGATAGATTAACAAGGCAACTTCATCTCCGGCTAATTTTGCAGCCGCTTCTTCATCCCATAAGTAGCTTACGTACTTATAATTTGTTTCTTTAACAGACATCTATATTTGATATTTTACTTTTTAAAAATTATTTAATTGAATTGCCATACCCTACAATAAGTACCGATACGATGATGGTTAAAATACCAACCAATACGGTTGCTAATGTTTTTTTTGATACACCCTTCCACTCTTTTAAAACCAAGCCCCAAACATTTGCGATTAAGATTATAAAAGCCATGTGTAAAATCCACGAGCTGGCACCGTTACCCATTTTGCTTTCGCCCATGCCGTAGAAGAAAAACTGTAAGAACCAGGTTGTGCCTGCAAGGGCAGAAAAGATGTAGTTTTTAAGCAACGGGGTGCTTGCTTTGGTATAATCGCCGAATGTTTTATTGCGGGCATTTAAAACCATACACCAGATAAAGTTCGTTGTGAGGCCGCCCCAAAGCACAACCACATAGGTTACGTTATTCTGAAAAAGAAAATTTCCTGTTTCTGATGGATTTGCCGCTTTCCAGATAGCATTGGCGGCATCGGCCATTGGTTTCCCGGCTTCGATACCAAAATTAAAACATGCACTTAAAACACCTGAAACGATTCCTACAAACAAGCCTAAACCAAATTTATATTCGGTTTTAACCTCCATTCCATGTGGGTCGGTAACGTCGGCTTTAATTTCTTTTTCTTTCATCATACCTGCTTTGCCACAGATAACGATGCCCAAAACACAAACTAAAAGGCCCAATAAAACCATCCTTCCCCAGCCTGTTTCGATAAACATGGTAAAAGTATCTTTACCTGCCTGAGGGAAAAAATCGAAATAAATTGATGGCAGAATTGAGCCAAGCACCATACAAAGACCAAGGATAATGCTGCTACCTAATGAAACGCCTAAATAACGAACACCTAAGCCATAAGTTAAACCACCAATACCCCAAAGAATACCAAAGAAATAGGTAAGCATTAAAATGCTTCCGCTTGTACTGCTAATGATTGCTGTAAAATTTGGAATTGTTAAAAATGCGGCTAATGGCGGAACAATTAACCATGAAAATATACCACCAACAATCCAATAACTTTCCCAGGCCCAACCTTTAACTTTTTTATAAGGAATGTAAAAACTCCCGGAGGCAAAACCGCCGATAAAATGAAAAATTACGCCTAAAATTGCTTGCATATTATTGGTTTTATATTTGGTTTTCGAATGTATAAATTGAAATATACTTAACTGTTATGTACTGTCATGCTAATAAGAAATGTGTTTTGTTATATTTGGACAAAAAAAACTATAGTTTTGAAATCCGAAGATTTAATAAGCCACATTGTAATCGATGAATATTCTGCTACACCGAAATATAAGCAGCTGGTAAACACGATTTTATACGCAATTGAAACCGGAAAAATTCAAAACGGAAGTATGTTGCCCTCGATAAATGAGCTGAGTTTCGTTTTGGAAATATCAAGGGATACGGCTGAAAAAGGTTACCGTCGGTTAAGAAAACTTAACGTAATCGAATCAATTCCGGGCAAAGGCTACTTCGTTATCAACACCGATTTTTCGAGAGAACTTAAAATATGTCTGCTATTTAATAAGCTAAGTACACATAAAAAAATTATTTACGATTCCTTTACCAAAGCCATCGGCGAAAAGGCAGCGATAGATTTATATATATACAATAACGATTTCTCGCTCTTTAAAAGTTTGTTGAATAACAAAAAAGAAGGTTACACACATTATGTAATCATTCCTCATTTTAATGAAGGAGATGAAAAAGCACAAGATATTATCAATGCAATTCCGAGGGAGAAATTGGTGATTTTGGACAAGCTTCTACCGGGAATTACTGGGGAATACGCAGCTGTTTACGAGAATTTTGCCCAGGATATTTACAACGCTTTGGAACAAGCTTTAACGCCGCTATCAAAATACAATACTTTGAAAATTATTTTCCCAAAAAACACTTATTTTCCAAAGGAGATTTTAGATGGCTTTTACAGATTTTGCCAGCAGTATGCTTTTAATCATAAAGTTGTAGATAATATTGTTGTCGAAGAAATTAGTAAGGGAGAAGTTTATATCAGTTTAATGGAAGATGATTTGGTTACACTTATAGAGCGGTTACTGGCTCAGGGAATGGAAGTTGGCAAAGATGCAGGTGTAATTTCTTACAATGAAACACCGCTTAAACGAATAATTTTAAACGGCATTACCACAATTTCTACTGATTTTGCAATGCTTGGTACCGAAACTGCCAACTGTATTTTGAATAACATCCGCGAAAAAATCCATGTTCCATTCTATTTAAATTTAAGGAAGTCGCTTTAAAAATCATTATCTGCAAAAACAGCTCTTTTTTACTGGTTAACCTTCACAAAATTAATTCTGAAAGCTTAAAAAAATCTCTTATAATTAAGCCGCATTAACACCCGATTTAGGAATGTTGAAATTTATAAACGCTGAAAACACGACAAATATTTTTATTTGTAAATAAATAAACGTTAATTAGACATTTATTTATTGTTATGAGCACAGCAAACTATGTAATCGGCGTGGATTACGGGACAGATTCTGTCCGGTCCGTTCTGGTCGATACCGCAAACGGAAAGGAAATTGCCTCTTCTGTTTTTCTTTACCCACGATGGCAAAAAGGCCTTTATTGCAAACCATCCCTTAATCAATTCAGGCAGCATCCGTTAGATTATATTGAGGGATTAACCCATACAATAAAAGATTGTATTGCTAAAGGCGGCGGCGAATCAATTGCATCTTTTGTTAAAGGAATCTCTATTGATACCACAGGATCAAGCCCTGTGGCGGTTGATGAAACCGGTACGCCACTGGCATTGAAAGCAGAGTTTGCAGAAAATCCGAATGCAATGTTTGTTTTATGGAAAGACCACACGGCCGTTAAAGAAGCTGCTGAAATAAATAAACATGCTACGAAATTCCCAATAAATTATTTGAAATATGTTGGTGGAATTTACTCTTCTGAGTGGTTTTGGTCTAAATTGCTTCATATTTTAAGAGTTGATACGCAGGTAGCAAAAAATACAGTTTCCTGGGTAGAACATTGCGATTGGATTCCGTTTTTACTAAGCGGCAAAAATGATGTAAAAGAAATGAAACGCAGTCGTTGTGCTGCAGGCCATAAGGCACTTTGGGCAGAAGAATTTGATGGATTACCTCCTGAAGAATTTTTTGAAACCTTAGACCCATTGTTAAAAGGTTATCGTGAAAAACTATTTAAAGATACTTACACTTCTGATGTTTCTGCAGGAAATTTAAGTGCCGAATGGGCCAGTAAATTGGGTTTAAGTACGGATGTAGTTATCGGTGTAGGCGCTTTTGATGCGCACATGGGCGCAGTTGGCGGACAAATTGAGCCTTACTATCTGAGTAAAGTTATGGGTACCAGTACCTGTGATATTTTGGTTGCCCCAAATAAAGATATGGAAGGCAAATTGGTAAGCGGAATCTGCGGACAAGTTAACGGCTCAGTTATTCCCGGCATGGCGGGTTTAGAAGCAGGTCAATCTGCTTTCGGTGATGTTTACGCATGGTTTAAAAACCTGATCAGCTGGCCGATTAATAACTTACTTTCAGAATCTACGCTGATTGATGAAAATACAACTCAGGCTTTAAAAGCGGAATTGGAACATAAAATTATTGCAAATCTAAGTAAACAAGCTTCAGAATTACCTGTTGATGATTACCCTGAACTAGCCTTGGATTGGTTAAATGGAAGAAGAACACCTGATGCAAACCAGGAACTAAAAGGTGCCATTACCGGATTAAGTTTGGGTACGGATGCACCAAGATTTTTCAGGGCTTTGGCCGCAGCAACCTGTTTCGGTGCAAAAAGTATAGTCGATAGGTTTAAAGAACAAGGTGTACCGGTTAAGGGAATAATCGGCATTGGCGGCGTGGCGAAAAAATCATCATACATTATGCAAATGATGGCTGATGTTTTGGAAATGCCAATTCGCATTCACCGTTTCGAACATACCTGCGCTCTAGGTGCAGCAATGTTTGCGGCAGTTGCGGCGGGGATTTATCCTGATATCGAAACGGCAATGGCCGCAATGGGAACCGGTTTTGAGAAAGAATACCAGCCTGAAATCAAGAACAGAAAAATTTACCGTCAACATTACCAACAGTATTTAGGCTTGGGGAGATATATCGAAAAATACAATAAAAAAGACGTTAAACCATACATATCATGAGCAACTATCTTGACATAAAAGAGCAGGCTTATGCCGCAAATATGCAATTGCCTAAGTTGGGTTTGGTGCTTTTTACCTTCGGGAATGTTAGTGCAGCCGATAGAAATAAGGGTGTTTTTGCGATTAAACCTAGTGGTGTTCCTTACGAAGATTTATCTCCCGAAAAAATGGTCATTGTAGATTTTGACGGAAATACCGTTGAAGGAAATTTACGACCTTCCTCTGATACAAAAACACATGCTGTGCTTTATAAACATTGGGAAGATATCGGTGGCATTGTACATACCCATTCTACCTACGGAACGGCTTGGGCACAGGCTCAAAGGGCTATTCCAATTTTCGGAACCACCCACGGCGACCATTTAACGGTTGACATACCTTGCGCCCCGCCAATGGATGACGAAATGATTAAAGGAAATTACGAATATGAAACAGGTTTCCAGATTATGAACCACTTCGAGCGTTTAGGTTTAAGCCATAAAGAAGTTGAAATGATTTTAGTAGGTAACCACGCCCCTTTTACCTGGGGAAAAACAGCCGAGAAAGCCGTTTACAATAGTGCGGTTTTAGAAGCTGTTGCACAAATGGCTATTCTAACCGAGCAAATTAATGCAAATGCGCCAAAGCTAAAAGATTCATTAATAAAGAAACATTACGAACGGAAACATGGCGCTGATGCTTATTACGGGCAAAAGTAGACTTAAAGTTTTTTGCACGGTTTTAGGTTTAATAAACCTGATTGGAGTGTGCATACCAATTAGAGCATCTGTTTAGTTGTTTTTTTGTATGCTTGCTTGTTGCACAGGTTTCATCGGTATAAAATGGAAAGCGGGACTGTCAAAACCGATGAAAACACGAACCTGATTTACAGATATAATAAAGAATATAGTTAATTTCTAACCACAATAAAATGATTGATTTAAAAAAATTACAAGTTTGGTTCATTACAGGAACGCAGGATTTATACGGAGAAGAAACCTTAAAACAAGTAGCAATTCACGCTGAAGAAGTTGCTAAATCACTAAATAACAATTCAAAAATTTCCGTTTCAGTGGTTTACAAACCAATTGTTAAAAATACTGACGAAATTTTCGAAACCTTGCAGAGTGCAAATACGGATGAAAACTGTATTGGTGTGGTAACCTGGATGCACACCTTTTCGCCGGCTAAAATGTGGATAAGAGGTTTAAATGTTTTGCAAAAACCGTTGTTGCACTTGCATACGCAATTTAACCGCGATATTCCGTGGAATTTTATTGATATGGATTTTATGAATCTGAACCAAAGTGCACACGGCGACAGAGAATTTGGTTTCATGGTTACCCGCATGCGTAAAGACAGGAAAGTTGTTGTTGGCCATTGGGAGGATGAAGAAGTTGCCTCGCAGATTGATACCTGGTGCCGTGCTGCTGCAGGCTGGCATGATTGGCAAGGCGCCAAATTTGCCCGTTTTGGAGATAATATGCGTTATGTTGCCGTAACTGATGGCGATAAAGTGGAGGCAGAAATGAAATTCGGTTTCTCGGTAAATACTTATGGAATTGGCGATTTAGTTGCAGTAATTAATGCGATTGATGAGGATTCGATTCAGAATTTATTGAAAGAATATGAAGAAACTTATGAAATTGCCGATGATTTAAAATCGGGAGGTGCCAGACATGCCTCAGTTTATGATGCGGCGAAAATAGAGTTAGGTTTAAGGAAATTTTTAAAAGACGGTAATTTTAAAGGCTTTTCTGACACATTCGAAGATTTGCACGGCATGATTCAGTTGCCTGGTATTGCTGCGCAGCGTTTAATGGCCGATGGCTACGGTTTTGCCGGTGAAGGCGACTGGAAAACGGCAGCTTTAGTTCGTGCTTGTAAAGTTATGGGTTCGGGTTTGGCTGGTGGAAATGCTTTTATGGAAGATTACACTTACCATTTCGACCCTGCAAATTCTATGGTTTTAGGTTCGCACATGCTCGAAGTTGATGCTTCGCTGGCCAAAGGCAAGGCAAGCTTAGAGGTTCATCCTTTAGGTATCGGTGGTAAAGCAGACCCTGCCCGTTTAGTTTTTAATGTTGCCGGCGGCGACGCTTTAAATGCATCTTTAATTGATATGGGTAATCGTTTCCGTTTATTGGTTAACGAAGTTAAAGCTGTTGAGGCCGAACACGATTTACCGAACCTGCCTGTTGCAAGGGTGCTTTGGAAACCGCTTCCTGATATGAAGACGGGCTGTGCAGCATGGATTTATGCAGGTGGCGCACACCATACAGCTTACAGTCAAAATTTAACAACCGAACACTTATCAGATTTTGCAAATATCGCAGGTATCGAGTATATTAACATCGGCGCTGAAACCAAAATAAACCAGTTTAGAAACGAGCTTCAGTGGAACGAAGTTTTTTACAAATAAAAACCAAATAAAAACGAATTATGAACAGATTTTCAACGGTAGATTACACCGTTTTTATCTTTTACTTCATCCTGATTTCCGCTTACGGATACTGGATTTACAGTAGTAAGAAAAATAAAGCTACATCAGGAAGTCACGACTTCTTTCTTGCCGAAGGTTCTTTAACGTGGTGGGCAATCGGCGCCTCACTCATCGCCTCAAACATTTCTGCAGAGCAGTTTATTGGTATGAGCGGACAAGGTTTCCAGGTTGGTATGGCCGTTGCAGCCTACGAATGGGTAGCCGCAATTGCATTAATTGTTGTAGCCGTTTGGTTTATACCGGTATACCTTAAAAACAAAATATTTACCATGCCTCAGTTTTTACAAACGAGGTATAATGAAACGGTAAGTTTAATCATGGCTATATTTTGGTTGTTTTTATACATTTTTGTAAACCTAACTTCCATTTTATACCTGGGCTCAATTGCGATAAGCAGCATGGTAGACCCAATGTATTTTAAATATATCGTTATTGGTTTAGCCGCGTTTTCGCTTATCATAACGCTTGGTGGAATGAAAGTAATTGGCTTTACAGATGTTATTCAGGTTGTAGTTTTAATTGCAGGCGGTTTAGTTACTACGTACATCGCATTAACAATGGTAAGTGACCACTTTGGATTAGGTAAAGATGCTATTGCTGGTTTTAAAATGCTGATGAAAGATTCACCAGACCACTTTAAAATGATTTTGGCAAAACCTGATGCAAATTCATCGCAAGAATATGTAAACAAATACCTGGCTTTGCCTGGTATAGCCATGTATTTCGCCGGTCAGTGGATTGTGAACTTAAACTATTGGGGTTGTAATCAATACATCACACAAAGAGCGCTTGGTGCTGATTTAAAAACAGCACGAACCGGGATTTTATTCGCAGGTTTCTTAAAATTAGGTATGCCAATAATCGTAATGTTACCGGGTATCGCCGCCTATGTTTTGCATAGAAACGGTGCTCTACAGCATGAGATGGCGCCAAATGGTAAGGTTATTGCAGACAATGCTTACTCAGCCGTTTTAACATTTTTACCTAACGGATTAAAAGGCTTATCATTAGCTGCATTAACAGCGGCCATAGTTGCATCTCTAGCGGGCAAAGCAAACAGTATCTCAACCATCTGGACTTTGGATATTTACAAGAAATATATCAATAAGGATGCAAATGAAAAAAAACTAGTTATTATCGGAAGACTGAGTATCGTGGTTGCTATAGTAATGTCGGTGGTTTTAACCTGGGATGATTTGCTAGGCATAGGTGGTGAAGGTGGGTTTACCTTTATACAGAAATACACAGGATTCATTAGTCCCGGTGTTTTCGCCATGTTTCTTTTAGGTATGTTTTGGAAACGTACAACAGGTACCGCAGCAATTGCAGGCTTAATTACCGGATTTTTACTTTCGGTAGTTTTTAATAATTATGCGCCAATCTGGTTCGGGCACGAAAACTTTCTATACACCGCTTACTTAAATAAAGATGGTATTTACGAAATTCCTTTCTTGATATGTATGGGGTTATCATTCCTCTTTACAATGATAGTAATGATAGGCTTGAGCTTATTAGGTCCGAAAGTAAACCCTAAAGCTTTTGAACTGGATAAATCGATGTTTAAAGTTGCACCATCTACTCTTGTATTGATTGTAGTTACATTACTTTTAATTACACTTATTTACGTAAAATTCTGGTAATTTTAATTGAGTTATATCAAAAGGGGCAATTTTCGTTGTGAAGATTGCCCCTTTTTACTTGTTTTAGTTACAGTCATTGCGAGGCACGAAGCAATCTCTTTATTGATGGTTTTTTATGCTATAAATAGCTTTAAGATTGCTTCGTGCCTCGCAGTGACTAAAGATGTATATTTTTCTAACCCTCTATACTTACCATAGCTTTAATCACTCCATTCTTTGGGTTTAACCAACTTTCAAATTCATCTTTTACTTCCTCGAATTTTACCTGATGGGTAATGTAGTTTGTAGGATTTACCAAGCCGGCTTTCATTGATTTTATAACGTGTTCAAAATCTTCAATTGTAGCATTCCTGCTGCTCATTAATGTAGATTCTCTTTTATGAAATTCGGGATGATTGAAAATTAAATCGCCCTTTTGCAAACCGATTAACACAAATCTTGCGCCGTGAGCCATATAATTAATTGCATTGTTAATCGCCTTTTGATTTCCTGTTGCATCAATTACAACTGTTGGCATATCTCCGTTGGTAATATCGCTAAGCTGTTGGGCAACATCTGCCGAAAGTGCGTTTACAACATGAGCAACTTTCAATTTATCTTTACAAAAAGCTAAACGGTCTTCATTAATATCCAGGGCAATAACATTTGCTCCGGCGATTCGGGCAAATTCCATTGTGCCTAAACCAATTGGTCCGGCGCCAATAACCAAGACAAATTCGCCGGGTTGAATACCAGCTCTGCGAACACCATGTGCACCAATAGCCAAAGGTTCTACTAAAGCTAATTCATCGTAACTTAAGCCTTCACCGTGTAATAGTGTACGCGACGGAACTTGTAGGTATTCACGCATGCCACCATCAACATGTACGCCGCAAACCTCCATTTTTACGCAGCAGTTTGGTTTGTTCATGCGGCAGGCAATACATTCGCCACAGTTAAAATATGGAATAAAAGTAACGGCCTCTCCTATTGTAAAGCCATTGGCACCATCAGTTTCGACCAGTTCGCCTGAAAGTTCGTGCCCTAAAACACGCGGGTAATTAAAAAATGGCTGCGTACCTTCAAAAGCATGTAAATCAGTTCCGCAGATACCAATTCGTTTAATTTTTATTATGGAATGGTCTTTTTTTAATTCAGGCTTTTCAGTTTCTGAATATTCAAAAATACCAGGCGTTGTACAGGTAAGGGTTTTCATTTTTATTTCGTTATTGTCAGTTTGAGCTTGTTGAAAACTTAAATAATATTTCTACGGGCTGCAATTTAGATTATCAAGCTGTCGTCCTTTCGAGGAACGAAGCAATCTCATCAGTTAATAAAACAGATTGCTTCGTACCTCGCAATGACGGCCGCCAATTAAAGTGATTTTTATGCGTTTGCTAAAGCTCTATCCAAATGAACATAGCCGCCATCCACGTGGATAATTTGTCCGGTGGTGTGGCTCGATTTTCCAGACATTAAAAAAGCTGTCATGTTTGCGATTTCTTCAGCCGTTGTCATTCGGTTTTCCAATGGAATTTTAGATGTAATTTCATCTAATTTTGCCTGGGCATCAGGTAAAGTCTCTATCCAGGTTTCGTAAGCAGGTGTCCAGCATTCTGCTACTACAACTGCATTAACACGAATACCATATTTTAATAATTCAACCGCCCATTCGCGGGTTAAGGCATTACGGCCACCATTTGCCGCGGCATAAGCGGATGTATTTCCTTGTCCGGTTTCGGCCGTTTTTGATGTAATATTTACAATTGCACCTTTGGTTTTGATTAACTCCGGCAAAGCATGATGGGCCATTAAGTAATAATGAACCACGTTTTTATGTAACGATGCCATGAAATCTTCATAATTCCCACTTTCTAAACCTACGCCATCATTTACGCCGGCATTGTTCACTAAGCCATCAATTCTTCCAAATTTTGAGATGATTTCGCGAACAACTTTTTTGCAATCTTCGGGATTTGATAACTCGGCAACAAATTGTGCAGATTGGCCGCCTTGTTCCGCAATTGCATCAACCACCTTTTGATTATCTTCGGCCTTTCTACCAACGATTACCGCAATCGCATTTTCCTTTGCAAAAACTTCCGCAATACTACGTCCGATACCTTTAGCCGCACCGGTAATGATGATAACTTTTTCTTTTAACTGTAAATCCATATCTATTTTTTATATCGCCTAGTCAACCTGCGAATATTTCAGGCTCTTTTTCCATCAAGATCCTGCTATGAATTCAGGATGACGACTGGCTGGTCAATTTATTTAATCATGTTAATTACGTCTGCCGTTCTCGATTCGGGCAATACTTTTAAATTTACTAATTTTCCGCTCTTCAAAGTTCCTTCTATAGTGGTTTTATAAGGTGCATGAAGCTTGAAATGAACATCCCAATTTCTCGGCCAGGCCGGAAACAGATAAATCTTCTTTCCTTCTACCTGCAACAACATTTCTTGCAAACCTATCATGCCCGAACCACCCCAATTATGATCGGGTGTCCAATCGAAACCAGGCCCCCAAAAGGCGGGAAATCTTCTGCCTGAATCTTTTAATTTAGCGGTAGTTAGTTTTGCTGCATCTTCGGTTAAACCTAATCTTGCGGCAAATATGTTATCCTGTTTCCAACCAATATGACTACGAAATTTCAGCACATCTGTATCGAAACGGAATGTGTTAATCGCTGTATCTAAACCAGCCTTTCCAATGCCAAAAATCGCCCAGGGATAAACGGGATATAACTGCGGACTTTCAGTATTATTTATTCGTTCCCAAAGTTTTGCCGGCGCAATTGTGGTGTAGCCATTAAAATTCCTAAAACTTATTGGTGGTATTGTTTTTAACATTTCTCTCCACTCTGTTTTCTGTTTTTCAGATAAACCGGGGTGTGCAATCAACCTTTCTAAAACAGTTTTCAAGGCAGCGATTGTTGAGGTAGAATTATAAGCCATTTTATAAGTTTCAGCTGCTGAACCGGGATATAAAATCAAATGACCATCAGCATCGAGCGCTTTTGCCCCTCTTTGCTTTGCCAAGTAAGTATAATGTTCTTTAAAAAAGGTTAGTGAACTTTCAATAAGTGGAAGATATTTTTGAATGTTAGCGCCATCATACCTTTCTGTTTCCAAAATCATCATGCAAAATTCTAAAACAGTGTCCCATTCATACTCCAGCCATGCATTGTATTCCATACCTTTATTAAAATCCTCAGGACGTTTCCAGCTGTATTCTGCGGGGTTTGGTAGTCCGAAATTCTCCAATTGCTCCGTAAAGCTTGCCCCTTTGTGTCCCCAGGCAGACTCTGTTCTGATTTCGGCATTCTTTACTAAATTGAGATAGAAATCAAATTGAGGTTTCATGAGGTCAAAATCACCACTTTTTAACATTGGCCAATAAACCAATCGCTGATTTTGAGCGGTATGCGTCCCCCCGCCCCAATTTCGAAAATCGGGCGTATATTTTAACGTAGTATCGGTAAGTTGAGGGTCGAATGTAAACAAACCACCATTGAACTTTGTAGGGTATTTTCCGAAAGCGTTACAACCCAGCATGTATCTAAAAAGCTGATAATTTTTAGCTGATTGATTTGCGGCTTCGTCTTTCGAATCGATGTAAATAAAACTCTTATTCCAAAACTCATTCCACCATTTAATGCTGGCTTTTTGATTGGATTTTGTGTTTATTTTATCCAAGTTTGCCTTCCAATCCTGAATAGATTCAGTTTTTAAAACATTTAAAATAATGAAAATTTTAGCTGATTTAGAAGGTTTTTTAGTTTTCAAAACCCAGGCTTTATATGGTGTATTCAAATATGTTCCAGTAAAATCTCCTGTAGAGGTCATATCATCACCCTTCATTGAGCCGCCAAAAATTAAATCCTTAAGCGGATTGAATAACTCAGTTTTCTTATTATCGAGACCTTGTTGCTTAACGGCGATATCAAAAATGGTTTCGGCTTTATTCTGGTGAAAGAATTGCACCGAATTATTATTAAATCCAATCTCATCCTTGAAAGTTTTCACAATCCCCTGCGGCGCCCATTTATAAGAATTTTGATTGTTCTCCTTGCCTTTGGTAATCCGGTCTTCAAATCGCCAGCTTTCATAGCTAGCTTCTGTCGTAATGTTTTGATTTGATTTAACATCCAGATGAATAACAGGATTAAAAACATCGACCCAAACTTTAATTTGAGTATTTAAATTGCCGTTTGAACCCGAAATCTGAGCGTAGCCATCTTTTAAAATCAGTTCTTGTTTAAAAGTTTTTCCCTCAAAAGGATTGGGACTAAATTTAACTTTTACACGACCGAGTTTAAGCAATGTATTGTTCTCATCGAATGTTCCGCTACGGGATAGATAAAGATAAATTTCGCCTTGCTCTACCCAAAGATTTAAACCAATATCTCCTCCGCCAACGGGCATAGATTCTGAAGAATTGTTGCTTTGAGTGTTCCAGGTAACGTTTTGTTGTGCTTGAGTTGTCGGAATGAACCACAAAGACAAAATTAACACAAAGAAGAGGTTTAGCGTCTTTGTGAATTTTAGATATTTGAAAACCGTGTTTTTCGGCATTATATTCTTTATTTCATTTAAGTTTCGTCATTGCGAGGCACGATGCAATCTCTCAAAATAGATTGCTTCGTGCCTCGCAATGACGTATTGTTAGTTCTCCCAATCATCAGTACGGAAAGAGGAAACCGGCAACCCGTCATTCCCAAATAAATCGCCTGTTACAAAATCTTTAAATGCATAGCGAACGGCAACCGGTGTTTTTACCTGTTCGGCTGTTACCGTTATGCTGCTTCCGGAAATTGCTGCTTTTGCTGGATAAAATTTCTTATCAGCACCCGCGACTTCAAATAAGCTTAATTCTTTGCCAAATGAAGTTAATCCATTTGGTACATTTTGAAACTTTAATATTGCTTTATTTTTATCAACCGTTAAAGATTCATAATTCGGACTTAACGCACCGAAACCTTTTATGCCATAAGTTTGCGCCAAAGCGAGATAAGCTAAACGTGTTCCGCCTTGCTTTTTATTAGCCGGATGAATAGATTTTTCTTCGCCAATATCCATTAAAACTGCCATGCCTGAATTTGGAATTTTAGCCAAAGATTTACGCTGTGCATCTCGTAAAAATGCCGAGTTAAATTTCCCGCCGACATGGTAAGGTGGCAGCTGCGTATAATTATAAGGGGCAATTTGTGCGTAATAGAAAGGAAATTCACCGTTATCCCAATTTTTACGCCATGAAGCTACCACCGCCGCAAACAACGCTTCGTATCTATCCGGACGTTCGTAATTCGATTCGCCCTGATACCAAATGGCGCCTTTTATGCCGTAGCCGATAACTGGATAAAGCATGCCGTTGTAAAGGGTAGTCGGCGTTCTGCTTACTTCCTTAATCGTATCACCTTTCGATGGAATTTTAACTTCAGGAAATGCCTTTAAATCCTCTGGCGACATCCAGGCCTCAATTGTAGACCCGCCGTAACTATCATTTATAATTCCTATCGGAACATTTAACATTTCGCTCAGTAAAGAACCAAAAAAATAAGCCGTGGCGCTGAAATTTGAAACCGTTTCAGGCGCTGCCAGTTTCCAGGGTGAAGGTTTGCTATTATCTTGTCGCTCTGTAATTGAGGATCGTGGAACGGTATAAAGTCTGATATTTTTATTGGTAGATTTTAAAATTGTTTCATTCGAGCCAATAACAGGTTGACTTTTAAAGCCTTTCATCGGCATTTCCATATTTGATTGACCACCACAAAACCAAACTTCACCAATTAAAACATCGGTTAAAACTAATTTTTCACCATCGTTAAATTCGACGTTGTAAGGTCCACCTGCAACTGGTGTTGCAACTTTTATTTTCCACTTTCCATCTTTATCAGCTGTTGCCGAATAATTTTGTTTGTTCCATGAAGTGTTGATTTTCACTTTTGTTGATGGTTTCGCCCAACCCCAAATGGCCACATTACTTTGTTGTTGCAGTACCATATGGTCGGTAAAAATTGAAGCCGGTTTAACCGTTGCCCATGCAATAACGCAACAGGCAAGGTTTAAGAGTATAGTGAGTTTTAGTTTCATTTTTCTTGTTTTTTCGTCATCGCGAGGTTACGAAGCAATCTCTCCTTATTAGCTTGCTTGGTACCTCGCAATGACAATTTAATTTTACCTGCTAACCGGTAACCACACCGACATTTCCGAATGCCCGCGGTTACCCCAGGCAAAGTACGGCACCAATTTTATTTCTGTTTCTTTGTTGTTATTGTCAATCGGGCGATAAAGCACATTTTTCCAATTATTTGGCTCAACAATTTTTGCATTCCCAACCAAACTCATCATTTCGGCGCCATCAATATTTATTGGTTTTGCAGTAAATTTAGTCGATGTCGGCACAAAAGCATCAAAAATTCGCTTACCCGGTAAATCTGTTGATTCCAGGCAGTAAACAATCGGGCCGCGTTTAACAGCAACCTGGTTTCTGTTTTCTTCAACCAATGGATTTGCTTCAATCAAAGTCGCATCCATAGGGAGATTTAACTCCACCACATCACCCTTTTCCCATATCCGATTTACTTCTGCGTAAGTTCCTGAAACCGGTTTAATATTTTCAATTTTTCCATTGATGCTAATTTGTGCATCATGTGTCCACGACGGGATTCTTAAAAATAAGGAATATGCCTTACGCCCGGTTTCCTTAACGCTGATTTTTATCTTCCCCTCCCATGGATAATTTGTTTCTTCAGCCAACGAAATTTTTGTTCCGTCGGCTAATTTTGTTGTTAGGTTATTTCCCCCATATAAATTAAACCACAACCCTTTGTCAGAAACACTGTAAGCATAATCGCTAATTTCGGCAATGGTTCTTACTACGTTCGGCGGACAGCAATTTGATAAGCTAATGTAAGGAACCCTATCTTTCGACCATCGCTGTTTGAAAGGCAAATCATCAGATTGAGCCAATGGATTAGTGTACAAAAAGTTCTTTCCATCCAAACTTATCCCAGATAAAACGCTGTTGTGTAAAGCCAGTTCCATTACATCAGCATATTTGGCGTTGCCAGTAATCTGTAACATTCGCCAGTTCCAAAGAACATTGCCAATATTTGCGCAGGTTTCGTTATGTGCCGTAAAATTAGGTAACTGGTAATCACGACCAAAAGCCTGATGAATTTTCTGAACATCTGCAGGATTATACGAAGTTCCGTCGGGAGATGTTCCATCATAAAGTGAACCGCAGCCTCCTGTAATGTACATTTTATGTTGATTTACATCATCCCACATCAAATTTAAGGTGTTCAATAAAGAATCTTTCCCTGTTTCCGCATATAAATCGGCCACGCCCGCATACAAGTAATTTGCCCTCACCGCATGCCCCATCGCTTTAGTTTGCTGCAGAAAAGGAATTCTATCCTGATTATCATCCGTTCCATCGTCAATTTTGCCTTTTATTGCGATTAGGTTATTGGCCAATTCTAAATATCGAGGGTCTTTAGTGGTGCGGTACATTTCAACAACGCCCATATAATGCGACGGGCAAATTGCATTCCGTGCCAAGGTCGGCGATGCGGACTTATAGAAATTGTATAAGTAATCAGTTGCTTTTTTAGCGATGTTTAGTAAAGTAGTTTTGCCGGTTGCACGATAATGAATACAACCAGCCGTCATTAAATGGCCGATGTTATAAGATTCAAAACTCAATCTATCCTGAAACTGATTTTTCGAACCCGTTTTTCGCTGTTCAATCATTGCTTTGGTGTAAATGTAACCATCTTCGCGTTGCGATTTTCCAATCACCATGATGGCTTTATCCATCATTTCATTCAATTTCGGATTTTTAGTGGAGGCATATAAACTTGCCACAGCCTCCAGCGTTTTGTAAAAATCTCCATCATGGAAAGATGGGCCTGAATGTGACCCTGTATCCAATCCGGCGGCAATTTCAAAATTTTTAAATGCATGGCTGATTTTTGGGTCGTTGTAAATCGCCCACATATTCGGCACCATAGTTTCGGTGGCAACCTTAAACCTGTCGGCCCAAAACCCTTTTGTCCAGGTAACATCAGTCATATTGATGCTGTGCAATTTCGCATATGGCGAATTTGAGTTATAAACCAAAGCTTTATCCTGGGCATTAACCTGTATAAATGATAAGGTTAAAAAGATTATGAATGCAAATTTTCTAATCATATTATATATTTTATTGTCGTCATTGCGAGGCACGAAGCAATCTCCTCTAGTTGGATTGCTTCGTGCCTCGCAATGATGAACAGTTTCACTTCTCCTCCACTTGTAGCACAACCGGCCCCAATAATCCGGCAGAATTTAAAGGTTTACCTTCCAAACGGAAGGGTGCGGTTGTTTTAGTTATTCTTTTATTTTCAGGTAACTTATTATCGCCAATTAAACGATTGGCCCAGGTATTTGTAACTTCTATTGTAATTGTGTTTTCTCCATTTCTAATGGCTTTACTAATGTCTAAACGATGCGGAGCTGTCCATAATGTTCCACAATTAATGTCGTTCACTTCTACTTCCGCAATGCTGGAGAAATCTCCTAAATCAAGCCATATCTTGCCATTTATACTACCACTGAAAGAAAAATTCTTGCTGTAAACTGCCGTACCTGAATAGTATTTGACCAGGCTATCTGCATTTTTAGTCCAATCTGTCAATTCATTGAATACAAGTGGTTCTAACGGGCCTGCGCCAGAAGTATCGAATTTAGCTTTCCATGTTTTCGAAATGTCCTGAATGGTTTTAAAATTGAGCCAGTTGTTTCCTTTATTTAGCTGAGTTTCGGCAGTGGGCTTTTCGAAAATCACAAAAACAGATTCATTTGGTTTCAAAGCCAATTTTAAAGTCGTTCTACCATTAGCAATCGTCCATTGCTTTGCCTCAATTTTTTGATCAGTTACCGCATTATAAAATTCTGGAACTTTGCCCGAAACTCTAAATGATGCTGAAATGAATCTTTCTTCATTGTACTGATTAGCAATAAAGTACAAGTCTTTTTCAGTAGTTTTTCTATGGCTAAATGTGATTCCTTTAGCGTAAGCCAGCAAAGAATCAATGAAAATACAATCTGGAGAGAGTTCGATTTCACGGAAACTTTCGCCAAAAAAAGGTGCTTTAATTACTTGTCCTAACGCTAATTTTTTCGTTCGAACAGGTTGGTTGCCATTTTTTATAGAACTGAACTCACCTCCCCAAATTTGGTTAACAACCTTATCAAACTCAACCTTTTCCACTTGTTTTAAACCATTTTGACACAAAGGTTTATCGGCAACGATTACTTTTGCGCCAGCTTTAATCAAAGCCGCAAGTTTCTTTACAGTTTCATAGCTCATGTATTCATAATTCGGGTTCATTTTCATCATCCCCGGAAAAACCAAAACTTTGTAAGTTGCGCCACTTTCAAAAACCACTTCACCATTTTTAACCGTAGCAGTACCCAACACATCTGGATTAAAACTATCGTAAGCGTAGCCGCGTAACGGATTTACCCAGTTTTCAGGGTCGGCCATGTTAGCAGAATGCGTTACACCTGCAGGAATCTGCCTCAAAGGTTCACCAATATTTGCCAGACGTTTCCGTTCGTCATCAACTACATCAACACCGAAAATACCTGGCAAGGTTTCCACCAATCTATCTGGCAAAACCGAGCGACGTGGTAATTCTTCGCCGGTGAAAACGGCAATATCTACTACCGGCTTTCCTTGCTGTAATAAATTTTGAGAACGCTCGGCATACTCAACCCAGGCTTTTCCAGCTTTCCACCAGGTTTGATCACGTTGAAAATATAAGCCTACACCATCTAACGTCATCCCAGGCTTTCGGTCTGTCCAGGGGTTATGCGTAAAAACATGGTAAACCAATTTATTAATACCAAGTGCATAATTCCTATCCTGTAAGGTTTTCATATTCGCAGGATTTTCGTTCCAGTCCATTCTAACGGTAGTAAAAGCTTCTGCCTGGATAATGTTTTTACCGTAAATATGAGCACCGGAAATCGCATCCAGCATATCATTTGGTTTATCATGCGTAGGGCTGTTTAACCAGAATTCGCCCATCGGTACATTAACTGTTTTATAATGCATTAAACCATCACTCATCATAGTCGGTGCGATGCTTTCGGCCGTAAAAGTTACGCCTTGTTCCTTGGCTAATTTTGATAAAGTTTTATAAAATTGGTCTACAACCAGTTCGGAAATAGTTTTCCTGATGTCGTACAAGAAATTCTCAGAAACTGAAGCACTTTCCACCGGCAAGCCTGTCATAACTGGTAAGTAAGGTGTTAAATCATAACCTCTTCGCTTCAAAAACTCTGATTTAAATAATGGCGACCAGTTCTGGCTGCCGCATTCCCAACTATCTACATGGAAAACACTTAAAACCTTTTTTGCTATTTCCGGGCCGCCGTGTTTTAAAGCCTGGCCATACCAGTTTTCAAATTGCAACTTAACAGCTTCAGGGTTAAATTTATCGCACTCTAAGCCCATTCCACCACCTGCAGTTGCATTGGTGTGGCCTGTTGAAGTATGCCCGACCCTTAGAATTGTCCAATTGCCTTTCGGAGCTTTCCAGTTTAAAGACCCGTCAGGGTTTAATTTACTCGTAAGGTTGATAATTTTATTCAGCGGAACACATAAGTTTTTAGCAATTTGTTCATCAGTAGTTCGCTTACTTACACGCCAAACAGAACCATTTTTCCCTTCAAATTGATTGATTTGTGCCGCTGAATTTAACTCGAGATTTACCAGTTTTAAAGATGGTTTCCATTTAGCGGCATCTAAGTCTTCAGATCCGGGTTCAGAACCTTTTTTATCATAAATAAACCTGAAAAATTTTGCAGTAGTCGGCTTAATTGAATGTGTTACATCTTCATCAGTATCCTGCCAACCGTGTCGGGGTGGTTCCAATCTTCCGATGGAACGAAAAACCTTACCATCATCACTTACTTCTATTGCTAAACGTTGCGCCTGATAATTATTTCCACTGATTTTGATGGTAACTGTTCGGCAGGTAAAAGGCTTTTCGAACTCATACTGAATGTAGCAGGATTCGTTTGAGCCGAAGTTTTTCTTATTCCCCGGTAAAATTAAACCTGTGGCATCAGCGCCATTACTTGCTGTGATTTTAGGGATAACTGTCCTGGTTGAAAGATTTTCGCCAATTGGTGATGGGTAAGCGTAAACCGCAATATCTTTGTAATAATTTTCTTTAGATGCTGGTTTTGGAAGAATAATTTTGTCAGTCGAATTATTAATCAAATACTTAGACCAAACTACTTTTTGCATAGAAAGTGCGGGTGTAATCCAGGGCCCGCCGGCCAGCGCAAAACCATCACTAACATGCATTCCGAGTTTTAAATCCAGGCGCTTTGCCTCATTCATGGCAAATTCTACAAGCTTCCACCATTCGGGTGTAAGTTGAACCGCGGGCGGCGAATAAACAGGCGTTTTATCGGGGCCTTGAATACTCATTAAATAAGCACCAGCGATTCCGTTGGCTTTCATCGCTTCCAAATCTGCTGTTATCCCCGCTTTTGAAACCGCACCTTTAACCCAATACCAAAATACCCAGGGTTTTGCATTTTCATTCTGTTGCGCATTAAGCTTAAAGCAAAAAGCAGAAAGAACAAAGCATAAGAAAATTTTACAAAATATTGGTTTCATTGTTCTAATTTATCGTCATTACGAGGTACGAAGCAATGACGGACAATTTTTTATTTATTTATGAGCAATTTTATAACCTCTTAAACCGAAGAATAAAACGATTATGAAACAAACCAAAGGGATGCTATAGCCAATTTGAATATTATCTCCGTACATATCAATCAAGGTTCCCATTCCGAAAGGTAAAATTGCACCGCCAACAATCGACATGATGAGCCATGATGAGCCTGGTTTAGTATCATCGCCGATTCCATCAATACCCAATGCAAATATTGTAGGAAACATTATTGACATAAAAAATCCTATTGCTCCCAAAGCATAAACAACGTAAGAACCTTGCCCTAAAATGGCCACCAGGCAAAGAATAATAGAGATTATCGCATAGATAGCCAGCAATCTATTTGATGATATAAACTGTAGGAGCGCTGTTCCTGCGAAGCGACCTGCAGTAAACAAAAATCCATAAATAACAAGGTACGAAGCAGCGGTTTTTTCATCAAAGCCACCACCTTGTTGCGCCATCCTGATAAAGAAACTTGTTACGCAAACCTGGGCGCCAACATAGAAAAACTGTGCTACAACTGCCCAGCGTAAATGTTTGTGGCGTAAAGAACCAAAGAAACTTCCTTTAGCTTCGCCATCAATACTTTTCGTTTTAATTTCAGGAAGATGAATAAAGTAAAAGATAACGGCGATAACCAATAATACTATTCCAAGTGTAATATAAGGCGTTTTAACCGATGCAGCCTCTTCGAGAAAGTAATTATTGCGGCTAACTTCAGTCATTGCAGCCAATTCTTCTTTAGTATGTGATTTTCCTGAAAGGATGAATAACCCGCCAATAAGTGGAGCAACCATCGCGGCAAGGCCATTAAAAGATGCAGCCAAATTTAATCTGCTTGTTGCTTTTGCAGGGTCGCCCAAAACTGCTGCGTAAGGATTTGCTGAAGTTTCTAGCATAGTTAAACCACAGCCGATGATAAATAGTGCAACCAGGAATGTGATATAAGAGAGGTTATTTGCTGCCGGAACAAAAAGAAAAGCGCCGAAAGCAAAGGCCAGTAAGCCAGAAATCATGGTGGCCTTGTATCCCCATTTTTTTAAAATCATTCCAGCAGGTATGGCCATTAAAAAGTAGGCAAAGAAAACCGAGGTATCGATTAAGGTTGATTGCCTGTTGTTCAGGTTACAAGCTTTTTTCAAGTGCGGAATCAAAATCGAATCGAGGTTGTGTGCCATTCCCCAAAGGAAGAACAGACTTACCACTAATATAAATGGCAATAAATATTTTTTCCCTGAAGATGGGTCGCCCTCAGTTACAATTTCCGGTTGTGTGTTGTGGTTCATTATATTTGGTTTTTTGGTGTTTATCAAGGTTAAATCATTGAATAAGATTGCCGCGTCGTACCTCCTCGCAATGACGGTTTTATTTCTTTTTAACAACTAAAAGATGGTCGCAGACTAAAACGACTTCTCCGTGCTGGTTTATTATTTTTACATGTTCAGTAACGGTTCCATATTCAGGTCTTTTGCTTTCTCCTTTTTCCGAAATCGTGATTTCAGAATGGATGGTATCGCCTATGAAAACAGGTTTAACAAAGCGCAACTTATCATAACCTTTTGACATGGCCTCCGGATTAATCTCTGAGGCAGTTAATCCGATTCCGATACTAAAAATCATCGTTCCGTGGGCAATTCGTTGCTTAAATGGCTGCGTTGCACACCATTCTGCATCCATGTGGTGCGGAAAAAAATCGCCTGTATGGCCAGCGTGAACTACAAAATCGGTTTCTGTTATCGTACGACCTAACGTTACACGTTTCTCTTGTAATTGGTAATCTTCAAAAAATGTTGATTTGAAATACATTTTATTATTATTTATTTTTTTTGTCTTAGCCAGACGGGCTTTTTTCTTTTGACCGCAAAAGAAACAAAACTCCCAGCTTAAAATTTTTCTATTAAAGGAACTGCTTTGGCTTTAACATTGCATTCCGAAAAATTTGTTAGGCTGGATCTCAGCAGAACGATTTTTTGTGCTTTGGCCTTTCAACATGCAAGTAGCATGTGCACCCAAACTTTTAACCTTTAACTTTCAACTCGAAACCCGAAACCATAACTCCCCCAATATCACTCGATTGATAGGCACTTTCCACAACAGCCATCGTTTGAATTACATCTTCTACACTCGTATGCAAAACATTATCAGAACCCTCATTGTATCGCATTAAATTTGCCATCGTTCCAATAAATGCCTCAGGGAACCAGGAACCGTCTAATTTTACGGTTTGCCATTCAGGCGACTTTCCATCTTCAACAATGCAATATGCAAAAACATCAGGAACACCATGCGGATAATCCATCAACAAACCAATTTTAGCAACAATCGCTCCCTTGGTTCCCTCCCACTTAATATAACTTTCCTGGTGGTTCGGACCGAAATCATGGTCGTGGTTGGTGTTGATTACCGCATGCAAGGTATCGCCATAATCGAACAAAATCGTGGAACGCGATGAGGATAAATTCTTTGCAGGATGTTTTAAAGTTTTCGCCAAAACAGTTTGAGGATTACCCAAAAACGAACGAATTAAATCAACATAGTGAATGCTGTGGTATTGAATTTCCAATCTCGGATGAATAATCACATGAGGAAAAATCTCCCAAGGTGTTTTAATTGTTACGCGAACTTCCATATCGTACAATTCGCCAATTAAACCTTTATCAATCAGGTATTTTGCAGCACTTACAAACGGCGCAAAACGCAATTGAAAGTTTATCGCTGCTTTCAAATTCTTTTCTCTGCAAAGTTCAAGAATTTCATTTGCCTGCTTAAAATCATCACCCATTGGCTTCTGAATTAAAACAGCACTGCCATCTGGGAGCTGGTTTAAAGTTTCAATATATTGCTCGGGCATGATGGTTAAATCGTACACCGCATTTTCGGGCGCAAGTTTTACAGCTTCAGCAACTGAATCATAAACATTCGGAATATCAAAAGCATCAGCTAATTTCTGCGCCCTTTCTTTAGTTCTGTTCACAATGCCATGAACCTCAAAACCTGCAATTTTATAGGCAGGAAGATGCGCATCAGCAACAATTCCACCCGCACCAATGATGATGATGGGTTGTTTCGTTTGCGGCAGTTCGGGTTTATATTTTATATCAATACTCATTTATCAATTTCATTAATTTGATTTTGCGCAAGTTGAATAAGTTCTTCAGATGGCGTATTTGTATTAATTGCCTGCAAAACCATTTTATCAATTATCGCCGCAATTGCAGCCCAATTTTCTTTTTGAGGGAGCATATTTGCAACCTCGTGCAGTTGCGCTAATTTATGGTAATAAGGAATAATTTTATTGATTTCGGGGTCTTTCCATGTAGAAATTCTGCATCCAATTCCGCCCTCTATAGTGAGCTGTTTATCTTGCGCTTCGGCTAAAGCAAAGCGAAGAAAATCGTAGGCAAGCGCTTTATTTTTGCTGCCTTCAGCGATGGTGTAAAGCCAGTAAACATTTAGAGAGGCAGAACTTTTATCAGGTGCCGATGGTAACAATTCAACATCAATTTTGCCTTTAACTTTTGAGTTAGCGTCAACTTCACACATTGCAGCGAAGCCAAACCAGTTTATCATCATCGCAGCTTCTCCTTGTGAAAAGGCAATTCCAGCCGCTACAGATTCAAATTCGGCAGATTTTGGATGAACGGCAGTTTTATCGTTTACAATCGTTCTGTAAAAATCCAGGCCATCTGCTGCGGCTTGTGTGTCTATCTGGATACAGCCATCCTTATCGACCAATGTTCCACCTCTGGTCCATAATTGCAAACAAAAATCAAAAACCGTGTTGTGTCCATCTGGATAACACGCAAAAATACTTCCGTACAAATTATCCGCAGGGCGATTGAAAAATTGCGCCACCTGATGGAAATCTTCCCAGGTTTTTGGCACTTCTAAACTTTTACCAAATTGCTTCAGATAATTAGCTTTTTCAACTTCGAGCTCAAATAAATCCTTCCTGTAAATAAAACATTCAGGTCCATCGTGAAAGGGTAAACCAACAACTTCCCAACCGAAACGCTGCAAACCTAACAATGATTTACTCCATCCTCTCGGGAAATCATTGGGTTTATTTTTATTGATGTAAGGATTTAGAACCTCGAAATCCTGATTGGTATAGCCCTCCAAAACCCAATCAGTACTGATGTGGGCAATATCGAAATCGCCGTTTGCCAAACCCTTTTTAGCAATTGTATTTTCGTAAAGTTCATGCAAATCCATTACAACCATCTCCAACTTCAAATTACAGCCCGAATGTTCGCAAAATTTATCCCAGAATTTCTGCATGGCAGATTCAAAAGGCGCAAATTTGCGAACGGCAATTTTGAAGGTTTTTATTTGGTTATGCATTTGCAATTGTACTCTGCGTTATAAATTCTTTAATAATTTTTTCGTTATCCTGCCCCAATTTTGGCGAACCAACAGTTGAAGTAAGCAACTCGCCATCAATGCGAATCGGGCACCTGGTGGTTTCATATCTGTAACCATCAATCATTTCCACTTCCTGTATCATGTTCAAAACCTTGAAACCGTCGTGCGCCATCAGTGCATTCCAGTTTAAAACATCAGCGCACCAAATGTCAGCAGGTTCCAAAACAGACAGCCACTTTTCAGTTGTATCCGATAAGAGGTGTTCAGCTAAAATTACTTTTATTTCGTCTCGTTTATTAAATGCCTCACTTAGGTCAGTATAATCTTCCAGTTGCTCGCAACCTAGTAAATAACCGAGTTGAGGTATTGACCCCATTGCCAAAGCTAAATATCCGTTTTCTGTTTGATAAATACCATAAGGGGCACCCAAATAAGCGTTTGCATTGTTCTTTTTAGAACGCTCGGGCAAAGCGCCGCCATCATTCATAAAGGTAGTAATGGTTTCAAACTGGAAATCGTAAGCCGATTCCATCATGCTTACCTGCACAAAACCGCCTTCATTCTTTACCGCTTTGCGATACAAACAAGCTAAAAGTCCTTGCGCCAAATGTGCGCCGGCCAACATATCTACGATGGATAAACCCATGGCAACAGGGCCACTGTCGGCATTTCCGGTTAAAGAGGTTAATCCTGTAACCGATTGTAAAAGCAAATCCTGACCAGGTTTATTTTTCCATTCTGTGTCGGTGCCGTAACCCGAAATTTCGCCATAAACAATTGTCGGATTTAATGTGATTACTGATTGATAATCGAACCCCAAACGCTCCATTACTCCAGGTCGGAAATTGTGAATCATAACATCTGCTTTTTTAAGCAGTTCACGCACCATTTCACAATCTTCTTCATTTTTCAAATCGACCTCAAAACTTTCTTTATTTCTGTTGATGGCGTGAAAAACCGACGATTCGCCATTCATAATCAAATTTGAAGTGTAAAGTGTACGGCAAATATCGCCTACGCCCAAACGCTCAATTTTGATTACACGAGCACCCATATCCGCTAAGCGCAAGCTTGCAGATGGCCCGGAAAGAAACTGGCTGAAATCGATAACTAAATAATCTTCAAGCGGTTTCATAATTTTATTTTATCTATCAATGTCGTCATTGCGAGTATTGGTTTTTCATCCAATCAGAAGCAATCTCACTTGTAAATGAGATAACCTATACTTCCCTTTTTACCTCTCTAATAAGATTGCTTCTTGCCTCGCAATGACGGATTTACGTTAATTCAAACTCTTTATTAATATCCTCTGTATCAAAACCCAATTTTGGTGCGGCTTTCGCTGCAAATAATTTTTCATTATCTAACCTAATCGGACTAACAGTAGTCTTGATTTTTGTGCTTTCACCCAAATCTAACTGCTGTTCAATTTGAAGGCTTTTATAAGTACTTAAAGCAGTAGCAGTTTTATAATTCAACACTTCGGCACACCATATTCCATGACTTTCTAAGAGGCTGACCCAGGTTTTGGTTTCCTTCATTTTAAAAGTTTCCGCCAAACGAACAATCAGTTTATCACGATTATCGAATGCCGAACCTGCCTCCACATACAAATCGGCAATATCGCAATTTATGATGGCACAAATGTTCGGAAGGTTTCCCATAGCCATGGCGATATAACCATTCCTGGTTTCATACATACCATAAGGAGCGCTCAAATAGGCATGTGCACTACCTTTTTCACCACTTCTATCGGGCAATTTTCCACCATCATTTAAATAAGTTGTAATCACTTCGAACTGAACATCCAGAATAGATTCTAGTAAACTTACTTCAACCAAAACACTTTTATTTGTTTTTGCCTTTTTAATTAAAGCAGCCATAATACCTTGCGCCAGGTGGTTTCCGCACATAATATCCGAAACCGAAAGCCCGAAAGGAACAGGTCCATCAGTATCCACACCCGATAAAAACGTTAACCCTGAAACAGCCTGAACGAGTAAATCCTGACCAGGTTTATTTCGCCATGGTCCTTCATTTCCATAACCTGTAACTACACCATAAACAATTTTCGGATTGATATTTTGAACACTTAGATAATCCAAACCAATTTTTTCCATTACACCAGGACGGAAATTATGTGTCATTACATCAGCTTTGCTGATGAGCTTTTTCAACCGCTCTAAATCCTCAGGATTTTTTAAATCTGCCGCATAACTTTCTTTATTGCGGTTTATGGTATGAAAAAGCAAACTATCTTCATCCACAAAAAGGTTTTTTATAGATAGCTGGCGACAGGCATCACCTGTATTTGGCCGCTCGATTTTAATCACACGAGCCCCTAAATCTGCCAGTTTTAAACCTGCTGATGGTCCCGCCAGAAACTGGCAAAACTCCAAAACCAAAAGTCCCTCTAATGGTCTGTTCATGATAATACCAAGGTTTTAGATTTTTGATACAATTCGTTCAATGCTGATAAAACCTCAATTTCATCGCCGCCATTTATTAAATAATTACGAACTACATCGCCTGCATGGTCTTGAAAATACATGGAACCATGATACCGCGGACGAAGAAATGCCCGCTGTAAAGCAGGTAAAGTATTAAAAAAATAATTCTGACTCTGGCGATTGACTTCTTCGTTTTTCCAGGCAGCCAAATGCCCTGGCTGGCCACCACTTTCGAAAAACAAAGTAGATTGACAGGCCGGTGAACCTACAAACTCTACATATTTTGCGGCAACATCAAGTTCTTCGCATTTTGAAGAAATGGCTAATCCTGTTCCGCCTAATGTACTTCTCAAATTGGTCGTTCCATCTAAAGAAATCATATCGTGAAAGTGCAAAGTTTTGCGGGCATAACCATTTCTCGAATAATTCGAATAACCATAAGCGAAAGGACAATAAGCAATTTCATCGGTTAAAGTCATTGCCTCATAAACCTGAATAGGGTTTCTGTCGAAATTTGCTTTATCCATCTTCGAGGCCAGTTCACGATACATTTTTAAAGCTTTAACTCCTGTTTCGGGAGAAATAACTTCACTATCATTTTGGCAAGGGTCTTCACCAAGTGAACAGCAAAGTGTATAAAAATTCATTAAAACATCAATCGGAATGCCTGCAAATGCGACCAATCCTTTATCGGCAAGTGCCAGTAAATCTTCAAAAGATTTAGGCAGTTCTAATCCTTTTTCAGATAATAAATCAGGTCTCGATGCTGCTACAGGTGTTGCCGCATCAATTGGCAATGCCCATAAATGATCATCATAAAAATAACTTTCGTAAGATTGACCAACAGAATTGCGCTTCTGGTCGGCCAGATAATCTTCTGAAAGGTAAAAATCCAAAGGCACAATCGATTTTGTTTTTGCGGCAAAACCTGCCCAAGGGTGATCTATAACAAGCAAATCAAATCGCTCGGCCAATTCCTGAATCGAAAAATCGGCAAATTGTTGCAAACTTCTTTTCTCCCAGGTAATTTGAACATTGGGGTACAACTCTGAAAATCGTTGCGCTGTTGCCACCATTGGCAAAATTCCGCGACTGTGGTTCCAGGTTATTCCTTTTAAGTTAATTGTCTTATCCACTTATCTTAAGTTAATATTTTAAAAAATTAGTCGTAATTGCGAGGCACGAAGCAATCTCTTTTTTTGAAATCAGATTGATTCAGCAAGCTCTAACCCTGCTTTGGAATCACGACCATCTATACTTATTGTTTTAAAATTTTATTCTTTTTACTTTATTAATGACTTCTTCTTTTTTACCCTCAAAAGGCAACAGATAAAAACTGTATTTATAATTTTTTGATGGAATTTGATATTGCGGCAATGGTGCTGCAACATCACTCCAACTGTCGTTTCCACCAACGCCCATTTGTATTAAATCGACGTTAATCGTTAAAAAACCTGCATCTTTCAACTTATTTGTGTGTTTGGCTAACTGAACATTTTCATCAGTATAAGGGCTGGCACCCATGCTTAACAAACTATCGGCAACGAAAACCAAACCCTGCATTTTTGCAGGATTTGAAAAGTACATCCAGCGTACATCGGTACGGTTGCCGTTTTCCTGCGGAACCGCGTAATGTTCCATAAAATCAATAATAGGCTTGTTGTAAATTGCTACATCAGCGGCGTAATTTTTGTCGATGTAATTTTCCATCGGGCCTTTTCCATACCAGGAAATGTTATCGTAATTACGAAGAACACCCAATTGCATACCTACCTTCGGAATATTTGGCAAACCAGGTTTCACACTTAATGCATAAGCAACTTTAATAACCCCTGTTGATGAAATTTGATAACTTACTTTAACTCTTGCGCTATCATTAATCAAGGCGTATTCGCTTACAACCTGAAGGCCAGAGCCATTTTTCCCATCAAATTTCCCAGCAGAATTCGATACAAATTTCAAGTCGTTTTGATACCATTGTTTTAATTTTTTATTTGATTTCCAGCCACGTTTATCGTTATCGGTTAGCGGGCGGGTAAAATGAGGCAACAAAGGTGCAAAGATTTGCTCCTTGCCCTTCCATTTATAAGAAACCAATGCACCATTTTTCTTACTGATTCCGATTTCGAAATGCTGACCAGAATAAATATCAAGTTCAGAATTGCTTATGTATTTTGAAGCTGTTATTTTATCAATGATTTTAGGTTGGGCCAGGCCCGTTAATGTAAACTGGTTAGATGCCACTTCAAAACCTTTCTTTGCCCAAAGTTCATCTTTACTTAAAGCGAAATGGATATCAGCTAAATATTCTGAGCCCGATTCCATCTTCGGCAAATACTTCGAAATATTTAACAACGTATCTTTTCCCGCAGCTAAATTTACTACAGGCAAAACCTTCCGGCTCATTACTGTTCCATCTTTTCGAATAATTAAAGTGACCATGTAAGCATTCAGATTTTTAACCGCATATCGGTTGGTAATTTTAATTATTGCCTTAGCTCCATCCATCAGTTCTGTTTGAGCTCCCTGGTAGACGCGTTTACATTCGAACATTGCACCTTTTGGTGTTCCATCAGAATTTACCACGCCTTTTATGGTAAAATTATCGAAATACTTTTCGCCAAAATCGCCTCCGTAAGCGTAAAATTTATTTCCTGCGCTATCGGTTTGTAAAATCCCCTGGTCTTTAAATTCCCAGATTGCGCCACCAATTATTCGTGGTGTTGAACGGAAAACATCCCAAAAATCTTTCATATTGCCGACTGAATTCCCCATCGCGTGTGCGTATTCCACAAAAAAAATCGGACGGTTATCCCCGTTTTTTTGCTCTGCAAGCATCTTCGGCGTGTAAATACTCGGGTACATTCTGCTAACAATATCAATATATGGCTGGTCTTGCGGGTTTTGCAAACGATGTGAATGGTCGTTCGGTTTTAAATATGCAGGATTGCTCGGGTCCATGTAACCTTCCAAACGCGGATTGCCCATTGCAGGTTCGTAATGAACAGGCCTTGTGATATCGAAATCGTGAATCCATGCCGACATAGCTGCATGGTTTGGTCCGCTGCCCGATTCATTCCCTAAGCTCCAGATGATAATACCCGGATGGTTTTTATCACGCATAACCATTCGGCTGCTGCGCTCCAAATATGCAGAAGTCCATGTCGGGTCGTTGCTTAATTTGCCGCCCAAACCATGCGTTTCAAGGTTCGCCTCATCAATAACTAAAATTCCGAATTCATCACATAAATCATATAAATACGGGTCCATCGGGTAATGGCTAGTGCGAATGCAGTTGAAATTAAAACGTTTGATGGTTTGTATATCCTCTAAAATATCTTCACGACTTAAAGCTTTTCCCTTAGTCGGATGGTGGTCAGGACGATTAATTCCGTATAAATAAGTTTCCTTTCCGTTAATTAAAAGTTTGCCATTAGTTTTAGAAAATTCGATACTTCTGAAACCAACTTTACAACTTTTAACTTCAAGAACTTTCCCTAAACTATCTTCCAGTGAAATGGTTAATGTGTATAAATTTGGCTCTTCATCACTCCATTTTGCAGGGTTTTTAATTTTACTTTCGAGCAAACCAAACTTCACATTATCAAGTCGGGGCCAGATTTCGTTGATAATACTTTCGGCACTTTTTTCCAGCGGTTTATCCAAAACTGTTGCTCCGTTTTTATCAAATAATGATGCCTTGACTTTATAACCTTTAACTTCTTTACCTGTTAAATTTTCAATCCTCGGACGGATGCTTAGCGTTGCATCCATATAAGCCTTATCTAATTTGGTTTGAACGAAAAAATCCGCGATTCTCAATTTAGGTTCTGCCAAAAGCATTACTTCGCGATGAATTCCGCTCAAGCGCCAATGATCCTGGTCTTCCAGAAAACTTCCATCAGTCCACCGCATTACCTGCACAGATAAAATGTTTTCTCCTGCTTGCAAATACGGCGTTACATTAAATTCAGAAGAAAGAAAACTGTCTTCGGCATAGCCTAAAAATTTTCCATTTACCCAAACTTTATAACCGGAGCTTACGCCACCAAAATGCAGGGTAATGTTCATGTTTTTCCAACCTTCGGGAACAGAAAAAGTTCGTTGATAACTGCCAACGCCATTATAATCCATTGGTGGATTTGGCGGATTAACCGGACGAAAAGGATAAACGGCACTTTTATAAATAGGTTTATCATAACCTTTCATTTCCCAGTTTGAAGGCACTTCTATTTTTTTCCAGCCGCTAACGCGAGATTTATAAAAATCTTTCGGCGCATCATCGGGCTTCATTGCAAAAGAGAAATCCCAATCGCCGTTTAAGGAAATCATTCTGGTTGATTTATCACGATTTCCACTTTTTGCATCTTCGATATTAGTGAAAGAATATGCGGTAGCACGAGCAGCATCACGATTAATGCCGCTAACTAATTGATCTTCCCAAGGCTCTTTATTGTAAATTTGAGGCGCCTTTTGAACGGCTGTCGGGGTTTTATCGACAAGTTGGGCAGAGGCAGTTAGCGAGAAAAATAAAATAGTTAACCATATTAGAGGTTTAAGGGCATTTAAGTTTTTCGGCGCTAAATAATTTTTGAAAAAAAAATGCTTCGTATCTCGCAATGACGACAATGGGAATGTCGTTGAGAAGTAAGAAGCAATCTCTAAATAATTTGGTCTCTTCATTATTTCCCTGCATTAATTGTGATTGATGAAGAAGACAAACCGTTCGAGCTTGCTGTTAATTTAATTGTACCCGTTTTTTCTTTTGATTGGAGAATGGCCAAACACAAACCGTGAAATGCTTTTCGGTAATTTGCTTTAAAAGGCTCCAAACTTGCTTGAAAACCATTATCTACGCCAGCGATAAAACCACTCCCCTCTACTTTAAAATCAACCAAATTATCGGCATTCGGAACAATATTTCCGTTTACATCTAAAATCCGAACGGTTACAAAAGATAAATCGTTACCATCAGCTTTTATGTTATTTCTATCAGCAATAAGCTCAATTTTCGCAGGTGCTCCGGCAGTTTTCACTTCCCTAACTAAAACATCTTTACCATTTTTTCTGGATACTGCTTTCAATGTTCCGGGTTCGAAATTGACATTCCAAAGCACATGTAAATAATCGTTTTGCTTTGATTTTTTACCTAACGATTTTCCATTGAGGTAAAGTTCAACTTCGTCGGCATTATTATAGTAGGCCCAAACTTCTACTGATTTTCCTGGCTCCCAGTTCCAGTGAGGCAAAATGTGCAAAACAGGCTTGTTGGTCCATTCGCTTTGATACATGTAATAAGAATCTTTTGGAAAGCCAGCCAGATCTACAATTCCAAAGTACGAACTTCTAGCCGGCCATGGATAAGGCAAGGGTTCGCCTAGGTAATCGAAACCAGTCCAAACAAACAGCCCCGAAACATGGTCGTACTTTTTTGCTTCTTTCCAGGTTTCTTCATGGGTAGAGCCCCAGTAAGCAGAAACGTTATCATAAGATGAAGCAGACCATTCTTTATTGCCCTCGGTAAACTTTGTTTTCCCATCTTTCGGCCAGCGGCGGATGGTGTCTGCAGTATCGTAAAAACCTCTTGTTTCTAATGCAGATGTAGTTTCTGTGGCCAAAAACTTAACGCCCGGATAGTTTTTAGGGAAATCTTTATAAAGTTTATGATTATAGTTTAATCCGTAAATATCAAGTGCATTGGCTTGGTAAATAAAATTTTTCTTAGCGTCAGTTTCAGTCAGCGCCGAAATTACAGGACGGGTTTTATCCAGGTTTTTAACGATTCCTACCAGCTCTTTTGTTATCGCAATGCCCGTAGTGTCGAATTGTTCACGGATTTCGTTACCTATACTCCACAAAATAATTGATGGGTGATTGCGATCGCGTTTAATCATGTCTTCCAAATCACGTTTGTGCCATTCAGGATAATTTAAATGATAATCGTTTTTAGTTTTCTTTTTCGCCCACATGTCAAAAGCTTCATCCATAACCAAAAAACCCATTTTATCGCATAAGTCTAAAAACTCAGGTGCAGGTGGATTGTGCGAAGTTCGGATGGCATTTACACCCATTGCTTTCATTATTTCGAGCTGGCGTTCCATTGCCCGAACATTAATCGCAGCACCCAAAGCACCAAGATCGTGATGCAGGCAAACCCCTAAAATTTTCATCGCTTTACCATTCAGTGAAAAACCTTTTTCAGCATCAAAATTGAAAGAACGAACGCCAAACTTGGTTTCATAACTATCGATTACTTTTCCATTTTGAAGAACTTGAGTAACCAACTTATATTGATAAGGACTCTCAACAGACCATAGAATGGGATTTTCGATCTGCAATTCTGCTTTTGAAATTGCGCCCACAGTATCTGTTTTTACAGTTTTTGCTTCACTTTTAACCAATAGTTTCCCTGCTGTGCTATATACCGAATTGATTACAAGTACAGTTTGCGATTTTAAAGTTTTGTTCTGAATCTGCGTTTGAATTTCGACCTTTCCCAGATTATTAGCAGTTACAAAAGTTCCCCAATGGGCTACTGCAATTTTTGCTGTAGATGTTAACCAAACATTTCTATAAATCCCTGAACCCGAATACCAACGGGAATCGGGTTGTAAAGAATTATCTACTTTAACAGCGATTGTATTTTTTCCAGTTTTTAAAAACCCGCTTATCTCATAAGAAAAGGAAGAGTAACCATAAGGACGTTTGCCTAAATATTTTCCGTTAATCCACACTTCGCTGTTTTTGTAAACGCCATCAAATTCTATTGAGATTAGTCTGTTTTGAAAATCTGCAGGTGCGGTAAATTCTTTCCTATACCAGCCGATTCCGGTTGGCAAACCGCCACCTTCAGGTTTTGCAGGGTTTTTCTCATCGAATTTACCTTCAATGCTCCAATCGTGGGGCAAGCTCAATGTTCTCCACTTTGTGTCGATAAATGCTAAAGATATTGCCCCAGGTTCATCACCAGGGAAGAATTTCCAGTCTTTATTGAAGCTGATTCGGGTGCGGGGTCCAGAAATAGATTGCTTCGTCGTTCCTCCTCGCAATGACGACAAAGGAAGCGTAATTGCGAGGCTGGGATTGAGCGAGCCGAAGCAATCTGATTCTGCAAATGAGATTGCTTCGTACCTCGCAATGACGATATTTGCAGATTTCGCCTCGCAATGACGTGACGCGAACAAGCCCATTCCTACAAAAAATAAAACCTTAAAATTAGTCAACATCTTCATTCTATTTCACGCTAACAAAATTCACTTCACTTTTACCTAAATCTTTGGAGGTAGCCACCGCAATGCCGCGTTGATCTTGCTTATTCACAGCACAATAAAAATGGTAAACTACACCTTTATACTTCAACACGAAAGATTTATGAGCATACAATTCATCATATTTTTCTGATGAGTCGATTAGGTTATCTCCCGTCCAATCCGTCCAGTTTACTAAATCTTTCGATACCGAAAAACGATTAAAAGAACCTTTTCTATCCTGCCAAAATGCACCGAAATAAAACATCACGTATTTATCGCCAATCTGCTGAATCACACCGTCGCCTGTAATACCTACAGGATGGTGTACAACTGGATTTTTATTAAAACGTTGCCACTTCACCATATCATCAGAAACTGCCATTCCAATCCGTTCGTACCAACGTGTTTTTTTATTGTTGGCTAACGAATCGCCGACAGCGTTATAATACATCACAAAGCGATGACCTGTTAATCTTTTTTTATCCTCGATTACGGTACTTTTGAAAAGTTTGTTTCTATTTTCCCACCAACGCACATCGGCATCAGCGGAGGTTAAAACAGGTTTTTCAAGGCGATTCCATTCCTGTACAATTGATGGATGTTTGATGGTGTAAGCCATTCCAATAGAAAGTGGTTCTACTTCGTAGCCTTTTTCTTTGCCACCGAAATATGACATCCAATATTTGCCATCGAATCGATTTACGCCATAGCTTCCACCCCATTTCATATCCAATAAAGCATTGTAACCTGCCTTTTGGTTATCATCCCATAAACCTGCATCTCCGAACGACAGCAGTTTGCCCTGATTTTCCCAATGTAGTAAATCCTTACTTCTTGATAACCAGGTTTCGTAACCACGACCGCTGAAAATCAGGTAAGTCATGTACCAGAATTTGCCTTTTTTAAAGATAGTCGGGCAATCCATTTTATGGTCTTTATCTTCAGGAACCATCACCAAACCATATTTATAAGGCGTTTTTACCTCCTGATAAATTTTTTCCATTTCGTCAGCAGAAACAGGATTTAGGCTTTGACCATTCGATTTCAAAGCCCAAATAAAAAGGAAAAGGATTAAGCTTATCTTTCTCATTTGTGCTTTAAATTAAATTTGTAAAAACCCGAACCAATGGAAACCTTAGTTTTTCCGTTTTCGATACCTGTGTTTGTAAATGTAGAATTATGCTCCTCAGCAATAACTGTTTCAGGCAAAGCTGGAAAGTAAACCGTTGCTTTTGTATTTACCGGGATATTTACCTCAAGCGTAAACTCCTTATCCGTTTTTTTCCATGAAGATGAAATCACGCCATATGGAGAATCATAACGCACATTTGCTGAAGTTAAATCGCCTATCAATTCCGGTTCAATATTTATATGATTGAAAGCGATGGAATTTTCGGCCTGGCGGATACCGCCAACGCCACTATACAGCCATTCCATTAAATGCCCCAGCATAAAATGATTGTTTGAAACGGTTGGCAAAGCGGCCCAGCTTTCAGTTAACGCTGTAGCGCCTTTTGCAATTTGCATCCCGTAACCAGGCACATCCGAACGACTGTTCATATCAAAAATTACATCTGATTTTCCTGCATCTTCTAAAACACGTAAAACATAGCGATAGCCAATGTCGCCGGCGGTTAAGCTGTTTTTCCTATCTCTAATATCTTTAACCAGATTATCAATAACCAGGTTTTTATATTCATCCTCAACCAAACCCATATATACAGCCATGGCATTTGCTGCCTGAGAACCCGTTGCATATTCTTTGGTTTTAGTATCGAAAAATTTATTATTAAATGATTTCCTTACCTCAAAAGCAAGTTTTGCATAGGTTATCGCATCCACCTTTTTACCTAAAAGGATTGCAATTTTTCCTAAAATTTTTAAGTCATAATAGTATATGGCGGTTCCGGTTACCCCCATTGGTGTTAGCTGAGAAACGCCCGGGGGTTTTGGGCCTAAATCATACCAATCGCCTAAACCTTGCGATAAGATGTGGTTATCTGCTTTGGTGGCGAGGTAGTTAATGTAGCGCTTCATCATGGGATAATAATCCACCATCGCCTGTTTATCGCCATACCACTGATACAAGTACCAGGGCAATAAAATACCACTACTGCCCCATTCTGGCGAATCGCGAAACATATCGCCACCCCATTCGAATTTTACATATTCAGGTGCGATTTCAGGGATTAATCCATTTGGCAATTGCGAATTTTTCATATCCTGCAACGCTTTTTTAAACAGCGGGGCAGCATTGTAATTATAACCAACAGAATTGCCCATTAAATGCAATTGCTCTAACCACCCCAATTTTTCGCGATGCGGACAATCTGTAAAAACACTCACCATATTGCTTTTAATAGACCAGTCAATTAGCTTAAAAGTTTTATTGAACAAATCATTTGACGTGGCAAATTGACCGACCTGTTCGGCAGCATTTCGAACGTGTAAAGCCTTTAAACTTTCAATAACCGCGGTGTTTGCCAAATTCGCCATTGTTGACGGAATAGCGCCTTTAACCTGCAGGTACCTAAATCCGGTATAAAAAAACTTTGGCCGCCAGGTTTCTAAACCATCGCCTTTTAATATATATGTGAAGTACGATGGGCCACCGATATTTTTCTGCGTTACTAAACCATCTGCTTTTAATAATTCGGCGGGTGTAATCCGAATCGTATCTCCCTTTTTACCACGAATTTTCAATTCTACAATGGCTGACGAATTTTGGCCCATATCGTAAACCCACTCGCCATTGGGCAAAGCGATAATTTTTTGTGGGGCAAAATTTTCGAATACTTTAACAGGCTCTTCTTTTTGTGCTTTTAATTCCGGGCCGTTAACTAGCAAAGCCGATTTCCAATTTTTATCATCAAAACCAGTGATATTCCAACCCTTTTGGTCGAGGTTTGCATTGTAATCCTCGCCACCATAAATGCTCGAAAATATAACAGGCGATGGAGCCGTTTTCCAGGTTTGATTGCTGACAATGTTTGCAAATGTACCGTCTGCATATTCTATCAAAACAAGGCAAATCATTTTTGGATATCCATAAGCAACCTTTAATTTCCTATACCTTTCTTTAACCGGAGGAATATAATAAAAGCCGTTGCCAAGCATTACACCAATCGCATTATTTCCTTTTTTAAGCTGCTTTGTGATATCGTAAGTAACATAAAGAGCCTCTTTATCATATTTCGTCCAGCCGGGTGCCAAAAAATCATCGCCAACCTTTTCACCGTTTAAAGTCATTTCGAAATGCCCTAAACCAGAAATAAAAGCGGTTGCTTTTCTGATGGTTTTGGCGACAGAAAAAGCCTTACGGAACATCGGCAAAATATTATTATCGTTGTATTTATCTTTTTTGCCATCGGTTGGCAGTACATTCACATTCGAATCGGCAAGTTTTTGAAAAGCAATCCATTTTGCGCCTTTCCAATCCGCCGAGGCAAGTAAACCCATTTGCCAAAAAGCGGTATTGCTCCAGGCAGATTCGCTCCCTGAATTATCCCAAACCCGAACTTTCCAATAATATATTTTCGTTGATAAAAGTTTAGCGCCTTTATATTGTATCTGAATTGACTGATTTGAATTTACTTTTTTTGTGTCCCAAACCTCGCCAACGTTTTTATTGAGATTGGCCAAACTACCCGAAACCAAAACTTGATAAGCGGTTTGCATCACATTGTGTTTTGATGATTGTAATTTCCAACTCAAACCAGGCGAAAGCAAATCTATACCAACTGGGTTATTCCGGTAGGCGCAACTTAAACGAGCAACCTTAATATCCTGCGCAAAAAGCGGAAGAGAGAATAAGAAAAGCCAGAAAAAGATTAAAAGTTTGCTCATTAAATAATGTATACCTTTTAAGGTATTTTATTTAGATTTATAATTGGTTATCAGCAACAAAAACAATCAAAAGAAATATTATTTTATTCCATCATTAAGCTAAAAATCAAGCTCGGGTTTGCATTTTGCCGCTAATTCAAATATAAATATTTTTTTTAAATATGAAAACATTTAATACTTTAGATTGATATAAAAGCTTTCTAAATGGGAAATCGGAAAGCATTTTGTATGTTTGAAATTGTAAAAAATACGCTACAACCAAATTTAAACCTGTATGAACGAAAAAGAATCTAAATATCAAGCGCCGGCGTTGGATAAAGGGCTCGATATATTGGAGTATTTATCAGCACAATCCATTCCACTATCTCAAACTGAAATTGCTATAGGGATTGAGAAAACACCTAACGAAATTTATCGTATGTTAATGAGTTTGGAGAGTCGAGGCTATATTTTACGCGATGAAGTTTCCGGGAAATACAGACTTTCGTTAAAGCTTTTTTACTTGTCGCACAGGCATTCTCCAATGGATGAATTACGCAAAGCAGCCCAGTTTCCTTTGGAAGAATTAGCGAACACCATCCGCCAATCGTGCCATTTAAGCATTTTGTATATGAACCAGGTTATGGTAATTATTCATGCGAAAAGCCCAGGACCAATTGCACTTTCAATTGAAGAGGGAAACCTGTTCCCTTTACCGTTAACTGCGTCAGGTAAAGTTTTATTGGCTTATATGCCCGAAGCTGAACGAGTTGCAACCTTGAAAAATAATTCCGTTTTTAAGAAATACCATAAACCACAACAGGAAGATTTTATCAGCTCTTTAGAAGATATTCAAAAAACAGGCTCTTACTTTAAAAATAGCGATTCTGTTTCCGGAGTAACGGATATTTCCGTTCCAATTGGTGTTGGAGGTAATAATGGTATCATCGCATGTTTAACCATCTCGATGTTAAACGCCTTAAATGTAGATAATGCTATTAAGAATGATGTAATTCTTGCAGAAGCGAATAAATGCGTTAAAAAAATTGAGCAAAGGATTGGAGTTTAAACTGCTCTAAAAGTCGGCTTTGGGAGGCACGCAGCAAACTTACTATTCGATATTTGGAAAAAATAGCGACCGTTTTAGGTTTGCTGGGTACCTCGCAATGCCGGAACACAGTCAATTATTCTGAATATTTCACGCTATATTGTTTCCCTTTCTCAATCGTTATTTCATAAAAACCTTTTGAAACTTCCTGAACTTTTGTGCCTTTAACTACAGGTTTGGTTTTGCTGTTAATCTTTAACTTTCCGGTTCCTGTCGCAGCAGAAACCCTGATTTCAGTTTTGCTGCAATAAATAGAAATATCGCCATACGCAGTTGGCACTTTGCCCTCCATCCATTCTAAACCGCCTAGATTTGGTGTAATGGTGTAGGTTTCGTAACCAGGTGCAGTTGGTTCTACTCCTAAATAATACTTGCCCAATAAATAAATCGGACTTGCACCCCAGGCATGGCAAAGACTTTTTCCAAACGGGCGACCATACATGGCTAAATGTTCTGTTCCTTTTTTATCAGGATTGTATTCCTCCCAGAAAGATGTTGCGCCAAGTTTCAACATTCCACCCCAGTAATTTTTCATTTCCTTTAAAACATAAGGTTGCTCGCCCATTGCACATAATGCCTCTAACTCATAAAAACGCATATAAGGCGTAGTGATTTTGGCAACTTTATCGTTTAAGAGCACATTCTTTTTTACCGCTAACTTTTGTTCGGGTGTAAAATAATCAAAGAAAATACCAAACATATTGGCATAACGGGTAACATTATCTGTTTGCTTATCATTAATTCTACTGTGCATCAGGGCGCTTTTATTTTGGTTCCAATACAATTCAAAAATCTTGGTTTTAAGTTCTTTCGCCTGTTTATCATATTTGGATGCGCCATCAGCATCGTTAGCAAGTTTAGCGCATAAAGCCATCGTTTCTAAACTTCTTGCAAACAAAAGCTGTTCAAAACTTACTTCGCCATCTTTGCTTAATTTATCTGCCCAATCGATAAAAATCCAATCGCCTGGCATCCATTCCAATAATCCATTCTTGTTTTTTCTGCCATCGATGTAAGTCATCAGCGATTGCATTCTAGGGTAAATATCCTGAACAAATTTTTGGTCGCCCGTAAATTTGTAGTAATCGTAAATTCCTAGAAACCAGTAGAAAGAATAATCCATAATGGTGTTGATGTGAGCGGTAACGGGGTCTTTACCACGCTGGGCAAGCAAAGTTCTTTTAACTGTTGGCGCATCAAAAAATGAATAATAATTCATCAAATAACTTTGATAAGCATCGCCACTCCAAACCCAACGGTCGCGTTTTATACCATCGATAAAAAATTCACGTGTGTTTAAATGGAACGTGTATTTGGCAACATCATAAATTTTGTTGAGTTCAGCATCAGATGATTTAAAACTTCCACGTTCTTTAACTGGCGCATATTCATATAGCATTGAAATTGAATCGGCAGAGATACCACCTTCAGGTTGAAAATTTACATATCGAAATGCCTTAGAAAGTGGCATCACAGAATCTTTCGGCTTTGTTATATCGACATCCAAATAATCTAGAGTTTCGCATTTATCAATCGATAAAGCCTCTTCTTTCGATTCTCCATAATAAAGACTTAACCGCCCTTTTCCCTTTAAACCATGAACTTTTATAAATCCAAAGGTTTCTTTGCCAAAATCGGCCACATAACCATTGCGGACCTTTTCTTTTTTAACCGCCGAATTTGCCGAAGTTGGTAACTTAAATTGTGAGGGCAATTTTGTAGGGTCGCTTAAATTCCAGGAGCCTGCTGATACAAAGGTCGTTCCAGATTTATCTGAGGTTTTTCCACTGGCATCAATCCACTCCTTATCTTCAAAGGTTGTTAACCAGGTTTCATCAGAAACAACTGTTTTGCCCTGAACAAAAACCGCCGGAACGTGTGCCTGGTTATAAACTTTTAAACTTAATTTGTGCTTTCCGGCAGGAATTTGAATGGCTTTTGGAAAACCAGAAATTGCCTGACCATCAATTTTAACATTGTAGGTTCCTTCTACATAGAGCTTTACTTCTTCAGGTTGCGATAAATTAAATTCTTTATGAAAATCGACCAGAACATAGTGGCTGTCCATTTTCCAAAACACAGGAAAGAATGAACCTCTTTCTGTTCTTCGGTTTTGCATCACATTGCTCATGTAAATATCGAAATCTCCCGGATACCAAATCCATGATGCTTTTTGCGCAAAAGTTGGAAGTGCTAAACAAATAATAATTGATAGTAAAAGTATTTTGTTGAATTTTTTCATAATATCTGATTAAAAGTACTGCGAACACAAATTGCCTCGTAGCCCGCTACGACGTAAATTTTAATGTCCGTTGAAGAAAATATAAAGTGTAATCATAACTATCGCAAGGGCTACCCACGAAATCCAAACAGCTTTGGCAGGTTTTTCAATATTCGATTGGTGTTCCTGATTTATGGTGTAAATACTCGGCGACCTGTCAAGTAAAGAAATCAAAACCGCGAGAATCAATAATCCGGAAAATATGAAAAATGAGAGCATTAAATAGTGTGGCCAGAAAGTATATTTGCTTGATGGAAGAATCCAAAGATAAATAACTCCAACGCCTAAACTCATAATTGAGCCGATTGACAAGGTAAAATTTACTGCCTTCCTGGTGGTTCTTTTCCAGAAAACTGTAAGCAAAAACACAACCGAAAGCGGCGGTGCTATAAAGCCTAAAACAGATTGAAAAACATCGAATAAATTCAATCCCTTAATGCTGTCGATGGCTAAAACGACAATAACTGCGATGATGCAACCTGCTACAACTGTCCATCTGCCTATGCCAATAATTTGTTTGTTACTCGCCTCCGGATTGATTTTTTTTACATAAATATCCATCGTAAAAACGGTACTCAGCGAATTAAGTGATGAACCGATTGTACCAACTAAAACCGCAATTAAAACTACGATTACTAATCCATTCATTCCAGGAGGAAATAAGCTTGTAACCATCGTCATATACGCCTCATTCGGATCTTTTAAATTTGGGAAAAGAACATAACAAATAATTCCTGTTCCTATAAATAGTGGTAAAGAAAGAATTTTTAGCCAACCGATAAAGCTTACGCCCAGCTGCCCTTGCTTTAAATTTTTGGCGCCTAACACAGATTGAACCATTGATTGATCGGTACAGAAAAATGCTACTGCAGCAACCGGATAACCTAACAAAATTGCATACCATGGATATTTTGGATCGTTAGCCGGCTGAATCAAATTCCAGAAATGATGTGGTGTTTTAGCATACAAGGCTGAAATGCCGCCAACTTTATTTAAGCCTAACAGCATTAATGAAAGTGAAACTGCGATGAGTAAAATCATTTGGAAAACATTCACCTTTGCAATAGCCTTTAAGCCGCCGAAAAATGTAAATAAACCTGCAAAAGCGACTAAAACAGTAACAGATTGCCACATCGGGATACCTAAAATCTGTCGGACTAAAAAGCCTCCGGCGAATAAACCTAGGGATAACCAGGAGATTAAAATTTTCACCAAAGCATACCAGGCAAGTATGTTTTGAGTAGAATCTCCATACCGATTACCCATAAATTCGGGCATGGTACTCACTTTGGCAGCCAAATATTTCGGAGCGAAAACGATGGCAAGCAAAAACAAAAAGATAAATGCGTACCAATCGAAATTCACAGCGACAATACCCGTGCTATAGCCAATGCTGGCAAAAGCCAACAACATGGAAGGACCAACATTGGTGCCCCACATATTAAAACCAATGCTAGACCAGTTTAATGATTTATTAGCGAGAAACAAGGTTTCATCTTCGCTTTTCTTTTTCGAGAAACTGGCTCGATACCCGATAATTATCAAAACTATGAGGTACACAACTACGATGAGGTAGTCTAAGCCGGTTAATCGTTCTACAATGTTTCCCATTGATTTATTTGGTTAGTTTGGTGTTTGTTTTTTTGACACGGAATCACGAAATTCACGGAGGTATTTTTTAGACTTTCGTCATTCCGTGGAACGAAGCAATCCTACTACTATGAGTTAACTAGCGACCGCTTGAGAATTGCTTCGTGCCTCTGAATGACTACTGTTCAATTTTCCTTTTGCAAAATTTACATTCCTATAGATTCTCTTGTAATATTATTTTCTTTTAAAATATCATCAATTTTTACAGGCAATCCGATTTCCATTGATTTATCCATAGCCTGCAAAAGCGCAACCGTTCCAATCCCCTCTTTTAAATCGGGATAGGCAGTAAATTTATTGTTGATACTGTCTGCAAAATAATCAAGATAATTTTGATACTCACCGGCATGGTGGCTTTGTCCTTCGAAGCGGAAATAGTGTTTTAAGGTTGAATCGCCCCAGGTAATAATCTTTTCTTCGCCTGTTTTAGTCGTAACTGAATAGCGTAATTCATGGTAATCGGCCTGACTTGCGCCTTCCGTTCCTCGGAGAATGCAGCTCATGCCACTATCGCGACTTGCAGGTTGCGTTGGACCCGTGTAAGCACCACTTACCCGTGCAATCCGGCCATCTTTAGCCTTAAAAATGAAGTGCATGGTATCCACGTTTTTTATTCCGGCTTTTAAACCATTGCTGCTCAACATACCGTAACCCATCACTTCTTCAATATCAGGCATGTACCAACGGATAAAATCTACAGGATGACTTAAACCACCATAAAGCCATTTAAATGATTGTTTTAGCGACCAGCCTTTTTCTAAAAACCAACGGTGGTCTGCATGATAATGACTTTCAATGGTAATTAATTCGCCTATCAAGCCTTTATCGAAATCCTTTTTTTGACGCATAGCTGGCTCAAAAAACCTGGAGCTTTGCCCCACGAAAATCTTTTTTCTTGATTTTTTAGCCAGTTCTAAAAGCTTGTTGGCTTGCGATAAATCATCAATAAATGGTTTTGTACAAACCACATGTTTCCCGTGTTCGAGTGCCAACTTAATGTGCTCAAAATGCAAATGGTCGGGCGTATAAATCGCAATCATATCGATTTTATCGCTGGTTAACATATCCTCGTAATTGGTTGTCCAGTTTTCAAAATCGAATTCTAATGCACGTTCTTCACAAAGCTTTTTATTGGCATCGCAAATTTGAATGAGCTTAAACTTTTTGCTCGCCAATGATGCAGAAATTGTACTTCTGCCCTCTCCTAAACCTAGGATTCCTAATCTTAACATGATTTTATTTTTTATTTCTTAAGTCGTCATTGCGAGGCACGAAGCAATGTATGCAGAGAGATTGCTTCGTGCCTCGCAATGACGAGTGATTTAACTTTACTCTATCGGTTTAAAAAACACCCAAGTTTCATCGGGCTTTGTCCCCTCAATTCCTTCCTGATATTTCTTCATTATTGCATTCCATTCATCAACTTTAGGGTTATTTAAAGTCGTTTTCGGATTCAAATCATCTAATTTTTTTCCTTTCGGAATGCTGATTATCAACATCAATTGTCTTTCCTTTTTAAAAATAGCCAATCGCTGAAATTCTGCATTGCAAAACCCTTTTGATATCTCGGGCCATTTCTCAAATTGTGTCTTATGGTAATCCAAATATTCTTTTTGCATCTTTTCATCCTTTACCAAATTGGCAGACAAAATGATGTTATCCCATTCTGCTACAGGCTTGTCGCCACAATTTTTCGCTCTGTTAAAATCGTAAAAAAGATTATCATAAAGCTTAATTTCTAATGCATCTAAACGTTTCAAAGTCTGTTGCAAACTCTCGACTTTTAGGCTTGAAGTATAAATGACCAATCGATTATTCCACTTGTAAATTGAACTTGAAAGCAGGTTATTTTCTCTTGCAAAAATTTGCAGAGCTTTATTCGATGGCAGATTATCATTTTTGAAAATCAATTCAAAAACTACCGATTTATCTTCAGCTTTATTAATTCCTCTTTCAGAATAAATTGATTTTTCTTTAAGCAGATATTGATAAGGCTCTTCTAAACCTGCACTTTGTTTAATGTTATTGGCAACTTTTGGCCCGTTGCTTTCCCATAAATTATCAGGTCCATTGGCATTTTGAAGATATTTTTCAGCAGGTGTCCAATTATTTTTTATCGTAAAATACGAAGAACCCTCATCAGTATAAAGATAAAACCAATGTTCTGGCAGATGTGCAAAAGGCGCTTTGTAAATACTGTCGACAACGTTTTCAGTGATAAGAGATTCAGGCTGTGCCGATAAAGTATAAATTCCCGCCACATCATACATATGCTTTCCGTAATGATGAATTTTATTTGCGCTGATGGTATTATTCTTCATCGCATTTTGAGTTTTTGTCCAACCCCAACCCAAACTTATGCCCGAATAAGAGACGTCGCTGATTTCGTTATGCAGGATTTTAATGCCACGAACATAACCTGCTCCAATACCCACTGCACCCCAATCCTCGTTGGTTACATCAGCAATCAGGTTGTTTTCGATTTTATCATTGGCCGAAATTTCTCTTTTATCCGACGGATTATATGGCAAATGGACTTCTGTAGCTTCATCAGAAAATGTTCCGATTAGAATGGCAGAGCCACCAATATCTTTAAATAAATTGCCTTTAATTAAATTATCCGAAGTACCTTTTTTGTAGTCCAAACCTGTTGATGCAAGATGCTCAAAACGGCAAGACTGAAAAGATGTGTTATTTGCGTAACTAACCTCGACTGCTGATGCCGGACGGCCAACCCAAGCCTGATTCTCCAAGGTCGGTTTATCAGGCGTTCCTGCTTTTTCTAATTTGTAAGCATCGAGCATGTACATCCCTGCCTGGTGCGGAACATGGCCTTTTTTTGATGGTCGCAACCAGGTAGAATGCTCAAAAGAGATTCCTTTAAAATTCACAAAGGAAACCTGATTATCGATTGTTCCCTCGATTTTCAAAAGGTTTTCTAAGGCCGGTGCTACCACGTCTGCATTAAGCATATTTTCCGAGGCTTTGGGCCAATAATATAGTTTGTGATTTTTGAAATCTTCATACCACTCTCCCGCTTCGTTTAAAAATTGGATAGCATTTGAAAGGTAAAAAGCTGAATTTCCTGTCTTTTCAGAAATCCACGGCGCAGGCCAAGGATGCTCTGATTGAATTCTGCTTTCGGGTTGCATAAACGAAAGTTCAGCGGAATTGCCTGTAATCTTTGCCGATTTAACCCGAAGATTAGCGATAGCCCACCATTGATGGATGAGCATCTCCATGCCTTTGATATTTGCTAAATTAATATCTTTTTGTAATGGAATTTTACAGGTTTGATTTTTGGTATCCCAAGATAAAATCCTGCCCATTGCATCGCCATTGTAGTTTTTAGCTCTTACCCCTTTGTTTCCATTCACCCAAAGCTGACGAAAAAGCAATCCATTTCCATCAAAATTGGGAACATCTGCAACCCAAACTTTCCCAATCGCATTTTTAGGTAAGCCAGGTACTGTTCCTTTAAGCTTTTTCCAGTCATTAATTTTAATGCCCCCGGTTAAAACTACTTTTTCAGTAGCTATAATTTCTGTGGGGCTATCTTTCGTTCCTGAATCTTCAGGGCGAATAACTATCGGTTCATAAAGCTGATAAATACCTTTACCAATAATAATCCTGATTCCACCTTTTATTGAGGAATCGTTTAAGCGTCTTAACTCTCGGGCTTTTCTAATCGCGAAATTGAGCGTTGCCAAAGGTTTTTCTTTTGTACCTAAGTTGGTATCAGCACCATTGTTTGCGACATAAATATCTACCGCGTTTGCCTGTAAGCAGAAAAACGACAGCAAAATTACAAAACCAAAAAAAGGTTTAAATTTGAATGTAGAAGCTCGTGGCCACACGAACCAATTGATTAGAGGTTTCTTTTCATTTATATCTTGCATCTTTCCAACTTCCATGATTCACTAATAAGATTGCTTCGTTCCTCGCAATAATGTGTTATCTATTTGAAAAATCGATTTCAGGTAACTCGTGTTTGCACTAAAATTATATTTTACGTTTGTTGGCTGGCTTGCGTCTCTGCTTCTTTCAACCACTAGCCAACCTTTCCAACCCATATCATCGAGTGTCTCTTTCACTTTTTTTAAATCAATTTTCGGGTCATTTTGCAACCAAACCCCATCTTCATTGGTGGCATGGATTTGTATAATATTTTTTCGACCCAAAATCCTTAATTCACTGTGTAAGTCTCTTCCGTTTTTAATGGCATTGGAGAAATTGAAATAGCTTTTTACATGCTTACAGTGAACATCTTTTAGCAATTGAAGCTCTCCTTTTGCATCCAATGCCGTTTCAATGCCTATAGTAACACCAGCTTTCGAAGCCATTTTACCCGCAACTTTTAGCCTTTCTACAATTGGCTCACGCAGTTCGGGGCTTTTAACCAAATCGCCCTGCACACCTAATGGAAGAAAAACAACTTTTACATTCATCGCCTTTGCGGTATCCAAACAATCCTGAATCATCTTTTGATAGGTCGGTCGCTTTGCGAAAGATTGCGCATAGAAACCTGTCATTGCCAGCGAGCAGATTTCAAGATTTAATTCCTTTGCTTTATCTAAATATTCCTGACGCACTTTCGGGTCTGCCAATTTATTATCAAAAGTTTCTCTATCGCCCAAACCACCCATGTCGATTTCCAAACCATCTGCACCGATTTCTTTAGCCAATGGCAACGCACTAATTTTCTGACGTTTCAAAATCATCAAATCAATTACTGCAATTTTGTAATTGTTCTTTTTCTCAAATGCAAAAAGCAACTGATTCGGAATCATTAAAGCGCCCGCAAGTAAAGCCGTATTGGCAATAAAAGTTCTTCTGTTTAGCTCCATAATCTATTTTGTTGCGCTTGAAGGAAACAATTTTTCCAGATTTTCAAATCCCATCACTGCATTTTTCGGGAGCTTTTCACCTTTATCTCCAAAAACATACATCGCATTTTCTTTTTCAATGGTTACTTTGGTTTCATCGTATTTTCCTGATTTATCTTTAACGGCATTACCATTTAGTTTGAAGTTTTTAATTAAGAAATCGTATAATGCAATTCGTTTATTGATACCAAAATCATGCTTCTCATCGGGAAGATGAACGTTTTCAACTTTGTTGCTAACTCCGTAATAACCGTACATTTTTTGCAAATAAGGAAAATCATGTTCAGGTGTATGAGCTGTCCAATCGCTACCATCTGAAACTAATAATTGCGGTCGTGGTGCAGCCATTGCGGCCAATTCTACATTATCTGTTCCGCCACCACATTGATGAATAGGCATGCCACTTTCGCAAGGGCAACCGCCATAAAAATACGATGACATGGCAACCACAGGAGCACTTAGCTTAATTCTGTCATCCATTCCAGTCATTAAAATAGAATGACTTCCGGCACCTGAACCACCACTGATTCCAATTCTGTTTGTATCGGTTTCTTTTAAAGAAGTGAAATAATCCAAAATTCTAATTCCACCCAGTGTTTGAACGGTTTGTGCCAAACTGCGGCGATGGTCTTCGTATTTGAATTGAAGCATCGACTCGCCCCAGGCAAATAAATCGTAGCTGAAAGCCATAGCACCCATGCGGGCAATTGTTGCACAACGAATTTGGCAATCAGGCCTGTAGCGCTGTTTTTCCCAATGCCCGTCAGGACTTAAAACCACAGGAATTTTGCCTTTTACATTTAATGGTTTGTACAATGAACCATTAATCCAAACGCCCGGGAGGATTTCCAAGGCAATATTTTCTACCGAATAGCCCTCAAAAACTCTTTTCGCTGTAATTATTGGCTTTGAGTTTGGCTTTTCGGGCAATGGAGATAACATTAATGCCTGGTATAGTTCAGGTTTGATTTCTGCTTTTCGCTTTTCCCAACTTGCTTTATCATTGTATTTTTTAGCCAACGTATCGAGATAAGCCCATCCATCCTGAACTTCCCAACGGTAATATTCGTATTCTTTTAATTTGTAAACACCAGGTTTTTCCTTGTTCACTTTCATATCCAATGGCGTAAGGACATTGGTTAGAGTTTCATCAACATCGGCACGAAAACGCCAATCTGCATAGTTAACCCATTTGTCTTTAACCTGCGGTTCGGAATATTTAATCTGAACTTTAAATCTGGTTTGAATTTCTTTTAAGACATCTACAAGCGGTTTTTTATAGAGATTATCCGTGTTTTGGGTTTGAGCAGAGAGGTTGGAAAACAGCATTAAAAAAATAACAATTCCCGTCATTTCGAGCGATAGCAGAGAAATCTTTGAAACTAATTTAAAAGATTTCTCAACTGCGGTCGAAATGACGATTTGGCAAATAGACGAATTATCTACTCTCATGGCTCTTCGCTTTTAGTTTCTGTAATTACAGGTGCCGTATAACCATTCAGTTTTGGCCAAACACCTTTTTTAATTTTTTTCAACTTTAATTTTGACGGGTCGACAACCACATGCTTAATTTTTTCTCTTCTCCATGTATAAATGAAGTGCAACATGCCATCAGCAGTTTGAATCACTGCGGGATATGAATATTGACTAATTGGTGAATCTTCTAAAATTAGTGCGGCAGACCAGTTTTTACCATCTTTAGAAATAGATACATTCAATGGTGTTCTTGGTCCTTTGGCTAAATCGCCGGGAGGCAAAACATGGTTGTAAACCAAAACATGGCTACCATCTTTCATCGTTACCGCATCAGTTCCGGAATTATTGTTTGGTAGTGAAGTTTTTGTTAAAGCCGACCAGGTTTCGCCATTATCATCCGACCATGATTCTACAATTGCTCTGTTTGCTGTTCTGGCTAAAATTTGAAGTTTCCCGTTTCCGTGATGAAGAATACTTGGCTGAATAGCCTTGATTCCATTTTCAGGCAATGGCCCGACAGTTCTCCAGGTTTTGCCATTATCTTTTGTTACTTCAAAGTGAATTTTCCAACCATCGCCTTCTTTACTTGATGGCGCAAAAAGGTTTCCATTACTCAATAAAACGGGTTTGTTTTTAACCGGGCCGATGTAACCTTCCGGCAATTTCGTAGCTTCAGACCAGGTAATTCCGCCATCTTTCGAAGTTTTCATCAAACCCCACCATTCAGATGGTTTTGGTCCGATTTTATAGAAAAGCATTAATTCTCCGCCGGGGATTTGATATAAAACCGGGTTCCATGTCGGTAATCTTTTACCATCAGGCTGAATGCCGTTTGCCACAGAAACAGGCGCTAACCATTTACCATCAATAAATCGACTGATGTAAATCTCAACATCCGGATTTCGTTCTTTCGTTCCGCCAAAAAAAGAGGCAACCAAACCTGTTGGCGTTTCTGCAATTGTTGCAGAATGACATGAAGGAAAAGGCGCTTTATCGTAAAGAAATTCTTGCTTTACAACTCCCGTTTGCCATTTTTCAACTTGTGCGTTGGCACTGATGGCAACCGCGAAGACAAGTCCTAATGTGATGTATATTTTTCTTTTTAACATAATGTTTTTTTTCCATCGGAAATGGATAATAGAAAGTGGGAAATAGATTGGATTCAAGTCTATTTATTTGCAAGAACCTAATTCCAGTTTTCTGCGTCCAGTTTCCTATTTCCAATTCCCTATTTTCTAATTCCTATCCCCATTCCCCTCTTTAGCTTTCTTCGCTTTCTCTTCTTTTATCTTTTTAGTGTAAGCACTGTATAGCGCTCGCCAACTTCGACCGTTATTATTCAGCATTTGCTCTGATTTCGTTTTGTAAATCTCGAAAATGGCTGAAATTTGTTTCATGTTTTTATAGTCGACAGCTTGCTCCCTGGCTTGCTTTAAAAAACCTAAAATTTTCGATTCTTCATCAGCAGTTAAATCAGGGACGATGGCTTTATAACCTTTCATTGTGAAATCGACTTTACCAATGGTATACTTATCTAAAATAGTTTCCACTTGCTCAGGTGATAAATTTTTGCTCAAACCATCCATTAACGATTGATGAACTGTTGATGGCAGAGCAGAATCGGCGATAATTTGTTTATCCAAATCGCTTAATTTGTTCCCCGTAACCGGATTTATTCCATCAGGTACAGTCGATGCAGGATGTTCGTTATGCCAGTCTCTAATTGTTGTTAAGTGAACAGCTATAACATTTTCTACCTCAGATTTTTTCTTTGCATCTGTTAAATTTAATGCAGAAACAAATTCTTTTGCTTTGGTTAGAATTTCTTCGGGCACCACAATATCTTTTGTTTGACTGTATACCTTTACTGTAGTTAGTAGTAAGGTAATCAGTACTAATGTTTTTAAAATCTTTCTCATAATTGTATTTTATTGGTTATCAATTTATTAACCACTTTACATAAACGGTCGTCATTGCGAGGTACGAAGCAATCCTAATGCTATCGTTGTAAGATTGCTTCGTACCTCGCAATGACGATTAGGTGAAACAAAATGCATATATATTTTTTCTCCATCGCTCAATCGAAATGACGAATTTGTATGTTACTTCCCTTCCACCACAAAAGAATAATCGCCCGAACCTATTTCATAAATCGCTCTGTTGTTCTCCATTTTTATAAATTTTAAATCTTTAATTGATTTCAATTTTTCAGAAACCTCGTTTTTATTGTTTGCAGGAATGTAAACCAAAGCCGTTGTATTTAACGGTACAGTTATATTCCAATTAAAAGTTTTTCCAGTTTTAGTATAACTGCTTTTTATTAAACCATATGCAGAATTGTAGCTTGCATTTACCGAATTCAAACTATTTATCATTTCAGGTTTCATGATAATCTTTTTAAAAGCCGAGCTTTCAGATTTAATTCCAGCAAGATTTTCGTAATACCAGATTAACAAATCACCAAGCATCATTACATGGTTTTGCGAATTCATTTTCGGGTCAGCGGTGTTGCCGTTCCAAAGTTCCCAAATTGTAGTTGCGCCATTATCGACCATGTAACCCCAACTTGGATAGGTTTTCTGAGTGGCAACGGTGTAAGCCAAATCAGGTCTGCCGTAATCATTCAAACAACGCATTAACCACTGAATACCAACTAATCCGTTACTCAAATGACCTTTATTAGTTACCTCAACAGTGTAAACAATATTTTTAAAAACTTTCTCCACCTTATCTTTCGGAACCATGCCAAAATAAAGTGGAATGATATTATCCGTTAAAGCATTTGAGGCGAAATATCCTTTTTCGTTGTAATATTTTTGGTTAAAGGCATTTTTAATTTTATCTCCCAACGCTTCATAATTTTTCACATCCTCTTCGTTACCAATCGCTTGCCCGAATTGAATCATCAATTGCGTGAAATGATAGTAATAAGCCGTTGAAATGAGTTCTGACGGATATTTTTTATCGGCACTTTTTCCACGACCAAATTCTATTGTAATTGGCGGCATACACCAATCGCCATAACTATCTTTTGTTAATATGTAATCTTTCATGTATCTGTCCTGCATATACGAAAGCCATTTTTTCATTGCAGGAAAGTTATCACGAACAGCAGAAACATCGCCGTTTTGCTTGTAAACCATTTCTGTAACCAAAAGCATTGCCCCAGGCCAGGTCATGTTATCGCTATAATACCTCCAAAAAGCAGGGGCAACATCAGGAATCGCACCATCTTCTTTTTGCGAATTTCTAATGTCCTGCAACCATTTGGTGTAAAATCTTCCGTTATCAAACACGAAACTTTCGCCATAAGCTACTGCGCCCCTGTCGCCCAGCCAAGGCATACGCTCGTTTCTCTGCGGACAATCGACAGGAATGCCTTTATAACTTCCTGCAATTCCCCACCAGGCGTTTTTAAAAATTTGATTGGTTAATGCATCAGAAGTTTCGAAAGTTCCAACGGTTTTAATGTTGTCGTAAATCATTTTACCAACAAAATCGTTTACCGATGGCTGATAAGTGTATCCCGAAAGTTCAACATATCTAAAGCCCCGATAGGCAAAAGTAGGCTCCCAGGTTTCGGTTTCACCACCTTTTAAAGTATATAAATCGGTGCATTTCGCATTGCGAAGATTAGCAGCAAAGAGTTCACCATTGCCCTGAAGTGATTCGGCAAAACGCATTTTAATTTGCTTCCCTTTTAAACCTTTTACTTTGATTTGCAACCAACCCACCATATTTTGCCCCATATCAAGGATGTATCTATCGCCGGAAAGTTTTTTGATTGAAATGGGTTTAAGCGTCTTCATCACCCGCATATTTTCATTCATTTGCGCCTCGATTACGCCTGAAGGTTCCTGAACAAATTCTGCTTTTGCCCATTTGCTATCATCAAAACCAATTTTATTCCAGCCTGAAAAATCTTTAGTTGCATCGTATTCTTCACCATCATATTCGTTATTGGTTCTGATTGGTCCGTCGGCTGTTCCTTTCCAGCTGTCATCGGTATCAATATTCGCCGTTGTTCCGTCGGTGTAAACGATATTGATGTTCATCAGCATTTTCGGGAAACCAAACGTTTTGATTTTATAAGGTTTTTCATTTTGGCGCATGGCAAAGAACCGACCATTACCTAAAATTGTACCCACAGCGTTCTTTCCGTTCTGAATGTAGTCGGTTACATCGTAAGTATTGTATTTTACATTTTTGGTGTAATCCGTTGGCGATGGCGACAAAACATCTTCTCCAACTTTTTTTCCGTTGATAAAAAGTTCGTATAAACCCAATCCAATGATAGATGCAGTAGCTGATTTTACAGTTTTTGAACTTTGGAATTCTTTTCTGAAATACCTTGCAGATAAACGTGAATCGGTTTTGATGTTATCCCAAGGGAAAGCCCTGTCGAAACCTATCCAGCCTTTCGGCCAGTCTTTGTAATACAACAATCCCATCGAAAAGTAATTATTCTCCGACCATTCGCTTTGGCCGACTGTGGTCCAGACTTTAACTTTCCAGTAAACTTTAGTACGACTTGTTAACGCTTGTCCATTGTAAACTACGTGGATGGATTCAGCAGAATTCACTTTTCCTGAATCCCAATAATCGCCACTGTTTGCATTTAATTTCTCTAATGACGAAGCAGCCAGAACCTGATAAGCGGTTTGCATCACGTTTCTTTCTTTCGAGATAAGTTGCCAGGCCAAACGGGGTTTCTGAACATCAATCCCCAACGGATTTACGAGCATCTCGCAAGTGGTTTTTTGCAACGAAACTTGCGCCATCACTTTTGTGAATGGTATTAACCAAATGCTGATAATCGATATGTAGATTTTAATGTTCATTTACGCTTCGCGATTGTTTATTTCGATTAAGTAATTACGCTAATTTATTTATTTCTATTATTTATTTCTTTCCAAGGCGGTCGTCATTGCGAAGCCGGGTTTTAGCGAGCTGAAGCAATCTGACTTCTTAATGGAAGTTGCTTCGTCGTGCCTCCTCGCAATGACGGACTACCTTAATGAAAAATCAAAATACAAGGTCATATTCAATGCCCTGCTTGGGTCTTTATCAAAATCATAATAGATATTCTTCATTCCCATTGGTCCGGTTGTTTCCGGCTTCTGCGTTTTAGTTCCAATTGCCGAAATTCCATTCATAAACGAAATATCGCCGTTAGGGAAAGTCGGACTCATGTTATCATATTCTGTATCTTTCGATTTTTTGGGCGTGAATAGTCTCAAGAAAACATCTTCTCTATCGGTTACCACTTTAAAAGATTGTTGCTTACCTATAAATTCGCACCAATACATGTTTGAATAATAACCTTTAAATTCAGGATATTGCCAAGCCGGCTCACCCGTTGCAGAATTGTTGTAATCCTTTTTCCAGATGCCAAATTGTTGCCCCTTCATCCTGTTCTTCCAAACCCGATACGGGCCATTGCCTTTATATTCTACCGCTTTAATTTCAGTTTCCGGATAAGAAAAATTTAAGCCTACGAAAGTGGTAAAGTATTCGGATGGAAAATATTTCACTTCCATCTTTAACCAACCCGATGGATAAATTGTCCATTCCAAAGTATTCCAACTCTGTTTTTTATCGAATTTAGATGAAATTACCAGATTATCGCCATCCATTTTAGCAGTGAAATTTTTGAAATTATTTACACCTTCCTGCAAAATCGGGCCATTTGAAAACGGAATTACCCCCTTGGCATTTTTGGCCTGTTGCAATAACCCGCTAATTTTATCGAAAGTTAAATCAATTCCTTTTGCCGAAACCTGATAAACTTTAGCATCTTCCTTAAAAGTTACTTTAGATGAACCGGTTTTAACCACAATTTTATCCGCATCGCTTGCAGGCAAGTTTATAGGGAAACTCCAGGTAAATAACTCTTTTCCATAAACATTCTTAATCGTTAAGTAAAGTACCTCAAAACTTCTCCAATCTGCCGGAAGATTGATTTGTAACTTACCTTTTTCGAAAGGTTTGATATCCGGTGCATCAGCTTTTCCAGCTTTAAATTCTGCATCATCACCGGCTTTCAATTTCTTCAATTTCCATTCGAATGCACATTGATTGAGGTTGGTAAAAGCATAACGATTTTCCAGCAACAACGAGCCATCGAAACTGGCAGTCATTTCTCTTTTCTCCACAAAAACAGGACTCCAAACTTCTTTGATGGTAAAGAAACTGCCTTCTTTTTCGTGGTAAGGACCAACAATTCCATCTGGGCCGTGATTTCCATCGGTATCCAATTCGCCGTTTTTATCGGTCCGAACTACAGCCTGGTCGGCAAAATCCCAAAGAAAACCTCCCGCAGACTGCGGATTGTTCCACATTGCATTCCAATAATCTTCAATACCTGCGCCGTGACCACCATCCCACATACCATGCAAAAATTCAGTAGGCATTAAAATACTGTGCCCGTGGTCGTAGTTTCCGATTCCGTAATTAAACTCACGATAATGTGTGGTTTCAAATCCATTAAAGTTTTCCCAAGGATGAATTAAAGGGCGTTTTTGAATATCTTCTTCAGCGAAAAGATGGTCTAGTTCACGGTTGTGTCCGCCCTCATTTCCATTTGCCCAAAAAATAATCGACGGATGGTTTTCATCATTCAGCATCATTTCTTTCATCAACTTTGTACCAATCGGTGTGTTGTAAGTTCCATGCCAACCGGCAAGTTCATCCATCACATATAATCCAAGCGAATCGCAAACATCCAAAAAATGACTATCGGGCGGATAATGCGACATGCGAACAGCATTCATGTTCATCTCTTTCATCAACTCTACATCAGCAATGCTGATTTTTTTACTTGTTGTTCTTCCCGAAGTTGGATAAAAAGAATGACGGTTTACGCCTTTGAATTTTATTTTAACACCATTTACATAAACCCCGTCACGCTCTTTTACTTCAATAGTTCTGAAACCTATTTTCTTCGAAATCTGATGAATTTCCTTTCCATTTTTGATTAAAGTAAATATAGCCGTGTAAAGATTTGGAAACTCTGAAGACCACAATTCGGGTTTAGAAAACTGATGACTCAACATCAATTTTTGTACTCCCTTTTTAATCGAAACGGTAAACCTATCGCCAAATCGTTTTTCATCTTTGCCAAAAAGTTCAACCTCCGCTTTATCGGCATCGCCTGTGTAAGCCAATTCAGCATTGAAATTCCCGTCAGCTTTGGCATCAATCTGAATTCTATCGATATGTGTTTGCGGTAATGATTCCAGATAAACAGGTCTGAAAATTCCTCCGAAAATCCAGAAATCGGCTTTGCGTTCTGCCTCATTTACCGATTGATTGGCCGAATGTTTCGAAACTTTAACTTCCAATAAGTTATCACCCCCCAATTTTATCAGTTTTGAAATATCATAACGGAAAACATAAAAAGAGCCTTGATGGATTTCGCCGGCTAACTTTCCATTAATTTTAACCTCCGTATCAGTCATCGAACCTTCGAAAACAATATTGATTTTTTTATTTTTCCAATCGGCGGGAACTTTGAAGTTAAACTTATAAAGGCCTTGTTCTTTGCCTTTATTTTCTTCTTTATTGAAACCGTAATTATATTTTCCAAAACCTTGCAATTCCCAATTCGAGGGTACCGGAATGGTTGTCCACTTACCGGAATTCATTCCCTCGGTACAAAAGAAATTCCAATTAACGGTATTGTCATTTCCTGTGCCTGATAGATATAATTTCTCTGTTTGTTGTGCTTTTACAGCGCCAAACATCATCATCGAACAAAAGAAAAGTATAAATCTGATTTTCATTAATTGATTTTAAATTGATTAGTTAGAGGATTATCGGTACGGAAAGGCAATGCTGGCAAGCCATTACTGTAAAAATTTCCGGTTGGACTTTCCGTCCAGTTATAACGAACGGCGGTTGGGTCTGCAATTTCGTTAGATGAAACAATTACTTTTCCGTTTCTTAAGAAAGCATCAGCGCTTACAAATTTCCCGTCTTTTCCGGCAATTGTAAAGCCTGTAATTGAAGTTGTATCAGTAGATTTTAGGTAATCAAAATCAAGGATAGCTTCATTTTTTTTGAAAGCAGCAGATTTAAAAATCGGCCCTGAAAAGTCCATTTTTTGGTTGTAGGTTTTCCCCAAAGCCAAAAGTGCCAATCGCCTGCCGACTTCCCATTTATAAGTCGGGTGCAAATCTCCTCCGTTATCGTTTAAATCAGAAGTTGAAACCATTCCGGTATTCGGAAGACGCAAAACCTGCTGTTGTGCCTCCCAAAAATTTGGTTCTGTATCGGCGGTTAGAACAACTTTATCACTCTTTTGCTTACTATAATCATAAGGCGCAATTTGTACATAATAAAATGGCAACTGCTCGCCCCAGGCTTTACGCCAAAGATTGACCAGAGTTTTTAATTTGTATGAGTAGCTTATCGTTTCATTTAAAAAGCAATTTGTTTCTCCCTGGTACCACAAAAAACCTCTAATTTTAAATTTCGAAAGTGGTTCAATCATTGTAGTATAGAACTTACCGGGGTCGTTGCTTACCTTTTGGCCTTTGAAATAGGCTTCTTGAGCAAAGGCTTCAGGAGCAACCCACGGTTCAATTGCGCTTCCCGAAACCGACGATGAAATCATGCCAACCGGAATGCCCAATTTTTCCTGAACTTCTTTAGCAAAGAAATAGCCTACCGCCGAAAAAGCACGTAAAGCAGAATCTTGAGCAACCGCCCAACTTTTATGTAAGGAATCTGGTTTTGCCAGTTGTTTACGATTGACCAGGAAAATTCTGATTTGAGTATTGTTCGCTTTCTCCACTTCATCAGCCGGAAATCGTAATTTTTCATTGTTAGGTTTCGGAATTTTGGCCAGTTTTCGCATTTGATATTCCATGTTCGATTGACCGGAACATACCCAAACTTCGCCAACTAAAATATTTGTTAATTCGATTTTGTTGGCGCCTGAAATAATCATGGTTTGGGGTTTAGCCGACGTTTTTAAAGGCGCTAAAACCACCAGCCAATTTCCGTTCTTATCGGTAACGGTTTGTTTTTTTTGGCCGGCGAAAGTGACTTCAATTTTCTCATCAGGCGAAGCAAAACCCCAAATGTTAATGGGCTTATCTCTTTGCAAAACCATATCTGATGATAAAATTTGTGGCAAGAGGATTTTTGCGTTGGCACAAAGGGTTGACAAAAAAAACAGGAATAAAAAGATAGATTGCTTCGTCGTGCCTCCTCGCAATGACGGCGAGATTGTGTGCAATGCAGATAAGGCGGTCGTCTTCTCGAAGCCGGAGTGGTGCGAGCTGAAGCAATCTAACTTCCTGAATGAGATTGCTTTGTGCCTCGCAATGACGATGTGTTTTAACTTTTCCTTCATTCTAAAATCCCTCCGTTTTTAAATATTTAATCGAATAGACAGCTTCCTTTTTCTCTGATTCTCCTGCGTTTTTCAAATCGTAAGTTTGGTCTGCAGGTGTATCAACATCAGGAAAACGGCGTACATCCCCGGTACGGAAAACAATTCTCGAAACATCGGCCACAGGTTGAAAAGCCAAACTTAACGACATTTCTTTTCCGTTAACTGTAAGTGAATAAAACCTTGTGTGAGCGTCCAATTTCAGTTTAATATCATAGCTTTTCCCGGCTTCGTATTTCATGAAATTTTTGTAGCGGGCACCGGCTTTTCCGCTTAAATTGCCGGCGGTATCAAATGTCAAACGAACGCTGGCCATTCCTTTAGCATCTTGCAGTTCTATTTCTAATAATCCGAAATCATTTTGTTTTGGCGTAACCGAAAAAGATGTAATTATCTTTTTCGACGCCGGAAATAATCTTTCGGCCTTTGCGAAATCAAACAGGTCTTTATCTCTCAAAACCAAAGCACCGTTTTCTACTTTTACAGGCGCCCAAAGCGGACTATAAATATTCCACATTTCGAGTTCTTTACCTTTTGGTAATTTCTCAAAATCATCATCTACATGTTGAGTAGCTTTATCATTTACAGGAACCGGAACCGATGAAACCCAGATGTCTTCTTTGTTCATGCTATAGGTTACCCACAATTTACCATCAGCAGGTTTTCCATTTCCCTCTTCAATACCACGAACATATTGCGGACCGTAAGATTTGTAATTTCCACCGTAGCGCATTGGCGTGATTTCACCATTTATCAACAGTAAATTGGTGTAATCCAAGCCATTTTTACTTGTCGAAATCGCTAACGGCCAACGGTATTCTGATGGATTATAAACCGTAGCATAACTTCCATCTGAAGTTTTTTGACCCCAGATTTTGGCGTTGCTGTTTACAAAACCAGGTGCCCGGAAAGCACTTTCAGGCCAACTTTTTCCATTATCGGTACTGATTGCCGTTAATGCATTTTTCCATAAACCAATCACTCTGCCATCGGGTAAATGATAGTAACTAAATGCTTTATATTGTTTTTGTAAAGTGATTAAAGGGTCTTTTCTATCTGCCTCCTCGTTCCATTGCTGCGTCATTAACTTATTCGCCAACAACTCATTACAAGCATCTACAAAAGCTTTATTTTTACTCTTTGTGAAGTAAGGATATTTGGTATTTTTCTCTGAATATCCAGGATTGTAATGAATGAAATAAATCGGACCATACTTTCCATCTGGCTGGATTTCGCGAACGGCTCTACCAATTCCATGACCATCATTCGGCTCGTCTTTTGCATCGAAACTGATGGCGTAAAAACCCAAAACCAGAAAAACGTTTTTAGTAGAAACATAAAAACCCATGCGTTGGTGCATTACGGCATCTAAATCTTTTGCAACATCAGTTCTGCCCTCTTTTGTAGTTCCATCGGGAATTCTATAAATCGGAAAAACAACTTCGGGTTTTGTCCAGTTGTAGCCATCTTTCGAAGATTGAACTAGAGTTTGTCCCGGCGGAATGCTTTCTCCAACTTTATCGCTCAAATATTCGATGTAAAATTTGTTGTTCCAATAGGCCAACATTGGAGCATGATTATAGGTCCACCCAAAGTTTTCAGCCAATTCAGGGTGCTCTCTGTTTGCCCTGAAAGTTTGAATATTGTGAACACCCATCACCGGCGAAAGTTGCCCGTGGTGATAATCTGCATTAACTAAAGTTTTCCCTGTGTAACGCACTGTATCTTGTGCATGCGAGGTTTGTATCGCAAGTGCAAAGGGCAGGGTTAAACAAAGTATTTTAAATATTTTCATTCTTGTTTCTTTTATTCTCGTCGTCATTGCGAGGCACGAAGCAATCCTACTATCTAAGTTGCGCTTAAAACCCAGCACTTCAAGATTGCTTCGTGCCTCGCAATGACGAGATGGTTTATTTTTATTTCCATCTAGCTAAGCCTTAGCAACCACTCTCCGTTCTGCTTAAATCCGGCCTAACAAATTTTTGGGGATAAACTGTGAAAGCCTACCCACAAACTTTAATACAAAAATTTTCAGCCGGCAATTTTGTTTTTTCACTTCATTTATTTTTTCCTTTGGTGTTCAAGCTAGCTACGCTGGTCTTTTGTTGTCAAAAGAAAAAAGCCCGTCCGGCCAGGACAATGAACTTTTTAAAAGAGATTGCTTCGTGCCTCGCAATGACGACTTATCTATTACTTTTCAATCTTTCAATCACTTTCCGCTTCACTTTTATAATCGTTCCGTGTTTATGTCCTTCAGGTATTGAAACTTCTGATGTTACATCTTTAAAAGTTTTAAAATCTGAAGTTTTATAAGCTGAATAAATCTTCTGTCCGTAAGCATCGAAGTAAATCAGCCAATCATTTTTAACTTTTACAACCGTTGGTCCTTCAGTTAACTTCGGACTAAAAGTTTCCGAAACATTCTCATAAGGACCTAAAGCATCGTTTGCAAAAGCTACTTTCAAATTCCTGTTCGGACGGGTATTATCTTTTAAAACCAACACATAATCTTTAGTAGCTCGCTTTACAATTACCGCATCGATAACACTAAATCCAGGGTCTAGAAACAATTGAGGTTTTGAAAAACTTACAAAATCTTTAGTGGTGATGCTGTACATGCGATGGTTATTGTCTTCATCTTCAACTCCTTTTGTAAAACGAAATGGTATTGTTGATGCCCAAATGATGACAAACTCCTTTTTTTGGTCATCATAAAAAATTTCCGGTGCCCATACATTTACCGTTTTGGGTTCGCTTTCCATTACCGGAAGAAATTTCTGCGCACTCCATGTGATTAAATCTTTTGAGCTTGCATAGCCGAAACCCTTATCGCCTTTCCAGCTGCAAGTCCATACTAGATGAAAGGTTCCATCAGGCCCTTGAACAATTGACGGGTCGCGTAAAACTTTTTGTGTTCCAACTTCAGGTTTTAAAAATGTTTTATTTAAATCTGTCCAATGGTAGGCATCGTAACTGTACAAAAATCTTAATCCCTCCGTTGCCGGTTCGTGGAACGAGGTAAATATATAAGCTTGTTTTGAGCAAGATGTTAATCCGCACAAAGCCAAACCAATAATGGCAAGCTGAAATGAAAATATGAACTTAGTTTTAAACATTTATTTTTACTTTCTTTTAACTCCATCTTTCCCGCATAGGCGGGAACCTTAATGTAATAACCAAGCAATTATTTCTATCGCTTTAAGATTCCCAATTAAATTGGGAATGACGACCGCTTTAACCTATCAAATGAGATTGCTTCGTGCCTCGCAATGAGGACTATTGTGCCAATGACGACCAAACTATATCTTCTCCAATACTAAAACCCAATCGTTACCATTTGCCGGTTCTCCGGGAGGATTAAATTCTCTTACGCCTTTATTTTCAAATTCGCCAATTACTGTAATTTTCCCTGTTCGGGGGTCGAACCAGGAAGCTTTTATTTCATCGCCATCAGTTTTACCTAACTGAACGCTAAAAGTTTTACCTGTATAAGTATAAAGCATAGCAAACTCTTCACCCCTGGTCGCGATAACACGATCATACTTTTCGCCATTTTTACCCGCAACCAAAGTTTGGTCGGGTATGCGGTCGAAATAAGAGTGGCCCAACATTAGCTCTTTCAGGTATTGCATTTGTTTTGCTCCGGGCGCATTTATTGCCGTTATCCATTGGTCTTTCGGACCATAAGCTGGTTTCAAATCGGTTTTTTTATACATCTGCATTACTGAATTATGTCCATAAGTATAACCGAAAGCACCGGCAAAAACCGACCAATAACCATATCTCCGTACATCTGCATCCGTCCAGCGGGGCTGTGTAGTGTCGTGTAAACCCTGCGGAATATCTTCGTAAGATGGTTCTCCATCGATTGTTGGTTTCGTTGGTTTTAGCTTATAGTCAGCGTCAATATATTTCCAGTTATCCTCGCCATAATGTAATTTCTCATTTTTGGAAGTATCCTGGTCGTAACGGCGATGACCGGATTGAACCATGTCAAAATCACACCAGTTCGCATTTTGAAACCATTGTGAAGAAGCGGTTCTTCCCCTTGGATGAAACGTAATTAAGTGGTTCGGATCGTTTGCTCTCAAAGTTTCACCAATCGTTTTCCAAACATCCATTCCATCGCTGCCTTTAATATCGCCACCGTTTAACCAAATGATGTTCCATTTATCTTTATAACGTTTGGCGAGAAATTCAGCATAAGCTTTCGCCTGCGTTTTATTCACTTTTTTAGCTTTAACATTCGTTCCCCAAACCGGCACCAAGCCCATGTAAAGTCCCTTTTCGGCGGCTTTATCAATAACATAATCTACATGGTCCCAATAATCGTAAGCCAAAGAATCTTTAGGATTATTGCCCGGTGTAACCATTGGTTTCGAAACATCTGCATGAACTAATGAAGAATCCAGATAAATATTTCTTGATGGAACATCATGCAACAGCATAACCTGTATAACATTGAATCCCTTTTGTTTACGGTCTTCCAGGTAAGTATTTGCCTCTTCCCGGCTTAACCGCCCGAAAAGTAACCAACCTGTATCACCAAGCCAGAAGAAAGGTTTGCCGTCTCCGGTAGTTAAATATCTCGAATTTTCTGAAATTAGCAGACTCTTATCACCAAAATGAGGTTTCTTCCTGCATCCAAAGGCAAGAAAAGAAACTACAGCAAGTAATAATATTTTAGTTTTACAATTCATATTAAATTTTATTGATAATTAACACCTCGTCGCCTGTTGCAACTTTACTGAGTGTAGCCATGCCTCCGCCGCTTATTTTTTCTTCCTTTACTGGCTTACCGGTTTTCGGGTTAAAAACTTTCACATTGAATTTTCCTGTTGATTTAGTTAAATCGAGCTTGATGGCCTCAGCAGATGAATTATATATAATGTAAGCCTTGCCTGAATTTTCCAACCCATATTGTTTTGAAGATTTACCGGCCGGAAGAAAAGGTTTCATTGTTGAGGCGAGATTTAAAATAGATGTGTCGAGCCCATCTACATTCGAAAGCGAACCACCGGCCATTAAAATTGCCCAACCGAAGCTATCAAAACTATCTCCGGAATAAATTACTGCTTTATCTGGAAACTTAGTTTTGTATTCTGACACTGCGTGATAAACTTCCTCGAAAGATGTTTTCTTTGGCTTTAATAAACGGGCATGTTGGCGGGGTGCCAAACTCAAACCACCTTGTGGTGCATAGGTGGTTCCATCTGCCTGATAATGCCAGTACCTGATATCAATTAAATCGACAACATTTGCACGATTTGGGTCGGCTAGAATTGCATCCTGAACATCTTTAGTAACACTTAAGCCAATAATCGGATGTTTACCTGTTTCCTTTTCCCAATCTCTAATCGTATCAATCCAGAATTGTACGAAATGCAGCGGGCCTGTAAATTCAGCGCCAATTAATTGGATTATACCTGAATTTCCGTCAAAATTTTCCAGGCATTTCCTGATGTAGGCTTTGTGTATCGCTTTGCGATGTTCGTTGGTAATATCGTAAAATTGTTCGGCCATGAAAATACGTTTATCGCCGGCGTAAGGTACAGGTTCTGGGAAACCCGTATCATTTATATTGTTTGCGGTGCGCCAGGGGAAATCGGCATAATGCGCACCAGCCTCGATAATATTGTGCTGAAAATAATTTTCGTGAATTAAAACCAAGCCCTTTTGGTCGGCCAGATTGGCAAAAGTTTTTAATCGGTCCCAATACCAAAGATTATACTTCGTAATGTCGTATTTGCTCAAACCATCCCAGGCTTTATCCTGACCGCTGCGAGCGTAAGGCAATTCGTAAAATGGCGCCCAAACTTCTCCATCCATACGGCGAATGCGTTCGTGGTCGTCTCGTCTTCTATCGTACCAAAGGCCGTAATTATGGTCTAAAATTTTAACCGAACCGTTTTTCATAGAATCCGTAATTTCATCCAGGTCGTCGGTTAAACCATTTCCTGAACGCCCGGGAACAAAACGCGTAACATGAAATTTAGTGTTCTTTAAACCATAAGGCCTGGCACTACCATTCCACCAGGGAACCTCCTGGCGGTTACCGACAACAAGCTCGTTACCTCGAACTAACCAACCATTTTTGATAGCCATTGCTCCGGCGAGTACAGGCTGTGTAATTTTTTCCAGGCCAATTTTATCTATGCTTTTTACCTGATTTGCATCAATTAAAATTTTATTTCTTTCGGTTGCAGAATCAATATATTCTGAAACCGTTAATGCAGGTTTATAGGCCAGTTTGGTTAGCTTCAGAGCGACATCCACAGGAGGTGAACTTGAAGCTTCAGTTTCTTCAGGTAACACAAAAGTCCTTGCATCAGCATCGTTCCCTATCCTGTCTTTTAGTTGGGCGTAGTACAAACTTCGGGGTTGGATTTGCTCATTCGACATATCCCAGTAGCCGTTTCCTGAAAATTGTGCCCAGGTTCCAAAGGCCCAATTTTGAGCTGTTGGAGGCTGGAAATTATCAACCCTTGCAGCGCTGCACTGCCAGAAAACACTGTTGGCGGCACTCCAGCCTGCTCCTTGTCCATCCTGACCACGATTTAAAAAACTTAATGCTTGGCCATCAATGTTTACAATATCGAACAAAACACCCGATGCCCAGCTATCAATTGCGCCACTAAAACTGAATGGCAAATAAGACTGACATTGAACAAAAACATTTGGCCCCGGCGCACAGAAACCCACCGCGAAATCATGGTAGCCATATGCTGAATATAACCTTTGAAAAAGCGTTTGCTGACCAGTAGTTAAAAAAGTGTAACGACGTTCACCTCCGATTTCGGAAATTGGCGCTAATGATTTACAGTCTTCAACCGTAATTCTTTTGGCAGTTTCTAAAACATTTACCGCCGAGCCTGCAAAGTGTTCAAAAACAACCTGACGCACCCATGCATCTTCCACATTTTCCAAGCAAATGGCTGTCCAGCGGTGATATTCATCTTTAATATTTTCTTTATTATAATCTGATTCGATTTTTAGATTTTCCACGCCAGCTTGCGAAATCCTTCCATCCCACTGATATTTTGCAATAGTGGCGCCGCCAAATTTCGCATCTAAAGCTGTGATAATGGGTGCATCGATGGTTACAACAGCGCCATTTATTGCAGTAATCTTTCTATCCCAGCGAATATCTCTTGTTCCGGGTTTCCAGCCTAAAGCACTTTCTCCACCACCAAACTCAACCGTTTTCAGGGTTTCTATCCATTCTTTGGTTGATGGCCTGTTGATGATGATTTTATCACCAACTTTGAGGTTGCTAGCTTTTGCTAATGTTAATTGGGTTGAATTAACGGGAACATAATTATCGCTGATGCTTATCGGGGTTTCTTCTAATTTATTTTTTTTGCCTAAAATTCTGATTACGCCAATTCTATCTAATCCTGATGCAAAAATTTTAGTTCCTGTTTCTCCAAATCCGCTTCCACGGAGTACAACTCCAGATGCTGATAACTTTAAGGTTCCCGCAACTTCGTATGTGCCTTTTTCTAATAAAACTGCTCCACGTAAACCATCTTTCCCGATAGGTAATTTTGAAACGTAATCGATGGCCGATTGAATTCTTAAAGTTGCATCGCCTTTTGAAACAGGAACAACAACTTTTATGGCAGCACCAGGTATGGCTTTTTCTCCTGCCATGTAACCGGCATAAGAAAAATCGGGAATACGGTTTCCCAGTTCATCAGGTGTATAAGCCATTTTGCCATCTTTACTTCTAAAAATAGGTTTTGGCGGTTCGACAGGTTTTGTTTTTTGAGCAAAAGAAAAACTTGTAACCAAAACAAGTAAAGCCAAAAAAGGCATTATTTTATTTTTATATATGTGGTTAGTTTTTGGCATTAATGTTATTTTTAGGGTCGTCATTGCGAGTAAACAAGCAAGCCCAATGCGCCGAGTTTTATTAGCGACCGCCGTAGGATTGCTTCGTGCCTCGCAATGACGATTGGTCATTTAGGACGCTTTATATTTTCGCTCTCCTCTTTCAGCTTACTTAAGGTCTCACTTTATTCACATCTACTAAGCTATTCAAATAAACTTCGATATTAGAATAACCTGATTTCGAAATCTTTGCCGCATCTTTTCCATCTTTTGGGTTCAAACCATTTTTGGTCTCCCAGCCATCAGGAATTCCAGCACCATCGGCATCCAAATAAGGTTTCCCTTTATATTCAGGATAACCACCAACCTGAGCAATATCTGAAATAATGCCCTGCTTGTAAGAATCGGCAGGTAAACGGCGTTTCACATAGCTTTGCTTTGCAGGAAGTTTCCCATCTTCCACATGCTCAATTTTACCGGTCGACACTTGTTTAACAATCCGTTGATCTACAGCATCGCGAACTGGCAAAGATGCGCCTGCATTTGCCAAAACATAATCGTAAGCTTTTTTTGTATCAATTATGGAGATTTTCGACATTGGTAAAGGCTTATCCGTACGAATGGAATCAAGCAGTTTTTGTTTATCGCGTTTACTTTCAGGCTGAACGCCGCCATCCCAATTGTTTTTAGTTACTTTTTCATTGCCTTCGATAATATTTCCGGTCACATAGGCTCGTCCAAACTCGTTTGTAAATCTTTTGTCTCTACCTGATTCTGGTTTCAAAATACGATAAGAAATTGGCTCGCCCGCCGGCGTAATTGGTCCGGGCTTGTAATAGTTGTTTATGAAACTATAAAAAGAGGCATTATCGCCACCATCAGCACTTCTGTTCCACCAGTTGAAAATTACATTATTGGCAAAACCGAAATCGCCATACATGCCAACAGATGGGTTACGACTAATATTTGATGCCCAGAGGTTACGCATAAAAGTAGAGTTCAATCCACCAATTGTGCTGCCGAAAGCATGGTTGTAAGTATCTAAAGCCTCAGAAAAAATCGAATTCTGAATGGTTACATTAACAGTAGGCAATTTCTCAGGTTTCGAACCGTCTTTTGCATCATATACATGGCGGTAGATAGACATATTTTCATCTAATCCCCAACTAGCAGAAACGTGGTCAATCATAATATTTCCAACAGGATTACCACCAATGGCATCATCTCTACGGGTAACATCAGTAGCACCGCGACGGAAACGCATGTAACGGATAACCACATCATGTGTATTAATCCAAACAGATTCCCCAGCTACGCAAACGCCATCACCAGGCGCACTTTGGCCTGCAATGGTAATGTAAGGTGCACGAATAATCAGTGGGGCTTTTAGTTTAATAATCCCTGAAACATTGAAAACTATAATACGGGCACCGCCTTGCTCACAGGCCTCACGCAGCGTTCCAATGCCCGAATCTTCCAGGCTTGTTACCACGTAAACTTTACCACCGCGGCCGCCGAAAGAGTAAGCACCGCCACCTTCGGCACCCGGAAAAGCTACCATTTTAGATTGAGGCAGATCACTTGGTTTAGCTGCCCACGGGATGTAAGGCTTACCATGTTTGGCTTCCTCATCAACAATTGGCTTTACTTTAAGAAACTGAAGCTCAGATTTCTCTTCAATACTTTTTAAAAGCGAATCGGCTTTCTTTTCCATCGCTTCCGGAATTACAGGGTATTGAGCTAAAGCTACGTTTGCCGAGCCTAAAATAGCTATCAGCAGTGCAAAAGAAGAGTACTTTTTCATTCTTAATTTGGCTTAACTATCGAAACAGGAACTACACTATTCAAATAAACTTCGATATTTGAATAACCACTTTTTGTAATTTTTATCGCATCAGAAGCATCCTTCGGGTTTAAGCCATTTTTAAGTTCGTAAGCATCAGGCATTCCGTCATCGTCAGAATCTTTATAAGGAGCTCCTTTATAAACAGGGTATCCGCCAACTTGCGAAACCTCTGTGATGATCCCTTGCTTATAGGAATCGCCGGGTAATCTGCGGTGCTCAAATTGAAATGCAGATGGTTTAGCATCAGGGTGTATTTCGATTTTCCCTGTTACAACCTGCTTAATAACACGGGTATCAACCGGGTCTCTTTTTGGCAAAGTAGCACCGGCGTTTGCCAGTACATATTCTTTAGCCTGCAAAGTCGGGATAATTGAAATTTTAGGCATTGGGAAAGGTTTCTTTGCTCTCATCGCTGCGAAATATTTACTGGCTTGCTCGTAAGACATTAAATTACCTTTTTTATCTTCAACCTGAACGCCACCATCCCAGTTATTTTTGGTTACTTTTTCATTGCCTTCAATAATATTTCCGGCCACATAAGCACGGCCGAATACAACATAAGGTAATTTACTACGACCAGATTCGGGTTTTAAAATTCGATAAGAAATTGGGTCTTTTAAATCGGTAACCGGCCCTGGTTTGTAAAAATTATTGATAATATTATATTGAGCAGTATAGTCACCACCATCGGTAGACCGGTTGTTCCAGTTAAATACAACATTATTTGCAAAGTTGAAAATTCCGTTCCATCCTATTGATGGATTACGGGCACCATTATCTGCCCAAAGGTTACGAACAAATGCACAATTTTCACCGCCCAAGGTAGAGCCGAATGCATGGTTCCAATAATCGAGCGCTTCAGCAAAAATTGAATTTTGAATGGTGATATTAACCGTTCCTAATTTTTCTTCTGCTTTGCCCGTACTGTCATTGTACATATGGCGATACATCGACATATTCTCATCTAAGCCCCAGCTTGCCGAAACATGGTCTATCATAATGTTCCCAATTGGATTACCACCAATGGCATCATCACGCCGGCCAACAAATGTCTCGCCTCGTCTAAACCGCATGAAGCGTACAATTACATCGTGGGTATTTAACCAGACAGATTCGCCTGCCACGCAAACACCATCTCCAGGTGCTGTTTGGCCTGCGATAGTAATGTATGGTGCACGAATAATTAACGGTGTTTTTAATTTAATGATTCCGGCAACGTTGAAAACCACAATCCTTGCGCCACCTTGCTCACAAGCATCACGAAGAGAACCTGGGCCGCTATCGTTTAAATTTTTTACAACAATTACTCTACCACCGTGGCCACCAAAACTATATGCGCCACCGCCTTCAGCACCGGGAAAAGCTAATAGTTCTGATTGAGGTAAATCATTCGGTCTTGCAGCCCAAGGAATATACGGCTTACCTTCAGCGGCTTCTTTAGCAATAATAGGCTTAGCCTTTTCCCAGGCGATATCAGATTGATGGTAAGCTTCTTTCATCATCGAATCTGATGACTTTTTTACATCGGCAGGAATGTTTGGATATTGGGCAAAAGAAGAATTTGCGGAGAGCATTAATGCTGTTGAAACCAACAGAGTTAAAAATTTTCTTTTCATTTGTGTTTTGCTCGTTTAAAGAAGCAAAAGAAATTAAGCAAAATTTGGATTCGTGAAAAACCTAAATCGGGATTTTAAAAATCAAGGCTCATTTCTGTTTGTATCTTTGGTTATAAAATTTTGGTTAGAAAGTATATTTATTTCAAAATTGCACTCAAATTTAAGCTATTTAATGTATAATTTTCTCCAGGTATTGTACGATTTTAGCAAAGCCGAAACAACACATCTTTAAAGCAAATTCATTATTATAGCCACGTTACAAGATAGAAATTATTTTCATATATAAATGTAACATTCTTAAATGAAAAAAGGAAGCAATAAATTGCTTCCTTTAACCAAATATAGAATTTAGCACTGTTGTGCTAATAACCTCCCATTTTCGATAACCTTTATTGCAAAGGGTCGAATGGGCCACCCCAGGTATTTGTTTGCTGAAGGTTTATATTATTATTTATCGCCGCGGTTGGTATACCATAGAAATAATTACCAGACTGGAAATTAATATTTTGTGTATCAAGCTGTTTTAAGCTTACCACAAAACTAGCCGCATAAAGTGCATCCAAAGATGAGGCAGCAGAAGCCTCTCTGGTTAATGCGATGTAATCATTCGATGTATTTGTATTTTTCAACTGTACAACCAGTGCGTTTCTTCTTGTTCCGTTAAGTGTTGATTCGAGTAATTTTCTTCTCCTTAAATCCCAGAATCTTTTTCCCTCAAAAGCAAGCTCTACCTGCCTTTCTCTCATAACAGCTGCAACCAGTTCGTCTTTACTTAATCCTGCAGTCAAACCGTACAAACCGTCGGTACCAGCCTCAATACCAGCTCTTTTTCTTATCGCAATTAAGTTTGCATAACCTTCATCAGCCTGACCGATTTTATTTAATTCTGCCGCTGATTCTGCTAAGTTTAGTAAAACCTCTGCATAACGGATTTCAATCCAATCTGTACCAACGAAAGTGGTTGGCGAGCCTTTTGTTTCATCCACTCCCTTCCGCAAATAGAAACCTGTGTTACTTGCTGTAGCTTCAGTAGATCTATTTGCAGTTCCTGCCGAGTTTGTAAAGTAAAAATATGTCCATAAACGCGATGATCCCATTACACTTCCCCAAGTACCACCATTGTAGGCTAAAGTTTGATAAAAGCGTGGATCTCTGTTTTTGTAGAATGAACCTAAAGCATAAGGATATTTTGTTGAAGCACCTGTTCCGCTAGCTGGTTTACCATCGGCCATTGGAAAAGCTAAACTCATTTCATAACTCGGATTGTAAGAACCACCACCTGATACTGATCTTGGTCTGGCTCCATTATCATATGTATTGCTGTTTGCTGCAGCATCTGCTGAGGCCGTATTATATTCTGTTACTAAAACTGCTTCAGAATTTTTCGGAATCCCACCTTCGTTTGCACCATCAATTGTCCACATGGTATAATCCCATTTAGAATATAATCCATAGCCATTTGCAGATAATAACGATACAGCTGTTTTATTTGCATCGTATGCTGCCTGCCACCTGGCAACATCGTTATTTGGATTAAATTGCGGACTTGCATATGTTAATAAAACTCGTCCCATAAAGGCCGCCGCTGCGCCAGAAGTAATTCTTCCATAATCTGCAGCTTTTGGCCATCTGCCTGGTAGGTATTTCACACAAGAATCCAAATCTTTTTTTATCTGCGCAAAAACTTCACTTGTTTTACTTCTTGGAACCAAGGCAGCTTTTTTAGCATCTTCACCAACAGCATCTAACGGCACTAACACCAACGGAACACCTCCGTAAAGCTTTACTAATTCAAAATAACGATAAGCCCTCCAGAAATAAGCCTGTGCAGCAAATCTTCTTTTTACCGCAATGTCTAATGTACCGGCATTAATATCTCTAATGAAAGTATTGATTACACGTATTTTAGAATATGTAGGGTTTGCACTTGCAGAAGTTCCTATATCCGTAACACTCTCTATTGTAGCAGTTCCTAAAACAAAAACATTACTACCCTGACTTTCCTCTGTTAAATTATAGGTTCCCGCAGCGTGAATTGAACCACCGGTGGTACCAAACCACCCCGGTTGATTTTGACTGTAAACATAATCTATGTTTAATTTTGCGGTTGTTGAATCGTTAAAAACCTGGGCTGCGGTAAATGTGCTAATATCTTGCTGATCAAGAACCTTTTTGCAATTGCTTAGCCCTAAAACCACTAAACATGCTGCTGATATGATGAATATTTTTTTCATGATGATAAAATTAAAATCCTACGTTTAAACCGAATGACCAAGTTTTTAGTGTTGGATAGCTGTATAATGATGTTGACAAATCTCTATAACCATCTGGGAAAGGATTTATGAACTGAATTGGGTTTGTTGCTACTGCATAAACCCTTGCGCTCGACATACCAATTTTGTTCGCAAACTTAGTTGGAATACTATAGCTCAAGTTTAAACTGCTTACATTGAAACTGGTTGCAGGAACTAGCCAAAAATCAGAATTTGCTTCGAAGTTTGTTCTGAAAAATGGGTTTGGATATGCAGCATTTGTATTAGTTGGTGTCCAGTGATCTACCCAATAAACAGCCCTGTTATCATATATTGAAGCACCAGTTGATGCACTAGACTGGTTTGCTGGTTTCAAACCATCAATTGTTGTCCATCCACCCCATGACATTCCCATAATTACATTTAAGTTTAAACCTTTGTAACCAACACTAAAATTTAAACCAAGACTGTTATGGTTACCTTGTCTGTCTTTAACATATTTTTGATCTTTTAAATCTGTTGAGATAACACCATCACCATTCACATCTTCGTAATTAATCATACCTGGTTGAAGTGGCTGACCAAGTATTTTCACATTTGCAGCCCCACCCGCAGCCGCAGCACGCTGCGCAATAATTGCATCAGCATCAGCCTGTGTTCTGATAATTCCTAAAGATTTGTACCCGAAAACACCCATGTCGGTACTACGACCAATACCATCTTGTATGGTACCAATAATACTTGCTGCCTGATCAATTTTCAATGCTTTGTTGTCCATCCAAGAGTAAAACGGGCTAAAGCTATAAGTAAAATCCTTTCCAATATGATCTCTCCACGCAAGTGAGAATTCGTAACCAAAAGTATTAACATTGTTATAGTTTTCTGTTGGTGTTGCAGCTCCAATTGTAACCGGAACCGAAGAAACCAATGCAGTTAGGATATTTCTTCCATAGTTATAATAGTAATCGGCAGAAACTGATAAACGGTTTTTTAAGAAAGCCATATCTAAACCGTAATCTGTTTTAAGCTCCTTATTCCATCTAACATCAGCATTTGGAATGGCTAAATTTGGCTTAATTGCAATACTTCTATCACCTTCACCTATAACAGCACCTCCCGCACTACCTGTGCCCAGGTTGTAATTTGCCTGATATTGATATGCTCTAGTATTGTCTACCCCAGAAAGACCAACCGATACCCTCAACTTTAACTGGTCAATCCATTTAAAATTATCGGCAATGAAAGCTTCTTTTGATAAAACCCATCCGGCTGAAGCTGCAGGGAAATAACCCCAGTTGTTACCTGGCGCAAATCTCGAGCTTCCATCAGCACGATAAACCAACTGAGCTAAATATTTACCATCGTAATCATAATTTACACGTGATATAAATGCCTGGAAACCTGCCTGACCTAACTGACCTGATTGCGTTGAACTGTTAACACCAGTAGTAAATGTCTGGTAAGGAAGCGCCCCGACAACAACACCTGTTCCTTCGGCCGCAACGCCTTCGCTATATTGCTCTCTTTGTTCGAATAAAGCAATTGCAGATATGCTGTGTTTACCAAAAGTACGCTGGTAATTCAACCCACCGTTAAACTGATAAGAATCTGCAAATGTTGGCGTTAAACGAACTTTATCTCCATTAAGAACGTTGAAAGTACCTAAAAGTGCACCCCCTGGAATATGGTTATTTGCACCTAAACCAGCATATTTGTAATAAACGAAAGTGGTACCAAACTGTTTATTGTTAGCACTATTTAAATTTTTGTTAAATGTAGCGGTGGCCATTAACCCTTTTATTCCAGGTATTTCATAGGTAACTTTACCCAAAATATTAGTTGATGTACTTGTGCCACCAGTAAAGTTATTGGAGTTTTGAATCTGAAAAAAGTTTATATTATCGTTACCACCTGTATTACTACCCCCAATAACCACAGGGTTACCATTAATAAAATATTCTTGCCATGGCTGAACATTTTGTAGTGAGGCTGCATCGTTATCTAAACTTTCTGATGTACTGGCGATTTTATACCAGTAACTACGGTTATAACCAACATTAGTGTTTAATGATAATGAAGTTGTTAAACCTTTTGCAGGTTTTGCCTCTACACTAGCTCTTAAACCATATTTATAAGAGTTGATTCCTTTAAAATTTGAATTCTGGTTTACATAATCACCACCTATAAAATAGGTTACCTTATCAGAACCACCACTAATGTTAAGTGCAGTACGCCAAACATAAGCATCTTTAAAAGCATCATCAAAATAATTATGACTATTATTAGCAAAATAAGCTAGCTCATCTGGTGTAAACCAGTTTGCATTTCTCGTAGTTGCAACTACTCCTGTGGTACCATTTACTAGGTACCCATCGGCATTATAATAGTTTGGAACTGGTACACCAGGAACTGTCTGGATGTATGCTGATGCCTGTGTATAATCATTCAAAAAAGTTCCCAGTTGCGATGAGTTCATCAGTTTAGGCATTGTGGTCGCAGTTGAAACACCCAGAGACGTACTTAAAGTAAACTTTGGTGCGCCTATCTTTCCTTTCTTGGTCCGCACCATTACCACACCATTTGCGCCCTGAACCCCAAAAATAGCGGCTTCGGCATCTTTTAAAATCGATACACTTTCTACTTCATTGATGTCTAACTGGTCAAAATCTGTTTGTGTTCTGATGATATCATCTATTACGAAAATAGGGTTAGTACCCTGTCCTCCGTCTTTTGCATAAGCAACAGGATTTCTTACCGTAATCGTGGTTCCCTGCCCCGGACGTTGGGCACCTCCAGAAACACTTAATCCAACTGCAGTACCCCTTAACGCTGCTGTTATATTCAATGCAGGTATATCCTCAACTTTTTTCAAATCCGGCGTCGATACAGATCCTGTTAAGGATGTTTTCTTTTGTGTACCGTAACCTACAATTACAACGTCTTCCAGTTCCTTATTATCAGAAACGAGTTTTACATTGATATTTGTTTGTGTGCCAACTGTAATTTGTTGTCTAACGTATCCGATAAATGAAAATACCAACACATCAGAATTAGACTTTACCTGAATGGTAAACACCCCATCTGCATTTGTACTTACATTGCTCGGAACACCTTTTAGACTAACGTTTACACCAGGAATACCAGTTCCATCAGATTGATCGACTACCTTACCCGTAATCTTTCGATCCTGAGCAAATAGAATTGTACTCGCCAACAGCGTTAGTAGCAAGGACAATGAAAGTTTGCGTAAAAATTTTAAGTTCATATATATATTGGTTAGTTTTTTATGCTGTTTTTTGTTAAAGCATTTATGGAGATTTTCTCTAATAAAAAAACTCTCCCCCCTTTTTTATTTTTTATAAAAATTTAGTTCAATTCAAAAAAAAATGGAAACGGAATTTTGCGATTAGCTGAGGTTGAAAAACCTTACAGGAAATTTGATAAAGACGGCTCATTTCTTTGTTATAATTTATAATCTATTTTTTGGTTAGAAAGTATAATAATACTTCTCATTTTAAAAATTAAAAGCCTTCCCAACGTTTGCTAATTAGTTAATTTATACTTTCTTATCATTAAAGAAAATAAACGTCAGTTTAACATTTTTAATTTCAATACAATATAGAAATTAATTCATATATAAATGAAATATTCTTAAATAAAAAAATTAACATTTTTATTAACAGTTATACAAACTGCCTTTAACCATAAAATTTAATTCGATTGAGCTTTTTCTTTTCGGCGTTTCTCCCACTCAATTCCTTCTTTTTTCAAATCGTAACCCGCGGCTGATAGATAGTTATTAATGCGACCTTTGTATTTACCAAACCATGCATGTTTTTTATCAGCTGATTCTGCGTCAATTGCATGTTCCCTGGCCTCGGTTAACCAAATCAGAATTTGTTTTTTCTGGTCGTCGGTTAAAGTTAAAATCTCTTCCTGGTAAGCTTTATATGTTATCGGCAAAACATTGTATGTCATTCCGTTTTTTACGCCCTCAATCTGCGCTGCAGTTAAATTTGCAGAAAGTTTACTGATGTATTTTTTATGTAATTTAGCCAGAGCATTCTCAGTGGCCCTATTTTCTTTGGCAATCGCAGTATCCCTAACCGCCTTATCATCTATATTTTTCTCCTTGATGGCTTTGATTTTAGCATCGCGGGTGGCATATATATCATTCAGATTGCTGTATTGATCTCGTATTACATTACTTACTTTTTCTGCTTTAGAAGCATCTGTTATAGCCAAGGCAGCTACTATCTTATCTGCCCGTTCCGTAATTGTTTTAATATATTTTGCCTTATCTTCATCAGAAACAGCATTTTGCGCAAAAGTACCGGCAATATTTGAGAGCATTAAAAACAAAACCAGGATTGATAATTTCATTATTTTATATGTTTAAAGTGATTATTATTTAATAAGATGTACATCTCCACAAAAATGAACTTTTAAACCCAATTCATCTAATGCGGCTGCTTTAATTCTACAAGCTTCATGCGCATTGGCTTCGTAATTTGTGTAAACAACATGTATGTGATTTGCTTTATGCCTTGCCATAAGCTGGTTTCGGCTGACGCCTTTTAAAACGGCATGCATGATAGGCCATTCAGGCGTTGTATTATTCCAGCGTCTTTCGGTTTCCTCATTGGGCAAATTAACAACTTCTCCAACACCCAAATCGCAGTGCAGTTCATTATTTGAAACATAAATGCGGCTCCAAACAATAAAACCAGGTTTACTGATGCCTTTCAAAGTTCCGCCACCTAGCTTAAAATACATGGGCGGTTGCCTGTCGCTGCTTGCCCCTTTGTAACCACCAATAAAATGTGCAGCAGGCGCAGCGCCCGAAATCAAGAAAAGCCAGACAAAATCATCAATACCTTCTCCTTTATAATGTTCGCCCCAGCGAATATCATGCAAAGTATTTTCGCCGGTCATTCCTAATTCTTGCCAAAGTTGGTAGGTTAACAAAGCATCTATACCGGCGCATTCATCAACTTCGTTGAAATGTGGAAGTGCCTTTCGTGCATAAAGTTCTTTACCATTTTTTGAAAATGCAGGCGGGCGCTCCTCATTATTTAACAAACCCTCTACTAAATCGCTGGCCACGGTTAAGTCTTTTAATCCTTGCTGGTATTGAATTCCAATAGTGTCGCAGCTAAAATCGTCGGCAATGCGTAATGCTGCAATATACATTTTACATTGCCACAAGGTTTGTTGTTTAGTTAGTTCAGTTTCTTCTTCGGTGCCCCAGTTAAATGTCATTCCTTTAGCAAGCAACCAATTTAAAACATTAGCGGCCTCATCATCGGAAACCTCTAACATGGCGGCATAAAGAGCCGATTGACTCAATCTTTCTTTAAAGAAACCTGTTTTATGCAGTAATTCATCGGGTACAATGGCATTATACATACCCATGCAGCCCTCATCAAAAACGCCCATTATAACTTTACGTTCTTTTAAAGCAGCTGCAAATGCTCTACCTTTCTTTTCATCAGTTAATGGAATTTTAGAATCGTTGAAGTGCTGTACATGATCTTCATGATGATTAATTTTTCCCGTTATTAACCAATCTTTCAATCCATTGATAAAAAAATCATCTGTAAAATCTTCGCTCCAAAGCGTACTATAATTAATATTCGCCTTGGTTAAGCAGCCGTTTAAATTTAGCATACCTACTAAGCCAGGCCATTGACCGCTCCAGTTTGCAACAGTAAGTATCGGACCCTGATGGGTTGTTAAACCGGCGAAGACATGGTGAGAGTATTGCCAAACGCTTTCAGCCACGATTAAGGGCTGCTTAGGGTCGATGCTCCGGAAAATATCCATCCCCATTCTTTGCGAATCTATAAAACCATGTTTTGTTGTCGGATTATAATCGTGAGCACGTTTAACAGTACAACCAAGTTTCTCAATCGCAGCCGTTAATTTCCGTTCCATTTCTAGTTGTGCAGCCCAGCAGTTTTGGTTTGCCGAAAGCCTTAAATCTCCACTGGAAACTAGTAAAATTTCGTTCTGTTTTGCTGGCTTCATAATTTATTAATGAACAAATTATTTATATAAAAATAATTTCCCGGTTTATATTTTGGTTATCGCCGATGGCGCTATATACAAAACTCAGCAATCAAAATTAGTATTTAATGAAACTTTTTAGCAAATTAATATAGGATATTATCATAATATGCGCTAACTTTAGGGGTTTAAGCTTATGATGTGCCAAACATCATGTTGCAAAAACTAACCAGATATTAATTATTTAATGAAACCTCATTTCCACAAAGTTCCTGTTACGCTTCAAAGTTCATTTAGTATTCGCCATGATATAAAACCAGATTTTGGGAGCATTTGGCACTACCACCCAGAGCTAGAATTACACTATGTTATAAAAGGTGAAGGCGTTAGGTTTATCGGAGATAACATTAGCAATTTTGTTCCCGATGAGATGGTGCTTTTAGGTGAAAACTTACCACATACCTGGCGTTGCAAAGACGAATACTTTCAAGGTAATCCTGATTTGAAAACCGAGGCAATGGTTGTACATTTCTTACCAGACTGCCTCGGAAAATACCTGGTTAATTTACCCGAAGCTTACCTGATTCCGAAGTTATTTGAAAAGGCCAAAAGTGGCATGATTATTAAAGGTGCGGCAAAGGAAAAACTAGTCGATTTAATGAAAAATGCAGTAGATGCGACCAATCTCGACAGGATTATTATTTTACTTTCCATTTTGAAAACCCTTGCCGAAACTGATGAGTATGAAACCATTGTAACCAGTAAAAATACTTTTTATCAATCTAACGAATCAGAAACCTTAAGAATCAACAAAATATGTACTTACACGCTGAGCAATTATAAAAAGGACATCACATTGGAAGAAGTTGCCTCGCTAAGTAATTTAAGCGTAACTTCATTTTGCAGGTATTTCAAACTCATGACAAAGAAAACTTATTACGATTTTTTAATTGAAATTAGAGTTAGCCATGCCTGCAGATTTCTGATTGAAAACAAGTTACCAACCGAAATGATATGCTTCGATTGTGGTTTTAATAATGTATCGAACTTTTACAGGCACTTTAAAAAAGTAACCGGAATGACACCCTTGGATTATAAAAGAAAGTATTTGAATTAGTTTTTTTAGATTTTTCAATAAGTCGACACAAACCTAACCTCGTTAATATCCGGTTTCTCTTGATTCGGGATATTGATTAATGTAGCTGATTATTTTATTTTTAGAGAAAAGAAACATGGAGCGAGATTTTGATTTAGATGCCAGGATATATCAATATTTTCTTATCTAGATGTAAACCTGAATATTCAATTCGCTTCTCAAAGCTGTATAATCATCAAATAATTTCTCCACCCCTTTTATCACGCCCGGCGTAAAGCTTCCAACAGCCCTCCTTGTAAAAGTTGAAATATCCAAGCCTCTTTTCTGAAGGAAATATTTTGAAACAATTGGGTAAACATTGTGCATAACATCCATATTATCAACCAAAAACTTTTGAACAATACGAACTTCTTCAATTAATGAGGAATCGTTATAATGATCACACAACCATACAATTAATTCAGGAAAATAATTTCCCTGGATACAGGATAAACCGGCCGAGCCTGCTTTTAACGATTCTACTGCGTGAACGATGTAGGCATCATACAAACCAAAATTATGGCCTTCGGTAAGTTTTAATTTCTTCTTTATCTGCACTAAATCCAGGCAAGTATCTTTGTGATAAATTACCCTGCCTGTATTTACAAAATTGCTCAATTGCTTAGGTTTAAGAACACGTTTATAAGGAACCGGACATTCATAAAACCCGATAGGAATGTTAGCTGTCTGATGGAATAAATCGAAAACACGCTCATTAAAAACCTCATCTGATTCGTGCTCACCGGCAAGTAATCCTGTTATGGCTATAACGGCTTCAACGCCCAAATCACTTACCTCTTTAACAAAATCTGCCTGTTTATCAATTGCCCCACCGAAGGTTCCTGTTGCAACAACGGGTACAGCGCCATCAACAACTTTTATAACGTGTTTAATGGCTTGAATCCGTTCTCTGTCTGTTAATTCGAACATTTCGCTCGAAAGACAGTTCGCAAATAAGCCCGAAGATCCGGCCTGCAAATAAATCTCAGTTAGTTGCGTAAGTGCTGTATAATCGATATTTCCGTTGCCTAAAAACGGCGTAAGCATTACCGGGATGAACCCTTTCTGCGAGTTTTCCATTATTCCTGTATTGAAGTTTATAGTAATATTTTGATATCCGTAAGTTTATTAATCGAAGCCTGCAGATTTTATTTTTCTATTTTTGTTAGGATAATACCTGTTAAAAAGATGGTTAGTGTACCAACGACGATAATCATATTTTTATGTAATGGATTTCTCAGCATTTCATATTGTTGTGGCAATAATGAAGAAAATGTCATCCAGATAATAATTGCGATACCAATCATTGTGGCAATTATTGCCTCGTGGTTTTTAGTTTGCCGGCTAACAATGCCCAAAAGGAAGAGGCCGAGCATACCCGCGGCAAAAATTCCTGATAGTTCCCACCATACATCGAGAATACTTTTTACGCCTATCATTGCTATGCCCGCTATCATTCCTAGTAAACCAAAACCAACAGTTGCGATATGCAGGAGCGAAAGATTTTGCTTTTCGGTAACATCGGGCTTAATATAACGCTTGTAAATATCAACCGAAAAAACCGTTGCCGAGGCATTCATTCCTGAACTTATGGTACTCATTGCTGCAGATAATATTGCCGAAACAATCAAACCAACTAATCCAACCGGAATTTTTGTTACCATAAAATGCGGCATAATTTTATCACCATAATCTGCTGGCTTTAAAGCACTTTGCAACTTCAAAATTTCAGCTTCCGAAGCATGAACAGGTAGCCTTTCTACCGCAACCTGGTGTTTAATGGATTGCACTAAACCGGGGTTAACCTCATAATATGCATATAAGCAAGATCCTATAACAAAAAACAGTAGAGATGCGGGAATATATAACCATACACATAACCAGATGGATTTTGAAGCTGCCTTACTTGATGATGCCGTATGGTAACGCTGGATATAGTTTTGGTCCATTCCAAAGTTATTCAGATTGATAAAAAAACCATAAAGTAATACTACCCAAAACGAAGAACCAATAAAGTCGGGCTTGAAACTCCCTAAGCTAAACTTGCCGGCAGCATGACCAATCTCTGCAATTTTGGAAACTCCACCCGGCATATTGGTGATAATTAGATACAAAATAAGTAAGGCACCGAACGTTTTAACAACAGCCTGCACAACTTCGGTCCAGATTACCGCTTCAATACCACCCAAAACAGTATAGAATATGATGCAGATACCCATTACAACCATGATTACCTGCATGGAATAACCAGTTAATGCTTGCAAACTCAATGCAATTCCAAAAAAAATGGAGCCCATTCTGGCGAGCTGCGTAAGCAAAAAACAAACAACCGCATATACCCTTGCCCAGGCACCGAAACGGTTTTCTAAATGTGTATAAGCTGATATTTCTCCTGTGTTTCTATAAAACGGCACAAAATATTTTGAAGCAATCCAGGCGGCAAGCGGCATAGAAATGCTAAATACAAATGCATTCCAGTTTCCCCCAAATGCTTTACCAGGAACGCCCAGAAATGTATTGCTGCTAAGAAACGTTGCATAAATTGATAAACCTATTGCCCATCCGGGAATAAGGCCCGAAGCCTTTGTAAATTGCTCCGAATTTTTATTTTTTCGCGAAAAATAAATCCCAACTAATATCATTCCAACAAGATATATGAAGATTATAGCAAGATCGAAAACAGGTAGACCCTTCATTATCAGTTGGCTCGTTTATTAATTTGGTTAAAACAAATATCCATTACTATGTATAGGTATTAATATAAGATTTTGACTACATATTGTATCATATTATCTTATTGAACATCTAATGCATCGATATACAAACCATTACTTTCTGTAGCTATAATTCGCAATTTGTAGCTGCCGGCATTTATCATGCTTCCGGTATTGGTATTGTAATAATTCCATTTACCTTCTTTTGTAGATACAAATTCGGCATTTTCGGCTTTCATAATGGTTCCATCTGCAGAGAGAAATTCCAGCTTTGCTTTTAAAGTTTTATCAAACGGGTTGTGATATTTAATAGTAAGCGAGTATGTATCAGCGACACCAACTCCTATTGAAAACTCCAAAACTCCTCCTGCACCCGATTTAAAAACAACCCGCGGCTTTCCAATAAAATCTTCTTTCACAATATCTTTCCCTTTCAAAACCGCTTCGGTTGCCTTGTAACTGGCAATGGTTTTTAAATCATAAGCAGGTTCTAAATTACTTGGCGGCACAATGGCAACGATTGAAGCATTAGCCTCGACATTAACTTTAGATTTTTTTAAGAATCTTTTTCGAAAGACCGCAAATTTTTGTCTGTCACTATTTTCAATAATTGTTTTCGTGTCTTCAAAACCTGGATATGAAATTGAATCTGCATGTTTTAGTCCAACAAAAACATCAGCATCCTGATTCATTATAAAACTAAATTCAGTGTGTTTCTCTTGTAAAGTAATCCATTCGGCACCGTATAAATTTGCGGGTAAATTGATAAACTCAGTTTCATTTTTCAGGAATTGTTTATCACCAATATCCAACCAACTAGATAAATTCCGGTCTTTATTAGAAACAATATTGATAAGCGAGGTATTTATTGGGGTTAATTGTATTGTTTTATCCAAACTTGCAACAGCAATTGCAGAAATAACTGCTTGCCCAACCTTAACCTGCGGAAAAGAAACTGTTAATTTTCCGCCTTTGACGAAAACTCTAACTGTTTTTTTTAGCGCTGAATTTGTACCGGCTTCTTGCCAGACGTCTAAATCTTTTATTACGGTTTTATTATTAATGGCGACATCAAAAAGTCGCATTCTTGCTGCATTTATTCCTCCGCCAATTCCCAGCCAAGGTTCTACGAAATACATTTCAACAAGATATTCTCCATCTTTTGGAACATTAAAGTTAAAGCTCAACTGGTCTCTTCCATACCTGAAAGTTTGAAAAAGTTTCCAATCTGCTGTACCGTTTACCGGGGAGAACGTTCTCCGCTGACTTGCAAAAAAATCCGGTATTCCTGGAAATGCTGCTGTCCATGATGATGAACCATAGTTTGTATCTTTGTTCAATTGCTGGTCTTTCAACCATACATTTCCGTAGGTATCTTTATACTCGGCACCGCCACAATTAATACGATATAGATAATTGTAATTTTCTGCTGGTTTTAAAATCTTATTTTCCGTACCCAGCTTGCTGAAATTAGGCGATTTTGGCAGACTGCTTAGCACAATATAATCTTTCGCGACTTGTTTTCCGTTTACGTAACCAACCGCATAAAGTACATTATATTGAATATCCGGCTTATTCCATTGAAAATGAGTTCCGATTTTTCCACGTATTTTTTTTCCCAGGGATTTGTTATCAATATCGTTGAATAATTCAACTTCATCACAATTTGAATATACAACAATACTATCTTTCAAGCCAGGTTTCGACCAACGATTTGGCCAGCTATGCGAAACGATGTAAACCATTGGTTCAGTTCGATTAGGCGCATAATTTGCCCTGAACATGTAATAAACATCCGTAGGTTCTTCCCAAGGAGTAAACATCCCCTTATAATTTACCGGCCCAATTCTGTCTAAATCACGTAGTCCTTCACCACCCTGAACACGCCCGGGATTATCATGCGAGCTGTATAACCAGAAAAAATGGCCTGCAGTTTTATCTTTCACAGAATCGGCGAGCCTAACCTTTGTTTCCATAAGGCTTGTCATTACGTTCTCTGTATAGCCTTTTTCGCCTGCATTCAAATTATGTAAATCAATTGTACGCCATGCGCCATATTCACCAACTAAAACCTGCCTTCGCAAATCATCACCATAGATTAATGGGTTACCGCCATAAGTTCCGGTCCAGTTTTGAGGCACATCCCAATCGGTTCCTTTACCACCATTACAAGTAGTTACCTTTCTTTGAGCTGAAGCCGTTGGATCCAACTTTCTGATTAATTCAGTACATTCTTTAGCAAAGTCTTCAGGAAGTGTACTTTCATTTTCCAGCCCCCATAAAACTACTGCAGGACTATTTCTCCTTTCCTTAACCCAATCGGTTAACAGGGTTTTGAAGTTTTTTCTGAATTCAGGCGTATCGTACCAAATGTGAGCAGCCATCTGAGTCCAGCATAAAATCCCAAGTTTATCCCAATAATCTGAATACAACAAATTATGAGGTTGATGCGCATCGCGAAATGCATTAAAACCTGCCGATTTTATTTGCATCACCCTTGATTTTATTTGCTCAGGACTAAAAGCATGGCTTTGTCCGATTAGGTGCTCATATTCGGCGATTCCATTAATAAAAACAGGCTTTCCATTCAACAGGAATACTTTTTGATTTGCCTTAGCTCCAATCGGCCAACTAATCCAACGAATGCCATAGGGTGTTTTTACTTCATCAATTACTTTTCTGCCCTCTAAAATTGTTGTTTTTAAAGTATAGAGGTAAGGATTTTCTAACGACCAGAGTTTTGGATTTATAATTTCATCAGTTTTGCTGGAAAAGGTAATTTCTTTTCCCGCAGCAAGGGTTTCTGAGTGTTTAATTTCTTTTATAACCTTGCCATCTCTATCCAAAAGCTGATTTAGTATTACAAGTGATTTTTGCTTTACGCCATAATTTTTCAACGTTGTTTCGATGTTTAAAACCGCCGATTGCGCAGAAATTTTGTCATCATTCCAGATGTGGATTCCGAAAGGCTGAATTCTGCTTTCGTTGGTTACAATTAAGTGAACAGGACGAAAAATACCCATTGGCTGAGAACCTTCAGAAAAACCACGCTCAGTTGAACAGCCGCCATCTACCCATGGTAAATCCTGAATATTTGCAGGATGGTCTGCCCTGACAGCTAGAACATTGCTTTGGTTATTAAGCTTGATAAATGGCGTTATGTCTAAAGTAAATGTAGTTCTTCCACCGGCATGATAGCCTATTTTTTTACCATTAAGCCAAACCGTGGCATAAGAGCCGACGCCTTCAAAATAAAGAAAGAATCTATTACCTTGTTTAATTTCTTTGCTTTTAAAAGTTTTACGGTACCAGGCGTAACCGTGTTTGTTGCCATGAAGTTTTCTTTGATAGCCTTCATATTGATCCCAATTATGAGGAACATTAACTTTTTTCCAGGCATTAATTTTATAGCTAAAATCTTGAAACCCGTCGTAAGCTTTAATGTTTTTCTCATCAGCAATGGTTTCCCAATTGAAATTTAAGGAAATATCCTTCCTCACAGGAAGCTGTGCATGTACCTGAATATTAAGGAGAAAAAGAATTAAAAGGCAAAATCTCATCATAGCAGCTTCAAATCTCCATTAAGTTTATAAACACCGCCAACTTTTGTGTCGAAGCTAATTCTTCGGTTTTTATACACCACTTTACAAGGCCCTCCGGCATTAGATTTTATGTTGACGCCTTTCAATGCCCCATTATCCCAGTTTATATCGAGCTCAAAAGCACCTCTGGCACATAAGCCTTTAATTGCCCCAAAAGGCAATGCAGCAGGTAAAGCGGGTAAAATATCAAGGTAGCCTTCATGACTTTGAACTATCATTTCAGCAATTCCTGCGGCACCACCGAAATTTCCATCAATTTGAAACGGCGGGTGTGCATCGAAAAGATTAACATAAGAACCTGACCCATTACCTGCAGGTTTTATCAACATTTTAATCAGTTTCATCGCATGGTCGCCATCTTTAAAACGGGCCCAGAAATTGATTTTCCATGCCAGGCTCCAGCCTGTAGCATCATCGCCACGAAATAATAATGACTGCCTTGCGGCTTCCATCATTTTTTTATTGTTATCCCAGGTGATGTCATCGCCGGGGAAAACACCCCATAAGTGAGAAACATGTCTGTGTTTATTCGTAGTATCATCTTTATCTTCAAGCCATTCCTGCAATTGGCCAAATCTGCCAACCTGATTAGGTGCAATTTGCCCAACCACCTCTTTCAGGGATTTCCTAAAATCATCATCGGTATTTAAAAGTTTCGATGCTGAAATGCAATTTCTAAAAAGTGTTCTGATAATCTGATGATCCATAGTTGGACCCGCAACCAAACCCCCATTTTCAGGTGAGTTAGATGGCGTACTTATTAACCATCCTGTCTTAGAATCTTTCACTAAAAAATCTTTAAAAAACAAAGCGGCTTTCTTCATCAACGGATAAGCGTCATTTTCCAAAAACTTTTTATCATGGGTAAATAAATAATGCTCCCACAAATGCTGACTTAACCAACCTCCTCCAGAAACCCAAATACCATGATTGGAAGCATTGATTGGTGCAGTGCCATTCCATAAATCTGTATTGTGGTGCAAAACCCAACCACGGGCATTGTAATATTCTTTCGCAGTTTCTGTACCCGTGATTGACAAACCTTCAATTTTTTTAAACAAAGGCTCATTTAAGGCAGATAAGTTCAAGAGTTCTGCAGGCCAGTAATTCATCTCCAAATTAATATTTGTTGTATACTTACTGCCCCAGGGCGGTGTTAATAAATCATTCCAGATGCCTTGAAGATTTGCAGGTTGGGTTCCCGGCCTGGAGCTGGAAATTAACAAATACCTGCCGTATTGCATGTAAAGGCCTGCAAAAGAAGGGTCGTTTGAGTTGGCAAATTTCTCCAGGCGTTCATCTGTTGGCAAACTTTCATTGGCCGATGCACCGAAATTTACACTAAACTTATCAAAATAAGATTGATATTCTTTTAGATGTTTTGCTTTGATGTTATCGTAAATGCTGCCCACAAGCCGTAATTGACGAACTGAGTTTTTAAGTTTTGAATTTCCAGAAACATCGTTTGCACTTACAAAGTTCGTAGCTGCTGTCAAATAAAAAGTTACCTCATCTGCGCCGCTAATTTTAATATTATTATTGATTATTTTAACTGAACCTCTTTTAGTCTCAACGGTTAACCAACTTTCACCTTTTAGCGCCCCGTCTTTAACCTGAACATAAAGCGCTATAGAATTTTTGCTTAAGGTTTTAACTTCTGCTTTTCTGTGAACGCTAGATAATTCTGCTACCAGGTTTAAAGCGCCTGCTTTACTTGCGGTTAAATGTATAAGAACTGCCTGATTTGGCTCGCTTGCAAAATATTCCCGTTCATACTTTATTCCATTTGCTGTATAACTGGTTCTGGCAATGGCTGTTTCTAAATTGAGGGAGCGTTTATAGTTTGTTACCGGGGATTTACCGTGGTTAAACTTTAGATACAAATCACCAAAAGGCTGGTAACTCGCCTGGTATTGAGACACTGCAGGCGGGTCTTCATCCTGAATTTTATATTTCCATTTCTTAACTAAGGAAACACCATTTTCGATGCTTGAGCCTTGCGGATAAATACCGATCTGTCGCTTAGTATCTTTGAACCCAGCTATTCCTCCTTTATCATAATAATTTAAAACCTGGATGGCGATGGTATTTTGCCCGGCCTTAATCAGCTTCGCCGGGATGGTATATTTTCGTGGTTCGAGGTTATCAGTATTTCCAACCAATGCTCCGTTTATGTAAGTAAAATCCTGATCCCGAATCCGGTTTAAATCCAATATCAAATCTTTTCCTATCCAGTCTTTGGGCACATTAAAAGTGGTTCTGAACCAAACAGCACCATCAAGGTTTGCTAAGCCAACAAGTTCCCATCCTTCGTAAGATGGCACCTGAATGGTTTTCCAATTTTTATCTTCATAATCTTCGAGCGCCGGATTTCCTTGCATTCCTTTACCCGCATGCATTTCTTTAACCCATTTTGTCCTATCACCTGTTTCACTTTGAAGTCCCATAAAATGGGCTTGTGCCAGGTCTTCAGCTTCCTTTTGTTTTCCCTCAAAAAGTAATTTTCTTATCTGCGGTAGATAAGCTGAAGCACCTTTTTTATTGTAATTTCTCGGTTTGCCAGACCATAGTGTTTCTTCATTAAATTGAATATGATCGTTTTCGGCACCACCAAAAACCATTGCACCCAAACGGCCATTACCTATAGGCAAAGCATCTGTCCATTTTTCGGCAGGTTTTTTATACCAAAGTGTAGTATTTCCCTGTGCGAAACCATGAAATGAGGCCAGCACCATGGCACAAAACAGTATCACTTTTTTTGAAGAATCCATACCTCTATCATTAATATTGCTGGATGATTATTGGCCCATTTCGCCCGAAATCACATTCACCACTTCACTTACTTCTTTCTCTTTTACAACTCCATTTTTAGCATTTTTAAAGTTGTTATTGCCGATGGAAATATTCTTGGTTTTATCGCCGCTTAATCTTAAATAAGTTGCTGTGCCAGCAACAGGGAAAGAATTGTAAACAAAAACATCGCTAACATTTTTTAAATCAATAACAGCTGATTTCGCAATCGGTGTATAGGTTTTAACGTTATCGATTGTTAGATAATTCACATTTGAGACCGAAACTGCAGGGCCAATTTCCGTATTAACCTGAACATTATGGAATTCTATCTTATTGGAATTTGTAATGCTAAAACCTGTTTTCGCGTCCATATTAACATCACTAAACGTAACATTTTCTATTGGCATTTCTTCCAAACCATTTAAGTAAGCAGCCTGGTTTACCTGCCCGGTTATATTGCTAAAATGAATGTTCCTAAATTTTGGTGTACGTTCTGAAACCGGTTCGAGACTAGTCTTGGCGTATTGCATATCTAAAACAATAGCCTGCTGACCGATATTTTTCATGATGATGTTGCTGACTCTGATTTCTTCGACAATGCCACCTCTACCTCTGGCGGTTTTAATTCTGATGCCACGGTCAGTTCCATCAAATACGCAATTTGAGATTGCAATTTTCCGAACATCTCCAGACATTTCGCTACCTATAACTACGCCGCCATGCCCTGATAACATCGTACAATTGGTAATTGTATAGTTTTCTGCCGGAACAGCCATCTTTCTGCCCGGCGCATCTTTACCTGATTTTATAGTAATGCAATCGTCGCCAACGCTGATGTGGCAATCTGAAATGTGAACATTTTTGCAAGATTCGGGGTTAATACCGTCCGTATTCGGCGAATGAGGATTGTTAATGGTAACTGCATGAATTTTCACATTCTCGCAAAACTCCGGGTTGATTGTCCAAAAAGGTGAATTCTTAATCGTAATTCCATCAATAATTATGTTTTTACTAAACATAGGTTGTATAAATGGCGGACGGAGAAATCCACGTTTCATCTGTTTCGCGTCATCAGGTAAGATAATGTCTTTATTCAGTTCATCGAAAGTATTTTGCCATTTAGAACGAGCCTGACCTTCTTTATAACCTTCAACAAAATCCCACCATTTTTTTCCATGCCCGTCTATTAATCCTCTACCAATGATGGAAATATTTTCTACCTTATAGGCATAAAAAAGCGGCGAAAAAGAGGTTACATCAACCCCTTCATACCTACTCTTTACCATCGGCAAATAATCATCAAAATTATCGCTAAAATGAAGTTCAGCGCCGGCATCAATAAAAATAGTAATGTTACTTTTTAAATGTATAGAGCCTGTTAAATACTTTCCGGCCGGGAAATAAACCGTACCACCCCCGGCTTTTGAGGCAGCATCTATTGCATTTTTTATTGCGGTAGTTGCTAATTTGCTGCTATCATTTTTTGCACCGTATTTTAAAACGTTATAAAAAGATTGAGCATTGGTTTTTAGTCCACAACCCACTGCTAAAATTAATATTAAGGCCCTTATAAATTTAATGGAATACTTCATTAACTAAAATTTATCACTGTTTATTTCAACTTAATTTAACTTTTACGGGCTTCAGATTCTTGCCATTGTAAATTTCTTTTCCATCGGCATAAATATAAAATCCTTTACCTTTTTTATATTTATCGCCTGTTTTATCCCAGATAAGCGTAATTGTTTTGCCATGATAAGAAACATTATCCAATGTAAACCAATCCCATTTACCTTGCGGGATAAGTGGAAAAATCTCTAAAATGTTATCCATTCGGGGTTTTAATCCAATTAAATCACTAATAACCAAATCGCAAAAAGTGGAGTGATTGTAAAAACTGCTTCTTGGGTTATCACCTTTTAACCATTCGCCATTTTTTTCATCCTGATACTCGCCAATGTAAGGTTTGCCGTTTTTTTGATGTGATAAAGCATATTGGTGAAGTTCATCATAAAAAACCTTAGCGGTCATTTTTCCATGATTTTTGTAATTTACCAACAAGTTTGAAAGACCTTTAAGTGTTTGTGAGCTTGCAAAAGGCCATAAAGCACCGTCCCATTCGCAGCTATGCCCGGTTCCACGCGTTCTAAAAGTAGGGTTTCTACGTTCTGCAGTAGTTAATCCCCAGGGTGCTTTAAAACCTGCGGTATCTAATAATTGGTCCCAAGCTTTAGCGTAACTGTTTTTATCATCAGGTAAATTGAAATCCCATGGTGTAAAACCAATTGCTTCGCGAACATTTGCCAGGCCCTTTTTTGCAAGTTTAGTTTCGAAAAAAGATGATGACGAATTCCATAGACTATCCTGAACGAGTTTTTTCAGTTCTGTGGCTTTTTGCTGGTACTTAACTTTTAAAGTTTGTTCTTTTAGTAAACCTGAAATGCTGGCCAAAGCTTTAGCATTACCATACATATAACTATTAATGGTTGGGCGACTGTTTTCATCCTTTCTCGAGCCACTTATCGATTCTTCCATCCCATCTTTAACATCATGTTGCCAGAATAAACCGTTTTTAAGCTGTCGTTCTTTCTCCCATTTTTGATAATCGGCATCAAGCGCAGGTAAAATATTTTTTAAAAAGCCGGCATCAGGTTTTACCATATAATTGGCCAAAATGGCATCATCAACCCAGCTGCTAAACTGATGAAAACGTTGCTTGGTTTGACCAACATCAGCCTTGTATAGCCAAAAATTGATGTACTCTTTAAGATATTCATTATTTTTTAACCAGCGGCCTTCGTAAATATGGTGGCCTAAGGCACAGCTAATAGAATTGTATTTGCCTGCATGTTTTACGGGCTCGATAAATTCTGTAAAGATGAAACCTTCGGGCGTTTTAACCAGGTGCTTACGAAACGACCACCAGCGATAGTAATAGTTTTTTTCAATCACTTCGTCCGGGCAATCGAGTAAGGGAACATTTTCTGCTAACCATTCGTACGACTGTACATTAGGAACAAAGTTTTTAACCGCTTCGGTATCTATTGAATTAAAATATTCAACATAATTTTTCAGTTTCGCTTTAAGCGGAACCATTTTTTGCTGTGCAAAGCCTGTCGCCGTAACGAAAAAGCAAATTGCAGTTATAAATTTTTTCTTACTCACCATTATTCAAATAACCAATCAATATCTTTTCCCCGACCATCCAAACCTGCGTTAAAAATTCTCAACTCCTGCTTATCATCAATAAAGCCTAATATTAAACAAGCTCCCTTGCCCAGCGTTAAGGTATGCGTTCCGGCTGCAAATGAATATGCGTGAACGTTTATAGGCGCATAACCGTTTACAACCAATGCGTTTGAAATTTTTATTTCAGACTGACCGTAATTATTTGCGCTGGCATCTATTTCTAATTGCGGAGGCAACAGTGTTTTATTATCTTTTTGGTTAAAATAACCAACTAAAAGTTTTACAGCGATTTTTGAACTGAACTTGATTTCCGTTCCATTTTTTATCTGGTTTTCTCGAGATAACTTTAGTCCTTTCAAGCCAACTAATTGCTCAGTAACTTCCTTAATCTGTGCAGCGGTATCAGCAAATACCTGAACGTTTTTATCAATAATATAGCTTTCAGTATCTGTAGATAGTATTTTTACATCGGCATTTTTATAAGAGATTATTTTAGCGACAGGCGTATTTTTGACAGATTTTAATGAATCGATGCTATGTTTAAAGTGATTCAGCTCATTAGTAAAAACGGGCATCATTTCTTTCCAGTGAATAAAAGTTTTATCAACACCACGCATCGGGATTTTACGCTGCTTGGTTTGCATGCTGTTTGCATACAAGTACTCATTTTCTGTTAATTTGGTTAAGGTGCTGTAGTAATCCAGACTTTTTTGCAAGAATGGCAAAGCCTTTTCCAAATCAGAGACATCATTTGAGTACTTAAATCTTAAAATCCAAAGGGCCGCCTTCACTTTTTCGGCATAAGAATTTGCCATTGCATCATAACAATACATGTCATTTTTTAACCTTCTAAATTCTGCAGTATCCTTCTTTACAAATGATGAAGCCTCATTAATTGATACAACTGCTTTTCTGCCATGCTCAACAACTTCTTTCGCAATTTTTACAGGCGTTTCACCAATGTGGCCTTGCTTTTTCCACTCTTTTTCGGCGTAGTCAATAATCATTTCACCTTCAGGCGCTTCAGATTCATACATTAAAGTAAATAAACCATAACGAAAAGGATTAATCAGTTGTGTCATCAACATGCCCAAAGTAAGAGTTTGCCTGTTGCCATCTGTAATTCCATACCTGCGTAAAAGTTTTGGCGCAATCTCTCCCGATTCTTCGTAGGCATTCAAAATTGCTTTGCCTGCTGATAAATCAGTTCCGTATTTATTAGCCAGTTCATTACCCCAGTAGCTTATTTCTTCTGCCCTGTCACGCTTGCTATTCCACGAATAACGGGCCCATTCTTTATACCAAATCCAATCTCTGTCAATTTGCAATTCGCGGGTTTTAGTTTTATCTGCAGTGTAAGGCCAATCCCAATAACTTGCCTGCGGGTATAAATGCAGCCCTTTTGCACCGTAAATTTTGTTCATTGCCTGCACTGATTTTTGAATAAAATCTGCCGATCCATATCGAAAAGGTTCCAGATTAGCCAAAATATGCACATTCGAAATGTTTACCGTGCCTATTGTAGCCAGCTTTCTATTTAGTTCGGCCCAGGCACCCCGTGGCTCGTATGTTGTGAGCGCTTCGCCATTGAATTTATTTTCAGTATATAAATTTTTATAAAGCGGTAACGCGGCTTTCATAACCGCAGGTGCATCCGTATCATGAGCCCGCAATACAATTGGCGGTTCATTTTTTATTCCGGCAGCTTTTAAACCATCTTTAACACCAGGAATAATTGTTTTGGTGAACCAATTTATGTCATCTTGTCCAACCCCTTCCATCGCTTCGCCAAGCGCAACCATTAAACCAACATTAGGATATTTTTCTACAAAAGCAGCTATCGATTTTCGGGTATAATCAGCAATTATGGGTATAATCGGGCGGTTTCTATCCTGGGTTTTTAGTCCGTGTTTATCTGCAAAAGGTTTCGGGATAATGATGTTGTAAAACATTTGTATCACCCAAATGCCCCTTTTATCAGCTTCGGTAGTTAAAAATTTGAAAATTTCCTCGTTCTTTTTGAAAGTCGCATCATCAACTTCAACCGCATAAGGATAATCTTTTAATTTTATCAGCGATGAAAAAGGGTGTCCGTTCCACAGATATAGAGAATTATAACGGTTTTCTACCATCATATCCAGATATTTAATCCAAAGTTGTTTATCATATAACCATGGGAAACTTTCTGGCGTGTAGGGGTATTCATAAACATCGTGACCAGGAAGATAATCCGTTTTTTGCAAACCAATACAAGTTCCTCTCATTACCATTTCCGGATGATCGGTTAATTCTATTTTCCCGGGAATTTTGCCTGCTCCTTTAATCTGTTCAATTAATTCTAAACAACCATATAAAGTACCTGATGCATCAAAGCCGACTACAAATAGTACATCATTTGCATAAGAAATTACGAAACCCTCTTTACCGGCATTTAGAACTCGTTTTTTTAAAGATTCGGGAAGATTTTTAGCTATCAAGTTATCCTGAAGCTGACCAATTAAAACCGAACCTTTTTTAGCCGCAAATGGCAACTTTGTATATATTTTTTTTAATGAAATCTGATAACCGGACTTCTTTAATTGAGTTAGAATCTTATCTGTCGCGAAGCCAATACGCGGATTGTAAGCAGCTGAAACAACAACAGTTTTTTCTTTTTCAGGCAGATTTGATGATGCTTTTAATACAATTGGAAAAAGTAAAGTACAGAAAATAAAAATCAGATGGTTTCTCATTCAATTGGCTCTAAACAAACCTTTCTGGAAAGGTTATGAATTAAATTTGGTTAAAATATTATTTAAATATAAAAATATTATTCAAATATAAGTATTATCGTAAGTCGGTTTTGTAAAATTTCTGCAAGGTAAAGCCAGATAGAAGCTTAAAAAGAGGCTATGACAACATTAGCCAATATTTAGATAAAAAGTTAAAATATTTATTCAACAATAAACATTTTATTTGTAAACGAAATTACCAATAAGTGATTTGCAAAACATCATTAACCAAATATTTCAAAAGCTACCTTCACATTTATAAATAATATTTAATTTAAATGCAAAAATAGAATATGTTTTCACTACAAAATAAACGAGCAGTTGTTACCGGTGGCGGAAGCGGAATTGGTAAAGCAATTGCAACCATTCTTGCCAAACAAGGGGCCGAAGTGCATGTTATCGAATTAGGAACTGAACAGGCTGAATCAACTTTGGCTGAAATAGAATCATCAGGTAGCAAAAGTTTTAGTTATGCTTGCGATGTATCTGACCATAATGCAGTAAAAGCGGTTTTCGATGAAATTGGTAATATTGATATACTGGTTAACAATGCGGGGATTGCACACATTGGCAAAGCAGACACTACAGAGGAATCAGATTTCGACCGTGTGATGCGTGTTAATGTTAAAGGCGTTTACAATTGTTTATACGCAGCTATACCAAAACTGAGATTATCTGGTGGCGGCGTTATTATAAATATGGCCTCGATTGCATCTTTGATTGGTTTACCCGACAGATTTGTTTATAGTGCTGCTAAAGGCGCTGTAAAAGCAATGACCATGAGCGTGGCAAAAGACTATATAGGCGAGAATATCAGGTGTAATTCAATATCTCCTGCAAGGGTGCATACGCCTTTTGTTGACGGATTTTTGCAGAAAAACTATCCAGATAATATCCCTGAAATGTTCGAGAAACTTTCGAAAACGCAACCAATTGGAAGAATGGCTAAACCGGAGGAGGTTGGGGCGCTTGCTTTATATTTATGTAGCGATGAAGCCTCTTTTATAACAGGTTGCGATTACCCAATTGATGGTGGTTTTACAACTTTAAACAATTAAATATAAAACGATAAAAAATTTAAAATGAAATTAATACGATTTGGCGAGGTCGGTTTTGAAAAACCTGGTGTAATTATAGATGATAAATATTATGATGTTTCTGCTCTGGTTACAGATTACGATGAAGCATTTTTTGCGGGCGATGCAATCGAAAAGTTAGCTTCTGACATCAAAACTGCAAATCTTCCTGAAATAGACAAAAATATTCGTTTAGGAGCTGCACTTGCCCGGCCTTCGAAAATAATTTGTGTGGGCTTAAATTATAAAGACCACGCAGCTGAAACAAATGCGCCGATTCCTGCTGAACCAATATTATTCTTTAAAGCAACATCAGCCATTGTTGGCCCGAATGATGATTTAATTATTCCTAAAAACAGTAAAAAAACAGATTGGGAAGTTGAACTTGCAATTGTAATTGGCAAAAAAGCAAGTTACGTAAGTGAAAAAAATGCTTTAGAACATATTGCAGGCTATGTATTGCATAATGATTACAGCGAACGCGAATTTCAGTTGGAGAGAAACGGACAATGGGTTAAAGGAAAAAGCTGTGATACTTTTGCTCCAATCGGGCCATTTATCGCAACGCCAGATGAAATTAGCGATGTACACAACTTACGCCTTTGGCTTACTGTTAATGGCAAAACCCTGCAGAATGGGAATACGTCAAACCTGATTTTCAATGTGCCTTTTATGGTTTCGTATATCAGCCAGTTTATGACACTTTTACCGGGCGATGTGATTACTACCGGAACACCGGCAGGCGTTGGCTTAGGTCAAAAACCCGAACCCTGGTATTTAAAGCCCGGTGATGTTGTTGAACTTGGAATTGATGGTTTGGGAACAAGTAAACAAGTGGTTAAAGCTTACAGCGAAAATTAGAAATGAAAAGGCATTGCTTTACCCTCGATTTAGTTGATGATGAAAAGCTAATCGAAGCTTACAAAGATTACCATCGAGAGGTTTGGCCTGAAATTAAAGAAAGCATCACATCTGCTGGTGTAAAAGAATTAGAAATATACCTTTTCGGCACCCGGTTATTTATGATTATGGATGTGGATAATCTCTTTTCTTTTGAAGCCAAGGCTGAATCAGATGCTGAAAATGAAAAAGTTCAGGAGTGGGAAAAACTTATGTGGAATTACCAAAAAGCATTGCCCGGAGCCAAACCCGGTGAAAAATGGATGTTAATGGAAAATATTTTTAAACTCTAAAAAAGCGCTTATGATTGATACGCATGTCCATTTTTGGAATTTTGATGCTGTAAGAGATTCATGGATTACAGAAGAAATGAATGCCATTCGTAAAGATTTTACCCCTAAAAATCTCATCAGAATTTACAATGATTTGAAAATTTCGGGTTGCGTAGCTGTTCAGGCCAACCAGGCTGAATCGGAAAATGATTTTTTGTTAACACTGGCAGAACAAAATGAAATTGTAAAAGGAATTGTTGGTTGGGTTGATTTGAAAAGCAAAGATTTAGAAGAACGTTTAAAATATTGGTCGGCATTTAAAAAGATAAAAGGTTGGCGGCATGTGCTGCAGGCAGAAAATTCTAATTTTATCCTTTCTAATGATTTTGCCGAAGGCATAAGGGCTTTAAAAAAATACAATTACACTTACGATCTTTTATGCTACCACACCCAGCTTGAGGATATTATTAAACTGGTAGATAAAGTACCTGATCAAGCTTATGTTTTGGACCATTGTGGCAAGCCTGATGTTAAAAGCCAAAACTTAAAAACCTGGAGCAAAAATATCAAGACCCTGGCTCAAAACACAAATGTGTACTGCAAACTTTCTGCACTGCTGGTAGAGGCAGACTGGAAAAACTGGAAAGAAATAGAAATTTTTAATTGCTTTGATGTAATACTCGAACATTTTGGAACAAATCGGGTAATGTATGGAAGCGACTGGCCGGTAGTTTTATTGAGCAGGCCTTACGCCGATTGGTTTAATTTAGTCGAAAAATATACTTCAAGATTCAGTATTCAGGAAAAAGATAACATCTTCCTGAATACTGCTTCGGCATTTTACAAGTTAGATAATCAGGATTTACTTTAAGAATTTATAAGTCGTTGTAGTTTGATAAACTTCTCCCGGTTTTAGAACTGTTGAGGCAAAGTTCGCATGATTAGGCGCATCGGGAAAATGTTGTGTTTCCAGGCAAAAAGCCGAACGGTGAGGATATGATTTACCACCTTTCCCATCCTTATCAGTTCCGGTTAAAAAGTTGCCGCTGTAAAACTGTAGGCCAGGTTCGGTAGTGTAAACTTCCATTGTAATACCCGTTACTGTACTTTTTACAATCGCGATTGCTTTTTTATCATCATGTTTATTCAGCGCAAAGTTATGGTCGTAACCTTTCCCAAAAATTAACTGTTGATCTTTTTCTTCAATATTTTTACCAATTGTTTTTGCCTTATTAAAATCAAAAGCCGAACCCGCAACGGGCTGCAATTTGCCTGTTGGAATAAGTGTTGAATCAACCGGGGTATAAGCATTAGCATCAATGTACAATTCATGGTCTAAAATTGTTGAATTGCCTTCACCATTTAAATTAAAATACGCATGGTTGGTTAAATTAACTATCGTTGTTTTATCAGTTGTAGCCGAATAATCAATTTTGAGAGCGTTATCATCCGTTAATGTGTAAGTAACCTTTACATCGAGTTTGCCCGGATAACCGGCTTCACCATCTTTAGATGAATACGTCAATTCTAGTTTGTTTTCGTTAATTTTTTTCGCATCCCACACTTTTGAGAAAAAACCGTCAGTTCCGCCGTGTAGCGTGTTCACGCCATCATTTATTTGCAGCTGATAATCCTTACCTCCAAGGTTAAACTTCCCTTTTGCAATTCTATTTCCGTAACGGCCAATTAAAGCGCCGAAAAAAGGCTCGCCCTTTTTTCTATAAGAATCAATATTACCATAACCTAAAACTACATCGGTTAATTTATTTTGCTTATCAGGTACTAAAAGTGAGACCACACGCCCTCCATAATTTGTAATTGATACAGAAACCCCCTGATTATTCTTTAAAGTGTAAAGCGACACCGCTTTACCTTCGATTGTTGAATTGTAGCCGGATGAATCTGTTTTTACAACCTCTGCAGATTTTTTTTCTGCTGATGGATTACAGGAAAACAAGACAGTTGAGCAGCATAAAGTGGCAATAGATATTGCCGATAAAAAATTCCTTTTCATAAAGATTTAATTTGGTTAAGGCTAAAGTAATAAAATAATTAACGTTATTATAACGATTATAATTATTATTGTCACAAGATTTACGTCATCAAAAGAAATACCATATTTTAGCCATCATTATGCAAGATTTAGATTTTCGGCCCAAAGCCTTTATTTTCGATTTAAATGGAACCATGATCAATGATATGGAATACCATACGCAGGCCTGGCACTCCATCATCAACGAAGATTTGGGAGAAAATCACTCTTTTGAATCTGTTAAAAAAGAAATGTATGGTAAAAACCACGAGGTTTTAGAGCGTATTTTCGGTAAAAACCGCTTTACACCCGAAGAAATAAAAAGTTTATCTTTCGAAAAAGAAAAACGTTACCAGGAGGCGTATTTTCCAAAACTTGCTTTGATTGAGGGACTTGATAATTTTTTGGAGCAGGCCAGGCAAAGTGGTATTTTAATGGCAATTGGTTCTGCTGCAATTGGTTTTAATATCGACTTTGTTGTAAACGGACTTAAAATCCGTAATTATTTTGATGCAATTGTTAGTGCCGACGATGTGGAAATAAGCAAACCCAATCCGGAGACTTTTCTAAAATCTGCAAAAGCTTTGGGTATAAATCCGGTTGATTGTTTAGTATTTGAAGATGCACCAAAAGGCGTAGAATCAGCACTTAATGCCGGGATGAAATCCATCGTGTTGAAAACAACTCACGATTTAGATGAATTTGACACCTATTCAAATATTTTGGGTTTTATTGATAACTTCAACAATCCGATATTAAAAACGTTTTTATAAAATGGCAAAATACATAAATCAAAACCCTGTTCTTGTAGCTGTAGACTGTATAATATTTGGTTACGATGGCGAACACCTAAAGCTACTCGTAATTAAAAGAGCCATTGAGCCGGTAAAAGATCAATGGAGTTTGATGGGTGGTTTTATCAGTTCGGATGAAGATTTAGATGGTGCCGCAAAAAGGATTTTACTCGAATTAACCGGTTTACATGATGTTTATCTGGAGCAGTTACATGCCTATGGTCACCCAGATCGCGACCCGATTGAAAGAACAATTTCGGTCGTTTATTTTGCCTTGATAGACATCAATAAATACAGTAAACAAATAAACGATCAATATCATGCCGAATGGTTCAAACTCACAGAAGTGCCAGAACTGATATTCGACCACAATGATATGGTAAAGGCTGCAATGGATAAAATTAGGTACCAGGCGGCTTTACACCCTATTTTATTCGAGTTATTGCCTAAGAAATTCACAATCCCCCAATTGCAAAACTTATATGAGCAGGTTTATGATTCGCCCATTGATAACCGAAATTTTATAAGAAAAATAACGGCAAGCGGTTTATTGATTAAACAGTCTGAAAAAGACAAATCAAGCTCGAGAAGGGGTGCGTTTTATTTTAAATTAGACAAACAAAAGCATAAAGCACAATTTCAATCTTTTTTAAGCTTTATTTCAAAACCTAAAATCTAATAGTTTATTCTGCGAAATTCGAGTGCTGAAATACCCTTGGTTTTTTTGAAATTACTTACAAAAGAATTGGCTTGCTCGAAGCCTAAAATCTCTGCAATCATCGACATTGAATAATCTGTATGAATGAGCAATTCTTCCGCTTCGCGGATAAGCCTTGCATATAAAAGCTCAGGCAGATTTTTCGTAAATGCTTTCTTTAAAAATGCGTTTAATTTTCTCGAAGTCATTCCCATGCCTGCGGCATAAAAATCAGTAGAACGTTCGGTTTTAAAGTATTGCTCTAAAATTGCTCTAAAGCGTAACACCTGCTGCAATTCATCAACCGTTAAATCCATTAACTCTGCATTTAATACCGCTGAAAATCCAAGTATTAACGATAAATACTGCGCCAGGTAAGAAACATCTCTTTTGGCGATAATTTCTCTTTTAAGTTGTTGCAATAATGTAAAAGCTTTTTGAGATTGGATATTTGTTAAATCTTTGAAAGACAATGACATAAACAAATTTCTTGATTGAGAATCGCGGTGTTGAAGTAAAAACTCCGAATATAATAAACTACTGAAACTAAGCCAGTAAGCTGAAATAATTTCTCCTTCCAACCGAATTATTCCTTCCTCGGGTATGAAGAAAACTCTACCAGGCGAAAGAACATAATCGCCTGAATTCATACACAACAACCCTGTAGCTTCTTTTATAATAAGTACCCTTATCGGAAACTCCGCATTTAATGCTTTGTCTCTTTTAAACCGCCCCTTGATATCTTCAAGTTGTATCATTTTTATATCAAAGTATCTTCTTTTCCTAATACAATTACTCCTATTTGTGTTTACAATCACAAAATAAGCAATTTACATCAATTTACACAACCGTGTTTCTAATCAATCTTAATAAGATTTAACCGATTATTTAAATGCCGTTTATACTTTATGCACTTGTATTACAAGTAATTAAAACTGAAAATTTATTTATCAAAAACCAAAATATCGAGCAAAGTTAGCTCATAAAAGTATATTTACAACTACAAATTCTAATTTATTTGCTTAAAATAAAAACTATTTAAAAAAATACATGTTAGTCATCTACCATGAAAAACTCTATATTAATTTCAATCTTATGCTTATTCTTTGTTGCTTGCAAGAAAGAAATTCCCGAGCCGGATGTGATTAAAATGGATGTTTATGCAACAAAAATCAAACATACCAATCAAAATGAACCAGATATACTTTACTGGTATGTAAAAAATGCTAATAAAGGTGGCTTTTTCTATATTGCCAATACACGTGATATTAAAAATTTTACAGGTTACAAATTCAATTATTCGCGTGAAATACCTAAAGATTTAATTGGCAAGGCTCCAGTTAAACAGATTGTTGTCTGGATTAATCAATTAAATGGAGATTTATTTTTTGATATAACCGGCAAAACGGCATTGGTTCCTGCAGCAGAATAACACTTATTTTTCATACATTCGCAGCCCCAATAAAATTACCGTTAATCTTATTTAATTGCGATGAGTAAATTTCTGTATGGAATCGATTTTGGCACAACCAATTCTGCCCTATCCATTTTTGACGAAGAGAAAAAAGAAATCGTTTCAACAATTTCAATCCCATCTCTTATTTATTTCAAACATGCTTTAACATCAGCTGATGACGATAATTATGTTGTTGGCGAGCAAGCTATCGAAGAATATTTAAATGATGGAATGAGAGGCCGTTTCATAAAATCGATTAAGCAAATCCTCTCCAGAACAACATTTACAGAAACCAGGATTCAGAATAAACGCTACAACGCTTCTGATCTGGTAACTTTAATATTAAAGGATTTAAAACTTACGGCCGACAAAATAATTGGCTTTGATTGTAAAAAAGCGGTAATCGGTCGGCCGGTTTTTTTTGATGATGATAACACACAAAAAGACACCCTGGCGCAAACACGTTTAAAAAAAGCGTCAGAAAACGCAGGCTTCAGCGATGTCCGATTTCAATTCGAGCCTATAGGCGCTGCTTTCGCCTATGAAAAAACAATTTCAAAAAAGGAAAAAGTTTTGGTAGCGGATTTGGGTGGTGGAACAACAGACTTTACTTACCTTATTTTGGATCCCGAGAAAGTTGGTGCTAAGGACCGTAAAAATGACATGATTGCCTCTGGAGGTATTTACATTGGTGGCGACAGTCTCGATTCGGCATTTATGTGGGAAAAAGGAACACCATATTTTGGGAAAAATACAAAATACGAAGCAACGCGTGGCCAAATACTTAATGTGCCAAAATCTCTGTTCGCTAATATTTGTTCGTGGGATAAGATGAACTTTTTTAATGGCCAGAAAATTCAAAAAGACATCGAAGATTACTATTACTTTTCGGGTAATGACCGGAAATTTAAAAACCTTATAACCCTAATTGAAAATAATTTAGGTTATTCTGTTTTCCAATCAATAGAAAAAACCAAAATAGAGCTTTCTGATAACCAGTCATCAACCTTTAAATACAACAATTTAGGTATTGAAATCGATGAGAAAATTACCATTGAAGATTATGATTCAGTTATAGATAAAGACGTACAAAGAATTAGCGATTACCTCGATACTTTTATGCTTTCCAACAACATAAAACCAAATGACATAGATTGTTTGTTTATGACAGGTGGAACATCGATGGTTAAGGCAATTCAAAGTTTGTTCAGAAATAAATTCCCACACATTCCGGTAAATTCTGGCGATAATTTTAAAAGTGTTGCAAAAGGACTGGCTTATAGCGGATATCTGTTTGAAGATAATGAATAATTTATTTTTTAATATCAGTAATATCCTGCGTACAGCCAACAAAAGAAATAATGGTGGTTCCTTCCTTTTCTACAGTTCCATCAGCCTTTAGCCACCTGATTTCACCATCAGGTCTCTTTATTCGATATATTGCGTGGTAGCCATTTTTTTCACCCGATAAAGCCATATCAACCTCGTCTTGCATGGCTTCTAAATCTTCAGGTAAAATAAGGGCCAGCAGCTCCATATAGCTGAATGATGAATCGGGAGCAATGCCAAAGTTCTTTTTACACCTTGAAGTGCATCTGATTTCTCCGCTTTCGATGTCCATTTCAAAGAAACCAATTTTTACCTGTTCGGTAATCACACTTAAATGAGATTTCGTGATAAATTTAAAATCATCATTCTCTTTTGACAACGAATCACCACCCATACAAACTGTTAGAATTTACAGTCAAAAATATTCCTTTTCCTGATATTTTCAAACGTTTAAACAGTCAAATCTACAACTTACACTTGTGACAGTTAAAAGCTACTGCAATTACTTATTAAAAAGTAGCCACACCAGATTTTGCGACTGTTGGTTTGGTAAATTAAAAGTATAGATGTAACTACGCAATTACAGCTAAATGAATAGTTATAATAAAGATTAGCCTTTTTTTCCGCCGCCAAAAATAACACAGAAAACGCTAAAACCACCCGCGATGAATACAACGCCAAGTACTAAATTAAGTGTATCGCCCATGCTGTAAGGTATACTTAATAAATGACATTAAACAGACTTTTTTAAAAATTAAGCATTCTAAATAGGAGTATTAGCATTGAATGGTACCTATTTTGAACAGCAAGATATTTTGAATTAATCATTTTGTTTATGCCGTTAACATTAACATACAATACGCCTTTAAATATTTTAGATGGCATCAAAATCGGGGATTTTATTTCCGATGCTTATCAATTGATGGGAAAAGTTATAAAAATTGAAAAAAACAACTTTAAAAACTAACATTCAATTTGTGTATACTTTAGATAATTATAAGAGCATTTTAATGCTCAGATAAGATTGGTAGCAGACTGTTAAACGAACTGTTAAAGCCTAGTTTAATGGAATTTTCAGGGTAAAAGTTGTTTCACTTTCGTTAGAAACGACATCAATATTTCCACCATGAGCACCGGCGATTTCTGATGCAATGAATAAGCCTAAACCGAGGCCCTTTTGGTTGGTGGACACATTTCCTCGCGAAAAAGGCTGAAATAGCTTCTCCATGGCCTCTGCAGAAATCTTATTGCCTTTATTTTCTATGGAAAGCTCAAATTTATCATCACTAATTAAAGCACCAACGTTTATTGCTTCGTTAGGATATCCATAACTAAGCGCATTGCCTAACAGGTTTGAAAACAATTGTGCAATTCGTTTTCCATCACAGCTGATTGTGTCGGGCAGGTTAAAGTTTACATTTATTACCCTTTCAGGATAATTAGCTTCCAGTTCGGAGATAACCTCAAGAAGAATATCTTTTATTTCTTCATTTTCATTTCTATTTAATTTTATTCCATCTCCAAGCCTTCCACTGGCAAAATCGAGCATATTTTCTATCAATCCATTTATTCTAACCGAGGAGTTTTGAATGATATCAGAAATTTTAAGAATCCTTTCATCGGTGGTTAAGCGCTTTAACAACTGAGAACTGTTTAAGATAGCGTTTAGTGGATTACGCAAATCATGACCCAATACCGCAATAAAGTGTTCTCTTAATTCGGCAACAAGGCGCTCTTCCGAAAGGTTTTTTTGCGAAAATTCTACCTGTTCAATGGCATCGAGATGAAAAGAAATTAAATCGGCAAATAGGTTAAACATACCGATAACTTCTGGTGTGTTTAACTTATGTGGTTCTGGGTCTATAGCGCAAAGTGTACCAAAAAAATCACCAGATTTTAAGTTAATCGGAATAGAAATGTAGCTTTGGAAGCCATATAATAATGGTGTGTGATGGTTAGCAAAATGCTCATCGTTTGCCACATGATCGATAACAACTGGTGTTTTATGTTGGCGAATTTCATTACAAATGGTTGTTTCCAACTTCAACGCTCCACCGGGTTTTAAGCCGAAATTAATGTTATCAAGCAAGGCACAGGCAACCCAATCCTCGTCGGTAACACGGGCAACTGCGGCAAACCCCATTCCTGTTGTATTGCAAATAACCTGAAGAATGTTTGCAATAGCAGGTATGCTGTTAATGGCCAGAATATCAGCCTGTAAATCTATTGTACTAGGAGATGATTTTGCTTTCAAGAGCTATTTTCTTCGGTTAATCAAATATATCAAATTAATGGAGAATTTCACATTCAGGAGCAGTAAAGATATTGTTATATTTTTAAGTATTAATACTAAAAAATATTGCTTAACACTCAAAATTATCTCGTTGCCAATTTTAATGCACAACAATTAAAATACAGTAAAACAAAAATTGAATTGATTGAATTTTATATCCAAAAAATCATCACCTGTTTGAACAGAAGACTACCTTTACAAAATGAAAAGATTGAACAGCGATACACCTGCTGAAGAATTACAGGATGTAAAAAAAGGCGACATGGTTACAGATACGTTCAGTAAAACAGGTTTGGTAGAAAGTGTAGAAGTAACCGATGATGGCTTGTACAGAATTTACAAATTCAATTTAGTTACCGGGCGAACAATTACTGTTAAAAAATAAAAAGAGGGGCTTACACCCCTCTCAAAATCGCTTTGAAATCCATCACTAGTGGTAATGATAAATTTCTTGCAATCAAAATAATGTAACACCATAGTTTAGTATGCACCTGGTTTGCGAGTAATCGTAATTGCAGGCACCTTATGAATTACATTGAGTACACAAAAACAATTATTATTCCAGTTTTTGCGTAGGTTTTAAACTTTTGTTTATCTGCTAGTTATAACCTTGCAACCTTATTTATTGCAGCCGCCATATTGCCGCCTCCTGTTTTTGCAATAATATGTTTACGGTGACTTTTCACCGTTTCAATACACAGATAGAGTTTACCGGCAATCTCTTTGCTTGTGTAACCTTGTTTGGCCAATTCTAAAACTTCTTTTTCTCGTTTTGATAAAGTTTGATTCAATTCAGAAAACTGGGTTTCGTAACATAAAACATAGGTTCCGGCTGCCGAAAGCCTGTGAACCGTTAAATTAATGGCACTGTTAAACCTAAATCCAGTTATATCAGTAGAATTTATGTACTCTAAAGTTGGTTTGCCATCATCTGTAAAACTTGCGAAATTGCTTTGCCTTAAAATAGTAACATAATTATTTTCGGCTGTCTTAATTCTAAAATTATAGCTAAAGCGAAGCCTGATACGCTGTTCGGCTGGCGTTGCGTAATAGTAATCAAAAATCGTTTGATGAATTTCCCTTAATAACTCTAAATCTGAAGGATGGATAATACTAAGCGAAAAGTTAAGTCCGCGGTTTATAAATAATGAAGCATCGTAACCCAGGATTTTTTTTACGGACGGGCTTATGCTTAAATATTGCATACATGCCCAGTTAAAAACGGCCTGATAACCTGTTGCATTTTGTGCATATTTTTCGGCATCGGGCATTAATCCCGGAGCAAAAAGATTTTCCTTTTGCGATTTGCTTGAATAGCCGGCAATTCGATACAATTCGCCGGTTGAGAGTGTATCCAATAGATTCATGACAGATTAGATTATAGGGTGAGTAAAAATAAGAAATTTATACATCACATAATAACCTGAAAATCACTCTTTTGAGGGATAATTATCAACATTTAATTTTTTGATATTGTAGGTTAAATTAATCGCATCTGAAAATGATTAATAACGTAGCTTTTGACGTAGTTATCGGCTTGGTATTTATCTTCTTACTTTATAGTTTGCTTGCTACAGTTATCGCAGAAATTATTGCCACAAAACTTGGTTTAAGAGCCCGGAATTTAAAAGAAGCAATAAACAGAATGCTTACCGATGAGGAAGATTTTAATCTGAAAGGGAAATGGTATGACTTTTTAGGTAAATGGTTTCTTGAAAAATTAACTCGAATTGGTGACTCTTTACGACTGATGAAAAATCCGGAAAATAAAATCATAAATAGATTTTACGATAATCCCGAGATAAAATATCTGGGAAGCTCCGGTCTCTTCAAATATCCATCATCGTTTAAGGCCGTTAGTTTTTCGAAAACGCTGCTTTATCTTTTAAATGGAAATGCACAGCTAAACGCTAACAATATTGATAATACGCTAAGAAACGAAACTCAAAAAGTTTTGGGAAAGGAAACGGCCAGTTATGTTTTAAACATCTGGGAAGATTCGGAAAGAAATGTAGTTAAATTCAAAATGCAACTCGAAGCCTGGTTCGACAGAACTATGGAGCAGGCCACTGAATGGTACAAGAGAAAAATTCAAATTGTTTTGCTTCTTATCGGATTTATGATGGCCTGGCTGTTTAATGCAGATACAATTTCGATAACCCATAAGCTCTCCAAAGATAAAAATGCCAGAGAACAAATTGTACTGCTTACTTCGTCTTACTTAAAAACAAACCCTGCAAAGTCTGGCGATATCACGGCAGCACTTTCTACCTTGGAAGCAAAGGAATATAATCGAAACCTGGATTCTTTACTAAATATAAAAGCAACAATTGAAGCCGACATCGAAGCGACTAAAACACTTCTGGGTTATGGCAGCTGGCCGCCCGATTCGGCTGAGGTTTATCAAAATAACAATCAAATCAAATTCAGGCCTCAGTTAGATGCTTCTCTCCTATCTGTTAATCAAAAAATAGAATTACTAACCGAAAAAAGAATAAAATTTAGCACAAGCCAGAAATGGGCCTATTTCTTTGGGATTTTAAAAAACCATTTCTGGGGATTTTTAATCACCTCAATAGCGATTTCGCTTGGAGCACCTTTTTGGTTCGATTTACTCAACAAATTAATGAGTTTAAGAACATCGAATAAAGAACAGACAAATAGTACGAATACAAATCTGAATAACACCGTAAAATCAGCAGAAAGCTGATTAATTATTTTAAAATTATGGCATATAAAATTCTTTCTTTAGATGGTGGCGGTTCATGGGCGGTAATTCAGGCCCGTGTACTTTTAGATATTTATGGCGATTTAAATGGCCACGAGCTTCTAAAAAAATTCGATCTGGTTATCGCAAACTCAGGTGGTAGTTTAGTGTTGGCAACACTTTGCAATGATATGAAACTAAGTGAAATTATCTCAGTTTTTGAGGATGAGGCGAAGCGCAAACAGGTGTTTTCAAAGCTATCATTTTGGGAGAAATTACGATGGCGCAACATTGCGAGCTTAACCAATGTTCTGGGTCCGAAATACAGTATGGAACGCAAAATGTCTGGCTTGCAAAATGTACTTAAACAATACAATAGCTTGATGAGCCAGGGCAAAACGACAAAGCCGACACTAGAAATCGAGCTTAACGAGTTACCGAAAATTATCGGAAAGCCAGAACTGCAACTTATTATTGTTGGTTTCGATTATTTCAGACAAAGAGCCACATTTTTTCGCTCTAACATCTCCAGTAAAACCGATATTTTCAGCGGTGGAAAATATTATCAAATTAGTTTGGGTCATGCAATTCATTCGTCGAGTAACGCACCGGTAAACTATTTCGATGCGCCTGCAGAAGTAACTATAAATCAATTAAACGGTAACGATATCCGCAAAACTAAGATGTGGGATGGTGCGGTTTCCGGATTTAACAACCCGGTTTTGGCAGGATTAATTGAAGCGATAACCAATAATACCATTCCAATGAGCGATTATAAAATTCTTTCGCTAGGTACAGGAACCGGTGGCCAGGCCATGATTGCCGATTATCAATCTTCATCCAACCCGGAAATAAAAACCATTTTTGACAGAAACCAAGACAATAAACTCGCTTTTACAGATTATGATTTAACTTTCGTATCAGACATTAAAAAAATGTCGACAAGCATACTTGGCGACCCACCTGATTCGGCAACCTTTATCGCCTATTCGATTATTGATCCTGCACTAACAAATAAAGCATGCCTCGTACGGATTAATCCCTGCATAAAACCAGTTTTAAATCCTCAAAACCTAATATTCGAGGCCCCTGAAGTTTACAAAAGCGAACCAAATGGAACAGAACTTTTTATTAAACTGATGGATTTGGATATGGATGCAGTTGCAAACGAAGAGGTTGCTTTAATTACGCAGTTGTGCAATAAATTCATCACTCAGACTAGCTTATGTCTTCCAAATCAACTTATTAGGGGCGATGGAAACGGGATTCACCTTGGCGACGATACTTACCAGAAAGCCAAAGCAAGATGGTTGAGTTGCAATCAATAATTTATAGAGATTAACGCTATGTCGAAGTTTTTCACTTTTACGCGAAATCAAGGGGTAATTATGGTTACGCTGATGTTCGTTCTTTTGCTGGGCGGGATATATTTCTTTATGTACATTCCCAATAATCAAAGAAACCTCGAAGAACAGCGTTTTAGGTGCTTGCAAAATATTGAAACCAACATTCATGCAAAAATAGATAACTCAGTTGCATTGCTGAATAATTTATTGGTGACCTGGCAAAAAGACGACCCGCAGTACAATCAAAAGCGCTTAAACCAGTACATTAAAAATTATCCTCAACAAAATTTTACGTTAATCCCGGTAAGTTCCGTAAAAATTACGCCCGAAAAAGAGCAGCCAGACAGTACCTGCAGTATTGATTTCAAGCAGCAGGAACTTATCATCTATCTAAAAAAAAATGGTAGCCAGATTGGGTTGAAGTACAGTATTAATCAATTCATAGAACCGCTTTTACCACGTGACATTTACAATGAATACATACTTTTAAAATCGAGCAAAATTGTTTATCAGAGCTTTCCTAGTGGCATTACAAACATCACAACCGACTCACTTAAAACGGATAAAAGTGCTTTTGCAGGCGGCCAGGTAAAAAACATAGAGCTGAGCGGCACTCAGTACAAACTTTTTTCGCAGCAGTTAAGCCTGAATGCAGATTCTGTATTAACAATTACAGGTTTACTTAAAGACCAGAATTACCAGCACGAAAAAAATAAACTGCAGGAAAATGTTGTTTTGCTGCTGCTGATTATGGCCATAGCAACTATACTTGCGTTACCATGGATAAAGTTATACCAAATGGGTAACCAGGATAGGCTTACCGTTGCCGATGGTTTATTTTCCTTCGCGGTTTCTATGCTCTTAATGTCGATACTTTTCTTTGCCTTTTTTAAATATAATGTTTTGCTACGGCCAGGAGAAAATGTTTCTCAACGCATCGGTAAAAACTTAGCTGAACAACTTGAAAAATCATTTAACAGCGAAATTAATAGGGCTTACAAATTACTTACAAGGTTAGACCAGGTTAGGTTTAACAATAAAAATGCAGCTGCATTCATAAATTTTAGCGATAAAAATATAAATTATAAATTTCAGGATACAGGTTCAGTTAACTCTGCCACCGTATTTGCAAACAAGATAGATTCAATTAGCAGAGGCATAGATATTAATCAGGTTTTCTGGCTGAAGAATAACGGTATTGAAGCAAATAATTGGTCGGCCGCCGCTAACATTGCTCCGCCTGGCAATTTTGCAAACAGAAATTATTTTACAAACCTGAAAAGAAAAAGCGCCTACTTTCTGCCACTACCCAACAAGCAACCTTATTATTTAGATCAGGTTATTTCCTGGACAACCGGCCAGTTTACCTCCGTTATCTCAAAACCATCTATAAATAAAGGAACTCCAATTGCGGCTATGTCCTTTAATTTTAAATGTTTAAATAAACCAATTTTACCTTCCGGATTTCTTTTTGCCATAATAAACAACGATGGGAAGGTTTTGTATCATTCAAACGCAGCTAAAAATCTGAACGAGAATTTACTAAATGAATTTTCGGAGAAGGATAGACTAAAAACAGCAATTCTTACACATGGAAATGCATTTTTCTACACCGAATACTTAGGTAAAGAATATTATGTTACAATAAAATCGGTTAACAACTTACCCTATCAAATTGTATTTTTTGAGGATAAAGACTATAAAAACATACGAGATATTAACGTTTTTAGCTTCAGCTTTGTAATGCTCTTTAGTTTCTTTTTACTGTTGATTATTCAAATATTAGCTGTTTTCGGTTTTTCACAAAAAACAACTTTCTTTAAAAAACACTATTTCGATATATCGTGGATTGGTCCAAATAGAAATTTTACCCATCAATATAACCTCGCCATCATTTACAATATCATCAACATAATCCTGCTGATTATTTTCTATAAATTCACAAGCTTCCTTCAGTTTCTGTTTATTTTATTTGTTTCCTCAACCTCAGTAACGTTATTTTTAAACTACAACTATTCAAAAAGTTATTTTAAAACGGTTACGGAAAAATTCAAAATTAAAAGAGATGCCAACATAGCCCTCGTTGCGGTTGTAATTTTGATAAACATAGCTGCATTAATCATTATCGAGCCATTTAAATTCTTTGCTTTCGAAATCATTTTAGTGGTTGTCGTAATACTTTTCATAAATGTTTCTAATCGAGCCTCTATCTGGATAAATCATTTTGCATTATTTGCCAAATCAAGCTGGAGCTACAGCAACAGCTATTCTTTGATGATTTTTACCCGCCTTATAATAACCAGCGGTTTACCGGTGATGCTTTTTTTCACGGCTTCTTACAATTACGAACTAAAAATGACTACCCGGTACCGGCATTTACAGTTTACTAAAGAGCTGCTTGATAAATACCCCTTACTTAACAATAAACTTAAGTTTAATGATGTGTATGTAGATAGCGTATGGATTAGAAGCATTAAAAACACATCTGAAATACCAACGCTACCTGTATCAGCGGAAGAAAAAAATACCTCCAGCTTATTTAAATATTTAACCAACTACACCACAAAACAACTACCTGATGTAGAGCAATACAACCCTAATTCAACTGAAAATTACATGCTCTTTTCGCCTTTATTTGAACAAGGTAAAACAGAGAGTTACCACAAATTATCTAATGGAAAATACATACAACTTAGTTCATTAAAAATACAATACATCTCTCCAACTACCTATAACAACAACAAATGGTACTTAGGCCTAATCTACTGGGTGCTTTTTTTATCAGCGTTATTAGCTTTCGGAATTGTTTTGCACAATATTTTTAAAAAACTTTTCGCACTAAACTTACCTCAAACAAAAGGCTGGAAGGAAATAGATGAACTTTTGTTAACTGATAACGAACTCAATTCTTTACTCTTCGTAATCGGCTCACCAGGTTCGGGTAAGTTAACCAAGTTTAAAAAACTTATCGCAAACAAACGGCTTAAAGGTAAGCGTGGTGAGGTTTTGGTTATGGATGAGCAAAATCCAGATAATAGTAATGTGTTCATTGCCGATATGATTCTTATACCTGAAAATGCTGATGAGGCGAAAACAGACCAGAACTGGCTAAACATGCAGGATCTTGCATTGAATAAAGATTTTGCCTTGGTTATTGTTAATCACTTTGAATACGACATCAAAAATCCATCAACAAATGCAATAAAGCTTAATTTTATGGAGGCTTTGTTGCAGCGTAATAAAAGCAAAATCGTAATCATTTCTACTGTACATCCTGTTAATTTTCTCGATTCTTTGAATCAGCAGGAACTTTATAAACCTGAAGATAACCGGCAGCCAGAACACGATTTAGAACGATGGCATGTTCTTTTAGGGCATTTTAGAATCATAATAGAAAAGTTAGAAACCGGGCAGTTAAATATTGGTTTAAAAACCCCTTTGTGGCAGAAAATAATGATGATGGAGACACAGAGTGGTCATTTTTTAAAAAAAATGCAAAGTCCTGTTATTAGCCACATCCAACAATTACCCGACGAAGATTTAGCACTTATAGATGGTGATTCTTTAGCTTTTAAAATGCAGATTACCTCGCATTATTTTTATATGTACGTTTGGCAATCGCTCACTAAAGAAGAAAAGTTTTTACTTTACGATTTGGCTGAAGATGGTTTAGTAAATCCTTATGATGATTATAACCTTACGCTGCTGATTAGCAAAGGCATTATTACAAAGGATGATGGTATTTTAAGGCTTTTCAACAAGGGTTTTAGAAACTTTATATTAACTGCCATAGGAAATTCGGAAGCTATCAAGATCAGAAATCAGATAAAGGATAATGGAAACTGGAAAAATCTGAAAACGCCGCTCATGATTTTAGTTGTTGCCATATTGGCTTTTTTATTTACGTCTCAACAAGAAGCTTACGCAACCATAATTAAATATCTAACCATTTTATCTGTCGGAGTTCCGGCTATACTTAAATTTTTTACAATGTTTAGCGCAGACAAAGCCGATAAAAGTTAAATCTGATTTATATTTATCGGATGATAATTACTGCTGATAAAAATATGCCGACCTCAGATTTGCTGGACATCAAATTGGTACCACCATCACCGATGGAAATGAAATAATGGGCTGCGTTAAAGAAATCAAAATAAGCGATACGGATGAGTACTGGTTATTTATTTTTTCTTTGGATAATGGAAATCACATAGAAATAATGAAAATAAAAAACATTTGCTAAGGCCAAATGAGTTTTTTTAACAATTTGAGGCTAAAAAATAATTTTATTAAACATCTTTGTGGCAGATATAAATGCCACTTATGCAAAACATTAAAAACATCATTTTTGATTACGGAAACGTAATTTTCGATATCGATTTCAGAATAGCGCAAGATTCATTTAAAAAATTAGGCATTACTGATATCGAAAACTTTTTCGCACACAAGGCGCATAATCAACTATTTGATGATTTTGAAACCGCTGCAATTTCTCCTGAAGAATTTCGGGAGGGAATCCGGAAAGCCGCAAACAAACCTGAACTTACCGATGCCCAGATTGATGAAGCCTGGAATAGTTTGCTGATTGGTACACACCAGGAGAACCACCAGCTGCTGCTAAAAGTGAAAGATAAATACCGCACATTTTTACTTAGCAATAATAATGAAATCCACTACGATTGGATAATAAATTACCTTAAAACCACCTTCGAGCTCAACAATTACGATAACTATTTCGAGAAAGCTTATTTTTCGCAGCATATGAAACTGCGTAAACCAAACACCAATATTTTCGAGCAGGTTATAAAAGAAAACAACCTTAATCCAGCTGAAACTTTATTTATTGATGATAGTCCGCAACACATTGAAGGTGCAAAAAAAGTTGGTTTGAATACACTTTTAATGACGGAAAAACCGGCACAACTGGAATCATTTTTAAAAGCTAATGGAATTTTGTAACTTAAATTATGGCAGAAAAAAAGTTTAAATCAATTCAACAATTTTACCCCTTCTACTTGAGCCAGCATACAAATACGACCTCTAGAATTTTGCATTTTATTGGTACCGGTTTGGTTATACTAGCCTTTGTTACAGGGTTTTTATTTCACGACTGGCGATTTTTCTTAGCCATGCCTCTTTTAGGTTATGGATTTGCATGGGTGGGGCATTTCTTTTTTGAAAAAAATAAACCTGCAACTTTTGAATACCCAGGTTATAGCCTGGCCAGCGATTTTATTCTTTTTTATGATTTACTGAGTGGCAAGCAGGGTTTTGTGGTGAAGAAATAATCTGCGGCAAATCTGCTCATGCTGTCATTCTGAGAAAAATTCTGCAACTTGTACAGATTTTCATTCCTCAGAATGACAATACAATAGGAAAAACTACAACTTCCTCCTCTTCAATTCCCTTTCTATTAAACCCAACTCCCGCCCGGTTTGGCCGGCAACTGAAGTGTTTTCCTGCGCTCTCCTAAATAAATATGGCATTACAGCTTTAATGGGCCCGTAAGGAACATATTTTGCCACATTATAGTTTGCATCAGCAAGGTTAAAGCTTAAATTATCACTCATACCTAAAAGCTGCGCAAAATATATGTGAGGGTGATTGTGAGCTACTTTTTTCTCATCTAAGAGATATGTTAATAAGCGACTGCTATCTTCATTATGGGTTCCGCAAACAATCGCGATTTCCTCAATATGGTCTACACAATAACGCAAAGATTCATTATAATCTCTGTCTGACGATTTTTTATCGGGTTGAATCGGCGAGGGATAACCCATTTCCGCAGCACGTTTACGTTCTTTTTCCATGTAAGCCCCACGAACCATTTTCACACCTAAAATAAAACCCGCAGCTTTTGCAATTAAGTGGTCAGCCTTCATATCAGCCAGTTTATCATGGCGATACATTTGGTAAGTATTGTAAACAATAATCCGCTCCTGGTTAAATTTACGCATCATATCCAAAGCCAGTTCATCAATCGTATCCTGAATCCAGGTTTCTTCGGCATCAATCATAATCGGCACTCCTTTATCAAAGGCGGTGCGGCAAATCATGTCACAACGCAATTTTACTTTTTCAAATTCCGCCTGTTCATCAGCTGTTAAAGCTTTTTTCGCATCCAACTTTTCTAACAAAGCAAAACGACCAATACCTGTAATTTTGAAAACCGTAATAGGGATATTTGGGTCGCCATCGGCACGAAGAATGGTTCGGATAATTTCCTGGCAAGTTTCATCGAAAACGATTTCTTCTTCCTCACCCTCAACGGAATAATCTAAAATGGTTCCAACGCCGCCTTTTGCCAGCTGAGCAATTGCCTTATCACACTCAGCAATGGTTTCGCCGCCACAAAATTGCTGAAAAATAGTTGCCTTTATTGCGCCTTGAACGGGTAAACCAATATTCAGAAAAAAATTAGTTATCGGTGGACCAACCTTAGTTAAAAAGTTGCTACCTATCATTTTAAATAACCAGTATGCCTTTTTTAGTTCCGCATTGGTTTTTTGACGAAAAGCAACTTCCGTATTATCGAAATTAGGTTGTTTATTGGGGATTGAATCAATCATTTGGTATGTAATAAGTCAGATGGATGCAAAATTATAAAAAGCATCCGTTCTACGAACGTAAAACCTCGAAATAATCGTATTTTTGCAGCAAAATGATACAATTCAAATTAGAAGGCGAGTTTATTCCACTTATTCAACTGTTGAAAGCTACAGGACTAGTTGGCACTGGCGGCGATGCACAGGCTGCCGTAATGGAGGGCTTGGTAAAATGCAATGGTGAAGTAGAATTTCGCAAACGATATAAAGCCAGAGTTGGCGATATCATCACTTTCGGACAAGATAAAATCGAGGTAATATAATGGAAACCTTAACAAGCGCAGGCCATTCGCTTTATTTCGAAAGCAATTTAGGTGCCTTAAAAACCCTTTTAGAAAGTAATAAATACAGTAAGGTTTTTATTCTTGCTGATGAACATACAAGCGAAATCTGTTTGCCTGTTTTTCAAGCACTGATGGACGATTTTGCTGACTTCGATTTGATTGAAACATCAGCAGGAGAAGAAAATAAAAATATCGATTTCTGCATCGGCATCTGGAAAACTCTTTTAGATTTTGAAGCCGACCGTAAGAGTTTAATGATAAATTTAGGTGGCGGAGTAATAACCGACATGGGTGGTTTTATCGCGTCAACTTATAAACGCGGCATCGATTTCATTAATGTTCCCACGACTCTACTTTCACAGGTTGATGCTTCTGTTGGTGGAAAAACTGGTATTGATATCGATAACGTGAAAAACATGGTGGGTACTTTTACCTTACCGCAAATGGTTTTTATCGAAACAAAATTCTTGGAATCCCTGCCTCAACGCGAACTTTTATCCGGCTTTGCCGAAATGATTAAACATGGTTTAATTTACGACAAAGCTTACTATGAGAAATTAAAAACCACCGATTATTTAACTCCGTCAGCGCAAGATATTTATCGTTCTGTCGAAATTAAAAACGAAGTGGTAACCATCGATCCTCATGAAAAAAATCTTCGTAAAATTTTAAATTTCGGTCATACGATTGGTCATGCTGTAGAAAGTTATTCCCTCGCAAATGACGAAAATCCATTAACCCATGGCGAGGCAATTGCTATTGGTTTTATTTGTGAGGCCACCCTATCTATTAAAAACGCTGGTTTAACAAAAGAAGAATTGAAAGATATCAGCGATTATATTTTGTCGTTATATCCAAAATATCATATTAAAAAAGAGAGTTTCGAAACGCTTTTAGAGCTAATGCAAAGCGATAAAAAGAACGAGGATGGCAATATTTTATTCTCTCTTTTAGAAACAACAGGCAAATGCACGTTTAACTGCCGTGCAAGCACAGCCGATATTTTGAGCAGTTTGGATTATTATAATAGTTTATAGAAATGAAATTTACCGGAAGTGATATTTCTGTCGGCGGGTTATTTGGCTTTGTAATCGTTTTAACCCTGGTTGAAATGTATTTCAGCTATGCGCACGACAAAAAATTATATACCAAACGCGACACGTGGACTAATATCTATTTAATGATTGCCGCGGTAATTATTAATCTGGGCATGAAAACAGCAACATTCTTTTTACTTGAATATTGCTACCAGTTCCGTTTGTTCCAAATTTCAAATATTTGGATTTATTGGTTGGTTTTGATTTTGGCTCAGGATTTCTTGTATTGGTTTCTCCACACGGTTGGTCATTATGTACGCTTTTTCTGGGCCATGCATGTTACCCACCACTCTTCAGAACATTTCAATTTAACAACGGGTTTCCGCTCAACTGTTTTCGAACCTTTGTACCGTGTATTCTTCTATTTGCCTTTGGCATTTATGGGTTTTACCGCGATGGACATCCTTTTTGCTTATCTGGTAACACAGATTTACGGCAACCTGGTTCACACGCAATACAAAATCAATTTCCCAAAGTGGTATGAATATGTTTTTGTAACGCCGTCGCATCATCGCGTTCATCACGCCAGTAATGTGCGCTACCTGGATAAAAATATGGGTATGGTTTTAATTCTTTGGGATAGATGGTTTGGTACTTTTCAGGCAGAATTGCCGGAAGACGAAATTAAATATGGTTTAACTACACAACCTAAAGATACTGGCCCGGTTAATATCATCTTCCACGAATTTATTGCCTTAACTGCCGATGTTAAAAAAGCGCCAACCTTTATGGATAAGGTAAAATATGTGTTCAATCCGCCAGGTTGGAGCCACGATGGAAGCACGAAAATTGCTAAAATAATGCAACAGGAACTGCATCATGCCGAAGAACTGGAAAAGCAAGCGAAAGAAAATAATAAGCTAAAAGATTTCAATGAAAAACAACAAACCCTAAGTTCGACAGGATAATATTGTAGACGGTCTGTATGTTACAGGCCGTTTTTTATTTCACCTCATTGCTCCAATCCATTAATCGAAGCAATCGCTGTTAAAATGAAATGATTAGAAATGGCATCGTTCCAAAAAATCATAAAGCATGTCGCAACAGAAAACCACGGTTTCATACCCATCTGCAAAACAGCCTAAACCAAACAAAATTAAATTTTATTAAAAATATTTTAGTTTTCTTATTGACAAATTAAATTTTGTTATTACATTTGGCTCATTCAAAAACGAAAATGAAATTATTCAACACATATTACTTTGGTTACTTTTACTTTTTTAGTAAGAGCCGGGGCTAATATGCAAAAAGATATATAACAATATTAAAATGTATAAAAAGTCCCGGCAAACAGCCGGGACTTTTTTGTTTTACACAAAAATGGAAACGACAAAAAGAGTAGCAATTCAAGGTATTAAAGCATCTTTTCATGAAGAAGCAGCCTACAAATTCTTTGGCAAAAACATCGAAACTGTAGAGTGCAATTCATTTAAAGAAACTTGTGATAGGCTCGAAAAAAATGAGGCAGATTTCGTTGTAATGGCTATCGAAAACTCGATTGCTGGCAGCTTGTTACCAAATTATACTTTAATCCGCGATTATGGTTTCTCGGTTGTTGGTGAAGTTTATTTACCTATTCAACTGCATTTGATGGCTTTACCGGGCGTAAAGTTTGAAGAAATTAAAATCGTTACCTCACACCCGATTGCCATTCGTCAGTGTATTGATTTCTTTTACGATTATCCACATATCAAAATTGTAGAGAGTAATGATACTGCTGCGTGTGCAAAACGTATACAAGAGGAAAAACTTACAGATACCATGGCCATCGCAAACAATTTAGCCGCAGAGCTTTACGGCTTAAATATATTGGAGCGCCGTGTAGAATCCAACAAGAAAAACTACACCCGTTTCCTCATCCTTAAAAAAGACAAAACAGATGAGGGAAAAAAAATCAATAAAGCATCAATCTGTTTTCAGGTTGGGCATAAAGCAGGCTCGCTGGCAACAGTGCTAAACATATTTGCCGAGCAGGAAGTAAGCTTAACAAAAATACAATCTATGCCGGTGCTGGGCAAAAGAAATGAATATTACTTTTATGTCGATTTAGAATGGCCAAGCACAGAAAAGTATGATAAAGCCGTTAGAAAAGCATTAAAATACACTTCTAATTTTAATATTCTCGGAGAATATTTAAAGAACGACAAAGTATAAACTAAGTCCGATTTTAGATTTACGAATGACAACTCAGCAATAAAGCAATTAAACAATCGAATTATAAAATATTACAAGCCATAAATCATGAAACTTAATTTAAACATCCAACCACTAAACACATGGTTAAACGTTAATAACGAGCCATTAATTATCTCTGGACCATGTAGTGCAGAAACTGAAGAACAATTATTAACTACAGCACATTTATTGGCGGCAACTGGTAAAGTATCAGTTTTAAGAGCCGGTATCTGGAAACCACGTACCCGCCCGGGAGAATTTGAAGGTATCGGTAGTATCGGTTTAGAGTGGTTAAAACGTGCTAAGGCAGAAACAGGTTTACCAACTGCTGTTGAGGTTGCTAATGCGAAACACGTTGAAGAGGCTTTGGCTGCAGGTGTTGATATCCTTTGGATTGGTGCTCGTTCTACGGTAAACCCGTTCACCGTTCAGGAGATTGCTGATGCTTTAAAAGGCCATGATGTTCCTGTATTAATTAAAAATCCTGTAAACCCTGATTTACAATTATGGATTGGTGCTATTGAGCGTATCAATGGTGCAGGAATTACTAAAATTGGTGCCATCCACCGTGGTTTTTCTTCATTCGAGAAAAGTTCTTTCCGTAACGAACCAATGTGGGAACTTGCTATTCAATTGAAAACTTTATGTCCAGAATTGCCTATCATTAACGACCCAAGTCACATTTGCGGTAATCGTGAGTTAATCCCTTACATTTCTCAAAAAGCTTTGGATTTAGATATGCAAGGTTTAATGATTGAATCTCATGTAGACCCATCAGTTGCATGGACAGATGCTAAACAACAAGTTACACCAGCGGCTTTAGCAGAATTGGTTGACCGTTTAACGGTTCGTGAACCAGAATCTACTAATGAAGCTTTCGTTGATAAATTGGCTGACCTACGTAAATCAATCGATAAAATTGACGATATTTTATTGCAGAAATTAGGTGAGCGCATGGCTATTGTTGAAAAAATCGGTGAGTTTAAACGCGATAACCAGGTAACAATATTACAGGTTAACCGTTGGGATGCCATAATTAAAAAAGGACATGCTTTTGCAAAAGCGTTAAAACTGGATTTAAACTTCACAGAGAAATTCTTAGAATTAATGCACGGTGAATCTATCCGTAAACAAACTGAGATTATGAATGCAGGCAAAGCTGAAAAAGGCATTGCAGCTGAACAACATAGCGAAGTTAAAGCTTAAAGAATAAAGCTGAAGATTAAATTGAAAAGCTAGATCTAAAGCATTACGTCATTGCGAGGTACGAAGCAACCTTAAAAGGTAGCTAGAATTCAAAATGACATTATAAATTACGATGGATTGTGAGATGTTAGCATCTGACAATCCATTTGAGAATAAAACCAGCATAAAATGTCAAAAAACGCCTTAGTTTCTTTTAAAGGAACCAAGAATATTAACACGGAAATCCAGCTAACAGGCTCGAAAAGCGAATGTAACAGGGCGCTGATTATTGGCGCTTTAAGCAACAAATTAGTTAAGGTAGAAAACCTGTCAAATGCTGCCGACACAGTAACCTTGAATGGGATTTTAAATCATTTGGAAGATGAATTGGAAGTAGAAATTCAAGAATCGAAAACCGTTGATGTTGGCCCTGCAGGAACAGCAATGCGTTTTCTTTCGGCTTATCTTTCGGCAAAAAACGGAAACTTCTTACTAACAGGAACGGAGCGTATGAAGCAACGCCCGATTGGTATTTTGGCTGAAGCGCTAAAAACAATTGGAGCAGATATTTCTTACGCGGAAGCTGATGGTTTCCCTCCATTAAACATTACAGGACCGCTCCATCAAAAAACTGCTGAAGTTAAAATTAAAGGCAACATAAGCAGTCAGTACATTTCAGCATTGCTGATGATTGCGCCTATCCTGCCTCAAGGCTTAACTTTGGAAATTGAAGGCGAACTGACTTCCAAACCATATGTAGATATGACTTTGGAAATGTTGGCAGAAGTTGGCATCGAACACAGTTGGAGTGGAAATTCAATTTCAATTAAACCACAGGCTTTTAAACCCGGAACATTAGTGGTAGAGCCAGATTGGAGCGCCGCATCTTACTGGTACAGTATAGCGGCTCTGGCCGAAAATGCCGAAATCAGTTTACCTGCACTAAAAGAGAAAAGTTTGCAGGGAGATAGCCAAATCCAAAAAATCATGAAGATTTTTGGTATAGCAACTGAAAAGACTGATAAGGGAATTTCAATCAGCAACTTAGGTTTATCACTGGAAACGAACCAGGTTTTAGATTTAAAAACATGCCCGGATTTAGCGCAAACTATTGTTGTAATTGCAGCCGCTTTAGGTAAAAACATGTCTTTTACCGGCTTGGAAACCTTAAAAATTAAAGAAACCGACCGCATTGTCGCATTACAAAATGAATTAGCTAAAATTGGTGTTACTTTAACAGAAGATAATTTCGTTTATACTTTAAACACCAATAAACTGTATTTTCCAAAGAAAATTACCATTGCCACTTACGAGGATCACCGGATGGCGATGGCCTTTGCACCGTTAGCATTATTAATTGATGAAGTGGAGATTGAAGAAATGCAGGTTGTAGAAAAATCCTATCCTTATTTTTGGGAAGATTTGAGAAAAGCGGGCTTTGAAGTTAAAGAGATATGAGGATTGAGACACGAGATGTGAGACTCAAATAACAATAAAAGAAATAAACCTGATTTAGATATACTTTTGGGGAAAATCTCGAATATAATATCTCAATCTAACACATAAAACATATATGGCAGGCAACTCATTCGGACAATTATTTCGCATAACTACCTTCGGCGAATCTCATGGCGTAGCAATTGGGGTAATTATTGATGGCTGTCCGGCGCAATTGGATATCGACATGGATTTCATTCAATCAGAATTGGATAAACGTAAACCAGGTCAATCGAAGATCACCACGCAACGAAAAGAAAGTGATACTGTTCAAATCTTATCAGGCGTTTTTGAGGGTAAAAGCACCGGAACACCCATTGCTTTGTTAATTCCTAACGAAGACCAACGTTCGAAAGATTACGGACACAATGTTGATGTTTACCGCCCAAGCCATGCCGATTATGTATACGATGCAAAATACGGTATCCGCGACCATAGAGGTGGCGGACGTTCATCAGCCCGTGAAACTGCTGCCCGTGTAGCAGCAGGTGCTATAGCCAAATTATTTTTAAAGCAACAGGGCATTGAGATTTTCGCACATGTAACCTCAGTTGGAACCATTGAAGCTCCGAATTTAGAAAGCAATGATTTATCAGCTTTGCTTGCTATCAGAGAAGAAAATATTGTACGTTGTGCCGATCCGGCAACAGCTCATGAAATGATAGAATTTATTGATTCTGTAAGGAGGGATGGTGATACCGTTGGTGGCAAAATTGGTTGCGTAGTTAAAGGTTGTCCGGCCGGTTTGGGCGAGCCTGTTTTTGATAAATTACATGCCGAATTAGGAAAAGCAATGTTAAGTATTAATGCAGTGCATGGTTTTGAATATGGCTCTGGTTTTGCAGGAAGTGAATTACGAGGTTCTCAGCACAACGACATTCCTCAACCAAAAGCCACCGACTCAAAAGTTTTTAAAACAACAACGAATTTTGCTGGTGGTATTTTAGGAGGTATTTCAAACGGAATGGACATTACATTTAAGGTAGCGTTTAAACCTGTAGCCACGATTATGCACAACCAGCAAACGATTAACGCAGCTGGCGAAGCCTCTGAAATTAAAGGCAAAGGCCGCCACGACCCTTGCGTTGTACCAAGAGCTGTTGTGATTGTTGAAGCGATGGCCGCATTGGTTTTAGCCGACCAGTTTCTCCGAAATAAAGTATGTGTGGTGTAACATTATCATTTCGAGGTAAGAAGCAATCTATTTTGTTAGAAATATTGCTTCGTGCCTCGCGATGACGACCTGTTCAAAACAAACAAGCAAATCATGAAAATCCTCCCTATCCTTTTCCTCTTCATCAGCCTAAATACTTTTGCTCAATCTTACGCTGAGAAAATTACCAAACACCGGGAAAGCTATAAGCAAGATTTTATTAAAGAACCGAACTCGCCACTAAAAGAAAACGACTTACAAAATCTTCATTTCTACGATGCAGACAGCACTTATAAAGTTGTGGCTGATGTTGAGATTCTGAAAAACGAAAAAGTTTTCAAAATGCCAACCTTTGATGGAACAAGCAAAGAATTTTATCGCTTTGCAAAAATTAATTTCAATTTAAATGGCCAGCCAGCCATTATGACGCTGTATAAAAGTATGGCACTAGCCAACAATCCGGCGTATAAGTATTTATTGTTTTTGCCTTTTACCGACGAAACAAATAACAAAGAAACATATGGCGGAGGCCGGTACATTGACTTAAGTTCAAAGGAAATTATCAACAATAAAATCGAAATCGATTTTAACAAAGCGTACAATCCATATTGCGCTTATAGCGATGGCTATCGTTGCCCAGTTCCACCAGCGGAAAATGACTTACAACTAGAAATTAAAGCAGGAGAAAAACTTTATTCCGGAGCGAAAAAACATAATCAATAATTTAGTTTTTATAAGACCTAAAAAATCTTATATTTAAGTAAAACAAATGTTACAAAGCCTTTGTTTTTAAACACTAAGTTAATCATTGATATGTATACCTGTTTAATTGTTGATGACAACGAAATAGAGCGTGATGCTATTGAATTGCATTTAAAAAAAATTCCATCCCTAAAAATTACTGCGGTTTGTAAAGATGGCGTCGACGCTGCAGCTATTTTAGCTAATAAAAGTGTCGACATCGTTTTCTCTGATATTGATATGCCCGAACTATCTGGAATGGCATTATTAAAATCTCTTAAAAAAAAGCCACTGTTTATTTTCATAACCTCGTACAGTCAATACGCTGCAGAGAGTTTTGATTTAGACGCACTTGATTTTGTGGTGAAACCTGCTACTTTTGAACGTTTATTAAGAGCAACAAATAAGGCAGTTGAATATCTGGAATTAAGAAAAAATGCGGGTCAATCAGTTGATGATTCTATAAAATCTTTTGATAGCTATGATGACTATTTCTTTTTTAGGGAAACCAAGGGCATAACAAAATTAAACTACAAAGACGTAATTTATTTTGAAAGCATGGGTGATTTTTCAAAAATCTATACTGCCAGCGAAAAACATATAATTTTAGTCGGCTTGAAAAATCTCGAAAAACAATTACCCGAGTATTTTTCGAGAGTACACAAGCAGTATATTATAAATTTAAACCATATTTCTACAGTAACAGCCCACGAAGTGCATTTAACAGAAAACAACATCGTTCCCATAAGCGCAATAAGCCGGCAAGAATTGTTGGATAGAATTATTGATAAAAAAACTTTATCAAGATTTAAGAGGTAAACAAATTAAGCCTTTCTAAGAAAAAGCTTAAACTTTGTTCCTTGATTTTTGCTCGATTCAACACAAATTTTACTCTCCATCAAACCCATAAAAGTTCTGCATAACAGCAACCCTAAACCAGTCCCCTTTTCTTTATTTGTTCCGGGTGTACTAACACCAGCACCTAAGTACGCTGATTTATTAAAATGATTAACCTGCTCTGCTCCCATTCCAACGCCGTTATCTTCAATAACTAGTTGCAGCTCTTGTTGTATTAGTATTGCATAAAGCTTAATTATACCTCTGTCAGGTGTAAATTTTATAGAATTGCTTATCAGATTTCTCAAAACAAGGCTCAGCATATTTGTATCAGCTTTGCAAACCACATCTTGGAATATATTATTTTCTATAACTATACATTTTAAATCGGCACCGCTTTTAAGCGAATTTATCACATCATCAGCCAACAAATAGGGATTAATAGTTTCCAGATAAGGGTTGAATCCCTGCATTTGGCTTGCTGCCCAATTTAACAGGTTTTCCATCATCGAAGAAGTGTAAGTTAGGCTATTTTTAAGTGATGATGCATAGCTATTAAGCTTAACCTGCTCAATATTACCTTCTTCAAGAAGTTGTATAAATGAAATTAAAGAGTTTACAGGCGTACGCATATCATGACTCACAACGCTAAAAATCCGGTCTTTAACCTTACTTAACTGTTCTAATTCGCGTTTCTGTTTATTTATTATTTTGTTAAGCCTTGTTGTTTTTCGCTGATTAAAATAAATAATACCCGCGGTTAATAAAACGAGGGCAAAAGCAACTGAAAGAAATATCTTAACTTTGCCATCAAATTCTATTTGTTGATTTTGTTCTGATATCTGCTTATTTCGTATTAAAGCTTCGTTTTTAGACAAAAGTTCGGATTTTTCGAAATTATTGTGCTGCGTTTTTTTTTCGTTCTCTAAATCTTTCTGTTCCTGAAGAAATTTTAAACGTTGCAACATTTTCTCTTTGTCGCTTAAATCCAACTGTTGCTGCCTTAAAATTAGTTTTTGGTGTTGCTGTTTAGCGAGTAAAACTTGTTGTTGCAAAACTGCATCAGTTACTTGCTGTTTCAACTGGTAATCTTTTTCCTTCACTCCGAAATCCAGCTGCATCTGCCTCCTGGTTATTTCCCTTTCCTTTTCAGCATCGAATATTTCTTCTTTTACAAGTACGTATTGTTTATAGAAAGCTAATGATTCATCATATTTTTTAAGTTTATCGTATGCCTCGCTTAATAACAAATTGGCATCTCGTTCTATATCGAGCAATCTATTTTGTTGTGCAATATTTAAAGTTTGGGTTAATAATTTTACGGCGTTTATATAATCTTTTTGATTATTATAGAAAGTACCGAGTGCTTTTAAACTTTCAGCATAATCTTTTTTTGAATTAGATTTTCTACTTACTTCTACCGAACCCATAAACGATTTAAAAGCCAAATCTTTTTGTCCCAACTTTTCATAAACAAAGCCAATATTAGCTTTGTTAGCACTAATTAAATCATCAGTATCATCATTACGCTCAGCTATTTTCAATGCTTTGTTAAAATTATCGAGTGCAGCATTTAATTTTTGCTCTGGAAGAATATCCATAGAAATCAACTCTTTTGGGGTGGCTGCAAAATACGCTGAGCCAATGCCCTGATACGCCACCGCCTGACCGCGTTCATCGCCATTTTTGATAAAAAAACTGAGTGCCATCCTGATATATTCCAAGGCTTTTTTATGTTGATGTAAATCCTGGTATATTTCAGAAACATTGATATAACAGTTCGAAAGCGCCTCATCATTATTGCTTTTCTGATAAACAGCAATGGCCTTCTGATTCATTTCCAAACCTTTTGCATAATCTGGAATATTTACATACAAAGCGCCCAAATTTGTATAAATATCGGCTGCCTTTTTTTGATTATTTACAGCGAGATATTCTTTGAGTGATTTTTTATAATTCTCTTCCGCTTTTTGATAATTAGCTGCGCCATGATAAAAATGTCCTAACCGCTCGTAAGTTAATGCATTTAGACTTTTAGAACCCAATTTATTAGCTAGTTGAAAACTTTTAGATGAATATTCTTCAACCTTATCGATGTTGTTTAAGCGAATGTATTGCTTTAAGATTTCCAAAAACAAAACAGCTTTTGTAGAATCCTGCTTAACATACTTTTGATTTAATTTTAATAAGCTATCCAACCTTTTTTGTTGTGCCTGAGCTTGCACAGATAGCTCTAAGCCAAAACAAATGGTAATAAAAAGGGTAAAATTTATTAGCCCTTTTAAATTGAAATAATCAAAGCGCAGAAAACTCATTAGCTTAAGTTACATCTGGTATAAAAAATGATTTAGTTTAATAAGAAAACCAGCGTGTAAAACACTAAAAACAATTGGAAGGAAGGAATCTAACTCGACGGGCCGATTTATTTCTTAAATAAGATGTAATATAATTTTTTTTATTTAATACCTGGCTATGTACACCTTTTTACGCAGTTGATAAAATGCAGAAACAAGCTTACAACAAAGTTTTCGACATTTAATTTTTGTTAAATATGTATGCTATCCTATTCGTAAATACCAGGATACTTTGTAGGATTTGAATCGTGCATCATCTGATAAATAGCTTCTACAACATCATCAACTGAAGGTTTACTAAAATAATCTCCATCAGAACCAAACGGCGGCCTGTGCGCTTTTGCCGAAAGGGTTTTTGGTTGTCCGTCCAAATGGAAGTAACCTTTCTGTTGTTCTAAAATCTGCTGTAATATATAAGCCGATGCACCTCCGGGTACATCTTCATCAACAATAAGCAGTTTATTTGTTTTCTTTAAAGAGGTTGCGCAAACATTATTCTTATCGAATGGTAAAAGTGTTTGCGGGTCGATAATTTCTACAGAAATACCAAGTAAAGTTAATTCTTCTGCGGCTTCCTGTACAATTCTCAATGTAGAACCATAAGATACAACCGTAATATCAGAACCTTCCTCCAAAACTTCTGCATGTCCCAGCGGAACTGTAAATTCACCTACATTATTCGGGAGCTTTTCTTTTAAACGATAACCATTTAAACATTCAATAACCACTGCAGGCTCATCAGCTCTGAAAAGTGTATTGTACATCCCTGCTGCTTGAGTCATATTTCGGGGTACACATAAATGCAAACCTCTTAAAGAACCAAGTATCATGCTTATTGGCGATCCGGAATGCCATATTCCTTCCAAACGATGCCCTCTGGTTCTTACAATTACTGGTGCTTTTTGAATCCCCTTTGTGCGGTACGAAAGTGATGCTAAATCATCGCTTAAAACATTCAGGGCGAAAATTAAATAATCTAAATATTGAATTTCTGCAATCGGTTTTAGACCACGCATAGCGAGGCCAATTCCCTGGCCCATAATAGTCATTTCCCGAATGCCTGTATCTGTAACCCTCAACTCTCCATATTTAGCCTGCAAACCTGCAAAACCTTGATTTACGTCGCCGATATTGCCTAAATCTTCTCCAAATGCAACTAACCTTTGGTCGCGGGCGAAATTTTCGTCGAAACATGCATTCAACACTTCTCGGCCGTCCACCATTTTTGATAGTTCATCGTAAATTGCATTTACAACCTCAATTTTATCCGGACTTTCGTTCCCGTTGGTATGTAGCTTGGAGTTATATCTATCGTAATTTACCTTATCCTGGCTTTTATACCAGTTTACTAATGCTTCACGTTCTGAAGATGGTTTTCCAGCAGATAATCTGATTGCTTTACGGGCAGCTACAAAAATTTCCCTTCTTTGCGCATCGGCAGTTGCCGCAAGTTGAGCCGATAACCTGGCAAGTTCGGGTTGATTTTGCGCCATAGCTGAAATAAAATCAATCACAAGTTTTTGTTCCGGTTTCATGCTATCCAGAAATTCATTCCAGGCTTCCTTTTGGGCATTACGAACGAAAACTTTAGCCGTTTTTTCGATTTCTACAATTTCTTCTTCTGAAACAATCGCAGATTCCAGCATCCACCCCCGCATTTTCGCAATGCAATCATGTTCAGTTTCCCAGGCTAATCTATCTTTTGATTTATATCTTTCGTGAGAACCTGAAGTGCTGTGGCCTTGAGGCTGTGTGAGTTCGGTAACATGTATCAAAACCGGAACATGCTCTTCGCGACAAACATTAATGGCCTTTTCATAAACTTCGCACAAAGCCGGATAATCCCATCCTTTAACTTTATAAATCTCGTATCCAGAATTTTTGTCATCCCGCTGGAAACCTTTTAAAACCTCAGAAATATCTTCCTTTGTAGTTTGATACTTTGCGGGAACAGAAATTCCGTAAGCATCATCCCAGATGGAAATTGCCATTGGAATTTGAAGTACGCCTGCTGCGTTGATGGCTTCAAAAAATACACCTTCAGATGTTGATGCATTGCCAATAGTTCCAAAGGCTACTTCATTGCCATTTACAGAAAAGTGTTTGAGATAATCCAATTCCCTATTCTCTCTAAACAATTTTGAGGCATATGCTAATCCAACCAAACGAGCCATTTGGCCTCCCGTTGGCGAAATATCTGAAGAAACGTTTTTAATTTTAGTCAAATCATTCCAGGTGCCATCTGCATTAATTGATTTGGTTGCAAAATGACAATTCATTTGTCTGCCACCCGAAAATGGGTCGGCATCCTGTGTTGGGTTTGCGTATAATTGGGCAAAAAACTCCTTAATTGTAGAGATACCCGCCGCAAAAGCAAAAGTTTGATCACGATAATAACCAGAACGCCAATCACCATTTTTAAATGCCTTAGCCATGGCAATTTGAGGAACCTCTTTTCCATCGCCAAAAATTCCAAATTTCGCCTTCCCCGTCAATACTTCTCTACGGCCTAAAACACTGGCCTGCCTGCTTTCGTAGGCTATTTTATAGTCGTTTATAACGATGGATTTAAAATCGTTAAAACTTAATTCAGAAGCATCAATAGAGTTGGTAATCAATTTTTCATTCTGCATCGTAATCAAATATTGGTTGTGGCAAATATATACAAAATTAAAAGTTTGCCTTTATCATCAACTGTAAAATTATATATCGACCAGCAAAATATATTTGGAATAGTTTTTGTTTTACCATATAAATATTAAATTTGTTTTAATAAATTTTAAATAAACTATTTCAACACATAGCATGAAAAAAATCTTAGTATTATTCGCCTTTGTAATGGGTTTTGGTTTAATGGCAAATGCTCAAACAGCAGCCAAACCAGCAGAATTTAAATTCGAAGCAGAAACTCACGATTTCGGTAAGATTACGGTTAACAAACCTGTAACCTACGATTTCAAGTACACCAATGTTGGCGAGGAGCCATTAATTATTACCAAAGCAGAAGCTAGTTGTGGCTGTACAGTTCCAAAATACACAACTGTTCCATTGAAAAAAGGTGAAACTGGTACAATCTCTGTAACTTTTAGCGCTGCCGGTGCTCCACAACCATTTACTAAAACTGTAACAGTAACTTCAAATGCAAAAACGCCTGTAAAAGTACTTTACATTAAAGGCGAAACAGTTGCTGCAGCTTCTAAGTAATTTTTTAAACGATAATATTTAAAAAGTCCCGATTTTCATCGGGACTTTTTTATTTTTGCACCATGCCAAAAATTTCACAAAAAGGTGTGCAGATGCCTGCATCGCCAATCAGAAAGTTAACACCATTTGCCGATAAAGCGAAGAAAGATGGTAAAAAGGTTTTTCACTTAAATATCGGCCAGCCGGATATTGAAACACCAGAAGGAATGTTAAATGCCATTAAAAACATCGATTTTAATGTTTGGGCTTACACACCATCAGAAGGTACATTAGCTTACCGCGAAAAGCTTACTGAATATTACAACAAATTAGGATACAACATTACCCCAGAAAATATTTTAGTAACCGTTGGTGGCTCTGAAGCCATTACTATTGCCATGCAAACTTGCGTTAATGAGGGCGACGAAATTATTATTCCTGAACCATTTTATGCAAACTATAATGGCTTTGCCTGCATGAGTAATGTTGTTGTAAAACCTATCTTATCGTATATAGAAAATGGTTTTGCCCTTCCTCCTATTGCCGAATTTGAAAAATTAATCACTGATAAAACAAAGGCAATTATCATCTGTAATCCAAATAATCCGACGGGTTATTTATATTCAAAAGAAGAATTAGAAGCCTTAAAAACACTTTGCGTTAAATACGATTTGTTTTTATTCTCTGATGAGGCCTACCGAGAATTCTGTTATGATGGACGTGAATTTATTTCCCCGATGCATTTAGAAGGCTTGGATGAGCATGTTGTAGTTATGGATACCGTATCTAAGCGTTATAGTGCATGCGGCGCTCGTTTGGGCTGTTTAATCACTAAAAACAAGGAAGTTATCGCTTCAGGATTAAAATTTGCACAAGCCAGATTAAGCCCCGGAATGGTTGAACAAATTGCCGGTGCAGCAGCTGTTGATACACCTGACAGTTATTTTGAAAAAGTTAACACAGAATATACTTTACGCCGCGACACTTTGGTTGGCAGATTAAATAACATTGAAGGTGTTTTCTGCCCTAATCCGGGTGGTGCGTTTTATGTAGTTGCGAAATTCCCGATTGATGACGCCGATAAATTTTGCCAGTGGATTTTAGAAGACTTTACCCATAACAACCAAACGGTTATGATGGCACCCGCAACAGGATTTTATTCTACGTCGGGTTCGGGTAAAAATGAAGTGCGTATGGCATATGTTCTAAATATTGATGATTTAAATAAAGCAATGGATTGTTTAGAGGTTGCTTTGAAAGAATATCCTGGAAGAGCATAGTAATGAACTACAAAATAAAAAAAGCCCACCTAAATTAATTTGCGTGGGCTTTTTTTGTGGATTCTTAGGGCATTGCAGAATTTGAGGCTTTCCTTCACCTATTTCCTTTTCATACCGATATTTCACAACTGCACTGATGATCCCATTGCAGAATTTTACACTTGTAGAAGGAAACTATGAAGTATTCGAGAATCAAGGCTAAAGCAAATTTCCATAAATGTTTATCAGATTTAGTACATTCAGGCTACATCTATTACAAACCATCAATCAATAAATTAGGTAGTCTGATTAAATTCACTCATTATCCGACAAAGATTTCAGAGAAAAATCAATCTATTCTCTGGGATGTTAGTTGTAATTGTATTATAGCAAAGTTAATTCTAAAAATAGTGAATACTGTTAATCATTAATAGCTTTCAATTGTATCAATTGAGTTAAATCTGAATTGTATTTCGATATAGTTTTAAAACTTTACCACGGAGATATATTGATAAGCAATTTCCAGAAATAGATACCAAATTTGATCTCAAATAGATCACGTAGCACTAAATGTTACAAAAAAAGGCATCCAATAAGCCCTTTAATTTAACATGCTTCCTGTAAATTTGTATTGTAATGCTTTTCTCCATGTGGATTTAATAGATATTTCAAATTAATACATTAAAGTTAACTTCGTTTTTGTAATCCAAATAACCAAATAATCATCATCAAATATCAAAATTCTGATTTGAATAATGTAATGGTTATGATATTAGGAAAACGAATAAAGAGACATTTAATGCTCATCTGGCACGGTTTAATTCGCTTAAAAGCATCAGCATTTGATTACAATCGATTATTATAAAAAGAGTGAGTAGTAATAATCTATGAAGGAACATTCTACATTCAATTTTCTTCTAGAAATTAGCAAATGTTTACGAAAGCCTCTAAAACAAAGAAGTTGATGCCGATAAGGAGAAGAATTTTAAAATTCATTTTACATTGTACTTCATCTATAACAAAGAGACTATTATCCTGATCACCTTCCCTCTCCAATTTTAAAAATCCGGAATAAAAATAAATAGTTTAGTAGGCTAATAATAATTATTACTATAAAAACTAAACCCTTTGTCGCTGTTGAAAAAACTAAAAGACCTGGGCATATTAGATTGGCAATAGCAAAGGTATCCGCAATAAGAAATACAAACTCATCATTAATGTTATAGAAGCCAAATAATGTGAAAGGGTAGAGTATCCACTTTTCTTAACAAAATGGCTAGACATTGTTTGATAAAATTGTTTGATTACATGTTTGATCATTTCGTCAGGCTACAAATAAAATGATGAATGTTTTTTTTCAGTTAAGTTCAATTTTATTAATAGGCTTTATATTATCATTAAATGGTGGATTTGTGATAGGCCAATAGATATATTGGATAAATTCATCTCAAAAAATAAAAATAATATTCTTTCTGATATAATAGTTTTTTAAAAATTCGGCAACTGGGAAAATTAGTTTTATAAAACAATTTAATGTCGATCATGCATGTTAAACATCAGTAGTTTCAAAATTTATACGTAGTCTATTTTACATTAAAAAAAGTCACTTCTCTCGTGATTTGACCATTGATGCCAATCCCCTCTAAGGTCACCTGGTACCTGCCTTTTTCATCAGCGGTATAAAAGTCTAATGCTGCCATGCCTTCTTTGTCTGTAGTGATGTCAGGTTTCCAAAATAAAGGATCACGAAGATCTCTGGCAACGTCTTCTTTCTTAAGCCAATAGTTAGGACTAGAAAAAGCTTTAGGAGAAGCAAAACCTTGAATCTTTTTCCGGATGATACCCGTAGTTTGCTCAGTAACTTTTGTGAAGCTTGGATTGTGATGATTGGACGTAAGGAAGATTATACCAAACCATACTCCCTGACCATACAAACTTTCGCCAAATTGGTTTGCCATGCCAGCTGCTGTAGCACCGCCTTTGATAATTTGTACACCAGTTAGCGATCTTGGATCAATAAAAGATAGATCCTCGATGTTCTGACCATTTAATAAAATAAACATTGAGCCTTCTTTTCCTTTGTATGTGCCGATAACTTTATTGTTAATTACCTTGACCCCAACAAACCTGCCTCTCAGGTGATCAGTCAAATTTATAATTCTATGGAGATCTTCACCTTCTATGGTGTAATCTGGTGGGGCGGCTGCGAAAGGATATACCGATCCAGGAATGACTGGTCGGCGTTTCGCCGCAATTTCAACTGTTTTTAACTCATTAACTTTCTCTTTTGAACGGATAGGGTTAGCCTGGTTTTGATCTAATCCTTCGCCTTTTACTAAGGTTGTCTTAATGAAGTCGGGTTGATTAGTAACCAAAGTAGTAACGCTACTCACTTCCTCATCCAATATAATCTGAACATTTTTTTCATTGCCAAGGTTGGTCACCCTGATTACCACCTCTGTACTGTCTAAAACTTTGAAGTTTTCAAATTTGAAGACGCCATTTTCATTGGCAACGGTATCAATCAGCATCATGTTTTTTGCAGCAAAAAGGCTTAGTTTTGCGCCAGCCATCGGCTTGCCGTCTGTTTTCAATACCTTTCCGCCGATGGATAAGCTTCGTTCTGCTGTAAATTGGGAAACGGTTTTGTTGTCTGTTAATATATCATCCCAGCAAAAGGAACCCAGCCTTTGCGTAATGAGATACATGTCGAGCGTAGCTTTTCCCGTTTCCGACTGAGGATCAATGCCTTGGTCATCATTTGGTTTATTAAGAATCAGGCTTGACCAGATTGACCGGCGACTGATGTTTTCCTCGAGAGCCTCATTTGCTTTGGCAACGGCAATGGAATAGCCACCTACAACCCCGGCACCAGTGTCATCAGATATGTTGAGCCTGATTTTAACCCGTTCACGGGTACCATATTCATTTCGATCGAGCAATAATTGGTTTGACGATTTCTTTTCTGGAACGAATAAAAACCGGTTCGCAAGCAAGTTACTCTCCAAAGAAAAAAGCGCAACCTCATTCAAACCTCTAGGCAATAAAGCTTTTGGGATTTTGAGTGCTGACGATCCTGAGACAATTGATACGGGTATAACACTGTATATATTCCCATTGGCTTGAAAAACCACCCGCACTTCACTTTGTCCTGTCGTCGGTTTGAATATTCTCACCGTTAAAGTATCCCCATTAATACTGTTTACAGCCAGTACATAGCCCTTATCAATGACTTTTGGTAGTTCAAAGCGCTTGGTTGTAGCACTCTTTTCTAAAACTGCCCTGTATTTTCCTTGCTGTTTTGGTGATAATGCAAACATGCCCATCCCGGATTTTCCGGTCGCGAATTCGGCAACTTTATCATTTTCTTCGTCTATCACACGGCCATTTGCAGCTATAGGATTACCCTGGGCATCCTGGCTTCTAACAACTACCTTCGACCTCAGACCGGCAACTAGTGCACCACTTTCAGGATAGAATTGAAGGGAAGCAACCTCACTGGAAGCAGTTGGCAAATTTGCATTTATTTTTATGCCAACATTTAAATTAAAAGTATAAATCTTCTGAGCATCATTTTCCATCAAACGGGTATAAACATTGAATGGATAGGTTCCTTTCTTAAACTTTTGAGCGCTTAAAACTAAATGTCCGTTTGCCATACCAGAATTTATTAGAAGCCGTAATTTTTGACCTTGGCCATCGCCATTTACGATTTCAATATGAACGAGCTTGCTTAAGGCAGATAACTGGTTGTTGTAGCCATTAACAAGATAAACTTTATACCAAACGGTATCGCCAACTGCGTAAATTGATTTATCAAAGTGAACATGAACTTTCTCTTTGGGATGTTCCTGAAGAAACTGCTCCAGTTTTAGACTTAATTTTTTTTGATTATTAGATTCAATACCATCTGCACATGTTGGTTGCTGACCAATAGCGCTTGAAAAATTAAATAGAAATATCAATGGTAGTAGGTAATAACATTTGATCATGGATAATTTGAGAGTAATCACAAATATTTTGAAATTTTGACCGAGCATAAAGTACAAATGATAAAACTTTAATTACAATTTTGACTGCAATGTAAAAAAATATTCATTAAGGATAGTGAAACAACTGCAAAGCTTGTATGCTTAAGAAAGGCATTAGTTTAATTTTCGCTCATAGGATTTTAACCTAAATTCACAGATTTTATGGCGCTGGCTGCTTACCTGGAAATTTCGGCTTCACGGAACAAGTGATTCCGTGGTGGATTGACCAGTCCAAGAAAAAACGCCTATCTATAACTTACTATTTATCAGTATATTGAAGAAATCATTTTCGACCGAAACGAACTATCTAGGTATCGGAATTAGTTGGTCACTTTTAGCGAAATCTCCACAGTCCTCAACATCACGGTAAAGGAAATCTCGAGCTTGAAACGTTTCATCTACAAATAAACAACAGAACAAGATAAGTCCTACTGTTTACGTTCTACCTTCAGGACTTTATCTTTTTAATCAGGTTGATGGCTCTATTCCATTTTGGATAAATTTCGATAGGTTCTGGATAGCCTTTAAATTGATGCTCCCAAGGAATCAGTACTTCTATATTGTTGGCTGGCTTAAGTTCGGGAATCCAGTGTCTTATAAAATCCTGGGCTTTGTATTTATTTGCCTGGTTGACTGGGTTGGTATACCAGATTTCAAAGGCCTGCATGTGCCAGTTCATCCAATTCGAGCTCACATCATAGTCGATGAGCCTGGATTCAAAGTAAGCCGCTCCCCAGGTCCAGTCAATTTTCAAATCATGGACAAAATAACTCGCACAGTTAACCCTGCCCCTGTTGCTCATAAAACCGGTTTGGTTTAACTGACGCATGTGAGCATCAATGAACGGTATTCCGGTGTTTCCTTCGCACCATCTTTTAAATTTTTCGATATCGTTTTCGAAAGCCTTGTTTTTGTTTTTGTAGCCTTTGGTTTTAAAGATAGCATCACCAAAGCGCATGGCTTTGAAGGTAAAGTAATCCCGCCAGACCAGTTCAAAAATAAGCCACCAGGTACTCTGGTTCTTTTTGATTTTATTTTCATAGGCTTTTACTTTTTCATCTATTTCCCTTGGCGATATGCAGCCCAAAGCTAGATAGGGAGAAAACTTGGAACTGTAGTCCATACCCTCGGACTGGTTCCTGCTCCAGCGGTAACCGGTCAGTTTTTCGGACTTGAAAGTGTAGTATTCAAGCCGTTCGAGTGCGGCATTTTCACCGCCTTTGATAAACGGTTTGGCGTCTTGGTATTGCTTGAGGGTGAAGCCGTAATTTTTGTAGGATGGGAATTTAGTAGCCTTAACTTTTTTAATCGGCCGTAGCTTTTTTGGGATGGCTAGCGTTTTCCTTGGCTCGGCTTCCCGACCTGCAGGAATGCGGTAAGCTTTACTGGTAAGGGGAATTTTACTGATGCCAAAGGGAATGTCGTCCTTATGGTAAAGCGTCTTCCCCCAGAAGAAATGTAAATCCGTTTCAGGGAGTTTCTGCTTTAATTCCTTAATGAGGTTTAACTCGTAGCTGGCATATTCTTCCTCTGCATAGATATCGGTAATCTGAAATTTGTGTACCAGTTCAGGAATGGTCACCAGTGCGGATTCCGGACCGATAACCAATTGCCCCCCAATTAGTTTCAGGTTTGCTTTAAGGTTGTTAACGGATTGTTCCAAAAACTTGAAGCGATTGACATCTGCTTTGCGGAAACCGAGATAATGGTTTTCGAAGTTTGATTTCTCCAGACAGTAACAACAGAGCACTTCATTGCATTCCTTTTGGGCAGTGAATAAGGCTTCATTGTCATGCAGCCGCAAATCGTTTTTAAACCAGATGAGTCCCCGTTTTTTCGTTTTCATATATTTCCGCTATATTCAACAAAGGCTTAGCCCCTGCTGTACGTACAGGCCAACATGCATTTGATCAGTCTGGCATTTAACCTAAACAATACAAGCATGGAAATGTTCCGAACCTTTTTTCCGGTAGTTGAACTCGCATCGTGAGGTTAAATCAAAGAATTTTAAGCGACAATCACAGTAGGCATTAAGCTCGTGGATTCTTATATTACTATATCAAATTATCAAGCAGTAATTCCCTGATTAATTGCAATAGATTTAAAAACACCGTATTTTTAAACGCAATTACCTAAAGAAAAATAATGCAGTCAATCGAGCTAGACAGTGATAGCCTAATTAGCATTCTCACTCAAAATGGTGAAGCAATTGCTATTTATTCAGGGGAAAAACCCGTGGTTAATTTCATGAGCCAGGCTATGATGGAGGCTTTTGGCATTTTAGCAGTCCCTACCGGAAAGCTTTTAACAGAGGTTTTACCGCCTTCTGCATATCCGACTTTTTATTCACATTTGAATAACATCTGGCGGGCGGCTAGATTACAGGAAAAACGGCATATCGTATTAGCCGAACTTAATGGGCATTCTTATCAGTTCACTTTTAAGCAATTATTGAACGATGTTGGAGAAGTGTATGCTATTGTGCATACTGCAAAATTGCTTGATGAGACAACTAAGCACAAATATTTAAAAAACTCAGATGAAGAACAAAGCGAACTCCTTCATCACATACTTGATTCCAACAAAAACAGTCAAGATATTTTCTCCGACTTAGAACAGCTAGCTTCTCAAAACGATGACCTGCGCCGCTCCAGCCAGGATATCATTTCACTTAATGATAAACTAAGTGAATCGGCCCAGCACTTTAGAATTTTAGTGGAGCAGGCCCCAGTCGCAATTTTAGTTTTTAAAGGTCCTCAGCTTATCATCGAGATGGCCAACCCACCTATCCTGGATATCTTGGGCCGAACTGCCGACATTATCGGAAAACCGATTCTGGAAAGCATGCCCGAGTTGCGGGGCGAACCTGCAGTTGAATTGATTTTTGAAGTTTTTCGTACAGGTAATGCTTCATATGGCAAAGAAGTACCGGTACGGATGCTAAGGGAAGGCATAACAGAAACACGGTATTTTAACTTCACATACCGGCCAATGATTGATAATGGCGAGATAGTCGGCGTAATGGATATCGCCGTTGAAGTCACCGAGCAGGTGCGGTCTCGTCAGGATTTGGAGCAGATCATCCAGGAAAAAACAATTCTTGAATCTTCGATCCGAGCGAGTGAACAGCACCTTCAGCGCATTCTTGATACTATGGCAGAGGGCGTAGGTATAGTAGATGAGAAAGGTGAACTTATTTATGCAAATCAAATGGCCGAGAAAATCTTAGGACTTTCAAGGGAGGAGATAAAAGGCAGAAATTATGGCGAGGCAAGCTGGCAGAACCTCAGGCTGGACGGCACACCTCTTCCTGATAAGGAACACCCGATGAGCGTAATGATGGTAAGCGGAGAGCCGCTTTATGATCAAGAAATTGCTGTGCAGCAGCCAAATGGTGAGCGCATATACATTTCGATAAATGCAGCTCCTGTCTTCGATTCCAATGGTACTTTGACGGGAGGCATCGGTACCTTTATGGACGTAACCAACAGACGAAAGCTGGCTATGCAAAAGGATGACTTCATTGGCGTTGCGAGCCACGAATTAAAAACACCTGTAACTTCTCTAAAAGCTGCACTTCAGCTGTTGACGCGTATGCACGACGCGGGCAAACATGATATAAGTCGAAAACTGATTAAGCAGGCCAATAAAAGTATGGAGAAGCTCACCGAGCTCACCCAAGCCTTACTTGATGTTTCCAGGATGAACCATGATAGCCTGCAAATCAACCGCAAAAAATTTGATTTGGTACAAATGGCAAAGGAATACGCCGCTAATCTTAACCACGGTGAAATAAATGAAATACATTTCAAAGGCCTCGAAGAACTCGATATCTCAGCGGATGAGCAGCAGATTGAGCAGGTTTTCGTCAACTTTTTAACTAATGCTATTAAATACGCACCTAATTCCAAAAAAATTGAAGTTGAAGTATCGATAGAGCATGGCCAGGCAAAACTTTCCGTAAAAGATTTTGGAAATGGTATTGATGCCGGAAGCCGCGAGAAAATTTTTGAACGATATTTCAGGGCAGAAAATAACGCTGCGAATGTTGGCGGATTAGGTTTGGGACTGTACATTTCATCAGAAATAATCAAAAAACATGATGGCAAAATCGGGCTGGATACTGAAATTGGAAAGGGAAGTACGTTTTGGTTCAGCGTACCAATTTCTTAAAAGTATTTTTCTCGCTTATGGCCACCATCTGTTAATTACTTACGACAAAAATTTAAATAAAAACGCTATTCCAGCCATTTAGAAAGCTAATAAAAGGTTTCTATGGCGTTAATTTTACGTAATGCCATGCTGTTCTTGTATGGGATCTTGTATGGGAAAAAAGAAAATCCGCGAGATTATTAAAATTTCGCGGATTCTTTTAAAGATTTGTGGAGCCGAAGGGAGTCGAACTTCCTGTATATCCTATTGTAAATCAGTATTTTAAAAAGATTTTCGAACAATAACATTCGAAAACTCACCTCTTGTTTTCTTTATAGCAAATCTTATTGTAAATATACAAAAAAATTACTGGTATTTGCAAATACACTTACATAATATATTGTTCGAATCAATAGAATTTTTTAAAAAAAGATCTCGTAAGTAAAAGTACCGATTTTTCTTCCCTCTCCTGTTGAATTACTAAGAATAGACCATGCTAACCTAGTAGGTAATAAGCTAGACCTTTTAAGAACTGATCAAATTTTATTATATTGGATTATTTAACGCACTTAGTTTCCTCTTTGATGAAAAACGAACTTTTCAAGTTCAGAGAAAGATTTGATTTTGCTCCGAACCAATACGAAATTGGAAGACCAATTTTCAGAAATGAATTTGCAGGCGATAATTTTTTTATCCTTAAAATTCTCACAATAACCGAAGACCATTATGATAATCTTTATTTTTTTCACCTGAATCACTTTACCAGGGAATACCCGTCCCATGAAAAATTTTTCTTTGACACTGTATTAGAAATAATAACATTACGGATAAAATATTATGAAATTCAGGATCCGTTTTCCAGTAAACACAAGATTAACAACAAAGCTTTGGAAGCGCTTAAAGCTTTTAGAACTAATCTTGCCAAACACGACAAATGGGGAATTAATAAACCGATAGACAAAATTCTACTCGAAAAGAATGAGGAGATCGAGAATCTCAAGATTAAAATAAAAGCTTTTGAAAGTCAAATTAAATTTTATCAACTACATGAGCCGAGTGAAAAAATACGTATAAGCAAAGGAAGCATGGCGAGTTTTATGGATTTACTCCGTCAGGTTCAACATCTTCAACAAGTCGATGGTTCACGATTACTTAGCTTTCAGGGATACAGTTCGTGGTATAAATTAGTATCAAAATATTTTGTACACGGCGAGCGGGAAATACCAATTGCAACTGCTCAAAATTATTTTTCACCAGAGACATCCTCCAAACATACACAAATCAATTCCAGGGACAAGATATTTAAAATTGTATCTAAAAAAAAATAGAGCGAAATGCCCAATTATGTCATTTGGGCATCCATACTAGACCTTTGAAGAGTAGATTCGTCCAACGATAATTAATTATAAATGGAGGTATCATGAATCTGGAAATAATAACAAAGGAAGACCTGAATGATTTCGGCAAAAACCTGATTGAGGAAATCAAGAAAATAATCCTGGCGGAAAAACCTGTCTTAAAAAAGCACTTAAAAGGGCATGAAGTGCGAAAGATGCTAGGAATTTCTCAGGGTACACTTCAAAATCTGCGACTGAACGGAACACTTCCATATACAAAACTTGGAAATATCTACTTTTATCTCTCTGAGACGATTGAAAAACTAATGTCAGACAACGGATACAATTCAGCAGCAAAATCTCAATACCAATCTAAAAGTGATGAGTCTGAAGAATAAACTCATCCTCTGTTTTTCATTGATGAATAAAGCATCCTTAGATAATCAACTGACCTATACGGAATTTGGAGTGTTGTCTGCTATTATTTTTTGCTGGGCAAAAAGAGACTTTCATAACCCCTTTCAAAGCAGCAGAAAGATTATTATGGCTACGAGTAAAATCGGGTCTGTAAGAACTTATCACAAATGCATAAAAAAACTCCATTTCATGGGCTACATTTGCTACTATCCTTCCTACAATCCCATAACTGGCAGCAAAATTTTTATCAATAAAATAACGTAGGCGCTTAATTGTTTAAGAACTTATTTTAAGATAATATTAGATTTATTAATGAAACATTCACTTCGTTACATACTGGTTAGACGGCAGCTAATGGAGCCCAATCTTGCAGAAATTATACCTGAATAAAATCATTGATTACTTCATGATAGAATTAGCGATGCAGCTCCTAATAAAATCGTTTCTCTAATAATAAACAAAATGGAGAAGATCCAATTTCACCAAAATATCGAGGCAAAATTACCTTTTTGTTTTCTTACTAGCATCGTTGTTCATTTTCTACAATTCCAGAATTAAAGCTTTAAGTTTGTTCATATGCAAAATTATTTACTAAAAACAACAGTCTAATCTCGTCTACACTTTAAAGTTTAGTCAAGTTTGGGTTCATGCTACCTCAATACTTTTCGGTTGATTTAAGCAAAATTACGGCGTAGGAATGTTATCATATTTGTGGCCATGAACTTTTCGACTATCATTTCTGCGGAAATCAGATTTTCAGGTAAATCCATATGATAATCTGGATTGGCTACATATTCTTGCGCATGCGGAAGCAGGTATTTTCTTAATAAACCAAAGTCTTCAGAAGTCCAGATGCCGTCTATAGGGTTAACAATGCCATCATTATCACTTCCCAGGCATTGAACATCCCATGCAGGAAGCAGGTTGATGTCAAGCAAGACGGCAATGTAATGTATCTGCCTCCAGACAAATAGTGCGGCATTTGTTAAGATCCGTTCCCTACCCAGCTTACTTTTGAAAACATCAATCTCATGGCTGCTGGCGATCCGACGTTCGTCTAATTGAATTCCGAACAAGCCCCTGCTTTTACCAACACGCACAATTTCGGCATCGGAGAAGTTGATGTCGGCACTCAAGAAAACATTGTACTGTTCCTCCCTTCCTGATACCGCACCGTGGCTGACGATAAGTGGAATGTTTGCTCCCTGATATTCGGCATCAAGGAGTTGAAAATATTCTTCACGGGCTTTTATGCTCATATGTTTGATATCTATTAGTATTCGCTTGCCGTTGCTGGTATCGAGCAGAGATTTGATCATCCTGCGCCCCAGAGAATTCAGCCCTGCGCCCAACATATGTCTTTGGTTGGCAATAAGCCGAACAGGAAAGTCCGTCAGGCTTGCCGCATGACCACAGAATCCGTTGTAGAAATGATGGGCAAAAGTGATAAAAAGTGGTGGATGTTCAAACCTTTTAACCTTTTCTACATTTGACAGCAAGGACGCTTCAACTTCATCACTGTCGAGTCCAATATCTGCAAAGTTATTGTAAAAGGCATGTGCACCTTCAAAGGAAAGGCCAATATAAATGGTAAACACGTTAGGGTCAGAAACGCTAAGCTGGTTGAAATTTTTCAATAGAACATATTTAATATTTTCACCGCCAATTTCTATGATCTGGCCGTCCATCGCTTTGAGAAAAGCATATTCTTTTAGTAAATCCTCGAAATATCCGTTTGCGGGATTCTGGATGGAATGAATCCGTTCCAGCCCGATACCGGTCACAAGGTTAACCCCAGCCGAAACCAAGTCGCCGGGAAGGGCTGTTTTTGGTGCAAATCCCTTTTCGAAGGGATATAAGGATGCATAAATGAGTCCGACACCACCTTTTTTCAATGCAAGCATATTTGCCTGGGAAAACTTTGTTATGCCAAAAAGCTTGTTGGTCAGCCGCAATACGAAAGGCCTATTGTCATAGTGATAAATACAATGAAAAAAATGCGGATCTGAGGCAGCGATTGCATTCGGAAAACTGCGCCCGTAAGGCTTCATGGTCGGATGACAGTGTAAATCTGCAATGGTTATGTTCATGGCTATCTATTTCAATTATTATTTGTACTTAAAAATTACAACGACAGCAACGTTAATCTTTATCAGCTACAAGATGGAATAGGCTGTATAAAAAACGTAAGCGGCGGTCATTTACCTAAAAAACACGAAGTAAATTCGGAAAATAGTAATGATTAGCATCGCAACCATTGCTACTGAAATGCTTCGTCAGTTCATGTCCTTACTAAAGGTAGCTGAATTCTGCCCCAGCGTAAATACTTAAAATTAAGTATTTTACATGGTTTTCATAGTTCGAGAATAGAGTGAACAAAAAGAAATGAAGGAGATAATTATCTGGACGAGATAATGAAAACCTGAAAGAAACCCATTTCAAGATCTGTGTTTGAATCGATTCAGTTTGGCCTCACATATATCTAAAATATTTTTTTGCCTCAAAAAGAAATGAATTAAATCAGAGCAGACATCTCGTAAGAAAATTGTCTTTTTTCGGCTAAAACCACTTTTCCTAATCCCGAATAATTGTTTTGTGCAAATAAAGATATAAGTTTTCCTTAAACGATAGCAATTGGCAAGGAAATGAAACAGATAATAGTGATGGACATCAGAATGAATAAAGTTGCCTTCAGGTATTTTGCCGGTTCCGCAATCTAAAGGATTTATATGGATAAGCTGGAAAGTTTTTCAACAGCCCTTTCGTACTGGATGATCGTGAAACTTATATGCTAGAGTGACACTGGGTATCAGATTGTTGTATCCAGTCCGGAAGATACTCCCTTCCCGGACCGGATCATAACAACCTGTTCGATAGTATTAGATTTGCTTTAGCTAATTGTTTTGAAGAAGTACTTCGTCTAGTTTTTTAGTAAGTTCTTCTCCGTGAAGGTTTTTGCCAATGATCTTACCCGAGGGATCCACTAAAAAATTCTGAGGAATCCCCGTTACGCCATAAAGTTTGGCCGCACTATTATCCCAAAAGGAAAGATCTGAAACCTGTGTCCAGATCAGACCATCCTGCTTAACGGCATCTAACCAGTTTTGTTTTTTACCGGGTTGATCTAACGAAACGCCAAGAATTGTAAAATTCTTGTTCTTATAAGTATTATAGGCGGCCACAAGATTCGGGTTTTCCTGCCTGCAGGGTAAACACCATGAAGCCCAAAAATCAATCAGCACAAATTTTCCCTTAAAGGCTGAAAGGCTAACCGGCTTGCCTTCAGTATCGTTTTGAACGAAATCAGGCGCTACTGCACCTAAGGAATTTGCGTGTGCTTTTTCAAAAATCAATGCAAATTGTTGGCCTTGTGCTGATTTTTTAAGCTCATTCGAAAGACTTATGAATAATGGTTCAAGGGTAAGTATTTCTCTTCCTGACCCTAATAGTTCTCCTAGGGCCAGCAAGCTAAAATAAGAATCTTTGTGGCCGGCCGCATAGGTTTCCTGAACTGTATTTTTCTCCTGCAGAATTTCCGTAGCCTTGGCCTGTAAACCAGCTACAAAATCCTGATCTTTTTTTGTGTTTTCATCTGCTGAATTAAAGGTGGCATTAAGGCCTCTTATCTTTTGATCAAATCCGTTAGTGAGTAAACTGTACTGCAGAAAATCATCATTAATTTTTGAACCGCTTATTAGTGCAGTCCTTACTGAATCTCTTGCGATAACTTTAATCAGCACATTTTCGATAAACATCGTTTTTAGATCAGGGGCCATTTGCAGCGCGTTAAGGCCTCTGCCGGTATGGTCAACAATTAGCTCGGCACGAACGGGACTTTTTACATTTCCGGAAAAATTCGCCTTTCCATTTATAATCTCAGCAGAGTCAATGATTCGTTTTCCGTCCTCAATAAAGCCCAGATATGCTTTTGTCTTTATTTTTATCGGGTCTATAGCCAGGCTTATTGAATAAGTAGTTTTCTGTGCCTTTGAAAACAATGGGAAAAGAGCTAGAAAAATTATTGTATATTTTTTCATGATTTATAATTAATTACTTTTTTGAAATTTTGTGTAAGTTGTATGGTCAAGTATTTCCATCAGTTTTTCATTGTCTATGATAAGCATCCCATGTCTGTCAGATGTGATGCCTTCAGCCAATTTATAAGAGTACTCAGGAAGATTGCCTTTTAGTTTTGTGGGCAGGAAGGCAAAGTGCACATTATCTTTTTGCTTGATCAGTTCATCACCCACTTCGGTTATGTGTGTTGAGACAACAAAAGCAGAATTTCTGTTTTCTGAAAACGCCTTCACTACCGCCAGGGTTGCATCATAAGCATCTTTTACATTAGTGCCCTTGAATAGTTCATCAAAGATCACCAGCATGTTATTGCCCTTTTGAACAAGCTCTGCAACTTTTTTAACACGCAAAACTTCTGCATAAAAGTGGCTTATCCCCTGGTCAAGATTATCCGAAATGTTAATTGATGAAAAAAGGCCGTCCTTTACAGAAAAATTGAATTCTTTCGCCGCAACCGGGAATCCCATATGGGCTAAATAAAAATTTACGCCGAACGCTTTCATCAATGTGGACTTACCGGCCATGTTAGCTCCGGTCAGAAAAACAACATTTTTTTTGGCATCCATGCTTAAAGTATTGACTGTTGCATTAGTCAATGCCGGGTGATAAAAATTGCTTACAGATACTATGGCGGGGCTTAATCTGTCAAAGGCTTCTGCATAGCCAAAACCTTTTTCCCTTGCAACCCGACTGACTGAAATCAGCACATCAAGTTCATAGACAATTTTAAAAATTGTCTTCACATGTTCCCTGGCTTCTCCGCGTAAAATAGAATCATATTCTGCTAGTTTTACCAGCGAAGCTTCTCTTGCCGAAAACCCATCTATTATCTTTTTTAATCCCGCTATATTGAACAAATCTTTAACAATGCCGACCCAGAAAGCATAAGGACCCGGGTTTTCAAAGTTTTCAAAGAATAAATAAATTTCCCCAAGAACTTTCAATGTTGACTTTATCCCGGCAACAATTTGTTGAAACCTTTCGTCCTGGAGTACTTCTGCCAAAAACTTCTTTTGCAGTAAATTCAAAGTCGATATAATTCGGTGACTCATTCCTTCTGTGTCCAGGTAATCTTCTGCAATCTCAAAATCCATATTTTGAGACGGGAACTTAAGGTTCCGTTGCTGAAAAAAACGCAGAAGTGTACTTCGTGTGTTTATCGGCTTAGGATCAGTCATAGGATCGTGAAACATCTTTTCAAGCAACTTTTCTCCACCTTTGGTCTCTGCCTTATTGAAAATGCTAAAAATTGAGTACTGTTTGAATTTACCCAACAGATTCAAGTCTGTAAGCGTCTGCTGATCGACACTGAAGCGTGGCCTATCAGTTACACCCGGACTCATTTGACCTTCTTCCTTTGGCCTGCATAACATATCCAGAATACCCTCGTTATCAACAATAAGCATACCGTGCCGGTCAGAAGTGATCCCGGATTCTAACTTATAAGTATACTTTGGCTTACCTAAATCCATCTTTGTTGGAAGGTATAGGAAATTGATATTTGAATGCTGTTCCATCAAGACCTTACCGGCCTCAATAATATGTGTAGAAACCACGAACATGCAGTTTGTCCGCCGGGCAAAGGCCCCCGTAATTTGAAGGGTGCCTTCATATGCGTCCTTAACGTTTGTACCCCTGAAGAGTTCATCAACAATTATAAAAAGGCTTTTAGAACGGCTTAGCTCAAGGGCCATCTTTTTTATTCGTAATACTTCAGCATAAAAATGACTAACCCCTGTTCCAAGACTATCTGAAAGGTTTATTGTGGTTAATAAACCATCCCTTACCGAAAATTGCATTGCAGCTGCTGGCACCGGAAAACCCATGTGAGCTAGATACACCGCCACTCCAAGGGCCTTCATAAAAGTGGATTTGCCTGCCATGTTGGCCCCTGTGAGAAATATCACATTATTTCCAGGACTTGATTGAAGGGAATTTGCTGAAGGATTTTTCAAGAGAGGATGATAGATGCCATCCAGGCGCAGCACATGAATAGCCGGATCGGATGCAAGTGCATAGCTGAAGCCTCTTTGAGCGCCAACCCGTGCAACCGTGAGGTAGACATCAAGCAAGTATACATGCCTGATAATTTCCCTGACTTCCTTTAGGTAACCAAACCGCAGCATCCCATCCAGTTCAGCAAGATGTTCATATGAAAGTTTTGACCCTGGTTTAAATGCAAAAATAACACGCAGTTCACCGTTCAATATTGAATGGATTTCTTCCAACTCTTTTTGGTATGGAATTTCCTCGGACTTCAGGCGTATAATTGTTAAAAATGCTTCAAGTGCGTGGAAAAGAAATATTGCTGATTCAATCCCCGAATAAATAACTTTATGGACCGGGTCCTGTGCCATTAGATTTGAAACCCTGGAGGTTATAGAATTATCCGGAACAGTAAATGCTGATCTCGAATCAGTATCACTCAAATAAAGTTCCAGATTATCTAACCAAATTGTTTGAAAGGGAAACGATATATCAGGGGAATTAAATGAACGGATTATGTTCATGCGGCGGTTTATCGCATGCTCATCTGATAAAGGCTGCAGAAACATTTGCTTCAGCGATTCCTTTGCACCGGCTGTCAGGGTTTTATCGAAAATAGAAAAAATCGATTCGCTGCTATATTTCCCAAAAATATTCAGGTCATCAAGCGTCTGTTGGTCAATTAAAAAGCTCATATCTACTTCCTTTTTCTTCTGATGAGCAGTATTGAACCAAGTGCCAGCAATAAACCCGGAATAACGCCTAAATAAATAAACTTGATCAAATCTATCTGTCCTTCACTTAATTTAATTGCATTATCTCTGGAAGGGACAAATGGAATTGTGATGGGAAAAGTTTCACCCGCAAACCATTTGAAAGCCTGGGCGGGAAATGTTGAGTTTGCGGCGGGTATCTCTCCTTGGGTAATTCTGCTATTGCTTAAAAAATCAGCATCAGCAGTAACAATTATTTTTTGCTGTTTGCCCCTGATAGTTCGGGTTAGGCAAAAAGCAGTGGAAAAGGAAGCGCGCTGATCTCCATTTTGCGGTTCGAAAGCTACATTGGCAGAATCTGCTGCTGCACTTCGGTTTATGTTCCAGCTTTTAGAGGGGTCAGTCCTGAGAAGTGGTGTGATTTTAAAACCAACATTTTTTTGGATTATCAGACCACTAACCCCAGGCATTAAAATAGGTAAATCACCACCTTCGAATCCCAGTAAGCGCCGGGCTTCAGGGGTAAAATAGGCAGTCACTTTATCCTGGGAAAAATTGGTCGTAGGCTGAACGATGGTGCCGGGTTTTAAATTTAGTCCCAGCATATTTAGGATTTTATTATTGAGATCCCTCTTAGAAGGCTCCGCTGCAAGAAAAAGATTACCCCCCCGGTCGAGATATGTATTAAGTTTCGCTAGCGTTTCTTTATTCGGGAGGGTGCGCCTGTCTGCGATAACAAGTGCGGTCAAATCTTCTGGGATATCTGAATGAGTCAAAGATGTACTATCAACATCAAAACCCATATTAACCAGCGAGTGTCTGTCAGGCTTTGAATTGGCAAACTGTCTATAGTGGGTGTCGCCAATTTTGTTGATGCTACGCTCATAACCATCATTAACGAATAGTAATTTTGGCACCTTTACCATAAAACGATTCAATGTGGTAGCTATCTCTGTTTCTGCGGGCCAATAATCCTGATCCTGAAATACGCGCAGGAAATTAGTCTTTCCTTTATATTTAACCTGCATTACAAGACGGTAATCCTCTCCTTTGAGATCTATTAATTTAGCCATTTCTTCCGGGCTTTTAAAACTGCTGAAATCTCCCTTAAAATATTTGACAAGCTTTTCAGCAATCTGAGCCATTGTTTTGCCCTTGTTCTCCCCGGTAAAAAAAGAAGGATCCGGTAGTCTGTTGTAATAATAAACCCATTTTAGCTTGATGTTGGGATTAAACCGGAGGTAAGGTTCCCATCTGTCCAGCTCACTAATTCGCAATGCGGGGGAGGCTTTGCCATATCCATCATAAAGATTAACATATTCTGTAATCTCAATAGGCTCATCACTCATTTTTTTAAGTAAATCACGGGTATACTGATGTAACGTATTCCGCTGATTCGCCGTGGCATCGTAGTAACCGATAAACTGTTGCCTTGAGGTAAGATAGGTCACTGTGAGACCACAGAACATAATCAGCAAATACCTCCCGGACTGGTAAAGCAATCCCTTTGCATCCCTTGCCATAGCAAGCTTACTTATAGTAAAAGCAATAAATACCCCGGATATCACTACGAAATACATTACATCCCTGGTGGTCAATAATCCGTTCAACATTTTTATAACCCTTCCAGGCATGGAAAGGCTATAGGTCACATCCCTTAAGAAATCATATTCCTGCCAGAAGGCACCGACATAAGATAAAAAGGCAAATACGATAAAAGTACTTACAGCTGCAACCACCTGATAATTGGTCAGGGCGGACATGAAAAGTCCGATTGCAGAATAAGCGCAAAGCAGTAAAAAGATGCCGAATAGCGCCCCGGCAATTTGGGTATAGGCAAAATGATCGATAGATATCGCCCCACCTATAACAATTACAAGCATTAGCAGAATAAGCACGAAATTATAGGTCATCATAGCGATGAATTTCCCCAGAACCAGCTGGGAAATCTTCAACGGGGAGGAATACAGGAGTTTAATGGTTCCGCTACTTGTCTCCCTGCTGATAAGGCTCATTGTTATCAATGGAATATAAAGGTAGAGTGTGTTCAGCAGGTTGCTAAATACACCCTGGCCGGTTTTGGTAAAAAGGCGATGGCTGATAAAAGCACCAAACATTTTATACCAGGACTGTGCCCGCTGAAGAGATTCAATAGCACCTGTAAATCCATAGGCTACTTGAAAAAAAAGCACGATCATCAGCAGCCAGGCTATGGGGGAAAAGAATAACAGGCTGAGTTCCAAGCGCGCTATCTGTAATGTTTTCTTCATTATTTAGTTCTTAAAATGATTTTTGTTAGACACATTTGACAGCTGTGCAAAGGTCTCGCTTAATGAATTTTTTTCAGTTTGAATTTCATTCAACCTCCAATTATTTTGTGCACTTGCTAAAACTATTCTTTCAGCCACTGCCCTATCTCCGTTGAAGTATAAACGCATCTTTTTTTCGGTGAGGAATTCAACCTTTACCAGACCTTCAATCTTGAGTAACTCTTCGCCCGAAGGGGGTTCCTCCATCGAGGCGATTATACTGTTTGGTGCGATATAGTTATCAAAGGCTTCAATGGTGTCATTGAAAACAATCCGCCCGCTTTCAATCATTTTAATTTCTTTACACAGGTACTGCACTTCTGAAAGTATGTGAGTGGAAAGAATAACAGCATGTTCCAAGGCAATCTCCTTTATCAGGGTTCTGACCTCCATGATTTGATTCGGGTCAAGTCCGTTGGTAGGCTCATCGAAAACGACGAGTTTAGGCCGGTGAACGATAGCTTGGGCTATCCCGACACGCTGCTTATAACCTCCGGAAAGGTTGCCGATCAACCGCTTTCCGATGTGACTCAGACCACAACGTTCCTTCACATTTTCCACAGCACTTTTCACATGACTGGTTTCGACTGATCGAATAACCGCGCAGTGCTTAAGATATTCATCCACTGTGAGGTCAGTATATAATGGGGGTTGCTGGGGAAGAAAGCCTATCTGTTGTTTAGCCTCCTCAGGACGCTCCCGAAGATTTATTCCTCCAATAAACACATCTCCTTTAGTTTGGGTCAATACCCCACACAGGATATTCATGGTTGTTGACTTACCGGCGCCGTTCGAACCAAGCAATCCTACAATGCCATTCTGGAAGATTTCCATCTCAATGTCGCGAATAGCCCAGCTCGAACTGTAACGGTGTGACAATCCTGTAATCCTTACGATAGGTTCCATATTTTTATCGGTATAATTATGTTTGATGTTTTTTCCTTTATTTTGGAAGGATAAACCCGAGATTATTTAAAATAGTGACTGCCAAGCTATATTTCTGCATCACTAAGGGATAACTTTTATACTTATCGGTAAATTCCGATGGGGTAAGTACAAGCATTACATCCAGATATCTGTCAATGTCAGATACCGGGGCGCCTGTGGCATAGTAAGAGGGATTTTCCGTTCCATCACTTAAGAACCCGTATAGTTCCTTTTGTTTATAGGGAATAGATACACCCGGACGGGTAATGGTGCCGGTTGCGGTCACATTGTAATATGCTTTGCTTACAGCAAAGAAGGCGTCACTTGTCGAGCCGTTCTCACTGATCTTAACCGCCAGTATAGTTTTAAGGATATCTTTTCGGTAAACTTTTATTTGAGCGGGGGTCATATCCTTGATTTTGGGAACGTAAGAAATCGCCAGTGTTTTTAATCCCAGATAGGCGCTTAAGGGAACCACAATTTTTTGGTTCATATAGTCTACCGAGTAGGTAAAGACCGAATCGGTAAGCAGGATTGAATAAGGTTTAAGTTTGCCGGGCAGATATGGGGCAATCTGATTCTTTACAAATTCAGTTCCCGTGAGAATATCTGCCTGTTGACGGATGTAGCGAACAGTTACCATCGAATCGATGCTGGTCAGGCGGTAACTCAACTTCACTGTTTCAAACGGAACTTTGGAAACGGTATCGCTGTAGAGCACAGGAATGCCACTTTCTTTATAAAAAAGATAAATTTGGTGATCTGCGGCACTACCGGGATTATCTTTTCTGATGAAAGGATCATTTTTATTCTCACTTGCCGGAGATTGGGCATTTTTTTTACAGCCAAAGAAAAATAGCGCTGCTGTTAATACAAGGTATATAAGATATGTTTTCATGTTTCCTGGTTTTTATAGAAGTTAAAATGCTCGGTTTGGTCTAACCGGATTTTGAATCAGTGCTCCCTGACTAAATACAATGGCCTCTTTGGGTATCGGAATCAGATAAGCAGGATCTCCGGGCAAGAGTGTTAATATAGCTTTTACGAAAACAGGCGAGCCATAGTCAATCTGAGAATAGGTATGAGTTATCGTAGGTCTATATGGATAGTCATTGTTTACTGCATAACGCTTCAAATCAAACCAGCGGTGCCCTTCAAAACAAAGTTCCCGGCGGCGTTCGTCCCTTACAAAATCAATAAGGGCTTTTCCTGTTAAATTGACTGCTACAAAGGATACAGCATCAAACCTGGCTTTTCGTAAGGTATTCAGGGCTGTGTTGGCATCCTGGGAATTGCCGAGCATGGCGGCTGCCTCCGCTTTATTCAGGTAAGCCTCTGCATTGCGTAAGAAGTTATTGTCAGAGTAAACTTCAGTTGGAACTACGCCGTTACTGCTCGACCTGTACATCTTGGTATACCTGAGCTTTCCAACATTATCGGTTTCAAAGAAAGCACCACGGCGAAGATCATTGATATCATAAACTTTCATCAGCGCCGGACTGGGGGTAAGTGACTTGGTTCTATTTTCTCCCATTAGGTAAATCATGGCATTCCCACCTTGAGTGAATATTGACTCGGGTGAAGATGCTGCAAAGAAACTCGTCCTGGGTTTATAGTCGGTAAGGCTAAAAAGTGTTGGTTTTCGCGCGATGACCTTATCCGCAGCAGCAGCTGCCAGATCCCAGGATTGCATATAGAGATAAATACGACTCTGCAATAAGTTTACAGCGTTTAAGTTAACGTGGTAAAGTGTACCGGAAGGGATTCCCTGGAAACAATTTTCCGCCGACTCCAAATCGGAAACCATCTGACGGTATACACTATCCACTGTGGAACGCGTAAAAAATTTATCTTCCACGAATTCAGTTGTCTTAAGGGGTACGCCTAAATCTTTTGTAGCGGTTTGGGGTTGATAGGCTGAAGCATAGGTGTTCACCAGATAGAAATAGTAATTGGCCCTAAGAAATAAAGCTTCCCCTTTTATACGCCTTAACTGTTGAATATCGTCTTGCAGCTTGTCTGCCTGGGCTATGACGATATTTGCGGCATTGATACTTTTATAGACCTTTGACCAGGTATCGTCAGTACGGGGTATATACTGCAAGTCAACAAAGGGATCGGCCTGCCAGGTATAAAATCCAAAAACATCGTCTATATTGCTTAAGTAATACGGAGCACTTATATATTCGGTGATATCGTCATCCATTACATTAAGCCACGGAAAGTAAGCAGCCTTGGTATCTTCCTTAAAAGATGTGTTTGGCGGGGTGGTATAATGTTTCATGTATACCTCTCCCTGCATGACCTCGTCAAGTTTTTGCCAGCTAGTCGCATATGCGAGATCCTGTGACTGTTCTTCCAGGAACTTTGAGCATCCTGCTAAAAGGATACATACGGCTAACAGGTAAATATTTTTAAAATTTTTCATAATGCAATAATTAAAATGAAACATCTAGGGTTATTGAAAAGGTGGAGCGGGGTGAAAGCTGAATGGTGTCATCAAATGAACTTTGTTCAGGATCCTGCCCCCTTAGCCTGCGGCTGGCAAATGTGTAAAGGTTGTTTCCTGACAACATTACCGAGGCTTGTTTTAAATGCAGTTTCCGGGTTATATCTTCGCTGAGCGTGTAACGTAAATTAGCTGTCTTTACTTTAACATAGTTACCACTCACTACCCTGGCATCTGAGTTATCGTACATCTCCCAAATGCTTCTGGCATATTCGTAGGTCTGACCGTTTGAGTAATGAGCAAGCAAGTTTTTGGAAAGTAAAACTCCGCGGGGTACCAGCGCCGGAATATTGGTTCTGGCCTCATCCCCGGGTACCCTCCAACGGTCTGTCATTATCGGGTCTACATTAGACTCAGGAAATGGTGATGAAGAGACGTTTTCTCCTATCTGATAATTTGGATATAATTTCTTCAACCTGATCTTACTGCCAAAACTATAAGCCAGGTTGAAACTGAATGAGAATTGTTTGTAGCTGAATACGTTGAGCAACCCACCCTCGACAATTGGAATCCGTCTTCCTGAGGCCACCATCACCTGGTCTACAATCTGGTCAATATTCTGTCCCTTGTATTTATCTGCTAATGAGGGATCATCATTATAAAATGTTGGGTATCCTGACTCAGGATCTAATCCTTTAAACCTGTAGGAATAAAATGTGTTAGCCGCTTTTCCATCAAGGACCTGATTACCTTCCAGGTAATTCATATAAACATTGGCATTCGTTTCGCCGATATTTTTGGAGCTCACACCCCTTGAGATAAGCCTGTTTATAATCTGGCCAAGCTGGGGATCTACTCTCCATGAGAATCCGCCGTTTTTGCTGCCTGGAGAAAAATTATTTATTGGAGTGAAACTGAACGAAACCTCCACCCCCTTGTTCTTAATTGTGCCGGAGTTCACAACATACGAGTTAAGCCCGTTAATATCTGATACTGTTTTGTTTAAAAAAGCGTTTGAGGTTGTTTTGTCAAAGTAGTTAAATGTACCTTGCAGCTTATTGCTGAAAAAACTAAAATCAAGGCCGATATTGACCTGCCTGTTTTTCTCCCATTTGAGGTTAGGATTTGGATAAAAACCAATGTTAGAAAAATATTCACCTGTAATAGGATCAGCAGCCCCCTGTTTGATGATCAGTTCGGGTGATTGATTATCCAGCATATTTCCCTGATAGCCATATGATGCCTTTAAGGCCAGCAGATTTACTGTTTTGCTATTCTTAAAAAAATCTTTATCAATATCCCATCTGCCGGAAATGGAATAGGTTGGCAGAAATTTTTCTTTGCTACGTGATCCGAATTTATTGGATGCATCGGTCCGGGTATTAAAATTAACTATGTATTTATCATTAATGGTATAACTTCCTGAAAAATATGCTGAAGCAAGATTGGTAACAGTGTTCTTAATAATATCATTATTATTCAACAGTGCCCATTGTGCATAAAAGGGATATTTTAGGGGATCGATTGATGCAAATGTCTGTCCCCTGTCGGCAAGGTAACCACGTCTGGTAAGTGAATAACCGTTATATTTATTTGAAGAAATTTCTGTCCCAAATAGAATATTCAGATTGTCCCTTGAATCTTTGCCGATAGGACGGTCGTAACTTATCTGTGCCCGGGTAAGATATCCTTCGTTTCTAATTTTATTGGTCTTCATCTCCCCCCCCAATGGCATATAGGTTCTAGCTGGATTTGGGTTTACTCCAAACTCACTATTCCTTAAATTCGCAGAATAAAATGTATTGGCATCATAGACAGTCTGGTCGTTGCTATTATTGCTGCTATAGTTGACCAGGATCACAGCGCTTAGGCTGGAGCTGAGTTTTAAGTTTAAGTTGGAAGTAAGATTGATACCCGAATTATCGATAAGGTTCCTTGAATTCCGGACTTCGTTGCTGATGTTGAAATTATAGTAATCGATTTCTGAGGCGCCATATTCTCTAGCAAAGGCAGTGCTGTAACGTTTATAATAGGCCGGGGTTCCATTCTCATTGTAAGCCGGAATTGCACGACTGGTATTGTAAGCGTATGAAAGTGCATTCAGTGAACTTGCTACAAAGTCATTTTTCTGTAGATTAGCCCTTAAATTAACGTCCCAGCTAATGTGCGGATTGATGGTGGTGGAGATTTTAACCATAGAGGTATACTGGTCTGCTTTATCCCCTTTTAATGTTCCGCGCTGAGTTGCTAAGCCAATAGATGCGAAATAGTTCATTTTCGCAGTACCTCCGGACACACTCAGGTTATTTTGTGTGGAGGTAGCATCATTAAGAAGCACGTCAAACCAATCTGTATTCACCGTCTCCAACCGGTGTACCTGGTTCTGAAACTCATCATAGGTAAATTTTCCTGAATAGAGGTTGCTCAATGCACCTTCATAACCGATCAAATTAATGTTCGGAGAATACTCAAGTCCTGCAGAGATTAAATCCCGGGAGAAATCTATCCGTTCTCTGGAGGTCATTAGATTGATGTTGTGATCAGTGTATCTGGGTCTTCTGGTTAGACTGGTAGATTGGTTAAAGTTGATGACTGGGTCACCAGCTTTACCTTTTTTGGTCGTAATCACGATTACACCATTTGCTGCCCTGACTCCATAAAGGGCAGTCGCAGAAGCATCTTTTAAGACATCAATCTGTTCTATGTCAAATGGTTTTAAACCTGAAATAGCATTTCCTAATCTGTTTACAAAATCAAGGTCATTTATTGAAGCAGGGTCTACACCGACCGGATCATTCACGACAACGCCGTCCACAACCCATAATGGGTCGCGGTTACCCAGTATTGTTGAAGTTCCACGGATACGTATTTTCGGAGAAACGCCTATATCACCGGAATTGTTCATCACAAAAAGGCCAGGGATACGGCCTTCCAAAGCCTGGTCAATTGAAAACATTCCGGGATTGACAATATCCGAAGCCTTAACACTTGTAATCGCACTGGTTAGTTTACGCTTCTCGATCTTTTGGTATCCGTTAGTGATGACCACTTCATCCAGTTCAACCTGAAGTTGGATAAGCCTAATGCTTTTTAAGTTCTTAGAAGCCTGGATTTCAATGCTTTTGTAGCCTGTGAAAGAGATGACAAGAATGTCTTTTTCGGTGACATTGCGAATTAAAAATACGCCGTCTGCACCGGTGAGAGCTCCCCTGTTCTGACCTTTTATCACCACAGATGCTCCAGGTAGCGGTTTTCCGTTTTCATCTGTGACACGTCCTGATTTATCTATCTGAGGTTGTGCGGTGAGGGGTTGAAGTTCAACCGGGTGATTACCTTCTTTTATAATAACGGTTTTCTCATCGATGAGATAAGTTAGGTTTTTCCCGCGGATCAGTCTTTGCATGACCACATCGAGCGAGGCATTCTTGAAGTTGACATCTATCTTCTGGCTTGTATTAAACTTAGTTGTAAAGACAACTACGTCATATCCGGTCTGGTCACTGATGGCCCTGAATATTTTTTCTACAGATACATTTTTACCGATCAGTGTCAGGTCCTGCCCGAAAGTTGAGGCGCTCACCTGGGTAAGGGCCATGACCAAAAGGATCACTATCAGTTTCATAATTAAAAATAATTTACGGGCATAGCCTGACCGGCTACACCAAATTTTGGTATAAAATTTATACATTTACATGTCTGATTTAAGGTAACCCGCGGCCTGGCCGTATGTCAAGTTACCGTTCATAAAATAATTGTTCGTACAGTTGTTGAAACCAGATAAAGGGATCCCCGACCGAGAATCGGGGTTCCTTTAGTTTCTTGCCAGACTATACTCAAGGAATTTCTCTTTTTTTCTTCATGGTTGGTTTGATTAGTTTAGTGTTGTTTGATTTTTGCATTAGTCCATTTCAGGATGTGTGCGCAGGTTGGTTATTCCTGTTTTTTTCTACTAACAGTAATGGTATTTCCATATACTGAAAATTTAACTTTACCTGTTTTTTCTATCATAATCAGCAATTTTGACAGATTATCATATCGGTTAAGTTTCGCATATATAAGTTCATCCTTTAGTGAAGAATCTTCATAATTTACCCTTGTATTATACCATCTCGACAGACTAAGCATTACACGCTCAAACCTTTCGTTACTGAACATAAAGTACCCGTTTTTCCAAGCCACGGCGTCAGAAGTCTCTACTTCCCGGATGTTTATCGAGGAGCCATTATAAACTGCCTGTTCGCTGGGCTTTAGAATCGCCCCGGGAACAGTCGGATTTTTACGACTGTTCAAATACACCGCGACGCTTCCTTCAATGAGTGTTGTTGTGGTTTCAGCCATATCAGCATAAGCGTTGAGATTAAAGTGAGTACCTAGTACCTGAACTTCCTGATGATCGGTTTTTACAATGAAAGGGTGTTTTTTATCTTTTGCCACTTCGAAGTAGGCCTCGCCTTTCAAGTGAATGGTGCGGTAGGCAGAACCGGCAAAAGACGCAGGATAAGTGATGGAAGATGCTGCGTTGAGATAAACTAATGTCTGATCCGGTAGCCGTAGCTGATAGGTCTGTCCATTTGCGGTGCTCAGGGTATTCTGCATGTTAATTCTCTGGTCGTACTCAGTGGGACTATAGATGATTTGGCCTTTCGCATTTTTCGCAATTTCGACAGCCCCTTGTCTGGCAAGTATCCCTTGAGGCGCGCCGGAAAGCACAATCTGTTTTCCATTATTTAATGTCAGGGTTGCTCCAGATGTTCCCGGATGAATAGTTGCCGCTGAGTTTTCAACAAGCATAGCGCTGTTATCTGCACCGAATCTGAAAAAGATTATAGCACCGACCAATACTGCTGCTGCCGCAATACTCGATACAGCAGACCACCAGATCCGGACTTTATTTTTAACAGAAGGATTTCGTGAAAGGATAGCCTGAAAAATCTCGGCGGCCCGTAGGGGTTCAATATCAACAAGGTCTGCAGTTTCTATATCGTAATAGCTTTGCTCAACAATCTGATCAATCATCGGAGTTAGATCATCATTCTTTATACTCGACATCCAAGTCTCAAACTGTTTGGTATCTGCGAGACCATTTATGTACTGCCTGTAAAGAAATTCCAGTTCTTTCTTATCCATTTCGATATTGAATTTGGCCAATAGTTTTTAATAAGAGTTGGCGTCCTTTTAGAGAAGACGCACGAGGTTAGATTTCGGAGTAAGGGAAATAAAAATATTTTTAAAATATTTTAAGTATCAGCAAAACAACTGCGATATCACTGTTTCGGAGCATATAGGCACGTAAAAACCGTAGGGCATGTTGCATATGGGTTTTAACCGTTAAGGGTGAAAGATCAAGTTTTTCAGCAGCTTCCTGGTATTTTAGTCCTTTAATGTGGCAGAGTTCATAAATCAGGCGCTGCTGCGGAGGGAGTTGATCGATTGCAGACTGTAAAAGTTTTTTGGTGTCGTTCAATAAAATTGACTCCTCAGTTTCATTGTGCTTTCCTGTCCATTTTACTGAGAGCAGAGAATCTGTTCGCATTGCTACCTGTTTCCTTCTCAGAACATCCAGGCACTTGTTCTTAGAGATGGTGACCAGGTAAGCTTCTATATTTTTAATTTCCAGAAGCCGTTCTCCCGACAACCAGACTTTTAAAAAACTTTCCTGCATAACTTCTTCAGCTAACTCTCTTGATTTAAGTAAGCGATAGATAAATGTGTAGATTTTTGGATGATAACGGTTATAAATTACAGAAAATGCCTGTTCTTCTCTCACCGAAATTCGTGAAAGTAAATCCTGCTCTTCAATATTTACAGATTTATCAGTTGCGGACATTACTAATTGTGTTAAAAATTGAAATCTTTCCGATTAAAACAAAACGGTCATCTCATATCATTAGAATTATTCTACAAACCCAGACCAGAATGGTCTTTTCTATGACCAAAACTTTCAGTCTTTTCATCTTTATGAATACAGCTCCATCGATAAGGTTCTATTTCATAAATTCGCATATATTAAAACTCACTTTCCGAGTATTATAGAATTTTGTAAGCAAAATGCACTTTAACTCTATCCAACTTTTGTGGATTCCAAATAAAATCGATTATTTCTTTACCATTTTCATTCATTAGATAAAATATAAGCAAAAATACTGAATGGTATATTATAAATTGTTGTTATTTTTTCATTTTATTGTAACCCTTATGTTTAGACTACTGATAATGAGCACAATGACATACACAATAATTCATCGGAAGGAAATTTAGGGCTTCATTGAATTTAAGACTCGTTAATAGTTAATTAGCCTATTTGCAAACAGTTAATCTAATGCTTAAACATCCTGATAATCATCCGGGACCGCGAGCTTTAACCTTGTTTTCATGACGGCCATTATTGATTTTTTATCAATAATTTATCATCCGGATCAAGTTCAACTGAACTAATTTCTGCCTGATAAATATTATCCAGTTTGAACTTAGATAGCTTTTCTGTTAGGTTAAATTTTCTTTTTATTATTCCTCCATCTTTCATGTGGAAAGCGACATGAAGCGGAAAACTAAATACATCTCCCAGTTGAGTGATGACCAATTGTCCATCAGAAATGGACTTTGTGAGTGTTGGAACTGATGTGCTAACTATCCAGGGTTTGATAACCCTGGTTAAATCCCTGCCTGAGGCAGTTGACAAACACTGGATGAAACGCTGTATGGACATCGGTGAGGTGGAATCCATAAAATCTTTCATCCCATTGTAAAATTCTTTTTCACCGAGCGCTTCTCTTAACATATAAAATACCCATACACCCTTATAGTAGGAAACGCCGTCATTGGAATTATCCAGCGCCAGCGATGATTTCCCGTCATAACCATTCCTAAAATATATCGACTTGTAATTTAGCATCAATCTCTTTGCTGTGGTATCACTGTAGGTCTTTTCAAGCAGGTATATTTCCGCGAACGATGCCCAGCCCTCCCGAAGAAAATTTGTGGCAGGTCCAACCGGCCGCGTCCAGGCATGAGCAACCTCATGACCAAAAGGAGCTGAGGGATTTCCGGGTTTGTTACTGATAAAAAAAACCCCTTCCCTGCCCGCGACAATCATATCATTGCTTCGGTTGAGCCAAATCGGAAAATCTTTCGAACGATTCTGCGCGATAGCAAGATAGTTTCCAGAAGGCCTGCCAAATTTGTCGGAAAGCATATCATAGGTTTTCGAAAAAGCTATAGACAGCGTATCAAAGGTTGGTTTGAAATCTTCTCCTGTGAAAAGATTTAGGCTATAATTATCTTTTTCCATATGTTTCAGGCTCCATTCCGAGTCATAATAAAATGAAAGTGCAGAGGTGGGGTATGCGGATTTTCCGTGGATTTTTCTTTCTTGCCCAATGACTTGTTCGGTTTGCGGCAAACCGGTAGTCAAACGATATTTAGACGGAATGGCAGCTCTGATGAGGAAATCAGCGAGATCGTTACTGCTGGAAAAATTAAAGAAAGGATGCCAGTAAAACTGATCTCGTACGTGCCCGAACTGGTTATCAAAGTATCCTGAGTTGGCATTATTTTTATCATGGTCAATTTTGAGCTTATAACTGACCGAAAGGACATGTTTTCCTAAAGGGCATTTCACAAGAGCCATCCCCCCATCAAAGAAGTATTCCGCTTTCCTGCCATCCAAATTTAGCTCATCGAAGATGGCATTGTGGTTAAGTGCAAAGGCAAATCCATGTTTTTCTAATACTTGAATATTCATGGTATCCTTAACAGTTATGGTAGCATCTTCAGGATTGATTTGCAGGAACATCCTATGCGATTCCAAACGATTCAGCCTGTCGATCGGGATTTTATGAACCATTTTCCAGCCTGATATTGCCGGCTTAAAGACGTATACGCCGGAATATACATTGCAATAATCAGTTTCATCGCCGGAATTGCCGAGCAGGAAGGTACCTGTCAGCAGCACTAATGCACTATCTTTTGAAAAGGAAAGTATCTCACTAATTCCTGCTGATCTTTGGTAATTCCCCTTCTGGATGGCCAGCAACAGGGATTGTTGTTCTGGTAGCGGGAAATTTTCCCTTATGTCCTCTGGTGTTCCTTTAATTAGCAAGTAATTACATTTTTCCACCGTTTTTGCTAAATCGAGTTGTGAATGCTGGGCTAAGCACGAGATTGAAAGAAAAACATGAATGATTAAAGAAAAATAGCGTTTCATATGCTTGTGTTATATTAATTGGCTGGTTATTCTAGGTAAAACAGAGTTACTCTCCGGCGGTCGCATCTGCATAAAATCTGAGGCCTAATCGAGCTCTTAAGTCTAAATGCTGTTCAAGTTGTAAAATCTGAAAGGTTATAGTCCTGTTTGTTATGGGTTATTTTTCAGCTTTTTTGTTAGCAAAAATTAATGGTTTGAAGAACACGATGAATCAGAGAAATTTCTTTTTGGAGTTCTAAATGTCTATTGGTTCAGTCAAAGATACTAAATCCTGATAAAAATATCCTAATCGGTATTTTTTTTTATAACTACCTTCCTCCTTCTCCGATGAATCAATAGTCGGTATGAAAAATCCCTGATAAAGTCGAGTGGTATCATACTAACCGGTAATAGCTAAGGCTTGTAAATTCGGTATGGTTAAAAATTATATCAGGAAATTAGAAAATTAATTATTTGAAAAATTCAATAAATGTAACATTTATGCCAGAGTTGCGACCTACTGTCCAAATAATATTCAATTGAAAAAAAGCACCCCAGATCAAAGTTTCGAAGAACAAATTAAAGAACATGAACGCATGGTCTATAAAATCTGCCGAATGTATGCCAACACCGAGGATGACCGCAAGGATCTTTTTCAGGAGATTATCATACAACTATGGCGTGCTTACCCAAAGTTTAGAGGAGAGGCACGATTTAGCACCTGGCTCTACAGAATTGGACTTAACGTGGCAATCACTCAATTTCGCAAGAATAAGAATAAAATTCTATCAACTGATATCGATGCTTCGAATTTAGAATTGTCTGAGGAAGTGTATAGCCTGCAGGAAGAAGAAAATTTCAAGCTCATGTATCTCGCTATTGAACAGTTAAATGATATTGAAAAAGCGGTTGTGATGCTTTATCTCGAGGATAAGTCTTATAATGAAATGGAAGATATATTAGGGATAAGCAATGCTGCACTTCGGGTAAAAATGAACCGCATCAAAGAAAAATTACGCCAAATTACTAAATCAAAAATATAATGGAACTTGACAAGTTAAAACACAACTGGATAAAATCCGGAGAAAAACTTAGCACACCTTCTTATGATCTTCAGAAGCTCACAAGTCTGAAAGGTAGTGGAATACTTAAAACGTTGAAAGATAAATATAAAAAGCAAGTTATACTGTTATGCCTCGCCTCATGTTTTTTAGTATGCGCAATGATAAAAAGGCCAGTCTTGCGGGAAACCCCTTTCATTTGGTTTATTGTTCCAGTAATGATACTATTTGCTTTAATGTACTATAGGAATTATATTCTAGTGTCAAAAATTGAACAAACAAGTGCAGAATCCCTGCAAAAAAGTATCCGGGAAAATATAAATCTACTAAACAAAAACGCGGAACAGCAGCTGTCTTTTACCAGAATTTTGTTGGTATGCTACCTATTAGTCCTGGAATTCGGTATGTATTTTCAGCAAATAACAGCTTTTATTTTCTGGAAGGAAACTCCAATATTTTTCAGAATCGCAACCTATCTGTTTATTTTAGTTGTTCAGCCATATCTCACACGATATTTTTTTAACCTGAACTTTGGACGTTACATTAAGCGCCTGCAGGAGCTACTCGACCAGACATTCTAAAAAGCCCGCAAACTAATACACGATTTTTTGAAATCTTTTAACGACAAAAAACTGACCTTTTCCATGTAAAATTTGTCTCTATTCTTTCAGCGCATTAATTCCGTTAATTGCATCACTAATCTGGCCTGTGGCTGAAAAATCTAAACTGGCTGTTTTACTTTTAAATGTTCTACAGAAAATGCATGGCGGGTTGATACCAAAGGACAGTACTTAGGTTAAAAGCGACATGCACTTATTTTCGTAGCCTCAAAGACCCAGGCGAGTTGTGGTGCTTTCAGCGGATGGTCCCCCAAACGATCTGCTAACTTTACAGCCAATGAATTTACAATCCCTGGGAGCATGAGCGGTGCCTGGTTTTGAACAAAATAAAATACGGGAAGACCAAACATAAACCCATTCGCTGCAGCGGCCGCAGAATCTATCTCTGCTAGGTTATGGACCGGAGTTACCTTAGCTTCCTTAAAACCACTTGTTTTTAGCTGTTCAAGCACTATATTTTCATCACTTAAAGTAAACGGGCCGGGATTTGAGGCCAGAGGATGTTTAGAAAAATGCATGCTTAGGTTTTCACTGGCAGTCGACCAAAGGCTATTGTCCTCAATCGATGCCCAGGTACTGAAGAACAGCTTACCGCCTTTTTTTAGAACCCTGAATATTTCGGCCAGGGCCTTTCGCCAATCAGGAGCAAGCATAAGACCAAACTGACAGACGACAAGGTCAAAATGACTGTCCTCGTACGGAATGGCCTGCATATCGATCACCGCCCAGCTCACTTTGGAGCCATTTATTTTTGTCTTCGCAATTTCCAGCATATCAGGACTGAGATCACTTGCCACAAAAGTTGATGACCCGGGCACCCTTTGTGAAAGATGATTTGTCAATCTACCTGACCCGCAAGCGAGTTCCAAAATGTTCTGCGTGCCGGTTACCGCTACCCGCCGGGCAAGGTCGACTGCAAATGGTTCGAAAACAAAGGGTCCTAAAATATCTTCGTAAGATTTGGCGACGTTATCTATAAAGTTCAAAGGTTGGTATTCCATGAGTTGAGTGAATTATTTTAATTGATAACAGCTTATACATTCGCGACCATAGTCCCGACAAAGGTAAAGTATATACCGAAAGGTATATAAAATTAAGGACAAAATTGCCCTAATCTGACAGTTCACTAAGATGGGCAATTAGCGATAAACTAAATAATCAGCTGGATAGGAAAATAACGTTATGAGTGATGGCTGGGATATTCAATTTACAGTGTATCGGTGACGCTTCAAATCTAAGCTGGATAAATTTATTACCTTCAAGAGACACTATAAATACCGATTGGTATATAAAATCGTTAATTTTGCATTGTTTAAATTGTAATCCCCCGTCAGCAAAGTTTTTAAACCAAATTTTAGGAGCTGGTTAATTTCCTGAGGAATACGGATTAAAAAAGATTAGACTGTTCATAAAACCTGATTCCTGTTGTATGGAATTGTTGATAAATTTTAACCATTAAGTTCTGAAATTCCAAAATTGAATGTTCAAAAAATATGATATTATTGTAGTAGGTGCAGGTCACGCCGGCTGCGAAGCTGCTGCCGCTGCTGCGAATTTAGGATCATCTGTTCTGCTTGTCACCATGAATATGGCTACAATTGCACAAATGAGCTGCAACCCTGCGATGGGCGGCGTTGCAAAAGGGCAAATCGTTCGGGAAATAGATGCACTGGGCGGATATTCAGGAATCATTACAGACAAGACCTCCATTCAGTTCAGGATGCTCAACCGTTCCAAAGGACCTGCAATGTGGAGTCCGCGGGTTCAGAGTGACCGCAATCGTTTTGCCCAGGAGTGGCGTATCGCATTGGAGAAAATACCAAATTTGGACTTTTGGCAGGATACTGTGGCTTCCTTGCTAATTCAGGGCGGAAGGATCAAAGGTGTCCGAACCTTGCTGGGGGCAGAAATCTCAGCTGATGCCGTTATCTTAACTAACGGAACCTTTATGAACGGCATTATTCATATCGGGGAGAAAAGGTTTGGAGGAGGGCGAGCCGGGGAAAGGGCTACCACGGGTATTACGGAACAATTAGTCGATATCGGCTTCGATTCAGGCCGGATGAAAACAGGCACGCCTCCCCGTGTCGATGGCAGATCCCTTGATTACACTCTTATGGAAGAACAATGGGGCGATGAGGAAAAAGGACGGTTCTCTTTTACCGAGGTCGCCCGGATAAAGGAGCAGCGTTGTTGCTGGATAACGCATACCAATACCAAAGTGCACGAAACCTTAAAGGAAGGATTCGCACAATCGCCTATGTTTACTGGCCGGATCAAGGGTCTGGGACCGAGATACTGCCCCTCTATAGAGGACAAAATAGACCGTTTTGCAGAACGGGAGCGCCACCAAATCTTCGTAGAACCTGAGGGCCTGAATACTGTAGAAATCTATGTTAATGGTTTCTCAAGCTCGCTGCCCGAAGAGATACAGTACAGGGCGCTGACGCAAATTCCGGGCTTCGAGCAAGTTAGAATGTTTCGCCCAGGCTATGCCATCGAATATGATTATTTTCCACCCACCCAACTAAGCCTGACGCTGGAAACCAAACTGGTGTCTAACCTTTATTTCGCGGGGCAGATCAATGGAACCACCGGCTACGAAGAGGCGGCCGCTCAGGGGCTGGTTGCCGGAATCAACGCCCATCAAAAATTAAAAGATCAGCATGAACTGATCATGAAAAGGTCGGAGTCCTATATTGGCGTATTAATTGATGACTTAGTCACAAAGGGAACTGATGAGCCTTACCGCATGTTTACCTCAAGAGCAGAACACCGCCTTTTGTTGCGCCAGGACAATGCCGATATCCGGCTTAGCCCGGTTGGTCATGCCCTGGGTTTGATCAGTGAGGAGCGGTTAGCAAAAGTTAGCCGGAAAGTAAAACATTCAGATGAAATTGTAAACTATGCCTGTAGTAACGCCATGAGTGGGGAAGTTTTAAATGTACTACTGGAACAGCGGGGAACTTCGGGAGTTTCGCAAAGCACTAAATTATTCAACCTTATCACCAGGCCCCAGATTGGTATTGAGGATTTAAAGTCTGTAAATCCTAATTTCAATGCATTCTTAGGTGCTTTCGATAAGGAAACTATTGAACAGGCAGAAATTAAGATTAAATACGAAAGTTATTTTGAGAAGGAGATGGAGATTGTAAAAAAAATGAAAAAAATGGAGGATAAGGAAATCGATTTTGATTTCAATTATCAGCAGGTGCGCTCACTCTCCAAGGAAGCCAGAGAGAAATTAGGAAAAGTAAGACCGCGGACACTCGGCCAGGCTTCCCGTATTTCCGGTGTTTCTCCTTCAGATATTTCTATTTTGATGGTTCAAATCGCGGGTAAACTTTAAACGGTTCAATAGCTATCGATGAGGTATAGATTCGGCTGTTATCGACACAATTACTTTTAATAAATTCCAGATTAATTTATTCATATGAAGCACCTTTTTAAATATCTATTATTTCTATTAGTCCTTTTCACCACACATACATTTTCTCAAACGGTGATAAATAATAATCTTGTCATCGGGCATGTGGATAGTATTTATTCCAAGGTTCTATCCGAACAGCGCACGATTTATATCAGTTTGCCGGAGAGTGCAACCGATCCGAAATATGCTAAAATGACATATCCGGTGCTCTATATATTTGACGGAGATAATCATTTTTCTGCTGTCTCTTCAATGCTAAAGCAGCTGGCTTTAGAAAATGGAAATGTAATTTTGCCGGAGATGATTGTCGTTGGCGTTAACAATACCGATCGTTCAAGGGACTTTACCCCTTACAAATCCTCGTTTTGGTTATATGGCACGCCCTCGCCCCTGTTAAATACCGGAGGCGGGGAAAAGTTTGTTAATTTTTTACAAAATGAGCTCATACCCTATATCAATAAGACCTATCCGGCGGCGCCGTATAGAACATTGATTGGTCATTCTTTAACCGGATTGGGCGTATCAAACATATTAATAAATCACACCGACTTATTTAAATCCTATATTATTATAGATCCCAGTATGTGGTATGATAACCAGCATTTTTTAAATAACATAAAGGAGACACTGCAACAAAAAAACTTCAACGGCACGAGCTTATACCTCGGCATTGCCAACAGCATGCCGCCCAATATGGACACTACTGCTATACGCAGAGACACCGCTAGTGCAACTTTGCATATTCGTTCAATCCTTGAGTTTAAAGATATGCTCCAGGCACACCCGGACAATGGATTACGTTTTGCTTACGGTTACTATAACAATGATTCCCATATGAGCGTCCCGTTGATAACGGAATATGAAGGATTAAGATTTATTTTTAATTACTACGCCTTTCCGAACGGCTATGAAGACTTTTTTTTTAATCCCAAAGCGCAATTAGATGTTGGCTTCTTAAAAACGCATTTCGATATTATCTCGAAAAATATGGGATATGCCGTATCACCACCTGAAGAGCTGATAGATAATTATGCTGATGCCATGTTAGATTATGGCATGCCAAAAAAGGCCTTTGATTTATATAAATTAGCCTTGAGTGATTATCCGGGGAGCGCAAAAGCGAATGAAAAGATGGGTGATTATTACAACTCTATAGACGACAAAAAAAAGGCAATCGAATACTACCGAAAAGCAATTAAAATTTTTAATGACGAAAGTATTAAAGTCAAAATCAAAAATTTAGAAAAAACTAAATAACATATTAATTTTCGAATCGAAAATAAACTAAAAAGATCATTATTAGCGGTGGCTGACCATTGCCCTAAATTGCTTTAAGATGCAATAATGAATGTCGCCATAGGGATTCTGTAAATAAAGCTATCTCTAGAACCGGTGTTGGCAAAAAAGCAGTAAACTTTGAACTACCGGGGAGGACCGATCTTACTAAAAGAGGCCATGAAAAATCATGACCTCAGGTACTTCTATGTTATTGCCATCCCCCACCGAGGGATCTGTATAGATCAACTTTGGCATCAAGCACTGCTTTTTGAAGGGTTGCCATATCCAACTCCGCCTGCAGGGCATTGCTTTGCGCGCTTATCACTTCCAGGTAGTCCGCCATTCCATTACTAAACAGTTGACGGGCATTCGAGGTAGCTAGATGAAGTGTTTTGACACGCTCTTCAGAAAGCATTCTTTGTTGCTGAAGTTTCACGATGCCCATTAAATTATCTGAAACCTCGCCCACGGCTGTCAGAACGGATTGCCTGAAACGAAGAACCGCTTGATCCCGCCTTAGCTTTTCAACTTCCCATGCGGTTCTTAGTTTTTTCTGCTGAAATACCGGCTGTAACAGGCTTCCGGCAACTCCTCCGAAAAGTGAAGCCGGCATGTTAAACCAGTTGCTGGCCCTGAGAGCATCCAGACCGGCCTGTGCAGTAATGGTTAAGGATGGGTACATGTAGGCTTTGGCATAACCTACCCTTGCGTTTTCTTCTTCGATATTAAGTTGGGCTGCCCTAACGTCCGGCCTGTGAGCGAGCAGGTCTGCGGGAATTCCGGGATTTATATTACCGGCAAAGGATATCGCTCTCAGAGTACCGGCCCTAGTTATGTGCTGAGGCAAAACTCCTGTCAGAATACTTATAGCATTTTCCTGAACTGTAATCGCCTGTTCAAATTTTGGTATTAGTTCTTGAGCGGACAGCTTTTGAGCTGCCGCCTGTTCGACGGCGAGTGAAGTTACCTCCCCGGCATTAAACTGGAGCTTAATGATGGTCAAAGTACTATCATTCAGTTCGACATTTCTTTTGGCGATAGCCAGTTGCGTATCCAGCATCAGCAAGTTGTAGTACCCTTTGGCTACCTCAGAGACTATTTGGGTCTGGATAGCTTTTTTAGCTTCGCTAGTCTTTAGGAAATCCGCTAAAGCAGCAGCTTTTTGACTCTTGATCTTTCCCCAAATATCCGCTTCCCAAGACATATAAGCTGAAGCGTTATAGTCCTCGATATGTTTGGATGGGTAGTTGAAAGCCTTTAGGCTTAGCCCGTTTAAACTGTTGTCCGAAAAACGGGATGTATTCGCAGAAATGCCGATTCCAATGCTGGGGATGTTTCCTAACTTCACATGCCTGAAGCTGAGATCAGCAGCCTGGATGTCTTTTAAGGCAATTTGCAAATCGTTGTTATGGCTAACCGCACTTGCTATGATGGATTTTAGCACGGGATCACTGAAAAACTCATCCCAGGTGACGGCTCCGATATTTGTCGTATCAGCAGCATGATTAGTGTAATTCGCAGGTAGTCCCAGGTCTGGTTTAGTCATATCTCTGGATACCTTACAGGCCGTTATGAACTGAAGGAGAATTAGCATCCCTAAAACGGGTTTATAAGTATGTTGATTTTTCATGATTAGCTTAAATTTATATCTTCCAATTCGCCCGGCAGATCCATATAAGTTTGAACTGCCGGTTTTTTTATTACCCGCTCATGAAGTCCCTGGAAAATCACAAACAGTACCGGAATCAGCAGTACGCCAAGCACTACGCCCCCGATCATACCACCTACGGCTGCAAAACTGATGGAATGATTGCCTTGAGCCGAAGGGCCGGTGGCAATGCTCATTGGAAACAGCCCGAAAATAAACGCCATGGAGGTCATGATAATCGGACGTAGACGAAGTCGTGAAGCTTCCAGTGCGGAATCAATCAGGCTTTTACCGGCATGCCTTCTTTGAATGGCAAATTCTACAATCAGGATGGCATTTTTAGCCAACAGCCCCACCAGCATCACCAGAGCTACCTGCACGTAAATATTATTATCAATCCCTTTTAGACCTATCATGGCAAAGACGCCGAAAACACCGGTTGGAATGGAAAGGATAACAGCCAAGGGAAGGATGTAACTTTCATATTGTGCGGATAAAAGGAAATAAACAAATATCAAACACAAGCAAAATACGAGGACAGACTGCCCTCCGGAGCTGATTTCTTCCCTTGTTTGTCCCGAGAACTCATAAGTGAAGTTTGCCGGTAATTTTTGGGCGGCAACATCTTTTACAGCCTGGATTACATCACCTGTCGTGTGTCCGGGCCTGGGAATAACATTGAGTTCAATGGAGTTAAATAAGTTATACCTGGAAGCGGTTTCAGAGCCAAAGACCCTTTTAAGAGTGACCAATGATTTCAAAGGCACCATATCTCCGTTTTTATTGGTCACAAAAGCCTCGTTCAAGGCTCCGATATTAGACTTATCTTTTGCGTCCGCCTGTAAAATAACTTTATAATACTTACCAAAACGGTTAAAGTCATTCGCCTGGGAGGTACCGAAAAAAGAAGACATAGTGCCAAGAATTTCTTTAACGTTTACCCCTAATTGCGCCGCCTTATCATCATCTATGGCCAGTTGGTATTGCGGGTAATCAGCCCTGAATTGAGTGAATGCCATGGCAACAGCCGGGTTTTTGTTTAGCGCGCTTAGATACTCCGTCGCAAGATTTGAGAAGTTATTTAAAGGTCCTCCTGATCTGTCCTGCAGCACTACGTTTACCGCTTCCACGTTGCTGAAGCCGGGAACCGTTGGAAAACTGAACGCAAAAAAGGACCCACCTTTTACAGCGCTAAGTGTAGCCTGAACAAGGCCAATGACTTCATTGACTTCCCTAATCTTACCCCTATCTTCCGGTTTTTTGAGTTGAAGGAAAGTTGTTGATGCTGAAGGGCTCGTTGATGAGGTCAGCAGGCTGTACCCTGAAATGTTTACCGTAAATTCCGCGGCATCTAAAGCCATCAGTTTTTTGGTTGCCTCGGCCATGATCTCGTTGGTGCGTTTAAGCGAGGTTCCCGGAGGCATAGAACTGGCAATCGCAATAAAGCTCTGGTCTTCGGTAGGAATGAAACCGCTTGGCGTTGTTCGGATCAGGTAACCGGTTGAAAGAATAATGAACAATAATCCTGTCATGGCTATCCATTTTTTCGCCATTAAAAATTTCAGAATGCCAACATAGCGAACGTTCATTTGATTAAACTTTGCATTAAATCCTGCAAAAAATTTCTCTTTGAAACTTGCCTTTTTTGCATCTTCTTCGGTAGCCATATGTGGATTCTTCAGAAATAGAGCTGCTAATGCTGGGCTTAATGTCAGCGCGTTGATGGAAGATATGACAATGGCTATGGCCATGGTAAAGGCAAACTGTCGGTAAAACAATCCTGTTGAACCCTCCATAAAACCCACCGGCAAAAATACGGCTGCCATGACAAGCGTAATTGAAATAATAGCGCCGGTGATTTCATGCATGGCTTCCACGGTGGCCTCTGCGGCCGGAATGCGCCGGTGCTCCATTTTGGAGTGGACCGCTTCTACCACGACAATTGCATCATCAACAACAATACCAATGGCCAACACCAAGGCAAACAAGGTGAGCAGATTGATGGTAAAACCAAATAAGTACATAAAAAAGAATGTTCCGATAATGGCTACAGGAACGGCTATAGCCGGTATGAGCGTTGAACGAAAATCCTGGAGAAAAAGATAGACGACCAGGAAAACGAGTATGAAAGCTTCTATTAAAGTGTGCAGCACCTGTGAAACAGATGCGTCGAGTGCTTTTTTAGTGGCATAAAAGGTATTATACCTGATCCCTTTTGGAAAATTTTTTGAGGCTTTATCCATCAGCTTGTTGATGGCAATCTGAATGTCATTTGAATTCGAACCAGCTAATTGTACCACCAGTATACCTACCCCAACGTGATCGTTAAAACGCTGGTTGGTAAAGTAATTATAGGAACCGAACTCGACCCGGGCTACATCTTTCAGTCTCAAAATGGACCCATCAGCATTTGCTTTGATGGGTATATTGCCATACTCTTCGGGCTTATTCAGCTTACCTTTGTATTTGATCACATACTCAAAGGATTCATCGCTCCGGTCGCCGAATCTTCCCGGCGCAGCTTCCAGACTTTTATCCTGGATAGCGGCGGTGATGTCCGCCGGAGAAAGGTGATAGGTTTCCATCTGTGCCGGTTTGAGCCATACGCGCATGGAGTAATCACGACCGCCGCCGAATATTTGCGCGGCACCTACGCCGGGAATCCGTTTAATGTCCGGTATCAGATTGATAGACGCATAATTATTCAGGAAAGTTTCATCGTATTTTTCCTCACCCTCGTTATAAATGCTCGTTACCATGATCAGGCTGTTCTGCTGTTTTGCTGTCACGATGCCTTGTTGAACCACTTCGGCCGGTAACTGACTGGTGGCCTGGCTTACCCGGTTTTGTACATTAACTGCCGCCTGGTCCGGGTTCGTACCGAGCTTGAAAAACACAGTCACAGCCAGTGTTCCATCATTACTGGCGGTTGAGCTGATGTAAGTTATCCCTTCTACACCGTTAATCGCCTCCTCTAAAGGCGGAGCTACAGAACGAAGTATCGTTTCGGCATTTGCACCGGGATAACGGGCCGTTACCAGAACGGTAGGCGGGGCGATATCCGGGAACTGTTGCAGAGGCAGCTTGGAAAGACCCAATATACCAAGTATGACCAGCAAGATGGAAATAACCGTTGCCAGCACGGGCTTTTGAATAAAATTTTTTAACATGATTGTTGATTTTAAGAAATTAATTTTTAGCGGTCAGCGGTTTTGTTCCCCCAACCGGTTGCGGGCTGACTACCTGCCCGTCCTGAATGGACATGATACCATCGGTCACCAAACGATCACCCGGTTTCAAACCGGATCCTACCAGATAATTGTTACCGCTTAATCCAACCACTGTGATAGGCACTTTTTTTATCTTATTACTGTCGGCAACTGTATAGACAAAGATTCTGTCTTGCAATTCCATCGTTGCCGACTGGGGGACAGAAACGGTATTTTTATGTAGCAGACCCAATCTGATCCGGCCGGTATTTCCGGATCTTAATAAACCCTCGGTGTTGGCGAATACAGCCCTTAAAGTTATTGCACCAGTATTTTTGTCAAACTGACCATCTATTATATCTACCTTTCCTTTTAAGGGGTAAAGCCGGCCATCGCTTAAAAGCAGGGAAACAGGAGGTAGTTGTCTGATTTTTTCATCAAGAGAATTGCCGGGATATTGGGCCTTGAAAGCCTCAAAGTCGTTTTCAGCAAGTGAGAAATAAACATGAACATTATGTACGTCCGAAAGATCTGTCAATGCCTGTGGATCTGAAGGTCCCACTAAACTTCCTTTCTTTCGTAATAAGCGCCCGATATAACCGCTCACAGGAGCTTTGATTAACGTATAATTCAGGTTGATCTGCGCGGCATTGATAGCTGCCGTGGCCTGTTCAATATTTGCTTTTGCGACCTCAGCTGAAGATGTTGCCGTTTTTAAACGATACTCAGCTACGACTTTGTTTTGAACAAGGGGTGTTAGTTTCTGAACTTCCAACTGCGCATTGGCATAGGCTCCCCGGGCGGCATGAAGACTACCCAGCGCGCTGTTTAATGCCGCTCTGAAAGGCTGTTCGTTAATTTTAAAAAGCGGTGTTCCGGCACGGACATAGGCGCCTTCCTCCACAAACACCCGTTCCAGCGCCCCGCTCACCTGAGGCCGGATCTCAATTTCATCTGTGCCTTTGATGGAAGCGGGATATTGCTGATAAGTCGTTGCCGTATCAGCCTTCATTGTCAGTACAGGTATAGCAGACGGGGATGTCTGGGAATTTTCGGGTTTGGAAGCGCATCCGCATAATAGGAGTGCGGCAAGCAAGAAAGTAAGATTCTTCATGTTCTTTATTGTTTTTAATTGGGAATTATTCTTTAATTAATTTAATGATGTGCTCTTTTTTAACGGTGTTATATGATGTACAAAAAAATTACCCGGAAATGGATTGATTAATAGCGTGGATAGATTGTAGCAGGATTTCCTTGTTGACCATTTCTGAGTTGCCTTTATTAACCATATTAATGGAAATAAGACCGTGTACGACAGACCAATAGGTATAATACTTCGCGGCGACTTCTGACTCGGAAGGGGTTTTTGAGTTGTATAGCAGTCTGATGACAGCTTTGAAGATTTGATCGGGATATTCGCTTTCGGTTAATTTCTTATCTGCCCGGCAAGTAACGTTAATGCCGAACATTAATTGGTATAGCGCCTTTTCCCCGAAAGCAAATTTCCAGTAAGCTAACCACATTTGTTCCACAGACTGTGCAGCATCGGTCATATTGTTGCCCGCATCTTCTAAACGCTTTGCGAGAAGTAAAAATCCGGACCTTGCCAACTCCAGTAATATTGCCTCCTTCCCTGCCGGAAAGTATTCATAAATGGCAGGGGCTGTGTATTCAATCATATCGGCGATCTTTCGCATACTGAGTGCCTGCCATCCATCTGTTTTGCCTATGGTCAAAGCTACTTCCAGAATGTCAGCTTTGTTTTTTGCTTTAAGCCTTAGCTTTCTTTCTACGATTCCCATTTGTTATTTAATCAATTGTCCACCTGAACAGAGCCGGGTTCACCATATGCGGTTTATGGCTGCGATGCAGCTTATCCACTTAACTTCTTTTTCCGGTTATGTTGATGGGCATCCTTATCTTTAATGCCTGCAATAAATAGACAGTTATGTTTATTTTATATTCAAAATTAGAGGAAACTATGCCAGGTATGCATTTTACGACAATCAAATTTGAGGATGAAATCCCAAATATGTTGTATTAATTTCTACAAAAATAGAAGGTAAAAATAAATGTAAACAGCTGTTAAAAAGTTATTTATATTAAAATAAATAGTTTTCCGCTTATAAAACGGGAACTTTAACATTGACAGAACTAAGCTTAAATTTCAATGAAAGATGACAATTTTGTGTTTTAATTTCCGACACTACTGTCTATTATTGTATCATAAAAATAAGCTATGAACAAAGCAGACAATACCCGCCGGCATATTATAGAAAAGGCCGCCCCGCTTTTTAATATTAAAGGGATAGCAGCAACCTCTGTGCTGGATGTCACCAAAGCGGCGCGCGTTACCCGGGGATGTTTATATGGTCATTTTGAAAGTAAGGATGATTTGGCTTATGCCTGTGTTGACTACCTACTGCAGACAGCAAGTGAGGAAAGGGATGCCGCATTATCGAAACAGTCGGCTGCATTCGGGAAGATTATGGCTTACCTGGCTATAAATAAAAACCCGATGAAACCGCTCGTTGCAGGTGGCTGCCCGATCATGAACCTTTCCACAGAGGTTGACGATACCAACCCTGGGATTAAAAGGAAAGTAAGGCTAAATATTGATCAGCATATCAAGGCTTTTACTGAAATCCTGAAAGAGGGCATTAAAAGCGGTGAATTCAACTCAAAACTCAATCCGGAAGATTTCGCTGTGCGTATGCTTTGCAGTGTTAAGGGCGCCCTGGTTCTGGGCAATGTTAAGAACAGCGCCCTGATGATGAAGACCGTCACCAAAAACATTCAATCCGAACTTGAGTGCTATCGGATTATCCCAAATAAAGATATTTCAAGAAACGTTCTGAATTAAAGCCACCCCACATTAACTTCCTGCTATGCAAATTATTGAAAAGAGACTTTCCAAATCGGACCGTACGAGGAATTTAATCATTGAACGAAGCGTTGATATTTTCAATAAAAAAGGTTACTGCGCGACTTCCATGTCGGATGTACAGGCGGCTACAGGGCTTTCAAGAGGCGGACTCTACGGCTACTTTGATAACAAAGGCATGCTCGCCCTGGCCGTTTTCGATCACAATCTGGAAAAGGCCTTTGATTTCGTATCTCAGCGAACTAAAATGGCCGGAAGTTTCCACGACAAAGTGTTGATGTTCGCGCGTGTTTATCAATATGCGGGAAACGAATCAACCTTTACCGGCGGGATTTTGTTGCTAAACCCGGCTTCGGTGGTGGATGATACTGTCGAATTGATCAGAGAGCGGGTGTCCCGGGCCATCTTTAAAAAAGAAAGAGCCTTGACGAACCTTCTTGAACTGGGTATCCGCGCGGGGGAATTCAAAAAAAATATTAGTCCTTCTGAGTTGGCACATACGATTATATCTATTCTGGAGGGCGGGTTACTAATTGCCAGCGCAACAAATGACCCCTCGAAAATGGATAGAATCATCAAAACTGTTGACCAGATGATCTGTCGGATCTGGAAATGACCAGATCTCTATCTCCACACTATATAACTACTCCTGAAATCCGCTATACCTAGCGGGAGATTTTTTTTTTAAAATAAATTACTTATTAACTCCATTCAAATGATGTTGGACATCGACTACCGGGAAACATTCCAAACCAGGCATATTGCCCACAATCCCAAAGACACTGCTCTGATGCTGGAGCGCATCGGCGTCAATTCGATCGAAGAATTAATTGACAAAACTGTACCGGAAAAGATTAGACTCAGAAAACCAATCGATCTGCCGGAAGCAAAAAGTGAGTTTGAATACCTAAATCAGCTCAAAAAAACAGCTTCAAAAAATGAAGCTTATAAGTCTTATATCGGCCAGGGTTACTATGATGTCGTGGTACCCGGAGTGATTCAACGCAACATATTGGAAAATCCCGGCTGGTATACCCAATATACGCCCTACCAGGCAGAAATTGCGCAGGGCAGGTTGCAGGCACTGATTAATTTTCAAACGATGGTTGTTGACCTGACGGGTATGGAAATCGCTAATGCATCCTTGCTAGATGAGAGTACCGCTGCAGCTGAAGCGATGTTCATGCAGTACAGTCTACGGAAAAATCCGGAAGCAAAAGTTTTTTTTGTCTCCCGGGAACTTTTCCCTCAAACTATCGATGTTTTAAGAACACGCTCAGCGCCTTACGGCATTGAGCTGATGATCGGGGACCATCTTTCAATCCCCCCTGATGAGTGCATGTTTGGCGCGATTGTCCAATACCCGGCAGCAAACGGAGAGGTATATGATTACCGCAGGTATGCCGCTCAATTGCATGATCTTGATATTCAGTTAACCGTTGTCGCTGACCTGATGAGCCTTACCCTTTTAATCCCGCCGGGCGAATGGGGAGCAGATATTGTCGTAGGCAATACTCAGCGCTTCGGCGTTCCTATGGGTTTTGGCGGGCCACACGCCGCATATTTCGCAACAAGGGATGCTTTTAAACGGTCAATTCCCGGCCGAATCATTGGTGTAAGTGTTGATAGTAATGATAACTATGCTTTGCGTATGGCCTTGCAAACCAGGGAACAGCATATTCGTCGTGATAAAGCGACTTCAAACATATGCACATCGCAGGCCTTGCTGGCAACTATGGCAGGCATGTACGCGGTTTATCATGGTCCTGAAGGACTGAAAAAAATTGCAAAAAAAATTCATGGGCTGGCAATACTACTGGGTAAAGCTTTGTCTGAAATTGGTTATAAACAATTGAATTCTCATTTTTTTGATGTGGTCAGGTTTGATCCGGGATTAGATTTTGATTCCATAAAATCCGAGGCTATCAATCATCAAATGAACTTTAATTATAAGGGAAACGGTATTTCGATTGCTTTGGATGAAACAACTTCTTTTCAAGACATCAGAACTATATTGAATTTTTTAGCCAAAGTAAAGGGAAAGACGATGTCAGATATCAATATTGATGAGCTAAAAGCGAATGCATTATCTGTCATACCCGATGAATTAAAACGCTCTTCTGCTTACCTGACTCATCCGGTATTTAATACCCATCATTCGGAACATGAAATGCTTCGATACATCAAATCACTTGAAGCTAAAGACCTTTCCCTTGCGCACTCCATGATCCCCTTAGGTTCCTGTACGATGAAATTAAATGCAACAACTGAAATGGTTCCTGTGACTTGGGCAGAGTTCAGCAGAATTCATCCATTCGCGCCCCTTGACCAGGTAAGCGGTTACATGCAGTTACTCACTGAACTAAATAACTGGCTATGTGAAATTACGGGCTTTGCCGCGATGAGCTTGCAGCCGAATGCAGGGGCACAGGGCGAATATACGGGGCTTATGGTTATTCGTGCATACCATATGGATAACGGCGAAGGCCATCGCAAAGTCGCTTTGATCCCCTCTTCAGCACACGGCACCAATCCTGCCTCTGCAGCAATGGCCGGAATGAAAATCATCGTCGTAAAATGTGATGATAATGGAAATATCGACCTGGCAGACCTTACGGAAAAAGCTGCACAAAATAAAGAGAATTTGTCTTGCCTGATGTTAACCTATCCATCAACACACGGCGTTTTTGAAGAATCAATTGTTGAGATTTGTCAGATTATCCACGAAAATGGCGGACAAGTTTATATGGATGGCGCTAACATGAATGCTCAGGTTGGATTAACCAGTCCTGCTGCAATTGGTGCTGATGTTTGCCACCTGAACCTGCACAAAACATTTTGCATTCCTCATGGCGGAGGCGGACCAGGTATGGGTCCTATCGGTGTTGCAAAACACCTTGTCCCGTTCTTACCCGGACATTCGGTTATTGATATTGAACGGGGAAAATCTATTTCCGCGGTTTCTGCAGCTCCATGGGGCTCGGCATCCATACTTGTCATATCTCACGCTTATATAGCGATGATGGGCGGTGACGGACTAACCAACGCTACACGATATGCGATACTTAACGCTAATTATATTAAGTCCAGATTGCAGCATCACTTCCCGATTCTTTATACCGGGACAAATGGCTATTGCGCACATGAGATGATTTTAGACTGCCGTATTTTTAAGCCTGCCGGAATAGAGGTGACCGATATCGCAAAACGCTTGATGGATTATGGCTTTCATGCCCCTACCGTTTCATTTCCTGTTGTAGGGACGCTTATGGTTGAACCAACCGAATCAGAACCCAAACATGAGATCGACAGATTTTGCGATGCCATGATCTCTATCCATGGGGAAATTGCTGATATCGAATCGGGATTACTTGGCAAGACCGACAATCCACTAAAAAATGCTCCGCATACCGCAGAAGTGATTACTGCAGATGACTGGAGGTATGCATATAGCAGGCAGAGAGCGGCCTACCCGCTTGCATACGTTAAGGCTAATAAATTCTGGCCGTCTGTAGGCAGGATTAATGAATCGCAGGGTGACCGGACTTTGATTTGCTCGTGCCCTCCGTTAGAGGATTACCAATTTGCAGAAGATCAGATCCAATGAAGCATCAGTTCCAATGAAGCATCAGTTCCAATGATTTTCAGTTAAAAGAAAATGAAATCCATCAGATTTGAGGGCTCGTGACCTGCCGCCAAATACCCAAGGGATTGGGGAAAACTTAAAATAAACAAAATCCCCTCCGGAAAAGGTGATTATCTATCATAGTATTGGTATTGTTCAAAAGAAAATCCCCGGTTCAGGGGATTTTCTTTAGATAAAAATTGCTTTAGCGCGAACTGTTTAGGTCGATAACGATTGAAATCACCCTAAATATACACAGACAAAAAAACCGGCCGCAAAGCGCTGGAACTAATCACAACCCCTCTCTTTGCTTACACGACCGGCCCCATCTTTTATCAAGAGCTTCAGTCAGTCAGGGATTTCTCCCACTCTGTCAGATTTGCCTTATTTAACGCTATATATCTTTCATTTCCATATTCCTGGGCAAGAGTTAGTGAATCCTTCGCAACCCTGATGGCTTCCCTGATATTGCCGCTCTTGGCCAGTACCCGGGATTTCAAAGCCAGGTAGAAGTAAGTGACGTTCATTTCGAGCAAGACATTCAGGCTCCGCAGCGCGTGAACTAAATTACCGGTTTCTTCAAAATGAAATTTCGCCGAATTGTAGTAATCGTTAAGGGTGACCCCATCGCTTGAGCCGGACGCTTGCTCGAAGGGTAATCCGGCGCTGAAGTCTGCCGTAATTGTGGCCATAGTATATTCCCAGGACATCCTCAGGTCCGCTACTCCGGGAAGCTTTTCAGTTATATCGATGGTGAACACATTTACTATGTTTTCAAGTTTTACGGATTCGACATCGAACATCAAAGCAATATCTTTCCGGTATATTGGCCTGGGGAGGCCATAATTGCCTGTATGTTTATAAAATATTACTCTCCAGGTATTCCGCTGGGGTACTGTAAAAATGGCGTATTTCCCTTTTGTGAGGGTATGGCCCGAAATACTGAGGTCATGACTAAAAGTAATCATCGTGTTGCCATCAGCCCCTGTCCTCCATACATCACCGTAAGGAACCAAACTTCCAAATATCTGCCGCCCCTGCCGGGATGGCCTGGTATAAATCAATTCCATCTCAACAATTTCCGAAATACCGATAAAAGTTGACGTTTGTTTAATTTTTTGCATTTGAAGATTATTGACACATAAAAGTATACCATTTAGTATACTTTTTTCCAATATCAATGCAATATTTTATATCATATACCTGCGAGTAACCAGTGCATAATCCAATCAAAACAGCAGCTTTAGAAAGTGCTATGAGGAATTAATTAAATGGGATGAGGCCGCATTTGTTCAAACTGAACTGTCTAACGGGTTGAGGGTATGCCGAATTTCTCACATATCCAGTAAGCAGGGTTTCTATGAAAAGGACCAGGCAACCTGACAATAATCTTTAAGCTATAGATTTTGTATTTCTTTGCAATCAAATATCAGGCATCAGTGATGAAAACTTTGCAGCCTATAATGAGTATAGATTCATTATGATATTTTCTGTTTTACCAAAATGATGGTCGATTTTCCTGAATCTACCATCATTTGATAATTACATCTGGGGACGAGACTATTGTTTTTTCGTTGTCCTAATTAGCTAAAGTAGAGCGCCTAGTAATTCATAGGAATGCAGACGGGCTTCGGGGTCAGTCATCATATCCTGGATAACATATTCTTCAATATCAAGATCTCTAGAAAGGCCGGTAATTATTTCAGCTACTTGTTCGAATGTACCTGCAATATATCTCGGTGGGACACCGCTCCCTTTCTGATAAGACTCAAGCTTGGGCAAATAATTTAGTTCCCTTACAGCCTGGTGGGGCGCCGGCAACAAGAAATCATATTTTCCGGTACGAAGATAGCGATAAGCAAGTTCAACCGATGCGAGTTGTATTCGGGCTTCCTCTTCGGTATCTGCGCACACTACGTGTATTCCGAGCCTGGCCTGAGGTTCCTGGACACCTAGGATACTTTCAGATGGCGTGAAATGAGCACGGTAATTTTCAATAACCATTCGGGTTGTATTAGGGGCAAAAAATGCAGCATGAATGTAGCGAAGTCCATAACTTCCGGCAATCATTGAACTCCAGGGGCTGGTTCCTGAAAGATGAATTTCCGGTTTCGAATCTATAGTATGTATAGGTATTTGGGAAAAAGCGTCCCCAGGTTCAAATGAGTTTTCCATCCAGTTGATGAGTTCAACCAACTGATCCTGGGAATCGGGCTGAAAGCTTTTTGTTCGGTCTTGTTGGAGCGCAAGGTCAATAACCGGACCGGTTGTCGCCCTTCCAAGACCCAGGTCGATACGATCCGGGTACAGCTCATTTAAGGTACTAAATGTTTCCGCAACTTTATACGGACTGTAATGATTTAGCAGTACAGAGCCTGATCCTACCCGAATTTTTGAGGTTTTAGCAGCTACAGCAGCAACCATTATTTCAGGAACCCTGGAAACGATGTGATTGGCATGATGCTCTGAAAACCAGATCCGTTCATAGCCTAAAGCTTCCGCTTTTTGAGCAAGTTTGATACTACGGCTTAGGGTATTGCCCGGATTGTCGCCCGGCTGGATAACACCCATATCCACAATTGATAATTTCATTTTTTATTATGATTTATTAAACGATGACAACCATTAAGGGGACAAATACACTGCCCGGTATACCTGGAAAAAAAATCCACAATCATATTATTGGTTTGAGATGAATTGTTCAATGCAGCTGATATCCTATCCTCTTTAGTACCTCAAAAGTATACTAAATAGTATACTTTTGAGGTACTAAAAACAGCTACTTATGAATTTTTGACCGGTTAATGATAATGTTAATAAAGGCATTGGAATATCATAGTTTTCAAACAGAGAACTTGTCTGAATGTAAAGCGTATGTGCCTGCTCGGGATTGGAGGGTGCCTTTAATAAAAGAATAGCGTTTTGACAGATTGAAGGAATGACTAAATTAGATGGCTTGAGTTACAGGGGTATTGCCAAAAGCAAAAACCCATGACCTTGGAGGTCATGGGTTTATATTTCCCCAAAACAGCTGTAGTTTATTTTGCGCTGTTTTTTTTATCTGTTACTTCGGCACGGATTTCCTGAGCCAAAACCTTAAGGTCCTGCATCGTTTTACGAACCCTTGTGCCTGCGGCAGCATTTCCCGCATCATAAAATTTTGTTACATCAGCCTCTATCGCCGAGACCAATTCCTTTACTTTTTCAAACTTTTCCATAATTAAAATTTAAGCTGCCATATGGCATTATTATTAAACATCCCACTTTGGGGCAGCTAAGGTAGTAAATTCGTTAAAAGCTCCAAAAAACCAACAAAGCATCTGGGTTCCCGGGGTCAGCTGGACAACCAATACAACGTGTTTTTTAATTTAAATCATTGGAGTGATTTTCAATATACAGGTATACAGAAAATCCCGCTTTTTTAGAGCGGGGAACCGGGACAAAAATAGGATTTAAGAATTTAGCGCTTCGCCTATCAATGTTTCAACATCATGAGTAAGCCTGTTTTTTGCTTCCCCATAGGTAAACGGGCTGCTAAAATCTTGAATAATTGTATTTATCTCCGTATCAGGAATGAGTTCACTCATTCCTCTTATTTGGCTGACAAGTAAATAAGAATCCATGTCACCATATCCACGAAGACGGCGAACCTTATCTAAAAAAGTATTTAATTCTGAAATTTTGTGAGCGCTTTTCATCACACGATGATACTAATTTGTAAAGATAAGTTTACAGCATATCAAGGTTTTAGTTAAAATGTAACTAAATTTTTACTTGCTGATTAATAGTTGTTTAACAACAAGAACCTGTTCAGCCTCATAATTATGAAAACCAAACTTTTTATTCTGACCAGTTGTTTACTATCCCTATCTCCATTTTTGCTTAAAGCGAACGATGACATACAGGTTTGTCTGACTGGTGTTGCTGTAGTTGCCTGGATGGACTTTATCTGGAAGATGAGCAATGAGAAAAGAAAAGCCACCAGACGCAAACGTATGGAACAGGTATTCTTCATGCATTACCGAAACAGGCGGAATTTCGCTTAAAGCATACCAAAAAAATTGGGTTTCGTAACTAAGACTGGACATACCGTCCGGAAGTTTTATTTCTGAGGCACTAAAGCCAGGTTAGCCGTAACCTTGCCATCAAGGCCCTGGGGAGAAGCTAAAAGGACTTCAACCGGACAATAATATTCGAGTCCCCAATAGCGATATATTATATGGGTTTAAAATACCCAGTCAAACAATACTTGGATTTTACAGGAGCGTAAATCGCTTGTTGCCGATTAGACTAAAAAGGAAGTCTACAATTGAAAGCACCGAACTCAAAGGAATTGAGAATTCCAATGGCAAATTCTTTCAAATGGAAAAACATCCCTAAAGATTGGTTCAGGCAGTCAGTGCTGTATTCATCGAGATTTCAGGCGACTATTTATATCGGCTGGTGAAAGGAAACAGAAATCGGGAGATTACCTCTATTTGATAAAGTTATCTAAAGAAGATTTTATTAGTAAATATTGTGAGTCAAGCTAAACCGGTAAGAGATAAGTTATCAAATATTGATTGTGGCGTACATATAAAAATCCACCAATTTTTCTCACCGCTTAGATCCCTAAATTCCGCTTCAAAAGTTTATCACATTCATTAGTGTCTTTTCAAAAGAATATTGACCAAATCGACCGAATTAAAACTATTACTTGCTTAGGCTAGCAAATCAATAGTAGCCTGTATTCTCCCTGTTTTTCCATTGGTGCCCGATGAACACATGGTAATGCCTGTTGGCCGGGATGGTCTGCTGCCTGCTTCCAAAGATGGCCTGTTCCTAAATTAAAAGGAATAGCACCCTCTTTGGGTTAATAATGCAAGTCGAAAAAATTCTCTTTCAAGAAACTTTCAAATTCCATTTCCGATCCTCTATAGATATCCTGAAGCTTCTGCCTAATTTCCGGGATTAAAATTTTCTGTTCGACCTGGTCGCTGGTTAAGATTTTACTAGCAGCGCCATAATAAGTACATAAAAAGGTATCGGTGGCCAACGGTGACCTGTCTACATGGTAGGAATAGACATCAGTTGAAATAAAATTAAATTCCTCATCACGACGTAATTCTGAGCAAATTAAGCTTTGGCATTGCCCCAAAATCTTCCAGCGAAGCCATGTCATTCAATATTATTTCCCTTGCCATATTACCATGGTGTGATAGTTTCAGTGTTGAAAGTGTTTTTACCGGGATATCTGTAATATTTTCTTTGAACTGAAGTTTTGATAAAATTTCACTGAAATCGCCGCTCAAATTTCTGTGCCAGCAGATCGCATTCAGAATATCCCGGAATGGCCTTTTCACAATTTCATCAAACGTTCTCACCACCTCTATCTGACTGTTCACTGGAAATTTGTATTTCATATCCTATATATAATGGCAAAATCGATAACTCCTGTTTAATTTCAAAAAGTACTACAGAAAAGAAGAATCTGCATGCGAAATGTTAGCACTTCATCCAAATTTTATTACTTTAGTTTACCAAACCATCTTTATCAATCTAAATTTCATGAAGCTCTTCCAGGCAATAGTCATTTGCTGTCTACAAATACCCCTATCGGCAAAGTTTTCAAGCATCACCAACAGGTTAAACTGCGTCATCAAGACTATGACATTTGCAGGACAGAACCCTGGATACTTAATATCTAATTAAAATGAAAATACGCCAAAATAATCGCTCAAAATAAATCGATAGCTCATGTGTTTTAAAAAATTAATACTCATACTTTCTTTTATAGTTTTAAATATTGTCGCACTGCGGGCGCAGCATGTCAGCTATACTGAAACTGACCAGGGATATCTTATGAAGGGAGATAACCTTCTAGAAAACAAAGAATACGACAAGGCAATTGTAGCATACGAGGAAGGAATTAAAATAAATCCAAAACTCTTTATGCTCTGGAATAATATGGGTTTTGCCTATTATAAAAAAAATGACAGGCTTTCAGCGAACCAATGTTACAAAGAAGCCCTAAAATTGAACACTAAGTCTAACCTGGTTTATGCAAACCTGGGACAGGTTCAGTTTGAATCCGGTAATTTTAAAGACGCGATAATAAGTTTTAGCAAAGCTATAGAACTTCAACCAAAATCGCCATATTATTATTTGCAAAGAGGGAATTCCTATGCAAATACCGGAGAGCTTAAAAAAGCATTGACAGATTATGACAAGACACTGCAATTGGATGACACCGATCTTAACGCATTAAATAACAGGGCGAGGATTCTCACGCATTTCGGGGAACATGCAAAAGCTTTAAAGGATGTTGAAGTATCTCTGGGCCTGGCACCTGGCAATATTAACGCGATTAACGCGAAAGCATACATCTACCTGAACAAAAAAGATTATCATAATACAATCAAATTTATGGACGAGTCCATTAAACTGGACTCTAATGACGCCAATACTTATTTTATGCGCGGATGGGCACACATGGAAAGTGAAGAAAATCTGCCTGCAGCAGCAGACTTCAGGCAAGCGCTGAAATTGGACAAAGATATAGCTGCTGCCTGGAACAATTTAGGCGTCATAGATGCCAGAGCAGGCAGGTACGATGATGCAATTGCAAACATCAAAAAAGCCATTACCCTGGAGAATATTGGTCTTTATTATATGAACCTCACGACTTTGTATGCCAGAAAACGAGATTTCAAACTAGCCAATAATACTTATGCGATTTATCTTCAAAAAAAACTGGATTTCAAAATTGAAGAAAAGGAAGTTGGATTTTATACCAGTTTCCTCGAGGGCATAACCAGTGACATTCCACAAGCAAATTATACCCGTGCGCTGTCCAATATAGAAGCTGCGATTTCGGGTTATAAAAAAATGTTTACCACGGACAGGCAGCATTACCTGCTTGAAATGCAGGGATTCAGAGCGTACGTACTCGAGCAACAGGGACGGACTAGAGAAGCGATGGACAGCTATCTGGATATCATTAAAACCGACCCTAATCAACCTGAAATCCAGCAGGGGATTGAAAGATTGGAAAAAGTTAGTCCAAAAAATAACCTTATTCAGATAAGCTTAATTGCCCCGAAATCTGCTTCAACTATAAAAGCAGCCCAACAACAAATAATCGGCAAAATAAAAAACAGTGAAAAAGTAAGCAGATTAACCGTTAACGGTGAAGTTGCAGAAATTGAAGATGACGGAATTTTTACTGCAACAATTCCAATAACTATAGGCAGTAATACAATTGAGATTTTAGCCAAAACAGAGACCAACCAAGTTGTAAGTCAGAAATTCACGCTAACCGGCGACAAGGGAATAAGCAAGGCTGAACTGGAGCGTCAGGAAGAAATCAGTCCGGTTGATCTTTCCAGCAGTAAATACCATGCCATCATCATTGCAGAAGAGCTGTATCAAGACAAACGATTTATCTCTTTAAAAGGCCCTTATCAGGATGCCTTAAAACTCCAGGAAATACTGACTAAAAGCTATGGCTTCGAACCTGAAAATGTGTTGTTTTTGAAAGATAAGAATAGGGATGAAATAATGGAGGTTATAAGAATAAAGTGTGAAGCACTGACAAGGAAAGATAATCTTTTGATTTTTTATGCGGGCCACGGAAGCAGTGAAACAGATAAACAGGGCAAAACTTATGGCTATATGATTCCTTCTTCAGCTATAAAAGGCTCCGTTACGACTTATATTCCTTACAGTCTGATTTATACTTCGATGGCCAAAAGCGAATCAAAACACATAATTCTTATTGCTGATGCCTGTTCAAGTGGGGCGGAAAGCAGAAACCGAGGGGAAGACAATAATGAATATACCGCAAAATTAGAAGAGCGTCAAAGCAGGACAATGATGGCCAGCGGCGAAAAAGAGGTGCCGGAAACCAGTATTTTCTTTCGTTTTCTGTTAGATAGGTTAAAGCAGAATAAGAAAACACAACTTAGAGCAGGAGCGCTTTTCGAGACGATTGTAGATGCAGTTAGCCACAATTCCAATACAGTTCCGGATTACCGGGCGATCAAAGATGTGGGCGACCAGGGTGGCGACTTCATCTTTACCAAATCTGGTGAAAATGAGTAACGGAAAGAAATGGCTGATTAGTATTTTCCATAGCTTTGTACTATTGGTATTAACTGCCTGGTGGATGAACAGCTCCAATATTTATGACAACGAAGCATCGATAATAAAGTGGTCCGCATATGCCAAAAACCTCATTATCCACACCGGAAAGAAAGTTTCTCCAAAAGATTTTTTGTTTATTGACCTAAGTCATGAAAAGGCTATTATTGAAGATTCAGAGGACAACGGTGTTGAAGTTATCACAGACCGAAAAAAACTCGCGGATTTTCTTTCCATCGTAAAAGAAAATCAGCATAACATCAAATACATTCTCTGTGATGTTTTTCTTAAAGGGAAATCCAAAGATGACAGCCTACTTCAGCATTCCATTAAAGGGGTAAGAAACTTAATTTTCGCCGCAAGTCAGGATATTAATGGCAAAATCAAAAAGGTTCCTTTTAGCCTAAATCAGGGTATTACGGATTATGAAATGTCTGGTGGCCAGTTTATCAAACTTAACCTTTTTCAAAATAATAAAACGCCGACCCTGCCTGTTGAGATGTACAGCTACCTGACCGGAAAAAAGTTTTCTTCCTCCTATCCTTTTAACTTAGACGATGGAAGACTATGCTTCAATTACATGATTGTAGATTATAAAATAAAAAGTAATGAACTTTGTTCAGATTGTAAGTATAAAATGGCAAGGCTTTCGGGTATAATGGCACTGCCGAATGAAAAACTGATAGCTGAAATGCTGAAAAACAAAATCCTAGTTTTAGGAGATTTTGAGAATGATGTTCATGATACTGTATTCGGCTCAGCTCCGGGTTCACTGATATTACTTAATGTTTATTTGTCGATGCTTGACGGTAAACATCTGGTCAGCTTTTGGTGGCTATTTTATTTAATTATTGTCTATACCATATATTCGCGAATCATGCTTTTTCATACCAGTAATTATAAAAAGAAGCAGATTAGCTTTTTGGGTCCATTGATAAAGAGTGCTTTTTTCCTCAGCTTGAGTTCGGTTATTTCATACCTGTTATTTGATCATCATTTACAGGTTGCCTTTTTAACGCTATATATTAGCGTATTAATATTCATTATTCAAATTTACAAGCGTCCAAAACACTGGAAATATTATTTCGGAAAGAAATTTAAAGAATTAAAAAAGAATATACTTCATCTATGAGAATACTGCTTTTATTTATAATGTTGCTTATCGGAACCCTTGCAAAAGCGCAGGACTTATTTTATGTTGTATTCATCAACCATCCTGGTGATATTACTTATTCCTCCTCGGGAAAAATCGTCAGCGTTAAAGATGCAATTAAGTCAAAAACAAAACTCAGATTCAGGCCTGATGCAAAAATGACCTGCATCAGCATAGAAAAAGGGAGCTTCTATTATGATGGTGCAGGTATACCAAATAACAATATGGAAGGCATTATCGGCAGTCTATCCGCGCTTCTGAAGCCGAGTCCAAAGCTGGGGAGTTTCAAAACCAGAGGTGCAAACTTTAAAGGATATGACTTAAAAACCTATTTTCATTCAGAGCTGACCGACAACCGGATTCTACTCATTAATCATGAAGCATTACCAATAGATGCGCAAAACAAAAATAATGCAGAGGATATTTTTTTCATTCAATTTGATGACCGGGGAAAAACAGTTACCAGAAAAATTCCGGAAACTAAAGAAGGTCTTATATTCGACGAAATGCTCTTTAGAGACAAAGAAGGAATGATCACAGACCAACCTTATCTTCTATGTGTCCGGAGAAAAGAAGGCGATCGAAAAATATCAGAAAAAATCGCAGCATTCTATCCAAAGTTTGCCGAAAGAGTTGATATTAGTTCGCAAGTGGAAACAATTAAACGCTATGCAAAGGTTAAATCGAACGATGAATTATCCCAGTTGATACTCAACCACCTATACCAAAATTACGGAAAGATTGGAATTGAAATCTTCGATAAGCGAGAGTGAATCTATTTTCAAGCTTATATATTTCTAATTGTTAAAGAGCTACTGCAGTTATGATTCGTTCACAACATTTCTTTACTCTAAATATTTTTTCGGGGTGATTGTAGTATGGAAGGAAACTTTCGCAAGAAAATGATCTACAGAATTGTAATATACTATAAATAAGCACTATATTAGGCCAGATTAACGCATCCTCTTCATCATTTGAATTAAACTTAGCTAAGCTTTGGATTATCGGCGCATGCTGATTAGGATACATTAAATTTGTTCTCCACCTTAGCTTTACGATTAAATTATTGATGAAAACCTTTTATTTGCTTTTGCTGTTTATTTTCGCCTTTACTTTTGTGTATTCACAGAAAGCCCCGGAGATACAATGGGAGAAAACTTTATCGGGAAGTTTATCCGACCAAGGTTCCAACACAGTTGAAACTGCCGACGGGGGTTTTGTAAACATTGGTCTCACCTATTCTACTGATGGTGATTTCAAGAGTACAGACAACATCCCTTATCATGTATTTATCATCAAATTCGATTCTTTTCAGAATGTTGTATGGAAACAATTAATAGGTGTTAAGAGTTGTGATGGATTACCTAAAATCGATATTTCCGGAGATGGTTTTTTGATAAGTGGTTGGTGGACCGAGCCAGATGAGGCAGATGGTTACCGGCTGTATAAATTAAACAATTTGGGGAACATCGTTAAGAAAAAAGTTTTTTCAGGACCTGAGCATATAACTTTTGCCTATGGTGATGTTGTTCGGGTTGCAGATGGATACGTTGTGACCAAGGCAATACATCCAACGTTTTCCAATGCAGACTTATTTATAACTAAGTTAGACGAGAACTTCAACGAGGTGTGGAAAAAGGTATATGGGGGCGCTGAAAATCAATGGGGCGCTAATATCATCTGCACGCCAGATGGTGGATTTTTGGTTGCTGGGTATTATGATCTACCAAGCTATGGAGGTTCACAACTGTGGATCCTGAAAGTTAATCATCTTGGAGATTTAGAATGGGAGAATAAGAGTACGGTCTATTGCCTTGTAAAAAAATTGATAATAACTAATGAAGGTGATTATATCATAGCTGGATACGGCCAAAATATCGGGAATCATGGAAGCGATGACTATTGGATTCGGAAAATTGATAAATCGGGTAATGTTATCTGGACTCAGTCATTTGGAGGCTCAGCTACTGAAGTGCTAACCGATATGATTAAAACAAATGACGGAAATTACATTGTAAGCGGAGTCACGTATTCCAATGATGGTGACGTCTTGTATAAAACAACTAATGCTGAACAGCTTTGGCTACTTAAAATTGATGCTTCAGGAAAAATAATCTGGCAAAAAATTCTTGGAAGTTCCATTCAATATATTGCCAGAGGAGTTATTCAAACTGTCGACAGGGGATACTTACTCTCTGGAGCATCCTATAATACCGGGTCTAATGAAATTATCCATAAGAGCCAAAATTTGAGCCTGGTAAAATTAAAGCCAGAATTCCCTGTTAACATAGCAGAGCCGGAATCTGAAATGGTTCTTTCCGATGGCAAACTCAACCCGTCCTTTAACATTTCAGAAAAAACAAATATTTCGCAGGTTGCAGCCGATGGGGTCACAAAACTTTTGGTGACCACCACTTCTGACAATGCCGTAACTTATACTTTAATTGGTGCAAAAGCGGGAAAAATCAGCGACTTAAAAACTCAGGACAATTATCAGACCTCATTACCTATTTTAGTGGAGCCGGTTAATGGAAAGGCAACCCTTGTATATACAGCACCCGAAGAATATGGAATGGATTCACCAACAGGAGAACGGAACATCAGGTTATTTATAAAAAAGTCGGCAACTGATACCATTACAATCAACCTAAAAATTGTCAATCCACCCATTGTTTTTGTTCATGGGATGTGGTCAAATCCTGAAGTATGGAAGACAGGGAATTTCTCCAATCAACTCTATCTGAAAGGGTTTACCAACTTGCAGTTCGCAGATTATTCTGCTTATAATTACCTTACCTTCGACCCCGAAGATATTTCGAGTGCTCCAGGAAGGTATGCAATTTTATCTGCAATAAAGCGTGGCTTGGCAGAATGTAAAGCAAAAGGCATAGCGTGCCGTCAGGTAAATATTGTGGCACACAGCCTGGGGGGGCTGATGAGCAAAAGTCTTGCACAGCAGACGGATTTTAGCAACACAGACAATTTTTTTCAGGGATATATCCATAAGCTAATTACCATCGGCACTCCTCATCTTGGAAGCCCCCTGGGTCCTTTACTATACGAGCAGGCTGGCACAATCGCACAGAGCAAGGATTTTAACTTAACATTAAGCGCGGTTTTATCTCTTGCAAATATGCGTATCGGAAGTGCCCAGCGGGATTTCAACCCTGATATATCTAAAAATCCGGCTCTTCAGCATATAAGTAAAACTAAAAATCTCCTTGCACATTCTATTGTTGGAAACTGGCAGCCAGATGCAGCCAAATCGTTTGCGGTGATGAATGCGTTGACTTCTACGATACTTGGCAAAGAATTAAAAGAAGTATTCTCAGGGGAAGACAACGACCTGATTGTTGGCATTAAAAGCCAGGCTGGCGGACTGACAGATAACGCTACTACTTTTTCAGGTACTACCCATTCTGACACTGGTGAAGGCGGCGTCAGGACTGAAACAAGTAATGCCGCAATACAAATTAAGGTTGCTGAACTTTTACTTTCAGGTAAAATTGCTTTTGCTGATGAATTCCCAAAACCAAGTAATAACCAGGTAACCCCTAAAGCAAGTTTATTGGCTGTAAATGGGAGGCTTTCAGGCGGGGAAAGTGAAAAACCTTTGATAGTAAACGACCACTTTATATCTTTTGCAGCCTCTTCACGCAGCAAAATAGTTTCTACCTACGATAAAAGCATAACTTTTAATTATTTGACATCACCTGGAACAAAGATATCAAGCGGGTTTTTAGTACTTGAAGGGAGTGGTTTCTTTGAATTGCCTGCTCAGGGACAAAGCGTTACAGCCCTTGTTGCACCGGCACCGGGAAAGTTCAAGGCTATACTTTTAGCGAGAGATGCATCTGGTAAATTAATTTGCGATTCGACAACAATTACAATTCAAACTCAGGATACATTGATATCTCTGTCTTCCAACCTAAGCCACATTAACCTGGATTCATTAAACCGGGTAAATGAATTGATTATTAATGCTAAGTTTTCAGCCTTTGGTAGTCAGTCGATACGGAATGTTACCAGGGCTGGTGTCAGGTATTCGCTAAAGAACAACTCACAGATCATATCAGTAGAGGACGGGGGCAGAATAAGCGCAAAAAAACCAGGCATAGATACCCTACTTGTATCCTATTTGGACAAAACATTAGTTTTACCAATACTGGTCAGTGAAAATTTTCGTAATGTAAAAATGAATGTCCCAATACTCAGCGTGACTAATCCGGGTGATAAATATTCTTCAGCAACTCCTTTTCTGTTAAACGCAAGTTCTTCCTCCCCGTTGCCTTTGACTTATAAAATTTCAGGCCCGGCTTCAATTAGTGAAGAAGGCCTAATTACAGTACTGGGGCCAGGGAAGGTTTCGATTGAAATTGGTCAAAAGGCAGATGCGTTTTTTGCAGAAGCAAAAAGCCAAACGATATCATTCTGTGTCAATCCCCCGGTGGTGACACGAATTTCCGGTTCGCAAAATACTTGCCTTGGCAGCCAAACCTATAGCGTGGAGCATAAAAGTAACTTGATACACAAATGGATGATTAGCCCAGCAGTCAGCTTCGCCACACAGGATACAAGTATTATTGTGAAATGGGAAAAAGCGGGAGTTTACAAGATAAGTGCGTTTTATGCCACCACCGATGGTTGCACTAGCGAAGCCTATAGCATTGATGTTAGTGTTACCCCGGCTGCTGTTCCTCTAATCAGCGGCCCGCCAGTTCCAATCATATGTTCAGGGGATTCAATAATTTTAACAACAGCACTCAAAACTGATATACATTGGTTCCGTGACGGACAGATTATACCTGGTGCGATAGCAATGAATCTGACGGTCAAGCAACAAGGGAAATACTCGGTCAAAACCAATATCAACAGTATTTGTGAAATGACCTCCGGGGATTTTGTTGTTCAGGAAACCAATACCTACCCTAACCCTACCATATCCGCAATAGGTGGCAGGTCAGTAATACTAAAAGGGGACAGCGTTGTATTAAGCGCCTCGAATGGTCAAAATTGGCAATGGTTCAAAGACCGGTTGAAAATCTTAGGCGCAACATCTAATATTTATATCGCCAAAGAAACAGGCTTATACCATGTCGTTAGCTTTTCGGGTAGCAAGTGTGCCAGCCAAAGTAATGATTATCAACTGCAAGTGAATTTTAGCCTAAACCCAACCAATTTCAAAATACAAAATATCGCTGCCAGCTGTAAAGGTATGTCGAATGGAATTATAAAAATTAAAGCCGTAGAGAAATTCAACTATAAAGCAACTTTGACAGCATTAGGCATAACAAAACAAGTCTCGTTTACAGATAGTTCTGGTTTTGCAGACTTAAAAGCCGGTAATTATAAAATATGCATTACGGTAGAATCAGAACCTAACTATCAACAGTGTTTTGATATTGTTGTTGCTGAGCCAAAAGATTTAACATTATTCACCGCCCTGAATAAGGCGCAAAATGAAATAAGTTTGAATTTAGCCGGTGGAAATCTATACAGGATTAGTCTAAATGGTAATTTAACGGTGACCACAGCCAATCAAATCACAATTCCAGTGTTTAGAGGCATCAACAACTTATCGGTTTCAACAGATCTACTCTGCCAGGGTATAATTAGTAAGACTATTATAATAAGTGAGACTATTCAAGTTTTTCCGAATCCTTTTGAGTCGGTTTTACATCTTACAACTGGTTTAGCAAATGCTAACCAGATAGCTGTGGATATCTACACGCCAAGTGCAGTGAAAGTTTACACAAGTAAGTTGGTTGGGGTTTCAGGTTACATAGACATAGACTTACACACATTACCAAGTGGTCTGTATATCCTCAAATTAAATGTTGATGGCGTAGTGAAAACTTTAAAAATCGTAAAAAAGTAAATGAAGAACTATATTTTTTATATTGTACTGGTTATTTTTTCAAGTTGTGGCAAAAGAAATGAAAAACCTGAAAACCCTGCCCCCGCAGCGGCTAATTTAATTTTCCCTGAACCGGATGCGCTTTGCATCACCGGGGTAAACATTTCCGACCGGGTAAGCCGAATTACTTTCTCCTGGCAAGCAGCAAGTAATACCACAGATTATGATTTAGTTATAAAAAACCTACTCACAGGATTGACCACAACCCAAAGTTCGGCAACCAACCTTTTAGCTGTCGAGTTGGCCAGGAATACACCCTTCTCTTGGTATATAGTTTCAAAATCCAATTTAAGCAGCCAAACCATTAAAAGTGAGGTCAGAAAGTTTTACAATGCCGGATCGGGGATAATTACGTATCCACCATTTCCCGCAAGCATTGTGGAACCGGAATTTGGAAAAATATTGAATGGCGCCCCAACAGTTAATCTGAAATGGGCTGGCTCAGATGTGGAGAACGATATCATTAACTATGACGTCTACTTCGGTCAGCAGTCCATGCCATCCCTGTTGAAGAAAAATGTCACTGAGTCTTTTCTAAATGATGTTGCGATTAGTTTACATTCAACATATTACTGGAAAATTGTTACTCGTGATGCCTTGGGTAATACCTCGGATTCAGAAGTATTTCAGTTCAGGAATAATCAATAGTTTTTAAATCTTTATCAAGGTAATCGCCAGAACGAACAAATAAACATTAGTAACCGCATGACCTTTAAGCAAATTAAAGCGGTCCGTTGCCACTACACCTTTCCCTTTTGTTAAAAATCGCCTATTATATAGGTTTTTCGCCGCTGAACTGCAATTTACCACTTGCGCGAAGACAATATACTTTTAAAAAGAAACCATTGAAAGTTACCTGGAAAGCCTGAATGACGAAAAAACAGGCTACAAAAAATACAGGGAACCGTTCAGGTTCCCTGTTCAGGACAAATTGTCCGTTTGCAAAAAAAATTATCTTCCCCTTCCTTTTTTTTCAGCAGGCATGTTTTCTTCGGCCACAACTTCTTTGGCAGAAGATACAGTCTCACTTAAATCCAAAGCTTTGCTGTAAACAGGCTTTAATTCCTTATCAAAAAAATCCAGGGTTTTAAATTGTGGATTCGCGGTTACAAATCCAGCCATTTCCTTCCCATCCTTGGAGAAACTGACTTCGTGCAGATTACCACGTTCAAGCGACTTAAGCAACTGGTCCTTGAATCCCAGCTTTTCAATATCGGATATTTTGAATTTATCAACCGTATCAGCAAGATTGAATCCATAGTTTTCCCCGAAAGTTTTAACTACGTTGTTATTATCCTTTCTTTCTGAAAAGTCCAGCTGCATCCAAAGGTTAGCTTTTTCACCGCTCTTAAGTACTACGTCCTTATTAACCGACCGTCCTGAAAGCAGATTGAAAGATTCCTTGGCGGTAACGCCTTTACCTTTGTTGATGTAAAAAAGTTGCTCCGGCTGAGATGTTAACCTATCGGCATGCAGAACAGCTTTATAGTTGTTAAAGAAATACATATCACTGTCCTTACCTTTTGAAAAATTTAACTCATAATTCATGGTATCGGCTTTTTCAGGCAGATCCCTTGCATTTGGAGCAGGCATATCGATAATTAAATTGAGCTGAAATTCAGGTAATTGATTTTTGATTGCCTGATTCAAATTAGGATATAGGCTTTCGCCAAATCCTAAATACTTCAGATTATTCTGAAGATACTGTAGGTTTTCTTCGTTCATTTTTTATTGATTTTAATATTAAAAAGTTTGATTTGAAATGGTGGACTTAAACACTGGAGCACCTGGTCTGTAAAATTTACTTTGATTACTTTACTAGCTCAATACGAGTTGACGGGGAATGCCGATTTGTGCAATATTCAGACCTTAGTTGGAAATAATTCAACAATAAGCGAAGCGTGATTTTTGGCTGCATAGCACTGAGAAATTTTTCGTTGTAAGAACAAAAAACCATTTCATTGGATATAGTGATAAATATTTTCCTGGATTTTAAAAAGAAACACAACTTTACCTGGGTGATAATGTCAAGAATATCCGAAGAAAACAGAAAACTTACTTTTTTACCCTTGCATAGCGCAATCAGCGCAGTGGGAAATCTTGAAGTGCATCCAATCGAAATAAATAAAAGCTGCTCTGTTTTTGGATACTTATAGGCATTTCTATCATAAAAGCTTAGGCTTTGTATAGCAGATTCACTAATAAAAATAAACCTGACAAGGTTTAACCCGTCGGTTTTACTTGACCAGTAACCTTGTGAGATTGGTATACGATGAAAATTTGAACTATAGTGTTCCCGCTCCCCTGATGAATAATCAAACAATAAATCTCCAGAGTCATTGGTGCTTAATGCTCCTGCAAAAAAATCATAGACAAATGTCTTAATTGCTGCTTTTCTGCTCACCATCACTTACCTTGAGATTCCGCCTCTTCCATAACCTCTGCCTGAAAGCACAGATTCATTTTGTTTTAAAACAGTTGAGCTTAGTCCTGACTCCTGCTGCTCATATTGTTTTTTAGCTGCTTCAAAACCCGGTGACTTTTCGCTTAGCTGATTAGATTTACCTTTTTCAGCGGTGAGCGCTTTAAGTCCTTGCAATAGTAAGTATGAAATTCCGCCATCCATCAGCAGCGACACAACCAGCGCCATCCGGTTCGATCGTATCCCATCAGGACTGGAGGTACTCGCTTGTATCCTTGTGCCATCTTCAAGCTCGATTTCCCTCCCTTTCCTGTAGCGCTCTTTTTGATACGGGCTTAATGGAATTCCGTTTACCTCGTGTGGGGCTTTTAGTCTTAAGGTATCGGTCATAACGAACTCTTTGGTATCATGGTCATATTCGACCATCAGTTCTTTATCACGGCCATCCCGGTTAACTTCCTTAACGATATTTGCACGGAGACCTGTGATAAGTTCATCTGCTTCATTCATCGAAACAAAGGAGGGGTACATGGCCTGCTTATAGACCGGGTGGTAAACCAGGGTTTGTTCATTAAGGTTATTTTTAGCGAGCGAAAGTTTCACATTTAGCGAGGCGATTTCCATTCCGTAGTAATTGAAGTTTTCAAGGGTTAACAGCCCTGTCCGGTTTCCGGAAAGCAGCGCCTGAATATCCTTTTTTTCCAAGGTGGGTTTCTCTCCATCGACCAAACCAATTTTTTTAAGCTCCTCCAGTGGGAGGTCTTTTTCAGTTAAGATTGGACTAAGCATAATTTTTTATTTATCGTTTAATTGATTTTGTTTCCTTTACTTCTTCGATTGAGGTATGCTGAGTTGAAATTTGCTGCTTTGCATGCATTAGTGAAGCATATAACCCATCCTGAACGTTTAGCCTGAACTTATTTCCGGCAGGAAGCCGTTCCATCTGAAAAGTGTCTGCGTTAACTTTTTGCAGCACAAAAAACCGCTGGGATTTATAGTTGATTTCTTCACCAATAGTCAATCCCTGTACAGGATGAACTTCCACAGATTCCTCTTTTTTAATTTCCCTTTTTTGCTCAAAAGCCAGTAAGTAATCGCTCATTTTCTGCGCCTCCGAAGAAGCGCGGTGTATTTCAAAAGGATCATCTTTTAACACCTTAATCCAGCTTTCAACATAGGCCGCATGCTGCGAAAAATCATGTCCAATGTTTAGTTCATTTCCTAAAAGGAGCGATGAAATTTCTGCCCTAAGTTCTTCCCTGGCATATTCAGGCGTTCCAAAACTGTTGATTAGGGTTCTGTCTAACCGGTCTTTATGCCCCGTCCAATGGCCAAGTTCATGAAGCAGGGTGGCATAATATTTGGCCGAAGAATCAAACTGCTGCTTTTGGGGTAACTGTATATAGTCCCTTGCCGGGCGGTAATAAGCCTCGTTGCCACCATGCTTGATTTTAGCCCCGGAATTTCCCGCTATTATCTCTGCCCGTTCTACATTGTTCCATTTCTGAGCTTCGAGTTTTGCAGCAAGTTCTAATGGCAGCGGCGGGATACCGGAGACCTGCTCAGCGTTGAAAACCCAGGCAATAGTAACGACCGGCTTTGCGAGCTTAACAATAGTTTTTACAGTCTTGCCGGCTAAATCCAAAACCGGCTTACCATTTTCACCAAGCACGTTTTTTAAATCATGGGTCTTGATAAAGTTTATCACCGTCCCCTTAGCGCCCTTATTAACCGCCCAACCTTTGGCCTCCGCCTGTTTAAAAGTTAGCCACCTTGGGTCTTCCCTGTCCTGCATGGAAAGCCAAAGGGTATTCATCCCCTTATAGCTTTTACCAGTTGTGGGATTGTAAGGCAAAAAGAATGCAGTTTCGGCTGTATCCGTCCATGGCTTCTGAAATGGAGAGGTACCCTGCTCTAATTGGCGGATTAATTTTTCGGCAACCTGCTCATAAAGTGCTTTTTTAGTATCCATTATAATCCTCACTTTCTAATAAAATATCTTCTATGGATAATATATCCGCGGCCGAGAGATCAAATATTTCCGCTTCAGGGGGTTCCAGCATGACTTCCGTAGCATCCAGGAAACGGAGCTTCTCTTTCAGGATTTTTAGTGACCGGATATCCATGGTTTCAATTATTTAAATGATTATAAATCTGCGTCTGGTCCATCATGGCCATGAGCCGTAAAAAGTATAGGGGGTTGATAAACCGGCCACGATGCTTAATTGAAAAATGCAGGTGTGGCCCGGTAACCCTTCCGCTGGAACCGGATATACCAATTGGATGGCCCGAAGAAATTAGCGCCCCTGATCTAAAGAATAAAGCAGAGAGGTGTCCGTAAACCGACTGATAGTTCCCGTGATCAATGATCAGATAATTTCCGATGATGGGCTTGGACGAGCTGACCTTTATTTTTCCGGGCAGGATTGCATAAACCGTATCAAAACCGGCTTTGATATCAATCCCGGAATGAAACCGGTGATGCAAACGGGTTAGCGGATGGGTCCTGAATCCGTAAACATCGTTTAGCCGGAAGCTTTTAACCGGCAAGGATAAATGAAGCTGGGATAAGACAAGCTTTTCCTGACACAGAACCGGCGAGACAACATATAGCAACAGCGTAAACAGCAGGCACTCAGTAACGGGAAACCATTGTCTCAATTTCCTTGCCAATGCGAAGGAAATTGCTGCGTAAGATTTCTTCCCTATGACCACCGAAATCATAAAAAACAGGCAATTCTTCATAGGACATTTCCTCCTTTTTGATTTGCTTTAAATCCAGCGATACCCGGCAGTTGATGGCAGAACTCTCAAACTTTCCATCATAGTTTTCTTTTGCGTTTGCTGCAATAAGGCCAACCAATTCCCCGGCGGCGAGCGATGCGATTTTACCGGCAGGGATTAACACTTCGAGTTTTTCATTAATGGATTTAGATACTTTGTTCCGGTCCAGCGAAAGGCTTTCTCCAATCTGTTTAGATTTACCAAAAAGCCGCTCTAACCAGTCTAAAGTTTCCTTGTTTCGAACGGAACCGGAAAGCACATTTCCAACTACCGAAGAAATCGTTGCCGCGGTATCCTTACCATATTGCTGCTTAAACTGTGGCAGTTCCTGAAGCCCCATCAATACCGCAACTTTATTGGACCGGGCTGTAGCTATAAGGTTTTCAATCCGGTGAATAAAGAGTGTGGGCACTTCGTCAACAATTATCGCCGAAGGCAGGTTACCTTTTGAATTAATCAGCCTGGTCATGCGGTTTAGCACAACGGAATAGCAGGCCGAATTAATATTCTGGGTATTCGGGTCGTTTGCCAAAACAAGAATCGAGGGGCTCAGTTTATCTGATATTTTAAGGTCAAAATCATCCCCGGAAAAAACCCAGTAAGATTCTTTAGTCGCCATCCTGGACATAAATATTTTAAGTGTTCCGATTTGTCCTTCGAGCTGGTCAAAAGCTTTGGCTACAAAAGCGGACTTAAATGGTGAAAGCAGGGAAACCAGTTCCACTTCAGTGAAAAGTACGCTGAATATTTCTTCATAACTCCTGTTTAAAAAAGCCATAATGTAAGGCAGTGCCGAATATTTGCCTTTTTCATACTTGCTGAAAAAGTAAATGCAGGAAGCTAAAAAGTTAATGGCTGACTGGGTGAAGAAGGCATCACTACCCGAAGACTTATCCCCTTTTTTTAGTGCTTCCACTAATGCCTCTGCTGTTTCCGAAGCATCGGCCAGCGTGAGGATATAGTCAGACCGTAAAGGATTGATGCGCCGGCTTTTTTCGACCTCATTTAGGTTTATCACGTGAAAGGAAAAGTCTGCAAGCTTGCCTGAAGCTTTAGCCAGGCGGTAGTGATACCAGGCGATTTTCCCTAAATCGGGAAACTTGAAATCATAAACACAAACTGCGAAAGACTTGGCTATCATCTGCCGGATAAAGGGCACAACAATGGAAAAAGATTTTCCTGAGCCCGGTGTTCCAATAAGCAACGTTGCGCGGAAAGGGTCTATATTTATCCATCCCCGCCTGACTTTGCTTTTAAAATAAAACTGCGTTGGGATATTTACCGAATATGCTGTTTCGAGCTTTGAAAGCGGCTGCATAAAGCTTTCCGCTTCAATGTTCCATTTATCCTTTCCAAGGCCGGAACGGATGATCTTAGAGATGTTGTCCATCGAGACGCTTATCATTACCGCCCCAAGCAGTGAGCAACTCATGTACACCAAATCAAAAACAGAAGTATGCCAAAAGACCATAGATGAAGGCTTCGCATAAAAGAAACCTGATCCAAAAAAGGAAAGCAAACCTAAGCTCAGCGGGTAAACGATCTTAAGCTTTATATCAAATTCCGGCTCCTTTTTAGCCAGGGTACCAATACTGACCAGGACAATTAATGCAAAAGTGAACAGCTTACTGAAAAGTAAATCCGAGTACACTACAATCGATTTAATCCTGTAAAGCACACCTGAAAGAAGTCCGAATCCAGGCGAATCAATGTAAATAAAGAGCATAAACTCTAATGCAAGGGAAAAGTAAATCATGCACTGGATAAAGCCATGCAACTTCTGAATCTCTTTTGACTCTTCCATAGGTGAAAAATTAGCGCCGAATGATATCTGCATTAAGCAAATCCCTGTACTTTACCGACAGCTTAATGACTCTGCCTGAGACCTGTTTTTCAGATAAGCGGATTTGAAAGACCTTATTTCCCGGGAAACTGAATTTCTTAAACACGAAGATGTTGCGATAGCTATGGTCAAAGCCCTCTACTTTAAAAAGTGAAAATTCCGGCTTAATTTCCAGAGATTGCGATGTCGTGGCGGAGGCTATTTTTTTATCTTCCAGCGAAAACTTAAGCTCATCGATGTCAAATCGTAGATTAGTAGAATTTAAAAACCCTAAATCCAGAAAAATATAATCTGCAAGGGTCTGAATACTGTTTAACCTGGCCCGCAAACCAAAACCACTTGCCGAAGCTACGCTATGAGAAAACTTCCTTTTAACCACATCGAAAGCTATTTCCCTAAGTTCCGCTGAGGATAAACCGGGCGCGGGAAAATCCAGCGGCCGGCCCAGGTCAGGCGAGAGCTCGATATTGGTCTTGATAAATCTGTCCTCTATGTCCTCATCATAAATCAGCCTGAACTGGGTAATCATTTTCTCATCCGCTATGGTTAACACAGCATGCGAAACAGTGCCTTGAGCAGAATCAGACAATTTTATCCGAAGAACATTTTTAATCGGGATATCCCCGGTTATCGATTTACCGGAAATATCCGCGTATTTGATGTAATTAGGCGAAATAAAATGCACCGTCAGCGACTTTTTTAGGTAAACGGCAGGTAAAGAAGAAAAGTCTTTGGCACCAAATTCCGTCTGCGCTTTGACCGCGATGGATAGAAATAAGCTCAAGGTCAGAATAAATATCGTTTTCATATTATTAATTTTAAGGATTATCACGTTTATCTATGAGATAAATACAGGTATTGTACTTTATGGTTGCTTTATTCTTTTTTATTACCCCGGAAATTGCTGAAGCACCGGAGCGAAATATTTTATCAAGGCTGCTCATTAGGAATTCCTGACCAGAGGTGGAATTACCCTGGATATTGATGCCCTGAACTGAAGAGCTGCCAAGGTCTTTAGAAAACTCACGAAAAGACGATGAGGGTACGTATAGGCCTTCAATCCCGTCCAAATCATATACTTCAAGCCGAACTGGTAAAGCCTTATTCCCTGAAAGGATTGAGCTAATACTGAGTTTTACACGCTGCTGGGAAAAGCCTGTAATTTCAGCATATAGCATGCTCCCTGCAGCTAACTTTAATTGACCTGCAGTAATAGTTTCAAGCAGGCGGACTTTAATCCTTGAACCCAAATAGCCTTTTTCATTTTCCGCTATCATGGCCATAATCGGATCTTCATTATTTTCAGCCATAACCGTGTTAAAGCCATCAGCGGCTGAAACTGCTTTTTTTACAGGTAGTAATTTAGATTTGGCAAGTAATTTAGCGGCATCAAGCTTCTTTCTGTTTTCCTCTGCTTTTATTCCAGCCTGTCGTTCAGGATCCGAAGCTTTACTGACGCTATCCATGTAAGCCATTTGCTGCCGGAAAATATCCATCGGCTCAGCTGATGATGGTGAGCTTAGGACATTAGAAGAGGATTTTTGCGCATCCTGCTGCCTTCCGATATTAGAAATGGCGAGTGCCATGGCTTTATCTTCTTCGCTGATTCGCGGGTTGCCGGGCTGATATTGCCTGACCATCTTAGTACTTTTCACAGACGAAGAATGATTCACTGCATCTTCAATTACTTTTTTTTCCGGACTCAGTCGTGCCTGCTCCTCCTCTATCGCGTTAATGGCCGAGAGGCCGTCCGCCTCTTTATAGCTTTGCCGATAGGCATCTAACTTATCAGTCAGTTCGCGGGCTTTTACCTGTTCTGATATGCCGCCAACCTCTTCATTCAATCCCGCTTTATTTTCAGGGAGTTGATTTTTATTGGAAACGGAACCTGAGTAGACATAAAAGAAGAGGCATAAAAACGGCATCGCCAGTAGTGGGATGATGTATTTTGGTTTTTTGAGATTTATTTTCATACCTGATGTTATTTTTTGTTTTTAAGTTTTCCGAAAGCTTCCATTAGAAATATAGAATCTGCCCTGGATAGCTTTTCCTTTGCCAGTAATGAATCTATTTTCCCGGTGATAGCAAAATTTCTCCTGATACCACTAGCTGCCATACTTATATTTTCCAAACCGCCCATCAGCTTCTCTCCGGCCAAACGAAAATTTTTATCCTTTTCCCGATGTTTGTTAGTAGAGTTTACCACCGGCAGAAAATTAAAAAGGGCCGAAAAAGTGAAGAGCAAAACCATCATCAGATAGGTAGTTTTCGGATAAGTAGTCATCTTGGATTTTATCACTAGCAGCAATTGCCGAATGATCGGTAACAGTGCTTCCCAGGCTTCTGCTAATGCGGATTTACCGGTTTCAGAGTGAATTTTTTTGAACATTTTCTAAATCTTTATTGTCAAGGGTTTTCCAGGAGGTGATGATAACGCCATGAGGGTTGTTATCACTGCGATAAATATCCTTCAAGTAACCCTCGGTGATGAGCGTGCGGGTGAGGGAGTTGGAGCGGCGGTCTATTTTCTGCTTCCCGTAAAAGCGAAAATAGTGTCTTGGGAGATCAAGAACAATCGAGTCCGTTTGAAGGGTCAAAACAGAAGAACTTGAAAGTATCGAATTGAAATAACCTTTTTCTTTTAAGTTATTGTATTGCCGAATGCCGGATTCATCGATGAGGTACATCGCTTTTTTCATCTGCCGCTCAATGTATTTATCATCCGGCGTGAGTGAAAAGAAGATGGAATGAAAGAGGTCGATGTGCGCCTTATATTCAGCCGGCCGGTTCATTTGCACATCAGTTTGTTTGGCGATGATGGGTACGTTATTGTCCAGGATATAAATACTTCTTCGAGCTGAAGAGACCTGCTTATAGGCGAAAAAAGAAACGCAGGCAACGCTGGAAAGGCAAAGGATAAAGCTGCCAAAACACAAAGCAGTGGCCAGACGAATCTTGGATTCAATGTTTTTAACTATCATAAAATGGATTTTAGGCAAGTATTTGCCGGTGAATAGGGTCGAAAAAGAACAGAACTAGAAAAACTTCCCTGTTGCCTTTTTGGCCAGGCCAATCATGGTCTGGGAACCGCGACCAAAATTGGATGCAGCGGAACTGATTCCGGAAGTGGAAATTATCCAGGTTGATATACTAGGCACGGTGAACATGCAGATAGCGCCAATTAAAAAGCTCAATATTACCGTTCCAAATGAAAGTATTCCGTTCCCTGCAAACCAGGCCATTTTCTCCAGATTGGCAGCCTCTCCGTTTTCTCCGATTAATTCTTTATAGCGGCTGATTTCTGAACTCATGGCGTATTTCTGAAGCAAGGCGATCAGGTACATAATCAGGTAGGCAATGCCAACATATAAGTTTACGGAAACAAACCTCGCTATCCAGGTAGACATGGAATCCCGGAACGAAGGCAGGATGCTTGCCGCAACGGCAAATGGTCCGAGTATTATCAGTATGGTAGAATAAATTATCTGGATGATAAAAAGCACATAGACGGCAAGACGCAAAATCCATATCCCAAGGAGTTCTAAGAGCTGGGTGAGTAATAACTGCATGCCGATTTTGAGCCTGTTCTTTAGTTCAAGGACCGGATTGATTACAGTTGACATGCCTTCTTTTATTGTTCCTGTCACTGAATCCCATGCGTTTTCGAGCCAGCTGTCAGATTCCTTTTCAGCAAGTTCGGTCTCGGCCTGGAAAGTATAGAGGGAATTGGCAACTTTAAGCATATAATCGGCACGTATGAGTCTCAGGTTATTTACATTAGCCTGCTCACTTTGAAACATCTCTTCGGTACGCTGCGCGACCATATCTGTGGGAAAGGCAATTACTTTTACAAATGCGCCCCACCACATGATGACCATCACCAGGCCGAAAGGGCGAAGCAAAGGCATAATTTCCAGTTTCTTATCGCCGGAGATCATATCGTAAGATTTTATGGCAAAGAAAATTATCATAAAAATCGCAGCCAGTGCCTTGGCATCAGTGATGAACAAATCAAAATGGGTCCAGACCGAATCCTTTAGTCCTTTTAAAAACACCATCACCCCTTCCTCGTAAACCCCGTTTCCCTGCAAAAATTCAAAGGATTTGGCATATGGAGCATCCTGAGCATAGCCTGAAACTGCGAAAATCAACAGCAGGCAAACAAACAAAATTCTTTTCATATCAATCTGTTTAGGTTAGTATTTCCTGTTTCTTAGGACTTCCTTAGCAATTTGGACATCGCTTTTACTGTTCCAGCCGGGTACCACGAAATCACCGATTTTGAGTTTGCTCCGGACTTCTGAGTGCTTCACCTCCCCCATGACTCCATTCACTTTTCTCTTCCAGCTGCCTTGCAGCTTTCTGTATTCTTCCAGCATCCGGTAATAAGAAAGGATTCTGGCGCCCCGCTCCTGAATGGCCGTCCGACTTCCCATCAGGCGCTCCCTGAGCATTTCCATTTCTGCCTGGTACCAGGCAAAGTTTCCATCACCCAAAAGCTGCATTCTTTGCGTGGGGGTTAAAGCGCCTAATGCCGTTGCCGCATCAAAATCATATACGGGTTTAAGCTGCTTTTTATAATACAACAGCCATAAAGGGTCGCTATCTGACAGCAGTGGCGAATAAGCGATAACCTCTTCCCTTGCAGCGGTTCCGATGGTATCAGAAGAGCGTTCATAATTTTTATCTGTTGCGGACATTAATCCTGAAAAAGCAATTCGCTGTGTTTGCGGTCCGGAAAGGCTCAGCGGCCGAAGATCTGTTTTAGGATAGTTTGGATGTAATCCCCATACTAACCAATAATAAGGGTTGAGTCCTAAGAGCCCGGATTTAGGCGTAAATTTATCAGAATCCCACTGGCGAAAAACCATCCGCTGCTGCTGGTAAGTTATGCTTTCATCCCGGATGGATTTCTGGGCGAGGGTGCCCTCAAACCAAAGAACGCCTTGCAGAAAAAGCATCAGAGATATTGTTAATTTTTTCATGGCTTTAAATATTTAGCATTTCTAATAACTTGACTTACCAAAGCTTTATCCTGGTTTAGATAGGAAGCGAATGGATTTAAGGATTGGTAAATGCCCTTAACTTTAGCATAGTACATCGCTTTCCAGGCGCCGTAGCACAAGCCAGCCAAAATATGTAGCTGAGTATTTATTCGTTTGAGCAATTCGTCCCTTGAATTATAATCCATTAACAGCCCGGCGTTCTCTTTCAACACAAATTCAGAAACTTCGGAAACGAGTGCTAAACTCCTGGAATACATGTCCCTAAAAATCTGCTCAGAAAATAAAAGCAGGTAGGGTTCGGATTTAGCGAGCTCAGACATTTTTACTCCGTAGTCCCGGATGTCGCCGCAAATCCCGGCCATATTGCGCACCATCAAGCCCTGTTTTAATGCTGCATTGACATGAGACAGGCTTTCCTGAATCAGGCTTTGAGCAGCAACGACTGATAATGAATTCAGGTTGATTTTTTCCAGACTTTTAACAACCCTATCCTGGTATTCGCTGTGGCTAAGCTCGGCTGCATTTCTGATAACAGCGTTTTCGTTTACTGCGGCAAAATGCCCTGCATCAAAAACAATTCTTTGTGCTTTGAGTTGTAAAAAGAAAACATAAAAACCTGAAAAAAGTAAAATCATTAAAATCCTGCGCTTCATTTCTTTAAGTATTTACTATTTTGAATAATTTGATTCACCAGCGATACATCGGTATTAATATAACCGGAGAAAGCAGATGAGCCCTTAATTCCCACCAGGATGCCGGCATTGCCCGCACCGGAAATCAGCCCTGCAGAAATGGATTTTAACCTGCGAAGTTCAGCGACTATAAAATCAAAAAGAAGCTTCCTGTCCGATGGCTTCATCGCATTAAGCGGACCGATGGAAGCAGAAATCCCGATTAGGAAATAAATCAGGTCTTTGGCCTGAACCGCCAAATCAATTTCGCTGTGGTAAACCATTGGAATAATTAGAGGATTTGCCCTGGCAAGGGAAACCAGCACGGCCTGATCAGCTACAATTCCTTCTACAAGGGGCGCCGCCTCAAGGCCGATTTCCACAGCATTTATCGTGGAAGTAAGGAAGCTAAACCTGGATCGCAACAGCATATACTTTTCCTGCAATCCAACCAGCAAAGTTTTATTCAACTCCTCTTTTGCGGCATTGGAGGCCTGCTTATCCCGGGCTTCTATTTGTGCTTCATATTCAGATTTTGAATCCGCCACCAGCTGATGGATGCCCGGAATATTCAGGGCCTTTTGCTGCGCTGATGCGTTCAGACATAAAAAAAGCGGCAATGCCGCTAACAGATAACAAATTACTTTTCTCATTTTTTCAGGTATTTGGCTGTTTGTAATACATCATTTGCCAGGCGCACATCCATATTTATCCATGTGGACAAAGGGTTTAATGCATTAAATAAACCTTTCATCTTCGCCCAGTACATCGCTCGCTGCATGCCGTAGGCAATCCCTCTGAGGATTCTCATTTCTGATGCGATATGGTTCAGGAGTTTTGCACGTTCCCCCGAATCCATCAGGTTATTCCTACCTGCTTTTAATGCAAATCCGGCCACCTCGCTTCCAATCTTCACGGCCCTGGAACGAAAATCCCTGACGCCTTGCTCTGCAAACAATAGCAGCAGCGGGCTACTTTTAGCAAGCTCGGCCGCTTTTTCTACATCGCGGGTAATATCAATTCCTATCTCTGCAATTTCTTTGACGGATACCAGGTTATTCATAATGGCCGAAACTTCTGATAGTCCCCTGTAAATCCGTTCCTGCATATCATTGACAATTAAGAGCTGCCCGGAAACAGCTAGCTGCCCTTTGGCAATCAGTGAAAGGTTTTCATTGGATTTATCCAGGCCACGATTAATTACCGCTGCATGTGATGCGATCGCCGCCGAAGTGACCGGGTCAACATACAATGTCTGGCCACGTGCAAAAAATGAAAAAAGGGACAAAAAGTAAAACAAGATACTTTTCATATTCATGGTTTTAATGGTAGGGTGAACGATGGACTATTTACCAGCTTTACAAAGTCAGCAAGCGATAATCCAGAGGCAACTAAATCAGATACAAAAGCATCGAGCGAGATTTGAAAAGAACTAAAACAGGCATTGTATTTTTCAACTGCTGTCTTCTCGGGCTTTTCGGTGGTAAAGGTGAGGTACTGGTGCATGGAAACTTCCACCCCGTATACCTCTCCTAAGTTGCCTCTTCTGATGTATACTTCCTTGAAGCGCCCGCGATTTGATTTATTATCAAGCTGGTTGATGCTGAAGATTTTCTTCTGTTCTACCTCGCTGATGGATAAAAGCGCCGCAATTTCTTTATAATTGTCTTTAAACTTGGTCTGATCTAAAAGGATGACTGTATCTGAAGCGCTGATGATGGTATTTTTTACAATGTCATTGCCAATGATGTCTTCCAAATCCTGAGTTACCGGAATGACTTCTCCCCAGAACTTGCGCACGGTTTTGAAAAGGTAAACCAGGTAGCCGGCCATAATGGGCGAAGACACTGCTTTCCAGGCTTCTTCGATTATCAGCGCTTTGCGCTGAAAGTTCCGTAGCCTCATTTTCTGGATAAAAACATCCATGATAATCAGGGTGACCATCGGGAAAAGAATTTTATGCTCCTTGATGCTGTCAATTTCGAAAACGATAAAGGTTTCTTTAAAAAGTGAGCTGTCTGTCTCTTCATTCAAAATACTTTCAAATGCCCCGCCCCTGTAAAATTTCTTCAGGATAAAACGAAATTCATCCACGTCAAAAGCGATACCCTCCTGCTTCACCATCGCAGGGATTTTCCAGATGGCGAATTCATAAAACGAATTGAACCAGAGTTTTTCAAGTTTATATTCTGCCTGAGTTGGCGAAAACCAGCAGGCATAATAACTGCTGATGACACCAGATATGACGTCGCTTTCCACCTGGGTGACTTTACCATCAGCACCTTTCAGGCAAAGGCAAATCAGGGTGAGTAAAAAATCCTTTTTTTCGATATTATAATCCGCTGCTTCCAGCAGAAAAGGATTCATGGTGATAGGCCTTGAGTCGGTGTAGGTGATGTATTTGCCACCGAGGTAGCTGCATAGCCCGGAATAAGAGTGCCCGGTATCCACAATAACTAAATCCATATTGTAGTGCATGTAAGCACTAAGCAGGCTATTCATGAAAAAAGATTTACCGCTTCCCGAAGGCCCAAGCAGAAATTTGTTGCGGTTATTGATTCTCCCGGTTTGCATGGGCAGGTCACTTAAATCAATTCCGATAGGGATGCCTTCGCGGTCTGTAAAGGAAACCAGAAAATCTGAAGGCTCAGTGCTCGCGGGCCGCTCTTTAAAGTATAAACTTAGCGCGGCATCGGCAGTGGTGAGAAACCAGTCATAATGCTTTAATTCAACTGAGTTGCCTGGCAGTAAAGCCCGGAAGAGTTCCATTTGGTTGTAAGCATTTGCTGATGGGATAATGCCGAGTCCAAACAGCGCACTTTCGATAAAGTTGACACATGCGGGTAATTTATCTTTAACTGCACAAACGCAGATATCGAAATGGGCATGGACAAGAAGCCGATTTTCCCTTACTACTTCTTCTAATAAGGCAGAAATGTCTTCTACGCAAAGGTTATTTGCGGGATCAGGTATGCCCGAATGGCGCTTGCGTTTAAGCTCCAAGGCGCCTATTGTTTTTCGCTGGTCCGGAATCTGAATTGCCTGGTTGTAAATGATGCAGTCAAAATCAGGTGCGTTAAAAAGAAATGCTAACAAATCAACCGGAAAACCTTTGAGCTTTTCATTACCGGCGAGGTAACTAAATCCTGAAAGTGAAGGCGGCAGATCTATTTCATCGATATTGATTAATGAGAGGCATTTTACGCTGCGTTCGCCCAGACCGATTTCAGTGTCTCCTGAAATATAATTATCCAGTGATAAAGGCCTCGTAACAAAGTTCATCGATAAGGTCTTGAGCACATGGGCATTTATCTGCTTTTCACGGAGCACCACCGGATTCATTCCGGCCGCAGCAAGTACATCCTTCACTTTAGTGACAGCAATCTTAAAATCCCGTAGCATTGCCTTGTCAAAAGTATAAAAAGCGCCGCTTTTGACTTTTCTGGTTAGTATGAGTACAGTCTGTAGCTTTTTTTGAAGTCTTCCTGAAAAATGTTCACCGAATTTTTGTCCGAGGTAATCTTTGGATGCTGCAGGCTTAAAAGGGATATTTGAAATTATGTCAAGCTTTTGAAGAAAATGCCCCTCACCTAAAATCTTGATGAGGTTGGAAAGCACCTGGTGGAAGCTTTCATATTGTTCTTCATCGGCGCTGAAGCGTACAATTGGATTATCAATTTCTATTATGACGGAGCATTCTCCTGCTAATCCGTATAGCAAATCAAAATCCAGGCCGATGTCAACGCCCAGATAGGGCATTTTAAATACTTGCTTTTGTTGCATGAAAATAATTTTTAGCCGCGTGAATGAATACACCGGGTAGCCGGTTTTTGCTGTGGAGGCCCTGTTTTTGCTTTGAAGCGAGGCTGCTGAAGCCGGCAAAAATGAGCAAGACAATCACTCCCGCTCCAAAGTACATGTTTATGGTTGCCATTAAAATGGCGCCGATGACCAGCGAAAAAAGCAGGGTAGCAATACCCCAATAAATGAATTTGCCTTTGAAGCCTTTATAACTCAGTGGTTTTTGCAGGCCCTTATAAACCTGATATCTTTTCACAGGCTTACAATCCAAAGAATGCTTTAACAATCAAAGAGGAAAGAACCAGAAACAAACAGGAACCACCCCATCCCATTAATTCCTTGTTGATGTCCTGATCACCGCTATTCCATTTGGAATAAACCCTTATTCCGCCCACGATACCAACGATGCCGCCAATCACCAGGGCGATGTTCGTGGCGGGTTCCACATAAGTTTTAAGCGTGGTCGTCGCGGTATTAAGCCCGTTTACGCCACTTTGCGCTTTGGCTTTGTCAAACAATGTGGTCAGGTATAGAAAGATAATGACGCGGATGTATTTAATGTTTTTTAAATTTTTCATGTTTTTTATTTTAAAGGGTTAAAAATTCAGGGCAAAAAAAAGCCGCTCATGGCGGGAAATAAAATATGGGAAAAAAGAAATAGGAAATCAGATCCCAAAGAGGGCTGTCAAAAAAGAGCCTGATAAAAGAACAAAAAGGGAAGCGAAGAACCATGCAGGCAAGTCCGTACTTACATCCTTTCCGGATTGCCATTTATTATAAACCTGAAGCGAGCCAACAATTGCTATCAGGGCGGCAAGTATAATGGATAAATCGCGCATCGAAAAAAAAGAACCCTCCAAAAATCCCCTTGCCTGGTTCATTTCAGAAACGCCAGGTTGAGAAATGCAACACAGGGGCAGTAGAACAACCGGACCAACTAAAAGAAAAACTCTTCTCATAACTAAAAGCTTACCTGGTGCGTAAATTCAATGGATTCGGATCTGGCCAGTTCAAAGAGTTCTTTTAAGGATACCCCGCCTGAGGAAAAGCTTGCAGGTTCGGACTCCTCTTCACCTGTGAAATAATCAATTTCATCTTCATCCGGCAATAAGTGAATATCCTTTATCAGTTCCGCTAGAATTTCCGGGGGAAATTCTACGGCGCCAGGTTTGGCAGTTCCGGCAAACTCATTGTCCCTGGTCCTATAAAAATCATAAGCAAAAATCAGGGTATAGTAAAAACTGTATATGGCCAAAAGCCACATCATAAAAGTTATCCAGGTCATAGTTCAAGATTATTTAAGGTGTTTCTGATGTATATTTTAAGCTCAGGATTAGTGCCGAAGAGATAATCAATGGAAAACGAGATGACTTTATTCATATCAATCCCTGTTGCAAGTTTAAACCCGTTCAATAGCGCAATCGTCTTTGCATCGAGTCTTGGGTGGAGCATTTGCTTGTTTGCCGAACAGTCAAAATTTTGGATGAGTTCTATTAAGGATTCTATACCTGCAGTATCCTTTCCTACCGCCTCCTTTTTTCCCGGTTTGCGCTCGGCAGGTTTAGACTTCTCTTTCGCAGTAACCATTGGCGATGCGATGGACTTCCTTAATTCATCGGCCAGGGTGCGGATATCATCTTTCATAATTTCTATCATTAGCGCTTTAAGTAGCAAGCGGAAAGTATTTTTCATAAAGCTTGTCCATTACCGGGATAATGACGGGAAAAAGTGAAAGCGGCGTTTGAAAAGTATTGGTCCGTTGAAAATCCACCCTGTCGGAAATCGGAAGGGATAAGTCGCCAAACTTTGCCAGCTGCAACTCGACTTCTACCTGCGTTTCATATTTCACATTGCCCTTTATCCGGTTGGGGATGAAAACAAAAGAAGCTTTGGGATTTATTTTTCTTAGTACAACGGAAAATAAAATGGTTGAATCGAAGCTGAATTCATCATAGGCAAAAGGGCATAAGACCAGTTCTGCTGAGGCAAAGACCGAAATCAGGCCATTATCATCCAGTTTTCCGGGCAAATCAATTAGTATGATATGGGATGCAGTATCCCTGAAGATTTCAAACATGGATGGAAAATGTTCCAAACCTGCCGCAATTACTTCATAAGGTGGTTCATTTTCCAGGAGCTTTGCCTTTTCATATTTCTGTGCAATACTTTGCTGGTAATCCATATCGATAACGGTGACCTTTCTTTTTTTAATGATGGAGAGGTAATTCGCGAGCAACAGTGTAAGCGTACTCTTTCCCGCTCCACCTTTCTGGTTTCCTATAATGACTAACATAATCTATAATTTTGATTTGGTTTATCTTGTATTTGTTCTGGCCATCCCCTTTCGCTGCCGGTTCCTTCCCAGAATAGCCTCGTCATCGATATCGTCTGCCAAATCAATCGCGGCCACTTCGGAAAAGTCTTTACCGGCACCCGGCATAAACCCTGATTGCTTGCCAAAAATGGGTGGGGTAAAATTTTCGTTTGAACTCAAAGGAACATCATTAATTTTAAACGGACTGTTAGGATGATTCCCTTTGCTTATTTCCTTTAAGCCCATGACCTGGGAACCTTTGAGAACACTTTTTGACGAATTATCGATAATTGAATACCCATAAGGTGGCAAGCCGTTCTTTGCATGGCAGATGATTTCTATACCAAAATGTTTCTTCAAATTCTCGGTAAAAACAGAGCTAAATTTTTCATTTTGGTTTCCCTCGTAAACCAAGTTCGTATCCCATACTGCGCTGTATTTAGCAAAAATTGCTTTCAATTGCCGGATTCTTTTTTCATCGACTACATTATTTTTTATCTTGATTAGTACCGAAGGAATACTGAGTTCTTGCAAAGCTTGAGCATTTTTGATAATTTTTAGCTTATCGGTTTCCTCGATAAGCTGATAGCCCCTGGACTCTAGGATAAGCCTAAACTGAGCCAAGTTTGCATACTGGAAAGCAAGCGCATCTTTTACGTCCGCTTCCACCTTTAAATGAATATCAGGATCTATTAATTCATTAATGAACCTAACCGCACGAACTTTTTCAAATGTTGCAGAAATCTTTTTTCCGTTTTTATCTACCCTGGTGGAGACCAGATGAACGTGATTATTCTGCGTATCAGAATGAAATACGACTAGGTAAGGATTATCTTTATAACCCATTTTCTCCATCCAGCTGATGGCCAGCTCGCGCAAATAAACTTTGCCATGCTCATAGCCTTTACAGGAAATCACTGCGTGAAACTGGGGTTTAGAAACCCTTTTATTTAGTGAAGAAACCATTTTGAGGTAATTGACATAGTCTGAAGGCTTTATTTCCCCGAGTGCAGACAATGGGCTGAAGCCTGAGGCATGAATTAGTTCTCCTTTCCTGTTCTGTATCTTATCGGTATTGTAACGTACACCTGAAAAGCTTGCCGCTGAGCTGAGTATCTTGACTATCATGTAACTTATGCGCTAAATGACTGAATGGCTAAATGAACAGTTAACAGAACTGCTAAATGACACGGTAACAAATTAACTAAGCAACTTAATGTCTAAGCAACTTTATGAATAAGTAACGAGCTTTAAAAGTGACCCTATGGCGGGTTATCTCTATAGCTAAATAACCAGTTGTCTTGTCAGCAAGAGCGCAAAATAGCACGGTAGATAAATAACTTATTAACTGAATGGCCTGTTACCTGAAGCTCTTGTTATAAAAATAGCCAGCTACCCAGTTCACCTAAGCTTTAAGCAGAGAAGATAAATATTATCTTTCTTAAGAGCTTTTCAATATCTTTTTGCCTTGACTGATATTTCTGCAGTTCAATATTAAAGCGTTCGGCCACAACGGCTGATAAGATTCCGTTTTTGCCAAGGATGTTAGCGTACCTGGCAAGCTGATTGATGTTATTGCCTGCTCTGGAGAGTTCAAGCCCGCTGGAATCCAGCCAGTCCATGGTCTGCTTTCGGTTTAAGCTGTGCTCAATTGCATTCCCCAATACCTTTTTTCTGATTAGCTCTGATTTACTAATGCCCAGTTCTTCAGACATGCTCAAAATTACTGCATACTCTATGGTTGTAAACCGGACATCTACTTTTTTAGTACGTCCGGGAATGGTTGATTGTGGCCTTCCTTTTAGTTTAATCTTTGCCATCATAAAAAGATTTAAAAAGAGAAAAGAAGTTGCGACTTTTCTCCACCCTTAATACCGTAATCGAAAAGGGAAGAGTTCGCGGAGCGAATGATGAGCAATGAGATTAGGTTTTAAGGCAAGATCCTTTTTGACGGGCATTATTCCGCAGGAATTAATGTCGGACAAAAAGACATCTTGCCAATACAAAAAGCAACCATCCTGAACGCCTATCAAATCCTGTTTTCATAAAATCTGATTAATATTTTATGAGCAACCTCTGATTCCATTGAGTACGGAGGGGCCACCTTTTGAAACATGTACTATCTACTTTTAACTTCATAATTTTTCATAAAAAAAGGGCCACAAGGGCCCTCTTTAACCAAAACTAAAAAACTAAAGTCTTCGGTTGTCCGGAATTACTCACGTCAGTCCATACGGACCGGGGTGCCCCCTGCCTCTGCGCGTTCGTTTTATTGAAATCATCTCAACTTCGCAGAATTTTCTGTTTTCACAGAATAATGCTTCATTCCAAAATGTCAAAGAACCGGTAAATTCACCTGACAATCTATCAAGAGAAGATTGCATCAGGGAGGTTTATATCGTTTTGTTAAATCAAATTCAATAACGGATGGCTAAATAGCTAACACCTTCCGGTGGATACGAATCTTCTGAAACTTCTCACAAGAATTACGCTTGCCCGGAACATTAAATAGCTATATATGAGAAACTGCGAGGATTCTTTCGATTTCATAAATCAAACATAGCCTTGAATTCAGCCAAACGGAATTAATGAACTAAATCGGCCTCAATTGAGCGGTAATGAACCAATTTAAGTCCATAATGCATTGTTAGATAAGAAAATCCCAATATAAAGTAGCGTTAGGCTTTCTAGAGAATGTAATTCAAGCTACCTAAGAGAGCATTCATCTAATGAAACAATTCGGCGGGAGATGTACCAGAAAATTCAAGTGTTGAATTTTCCCTTACATTGAAGTTCTGAACTGCTTTGGTGAGTCTTACTTAAATATCTTTTATCCGCTTACTGTTGTGGAAAAGAACATCGTTATATTTATCTTTTTAATCACAAAAAAGGCTTCCAAAACCTTAAGCGACCGACCTTAAAAAAGAAATTTTATGGACAAATTCTCTGAATTCACTGATACATACTCTGACGAACTGATTTATTTGGAAGAAATGCGAAAAAGCTATCTTTCTCATCCTGGGTGTAATCCTTTCAGAGGTTTGTTTGACGCCTCTTATTTTAGAATTTACTGCGTATTCATGGTTGGAAATATTGAATCTATGATAAAAGAGTGGAGAAAAACAGATTCTAACGGTATTTTGAATGATTATTTCAAAGATGTAAGTAATGCTGCAAAAATTGACGCTTTATATGAGAATTTTCAAAATCAAAAAATCAATGTTGACCGTAAAATCTTAGATTCCTACCTGGCTTTAAAATACATCAGAAACTTTATAACTCATAGTGCCTGGAACAGTGAACAAATGGCTTTCATTATCAAGCTTGGCTTTCCCGAAGACACCAGAAGGTTTACATATGAACATCTTGAGCGCCTTTACCATGTGAAAAACCAGATGTCGCTATATATTGCAGCAACCGATATTGCAGATTTTGCATCTGTAAAGCTTCCGTCTTCAAGACTGGATGTAAATGAAATTTTTGAAGAGAAGGATTTAATTGTCTATTTGTGGAATAATATTTCGAGGATAAACCTTGCGCTGACAAAAAATGAAGCAAAGCTTAAAGATTTAAAACCGGCATTTTTATCGAGCTGGAAACAGTTCAAGTTTATACTTGCCGACTCACACATCGATTTTGATTGTATAGATAGAAACCGGAAAATTCTCGAAGCGAAAATTGCGTCAGACCAAACCGGTCAAATGCAGCCTGTAATACTGAAAGTTTTGGGAAGACCGGAAATCATTCCCGAAAGTCTAAAAATACTTGAAAAGGTTACACAAATGAACCGGGAGGAGTTGCTAGCCTTTTCGAAAGCCATTAATCAAGGGGAAAGATGCTATGAAATAATTACAAATAATTCTGCAGCCCTTATACTAAAAAGAATGGTTGATGAACCGGGTGATGAAGGTTCAGATGAACTTACTGGAGAATATATCATCGCAGAAAATCTTTTCATTTTAGGAAGGCTGTATTATCAAATCATAGGAAATTGAGCTGTTGAATTTTGTTGCGCTAAGCGATGGATTCAGTTTTTAGTCAGGTATGGTACCCAAACCATAGAAACAGCAATGATGTGCAAAAGCAAGGAAATTAATTACATTGAAGAAACACCGGGTTGCCTTTGATGCTGCTTTTCTGGCAGGAAGTTGATTGATTTTCTCAATCTTAACAGCTCTCAATTTTGGTTGCGTTAATATATCTGGATATAAAATCGCAATGAGTTATCTTTCATCCTAAGCCAACAACGCGCCTTCCATACCTGATAAAAGGCCTAAGGATTGAGTTTGATAGACTGCGCAAGATTGAACAAAACTTCAAAACACTATCAATTTCCTTTTCTGTTTTGATTATATAATACCTAGTCGCACCATTGTGATTTTAATTAAATATTCCTCAAAGAGCTTTAGGGTTTAGAAGTTGAATTATTTATATTTGTGAAATAGGGCAAAGGACCCTTAAAATAAGGAGAATTGTAATGGATTCATTTTACATCATTGAAGGGATGAGCATCGCTTAACACCTTGATCAATATGTTTCTGAGTAATATCGACTAACAGATAAGAAAGCTTACTGACGTAGATAAAGAAAGGAATTGAACCAGACGTTCGGGTCCCGGGGTGTTTGCCACTTTGGGACCTTTTTTATGTTTTAAAAACAATTATGGTAATTTTTCTACAGTTTACCCTTACTGACATAAGATCTCTCTCTCAGGGCATCAGCGAGGTGTTGAATAAACCTGAATGGCCACTTCCCATGTTGTCTCAGTTTGTAAGAGGTACAGGAAGAATCAGGTTAAGAAGAAAAAAAGGCCTGCGAAGCTGGGTTCACGAGGGTTATCTCTGCGAAATAAAAAAAGGTATCGGTAATCCTGAAATACATAACTCAACCGGAATACCAATTAAAAATGTATACAGGAACTTTTATTCAGGAGAGGAGCAGATATTAAACCGATATGAATTCGTTTTTCGTTCGGATAATAAAAAAGATACCTTAAAAATTGCGGACATTAAATCTGTATTGGCGAAAATACTCGATGCCGAAGTTAAACTCAGATTCGGTGTTCAAAGAATAACTACTCCAATCGCCTCACTTGGAAAAAATCTTAAAAATTTCCACCGGGCAAATACCACTTTTAAAGCCAGGCTATCTGAGGAGGAATCCATTAATAATATCATTCCGTGCACTCCCCAAATTTATATTCTGTTAGATGAAGGAGAACATTTTGAAGAAACCCAATCTTCATTGGAAAAAATCAGTCAGGATGCAGATGCCTATAGACTGTTTACTCAATCTTTGGATTTCAAAGATAGAGAGCTGCGACTTTGGGTGCACGAGCAAAAGACTGCCGATATGGATATTCATAGAAATTTGAGAATCAGCATCCAGAGAATATTTTCTGAACACAACTGCCTGAAGAATGTTTTTGCAGCTATTAGCTCAAACCGTATTGCAATAGAAAGTCATTCTCCAAAATCAGATAAACTGCAACGATATTTTAATACCGCTATCAGCAGTTATCTGAAGGCGGAAAAAGATTTAAATTCGGACAGTGAAATGACTGGTTTCTCGGATAAGTTTTCGAAATTGTTTGATAACTTTCAGCCCGGCGAGCTAAAGGTCTTGAGAGAGAAAATTATCAACTCAAATTTAAGACCAGCCATAATTAATAAAACAGAAAATTTTATGAACAACACATTCAATAACACACAGATTGGCATTGTCGGTGATGGTGCCAAAATTGATAACCTGACCTTTAATCAGCAGAGCAACACTTTACCAGAGAATACGGATTACCTCGCTCTTGCAAATGAGTTAAAAAAACTGACGGATTATTTATCGGGAGAGGCTACTACTGAGGCACAAAAAACCGAGGTGGCCACAATTTCAAATGCTCAGATTGCTGCAGCCAAAAATGATGGTCGTGGGGTTGTTCACTACCTTAAAGAAGGTGGAAAATGGGCTTTTGATACCGCTGTAAAGATTGGCGTAACAGTTGCAGCTGCGGCGATAAAAGAGCAGGCAGGCATACACTAACATTTATTTGTTTTGGGTGATAGCGGCGAAGAATTTTCGCTGGTATCACCTAATATTTTGGACGCTATCGCTTTCGCTACTAAGCTTCATTAGTCTGTAGCTTCGGGAGTTTGTTTTAGGGGACTCAATTTTTCTATTTTATTATGAAGTTCTTCGATTCGGGCAGGTAAAATAAAAAGATATTCGATGAAATAGTCTAATAAATCCATAAGTAGAATTGAGGTTTCTTCATCAGGCTCAGTTTCATCGCTGAAATGTGCGCCCATGTTTCCAATTTTACGGATAGCATCAGCGATGGTTATAATTGGCTTATTAAAATCTTGCACCTCATGGAGCTTCAATAGCGCATTATTGAGATTGAACGGTTTTTTAGTTTTATCTGTTTGCAACATCTGGACAATTCCCTAAAAGTCTTCTGCTCATCACTGCCGTTGAATTCCATTCCCCGGTATTGAAAGCAACGAGCGCAGAGTTATAAGATCTTTTCAGGGGCTCTGATAATGGCGTTGCGGATTCCAATCCGGACAATGGCCGGCGTTCTTTAGATCCCGGATAAACAAAAAGTGCCCCTGAATGCATTGACATGGGAGAATTTTCATTTACAAGAAAAAAAAACTTTAATTTCCCCGAACAGCCCGGGCATAAAGCTTCGGCATAATTACCCATTTTATTAGGATTACTTTTCCAGTTAAGTTGAAAAACTGCAGTTATTCTACAATAAGAACAATTTATCGCCACGACGTAGGGAATTGAGGCCTCATTGTTACTCATATCAGATTTAAACTGAGATGGATTGATTTGAGATAGCATTATTCTGGTTTAAGAAATAAAGATAATAAAATACATGTACCGGCTCAGTGAAACAGGCTGAAAAATCATTTTAATTTGTTGGAGTGCCAATCTTTTCGCTAACGATTATTACCTATATAAGTATTAAGTTTCAATTCTATCTCGGATGAAAAATGCATGATAAAAAGACTTAATAAATCAATTGAGTCATCAAGATACCCATAATCTAATGGATACTTTTCACCAATATTCAGCATTGTATCTTTTACGTTATTCACGTAAAATTTATCAACAAATCCCTCATTGTGGACGATAAGGTTCCTGCACTCCTTTCGTTCAATAACCTGGAAGATCATTTTATCCCCAAGGACGGATTTAAAATCTATTCCGGCATTTTTATTAAAAAAACTCAGCTGTTTCTTTAAACTATGTCTGCTAATCTCCCGAGCTGTCGTCTCCCAAATCTGATTATTTACAAAAAAACGTTTTACAGATTCAAGGTAAACTTTGACTATATCATCAAAACAAGCATCAAAGAGAGACATCAGGTGAGAGAAAGCCATATGTAATGATATTTCTACATAGGCTTTGAGCTCATCTACTTTTCTGTTCATTGCAAAAGTCAACACTTCACGCATCTCAGGAGTATCCTTAAGACCTATCCGGGTTGAGTAGCCGCCGTCAGGCTTTTTTATGGATTGGGATGGGATGGCTATTGACCCTCCTTGTTCAACATGAATTTTAAGGTCGTTGACTTGTTTTTCAAGTTTTTCAATTGTCTTTTTTATTTCCTGTTGGTACAATTCAAAAAGTCTTCTGTTTTGAGAAAAGCGCTCTCTTATATTGTCTATACTCATTTTCCGCGTTTAAAAGTAAAAATAAGTATTACCTGCATAGCAACCCAATAATATTTAATCACCATAAACTACGGTATTCTTGTATGAGTCGGGAGGACAGCGACCACATCACTATTATATCTAATTTAAATCATAGAAGCATTCAACTTTCTGCGGCCTTATCCTTAAACCTAGCATGATGAATAAGAGAGGAAAGGGCATTTATAAACAATTCAAAATCTTCTTCAAATATTACAATTGAACTCTTTTTAAACTTACTGTTTCCGGTAGCATCACTTCTTGTGATGCGCAGGTAGTGTGATTTGTTCTTTGCAAGCTTGAAGTCAAGGAAGTAATATTTTTCTCCTGAAGAAAAAAATTCTGATGCAATGTTTTCGTTTTTCATGGTTGCAGTTTTTATTTTGAGTTACATAATTCATATCCTGCCTCTGCGCTTACTTTCCTCGAACTGGTCTTCGAGCTGATGTTTATAAAACCTGTCCCCTCCGGGAAGCTTCATAGGTTTTAGGGAACCATCTCTAACTTTTCTTTTATAAGTGCTTTCACTTATCCCGAGATAATCCTTCACTTCCTGACGGGTGAGCCGCTGTTCGTTCAGGGTGCTTATTAATTTTTCCCGGTGGTCGTGATAGTACTGGAGAATGAGGTAAATTTTATAAAGCAGGTTGATTAGTTCGTCGATCTTCTTCATAACGGGAGTGTTAAGGTTCAGCAAAAAAAGTCATCGGGAATATTCTCCCGACCGGCTAAATTGAAATGACAAAAAAAAACATTAACTAAACACCTGTCAAGTGGCGCGGCGGTTTCTCAGTCAGCAACCATTGATTATAAGGTAATTGACCCTGATGCTAGACCCGGTATGCAGAAACGAAATACCGCCCACACAGTGCTAATTCTGGATTACACCACGAAAATGGCCTGCTACACCAAGAAAATGCCAAAAGGAGATTTCTGTTGACTATTTTGAAGTTCAAAATACACTGATATGCTATGAATTATGAACTCATCGGTCTGGAAGAAATCTTGAAGAAGCTAAACGATGGTGAGGCCGGAGAGGAACTTCTCGGGCTTGAGCAGGAGAAAATAAGAATTTCCGTTGCAATGAAGCTAGCGGTAATGAACAGTGGAAAAAACGCAGCCGGTGCTTACATCAGAACGCATCAATACGGGCTTTATGAATTGCTGGAAAAGGTTAACGAGCGATTAACCAAGTCAAAATCCAAGGCAGAAATCATCAGCTGTAACCGGATTACGAAGCTGCTTTGCGAACTGTTTTGTGATATCGAAAAAAGGTATCCTGATCACTTTGATAAGCAGGCAATCCTGCCGGGTAGCATTTCGAATCCAAGGTTAGCGCATTTAAGGGAAAGTTTTAGTGACCTTTTTTCTCAAACTGAAAATGGGCAAGCTCAGCATGAGCTTATGAAAATGCTTGCCGGGATTATATTTTCAGAGATTGACCATGATCAAAAAGTTTCCTTACATAAAATCTCCTATCTGAAAATATTCGCAGAGAGACTTACTCTTATGACGCAAGATAAAGTTCCGGTAGAATCTTTTGAGTTTATATTATTTATTGCAAGCCTTAACTTCAATCATCCTGCATTTTATAATCTTTGTTACGAATTTATCCGGGGACAAAAAGATGCGCTTGAGACCGCTGAGGCTCAGCTCGAAGTACTGAAGTTCTACATTAAGCGTGCAGAACAAACCCCGCCTATCCTTTCGGTAACTTACCTGGTAGAAATGAGGTCAATTCAGGAATCACTCAGGCGGCTCATTGATGCAGAGATCACCTACCTTGAACGTTCCAAGGAAAATGGGGATAATTTGAATTTAATGAACAGCCACTTCAAAATCAACCTCACCGTCCGGCAGCTTGCAATTTTTATTAACCTTCAGTCCTCCTGCGGGATCATCCAGACTGACAAACCAAAGCTGATTCATGAATACGTTACCAGCCACTACAGTACCGAGGAAACAGCCCATATTTCGGAGAAGAGCTTCAAGAATGCTTATTATAGTAATGCTATTGCAGATCTGGACAAGGTACTGGAAAAATTGACAGAAATGCTCATCATCGGACAAAGACGGTATTGAAGAATTTGAAAAATCAGCCCCTGTCATTTTAGCCCTTCCTATAATCTGTTGATAAGCCTGCTAACAGGGTATCTATAGATGAGATCATAGGTTTACTTCACCTGTGAAAAACTGTGGCCTTTTTTAGCATAAAAAAAAGATAACTAAATTATTCAACTCATTTATTTCATCAGAATACAATTTAATTAAAAATAATCTGGTCCTGATGACATACAAAACCGTTGGTTGTTTACAGTTGCTGATCAAGCAACTTGACATAAAGGTTTTTCCGGGTTTACTTTGCATAAAAAAGCTATGCCTGTTCAAAACTATATTGACTATCTGGAGCAGCTCAATCCGCTCTCTATCGGATTGAAGACCTATCTAAAGATGTCACTGACGGAACACAAATTTATCGTTGGAGAAAAGATTCTTTTAAAGGATTCCGGAATTTACTCCATGCCGTTTTTAGTTAGCGGATGTGTTCGGGTTGGTGCGACAGACCATGAGTCTGAAAAAGAGACAACATTATTTTTCTTTTATGCAGGTGAATTTATAATGCCATTGCCCCATTTCTCGCAGGCAGCCAGTTTTGATATTTTCGTTGAATTTTTAGCTGCTGCTGAGGTTTTGGATTTTGAAAGCAAACACAATAAGGTTCTTTTTAAAATCTTTCCGGAGATGTTGACCATTTCCAAAAAACTTCATACAATCCAGTACTCAGCCTTTATGGCACATCTGGAAAAGAGAAATATTCTTAAAGGCGAGCAGCATTATCTGGAACTCATAACTGCACACCCTGAACTGCTAGGGTTTTGCAGACTGGAATATCTTGCAAGCTTTCTCGGTTTAGAAGCAAATTCACTAAGCCACATCAGATCGCGGCTTCTTAAACGCTAGAATACACCAATTAATATTTACGGGATACAAATTTTGTGTTTTTTAGCTAGGAAAATTTATCTGGTTAACGTTCAACTTTATCTTATTAAATGCGATAAGGTATGAAAGTGAGTTCAAAAAGTTTCAAGCTGGTTTCTGGTATTTGCCTTTTCCTGCTTATTCTATTATGGAGTTATACTTCATTGAGTAAAGTACTGGAATTTGGAAAGTTTGAAAAAAGTTTACTGTTACAACATTTTTCATCCACTGCGGTACATTTGCTTAAATTTTTCATACCCGTATCAGAGCTACTGATTGCGGTACTTCTTATAACTATCAAATTCAGGTCCTTAGCGCTCTGGCTTTCAATGACCATGATATTAACTTTTACGGGCTATGTTGCCTTTGCAGTAACGGGATTTTTTGAAAACAGGCCTTGCGCCTGCGGCGGTGTGTTAACAATGCTGAGCTGGAAAGCTCATCTCTACTTCAATATCTTTTTTTCTTTAGTCAATCTCATCGCACTCAGGTTGGAAAAGGTTCGGAACAGCTTTACTGCCCCACCAACTAACCTTAACATTAAAACGGAGATTCCCGTCTAAAGCGGCCGTGCTAACCAGTTCTGTCGACGAGTCTGCGACAGGAAATTAAACTAAACTTTTTCATCTGCTTTTTCAAAAGCAACAAAGCAGAAAGCATTATGTTAAAAAACATAAATTTTGGCCTTGCAGCCCTTGTTTTAGGGTTCGGTCTTGTGGTTACCCAAAGTGCTTTTACTCCGGATTCCGCTACCGGAAAAAGGGAAAAACTTACTTTCCACTATCAGGGTCCGCAACCCATGACAGAATCTGATGTAGAAGATGAAAGCAACTGGGTTTATGGTGAGGATGAGTGTATTGAAGGCAGTGCACTAGCGTGTTCAATCCAGATTGAAAGGACTTATGTCAACAATCCGGATGGTCCTGCCACCCCTACCTTAAAAACAACCGCCAATCTTGCGGCGCCTTCAGCTCCTTCTGCTCCGATTCTTACCGGATCTGCTGATAGTTTCAATGTTATATTGAACCGCGCAGCGGATTAATTCCAAAAATGCCGGGAAAAACGATTATTCCCGGCATTGTTTACAATTGTTGAAGTTTTAGCGGACGACAAATCAAAAACGTAATAGTATATAACTCCGTATCGTTAAATGCCTGTAGGTAATTCGATTTCCTGCGAGGGCTGTTTTAACCTTTTTAGAATGAAACATTACCAACCTACTTTTTTCAACTAAATAAAGCCTAAAAAGTTAAGCTCTTGTTTCAAATCACTTACAGCCAATACATCATGCAAGATATTTCAAAGCTAATTTTCAGTAAAATAATTAGTGGTTCCGACAGTTGATTGCATGGTCATTATTTGCGCCCGTATTCGTCTCAAAAAGCTGCCGTCATGGAGAATAAAGTGGAAATGAAGCAGATTATCAGCTATGAAATATTGCTTTAATTTTATTACCAATAAAGATTCCATGTAGCTTATTACCTGTTGAACCTGAGGAAGCTGTAAATCTATTTTCCCTAAGTCAGAATCAAATTCCACACGGATAGCAGCGTTGTTTATAACGGTTGGTGAAAATTGAATCGGTGAAGGGGTACTGAGGTTTAAGGAATTAACTTGTACTGAAAGTTTTTCAATTTGTTCGGCGAGAAATTTCATGGGATCTTCATCGCTTAATGTGGCAAATATTTTACCACGTTCCAGTACATTGTAGATTGGGTTGTCAGGAGTCTGATCATCAATCGCCTTTTTAACCATATTATGTAGTTTGGGAATTGCCTCGTAACTTCCTGACATCGAATTCTCATAAAAGATTGTCCTTTGATCGGTTATATCAAATGGCAACTTTGTTCCCGTCTCAGCCATTATGATTACCGGTAATCTTGCCGCATGCCTTATCGCTAGCTCATACATAACATTAGGGTTTAAGTCGGTGAGGTTAGCTATAACTAATTTATCTTCCAGGATTCGTTTAATTATCTGATTATTTATAGAGCCTAAATCGTTTATTTCATCCGAAGCCGTGGCGTCAAACCCATATTCTTTCAAAACCGGTTTTATCACAGAGTTGATAAGCCCTTTTGCATTCCTATTGGTGAGTGACCCCGCTTCGCCGATTGGCGTAATGATAAAGCATTTTTCAAGATCTTTCGCTACAAAATTATTTTCTGTTTGATTGTCCATTGGCATTCCGTTTTACGGGAACTAAGGTAGGGATTATATTATTTTATCTGAGCGATGCAAGTGCATGAATGCAGGTTTCCAAGCTAAGTTATGGCTTAGTAACACCCGTGTCCGACCATATAATATATAGCTGATTAAAATTTATCATTAGATGAGTAAATGAAGTGTGGCAGTCCGCCGGAAGTGAATTTACTTCCGGCAAATGTGCCAGTATTTGTTCTTGCGTTCGCAAACAACGATTTTGTATCGGTAATCAACTTGTTTCTTGCATTTAGCTTTAGTTCTGCGGCATGCCTGAAAGTTCTATAATATCATTTGGAATGGGAATTGCGTAGTATCCTGAACTTGGGAAAAGGCTAATCAGTTGTCCGTTTATTTTTCTGAAGATGGTAATGTTTGCCCCTTCCCTGTTATACCGCTTCAAGTCTATCCACCGAAGACCCCGCATCAGGAGTTCCTTTCTGCGTTCCTGACGGACCTTTGAAAGCGCTTCTGCAGGAGTGGATGCCGTTACGGGAATGAAAGGAACATTCTTATTCCACCTTTTTTTAAGTAAATCATTTAAGTCTGTCATAGCTAAAGCAATTTCACCCAGGTATGCATTGGCTTCTGCACGTATTAAATAAATTTCATCAGTAGCGAGGCCTGAAAAAAACAAGTTTGCTGTCCCTGCATAGCTCCCCTTATACTGTGCATATCCCGATATCATATTAAAAAAAACGGTCTTGCGTAGATCCCCGGTAGCGAAACTTGCGACCAGGTTGGTATCAATCCGGGCCCGGGTTATTCCATGCAGGGCAATGGTTATTCCTTGTTCAGCATGGAAAATGGTTTCTGCGTTGAGTTTGCGTACGCCCACTGTGGCGCTGAAATTTCCTATGGAAGGGTCTGAATTATAATCCATTAAAAAAGCGTTGAGTTTTAAGGCGTCCGTTGCGTAAGCCTTTGCCCGGGCATAGTTCCCCATGAAAAGATAAGCCCTGGATAGCAGCGCAAGGCCCGCCCCTTTGGAAGGTCTCATCTTATGTAAAGGGTAATCGGGAAGTAAAAGCAGTGCCTGATCTAAATCGCTAATTATTTGCTCATAGCCATCCTTGACACTCGTCCTGACCGAGGGGATGTTAAAATCTGAGGTCTTGCGCAGGACAATTCCGGGGTCTGAGGCGGCAGTGGATTCATTATAAGCCTTCGCATACTGGGAAAGCAGGTTTAAGAAGTGAAAAGCGCGGAGAAAAAGGGCTGAACCTTTGACATTGTCCAGGGCCCCGGCATTGGCGTTGGTCCGCTCGATTTTATCGATTAGCTCCAGAGAAAGATTACAGTTATAGATGGCCTGATAGGCTAAGTTCCAGTCATTTCCATAACGGATGTCCGTTGGAATCCATTGATAGATCTGCTGGGTTTGGAGCGTCTGGGTAGCATAGTTTGCGGGCAGCATGAAGTAATCATCTGCCGAGCTTTCTCCCAGAGAGGGTGTAGTTTTAATGTTGATTTTTTCTCCGTCGTCGAGAATCCCCTGTATGTCTTTGATGGTTTCAGGGGTTACAAGTTTAGCGTCAGACTTGAAATCGAGGTACTTTTTACAACCGGTAATAAATGCCATGCTAATGAAAAGAAAATAAATGCTGTATTTTTTCATGATGTTAGTTAATTTTAAAAGCCCCCGCGTATGCCAAACAAAACATATTTGGAAGGACTTATCTTGTTTAAATAATCGGGATCGATTTTGACTTTTGATGCTTTCCAGAGGATGCCTAGGTTTTGCAGACCTGCGTAACATTCAATATTGTTCAGGCCTGTTTTTAAAAGCTTGGCGTTGAATTTATAGCCCAAGTTTATATAATCCAACCTAAGGTTATCAGCTTTTATTATCTGAACGGTTGAGTTATTATACAACCCGTCCCGGGCAGAATTTACGGGATAAACGAATGAGGGTACATTGGTAAACTGCTCGTCTCCGGGCTTTTGCCAGCGCTGTTCATAGTCTGCATGGCCTACCCCGTTTACGACAAGCGAGCTATAGGACAGGCCGGTCCTGCGGGCGTAGTAGCCTGCTTTAAAGGACATATTAAATGAAATGTTAAAGTTCTTAAAATTAAATGTATTGATTACAGAGCCGTAATATAGCGGAACGGCAGAACCGATGTATTCAATGTTATTTCCTGTTGTTGAGGCTTCACGGACAATCGCATTGTAATCAGTGCTGGGTTGCCCGTTGAGGTATCCCATTGGATTTCCTGCAGCATCCAGGCCTGCCCACTTATAGGCAGCAATTGCGTAAAGCGGCAGACCGACGATTGGCGTAATGGTATTACCCGTGCCGACCAAAGAGAGCAGTGCTGCACTTGAGGGATTATAATACTGAACGGTTTTGGATTGGTTATAGTTGAAATAGCCATCGCTGTTCCAGCTGAAGGCGCCGAGTTTTAAATTCAAACTATGCAAGTCTATTTCAAGACCAAGCCCTTTCATATCTGCCACGTTTTTTGTTATCGTACCGGTACCTCCCCAGGCCGTGTAATCGTAAAGTGTCGGCCCGTAAAGATCTGTTCCCTTTTTGATGAAATATGATACTGAACCTGTCAACCTGTGGCCCTTGAGAGCGAAATCTGCGCCGATACTAAACTGGGAAAGCTGTTCCCATCTCAGGTTTGGATTATTTATTGAAATGATTCTGGTGAAAGGTAACTGCGAGATGCTGTTGACGCTGTAGCCACCGACAGCGGCGGCGGTACGGGTGAGATCTACATTACCGCTGTAACCGAAACTCGCCTTGAACTTTAATACAGGCAGAAATGACAGGTGATAGAATTTTTCACGTGAAATCTCATATCCAAGACCTGCAGACCAGAGTGGCTTCCACTTATCGTTGGTTGAGGCGCCAAAAATGTTAGAGCCATCAGAACGTATACTTGCAGAAAATGAATACCGGTCTAAAAAAGAATAGGCAATGTTGGCATACCTGCTTATAAATCGGTATGTAGTGTTACTCAAAGTGCTGCCTGAGGCAATCTGTGCACTGCTTCCGGTAACCGGATTTTCGTAATAATTGAGGTAGTCTACATCAGTATAGGATAGCGGGTCGGGGAAATAACCATACCTGGTCAGACTTCCTGATTCTGAATGATTTTCCCGCATCTCTAAACCTGCAATCCCGTTTATGCGGTGTGGTCCGAAGTGCTTGTCAAAATCTAACTGCCCTCTTAAGGTATAGCTGTTTGAAGCGGATTCCGTTTTGCCTAAAATACCTCCACGGGGAAGATTATAGGTAACTATTCCCGTTGCGCGGTTCAGCTTACTAAAAGCATTAATTAAGTTTCTCGCTGCAAAACCTGACTCATCTGAATACTGGGATATGTTGTCCTTCTGACTTTGATACTGATAGGCCAGGCTTGCATTTAAAAAACTAAGTATTTTATAGGAAAGCGCACCATTGAAATATATTTCCTGTCTTGCGTTTTCAGCTTTACCATGCAAATAATCATCTGCAGGATAATATTTCCAGTCAAGAAGTTTTCCTGAATAAAGTGTATCTGTGTATAGGGATCTGTAACTTGTCGCCATCGGTATGGCATTTCCCTGAGCGTCTCTGAAAGACAGGTAGGGTAAGGTTCTCCCGCCTACTGAAAGGGAATTATAGGTAGGTCTGCCTCCTAGGTTATGGAGGTCAGTAAAATAAATTTTTGTATTCAAGCTCAGGCGTTCATTAAACTTGATGGTATTGGAAAAGGATATATTGATTTTATCTGACTTGGAATAGGTCTCGCCAAGTGAATTGTCGTAACTGGCCGACAAGAAATAAGATGCACTTTCCGAACCACCCTTCACACTTAAATTGTACTGAGCGGTTTTAGCGTGCATATAAAATTCGTCGAGATAAGACTTCCGTCCGTCGGTATTCTTTAAAAGATTAAGATTGTTTTCCGCTGCCACACTGCTTATTTTCCCATTACGCTGTGCTAAAAGAAGTTCGACTACCGGAGACAATGGTAAATAGGGTGTGCCTGTGATCCTTGAATCAAAATAACCTTTTGAAAACAGGAAACGTTCAAATTCAATATAATCATCGTTGGACATTTGAGCAGTATAATACAAATCCGGCAGGGACTTTACCAGCAGACTTGCAGAAAAGGAAACCTGCGTCTTCTGATTGAATTTACCTTTTTTGGTTGTCAATACGATTACCCCGTTTCCTGCCCTCGCGCCCCATATGGATGCCGCGGAAGCATCTTTTAAGATGGAAACCTGTTCGATATCATTAGGGTTGATGTTATTGATATCTCCCTCATATATGAAACCATCAAGTACGATTAGTGGGTCCAGCGGGCCATTGATTGTACCAAGTCCCCTCACGGAAAGTCCCGTTTTGTTCATGATGTTGCTTTCACTTTTTCCGATATTCAACAAAAGACCTGAGCTCTGGCCGAGCAATCGGTCTAAAATATTTGAGCCCCCGCGTGCGTTAAGCTTATCCGAGCTGATGACTGAGATGCTACCATTAATTTCATTGGGCTTAAGGGTCTGGTAACCCGTACTGATATCTACGTTATTAAGTTCAACCGCATCGGCAACCATTTCCACAGAAAATGTCTCTTTTCCGGTTATGAGGGCAAAATGCTCGGTGTGATAACCGATGGCGCTGATGGTGAGGGTGTCGGGAAATTTGGAAACCGAAATGGAAAATAATCCATTGTCATCACTCATGGTTCGCCCGTTGAATTTCGTAGAAATGGTTACGCGGACTTTTATGTCCGAAAAGCTTACCCGTCCTTTAACGGTGGTTCGTGATACATTTTGTGCAAAGCAGGCGACCAGCGAAAAAAGAATAATTAACAGGGTAAATCCGGCAATTAAAATATTCCACCTCCCCTGATGTGTGTAAAAAGAATGCTTCTTCATAATTACTTGATTTTTAAGGTTAAATTCAAATCCTCACCGGAAATAAGTTTTTTAATGTTGGCCGGGCTGAGCGATTTGTGATCTGTTACCGCTTTTATTTTCCCGTCCGGGCCTATCCAGATGTAGTGGGGTAAGGCGCTGAAAACAAAATATTTTCTGTAGGTATCGTTTCTTAAAACTAGCGGGGTAATAAAGGATTTATGGGTATCCAGGAATTCCCTGATAAAGGCACGTTCTTTCAGGTGGCCATCCCTGCTTGAGCTTGCGTTCATCATTATGACTTGAAGAGCCGATTTATTTGCATGGTGAATGCTGTCTAATACCGGCATATTTTTCAGACATGGGCCGCACCAGCTTGCCCAGAAGTCAATGATAATCGGTTTTCCCTTAAAATCTTGGAGAAACAAGATATTATCCTGCCGCCCTGAACCGGGGATATTAACCAACGGATTGTTCCACAGGGGTTCGGGAATAGCCTGTCCAACCTGAAGTGCGGACGGAAGGTTTTCCTGTGCTGTCGCCTTATTTACCGAAAGAGCTAAAATCAGCAGGACAGCTATATAAATGGTAACTATTAAGCTCTTGAGAAAAGGACATAGCAAAGCCCTTACGAGTATTATCGTTGATTTTTTCATGAATTAGTTAGTTGAAAGAAAAGTTTAGATAATGAAAAAAAAGAAACAGGACTGCCGCATTATAAAGAAACCTATCATTAACCATAAGAGCAGTCCTGCTCTTAATCCTTACTCAGGATTTTTCGGCTTTAATGCATAGAGCCGGTCAAAGAAATAGAAGTGGTTCAGGCACATGTGCATTTTGATTAGCAATTAACATTTAAAAAAAGAACAAAAACCAGCCCCTCCGCATTAAAATATGCAGATACGGTAAACCGTCTTTGTTATTAGAAAAAAGATACCTACCTTGGGATTGCGAAAAACCATCGTACTGCACCTTTGCCTAATCAGCAATAAAGGGCTGGTACCAAGTTTAATTAACCCTCAATCGATTCATGGATGCATTCTGCATTCAGGCCTCTTTTTTATGGGCTATTTTTTAACCTGGAATTCCGGCAAGCACTATGATGGAGAACAAATAATGTTCTTTAACAAATTTTGGAGGGAATGATTTTGTGCCGCTTCCTGGAAGTGGAACATTTTGGTGGAGCTTAATTTCTTCGTTTTCATAAACGTTAATTTGGATATGTAAAACGATGCGAACTCAACAAAAGCAGAAAAGGAAACCAGATTGGTATGAAGCCAATTGGGCGGACTTTGCTGCTTTTGAAACTGGTACCGTCAAGAACCATTCAGAAGAATCTGAATTTCACAAAAGCTTCCGCAAAGTCCGCCCTATTGAATAAGATATCACGAAGATAGCAAAACTCAATAGATACGGCGAACTTACGATCGGCTCATGTGAAAGTTGACGGTTTCGTTTCATGAGAGACATCGTTAAAGCCAGGTCACCCCAACTCTATTTGTCGCTATAAATAACTGATAACAAATATAATAAAATATTTACTAGTACCAAGTACTAAAATAATTTTTTTTTATGCCGAGGAGGAAAAATGTTTTTGGTGGCCAGAAAAACAAAATAAAAGAGGTGACTAAAGTTGCGGGAGCATCCCAGCGATTAGTTGCATTGATGCTTGATGTGAATTACACCACAGTCAGTTCTTGGAATTCAAATACCACGCAACCAAGTGAGGAAAATCTAAACCAGATCGGTGAATTATTAGAAAAAGATAATCGTGATTTACTAGAACCACAGGGAAGAGTAGATAGTGGGTTGGCCAGAGCTCTAGAACAAGAATTGAAGAGATTGCACAAAGAAGAAGGGATACCCTATGAGGTTGAAAAATCTGACAAGAAAAAGGGTGCGAATATTAAGGTAAATAACCCAGAGTTAGTAAAGAGATTGAGGGAGTTTGCTAAAGGGTTAAGGAAATAAGATGATTAGAGAATCATTGTTTTTCAGGGAGCTATTTTGAAATAAAAAACTATATAATTACACAAATATAACTTATGAAGTTTAGACAAATTGTCTATGTTTCCGAATTTTTCAAATTAAACCTATGAGACTAATTACAGTAATATTCTACTTCACAATAGCTATTGTAATCTTTGGATCATTTGGTGTTACGATACCCTATGTTTTTGAAACTTTTCAAAAAGAGAAGCATAACATATCATCATTAAATCAAAATTTGATCACATATTACATTGCTATTTTTACATCCTCAAGCCTAGATTTATTGCTGAAATATATTGACAAAGATATTTCATATAAAAAACCTGTTTTATTAGGTATTTCTTTAATTAACATTGCTGTAATTGTAGGAACTGCCTTTGTTTTATACAATAATTCAACGAAATCCATTAGTTCAGTGTCGATTTGGATATTAATAGGTATTTTAATTTCATATATAACTTGGTGGTGTGCTCACTACAAAGATGATAGTTTCAGCCCATCCTCATCTTTAGGTGGCCCTTCTAATAAACCTTTAACAAATGGATAAACAATTAACGCCCACCTATTTAGAATTCCCGGCACTAAAAGTTAATCAACCTTTAGGAGAGTTTTATGTTATATCCATCGGAGCAAAAGACTTGCTATCTATTTCTTTTTCGGAACCTTTGAAATACATTGATAATTCAGGAAATGTAAAAGGCAACCAAAGACCGAAAGATGAAAAAAGGTTAAAAGAAATTGCCAAATACATTGAGTCCGTTGAAATGGCATTTCCCAACTCAATCATTCTTACAGCGAACTATACAGAAAGTGGCAAAATTTTAACGGATGAAACTGAAAGATGGAGAATCGAAGAAATTGCGAGTAATAGCTATAAATTAATTATTCCAAAAAAAATAAAACTCGCAGCAATAATCGATGGTCAACACCGCTTAAAAGCATTCGATTTTGTAACAAAACAAGAAAGATTTGATGACCTACAACTTCTATGTTCGGTATATTTTGACTTGCCAAGTTCGTATCAAGCTTTCTTATTTGCGACCATAAATTCTAATCAAAAAAAAGTTGACAGAAGTTTAGCGTTGGAACAATTTGGTTATAATGTTGATGACGAAACTGAAAAAGCGTGGACACCGGAAAAACTTGCAGTATTTCTTTCTCGCAAACTAAATACTGATGAAATAACATCACCATTTTACACGCATATTAAGGTCGCACCTATGGATGCAACTAAGTTATTTAGTGGAAATGTGCAATTGAGTTGGGTAATATCAACAGCAACCATTGTTGATGGCATTTGTAGTTTAATAACATCTAACGCAAAGAGGGATAGAATATTGATGCAGCAACAAAGTGTTTTCTCTGGCAGAAATAGAAGCTTAGTAAAAGAAATTAAAGATGTATCTCCGTTGAGAAACCTATTTCTTAACTTAAATGACCAAACATTGTATGATGTAATTATTTCGTTTTTCACTATCATAAAAAATATTTTATGGGAAAACGCCTCGGAGAAATCATACATAAACAAAACTGTGGGCGTTCAGGCTTGCTTTGATATTTTAAAACTGATTTTAATTACGGAAAAATCGGAGCACCCTGAACAGATTGATTTTAATTTATATATATCGAAAGCTGCACATATCGATTTTTCCGATAAATTTTTTCAAGCATCAGGAATTGGCCGTAGCAGAATAAAAAATACGATAGGTGCTGCTACTGGTTTAATTCATGAAAGCAAACTTAAAAAGAACGATCTTACCTTTTACAGAGAAATCCTTGATGGTAAAAACACAGATTTAGTCAAGGAAAAAATGGTTTGGGACGATGAGGCTGAAAATGCAGTACTTAATACTTTAGAAAAAGCAGAGTGGAATTTTGATAGTAAGAGCGTCGGATTATACCTTTCCGATGATTATAGTTACGAATACATAACAGAGTTTAAAAATTTTAGTGACTTTTTTAAAAAATTATTGGAAATAGCACAAATAGCTTATGTGTCTAGTTTGCCGAGCGATTATGAATTCGCAGAAGAACAAAAAGAGAAGTTTGATGCAGAAGATTTAGTTTATAGTTATTTAGCCGACTATGATGAAAATCTAAAAAAACTTGGTTGGTATATTAATTAATTAAAAATGCTTAACCAAATTCAATTTCCTAAAAGTAAGAGCTATAGAACAGGTTCAGATTATGAACCTTTAAGATTTTATTTAGATTGTTTAAGCCATTCCCATGGATTTGATTTACTCTTAGGTTACTTTAGTTCCGCCGCCATTAACGTCTTATCTTTAGGTTTTGCCCAATTTATTTATAATGGAGGCAAAATGCGCATTGTTGCTAATCATATTCTATCTAAACAAGATAAAGAAGCTATCATAGCTGCTAAAAACGGTGAGATACAGATCCCATTAAATTTAATGGATATAAGGAGTATCAAGTCAAATTTAGATGAATATGGCAAACATTTTTTTAAATGTATTTCTTATCTTATTGCTCAAAATCGAATAGAAATCAAAATCGTGAAACCTAAAACAAAAGGTATCTCACACTACAAATCAGGAATTTTCAAGGATAAAGTATCCGCCGTTTCTTTTCAGGCATCTTGCAATTTTACAGCTTTTGGATTGCTTGAAAATGCTGAGAGCCTAAATTGTTTTTTGTCTATTGATGGAGAAAGTTCGATGCATAAAACGAAAGAAGACCAACTTTATTTCGATGCGATTTTCAATGGACATGCCGAGCATTTAGAATATTTGGATCCGAGTGAGATAATAACGGCAATCAGTAATGAATTTGAATCCGGAGAATTACAGGAGTTATTAATCGAAGAAGCTGAATTACTTAGGAAAAAAAACCAACTGATGGAAATAAGTGAACTCAGTGATTATATTAACGAGCTTGATTCTGAAATTGATAAAATAGCTACCCAACCAAGATTCCCATATCCCACTGGAGCACGCCCTTACCAAATTGAAGCCTATAATAATTGGAAGCAAAACAATTATAGTGGTGTTTTTGCCATGGCAACTGGTACAGGAAAAACTATCACATCCTTAAATTGTGTCTTAAACGAATATAAGTTATCAGGAAAATACAATTGTATCATTTTAGTTCCCTCAATAGCACTTTTAAACCAATGGGAAGTGGAAGCAAATAGCTTTAATTTCAATAAAATAGTAAAAATTGGTGGTAATACAAATTGGGAGCCTGCTCTTGCGAATATTGTGAGCAATAAACTTTGGCGTAGGGAACAGAACTATATTCTGATTACAACATATGGATCTTTCGCAACAGAGCGCTTTCAGAAATACTTTTCGAAATTTCAAAATGACCTTATTTTAATTGCCGATGAGGCCCATAATATTGGAGCGCCTACTATAAGAAAACTCTTACCTAACATCACCGTTCAGAAGAAAATCGGCCTATCAGCAACTCCAAAAAGAGTTTATGACCCGGAGGGAACTGATTTCTTGCATTCTTTTTTCAAAGACCAACCACCATACTGCTATGACTTTCCAATGGAGAAAGCATTAAATGAAGGTTTTTTAGCTGAGTATAAATATATCCCCAAGATAGTTGAATTAACGCAAGATGAAACTGACAGTTATATTGAGATTTCAAAAAAGTTGTTAAAATTCTTTGATTTTGAGAAGGGCGAATTCAAAAAGGATCCTTTTGTCGAAATGTTATTGCTGAAACGAAAGAATCTTATTCACAAGGCAGCCAATAAACTTTTAACATTTAAAATGATTTTAAAGGAGCTAAAAAATCAAAATAAGCTTCGGTATATTTTTACATATGTTCCCGAAGGGTATGTCTATGATGAAAATGGTGATGGGGAGAAAATACTAGATAGATTTTTAATGGCTGGTGCAGAAACTATACCTGGTCTAAAAATGAATTCTTACACAACAGATGATAGTGATCTACCCACAATATTAAGAGGTTTTTCTGAAGGGAAAATTGATATGTTATTTGCTATGAAGATGTTGGATGAGGGCGTCGATGTTCCTCGTGCTGAAATTGGAATATTTTGTTCCAGTACCGGGAATCCGAGGCAGTTTATTCAGAGGAGAGGCAGGCTTTTAAGAAAACATAAGAATAAAACTTTTGCAATTATTTATGACATGGTGGTTATACCAAGCCAAGTCATCTCCGAGCCTGAATTATTTAATATGGAAAAAAATCTGGTGAAAACCGAGCTACAAAGAGTTGCTTACTTCTCCAGTTTGTCAATGAATTATTACGACACAAAGGAAAACCTGGAAGTGGTTTGTAAAAAATATAACCTTAATTTAAATGAGATAATTAATGAGCTATGAGTAGAAGAGATGCAATGTTGAAAGAAATTCTTTCTGATCCTGAGCTAATGGAAAAATATGATTTGAGACAGGTTGATATTGATAAGATAAAATGTAATCCACCTTACTCTAGAAAAATTATAGAGGTCATGGCAACAATTATTAGTGAAATGGATAATAGTAGAACTGCAAGACAAATTTATCCAATTATTAAAAACATCCACAAGATCTAATAATATGGCTTCAATACTGAATAGCATCTCGTTTAATAACTTCTTTAATTATTTTGGAAGTTTTGAAGATAATAGATATGATCTAAAAGAAGGAATAAATATTATTATAGCAGACAATGGCGGCGGAAAATCAAAATTTTTTAATGCATTTATATGGCTGTTTAATGATAGCATTCTTGACTCTGATGATAAAAAAATCAGGACAATTAAAGACGCATTTGTAAAAATAATTTCTGACAAAGCAAAGTATGAAACTGCTGTTCAAGGAAAAGTTTTATGTGGTGTCCAAATTGAATACACACAAGGAGATCGCTTGATGTATCAGATTACTAAATCTTTTACAGCTATCAAACTCAATGAGGATTTTACGAACCCAAATAGCTGGCAATTTATCCTTAATGACCTCGAAGTGAATAAAACGGATCTAGTTCTACCCAAATACAAACCAGTTTATGATGAAGATGAAAAAGTTAGAATAATAAATTCATTAATTCAACCGGCATTCAGAAAATATTCCTTTCTTCAAGGTGAGGAAGTTGATGATATCATAGACTTTAGTGAGAAAAAGAGTATTGAGGATGCAGTTAAAAATCTTACAGATATATCGAAATATGAAGAACTTGAGGACGTTGTAGATTATGTTAGTAAAAAGGCCGCCGATGACTTAAAATACCAAACAAACTCTAGTGACTCGCAATCCAAGGATCTTAAGGAAGCAATAGAAGAAAAAGAGAGATTACAGCTTTTACTTAAACAAGAGGAAGAGAAGTTACGAGAATGGGAAGAGACTTTCAGTAAAGCAGAAAAAGAAAAAAACGAGCTGGATAAAGTTTATGCAAATGCAGATAGACGAAAAGAGTTAGATGACAAGATAAAGCCCATCCAAAAGCGACTAAAAGAAAAGAAAGAAGAGTTTGAAGATTTCCTTGATAAAGTTAACAATAGGATGTTTGACGGACAATTTGCTTGGATTGCTATGGGTTTTGAAGATACAATTGATAAATTCCGTAAACTGCGAGATGAGTATACAGCAAAGCACTTTGAGTTGAAAGCAATGAAAAATATAGATGCCAACCCGAACAATTATTTTCACTTTTTACCGGTAAATTCACCAGATTCAGTAAGTCTTCAAAATATGATAGACCACGAACATTGCTACGTTTGTGACCGCCCTGCAAAAAAGGGTAGTAATGAATACACTTATATTAACGCACTCAAAAATCGACCTACCTCAGTAAATAAAGATGTAGAATACGTTAAAAATAATCTTAACACCTTTTTTGGTGACATACAAATTAATGCACAGCCCTTCTATAATCGCATTTCCAACATTCCCGTAAGCATATTAAGTTTTAAGGACAGAGAAGAGGAATTCAAACAGCAGTTGGAGAGATTAAATTCACAGCTAAAATCTTTAAAAGATCAAAGAAAGGATTTGCTAATATCAGGCGAAGATTCAGAAATAAATGCAGCTGACATCATCAATAATTATAAGGGTGCTATTCGACAGATGGAGAATGCAAGGACAAAGTTAGATGACATTATTGTACCTAAAATAAATGACTATAAGCAAAAAGTAAAGAATACTGAATTAGAAATCGAGAGTCTTAGTAATGTACAGGATATACCTAAAGGATTTCAAGACAATTTTACGATTGCTAAAGATCTTGCAAGTGCTACAACAAAGGCGAAGGAAAGAGTATACGATAACATGATTCATAAGTTGGAAGTACACGCTAATAAGCACTTCCAATCGCTTATTAAAAATAATGAATTGGCAGGGGGGCATTTAAAATTCGAAAAGACACATAGCGGAGCTATTAATTTTAATTATCTAGATAAAGATGGTAATAACGTTACAGGAGCTTCTGAGGGATTCCAAAGAATGAAAAAATTCTCAGTCGTTATGGCGATAATTACTACGAATAACTCCGAGTATAATTATCCATTATTAGCAGATGCGCCTTTATCTGCTTTCGGAGAAGGTTTTACAGAGGGCTTTTTTGAAGCCACTGGGCTTGTATTCCCTCAAAGTATTATCTTAGTGAAAGAGCTTTTTGATCGTAATGATGATCAGAAACTAACCCCCTTAGGGAAAAAACTTTTTACAAAAGAATACGTGAAGGTCATGTACTTAAATGCCGTTACACAAGGTGCCGAACAAAAAGATTTAGAAACGACTCAAATTAGATTGAAATAATGAATTCACAAGATTTCAGAGCTCAGATTTTACTAAAAAGGCCAAGGTATGCTAAAAGTAGAATAGCATTAATAGAAATTTTTGCAAATAAAGGTCAATCAAAGTCTGAGTACGCACAGTTTGGGCCAGTATATGAACTGTTTATCTATGCATTTGTAATAGGCTTAAAGCAAAAATCGTTTTTACCATTGCCTGGTAACAATTTAACAAAGGATTTTGTAGAAATTGGAAAATGGAAAGGTGGTGGTGCTTTAGTTGATTTTCTTCTAATGATAGTCTTAACTCATATTGATGAACTGGGTTTTACATGGAATGAGTTAGAAGAAATGGAAGGGCGGGACTTAGATAAAGCTATTGGCGAGATTATTTCTTTTTTGGAAGGATATGCCAATGGTGGGTTAGAATTTCTTCAATCGCAATATGATGAAAACCAACTATTAAATAGTCCCTATTTATTTATCGACTTGTTAGCGGAAAACAGTACTTTTAAATTACCCGAAAATGATCTAACTGAAAGAGGTTTAGAACCCCAAGAAGCAACAAGCGCTACCTTAGAAAACACATTGCATTTAATAGAAGGCGGTGAAACTTCAAATGTTGAATTTAAATCTACTCTACGTGTCAATCTACATACAAATGTACCTGATGAAAAGATGGAATCTAGTTGTATCAAAACTATTGCAGGCTACATGAATACTAAACCAGGCACTTTGCTAATAGGGGTATCAGATGCGAAAGCTATTCTGGGGTTAGAAACAGACCTAAAATCTTTTGGTAATAAATCAGACTTGATGGATGAATTCCAAAAACACCTCGATAATCTAATTGAAAATTATTTAGGTAATTCAGCCTATTCATTAATAACACTAACATTTCCGGAAATAGAAGGGAATAAAATTTGCAGATTAGATGTCCAGTTCAGTAAAAAAGGGCCTGTATATGTGAAAAATAAAGCTAAAAAAACAGAAGATTTTTATATTCGAAGAGCAGCATCTACTATTGCTTTGAACCCAAGTGAAATGGTTGGGTATATTGAAAATCACTGGGGTTAAGATGATTTAGTTCGATAAACAATTACCAAATACACTTTTTGGTAATTGCTTAAATATATTGAAGGGTTTTTAAATAAAATCAATTTTACTGGCGATAAACTCAAAACCAGTTGTATTATGATTAGTCTGGAATTCCACCTCTAATAATTCCAAGCCATCATCCACATGCATTTTAACATAACGCCCAATATCTTTATCGTGAGCATAGATATCATAAGTTAATGCAATAATGGCGATGTAATAATCGGTGTATTCACCAAATAAGACTTTTGCATTATATTCCTTCCCCTTTGAATCTTTTAAATCTTTAAGACTTAGTTCTTTATTGTTTGATAGAGAGTATGCGAATGCAATTCGCGAAATAATATTTTCCGTACCTAAATTAAGCTTATTGGTTAAATTAGTAATAATGGATTTGCTGGCTAAAGAAGTTCTGATATTACTAAACATAAGCTTTTTGTGTTTGTTGATACCATGTAAATAACAATTTTGGCTCAGTTTGTTCAAAGCCTGAACTGTATTTGTCATTTTGTTTAATTAAGTATGCTTTACCGACACGATCTACCATCCAGCTATATTCCTCTTCGTTTAATTCTTTCTGCAATAATGGAAAAAGTACCACCTGAGCCGAAAGGTTTGGGTAAAACTCTTTAATAATATTATGAGAATGGTTTTTATCAAACTTTTGTAAAGGGCTATCTATAAATACCGGGAAACGCACATTAGATTCATCAACGAGTGCTTTTAATAAAGCTGTCGCATAAAGTTGTTGTTCACCTTTAGATAATAACTCTTTGTCTATAAATCTATTTTGGTTGTCATACAATTCAATGTCTATTAAATCCCCTTCGATAAGTACATGAACGCGACTTACAAAATCAGTTTTGTGCATAAGCCGATTTAACTCATATTGAATGTTTTTTTCTAATGATCCCTTCTTCTTATTCTTTAATTTTTGGATAAACTGGTTTAACTTTAAAATCAAACGTTCTGCCGTTTCATCTTTTTCCTTGTCTACATCTTCAAGGACTACTCTTTTACTGAGCTCTGAAGTTTGACGTGCAAGTGAGTTGTTTTCATTTTCCAGTTTATGAACTTCTGCATTTAAACTAGCCTGTTCGTTAAGCAATTGCTTAATTTCTTCATCTAACTTTTCCTTCGTTTTACGAATGGACGCAATTACCGGATCCTTACCTTTAGCTTCTCCATCCTGCAGTTTCCTGTTTACATTATTGAAAACACTTTGCAAGCGTTTTTGATCGTTAATTAAAGCTTTAAAAGATTTGCCAAATGTGGTGGTAATATTTTCATAGGCCACATAAAATTTTTGTTGCTGATCTGGCGTGAAGCTTAAAAGTGCTTTTACTTGTACGGAATCTTTAGGTAATAATTCTTCTTCAATTAAAGCTAGTAAAAGTTGTTTATTTTCATTATTTAGAGCAATTTGACTTTGATTTACCAACCTTGAAATAGCATTAAACTTGATTTTTAATAATGAAGTGGCAGCTGCACTGTTACTGCTTTCCAATTCTAATTGCTCTTTCACAAGTGTCATCTTACGGACAAGCATCGCAAATGGGGCAAGCTCAAGCATATCATTAAATCTGCTTTTCAACTTGCTTAAATCATCAGCTAAGATGTGTTTTTGCTCCCTTAATCTTTTTATTTCGTCGATGGTAATCGAACTGCCCTCTCTGATTAATTGCTCTTGATGAACATCTGATGTGGTTCGTTTAATCTGAATGCTTTCGGAAATGCCTTCTAATTGATTTTTCTTATGCTCAATCATTTTTTTAGCTTGTTCCAACTGCTTATTTAAACGGTCTAAGGCGCTACGGTCACTCTTGCTTGCAGATTTTTCTCTGATGCGATAACGCATCTGAGTAAGACTTCCTTTAAGATCAGTATATTTTTTTATTCCTAGAACTTCAGCATAAGCCTGACTTAAATATTTTTTCTCCTCAATAGTATTTACATCAGCCAGGGAAACAATTTTCTCCGCATCAAAAAAGAAAAACTTAGCAATTTCTTTTGGTAGGATAAAATCATTAATAAATATTTCCGGGCCAACATTTTTAGTCAGTTCATTTTCCCGTCCGTCGATTAGAATTATTAGCTTCTCTTTGTGTGTATTGACATTATAACTTCTGGTTATCTCCAGTTGTTTGCAGGGTACAGATGGAATCATGATATTAGCTAGTTTAAGTGTTACACTAAAACTGGTCAAATCTTCGATTTGACTATCAATGAGCTGTTTTTCGGTTAAAGTATTTTTCTCACGAATTGTTTTTAATTCCTCAATTTTTGGCGTTGCTTCAGTTTGTGCAAGCCTGTTCATTAATTTTTCGCAGTATCGAATGTAACCTCCGGCTTCACTAATATCTTGTTTATACCTTTCATCGACATCGTTCATCAATTTGCCATATAAGCCCCAAACTAATGAAGTTAAAAATGAAGTTTTTCCAAACCCGTTATTGCCTGCAATTACCGTGATGTTTTGATCGCCATCCATGGCAAAGTCTAAGGTGTTAATGCCTTGGTAAACCCGGAAATTATTTATGATGATTTGTTCTATGAACATATTATTTTGTTCTAACGTAATGCTCTAAATGATTTTCAAGATCGTGTTGTAAGCCATGATTGGTTACCATAATATATCTCGATTGCTGCACTTCTAAAAGCTCGTTTATAAGATTATAATCAGCTTCATCGGCAAATACCTCTCTTAAAGTGTCCTTTTCGAAAACATCTTTAACATCAAAATCGTTGGCCTGAAGATTTGTACCATATACCTCATTATATATATCGGCAACACTAAACCTGAATAGTGAATCTCTATGCCAAGTTACTTGTATGCCTACTAATTCTTGTGAATTGATTAATATCAATTCCGGTTCAGTTTTCTGTACTTCTTTTTGAGCTTCTAATAATACCTTCAGCATGTAAGCCCGCTTATCTTCCAAGTAAGGCCCCCATCCATCAGGATTTTCAATATAGCTTCCACGTCTTTTAGTATCACGCCACTCCCTGTTGTTGCGGTTTTCCTGGAGCATGTCCCTAAAATCGGCTAAAGGTTCCATCCACTCTTCACCATTATCAATCAGAGCAGACATTGATTTATCCTTTTTAACTACAGTACAAACCCAACATCCGAAACGGCTATTCCCACATGAAGGAGTAGTGTCATCAATTACTAAAGGGCAATCGCCACCGGTTGCATTGTTATAAAGTGTAACCAACGCCCTGTTGGAGCCACCCCAACCCGGATTATTTTGAAGTAAATATTCCCAAACTTCCTTTGTTTCGACATCTTTTATTAAGGCAAAAACATAAGCATTGGGCAAAACATGTTTTCTCAAACGCTCGCCTTTAACCTCATGTTTCTTTATACTCTTTGCTCTGTTAGCGCTTTCAGCACTTCGTGTTCCTAAAAGAATAATTACTTCGCCTATTTCACTGATTTTACTTTTAATAAATTCCGTTGTAGGATTAATTTTTAACCTTTCAGTACACCATCTAAATGTGTTATTCGGCGTTGGATAACCTTTGCCTATTAAGTTAACCCAGAAACTTTCCTCCAATTTCGGCGTAGTTTCGTGAACGGTTAGTGGTATAGATTGCTTTACAGCTTCATCTTGAATGTTTTTTAAGGTAATTCTGATGAACTGAGCAATTTTTGGATTTTCTACCAAGGTATCATTACAAACAACATAGATTGGTCTCGTTCTGAGCATCGGTTCAATTTTTGAAACTGTCGCCCAAACCAATTGCAAAAGCATGGTGGAATCCTTGCCTCCACTAAAACCAATTATCCACGGACGATTATCATCATCGGCCATATATTGGTCTAAAACCTCTTGCTGTAAAAATTTGATGTCTAACGCCATATAATTAAATGGATTTACCGAGACTGAGGAATCAAAAACTTCATCGAAGTTTGTTAATATAGTCTATATCTAAAATAAAGATATAATTTAAAGGAAAGCATTTAAAGGATTATTTCTCCACATTTTAACATGTAGTGTTATATCATTTGAGTACTAACACGTTAATTCTGAAACTCAAAAAAAAATGAAATTTTGATGAAGAAACTTACGAAAGTAAAACGCAAAAAAAATGCCCAATATAGAAAACGAGATAGCAGCCAGCTGAATTACAAAGATCAACTAAATAATAGTTTAGAAGATATAAACATTATGCTGACCAAAATTACAAAGTCATATTAGGCTATTAGAAAATATATATATAATATCCTTTCACCAACCGGAACATTAATTAAATTAATTGATCACCTGAGAGCAGATCAACCCCCTGATCAAATTCCACCTTTCTTATCTGGTCGTTATAAAACGGCAATCCCCATATGATGTATTGCCTGTCTTGCCACAGCTGTTGCAGATTATGTTCTTCCCGCAGCGATTTCAATAAATCTTCTTTCCATTTATCTGTTTCCAAAAGGTGAGCTCCTTTTGGTTCAATAAAAATCTGATAGTGAACGCTCACATCCGTTTTCCGGTTAGTAAGAAACAGAACGAAATCAGGCTCCACTGCCCTGCCGTCAGCAAAGTTGTATATTTTAAAGAACTTCTCATTTCTGACCAGAAAAATCTCCTCAAAGTTTTCTTTAAATCTCCCGGAAACCTTATCAATATATTTTATCAGGAGCTTTTCCTCAGAAGTACCGAAAAAGTCTTCAAAAACGAACCAGTCTTTACTCGTTAAATCCAGGTAGTAGGCGCTTTCCAGGGAGCTATTCATGGACCTGCCAAATTCGCGGTCACCGCCTTCATTAAGAGCAAAACTTAAGGTTTTATCTTTAATCTTAGTGCTGACGGACTGGGGTTTAAATTCTTTAGAACCTTTATAATCTACTTTATCGGCCTGAAGCTTCTGAGCGATTTCAGACAAAACCTTGATTGCAGCCTCCAGCTTTTCCTTTTGGGTCAATGCTTCTACCTGACCTGCCAGACCGGAGACGTCAACGGTTATTTTCTTCAGGTACAAATCAGATTCAATGAACTCAGTTATTGAAGATAAATTGGGAAAAAAGATTCGAAGATTAGCGAATTCATAAAATTCAAGGCTGTTGATTGCCTTACGAATTAAGGGAATACCGAAATCAGATAAAAAGTACTGTTGTTCTTTTCTGTCAATTTCTGCTGCCGGGTTAACTGAAAATACCAGCGAAGAGCGTACGGATCCGGTTTTAAGATCGATACGGTAATGTTGCTGGATGATGGATGTTTTCAGTCCGAACACATCTTCCCTGAGGTAGGGCTTTTGCTCGTTCAGAAAAACCACTCCTTTTTGATAAAACCCGGTATTTTTAAACTCTTGTTTAACTTTAAATTCCCTTTCGATGGTCTGAGAGGCTTTGATGCCGATTTCCTCGAGTGCGGTATTAAGTTCCTGAATGTACCTTGGGTTATAACCGCTATGGTAATAGAGCTCTTCGCATATCCTTAAGATGTTATTCAGGTCAGCATCATATTTCCTTAAGTACTTCGGCTCTTCCGGCGTAATGCTGAATGGACAGTATCTGGCACCACGGCCGATAAGCTGTGCTTCGGTCATAGTCGTTTTACCTGGTTTTCCATTTTTGGCATCCCTGGTATCATAAAGCCTGACGATATCGAATAAATTCAGGACATCCCAGCCTTCATTTAACTTATCTACGGCAAATACGGCCCGGTACTCATTGCGCTCTTCTTCCAAGGAATTCAATGCTAATTGCTTTTGCTCACTTTCCTCCTTACTGTTAACCTCTATGAGCTTATCTGCATGAAAACTCTCTTTCAGCTCGTCCACTAAATTATCCGGAGTGATTGACCTGGATAAAAAATAAGCCATGATGCCTGCCATGATGGTGTTATCAGGAGTAAAAACCGATGACAGGTCATCCTGGGTCAACCGGCTCATGCGGGCAATGAATTCATTAAAAAAACTTTGACTTTCCTTGATGGTCTTCGACTTAAAAAGCAGCACAGGTTTTATGTGCTTTTTATGTTCACTAAAAATCTTCAGACGGTACTGACTTAATAATACCGCCTGTAAAGCCCGCTCGAAGGGTGGCAAGTCCGCCTGAAGGACCTTTACTTCTTTAGAATAGCCATCTATACGAAACTGTTTTAGGGGATAATCAAAAATAAGCTTATCATTATATTTAGCCTGAATTTCAGGCAGCGTTAAATCTGCTGTTGCCGTAAATTCCAAAAGGATATTTCCCGCATTTGCATTAAAAATCCTTCTGATGGAGTCCTCCCAACTCACAATCTCTTCAAGTTCTTCTGTCTTTAGCGCACCTTTTTTAGTATCTGCATTGATATGATGAGCCTCGTCAGAGAGCAAAACAATTTTGTTTGTTTCAAAATCATCATAACTCAGACTGTTTTCTTTAGGGTTGTTGAGTTTGGAATGCAGGCCTTGAATTGTGGAAAAAACAATATTGATGTCATCGGAATTCGCCGCCTGAAAATTATCGACTTCTCTGATGTTAACTGGGCGGGCACTGATTTCTATCTGTTCATCAAAAAGGTATTTCGAGGAATTCAGGTTAAAAAAATTATCGCGGGTTTTATCAATAATGTTTGAGCTGTTTACAAAAAACAAAAAGTTACGATAACCTTGCTCGTAAAGGAAAAGAATAATTCCGGCCATGACCAGAGTCTTGCCCGACCCGGTTGCCATATGAAAGAGTAATTGGGTTGGTAAAGCTCTGTTTCTGTCATGATATTCCTTCCAGTAAAATGAAAACCGGCCAAATGCTTCCAACTGGTAAGGCCTTAATGCGTGGCTCTTTCGCAAATTAGCGTGCAGGAATTCCGGCACCTTTTTTTTAAAAAAATCAGGTCCATTGAATTTTAATGCAGAATCAAAAGTGTTGTTAAGTGTTTGCATTTAGTTTCTCTCTATAAGGGTTATCAGCCATTTACGGAATTTCTCAAAATCGTTTGTCACGCGCCTGGTTGGCGAAATGTCATCCCGGTAATATAATTTGCTGCTACTTATTGTGGCAACTTCGGTGAAGCCAAACAGTTCCTCGTCCAGGGTGCTCAAAGTTATCAGTACAATTGGAATATTATAGGCATATTTCAGATAAACCATGGGAAGCCAGGTCATAAAATCGCCACCTTTATTCTGCGTTCCGCCAAAATACTTTGCGGGGTCGTAGTTTGTCACAGATTGCTTTCTGGATTGTCTCACTTCGATAATCACCTTTACCGCTCCATCTTTGGACAGAACGAAACCATCCATATTACCACCCCAAGAGGCCCCGTTGCGTTCTATGATTTCATCAAAGAGGGTAAGTGCCTGTCGTTCTTTCGCTTCAACCGTTTTTTTTGTCTGTTTTATTTTCTTTATATCTATCCAAAAGTCCATAAAAGCGGCTTCATCAATAAAAACCTCCCGAGGATGAAAAACAATTCCCTCAGCGGTATTTCTGACTTCGAAAAGCCGAAAGAGAACCTCATCATTTTCCTTATAAGTTAAAAGCAGCATTGGAGAACCAAAGAATTCCGCTGCTGAAATTTTGTTTACCCAGTCCTGATGGCTGAAGATCATTTCCGGAATTAATTCAGAATCGTCCTGATATTCGATGGCTTCCAAGCAGTGAATTACTATTCCTCCCTGATGATTTTTTGTCGCAGCTGTGAGTTCTTCTGCGCTACAGGCCAGCGTAAAACCCTGCAGCTCGGCAACAGGAAAGGCTTGTACAAACTTATCCCAAACAGGATGCGGATGTTTTTCGGTTGTCCTAATCTTTATCGCCATGGACTAGCTGCTGAAACCGGAAGAAAAGAATGCTACATTAGCCTTTTTTGTTTGCTCATCAAGCCCGTAGTCACCGTTATCAATTTCAGATAAGGGAACATAAAGCATATTCTTATCCAGCATTTCGATGAGGATTTTTTTCTGTTCTGTAATGGTGAGCATTTTGAAATCCCCCGCTGCATTATCAGCTGAAAATGGAGCGACTTTATAACTTATGGCGCCTGCTGCATTCACCTCATGCCACATTTTTAATGCGCTTTTCTCATCACTTATATCGCTTATTGCTTCAATAAGACGCTGATTGGCAGTTTTTAGTTCACAGTATACAAATGAGCCGCCACCGTTCCAGGACACTGATTGGGATATGCCACCCTGCTCCCCTTCAATAACCTTTTTAAGGCGAAGTTTGGTAACACCTTCAATATAATCCATTTGCTCGATGGTGATAAACTGCCTTTCAAGTTTTGCAGCTACTGCTGCTGTTGTGCCGCTGCCTGCAAAAAAGTCCAGAACGATATCTCCCTTATCGGAACCAATTTCAATCACGCGTTTCAAGAGCCTTTCAGGTTTTGGGGTTTTAAAGAGCTCTGTTTCCAGCAATTTATTTATCTCTTGTTTAGCTTCCTGGTTATGGCCGACTTCAGTATGCAGCCAGATGGTTAGCGGCGTCTGTCCATCTTTAACGTCTGTTAAAAACCGTTTCAACCTGGGCACATTGCCACCCTCTTTACCAAACCATACCTGGTTGGTATCCACAAGCTCCTGAAACCTGGTCCTTGATACCCTCCAGCATACACCTTTTGGCGGGTTAATTACTTTTCCCGACGGAGTGGTAATGGGGAAATCATAATCCGCAGAATAGGTTTTCACGGTGAGGTCACTTGAAGACCATACCCCTCTCGGGTCGTTATCGGGATTTGAATACCTGGCGACTGCTTCAGCGCTTCTTTGTAGAAGATTTGGTCTCCAAACGGTTTTGGTCTTTGCAAAAACCAAGATGTGATCATGATTGTCTGAGAAGTATTTTGCATCATTCTGGGGTGCGAACTTTTTTTGCCAGATAATATTGGCTACAAAATTCTCCCGGCCGAAAATTTCATCACACAAGACTTTTAAATAGTGTGATTCAATGTCATCAATATTTATCCATATCGAGCCATCTTCACTAAGTAAATCCCTGGCGACCTGAATTCTGTTTTTAATGAAAGTTAACCAGCTGGAGTGATTGAACCGGTCGTTGTAGCCGAAATCATCATTACCTGTATTGTATGGAGGGTCAATATAAATAAGCTTCACCTTACCGAAGTATTTTTTCTTCAGGGTATGCAGCGCAATTAAGTTATTTCCCTTTATAAGTAAGTTATCACTAACACTAGGACTGGTATAGGCGGATTCAGAGTTTTTATCTATGATTTTAAATCCTGAAAGCACTTTGGGTGATAACATCCGGTCTATTTCATCAGGCGCTAAAATCTCATTCCAGAATCTTTCCGTACGCGACTTTTCTGCGCTTTGCTGGCCACCTTCCAAAATGCAATCTTTGTAGGGCCAGGCAAGGACAAGTTCTTTGGCTTCGGAAATAAAATCATCACCGGCTAAAAGACCAATCTTATTTTTGAAAGAAGTATAATTATCTTCAAAAAAGGCTTTATTGGCGACAAATTTCTGGAATTTAATTTTATCAAAAACCAAAACGCCATCAAGGTCTTGAAAGAAGTGTGTTTTGATGCTTGCTGAGGAAAGAAGCAGTTTCAAAAGCTGAGCATCCAGTTGCAAGCTTAGCTCGATAACTTTGTTTTTTAAAAGCCTTCCTTCGCTGAAAAAACGGTTATCCTGCTTTAAAAGACTGCTAAGCTCCTCAAGTAAATTTTGCATATGGTCACTGGTTGAATTAAATGGTAAAGCCCAAATGATGTTTTTTTGAGCAGCCAAGATAGGAGATTTTGATTTATTATTAAGCTAATGAACTGATAAAAGATCTAATCTGCTGGCTGTAAATTAATTTGATTTTTTCCAGGTACAGCATTCCCGTATAAGAAAAAAATATTTCATACTTCCTTGATTCACATGAGGTATCTAATGAATTACCCAGTGCCCTGAATTGAGAAAACCGGATTGCAGGACCTGCCTGTATTTACCCTCTTGATTCAAAATATTAAACTTTTCTATTGCTCTGGTATTCCTGCGAGCGCGGCTTTCGCACTTTGGTTATTTGGATTGATTTCCAGCGCCTTGCTTAAATACCTCGAGGCAAGAATTTTATTGTTTAAAGCGCTGTAGGAATAACCCAGATACTCATATAATACGTCTTTACCCGTCGCATTCAAAGTTATTGCCTTACTGAGATTATCAATTGCAAGAGGGTATTCCTGTCAAATATATAAATAATTTCTTGGGGCACTTAATAAATTTAAAGCCCGACGAAACCAAAAAAGCTTCCGCTTTCTCCTTTAAAAATTGATGGCTGGTAATATGATTCCTTAGTTTTTACTTCTGCCCCCTTGACTTCAAAAATTTGAAATTCATCCCTGTTAAAGTCCAAACTCACTTCCCTTCGAACTCGTGGAAACTTTCTGCAAGAGATAGAAAACAGAGTATCAACCATTAGAAAGGGTCTTAAAAATTAAATGTAATCTCGAAATTAAAATTTCACCATCAGCAAAACAAATCAAGTTACTTAGTAAATTTTGGTAATTATACCCACTTGGGACAAGTTATTTCGTTTCCGATATAAGCAATTTGACCACTATTATTCCATCTTTTGGGACGTCTGCATATTCAGGTACGATTCTAACTTTGAAACTATTTAATGTTACATCAAAAATTTGTATACCAAACCCATTATTTGATACGGCAATGATTATTGGAGGGGTTTCAAAATTTGGTAATTTATCACCAAGTGTAGTTGTCAAATTTTTATACGAATATGATATATAATGCTCATTAATCATACTATATTCATCATACTTTATCTTGATGTTATCAACCAAATAAAAATTTCGTTTTAATGTATTATCATCATTTAAATTAACTATTTTCCGTTCGAACTCTTTTAGTTTCCCTTGTGATTTATCGCTAAGTTCATTAATTGTATTTTGACGACTTTCAATTTGTTTAAGTGAATTAAAATACGCATCAATAGTAGTAGAAGTAGATTTTATACGATTTGAAACATTAGAATCTAAATTCTTTAGCTTTTTGTTAACCTCTGTAAGCTTTTTATGTTCAACTTCTAGTTTAGAATCAAAGTCTTTTTTAATAGATTCTTCAATCTCTTTTTTGGTACTATACCCGTAAAATACCGCCACAGCAATTATGAATGTTACTATTGCTACAAGAAATTCGTATTTGGATTTTAATTCATGGTATCGAATATCATCATTTTTCCTTTCCCAAAGACGATAGTCTATCTTTTTATTGCTTAAATAATTCCATGTAAAGTAAATTATTATCACAACAAGTATTACAAATAATAAGAGAGTATTAAAATTATCCATTTATATTATCCTAATTTCATGATAATTATTGGGATGTATATCAATTAATTTTATCTCATAAGAAATGTTACAATTTTTTAGGATATGTAATATTTCATTTAAACTATTATCATCGGTGCAGATGTTGCTATTTGCGTTGACTAGACCAATAGCCTTTTGAGGCGTTAGTTTATATAACATTTCAATGTATCAGGGTTATGAAATATTTCTTTTTAGGTTGAATACTTAGGTCCAGTGACTCATCGAATGCACATCAAATGATACTTTTCTTCATATTTATTTGCGCTTGGTTTAGGTTCTTTAACCGTACAGCTTTTTCTTTATTATCTTTCATATTTTCTGTTGTCAGGTAAAGATACTGCTTAATTGAAGAAGATCATTATCTAAGTATTTATAGTATGGAAATAATATTTTGAAAAAATCAGTGAATAAAACCATTACCTTTAAAGAGTTAAACATTGTAATGTTATATGTGTTATAGATAATAGAGATGTTAAAGCTTCTAGAAATATTAAAGGATATAGCTGTGCATAAGATATTAAGGTAGCTGAATGCATTAATGGTAATAAAGATAATAATTGTATTATAACATATAATACTTATATTTGAGTAAATAAAATTGTAAATAACGTTATGAAAAAAATAACATTTGGTGGTGGTTCAGGTTACTAAATCAACTTCCATCTAACACTTAAAAATTCACCATAGTCGTAATTAATAAGTTGTAATATTAATTTGCTTCGATTATTTTCACTTATGATTATTGGATTCATATCCAATATTTCATCTACGTTACCATTTTCTTTCTTATAAAGTTTAGCATACGCTACCTTTTTACCTTCTGGAAATGAAATAGTTAAGTTATAGAACATACAATAATTTATTGGAACTAAATCCCAATTCTCTTCATCACCGATGAAAGTATCTTTAAGTATTAACGAGTACATTAGAAATTTTTCATTTCCGTTAACTAGTTGCAGATTATTACTTTTTTTCTTCGAGTTATTAACATAGGAAACAATAAGTCTATTTTTTTCATTATTTAGGTTGTAGAAACAATTCAAAGAATGTATGTTTTCAGGGTCGATTTTTCCACTAACAGTTAACATGTTTATGTGCTGATTTTTATTGCCTTTACCTAATTTATGAAAACACATCCTTTCATAGTAGCTTGCTGTTCTCCCGCCATCAACGATATCTATAATAACATCTTGCCTTTCTGTAATTATATTGCTTAATTTTTTCTTTTTTAATAAGTATATATTTATCCATTTATTTATAAGAGGCGATAATAAAGGCGGTATTACTAAAATTCCACCGATAACATATGCCCATACTTTATGGTTTTTGAAAAAACTCGACAACCATTGTTCATCGATAGTAAAAAGAACTATACTGATGCCAATTGCTATAATTGAAAGCATTGAGCCGTATGTCCGAATAATGTCAAAAAAATCTTTGGTAGTTTGCGATAATTTAAAATTCATAACTCATTATATACCACAAACCTGACAAAAAAAATTTACAAAACAAAAAGTATATTGTGATTGTAATAACTGAACTAAAATCGCTTCTCTTTAGTATGAGTAAGCAACTTATAAGTAATCCTTGGTGTATCGCATTTCAAGATTACCATTTCAAATCTATTTGAATCTGCTAGTTTTCTAGTAAAATATAATCCAACCTTGTCAATTATCACCCGCGGTCCCGGTCCTCAAATTTTTCTTAAGGGACAGGGGAGATTATTATGTACTCGAACTAAAGTTTGAGGCGAAAGGAAAACTCTACAAATTCGCTGAGTACTTAACAACATATTATTTCGCTGCCTCAGATCTCGCACCGAAAAAATTCTACCTATTGGGTTCTTTAGCGGATTCTGCTATTGTGCGTTATTTCGCGAAAAAGAACTTTAACAGACCGGTATTGAAAAAGCATTATCACGGCGATTTTAAAAATTTTGTTGATAGAATAAAGATGGTTTATGGATTGTCAGGTAAGGTAAAATAATTTGCCAACTTACGGCAAGAAAGACAAAACTGCATTTATTATTTCCTAGATGCGAAATGCAAACTAGCTGAAGGGACGTGCGCATGAGTTTGCAGGCCAAAAATGCGCTGGGCAATTATTTTTTCCTTTTTGGAACTTGACTTAACTTCCTTTTAAAATTCCGAGCCTTTTCATATTCCGTTTTTGTCTTTAACTCCCTTGCGCTTGCATCCATAATTGCCTGATGTTGGATTATCTTTTGTTCTGCATTCCGGATAAGCTTTTCTTTATCTTTTGAATATAAAACATCTATATCAGTTGCCAGCCCGGGATAATTCCCCTGCACTACTTTAAATTTGTCGGAATTCTCCGCCAGCATATTATTCCTAAAAATTAGGGATACCGAAGTGCCAAATAATCCGGCCATAAAAATGAATAGCGTAATTAAGCCAAGAAGATATGACCTGGACTTAACATCAAGATTGTGATGGTGTAGAATCCTGAATGCATCCGGGAGTTTGCTGATTTGTTGCTCTAACCCTTCCATTGAATATTTCAGGTTATTAAGCTCCTTTATTCCCGGAATATTTTCTAGTTCACACATCGCTTCAACGACATTATTGCTTTTATTCCTCTCAATTAAAACAGCAAGTTTGTCATCATTTGACTTTGTTTGCCCTATTAACACTTCCAAAATCTGTTCTATATTCTCTAATTTTTCATTTGTATCTTCCATAATCTTCTTTAATTATCTGCCGCGACTTTGTGCTTTATCTCTGTCAGTGTGCACTTCCCAAAATTCAGACCAGTTAAAAGTAGAATTCTAGACCGAGCGCAGCGAGGCTATTAGAAAAACTATTAATTTTAATTGGTAATATGAAAAGAATCAAGTTCACGGAATCCCAGATTGTAAAAGCAATCAAGGAACATGAGAGCGGCAAAAACGTTCATGATCTCTGCAGAGAGTTAGGAATTAGCACTGCAGCCTTTTACAAATGGCGCCAAAGGTATGGCGGAATGGAAGTTAAAGAACTATCTAAATTAAAGGCGCTGGAAGAAGAAAATGCACGTTTAAAGAAAATGTATGCGAATCTCAGCCTCGTGCATGAAGTTTTCAAGGAGGCTGTAGAAAAAAAGCTTTAACGCCTGACGAGAAAAAGAATTTAGTGGATGAAATGGTAAAAAGGATAAGCCATCGTCAGGCCTGTAAATGCGTTGGATTGAACCGGAGCAAACATTATTATCAACAAAAACGACGGGATGATAGTGAAGTAGTTGATGCGCTTTCACTTCTTGTTGAAAAGCACGTCTCCATAGGCTTCTGGCAGTGTTACTACCGATTGCGTCGAAAAGGGCTTAAATGGAATCATAAAAAGATTTACAGGATTTACACCTCAATGAGGCTTAATATCCGTCGCAGGGCAAAGAAGAGGCTGCCAGAAAGAGTCAAAAAACCCTTATTCGTGCCAGAAATGGTAAATGAGGTATGGTCCATGGATTTTATGAGTGATGCGCTTTGGAATGGAAGGAAATTTAGATTGTTAAACATCGCTGATGATTATAACAGAGAGATGCTTATTATGGAGATAGATTATTCACTTCCAGCATTGCGAGTTATAAGAGCCTTGGATGAGCTAAAACAATATAGGGAACTGCCAAAAAAAATAAGAATGGATAACGGGCCGGAGTTTGTCTCGCACAAGTTGGATGAATGGGCAAAAGAAAACAATGTTGAACTAGTTTTTATCCAGCCAGGAGAGCCAACACAGAACGCATATATTGAAAGATTGAATGGAAGCATCAGAAGAGAATTGTTAAATGCTTACATATTTCACTCCCTGGATGATGTAAGGGAGAAAGTGGAGGAATGGATGGTGGATTACAATTACCATCGACCACACCAGGCATTAAACTTCAAATCTCCGGTAGATTTATTACAGGAAATTTGAGGACAAAATTATACTTTTGAATGGTCTGAAAAACGGGGGAGCTTACATTTGGATTTGATAGATCCCTAAATTTGAAGTACTGTACCATATGAGAGAGAACTAATTAAATTCTAATTTAGCAATTTTACTATATAATCATAGATTTCTATTCAAAGTCATAGATAAGTATTATATATAAATGGAAGCTTTAGGTATTTGGTCTTAAATAATACTAACAATGAACCTTTACATTGCCCACTTAGATTAAATTTCGTTACATTTAAAAAAAACCTACTCTCTCACAATGCAATATGTAGTCGTCCTTGGTTATAGGGATGTCTTCAACGAAGCTATCCCTGAAAATCCAATAGCATTAATTGAAGGCTATCCAACAGAATTTTTGCTGCTTCGTCTGTCCAAAATAAATGCGATGCTTTTCCAGGAACCAGATAGTAAAAATGTTGATGCAGAGATCATCAAACACGCAATTTTTGGTGACCAGCCAGCTTTCGAAATTCCACAGGAATTTGAAGCCAATTTCAGAAGCGAAAAGAGGTGGTTTTCTCCGGCAGCAATATCAATGCTTATAACAGACCTGTTAAAAGATTTCAAAACCGTTGAACCTGACAAAGATATCAATACCCATAAATTTTCAAGAGATTTGTTCAAAACGATACTCATCTACAACCAGCTTTATTATTCCAGATATGATGATGAAGACATGATGACTTTCAAGGCCGTGTTCCGTCTGGAGATCATGCAACAAAATTACCTGCGTAACACTGGCCCAATGAAAATGATGACTTTAATGAAGTTTGCTTTCATCAGTAAGTTTTTAGATCAGCATCAGCCCTTAAAACAATATGCTATTGATTATTGTAAAGAAATGCAGTTAGGTAATCCCTGGTTATATGGAAAGTTTTTTCTTGAAGTTATGACTTTGGCTTTAGCAGGAGTGAATAAAGGAAAGCACATACTTGACGTAAGAGAAATGCCTGAAAGGTTAATGCGCGAATACGCCATAGACATTTCCGAATTGAAGAGTAAAGGTAAGCTTTCTCTAAATATGGACATTGTACCTAGGCCGTTTTATTTCATGGATGATTCTCAAGCATTAATTCTAGATTATAGCTTTTTTCAATACGCCATTGACCAGGGATTTTTCTATTCTTTCTATCAAAACAGTCCAACAAAAGATGATATCCATTTTAAGAATTATAACTCTTTTAAGTCCTATATTGGGTTACATTTTTTTGAAAAATTTCTGGTTGAAAACTACCTGAAAGCAATTTTTGATAAACAAAATCAAAAAATAATTTCAACTGACAAATATCAGGATTATATCGTGAAAGCCTCTTCAACCGATGTTTACATATTTGAAGTAAAAATGACCGACCTTCACGGTAAGACATTAGAGCAGATGGACTATAATGGATATAAAAATTTTCTTGATGATAACTTCCTAGCCGAGAAGAGTGGTGACAAAAAAAACAAAGGGGCTATTCAAATTATCAAGCAAATAGACAACCTAGCTGAAGATAACAGCGAGTTGCTAAACTTACTGGAAATTAAGTCTACAAAAAACATAAATCTCTATCCAGTTATCATCTGTTCGGAGTCCAATGTGGACATTTCTGGCGCTCATCAGTACATCAATCAAGACTTTAGCCGGAAACTCGCAAACCGAAGTAGCAACTTCCAGTCGATTAAGCCATTAATGCTGCTGCACGTGGACTTTTTAGTTAAATATTTTGGAATACTAAAAAAGAATCCCGCTCAATTATCTGCCCTGTTTAACGGCTATTTCAAAAGCCAGAAAACTTTACTCAAGAACTTAAAGTTAGACCCCGGCAATCATAATTACTTCGTTGCTAACCGACCATTCCGTGCCTATCTTTCTGCAAAAAACCTCCCCGACACTTTAGAGGAAACCGTAAAAGCTATGGGTCAATCATTTGATTTGAACATCGTAGATTTTGGCAAAAATCAAACAATTTCTTAGGCAATTACGTCGAGTCGTTACACCGTTCCAGAAAATAAATCTCTATATAAAGCTGTTAGCCACAATCTAACAGCTTTGTACTAAAATTAAAGTAATCAACTAAAAAGACCTTATCATTGTAAATTCTACTGTGATTATTTTGTTTAGGCTATGAGAAAGAGGCACACCTTGATAGGGTTTATTTAATTTGCATAGTACAATATGCTTTTATAATGCCAGATAAATCGCAAAAAAGCAAACTTTATAAGCTATCTACAATTCTTGAATTGCCAAAAAATTCGACAGAGATAAATAAAGCAGAAAAGTCAGCATTTCTATTTAAACAAGGTGAGTATGTGATATTCAAGATACCGATCAACATTCAGCGAGTATCAAGGGAACTGGAACCAGAGATTTCTACTGCCCAGGCTTAAATCAGCATCTTGCGTACTACACACACTCAACATCCAGGTCATTGGGCAATGCTAAAAGGAGTATTATCCACAACGTTCCCTATAAAAATAGAAAACTAAAATTCAAGTTGGTCTGAGGCAGGTAAAATCCGGTGAATATAAGCAATGCGATAAAAAAACATAGTATCTTTGCCGGCAATTGCAACACCTAGCGGATAAATCCCGGATTTTGCAAAAAAGATACAGCAAAAGCTCAAAAATAACGCCATGGCAAAATATTTAAACGAAATCTCAAGAACATTTAGCGAATTCCTTCTCATTCCCGGACTCACAACAAAAAGCTGCACACCGGATCAGGTATCGTTAAAAACAGCGCTGGTCAAGTACAGGCGAAATGCAGAACCGCAGTTAGCGCTTAACGTTCCTTTTGTTTCGGCAATTATGCAATCTGTATCAGATGATAAAATGTCTGTTGCTTTGGCAAAGAACGGTGGATTATCCTTCGTCTTCGGATCGCAGACGATTGATAAACAGGTCGGGATGATCCGGAAAGTAAAAAGTCATAAATCAGGTTTCGTTGAGAGTAGTGCAAACCTAACTCAGGAACGCACCTTACAAGATATTATAAATTTGAAATCTAAAACCGGACACTCAACCATTGCCATTACGGATGACGGGACTGCTCATGGAAAACTTGTTGGTATTGTTACCAGCAGAGATTATAGAATTGGTCATGATGAACCGGAAAAACGGGTCAGTGAATTTATGACGCCGTTATCAAAACTGATAACGGCAAAAGTCGGAGTAAGCTTAAGTGAGGCGAACGATATTCTTTGGGAGCATAAGCTCAACAGCTTACCCATTATTGATGAAGAAGGTAATTTCAGGTTTTTTGTTTTCAGAAAGGATTATGATAGCCACAAAGATAACCCACTGGAACTATCCGACACTAATAAAAGGTTAATTGTAGGCGCGGGTATTAATACAAGAGATTACAAAGACCGGGTGCCTGCTTTATTGGAGGCGGGAGTGGATATTCTTTGTATAGATTCATCTGATGGCTATTCAGAATGGCAAAAAGAAACTTTACAATATATTAAGAACACCTTTGGAGAAGATGTGAAAGTCGGCGCAGGAAATGTTGTTGACAAAGAGGGCTTTTTGTATCTGGTTGAGGCGGGTGCAGATTTTGTGAAAGTTGGCGTTGGTGGCGGATCTATCTGTATTACACGGGAAACGAAAGGCATAGGACGTGGTCAGGCTACAGCACTGATAGAGATCAGTGAGGCCAGAGATGAATATTTTGAGCAAACAGGTATTTACATACCGATATGTTCAGATGGTGGGATTGCCCAGGATTATCACATGGCTTTAGCTTTGGCTATGGGCGCAGACTTTATTATGATGGGCAGGTACTTTGCCAGGTTTGATGAGAGCCCTACTCAAAAAGTCTTGGTTAATGGTAATTACATGAAAGAATACTGGGGAGAGGGTTCAAACAGAGCTAGAAACTGGGAACGATACGATATGGGTGGTTCAGGTAATCTGAAATTCGAAGAAGGGGTTGATAGTTTTGTCCCTTACGCAGGAAGCTTAAAGAGCAACCTGGATGTAACGCTTGGCAAAATTAAGTCAACAATGTGCAGTTGTGGCTTTACCTCACTTGCTGCATTCAAGCAGGACGCAAAGCTTACCCTGGTCTCCTCAGTAAGTATTGTCGAAGGTGGGGCACATGATGTCGTTGTAAAAGAGTAATGTCCTAAAGCTAAAAAGGTTAGAATTGATAATTTAAAAAAGCATCTAGTAAAGATTTTTTTATCATGGACAAACTGCTAAACGGCAAAAAATCTAATTCAAAAAATAGATGCTTAATTTTTGATAGTGTAAATTATATTTCTAGATTTGCAGCCCGCAAGGGATTAGAGTTGTCAGATTCTGATTTTGCGAAAGTAGCTCAGTTGGTAGAGCACGACCTTGCCAAGGTCGGGGTCGCGAGTTCGAATCTCGTCTTTCGCTCTAAATGCCTTTCCTACCGGAAGGCATTTATTTTAAAGGTTAATCGCCT